>SCPO01000006.1_pt1 | contig 1383522 bp, 1067 predicted proteins | sample 6106821 | NCBI WGS metagenome assembly SCPO01 (sample SAMN10720448, study PRJNA508395) | human gut metagenome | isolation source: Participant 2 stool, 0 month | host: Homo sapiens | collected 2017
AAATCCGCAACTAAGCTCTTCAGCGTCCTTCTTGCGTCTAAACGTCCTCTCATCACTGAATTAGCAGATAAATTGAGGCTGAAATACCCACTTCTGCCCACAATATCCCCTTGCCCCACTATGCGACTTGAGGCAATACGCAGTATCATACCCATAAGTTGTAGGCGTTATCCAAAATCAGTCTGAAAAATATCTGCGTAAGCATTATTACAGGTATAGATATTCAGCACATACCGCCTTGATGTTCTGATCCACTTGGCTGGTACAGAGACAAACCTGAAGACAAACGCTTTTATGCGACTTGTTGCATTGAGTCCGAACCTCTTTACGTCAAGTCTGTGGATAATGGCCTTGTAGAAATTACGGATAAGTGCCGTAAGAAGAAGGAACACAGTGTTCTCTGCCATGAAGGATTTGGGCAATCTGTCCCACCCGAAACCATTGTTCATATCATCGAAGATACGTTCCTTTCCTCCACGAAGGTTATAGAACTCGACAATTTCTCTTGTGGAAGATTCATAGTCGTTAGTCAGGATACAACGTGTATTCTCCTTCCCAAAGATCCAGCACACCGTCCATCCGTTTCTGTCTTTGAATCACAAGTCGGTATGCTTTACCCTTCCACTTCTCAACAAGAATAGAGTTCAATTCGAACTCAATGCCATTGATTTCCTCAGTCTTCCAGCCTCTAAGAGCAAAGATGTCATTGTAGAGCGAACTGCAGCGGTTTGCGCGGATATAGAAGGATTTGCTGTGTTTCTCTATTTCCTCCACGATTTCCTCGGAACATGATCCACAATCAGCTCTGAAACGATTGATTGTAAGTCCGTTCTGCTCAAATCTCTCAAAGAATCTCTTCAGCGTGTCCTTCTGATGAAAACGAACGTTGGTGTTACCATCGCTATTCTCAATGCCAACAATCAAGTCGTCAATAACCGCCACGCCAGGGCGATAACCAAGGAACTTCTTGTATGTAGGCTTTGCATCATACTTCTCAGTCTCTATGAACTGATGGTCGAAATCAACATCATACATCTCGCCCTCTTTCAGTTGGCCGGATGCAAACATACAATTGAGCAGTAAGGTATTGAGTGTGTCAGCCGTGTTGAAATCGTAGTTCTTACCCGTATCTGATGTGTATGAGATGTTTCCTTGCGTCAGTTCCTTTATCGCTCTGAGGATAGTATCAGAACTACAAGTACGAAGTGTCGGATGGAGCGAGAGATGGTTCATCAAATGAGTAGTGACATCCTCAATGCATGAGCCACCACAGAAGTAGATACTCATGAGGAACGGACGATTTCACTGTACTGATAACCGAACGAGCTACACCTTAGACCGAGTGTCGAGTCGATTACAGATGACAATGTGGAGTCAAATTGCTCCATGATTGAAAATATTCCTCCAAAAGGAGTGAGCTTCTCGGATTTTATTTGTATTTTTGCCATGCCTGATGAGGTTTTGTTTGATTATTTTTTTGCAACACTAAGTTAAGTGAATCCTCTGACATGGCAAAATCCTGAGCAACTTTTGTTGCTCAGGTAAAAAAATATTTTATAATAGTGTTGCGGAATTAAGGAATAATTAAAATCAGTAGTTTGTCATTCCATTGTTATGCTACGCAGCACCAGCTTGTTCTCGTCGCCGTTCTCTTCTCCTTTGAAGATACCGATAGTCAACATCACGTCTTCTCCGTTGAACTGAGACAAATCGTAAACAAAATCGGCATATCCTTCCGGATCTCCCTTTCCTCCTGCCTCATGGATAAACTTCCAGCAACCGTCGGCGGCAGCCTCGGCAAACTGGGCCGTATTGGAGGCAGGTGCCAAGTGCATGAGAGTTCCATCCATGCGGATGGCTGTCACCTTGAAGAAGGTGGCATTCGTTCCGCTGAAATTGCGGGTCTTCAATGTCATCTTGTTGCGTCCGGATGCAATGGAGAACTTGGCATAGAAATAGGATTCGGGCACGGTTGTGCTCACATTGTTTCCACCACGTGTCTTTATCAGATAACCTTCGGAAGGGAATACCTCAGGGTCTTTGCTGAGCGGCATATACGACCACTCGGCACAAACGTGGTCTACCTCGCGCCATGCACGATAAGCGTCCACATAGTTATCGCGGCTTCCTCCGATGGGGCTCATACCCGTGAACTGCGACTTCACTTGCGGCATGGTAGAACGTACCATTTCCTGAGTCATCTTCCAGCCGTCCAGTTCTTCGACTGCTGTTCCCGGCAACCATCCCCATCCTTCAACAACTTCCTTGGCAAAAGCGATGCGACGCAACACCAATTGCTTCCAGTAGTCGCCTGTCTGGGCGCGGAATGTACCGATGGCAATGATTACTTCCTTACCGATGTATTTGCTCAAGTCTACCGGAACAGAAGTGTAATTTTCCGAGGCATAGGTTCTGACGTCGCCCACCATCTCAGCCTTCGGATCGGCAGCAGTCAGGTCTACCACCTGCACGCCATAGTATGCCGGAGCAGCTTCGTCGGCACTGTGCGTACGAATCTGGAGGGTCATCATGTAGTTGTCTTCTGTAATCAGCTTGCTTCCGAATACAAAGGAATCGAACATCTCCAAGTCGGCGGGGTTCTTGCGGTCGTCTTCACTGTTGCGAATGCGGAGAGTGGTACCTTCGTTCTGCTCTTCCCAGTCGCCACGGAAATCCATCGTACACATGTAATTGCAAGCCCAGTCCCAATGGGGATAGCTTTCGGCGTTTCGTCCACCGCGGTATTCGTTATAATACCATTTTTCGGCAGCTTTCAAGTCGTCGATGGTCAGTCCGCGCAGGATTTCCGTTCCCCCCATACGCACGTCTGTAGTAGCAATGCCATCCACAAAGTCGGCCATAACCACTTTCTTCACGATAGAAGCATAACCATCTTTCGTAAATGTAACGGTATAGTCCGCCAGCGGCAAATTGCCAATTTCAAACGTACCGTCGCTTCCGGTGGTGGTAGTCTGTGTAGAGCTGATGCTGACTGTCACCCTTCCAACGGAGCACTTCCCTTTCCTGCATCGGTCACTTTTCCTTTGATTTTTGCAGCTGCATACTCCATCTTAGGGCTGACTTCGGCTACTTGTTCTTCGTTGAATTTTCCTGCCACAACGGTAACGCTTACCGTCTGGTAATCGGCTTTCGTAAATGTAATTATATGTGTACCTATTGAAATGTTTTCGAGTGTATATACACCCTGTGAATTTGTCGTGGCTTGAGGACCGTCCGGTGTAGCCGTTATACCGGAACCATCGACCAAGACCGTTACCCCTTCAAGGGGAGAAGATAAATCGTCTGTGACGACACCCGTCACTTTTCCATAAGATAAAGCCCCTCCGCCCGTGTCATCATCCGAGCAGGAGCTTACCATGAACACCATACTTATAAGCATGGTCATCAGTCCGAAGACTTTTAGCTTTTTTGCCTGTTTCATAGTTTAATTATTATTAGAAGTTAATATAACAAAGGAGCCGATGCCAATCGCCCACATCAGCCTCAGGGCATTGTAAACCGCCCCCTCGACCACAAATTTGATTTTGCATGGGTTAATTTTAGGGTTAATTTGCGTATAATGGGACAAAAAAAACATTAATCCGAGCTATTTTAACCCATAAAAGAAAGGACAGACTGCACTTGACTCTTCAAGTATCGAAAGGGGAAACGTGAATCAAACAATTATCGCACGGTTCTACTAACCCCCCATTTCCAACAGTCCATTTGTCCTCTTTTATCAACGCCGGAACCTTAATTCTTAAAACGCTAATTATCAGAGGCTTTATAATAGTGTTATCTCAGTATACGACTAAGATACCCTAAGTATACGACTGAGGGTACCTAAGTATAAGACTGAGGTATCCTGAATATGCGACTGAAGTCAAAAGCTTTTTGATTTGTAAACATTTATCAGACATAACAAGAGCCATCGGACAAGCTGAAAGAGGCAGACCGAAGAATAAAAAGAGAGAAGACTGAAAGCACCGGATGCAACGTGCCGGGGAACTAACTCCAGTAAAGACTGAAAGGATGAGGATAATCTTCCCCCGTATATTTTTTGTATTCTGCCACAAATTTCTGGTAAGTGCCAATAGCGGCATTCTCATGCTTGAGTATGAAAAGCGACTTGAGGCAACAAGACAAGGCTGTCTCGTTCACCGGGTCGATATTGAATTCCGCTTCGGCCAAACTCACAGTTTCCGCATAATCCTGCGCCTCGAAAGCCTCCTTCATCAACTGCAAGACAAGCACTTCCAAGAGGCACTCCACATCTTGCTTAAAACCGTCGAACAACGGACCGTCCATAAAGCCGACAAACTTGCCACGCCCTACGATATACAAGAACTCTTGTCGGCACTCCTCTATCCGGTTTTCGGCAACTATCGCCATAAAACGCAAATAGTCGCAATAAAAATCGGAGGACAGCGTGAAACGGAAACATCCTTTTTCGTAAACCAGTTCTATGCCATCCAATTCTTTTAGAATTTTGCGCAGGTGATTGATGGCTACTCCACGCGAGTTTTTCACTTTGTCCTTTGGCTTGTCGGGCCATATCAAATCGCTCAGTTGCTTGGAAGAAATTCCGTCGGCATCGCTATAACGCAAAATGAGACAGAATATCTGCTTGATACGCAAGGAAAACATATAGGAGATATTGCGTCCGTTCCGGTCGAAAACGGAGAAATCACCGAATAAATACATCGAATTGACAGTTCCCGTATCCACTGCCATCTTCTCCACCTTTACATCAGAGGCTTCAGGAAGTTGTTCCTTGTCCTGTCGCACAGCTTTGCCATCCTCGCCCTTGCCGGAGTTTCGATGCCGCTTGTACACTATCCACACGCTTCCGCCAGCTACAGCCACAACCGCGGCTACCAGTACCAGCCACACATGTGAAGCATTTCCTCCACCGTTATTTGCTGTATATTTTTCAAGAGAAACCGGTGGAAACAACAGTGAGTAGACAGAAAATTTGGAAGACACGTCGTCGCTTGTTTCCTGCACGGTCACAAAAAGCCTGCTTTGACGCTCGTTGTAATAAAGACGAGCGTTCGTCGTGATTTTGTCGGAGTAAATGGGAATGGAATCACCCAATATATGACAACTGCCATCTTCTACAGAAAAACGGTAAAGATGCAAAAACGAGTTGGAGACACTCTCGGGATAACGCAAGACATAGAAACAAGAGTCATTCAGTATAACCATATCCTGCGCCGGAACCATATTAGGCTGTCCTTCTGAAATGTCCCAAAGCTTCTGCACACGCATTTCTTGCAAATCCACCTTATAAAAATCGTGAAAATAACGACGACCTATCACCTGGTCGCCCGACTCATTGCCCATGCCCCCGAAAATGTAGACAGAATGATTACTGTCCAGATAACCGGCCGAAGAGAAATAGCGCGGACAAAGAAAATCGCCGGACAGAGAACCCAGCGTATTCCAACGTTCCTCCTCTGCATTGAACATATAGAATTTATTGCTGTAGTACATATTGCCGAAACCGCCGAAAATGGTGTAACGTTTGCGAACTGCATCATAATAGGAACAGTGATGATGCAATTGCATACTCAGCCGACTGTAACTCTCCACCCTCCAGCCCAACGTATGCAAGTCCAAACTCGCTATCATAGGCTCTGAATCTCCATTCTCAGTATACACCTCGTAGGCATAGAGCCTTTCACTGCCACTATCGAAGAAACTGCCGGCAAGAAACAGCTTCACAGGACACCGTTCGGCAAAAGCCTTGGCAGAAGTGCTTCCCGTCTCCATATTGTAGACGAACAACGAATCACGGTTGAAATAATAAATCTCGTTTCTGTCGGCATTGTAGCAAGAACCAGCTTCCGAAGCCGACGCAAAGCCACCCTCTTTCCTCCAGTGATAGGCCTCGTTAATCAGCCATATCGGGTTCTCCACTTTTCCATAAAGAGTACCCTCTTGGTTACAGACAGATTCTCCGTCCGCCTCATCCAAGGGAAATGTGTAAGTATGCTCGGCATTCACAACCAGCTTGTCAACAGCTATCTCCGGAACGTCAATGATGTGGTCGCTCTTACCGAACACGATTTTCGGACTGAACTCATCAGAGAGCAACACCCCCTTACATACCTTTTCTTGATCGTGAATTTTGAGAGTAATCTCATCCTGCTTCAGGTTGAAAGCTATCTTCACCTTGAACCAATGGGATTTCATCGCCTCCGCCTTACTGACAGGCAAGGCTATCAACACACACTTCCCCTCCTGGTTCAGACGGAACAAGATGTCATCGCCACGAAAATCAAAGAAAAGATTGAAAATCTGTCCTTCGTCAGCTCCCTTAACCCGCAATACATAGCCGACACTCTCGGTAGAATACAGAGCCATGTTGAACTCCAAGTCAAAGTAGTCTTTGAAAGAGGGACAACTGTGGGCAAACACATCATAGGATGTCCTTTCGTCGATAGGGCTGGCTGCGCCACGAAATCTCAATCCGTATGCGGAAACCAGTTGGGTAGTGCAAAGACTTATTATTAAAATGATATATCTATATAAATGTACCATTAGGTTTTCATTTAAGGTTATGCAATGCCATCATAAAACATTAGCCAACATTTATTAAGAAATGATGGGAAGATTAAAATGCAAATATATAAAATATTAATGAACGAATAATATTTTGCTTAAATAAAGTAAGTTCCTATACAGCTATTATAAAAGACTAAAAGTCCGTATCATCTCCGCTCCTATAGAGGCGGAAGATGTACGGACTGGATGAGAAGTAGATACAGAGATGTTATGAAGACTACATGGAAAAGTTATGACGCAGGTACTCCCGTCACAATTCCCCGACCATGTGTCCCTATATAAACCCGCCCATATTCCTGCATGTCACCGCAGATATGCAATACCAGGCCATATTGATGGGCATCATCGTTGATACGTACCCAAGAGTTCGCCGCATCGTCAGAACGGAAGAAACCGTATTGCCCGTTGACTACGCCTATCAGATAGATGGCAGGATAATCATTGCCTGGCTTTGCCTTGCCGAAACCAAAAGCATAGATGGTACGTACCTTATCCAAAGCACGGAAATCAAATTTTTCTGAAGCAGCAGAGCGGTACAAACCATCATAAGCTGCAATCCACAAATCTTTTTCATGACCGGGAGTAGCGTAGATACGGTCTTGTCCTCCACGCGGATCTCCTCTTCGTACGGCGGCACCGGCATTACCCCGTTGGAACCGTTTAACAGTTAAATTCAATGTGTCGGCATGAAAAGTCGCCCCACCATCCTCGCTGCTATACAATATTTCGGCCACAGCATCTACAGCATAAAAACGTTGGGGGTTCACCTTGTCTGCAATGATGCGGATATTCTTAGGCAAACCACGGCAAGATTGCCAAGAAGCCCCCTTATCACGGGTCAGATAAGCCTCCGAGCGGTCGGGTGTCCAAATCCAAGAAGAGCCGTCTGCTGCCACGGCGATATGCCCATTACGAGACTTTTCCGTCGGAACGGTGGCACACATAGTCCAGTGCCTGCCCCCATCTTCTGAATATGAAATGGTCTTTGCACCCGGCTGATGGCCGAACAGTGTACCAACCCTGACTATCAAATCCTGCTTCAGCCAGGCACCCGTCACTCCATTCGTATTTCCGAAATGAGGATTGGCATGGCTGCCCAACGAATCGGGCCGATTGAGGTCGAAATGCGTAAAGCCACCATAGTCACCGATACCGGAAATCAGGCGCGCGCCTTTTTCGGGAGCATAAAGTTCGAGGGGCACGGTCTCTTCAATACCGGCAGACATGATGCTCCATTTCACCGGTTCCCCGCGTTCCACGGCCGACAGGTTGAAAGTTTCCCAACCGCCGAAACCGGTGGTAAACATGGCATGTTCGGCGTCAGCAGGGTCTATCTCAATGTCGAACATCCAGTGCAGGGGCGCCACCTCTGTATAGGGAGCTTTAGAATAATCATACTCATATCCCGTCTTGAAAATCGGTTTCCAGCTTTTGACACCGTCGGTCGTACGGAACATCTCATCACTCTTATAACCGTGTTTGCCTCCCAAGCTGTGTGTACTGGCAATCAGATGTTTCGGATTACGGGCATCCACTGATACAGCTGCATAGCCAAATCCCGCTTTTCCGCCATCGGACAGTCGGACGGGCGAAATGTCCGTCCATTTGTCTTTACGTATATCGTACTTCCAAACTCCACCGTCCTCCATCTGACTCGGACCGGGAGTATCTCCGTACGTCAATACTAATTGGCCGTCACCGGTCAAAACCATATGTGTGGGACGATACTGCACCGGCTGTCCCTCAACCGGCTGCCAGCTTTCACCATAGTCGTGGCTCACGAACAGATTTTCCCTTCCCATCAATGAAGCCGCCACATAAATGTCACGGGTACCACGCCCATCTTGAGTACCTTGTACATCGTAGACTATGCAGACAATGCCACTACCGCGATTCCCCCATGCAGCACGGTCGGCAGGATTGAACTTCTCGGAGACATCCGGGAAAGACACCACCCGTGCCCAGCTCTGCCCCTTATCCATACTGCGCCACAAACCATGCAAACGGGTTCCCATATAAATGATATTCCCATTCTGCGGGTCCACCATCATCCGTTCCCCATTACCACGCCCGTTCTCGTTGCCGCCCATCGTAAAGGGCACATCGATACGGGCAAAGGTTCTGCCGCCATCATAAGAACAAAGTATGGCCCCATTGGAGCTACTGGTATACGTACCGCAGGCAATATACACGTTCTGCGGATTCTGCGGGTCGATGGCAATGCTCTCCACCCCCTGCAGATTACTTTCATCCAGACTTATCCAGTCCAGCAAGGGCGTCCACTGGTTGGAAGCAGCGTCCCACCGGTAGGCTCCTCCCATATCGGTGCGGCAATAACGGACACCAGGAGCTTCTGGGTGAAAAACGATACCGTCCACAAAGCCTCCTCCCACTATCGGTACGCTCTTCCATTCGTAAGAAACGGAATTCACCGGAGATATATCTTGGGCGAGCATCGGCATGCCGCCCAGTATCAAACTTATTCCTGCTAAAAACAACTGTCTTTTCATAAGCATCAGGGTTCTAAAACAAACGTTCTTGATATTTCCTTCAAAGATAAGAATATTTCATTGATATTTCAGACTGAAACATTTGTGGCAGTGCACATACAATCCTAACAACCAACGTTTTAATAAAAACAAGAAACTAAATCAAGCCATAAAAAGATTAAAACGGCACCCATCGCAGTTCTTCCCTCCAACAGTTTTTTGTAACAACAATGCAACATATATGACACAAAAACACAACACGCATGTCCGAACTTTGTCGCCGACAAATCATTCGACAACAACAGATTATGAAAAAAGGTGCATTGACAGTACTAATTGCCCTGCTGCCGCTGGCCGCAATTGCCCAAACGCCCTCCATCAATGAGGACGGAAAAAAGATTGAAAAGGAGAAAATGGAAACCAAAGACTACCTGCCGGAAGTCCACGGAACCATCCGCGCCAAATACGAATATCAGACCACCATGGGTGCAGGACGTTTCGAAGTACGCAATGCCCGCGTCAGCGTGACGGGCAACGTATTGCCCAGCGTAGCCTACAAAGCCGAGATAGACCTCTCCGACGAAGGCCAAATCAAGATGCTGGATGCCTACGCCCGGCTTTTCCCGACAAAAGGACTGACAGTCACCGCCGGACAAATGCGCGTCCCCTTCACCATCGACGCCCACCGCTCGCCGCACCAGCAATACTTCCCCAACCGCTCGTTTATCGCCAAGCAAGTGGGCAATGTACGGGACGTGGGATTCACAGTAGGATATACCCTGCCTACCGATGTACCTATCACCGTGGAAGGAGGACTTTTCAACGGTTCCGGACTGACCAACCAGAAAGAATGGCACAAGGAAGTGAACTACTCCGCCAAAGCCCAGTTTCTCTTCACCAAAGGACTGAACCTGACACTAAGCGTGCAGAGTATCCAACCGGAAGAAGTACGCATGCAGTCCTATGACATCGGCGCTTACTACGAAACCGGCCGTTTCCATATCGAAGGCGAATACTTGTACAAGCAATATTCCGGCAACGCTTTCAAAGATGTACACGCCGTCAACACCTTCATCAACTACGACCTGCCTCTACGAAAAGTATTCAACAAGATGTCTTTCCTGCTACGCTACGACATGATGACCGACCAGAGCGACGCCAAAACCGCCGATGAGGAAACCGGCAGATTGACAGTGACCGACTACAAACGCCAACGCCTGACGGGCGGCATCACCTTCAGCCTCAGCAAGGCATTCCGCACAGACCTCCGGCTGAACTACGAGAAATACTTCTATGCCAAAAACAGCATAGCGAAAGAGTCGGAACAAGACAAGGTGGTATTGGAATTGATGGTACGCTTCTGATATTTCCTGACTTCCCCTTGCTTTTTTCATTCCAAAAAGGTATATTTGGAATAAATTATTCCGAGTTATGGCAAATCCAATCATACCCGGCATACTGCAGACTGAACAAGACTTATTGTATAGTAAGCTGAATGCATACAATCAAGGGAGAGCCTCTTATAAGGAAGTGGGCGCCTATCTTGTCGTACTGCCCCGACCGGAGCATCTCCAATATACTTTATGGATTTACTCTCCACTGCCCGGAAGACAGTCCATCTTCTACATTTGCGACCTTTCCACCGACATTCACGAAACGCTGCGGATGGCAAGCACGCTATGCTTCTACTCACCGCGCAGCCTGTTGCTTGTGGAGTACAATGCCAAAAGAATGCAGAGCAAAGGGGACGACATTATCTCCGTAGGCAAATACCACGGACACTTCCTGCACGAAATCCTCCGTATAGACCCTGCCTATCTTACGTGGATAGCTTTCAAATTCCAACCACGCATCCCCAAGCAGGAACGTTTTGTACAGATTGCCAAGATTTACCATTCGGTCCATCTCGACATACAACGGAGAAAAACGTACCAGACCACCGGCGGACGTTTTCTGGGGAAGGAAGGCGAAAAAGTGGAGAACCTGACGCTGACGGTGTTCAGCGTGCGACTGGAGGACAACCCCTACAAGACGCAGCTCAAAGGGACCACTCCTTATTTCTATGTGCGCCAGGTGCTGAAGCTGAAAGACTCCATCGGCAACTTCGTCAGCATCCGGCTGAATGCACGCACGGCAAGCCGGAAATCATGCCAGCTGCCCGCCGTGGAACATGCCTACCAGGTAGGGGAACTGATGGAGATAGCATCGGCACGCATCGCGCGTACCTATATAATAGGAAGTACGAAATACACCCGGTTGACACATGTGAAGCTGCACATCCCTACCGGGTAAAAGATTTTCTATCAGATACGAACCACACGCTGCATACGGCTGCTTTCCCAGCCTGCCTCTATCAAGCGGATGACTCCGACCACCTCGCGGGCATCGCTCTGCAAAGGTTCGCCGTGACAAATATGCCGATAGATATTCTCGTAAAAAGCTGCATAATCACCGGGAAGGCTTGGATAAGGTTCATGCACGATTCTACCGCCCTTTTCCGTATGAAGTATCCCCCAAGAGGATTTGTCCTCCTCGCCCCAGTGCGGAGTGACGGGCAATACGCCTTCGTTCAAGGCGGCTTCCTGCGGGTCGAAACCATATTTCACGTAAGAACCTTCCCTGCCGTGGAGGACGAAACGGGGTTCGCTCGCACACATCAGATAGCTGGATTTCAGCGTTATCTTTACTTCGGGTGCCTTTGAGGGGCGTAGCAAATGAATGATGAAGTAGTCGTCTACCTTGCTGTCCTTGCGCAACGTGGCAATATCTGCAAAGACGGCTTCGGGCATACCGAACAGCTGCACAGCCTGGTCTATGACGTGGGCGCCCAGGTTATAGGTCAAGCCACCGCCATCTTGTCCGGTTTCCTTCCAAGTATTCGGCTTGATAAAATTACGATAACGGGGGAAGGTGGATTCAAACTCCACCAGATGTCCCAGCAGGCCTTTGGACAGTATTTCCTTGACCGTCAGAAAATCGCCGTCCCACCGGCGATTCTGGTAAACGCTCAAGGTCAGCCCCCGGCTTGCGGCAAGTGCCACCAGCTCCTCAGCTTCTGCCACGGTGGTAGTGAAAGGCTTCTCCACAACCACATGCTTGCCAGCTTCGAGGGCGCGGCGGGCATACTCATAATGAGTGCTGTCCGGTGTGTTGATGACAACCAAATCCAACCCTTCCAGTCCGATAAGTTCCTCAAAACTCCGCACAATACAAGCGTCGGGATACTTTTCCCGGGAGAGTTCCTTACTGCGCTCCGTAACGGCAGTCAATTCAAAATGAGGGTTGGTGGAGATGAAGGGAGCATGGAAAACACGTCCCGACATTCCGTAAGCGGCTAATCCAGTTCTTATTTTGTCCATATGATATTCTTTTTTCTTTCCTGCAAAATTAATAAATCCAATGCTATAATTCAATGAACGGAGAGTGATAAAGTTTCAGCTGGGCAAGAAAGCTAAAATTCACAAACGAACGGTTCTTCGTTCAGAGATAGAGATTTTCGACCAAGGCGTGACGGATGTCCATAAAGCCAAATCATCTAATGTGGCCGGATAAGGGTATTCCTCCTTTAAGTCTGCTTCCAGAGCTTTCAACATGATGTAGTCCATCCCCTGATGATGGCTATCAACTTCCAGTGCCTTCCTACCCCACTGTTGCCAATAGGAATGTTCATAGCAGTCTATATAAGTACGGTCCGCCTCCCAAGTCTCATCGGGACTGCTCCCTTCTATATATATAAGCCGTCTGTCTCCCTGCCAGATTCCTTTCGTGCCTTGTATCTCGAAGTCCAAACTGCGCGGACGGGGCAAGGTGGTGTCGTGGGTCAGCGAGAGAAGGATGCCGTTTTCCGTTTCCAACTGAGTGATGACAACATCTCCCGTCCGTATCTCTACATCTGTATTTCCACCGAGGTCTTTGATACGCTGCAACATGCCCGCCGGTTTGGAGGCGAATGAGGTAAGACTTCTAATCCGGTCTTTCCGGTTGATGCCCGCAATCATGCAAAGGGGAGCCAGACCATGGGTGGGATAAAGGTCACCGTTCTCCTCTTGATAGAACTTGCTACGCCAGACGCTTTCCGTCTTTTCCCGATTACCGATATTGCCCGCATCGTCCAGCAACAAGTGCCGCAGGTCGTGCCGATAGCCACCTCGCATGTAGACAATCTCTCCCAACAGACCTGATTCCACTATATTGAGAATGGAAAGGTTTTCGCGCATAAAAAGTGTATTCTCCAAAGGATATACGCGGCAGCCATGCTGCTCTGCCAGTTCCATCAAAGGAGTATATTCATCAATATAGAGCCCTCCCTTAATCTCCAACGCCACGTGGCACCCGTGCTCCACACATAGCAAGGCATGCTGCACATGGTATTGCCAGGGAGAGGCGATAAACACCAATTCCGGATGATGCTCCTTCAGCATGTCAAGGCAGGCATCCTCCCCTTGGTTATAGCAAGGGATACCGGATATTTCCGACGACTTCACACCCGGGTCGGCAACTGCCTGAACCTGAAAGAAAGGTATATTCTGCAATAATCTAAACAGTTGTTTGCCACGGTATCCCACACCGATAAAAGCAGTCCTCACCTTATCCATCTTCCTATTTCTCTAATTTTACCAACTCTACAACTTTATGGGTTGCATCTATGCGATAGGACAACTGCGGAGTAATGCTACATAGCAACGACAGAAATTCATTCAGGCTTTCATCGCGCAAAGTCGCTTTGAAACTGAGCTGATGCAACTCCGGCGCTATCTGGAAGCGATAACCGAAATGCCGGGACAATTCTTCTTTCTTATTTTCCAGAGTATGCCCCTCAAAAACAATCTCCTTATGTTCCCATGCGTATATCTGGTTCAACGAACGCTTCTCTATCTTGTAAGTTCCGGAGCGGTTGTCATAGACAAAACTTTCCCCGGGTACCAACACCGCATTCTCGACAATACCTTCCACATCAATCTCCACCTTTCCATTTTTCAAGGTCACAATGTCCTCGGCTTCTTCCGCATAGGAAGAGACATTGAAATTCGTTCCCAGAACGCGGATGTCATAGTGACGGGTATGTACATAAAACGGTTTACCATTTTTATGCTTCACATCGAATATCGCTTCTCCCTCCAGCTGTACACCGCGTGCTTTCCGCCACCCCCCCAATGAATAGGTCAGTTTGGAACAAGCGTTCAGCAACACCGTAGAGCCATCTGGCAGCACAGTCCTGGCCTGCTGTCCTACTTCTGTTTCCAGAGTAACCAGCTCCACAGATGAACTGATACCAGAGTAATAAGCATTGGCCTGCCAGCCCACGAAGGCAACGACCACGACAACAGCGGCGTAAAGGAAGAAACGCCTCCATGACACATTCTTCTTTTTTGGAGGTGTGCCCGCCTGCTGTGACAGACCGGTTCTCTGAGCAAACTTCTGCCACTCGTGTTCCGTATCCGCTTCCTTGCAATCATTCTCATAATTGAGATATACATAAGAGTCCTTCAGCGAGAAAAGGAAGTCCTGATTCTCCTTCTTTTCCTTCACCCAAGCTATCAACTGCCGGGTTTCTTCCTCCGTCAGTTCATTCTTCAGGTATTTTATAAAATAATCTTCGTTTATCATCATCACATCGTTATTTAAACAAATCTTTGACAAATAGCAGAATTAATACGGGCAGATAATCACCCAATGATTTCTTAATTAGTTTGAGTCCGCGGTAAAGTTGGTTCTCAACGGTACGCACAGACAGATTCAGCACTCCGGCTATCTCGTCGCTACGCATTCCTTGGTTCCGATTCATTCTGAAAATGGTTTGGCACTGCTTGGGCAGCTTGTCAAGCGCTTCCAGATACCTCTTATTCAAATCCTTGAAATAAAGATCATTCAAAATATTATGCTCAGCCGTATAACTGGCAAGTTCTAGTTCCCGCAGGGTCATCGTCTCTATTTTAGAAAAGTTATTCAGTATGGTATCCCGGCGGATTTGTTTCACGCAGAGATTCTTCATAATGCGGAACAGGTAAGCACTGATGGCTTCGGGAGCATCAATATGAGTACGATGTTCCCAGAAGGCGATAAAGCACTCCTGGACAATGTCCTTTGCCTTGTCACTGTCATGCAACAATCCGTAGCAAAAGACGTACATCCTGGGATGGTACTTTTTGTACAACCACTCAAAAGAAGCGGCATCCCCCTGCTGTATTTTGGAAAAGAGAATATGTTCTTCCATGTATCCCCTCCTTTTCAAGTATAGTTATTCATAGGCATAACAATATGAACCAGATTATCAAAACGGGTTAATAAAAAAGGGACCAGAACATTAAAGAGCGTCCAAATATAAAGGTTTCCATATCATCTGCCAAAAAAAAGGAGTTTTTTAACGAGGTGCAGGAACAATATTCATCATGAATGTTAATAAATGTTTTATTTCTATTTTCAAATGAGTAATTCTATATTTGCCGGACTCTTTAATTAATAAAGGCCTTAAAACATTAAAGAGAAAAATTATTATTAACTAAAATCTAATTCATTATGGGAACATACTGGTCACAGAATGCCCTGACAAGATGTCCAAAAAGACTTTGTCTTCTATTACTGCTTATTGCAGGCATATTCCCTCTTGCTTCTCATGCACAGAATGCAGGTATCAACATCAAGCTGACCGACAAACCTCTATCCGCATTCATTCAAAGCATTGAACAGCAGACAGACTTTAAATTCTTCTATGAACAACAACAAGTAGACGTGAAACAGCATGTCACTGTAAATGTACGGAATGCATCCATCAACGCCGCCCTGGAACAAGCTTTGAGGAATACGAATATTGCCTATTCAATCTCCGAAAAACGAATTCTTCTAACCCAAAAACAAGATAACGCCCCGTCGCAGTCTGGTAAGGTCATACTTGCCAAAGGACAAGTGACGGACAAGAACAGTATCCCCGTCATCGGTGCAAACATTCTTGTCAAAGGCAGTACTCTAGGATGCATTACCGACATAGACGGTAATTATTCACTGGAAGTACCTACCGGAAGCACACTCGTTGTCTCTTATATAGGGTACACTACCCAGGAAGTGACCTTAAAGAACAACAAGTTCCGGCAGATTGTGCTGGAGGAGGACAGCAAAATGTTGGATGACGTGGTAGTGGTAGGATACGGTACGGTCAAGAAACGCGACTTGACGGGCTCTGTGTCCAGTGTAAAAGGAGACGACCTAAACTTGAACGGCGTATCTTCCATCGGACATGCACTCGAAGGTAAGGCTGCCGGACTCTATATCCGCCAGAACAGCGCACAGCCCGGTGGCGGTCTGGACATTCTGGTCCGCGGTGCCGGTTCCGTCAATGCCAGCAATGACCCGCTCTATATCGTAGACGGTTTCCCCATCGCTAAGCTGGACCAAGCCTCGGGTGGAGATGCCAAAATGGACCCGGGTACACAAGGAATCCTAAACTTCCTGAATCCGAACGATGTAGAATCCATCGAAGTGCTGAAAGATGCCAGTGCCACTTCCATCTACGGTGCACGTGCTGCCAACGGTGTCGTTATCATCACCACCAAAAGAGGTAAGGAGGGGAAAGCCCGTGTGAACTACTCATACAACTACTCTTTCCAGAAATACACAGACAATTATGACCTCTTGTCTCTGCAAGAATGGATGGTAGAAAAGAACAGCACCACCTGGGAATCCTGGTTATGGAACAACAACGTGTCCCCTTGGGGAAACAGAACGCTGGAAGAAGCACAAGCCAATCCTGCCAACGGAGTGGCATACAGCCGACCTTACTCGGACAATGACATTGCAGGCGCCGGCCCCGGAACCGACTGGTTGGGACTGATTACACGCGACGGACAGATACAGGAACACAACGTCAACCTGCAAGGTGGTAGTGAAAGTACGCAATACATGGTGTCGTTCAACTATTACGACCACCAGGGTATCGTCAAGAATTCCGGTATGACTCGTTATACTGCCAAAGCAAACATTGACCAGAAGTTTCTGAACATCTTCAAGGCAGGTCTGAACCTTACATTGACCCGCATCGACAACGACAACACTCAGTTAGGTTCCGGGCAATTCGAAAACTCCGGTATCATTCGCTCTGCCATACAGATGGGTCCCAATATCCAGGCGTATGACGAAGCAACCGGTACGTATCCCATCAACCCCTTACTGGGACAACAGCCCAACCCCTACTCCTTGCTGAACAATACGGACAAAGGACGTACTGACCGCCTCTTGGGTAATATCTTCATCGAAGCAAAACCCATCGCAGGACTGACACTGCGCGTCAACGCCGGTTTGGACCACGCCAATGTGGACCGCAAAACCTACCAGCCCCGCAGCACGCTGAACGGAAAGAATCTGAATGGTGTAGCCTACATCTACAATACCGACAACAACCAGTATCTGATGGAAGCAACTGCCACCTATCAGCGCACTTTCGCAGATATCCACAGCATCAACCTGCTGGCAGGCACCTCTTACGAAAAATTCAATTATGACGCATCGGAACTGGGCAACAACAATTTCATCACAGATGCATTCCTCTGGAACAACATGGATGCCGGTACAGGTACCAAAATCACCAAATCCACCTCTACCGAGAATAAGATGATGTCCTACTTCTTCCGTGCCGGATACATTCTGAAGAACCGCTATCTGCTGACAGCTACACTGCGTGCCGACGGTGCCAGCGTATTTGCCAAGAACAACAAATGGGGATATTTCCCATCGGTTGCAGCAGGATGGACCATGAGCGAAGAAAACTTTATGCGCAACATTGACTGGCTATCCAACCTCAAACTGCGTCTCAGCTGGGGACAGACCGGTAATGCAGACATCAGTACCAATGCCTTTGCCAGCTACGGAGCACAAGGCAGCTGGATAAACTCCGACTACAAAACGGTAAGCGGCGTCATGAAAAGCCGCCTTGAAAATCCAGACTTGAAATGGGAAACGACAACTGAATGGAATCTCGGACTGGACTTCGGCTTCTTGAAGAGTCGCATCACTGGTTCTGTGGAACTCTACCAGAGAGTGATTTCGGACCTGCTGAACTACAAGCCCCTGAATACCTATCAGGAGGTGAAGCAAGTAATGGCAAACATCGGCAAGACGCAGAGCCGTGGTATCGAAGTCACCTTGAATACCCGCAACATTGTCACCAAAGACTTCTTCTGGGAAACATCACTGACGTATACCAAATACAAAGATCGCTGGAAAGAACGCACTCCGGACTGGAAACCGAACGTATATGAGAAAGAGACAGACCCGATACGAGCCATCTACTCCCGCCGTGCCGACCATATCATGCAGATAGGTGAAGAAGCTCCTACCGCACAGCCGGACCTGCGTCCGGGACAGATTGTCATCAAGGACCTCGACGGCTATGTACGCGATGAAAACGGCAACCCGAAAGTGGATGAGAACGGTCGCTTCATGCTGCTGGGACGCCCCGACGGCATCATAGACGAAGCCGACACCGAACTTATCGGTACGTTGGACCCGGGCTGGATGGCAAGTATGACCAATACATTCAAGTACAAAGGTTTCGACCTCAATATCATGTTCAACGGTATGTTCGACCGCATCATGCAGGACCCCACTGAAATGGATTTCGGCGTAAACGGCGGTGGAATCGCCCAAAGCGGCTACAACATGTTGCGAACCATCAAAGACAGATGGACCTTCGACAATCCGTCGACCACACGTCCCAGCTCTTACTACATCACCGGAACTAACTATACGGCAGGAGACTTCTTCTACCAGAAAGCCTGGTTCATCCGTCTGCAGAACATCAGCCTGGGATATACACTGCCCAAGTCTTTACTGGCAAAAACTAAGGTGCTGAGTAATGTACGTTTCCATGCTTCCGTCAACAACCTGTTTGTTATCACTCCCTATAAAGGCCTTGACCCCGAAACAGATGCTTATGCGGCAGCCTATCCCAATGCACGTACCTTCAGCTTCGGTGTAGATGTTTCATTCTAATCATTTATAAAAAGTATTCTTATGAAAAAGTACTGTAAACTATTTATATTGGCAGCAGCTCTGATGGGAGGCTTGTCTCTGAACAGCTGCATAGACCTTGACCCCATAGACTATTCCGACATCAATCCGTCCAATTTTCCACAAACGGAAACAGACGTTGAGTCGATGGTCAACTCATGCTACTACTCTGTACGCTCCAGCTGGTTCGACGGGCTCTTCTCAACCAGTGAACGCGGAGTAACCGTAGTAAACGACCTTACCACAGAAATTCTAACCTGCAAATCCGGTTTCCTGAAAGACGTATCCGACCTTAATTTTTTCCCAACCACCGCCGACCTTACCCGCTTCTACTACACAGATACAGATGCATACAGCGACGGTTGGCTCAATGACATCAGCCGCTGCACCTCCGTACTGGCACAGATTGAAGCATGCGACTTCCTGAGCACGGAGAAGAAACAACGCTACGCTGCGGAAATAAGATGTGCCCGCGGACTCATTTCCTATACCTTGTACGACATGTTCGGTCCACTGGTCATAGCTCCGCTGGAAGTACTGGAAAATCCCACAGTGGAAAAGCCGCTGGCACGCCTTTCCAAAGAGGAAATGGTAAAGTTCATAGAAGAAGACCTGATCTTTGCAGCTAGCTACCTGCCCACCCCAGCAGAAGCCGAATACGGCAGATTCAGCCAGGGACTTGCCAATATGCTCCTCATCAGGCTCTATCTGCACGAGAGCCCAGACGACAAGAGTTACTACACAAAAGTAGAAACGATTGCCCGCGAACTGATGAGTTCGTCTTACGGTTACCGCTTGTCTGCAGACTATACGAAGATGTTTGAGATAGGTGGACAAGGTAAGAGCAATACGGAAATAATATGGGCAATCCCCGTCAACACGGAAGCAGTAAGCTGGAATGACTGGCACATGTTCGTACTGCCCACCGACTTTGCAGACCATGGTATGGCAAGTGGATACGAATGCGTGAACAGCACCTGGTATTTCTATGACAGCTTTGAGGAAAATGACGTCCGTAAGACTTATCTGGTGGCTTCTTACCAGGCTCAAAACGGTGACATCGTAGATCGTGAGAACCCCAGTTCACACCTTGAGTTAGGTCCTATTCCATTGAAATACGGCTACGACACCAACGTCACTGGCAATGGAGGCAAAAGTTCTATCGACCCGATTATCTACCGTCTGGCAGATGTGTATCTGACACTGGCAGAAGCGCTCTATCTGAAACCCGGCTCATCTGCTGCGGATAAGGAAGAAGCGATGACCCACATCAACACCATCCGCAACAGAGCCGGACTGGATGGTATCAGCAACAGTGAGGTCAATACGGAAGAAAAGTTCGTGGAAATACTACTGAAGGAAAGAAGCCATGAACTATGGTGTGAGAACGGACAATACCGTGCCGACTTGATTCGCTTTAACAAGTTCGTGGAACATGCCGAAACGGTAAAAGGTACGGCCTATGCCAACAAGAACAAGGAATTATATCCGTTACCACTCTCGGCCATCAACGACGGTAAGGGATTGGTTACACAGAATCCCGGTTATTAATATCCATTGCTCCTCGTCCCCATTCAGGAGATTGGGGAATCATTTAAATACAATATCCTATGAAAACAAGATATACTTTTCACACAGTATTACTGATAGCCCTATTGCTTGGCGGCCTCTTCCATTTCTCCGCCTGCACCTCTGACTCAAAGAGAGCCGAAACACAGATAAGTGTCTCCACACCACCCCGCCCTGCCGGACAGACCGATGTAGTGGGGCTGACCTGCGAACCTATCGAAACCGTGCGCATCGGATTTATCGGTCTGGGCGCCCGGGGTACCGAAGCCATCCGCCGCTTCACCTATCAAAAAGGAATCCAGGTAAAGGCTCTGTGCGACTTGAACCAGTTCCGAGTGGACAGCTGCCAAAACATGCTGAGTCGCGCCAACATGCCCGAAGCAACCACCTACTACGGCAGTGAAGATGTCTGGAAACAAGTGTGCGAACGCGATGACATAGACCTTATCTATATAGCCACCGACTGGATACACCATGCTCCCATGATGATTTATGCTATGGAGCACGGAAAACACGTGGCTTGCGAAGTACCCGCCGCCATGACACTGGATGAAATTTGGAAAGTGATAGACACCGCAGAACGTACCCGCAAACACTGCATGATGCTGGAAAACTGTGTCTATGACTTCTTTGAGATTACCACCCTGAACATGGCGCAGCAGGGTCTTTTCGGAAATATCACCCATGTGAAAGGAGCATACAACCATTGTCTATACGATATCTGGCCGGACTATAATGCCGACTGGCGCATGCAGTACAACATGGCCCACCGGGGAGACGTATACCCCACTCATGGAATGGGTCCGGCATGCCAGTTGCTGGACATTCACCGGGGCGACCGTATGAAGTATCTGGTGGCCATGGACAGCGATCCCGTTTCCCTTCCCGATTACCTGGATAAGCACGGAAGGACCGAAGATGCCAAGAACTTCCAGAACGGAGAAGTCACACTTACCTTGATACGTACAGAAAAAGGTAAAACCATCCAGATTGAGCACAACGTGGCCTCCCCCCGCCCTTACAGCCGTTTGTACCAATTATCCGGAACACAAGGATTTGCCGATAAATATCCGATGGAAGGATATGCTCTGGAAAGTAAGAACCTTCCAGAAACCATCACCAGCGGGCAGACCTTCACTGCCCACGAATACATGCCCGAAGCTGCCAAAAGCAGACTGATGGAGCAATACAAGGACCCCATCATCAAGGACATGGAAGAAAGAGCTAAGGAAGTGGGTGGACATGGCGGAATGGACTTCATCATGGATTCACGCCTCATCTACTGCTTGCACAACGGTCTGCCGCTGGATATGGACGTCTACGACCTTGCCGAGTGGTGCTCACTCATCCCGCTGACCAAACTCTCCATCGAGAATGGTTCGGTTCCCGTAGAAGTGCCCGACTTCACACGGGGAGCATGGAACAAGATACAAGGCTATCGACACGCTTTCGCCCAATAAGAAAAAAGCCATTTTATGAAACCGACCTTTTTATCCTTAATTCCGCAACACTATTATAAAATATTTTTTTTAAGTACCTGAGCAACAAAAAGTTGCTCAGGATTTTGCCATGTCAGAGGATTCACTTAACTTAGTGTTGCAAAAAAATAATCAAACAAAACCTCATCAGGCATGGCAAAAATACAAATAAAATCCGAGAAGCTCACTCCTTTTGGAGGAATATTTTCAATCATGGAGCAATTTGACTCCACATTGTCATCTGTAATCGACTCGACACTCGGTCTAAGGTGTAGCTCGTTCGGTTATCAGTACAGTGAAATCGTCCGTTCCCTCATGAGTATCTACTTCTGTGGTGGCTCATGCATTGAGGATGTCACTACTCATTTGATGAACCATCTCTCGCTCCATCCGACACTTCGTACTTGTAGTTCTGATACTATCCTCAGAGCGATAAAGGAACTGACGCAAGGAAACATCTCATACACATCAGATACGGGTAAGAACTACGATTTCAACACGGCTGACACACTCAATACCTTACTGCTCAATTGTATGTTTGCATCCGGCCAACTGAAAGAGGGCGAGATGTATGATGTTGATTTCGACCATCAGTTCATAGAGACTGAGAAGTATGATGCAAAGCCTACATACAAGAAGTTCCTTGGTTATCGCCCTGGCGTGGCGGTTATTGACGACTTGATTGTTGGCATTGAGAATAGCGATGGTAACACCAACGTTCGTTTTCATCAGAAGGACACGCTGAAGAGATTCTTTGAGAGATTTGAGCAGAACGGACTTACAATCAATCGTTTCAGAGCTGATTGTGGATCATGTTCCGAGGAAATCGTGGAGGAAATAGAGAAACACAGCAAATCCTTCTATATCCGCGCAAACCGCTGCAGTTCGCTCTACAATGACATCTTTGCTCTTAGAGGCTGGAAGACTGAGGAAATCAATGGCATTGAGTTCGAATTGAACTCTATTCTTGTTGAGAAGTGGAAGGGTAAAGCATACCGACTTGTGATTCAAAGACAGAAACGGATGGACGGTGTGCTGGATCTTTGGGAAGGAGAATACACATACCGTTGTATCCTGACTAACGACTATGAATCTTCCACAAGAGAAATTGTCGAGTTCTATAACCTTCGTGGAGGAAAGGAACGTATCTTCGATGATATGAACAATGGTTTCGGGTGGGACAGATTGCCCAAATCCTTCATGGCAGAGAACACTGTGTTCCTTCTTCTTACGGCACTTATCCGTAATTTCTACAAGGCCATTATCCACAGACTTGACGTAAAGAGGTTCGGACTCAATGCAACAAGTCGCATAAAAGCGTTTGTCTTCAGGTTTGTCTCTGTACCAGCCAAGTGGATCAGAACATCAAGGCGGTATGTGCTGAATATCTATACCTGTAATAATGCTTACGCAGATATTTTTCAGACTGATTTTGGATAACGCCTACAACTTATGGGTATGATACTGCGTATTGCCTCAAGTCGCATAGTGGGGCAAGGGGATATTGTGGGCAGAAGTGGGTATTTCAGCCTCAATTTATCTGCTAATTCAGTGATGAGAGGACGTTTAGACGCAAGAAGGACGCTGAAGAGCTTAGTTGCGGATTTGAGGTTTATCTCATTTCTTAACACCCATACTGTTGTTCTGCGGGGTAGCTACGCTACCCCTGCAGGCACAGTCCTATAAAGACCCCACACTCTCGCCCGAGGAACGTACCACCGACCTTCTCCGACGGATGACACTGGAAGAGAAAATCGCCCAAATACGCCACATTCACTCCTGGAATATCTTTGACGAGCAAGACCTCAACGAAACCAAGTTGCAAGAATTCGTAGGTGACTTGTGCTGGGGATTTGTAGAAGGATTCCCGCTGACTGGAGAAAGCTGCCACCGGCACATGCGGCGCATACAAGAATATATGGTGAAGCATACCCGGCTCGGAATTCCGGTCTTCACAGTTGCCGAAGCCTTGCACGGTTCGGTACACGAAGGCTCCACCATCTACCCGCAGAACATCGCACTGGCTTCCACTTTCAATCCGGAGCTGGCCTACCGTCGTGCCGCAGAGATATCCAAAGAACTGCATTATCAAGGCATCCGTCAGATTCTGGCACCATGCATAGACGTGGTGCGCGATTTAAGATGGGGGCGTGTAGAAGAGAGTTACGGCGAAGACCCTTTCCTGAATGGCATCTTCGCTTATGAAGAGGCAAAAGGCTATCTGGACAACGGAATATCCCCTATGCTGAAACATTATGGTCCGCATGGCAACCCGTTGGGAGGTCTCAACCTTGCCTCGGTCCATTGCGGTGTGGGAGAACTGCATGATGTCTATCTCCAACCGTTCAAACGGGTTGTCACCTCCCTGCCGATACACGCTGTGATGTCCACCTACAATTCATGGAACCGTGTCCCCAACTCCTCCTCACACTATCTGCTCACCGAGGTCCTGCGCAACCGCTGGGGCTTTCAAGGGTATATATATTCTGACTGGGGAGCCATAGACATGCTACACACCTTCCAGCGTACCGCCTCCAACCAAGCGGAAGCAGCGGTGCAAGCCATTGTTGCCGGATTGGACGTAGAAGCCTCCAGCGAATGTTTCCCACATCTGGCTGCACTGGTCAAGGAGAAAAAAGTAGATGAAGGGATTATCGACAAGGCAGTGAGCAGGGTTCTTCTTGCCAAATTCCGTATGGGATTGTTCGAGGACCCTTATGGAGACAGATTTGCAGGACACTCCTTGCACTCGCAGGAGAATATCCAGGTAGCGCGACAGATAGCCGATGAATCTACCGTCCTTTTGAAGAATGACAAGGACCTGCTACCGCTAAACCTATCTCAGTTGAAATCCATTGCTGTCATCGGACCGAACGCAGACCAGGTGCAGTTTGGAGATTATACTTGGAGCCGTACCAACCAAGATGGCATCACCCCGCTGGAAGGCATACGCAAGCAGGTGGAACCGGTCGGCATAAAGATACGTTATGCCAAAGGATGCAACATGATGTCCATGGATACCACGCAAATTGCGGCGGCTGTTGAAGCGGCACGGCAGAGCGATGCAGCTATTCTGTTCTGCGGCAGCGCTAGCGCCTCGCTGGCAAGGGATTACCACGAAACCAACTGCGGAGAGGGCTTCGACCTTACCGACCTTTCTCTGACAGGTGCCCAAGGGAAGTTGATACAAGCCGTCCATGCCACCGGGAAACCGGTCGTGCTGGTCTTGGTTACGGGAAAGCCTTTCGCCATCGCATGGGAAAAGGAGCATATACCCGCCATCCTTGTACAATGGTATGCAGGAGAGCAGGAAGGCAGCTCCATCGCCGATATTCTGTTCGGAAAGACAAATCCTTCCGGCCATCTGACCGTCTCGTTCCCCAAAAGCAGCGGACATCTGCCTGCCTATTACAACCACTTGCCTACGGACCGGGGATTCTATCATAAACCGGGAAGTTATGAACAGCCCGGTCGGGACTATGTATTCTCCTCTCCCGGTCCCTTATGGGCCTTCGGGCACGGACTGACCTATACAACCTTTGAGTATGCGGATTTGCAGATAGAACAAACAACGGATTCGGTAAAAGTCCTTGTAACAGTGAAAAACACCGGAACACGGGCGGGTAAAGCCGTACCGCAACTCTACGTAAGGGATGTGTTTAGCTCCATATCCACCCCGGTCAGGCAGTTGAAAGCGTTTCAGAAAGTAGAGCTGAAACCCGATGAAGAAGTTCAAGTCCCCCTGCACTTTGCCATCGAAGATTTAGCCTTTACTAACGAAAACGGACAGACGGCAGTAGAACCTGGTAACTTTGAGATACAAATGGGAGATGCTTCAGACCATATCTTGTTGAAAGACATCATCAGTATAGGAAAGACCTCTGCCGATGGGCACCAAACAGAACAAAGACAAGCCGGAAAAGAAATAGGTAAAGGAACCATTATATCCATCAAAGGCATGGTGCGCGATGTGCAGGCCACTCCGGCAGACAGAGTGGAAATCTACTCTACCGCACAGCAACGGGTGGTGGGTGTCACTGATAAAAGCGGCAGATATACCATAGAGGTACCGGAAGATGATATACTTGTTTTCCGCAAATCCGGATATCTAAACGAGGAGGTCAACGTGGCTGGAAAGAGCAGCATTCTGATTACAATCAGAAACGGAACAGACCTTTAGCCGTGAACGTGAAAGAGTAAGGGAGAAGAATCAAAAGACAATAGGTATTCATGCACGAGATGTACATCTCATCCTGTACGAGATATACATCTCACGCAGCATAAGATGTGCATCTCGTACATGAAAAACAATAATGTTTCTATCGGGAAAGTATAGGTTCCCACCCATTATGGGATAAGGCTCTCCATTTCAGTCTATTCCGTCACCAACGGACGCTTACGCCAATCGTCCTTCACATAGCTGTCGGGGTAGACCGTCTTATCAATGATTTCACCACCTTTCAGACGAATCCAGGTGGTGAAAGTACGGGCGCCTTCCTTCATCACAATGACACGTGCACCGTTGGGAAGGTGGTTGTACTCAGTATTGCCACCTGTGAAACGGCCGTAGGCCAGAAGGATTCCTTTCCACATCACGGCATAGTCGTTGTCATGGTCGTGCCCGACAAACATACCCATCACATCACCGGCCTCTTTCATGGCAGTGAACATGCCCGTATTCAGTTCCGGAGCGCAAGCCTTTTCCATGCGGGTACCTATCAGTATGGCGTTCTCGTCAGAAGCGGCTTCATTATATTCCGGCAGAGGGATATGAAAGAATGCCAGTGCAGGCAAAGGTTGCCCACCGTTTTTTGCTTTATAAGCGGCACTCTGCTGGCGGTACCAGTTCACCTGGTCGAAAGTGAGCCAGTCGTACCCTTTTACATCGGGCAGTTTGGAGTAGGAATGGGAATCCAGACAGTAAAGCAGGGCTGCATCCTTCTTGCCGTCCGAGGATTTCAGTGTGAGGACATAGTCGGGGGATTCAACTCCGCCACGGTCGGGTTGGATATTGAAAGGCATGGAACGGATAACATCATAAAGTTCGGCACGTGTTTTTCCCTGCTCGTTGTCGTGGTTACCAAAGGTTACGACAAAAGGAATCTTACGGTCCGTAGCATAGGAAAGCACCTTGCGCATGGCCGTATCGGCAGGTGCGGCATAGACCACATCGCCGGTAAAGACTACTAAATCGGGGCGCTCAGCATCGAGCACCTCGCCAATACGCTTCAAAGCAATGTCTGAAGCCGGATTACCATACTTAAAGTGGATGTCTGTAAACTGGACGATTTTAAACTCTCCGTTCTTGTTGAACTGCAAAGGCGATACTTGTGCCGGGCAGAACAAGGAGGATAAAAGTGTCAGACAAAAGGCCAAAGAGATTTTCTTCATATAAGTGGATGATTAAATTGAGTTGATATTATTATTCCTTTACTATCAATACAGTGGCATAGGCGGATATACCTTCCTCTCTGCCCGTAAAGCCAAGTTTCTCCGTGGTGGTGGCCTTGATGGAGATGGCATCCTCATCTATTCCCATCACCGCGGCAAGCGTACGCTGCATTTCGGGAATATAGGCCTTCAACTTAGGCCGCTCAGCGCAGATGGTGGCATCAATGTTACCTACCGAATAGCCTTTGGTAGCTATCAATTCTATTGTTTTCTTTAGCAGAATCTTGCTGTCTATGTTCTTAAACTCACCGGCAGTATCAGGAAAATGATAGCCGATGTCACGCATATTCGCCGCTCCCAGCAATGCGTCACAGATAGTATGGATGAGCACGTCCGCATCCGAGTGCCCCAACAATCCCTTTTCATGTTCCAAGCGAATACCGCCTAGCCAAAGCTCGCGCCCTGCCACCAGCTGGTGGACGTCAAAGCCAAAACCTACACGTATCTTCATATCGTTGCTTCTTTAAGTTGACACGAAAGTACGGAATTTATATCTGAAAAGAAAAATTTTCATCTTCTTTTAAATGAAAAAAGGAACTGCCAAGCCATCCAAATGATATATTTCAGTTGAATAGCGTAAGCAATTCCTTTAAAAACAAATTATTCTTAAAATCTAATACCTATTGTTTTTTACCTACTTCTTTACGCTAAATTTATAAATACAAGTATGAGTATATTTTTCTTCCGGAGACAAATAAGTTGAAGGGAAATTCACATGATTAGGACTATCCGGGAACTTTTGGGTTTCCAAAGCTAAGGCCTCTCTATATTTTATAGTTTCACCATATTTACCTTTCACCTCACCATTAAAAAAATTCCCACTATAAAACTGTAACCCGGGCTGGTCAGTATACACCTCCATCAAACGCCCACTTTGCGGTTCGTACAAAGAAGCTATCAATCTTACTTTCGCCTCAGTTCTCTTCAGCACCCAATTATGATCATACCCCAAACCATTCCGTAACTGCTCATCCTCCATATTTATCCTGCTTCCTATCACTACTGGATTACGAAAATCAAACGGAGTTCCATCTACCGAGACAATCTCTCCTGTAGGAATCAATAAGCTATCAACCAAGGTTATGCTATCAGCATTAATGGTCAAGATATGGTCAGTAATCGTTCCACCAGACTCACCTTTCAAATTAAAAAAGGCATGATTAGACAAGTTTACAACCGTCGGCTTATCCGTAGTAGCTTCATATATAATTTTAAATTCATTTTCAGATGTCACAGAGTAACGAACCTTAATATTAAGCGTACCAGGAAATCCTTCCTCATTATCCGGTGAAACGTATGAAAAATCAATGGACTTATCAGAAATCCTATCAACATTCCATACTCTCATATCTAATCCTTTCAATCCTCCATGAAGGGTTTGTCCATTATTATTAAGAGGCAATTGATATTGTACACTGTCTATCATAAACCTTCCTTTTGAAATACGATTGGCATATCTTCCTACAATAGAACCCAAGAAACGTTCCCCTTCATTATTCAAATAGCGATCTATATTTTCATAACCTACAGCTACATCTGCATACTCTCCATCTTTATCAGCCGTCCAAATAGAAACAACCCGTAACCCCAAATTAGTGACTTGTACAACAAGTCCATTACCAGAGTCTATCGTATACAATGAAACAAGTTTACCATTCACCTCCTTTTCAAAAGCAGATGCGTTTAACAACGAAATTTTCCCACTGTCTTTTGGAACACATGAAAACAGAGACAGAAGCATTATAAAAGTAAACAAATATCCCTTCATATTCTTTCTTTGCTATAAATTTATTCAAATTCGCGACCCTACCTAAATAGAAGAGGCTCTAATTGCCTCCATAATATTGGCAGGAGGCCGTTTATTATTTAATTCGTTTTTCATGAAATTCATATACGGAGCCACATAATCAAAAAATTGATAATATCCTTTACATAAATAATTTAACCCAGACTCACCCAATTCAGTTTTACAAAACCGGTTCTTTGGACATTCACCATTACAAGCAAATAAGAATTTACAGTTTTTACATTGTCTTGGTAAAGACCTATACTTGTTTTGTCCAAATTCCAATTGCTTCTCTCCATAAAACATCTCTATCAATGTTTTTGAATAAATATTTCCTAATTTATACTGAGGGAACACAAAATGGTCACATGAATACACATCACCATTAAACTCCATTACCCCTGCATGCCCGCACGTTTTTCCCATTGTGCATATGCCTGGATTTTCACCGACCCAATTCGCCAAAGTTGCGTCAAATAACTGTATGTAATACTCACCGACATCATTATGCACCCATTCCTCAAAAATAGTACATAAGAAATTTCCCCATTGTTCAGGCGTAACAGAAAATTCCATCAATTCAGGAGTATCCTCTCCAATTGTAGCCAATAGGCGTCCGTCATTATGCCTAAAAATACGTTCGACAATAGGAGTAAACTGTATATAACGACATCCTATCTCTTTAAAGAAATTATAAAACTCCAACGGATAGTCTGCGTTGAGATTATTAACAACAGCCATAGCATTCCAATCAACCCCATATTTATTCAATAAATGGATTCCCTTCATCACCTTCACAAAAGAGGGTTGTCCCTGCTTATTCCTTCGATATCTGTCATGAAACTCTTGAGGGCCATCAATAGACACCCCTACAAGCCAATCATTCTTTTTTAAAAATTCGCACCATTCGTCAGTCAACAATGTACCATTAGTCTGTATGCAATTGCTAATTGTTCTTCCGTGAGCATACTTCTGCTGCAACTCCATAGCCCTCTTATAAAAAGCAAGGGGACGCATCAATGTTTCTCCTCCATGCCACGTGAAAAGAATCTGAGGCATAGTTTGAGAATTGATATATTCCTCAATAAACTTCTCTAATAGCTTGTCATTCATTACATGTTTCGGCTCATCTTTATACAATTTAGACTTTTCCAAATAATAACAATAACTACAAGCTAGATTGCATACAGCACCAACCGGTTTAAGCATTACATACAACGGATGGGCAAATGGTGCGAAAATTGCCATATCTTCTACAACTAAAATAAAATATTACACAAATAAATATACAAGCTCAATGAAACAAATAATTGTGTTCATTTCTCCTAAAACGATAACGCTGGCGTGGTATTGGCAAAGGGTCATGCGTTGAAATATCCCATCTCAAAAGTTCCTCTATCATTTCATTTTTTACTTTATTAAATTTCTTGTCAGAAAACAAATTATTCAGTTCTGAAGGATCCGCTTTGAGATTATAAAGTTGACCATTAGCATTCATATCATAAACCAGTTTCCAATCCCCCTTCCGGAGCATGCGCATCGTTCCACTTTGTGTCCATGTATTAAGTTCATCAAAAAATAATCCCTTTTTACCTACTGCCCCCTCTTCCCTATAGTCCGTGGCATCCACCTTCGTATAATACATTCCGCCAAATCCATCTTGAGCCATGACGCTTCTGAATTCTTGTTCCGGATATTCTTTCCCTTGTAAGAGCGGCCAAAGACTACGTCCCTGCACTCCCATTGGAATTTCAGCTCCTATTATTTCACAAATAGTAGGAAAAATATCAATAATACTCACATGAGCATTGTGAGGAATAGCAGATGCTTTAATACCAGGACCAGTCCACTGCATAGGAATACGCGTAAGAACATCATCAAGTCCTACCCCTTTTTTCATTAAACCGTATTCGCCTACATAGTCACCATGATCTGCAACAAATATAATTATCGTATTATCATATACTCCGTTTTTCTTCAGTTCCCCGACAAAGCGTGACAATTGGTCATCTATCATACGCAACATTCCGTGATAATTTGAACGTAAGCGCTGCAGATTTTCCCTATATCCGACATGCCCTTGTGCCATCATTTCGGCTAATAATTGATATTCCTCGCCTTTAGTATTTAAATCTTTGGCTGAACTTCCCATTTCAGGAAGTGATTCTGGAGGAAACATTGAATAATAGGGCTCGCAAACTTGATAAGGATTATGAGGCTCAGCAATCGAAAACCACATCAGAAAAGGTTTATCCTTATGCGAATCAATCCAATGACAAGCATCATCTACCATCCGATAAGGCAACTGCGCTTCTACTCCATAAGGGGATGGTTCCATACTGGCATACATATCCAGAGTTCCCAAATACCGGTCAAAAGCCTTTCCTTTCTCACTCTTGTTCCTTGACTCCTGTCCACCGTGATTATACGGACTCCAATAATCCACCCGGTCAGCAGTAAGATGTGAGTGATTTTTTCCAACCATAGCAGTGGTGTATCCTTTTTCTTTAGCTACATCAAAAAGATCCTTTGTATAGTAGGCATCTTTTATATTATGATTGGACTTAACATGGGTCGCACTCGGAAATCTTCCGGTCAACATTGAAACACGTGCCGGACCACTGGCTGGAGCAGAGGTATAAGCACAGTCAAACCATGTACCATTTTTGGCCAGATTATCGGCAAAAGGCATCGTGTTCAGCGGATATCCTTCCCGTTGTAACAAATCAACACGCAATTGATCTGCCATAATAATGATGATATTGGGCTCCTTCGTTACTTCCTGTGCAGAGATAGAAGATAAAACTGAAACTGAAACTGAAACTCCTGCCAAGATTTTCTGCCTAACATTACTTTGCATAATCAAATATAGTTATTATTCAATACAAATTATTTCACAAGTGTTTTATTATTTAGGAGAAGGAACAACCATACAGCGTTTCGCCCATTCTTCATATTGTTTTTGCATCTTCGCTAACCTATCTGGATATTTGTCAGCAACATTGTGCATTTCGGTTCTGTCCTCATTAAGATTATACAGTTCCCACTGTGCTTTGTTACCTGGCTGAATTATTTTCCATCCGTCTTTAGCAATAAGAGCTTTTTCATTGAAATGTTCGAAGCCCAAATATTCATGTCCCTTCCTTTTACTACCCTTTAAAATAGGAACAAGACTCTTACCTTCCAACGGAAGAATTGAATTGCCTTGATATTTTTTTGGATATTTGGCCTTTGCCAAGTCAATGCACGTAGCCATTATATCTATTACATGTCCCGGCTGATTTGTAATTCCCCCTTTTCCTTTATTTATACCTTTGGGCCAGAAGGCTATCAAAGGTGTATTGATTCCTCCCTCATAAGATTTCGCTTTCCAAAAACGGAACGGCGTATTAGCAACATTAGCCCATATCGGCCCGATAGATGCATAAGAAAGCTCGGAACCCGGCAAAACTTCTTTCTTACGAGGATAAATAATCTTTTCTCCAATGCGAGTCATATCCGGACGGTCATTCTCTCCTTCGCTGTAGTTTTGACAAACCTCACTACTACAACCATTATCGGACAAAAACAAAATCAATGTATTGTCTAATTGATTATTCTTCTCTAAAGCATCTATCAGTTCACCAATTCCCTGATCCATTCTATCCACCATGGCAGCATGTACAGCCATTGCTCTTGCATCCCATTCTTTAGTCGGATTATCTTCCCATTTTTTAGGACTTTGACGAGTAGTCAGAAAATTATCTGCACCTGAAAATATACCCAGTTCTTTCATTCTCTCATAACGTTTCTCCCTAATAGCGTCCCATCCTACTTTATAAGTATTCTCATATTTTTTTATATCCTCAGGAAGAGCATGCAACGGCCAATGAGGAGCGGTATACGACAGATAAAGAAAAAAAGGTTTATCTGCATTCGCATATCTATTTACATAAGATACAGCACTATCAGACAAGGCACGTGTTATATAATAATCTTTAGGTACATTTCTTACCGGAATGTCACCATTGACTAAACTGAATGGATCAAAATAATTTGCAACGCCATAAATAATCCCATAAAAATCATCGAATCCACGATTAACCGGGTAACATGCCTTATCGGCAAAATCTTCATGGTACACATGATGAGCAAGCCATTCACGCTGGTCAGACTTCAATGGAGTTTCAGCGATATGCCATTTACCTACCATTCCTGTTTGGTAACCAGCCTCTTTCAGAACCTCTGCTATAGTAACTCCATTCTCTGTCAATTGTCCTCTATACCCCGGCAAGTTATCATTAAATGTCATCCGTCCGATACCCGCTTGATGAGGATACAATCCAGTAAGTAAAGATGCCCGCGTAGGACAACTACGACTTGCATTATAAAAACTATTGAATCTTATCCCTTCTTGTGCCAACTTATCCAAGTTGGGGGTCTGAATTTCTCCTCCATAACACCCCATATCAGAGTAGCCTAAATCATCGGCAAGAATTACTATTATATTCGGACGGTTATCCTGCTGGGCATAAGCATACATGGAAGTCAATGTTAAAGCCCCGAAAGCTGTTGTATGTAATAACTTATTCATTATATTTTATATTTAATTGGTTACGATTATCAGTTCCTTACCTTCTTTCAATTGACTATGAGATATGAAATAACTATCTAATATTTTCTCTCCATATCTAATCTCATTTATCTTCTCTCCAGCTCCTTTCCTAGTTATTATGAAATCCGTCCCATCCAGATTAAAAATAACCTTCTCAAATAAAGGAACAGTCACAATATATTCTGGATCAGCTGGCGAGTAAGTATACAGACCGATAGCATTCAAAACATACCAAGATGACATCTCACCAGCATCATCCATACCAGAATAAGCCAATTTCTTAGGTCCCATCCTATAATAACCATTCAGAACTCTATTCAAAAGTTTCTGCGCTTTTTCCTGCTTATCCACAAAATAATACATATATATAGAACTGTGCCCCGGCTGGTTTCCATGGCAATATTGTCCAATAAAAGTTGTCAAATTATGAGCCTCATACCCATCCCATGGGATCATAAACAAAGAATCAAGCTTGTTTTCAAATGCTTTCTTACTTGGATAAAGTGCTATGAATCCCTCCGAATCATGCGGAGCAAAGAATGTAGATTGCCAACCATTCGCTTCACGGTACATATATTCATAAAAAGGTCTTTTAGGATCAAATGGTGTAATCCATGTTCCATCTTTCAAACGTCCGCGCATAAACTGGGTTGAGGGGTCGAAAAGATGTTTGTAACTATCAGTCCTTTTCATTAATTTTTCATAGTTTTCGCTATCGCCCAACTCTTTAGCTAAAAGTGCAGTAGCGTAGTCATCATAAGCATACTCTTGTGTTTTAGTTACAGCAGCTTTAGCTACAGTTTCCAATTTAGGGTTCGTAATATCATCTTCCGAAATCCATCCTTGCTCCATATATTCTTTAATGAAACGTCTCCCCCCCATTGGACCTTTACCACTACCTTCCACAAAAGCATTATTAAGCAATAATTCATAAGCTGCCTGTACATCAAAATCACGTATTCCCCTCAAATAACTACCTGTTACAAATGTTGACGCATGATCACCGTGGAAAAAGGTAGGCATAAACCCACCGATTTTTCCTCTATCCGTTATTGATTTTATAACATCTGTTGCCACATCAGGTGAAATCATTCCCAATAAAATCAATTTATTACGATAATCATCCCAAAAAGATGGATTGCTATAATAGCGAAAACCTTTATTTACGGTATTTCCATTTGCATCCACAAATTCTCCATTTGCATCACTAAGAAGAATGGGCCATAGGAACGAGCGGTAAAAAGTAGAATAGAATGTCTCTTTTTCTTCTTCCGTACCTCCAATTACACGTATCTTAGACAACAATTTTTCCCATGATTCCTCTGCTTCAGTTCTTACCTGACTAAAACTCTTAGCCAACATTTCACTTTCTAAATTTTCTTTGGCATTTTCTACACTGACATAAGAAAATCCCACTTTTAGCTCAAGCGGTTCCGCTATATCATCATTATCTAAGAAATTCACAACACTAACTTCTGTTTCATCATCTTTCAAGGATTCTATATTACGAATTTTATGATTAGTTACCGCATAGAAGTAGAAAGTAGATCCGGCTTTCTGATATCCTATAAAAACATTATTATCCCTTTTTTCCAATTTCCAATCTTTTACATGTTCATTCGAACGAGCAAGATCAGCCAAGAGTTTTTTATTCTTACCGTCCTTATAGGTATATTTATGATAGGCACAACGCAATGTAGAAGTTACCTCAGCATTTATATCATATTTTTCAAGGTAAACTTGATAATAACCGGGACTGGCCGATTCATGTTCATGACTATAACTGGAATAATACGTCTTAGGTTCCACTTCTCCACTAACACCAATAAATGGAACATAACAGAGATTCCAATGTCCCTTACTAGTATGTACAAAAGCATATATAACAGTATCTTCATATTGGTAACCCGAACCACTCCGCCACATTGTTACGGGAGTTACTTGTACCATTGAGTTCGGCAAAGAGGCACCTGGATAGACTTCAGCTCCCCACGCCCGTCTGGTTGGCTTATACCCTAATTCAGTACTATCCCACAAAGTTGCAGTTCCGATAAAGGGATTAACATAATCAGTCAATCGGTTCGATTTTTTAGCGACAGAACAACCAACTAAAACGCATAGCATATTTAGCAAGATAATATATTTGACAAGTTTCATCTTATTGTATTTTTAATGTTTCTTGGGATTCCATTTATGCTCCAAAGCTCTCATTTCAGTTTCTTGCCCCTTATCACCTTGTGAGTCCATCCATCTCTGCAATTGCCGACGCAACTTTTTCACTTCAGATGCATATTTTACATCATCAATCAAGTTATGCATTTGATAAGGGTCGTTTATTATATCATATAATTCTTCTTTAGGACGATATTGATATTTATGGATTTGCTGTTTTGCAAATATATCATTTTCCGCTTCATTTATCCATGAAAACCATACAGGATCTTGTTTGCGAGTGATTATATTCTGGAAAGGCACCTCCGGAGTTAAATTTAATATATAGCTGAATTTGTCATTTCTCACACTGCGAATACCGTAATAATCTGCCCCATTCGCAATGCCCCTCGTTGTTTGTATGCCAAATACATATTCCTTATTTGTCTTTTTTCCTTTTATCACAGGCAGAAAACTTTTTCCATCAAGACCTTTGGGCACTGATGCACCAGCAATATCAAGCAGGGTAGGTGTGACATCTACATATTCACACATGGCATCCGTTTCACTTCCAGGCATAGTGACCCCTTTCCAACGTACAATAAAGCCAGTTTGCAAACCAGCATCATAACAAGTCCATTTGGCAAACGGAAATTGATGCCCTTGTTCACTTGTAAATATAAACACTGTGTTTTCATCCAGATTATATTTCTTAATAAGTGCATCAATTTTGCCAACATCCGTATCCAGCTGATTAATTTCGGCAAGATAATTAGCATAATTCTTCCTTGTCTCTTTTGTATCGACAAGTGTTGGAGGAAGCGTCAACTTCTCTGCATCAAAAAGCGACCGATTGCCTCTTGTCCAAGGAGAGTGTGGATCATTTGAAGCCAGATACAAAAAGAAAGCTTGTTTCTTTACTGCAACATCAGCAATAAAAAGCTCTAAATCCGGAATATTCAGATTTTTATAGTCACCACTCAAATACTCAAAAGGGAATGCCTCCAAAGGAGCAATATGCCGTTTACCTTGCATGGCTACCCGATAACCTGCCTTTTTCAAATAATACGGAAGCGTCTTAACTCCTTCATCAATAAATGTATGATTAGGATATGCACCCGACTTCACTGGATAAAGTCCTGTCAACAAACAATGTCTGGTAGGGGAGCTCATAGCCGTAGCCTGAAAAAATCGGTTGAATTTCAAACCTTCAGATGCAATTCTATCAATATTAGGAGTTACGGCATCCGGACTCCCATAGCAACCGAGATCCCCCATACGGCAATCATCAGCTATAACCAAAATAATATTGGGAAGTGTATTCTGGGCTACCGCGGATATACTCGAAAGAGTTACACCAGCCATCACCAACAATTGCGTTTTACAGATATTCATAACATCCATATCTAAATTATCAATATTATACCTTTATTCTGCAGATAAAGAGTTACATATTTTTTTATTAATTTCTCTAACTCTTTCTTCCTCTATTTTTATGGCCTTGCGATCATAAGTCATCAGTCCATTCACTTCCACCTCAACATCGGTCGTTTGTGTATAAACAGCACCCGACACCCCTCTAGGGACAAGTTCAAGCAAGCTTTCCCCAAACTTTACATATTCATCAGTAACTTCTTTAGTGTTTTTAAACTGCACATATCCCCAGTTCTTATTAGGTTGCCAAAGGTGCCCCTTCATAGGTAAGCCAATACCACCATATTCCCCAACCACATTTACCTGAGTGGGTTCATACATCATCAACTCCGGCCGGGGATACCGATGTATATCCAAAATATCACCCACCTTATAATAATGATTACCACCACTAGCAGCATTTACCAATCGGGAAGGGTCATAATACTCTGTCCATTCTGCTATTTCTTTTGTTTTGAATTGTCCCCAAGCCTCATTGAAAGGAACCCAAACAACAATAGAGGGATATGGCATAAGATAGTCCATTATTTCTCTCCATTCTTTCTTAAAATTCTCTTCTGATTCAATGGAGCGTTCGTTCTCCTTACCATCAAAATAATTATATTGAATCCATTTAGGAGAATTATCACCACTCGGCATATCTTGCCACACAAGAATACCTAGACGATCGCAATGCGTATACCAGCGTGCAGGCTCTACCTTTATATGCTTACGAATCATATTGAACCCCCAATCTTTCGTTTTCTCAATATCATATGCCAGAGCTTCGTCTGTCGGAGCTGTATATAATCCATCTGGCCACCAACCTTGATCCAAGGGACCAAACTGGAAACAGTCTTTATTATTGAGCTGCATACGCATAATACCATCCTTATCCTTATGCATTGAGATTTTACGCATTGCAGCATAACTCTTAACTTTATCAGTCTTCTTCCCCTTATCTAACAAAGTTACCTCCAAATCATATAAGAAGGGAGATTCCGGAGACCATAACTTAACATCTGCAAGAGCAAGTTCCAATGTTTCCCCTACAACACCCTTAGTCATTGCCACTATGGTATTCTGTTCCTTCAATACAATCTGCACGACATCCGACGATGTAGTGTTTTGTGTACCAACTTTCACTTTCAAGTTCTTATTATCAATATCTGCAACAGAAACTACATTAGATATATATTTGCTACTTACCGGCTCTAACCATACCGTTTGCCAAATACCAGAAACCGGAGTGTACCAAATAGCATGGGGATTCTTTACTTGTTTCCCTCTAGGTATATACGATTCATTTGTAGGATCCCAAACCTTCACTACAAGCTTCTGGCTACCTGATGTCAAAAAAGGAGTTATATCAAATTTAAACGGTACATATCCCCCTGTATGTGTACCAATTTTCACATCATTCAAATATATCTCCGCTTTCCAGTCAACTGCTCCAAAATGTAAAAGAATATTCTTACCTCTCCAGCTAGAAGGAATATTGAAAGTTCTCTTATACCACAATTCTTTCTCTTTACCCAATTCTTTCTGCACACCAGAAAGACTTGATTCAACAGCAAAAGGAACAAGTATCTTTCCATCAAATTTTTGTGGTTCTTTTTGTCCGAAGGGTAAAATCGCATATTCCCATAACCCGTTAAGGTTCAACCAGCTGTCCCGTTCCATAATAGGACGGGGATATTCCGAAAGTATATTATCAAGATTAAGCGTTTCCGCCCATGCAGTCTTAATCTTATCACCTGCAGGTTTCCACTGAGCCGACATAGATATACTTAAAAACACTAGTGTCCACTAAAAATTTTTTGGTCACTAGTCGGTTAAAAATTAAATAAATTCGATTCACTTGAATCATTTAGCTCTTTGATATTTTTGAAATTCGATTTGTCGAACAAATCTCTAAGATGAGTTTTATCGGTTAGCGAGATGCCGAGTATTTGCAAGGTTTCGTAGATGCTTCGCTCTAACTTCATATCGTGTTGTACTATCGCCACAAGGCAGTAAGTAATTATGGCACAATATATTTGTATGCGTACAGCATTCTCCGAAGTTCCCCAAAACCTCTTTATCTTAAGGTGTTGTTTAATCCATTTGAAAAACAGCTCCACACTCCATCTATTTCGGTATAACCGAGAAATCAGCTCAGCCGAAGCGTCAAGATTGTTCGTCAGGAAAATGTATCGTGTGCCACTTTCGGGGTCTTCAACAATGAGCTTTCTAAGTTCATCGGGGTAATCCTTGGAACTTTTATAAACCGTAAAACATCCGATGACATCAGAAATGACACCTTCAGGCAATCTTCGCTTCCACGTTTTGGGCTTGATGCGTACATTGGTTTTGGCTCGTACAACGAAGAAAGCACCTATGCGGTCTATCGTATACAAGTTGCCAAAATCGTTGTAACCACGGTCAAATATATAATGCGCACCACGTTCATAAGGAATCACAGACATCGCTTTTGTATCGTGAATATTAGCAGGAGTAATATGCACAAATGCAGGAACTTCCGCTTCCACATCGTAGAGCGTATGCATCTTGATTCCGCCTTTATGCTTGCGGAATTTAGCCCACTCGAACACTGACAGACAAAGGTCAATCGTGGTGGAATCAAAAGCATAGACATGACCGTCAAGCTCAAAGATTCTTTCGATTCTACGCTTGCGCGCTTCGGCTATCATGAAGGTTGCATATTCCTGGAAGATGCGATAGTCACGTTGCTCGTTAGCCTTGCTAAGATTGCTTCGTGTTACGGACTTGCCGATTCCCAGATGATAGAGTTTTCCGGTGTGAGCCTCCAGTGACACGATGAGGTCTCTTAAACTCTCACGGTTGGAAAGTTGACCGAACATCATCGTAAGCAACTGATTCCAACAGGTATAGCTTTTAATGTATTTGTTGCCTTCATACTTCTTGACGATACGCAAGAACTTGAACTCATCAAGAAATGTGACTAATTGAGAAAAAACATATTTGTCTTTATTCATAACAGTCTGATTCAGACTGCAAAAGTAATTTCAAATCGTTGCGCACCAAATACCATTACAACAAACTGAATTTCAACAATTTCAAAGAACGACTATGATTTTTTAGTGGACACTAATGACTTAAAAATAAGAATGCAATAAATATTAATTTAGTTTTCATCTGATACCAATATTATTAAGTGTTTATAAATTCTATAATAGTAATTATGTCTATAACTATAGCAATCCCTTATTGAATACTGTTCAGTAAATCAGTCTTACCTTCATTCACCAGTTTCAATATTAACTCACCAAACAGTGTATTTTGCCATGCAAACCATGCACGAGTAAAATTAGCAGGATTATCCTTATGAAAAGATTCGTGTATGAAACCTGTATCTGCATCTGTATTCATAAGCGTCTTAACACACCATACAATTTCCTTATCATCCTGGCTCGTAAATGCTTTCATCATAATACTCATGGGCCATATCATATCATAGCCAATATGGGGACCACCTATTCCTTCACCAGCCGTTCCCTTGAAGAAATAAGGATTATCCTTACTCCACACAAACTTCCGTGTATTCTGATATATAGGATCATTGACATCCACATCTCCCAAATATGCCATTGACAAAAGACTCGGAGCATTAGAGTCATCCATCAAATATTGATTTCCAAAACCATCGACTTCAAATGCATATATCTGTCCATACTGGGGATGATTGCAGACCGCATATCTCCTAAGAGCATCCTCCACTTCCTGTGCCAAATGCACACACTCCTCAGACATAGCCGTTTCCTTATTCACTGTTACCAAAATCTCAGCAGCCTTACGCAAAGATGTTACTGCAAAGAAATTAGATGGAATCAAGAATTGATAAGTTGTCGCATCATCTGAAGGTCTGAAACAAGATACAATCAAGCCAACTGGATTCACTGGATTACCCAATCCATTATTGTTCATTGTATCCAATTGCCGTTCTGTTCTACGCTGAAATCTATAAGGACCTACTCCATTTTTACGTTGTTGCTCCTTAAAAGTTTTCAGAATATTTTCAATAGCTTGTAGCCATTCTTCATCAAATATACTTATATCACCAGTCGTTTTCCAATAATGATAAGCCAATCGTAGAGGATAACAAAGAGAATCTATTTCCCATTTCCTTTCGTGCAACCCCTCTTTCATGTCAGTCATATCCCGCATCCACTGATGATCCGGATTGGGGTCATAAGGGTCCAAAAATGCATTCGCATAGGGATCTATATTAATGCACTTGAACTGCCGCCGAATAACCCCTGCAAGCATCGCCTTCAACTCTGGATCTTGATTAGCCAGCTGTACATAAGGCCATACTTGCGCACCCGAATCACGAAGCCACATAGCATGTATATCTCCAGTATAGACAACCGTATCATCCTTACCATCTGTTTTCCTATAACGCACTGTAGTATCTAACGTATTCGGGAAACAATTTTCAAACATCCACGCCAGTTTAGGATTAGTCAACTCACTTTTAATTCTGCGTATTTCGGCCTCTACAGCTTGAGAAACAAATAGTCTATCTTGAAGTAAAGGGCGTTTGGTCTTATATTTTAGAGCTGTAGTAGCTACATGTGTATTATCTTTGGACAATACATAATCTGAAGCCTGAGCATTGCTTCCAGTAGCCAATACCATGGCCAATATATAAAAACTAATACTTCTATTTTTCATTTTTTCTTTATAATTTATAGATTACAATTTAAGATTGCAAGGCGTGCATACATTTCTACCATAGCAGCCTGCGTCAACAACCATTTTTTCGGGTCGCAACATTCTCCACTATAATCCACACCAAACAAGCCATATTCATCTCTTGCATGAAGCCATGCATAATCCAGACTTTTAGCAAATTCCGTCACATACATATCATTTTTATCCAAACTATATAACTCTGCAAAACCTCGTAACATAACGGCAGAAAACCATACATCTCCCTTTTTCAATAAACGGATCTGCTTTCCACTTGCCGTTACATAGTCTCTAAAAAAATAATCATAACATGACTTTGCTATTTTCTGGGCATCGATAAGATATACCGTATCTTTTGTCAACTTATATTGAATCGCCGCAGACTGCATCATTTGTCCGCTATTATAAGCATGCTTTGCCGGTCCAACACTTCCGTCAATATTTATCCGATCAAAATACAAATAATCAGTCTTGTCTTGAAGATGTTCCTTTGTCCAACTATACATTTCCTTTCCCTGATAAAAATAAGTACTGTCTTGAGTTGCTTCAAAAAGTTTGAATGCAAGCACCGAAGCAGGAGCATTGGTACAAGTATTCTTTGAAAACTTCTTTTGTTCACACCAATAGATGCCTCCATCAAATGTATCATCCATGCCACTAAGAATAAAACTCCAAATCATCTTGGCTTTGCCCAAGTACTCCTTATCCCTTGTTAACATATACAGATTTGTAAACTCAATGCCTATCCATATATTATCATCATAATAACGATCCGATTGATGAACAAACGTCACATACGACGCATAGGCATGTGGTTCTCTTTTTATATCATAATATTCTTCTAAACCGGACAATACTTTTTCCTTCAACAATCTATAAAGTTTTTTATCCCGTGTAGCCTCGTATAAAGCATTCACAGCTGAGAAGGTACCCGAATAAGGCCATAAATAAGAATAGTCTTTGGGAATGCTGTTCCGTTTATCAAACAAAATCTTTTCAGAAGCTTTGTCAAAAGGAAATGTTTCCCGCAGCAAGCACGAATTCGGAATAGAATAGTTCTGATAGAGGGAGTCCAGAAGTATCCGGGCTCTCTCTAAACAGACATTTTTCTCCATTCCACTGTTTTTTTCATTATTCTCCACATTACAACCAGCCAAACTGACGCCAATGATAAAATTAAAAACCAAAAACAGTCTCAAGAAGAAGTTCGTTCGCATCACAATCATTAACTATGGTTTTCTTATGATAGTTATAGTACGGCTCTGTGTAGCCAAAGCAGTTTTAACTCCTCTATTAGAACGTACAGTCCACTTTAGCGTAACCTCTTGCCCGGCAGCGGCACCCGCTTTTTCTGCAATGCTATTCAACACAGTTGGTGTAATTGTAGCTCCAGTACTCAAACTCTTGTTGTCAGAAGCTTGAATATGGACCGGAGAAGAGAAATTCCCTTCCGCTTTGTCAAACAACACATCATAATACACAAGGCTATAACCATCTTGCGCCTCAGCCTCTTCCCATTCAAACAAGACATTACCCGATGATTGCAGATCAATACGGCTATTATCTATCGGTACTATAAGAGCTTCTACTGCCGTAACATTCAAATCTTCAAATTCTTTGGTATCATCGCACCCCACAAAAATCATCATTATTCCCCAAAGCGATGCTATAAGGATAAACAATAAACTATTTCTCATCTTTTCAAAATTTAATTAATAAAATCAATAACCAGGGTTTTGCCCCAAATTAGGATTAATCACCAATTGCTGTCTCGGAATAGCCCATAGATAATCACGATCCTTATTAAAGCTTCTATCACGATAAGTAAAATACTCCAATTTACCTTCATTCAATTTAAATTTTGCACCCCTAACCGGTTCATTCAACACAGTTTCAGCAATCTTCCAACGACGGATATCATAGATGCGGGTTCCTTCCAAAGCAAGTTCAACACGACGTTCATCCCTAATAATCTGGCGTAAATCTCCATTAGCAGGATAATCCATTGCCGCCGAAGTATTATCAAATCCTGCCCTCTGACGAAGCCGCTTGATAGTCTTGTCCCAGATATCTGAATTCATTTCACCAAGTTCATTTTTAGCCTCTGCATACATCAATAGGACATCGGCAAAACGCAATGTTATGAGATTGATATTACACTGCCATGAGGTACCAGTAGTCCATGCCTCTTGATTTGTATCATAATATTTGCGATAAAAGTATCCGGTATGTCCTCCGTTTTCGCGTCCGATCTTATCCAACGTATTATTTTTAGGATCATTCGGATCCACATTTACAGTAATCGCATTGCCTTCTTTATCCTCAATGACACTGCCATGATGCACAATAGTCATATCAAAACGTGGGTCACGGTCAACATAATCCCCCTTACTTTCATCCCATTTACTGCCATCCTTCATTAAATAAGTATCTACCAAGCTTTGAGTCGGGCTTGCCAATACGTACTGTACCAGCGGTAGACTAAAAGGAACATAAGTAGAAATATTACCCCAAGTTCGTTTTTCGGGAACATACTGAATATCCAGAATGATTTCTGAGTTGTATTCATTTTCCTTGAAAAAGAGTTTCTGGTAATCAGGGAAAAGTTCATACTTACCGTAATTATCTGTATTAATAAGCTTTTCTGTATATTGCACAACCTTTTCCCATTCATTGAAGTTCAATGCAATTCTTGCATTCATTGCCATCGCCGCACCAGCAGTAATTCGGCCTCTATCTGTAACGTCATACTCTTCCTTTGTAGGAAGTATCTCCGCTATTTCCTCCAATTCTTTATGTATCCAAGCTACAATTTCAGACTGAGTTGTAGGAGAAATAGTCTTTGCAGTTGCCTCATCGATATCCTCCGTAAAGAAAGGAACATCTCCGTACCAGTTTGTTGCTTGAAAGAATAAGAATGCCCTGACAAATCGTGCTTCCGCTTTCATCCGGTTTTTACGACCTTCGTCCATAGGCACACGGTCTATATTCTCCAAAAGAGTATGCGCCGTTTTAATGCCGCTATATATACTTTTCCACACATCATCAAAAAGAGCAGTAGATGACGTTGCTTGTCCATTGCCAATAGTCTTCACAGCATCACCTCCATAACCATTATAGAGATTGTCACTCAATCTTTCATCGCGAAAGAGCCAATCTGCCGAATTCATTTGCTTGTAAGCCATATTCAGCAAAGCCGATGCATTTGCTTCAGAAGTCCAATAAGTCTCATCCGTATATTTGTCAGTAGGAATCACATCCAGTTCGACGCAGCTCAACATTGACAGCATGCAAAATAAGGATAGACACCAGGATGAATATCTAAATAATATTGCTTTCATAATTTATATTACATTTAATCATTTTCAAAATTGAATTTCAATTCCACCACCAAAATATTTCAAGGTCGGATAATTTCGTCCACTATTGGCACTGCTAGTATCCATACTGTTACCAAATTCAGTTGATTCCGGATCAATGAACTTGTTCTTAGTAAATGTCAATAAATTCTGACCATTCAAAAACACTCTAACCTTTTTCATTCCTATTTTTTTCGTATAGGAAGCAGGTATTGTATAACCAATCTGTATATCTTTCAAACGAAGATAAGCAGCATTATATAAGTTTCTATCCGATGAATGTTTATAGTTGTGCTGATAAGATGACGAAGCCACGTTTATCAACCGAGGATATCTGGCATCCCTATTGTCCGGAGTCCAATAGTCCAGTTGGTGCTCATATATCACATATGAATAACTTCCATGGAAAGCCTCAATCATTTCTCCCCGGAGGGCCATATCACGTTTTCCAACTCCTTGCCACAACATACTGAAGTCAAGACCTTTCCAACTGAAATTATAATTAAACCCAAAGACATAACGCGGGAAAGCATTTCCAAGTACAACCCGGTCATCATCATTTATTACTCCATTCTTATCTATATCAACGTATTTCACATCTCCCGGTTGCAATTTTACTCCCTCGAATTTCGGAGAATTCTGGATTTCCTCTTCAGTCTGGAACAGTCCATCAGTCCGGAATCCATAATAACTATTAATGGCTTCCCCCTCTCTAATGATTCGTTCAACACCATCAGTCAGCTTTACAGACTCATCCCCATATTCCAGTACCTTGTTACGGGAATCTCCGATATTGAAGCCGAACAAATGAGAAAAATCTTTATGCTTGAATCTATAGTTAACAGTAAGTTCCCAACCATTATTGCGCACCTTACCAATATTAGCTTTTGGGACAGCCCCTCCTAATGTGCCGGGACTTAATGGTGTCAATAAAATATCTGAAGTATTCTTTTGGAATACATCAAAAGTAACATTCAATGCATTTTTCAAAAAAGAAGCATCAAAACCAATATTAAAGGTTTTGGTTTTCTCCCAAGACAATTCAGAATTTCCAAATGTAAATCCTGTACCTGTTACAGAAGAATTGTTAAAACCATACTGATCTGAATTTACTTTATAGGTAGTCAAGTACTGATAATCATCAACAGTTTGTGAACCTAACAAACCATACGAACCACGGATTTTCATATCTCCTACTTTGTCCTTCCAAAATGACAAAAAGTTCTCTTCAGATATTCTCCATCCTAAGGACATTGATGGAAAAAAGCCCCAACGATTATCTTTTGCAAAACGGGAAGAACCATCATAGCGAGCATTCACTTCTGCATAATACTTATCTTTATAGGAATATCCTAATCTTCCCAGCCATGAATGCAAAGCACGTTCACGGAAACCATTCGGAGTATTGTAACTTGAAGTTTCATAAACTGTATCATCTGTATCCTGATAAAGGTCTGGATCGACAAAATTACGTCTGATTTCATTTTTTTCACTACGGAAAGATTCAGATGTAAATCCAAATAAACCCGTCACTTGATGCACATCATTATAAGTATGATTGTAATCAAGGAAAAATTGCAAGTTCAGCATTGTTGCTTTATTGTTATAATCCTGAATACTATAATTTTTACTTTGTCCAGCATTAGCAATCTGATCTTTATTTAAATATTTATATACCGGGTAATATCTTCTCTTAATCAATCGATGCTCTGAAATAATATCATAACCAACAACACCTCTCAATTTCAGTCCTTGCCAGATTTTCAGATCACCAGAAACAATTCCCTGAAAATGGTCTTTGTCATTAGTTGTCAGTCCACCATGCCTCAATCTAGCCAAATAATTACCACCGGTCGTTATTTCATTATTATAATACTTGCCATCCTCATCTGGATACAGTGAATAAGTATTATAGGTTGGAACACGCATAACGTCTGCCAACTGCATATCTCCTCTATCCGAGCGTCCCTCATTTCTATCATAAGCAAGAAGAACCTTTAACTTTAAACGCTGGATTTCAGAAGTCAGATTACTTCGGAAATTATATTTCTTGATACCAAAATCTTGTCCTTTAAAGTTGCTTTCCTGATCATAGTAGCCAAAAGACACATTATATGTTGTCACTTTCGAGCCACCTTGCACATTAATATTATAGTTCTGCTGCAATGCATTCTTCATAATGGCTTTATATCCCCATTCACTATCTCCTTTTGCAAACTCATGAATCTGTTCTGGAGTATAAATAGGATCTTTCCCAGCATTCACATATGAATCATTCCGTAACAATGCATTCTGATATCCTGATACAGGTTTTAATAATATATCAGGATTTTGATTTCCTACAGATGCAGTAAACGTAACAACCGGTTTCATATCAGTTCGTCCCTGCTTAGTTGTAATTAAGATAACTCCATTTGCCGAACGAGAGCCATAGATGGCCGCCGTACCCGCATCCTTCAAAACAGAAACGGACTCTATATCATTCGGATTAAGCAGATTCATTGCATTAATATCATTTGCTGCCATGCCATCAATCACAACCAAGGGATCATTGTTATTCATAGAACTGACTCCACGGATATTAATATTAATATTATTATTATTAGGATTCATGTTGCGTTGTTGTATAGATAGACTTGGCGTCGCACCTTGTAATGCTTGAGTTATATTGGCTACAGGACGATCCTTTATCACATCATCACGAATCTGGTCTACTGCGCCAATTACATGTTTACGGGTAGTCGTACCGTAACCAATGACAATTACTTCATCCAGCAATTCACTATCTTCTTTCATAGTAATTGTATGGAAAGAAGCATTTCCTGCCTTCACCTCTATTTTATCATAACCAATATATGAAAATACCAAAATATCATTTGCACTACATGCAATCGAGAAATTACCATTTACATCTGTTACGGCACCATTGGTGGTTCCTTTGACAACTACACTCACCCCAATCAGAGGTTCTCCTGTCGCATCTTTTACCACACCTTTTACCGTTGCATTTTGTACCGGCTGAGGAACAGTAGTATTTTCGGTTTGTTTGGCATATATATTTCCACTATATACAGAGAAGGAAAACAAAGCCCATAAACCTAAAATCAGTGGTTTATACTTTTCAAAAATCATACAAGTCTTGATTTAATGATTAAACTTATTAATTCTAAAATTCAGAAACTAAAAGAACCGGTTATTACTTTCATAATACTTAAGATTTAATTAACTACTCATATTCGCGATATGTGTTTCTCATCATGATTTGATGGTGCAAATATAGACTGAATAAGTACATCCTGAGTACGGATTCCAGCCATAAAAGCATCACTATAGGGAAAAGTAGGAATTCGTACTTTTCTGTACCAATACCGTACTCCCCATCTATAAAAGAGCGTGTTAAGGCATTTTTATAACTTCTCCCAAGCACTGGCTTCACGGATTAACTTGAATAACCTGATTCCATTTCAGTTTTACTGGATATCCCCAATCCGGTTTTGCTGGATCACAAAAGTCACCGACAGCTTTCATCCGGGCATAAAGCAATGCGGTAAGTTCGTCGCGCTTTTTGCTGTAGTTAGGATCATCATAAAGGTTGTTCATCTCCATCGGGTCGGCCTCAAGGTCGAAAAGCTGAGGATGACGTTGCCCTCCAACATTGTAGAGTATAAGTTTAAAGTTATCCTTTTTAATGGCACGCTGGAGGTTGATGTATGCCAATAGTATGTCCTCGCGTTTTTTTACCATGGGGTTCTGTATGGTTTGTGCCAATGAAAGGCCTTTAACAGTAGGCGGCACTTCTATATCCGCAAGCTCACAAAGAGTGGGATAAATATCATAAAGATAACAATAAGCATCACACATCGCATTCTGTGGAATGCCGGGACCGCATATTACCAAAGGTACTCTCACTGCTGCTTCATACAAGTTCTGCTTGCCCAGCAGCCCATGTTCCCCGACACAAAGACCGTTGTCCGACGTAAAAACAATGATGGTATTATCAACCTTGCCACTGCTTTCAAGTACATCAAGGATACGTCCTATCTGAAAATCCACTTCGCTCACCATGCCATAATAATTAGCCCTTTCAGTAAGTACCTGAGCCGAAATGCGAGGAGTGGAAAGCAACTTTTCATCGCGTTCATTAAGGTCACCGTTGTCAAATGGGTGTTGTGCAACAAAATTCTCGGGCATCGGAACCTCAGTACTAGCGTATTTATGTCCGTAGTGAGGCAACACATTGCGCGGATCATGAGGCGAAGTAAATGCAACATACATCAAAAAAGGAGTGTCGTCCGACGCCTTAGCTTCAAGAAATCTGATAGCAGCATCGGCATATAATTCGGACGAAAAGGTATTGAGTGACGCATCCACCCATTTACCGTTGGTATTATTGTACTTCCCTGCCGGATCGTACTGATGCAGGTAAGGGCACCGATGTCCCAGTTCATTGTATTTCCCGTAAGGATGCATTCCACCGAAAAAAAGGTTTGCACCTGTAGAAAACGAACGGGTAAACGAGGCATTGTCACTGTGCCATTTACCAGTTGCAAAAGTCGTGTAGCCATTCTCACGGAATAGTTCCGGAAAAGTTCTTTCATTTTCCGGAATAACGCCGCCATTGCGATGTATATCCATCAAACCACGCCCGGTAAGAAGCATTGCACGGCTGGGCTGCGAAATAGCACCATTGAAACCTCCCATTACGTGAGTTTGGGTGAATGATATACCACGGCTGACAAGCCGGTCCATATTCGGGGTCTGGATTGTACCGTTACCCCAAGCATGGATAGTGCTGAAAGTCTGGTCGTCCGTCAGCAGGACAAGAATATTAGGACGCTTCGGCCCGTTCCCCTTATCATTACCTTTCTCCGTATTCGCTCCGAATGCAGAGAGTCCGAAAAAAGGCATGTTCAATAATGCCGGAAGGCATAAAAACAAGGTTTTGTTTTTCACTTTCAAATTCATAATGTTTTTTATTTAATGACTAAATCTACTAATGACAGCCCCCAATCTATAACCGGAAACCCGTTGTAACCGTCAAATGGTCTGTTTGTCTTGATGAAACAAAGTGTTCCATACCTTGAAACAGTTCGTTTCACTATTAGGAACAACTTGTTTCCTTATAGAAAACACTTTGTTCTATAGGTATGAAACAAAGTGTTCAATACTATGAACTAATACATTATACTTTTACCATACAACGGAACAGTTATATAAAAGAAGTGGAAGATAAATCTGCTTACACTATTACTTCCACAGTTACCTCCACCTGTAATACACTTATACTCACTGAATTAGTAGAAATAATATGGAAGTAAAAAATCCTGCTTACACACATAACAGATTGATTATTATCAAACTATCAAAAAAGTGCAAGCAAATGGGGATAGAACAACTAAACTTTGTTGGAAACGATGGTTTAGTTCAGCCTTTTAGGGAAGATGTAGCATTCGTTCGCCCACTCCTCCCATTTCCGGACCATCTTCTTCAGCACATCCGGATACTCAGCAGCTACATTATTCCACTCAGTTCTGTCTTTTTCAATATCATACAGTTCCCACTCCTTCATTTTTTCATCCTTTACAGCTTTCCAATTTTTCCACCGTACAAAACAATTATTGAAGTGTTCACCGAAGATATATTCATGTATTTGTTTATCAGGATTATGAACCGTTGACATCAAGCTAGTTCCTGCCATAGGAATAATCGAATTTCCGTCATGATAAGTTGTCGGATATTCTGCTCTGGCAACCTCTACAAATGTAGCCATGATATCAGGAACAAAACCTACGTTTCTTCTTATCTGGTTGCTATACTTTCCAAGCACTTCCGGCCAGGAAATAATCAATGGGGTAGCAATGCCTCCTTCATAGGCCCGTACTTTATATTTCCGGTACGGTGTATTGCTAACCTGTGCCCAAGGCAGTCCATAAGAAGGATGAACCCAGCTGTCAAGCTTATTAATCTCACTTGTGCTTCCGAAACCTTTTTCCGAATAAGGTTCTGCACATGCCCCATTATCCGAGAGAAAAAGTATAAGAGTATTGTCAAGCTTACCTTCTTCTTCCAGATAATCAATCAACTTTCCAATGTTATAATCCATGCAGTAAACTTGGGCGGCATAAACAGACATCCGCAAGGACGAACTATCACGTTCTGCTTCCGTAAGCTCATTCCAGGCACGAGATTCCCATTCGGCCAATTTCCAATCAGGATTGACTATACCCAATTCAACCATTTTCCGGTAACGCTCTTCACGAACGGCTTCCCATCCCTTGTCATATTTGCCTGCAAACTTTTCCAAATCCTTGTCTTTGGCATGTAGCGGCCAATGGGGAGCATTGTACGCCAAGTAAAGAAAGAACGGATTATCATCCGTCTGTTCATCTATAAACCGAATGGCATAATCAGTAAAAGCATCCGTTGTATAATAGGGGGATTGAGGAGCAGGCAAATTCGTATTATCCAGAGTCAAGCCCCGTCCGCCCTGAGGTTTCAAATAGCTGGAAGCACCGGCCAGTATTCCATAAAAATGCTCAAATCCCCTCTGCAACGGCCACTTTTCCTTGCCATGCATCCCAACATGCCATTTGCCTGTCATGTATGTATGATAGCCAGCCTCTTTCAGCACCTCAGCAATTGTCACACAATTACGGTTGAGAAAACCCATATAACCATGGACTCCTCTATTTTCCGGATGTTTTTCTCCTTTCTTGATGCCGGGATCTTCAGACATAGCTCCGATGCCGGCCTGCTGCGGATAAAGTCCGGTCAGCAAGCTGGCACGGGTAGGACAAGAACGTCCAGAATTATAAAACTGCGTATATCGTACTCCCTTTTGTGCCAACCGGTCAATATTGGGAGTCGGAATCTCACCGCCATAACACCCAACATCCGAATATCCCATGTCATCTGCCATAATAAGTACAATATTAGGTCTTTCATCAGTTTCTTTGCTGGTTCGTATTGTTTCGTCTGCCATACACGGCATAGCAGACAACATCGACAAGGCGGATGTTCCGCACAAGAAATAACTCTTTCTCATTTTTTGTATTTCAATTAGTATTACATACTATTATATAAGGTCAAAATTCCGGTAAAGAATTCCACCACTCAAGAGCCAATTTACTCAACCGACTTGCCACCTGAGGATGTTTCTTGCTTAAATCAACGTTTTCCCTCAAATTATCCTCCAAATCATACAATAAGACATTTGTACTGTCTTTATCAACCAACAGTTTCCACTTGCCATACCGCACCGCAATAGCCGGACTGACATCTTTGTCTGCAGGCCGGGGGAATGCTTTGCTTTCATTTCTTCTATATTCCCAAAAGAGAGGTTCTCTCCTTTCCTGCGGAACCCCTTTCAAAGCCGCACTCATGTCCATGCCATCACTTTTACAATCAGCAGGCAATTTGATTCCAGCAAGTGAACTCAAACTCTTGTACAAATCCAGAGCGCTGACCACCGTAGTATCGTCCGTTTTCCCCGAAGGAATTTCGCCTTTTGTATCCCATATTATAAAGGGCATATGTATACCTCCCTCGAACAATGAAGCTTTACATCCTCTCATATTACCGGCCCGGCTTCCCTTGAAACTGGGTGCAGGCCCGTTGTCACTGGTAAAAATGACAATGGTATTGTTTTCAAGATTCATATTTTTAATTTCACGCAGCAAACGTCCTATTTGCCTATCATATTCGGCAAGCACCACCCGAAAGTTCTTTTCCGATTCCTGCCCGTCCGGAAAGACCTGCTGTTGCTCAAAGTTTCCAACCCACGGAGTATGCATGTCATCCGGCCATAAGTTCACAAAACAAGCTTCTCCTCTGTGACGTTCTAAAAAAGCCAGCGTTTTATCAACGAAATAGGCTGTTCTATTCCATCGCTTTACACTATCCTGCGGAGACCAAATCCAATCCGTTGCCGTAAGTAACGAATCCGGTTGAGGGCTTTCATAGGTGCTGCAATATTCGTCATATCCATAAGCGACAAAAGGGGGAGCATTCCGGACATCCCGTCCCCCTCCCAAATGCCATTTCCCGAAATGACCGGTTTTATATCCGGCATTCTTCATCACTTTGGGCAAGGTGGGAGCCGAAGGGTCCAAATAGTCGGCCATTTCCGCAGCTTTGTTTCCAGCCTTTCCTTGTAAATAAGTGGTTATATGCCACTTGCCCGGGTACATCCCGGTCAGTAGGCCACAACGCGAAGGAGAACTGATAGGAGATGCACTATAATATTGATTGAACCGTGAACCTTCTTCTGCCATACGGTCAATATTGGGAGTAGGTATAAATTTACCACCATATATACCAATATCACCATAACCCATATCATCCGTAAGCACAACTATAATATTAGGAGGCAACTCAGCGTTATTCCCTGCCAGACAAGGCAATGTCATAGGGACTGTCAGGGCAGGCAATAGTCCCAGTAAACACATTTTTTCCTTTTTCATCATTGCTTCTTTATTTTCACGTCCATTTGAGCTCCCGTATCACCCTGCTGCCGCATCCACGCCTCAAGTTCCCCTTTCATCATAGCAATACGTTTCGCATACTTCTTTTCTTCTGCCAAATTATTCAACTCCCAAGGATCTTTCTGCATATCATAAAACTCTATTGCAGGACGTTTTACATATCTGTCAACAAAATATCTTGCCCGTTTATCTGTTTTTGTACTCTCAATCCAGCTTGCCCAAACGCTTCTTTCATTCTTAAGATTCATCAGATGTTTTTCAAAATACTCTACTTCAGGAGTCAAGTTCAATATCAGTTTATATCTCTTGTCCCTGATGCTACGTATCGGATAGGCTGTCCCTTCCGGGATATTATTATGTATACCGTAAGCAAAGCGACGGTGTTCTTTCTCTTTGCCGAACAATGCCTTCAGGAAACTTTTCCCATCAATGCCCTCTATTTCATCTCCACCGACAAATTCCATTAAAGTAGGTAGAATATCTTCATACTGAACGATAGCATCACTGGTCGATTTGGCCTTTATTTTTGCAGGATAGCGAGCCACCAATGCACTGCTTTGACCGTAGTTCCAGCAAGTCCATTTTCCTCCCGGCAACTGTGGACCTTGTTCTCCAAGAAATACAACTAAAGTATTATCCAGTTTGCCAACCTCTTCAATAGTTTTCAATACATCACCAACCTGATTATCCAAAGCCCGGATTTCAGCCAAAAGACGTCTGAAAAGTTCACGCGTTCCTTTATTATCAACGCAGTTAGGAGGCAGTATAACCTTATCTGCATCAAATTCATCCTTATTTCCGCATGTCCACGGAGCGTGGGAAAGCGTACTGCAAACAAATAAGCAAAACGGACTGTCCTGTCGCATAAAGTCACGAATGCCATCCACTGTATAGTCAGCAGTCACAGCAATACAGTTCTCCTCAAACCCCGGAACCTTCTCAAAATTGAAAACACTTTTAGGAACAGTATGCGTTTTTCCTGCACGCCCTACCCGATAACCCGCCTGGGGCAGATAATACGTGACGCTCTTTATATCAGAATAGGATATTTTATGATTTTGATAAGAGCCGTGCCGAGCAGGATAGAGTCCGGTATATAAGGAAGCCCGAATAGGCACACTCATTGCACAAGAGGCAAAGTTATTAGTGAATCTGATTCCTTCTTCAGCTATCCGATCAATATTCGGAGTCTTGAGGTTCTTCCCTCCATAGCAACTAATCTCATTCGAAGCAAGATCATCTGCCAAGATTACTACAATGTTCGGTTTCTCCTGTGCTTTTAAGGTACCGGCAACAGGCAGTAGTGCAAGACATGCACCTTTTACAATATTCCAATTCATACATCCAATTTTTAAGTCCGTATTAGATTATTTGATAGCAAAATTAGTGCATCCCTTCCTTAATAAGAGTACTCAAACGCGACAAAGATGTACGAATATGGTCTGAAAGACAGAAAGCTTCTTAAGAATTTTCCAAATTTGTTTTTGTGATGTCTTTACGCATCTGCTCTCTATATTTTTTAGGGGTCATTTCAAATTTCTGAGAAAATATTTTGAAGAAGTTTCCCCGGTTGATAAAGCCGGTCCTATCCATAATCTCTTCAACAGACAAGTTTGTATTAATTAATAGTTTCTTCACAATATCCAGCTTATACTCTCTGATTATATCATTCGGCTTCTTAGGAGTTATTTCTTTTATTCTCCGATAAAACTGACGCGTACTGTATCCTAAAGAAGAGCTAATGGTTTCAATAGAAAGCTCCGGATTAGTAATATTCGAATCGATTACCTGATATACTTTTTCCATGAATTTCTTATCTTCCTCGTGCACCAGCTTACCCTCATTTATCTCAAATGAGCTCACAGCCGAAGAGAAATATTGCTTCAAGTCTTCTTTTCTCTTGATGAGCCGTTCCACTACTTTTCCAAATATCTCACACTGAAAGGCTTGGTTATATAAACCTCTGCTCCGGAATCAATACCCTTACCTGATCCTCCACCGTATTCTTGGCAGATAAAAGAATCATTGGTATATGTTTGCGCAATTATCTCCCTTTATCAATGTAGTAAGAGAGATACCGTCAATGTCCGGCATCATAATATCCGATATGATTATGTCCGGTGAACTCTGCTCCAAACAAGACATCACCTCTGTTGAATTATTAATGGGAATTACATTATATTTATCAATAAATATTTCTGTAACAAACCATAGCATGGCCGAATCATCATCTATAATCATTATTGTCTGCTTATTCTTGTCATATTCAGGAATGACAATCTCAGGAACAGAACTGGTTTCCTCCATTTTCGGGAAACGTTCTCTATAACAGTCACACTTGCATTACCAAAAACTCATCACCCTCCGTAGCTTGCTCTATTGACAATTCAGGAGAATTACAGTAAAAGTCGTTATATCATTAAGCACACTGGTTACGGTTATTTCTCCCTCTAACAATTCACCATATTATTGCATATAGCCAAACCCAATCCATTTCTGCGACGTTTCATGTGCTTTATTCTGGTCTTCAAAATTATCAAGTACGGTATATCTATCAAAATCTTAGAAAGATCATCTTCTTTAATCCCTTTGCCTGTATTAGCTACAACAATATACAGCTTTTGTCTTCAACATACACATCTACACTTATTTTTCCTTTGACTGATGCATATTTAAAAGCATTGGATATAAGATTAGTAATTATCTTATTCAAGCATCCCGAATCAGAGTTCCAATATATATTGTCGACTATATTTATTCTATAATCAAGCAGCTTATTACTTGTCAATTCTGAAAAGGTTCAGCTATATTACGGGCTAATTCTGATATGGGACAGGATTTTATCTCTACTTTTTATGTCCCGTCTCCAAACGTCTGAATTCAATTAGTTCTGCAATCAGACTATTCAGTTCCTCCGCATTATGCTTAATCAATTTGGCATATTTAATAATGAGGCTATCTGATTTGTCGTATGAAATAATCTTTTCGCAAGGACCATATATTAACGTCAAGGAGTACACAGTTCGTGAGTTATATTAGTAAAGAATCGTAATTTTGATTCATAAACATCTTCGCGTTGTTTTCTTGTCAGCTTTTCTACGATATTCTCTTTTTCATTCTATACCATTTAATACTCAGCCGTACAATACAGTAACCAACCAATAACAACAATAAAGTATAGACCACATATGCCAAAGTAGTCTGATACCACGGGTATGATATGTTTATCACAAGTGACTGAACCGCACTTTCCTTACCTGTAATATTATTCCTATACTTCACCAACAAAGTATATCTGCCCGGAGAAATATTGGTGAATGATGCGGAATTGAGCCTCCATTGTCAATCCAAATATCACTAAGTTCTGCAAGTTTATAAAAATAAGTATAATCATTCCCATTTATATAATCTATAGCAGTAAACGATAAAGAGAAAAATTTTGTTCATAATTCAAAGTTATATTTTTCCTACTATTTTCAATACTTACAAAATCATTTATATTATACTCTTTACCGAATATAGATAAGTTGCTAAATTGAATTTCCGGATTATAATCCAGTTTAGGAAATCCATTGACCGAAACAGTGACAAAACCGTTTATCCCTCCAAAACAAAGTGCCGGAAGGTATATGCTTGAAGTATGCCCCATCACTGAACTCTGTTACCTGAAGATCGTTCTGCTTCCAATATGTCTGGAAGGTATTCTCCGAAACATTATACTTTATCAATCCTCGATTAGTGCTCAACCACAAATTATTGTATTCATCCTGCAACATTCCATGTATCACATTCTTCGGCAAAACATTTGTCTTGTCAAATACATATCTATCTCTATCATAATAAATTCGGGCAAGCCCATAACTTGTAGCAAACCAATAGCTTTTGTCACTCTTTAAAATAGAAAACACATCGTTCAATGTCTGGCTTTCGCTTCCTTCATTTAAACTGTAAACTTCTATTTTATTGGTACGATTATTAATTTTATAGGCTCCATATCCTCTATTGCCAAACCAGATAATCGAATCGTTCTCCTTATAAGAGGTGAAAAAATAGTTGGAAGGAATTACACCATTATCAAACAAAAGGTCGTATCTTTCTTCAATACCGGATTGCCGTCTTTTCGCCAAGCTTAGCCTTTACAATCCCTTCACCCACCGTAGCAATCCAAAGAGTAGAATCATTAAATTCACAAACAGAATATACATATCTTAAAGGTTTGTTACCGCCTAAAATATCTATATTCTTTATACTACTACTTTTATATGAATAATAATTCAGACCATTTTCACTGCCTATCCATAAAATATCTTTCTTACCAGGTACTATTGTATAGACAGAGTTACTTTTTAACAAGCTATTATTCGTAAGAAACTGCACTGATTTTCTCCTTCATTAACAGCCGCGTCATAATTTTCAATTTTCACAATGCCATTCCTTTGTTCCAAACCAAAAGTACCGTATTCATCAATATAAAATGTTCTTATCGGCGTATTTAGATTGTATGGCAAATCTCTCAACAACGTCGTCCTGAGAGTATAGGAATCATTGTAATACATATACACCCCTGCCCATCAGTACCCACCCATATAATATCCTGAAATTTATCTTTTCTATACAAAAGATACCGGATTTGATATTTATATCGTGAATAGAATATCTATCTTTAGATTCTGGAATATGCTGCAAAACAATCAGTCCACTTGATTTAAAACCAATAAAATATTCACCTTTATGCTGAATTATAGCTGAAATTTCTCCGTACCGTTTTACTTCATCAGACAAATCATAGATATAATACTTATTGCAACTAGCAGGGTCATATTCATAAAGGGCATATTTATTATCCACAATATAAAAGGTATCGTCATCATAAAACACCACATGACCTTCTCCTCATCATCAAACAGTTTTTAGGTTCTAAAGAGATACTTCCATCAGGATTAGAATTGATTGAAAACTAAGATTGTTTCCGCTTTTCATAAATATCCACAATATATTTCTTTTGTCAATAGCAACCTCGAGGATGTCATCTGCTATGAGGTTATCTACTTGTATTCCACGAAATTGCTGTTCCTCAGGCACATAATAATAAATGTAATTATCACTATTAACGACAAAGATTCTATTATCCGTACTATTCACTACCCAGTTTTTCCCTTAAACTGCCTGAATGAATGTACCGTTTGAGAATACTTCTCCAAACGATCAAGACCATAATTGGTCTGAATCCACAAAATATTATTCTCAGCTTCCAATATACTCTACTATATTCCCAGACAATATCTTTTCTTATCAATGGGGTTGTACAACTGAAAGTTCAGCCCATCAAAAAGTTGACCCCTCACAAGAACCAAACCACATAAAACCATCCCCATCCTGACAAATAGATAATACTGCACTATTGGAAAGTCCATTCTTGCTGGAATACTGCCGCAAATTATAAGCCGAAGAATAATTATTAAACAGAAATAACAGAAAGATAACAGAAACATGGATAACCAGATTATATCTTGTTCTCATAGAATTAAAATTAAAATCATTACAACTTTCTGTACGAAAGGAACTACACCAATCGCCACTAACTCAACACTCTTCATAAAGGAGTACAAACTATACCTTTTAAAATCATAAAGCTTTTATAGGCTAATTTATCTCAAAATCTTATCGCAAAAATTTTTATTCTTGTAACACCATACCTATTTAATAAAAATAGGATTTAACTCTTAAAGGTATAAAGGAATGATATGGTGATAAAATACCATGGCTAATAACACAAACAAGACCAGTCAAAACAAGCTTGTCTTTTCCTGATTTAGCTAGACGCTTTTTCTTTTATAACCGATATCAGTAGACGGTTCTTGGAATGTTGTACTGGTTTAGTAGCCACTTCTTCCCAAGCCCTGCTGATATAGTAGACACAGCAAAGTGAGTTGTCCTGATTCTGTTGACAGTCATCTTGCTGGATTTGCAGAACCCGTACTTGCTTGTCCGGCTTTGCAAAGATATTGCATCCTTCTTTTCATTGCTACTTGTGGAAGGATATTTTTCTTCTTCCACATTTTCTTCTGTATTCCCTTCTCCAGATGCGCCACAGCAGGTATTTTATACCCGATACTCATATGCGGTCTGCGATGGTTATAGAAATGTATGTAGCGAGCTATGACATTTCTTGCATGCCCGATGTCGTTGAACCGGCCTCGAGGATGGCTGCTTTCCGCCTTAATAATCCCGTTGATACGTTCCGCAACGGCATTGTCGGTGGGTTTGTAGTCTTCCGTCATACTGACGGCAATGCCATGTTTCTGAAGAAGTGCCACATATGGGTCGCAACAGTATTGTACGCCACGGTCTGAGTGATGTATCAGGCCTATAAGATTTCACTTCCTTTCATTTCAACAGCCTGCTCTATAGCCTGTTGCAATGCATTGATGGTTGCCGATACCCATAAGGTGTCGGTAAGCACCCATCCCTGTATCTTATGGGAGTAAGCATCCGTAATCAGATGCAGATAACAGACTTCACCATTGGTAAGTGGTATATAAGTAATGTCACTGACCCACAAGTGGTTGGCTGAAGTCAAGGTCACTCCTTTGATTAAGTTCTTCCACTTGTGATAGCGATGGTTGGAGTTCGTCGTATGCCGGGTCTTGCGGGCAGGAAGCATCAAGCGGTGTTGCCGGAGCAATGCATAAAAGCTGTCCCGCCCAGGCATGAACCCGGCTCCAAAAAGCACGGTGAGCATAATCCACAGTTTGTAACAGCCTATACCCGGATCTTCGATACGGATATCACGGACAGCATCCAGCATGAGACGTTCCCTATGTATCTGACTCTCAATGTCAGCCTTTGACTGGTAGTAGGCTTGACGACAATGGCCAAACAGACGGCAGGCCAACGCAACTTTCAGGTTGCGCTGACTGACCAGTTCCGTTACGATTTGGCCCCAGATTTTTTTCTGATAGGGATGTTGAAGAGTTCTTCAGCACGCGTAATCATCAATTCACGGGCTTCTGTTTCCAGCTTGGAGAAAGACAGAGCTTTCTCCAGCTCTTTAATGCGCTTTTTTAATTGGGCATTTTCATCTTTGTAGGCTTCCTTGCTGCGATTGGACATATCTGGTGATTCTTGTTCAGAAGGCAAAGATAGCTCTTCTGCTAAATTTGAATACTTTTTAATCCAACTATTTAGCAAGGCAGGGCAACAAATGCCATGTGCCCGGCAAAAGGCATGCTTACTCATACCTGATTGGTAGTAAGAGTGAAGAAAAAACAGTTTTTCATCTTCACGATAAAGCTTTCGTTTTGAAGTCATAATAGTAACACATTTATTAGTTTGTAAATGTGTCTACCTATATCAAGATAAGACAGCTAAACATATTTACCGGATATTGAAGTCAAGTACTTTCCCTTCCCCAAGATAGCCCTGCAAGTGCTGTCCGATGCTGATGGGACCTACTCCCACAGGGGTACCCGTGAACAGCAAGTCACCGATTTTCAAGGTCATGAAGCGACTGACATAGGCAATGATATCATCTACCCGGAACAACATATCCGATGTATGGCCACGTTGCACCTCCTTATCATCAATCGTCAGATGGAAGTCCAGATTCTGTACATTGCCGCCCACTTGTTCCAAAGGGACAAAGGTGCCGATAGCTGCCGAATTGTCGAAACCTTTGCAAAGCTCCCACGGATTACCCGCCTCACGGAACTTACGTTGCAAGTCGCGTGCCGTGAAGTCGATGCCCACCGTCACCGCATCATAATAGCGATGGGCAAAGCGAGGAGCAATATTCTTGCCCAAACGGCAGATGCGCACCACCACTTCCGTCTCATAATGTACCTCGTTGGAAAAATCGGGGATAAAGAAAGGCTTGCCATCTTTCAGAATGGCCGAATCGGGTTTCAAGAAAATAACCGGTTCCTTATTCTCGTGTGTATGTCCCAGCTCTTTGTTGTGCAGAGCATAGTTCATTCCTACAGCAATAATCTTCATTACTTGATTTCGTTAAAGTTCAGTCTGTTAAACATCACGGCCAGATGGGCATAAAGGGAAGTGTTCTGCACGACAATGTTCTCGGGAACACGGATACGGAACGGGGTGAAGTTCCATACGGCCTTGATACCGCCCTCTACCATGGAATCCGTTATCTGCTGGGCTATTTCGATAGGTACCGTCAGCACGCCTATATTGACATCGTACTCCTGCATCTTCTGCTTGAACTCGTCCGAGTGATAGATGGGGATGCCGCTCAGTGTCGTACCCACCAGTTCGGGCTTCACATCGAAAGCAGCCACTATCTCCAAACCGAAATGGCTTAGGCCCGAGTCGCGCAGCAAGGCACCTCCCAAGCTTCCGACACCGAACAGAAAGGCTTTGTGTATATTGGTAAATCCCAGGAAGTCCTCCAGTACAGCTATCAGTGTGTCCACCTCATAGCCCACACGCGTACGCCCCGAGATATTGACATACGAAAGGTCTTTGGCAATTTGTGAAGCATCAATATTGATTTCCTTGGAAATCTGGGTGGATGATACGAATCGTTCCCCCTTTTGTTTCAGCAACTTTACATTAGAAAGGTACCACGGAAGCCGGCGCAAGGTAGGTTCCGGCACCTTCATGGTTTCTTTTTTCTGTAACGGACTGCTCATAGTTTCTTATTTAAGTTCTCAATATTGCGATTGACAAAAGTAGTGCTTTTTTTCTAATCAGTAACACGGATGCAACAAAAGCTTAACATAATTTCTAATTGCATAATTCCACATAATATCGTACTTTTGGGAAGTTTAAAAGAAAGAAGTATGAAGAATAATGATTGGAAAGAACGGTTGAATATAGTCTATTCCACCAACCCGGACTACAACTATGAGATGAATGACGATGAGGAGCAAGCTACCCTCCCCCCTGCACAACAACGCCTGCGTGTACAGCTGGACCGCAAGAACCGGGGTGGCAAAGTCGTCACTCTTGTCACCGGTTTCGTGGGCACCGACAATAATCTGAAAGAACTGGGCAAATTGCTGAAAAGTAAATGTGGAGTAGGCGGAAGTGCCAAAGATGGAGAAATCATCGTGCAAGGCGACTTCAAACAACGTGTCATCGACCTCCTGAAGGCAGAAGGATACACGCAAACCAAGCCCGTGGGATAAACGCATCATCCGTCTCACTGCAACTGTAGAGGCATAAAAAAGTGACCGTTTAGGAATTCAACTCCATATACGGCCACTTCTTTTTATAGAATCGTTTCTAAGCGGAATTATTCAGCGCGCAAAGTAAAACGTTTGAAGTCAACAACCTTCAATTCAGGATCAGCTTCTTTCAAGACTTCTCTAACTGTCTTCTTGCCGTCCATGATGTCTTCCTGGTTCAGCAAGCAAACTTCTTTCAAGAACTTGCCAAGACGGCCCTTAGCAATATTCTGAATCATTTGTTCAGGCAGATGTGCAGCTTTCTCGGCAGAAACAGTAGCAATGATTTCCTTTGCCTTTGCCACGTCTTCAGCAGTAATCCAGCCTTTGGCCATGTTGCTTTCCATGTGGTCTTCGCTGTCCACGTGAGCCGGGTTGATACCAGCCTTCTTCAAAGCAGCCTCAACAGCCTTCTGTACCTGTTCAGCTTTTGTCTTCTCGATAGCAACATCTATTTCCTTCTGCTTGATTTCTTCAGATACGCCATCTTCGTCTACTGCAATCGGGTTCATGGCAGCAATCTGCATGGCAATCTGCTTAGCCAGTCCTTCTTCAACAGCCTTGTTGAAAGCAACAATAGTGCAGAGGCCATTTCTGTTCATGTGGTTATAAACCACAGTGCTTGCACCTTCTACAGTCATGTAACCATCCAACTCCATCTTCTCGCCAGTGATACCGCTACGGTCTGTTACAGCATCCTGTACAGTACCGTTGCCCATCGGCAGAGCTTTTACTTCGTCCAGAGTCTTGCACTTGTTAGCCACGGCAAGGTCCAGAATGTCCTGAGTCAATTTCACGAAATCAGCATTCTGAGCCACGAAGTCAGTTTCGCACTTCAGAGCGATGATAACGGCAAAGTCACCCGTAGTCTTAGCCAGCACACAGCCTTCAGAAGCCTCGCGATCTGAACGCTTAGCTGCAACAGCTTGTCCCTTCTTACGGATAATTTCCATTGCCTTGTCGAAATCGCCTTCAGCTTCAGTCAAAGCATTTTTGCAATCCATCATACCAGCACCGGTCATCTTGCGGAGCTTGGTTATATCAGCCATACTTACAGCCATAATATCTTTTTATTTTAATTGTTAATAATATCCTTATAAAGTAATTGAGAGTTGAGAATAGAGAATTGAGAATTGCCGTAAAGTAACTCTCAACTTTCAATTCTCAACTCTCAACAGTATGATTAAGCCTCTTCTTCCTTCATGAAAGCAGCAGCCTTAGCGGCATTGATTGCTTCCTCGTCGGACTTGTCGAGTCTTGCTTTTGTAGCTTTCTTCTTACCTTTGTTGGCAGGAGCTTCACCGGCAGCTTCCATGTCTACCTTTTCGGCCTTACGTTCTTCCAGACCTTCCTGCATAGCAGCGCAGCAAGCATCAAGAATAACTTCTACTGACTTAGTAGCGTCATCATTTGCCGGGATTACGAAATCGATATTCGTAGGATCGGAGTTTGTATCAACGATACCGAATACGGGAATCCCCAGACGATTAGCTTCACGAACTGCGATGTTTTCCTTCATTACGTCGATAACGAACAGAGCAGACGGCAGACGAGTCAGGTCAGCGATAGAGCCCAAAGTCTTGTCCAACTTTGCACGTTGACGTGAAATCTGAAGAATTTCTCTCTTGGAGAGGTTTGAATAGGTACCGTCGCTTGTCAACTTGTCGATGGTAGCCATCTTCTTGACAGCCTTACGGATAGTCGGGAAGTTAGTCAACATACCACCCGGCCAACGCTCGATTACATAAGGCATATTTACAGATGCAGCCTTATCGGCAACCACCTGCTTAGCTTGTTTTTTAGTAGCAACAAACAGGACTTTCTTTCCTGATTTAGCGATTTGCTTCAAAGCTTCAGCAGCTTCGTCAATTTTAGCAACCGTCTTGTTGAGGTCAATGATGTGAATACCATTGCGCTCCATGAAGATGTAAGGAGCCATTGCAGGGTTCCACTTTCTTTTCAAGTGACCGAAGTGGCAACCGGCTTCTAATAATGTATCAAAATTTGTTCTAGACATTTTCTTTTAAATTAATCGTTTACTTTCTTTTTTGTTTCTTCTAAACCAACCGCCGGGTAGTCTGAATCTGAAGAGTCCCGGTAGTTTAGATACTAAACGCTTTTTCAGTTGAGAGTTGAGAGGTGAAAGTCGAGAATTAAGCAACTTGTCCGCCCCAACCGTTCTCCAACTCTTAACGTTTACTGAACTGGAATCTACGACGTGCTTTCGGTTGTCCCGGTTTCTTACGTTCAACAGAACGAGGATCACGAGTCATGAAACCTTCAGAACGGAGAGCAGCCTTGTCCTCAGCATTGATTTTCACCAGTGCGCGGGCAATTGCCAAACGCAAAGCCTGAGACTGGCCGGTGAAACCGCCACCGCAGAGATTAACTTTGATGTCGTACTTTTCAGCAACACCCAGCTTATTCAACGGCTGTTTAACTACATACTGAAGAATGCTTGATGGAAAGTACTCTGCGAGGTCTCTCTTATTAATAGTAATCTTTCCAGTACCTTCGCTTACGAAAATACGTGCAATTGCACTTTTACGTCTGCCTAATGCATTTACTACTTCCATTATCTCTTATTTAAGTACGTTAATATCAATCATTTTCGGGTTCTGAGCATCGTGTTTGTGCTCGCTGCCGGCATATACATACATATTGCCCAGCAATTTTGCGCCCAACTTGTTCTTAGGCAACATACCCTTTACTACTTTTCTCAGTAACTTGTCATCACCGTTCGGTTTTGCCTGCAAACGGGCAGGAGTGATTTCTCTCTGGCCGCCAGGATAACCTGTATATGACAGATATACCTTGTCATTCCACTTGTTACCGGTTAATTTTACTTTGTCGGCGTTGATAATGATTACATTATCGCCACAATCTACGTGAGGGGTAAAGTTAGGTTTATACTTTCCTCTCAACAGTTTCGCAACTTTTGCGCCCAGACGACCCAATACCTGGTCTGTAGCGTCAACAATGACCCATTCTTTAGTCACTGTAGCTTTGTTTGCAGAAATGGTCTTGTAACTTAAAGTATCCACTCTTAATTGTTTTTTAAAATGTTACTACTAAAATGTTTTTCTTCACCGCAAGCCAGTCATCCCGGACAATGGAAGATTAACTCGCTATGAATTAAATGCTTATCCTTTTGAGATAATAATCGGCTTGCAAAGGTACGGTTTTTCTTAGAACTGGCAAAAGTTTTCCACTTTTTTTTAGAGAGCCACTTGGCTGATATACAACAGACAAAGTTATCCTGCGGAGAAACGAAAGAATCTCCGCTAGAACAACTCTTTATGATGCGGCCTTCATCGGCCAATGCCATCATAGAAGACCTTCAAAGCTGCATTGAGAAAGAAACGGGAAAGAGAAAGAAATATCAACGGACAAGGTCCTCGGGGAATTTCGCGGGCATGCCCACCCGCTTCCATGTTTCATGGAACCATGTATTCAGTTCATTCCCATTCAAGTCCTTAGCTATAAAATACTTCAGGTACATTACCCCGTCGTCCCCTATTTCAAACTCCAATATATTGTCTTTGTGGTCCAACATGGGCAGATGGATGTTTTTCTCAATACTTTCCTTATAGGAATTATCCGTCAGCTGCTGATAAGTCCCATACCCCGTGATGATGGCATCCTTGCCAGGAATCATTGTAAAGTTGACAATGCGGCCGTCATCACTCAGCACTTTAAAGGTATTACTCGGTTTCAATATCCCGGGAACATCCGGGATTTCGGACACATAATGACATAACTGCCAAATTCCTGCCAGTTCCGCAGGCCTAAACTCTGCGCTCTCCTGCGCATTGGCTCCCGCTACCGCAAGCAGCACCGCTGCCAGCATGGTAAAGAAATAGTTCCGTTTCATATTCGTATGATGTTGGTTAACGTTATGTCGTTCCGCTAGACACAAATATAAAGATTTATTTTGAGATTATAACATTTTTGGGGTATAAAAAAACCGCACAAACAACAGAATGTTTGTGCGGATGATTTTATCCAGTTTGTATATTCCGAAACTTAGAACTCGGCGTTGCGCGGCGTACGCGGAAACGGTATGACATCACGGATATTCGTCATGCCCGTAACGAACAGCAGCAAGCGCTCAAAGCCCAAACCGAACCCGGAGTGGGGACATGTACCGAACTTACGGGTATCGAGATACCACCACATATCCTTCATCGGGATGTGAAGTTCGTCAATGCGCGTCATCAGCTTGTTGTAATCCGATTCACGTTCGGAACCGCCAATGATTTCTCCAATCTTCGGGAAGAGTACATCCATGGCACGCACGGTCTTGCCGTCTTCGTTCTGCTTCATATAGAACGCTTTGATTTCCTTCGGATAGTCAGTCAGGATAACCGGACGCTTGAAGTGGTCTTCCACCAGATAGCGCTCATGTTCGGAAGCCAAGTCAACTCCCCAGTACACCGGGAATTCAAACTTATGCCCTTTGGCAACAGCCTCTTCCAATATCTTGATACCTTCCGTATAAGGCAGGCGCACGAAGCTTTCTTTCAAGACACCTTGCAGACGTTCAATCAAGCCCTTATCAAACATGTCATTGAGGAACTTCACATCGTCGGCACAGTTGTCCAAAGCCCACTGTACACAATATTTGATGAAATCTTCCGCCAGGTCCATATTGTCCGTAATATCATTGAACGCCACTTCCGGCTCAATCATCCAGAACTCTGCCAAGTGGCGGGGAGTATTGGAATTCTCGGCACGGAACGTAGGACCGAATGTATAGATGGCTCCCAATGCAGTAGCGGCAAGTTCGCCTTCCAACTGTCCGGAAACAGTCAGGCTGGCCTGCTTTCCGAAAAAGTCATCATCGTAAATAATGGAACCGTTCTCATCTTTCTTTAAGTCGTAAAGGTTCTTCGTAGTCACCTGGAACATCTGGCCTGCGCCTTCACAGTCGGAAGCCGTGATAATCGGAGTATGAAAATAGAAGAATCCTCTGTCATGGAAGAACTTGTGAATGGCAATCGCCATATTATGACGAATACGGAACACAGCCCCGAACGTATTGGTACGGGGACGCAGATGGGCTATCTCACGGAGGAACTCCATGGAATGACCTTTCTTCTGCAACGGATACGTGTTATCGCAAGTTCCCAGCACTTCGATTTCGCGGGCCTGCACTTCGGCCTTCTGACCGGAACCGACAGATTCCGTCAGCACACCGTTTACGCTCAAACAAGCACCGGTAGTAATCTCTTTCAGCATCTCCTCATCGAAGTTACCCAAGTCTACTACAATCTGCACATTATTTATTGTAGAACCGTCATTCAGCGCGATAAAGTTTACTTGCTTACTACCTCTGCGGGTACGAACCCAGCCCTTCACGTTGACCATAGCGCCAAAATCTTCACGCTTCAGCAGGTCAACAATCTTTGTTCTACTAATCTTTTCCATAAAACAGTTATTATACCTTATTATATATATTACTCAAAAGAACCCATGCGCAGGAAGTTCACCTCTTGTTCCGTGAGGTAACGCCATTCGCCGCGGCGCAGGCCTTTCTTGGTTAAACCGGCAAAATACACACGGTCCAGTTTCATCACCTTGTATCCCAGCGATTCGAAGATACGACGCACGATACGGTTCTTGCCGGAGTGGATTTCAATACCGACATCATCTTTCTTGAAGTCATCCGTATAGCTGATGGCATCTGCATGGATTTCCCCATCATCCAGTTGAATGCCGGCTGCAATCTGCTCCATATCGGCTTTTGTCAGGTTCTTGTCCAAATGCACATGATATATCTTCTTCTTCAGATACTTGGGATGCGTCAGCTTGGAAGCCAGGTCACCATCGTTTGTCAGCAGCAATACACCTGTAGTATTGCGGTCCAGACGACCTACCGGATAAATACGTTCGTCGCATGCGCCCTTCACCAAATCCATCACCGTGCGACGTGCCTGGGGATCATCCGAAGTAGTCACTGTATCTTTCGGCTTGTTCAGCAGGACGTAAATCTTACGTTCGATGCTGACCGTCTGGTCGTGGAACTTCACTTCATCGCCACGCTTAATCTTGGTTCCCAATTCCGTTACCACCTCTCCGTTTACAGAAACGACTCCAGCAGTGATGAATTCATCAGCCTCGCGACGGGAGCAAACACCGGCATTGGCCAGGAATTTGTTCAGGCGGATAGGCTCGTTCGGGTCCACAAACTGCTCCTTATATTCTATCTGTTTCTTCTTGCTGTACTTAGCATTGGGGTCATAATCGGCCGAACGACGGACTGGACGGCTATAGCTGTCTCTGTTGCCGTATCCGCCAGGTCTTCCACCACCCGAATTGAAGCGTGGACGATAAGGACGGTCACCACCCTCATTATTGTAGCGAGGACGCTGCGGACGGTCGCCATCTTCGCTGTTGTAGCGCGGACGATAGGGACGGTCCGTATTATAAGAACGGTCGCTGTTGTAGGAGCGGTCGCCGTTATAAGGACGTTGCGGACGGTCACCACCCTCATTGCCATAACGCGGGCGCTGCGGACGGTCACTATTATAAGGGCGTTGCGGACGGTCGCCACCTTCGCTGTTATAGCGCGGACGGTAAGGACGGTCACCCGAATTGTTTCCATAAGGGCGTTGCGGACGGTCGCCGCCTTCGCTGTTATAGCGCGGACGATAGGGACGGTCGCCATTATCGTTATTGTAACGAGGACGCTGCGGACGGTCACCATTGTCCGCACCAGGATTAAAGCGCGGGCGATAAGGGCGGTCACTGTTATAAGGACGCTGCGGGCGGTCCCCGTTTTCACTGTTAAATCTGGGGCGATAAGGACGGTCGCCATTATCACGGTTGTAAGACGGACGGCTGTAGCCACCTTCCTTGTTAAATTGGTTACCATCGCGGCCGGCACCTGAGTTCTCCTCTGCGGAAGAAGCATCACGCCAAGTTTCGTTTTCTGTACTCATTGTTTTTTATTCGAATAAAATTAAACCTTGGCCTCACGGCCATTCATTGTCTCTATTATACCTTGAATTTTATATGTTTCTATAACAATTGCCGGAGTAAAAAGTTGAAATTCCTCCGGTACACTTCTGTGGTTGCTTAAATTCCCGTATAAGTATGGGGGGTAATCACCCGCAATTCTTTCTTTATCTCTTCACTTACATTCAGTCCCTCTATAAATTCCTTGATAGACGCTTCCGTAATGGCCTGATTGGTACGGGTCAACGCTTTCAACGCTTCATAGGGATGCGGATAGGCCTCGCGGCGCAGAATGGTCTGGATAGCCTCGGCCACCACGCTCCAGCAATTGTCCAGGTCACGGTAGATGGCCGGTTCGTTCAACAGCAACTTACGCAAACCCTTCAAAGAACTTTGTATGGCAATAATGATATGCCCGAACGGCATACCCACATTGCGGAGCACGGTAGAGTCCGTCAAGTCACGCTGCAAACGGGAAACCGGCAGTTTTACCGCCAAGTGCTCAAGAATAGCATTCGCCATGCCCAGGTTTCCTTCCGCATTTTCAAAGTCAATCGGGTTCACCTTGTGCGGCATCGCGCTGGAGCCCACCTCACCGGCTTTAATCTTCTGCTTGAAGTATTCCATAGAGATATATTGCCAGAAGTCACGGTTCATATCAATCATCACCGTATTGATGCGCTTCATGGCATCAAAGATGGCAGACAGATTATCGTAATTGGATATCTGGGTAGTATACTCCTCGCGTTCCAAGCCAAGCTTTTCGGAAACGAACTTATTGCCGAATGCCTTCCAGTCATATTCCGGATAAGCCACATGATGGGCATTGTAATTACCCGTAGCGCCACCGAACTTTGCTGTCACCGGACAAGCCTTCAGCGTTGCCAACTGGCGTTCCAGACGGTAGACAAACACCATTACCTCCTTGCCCAAACGGGTAGGCGAAGCCGGTTGTCCGTGTGTCTTGGCAAGCATGGGGATAGCGGCCCACTCTTCCGCATAAGCACGGAGCTGCGCTATCAGTTCCTCTATTTGAGGATAGTACACCTGCTCCAACGCCTCCTTTACAGACAAAGGAACAGACGTATTGTTGATATCTTGTGAAGTCAGGCCAAAATGGATGAACTCCTTATAGTCGTCCATACCACCCAACTTGTCAAACTCTTCTTTTAAGAAATACTCCACAGCCTTCACATCATGGTTCGTCACGCTCTCAATGTCCTTAATGCGTTGCGCGTCGGCTTCGGAGAAGTTACGGTAAATGTTTCTCAAGGTTTCGAAAACGCCCTTATCCACCCCTTTCAGTTGCGGCAAAGGCAGCTCACACAGCGTGATAAAGTATTCTATTTCAACTTGTACACGGTATTTAATCAGTGCAAATTCTGAAAAATAGGCAGCCAAAACATCCGTTTTGCCTCTGTATCGACCGTCAATCGGAGAGATTGCGGTAAGTAAATCAAGTTTCATACGTCGTATTTATGATGATAATTATCGGACTGCAAAATTACTGCTTTTTTCTGAGTAACAAGACATAAAGGATAAAGATTTTAAGAAAAGGAAGTTAACGGATAAAAAAATGGCCTTACAATCACTTGCAAGACCACCTTCGAATGAAAATTTCCAGTGGGCGTTGACGGATTCGAACCGCCGACCCTCTGCTTGTAAGGCAGATGCTCTGAACCAGCTGAGCTAAACGCCCTTTTGATGAACGAAAGTGCTTGGATTTTGTGTGGGCGTTGACGGATTCGAACCGCCGACCCTCTGCTTGTAAGGCAGATGCTCTGAACCAGCTGAGCTAAACGCCCGTACACTTCCGTTTCAAAAGCGATGCAAAGGTACAGCTTATTTTGACATTACCAAAACTTTTGCATAATATTTTTCGATATTTTTTTAGTCATTTAGCGACACGCTCTGTTTCTCAAGCATTTAGTACGTTCACTTTTTTGCCTCATTTTTCCGGATGACCTTTGCCGGATTACCAACGGCTATGCTATCGGATGGAATATCTTTCGTCACCACACTACCCGCACCGATGATACAACGGTCGCCGACGGTGACGCCTGGACACAGAATGGCACCGCCGCCAATCCAGCAATCCTCTCCTATCGTCACCGGATAGGCATATTCCTTTTCCGTACGACGCTCGATATAATCCATCGGATGATGGGGAGTGTATATCTGTACGCATGGACCGACCAACGTATGGGCACCAATCGTGATATATCCCCCGTCCAGGAAAGTGCAATTGGCATTGACAAAGACATGCTCACCCAGCCGGATCCCATCCCCGTGGTCGCAATGGAAGGGCGGGCAGATGATGGAAGTAGCGGGAATACCTGGCACCAGTTCCTCCAGCAAACTCCGGTAATCCTCATCGTAAGTACTCATCACACGCATTTTTGCCAGCAAGCGCTTGGCATGCTCGAACTTCACCTGTATCTCCGGAACGGACATATCCGCCAACTGGGAGCTACGCATTTTTTCCACTTCATTCATATTATTTCTTCTTTTGATTCATACAGAGACTCAGCCCCGAACAAAAATACGGAAATAAACGCAGTATACCAAAAGAGCGGAAAACCTTTCGGCTTTCCGCTCCTGCAATCGTTTATAGAGCAAACAATTTATTTGTACTCCTGCCAGCTCTTAATCTGGATATCTTCCAGCTTCATTTCGCAGAATGCCTCGATAAAGGCACTTGCCAGGCGGGCATTGGTAATCAACGGAATGTTGTGGTCGATAGCACCGCGACGAATCTTGTAGCCATTGGTCAGCTCGCGTTTCGTATGGTTCTTCGGAATGTTGACAATCAGGTCGAAGGCATGGTCGGCAATCATCGTCATCACGTTGTTTTCCGCATCCGGGCGTTCATCCGGCCAGTAAACGGCTTCCGTCGTCACGCCATGGGCGTTGAGGAAAGCGGCTGTACCTGCCGTAGCATAAATCTTATAGCCTTTGGCAAAGAGCATGCGGCTGGCATCCAGCAAATCCACCTTGGACTTCATGGCTCCGGAGGAGAACATCACGCCCTTCTCGGGACGGGGGATTCTGAATCCGGTAGCAATCATGGCATTCAGCAATGCTTCGGAGAAGTCGTCGCCAATACAGCCTACCTCGCCCGTAGACGACATGTCCACACCCAATACCGGGTCTGCCTTGTGCAGACGGGAGAAGGAGAACTGGCTTGCCTTCACACCGATACGGTCGATGTCGAATGCCGACTTGTCCGGTTGTGTATAGGGAGCGTCCAGCATGATACGGGTAGCAGTCTCGATGAAGTTACGCTTCAGCACCTTGGATACGAACGGGAAGCTGCGCGATGCACGGAGGTTACACTCGATAACCTTCACCTCGTTGTTGCGTGCCAGGAACTGGATATTGAAAGGACCGGAAATATTGAGTTCCTTCGCAATCTGGCGGCTGATTTTCTTGATGCGGCGTGCCGTTGCAAAGTAAATCTTCTGTGCCGGGAATACCAGCGTAGCGTCACCGGAGTGTACACCGGCAAACTCTACGTGCTCGGAGATGGCGTATTCCACCACTTCACCGTTTTGGGCAACAGCGTCGAACTCGATTTCCTTGGTGTTCTGCAAGAACTGGGATACCACCACCGGATATTCCTTAGATACCTCAGCAGCCATCTTCAAGAAGTTTTCCAGTTCTTCTTCATCGTAGCATACATTCATCGCAGCACCGGAGAGTACGTAAGACGGACGCACCAGTACCGGATAGCCCACCTTCTCTACAAAGCCTTTCACATCTTCCAGGCTAGTGAGTTCCTGCCAAGCCGGTTGGTCGATGCCCAGCTGGTCGAGCATGGCAGAGAACTTGTTACGGTTTTCGGCACGGTCGATGGAGATGGGGGAAGTACCCAACACGGGAACTGACTGGCGGTGAAGCTTCATTGCCAGGTTGTTCGGTATCTGTCCACCCACGGACACGATGACACCGCGCGGCTGCTCCAGGTCGATAACGTCGAGCACACGCTCGAAGGAGAGCTCGTCGAAGTAGAGACGGTCGCACATGTCGTAGTCCGTAGAAACGGTTTCGGGGTTATAGTTAATCATGATGGACTTGTAGCCCAGCTTGCGGGCAGTCTGGATGGCATTCACCGAGCACCAGTCGAACTCTACAGACGAACCGATGCGGTAAGCGCCCGAACCAAGCACAACCACTGATTTTTCATTCTTATAATAGTTCACATCATAACCTTGAACGGCATACGTCATGTAGAGGTAGTTCGTCAGTTCCGGATGTTCGGAAGCCACCGTATTGATGCGCTTCACGGCGGGCAGGATGCCCAGCTCCTTACGACGGGCGCGTACGGTAAGGTTTTCCTTCTCCATATTGCCTTGCGGATTCAGCACGAAGCGGGCAATCTGGAAGTCGGAGAAGCCAAGCACTTTGGCTTCGCGCAGCACGTCGGCGGGGATGTCTTCCACCTTATTATATTGGGAAAGTTTCTGCTTGTAGTCTACGATGTTCTTCAGCTTGCCCAAGAACCAGGGGTCAATCTTGGTCAGCTCAAAGATGCGGTCGATGGCATATCCCTTTTCCAGAGCCTCGGCAATGGCAAAGACGCGCAGGTCGGTGGGATGTGACAGTTCGTAATCCAAGTCATCGAACTCCACTCCCTCATTGCCCACGAATCCGTGCATTCCCTGACCAATCATACGCAAGCCCTTCTGGATAATTTCTTCAAAGGAACGTCCGATAGACATGATTTCGCCTACCGACTTCATGCTGGAGCCAATTTCGCGGCTGACACCTACGAACTTCGTCAAGTCCCAACGCGGAATCTTGCAAATCAGGTAATCAAGTTGCGGAGCAGCATATGCAGAATTGGGAGTTCCCATCTCGCCGATTTGGTCGAGCGTATAGCCCAACGCAATCTTGGCAGCCACGAATGCCAGCGGATAACCGGTAGCCTTGGAAGCCAATGCGGAAGAACGGGACAGACGGGCGTTCACCTCGATGACACGATAGTCGTTTGTCTCGGCGTTGAACGCATACTGGATGTTACATTCGCCCACGATGCCCAGGTGGCGGATACATTTGGTGGAGAGCTCCTGCAACATTTTCACCTGCTCGTCGGTCAATGAGCAAGTGGGAGCCACTACGATGGACTCACCCGTATGAATGCCCAGCGGGTCGAAGTTTTCCATGCTTGCCACCGTGAAGCAGTGGTCGTTGGCATCGCGGATTACCTCGAATTCAATTTCCTTCCAACCCTTCAGAGACTCTTCTACCAGAATCTGCTTGGAGAAAGTGAAAGAGCTTTCGGCCAATTTAATGAAGGCTTCCTCGTCCGGACAAATACCGCTTCCCAGTCCACCCAGAGCATAAGCCGAGCGCACCATCACGGGGTAGCCAATCTCGCGGGCTGCCTTCAGTGCGTCCTCCATGCTCTCCACAGCGTGGCTCTTCGGAGTCTTCATCGGAATCTCGTCCAGCTTCTTCACAAAGAGGTCACGGTCTTCGGTGTACATAATCGCCTCAACGGAAGTACCCAGCACGCGCACGCCATATTTCTGAAGAATTCCGTTCTGATAGAGTTCCGTACCGCAGTTCAGCGCCGTCTGTCCGCCGAATGCCAGCAAAATGCCGTCGGGACGTTCTTTCTTGATGATTTCTTCCACGAAATAAGGAGTTACCGGCAAGAAATAAACTTGATCGGCGATACCTTCCGATGTCTGGATAGTAGCAATGTTCGGGTTTACCAAAACAGAACCGATACCTTCTTCGCGCAACGCCTTCAGCGCCTGCGAACCGGAATAGTCAAACTCTCCGGCCTGACCAATCTTGAGCGCACCAGAACCCAAGACAAGCACTTTCTTTAAATTCTTTTCCATATTCTCTTGTTGTCTATTAAGTTACGAGTTACAAGCTACGAACTACGAGTTGTAGCTATTTCACAAAAAAAATGCGTCACCCAATAAAGGATTAACGCATTACCAAAGAACTAAAAATATCTTTCTCGAAAAAAGAGAAACTGACGGCTCCCGAATGAAATTCATTCGAACGGAGGTTATATTTGCTTCTCATTTCCTGCGATTGCATAGTCTCTTTAAAATTTGTGCAAAGTAACGACTTATTTACGAAAAGAGCAAATTGTGGCATATTTTTTTGCATAAAAGAAACGTCATCCTCCATAATAGAAGAGCGGCCGTCGCCCACAACCGAAATCTTTTTCCGAAAAATGCGATTCCATATAAAAAAGAAAGACTATATCTCAGTAAAGGCATTTGCGGATAAATATGAAGATTCTCCCCACCAAAACTTGCTTTTCTCGCCACGGAAACTTACCTTTGTGCCTATACAAAAATAGAACAAGGATTCTGTTTCTACAAACAAAGCCTTTATTCTTAAAAATAAAATTTCTATTCCTTGGAATAAAGGCTTTATTCTAAGATTTCTCCGCCACCAAAAGAACTTTGCTCCGCAGGGAAAAGGACTTTGCAACGAAGGAAAGAAAAGAAAGGAGAACGCAACAATGACCACACGCTACCAAATGAAAGAAATGCCCGACTTGCAAGGCACGGGCGAACCAATCACCTACCCCAAGATGGTGATGACCGGACAGACCGGCACGCGCGAACTGGCGGAATACATCGCCATGACCTCGGGATTCTCGAAAGGCGTAACCGAAGGAATTATCTGCGAGCTGGGCGAAGCCCTGGCCCACGAAATGGGAATGGGACGCTCGGTGAAGATAGAAGGATTGGGCGTATTCACCCCCGCACTGTCCATCTACCCCGACAAGGAACGCGAACAGCCCCAAGAAAGCACCACGAAGCGAAACGCGCGGAGCATCTACGTAAGTGGCGTGAACTTCCGCACAGACAAGGCCTTGATTAGAGAAACCAACCATTGGTGCGAACTGGAACGTGCCTCCTGGAAACCCGCACGCTCGTCGAAGAAATACACCCCCGAACAACGTCTGGCTCTGGCGCATCAGTATCTGGACAAGCATGCCTTCCTTACTGTCAGCATCTACCGGCAACTGACCGGACTCGTCCGCTCCACCGCCACCGTGGAACTGCGCAAATGGGCACATACTCCCGGCAGCGGAATCGATACAAGCGGCATCGGAAGCCATAAGGTATACGTGAAAAGGAAAGAAAGCGTCATCCCTTGAGGTTTCGATAATTATAGGTATCTTTGCCGGTCTTAATGGCTTTTATACAATGAAGAAACTAAAAAATACATAATATGGCAAAAGAAAAAATCATCCTTACGGGCGACCGCCCCACAGGACGCCTGCACATAGGACACTATGTAGGCTCATTGAGAAGAAGAGTGGAACTGCAAAACTCCGGCTTGTACGACAAGATTTTCATCTTCATCGCCGACGCACAAGCGCTGACGGACAATATGGAGAATCCGGAAAAGGTGCGCCAGAACGTCATCGAGGTGGCACTGGACTACCTGGCTTGCGGACTGGACCCGACGAAGAGTACCATCTTCATCCAATCCCAGATACCGGAACTCTGCGAACTGACCTTCTACTATATGGACCTGGTGACCGTGAGCCGCCTGCAACGCAACCCGACGGTAAAGACCGAAATCCAGATGCGTAATTTCGAGACAAGCATCCCCGTAGGTTTCTTCACCTACCCCATCAGCCAGGCAGCGGACATTACCGCCTTCCGCGCCACTACCGTGCCCGTGGGCGAAGACCAGGAGCCGATGATTGAACAAGCTCGTGAAATCGTACGCCGTTTCAACTATATATATGGTGAAACCCTCGTGGAACCGGAAATCCTGTTGCCCGACAATGCAGCCTGCCTGCGCCTGCCGGGAACGGACGGCAAAGCCAAGATGAGCAAGAGCCTCGGCAACTGTATCTATCTTTCGGACTCTGCCGACGAGGTGCAGAAGAAGGTGAAGAGCATGTATACCGACCCCGACCACCTGCGTGTGCAAGACCCCGGAAAATTGGAAGGCAACACCGTATTCACTTACCTGGATGCCTTTTGCCGTCCGGAACACTTCGGCCTTTATCTGCCCGAATATCCGAATCTGGACGAACTGAAAGCCCACTACCAACGTGGCGGTCTGGGCGACATGAAAGTGAAGAAGTTCCTCAACGAAATTATGCAGGAGACACTGGAGCCTATCCGCAACCGCCGCAAGGAGTTTGAAAAAGACATCCCCGCCATCTACGACATGCTGAAGAAAGGTTGCGAAACTGCCAGGGAAACCGCTGCCGCAACCTTGGACGATGTACGCAAGGCTATGAAGATAAACTACTTTGATGATGCGGAACTGATTGCAGAGCAAGTAAAGAAATTCGGCGGAGAATAAGGGATAGGAGATACGAGTTACAGAAGTTACGAGTTACAAGGAGCTACCTGTTACAAGTTACTGGTTACAAAAAATGAGGGGCATGCGTCATAATAACGCATGCCCCTTCTCATTTCTATAACTCGTAACTCCTTGTAGCTTGTAGCTCGTAGCTTTCTAATTGGCAGATTTCACCAATACCACACGGTTCAGAATCGGCTGTCCGAACTTATCGACACCACCACCGGCATCCACCTTCAGGCGGTCAGCAGGAATTCCGTATTGTTTTACCAATACATCGACCACGGCTTGTGCACGCTTCAAACTCAACTCTTTGTTGAATGCCGGCGTACCGGTTGCAGAGTCTGCATATCCGTTTACAGTGTAAGTGGCGTTCGGGAACTGTTTCATCTGGTCTGCCAGATAAGACAAGTTCATTGCTTCACGTGGAGAGACTTCGGCAGAACCGATATTGAAGAATACGGTACGCGGTGCTATATCCGGATCGGGAACAATCACTTCGGTTTCCGTAACTTCGGCCACCGGCTGGTTCTGTGCAGCCACCAATGCATTCTGCAGCTGCTGGTTGGCAGCTCCCATCTCTGCAAGCTGTGCCTGCATGGCAGCCAGCTCTACCTGAGAAATCAACTGAGGCATCGGGCGACGGAATCCACGGGCGGGGAAACGGTATGTCAACCCTACCGTTGCACTCAGCACGCCATCATATCCATGATCGCCGCCAACTTCGCCATCGAACTTATCTTCAACGCCCATTGCGCTCAGCTCCAGGTTAATATCTATCGCATTGGAAATACGGAAGCGATTGATGATACCCGCGTTTACAGACAGAGCTTCGCGGTGAGGCTTTGTGTAGTTGTGAGTGAAGCCAGCACCTACATAAGGAATGATTTCATACACACGGTGCTGGTTGTATCCTCCAAACAGCGCATTCAGATTGAACATCACATCTCCGTGCAGATTCATATAGTCGAAACGCTGTTTGTAGTAGCCGTCATCCATCTGAGTGCCTTTCACGTAGTCAGCACCTGCATCATACGTATATCCTCTTGCCTGAAGGCCGCTATATTGCAGACGTACTCCCAGTCCCGGGGTGAACCATTTGCCGATGGCAAAATTCAGCGTCGGACTGATACGCTTGCCAAAACTTCCTGCCTTATCATTATCTCCAAAAGTTGCTTCGGCACCACCGCCTATAGAGAAAAACCAATTACTCCAGAACGGATTAGTGATTACCTGATATTTATCCTGAACCTGGATAACACCAAATTCTTCCACAACTTCAGTCTTTTGCTGCGCCATGGCAACAGAAGACACACCAGCTAAAGCCAGTAACATTAGAATCTTTTTCATATACCTTAAAATAGTTAAGTGGTTAATTAAACTCTTTATCATTCAAACTGTCTAATTAACGCCAACAGAACTAAAAGGTTCTGAATATTTGTACTTTTTTTGCCTTGATGCAAAAGAAAGTACTCTTCCTTATTTGGAGAAAAGCTTTTCTATGTCGTCTTCTTTAATGGTCGCCAGCACCGTCTTTCCGTCCGGAGTATAATTCGGGGATGGGCATGCAAACAGATTGTCCACGAGATTGGACATTTCCTCGTTGCTCAGCACTTGTCCATAGACGATGGCCGCAGCACGTGCCAAGGTCGATGCAAGAATTGTCTGCACCTCTTCCTTAACGTCATTCCCTTTTTCCATAGCAGTATGTACCATATTCCGGACCAATTCTACCGGGTTCAACCCCTCTATGCCCGAAGGTATGCCGTTGATGGCATAGCTGCCGCCACCCAGCGGGCTCAAATCGAAGCCTACTGCCGACAAATCTTCCAATATACTTTCCAGTACGGCAGCTTCCGAAGCCGGCAACTGGATAATCTCCGGAAACAATACCCCCTGGGATACGCCTTGTTTCTGTCGAATCTGGCTCATATAGCGGTCGAACAATACCCGGACATGCGCCCGGTGCTGGTCTATCAGCATCAGACCCGATTTAACGGAAGTCAGAATAAAACGCCCCTTGAACTGGAAGTGTTGCGCTCCTTTCTCTACCGTTGCCTCATTGCCATAGAAAGAGGCGCTTGCCCCGGAAGGAACCGTTTCCTGGAAATAAGGAACCCTCTCCTCCTCTCTTGGAGCCGTACCGGTAACCGTATCCTCTACAAAAGGCTCTTCCTCCATCGGCTCGTTCATCCTGCTGGCTTTTTCCAAACCGGAATAAAGCCCCTCCCACTCCACTTTGGGGCGCGAATAATTGCCACCGCCTCCATAGGAAGAAGCGGAAGACGTCTTGAAGGGATTGAAATCCGTGTTATAGTGTACCTTCGGAGGCTCTATCGGACGAGCCTGCTCGAATGCAGGAATATCCGGCATGTCCTCGGTATCAAAATCGATAGTAGGTATAGCGCTAAACTTGCCTAAGGATTCCTTGACCGCAGCCGACAGAATCTGCCAGATAGCCTGCTCATTCTCGAACTTAATCTCCGTCTTCGTCGGATGGATGTTCACATCGATATTGGCAGGGTCTACCTCGAAATAAATAAAGTAGGAGATTTGCTCACCGGCAGGAATCAGCTGCTCATAAGCGTCCATCACCGCTTTGTGGAAATAGGGGTGACGCATATAACGCCCGTTCACAAAAAAGTATTGGTGCGCTCCTTTCTTGCGCGAGGTTTCCGGCTTGGCAACAAAACCGGAAATCTTTATCATCGTCGTATTGACGTCTACGGACAGCAACTGCTGATTCAGTTTCTTTCCGAAAACTGCCATGATGCGTTGCCGCAAAGGCATTACCGGAAGATTGAACAATTCCGTATCATTACTATACAGATAGAAGGCTACCTCAGGATGCACCAGCGCTATACGCTCGAATTCCGTAAGGATATTACTCAACTCCGTAGAGTTGGCTTTCAGGAATTTACGCCGGGCAGGAATATTGAAGAATAGGTTCTTGATGGAAAAATTGCTTCCCTTAGGGCAGGAAACGGCTTCCTGGCCCTCGACTTTAGAGCCGGCAATCAACAGTCGCGTCCCCAGTTCCTCGCTGGCTGGGCGTGTTTTCAACTCCACTTCAGCTACCGCAGCAATGGAAGCCAACGCTTCTCCACGGAAGCCCATGGTGCGTAGGGCAAACAAATCGGCAGCTTCGCGTATCTTTGAAGTTGCATGGCGTTCAAAAGAAAGACGCGCATCCGTTTCGGACATCCCCTTTCCGTCATCAATCACCTGGATGCAGGTCTTGCCCGCATCGGTAATCAGCACATGTATTTCCTCTGCTTCGGCATCAATTGCATTTTCCACCAATTCCTTCACAACAGATGCCGGACGCTGAATCACCTCTCCGGCAGCAATCTGATTGGCAACCGAATCGGGCAGCAAATGAATGATATCGCTCATGATAATGTTTAATGATTAGAGATTAATGATTAATCATTATTAAATGATTCCGTTACTGATGGCATACCACAGATAAATCAGCACAGCTATGACAACAAGGATTATGCCCAAATGCATCGGCTTACGTCCGCTCTCCTTGCGCCGCTTCAAGTGAGTTGTTCCTTCTATGAATTTGCCCCGTATATCCTCGGGCGAGAATTCCTTTTCCGGCAGCATACCCAGGTCACGCTTGGCGTTTTCTTCCATCTTCGCCAACTTCTCTTTCCGCTCATCCACATAGATATAGCTATGATTGAAGCCACGAGGCTTCCGCATTGCAAACATTCCCATGACGCTACTTATTATTTCGTTTAATATGCATATTCCTTGGCGAAGTTACAGGTTTCCGGTCACTTTTCTTCAATACTTCACCTGCTTTTTTAGCCCTCCACTCGAAGATGTCCTCCTTGTTGAGCGGACGGATGTAGTCGAACCAAACAAAAGAAGGCAGCCTGCTCTTATCTGGTGGAATCTGGTCCAAAGGATAGGCTGTACCGGTAGTCTTTCCAACAAAGACTCCGCGCTCCATTCTTCTCTCCTTCAAGTACATTTTCAAAAGTCCACCTTCCGAATAGTTCATCATAATCAGCGAACTGTCCTTCTCCTCTACCGGATAATACACCACCAATACATTGCCGTTTACCTCCACCAGACGCATGTCTCCATCTATGAAGAAAGCTTTCATCTCCTTACCGGAAACTTGGTTATAGTGAATACTGTCCTTTTTCTCTACCGTCAGGGCCTGATTGATGATATGTGCCCAGTCGATGGTACTATCGTTCATGTAAATTTTAATTTCCTCGCCCAACAACTGTTGTTCCCCGTGCCACAAGATAGGGTCGGTGTACATCGTCATGCAAGAGTCCTTGGAATTATACACCAACGAATCGCATACGGCCTGCACATCCGTGCGATAAGCACGCACCTTATGATAGGCACGCATCTCCCGGTACATGGAATCGGTATTCATATGGTAGGTAATCAGCCGCAAAGTATCACCGTGCATAAACAGACTGTCGCCCTGCGAATAGTCGATAGCTACGGCACGTTTGGTGGCAACGGCGCTTCCGGTCAGTTCGTTGTAGAAACAATAGTCGCCAGTCAACATGTTCCGGTTGACCGTATCATTCATCTGTACATTGTCAAAAGCCTCGCCGTATCCCAAGATGCGGTCGTAGAAAAGGCTGTCACCGGTCAGTTTCTTGCCTTCGTTAGTCAGTACGGAACGGTCGAGCAGTTCTGCCTGCTCAGTAGTCGTATTGTACACGCCACGTTCGGAATAAATATGATTTTGGTCACTCACAATGTCGGAGGGGCCTAAAATAGTAGCAATCTTGGTAGCTGTACTATACTTCAAGGTATCCGAAGTCAAGACAAACTTCGGATTGACCAGCTTCACGTCGTGATTGAAGACAGCCAACTTGGTGGCAGGGCTATATTCTCCCCACTCGGAAGTCAGCACATTATCCTCGTCGGTCAGCGTACCGCCTTCGAAGTAATAACCCAAATCGTACAGACGGTCATAGTTCAAACTGTCGGTTGTCAGCACCGTATTACGATTTATCATACGTACATTCTCACGCAGCATGGCCAGCTGCGACATGCCGTCATAATACAGATAGTCTCCATAGATAAACAAGGTGTCGCCCTGCTCCATACGCACATTGCCGAATGCCTCCACAGAATTTATCTTTTCGAATATCAGCGCACTATCACAGAACATGTACATACTGTCATGCTTCATCCTCACCGAACCGATGAGTACCTGCACATCAGGACGCAACTGTTTGTCCGCCTGCGCCTCATCTGCGTACAACAAATCGACGCGCGTCTTCTTCTTTTCCGACGTCTCCGTCTTTTTCTGTTCAATCGAGTCCACTTTCCTCTTCTCCGGTGCACCAGTACTCTTCTTTTTGTCCTGCGCACTCAGCAGACAGATGCCAAACAAGCATAGAATGCCTACCAGGAGGTATCTATGCTTGTTCAGGAAATGATTTTTTGTATTCTTCTTTTGCATACAAATCCATGTAAATCCTTCCGGATTATTCTTTGATCCAGCCCGGATACTTGAACGTACAGTTATTCTTCCAATTATCCTTGATACGGACATACGTGTGCTTCTGCTTCTCACGAATCCACTTGTCCAGCACTTCGTCGCGGCGTTTCTCCAACACAATCTCTTTCAAGTTCTGATAGTCATCGGCAATGGTAGCCTTGTGTCCCGTCGTACGGCTCTTCAGTTTCACAATCACACACTCTTCTTTTCCGGTCTTTTGCGGAATCATGGTGAAGGCTTCGGAGATTTCGCCCACTTTCATCTTATCCACCACCTTGGCTATTTCAGGGGGAAGTTCCTGCATCTCAAAACGGGAAGTGTTCGTATTGGGATTCGGCAACAAACCATGATTGTTACGCGTATCCTTATCCTGCGAAAGCACTGAGGCAGCCTCTTCAAAAGAGAACTTGTTATTGCGGATATCATCGGCAATAGAATCCAAACGGGCACAACCGGCAGCCAGAGCTTCTTCCGGAATATGCGGTTTCAACAGAATGTGGCGTGTTTTAATACGGTCACCGCGCTTCTCTATCAACTGAATGATATGGAAACCATATTCAGACTCTACAATCTTGGAAACCTTGCTGGGGTCTTGCAAGTTGAAAGCTACATTGGCATAAGCGGGGTCCAGCATACCGCGTCCCGAAAACTCTATTTCACCGCCACGCATGGCCGAGCCACGGTCCTCGGAGTACAGACGAGCCAACATGGAAAAGCTTTCGCCCTTATTGACACGGTCGGTATACTCACGCAGACGCCTCTTTACATCTTCTATTTCCTCCAAAGGAACCTTGGGCTGCTGAGTGATAATCTGCACCTCCACCTGGGTAGGGATATAAGGAATGCTGTCCTGCGGCAAATCCTTGAAGTAACGGCGCACCTCAGCCGGAGTTATCTTAATCTCACCCACCAGTTTCTGCTGCATCTTCTGAACTTTCAATCCTTCACGGGCATTCTCGCGCAGCGTTTCACGAATCTGGCTGGAAGTCTTATTGAAGTATTCCTCCATTTTCTCACGCGAACCGATGTTGGCGATATACATGTTCGTCATATAGTCCACACGCTGGATAACCTCACTCTCGGATACTTCGATACTGTCGAGGGCAGCCTGGTGAAGATACAGCTTCTGCACGGCTATCTCCTCCGGTATCACGCAATAAGGGTCACGGTCAAATTTGCGTCCTTCATACAATGCACTCATGCGTGCTTCTTCCACTTCGGACTTCAGTATAGCCTCGTCACCTACTACCCACACTACCTCGTCAATTACGTTGTCTTGTCCATAAACGGTAGAACCGACTAATAGCGTCAAGGCAAATAAAATTACAAACTTAAAGTTCATACACTGTTTCATTCTTGGTGTCTTATTCTAAATAATATTTAATCTTGTCTCTTTTCACCGCCCGTTGGTACAAATCATCCTTCACTTGCTTCATGAATTCCACCTGCTTCACGTTCAGCAGCATATCCTTCACTTGCCTACGGGCAAACTCATAGGGTTCCTGCTCTCCCACCGGGCGATAATCGCTCACATTCAGGAAATAATGGAAAGCCGTATCCTTCAGCTCTACATGGCGATTCTTGTCCAGATACTCGTCCACATTAGGAACCTTCAAGGGCAGCATATCCAGCACTTCCGATACCGGCACCCATTTATCATAAAAATACTCATACTTCACAGCATTCTGCAGACTGTACTTTTCCAGATGTTCCACCGCCTCACGGGTTTCCGTCTTGTACCAGCGACGAACATTGCCCAGCTGCGGGGCTGTCAAAGGAACTTTGATGAACAAGCCTTTCATCAACGGACGTTCCACCTTGAAGAGCGCCTGGTTCTTCTCGTAATACTCCGTCAAGTCTTGTTCTGAAATCTCCTCTGATAGCCGCTGATGTATTAAAGCCTGCTGATAGGTATGCATTATCAATGCTTTGCGATAATTCTCCACAAGTTTATCAATCTCACCGTTATTGGGAATATTGCTCTGCGCTTTATCGTACAGCAAAATATCTTCCACCCAATTACGGATATAATGTTCTGCAAACAACAGACTGTCGTCTTTGGACAAACCGGCAGGAAGTACCGATTGCAAATCTTCCCGGTAAAGGAAATTGCCGTCCAACTCCACTAACGGTGTCCACCCTTTATGGTCGTGCTGCTCGCTGCACGCCGCACAGAGAAGGAAAATTAAAAGCCCAAAGCAGGTTGTTCGCATCACCAACTGATATTTACTTCGTTTTGAGGTACGAAGATAGTGTTTTAATCGGTTGCATCAGTGATTATTAACGGTTTTTAAAACCTCTTGGTCAATTTCAACCTTACCGGCAGCACGCAACTTTGCCACCCAATGCGTTTCCAAATAGTTCCGATAAGCGGTTACGAGCGGCTCTCGCACCTCTTGCCAACTATCTGGTCCCTTCTGCTTACGACCTTGTACAGCAGTAAAGGGAAATGACAAAACCGGGGTTGCATTCTTCCCTTTGAACACCAATTCATCCACATATGCATTATCACCGGGAGCAAATAATCCTTGCTCTGCCCGCACCTTGGGAGTATCGCCGGCATTGAAAGTGAGACGGATGGCATCCATCCACTCCTCTTCCGGAATCTGTTTCAGAAATTTCCGTACTTGCTTCGCCACCCGCTTGGTAGTACAATGCAGCACAATACCCTTATAACGCGGTTCGTCCCAATGGAAGTCCGAACGGTGCGCCTCAAAATATGCTTTCAATCCCGCTTCATCCACCACACTCCTCTTTCCCACTTCACGGTCAGTGATTTCGGCAAGCAACATGCTGTCACGATGCCCCTGCACCAACGCACAGAATTCGGGATGCTTCAATTCCAGACGGGAGTTTTCATAGTCCAGAATCGTTTTTACTGTAAAAGCCTCCAACTGTCTGCGCGTCCCTGCCGGATAAACAGCGGCAAATCCGGCAAACTCTTTTCCACCGTATGCCTTGCCATCCAGTGTAAACAATACACGGGAAGTGCTTCCTTTGGCCAGCAGTTCGTCGATACCGGCTTTATCCGGCATATAGTGATATTCTTTCTTCAGTTTATCCACAAAAGCCCGCGTTCCTTTATCCATTCCATGACGACGGGTTTGACAACGGATTATCTTGTCCTTCATCCTCTCAAAAGGAAGGATTTCCTGCTGTTCGAGTACTTTCACGATATGAATGCCTTGAGGAGTGAGGAACGGACGGGAAATCTCTCCGGCATTCAACCCGAATACAATATCCTCAAACTCCACCGGCATCTGCAGCCAACCCACCCAAAACGCTTTCTTCTCATCGGAAAATTGCTCGACGCAAGCATCGAAAGACGGCACAGCTCCCCCTTCCTTTGCAAGAGCCCTGTAGATAGAATCCATCCTGGACTCCATCTCACGCAAGGTATGACCGGAAATATTCTGGGGAAGATATTTAAAAATATGCTTCACATATACCCGGCCCGCACGCCGGCCGGATTTCATCTTGTCATAATACTGCCGTGCCTCCTGCTCTGCCGTCTCCTCATCTGTCAAGTATGATTTAATCAGACAGCGGCGATACTCATCCTGCTCCTTCTGGAAGACACGGGAAGTATCCAATCCCGCAACTTCGGCAGCCTCTATTTTCAGCCTGAAGTCTATAAACTTATTCACATATGCATCCAATGCCTTCCGGCCTGCACCGACAGAGGTACCGCCCTTATTATAGCTACGTTCGAATTCAGAACGGAGGACCTCCTTTCCATTGATACGCATCAGTACCGGATCGTCCTGGGCCGAAACAGCCAATCCGAACCCGAGGAAGAAAAACACCCAAAACAATCTAACCATAAGCACCATCCGTTCTTTTTATACGGCTGCAAATATAAACAAAATGCCCGGAAAGCGGCAATCTCTCTCCGGGCATTCACTATTATTTTGTTATTATCTTACTCTGGACGGCTATAGTTCGGTGCCTCACTGGTTATAGATACATCATGCGGATGGCTTTCGAGTACACCTGCATTAGTAATGCGGGTAAACTTGGCATCGTGCAGTTTCTCTATATTGGCTGCACCGCAATAGCCCATACCGGCACGCAGACCGCCAACCAACTGATAAATCACTTCATACAAAGTACCTTTATAAGGAACGCGGGCAGCAATGCCCTCTGGAACCAATTTCTTCACGTCACTGGTACCGCTTTGGAAGTAGCGGTCCTTGGAACCATTTTCCATAGCTTCCAGCGACCCCATACCCCGATAGGACTTGAACTTACGACCGTTGAAAATAATCGTATCGCCCGGAGACTCTTCCGTTCCGGCAACCAGCGAACCGATCATCACGCTGTAACCACCGGCAGCCAACGCCTTCACCACATCGCCCGAGTAACGCAAACCGCCATCGGCAATCAAAGGAATACCCGTGCCCTTCAGTGCCTTTGCCACATCATAAACCGCAGACAACTGAGGAACACCCACACCGGCAACTACACGGGTAGTGCAGATGGAACCCGGACCGATGCCCACCTTTACTCCATCAGCACCAGCCTCGACCAATGCCTTCGCAGCTTCACCGGTAGCAATATTACCAACAACAATATCAATATGAGGGAAGTTAGCCTTGGCTTCTTTCAATTTTTCAATAACCCCCTTGGAATGTCCGTGAGCCGTATCAATGACAATGGCATCCGCCCCTGCATCCACCAAAGCCCGCATGCGCTCCAAAGTGTCATTCGTCACTCCCACTCCGGCAGCAACGCGCAGACGACCTTTGCTATCCTTGCACGCCATAGGTTTATCCTTTGCCTTGGTAATATCCTTATAGGTAATCAGACCTACCAATTTGTTGTCTTTATCTACTACCGGCAACTTCTCGATTCTATGTTCTTGCAGAATTTGAGAAACAGCCTCCATATCCGTCGTAGGATTGGTAGTAATGATGTTCTCCTTAGTCATTACCTCATCGATACGCTTATTCATATCTTTCTCAAAACGAAGGTCACGATTGGTAACAATGCCTACCAAATATCTTTCATCATCTACCACCGGAATACCACCAATCTTGTATTCAGCCATCAAAGCCAGCGCATCAGCTACCGTAGAACCTCTCTTGATAGTCACCGGGTCATAAATCATACCGTTTTCGGCACGCTTCACAATAGCTACCTGACGTGCCTGCTCCTCAATGGACATATTCTTATGAATAACTCCGATACCACCTTCGCGGGCAATGGCAATAGCCATCTTCGCTTCGGTAACCGTATCCATGGCAGCAGTTACAAACGGGATTTTTAACTCAATGTTTCGTGAAAACTTAGTCGAGAGTTCGACTGTTTTGGGCAAGACTTCAGAATAAGCGGGGATTAACAGTACGTCGTCATAAGTTAATCCATCCATTACAATCTTATCAGCAATAAATGACATAGGGCTATGCGTTTAAAATTTATTGCGTGCAAATATACGGTTTTTATTCCATTCCGTATACTTGCACGCAACATTTTTTTCTTTTTTATCAACTAAAACCAATCAGTTTGCCATCTCTGAAATAAACTTGATGCGTACCAAACGTACCTCTTCTTCCGTAAAGTCATCACCCAACTCATCCAGAGCATCGTCAATCTTATCAGTGGTAGATTCCTTGAAATAATCATAGATATCCAGCAAGTGGTCTTCATCCATAATATCCTCCAAGAAATAGTCGATATTCAATTTCGTTCCGGAGTAGACGATAGCTTCTATCTCATCCAGCAGCTCTTCAAACTCAATGCCCTTTGACATGGCAATGTCATCCAATGCCACCTTACGGTCAATGGCCTGAATGATGGCCACCTTCATTTTTGACTTATTGGCCACAGTACGCACACGCAAGTCCTCGGGACGTTCAATCTCATTCTCCTCACAGTGCCGCTTAATGAGTTTACAGAATTCCTCGCCGTAGCGTTTTGCCTTTCCGGCTCCTACACCCGGTATGTTCTGCAACTCGTCCAAAGTCACCGGATATATGGTCGCCATCGCTTCCAAAGACGGGTCTTGGAAAATGACATAAGGAGGCACTTCCAACTTCTTGGACAACTTCTTTCGTAAGTCCTTCAACATGGAGTACAATGCCGGGTCTACCGCACACGCACCGCCTCCACGTGCAGGTGCTTCCTCTTCCACATCCTCAAAGTCATTGTCTTCCACTATTTTGAATGATTTGGGATGTTTAAGGAACTTCTTACCGTCATCTGTCACTTTCAGCAAGCCATAGTTTTCGACATCCTTACTCAGGTAACCGGCAATAAGTGCCTGACGGATCACAGCATTCCACGTTTTGTCTTCTTCGCCCATACCAGAGCCGAACACTTCGAGATCTTCATGCAGATGCGCCTGCACTTCTGAAGTTTCCTTACCTTGTATTATGTCTATAATATAGTCCGCTTTAAAATTTTCTTTCACCGCGAGAATAGCTTCAATCACGGTACACAATAATTCTTGAGCTTCCACTTGTTTTTTCGGATTTAAACAATTGTCACAATTACCACAATTTTCTTCTATATATTCTTCGCCGAAGTAATGAAGCAATGCTTTTCGGCGGCATACGGAAGATTCGGCATACGCAGCAGTCTCCAGCAGAAGCTGCTTGCCAATTTCCTGCTCTGCTACAGGTTTGCCTTGCATAAACTTCTCGAGCTTCTGCAAGTCTTTATTGGTATAGAAAGTAATACACTGCCCTTCTCCTCCATCTCTTCCGGCACGTCCGGTCTCCTGGTAATATCCTTCCAGACTTTTGGGTATATCGTAATGGATGACATAGCGCACATCCGGTTTGTCAATCCCCATACCAAAAGCAATGGTAGCTACAATCACATCAATTTTTTCCATCAGGAAATCATCCTGGTTCTGTGTTCGTGTAGCCGAATCCATTCCGGCATGATAGGCACGGGCATTGATTCCGTTTGCCTGCAGGATTTCAGCAAGCTCCTCCACTTTCTTCCGGCTCAGGCAATAGATAATGCCTGACTTTTCGGGATTGTTCTTAATGAACTTGATGATGTCCCGGTCTACATTTGCAGTCTTGGGGCGTACCTCATAATAGAGATTCGGGCGGTTGAACGATGACTTGAACACCTGCGCATCCACCATACCCAGATTCTTCTGGATGTCATGCTGCACTTTCGGTGTAGCCGTCGCAGTCAACGCTATCAGAGGGGCTTTTCCTATTTCATTGATAATGGGACGGATGCGGCGATACTCAGGACGGAAGTCATGACCCCATTCAGAAATACAATGGGCTTCGTCCACGGCATAGAACGAAATCTTCACCGTTTTCAGAAACTCCACATTCTCTTCCTTCGTCAGTGATTCCGGAGCTACATACAACAGCTTTGTCTTACCACTGAGTATGTCGGACCGGACCTGGTCTATCGCGCTCTTGTTTAGGGAAGAATTGATGAAGTGGGCTATCCCATCCTCTTCGCTGAAGTTACGCATCGCATCGACCTGATTCTTCATCAAGGCAATCAGAGGAGAAATCACGATACCCGTGCCCTCCATCAACAAGGACGGCAGTTGGTAGCACAAAGATTTTCCACCACCGGTAGGCATCAACACGAATGTATCATTACCCGCCAACAGATTCTCTATGATTGCTTCCTGATTTCCTTTAAATGTATCGAACCCGAAGTATTTCTTCAGCTGGTCTATCAAATTAATCTTCTTCCCTGCCATGATTCATTAGGTTGTTGTTTATTGAGTTAACTTTTAATAGTGGTACTCCGCCTTGTTTTCACAAAGAACCCTAACAAAGTTATAAACAACTTCTTAAATTTCAAGCATAATCCATCGAATATTTTTCAATAAAAAGTAAAATAGTCGGTTTTACCCCGTATTACCATCTGATTCTTAAGCACTTTGCAGTCGTGCTATATTTGCCTTTTCAAGCTGGCGCTTGGCGTAGTCCAACGTCACAACAAAATTGTCCTTCTGTTCTGACGGAATTTCGAACATGGCATCCATCATAATTGTCTCCACAATGGAACGCAAGCCGCGGGCTCCCAACTTATATTCTACCGCTTTATCCACGATATATTCAAATACAGCATCTTCAAACGTCAGCTTCACATTGTCCATCTCAAACAGTTTGATGTATTGCTTGATGATGGAATTCTTCGGTTCCGTAAGAATGGAGCGCAATGCCGCACGGTCCAACGGATTCAGATAAGTCAGCACCGGAAGGCGGCCGATAATCTCGGGAATCAGTCCGAACGACTTCAAATCCTGCGGAGCAATGTACTGCATCATGTTGCTCTTATCAATGGTTGCCGTATTGCGTACAGCGCTATACCCGACAACGTGCGTATTCAGCCGCTGGGCAATTTTCTTTTCAATGCCATCGAAAGCCCCACCGCAAATGAACAGAATATTCTTGGTATTGACCGGAATCATTTTCTGGTCGGGATGCTTGCGCCCACCCTGGGGAGGCACATTCACCACAGAACCTTCCAGCAGTTTCAGCAATCCCTGCTGCACGCCTTCACCACTCACATCACGGGTTATGGAAGGATTATCACCCTTGCGCGCTATTTTGTCTATCTCATCAATAAACACGATACCTTGCTCTGCCTCGGGCACGTTATAATCCGCCACCTGGAGCAGACGTGTCAAAATGCTTTCAATGTCCTCACCCACATAACCTGCCTCTGTCAGAACTGTTGCATCTACAATAGTAAAAGGAACATGCAGCAACTTTGCGATAGTACGCGCCAATAACGTCTTTCCCGTACCGGTACTGCCTACCATGATGATGTTCGATTTTTCAATCTCCACATCATCACCGCCGTCCTTCTGGAGCAGACGTTTGTAATGGTTGTACACCGACACAGACAAGAAACGCTTGGCATCGTCCTGACCAATGACATATTGATCGAGGAACTTCTTTATTTCTACGGGTTTAGGAAGTTCTTTCAGATTCAGCTTCGTGGCACTTGCCTTCTTGCCAGCCCCCAAAGCCTCCTGAGTAATCTCATAAGCCTGGGTGGCGCAACTGTCGCAGATATAGCCATTCATCCCCGTTATGAGAAATCCGACTTCATCTTCGGTGCGACCGCAAAAACTGCATCTATTTTTATTCTTTCTTGAATCTGCCATATTTATTTTTTAATCAAAACCTCATCAATCATACCATATTCCTTAGCTTCCTGAGCTGTCATCCAGTAGTCACGGTCAGAGTCTGCCCATACTTTGTCAAAATCCGTATGAGAGTGGTCTGCAATAATGGTATACAGTTCTTTCTTCAACTTTTGGATTTCACGGGCCGTGATCTCAATATCCGAGGCCTGCCCCTGGGCACCTCCCATCGGCTGGTGTATCATCACGCGGGAGTGGGTCAATGCGGAGCGTTTGCCTTCGGCACCGGCAACCAGCAATACGGCTGCCATGCTTGCCGCCATTCCAGTACAGATCGTGGCAACATCACTATTAATGAACTGCATGGTATCATAAATACCCAGACCGGCATATACCGAACCGCCCGGCGAATTGATATAGATGGAAATATCCTTACCCGGATCCACCGAATCCAGATAAAGCAACTGAGCCTGCAAAGTATTGGCTGTATAATCATCAATCTGTGTACCCAGAAAAATAATTCTGTCCATCATCAGTCGGGAAAACACATCCAACTGCGTTACATTGAGCTGGCGTTCCTCGAGGATATAGGGATTCAAATAGCCGGCTTGTGATTTAATCACATCATCCAGCACCATACTGTTCATCCCCAAATGCTTGGTAGCAAATTTTCTAAAATCATCCATTTCTTTCTATTTTTTAATTTATAAGGATACAAAGAAACAAAAAAGAACACAGAGACACAAAAAAACACAGAGTTATAGTTTGTCAAACTCTGTGTTTCTTTATAAATTTTAGCCGTAGGCTCACATTACTCTTATGCAAACATCTTATTGAACTCTTCAGCAGAAACGTTCTTATGCTCCAGTTCCACCTGAGACTTCAATGCTGTAGCCAATTTAGATTCAACCACACGATTAACCAAGCCTTCTATGCTCTCTTTCTTCTTAAGCATTTCCTTTGAGTAGTTTTCCAGGATTTCTTCAGGCACACTCATCATACCATATTGTGCAAACTGTGCGCGGGTAGCTTCCTTAGCCATGTTTGTGATGTCTTCCTGCTCAACCTTGATATCATTGGCTTTCACCAGCTGTTCTTTAATCAGGTGCCAAGTCAGCTCTTCGATGCTCTTGTCATAGTTGTCCTCTACAAAGCTTTCTTCCTTGTCAGGATTGTTCAGACGCATAATGCGCTTCAGTAATGCATCCGGGAATTCCAGCTTGCCTACTTTCTCTGTCAGCATCTTACGTGCGTCAATCAAGAACTTATAGTCACTGTCTGCCACGAACTGGTTGGCAATAACTTCCTTCACTTTGGCACGGAATTCCTCTTCCGTTTTCACATTACCTTCGCCAAATACCTGGTCGAAAATTTCCTGAGTCAAGTCACCCGGAACGAAACGTGTGATTTCTTCTACCTGGAAGCTGAAATTGGATTTTACTTCGGGAGCAGCTTCCTTGTCAATCTTCAATAAAGAAGACAATTCGGCAGCATTTCCGTCCCAAGCAGTATTCGGATTGAATACAAGCACATCGTTCACTTTTGCACCGGCAAAGATAGCTTTCTGTTCATCATTTTTCATGTACGAAGGCATCATTACAGCACCTTCCACCTGAATACCACCCTCTTTGGTATTACCTTCTTCATCCAGTTCAGCAAGCAAACCTTTCAGCATGTCATTGTCCTCGTAAACGTCTACCTTGTCATACTTGCCGTTACGTTGAGTGTAAGCCTTGACCTGGTTATCCACCATTTCGTCTGTAACTTCAATAGTATAGTAATCTACCTTATCTTTTGCACTGACTTCAGCTTTAAATTCCGGAGCCAAAGCAATATCAAACAAGAATTCGAACTCTTCCATAGTATCGAAATCAATTTCCTGCTGCTTGTCTTCGTTGGGCAAAGGCTCGCCCAATATATTTACCTTATTGTCCTGGATATACTTATATACTGTTTCTGAAAGCAGCTTGTTCACCTCTTCAGCCAATGCAGACTTACCATACATTTTCTTAACTAAGCTCATAGGAACCATTCCCTTACGGAAACCGGGAATCTGTGCCTTCTGACGGAAGCTCTTCAATGATTTGTCTACTTTTTCCTGATAATCTGCTTTCTCAAGCTTTACAGTAAGCAGTGCGCTTACTTTGTCAATGTTTTGTAATGAAACGTTCATTCTGACAATTATTTATTTGATTTATACTTTGTTCCATATCTCAAATGGGCGTGCAAAATTAGCGTTATTCTTTCAATTATCAAAAGAACATTGCCGATTTATTTCAGTTTAATTCTTGGATAGAGCGGTAGAAGAGCCCAACCATCGGACTGACAACGGAGGACGTTTATGGGAAAGATACTCAGGGAAAAGACGATGATAAACCGAACCGTCCAGTTTCTATGAAGAGAAATGGGAGTTGCCCGAAGGCACGACAATCTACAAAAATAATTAAGGAAAAACATTGTTTATCCGAATTTTATGCGTTTCTTTGTCGCGGAATGATGGCGCATTAGTTTTTCGATTTCCATTACATGGTTTTTACTTCCGTTTTCAAGAACGCTTTTGTAAACTCTCTGTCGTTGTAATCCATTTATTATTCAGCCTTCCTTCCAAGAGAGTTTTATTCATTATATTTATTTTATCAATTTCATTATGAACATTTATGTTGGAAACCTTAACTACCGCGTTAAGGAGAGTGACCTGCAGAAGGCAATGGAAGATTACGGCACAGTATCTTCTGTAAAATTTATCAATGACCGCACCACCGGACGTTTCAGAGGCATCGCTTTTGTAGAAATGGAAGATGACGCTGCTGCAGCTAAAGCTATTGCCGAACTAGACGGTGCTGAATTCTTCGGCCGCCAAATGGTAGTGAAAGAAGCAAGACCTCCAAAATATTAATCATAGAGATTTAAGGAGAAATAAAAAAAGGCCACTGAATGAGTGGTCTTTTTTTATTTCTATCAATCGACAGTATCCGGGATTACTTCATAAAATCCTTGCGACGAAGTACGAAGCTATTACTCAGATACTTTTCACGTACAATCTTATTCTCGGCCAACTCTTCCGGCGTACCCTGGAACAAAATTTTTCCTTCAAATAGCAGATAAGCACGATCGGTAATGCTCAGCGTCTCCTGCACATTGTGGTCAGTAATCAAAATGCCGATATTCCTATCTTTCAACTTCCACACAATCTGCTGAATATCCTCCACTGCAATCGGGTCTACACCGGCAAAAGGCTCGTCCAACATAATAAATTTGGGGTCAATGGCCAGACAACGGGCAATTTCTGTACGGCGCCGCTCGCCACCTGACAACTGGTTACCCTTGTTCTTCCTTACCTTCTGCAAGCGGAACTCTGCAATCAGGCTCTCCAGCTTGTCTTTCTGATACTCCAAAGGCTTGTCGGTCATTTCCAGTACAGATGCAATATTGTCTTCCACACTCATTTGACGGAACACGGAAGCCTCCTGCGCCAAATAACCGATACCCGTCTGCGCACGCTTGTATACCGGATATTTCGTTATATCCAAATCATTCAAGAAGATACGTCCCTCATTGGGAGTAATCAGCCCTACGGTCATATAAAACGAAGTTGTCTTACCGGCGCCATTCGGCCCCAGCAAACCGACAATCTCCCCTTGCTTCACATCAATGGACACATGGCTCACTACCGTACGCTTTCCGTACTTTTTCACCAAATCCTCCGTACGCAGCACCATGCTACCTTCCTCCCGTGGCTCTGCCCCAGCAGTCAAGCTTGGTCCGGCCTGCAGATTTTCCTTAACTTCCTCTACATTGTCCTTTATGCCTTTTTCTTCTTCCATACTCTAAAGGTTTTCGCCGCAAATGTAGCAAAAATAAGCCGAAATAGTGTACATTTGCATTCAAATACTTATATGTTATGTTTAAAGCACTTAAGACAGTGGGACGATATATCATACTGATGGGACGCGTATTTGCCCGTCCCGAACGTATGCGTATGTTTTTCCGCCAATATGTCAACGAGTTGGAACAGCTCGGCGTGAACTCTATCGGCATCGTATTGCTGATATCGTTCTTCATCGGAGCTGTAATCACCATACAGATAAAGTTGAACATCGAGAGTCCTTTCATGCCTCGATGGACAGTGGGATATGTAACCCGAGAAATCATGTTGCTGGAATTCTCCTCCTCCATCATGTGCTTGATCCTGTCAGGAAAGGTCGGGTCAAACATCGCCTCGGAGCTGGGCACCATGCGAGTCACCCAGCAGATAGACGCCCTTGAAATTATGGGTGTCAATTCTGCCAACTATCTCATCCTACCGAAAATTGCCGCTATGGTGACAACCATTCCACTGATGGTGACGTTCAGTATATTCGCCGGTATCATAGGTGCCTTCTGTACTTGCTGGTTCGGCGGCATCATGTCGGCGGTAGATTTAGAATACGGCTTGCAGTACATGTTTGTCGAATGGTTTATTTGGTGCGGCATCATCAAGTCGCTGTTCTTTGCCTTTATCATTGCCAGCGTATCGGCATTCTTCGGTTACACCGTCGAAGGCGGTTCCATCGAAGTGGGCAAGGCGTCCACCGACTCCGTAGTATGCAGCAGCGTACTTATCTTATTCGCCGACCTAATATTAACACAACTTTTAATGGGATGATTGAACTGAAAGGACTTTGCAAATCATTTGAAGAAAAAGAGGTACTGAAAGATATCAATGCCACTTTCGAGAATGGAAAGACCAACCTAATCATAGGGCAGAGCGGTTCGGGAAAAACCGTACTCATGAAATGTATCGTGGGTCTGCTGACACCGGACAAAGGAGAATTGTTGTATGACCACCGCAACTTCCTCGCCATGGGAAAGAAGGAAAAGAAAGCGCTCCGCCGCGAAATGGGAATGATTTTCCAAAGTGCCGCGCTGTTCGATTCCATGACGGTACTGGACAATGTGATGTTTCCACTGAACATGTTCAGCAACGATACCCTGCGCGATCGGACTCGTCGTGCCATGTTCTGCTTGGAGCGTGTAAACCTGATTGAAGCCAAAGACAAATTTCCCGGAGAAATCAGCGGCGGTATGCAGAAACGCGTAGCCATTGCCCGTGCCATTGCCCTAAACCCGCAATACTTGTTCTGTGACGAGCCGAATTCAGGACTTGACCCCAAGACCTCGCTTGTCATCGACGAACTGATACAAGATATAACCCGAGAATACAATATGACTACTCTCATCAACACTCATGACATGAACTCTGTAATGGGTATCGGAGAAAAAATCATCTATATTTACGAAGGACACAAAGAATGGGAAGGCAATAAAGACGATATCTTCACTTCCACCAACGAGCGGTTGAACAGTTTCATATTTGCATCTGACCTATTCCGGAAAGTCAAAGAAGTGGAGATACAGAACCTTGAAGGATAAAACCACACCTCATTTTCTAACCTATTACATAAGAAAGCGTCCGGAAGCTATGTTCCGGACGCTTTCTCTTCATAAAACCAGTTAATAGAATCGACTATATCATCACGATATATTTTACTTCTGCCGGATATAGATATTTATCGGCGTTCCTGACAAATTCCATTTCTCACGTATCTTGTTTTCAAGGAAACGCTTATAAGGCTCTTTCACGTATTGTGGAAGATTTGCAAAATAAACAAATGACGGCACCTGGGTATTGGGCAACTGCGTACAATATTTAATCTTGATATACTTACCTTTATTTGAAGGGAGGCGGATAAGCCTCGATCAACGGAAGCATTTCTTCATTCAGACGAGCTGTCGGAATACGCGTCATACGATTTTCGTACACATCACGCGCCTCTTCCAATACCTTCAGAATACGCTGTTTGGTCAGTGCCGAAGCAAAGATGATAGGAAAATCAACAAACGGAGCGAAACGGTTGCGGATAGCATCTTCGAAAGTCTTCATCACCTTCACAGTCTTGTCCTTCACCAAGTCCCACTTGTTCACCACAACCACCAGCCCCTTGGCATTCTTCTGTATCAAGGAGAAGATATTCAAATCCTGGCTTTCGATGCCACGCGTAGCGTCTACCATCAAAATACATACATCTGCATTCTCAATGGAACGAATGGAACGGATTACAGAGTAGTACTCCAAATCCTCATTCACCTTATTCTTCTTACGGATACCGGCAGTATCTACCAGATAAAAGTCAAAACCAAACTTTTCATAACGGGTATAAATAGAATCGCGGGTAGTACCGGCAATCTCCGTCACGATGTTGCGGTCTTCTCCAATAAAGGCATTGATGATAGAAGATTTTCCGGCATTCGGACGTCCTACTACTGCAAAGCGGGGAATATCCTCGTCCAGAATTTCATCAGATTCCTTCTTGAACTTGCTGACGATAAGGTCCATCATATCGCCCGTACCGCTACCCGTTACAGCAGAAATACAATAAGGGTCACCCAAACCCAAACTGTAAAACTCAGGAGCATTATATTGCAGTTCATTATTATCAGTCTTATTGGCAACCAGCAACACAGGCTTCTTGGCACGACGCAAGATGGCAGCTACCTGCTCGTCGAGGTCCGTAACCCCGTTCATCACATCCACCACGAACAGTATCACGTCGGCTTCGTCCACCGCCATCAATACCTGCTTACGAATCTCTTCTTCGAAAATATCATCAGAGTTCACTACCCAACCGCCGGTATCTACCACGGAGAACTCACGTCCCAACCATTCGGTCTTTCCATATTGGCGGTCACGGGTGGTTCCCGCTTCCTCATTCACAATTGCCTGACGCGTTTTGGTCAGACGATTAAAAAGTGTAGACTTTCCCACATTGGGGCGTCCTACGATTGCTACTAAATTTCCCATAGTTCACACTCTTTGTTTTTTGCGACTGTCACAGTCGTATGAATAACTCTTAATCCAGCTGATAACCAAAATTACGCAGTTCCTTGTCCGAACTCCGCCAATCCTTATCAACTTTCACAAACGTCTCCAGGAATATCGTTTTCCCGAAAAACCTCTCCAAATCACGGCGCGCTTCAGTAGCCACCTTCTTCAATGCCCTGCCCTGCTTACCTATAATAATACCTTTTTGCGATTCACGTTCCACATAGATTACGGCACTGATATGAATCTTCTTTGCCTCCTCCTTAAACTGTTCTACCATCACCTCCACCGAATAAGGGATTTCCTTATCGTAGTACAACAGAATTTTCTCACGGATTATTTCGGTCACGAAGAAACGCGCCGGTTTGTCTGTCCACTGATCCTTACCGAAATAGGGAGGAGAGTCGGGCAACAGCTCCTTCACCCGCTTCATGACATAATCCACATTAAATTTCGAAGTAGCAGAGATAGGAATAATTTCCGCCTTCGGCAGCAATTCCTTCCATGCTTCCACCAGTTCCACCAGCTTTTCCTGGTTGCTTAAATCAATCTTATTGATAAGCAGCAATACCGGAACGTCCAAGTGTCCCACTTTCTCCACAAAGTCATTATGCTTGTCGGGAGTCTCAACCACATCTGTCACATACAGCAATATATCCGCGTCCACCAATGCCGACTCTGAGAAGTTCAACATAGATTCCTGTAACTTGTAGTTTGGCTTCAATACACCCGGAGTGTCCGAAAACACAATTTGCATGTCATCCGTATTATAGATGCCCATAATCCGATGACGGGTGGTCTGCGCCTTGAAAGTGGCGATAGAAATGCGCTCACCTACCAAAACGTTCATCAATGTGGATTTGCCCACATTCGGATTTCCCACGATATTTACAAAACCTGCTTTGTGCATGACTTCAGTATTTGAATTGAGACAAAAAAACGCATCGAATCGAAATAGGATGCGTTTTTATCATATTATATTTAGCAATAGTATGTTACTGCTTCTTTCCGTCGTATCCCCACTTCACATACACGGCTCCCCAGGTAAATCCTGCGCCGAATGCAGTGAAAATAAGGTTGTCGCCTTTCTTCAGCTTATCTTCAAAGTCCCAGATGCAAAGAGGCAACGTAGCAGCACTGGTATTGCCGTAACGTTCGATATTAATCAGTACTTTCTCACGAGGAACTTCCAGACGATGTGCCACAGCATCAATGATACGAAGATTGGCCTGGTGCGGAATCACCCAGTCAATGCTATCCTTTGTCAGACCGTTTTTCTCGGCAATGGCCGCGCTAACATCCGACATATTGGATACGGCATACTTAAACACAGTACGTCCTTCCTGATAAATGTAATGCATGTGGTTGTCTACAGTAAAATAAGAGGGAGGACAAACCGACCCACCCGCTTTCATATGCAGGAAAGGCAAACCTTTGCCGTCGGTTCTCAGAATAGCATCCATAATACCTACATCTTCTGTTGTCGGCTCGAGCATGAAAGCTGCAGCGCCGTCTCCAAAGATAGGACAAGTAGCACGGTCTGTATAATCAACCATTGACGACATCTTGTCGGCTCCCACAATGATAACCTTCTTATATCTTCCAGAACGGATGAAATTGGCCGCCGTCTCCATCAGATAGAGAAATCCGCTGCAGGCAGCCTGCAAATCAAATGCAAATGCATTTTTCAATCCCAGCTTATCACACAGAATAGAAGCTGTAGAAGGGAAATGATAATCCGGAGTGGAAGTAGCTACAATCACCAGATCTATATCATCCGGATCCGCGCCAGTACGTTGCATCAGTTGTTTGGCAGCCTTACGCGCCATATACGATGTACCTAATCCTTCTTCATTCAGAATACGTCTTTCTTTAACTCCGATTCGAGTCATAATCCATTCATCATTGGTATCTACCATTCTTGAAATCTCTTCGTTAGTCAAGACATAATCTGGTACATATCCACCGACTCCTGTTATTACTGCATTTATTTTTTCCATTAAAATCTTGTTTACTTATAGAACTACTGAAACAACGGTAGTCTAAAAAGGTTTGCTTATTAAATTACAAATCTTTTTAGACGCCCGATATTCAAGTATAAGTTTTAGTCAAACTGACCGTAATTATACGGCAGCTTCCTTTTCAACTGCAAGCTTACCTCTATAATAACCGCAAGCTCCACATACAGTGTGGTAAACATGCCACTCACCACAATTCGGGCAAATAGCCAGTGTAGGAGCAACTGCTTTATCATGAGTTCTTCTCTTTGCAGTTCTCGTTTTTGATTGTCTTCTTTTAGGATGTGCCATTTTTCTAAACTTTAATTATTATCTAATATTTTCTTTAATTCGTCCCAACGCGGGTCTACCTGCGTTTCTTCTTCATTCATCAGCTCCACCTCTTCTTCCGGAGCAAATGTGTCCTCAGCCATATCATCATCCGGAGTAGTGCGCATATGCTTACTCAATTTGCTGGTCATTGCCTTGTTACACTTACCCGGAGCATGCACATGCTTCATGGGGATGGCCAAAGCTACAAACTCGTACATAAACCATGCTACATTAATCTCACCTTCCTCTTCGGGAATTACAATGAGATTGTCACCTTCTTCGGCATATTCATGACCGAACTTAACCAGCAGCTTATCTGTCGAGCTGACAAGCTGTTCCATATCGTCCAAACAACGGTCACATGGCACCCACACCATTCCGTCTGTCTGGAAGTTCAATTCGAAAGCACGAGATGTTTTCTTTACAACTAACACCACATTGACTTTACCCTTCTGCACTTCCGGTCCATCAATATTGGCAAAGAAAAGGTTGTCTAGCACAAACTCATATTTGCATGAATCTGCTTGCATACCTTTCAGGTCTATTTTGTATTTATCAAACTTTCCCAAAGCTTCTTTTGTTTATTCGGGCGACAAAGATACGAATAATTATCCTCATTATGTAGTATTTAGAGTAAAATATTCATTTTTTTATGTTCATTTCACCCTGATATCACTACAAATCAGCAGAAAACTCATGGCCTAAAACACAAGAACAATCCATGCCGGCATCCAAGTATATGTAAAGATATAAAACGAACAAAGCCTCCGTATCCTTATCAGACACGGAGGCTTCTTCTGAAAACGGCGACTACCTACTCTCCCACTGTTACGCAGTACCATCGGCGTGACCGGGCTTAACTTCTCTGTTCGGAATGGGAAGAGGTGGAACCCCGGTGCTGTAGTCACCTGAATAAGGCAGACATGATGAGAAAAAAGTAAAGTGTCCATATATTGCTGAACGTATATACCTCCATACACGGAAGGCAAAAAGTGGACGGGCAATTAGTAATGCTCGGCTATGACATCGCTGCCTGTACACCTGCATCCTATCAACGTTGTAGTCTACAACGACCCTGAGAAATCTAATCTTGTGGCTGGCTTCGTACTTAGATGCTTTCAGCACTTATCCAATCCCGACTTAGATACCCGGCAATGCACCTGGCGGCACAACCGGTAAACCAGAGGTCAGTCCAACACGGTCCTCTCGTACTAGTGTCAGAGCCACGCAAATTTCATGCGCCCACGATAGATAGAGACCGAACTGTCTCACGACGTTCTGAACCCAGCTCGCGTGCCACTTTAATGGGCGAACAGCCCAACCCTTGGGACCTTCTCCAGCCCCAGGATGTGACGAGCCGACATCGAGGTGCCAAACCCCTCCGTCGATATGAGCTCTTGGGAGGGATCAGCCTGTTATCCCCGGAGTACCTTTTATCCTTTGAGCGATGTCCTTTCCATACAGAAACACCGGATCACTATGCTCTAGTTTCCTACCTGATCGACTTGTAAGTCTCCCAGTCAAGCGCCCTTATGCCATTACACTCTGCCGACGGTTACCAATCGTCGTGAGGGCACCTTTAGAAGCCTCCGTTACAATTTTGGAGGCGACCACCCCAGTCAAACTACCCACCAAACAGTGTCCCCGCAACAACGGGTTAGAACTCAAATAATCAAAGGGCCGTATTTCAACAGCGACTCCACAAATACTGGCGTACCTGCTTCGAAGTCTCCGGCCTATCCTACACATCAATTACCCAAATTCAATGTTAAGCTATAGTAAAGGTTCACGGGGTCTTTTCGTCCCATCGCGGGTAATCGGCATCTTCACCGATACTACAATTTCACTGAGCTCACGGTTGAGACAGTGTCCAGATCATTACACCATTCGTGCAGGTCGGAACTTACCCGACAAGGAATTTCGCTACCTTAGGACCGTTATAGTTACGGCCGCCGTTTACTGGGGCTTCAATTCAATGCTTCTCTTGCGATGACATCTCCTCTTAACCTTCCAGCACCGGGCAGGTGTCAGGCTGTATACTTCATCTTTCAATTTTGCACAGCCCTGTGTTTTTGTTAAACAGTTGCCTGGACCTATTCTCTGCGCCTCGCCGTTAAGCGAGGACCCTTTATCCCGAAGTTACAGGGTCAATTTGCCTAGTTCCTTAACCGTGAATCACTCGAGCGCCTCAGTATATTCAACCCGACCACGTGTGTCCGTTTACGGTACGGGTGCCGCATGGATAAGTTTAGCGGATTTTCTTGGAAGTATGATTACACGCACTATTGGATTGTTCCGAAGAACGCTCCATACTATCAGGTTCGACTCTTGCTCCGGATTTGCCTGGAACAATCAGCATCTACACCCTTCAACGGACTATTCCGTCAGTCCGCGGCGCTGTCACGACTCCGTCTCCACGTCACTCCCACAGGTAGTACCGGAATATTAACCGGTTCTGCCATCGGCCTCGCCGTTCGGCTGAGCCTTAGGACCCGACTTACCCTGATCCGATTAGCGTTGATCAGGAAACCTTGGTCTTTCGGCGGGGGGGTTCCCCCCTTATCGTTACTTATACCTACATTTGCTTTTCCACACGCTCCAGCAAAGCTCGCGCTTCACCTTCGACGCCGAGTGGAATGCTCCCCTACCGATGATTTCTCATCCCAAAGCTTCGGTAGAATACTTATGCCCGATTATTATCCACGCCAAACTCCTCGACTAGTGAGCTGTTACGCACTCTTTAAATGAATGGCTGCTTCCAAGCCAACATCCTAGCTGTCTTAGCAATCTGACTTCGTTAGTTCAACTTAGTATTCATTTCGGGACCTTAGCTGTTGGTCCGGATTGTTCTCCTTTAGGACATGGACCTTAGCACCCATGCCCTCACTCCTGACATAGAACTGACACGCATTCGGAGTTTGTCAAGACTTGATAGGCGGTGAAGCCCTCGCATCTTATCAGTCGCTCTACCTCATGCCAGTATAAGTCAAGGCTGCACCTAAATGCATTTCGGGGAGTACGAGCTATCTCCAAGTTTGATTAGCCTTTCACCCCCACCCTCAGGTCATCCAGAAGCTTTTCAACGCTTATTGGTTCGGTCCTCCAGATGGTGTTACCCATCCTTCAACCTGCCCAAGGGTAGATCACTTGGTTTCGCGTCTACTCCTTCCGACTATACGCCCTGTTCAGACTCGCTTTCGCTTCGGCTGCAGATCTGAAATCCTTAACCTCGCCGGAAAAAGTAACTCGTAGGTTCATTATGCAAAAGGCACGCCGTCACACCAGAAGGTGCTCCGACCGCTTGTAGGCACATGGTTTCAGGAACTATTTCACTCTTCTGTTCGAAGTGCTTTTCACCTTTCCTTCACAGTACTGGTTCACTATCGGTCTCTCGGGAGTATTTAGCCTTACCGGATGGTCCCGGCAGATTCACGCAGAATTCCTCGTGCTCCGCGCTACTCAGGATACCACTAGGCTTCGCTTGGCTTCGCATACGCAGCTGTCATGCTCTATGGCTGTACTTTCCAGAACATTCTGCTCACCAACTTTCTTGCCACGGCGTGGTCCTACAACCCCACCCATGCCGTAACATGGATGGTTTGGGCTATTCCCCGTTCGCTCGCCACTACTTGGGGGAATCATTGTTTATTTTCTTTTCCTGCAGGTACTAAGATGTTTCAGTTCCCTGCGTTAGCCTTCACATTGTGGAATGGTACCTCTTCAAAGTACCGGGTTGTCCCATTCGGAAATCCGCGGATCAAAGGTCATTTGCACCTACCCGCAGCTTATCGCAGCTTATCACGTCCTTCATCGCCTCCGAGAGCCAAGGCATCCACCGTCTGCCCTTGCTTACTTTTGTCTTACCGATCACGTATGGTCGATATATACTTTCAGCTTTTAACTTTACTTTTTTTTGGTCACATCATGTCAAAGAACGGTGTTTCAATTATAAAACAATAATCAAAACGGAGTGGAGAATAACGGATTCGAACCGTTGACCCCCTGCGTGCAAAGCAGGTGCTCTAGCCAGCTGAGCTAATCCCTTCTTATAAGTGGAAAACGGAAAGTGGAAAGTGGAAAATCCGGAGAGTTCCCGATTTTCATTTCTCAATTTTCAGTTTTCAACTTTGAAGTAGTCCCAGGCAGAGTTGAACTGCCGACCTCTACATTATCAGTGTAGCGCTCTAACCAACTGAGCTATAGGACTGTCAGTCAAACCCTCGCCTTACGGCTCGGCTTCTACTTTTCTCGTATATTTTAATAAACAAGTACGCGCAGTACAAGAGGTTCTTATGGAAGCATAACTTCAAGAACCAACGATCGAGTCGAGACGTCACTCCAGAAGGGAGGTGTTCCAGCCGCACCTTCCGGTACGGCTACCTTGTTACGACTTAGCCCCAATCACCAGTTTTACCCTAGGGCGCTCCTTGCGGTTACGCACTTCAGGTACCCCCGGCTTTCATGGCTTGACGGGCGGTGTGTACAAGGCCCGGGAACGTATTCACCGCGCCGTGGCTGATGCGCGATTACTAGCGAATCCAGCTTCATGGAGTCGGGTTGCAGACTCAATCCGAACTGAGAGGCTTTAGGGATTAGCATCACGTCGCCGTGTAGCTGCCTTCTGTACCCCCCATTGTAACACGTGTGTAGCCCCGGACGTAAGGGCCGTGCTGATTTGACGTCATCCCCACCTTCCTCACATCTTACGACGGCAGTCTCGACAGAGTCCCAGCATAACCTGATGGTAACTATCGATAAGGGTTGCGCTCGTTATGGCACTTAAGCCGACACCTCACGGCACGAGCTGACGACAACCATGCAGCACCTTCACAACTGCCTTGCGGCTGACATGTCTCCACATCATTCAGTTGCAATTCAAGCCCGGGTAAGGTTCCTCGCGTATCATCGAATTAAACCACATGTTCCTCCGCTTGTGCGGGCCCCCGTAAATTCCTTTGAGTTTCACCGTTGCCGGCGTACTCCCCAGGTGGATCACTTAACGCTTTCGCTTGGCCGCTTACTGTATATCGCAAACAGCGAGTATTCATCGTTTACTGTGTGGACTACCAGGGTATCTAATCCTGTTTGATACCCACACTTTCGAGCATCAGCGTCAGTTACAGTCCAGCAAGCTGCCTTCGCAATCGGAGTTCTTCGTGATATCTAAGCATTTCACCGCTACACCACGAATTCCGCCCACCTCTACTGTACTCAAGACAGCCAGTATCAACTGCAATTTTACGGTTGAGCCGCAAACTTTCACAACTGACTTAAGCGTCCGCCTACGCTCCCTTTAAACCCAATAAATCCGGATAACGCTCGGATCCTCCGTATTACCGCGGCTGCTGGCACGGGTTAGCCGATCCTTATTCATACGGTACATACAAAAAGGCACACGTGCCTCACTTTATTCCCGTATAAAAGAAGTTTACAACCCATAGGGCAGTCATCCTTCACGCTACTTGGCTGGTTCAGACTCGCGTCCATTGACCAATATTCCTCACTGCTGCCTCCCGTAGGAGTTTGGACCGTGTCTCAGTTCCAATGTGGGGGACCTTCCTCTCAGAACCCTATCCATCGAAGGCTTGGTGGGCCGTTACCCCGCCAACAACCTAATGGAACGCATCCCCATCGATGACCGAAATTCTTTAATAGTTCCACCATGCGGAAGAACTATGCCATCGGGTATTAATCTTTCTTTCGAAAGGCTATCCCCGAGTCATCGGCAGGTTGGATACGTGTTACTCACCCGTGCGCCGGTCGCCATCAAACTTAGCAAGCTAAGTTCATGCTGCCCCTCGACTTGCATGTGTTAAGCCTGTAGCTAGCGTTCATCCTGAGCCAGGATCAAACTCTTCATTGTAAAAGTATCTTGACTGCGCAAATTAAAAATTAAAGTGCGGCAGCTTAATTATCTGTCCAGGACGCTCGAATTCAAAAAGTTTATCTTTACCTAATCTATATAGAATAAGTATTGACGGTTCTTTTGTTTTACCCAGGTACGACGCGCCTTAATCATTAGTTTCCAATTATTAATTTGCGAAGCACCTGCTCTTGTACTACTTGTATTGTTTATGTAAATCTGTTCAAAGATCGCTTGTTTCACGATTGCTGTTCTTTTCAGAAAGCGGGTGCAAAGGTAAGAACTTTAAAGCATATCTTCCAAATATTTTCGGAAGTTTTTTTTTTCATTTTTCTTTTTTCTCTTTCCTCGTCGTCTCTCTTGTCGAAAGGGAGGCAAAAAGAAAAAGGAAGAAAAACCCGGTCACCGTTTCTTGAAGAAGAATGTCAACTCGCGCTGCTTTCGTTTTCAAAAGCGGGTGCAAAGGTAAGAACTTTAAAGCATAACTTCCAAATGTTTCGGAAGTTTTTTTCACTTTTCTTTTCCAAGGCCGAAGTTCCGAAAGAAACCTATGGCAAAGAAGAGAAAAATGGAAGCTTACCGCTCCGTTTTACTGTCAGAATGTCAAAACATCGCCGCCTTCGTTCCCGAAAGCGGATGCAAAAGTAGGGCTTTTACGGACATCTGCAAAATATATACAAGCTTTTTTTGAGGGTTTACGTGAACTTTTTCATAACTAGCTGATTGATAGATATGTTTTAAAGCATGTTTTTTAAAGGGAAAGGAAGGCAGGAAGGAAGGGGACACATTATATATATACGCGCGCATCGGAATATACTAAGTTCACCCTTGACATAGACCACAGAACGGCCGGCACCACGCTTGAGGAGCCCAAAGAGAACTGACAATAAACCTGCGAAAGGCTACATCCGGAAAGCCCGGATACTAAACGAGAACTACTGAACAACTTTTCTCACTACAGATATGTTTCTTTCTTACCACACCCGCGTTTCTTTCTTTCCACAGCTGTGGTAAGAAAAGAACATTGCTGTGGAAAGATTAGTTTTTAGAGAAAACAAGGTAGTACATCGCAGTTTTTTCCTAACTCTTAGGTGTCATCTACGCACCATACTGCGACAATCAGTAGAAGCCTTTATCAAATCCACTTCTGTGCCCTACCCAAAGAACGCACAACGGCAGCAAACTCTTCCCGAGGAATGATAGCCTTATTACGTGTTTTCAAACGATTATTATAAACGGTCTGAGGTGAATAATGCAAGAATTCGGCAATCTTCACACTATCAGTGATACCTAAACGCACCAAAGCATAAATGCGCAATTCCGTATTCAGTAACTCACCATCTTTTAGCACAATCTGCTCGTCAGGATGGAGCAAGGCATTGAAGTCACTTACAAAATCCGGATAAATGTGCAAGAAGATAGCATCAAAGTTATGATAGAACTCTTTCAACTCATTCTGTGCCATAGAATGAGTATCGGTTAATCTTTCACATCCTCCAACTGGTTTGCCTTAAGCTTACGATTGATATTTTCCGATACTCATCCAGCTTACTGATATAATTGGAACAAATGGAAAAGACATAACCTATGTATTCCTCCTTCACATAGTTGGATTCACGAAGCTGATTATTGGTATCCCTCAACTGTTCATTCAAAGAAGTAAGCTGTACATTCGTTTCTGCCACTTGTCCGTGCATTTTCGAAAGCTCTTCCACATGCTTATTCAAGCGGTTGTTTGCCTCATTCAGCTGTTGGCGCGACTGCTTCAACCGCTTCATCTGCTTGTATATATATAGGAAGGCAAACAAGGATATCAAAGACAAGACACCAGTACCAAATACATACGTAACCGCGCTTCTTGCCTCTGATTACGTTCCTGATAGATCTGATGAATGGTGTCCTGCACCGCAGAGATGCCCACTACCCTCACCCGGTTCCGATATGCCAAGGCATTCTGCAAGCAGTAACTCATGTAGACATAAGCATGGTCAATATCACCCAAACTAAAAGTACCCCGCCAGCTCTTCCAACGAAGCAATATCTTTATTGGAGATACGTACATCGGCCATAGCAGAATATATCAGGTAAGTCAGATAATTTTCCTGCTCATCGGACTCGCGATAAAAGCAGGCCAGCACGTAAGCATTCATGGCATCGCGCCGAGTGTCGAATGCAGAATTAAGAATTCCCTTCTGCAAACGTTCTTTAAAACATACATACTGTCCGTACCTTGTACTACCTGCCCTTTATACCACAAGAACAAGGGGTCTTCAGGGGTAAGAACCATATTCAAAGAGTCCTTGTAAACACGCTCCAACTGTGCATAATGTTCATGCAAAGTACCCATTTCACTACCGGTATACTGATTGAAATGCGAATACAGATACAACATTTGTCCGTAATAGTCCACTAACAATTCTTTGGGGAGCGAACCGCCCGAGACTCCGTCCAACTCATCCTGGGCTTCTTTCAACAGACCGGTGGCAGCCAACAGAAAAGACTTTTTATCTTCCACTCCATCTGCCGGTATTTATCATTCTGCTTATAAACTATGTCCAAATTGCCTGCCACATAATTCATTGCAGAATCGGCATTATAGACACAATACTCATCATAAAGATTTTATTCAGCCAATATCTCTCCTCCAAAGTACGCACATCCTTTCGCAACTTGTGCAACTGGGCAATCTTCGCCTCTTTAAGCATAGCAAACGTGTTTTTGCGCAATCAGAGAATCAAGACGCACCAGCAGTTCTTTTATCTTTTCACTGTAAGGTGCCGCATTCAGAAAGGTACACCCCATCAGCAAAAATAGTAAAGCTATGATTTTTCTTTTCATTTCTATTATCTATATAAGGCTGAGAGCACAAAGATAAATTAATCTATCTAAACATAAACTACCTCCACCCTAAAAAGTACATGAAATTTAAGAGATATTTCGACCGCTCAAAGCGACAAAACAGTATATACAGACCTCCTTCCATAGTGGCCGACCTTTACTTTACACAGTAATCAGCAAGAATACAACTTATTATATATCTGATATTTACATTTCACACAGACTTACTTCTCCATATTACCTGCCTATCGGACGAATAGGGTTGTCCGCTATCTTTGCAGCACAGAAAGAAAAGTGTACTATGGAAAACCACCAATCTCTATTAGGACATACTTTTCTAATAATAAATTAAATCTTTCAATTAAAGTACTATGAGAATGATTACAAGAAATCTTCTTACGCGGAGTTACAAGCTCCTTTGACATTACTCGTACTGCTAATGTCAACAAAATGCATTTGCCCAACGATTGACAGCTACGGGTAAAGTAACAGATGCTGCAGGCCTGGAGGTCATTGGCGCATCCGTATTGGAAAAGGGTACCGCCAACGGTGTTGTTACCAATCTGGACGGGGAGTTTTCCCTGAGTGTAGGACAGAATGCCACACTGGTAATATCCTTCATCGGCTACAAAACGATAGAGGTAAAAGCAACCACCAACATGAATATCACATTGCAGGAAGATAACGAACTGCTGGACGAAGTGGTAGTTATCGGTTATGGAAGTGTGAAGCGTAAAGACGTAACCACAGCCGTATCCACGGTTTCTACAAAGGATTTGGACCAACGCCCCATTGTATCGGCAGCCCAAGCCCTGCAAGGCAAAGCAGCCGGCGTGTCGGTTATGCAACCCAGCGGTGAACCGGGCGGAGGCATGAGCATCCGCGTACGTGGTACCACCTCATTCAACGGCAGCAACGACCCGCTCTACGTAGTGGACGGTGTGCCCGTGGACAACATCAACTTTCTCTCTCCCAACGACATTGAAAGTCTCTCTATCCTAAAGGATGCCTCATCGGCAGCCATCTATGGTTCGCGTGCAGCCAACGGTGTGGTACTGATTACGACCAAAGCCGGAGCAGAAGGCAATGCCAAAGTGGCACTGAACGTACAATATGGTATGACGAAAGTAGCCAAGAGCATGGATGCCCTGAATACAGAACAATACCGTGAGTTACAGGAAGAAATCGGGGCTGTCAACCCCGCTGCCCTTGAAGGTCTAACAGACCAGACAGACTGGTTTGATGAAGTTTACAAAACCGGACAGACCCAAAACTACCAGGTGTCCGTATCTAACGGAAACGAAAAGATGAAATACTTCCTCTCTGCCGGTTATCTGAATGAAAAAGGCATTTTGGAAGGCACGTACTTCAAACGATATAGCTTCCGTGCCAACATTGACAACCAGATACGCAGTTGGCTGAACGTAAGTGCCAATATCTCCTACTCCGACAATATCGGAAACACCGGCATCATTTCCGGTACGGGTGCCAACCGTGGCGGTGTAGTCCTCTCGGTTATCAACACACCGACCTATGCTCCTATTTGGGACCCTGAAAAGCCGAATCAATACAATAAGAACTTCTACGGGGTAAATATCATGAACCCGATGGAAAACCTGGCCCGCCAGAAAAACAACAAGAACAAGGAGAACCGCCTCATCGCATCCGGAGCCGCTACCATCAGCTTTCTGCCCAACCTGAAGTTGAAATCATCCGTAGCCCTGGACCGCCGTAACGGTGTAAGCACCACATTCCTCGATCCAATATCGACCACCGACGGACGCAACAGCTTCGGTACAGCCTCTGACAACCGGAATATGAATACCGTGTTGGTTTTCGATAATATATTGACTTACAATACCAATATCAAGAAGCACGGCATCGACGTAATGGCAGGTTCTTCCTATACCAAATCGGACTATACCAACAGCTGGATAAACGGCTCACATTTCCGGGACGATAAAATACAGACCCTGAACGCTGCCAATAAAATTTCATGGGACGGTACCGGAACAGGAGCTTCACAGTGGGCCATCTCTTCCTATTTCGCCCGTGTGTCCTACAACTATGACAGCAAGTACATGCTTACCATGAACATGCGTGCCGACGGTTCATCCAAGCTGCATCCCGACCATCGCTGGGGTATTTTCCCCTCCTTCTCGGCTGCATGGCGCATTTCGTCGGAAAAGTTCATGAAAGACATCGCTTGGATTGATGACTTGAAGCTCCGCGGTGGCTGGGGACAGACCGGTAACCAAAGCGGTATAGGCGATTACTCGTATCTGCAACGTTACAACATCAACCGCATACCCTGGTTTGAAGAAGGTAACGACCATGCAGTTCCCGGTATCAGCCAGGCCAACCTGAGAACAAGTGACCTGAAATGGGAAACTACCAACCAGACGAACATCGGTCTTGACCTGACTGTACTGAACAACAGACTGACCTTCAGCATGGACTACTATTACAAGAAAACTACAGACATGTTGATGAATGTAAGTCTGCCTGCTGGTGCGGCAGCAACCACCAGCATCACCCGTAACGAAGGCGAGATGACCAACAAGGGATTCGAGTTCGCCATCAACTCCCATAACCTGACCGGCGAGTTTTCTTGGGATACAGACTTCAACATTTCTTTCAATAAGAACAAGCTGACCAAGCTGTCATTGCAGAAAATCTATACAGCAGCAAGCAGCGCCGAGGTGGTGAAAGAAAATATCGTACGCAATGAGCCCGGACGTCCTTTGGGTGGTTTCTACGGCTACATCAGCGACGGTGTAGACCCCGAAACCGGTAACCTGATTTATCGCGACCTTAACGAAGACGGCAAGATTTCCACTTCTGACCGTACCTATATCGGCGACCCGAATCCCGACTTCATCTACGGATTGACAAACACCTTTACATGGAAAGACCTCAGCCTGAGCATCTTCATCCAAGGAAGCTACGGAAACGACATCTTCAATGTGTCCCGTATGGAAACCGAAGGTATGTATGACGGTAAAAACCAGTCAACGGAAGTATTGAAACGCTGGAGAATTCCCGGACAGATTACGAATGTCCCGAAAGCCAACTTCAACATCAAGAACTCCACTTACTTTGTAGAAGACGGCAGCTACCTGCGTGTCAAAGACATTTCACTCTCTTACAACATCCGTTGCCGCCAGTTCAAGAAATGGGGTATCAGCCGCGTACAGCCTTATTTTACCGCCAGCAATTTGCTGACCTGGACCAGCTATTCAGGTATGGATCCTGAAGTGAACCAATATGGCAACAGCGGTTCTGTACAGGGCATCGACTATGGAACTTACCCGCAGAGCAAATCATTCGTTTTCGGTATCAATGTTGAATTCTAAAAAAGGAAGAAATAACTTATGAAACTAAACCATATATATAAAAGTATAGCTTGCGGTGTATTGTTGGCAATGACCGCAACCTCATGTGACTTGGACTATAATCCGGTAGACACCTACTCGGATGTAACGGAAGGAGTGAACAAAACTGATGAAAAGCCTATTTTCAACAGTGTGCAAGACGTGGAAACTTCAATGGTAACCCTTCACAAAAAATTTCGTGACCAGCAGGAGCACTGGTATGTCGACAAACTGCTTATCGGTGACGCTCATTCCGATAATGCCTACGCCGGAACAACGGGGGCCGAAGTGGTGCCTTACGAAACCAACTCCATTGAAGGCTCTAATTCTGTACTAAAACGTGACTGGGACCGTTTCTTAGGCGACATTGCCGTTGCCAACCGCATCATCGTGGGCTGTGACCAGCTCAAGGCACTCAGTGAAAGTGAACGCGGCAAGTATCAGTCACAAGCCAAGATATTCCGTGCCATGGTCATGTTCGATATGGTACGCTTATGGGGTAACTTCCCGGTCATCACTACCGTGGGCGGTGACATTACCGAAGACAACGTAGAAGAAATGTACCCGACCTATTTTCCTCCACAGAATACGGCTGAAGAGGCTTACGCCCAAATAGAGAAAGACCTGACTGAAGCAGTGGAAAACCCCAACACACCGACAAACGACACATCAGACAAGAGCATACTTACCAAATCGGTGGCACGTGCCATGCTTGCCAAGGTCTATGCAGAAAAACCTCTGCGCGATTATGCAAAGGTTATCAAATATGCCGATGAACTTGCTGCCGACGGCTTCGACCTCGTGGAAGACTTCAGTGACCTTTGGGCGTATGATACGGAAAAAAAAGACTGCCGGGTGCGCAATACCAAGGAGGCAATTCTCGAAGCCCACTTTCCTCCCGGCTCCGGCAACTGGTGTACTTGGATGTTCGGCCGCAACTTGAGCAACTGGGATGAAAGTTTCACCTGGGCCAAATGGATTACCCCTTCCCGTGACCTTATCCGCCTCTATGAAGAGCAAGGAGACACGAAACGTTACAATGAATCTGTTGTATGGTATGACTGCGGATGGAGCAACTATTATCCGGCAGACCATTATGCCTTCATGTACAAATGCCGCTCTGCGTTCAACAGCATTATCTATCTGCGATATGCCGACATCCTGCTCCTCAAAGCCGAAGCAAAAATTATGGGAGAGACTCCCGACCTGAACGGTGCAGCCGACATCATCGACCGCATCCGCAACCGCGCCGGACTGGGCAAACTTCCACAAAGCACCCGCAGCAGTAAAGAAGCATTGCTCCAAGCTTATATGGACGAACGCCGCATGGAGCTTGCCTTTGAAGGACAGCGCTGGTACGACCTTTGCCGCCTCAATAAGGTAGAAGAAGTGATGAACGCCGTTTACGCCAAAGACAGCGGCCGCCATGCACAAGAAAATCTGTTCAATGAGAACTCCTATCTGCTGGCTATTCCCCAAGGAGCCATCGACCAGAACGAAAATCTGATACAGAACCCGGGCTATTAATACTAATGAGTAATATAAAAATCAATTGAATATGAATTTAAGAAATATATTCACTACCGCATTAGGCTGCTTCACCATACTGGCAGCCTGCGGCAATGACAATGACAGTAACATCACCCCTACACCGGAACCCAAGCCAGACCAACCCACGGAAGAGGCAAAGGATGTTACCCTCTATGTAACGAACACCAGTCGTACTTATGATTTGACAAGGTCCGGGCTGGCCTTCGGCACCGGAAGCAACATGTCACCTTCTACCGTGACACTCGACCCTGCCACCCGCTATCAGGAAATGGACGGTTTCGGTGCAGCCATCACCGGCTCTACCGGTTACAACCTGATGCAGATGACACAAGAGAACCGCACGAAGTTTCTGACTGAAACATTCTCGGACAAAGAAGGCTACGGCTTCAGCTATGTACGTATTGCCATCGGTTGTTCCGACTTCTCATTCAGTGAATTCACTTGCTGTGACGAAAAGGGACTTGAGCACTTTGCCCTTCCGATGGAAGACACCAAATATGTGATTCCTATATTGAAGGAAATTCTGGCAATCAATCCTGCCGTCAAAATAATTGCCGCTCCCTGGACATGTCCGAAGTGGATGAAAGTGAAAAGCCTGGAGGAACGTGTACCCTTTGACTCATGGACCAGCGGACACTTGAACTCCGAATATTACAGAACGTATGGCGACTATTTCGTAAAATGGATACAAGCTTTCGAAAAGGAAGGCATCAAAATCCACGCTGTGACTCCGCAGAACGAACCGCTGAACCACGGTAACTCAGCATCCTTGTTCATGGGATGGGAAGAAGCCCGTGACTTCATCAAGACCGGCCTGGGCCCTGCCTTCAAAGAAGCCGGAGTTACTACAAAGATTTATGTTTTCGACCATAACTACAACTACGACAATCTGGCCGACCAAAAAAGTTACCCTACCAAGATTTATGATGATGCGGAAGCCTCACAATACATTGCGGGCGCTGCCTACCATAATTATGGCGGTAACCGTTCTGAGTTGCTGAATATCCACAAACTCTATCCCAACAAGGAACTGCTTTTTACGGAAACCTCCATCGGTACTTGGAACTCCGGTCGCGATTTGGAAGCACGCCTGCTTAACGATATGGAAGAAATAGCATTGGGAACAGCCAACAACTGGTGCCGCGGCACCATTGTGTGGAATCTGATGTTAGACAGTGACCTGGGACCGGTAAGCCCCTCAGATGGTTCTTGCAAGACCTGCTACGGTGCAGTGGATATTGACAATACAAACTATTCTAAAATTGTCCGTAATTCCCATTATTACCTTATCGGGCACATGTCTTCAGTCGTGAAGCCGGGAGCTGTACGTATCGGAACGACCGGTTACACAGCCAACGGAATCACCTACTCCGCCTTCGAGAATACGGACGGTACCTATGCATTCGTATTGGCAAACAACAATGCAGATGCCAAGCGAATCACCGTAAGCGACGGCACACACTACTTTTCCTACGAAGTTCCGGCCAAAGCAGTCGTTTCTTACCGTTGGAAAAAATAAAACTAATAATTTAAACAGAAGATTATAATGAAAAGCTTAAAATACTATCTAATGGCATTGGCAGGCATAGCCATGCTGAATGCTTGCAGCGATGACGATCCGGTTCCCGGCAACCCGACAATGGACTTTCAGGCAGAACCTTCTTCAGCCTTGTTCGGAGACAGTCTGCCTTTTACAATCAAGGCATCGGACGCAGATGTACCCCTTTCCACGTTAAAAGCGCGGTTATACTTCAGCGACGAAATGGTGTCAGAGACTATAATCCGTACAAAAGTAAACGGTCAAGACTATACCGGGAAAATATATGTTCCCTATCTGGCAAATATTCCCAACGGAACAGCTACATTGAAGTTCATTCTGCAGAACATCAATTTCACAATTACAGAAAAAAGCTATGACGTGGCGCTGAGTCGTCCGGACTTCCCCTACCTAACTCTGATTTCCGGAGACCAAGAATACCGCATGGAAAAAGTCGCAGCCAATCAGTATAGCGTGACCGGTGAATTTGCACAAAAAGTGAAAGGTTACATCAAAGCTCCTAAAGTAGGCGCCAACGGGAATGAAATCAACTTCGGATGGAGCAACGGTGCCATTACACAAGGTACCTCCAGTGAAATTACCTTCTCCAATCTGTCAGCTGGAGAATATTCCATCTCCTTCAATACGTTGACTTATGCAGCCGCTCCTTTCGTGAAACTACTGCTGAACGGTTCTGAAATGGAGATGGTGGATGATGACCATTACAGCATCGACCTCAATCTGAAGCAAGGGGACAACATCACTGCAGACATTCCCAACTTCGACCAATATTGGATAGACCCCGACTTCTTCGAAAAGAATGAAGACGGTTCGCTGAAGTTCCTGCCCATCGATGGAACTTATCGCGTCATTGCCAACCTGGCCCTGAATTATCTGGAAGTATTGAAAATGAACGGAACAAGCACCGCCACTCTGAACGATGACGGAACCGGCGCCCTTTGGATTATCGGTGACGGTATCGGTAAACCTTCCGTAGCGACCAATGCCGTAGGTTGGACTACAGAAAAAGGTCTCTGCATGTCACAGATTGAAGCGAAGAAGTATCAGGTAACAGTAGTAGCGGGAGAGCAAATCAAATCTGATGACATCAACTTCAAGTTCTTCCACCAGCAAGGTTGGGGAGGTGAATATAAAAACGATGCCTTGTCTACCACCAGTGACTTAGTATTTATAGGTGACGGTACCAACGGACGTGATGCCGGCAACTTGGGCCTCGTAGAAGGCAAAAGCCTGGAAAACGGTGTCGCTTACCGGTTCACAGTTGACGTAACGGCAGGTGTCTCTTCGGCAGTTCTGACAGTAGAAAAGGTAGAAAGATAGACGGATAACGCAGAAGATTAACTAAATGAGAAAGGGGCTGGCTCTATAAAAGAGTTCAGCCCCTCTTGTTTATGCAGAATATATGTTCCGGATTTAGCTTAAACCTTCTTTCGCCTCTTCTTGTGGAATACGTATCGAAGTGTAAAGCTCAAGAATGGCGGCTATCGTCAGAGACACAATCCATTCATTGCCCCTTGTAAAGAGCATGAATGCCCCCGTAAGCACCAGCAAAAGCGCACCGAATATTTGCTGTCGGCGCAGGCGTTTGACAGTGGGACTTTTACATTTGGACGGAGAATTAATTTGGGCCAAAGCAACCATCGTAGCGCCGATAGTATATATATAAGGTGAAAGAGGCCAGCCCGTGATATAAACGGCAGCTCCTGCCAAGAGCATCACGGCCCCTACTGCGAAAAGGGCGGGTATCAGTTGTTTCATTCTTCTATATCTTCTTCAAATACATAAATATCCTCATTGGGCTTTTTCATCAGATACTTCTCACGGGCAATCCGTTCGATGGCACCGGAGTCGACGGCAAGCTCATTGAGCCGTTCGGTATTCTCCTCGTATTCCTTGCGGTACTTTTCTATTTCATCGCGCAGACGGCTTTCTTCCCGGGCGTAACCCAAACGGCGTACAACACTGTTCTCATCCAGGAACCCGATAATTACAGCAAACAACGCAAGCGTAATCAGATATTTATGCTTGCGGACAAAAGACCAAAGAGAAGCAAGTTTATCCATCTCGTTATCTACTATTTAGCAATTTATCATTCATGATGGAGCTTGTCCATCATATAACTTCACGTCACAAAGATAAGAGGAATAACCGAAAGATTTCTTTTTTTTGTGTACATTTGCACAAAAAGCAAAGAATATCCCAAATATGGAAAACTATATCGTATCTGCACGGAAATATCGTCCCTCGACCTTTGAGTCCGTAGTAGGCCAACGTGCACTGACCACTACCTTGAAGAATGCCATTGCCACCGGAAAACTGGCGCATGCCTATCTTTTTTGCGGTCCAAGAGGCGTGGGAAAAACAACTTGTGCCCGTATCTTTGCTAAAACAATCAATTGCATGAGCCCCACAGCAGACGGTGAAGCATGTAACCAGTGTGAATCCTGTACTTCCTTCAATGAGCAGCGCTCCTACAATATCCATGAGCTGGATGCCGCCTCAAACAACTCTGTGGATGACATCCGCCAATTGGTGGAGCAGGTACGCATTCCACCTCAGATAGGCAAATACAAAGTATATATCATTGACGAGGTACATATGCTGTCCGCCTCGGCTTTCAATGCTTTCCTGAAAACACTGGAAGAGCCTCCACGCCATGCCATATTCATCCTTGCCACTACCGAGAAGCACAAGATATTGCCCACCATCCTTTCACGCTGCCAAATATATGATTTCAGCCGGATTGGTGTGGAAGATACCGTAGCACACCTCGCATATGTCGCCTCCAAAGAAGGTATCACTGCTGAACCGGAAGCGTTGAATGTCATTGCCCTCAAAGCAGACGGCGGTATGCGCGACGCACTATCCATCTTCGACCAGGTGGTAAGCTTCACCGGAGGACACATCACCTATAAGAGCGTGATTGAAAACCTCAATGTGCTGGACTATGAATACTACTTCAAACTAACCGGATTCTTTCTTGAGAACAAAATCAGTGACGCGTTGCTATTACTGAATGATGTGCTCAACAAAGGCTTCGACGGCAGCCACTTCATCACCGGACTTTCATCCCACCTGCGCGACTTGCTTGTCAGCAAAGACCCGGCGACACTGCCGTTGCTTGAAGTGGGCGCAAGCATCCGCGAACGTTACCAAGCACAAGCACAGCAATGCCCCCTCCCTTTTCTTTACCGTGCCATGAAGCTCTGCAACGATTGTGACCTGAACTACCGTGCCAGTAAAAACAAACGGCTACTGGTAGAGCTCACTCTGATACAAGTGGCACAACTGACCGCCGAGGAGGACGACGGTGCCAATGGGCGCAGCCCTAAACAAGCTATAAAACCCATATTCACGCAGCCTGCCGCCGCTCAGCAGCCACAGGCCACTGCTGCCATGCCCCAACAAACCGTACAGCCGGCAGTACAGACAAACAGCACTCCCCAACCTGCTGCCACGCAGCATAGTAATGCAACAACTCCACATGCCACACCTGCTGCCGTATTAATGGCGCAAGGGAGAGAAGAGAAAAAAATTCCGGTCATGAAAATGTCCGGATTAGGGGTCTCCATCAAACGCCCCCATATAGAAGAGGAACAAAGAAACCCTTCATCTAACCCTACTGCCGCCCACCAAGCAGCACAACCGGAAGAAGACTACATCTTCAATGAAAGGGATTTGAACTATTACTGGCAGGAGTATGCCGGACGTATGCCCAAGGAGCAAGTAGCCATTGCCAAGCGCATGCAGAACATGCGCATCACTTTAATAAATGACACAACTTTTGAGGCTGTGGTAGACAATGAAATCGTTGCCAAGGAATTTACCGGCATGATACCCACTCTGCAAAATTACCTACGTACCCGGCTAAAGAACCGCAAAGTCACCATGACTGTCCGGATTAGTGCTCCTACTGAAAAGGTACGTGCCTATGGACGCGTTGAAAAATTCCAAATGATGGCACAAAAGAACAGTGCACTATTACAACTAAAAGAAGAGTTTGGTTTGGAACTCTATTAATCCCTTCCAATCGCCTGCATAAAGTTGCTAACAAATTGAGTATAAAGGATAAAAAAAGCATCTATTTAATTTTTTATTTATTCATTTATATTTATTTTTGCCAATAATAAACAAAAGAGGCAAACAAACATTTGAGAACAAAAATGATTATATGGATGCTATTGGGGCAGATACTGTATACTTCTGTCTTATCAGCACATACAATAGCCAATCAAGAAAAGCAGAGTATTCTGCAATCATTGGTCAAAAGACAAGTTCTCTATGATGACTCCATATCCATAGACAGTGTCATTGCGTGGAGCGAGCAACTTCTTCCCACCCAACAATCAAATGAAGATAGAACAACGTATTTTCTATTACAACTTCAATTGGCCAATGCCTATACATTGCGCGGCGATATCAGCTTAGCGACGAACCGGGCACAACTTATGTACGAAGAAGCTAAAGCAACAGACTACCAATTTGGTATGGTAGTGGCCAACCAAGCCATCGGAGACGCCTATAATACAATAGCCAACATGGGGGATAAAGCCCTGGAATCATACCAGGATGCTTTGACTGAACTATCCAACATTTCAGACCAGCATCCATATAGGGCACAGCTTCTTTTAAAAATGTCCAACGTTCTGCAACGGAAAGGACGTCTGGAAGAAGCGGAAAAAATCCTGGAAGAGCTGGAGAAAATATTATATCAGGAGCCTGACTACCCGACAGACTTCTTTTTCTGCATCGAAAAGACGAATTTTGCCATTTCCCATGGACACCTCTCACAAGACTATCTTGATGAAGCAAACATCTGGCTCCACAAAATGGACTCCATTTACCAACTGCACCCAGAGAAGTTCTATCGGTTTCACTTGGATTATACCACTGCCGCCTACTATAGAGCCATGGGAAATTGGGACAAACAATACTGGAAACAAGCTCTGGACATCTACTCCAAATTGCAAGCAGAATACTCCGGTAATAAGCGCTCCACGTATTACCGCTGGACTTCGCTGGAAAAAATCTATCTCTGTAAAATACAAGGCATGGCCATGGAAGCCTGCCGAATCTACCAGGAATTGTATCCTCCTATAGATACACTCGCTTCACAAAGCTATATCCGGCAAATCAATACGATAAAGGCAAAATACCAGGTAGATAAGGCAGAGACGGCCAGCAATAACGAATACAATAAAATCATAACCAGCATATTGGTAGGAACGATGGCATTAGTAACGTTATTTGTTCTACTTGCCATCCTACTCAAAAGGCAACGGGAAAAGGTGAAACTCTCCACCCAAAAACTGGCAACATCACGGATAAATGCCGAAAATGCCATGCGTGCAAAAAGCGTGTTCCTCTCGAACATGAGCCATGAAATCCGTACCCCACTCAATGCATTATCGGGCTTTTCATCCCTATTGACGGAAGAGGGACTGGACGATGAGACACGCCGTCAGTGCAATGAAGTTATCCAACAGAACTCAGAACTATTGCTGAAGCTTATTAACGACGTGATAGATCTATCGAGTCTTGAATTCGGCAAACTGCAATTCTGTATTGCACAACATGATGCCGTAAGCATCTGCAGAAACGTGATAGATACCGTGAACAAAGTGAAACAGACACAAGCTGAACTTACATTCACCACCGAGCTGGAAGAAATGCCCATCGAGACTGACGACTCACGCCTGCAGCAAGTCCTGATTAACCTACTGATAAATGCTACCAAATTTACCCCACAAGGCAGCATTGTCCTAAAGCTGGAAAAAGAAACGGACGACACCGTACTATTCACCGTAACAGATACCGGTTGCGGCATTCCCAAAGACAAGCAAGCCAACATTTTCCAACGTTTTGAAAAGCTGAATGAGAATGCTCAAGGCAGTGGGTTGGGGCTCTCCATATGCCAACTTATCATAGAGCATATCGGCGGACAAATATGGATTGATTCAGAGTATGCCGAAGGCTCACGCTTCTGCTTCACCCACCCCATAAGCCAGACAGGCAGAAAGGAGAATAAGAAATGAAACAGATATTTACATTGCTCATTGCCTTATGCTGGCTGTTACCGTCCGCACACGCAGATGTGCGACGGACAGAAGCCAAGGATAGCCTGCTACGTATATATCTTGCCTCCCCAGCCGATACCACCAGATTGGAAACCCTATATCAGATAGCACTGCTTGACCAACTGTCACCGACATTCATCTATTACGAGAACAAATTACTGGAAGAGGCCATCGCCCAGAAAAATATACCTTACCAGAGTGCGGCCATATATGCGCACATTATTTATTACTACAACCTACTGGACCAAAAACATGCAGAACAATGGCTGAAGAGGCTCGAACAGTTGTCTGAAGAGCACAACTACTACCGTCATTACTTCAGAGGCAAAAAGATGATGATAGAATTCTATGTCATCAGCCAGAAGATTGAATTAGCCCTCAAACAAGCACAAGACATGTACGAAAAGGCTCAAAGTCTTGGCAACCATGACGGTATGCGCGAAGCATGCCTATGCCTGATGACTGGATATTTCAATACCTTACGTTACAAAGAAGGAATCACCTACCTAAACAAGGCTTTTGAACTGACAAGTCCGGATTCCTCCCTTGCCACTCAGATTGATTTATTGACAAAAGCGGTACTGGCTTACTCATATCTGCATGACAATGACAACATGTTCCGGTATCTGGAGGAACTCAACAATGCAAAAAACAGATTGCAGGAAGAAGGCACCACCGTACTGACAAACGGCTATACCAATTTGTATCTGCTCATAGATTTACAATACGCCCTTTACTATACCCGCCTTCAACGTCCTGCGGAAGCATGGGAATATTTGCAGAAAGCAGAGCGGCATCTCAGTACATCTTCATTTCTTCCTTATCGGTTGATACGTTTGGCAGCATATGCCGAATATTACCAACTGACAAAAGAATACGACAAAGCTTTGGTTTATTTAGAAGACGCCATTGAACTTGTAACCCCTATTTCACTGGATAATGCCATGATTTATGGACTTCAGAAAGCGGATATACTAGTAAAGATGGGGTTTCCGGACGACGCACTTCCTATCTATAAACAAATAACCAAGGCAAGAGATTCGTTATATACAGTATTCTCCACCTCACAGATAGAACAGATACAAAGCCTATATAATATGGACCAACTGCTTTTCCAGAAAGAACAGCGGCAAGCCACTTTTCACCGTATCTGTCTGGTCACTTCCATTATCATCATTATAGCCTTGTTACTTTTCAACCTACATATGTATAGAAGCAGGAAGCGGCTGCAACAAGATGAGAAGGAAATGCGTAAATTGGCAATTATTGCCGAAGAAGCCAACGAAGTAAAAAGCCGTTTCCTTGCCAATATGAGTTATAATATCCGTATTCCACTGAACAATGTAGTCGGTTTCTCCCAACTGCTTTCCACCGACAACGAACTGGATGAAGAAGAGCGAAAAGAGTATTCCGGTATTATCCAGACCAATTCGGGTGAGCTTATCCAACTGGTAAACGACGTATTGGACCTCTCACGCCTGGAAGCGAATATGATGAAATTTCAATTGCAGGATTGTAATGTAAAAGAATGGTGCAACGAACTAGGTTGTCTAATACAAATGCGTAGTGAAGGCCGTATCCTCCTGGAACTACAAGTAGAGGTGGGAGATGTGCGTATCCATACCGACGTCAACCGCCTTACACAAATAGTGACAAGTATGCTGCTTTATCCGAACGACTGCAAAGAAACGCGCAAAGTCAGCATGTTCTTGGTCAACCATCCGGACAAACACATCATCGCATGCCGGATAGAGAACAGTCCTATAGCCGATTCCAGGTTTGCCTCTCAAAAAGTATCAGTGCAACAGAAAATCAACCAGTTGTTCTTTGAACATTTCAAAGGTACCTATCAAACCGAGAATGTCGAAGAAGGAGAAATCGCAGTGATTACTTTTACCTATCCGACTCTTTCTTAAAAGTTGAAAATCGGCTTAAGCTCCAGCTAAAGCCAATAGTATCAGAGCAATTCGTTTACGAAATTCAAAAACGAACATTTTTCAGTCTCTGCGGTATGCTGTGTCGCTTTCTCGACTCCTTATTTAGACGACATACAAATTATACGTTTTTAATCAAGATTGATAGCAAGTAATAAAGAAAACCACTATTTTTGCCAAACGAATTAGTACTAATAATAATTTAAATCTAAAAGAAAATGGCTTACGTAATTAGTGACGATTGTATTGCTTGCGGAACTTGTATCGACGAGTGTCCGGTTGGCGCTATCTCTGAAGGTGATATCTATCATATCGACCCTGAGACTTGCACAGAGTGTGGTACTTGTGCAGATGTTTGTCCTTCTGAAGCAATTCATCCGGGAGAATAATACAATCCCAGTATCAAAAACAAAAGCGTGGGTAGATAAACTGCCTGCGCTTTTTTATATCCCCCACGTGAAATTCAGTACCTTCACCCCCCTCATTGTTATTTTCTATATACGGATAATACGTTAGTTCACAGACATGAACACTTTGTTCCATAAGTATAAAACAAAGTGTTCATATAGTAGAAAACAAAATGTTCGTATAATATAAAACAAAGTGTTTATACTGTATGGAACAGAGTGTTCGCTATAATGAAACAAAGTGTTCGTCATAACAAAACAAAGTGTTCGTCATAACAAAACGAACAGTCCGCTTTGATGAAACGAACTGCTCGTGACAGCATGACAGATGTCTTGCTAAAATAAGTTTGTAGAAGAAGTTAGAATCACTTCAGATTAGCCAGTGCTTCTTTTATACGACGGATAGCTTCAACTATATTTTCATCGCTGGTTGCATAACTCATACGAATGCATTCAGGAGCTCCGAAAGAAGCACCACCTACGCAAGCCACATGAGCCACTTCCAACAAATACATGGCCAAATCATCTGAATCATTGATTTTACGTTCTCCGGCAGATTTACCGAAGAATGAATCGCATTTAGGGAACAGATAGAAAGCACCTTCCGGTACATTCACCTCGAAACCCGGAACTTCCTTGGCCAACTTTACAATCAAATCACGACGACGCTCGAAAGCCTTGCGCATTTCCTCCACCGGAACTTGTGTACCCGTATAAGCAGCCTCAGCAGCCTTCTGAGATACAGAACAAGGACCGGAAGTATACTGTCCCTGCAATTTATTGCAAGCCTTCACAAGCCATTCCGGACCTGCAATGAAACCGATACGCCAACCAGTCATTGCATATGCTTTGGAAACACCATTCACAATGACCGTACGCTCTTTCATTTCGGGGAATTGTGCTATGCTCTGATGCTTGCCGATATAGTTGATATGTTCGTAAATCTCATCGGCAATCACAACAACCTGCGGATACTTTGCCAATACTGCGGCCAGGCCTGCCAACTCCTCCTTGCTGTACACCGAACCCGTAGGGTTAGAGGGAGAGCAAAGAATCAGCGCCTTTGTCTTCGGGGTGATGGCAGCCTCCAGCTGTGCAGGTGTTATCTTAAAGTCCTGGTCGATACCGGCAGGTACGATAACCGGCGTACCCTCAGCCAACTTTACCATTTCCGGATAACTGACCCAATAGGGAGCAGGTACAATTACTTCGTCACCCGGATTTACCAATACCAGGATTGCATTGCAAACCGACTGCTTGGCACCATTGGCGCAAGAAATTTGTGCGGCGGTATATTCCAGACCGTTTTCCTTCTTCAACTTCTCTACAATTGCATTACGTAAGGCAGGATAACCCGGCACTGGAGAATAGCGAGAAAAGTTATCGTCTATCGCCTTTTTCGCAGCCTCTTTAATGTGGTCGGGAGTATTGAAGTCCGGTTCTCCCACACTCAGGTTAATTACGTCTACGCCTTGAGCCTTCAGCTCTGCGCTCTTTTGAGACATAGCCAGTGTCGCAGAAGGCGACAAACTGTTTAAACGATCTGATAATTGGTTCATTTTGTTACTATTTAATGATTGTTACGCAAATCCGGTTGCAAAATAAGCGATTTTCTTTGATATAAGAAAACAAAAAGACAGTTACTTATTGAAATGAAGTGTATGTCCCATACGTTCTTTCTTGGTACGGAGATAACGCTCGTTGTATGGATTCGGAGTAGTCTCAATAGCTACGTTCTCCGTTATTTCCAAACCGTAAGCCTCCAAGCCCACACGTTTCACGGGATTATTGGTCATCAGCCGCATTTTGTGCACTCCTATCTCACGAAGAATCTGGGCACCCACACCATAATCACGCTCGTCTGCCAGATGTCCCAGGCAAATATTAGCATCCACAGTATCCATGCCTTCTTCCTGCAATTTATATGCTTTCATTTTTTCCATCAGGCCAATGCCGCGACCTTCCTGATTCAGATATACAACTACCCCCTTACCGGCTTTCTCTATCATCTCCATTGCCTTATGCAGCTGCTCGCCACAATCACAGCGTTTGGAATTGAATATATCACCAGTGGCACAAGAAGAATGTACACGCACCAGAATCGGTTCATCCAATTCCCAAGTACCCTTGAACAAAGCTACATGTTCCAAACCGTTCGACTTCTGGCGGAAAGGAATCAAACGGAAATGACCGTGGTCTGTAGGCATATCCACTTCCACTCCTTTTTCTACAATAGACTCCTGCTTCAAACGGTAGGCAATCAAGTCACGGATAGAAATCAATTTCAAGCCAAATTCATCTGCCATTCTGCGCAATTCGGGCAAACGGGCCATTGTACCATCCTCATTCATTATTTCCATAAGGGCTCCCGCCGGATAAAGTCCAGCCAAACGTGCCATATCAATAGTAGCCTCCGTATGTCCGGCACGGCGCAACACACCTTTCTCCTGAGCATACAATGGATTAATGTGGCCAGGACGCCCGAAAGTGGCCGGAGTAGAAGCCGGATCGGCCAACGCCTGGATAGTAGCAGCGCGGTCTGCCGCAGAAACCCCGGTACTACAGCCTTCCAATTTATCAATAGTAACAGTGAAGGGAGTACCCAATACAGAAGTATTATCCGATACCTGATGCGGCAAATCCAGTTCCTTGCAACGCGAAACTGTAATTGGAGCACAAAGCACACCACGGGCATGCTTCAACATAAAGTTTACTTTCTCCGGTGTAATCTTTTCAGCTGCAATTATCAAATCACCCTCATTCTCACGGTCCTCATCATCCACAACAATCACAAAGTTACCGGCTTTGAAGTCTTCAATGGCCTCTTCTATCGTATTCAACTTTACATTTTCCATAATCTATTTTGTTTTTATTTATTCTGATCCCTTTCTATAATTCCAATCACATCTTCATTTGTCTTGATAATCCGCTCCATATCCTTATTCAGACGGATACGGAATGCCCAGATACGGAAATAAAAGAACAAGCCTATCGGGAAAACAATACCGCAGAGCAAGTTTAACCAATAATTGCGGAACGGACGGACATGCGCATGGATGGGGATGACCGGATAGGTGTTCAGCGCTGTCAACAAAGTAACGGATCTTGTATTCGACATCTCATCTATCAGACTTTCCAAACGTTCGTTAATATCTTCCACTGCCTCATCCTGGCTATCAGTCATCCACAATTTAAAGTAATTGGGAGCACGTTTCAACCCCTTTCTATCAGCATATTCACGACAGTCTACGGACAAAGCCTTCAGCTCTTCCGGAATACGTGTATAATCAGGATCATGGATGATTACTTCCTTACGGAACAGATGGCGTACACTGCGAATACCCACAACCTTCTTGAACCAATTTATATAAGCATCAGCATTCAATACCACTGAATCATTGTTGGATTTATATGTCAAGAACGCACCCAATGGAGCCAAGACAGCAGTACTGGTCCACATACCCATCCAGACAACCCACTGTCCGTCACGGGCCATCTTATACCCCGTATTGTTGATGATGTAATAGATAATAAAAATCAATACAGAAACCACCACCGGCATTCCCAAGCCTCCTTTACGGATAATTCCTCCGAGTGGCGCACCAATAAAGAAGAAGATGAGACATGCCAGAGAAAGAGTCAGTTTCTCATGCCAGGAAGTCATGTGCCGTCGAAGGCTGCTTTCAGTCTGCGATATATTAAAGCTCTTAAAACTCCAGTCACTCCCCGCACTCTCTGCACGGCTGACGGCCGTGGATATAACCTTCTGTTTCTGCATCAGTGTAGCCACATTGTAGAGGCTGTCTACATTGTACTCACCTAAATAGGCCTTTTCAATCTTCAATGTATCCTCTTTAGACAAGCTGGCTGTCACCTTATAAGTTCCTGCCATAGCTTCTTTATAATAACCACGTCCCACACTGTCATTCTGCAATTTCATGGAATCAATATCCGCCTGCAGCATTCTCATATCCTTACTGTTGGACTGATTACTCATGATACCTGCATCCACCATATTAAAATCCGAATTGAACTCAATGATTGCATGCTTTTCGCGGAATGTCTCACGCCGGTAAGGCACATTCCTTTGGTTCATGTTCTGCGATTTCAAATTCTCAAACTGCTCACCACTGTATAAATGCAAATATAAATGCTGTTTGTCAGCCGTCATCTCCAGACGTCCCGAATCAGACTTGATAATTTGAGCATTCTCAAAACCTTTCTCAAAATTATATATCAGTACGTCATACAGCATACCAGTTTTGCGGTTCTTATGCTTCACATACAGATTATAACCATCTATTTCATCGTAGAACACACCTTCAGGAATATCCACTTCGGGAGATTTCTGCTTCATGGAAATAAGCAAAGTCCATAATTTTGTTTGGGCTTTTGGTCCTATGACATTTTGGAAATAGAAAGAGACACAACAAATGAAACAAATAAAGATAATCAGGGGCCGCATAATTTTCAATAAAGAAATACCGGCTGCCTTCATGGCAAGTAATTCAAAACGTTCTCCGAAATTTCCAAAGGTGATAAGGGCAGCCAGCAGAATAGCCAGCGGCAACGACGCAGGTACCAACGAAAGCGCAGAATAAAAGAAAAACTGTGCAAGGACAGTCATCTCCAATCCTTTTCCTACCATTTCGTCCACATACCTCCATAAAAACTGCATCATAAAGATGAAGAGGCAGATGAAGAAAGTACCCATAAAGAGCATGCAAAAGCTCTTCAAAACAAATATATCTAACTTTTTTATGCGCAGCATTTTACTCGTTTCATGCAATGAGAGCACAAAAGTAGTACAAAAAAAGGGAGTACGGGAAATTTTTAATCTAAAGTTAACTAAAAACCACAAGTTCTTCGCAAAGTATCCACTTGCGATTCCCATAATTCACGCGAATCACCCACCTCGTCTATATCGGCAAAGTCTGTTATCTCCAATACGAAATCATTGGTCAACTCATTGTTTGTCATCTTCAGTTCAAAGTATTCTCGCTCGTTCTCATCGTCCAGCCAGCGGAAGCGGATGAATGAATACGCCCGCACGGCAATAATCTCGGCATCACGTTTTTCTGTTTTTCCCCAAAAAAAGGTTACTGTTTTATCGTCTGACTGAACCCTATCAGCAAACCAGCCCTCCAAACCAGTAGGGGTACTTATCGCTGCCCAAAGAATACTTTTAGAAGTCGCATTCAAGAGATATTCCAAATGTATTTTCTTTCTTTCCATAGTCTATTCTGCTTTTTATTGCGCCAGCCAAGATAAATACTTTTTTCTAATTACAGAAAATAAATCATCAAATTTATTTATACCTCCCTTTCCATACGCCCCTAATTCATTGATAATGTTATACAAAGACTTTTAATAAAAAGTACTGCAAACCACTTCAGCACCCTATCAGCAAAAGAAAAAGCAGAAAATATCCATAAAAGTTTTGGCAATTTAAATAAAAGCTATATCTTTGCACCCGCAATCGAGAAATGATGGCGGGATAGCTCAGCTGGTTAGAGCGCATGATTCATAATCATGAGGTCCCCGGTTCAATCCCGGGTCCCGCTACAAAGAAGATTTAGACTGTTAGGAGGCTTCCACTCTTGGCGGTCTTTTTTGTTTTTAATACTCGTTTTTTACTATGGTTTGTTTTCAAATTATAGTAAAAAGGAAAATATGAATACAAACAGTTGATATATGGATAGTCCTCTTGCATTTTAAGCCACTAACTTTGTGTGCAAATATCAAGTGACTATTATGAAAAGACAACTGTTCACATTTTCCTTTCTGTGTCTGCTTGCACTAGGTACAAGAGCACAAGATACCCTAACCTTGGAGGACTGCCTCAAAATAGGTATCGAAAACAATTTGTCCTTACAAAGCAAACGGAAGGAAATACAAAAAGGGAAATACGGCATCTCTGAGAATCGAGCCAAACTACTGCCCCAAATCAATGGTTTTGCCAACTATAACGACAATATCGATCCACCCGTATCCGTTACCGATGGTTCAGCGTATGGCAATCCCTATAATGTAACCCAAACTTTGCAATACAACGCCAACTTCGGATTACAGCTGCAGATACCACTTTATAACCAAACACTCTACACCACTCTGTCCATAGCTAAAACCATGGATGAGATGAATCGCCTTTCTTATGAAAAGGCAAGAGAAGACCTCATCCTTCAAATTAGTCAAATGTACTACCTAGGACAGGTTACAGCTGAACAGATTATTTTGATAAAAGCCAACATCACTCGCCTAGAAGAGTTGAGAGATATCACTCAGGCCTTCTATGACAACGGTATGGCTATGGAAGTAGATGTGAAACGCGTCAACATCAACCTGGAGAACCTCAAGGTGCAACACGACAACGCACAAGCCATGATGGAACAGCAACTGAACCTACTGAAATACATCATCGACTATCCGGCAGAAGAAAATATAGCACTGGTACCGGTGAATACAGAAATGATTACGCCCGCAGCACTCACCGGGCTATCTGAAACACTATATGAACTACAGCTGCTGCAATCACAGAAACAACTCGCAGAGCAACAAAAAACAATAGTCAGCAACGGTTACATCCCCTCCTTGAGCTTGACGGGAAGCTGGATGTTCTCTGCCTATACGGACAAAGCTTACCATTGGTTCCATTCCGGCCCTTCCAACCATTGGTATCGCTCCTATGGAGTGGGACTCTCCTTGCGCATTCCCATTTTCGACGGACTGGACAAACGCTACAAGATGCGTAAGGCAACCATTGACATAGAGAACATCAAACTCGCTCAAGAGAATACCCGAAAAAATCTTCAGACACAATATCTGAATGCTACCAATGACCTGATGAACAGCCAGCGTAACTTTAAGAAGCAGAAGGACAATTATCTGCTTGCTGAAGATGTATATACCGTTACCATGGACCGTTATCGGGAAGGAATCGCCTCAATGACCGAAGTGTTGCAGGACGAAATGCGGATGAGCGAAGCCCAAAACAACTATATCAGTGCCCACTACAATTACCGGATAACCAATCTGACTTTGCTGAAGCTGACGGGACAGCTGGAGACGTTGAGCCCCTCAATTCATTAAAGAGGAAGATGAATAGAGCCCGTATTCAAGGACGGATGTATATATAATAATAAGTAAACAATATAATATAGAAAATATGGAAACAAAAGAGAACAATAACACCGCAAGTACCCACCAAGAAAAAGCACGGAAATTGAAGAAGCTTCGCCGTTGGCAAATCGTTGTCAGCCTATTAGGAATAGTTATCCTTATCTGGGGAATTATTCAAGTGGTCTGCCTCTTTTTGAACTACAAACGGACGGAAACCAGTAATGATGCACAGATTGAACAATACATATCTCCCGTCAATCTGCGCGCATCAGGATATATCAAGAAAATTTGTTTCACAGAACACCAAGAAGTACACAAAGGAGATACCTTACTTATATTGGACGACCGGGAATATAAAATCAGAGTCATGGAAGCTGAAGCTGCACTCAAGGATGCACAAGCCGGTGCCACAGTCATTGGTGCCACACTACAAACCACGCAAACTACAGCCTCTGTCTACGACGCCTCCATAGCAGAGATAGAAATCCGCCTTACCAAGCTGGAGAAAGACCGCCAACGATACCAGAATCTGGTGAAGAGAAACGCTGCCACCCCCATTCAATTGGAACAGATAGAAACCGAATATGCAGCTACCCACAAGAAGTTGGAAGCCGTGAAACGACAACAGAAAGCTGCCTTGTCGGGTGTGAACGAAGTGTCACATCGCCGTGAAAATACCGAAGCTGCCATACAACGGGCAACAGCCGCACTCGAAATGGCACGACTGAATCTCTCCTACACCGTAGTAGTAGCTCCTTGTGATGGGAAATTGGGGCGGCGTACTCTTGAAGAAGGACAATTCATCACTGCCGGACAAACCATCACCTACATTCTGCCTGACACACAAAAGTGGATTATAGCCAACTACAAGGAAACCCAGATTGAGAATCTGCACTTGGGACAAGAAGTAGTCATTACCGTCGATGCCATCAGCGACAAAGAATTCAAAGGAAAAATCACTGCCATCTCCGGAGCCACCGGCTCCAAATATTCCCTAGTGCCCACGGATAATTCTGCCGGCAACTTCGTGAAGATACAGCAACGCATCCCAGTCCGCATCGACTTTACCGATTTGTCCAAAGAAGACAACAGCAGCCTTGCCGCCGGTATGATGGTAATAGTCAAAGCGAAGATGGAATAATGATTAGTGTTTAATGATTAATTTTTAATTATCCATGCCCTCATCCCCCAAGAACTATCCCTTCTACAACTGGGTACCTAAGCCGGTAGGTATCATCATCCTATTCGTATTCTTTTTGCCGATACTGACTGTAGGCGGTACCTACTCGGTGGCAAGCACCGAAATGATGAGCGAACTCGGCATCATTTCCGAGCATATCCAGTTTGCCAACTTCGCCACTTCCATTGGCATGGCAGCATTCTGCCCTTTTCTGTATAGGCTGGTAGTCATACGCCGGCAGAAAATGATGTGCCTGGCAGGATTCTCCCTGATGTACATCTTCAGCTATATCTGTGCCAAGACAGACAGCGTTTTCCTGCTGGCACTATGCAGCATCTTTATGGGATTCCTACGAATGGTGCTGATGATGGTCAACCTCTTCACCCTCATAAAGTATGCAGGGCATATCGAGGCGTACGACAAAATTACACCCGGCAACGAGCCCACAACTGACGAAGGCTGGGACAAGCTGGACATCGAACGGAGTGCGGCACAACCCGCCATCTATCTATTCTTCATGGTACTGGGGCAATTGGGAACCTCGCTCACCGCCTGGCTCGCTTTTGAATATGAATGGCAGTACATACACTACTTTATGATGGGGCTACTATTACTTTGCATCCTCATCACCTTCATTACTATGCCTTATCATAAATATACCACCCGCCGTTTCCCCATCAACTTCAAGCAGTTCGGCAATGCCTCCATCTTCTGCATCACACTAGCCTGCATTACCTACGTGCTTACTTATGGCAAAGTGCTCGACTGGTACGATGACCCAACCATACAATGGGCCACAGTCTGCGCCATCATTGCTGGCGGCATATTTCTCTATATCGAGTCTACCCAGCGCAATCCTTACTATCAGCTCGATGTATTCAAACTGCGTACCATCCGTATGGGTTTCCTATTCTATTTTCTGTTAATGGTACTGAATTCCAGCGCCATGTTTGTCAATGTATTCACGGGCATAGGCATGAAACTGGACAACTTTCAGAATGCCACCCTGGGCAACTGGTCCATGCTGGGCTACCTCATCGGCGGTATAGCCACTATCTGGCTCAGCGTAAAAGGCGTACACTTCAAATATCTCTTTGCCGCCGGTTTCCTTCTATTGGGGCTTTCCGCCATGTTCATGTATTTCGAGGTACAAGGTGCAGGACTGTACGAACGGATGAAGTATCCGGTCATCATCCGCTCCACCGGCATGATGTTCCTCTACTCGCTGATTCCAACCTACGCCACCCAACGCATGCCTTACAAATATCTTTCTTCCTGGATATGTACCATGATTACCGTACGCATGGTATTGGCTCCCTGCATCGGAGCCGCACTCTATACGAATGTGCTGCAAGAACGCCAGCAGCACTACGTCACCCGCTATGCACAGAATGTAGACATGTTGCACCCCGAAGCGTCCGCCTCGTTTACCCAAACCGTACAAGGCATGCAATATCAGGGAAAAAGCAAACAAGAAGCAATCAACATGGCTGCCATATCCACCAAAGGACGCATCCAAGTGCAGGCCACCCTCTCTGCTGTAAAGGAAATGGCAGGATGGACACTCTACGCCTGCTTGTTTTGCATGATATTTGTGCTTGTCGTGCGGTATCCTAAACGAAAATTACTAACTTAGCAGACAATTTTCAGTATAACCTGTAATTTTGTCTGTTATGGATACCCAACAAGAACGTTTATCCCACTTAGACCGCGCATTGTCAAACGGAGAAAACATTTGTAGTTCAGAAGGTATGCTCTGCTCCTTTCCTGCCTCCCTGAAAAAACCTTTTATGATTAATGGAGCAGGACTGATTGTCTGCCGCCAAGGCAACTTCACCTTTTCACTTAACATGAAAGCATTCTCGGCCCAAGCTGGCGAAACAGTTTTCATCCCGGAAGATTCTCTCTTCCAAGTGTTGAGCGAATCGGAAGACCTGCAACTATTCATATTCATTTACCAGATAGAACCGATACGGGACATCATAGGCAATTCAGTGGCAGCCATGTACCTATACATGCAGCTCCGGACTGAACCATGCTACGTATGGAACACCGGAGATGAAGAAGAAGTTTTGAAATACATGTCCCTATTGGACAATACCCTGCACTTAGACAACAACACCTTTAATGGTTACGAACAAAGACTGCTTCTACTGGGACTTACATACCGCATCTGTTCCATTTACAACCGTAAACTGATGAACCTAAAAACAACGGTTGGTCACAAACATGAAATCTTTATCCGGCTGATTCAGCTGATAGATGCACACTACACGGAAGAACGCGGCGTAGAGTTTTATGCAGACAAACTCTGCTTATCACCCAAATACCTCTCTGCACTATCCAAGTCCGTCTGCGGATTCACGGTGCAGGAACTGATATTTAAATCCATCATCCGCAAAAGCATCTCACTACTCAAGAACACCCAGAAAAACATCCAGGAAATCGCCGACTTCTTCAATTTTCCCAATGCTTCTTATTTTGGAACATTCTTCAAGAAACAAACCGGCATGTCTCCGCAACAGTACCGTAAAAAATAGAAAACGTTACGCTTTCAACCGGATAACGAAGCGACTCCCCTTACCCAGCTCACTCTGGACAGCCAATGTACCGCCATGAGCTTCCACAAAGTCTTTCGAAATGGAAAGACCTAAACCACTACCTTGCACTTTAGTGCCCGGCACTCGGAAATAACGGTCAAAAATGCTCTGATGATAACGCGGGTCGATACCTTTTCCAAAGTCCTGCACATACATTTCTACAAAGTCCCCGTCATGCCTAGCGCCGATAACCACCCTCCCGTTCTCTTTGGAATAGCGGATAGCATTGCTCAATAAATTGGTGAGCACCCAAGCAATCTTTTCGCTGTCGACAAACAATTTAGGCATTTTTTCTTCCGGATACTCCACTTCTATCTGAATGCCGAATTTATCAGCTTGTACCTGATTGGCCTTGATAGCATACTCTATCAGTTCAATGGGCTTCGTTATCTTAGGCATCATCTGCAATTTACCGGCTTCCACCTGCGTCATGTTCAATAATTCCCCGGTAATCCCAAGAAGGCGATCAGCATTTTCCTTAATGCTGTTCGATAATTGCTCCTGCTCGTCGTTCAACACCCCTACCCGTTTGTCCTCCAACAACTGCAGACTCATCAGAATAGCGGATATAGGCGTTTTCAGTTCATGAGAAATAGTCGAGATAAAAGTAGTCTTGGCACTATCCAATTCTTTGAATTCTGTAATATTTTTCAGTAAAATCACATCGCCAAGATTATGAGGTTCGTCATCATCAGCCTCTGCATTTATAATGGTAATGTAAGAAGCTTTAAAGTAACTCTCCTTATTGTCTGCATAAATCTTCAACGGTTCTTTCTTTTCACCCGGATTTACCAATTCACGAACTAAACGGCGGAGCAAATCATTCTTCAAAGAAAGCTCCTCAGCCGAACGGCGAATTACCTCTTCCCGTTTTAAATTCAGCACAGTTAAAGCCTCATTATTGATAAAGAGAATTTCCCTATTACGGTTCAAACCAATAATAGGTTCATCAATACTATTCACAATAGCCTCAAGAAATTTCTTAGCAGAAAGTATGTCGTTCAGCGTACTGGCGCGATACTCCGTCAGTCGTTCCGCCATCCGATTAAAACTATCAGCCACTTCACGAAATTCCTCGCGTCCACTCATATCCAGACGTTTCTCATAATTATGGTTCGCTATTTCAAGAATCCCACGCGTCAGTTCTTGAATAGGTTTGCTGATGGAACGGGGAAGCCATACCAACAATATGATACTGGCAAAAATACATACCCCACCTATCACAGAAATCCAGAGCAATGCACGTTGCAATCCCGGTACAGCAGCAGGACTATCCGGCTCTGTAGCCGTCAGTATCTGTAGATTCACCACAGAAAGAGCAACCAACAAAATAATCATTCCAGCCAATACCCCTACGCTGAGTATCAATTTTGTACGAATATTCATAATGTTCCTAAGAATTAATATTATGCAAGTATAATCAAATCTATGTTTACTTGTGCCAAATCACGCACAAATTTTCGGTATTTCAATATCATGAACAATGATTTCGGAAAAGAAAGTGACGGACTTCCCATGCAGACAGTTGTTATCTGTTTCTCCCTACAAGTATCAACAATGCTTCCCAGCACATCCGGCGATTGCACCTGAACGACCTCCCCTCCCAGTTCGGTCACCAATTTGAAGTGGTTCAATAAATACCTTTGATTTGCCAGACCGATGCGGTCAGTACTTTCTCTGGGAGTCTGCACATAAAGGGCAACAAACGAAGTATTGTAGCGGGTTGCCAGACGTGCAGCTTTACGAATGATGCGTCGTGGTGTTTTCTCGTTGCTGCTGATACATGCCAGAAATCTCTCATGACGGACTCCCACACTGGTAACCACTTCATTCTCCACTTTCTTTTCCACCCGTAAAGCCACCTCTTTTAAAGCCAGTTCACGTAATTGGAGAATATTTTCCGTTTTAAAGAAATTGTTCAAGGCAGTAGAGACCTTTTCCGGCTTGTAAATTTTTCCAGCTTTCAGACGGGCTATCAATTCTTCCGCAGTCAAGTCAATATTCACCACCTCATCTGCCTCTTGCAAAACGCTATCGGGAATACGTTCCTTCACCTCAATACCCGAGATGCCTTGTACTTCTTCATTGACACTCTCAATGTGCTGGATGTTAACGGCAGAAATCACATTGATACCCTCATCAAGCAAATCCATCACATCCTGCCAGCGTTTCTCATTCCGGCTACCTTCCACATTGGTATGTGCCAGTTCATCCACCACTACTATCTCAGGGTGTATCTGGATAATGGCATCCAAATCCATTTCTTCCAGCTCTTTTCCTTTATAGAATATCTTACGACGAGGAACAACGGGCAATCCTTCCAACATAGCATCCGTACCGGCACGCCCGTGTGTCTCTATATAGCCTATCTTCACATCTACTCCGTTGTCAAGTAACTCGTGTGCTTCCTGAAGCATACGATAAGATTTACCTACACCAGCAATCATGCCGATGTAGACTTTGAACTTGCCACGCCGCGACTTTTTAATCAAATCAAGAAAATGCTGTACGCTTTCTTCCCTACTCATTTCTTCTGTTTTTTTACTTGTCTTATATATGCCATATAACCCGTAACGATCATCACGACCGCCACGGGCATCCAACACTAATTCATGAGTTCTAAAGTTATATCTAAATAAATCATGGCCTTAAAGTAAAGCCGAATACCAGATGTGCATCTTCCATACGAGGGTTCCAAATGGCTTGTGCAAATACAGGTATTGAGAAACTGTCAGTAATCTTGATTTCCGTAATACCTTTCAGTGCCACATTGGTTACGGCAAATCCACTGTTAGGAACACCATATACTCCTACCCCAGCTTCATAAGGCAGAAATCCGCAAGTCAGGTTCAAATCTACAGACTTAACACTGAACGGATAGTTGAATTCAACATACGAAGAATAATTCTGCCTGCCTTTGTCATCTTTGTCAGCTCCGGCAAACATTGTGTACCAAGCGATTGACAAAGGGAACTTTTCAACCGGCAATGTATAGGCTAATCCCGCTTCAAAGTGATGAGCTGTTTCGTGACTCTTAAAATTAAAATACTTTCTTGCTCCTTGTCCGCCCCACCACAAGCTGGCAACAGAAAAAGTTAGACCTGATTCTCCCAAAGCATAGGCAGCCGTCAAATCAATCTCCTTAGCCGCAGCCCCTTCTCCTGAAGAAACTCCGTCAAAATCGGTAGAGCCCCATGCCGTCAAAGAAAAATCACCGACCCCAAAACCCAAAGTGGGCTGAAAACTGACTCCCGTCTGGTAAAAGCCGCGCCAAACATAAGAACTGACTAAATCACCTTGTATTGTAAATTCCTGAGCTTGCACTTTGCCGGTTCCCATAAAACAAGCAGCTACCATACTCGCAAAAACTAGAATTGATATTTTTAAACTTTTCATATCCAACTATTTATTTACCATTACTAATCAATCGTTGAAAGGCAGGAAGGAAGTTTCGGCTCCCCCTGTAAAATGACAGTCTTTCGCTGCCTGAACAGAAATACTTCCGCTCCTGCCCATAACACATGACAAACACAACTAAAAAATTATTTATTCTGATCGGCTTCTTCTAATGCAATGTTCAGTTCCAGCACATTGACAGTTTCCGTACCAAACACCCCCAAAAAGGGTTTGCTGATGTTCTTGTCTACAATGGCTTTCACTTCAGCCTCGTTCATGCCACGTGCCTGAGCCACACGCTTCACTTGTACATAAGCACAAGCAGGTGTGATATGTGGGTCTAGACCGGAACCACTGGCGGTTACCATTTCAGCAGGCACATCCTTGCGGCTCAGATAAGGATGATGTACCAGAAAAGTATCGATACGGGCTTCCACTTCTGCCAGGTATTCATCGTTCGTAGGTCCCTTGTTACTACCACCCGAAGCATCGGCTGTATAATTACCCGCAGATGGGCGTCCCCAGAAATAAATATCTTGCGTAAACATCTGGCCTACATTGGCTGCACCTACCACTTTACCATTGAGTGTTGCCACCTCTGCATTTCCCTTGTTGGGACCGGCGAACTGTGCAAATATCCACAAGACAAGGATATAGAACAGAGAGAAAAATATGCAAAATGCAATTGTTATTTTAAATGATTTCCAAAGAGTTTTCATTTTATCCAAGTTTTAAAAAAACAGACTAACTATCATATCTATCAGTTTGATGCCGACAAACGGAGCAATGACGCCACCCACACCATAAATCAACAGATTGCGACGAAGTAGCGCACTGGCACCGATCGGCTTATACTGAACACCTTTCAAAGCCAACGGAATCAAGATAGGAATAATGATAGCGTTGAATATGACAGCCGAGAGAATGGCCGTTTCAGGGCTATGCAGTCCCATAATGTTCAGAGGAGCCAACTGAGGGATGGCTACCATAAACAAAGCAGGGATAATAGCAAAGTACTTGGCAACGTCGTTCGCAATGGAGAAGGTAGTCAACGTACCGCGCGTCATTAACAACTGTTTGCCAATCTCCACAATTTCAATCAGCTTCGTCGGATCGTTGTCAAGGTCCACCATGTTACCAGCTTCTTTGGCTGCCTGCGTACCGCTGTTCATTGCCATACCCACATTAGCTTGTGCAAGGGCGGGAGCGTCGTTTGTACCGTCACCCATCATAGCCACCAGCTTACCGGCCTGCTGTTCTTTTTTGATATATTCCATCTTGTCTTCCGGCTTGGCTTCAGCAATGAAATCATCTACTCCAGCTTTCTCTGCAATATATTTGGCTGTCAAAGGGTTGTCACCGGTCACCATCACAGTTTTCACACCCATCCTGCGAAGACGCTCAAAACGTTCCTGAATGCCCGGTTTGATAATATCCTGCAACTCAATTACCCCAGTAACTTTCTGATTGACACATACCACCAGCGGAGTTCCACCGTTGCTGGTAATTACAGCAATCACCTCTTCAATCTCTTTCGGGAACTTGTTTCCGGCATTTTCCACAATCTTGCGAATAGCGTCGAATGCGCCTTTACGTATCTGAGTACCATCCTGCAAATCCACACCCGAACATTTTGTTTCGGCTGTAAACTTAATCATATGAGCACCGGTAGTATTCAAATCACGCATACGATGACCGTTTTCACGTCCCAGTTCAATGATAGACTTACCCTCCGGAGTCTCGTCAGAAAGTGAGGACAACAAGCAAGCCTCTACGAACAAATTCTCGTCAACACCCGAAGCCGAATGAAACTTAGTAGCTTTACGGTTACCGATTGTAATGGTGCCAGTCTTGTCTAGCAACAAGGTATCAATGTCACCGGCTGTTTCTACCGCCTTACCGGATTTTGTAATTACATTAGCGCGCAAAGCACGGTCCATCCCAGCAATGCCGATGGCAGAAAGCAGTCCGCCGATAGTAGTCGGTATCAAGCAGACAAACAAAGATATGATGGCTGCAATGGAGATATAAGTTCCCGGATGGTCAATATTCGTATAATCAGCCATAGGAATCAACGTTACACATACAATAACGAATACCAAAGTGAAACCAGCCAGAAGAATAGTCAATGCTATTTCGTTCGGAGTCTTCTGGCGAGTAGCGCCTTCTACCAAAGCAATCATCTTGTCAAGAAAGCTCTCACCCGGTTGCTGCGTCACCAATACCTTGATTTTATCAGAAAGAACTTTTGTACCACCAGTTACGGAACTCTTGTCACCACCGGCCTCACGGATAACCGGAGCAGATTCACCGGTAATGGCACTTTCGTCAATGGAGGCCAAACCTTCCACAATCTCACCGTCGGCAGGAATCGTATCTCCTGCTTCACAAATAAAATAGTCACCTTTCTTCAAACGTGAACTGCTAACGGTATGGATTTTACCGTCAACCAACACTTTAGCAGGAGTCTCTTCACGGGTTTTACGCAAACTGTCAGCTTGGGCCTTACCACGAGCTTCAGCGATGGCTTCAGCAAAATTAGCAAACAGTAACGTCACAAACAAGATGATGAATACCAATAAATTATATCCGAATGCTCCATATTCCGAAGTACCCAATGAAAGGAAACAGACAATCAGCATGACAACCGTTACGACTTCCACCGTAAACATAATTGGATTCTTTATCATCACCCGTGGATTTAGCTTCACGAATGATTGCTTCAAACTTTCCATTACTTGCTCCTTCTGAAACAGAGAAGCTGATTTATTATCTTTCATACCTATGAAATTACTTTTTACAAACTACTATTACAAACTGAAATGTTCAGCAATCGTACTCAATGCATGTGCCGGGAAGAATGACAAGGCAGCCACAATAAAGATAACGGCAAAAGTCATCACACCGAAAGTTACTGTATCCGTCTTCAGCGTACCGGCACTCTCCGGAACATATTTCTTTCCGGCCAACAGACCAGCAATGGCTACCTGACCTACGATAGGCAGGAAACGTCCTAAAATCAGCGTCCAGCCGGTAGTATAGTTCCAGAAGTAAGTATTGTCGCCCAATCCTTCGAAGCCAGAACCATTATTGGCCGCAGCCGAAGTATATTCATAAAGCTGCTCACTCAGTCCGTGGAAACTGGGATTATTCAACCAGCCGCCTTCACCTGCCACAAATTCAGGATAATGAGCGAACAAAAAGCAAGAAAGTGCCACACCGCCCAAGATGATAAGCGGATGAAGCAGTGCCACAATGATAGCAATCTTCATTTCACGCGCCTCTACCTTCTTACCGAGAAATTCCGGAGTACGTCCCACCATCAGTCCACTGATGAATACGGCGATAATGATGAATGTATAATAGTTCATGAAACCTACACCCACACCTCCAAACCACGTATTAATCTGCATGTTCAGCATTTCCATCATACCGGAAAGAGGCATCGTTGAATCATGCATACCATTCACAGAGCCATTGGAAGTAACTGTAGTCACAATACTCCAAAGAGCAGTAGCAGCAGACCCTAAACGGACTTCTTTACCTTCCATTGCTCCATTGTCTTGAGCAATTCCCATCTCATCAATGCGCGGATTACCTCCCATCTCCTGCGAAACATTGATGCAAACACCGACAAGAAAAGCAAAAAGCATTACGCTATAGATAGAGTAAGCCATCTTCTTACGTTTGATGTAAAAGCCGAGTGCAATCACCATAGACATTGGTATAATTAGGATAGACCAACATTCTGCAATATCTGTCAAGTAAGTAGGATTTTCCAACGGATGTGAAGAGTTACATCCAAAGTAACCGCCACCGTTCGTACCCAATTGCTTGATAGGAACAATCGCTGCCGTAGGACCTTGTGAAACCAACTGGGTTTGTCCTTCCATCGTCTGAACTTCCAGCTTACCATCAAATCCCATCGGAGTACCTTGTAGAATGAGGATGAAGCCCACAATCAACGAAAGCGGTAATAATACACGTGTACAGCTCAAAACCAAGAACTTCCAGAAGTTACCGATAGTCTTCGTCGATTTAGCAGCCATACCCTTCATGATACCTGCCATAGCTGCCATACCGGTAGCGGCGGTAATGAATTGGAACAACATAATGACGAACAACTGTGTAAAATATGTCAGTCCGCTTTCACCGGAATAATGCTGCAAATTACAGTTCACCATAAAACTGATACATGTATTGAATGCCAGGTCTGGTGTCTGGTTAGCGTTTCCATCCGGATTTAACGGCAACCACTGCTGTGTACAGAGTAGCACCATGCCCCATACAAACCAAAAGGCATTCAGAATCAGCAGGGCTTTCAAGAACTGTTTCCAGTTCATCTCTTCCTCCGGATTGACTCCGGCCACTTTATAAATCAATCTCTCGACCGGCTTCATGAAATCCGACCATGTCTTTTCGCCTTTGTAAACCTTGGCAATATACTTTCCCAGAGGATAGGATATCACAATCAGCAGAACAATCTGCAAGGCTACACCTAAAATTTCAGTGTTCATTTCTCCACTCTCCATTCATTAAAACTTTTCGGGTCTTATCAGCACATAAGTCAGATACCCGAACATTACAATACCTAATACAAATAAAGCTGTGTACATAATTCTCTCTTTTAAATCTTCTCAAACCAATCTACGCATTTCCAGAAAAGCCAAAAGGCGAACAAACCGCTCAATAGGCAAAAAATAAATGATACTGTTATTCCCATGTTTTTACCTTTTAAAATGTTACTACATATTTTTGTCTGCCAGGAATGTGCCAAATATGTGCCAAAAAGAGCGCATATACCATACACCATTAATTATCAACAGAATACATACTAAACAAGTATAAAAAGAAACAGGTTGCACCCTTTCAAAATGAAAAGGTGCAACCTGTTTTGATATGTTTTAGCCCATAGGCACTTTCTGCTTCTAAGCCTGTTTCAAGAATAATCTTGCCACGGTCCTATATCGAAGGTACCTCAGTCGTATACTGAGCCCCCTATTATAGATCTGAGATCTTGTATTCCTCAATCTTCCGATACAACGTCGTCAAACCTATTTTCAATAACCGGGCTGCTTCTGTCTTATTCCCCTTTGTATACTCCAGTACACGGGCAATGTGCCGGCGTTCCATAGCTGAAAGTTCAAAACTGCCGGGACTTGAATCATTGGAGTGTTCATAATGGGCATTCTGAATATCAAACGGCAAATCAGCAATGTCCAGATATCCGCTCTCGCAAACAATCATACTGCGTTCTATCACGTTACGTAATTCACGAATATTTCCCTTCCACGGTTGGGAGTCCAATGCTTCAAGAAATGCGGGAGCTATTTCAACCACCGGACGCGCCAGCTGTTCCGCAAAACTCTTTATAAAAGCCTTCGCCAACAGCCGGATATCACCTGCACGTTCACGCAATGGCGGCAGATGTATCTGAAATACGCTTAATCTATAAAACAAATCCTCGCGGAAACGTCCGGCAACAATCTCCTGAGACAAGTTGCGGTTCGTAGCGGCAATGATGCGGACATTGACACGGGTAGGTTTCGTATCACCTATCTTAATATACTCACCGGTTTCAAGAATACGCAGCAACTTGGCTTGCAGTTCAAACGCCATCTCACCGATTTCATCCAAAAAAATAGTCCCATTATTCGCTTCCTCGAACAGTCCCTTCTTATCCTTCAATGCGCCGGTAAACGAACCGGCTTTATGACCGAACATTTCACTTTCCAGCAACTCCTTGCTGAACGAAGAACAGTTAACCGCTACAAAATTCTGCCGTGCACGCTTACTACTGTAGTGGATGGCCTGGGCAAATACCTCCTTACCCGTGCCCGTTTCTCCAGTCAACAGTACAGGAACATCAGTCCCTGACACCTTCTGAGCTAATGAAACAGCATCCTTCAGGACTTTGGATTCTCCCAGGATAGAATCAAAAGAGTACGTCTGTCCCACCTTCTTCTCCAGTTTTTCCAACCGCACATTCATACGCGCTTTCTCTACAGCACGGCTTATCAGAGGAATAATCTTGTTATTATCGTCTCCCTTGGTGATGTAGTCGAAAGCACCGTTCTTGATGGCCTGCACCCCATCGGGAATATTGCCGTGCGCTGTCAGCAGAATAACTTCCACATTGGGTGCCGCCTTCTTGATAGCCAACACCAGGTCTACCCCATTTCCATCGGGCAGAAACACATCACACAAAACTACATCGGGATTTTGGAGTTCCAGTTGCTTCAGGGCAGCCCTGCAATCACCAGCCTGACAGACGTCATATCCCTCCAACTCCATCATCCGTGTCAGAAGGGTACGGATTTGTACCTCATCATCAATGATTAGAATCTTACTCATATCTATTCGATAAGTTTTTAAACTGATAACGGTAAAAAACAGGGTGTGCAAATATAGGCTTTTCCCAAATACCAACGGCATATCTTTTGAACTTTTATAGGTGAAGGGGCAAGAGCCTGCCACCAACCGGGATATGAATATCCCACCACAGCAATGCCACAGCGGCATTATGCAGGCCTAGTCCCAGTGAAAGCCCCTCATGCCTCCCCCTTCCATTTTGGAAAGAGGCCACCTGAAATGAAAAGCCGGAAGGAAGAACATCCGGATGAATGCAATTATGAAACTGTTAAAAAAGAAACAAGAAATGAAAGTTTGTAAATTCGGCGGAACTTCCGTCGGCACCGTAGAGAGAATGAAACATGTAGCAACACTCATTAAAGATGCAACACCCAAGATTGTGGTACTGTCTGCCACTGCAGGCACCACCAACCATCTGGAGGAGATTGCCGCCAACTTGTTCAACCGTGAAATAGAACAAGCTCACGACCGTATCACCCGGCTGGAATTCCAATTCATCGAATTTGCCAATGGGTTGCTGACCGACGAGAAACTGAAACGGGAAGCAATAGATTATATCCTCGACCGCTTCCAGCAACTTTGGAAATTTACCAAAGATTCCTTCACCTCTGTCGAAGAGAAGGAAGTGCTGGCACAAGGCGAACTTATCAGTACCGCCCTAATGCACTTCTACCTGCGCGAGCTGAAAGTTCCCAATGTACTGCTTTGTGCATTCGACTTCATGCGTATCGGCCCCGACAACGAACCCGACTTGGAATATATAGAACAGAAACTCCGAGAACAGCTTGCCTGCCATCCCGGCATCAATCTCTTCATCACTCAGGGTTTCATCTGCAAGAATGCCTATAACGAAACAGATAACCTGAAACGCGGCGGCAGTGATTACACTGCTTCCCTCATTGGCACCGCCCTCCAAGCAGACGAGATACAAATATGGACGGACATAGATGGCATGCACAACAATGATCCGCGCGAGGTGTCAGGTACCCGCCCCGTGAAACGCCTCAGCTTCAACGAAGCCGAACAACTGGCCTTCTATGGTGCCAAGATACTGCATCCCTTCTGTATCGCCCCGGCACGCCTAAGGAATATTCCCGTCCGGTTGCTTAACTCTATGGAACCGTCGGCAGAAGGCACGCTAATTTCCAACCTGCAGGACGACAATATCATCAAGGCCATAGCCGCCAAGGACCACATCATATACATAAAGTTCGAATCGAACCATAATCTGTGTCCCTATCTGTTCATCAGCAAGATTTTCGACATTTTTGCCAAGTACCGTACCCCCCTCTGCCTGCTGGTATCTTCCAATCTGGACGTATCTGTGGCTATAGACGACTGCACTCGTTTATCGAACATCATCTCCGAACTACGCCAATATGCCCATGTATTGGTAGAAGACCGCATGACCATCGTCTCCGTGGTGGGCAACATGCAATGGGAATATGCCGGGTTTGAGGCAAAGATTATGGAGGCGCTAAAGGACATCCCCCTACGGATGATTTCATATGGCAGCAGCAATAATGATGTGGCATTCGTCATTAAGAATACAGACAAAAAAAGGGCTTTACAAGCCCTAAATGATAAGTTATTCCAACCGGAATATGCAGAACGGAACTAAAAGAAATGGTTCCGTATCTCCTTCGCGATGTAACGGCCCATCAGCTCCTGCCCCGGTTTGTCGGGATGCAACCCGTCGCGCAGATAGCGCCCGCTACCGGAAGGCTGCTCAAACTTTTCGGTGATACCACAGTTGGAGTAACAGTCTATCAGCTGCACGGAAAGCGCCCGGCACAACTCACGCAAGATGGCAATCTTCTGCAGATTCAGTGCATTGTGTTCGGGGTTGCCGGTCTGAATCGGCGTGCACACGAATACGCGGCATTGGGGATAATGCTCCAGAATGGTCTGAATGGACCAACGGGCACCGCCCGCCATGGTGTTGACATCTACTTCATCGAGCGTCTTCCCTTTAAGGGCCTCTTCGGCACTACCCAAGTTACGGTCATTCGTTCCCATAGAGAACACAAAGACATCGGGCGCAGGGTAAGCGCCACTTTCCACTTCGGCTATGAACTTCTGGATATGCACCTTTGACACGTTGTTGTGCCGCATCTGTAACTCATGCTTATCCTCCGTAACCTGCCAACCGCCGGAGATGCCGGCAAAAGCTTCGCTGCCATAATCCTGAGTATCGGGATGGCATGCCCATGTGGCAGAACCGACCGCCACGTTGTGATGTGTAGCGAATCCGAGTTTATCCACTACAGTCTTAGACCATTGTTCGCCTGCGGTAATGCTGTTTCCATCGCACCCGAAGTTCAGCTTGCTGAAGTCCGGATAAAGAGATTGCGCATGCAGCGCAATCCCCATCCAGACAAGAATCCCCAAAACCATCAATCTATTCATCTTCTTATGATAGAAAACCTATGAAAAACGTTCAATAATTTCCATGCACATACGTCCGTTGTGATACGGACATTTCCAGAATCCCGCCTTGTCATCATCGGTGTTCACCGTGCCGTCGGCACGCACGCTCCAATGCCATTCTCCGTACTTGTAGTCTACCAGATGCTGCTTGATGAAGTCCCAACATCGGAGAGCCTTCTGCATGGCCACTTCGTCATCAAAGTGCTGGTAGAGGTTGGCATGTCCCACTACGTTCTCGGCCTGCACCCACCAGTGGCGGTCAGTATCGGTCTTTCCTTTATCCAGAAAAGTCTCGTATATCATGCTGCCGTCGGGCGTCAATCCTTCATCGGCAGCGGCAGCGATGTATTCTACAAGTGGTTCCACTTTCTCCAGGAGGTCCTTATCGCCCAGAACAAGGGCAGCCTCGTGTATCAACCAGGAGGCTTCGATGTCGTGCCCATAGGAGACAATGCGGTATTTACTAACCCAATCATCATTGAAGAACAATTCCAGATGACCGGTCTTGATATTCAGAATCCGTTCCGTGAAAAGGCCTATCAAATTGCGCAGTTGCCTCTCCAGACGGGTATCCTTCCACACGCGGAAAAGATTGGTATAAGGTTCCAGAATATGCAGATGGGTATTCATCGTCTTGCGCTCGTTCTCATCCTTGGCGCTGAGGCGCATGTCGGCTATTTCTCCCCATTCGCGGGTCAAGGCTTCGCAATAACCGTTTTTCACGGGGTCGAAGCTATGCTCTTCGATGGTCTCGAACAAGCGGATGGCATATGCCAGCGCTTCATCATCGCCCGTGGCACGAGCATATTCACTCAGCCCGTAGATGGCGAACCCCAAAGCATAAATCTGCTTCTTGGTATCGAGCGGATTGCCTTTATAGTCGAGAGACCAGTAAACTCCACCAAATTCATTGTCATAGAAACGGTCGATAAGAGTACGTTTGGCACGCGTAGCCGTTTCCAGATACTCCGGCCTCTTCAGCAAGCGGTATGCAGCCGAGAAGGTCCACAAGATGCGGGCGTTCAGGATTGCCCCCTTTTCTGCTTCGGGCTTCACCTCCTCCCGGCCCGTGATACGGCCGTAGAAACCGCCGTTCACTTCATCCGTCATTCTATTTATCCAGAAGGGGAGGATATTGGAAACCAGCTCCTCCTCCATCTCCTGTTTCATCTTCTTGATATCCACAAGTTTTTGAGTTATGAGTTATAAGTTATGAGTTATTCTGCTAAAGGTTCTCACGGCGCTCTTTCAGGTCTGCATTGATGGCTGCCATACGCGTCTTATTCAATGGATAGATGAATACGACAACGATGGAAAGTGCGGCTATCGCAGCAGGAATAAAGCTCATCAGATACTTCAAGCCATCCAGCGCCTCGGGAGTCTGCACGGCATTCTCTGCGGTATTGTAACCGAAGAATGCCAACAGTGCCATTACTGCCCAGCCTGCAAATGCACCGCCAAACTTCTGCGCCATAGAACCGGAAGAGAATATCAGCCCCGTAGAGGATGTGCCATCCTTTTGCTCGGCATAGTCCGCCACATCCGCATACATGCTCCAAATCAACGGAGATACGATACCGGTGCAGATGGAGATAAGCACCTGGAAAATCATCATCAGCCACCATCCCAGCCCGTCATTCGGCACAAAGAAGAAGAGCACGCTGAGCACTACCAGGCACACGAGCGAAATGATATAAGTGGACTTCTTTCCAAACTTCATGGACAGAGGCACAGCCAGCGCCACACCAATCATATTACACACTTCACCCACCATCAGGAACAAGCCGGCATACAATACCAGATTGAACACCCCGAAATCGAGGAATGCATTGGCACTGATATAGTCCTTGAAGAAGTAGGCGGCAGTAGCTCCGCGTACCGTATTGAAGAAATTCGACAACAACGCCGCACCATTCAATATCCACCAAGGCGAATTGCGCACCAGTGACTTCACATCCTTACCGATGGATTCGGACGCCACACTCTTGACATGCTCGCGCGTCATGCTAAAGCAAAACAGAAAACCCAAAAAGCAGAGCGTGGCAATGCATACCATGGCATATTGCCAACTGGAAGCATTGCTATAGTCCATTGATTTAAACCAATTACACAATGGCTCCCATGCTCCCAAAGCGATAAAACTACCTCCGTATGCAAAAAACATACGGTAAGAAGAGAAAACCGTTTTTGTGTTCGAATCATCAGTCATTACTCCCAACATAGCCCCGTATGGTACATTGATTGCCGTATATACCGTCATCATCAAGATGTAAGTGACATAAGCCCATACCAGCTTACCCGTTGTCCCCATGTCGGGCGTTGTAAAAAGTAAAATCCCGGCAATGGCAAAAGGAGCTGCAATCCACAACAAATAAGGACGGTATTTACCCCAACGCGTATGAGTACGGTCTGCAATGACTCCCATCATCGGATCGGACACTGCATCCCAAATACGTGTCACCAGCATCAGCAATCCTGCATCAGCCAAGCTCAAGCCAAAAATATTCGAATAGAAGAACGGTAAGTAATAGGAGAATATTTTCCAGAACATAGAGGAAGACATATCCCCGAAACCATAACCGATTTTCTCTTTTAGTGTTGCCATAGTATGTTGTATTTTTATTATTTCATTATCTGCAAATTCTTGTCTATCAGCTTCTTCAACGTTTCTACCGAAGCTGATGAAGACAAGCCGTCAGCAGGCGTATTCATGCAATAGTCCACCAGCTTATCAATGGTAGAGGTAGCCACATGCATCCGCGTGTCGGAAGAAGCGTAGTAGATGAATACTGTTCCGTCTTCGTCGGCAATCCAGCCGTTGGTGAAAAGTACATTGCTTACGTCACCTATACGCTCCTCACCCTCGGGTACCATAAAGGCCCCACCGGGAGTGGCAATCAGTTTCGTCGGGTCTTCCAGGGAAGTCATGTACATATAGAGCACATAACGCAATCCGGCGGCACAACCGCGGACACCATGAGCCAGATGCAACCATCCTTTCGGAGTCTTGATGGGATGCGGACCTTCACCATTCTTCACCTCCTTGATGGTGTGATAGTAGCGCTGGTCGATAATCTTCTCTTCCTTCACCTCAGCATGGGTTATGTCGTCCACCAGCGCCCAGCCGATACCACCACCGCTGCCGGCATCAATAAAGCCATCCTGCGGACGGGTATAGAGGGCATATTTGCCATCTACAAACTCCGGGTGCAGCACTACGTTGCGTTGCTGGCTCTTGGTCTTCAGGTCGGGCAGGCGTTCCCAGTTCTTTAAATCCTTGGTGCGGGCAATGGCAGCTGTAGCCGTAGCCGAGGACAAATCACCGGCAGGCGCATTGTCGTCGTGGCGTTCGGCGCAGAAGATACCGTAAATCCAGCCGTCCTCATGAGCCGTGAGGCGCATGTCGTATACATTCGTTGCCGGAATCGCGTCTTCGGGCATGGTGATGGGATAATCCCAGAACCGGAAATTATCAATGCCGTTGGGACTCTCGGCTACGGCAAAGAACGACTTACGGTCAGCGCCCTCTACACGTACCACCATCAGATACTTGCCATTCCACTTAATGGCCCCCGAATTCATGGTCGCATTCATACCGATACGTTCCATCAGGTACGGGTTGGACTTCTCATCCAAATCATACCGCCAGAATACAGGTGTATGAGCAGCCGTCACTACCGGATATTTATAGCGGGTGAATATGCCATTGCCGTCTTCCACGGCCACATTCTTTCTCGTAATCAACTCTTCGTGTCTCTGAAAGAGCCTCTCTACCTTTTCTTTAAAAGCTTCCATGTCTGTTATATTGATTGTTTGTTTATTGATACAGATTTACATCAGCTGCAAACAGCGTCTTGGGATTGTTATAGAACTCCACAAAATCCTCCGCAGATGTCTGTCCCGGATAGGGGGCATAGTAATGGGTCACCTTTTCACGGGCATTGCGCCACACCAGCACATAGGCAAGCGGATATTTCTCCAACGCAGGCAGCAGAGTACCAGTCCACCATTTGGCATCGGGAATTCCTTCGTAACCGGTTTCGGTCACAGCAATCACCTTATTGTGTGCTTTCCCTACACTGTCGATAATGGAAAGTGCCCTATCCATCCCGGCAAGATAGGCATCCCGATCGAACTGATAGGTATCGAAACCGATAACGTCTATCAACTCATCGCCCGGATACTTCTTCAAATATTCCGTCGTGTCCTTGGGTTCCGTGCCCGGAGAGTAAGCATAAAGTGCATTGTCCACTCCTTTGGCCTGCAGAGTATCCACTGTCATGTGCCACAATGCCTTATACTCTTCAGGGGTACACAGTTTTTCGCCCCACCAGAACCAGCTGCCGCTGTGTTCGTGCCAGGGACGGAAAAGTACGGGTATCTTCACGCCGTCCGCCGTCTTCAACGAATGAAGGAAATCGGCCACTCCTCCCAACCAGCCGGCAAATTTCTGGTGATTCTCGCCACCAGGCAAGATGGACTTCACCACCGTCGTATCCGATACATCCCAGGCATCACCGCCCGTCTTGGGATTGCGCGCATGCCAACTGAGCGAAACCATGCCGCCCCGCTGATACTGATTGATTATCTCTTTCCTGATTTTATCGAAGGGAACCTTATCCAGATTGGCGGCATTCCCAAGTTCCAGCTCTCCCAAATCAAAGCTGATAACAGCCGGATAGTCGCCACACACGCTTTTCACATCCGAACGGCCTTCCTCACCTTCCCAGCCGATACCATATACCGTATCGTCATGATGGCCGAGCATGATACCTTTGGAAGGGATTTTTTTCAAGTTAGCCAGTAAGTTCTCCGTTTCCTGCGTACGCGCAGCAGCCGTCTCTTCATTCACACTCTGTTCTTTCTTGGAAGAACCGCAGGCGGTCAACAGACTTGCCGCCAGAATCATCATAGCAAATTTTACTTTTCTCATATCCATGTTTTTCAATCTGGTATTGTTATTGGTAACACTAATTCCTGGCACAAAGATAGCGGATTGCACCAAGAGAAAATGATACAATTTTATCCCTTTACTGTATTAAAAAGCAGAATATAAAAAACGTATCATCTAACTTTCACCGGAACGCGCTTCCGCGAGACAATTCCCCGTTCCACTTTCCGGCGTTCCAGCTTCACCGGTTCGCTTGTAAAATCGGGAACATTGTACGAGTAGACCAGACGGTCGTAATACTCCCAAGGATTTTCCTGAGGAAGCAGGAAAGGCTTGCCCACCACCCCATTCTCATCCATACTTGCCAGATACAGACGGGTATAAAGCCCATCTCCCCTGCGGCTACTGAACACAAACCATCGGGAGTTGCTGCTCCAGTTATGGAAACTTTCCGTATCATCGCTGTTCACCTCCTTTATGGGACGCATACCGCCATCCTTCAAATCCAACAGCCATAAATCGGCTTCTTTATGCCAAATTGAGAAATTCCCGTAATCCGACAAAGTAAACATGATATACTCGCCATCGTACGAGGGCCTCGGGAAGGAGATGCTTTTCTTCATAGCTGCCGCATTGACCAGCGTATCTATCTTTTCGCCAAATGTCCCGTCTTCCGGATTGAAATCTATACTACACAAGCTATAACGTATTTCCTTATATTCCGCCGGTATCGGCTTGGCCTCCGCAGTACAGAAATACAGTTTGCGTCCGTCCGGTGAAAATACTGGAAAGGTTTCGAAGACTTCCTTCTTCTGAAGCAAGGGAGAGAGCAGTAATTCATGTGTCTCGGGATGATAGACCAGTACATCCGATTCCAAGTCGAGCACTTCCACACGCTCATCCTTCACCGCATGGAAAGACTGGCGCGTATTGTTGACAGAATAGGCAATATATTTGCCGTTTGGATGCCAATAAGGGTACACCCCCGCAGAGAGAGTGGAATCCGTTTTCGTATCCAGCATTTCGCGCTTCCCGTCTATCTGCATCAAGGTCCCTCCGTTCTTTCCACGGATATGCAGGCTCAGATGGTCCGGATTTGTTTTGTTGAAAGCATGACAATTCAGGCACATGCCCGGCACCATGGTATTCTCCAGCAAGGGACGCTCCTCGAACGAAGCAAGGTCACGCTCATAAATGCCCATCTTGCTATAAACTTCATATCCGGGAGCCAGCTTGCGGTATACCACCCCATAATCTATAGGATACGGACTGACATACATGGGAAAAGAGCGGTACTGTTTCCACTCGCCGTCTTTCCGGATACATACCGTAAACAGAAGGCTATCACCCTTGTTCTCCTCCAAAAGCTCTTGCCATGCATCTTGCGGAAATGATACTATTTTATCATTTACGTGCATCTCTCCGGACTTTCCTCCGGTCACGGTCACATCCACACGTTCGTACGCTCCACCAATACAATTGAAATTCATAGGAGCAATGGTTGCAGGAATAGTCACACCGATATAGTCGGGATAGATATCCGGCCATTCATCCACCCTTTCCGGGGAAGTCACCGGATTGCCGCAAGCGGCAAACCACCATGCAGCCATTATGCAAACAGCTATATTCTTCATCTTTTTCATTTTACTTTCTTAGTAGCAAATAATTCCAGTATGTACTGCCGAAACGCGCCTCCAACATCTGCCGGGCATTCTGCTGCGAGGTATATATCCGCGCAAATTCCGTTACATCCCGCACCACTTGGGGCGAAATGCTCCACGGCATACCCTGGAAGTTCTTGTGCGTCTGTGTCCATACATATATCAACGCCTCTTGATAGCTGCGGGGAATATGGTCGTAGCCGGCATGCTTACCCAGCGGATAGTACTTCATGAAACGTTCCAAATCACGTTGCTGCAGGACATAGGCCAGCATATACTCAAATGCCATCCGGTTCCGGTGGTTGTGCTGGTAAAGCAGCCCCAGCATGATGTCCGTTTCCTGGCTGCTGAACAAGAAGTCTTCCGTATAGCGTATCTGCCTTAACCAACCCCACTCCTTGTGGGCATTGATTTTTTCCTCATTATACAGATAGGTCATGGCATCCTCTGCCCAATCCCTGTAGAAGATTGTCTTCCTCAACAAACGCAGGTACTTGGCTGCCACTTCGTATTGCCCGTTTATCAGGTTCGTCTCTGCCAGACGCTTGAAGCAACGGCCACTCTTGTTGAAGTTAGGTATGGCCTCCATCGCCTCAAAAGTGAAACGCTGTGCCGTATTGACCATACCCAAATGATAGTATGCCTCACTGGTGGGCAACGGAGAAGTAAAATCACGCTGAAACTCCGGCAGCAGCCCTTCCGTCCCGTTCTGGTAAAACTCGAACATACGGTCGCCCATCTGTCCCGTCTTTCCCAAAGCAAGATTCAGGCAGGTCACGCCGAAAGGTGAAACCGGTGACTTCTCTTCTGCCTTTTCTATAATCTCCTGCCATTGTTTATTACGTACCAGCTGGTCATACTCCATCGCTTCCTCTTTATCCATATCGCAACCGGCCGCCACGTAGTAATAGCCGAACAATGTTACCGCCACCACTTGCAGAACTCCATAAAATACCGGCTTCTTCTTCAAAGCGGGCAAAGCGGACAGCAGGAAGGGGAGAACAACCAGTAATACGGCAAGCCCTATCTCTATCCAGGGAATCACTGCCGGGAAACGGTAATATCCTATACCACCCATCAGACGGTAAATGGGGAATTGTACCCACATGCTTGCCAATAGCGGACAACCGATACCCCACAATCCTACACCCCAGAACACTCCGACACCACCCCAGAAATTCTTACCTTTAAGATTCAACCGGAACTCGCGTACAATCACCCAGCCCATAAAGATGAAGTGTGCCGCACCCGCTGTCCAGTAAAGCAGCGGAAGGACTATCAGAATGTATGCCACACGCTGCCACTTCCCTTTCAAATCCGCATACCAGCAGGATGCAGACAATGCTAACAGCAGAGCCACCACCAATGACAGCATCGCATTTTCATCACCCATGAAATGCCACAAGACAATGATGGGCAGAAAACTCAGCGGATAATACACATCAGCCGCACCCTGCTCCTTCGCCAGTTTCCAAACCAACCGTTGCAACAACACGTACAAAAAAGCCAGAATACAAGCTCCCGCCCACACGTGATAATAGAACTGCGTCAGATACTCAGCGATATAATCGGCCAACCCACCGGGAACCACTATCCGTTCCCACCAGTAGTCGGCATCGAACAAGAAAAGCTGGAACTGCTCCTGATAGGAAATATGGGCCGGATATACGCTTCCCCAAAAGAGAAGCACCGCTACGCCAAAAAGTATCGACAACCCTATCTTCCAAGTCTTTTTCAGAAATAAGAACATTTACTATTTACAATTTATTATTTACAATTTGGTACTCTCTGTATGTCTTGTCATTTGAATTCCTCAGCCTTCAGTTGCCGGTTTATCCGCTTGATGGAAGAAGCATCAAAAGGAACGGGAGTAGCCGACAAATCGGGAATATTGTAGGATTTCAATGTCAAATCGTCTTTTTCAGGGTCCGACTGGGGTAGCACAAAAGGCTTATGCGCCTTCCCTTCAGCATCCAGATAGGCAAAATAAACCCGCCCGTACTGCCCGTCACCCCGCTTGCTGGCAAAGGCAAACCAACGGCTGCCTGACGACCAACTGTGATAAGTGTCCGAACGGCTGGAGTTGACCATTGGCAGGGAGTCGATGGCGCCCGTCTGCAAATCCATCAGCTGCAATTCCGTCTCCCGGTGCCAAATGGGGAATGTTCCATAATCAGCAACGGTATAAAGCAGGTAGCGTCCGTCCGGTGAGGCTTTCGGATGACACACGGAGCCTTTCTCCAGCCGGGCATTCCAAAGGGTATCCACGCGGTCACCCCATGCGCCGTGATTGGCATCGAACGCAATGCGGCAAAGCGAATAGCGTAATTGCTGTACGCTGTCCGGCAATGGCACAGTCGGAGCTGAGCAGTAATATATCCATTTCCCATCGGCAGAGAATGTGGGAAAAGTTTCCAATACGGTGGAATCCGCCGTAAGCGGAGATAGAATCATCCGGTTTCCGTCAAAATCGGCGACAGCCAAATCGGAGACGGTATCGTAAACTTCCAGACGGCGGTTACTTTCCGTATGGAACATGGGAATAATCACATTAGACGAGAACACACCATACCGCCCGTCAGGATGGAAATCCCCGTAGACAGCCGCAGATATCATCTGTTCATTCTTCAAGGCAAGCTTACGGAGCTTGCCGTCACGGTTCAGGACAGTCCCCCCTCCCTCACCCCGAAGATGGAACATCGAAAGGTTGCCACTATTTCCTCCGTGCACATGACAGTTCATGCACTTGCCGTCTGTCTGACTGTTATCCGCCAAAATACGCTCTTCGAAATTCTCAATACAACGTTCACGTATCTGCAAGGTATTCCATACCTCATAACCGGGCTCTATCAGACGGTAACTGACATAGGCGTCAAGCTTGTCCGCCACTACCTGCCATGCAAAGGAAGGATAGCGCAGCCAGCGGCCGTCGGTACGGGCAGTAACAGTTACTTCCAAAGTATGTTCCTTCTCCGCTTCAAGCAATGCACGCCAAGCTTTCAAGGGGAATATCGCCTTGTTCCCGCGCGCATTTATCTCCAAGCTGTCCGATGCTCCCTTTACACTCACGCATACCGCATCCACCCCTTCATTCCGCACAAGGAAATTCAAAGGAGCCACATTGTAGGGAATGGTTACATCCTGATATTCCGGATAGAGCACCAATAACCGGTCTGCAGGCTGTACAGACTCCGGACGGGGACTGCAAGCATATAGGCAGTAGCACAGTAACAGCCCCACAACAACTTGTATATATTTCATATCTATGTTCATCATAAATCACTTCCCCTTTTTCATCGTAGCATAGTGGAAATAAAACCAATATGTTTTTCCGTATTTGGCTTGCAAAGGGGCACCATTACCACCATTCGCCTCGTACAGTCGGGTATAATCGCCAAATTCATCCAATACTTGAGGCGGTATATTCCATTTTTCCACTTCATCCAACGAAGCCTTTTTCCCGGCAAGATAGATAAGTAAACCTTCGGCATACAATCTGGAAGGAAACTTCTTTGCAGCAAACTCCCGATAATCTCCGGCGAAAGCCCCAATATCCTTATTCAGCAAATCAAAGCAGAGAAGGTAATCGCATGCCAACGTATTATCAGGATTGTTACGCAACAGATGACGAAGTGAAAGCGGAATGTCGGCAGAAGAACGCAAAGTATCCGTTGCAGGCAACAACAACCGCTTCCGTTCCAGCCATTGGCAGACTTCGGCCGTCTGTTTTCCGGGAATACGTCGTTCTGCCCAATCACGGTAACACATTGTCTTTTGCAGGAGACGAAGATATTTCATAGCCGCCGCCTCATCACCGTTCACCAGGTTGATTTCCGCCAAACGCTTGACAGCTCTTGCCCCGGTGTGGTGCGGAGAAAAAATCATTCCCAGAATGGCGGCATGTTCAGCCATCGTCATATCTCCCAACGCAAACCAGACTTCATTGGCTGCATAAATAGTGAGGTAGGTAGAATGGGGAGCCACAGGCAGAAACAGCCCTTGCGAAGCCGGTTGATAACCATCCATCAGCCGGTCGGGAAGCCGGTTCTGCTGTGCATTCAGCAAATTATAATAATAGGCAGTGAACGGAGAGCGGTATTCACCCTCCACCAACAGTTTCCGTACTTTTTCCGAACGGCCGAAATACATTTCCGAATCCAACGCCAAAAGATATTCCCGCCCTAAATCGGGCATATTGTACCATCGTGACGACCAATCGCCACAGCCAAACAGCCAATAGCCGGACAATACCGCCAATATGCTTACCGGTAAGCCCGACTTCCACGAACGTCGCATGCAGCTACGGCACAACAACAAAACACCTCCGATACCGGTTAAAGCGATTGTGCCGGAAAGCGGATAACTCAATCCGCATTGCCTTCCTGCCTCCCAAGCCACCGCCAACACCGTAGGAATCCACGCCCAACGTCCCATGTACGGAGCCAACAAACGAAACACCACCACTCCCCAAAGCAACAGCACGACAGCCATTATGGTCGGGCCACCCCCTTCGTAATAAAAGAATTGAGTGAGGAAATCTCCTGACAGACGTGCCAGAGCCGCCGGATGCCGCAGATACCCGGCCAATGGTTCGGTGGCAAGCAAAAAGAGCTGTGTCTGCTCCCGATGGAACAGATGATAGGGCAATATCCGGAAGAAAAAAAGAAACAACGCCAAAGCACCGATTCCTGCCGCTCCCCATTCAATGTATTTCCTTCTGCAAGCTTTCATCCAACAGTTTTTGTTGTTCTTCCGTCAAGGAGCCACGCACCATCTTCCGCATGAATGTCCCCAACGTATTGTTTCCCTGCTCTTTCAAAAACAGAAAGTTCGTTTCCTGCTCCTGCATCCTCAGACTGTCACGTATCCGTATCAGATGCAGTGAATCTTTTCCGGTGGCATTCCGTAGTCCCGTCCGGATAAAATGGTAAGCCTCTTGCTTCTTTTCCCTCCCCTCTTTCCATTTCTGAAGGGCATCATTTTGCGGAGTGCCCGTTACCGAACCGACAGAGTCGGCCTTCACATGTATGGTTCCCGGCTCCGTCACCACCAGCAGTTCCTGGATGTAGATACGCAGCAGATGGCGCAGACGCAACACCCTCATCTCCTCCCCTTGTCCGGAAAAAGAAAAAGAGGCATTGGTTATCTTTACAGAATCCACCCGCCCCGGCGCATTCTCCATCGGCACGAGGTATATCCATTCCCCGTCGTATTTCACCGACGGCAACGTTCCTTCAATCACATAATTCTGTCCGGAATTTCCACAACTTGCCCAAAGAAGGCAACTGATACAGAAAAGCAAGATACGTGTTTTCATCCTTATACATTAGAATTTCAACAAAGGTAGGCGTTTACCAACTGTCAGCCTAATATTCAATTAACCAAAGATAATATTTTTAATCAGAGATTTTCTTCACCGCCATACACTCCATTTCCACCAGCCACCCCGGGCGACAGACGGGAGCCAGCGTAATCACTCTCGGCGTATCGGGAAAACGCTTGTCAAACATCTCTTTCACTACAGCATAATCCGCAATATCACGCAGATAGACAATGATATGCCCTACATCTCCAAAGCCGCAGTCAGCTTCCTTCAGCAGAGCCTCCACATTCTCCCACATCCGTTCTGTCTGACGGCGTACATCTCCGGCATACATCACTTCCCCACGGTTGTTGATACTCGCCGTACCGGAAATGAGTACTTGCCGACGGTCGTCGTAATCCACCGCCGTTCCCCGTTCGAAACTGACTCCATACTCATAAGTGGGGTTCAGATGTGTGCGGGCATAGAGATATTTGATTTGTCCGGGCTTTAATCCCGCTACAGCAAAAGCGTCAAGCATCACCAATGCTTTCGGATCGGCATGACGCCCACCGATACCGGTACTGGCAATATAGTGCGTGTTCTCCGTCAGGTTCTGGGTGACGAACATCTCATTGCGTGCCTTGACTACACCGGCATAATTGCAATCCACATTCTGCACAAATATCCAGGTACGCAGGCAATTGTCGGCCAGAGTACACCCTTCCTCCATCAGTTGCATGGCATAGTCGTTGAGCAAAAGACGCATCTGGTATTCCGAATTGGCGGCACGATTGAAGCTGCCTCCCATCCAGATCTGGCGGTAAGCACCGTGTTTCACTTCATACAGTCCGTTCGGCAGCACTCGTGTCTGCACATCGGTCTGCAGATAGGCCCACAAAGCAATCTTGGTGCCATCCAGCGGAGGCTGTTCCACCACAGACAGCGCGCAATCGGAGCTTTCCGCCGTAGCGGCAAGCAACAGTTCCGCTTGGTTGGCGGCATCACTCAGGAAGTATCTTTTAAAAACCGCCACGGCTCCGGACAGTTCTTTTTTCAGTAAAGCGGCATACGCATCCAACACGACATTCATCTGTTCACGATAGGTCTGTTTCGGGTCAGTGGCATGTATCATCACATGGTATTCCGTCACTCCGCCGGTCACAACAAATGCAGCCACTTCCGCCCTGCCTGAAGGATAAGAGTATGATGTGTATTTCATATCATTAACAAGAGATTGTTTCAATCGCAAAGATAAGTTTTTTATCCGACAAGGAGTAGTGAAAATCGCAACTTTCGCTTGTTTTGTTCTTATAAAAAAGTTACTTTTATAGAAATCTATAAAATATACAGTTATTATGAGCGAAAATATTTATCCCATCGGCATCTACAACCTGAATTAATAGGAATCTATGTCAATCCGTAATGAGACTATAAACCGGCTTTCTCTTCCTTCACCCCTTCACCTTTCGCATTATTTCCCTATCGTTCAACCCTTTCCGGTGAAACTTCTTTCTTCCTTCTCACCACCTCATATACATTGCCGTACTTCGTATGCCGGCGTTTCAGTCCCACCCGCAGCAGCACCGAACCGAACTGCATGGGATTGCTGCCACGCATCAAGGCGGGATGCGTTTTTTGTAACTCATCAAAGATGTCGGCGGCAGTCAGGTCGAAGCTCTTCTCTGCCGGAAGCGGGGTACGAAACAAGCTGTGAACCGCCTCCTCCACAAGGCTGACACGATAGAAAGCCTCGTTATGCCATTGCAGTTCCTCCTCCTCCGGCTTGGTGAACCAGTTGCGCCGCCCGGCAATGAGTTCCGCTTTCAGTTGGGCAAAAATCTGGTCGTGCTCTATGCCTATGCAGTCAATATTGTGCTTCACCTCGATGCAGAGGAAGCGCCGGCTCCCGGTGGGGTCGGTCAGCAGGTCGAACCGGTTGCTGGTGCCGATGAACGAGGCGATACGGGGCAGTTGCCTGAAGTTCTGCTGATAGGCCTTGCGGATGTTGAGCACCGACATCTGCATCAGATTTTTCAGTAAGGGCATTTTGTTGTCGGCATACTTGTCGAACTCGTCCATATTGAGCAGCCCCATTTCCGCCAGCATTCTCTCAGCTTGTCCCTGCGAGGTCAGTTTCAGGTTGTCGGCGTAGTAACGCGTCAGCACGTCAGGCATCAAGGCGCGACAAAAGCTGGATTTCCGTCGTCCCTGCTCGCGGCTGACGAGAACGGGAGCCACGCTGTTGGCATGCAGTCCGGACACGCCCATCCATTGCGAGGCAAGTCCCAGCATCCAGGTATGGAATCCCCGCACCCAGTGAGGCCGAGAAGAGACGCGGCAGGCAAGCGCAGTCAGCCGGTCCTTGCCGTCCCAATCGGGCAGTTCGTCCATGTAGAGCAGGAAGGGATGGTAGGCAGGGATGTAAGTGGAATAGACGTATCGGTTCAAGTCCTTGTCCCAGCAAGGAATACCTTCGGCATGGGCTTCGATGCAGAAAGTGTTCAACTCGCGCTTGCCCACGGGGGTGAAGGCGGCAGAGCGTTGTCCGGCGGGGCGGAACTCGGTTTCATCCGTCAGCAGATTATAGCGAAAGTCGTAGCGCGAAGTGAGGAACTCCTCGATGTCGCCGCTCAGTGCAGTCACGGTGCTTGCGGCTTTCGCGCTCCGGCGGCGCTGCTCTTCCCGCTCCTTCCAGTTTCGGTCGGTCGTTTCTTTTTGTGCGTGTTTCAGCCTTTCGGAAAAGGCTATCAGTTGTCCCGCTTCCTTCAAGAGCCGGTGTTGCTGCAAAGTCATCAGTTTTTTCTTCATAAATATTTTTTATTAAAATGATTATTGGGAGGTTTCGAGGAAGGGAATCATCCTTTCTTTCCTCTCGCCTCTTCGCCAAAGTTACTGCCTGCCGAGGGCGTTTTGCAAACCATTCTCCGCTTATTCTTCAAAAATCATTCCTGCCGACAAACATACTTATTTATGCTTCGGAACCCTTTATTTTCAGTACCTTTGCACGGTTCTTTATAAGTGAACGCCCCGGGTCGTCCAATCGACTGACTTAGGTCGTTCAATCGAACGACCCGGGTTATTCGTTCGGCCGACCGGAGTCGTTCACTTACAGGAAGACACTTCCGAGGGAAGAAACAAGTATGTTGAACGCACTAAAACCTATTGATATGGCAATACTATATGACTGGTACGAGAATCCGGGCACTAATGAGGAAGCCCCTGAAGAGAGAGGCCTCCATCCCCGCCCGTTGCTCAACGGGAAAGTAACCATGCGGCAGCTCTACAACCGCGTGCATGCCCGCAGCTCGCTCACGGTGGGCGACGTGATGAACGCGATAGACTGCCTGGCGCAAATTTGCGGCGAAGAACTGCGCGACGGCCACGAGGTGCACATCGAAGGGCTGGGCTACTTCGCCCCCACCCTGGAAGCCACACAGAAAGTGACCCGCAGCACCCCGAACAAGCACCTGAAACTCCGGCTGAAAAGCATCAGCTTCCGTCCCGACGTCAGGCTGAAACAAGCGATGACGGGAGTCAATGCCATCCGCAGTAAATACACCCGCCACTCCCTGAAGCTTTCGGAAGTGGAGATAGACATGAAGCTGAAAGAATACTTTGCCGACCACGACGTGCTGATTCGCAGTGACTTCCAAGCGCTCTGCGGCATGGCGCGCACCACCGCGAACGTCCACCTGAAACGGTTGCAGCAAGAGGGCAAGCTGAAGAATGTGGGGAAGCCCACGCAACCCATCTACCGGGCCATGCCGGGATACTACGGCGTGTCGCGCGATGCAAAGGCGGGGCGATGAGGGTGGAAAGCGGTTTCACCGGGAAAGCCAATGAACAGGAGGATGGGAGAAGGAGGTGAAGGAGATGCAGGGATAAAAAGAAACATTCTGCGCCCTGAAATCAGGGGTAATACAAAAAGGAATGTGAATTGCATCCGGAAAGGCAATAGAGAATGAATGCGAAAAGGCGAATCTCACGACTCGCCTTTTCCTGATTTAACCATTAAACAATTGTACTATTCGGTTAATGCATTTACAATTATCCGATGTTACGGGCGACTAATAAAGTCGGGGGGGTAACGACAACTGCTTTGAGTTGAATAATTCATTTATAGATTATTCTTAAAGTGCCTTTTTAGAAAACACAATGGAGAAGAATGACGCAGGAACTGTGAAAGTCCTACCAGCAGAAAGCGGTTGTCTAACATTTCCATACTCCAAATAAATATAATTTCCATTGGTAGCACTCAAAGATTTTATAGTGTATGTGCCTGGCTTAATGTAAAAGTAATGAGCACCGCCTATATGTCCGGTATAATTAAAGATACCATATTCTTTTTTGTCAGAATCAACCAACACCCCACCGCCGTTTGTCTCTATTCCATACACTTTCATTATATTGTAACCTACTTTGGAAGGAGGAACATTATCATCAGTACCCGATGCTTGAACAATACTTGGAGTAGAGATTGTTCCTATATAATTTAAAGAAATATAGCCACCTCCTGTCACTTCGAAAATTGTACCAACCGTAAGTGCGCCCCAATTAGATTGTGCTGTACAATCCTCTAAAGCGACCACGCGGTAAACGCCATAAGCCAAGAAATAACAATATGGAGCAGCATTTGGGGTAGTAGTTCTCAAAACATACTGTTGACCACTTTCGTCACAAACAGTTATGCTTACGGCTACCGAAGCGTCAGCACCTCCTATCGGAAGTACAACCCGAGCATATCCGGTTGGTGTGGGAGGTACATTACTATCCATTGTATACGGTCCCAAAACATCCGCTTTAACAAAAAGAGCACAGAAGAACAGTAATATCAAAAAGAAAGTTCGTTTCATTGTTGCATTTTTTTAATTAGTAATAAAAGTATACGAGTGGTCGTTACCCACCCGTACCTTTCAATATTAACTATTTTTTCTTGAAGTTCCAGAACCATGCCGTACCCCAAGCGCCAGCACCGGGTTCAGGAGCACAAAGACGAAGTTCATCTTCTGTAATCTTCAAAATATGATACTCATACTGACGTGCATTTCCTTGATTCGGCTGTATACCTAACAATGGAATAGTACCAGAGAACTCCATAGTACCTACATCCCAACCGGATTGCACCACATCTTCTGACACCTTGACAGAACCACTTTCACCACGACTTGTCTGAACACCAGTCAAACTAAGTGAGAACCAACCATTTAATCCATCATCAGGCAATCCTTTTCCTACAGCTTGTTCATCAATTTGCCCTCTACCGTTTCCGACATCTCCCACAGCATCACAAATCCACCAACCGGGGCCGGTATTGCCGAGATAACCTCCATTACCCCAACAACCGTCTGCAGCTTCTGTATTCCAGACCCAAGTGGTTGTTCCATAACCACCGTCCGGAGTTGTGCCGAATACATCAGCATAAATAGCGGGAAGATCTGTATACTCCGTTACTGCTATTGATTTGGAAGCCGATTTTGTTATGGAGCCGTCCGAATTAATGGTTGTTACATATACTTGCAATTCTTTATTAGGAGGAGCTACTTGAACCGACGGAGCCGTACCTTCTGCCAACTTGATATCAGACGTAGCATCATAAACCTTCACATAACGTGACGGAGTAGGAACAATCTGAATGTTGTTGTTTCCCTGGTTCTTGGCCACAAGTTCAAAAGTAAGATTTTCCGGTGTGACATTGGGATCCGGACTGATTTCATCCACTATCGGATCGCAAGCCACCAGCAGCATTGCAAACAAAGGTATTGCGAATAATATCTTTTTCATATCTTTTTTCATTTTAAATTCATATTCTATTCTTGCCAACCATTATACTCAGCACTTGCATCCGTATAACCCTCATTTTGTTCTACCTTTCCTTCATTCAGGAGGACTTGGTTTTCGGGAATCTTCTGGAAACCTGCCGTAGCCTTATAACGTGCGGCATAACCACCGTTCTGCGCCACATTACGGCTTTCAGCCCCATTTGTATAAACCTTTGCTCCCGTCTGTCTTTCAAGGGCATCGGCAGCAATATGCCAACGGCGAATATCGTTCCAGCGAGTACCTTCAAAACATAATTCCCAACGGCGTTCATTCTGCAATGCAGCCAACGAATATGTACCAATAGGTTCAAGTCCGGCACGACTACGCACTCTGTTTATACCGGAAACATCTTCCTTCAATTCAGACTGCATCAACAATACATCCGCAAAACGAATCAAAACCAAATCATGAATAGAACCGGTTTGCATCAGATTATCATTAATCCAGCCGTCGGCACCATACATTATCTTCTCAAATACCGGCTCAATCGTTTTATTTCCAGCCGCATCCGTACTATAAGCCATGATAGAACCTATTTTCATCTGATAATAATCCGTTTCTTGGATAAAGCCGTCACCACCACCTTTATTATAACTCGGCATATCCTCCGTCTTGAATACGGAGGCCGGACGACGGGCATCATCTTGTTCTGCCACACTCCAATCATTATAAAAATTGGGAGCTACAGGACCGGCACCCCATCCTTGTCCGAAGGGGAAAGAATTGGCCTGATCATTGCCACGTACACCAAAATGCAGAGCATAACCGTTACCATAACCGATAGTAGTGCTCCAAGATGCAAGTTTATTATATTTAATGGCAAACATGGATTCGGGATTTACCGCTGCATCATCTTCTACCCACTTCAATCCCTGACCGGCAGTAAACGGAAAATCTTCTACCGTACATTTATTGGTATATGCCCACAAATTACGAAACTCAGGAACAAGACTATAACCAGAATTATTCACACAATCATCAATATACCCAACCACATCCTGCTTGGTCAAAGTTGTCCCATCAGGCAAATCAACTGAAGTCAACGGACTATAGTTCGTACTAACCAAATCGTTCAGAGTTTCACCATTGCCATACATACCAGTATAATACAACCAAGCACGTCCTAACATAGCTTCAGCCGTATATTTATCAACATGCCCATCCGACTTGCGAACAGCCGGCATATTTGCAGCCGCATCGCGAAGATCCTGCAGAATCTGCCCCCAGATAACAGCGGCAGTCGGAGGAGTAGTATCTTCGGGCAACAAAGCAGTAATCACCAAAGGTACGCGCCCATACATGGAAGCCAACTCGTAGTAATAAAAAGCACGAAGGAACTTGGCTTCGCCCTCAGCCTGCGCTCTTACTTCCGGATCCATTTCAATACCAGCAAGAGCCTCCAACAACGTATTGGCACGGTTGATTCCTTGATAGCGAGCCACCCAGTAGTCCTGCGTAGCATTTGTACCCGTATTACAAATAAGGTCCAAAGATTGCATCAACTTATCATTGGGACCACCACCACCCAACATATCATCGCAAGCCAGCAGAGAATTATACAAGAAAGACTGCTGTGGAAAAGCATTGACATTATTCAGGTTCTGATATATGGCAGCTAAAGCCTGATTGGCATCTTCAGCCGTTTTAGGAAAATTGGTCGTATCTTTTTCCGTCAGACTCATCGAGTCCAAGCTACAAGAAGCAAACATTCCTGCTATCATCAAAGCTGCACCTATTAAATATGCTATTTTTTTCATCGTGTATCAATTTTAGAATTTAACATTAACACCTACCATATAAGTACGAGGTTGAGGATAGTTACCTACATCAACACCGGTTACCCACGGTTCTTTGTCATTGAGGGCTCTACCATTCTCCGGATCCATCCCTTTATAACCGGTAAAAGTAAATAGATTCTGTGCAGCAGCATACACACGAAGTTGCTGGAACGGACAGTTCTTCCAAATTCTCTTGAAATCGTATCCTATAGTCAGATTTTGAATGCGAACATAGTCGGCATCATCAATATAAATATCTGAAATGGCCTGGAAATTCTGTCCACTATTTCCCGGCGCAAGCAGCGGATATCTGTTTGAGGTTCCTTCGCCATGCCAGTAATCGTAAACTTCTGTCGTATAGTTTTCATACTGTCCATCTGAGAACTTTCGCCAAGAGCGAGCTACCTGTGCACCAAAAGCGCCATAGGTTGTTACAGAGAAATCAAATCCTTTATATTCCGCACTTAACGTAAGACCCATTGTCACGTCAGGATGAGGATTACCCAAATCAGTCTTATCGTCATCATTAATCACCCCATTTCCATCAACATCCACAAACTTCAAATCACCCGGTTTAATACTTGCACCTTGCTTAGAGTTTGCCGCATTTCCTTTACAATTCTGGTCAAGATATGCCTGCAAGTCATTCTGGTTCTGAATGACACCATCCGTCTTATAACCATAAAAATAGCCAATAGGATGTCCTTCTTCCATACGGACAAACCGACCCGTACTTTGAGCCAACAAATCATTACCGCCTTCAATAAAATGATTGGCGTTATTAACCTCCGTTACTTCATTCTTATTATAGGCCATATTGACATTCACCCCATACTTGAACTCCTTACCAATCTGATCTCTCCAGCCCATTGAAAGTTCAAGGCCAGTATTCTTTACCGTACCAGCATTTTGATATTGAGTAGCGAAACCGGAAGCCGCATTGGTACCCACTTCCACTAACAAGTCTTTCGTCTGCTTGCTATACCAGTCCATGGTAAAACTCAGACGGTTATCCAAGAAACGGGCATCAATACCGATATTGGTCTGTTCTGAAGTTTCCCATGTCAAATCGGGGTTAGCCAAACGATTCGGGTAAGCTCCGGTTGTACCTCCATTCTTATCCGAGCCAAATGTATAAAGACCATAATCGCCAAACTCGTAACCGGCACGCCAATTTGAATTAGGGATATTGTCATTACCATTCTGTCCCCAACCAGCACGGACTTTCAAGAAACCAAGCCAAGAAGCAGTATTCTTCATAAAAGCCTCGTTTGAAATAACCCAACCAGCAGAGAATGATGGGAAATATCCCCATTGATTGCCTTTCGCAAACTTAGACGAGCCATCGGCACGAATGATAGCAGAAAACATATAAGTTTCCTTAAAGTCATAATTCAAACGTCCAAAATAAGACATCTTAGAACCATAATCCGAGGGATAACCATTTACTGTAGCAGTAGCTTTACGTTCTGTATTATGCAAATAAGCATGTGTAAAGTCACCAAAAGCACTATTATAACCGGTTGCCTCTACTGATTCGCCATAAGTTGGTCTTGATTTAGAATACTCTGTACCAGCCAAAACATCAAAATGATGTAAGTCTGTAATATCAAACCGATAACTCAACGTATTAGTCAAACTCCAGTTCCAACCCAAAGACACGTTATTTATCGTTTGGTCTTTATCACGGCTATCTCCCTGATTATTAATTTGGTAAACGGGAAGATATGAACGCCATGAACTTGACCATTGTTTGTAACTAACCTGACCTTTATAAATAAGATTCTTAAGTGGTTGTACTTCCAGATATGCCGCTGTGTTCAGATTAAAATTCTTATTCTTATTATTCCCAGCCTGATTATATACCATGTGAGCCATCGGATTAGAAGCATATGCAGTATAATCAAGTATACCATTAGCACTCGTTCCAAAATTCTTCAAATCATCATACATGAAGAAATCACCATTTTCATTATATACAGGAATCAGAGGAATAGCACGCAAAGCATTAGAAAGGTCATTCGAATATTGATTACCTAACTGCACACCTTGATTCTGTTTGTGCTGATAATATATATTCTCACCAAACTTTATCACATCCACATCTCCCTTACGATATATCACATGCTCAGAATTAATGCGGAAAGTAAAACGACGATAGTCAGTCTTCACCGGACCACCGAATGCACCATCCTGATACTGATAGCCTATACCTGTCGAAAATTTGGAGAATTCAGAACCACCTGTTACATTCAACGCATGATTAGTAACCACAGCATTTTTATTCCGGAATTCTTTTACCCAATCTGTACCAGGATTGGTACCATTCTGATAAGCAGTCAGCAAATCAGCATCTACGAATTTTGACCAATCATACGGTTGGCCTCCATTATTATAGGCCACTTGATCCATTACCGCCATATATTCTTTGGCATTCAACATATCAGGCATCTTATATATATTTGCCCAACCTATGTTTCCATCATAAGATACAGAAACCTTTCCTACCTTACCCTGCTTCGTAGTAATAAGGATAACACCGTTGGCACCGCTCGAACCGTAAATTGCACAAGATGCAGCATCTTTCAACACGTCAATACGTTCAATATCGGCAGGATTCAAGGCGTTAATATCGCCACCGGCTACACCATCAATAACGTAAACTGGAGCTGTATTTCCGTTAGTACCAGCACCACGAATATTAATTTTAAACCCATCACCCGGCTGACCGGAAACGGCCTGAATATTTACACCCGGAGACTGGCTTTGTAAAGCGCCCAATGCCTGCGTAGTATTTAATTTTGCGATGTCTTCGCCTTTTACCTCAACCGTAGCACCTGTCACCAGTTTCTTCTTCTGTACACCGTAACCCACTACTACGACTTCATCCAACAATTCCGTATCTTCCTTTAGCTGAATCTTGAAACTAGTCTGGTTACCTACCACTATTTCTTGCGGCTGATAACCGATAAAAGACACAACAATCGTTGCTCCCGGCTGAACATTCAATGTGAAATTACCGTCAATGTCGGTAATGACACCATTTGTGGTTCCTTTCTCCAATACATTGGCACCGATGACCGGTCCCATTGCATCTGTTACAGTACCTGTGATTTTTTTTGCTTGCTGCACAGCATCTATTGCATCGACCGATGCGGCGAAAAGTTGCGGAGTATAAGTCAGGCTGACAGCCGAACAGATACCCACGAGCAGCGCGGTTCTTCTGAAATTTAAATTCATACTTGTATTTTTCTTAGATTAATGAATTGGTATTGCCTGGCGGCATCTACCGTTTAATATAAGGTTAAACTTCTCTTTTTGAGGAAAAATTAAATATACCTTATTCTATAAAGTGGTTGGTATACATATCACTCCTTTCTCATAGGCATTTTTCATTTCATTAGCGGTTAAACATTATATGATTATTATCAAATTTTAATTAGGCTTGACAAAAGTAGACTTTTAGCAGCAAACCTTATAATACTATTTTATCAAATAACGACACTCATTTAACATCCATTACTATTTTTCCTAAAAAGTATAAAGCATGAATTCTATAACCAACAACTAAAAGCTACCTTAATTCCGCAACACTATTATAAAATATTTTTTTTAAGTACCTGAGCAACAAAAAGTTGCTCAGGATTTTGCCATGTCAGAGGATTCACTTAACTTAGTGTTGCAAAAAAATAATCAAACAAAACCTCATCAGGCATGGCAAAAAAAATAAAATCCGAGAAGCTCACTCCTTTTGGAGGAATATTTTCAATCATGGAGCAATTTGACTCCACATTGTCATCTGTAATCGACTCGACACTCGGTCTAAGGTGTAGCTCGTTCGGTTATCAGTACAGTGAAATCGTCCGTTCCCTCATGAGTATCTACTTCTGTGGTGGCTCATGCATTGAGGATGTCACTACTCATTTGATGAACCATCTCTCGCTCCATCCGACACTTCGTACTTGTAGTTCTGATACTATCCTCAGAGCGATAAAGGAACTGACGCAAGGAAACATCTCATACACATCAGATACGGGTAAGAACTACGATTTCAACACGGCTGACACACTCAATACCTTACTGCTCAATTGTATGTTTGCATCCGGCCAACTGAAGAGGGCGAGATGTATGATGTTGATTTCGACCATCAGTTCATAGAGACTGAGAAGTATGATGCAAAGCCTACATACAAGAAGTTCCTTGGTTATCGCCCTGGCGTGGCGGTTATTGACGACTTGATTGTTGGCATTGAGAATAGCGATGGTAACACCAACGTTCGGCACGCTGAAGAGGAGATTTGAGCAGAACGGACTTTCAATCGACAGAGCTGATTGTGGATCATGTTCCAATTCGTCAGGAGGAAATAGAGAAACACAGCAAATCCTTCTATATCCGCGCAAACCGCTGCAGTTCGCTCTACAATGACATCTTTGCTCTTAGCTGGAAGACTGAGGAAATCAATGGCATTGAGTTCAGGTGGAAGTGAAGGGAGGAAACTTGTGATTCAAAGACAGAAACGGATGGACGGTGTGCTGGATCTTTGGGAAGGAGAATACACATACCGTTGTATCCTGACTAACGACTATGAATCTTCCACAAGAGAAATTGTCGAGTTCTATAACCTTCGTGGAGGGAACGTATCTTCGATGATATGAACAATGGTTTCGGGTGGGACAGATTGCCCAAATCCTTCATGGCAGAGAACACTGTGTTCCTTCTTCTTACGGCACTTATCCGTAATTTCTACAAGGCCATTATCCACAGACTTGACGTAAAGAGGTTCGGACTCAATGCAACAAGTCGCATAAAAGCGTTTGTCTTCAGGTTTGTCTCTGTACCAGCCAAGTGGATCAGAACATCAAGGCGGTATGTGCTGAATATCTATACCTGTAATAATGCTTACGCAGATATTTTTCAGACTGATTTTGGATAACGCCTACAACTTATGGGTATGATACTGCGTATTGCCTCAAGTCGCATAGTGGGGCAAGGGGATATTGTGGGCAGAAGTGGGTATTTCAGCCTCAATTTATCTGCTAATTCAGTGATGAGAGGACGTTTAGACGCAAGAAGGACGCTGAAGAGCTTAGTTGCGGATTTGAGGAAGCTATAAAAGACAGAAAGGGTTGCCCCGATACTAACCAGAGACAACCCTTTCTATTTTATTATTAAAAATTGCTATTCCATAGAAGGAAGCTCTTCACGGGAAACAACAAATTCCTGGCTCATAGCATCCTTCCACCATGCTTCATCAGCATGGACTACCGGGCTACCATCCTCATTTGTCCCGTCATACCACGGCATGAACCAACTCCAACGTGCACCAGATGCCCATTGTTCGGAAATAAGTCCGACCGTACCACATTCACTCAGCGAAACAATCTTGTTTCCATAATTTTCGGCAATGGAAGTATATTCTGAAACACAATCTGCAGTTTCCTTATTATAAACATCACGTCCCACGATGTCTACATATTGATCTCCCGGATACCAATCGGCATCATTGCCCTCGGTAGTCCAAACCCAGATAAGATTATCCAATCCTTCAGTCTTGAAGTAATTGAACATAGCAATCCACAGAGATTTAAAGCTGGCAGCATCCTTACCCCACCAGAACCAGCCACCGGCTGCCTCGTGGAATGGACGCCACAATACCGGAATATCCGCATCTCTCAATAGCTTCAAGTAAGCGGCAGCATTTTTCAAATCTTCGGTAAACACCTTGTTTTCCCAAGTGCCTTCCACTGTGGCATTGGTAGCATCAAACTCCGTATCTGCCTTATAAAAGGCATAATCCTTATTCGGGTCGAGAGCTGTACCGTTATTTTCAAGATAAACAGCAACTGCTGTATAATCATGTCCACCAATGATGAGACCACCTTCTTGCAGGGATTTCAAAACATCTTCGGTAATCACCAATGTATAGTCCCCGGATATGTCAAAATAATCAGTTCCTGAAGCAATCTCGCTCCAACCACTGTTTTTGAACGAACCTTCGCCACGCGTATCACCTGACCCACTTGTGCATCAGCAAAGACAGCTTTTGCAGCATCATCCGTCATCTGTACATTTCCACTCCAATCACCCGGCATTACTGTCTCTCCTTCCCATATTTGGGTAGAAGAAGCTTCGCCTACAGCTTTCTTGGGTACATTACGCCACGGCTACGATGCCACCTTTGAGAGGAATAATGTCACCGTAATTAATCCAGTCTGCTCCAGCTACAGATGCCGGCAGATGAACATAGTCGAAACAGTTGATAGCCGGATATTTTCCAGTCCATCCATACACCTTTTCGGACATTTCCGTATTCCAGGCAACATTGGCCATCATAGCTGAAAGTGTCTTCGTCTCGAAGTTATCCAATAGATAATTGTACAGTTTCACAGCTTTGGCCGAACTAGCGGCAACCAGTGCCTTGTCCAAAGCGACAGTAGAGAACTGAACCGATACAGCCGGAGCAGGCATCTGGTTCGGTCCGGTTACTATTCCCTCGGGGATAGAGAGAGAACAAGCCGTCTCTCTCCCGGGAACATTCACTTTTACAGTCAGTATATTGCTTGCGCCAAGTACATCGGCACTTATCAGTTCACCACCGGTAAACTTGATTTCGCTCAGATTGTCTGTTGCAAAGAATATATTCTTGTCATATTTCACCTCAATAGTGATTTCTCCCGTTTTCACTTTGGCTGCTCCACTTTCAGGAGTAGTAGACACCAATACCGGTGTATCCACTGCTGGGATATCATGATCGACATCAGTATCGCAGGAGGCAAAAGTAAAAGCTGCTATCAACGAAAGCATCCATTTTATATTCAGTTTCTTCATCTTAATTATGATTTTATTTCATTCTTAATCAGGGCATCCATAGTCACATTCTTCAAGCCACAATTCATCAATTTACAATCGTTATTTTTGTAAACGTCAAATCACTGCCCTGAATAATGATACCTACATTTGTCTGGTCTTCACAATCTCCTTGTTTAGCTTGAATATTATCAAGTATCTCCTGAGTCAACGTCAACTCCATCACACGGCTCTCGAAACTCCAGCCGTAAATGTCTGTCGGTACCATAGTCGTATCAAACAAAGAGAAAGCTATGCCACTCCAATCGCCATAGTTAAACTGAGCCTGTGCCCAAGTCTGGTCTTTCTGATCGAAATAGACTTTCATGACAGTGCCTGCCGTTACCTTGGCAAAAGATACAGCCGGTACCAACACACGTCCTCCATCACCCCAACTAATATCGAGCGGACCAGCCCAAACTGTTTCTTCATTAGCAACCACAAGAACATCATAAGCAATTTCACCATTTGAAGAAATCAGTTTCAGACTATAAGTTCCATTCAGTTCAGCCGGTACATTCAACATCAATACCCCTTTAGCTGCATCATTGATATACTGAACAGCAGCCTCATTCAGCAATACATTTGTCAGCTTATCAGCATTAACAATCTCAAGTTCCACAATTCGTCCCCGAACCAATTTGTCAGGCAATGCCGGCAAATAGGCACATACCGGTTTCTCTATTGTCAAAGACGGTGCTTCCACAGATTCACCATTGGCCATCTTCAAGAGTAAGGCCCCGGTTTCAGCAGTTGTGGGTACAGTCAAGGAAATGGCAGTAGCGGTGGCATCGGATACGGTAACCTCCACATTACCACTGAATACAACAGCCGAAACTACATCCATATTTACTCCTTTGACAGTCAAAGCCTCTCCTGCCGGGACCGTCGCCGCACTATAAGAAATGTTTTCCGGCTTTGCCGTTGCAATAGATACGGCAGTTGCTTTTCCACTATTTGTATTCAATTGCAAATCACCACTAATAGCCGCAGCCGGCATCAAGACCTTTATTTCAGTCGAGTTTTGTGATTCCAATCCTACTGCTTCTTCTACACCAGGGAACGTTACATCAGTCACCAAATCCATATTGGTACCTTTCAAGGTAATCATATCTCCACCACGCAAGTTCACAGCAGGAACAGCCACTACGTTCGAAGGCGTAGCTACTACAACAGTAGCAACCACAACTTTTACATCCGAAGCAGGAAGTACCGTAACTTCTCCGTCCGAGACATTATCCGGCAATGTAAAAGTAAGTTCATCTCCTTCGGAAGAGGCAGTCATCGTAAATTCAACTTCATCCCCATTCGGCATCTGTACTTTCTTCACCAAATCAAAGTTTTTACCAGAAACTCGAATGACATCCCCCGGCTTCTTATCTACCAGGTCGAGTGGAGCCTCTACCGATGGCAAAGTAACCTCCAGTTCCCCTTCAGAATAAATCCAATTGGGGATTTCAGCTCCATCAGACAAGATGAACTTACCGGTCTGAGCAGAATCAGGAACAATAACTTTAATCTCCTGACGGCTTTGACTGACAAACTCATCAGCAGGCACTGTTACCTCGTCAGCAAATATCACTTCTTTAATCAAATTCAAATATTCACCAGTAATGGTCAATTCACTACCAGGCTTTACTTCTGCCGGTGCAAAAGCCTCCAAAGCAATCGGCTCCGTAAATGTCAACTCGGTTTTTGTTGTAATATCCCCTTTCGGAGTCTTCAAGACAACCAACCCCGGCTGGGCTGTCTGGGGTACAGTGACACGGATTTCCGTATCACTGACTACTTCGATGTCTGTTATATCGTCGCAACCGGGAATAACGACCGCAGTCACCTTATCCATGCCACTTCCCAGGAAACGGAGTACACCGCCGCGGGATACGGGACTCGGTCCGAATACATTCAGACTGATTCCCCCTTTATATTGGTTGGTATCTTCATCATCCCCATTGTCGCAGGCCGTAAACGTCAAGCAACTGAAGAGCATCAGGCACATCATCCACAGTGCCGGAAATTTATATGTTTTATTCATATCAGTATTCTATTTAAAAGGTTATTCAATAGGTACCACACGGATGTTGTCAATCATAATCACCGGATTGCAATCCTTACCTTCCACACCACCTGCCCAGACAAAGAATGTCAATCCGGTCAGCATAGTCTTGTCAAAAGTCCTGTCACACTTATTACCTTCATGCGTCTTGTTGAACTCGGACAGATTCATGGAAACGGTTGTCCATTTACCACCCGTGTCATAAGAACCCGTATTCTTCCAGGGCAACCATAAACCGCGCGGCACATTCGTATCACTAAAGTAAGCATTCGTTCCAGTTGCATAAGTCACCACATCATTTCCCGTAAACATCACTTGCAGAGCACAAGACTGCCACGGATTGGAAGAAGGAATATTCACCTCGAATTTCAGTTGCAAACCATTGACACCATACTCCTCGAGCAGTTCTGCAAACTCAGGACGTGCAGAAAGTTCGGGATAATCGGCAGACGGTTCCGGCCAATAGTTGAACGAGAACTCATCTTCTGCCCAAGTAGCTCCGATAGCACCGTCAAGTGCTCCGGCGAGACAGATATAAGCACCGTCAATACTGTTTTCATCAGCTTCTTTCAATACCTTGCTACCATCACGCCAACCGTGGGCAATAGCCATACCGCCATGAGAACCGTCCCAGTCAAAGAGAATGTTACGGGTATCATAATAGCGGAACTTGGAACGTCCGGTACCGTAAATAGACTTCACGTTGATATAGCCTGCAGGAGCATTGTCCGGAAGAATAAAGCTGACCGCAGTCTTGGTTATGTTCGTAATATTAGTCACTTCCACATTACCGGCCATCGTAATGGTCAACGGCACATTCGGGTCATCAATGAAATAGTCACCAATCAGTGTCACCTCACTACCCGGCTTTGCAAACTCACAAGAAATGGAGTTCACGGTAGGAGCCGGAACCAACACCTTGAAATCATAATCTATGGTATCCTTTGCTTTGGTCACCATATAAATCTTATCAGTCACTACCGAAGGAATCTCTTTCGGAACATCTACCATAAGTGTATGGTCAGTGATGTAACTGGTATTAAGTATCGCCTTCTGGTCATTGAAATAGAGCTCGTAAACACTCCGCAGATTCTCACCGACCAGACAAATCGTATTCGCCATATAAGCCCCCGTCAGCAAAGAGTCTGCCGCTGCCGGATCAGGGACACGAACATATTTCAAGGTAGGCTTTCCCCCTGCCACTTCATATTTATCCGGTTCATCCTCACAAGCCGCCATGGAAAAGCCTGCTACAACAACAGCTGCCGCGAAGAACCAATTCGTATATCTATTATTTTTCATCTTTTCAAGCATTAAATTAATAACTGAATTCAGAACGTACATCTACGTGTACCGGGTCTTTCATCAAATTAGGATTGAACACCACGTCTTCTGTCGGGAACGGCAATGTAAAGCTGGAGACTGTCACATTCGGCGCCTTTGCATCCGGATTGTAACGGGTCTCGTCCGGATTCACCGTCCAACTGCCGTTTTCATAATAAGCCTTATAAGTAGTACCCAGACTATAATAAACATCACGGCGCTGTGCCTTCAACTCATTGATAGCACGCTGGGAATCATAATATGCCAAACGTACATAATCATACCAACGGTCGCCTTCGCAAGCCAGTTCCAGCCGGCGTTCCTTCCAGACGTCCTCCCAAGTAATGGAGGTTTTCGGAGTAACTCCCGGAATGGCACGGCCACGTACTGCATTGAAAGCATCCAGTGCACTCTGGTCTGTAGTAGAGGTAGCCAGTCCCATTTTCGCCTCGGCATATACCAGATAGATATCGGACAGGCGCAGGATATGGGTTGCCAGGCCGCTGTACATATTACCAGCCGATACGCCCAAGCCCAATACATGGTCATTATTGTTACCATAGAGATGCTTCACGTGATTGGCACCGGTAGGAGACTGGTAATCGCCATTAGGTCCTCCCTTACCATATTCGGCATCATAAATAAACCGCAGATAATCAAATCCGCCCTTGTCCTGCCAGAAATAATCGTATACATCACCTGCCATCATCATAGTAGCCTTACGACGGGTATCCGTATCCGAACGCGTCTCAGGACTTTCCAAAGCGGAAATTCCAAATGCATCCTGCAAATCAACCGACGGACCTGCATAGCCACCCCAGCAATCACCAAATTCATCGAATCCCACCATTGCCAAGTCCGACTGCAACGTATTCTGCTGTGTCCAGGGGTCACGTCCTGCCGACCAGTGCCAGGAGAAGAGACACTCTTCATTCTTGTTGTTTGCCAAACGGAAAACATCGGAATAGTTAGCCAGCAAGTTACGGCCGGAATTATTAATTACATCCTTGGAATATTCTGCCGCTTTCGCCAAATCATCCGCATTGCGGGTACCGGAAAGGCCACTCTTAGTCAGATACACCTTAGCCAAAAGACCTTCGGCACAATAGCGGTCAATACGTCCCGTTTCACCTCTGGCCGGAAGCAACTCCATAGCTTTCTCCAGAGTCATAATGATATATTCGTACACATCTGCTGCCTCCACTTTGAATTTGGAGTTATAATTACCGGAATTCAATTCGTCCGTATTATCATGGATAATGGGTACTGCGCCAAAACTACGTACCAAATAGAAGTAAGCCATGGCTTTCCATGCCAGACACTCGCCCATACACTGATTTTTCACTGCTTCTGACGCATTTGCCGTCTTCAAACGAGTATATACAGTATTGGCATGGCCAATCACTGCCCATAGAGAATAGGACATGTTCACAAGGTTTTCATCCGTACCATTCACCGTAAAATTCAAGTAAGGGCTGTTTCCCTCGTATACGTTTCCAGACAAGATTTCACCGACTTTAATAAAACCGCGCTGAAAGTCATACCAAGGTGAGTTATAAAGATAATTAACCCCCTGCACACATTGTTCGTCATTCTGATAGAAGTTCGATTCGTTATAATTGTCTTCGGTAGGACGGTTCAGGAAATCCTCGCATGAAACTGTTCCCATACCGAGTACAGCTGCAAACGCCCAATATTTAATATATCTGATTTTCATGTTTTCTTCAATTTAAAGTGTTAGAATGAAACGTTCAAGCCGAATGAATAAACTGTAGGAGACGGATAACGTCCGTTGTCCAAACCATAGACATTGACGCTTGAAGTGCTGGCACCAATTTCAGGGTCATAGCCGTCATAACCGGTAATGGTCAGCAGGTTCTGGATATTGGCATAGATACGCAAGTTGCTCAGTCCCAGTTTATCAATCGTCTTTTTCGGGAAAGTATATCCCAAAGAGATGTTCTTCAGACGGATATAAGAACCATCTTCAATATAACGGTCACTGATACGGTCGTTGTCATTCGGGTCATTGATAGTGGCGCGTGGAATGGAAGCTCCCGGGTTTGCCACCATGACGTTAGACACATCATTATACCACATCGTTCCATCTTCGTAGACCTTGTTCGGATTGATAGGAACAAGCTGTGCACGTCCGTTTACAGCATTCAGCTGGTTAGTCCAGGGAGAGTTCATATGTGTCAGCTTCATGGAAAGGTAGTTATACACCTTGTTGCCATAGGAACCGTTGATGAAAACGGACAAGTCGAAGTTCTTGTAACGGAAAGTATTGGTCCAGCCAAAAGTAAACTTAGGCATCGGAGAACCGATATTGGTCTTGTCATAGTCGTCAATAACGCCATCGGGCACACCGTCAGGACCACTGATATCCTTATATTTCACATCACCCACCCATACGGTATTGGTACGGTCGAATACACCGTTTGCCGGGTACTTGGCAGGTTTCGGAGAAGTCTGAAGGTCCTCCAGGTCCTTGTAAACACCATCACAAACAAATCCATAGAAGTTATAAAGTGATTCGCCTACACTGGATACACTGACTACATCGGTCCACTGTCCGTAACCCACAATCTGCGCATTGGCTGTACCAGCCAATCCTTTCAGTTTGTTCTTGTTGAAAGAAATCTGGAAGTCAGAATCCCATTCAAACTTACCCGTAATAGGATGTGTGTTCAGAGAGATTTCAAAACCGGTATTCTCTATGTCACCATAGTTACCTTTCGGAGCAGCCAATGCAGAAGAGGCATTACCGGAAGTACCCATATAAGAAGGCAACTGCAACGGCATCAACATATCACTGGAAGTTTTCTTGTACCACTCTACCGTCAGGTTGATACGGTCGTGCAGGAATCCCAAATCCACACCGACGTTCCATTGCTCCTGGGACTCCCATTTGATGGAAGTATTCGGTATATTGGAGGGGCGATACCCCATACCCAGACCGGAAGGCATACGACTCATAGATGTACCCCAAGCATAACCACCGATGTTGGCATTACCAGTTTGTCCCCATCCCAGACGCAACTTACCGTTACTGATGACCTTCTTCAACGGTTCAAAGAACGTTTCGTTGGAAAAGCGCCAGGAAGTAGCCAATGAATGGAAGCCTGCCCAACGGTTCTCGGGACCGAAGTTTGAAGAGCCGTCATAACGATAGGTATAAGTACCCAGATAACGGTCGGCATAGTTATAAGTCAGACGTGTAAAGAAAGATGCCATAGACGAGCTTCCAAAACCTGCATTGATAGTCGGGGTTCCCGTACCCAAGGCAGGATTGTGCACTTCATCCGAAGGCAGACCGCTATTGAACACACTCGTGAAGTCATAGCTGGACTCCCAGCACTCCTGGCCCACCATGGCTGTATAATGATGCTTGTCGCCTATGTTTCCGGAATAGGTCACATAGTTCTTCAATTGCCAGAATGTACTGCTGTTTTTCTGGATATTGCTTTCATTACTGGAACGTACCCATCCACCCAAATCAACCATCGGCTTGTAGCGCTCACCTTTGCTGGAACTGATGTCATAACCCAATTCGGCATGCCATACCAGATTTTTAATCGGAGTAACCTCAAAGAAAATATTACCCGTCAGTTTCTGACGGTCCAGCAGAATGTCATCCATCATGGCAAGGGCAATCGGGTTAGGATTCGTGTAGCCTTCGCGAACAACGGTGGCATAGCTGCCATCCAGATTATAGATAGGTATATCAGGAAGAGTGGTCAACGAGTAGTTAATCAAACCTTCATCACTGTCTGCCAGTTTCAGGTCATCACCCGTTGCTGTATAGGTGGCGGTCAAACCGAGTTTCAACCACTTCTTCAGTTGGGCATCCAAGTTGGCACGGAAGCTGTAACGGTTAAAGTTTGAACCGATGATGGTACCGTCCTGATCCATATAGGAAGCTGATACGTAGTATTGTATCTTCTCTGTACCACCTTGTGCCGAAATCTGGTGCTGATGCTGCAAAGCAGTCTGGAAGATGGCGTCCTGCCAGTTTGTACCTACTCCCAGCAGAGAAGGATCGGCATAATAATTACTAGGGTCAGAGATTTCACCCATGTTTGCCAAATCATTATAATAAGTGGCATACTCACGCAGATTCATCATATCCAGACGCTTTGTCTGGCGTTGAACGGCAAACATACCGTCATAAGTAAACTTAGCCTCACCCGCCTTACCACGTTTGGTCGTAATCAAAACCACACCATTGGAACCTTGCGCACCGTAAATGGCGGTTGCCGAAGCATCTTTCAGAATTTCCATACTGACGATATCAGCAGGGTTGATGGTGGAAAGCGGAGAAATGGTGGAAACCGAGCCATTACCCAGTGCATCGCCCAAACCATAAGATGAACCGCTTTGTCCCTGACTCTGTACAATCACACCGTCAATTACATACAACGGCTCGGCATTAGCATTGATAGTGGCCTGACCACGTACGCGGATAGAGGAGGAAGAACCCGGAGCACCGGAAGTGCTGACTGCCGTCACACCGGCAGCACGCCCTTGAAGGGACTGGTCGAGATTGGTGATAATAGAACCCTTAATCTTGTCTTCACTCATGGAAACGGAAGCACCGGAAAGGTCGCTTTTCTTCATCGTACCGTACCCCACAACCACCACTTCGTCCAACATCTCGGAGTCTTCCTTCAGCGTGATGTTCACTGTTGTCTGGTTCGTTATCTTTATTTCCTGGCTGACATAGCCTATAAAGGAGACTACAATGGTAGCTCCTGGTTTCACATTCAAGGCAAAGTTACCGTCAATGTCGGTAATTACACCATTCGTTGTACCTTTTTCCAATACATTGGCACCGATAATAGGGCCCATAGCATCACTGACGACACCCGTAATTTTCTTTGTTTGCTGCACTGCCTCAACGGTATCCGTCGATGATACTGCGAAAAGCTGAGGAGCATAACCCAGACTGAACACCGAGCATATCCCCGCAAGCAGCGCTGTCTTTCTAAAATTCAAATTCATACTGTATTTCTTAGATTTAAAACAAACACAAAACCTCCCAAAAGAAGATTTTTTTAGTTAACAAAATGAGAGTAAGTCAAGAAACCGTGACATGCAATCAAGGCGTTGACACTTAAAATTACTTCCAAACAATTCATGTTTTCACAGCATCATTCTTCTTTTCTTCCATAAGCACAATTCTTTTTTCTTAATTATCCTTAATTCCGCAACACTATTATAAAATATTTTTTTTAAGTACCTGAGCAACAAAAAGTTGCTCAGGATTTTGCCATGTCAGAGGATTCACTTAACTTAGTGTTGCAAAAAAATAATCAAACAAAACCTCATCAGGCATGGCAAAAATACAAATAAAATCCGAGAAGCTCACTCCTTTTGGAGGAATATTTTCAATCATGGAGCAATTTGACTCCACATTGTCATCTGTAATCGACTCGACACTCGGTCTAAGGTGTAGCTCGTTCGGTTATCAGTACAGTGAAATCGTCCGTTCCCTCATGAGTATCTACTTCTGTGGTGGCTCATGCATTGAGGATGTCACTACTCATTTGATGAACCATCTCTCGCTCCATCCGACACTTCGTACTTGTAGTTCTGATACTATCCTCAGAGCGATAAAGGAACTGACGCAAGGAAACATCTCATACACATCAGATACGGGTAAGAACTACGATTTCAACACGGCTGACACACTCAATACCTTACTGCTCAATTGTATGTTTGCATCCGGCCAACTGAAAGAGGGCGAGATGTATGATGTTGATTTCGACCATCAGTTCATAGAGACTGAGAAGTATGATGCAAAGCCTACATACAAGAAGTTCCTTGGTTATCGCCCTGGCGTGGCGGTTATTGACGACTTGATTGTTGGCATTGAGAATAGCGATGGTAACACCAACGTTCGTTTTCATCAGAAGGACACGCTGAAGAGATTCTTTGAGAGATTTGAGCAGAACGGACTTACAATCAATCGTTTCAGAGCTGATTGTGGATCATGTTCCGAGGAAATCGTGGAGGAAATAGAAACACAGCAAATCCTTCTATATCCGCGCAAACCGCTGCAGTTCGCTCTACAATGACATCTTTGCTCTTAGAGGCTGGAAGACTGAGGAAATCAATGGCATTGAGTTCGAATGAACTCTATTCTTGTTGAGAAGTGGAAGGGTAAAGCATACCGACTTGTGATTCAAAGACAGAAACGGATGGACGGTGTGCTGGATCTTTGGGAAGGAGAATACACATACCGTTGTATCCTGACTAACGACTATGAATCTTCCACAAGAGAAATTGTCGAGTTCTATAACCTTCGTGGAGGAAAGGAACGTATCTTCGATGATATGAACAATGGTTTCGGGTGGGACAGATTGCCCAAATCCTTCATGGCAGAGAACACTGTGTTCCTTCTTCTTACGGCACTTATCCGTAATTTCTACAAGGCCATTATCCACAGACTTGACGTAAAGAGGTTCGGACTCAATGCAACAAGTCGCATAAAAGCGTTTGTCTTCAGGTTTGTCTCTGTACCAGCCAAGTGGATCAGAACATCAAGGCGGTATGTGCTGAATATCTATACCTGTAATAATGCTTACGCAGATATTTTTCAGACTGATTTTGGATAACGCCTACAACTTATGGGTATGATACTGCGTATTGCCTCAAGTCGCATAGTGGGGCAAGGGGATATTGTGGGCAGAAGTGGGTATTTCAGCCTCAATTTATCTGCTAATTCAGTGATGAGAGGACGTTTAGACGCAAGAAGGACGCTGAAGAGCTTAGTTGCGGATTTGAGGATTATTAATGGTTAAATCATATTGTTTTTAAAGGGCTATTTTTTCAGTGTCGTCAATTCGTCACGAACCATTCTCCCCCACTCTTTCATGTCTGCATCTTTCCAGTTTCCCTCGGAAGAAGCCGACGGATAAAGCATGGAACAAGTCTCGTCTTTGTCCGACAAGGACCAAGCCACCCAACTGATGGAATGCCGCTGCATCCACTCCAGCCAATTCCCCCACTCTTCTTTACTGATGGGGCCGTCCCCACTTGCCTCCATACCGGCGCATTCGGAAACGAAAATCGGCAAGCCCTTGCCCAGAGCATAGTCGGCGCGGTCGCGCAGCCACTGTCCGTGGGTGTTGGCATAAAAGTGGAGTGTATACATTATATTGCTATATCCGGTAATAGGATCGTCCGCTGCCAAATGGATGTCCTGGTCCCAATGCGGACAACCAACGAGGATAACGGCATCCGGTTCTATGGCACGAATCGTCTTGATAACCTCCACAGAGTATGACTTCACCTGCTCCCAACTGTCTTCCACCGGTTCGTTGAAAACCTCATAGATGACATTAGGAACCCCTTTGTAACGGGTAGCCATTTGGGTGAAGAACTCCTTTGCTTCTTCCTGCCGCAGATTGTGGCTATGCCAGTCGATGATGACGTAAACGCCGTTCTCGATAGCAGCATCCACCACTTTCGTAACACACTCAATACCGAATTCGGGCTTGTTCACATAGCAGGCGCTATCCAAATCCACTCCCATAGAGGCCCGAAGCACTTGTGCGCCCCAGTCATTGACCAGATAAGCAACCGAAGAGGCATTGTAGAAACGGGGCCAGAACTGATGCCAGCCATAGCTGACACCGTGCAATACCACCGTGTCTCCTTCGGTATTCATCAACTGCGTACCATTGACCACCAATGCCGGTAGCGTTTCCTTTACATTTTCATTCTTCGACGGGTTTGTTCCACAACCAATGGTCATACCTAGGCAACAAACCGCCAACATAACTTTCCATATGCTTTTCATATCATACTTAGTATTTAGAGTAATAATCTTTCTTATATAACGGTACAAACGCTTTGTACACGCTTACATTCTAATTTTCAGGCAGGGATTACACGGAAAAGCACGGATAGGTTCAATTTTGCAGCTTCCGGTTTTCCGCTTTAATTATTTCAATAGTGCTGTCTGTGGCAAAGACAGAGTTCAGTCCTTGTTGTTCTTGAGCCGGGTCACCGGTATAGTCATCTCCCTTTTCCCAGAATACATGGTCGGGATTTTGTCCGGCAAAACCACCCCATGCCCAGAAGTTGCATCCGGCAAAGAGTCCGCCGCTCTCACGGTCCTGGCGGATGAGGTCGAATACATAACGGTAATATTCATCGCGGGCAGTGGTCGGTGCCTCTTTGGAAAAGCTGAAACCGTCACGGGGAAAACCGAACTCCTCCAAAACAATCGGCTTGCTGTACTTCCGAGCAATGACCATGTGGTCATCTATATACTTCTTAGTATTTTCCTTGGCACGCGGAAGAAGTTCCTTCAGGCTGTCCGCCTTCACCCAACTCCAGTTGTAAGGCCAGATGTGGATATTCAGATAATTGATGTTGGGGTCGGCATGAATCTTCTCGAAAAGATTCATATCCATTTCGCATCCCCACGAGCCCTCACTGCCGGAAGACACCATGTGGTTCGGGTCAAGTGACTTGATTTGTGCAGCCACATCGGCCATCCAGCGGGCAAACGGTTCCTTGTTCTCGTCAGAGAAAGCGCGAGGCTCGTTACCAATCTGCCAAGACATAATAGTGGGGTCATCCACATATTTTATCTGATTATACCTATTGGTGCGTGAAACAATATAATTGACATGATTGGCAAACAAGGCCTTCGCGCTGTCCGATTGGGGGAACTGCTTGACATACTCCATATAGGCGGGCCATCCGTCTACGGCAGGTACCACGGCATCACCGTGTCCGGACCATTGCAGGTAAACGGAATAGCCACCGCTCCATTCCCAGGAATTGTTCAAATAGAGGACAGCTGTCATATCACGTTCACGCAGTTCATTCATAAAATAATCCAATCCGGCTAAAATAGTATCATTATAGACGCCCGGTGCCACTTGTAAAGAGGGCTCTACCCGCGTCTTTATGCCATTTTCACCGTCAGCACCCACCAATACGCGCAGGTTGTTGATGCCAATACTTTTCAGAAAGTCCAGCTCCTTATGCAACCGTTCACGATTGCCGCCTTCACCTTCGGAACCAAGAATGGCACCGTACCAGAAATTGGTACCTACAAAATAATAGGGTTTTCCGTCGCGAACGAACTGTCCATCGGCATTGACCTTAATAAACGAATGCTCCGCAGGCTTAGGGGCACATGCCCCCAAAAGGAATAAAAGTACTGTCAGCAAAAGGAATTGTTTCTTCATATTATCAGTTTTTAAGCGATACACAAAGATACGCGGCTCATATCATAAAAAATGATACTATATTATCAGATTAATGTGCCAATGTGATTAATCACATTGGCACATTAAGTTGTCTCCGTATCCAGTCCAGCCATTCATCCCACTGTTCCTGATACCAGTAATGCCCGGTTTCCAGATAAGGATGCAGTTCCTTCGGAGAAGAAATCACATTGTAGGCTGCATACATGGAAGTGGGAGGACAGACCTCATCGTTATACCCCCAACTGAACCAACCGGGCACATTCAGCAGGCGGGCAAAGTTTGCCGTATCATAATAGCGCACCGTTTCAAGCTGCTTTTCATCGGGAGCACCGTAATAATAGAAATAATGGGGCCAGCCGCAAGCGCGCTTCTTGAAGAACGCTTCGTGGTCGCATAAGGCAGGATGAACAGCCGCCAGGAAAGTAACGCGCGAATCAAGAGCCGCCGTAATCACAGACAAGGCACCGCCCTGGCTGGAGCCCGTAACGCCCAGCGCCTTCCCGTTGTACTGCGGCAGCGAACAGATAAAATCCACAGCACGCAAAGCGCCTACCACCACACGGTTATAGTAAGAAGCATCCCGGCTGTCGCGGCCGAACGTCCAGTAATTGCTCAGCGCCCCACCTGCCAGCGCATCATATACAGACTGCTGCATCGTGACGGGAATGCCGTGGATACCCACCTCCAATGTAATCACCTTTCCAGGAGCCGTATACGTATCTCCCGCATAAGGGCGGACACCCGCACCGGGCACACGCAGCAAAGCCGGATACTTCCCTTCTTTCTTGGGAATACTGAGAATACCGTAAAAACGTCCTCCCCAAGCTTTTGTCTGGAAGCTGACCTGATATACATTATCCGTTTCCGTACAGCGTTCGGGAAGCAGCGTCATAAGGGGATTCAACGGAGTCTTGCGCGCCTCTTCCAAGGTCTTGGCCCAATAATCCCGAAAATCGGCAGGAAGTTTCGTCACAGGTTGCAGCTGCTCGGGAGCATAGGCCGATGTAGCCAGCCCTTCATAAGTCCGGCCGTCCACATGCGCCTTGACCTTGCAACGCAAGAAGCCTGCAGTCTTCATCGTGCCTTGCAACTTCAAGGTACCATCTTTCAGCACCACGTCTTTCTTTACTTCAGTAGGATACATCTCGGGGCCCAGTTCATAGTCAATCTTGACATCGGACAAGAGGTTCTGTGCCTTCAGCACCCGGACGGTAAACGTACACTTCTCATTCAGACGATACACCCAATCGCTATGGTCGGGTGAAACGACTACACGGATTTCATTGCCGCGTATCTGCGCCGTCACAGCACATACACACAGCAGACATAAAAATAAGGAAAAAACTCTTTTCATGATATCAGATATTAGTATTAATCATTGGTGCAAAAATAGGCACTTTCAATGAAGAATACCAATACTTTTTTATCATATCACCAGCTTCTTTTTCCGATAATTCTCACGGAATTCCTTCGGCGAGCATCCCTTCTTCCGCTTGAACATACGATTGAAATTGGACAGATTGTTGAAGCCGCAGTCATAGCACACCTCTGCAATGGTACGCGTGGAATCTACCAACATACGCGTGGCAAAGCCCAGACGGATATCAATAATGTAGTCGGAAAGCGTCTTGCCGGTGCGCAGGCGAAAGAAACGGCTGAAAGAGACCGGGGTCATGCCCACCATATCGGCCAATGAAGCCAACCGGATATCCTCCTGATAATGGGTGGAAATGTATTTCTGCACCTTCTGTACCCGGCGGCTGTCAGAGAAAGTCTCTATCTTGGCAAACGAAGAACTGGACAACACCCGGGCATTGTCATAGAGGGAAAGTTCGTAAAGGATACGGAGAAAGTTCATCACGGCATAAAAGCCCTGCTCCTCGGAAGCCAGCTTATCCAGCCAGTTGTACACCTTCATGATGGCCTGCATGGGGAAACTAAGTCCGCACTGTGCACGCTCCAGCATCCGACGGATACTGTCGAACTGGTTCTTGTTGACAACGTTCCCGAAGAACAAGTCGGGAGAGAACTGAATGGTAATCTCCCGAATATCCCCGGAGGTACATTCATGTTGCTCCCATACATGCTCCAACTCCTTACCGGTTATCAGCACCAGGTCATAATCACCGATAATCTCGGCAGAATCGCCCACCACACGACGTACGCCGGAAGCATGTTCCGTGAAGTTCAGTTCATACTCTGCGTGACAATGGATGGGGTAGGTAAATTCTGTTTTGCGACGATCGGCAATATAGAAACAGTCACGTTCCGACAGAGGGGTTATTTCCCTCATGATATAGTTCTGGTTTTCCATAGGCATTGGTTAAAAAAATATCATGCCACAAATATACTCATTCTTTTTAATCCCACAACAGTACCATTTGTTACATTTAGAGGTAATAATTGTTATATATGAGCAGATACCCGGGAAAGTCCCACCCGGAAAAGCAAAACTTCCGTTCTTCTCCCCCTCAGGCTCTAATGTAAGGATGTATGAGATGCGCATCTCGTACACTTACACACTATAGTTTGAGGAAGAAAGAAGCGGAGATCCCTCTCTTGCCCCATAGACAAGAGAAAGGTCTCCGCTTCGCCGGATGATATAAATGATAAGCCGCTTACTTCTGCAACTTCAAGACACAGGAAGTTTCCGGCAGGTTTTCCGAAACGACCGTCAGTGTGGCTTCTCCCGCTTCGCCGGTACTTTGCAACAGCACCTGTGCAAGTCCGTTGAATGCCTTTACCTGATAGGTGCGGGCATCGGCGTCGGCCGGACGTTCCGTAGCCTGATAAGCGGGGTCTCCATTCCCCACCCCAAGGATGCGTACCGGACCGGAAACGGTTATCGTCAAGTCGTTGCAGGCAGTGGGGACAAAACGTTTCTTTTTGTCCTGCAACTCAATATTACACACTGCCACATCCCGATTGTCTGCCTGAATGACGGGACGGTCTGCCGTCAGGGAGATACGGGCAGGAGCACCGGTAGTCTCCACAGTACGGGCCAATATTTTTTTGCCGTTCTTATAGCCTACAGCCTTCACTGCACCGGGCTGGAAAACGGCTTTCCAGGAAAGATGGCCGTTTCGGGGCATCGGTTTGCGATCCAGTTTCTTGCCGTTCACAGTCAGTTCCACTTCATCGCAGTTGCTGTATACCCAAATATCGATGCTATCACCTTCGTGACCTTGCAGATTCCAGTGAGGAAGGATGTGCAGCACCGGCTCATCCGTCCACCAGGACTTCAGATACCAGGCTTCGTCCTTGGGGAAACCGCAGTAGTCCAGAATGCCGAATTGTGAGCCCGTAGCCGGGAACTTCATGGGGTTGGGCTCGCCGCGGTAGTCGAAACCCGTCCAATAGAAAAGACCCGCCAGATAGGGACGTTCGTCATAGAATTTCCAGCCACGCTCGATGCAGTTCAGCAGGCTGTCAGGTCCGTTCGGCTTGCGGTTGTGCGCCACCATGTGGCCTTTGTCGTGGGCATCGAAGTAGATGCCGCGCGTACCACAGCCCGTAGTCTCTTCCGAACCGAGCGCACGGCGGCCGGGATAATCCTTGCGGTGCTGCTCCACAGGGTTCTGAAGGATGTAGTTATAACCAGCCACGTCTGCGGGAATCAAGATGGCAGGGCCACTGCTCGAAGCAACGGTCATGAGGCGCGTAGGGTCGAAACGGTGGCAATATTCGCGCATCGTGGCAGCAATGCGTGTACCGCTTTCTTTCCACTCGATGCCCCACTCCTCGTTGCCTACACTCCAAAGGATAATGCACGGATGGTTGCGGTCGCGGTCTATCATGCGTTTCAGCAGGCGAGTATGTTCCTCGTTGACACCCGTCAGACGGTTTTCTTCTATCACAAGGATGCCGAGGCTGTCGCAGGCATCGAGCATTTCGGGAGTCATCGGGTTATGGGAAGAACGGTAGGCATTGCAGCCGAACTTCTTCAGTTCCTTCAGTCGGTACACTTGCAAGGCATCGGGAATGCCGGCACCTACTCCGGGGTGGTCTTGGTGCATGTTCACACCTTTCAGTTTCAGAGGCTGTCCGTTCAAGAGGAAGCCCTTGTCGGCATCGAAGCGGATGTCACGAATACCCGTAGTAGTGGTATAAGCATCCACCAGCTTGCCATGCTGATAGACTTCCGTAAGCAGTGTATATAGATAAGGTGTATCCACACTCCAAAGATGAGGTTTGTCCAGCGCTATTTCACCGACGGTGAGCTGGCGGTCTTTCGGCAGTACCGGCTTACCGGCCGTTTCGCAGCGTGCCACTTCCTTGCCGTCGGCATCCCGGAGGATATGGCAGAGGCGGTAATCCTCCGTTTGCAGACCGGAGTTTTCAACAGTAGTCTCTATCGTCAGCTTGGCCTTGTCAAAAGGTGCGGCCAGCGTGCTGTGCACAAAGGTTCCGAAAGGAGCTACATGTAACGGCGCCGTCTTGTTCAGCCATACATGTCGGTAGATGCCCGCACCCTCGTAAAACCAGCCCTCCTCGAGCGTGGCATCCGCACGGACGCAGATAAGATTCTCTTCTCCGTAATTCAAGTATTCCGTAATGTCATACACCTGCGTGGCATAGCCGCTCGGTTCGTGTCCCAGGTAGAAACCGTTTATCCAGATACGGGCATCACGGAAGATACCGTCGAACTGAAGATAAAGATGTTTGCCGAGGTCCTCTTGTGGCACGGTGATGGTCTTTCGGTACCATCCCACAGAGTTTTCGGGGAATTTATAGCCGACGGCTTTATAGCCATGACTGTGGCTCGCCTCTTTGGCATAAGGCAAATCAACCACCCAGTCATGCGGAAGGTTGACCGTCTTCCAGCCCACACCCCACTTCTCCGGATTGAACTTAGGGGAGTAAGGACCCTCATTATGGATAGAGGCTGCTTTAGTCAGATAGTTGAAGTACTCCGTTCCGCAGCCGAAGTCTTTCTCCGGTGAGGAAGCATTGCCAAAAGCAAACTGCCAGCCGTCATCCAGCAAAATACGTTCGCGGACGGATTGGGCGGAAAGAGAAAAGGTAATTCCAAGAAGGAACAAAAATGCGAATAAGTGTTTCATATCGGTTAATCATAAAATGTGTTTACAAAGATAGGGCGAAATAGACTCGTACAGTGATACTTTTGTATCTTTTTCCGGTACTTCATGTTTCCGAAGGGAAAAAACACGCCGGGCAAACAAGGGTGATAGGAGAAAAGTTTTTAAATTTGAAGCGTGCTTCCGGGAAAATGGCCGGATGGCACAACTAACGAAGAATATATCAAACTAAATACAAGAAATAATATGCAAGACAAAAGATTCGGATATTTCGATGACGACAACCGCGAATACGTCATTACCGATCCCAAGACACCTTGGCCATGGATTAACTACCTGGGCAATGAAGATTTCTTCTCACTCATCTCCAATACTGCCGGAGGCTATTCCTTCTACAAGGACGCCAAGTTCCGCCGCATCACCCGCTACCGCTACAACAACGTGCCGATGGACAACGGGGGACGCTACTTCTACATCAATGAAGGCGGCAACGTATGGTCTCCCACCTGGAAGCCCTGCAAGACTGCACTCGACAGTTACGAGTGTCGCCACGGCATGAGCTACACCCGCATCACCGGATCCAAAGACGGCATCGAAGCCAGCCTGCTCTTCTTCGTCCCACTGAAGACCTGGGGAGAGGTGCAGAAGCTGACCTTGCGGAATACTTCTGCCAAAGTGAGAAAACTCAAACTATTCTCCTTTGCCGAATGGTGCTTGTGGAATGCCGCTACGGACATGGAGAACTTCCAGCGTAACTTCTCCACGGGAGAGGTGGAAGTGGACGGGTCTGTCATCTACCACAAGACGGAATACAAGGAACGCCGCAATCACTACGCCTTCTACAGTATCAATACACCCGTAGACGGTTTCGATACCGACCGCGAAACATTCGTGGGACTCTACAACGAGTTTGCCGACCCGGAACGGGTAGTAGAAGGCAGACCGGGCAACAGCATTGCCCACGGTTGGAGTCCCATCGCCTCGCACTATCTGGAAGTAGAACTGCAACCCGGCGAAAGCCGCGACTTCATCTTCCTGCTGGGCTATGTGGAAAACAAGCAAGAGGCAAAGTTCGAGGAGCATGAAGCATCTCAGCATGAAGCATTCAAGCAGAGTGTACCCTCTTCACCTATTATAAATAAGGTAAAGGCTAAGGCGATGATTTCGGCCTTCGACACTACCGCCAAAGTAGATGCCGCCTTTGCCGAGCTGAAAGCCTACTGGGACCGCCTGCTGGACATCTACGTCGTGAAGACCGACGAAGAAAAGTTGGACCGCATGGTGAACATCTGGAACCAGTACCAGTGCATGATTACCTTCAACATGTCCCGCTCCGCCTCTTTCTTCGAGAGCGGCATCGGTCGTGGAATGGGTTTCCGCGACTCCAACCAGGACCTCGTGGGCTTCGTGCATCAGATACCGGAACGAGCCCGCGAACGAATCATCGACATAGCTTCTACCCAATTCCCCGACGGAGGATGCTACCACCAATACCAACCGCTGACCAAACGCGGCAACAACGACATCGGCGGCGGCTTCAACGATGACCCCATGTGGCTTATCTTCGGTACGGTGGCATACATCAAGGAATCGGGAGACTTCAGTATCCTGGATGAGCCCGTCCCCTTCGACAACAAAGAAGGTTCGGAAGTGTCTCTGTTCGAGCACCTGCGCGTCTCCTTCAACCACGTCATCGAGAACCTCGGCCCCCACATGTTGCCCCTCATCGGCCGTGCCGACTGGAACGACTGCCTGAACCTGAACTGCTTCTCCTGGGACCCGAATGAATCCTTCCAGACCACGGAAAACCAGACGGAAGGCAGCCAAGCAGAATCGCTGATGATTGCCGGCTTGTTCGTGGTATGCGGACGCGACTATGTGGAACTATGCCGCCACCTGGGTAAAGACGACGAAGCAAACAGAGCGCAAACCTATATAGAGAACATGGTGGAAGCCGTGAAAAAACATGGCTGGGACGGTGACTGGTACTTGCGCGCCTACGATTACTTCGGCCACAAGGTAGGTTCCAAAGAGAACGAAGAAGGACAAATCTTCATCGAATCGCAAGGCTGGTGCACCATGGCAGGCATCGGACTGGAAGAAGGCATGGTAAAAAAAGCGCTGGACTCCGTAAAGGAACGCCTGGACTGCGAACACGGTATTGTACTCAACAATCCACCCTTCACCCGCTATGTTGTGGAGTATGGAGAAATCTCCACCTATCCCGCCGGCTACAAGGAGAACGCAGGTATCTTCTGCCACAACAACCCGTGGGTCATCATCGGAGAAACCGTACTGGGACGGGGTGACCGTTCCTGGGAGTATTTCCGCAAGATATGCCCGTCGTACACCGAAGAGCACAGTGCCCTGCATAAAGTAGAACCTTACGTATGCTGCCAGATGGTGGCCGGCAAGGACGCCGCCCGCCCCGGCGAAGGCAAGAACAGCTGGCTGACTGGAACGGCTGCCTGGATGTGGTATGCCATCACGCAATTCATACTCGGCATCAAGCCTTCGTATGAAGGTCTGGAAATCAATCCTTGTATCCCGGCAGGCTGGAAAGGCTTCAACGTGAAGCGTAGGTTCCGCGGGGCAGAATATCATATTACCGTGAAGAATCCCGATGGTGTGTGCAAAGGCATCAAGTCCGTCACAGTAGACGGCCAGCCGATAGAAGGCAATGTGGTGAACCATCTGCCGGGCACGCATACAGTAGAAGTAATAATGGGATAACCCACAAAATACAATATCATGATAAACCCTATTTATTCTCCAGCGCCCGAACGCTATGACAACGGCATGAAATTCCGCCGTTGCGGGCAAAGCGGCATCCTGCTGCCGGAAATATCACTCGGATTGTGGCACAACTTCGGCGACGTGAACACATTTGCCAATTCCCAGGCCATGGCGCACTATGCCTTCGACCGTGGAATCACACATTTCGACCTCGCCAACAATTACGGTCCTTCCTACGGTTCCGCCGAAGAGACTTTCGGAATGATTATGAAGAAATCCTTCATGCCCTATCGGGACGAACTATTCATCTCCACCAAGGCCGGACACGACATGTGGCCCGGCCCCTACGGGGAGTGGGGCTCACGCAAGTACCTGATGAGCAGCCTCAACCAAAGTCTGAAACGGATGAACCTGGAGTATGTGGACATCTTCTACTCCCACCGCTACGACCCGGATACTCCGCTTGAAGAGACCCTGCAAGCACTGGTTGATATCGTACGGCAAGGCAAAGCACTCTATGTAGGAATCTCCAAATATCCCAAAGAGGCGGCCGAGTTTGCCTACAAATACCTGGAAGAACGGGATGTACACTGCCTGCTCTATCAAGGCAGATACAATCTCTTCAACCGCGAACCGGAAGAAGAAGGTATCCTGCAGCAAGCCAAAGGGAACGGAACCGGCTTCATCGCCTTCTCCCCGCTGGCGCAGGGCCTGCTGACCAACCGCTACCTAAATGGTATTCCCGAAGATTCGCGCATGGCAAAGGGGGCTTTCCTAAAGAAAGAAGCACTGACCGACGAGACGCTGCAAAAAATCAAGGCACTCAACGAGGTTGCTGCCTCACGCGGGCAAACCCTTGCCGAGATGTCACTTGCCTGGCTGTTGAAGGACGACCTGGTGACAAGCGTCATCATCGGAGCGAGCTCCGTTGCCCAACTGGCAGATAACCTGAAAGCGACTGAAAATACAGACTTCTCTGCCGAGGAACTGGAGAAGATAAAGAAAATCATTCAAAAATAAATCAACATGAAAAGCCTCCTTATTCAAACCTTTTGTTTATTATTCCTTTGCTTGGGCACGGTCCGTGCACAGCAATACCAACTTGCATCACCCAACGGAAAACTATCCGTTACGGTAGATGCCGGAGAAGCCCTCACCTGGCAGATAGCACACGACGGAACCACGGTGCTGCAACCCTCTGCCATCGCCCTGCAAGGCAGAGATGAAAAATCAGCCAAGAAAGCAATAACTTTCGGTAAAAATGTAAAAGTAATCCGTGCAGAACGCAAGTCTGTAGAGTCCTCCTTCCCCACTCCCCTCTATAAAAAAGCAAGTGTGAAGGATGTCTACAACCAGCTGACACTGAAATGCCGCGGAGGCTACAGCGTACAGTTCCGCGCATACGATGACGGCGCTGCCTACCGCTTCATTTCCGAACAGAACAAGCCGTTTATCGTCCTCAACGAAACTGCGGACTTCAATTTCGACAAGGATTACCAGGCATTTGTACCTTACATAAACGACAACCGCAACGGTGAGCGCTATTGCTTCTCCTTCGAGTCTTACTACGACGAAGCCCCGTTGTCCAAAATGTACACCGACTCACTCTCCATCACCCCACTGATGGTTTGCCTGGACGGAGGAAAGAAAGCCGTTATCATGGAAGCCGGATTGGAAAACTATCCCGGCATGTTCCTCACTGTAAATCCCCAGACACGTCAAGGAGTGCAGGCAGCATTTGCCCCCTATCCGCTGGAGGAAATAATCGGCGGACACAACCGGCTGAACCTGATACCGACAAAACGTGCAGACTACATCGCCCGTTGTGCCAAGCAGGAGCTCCCCTGGCGTGTGGTGCTCGTCACCGAGAAGGACACGCAGCTTGCCGACAATGACATGGCACAGCGTCTTGCCCCCGCCTGCCGCATCAAAGACATTTCCTGGATTAAACCCGGCAAAGTGGCTTGGGACTGGTGGAACACCTGCAACCTGACTGGCGTAGACTTCAAAGCCGGCATGAACACCCCGACTTATAAGGCATTCATCGACTTTGCCGCCGACAACAACCTGGAATATATCATCATCGATGACGGCTGGAGCGGAAACGAATCCTTATTGAAAGACCTGAATCCGGATATCGACTTAAAGGAACTGGTAGCCTACGGAAACCAGAAGGGCGTCGGCATCATTCTCTGGGCAAGCTGGCGAAACTCTGCCAAAGATACGGAAGCTGCATTCAGCCACTATGCACAGATGGGTATCAAAGGCTTCAAGATAGACTTCTTCGACCGTGACGACCAGCCACTGGTACAGTCTGTAGAACGTATTGTAGCCTGCGCCGCCGAGCACCGCCTGGTATTGGACCTGCATGGCCTCAAGCCATACGGTATACAGCGCACCTATCCCAACGTCCTGAACTTTGAAGGTGTAAAGGGATTAGAGAACGCCAAATGGGAACCGATAGTGAACGGAGCCCCCCTCCACAACTTCCCACGCTATGACGTGACTGCTCCCTACCTGCGTATGCTTATAGGCCCGATGGACTACACACCGGGAGCCACAATGAACGCAACCCGCGAAACCTTCCGTGCCGTCAACGACCATCCGATGAGCCAGGGTACGCGCGTCCACCAGATGGCGATGTACACCCTCTTCGAAGCCCCGCTGCAAATGCTTGCCGACAGCCCCAGCAAATATATGAAGGAGCAGGAATGCACGGACTTCATTGCCAAAGTGCCTACCGTTTTCGACGAGACCGTGGCACTGGACGGTGAAGTAGGCGAATACCTTACACTGGCACGCCGCAAGGGAGACGTCTGGTACATCGCCTCCATGACCGACTGGACACCACGCGACTGTACCATCGACCTTTCCTTCCTCGGAGAAGGAAGTTACGAAGCCGAAATCTTTTCCGACGGCATCAATGCCGACCGGGAAGCAACCGACTACAAGAAAGAAGTACGCACCGTGACCTCGGGAGACAAGCTGAACATACACATGGCACCCGGAGGAGGATGGACAGCACGGATATGGAAAAGATGATAGGGTGATAAAGTAATGACATGATAAGTGCAATAGGGTGACAGTTACGTTAAAAGTGCTGTCACCCTATTCCTTTATCACTTTTAACATACCTCTACGTGAACCTTTTATATCCTATCTTGTTTTTTCTCACAAAAGCCTAAGGTACCATAGGGCAGGAATTTATATTAAACCTAAACAATTATAAAAGTATGAAGAAATTTATTCCCCTATTATTAGCGGTCTTTGCAGTGACGCTTGCATCTTGCGAAAAAGACCCTGACATGGATAAGCTGGACAATAATTATCTGGTTTATACCAACTATGACAAGAAGGCGGATTTCAAAACCTTCGAAACTTATTACTTGCCGGACAGCATTCTGGTCATCGGTGATAAGGAAAACGCCGAATACTGGAAAGATGAGAATGCCCAGGAAATTCTCAGCGCTTATGTTGCTAACATGAACAGCCGCGGCTACATCCGTGTGGATGACCGGGAAGAAGCCGACCTTGGCTTGCAGGTAAGCTATGTCAGAAGTACCTATTACTTCACCGACTACGGACGTCCCGAATGGTGGTGGAACTATCCAGGCTACTGGGATGCTCCTTACTGGGGCAACTGGGGCGGATGGTATTATCCCTATGCCGTGAACTATTCCTACAGTACCGGTTCCTTTATCAGCGAATTGTTGAATCTGGAGGCGCCGCAAGGCCAGAGCGAGAAACTTCCTGTTCTGTGGACCAGCTATATGAGCGGCTTGCTGAGTGGTTCTACTTCTGTCAATACCAAACTTGCCGTGCAAGGTGTGAACCAAGCTTTCACTCAATCAACTTACCTGACTAACAAGTAGTGACAAGCTACGAGCTATAAGTGACAAATGACGGGTTACCCAATATTAAGGTAACAAGAATAATACGGCAGCATCCTTTCCGGACTGGGAAGTTGCCATTGAACCAAAAAACAAGAACAAAGTATGAAAACAATAAAATATCTTTCCTTGAGAGTATTTGCGGTTGCCGCTCTTGCTCTCGTCTTCGCCCTACCGACGAAGGCACAGATGACCGATAACGGTTATGCCAATATCGACTGGCAATATAACTTTCCCCTCAGCAACAACTTCGCCGACAAATCAAGCGGCTGGGGTATGAATTTTGAAGGCGGTTACTTCCTGACAGACAATTTTGCATTGGGAGCTTTCTTGAACTACCATAGCAACCATGAGTATTTCGGTCGCCAGACACTTCCCGTAGGCGAAGGCGGCAGTCTGAATACCGACCAGCAGCACACTGCATTCCAGTTGCCTTTCGGTCTGGCCTCCCGCTATGTATGGAACCGTGGAGGTGCATTCCAGCCGTATGCCGGTGTAAAACTGGGTGCTGAATATGCACAGTTGAAGTCAACTTTCAACGTATTCGAAGCCAACAAAGATACATGGGGTTTCTATGTATCTCCTGAAATTGGTTTCAATGTGTATCCTTGGGCTTATGGACCGGGCTTGCATTTCGCAGCCTATTACAGCTACGGTACGAACAAAGGTGACCTCTTTACGTACAGCGTAGACGGTTTGAGCAATTTCGGTCTGCGCGTAGGTATTGCGTTCTGATAAGACACACACTTAAAGCTTAACAGATAGAATTTAATTGTTTCAAAATTGAAGAAGAAAAGAGCCTTTCCTGCGTGAGCAAGGGAGGCTCTTTTTAATTCTACCAGTTATTTTTTTCCTCCCAGCATCGCCTTATATACAGCTTCCTGAATCCTCGTCCTTATATCCAGCCTCATCAACTTGTTATTCCACACATCCGGATAGGTGCGGTTGCTCAAAAAGACATAAACCAAGCCGTTCTCCGGGTCTGTCCAGGCGCAAGTACCCGTGAAACCGGTATGACCATAGACAGAAGCAGGGGCAGACTCTGCGCAGGGACTCTTCTGGGGATTATGCCGGTCGGGCTTATCAAATCCCAGCCCCCGGCGGCTTATCCTTGAGACAGTGGTAGTAAATACCCTGCAGGTCTCCTTGCTCAAATAGCGTTTACCGTCCAGTTCACCCCCATTCAGCAACATCTGATAGACTTTTGCTACTTCTTCGGCAGTGGAGAACAGCCCGGCATTACCGGAAACGCCACCCTGAAAAGCTGCGGATTCATCATGTACAAATCCTTGCAAGGTAGTCTTACGCAAGAAAGGATCTGTTGATGAAGGTACAATATCTTCCTTCTTCAAGAAGCGCAGAGGAAGATACCCCGTACGCTCCAATCCCATCGGAGTATAGAATTCCTTGGCCAAATATTCGTCCATAGACATGCCGGTGCGCGCCTCGACCAACTGCTGCAACAAGATAAAGCCCACACAACTATAACGGTAACGTTTATCTCTAAGCGGAGTATCCACAATCTTCTGCAAGTACTCCTGCTTGAAAGAACGGTTCAGCCAAAGGCTGTCGGACACTTGCATCGTATATTCCGGTGTCTGCACCTTCGACGTCAGTCCCTGACGGAAGCGGAACTTAGGGTTCGCCCAAGTCTGCCGTCCGATGCGTGCGGAATGCCGGGCATCGGGACGTGCCTTGAACAAAGTGCCGGTGTAGCTCTCTTCATCAATCGCTTCCTGATAGAATAGCAAGGTAGAAGGTAGACCGGATTCATGCATCAGCAGTTCGCGTACCGTAATATTCTTCTTGTCCGTATCCTGTAGGAAAGGCAGATAATCCGACACCCGGTCTGTAAGATTGAGGCGTCCGCCATCGTACAACTTCATCACAGCAAGCAGCGTGGCTGTGGTCTTTGTCAGCGAAGCGATGTCGTATACATCCGTCTTCTTTACGGGAAGCGCCTTGCTTCCGGCCTCGTTCCAGACGTGGGTACCGAAAGCTTTATTATACATCTCCCTACCATCCTTCAGCACCACCACCTGGCAGCCGGGGTAAGCCCCTTCACGAATGCCTTCTTCAGCTATCTTGTCTATTTCAGCCAGCAGACGGGAATTCATACCATGCTCTTCGGGTACAAAGCGGGGGGCGCTTTGAGGAGTCAGCGTCACTCCCGCACCGGCAGCAAACCGACTACCGATACTGGCAGACAAGCGTCCCTCTGAACAAGCGCTGCCATAAACAATCCGGGCAACCTGCCGCTGTACCTCCTCGTTGGAGGAGTGTGCCAAAATCACCGCTTCAGCAGCAGCGTCCCCTTGTTTTATCTGCAATACCTGCTTGCCAGGAATAAAGAACAGATAAACCACCGGTACGTCAGGAGCGAACTTTGCAAAGAAATTCTGATAGGGCGTCAAACGGTGTTCGGTGACACAGACCAGAATACGTTTGTACTTGGCCAGCGCATTTCTCAAACGGTTCCCGTCAGCCTCCGGCAGATTCTTGCCCAAACGGAACTCCACAGGACGGGTATACTGCGACAGTTCCTTGAGGAACGGCTGGATTTCCTGCGCTTCTCCCACATTGAGCACGGCAACTTCACCGATGGAAGGGTCCAGCGGAAGTACCTCGTCCCGGTTATCCAGCACAGTGATGGCCGCCAAGTTCAGCCGGCGCATCAAATCACGCGTTTTCGGAGTATTGATGCGGGTCCCCAAACCTGAAAGCTGTACATGGGGTTTCTTTTCCAACCCAAGGGCATATTTATATTTCAGTACTTTACGGCATTTCGCCTCTATCTCTTTCTCTGTCAGCTCCCCTTTTTTCACAGCGGCAAGCACAGCCTCCACTTCTTCCTTAATACGCCGGGGGACAAGCAGCAAATCATTGCCGGCTTTCAGCGCCTGCAAACAGATGCTTTCATTGCCCGATACCCCTTTCATGGCAAGGGCATCTGTAAAGACAAGCCCCTGAAAGCCGAGGTCATTCACCAACAGACCGGAAACTACCTTACGCGAAAGCGAAGACGGGAGCCCCTTTTGCGGCTCTATGGTAGGCACCTCCAAGTGCCCCACCATCATTCCTCCCAATCCGGCACGAATGGCTTTTCTGAAAGGATAAAGCTCTATACTGTCCAGACGGGCACGGGTAAAAGGCAGCACGGGCAACGCCTTATGAGAATCCACATCCGTATCCCCATGCCCCGGAAAGTGCTTGCTGACAGAAAGTACACCACCATCCTCCAACCCTTTGGAGTAGGCAACAACCTTGTTCGCCACATTGAACGGACTTTCACCGAAGGAACGGGTATTGATAACCGGATTCTTGGGATTGATATTCACATCCGCTACAGGAGCAAAATTCACTTGCACCCCCAGTTCACGGCATTGGCGGGCCACTTCGCGCCCATATTCATAAATCAGTGTATCGTTCTGTATGCAGCCCAGCACCATGTTTCGCGGAAAGTTCGGAGTACCGCGGAGGCGCATAGCCAGTCCCCATTCACCGTCAAAGGTAATCATCAGCGGAACTTCCGCCATCCGCTGCGCCTCATTGGTCAACATCACCTGGTTCTGCATCAATCCGCCGGAGAATAACAGACCGCCTACCTTATAGTCCTCCACCACCTTACGCAGCAGTTCCTTGTTGGCCTTGTCCTGCCGGGGGGCAATCGTATAGATGAACAGTTGTCCGATGCGTTCTTTCAGAGTCAGACGCTGCATGACGGAATCCACCCACTGCCTGCACCGCACGTCACTGTTCAAGAGACGTACAAGCGAAGGGTCGTTCGGCGGCACCGGAGTAAACGGCATCGGGCCAAGCTGCGCTTTCAGAAGCGGACAAAGACAACACAATATAGTGATGGCAAGCAGGTATATTCTCTTCATTCCTTATAGATAGATTGTTTTTAGGGGATTTGCGGAATAATACTTTTATAAATCAATTCCTGGATATCTCTTCTTATATTCATGTCACCCAGTTTCGTGTTCCATACATTGGGGCACAAGCGGTTGCTGAGGAATACATACACCGTCTTGTTTTCCGGGTCCACCCAAGCACAAGTACCGGTAAATCCGGTATGTCCATATACCGCTTCCGGAGCGGAAGGAGCACAAGGGCTGCGCTTCACAATGGATACATCCGGCTTGTCGAATCCCAGACCGCGACGGCTGATGGCAGATTTCTCCGTCGTAAACAAACGGCAGGTTGCCTCACTCAAGAAACGCTTGCCATTGAATTCACCGCCGTTCAGCAACATTTGATAAACCTTTGCCACCTCTTCGGCCGTAGAGAAAAGTCCTGCATTACCGGACACCCCACCCATGCAGGCAGCAGTCTCGTCATGCACATATCCGCATATATCCTGGCGACGCAGGAAGTCATTGGATGCCGTGGGCATGATTTCCGCTTTGGTGAACTTCGTCAAAGGCAGAAACATAGTACGTTGCAATCCCATCGGGGCATAGAACTCACGGGCAAGGTACAAATCCATCGGCAGCTCCGTCACCTTCTCCACCACCTGCTGCAGCAACACGAAGCCAAGGTCGCTGTAAACATAACGTTTACCATCCAACTCGCACTTGGCTATCCGCTGAAGGATAGAATTCTTGAAACTCTTGTTCAGCCACATGCCATCTGCCATGTGCAGGGTATAGACCGGTGTATTCTTGTCGGACACCATCCCTTTCCGGAACTTAAAATCGGAACAATAATAGCTATGCTCGCTTACCTGCGTACGATGCCACTCGTCCACCCAACTCTGGGAGTACGGGCCGTGCACCGAATTCGGGTCTATGATGTCCAGGTAGAAACGGATATAGGGAGGAAGCCCCGATTCGTGGAACAAAAGTTCGCGGATGGTAATGCTCCGCTTGTTGCCATTGCGCAAGAAGGGCAGATAAGCGGAAACCTTGTCATCCAGTTTTATCTTGCCCTCATCATACAGTTTCATGACGGCAAGCAACGTAGCCGTAGTCTTGGTCAGCGAAGCCAAATCAAAAAGGTCCGAAGAACGGACAGTAGTGGTATCCTTATCAGAGTGGGTTCCGAAGCCTTTGTCATATACCGGCAGTCCGTCTTTCCACACCAGCACGCGGCAACCGGGATAAGCTCCCGCTTCCAGTCCCTTCCGGGCAACGGCATCGATACTTTGCAGCACATACGATTTCATGCCGTAATCTTCCGGAACAGTCTTCCCCGGTTTCATGCCCGGCTCAATCATACAGCCCGTTCCCGCTGGAAACAGTTTACCGATACTCATCGACATTCTGCCACTGGCCGGCTTTTTGGCAAAAAGAACATCAGCCACGTATTGCTGCAAATCCGTCTCTGCCGAATGTGCCAGCACCACAGCGCTGGATTTGGCAAGTGCGGGCATCAGAGGTTGCAATGTACGGTAAGAGGTAAAAAAAGTATAGACCAGCGGAGCACGCAGGTTCAAGCCTTCCAGAAAGGCCACATCACGGTCGCTGACATAAGCCGAACCGGTGATGCTGATAACCACGCGACGGAAAGCAGCCAACTGCCCCTGCACTTCCTGCCAGAGAGCCTCATCGGCATTCCAAGGCAAGTGGAAATGGACGATGCCTGCATTCTTTTTCATAGCTTCCACAAAGGGAGCATCTGCCTCCTTCTCTCCGATGCTGAGCACGGCAATATCACCTTCCACCGGTGCCAGCGGGAGGACATCGAAATAATTGTTCAATACAGTCACTGCCGAACGGCGCAACTTGGCAGCCAACGCCTGCGCTTCCTCCGTATTGATGCGATAGCTCATTCCGCTGACCCGAAGTTGCGGCTGGCGGTTTCTCAAACCAAGCATATACTTGTACATCAATACCTTGCGGCACTTGGCATCAAGTTCGTCCTTACTCAGTTGTCCCGACTCCACTGCATCTACCAGCTCCTGCACCGCATTCTTCGTATTGAACTGTACCAGCACCATATCATTTCCCGCCAGCAGCGCTTTGGTAGTTACCTGCGGAATGGCAGACACACCCTTCATGTCCAAGGCATCGGTAAACACCAGCCCTTTAAAGCCGAGTTCATCCTTCAACAACCCGGTCACCACATTCCGCGACAAGGAAGAAGGAGTCACCCCGTCCGGGTCCAGCGCCTGCACTTGCAGATGGCCTACCATGACACCCCCCAATCCGGCACGTACCATTTCCTTGAAGGGATAAAGTTCCACACTGTCCAGGCGTGCACGGTCGTAGTGCAAGGCAGGAAGCGCCTTATGAGAATCCACATCCGTATCGCCATGCCCGGGGAAATGCTTGCAAACGGAAAGTATGCCCCCGCTTTCGAGCCCACGGCTGTATGCCACCACCTTTTCCGCCACCCGCTGCGGGTTCTCGCCAAAGGAGCGTACGTGTATCACCGGGTTCAGCGGATTCGTATTGACATCCGCATCGGGTGCAAAATTGACGTGTACCCCCAATTCGCGGAACTGGCGGGCCACCTCACGTCCATATTCTTCAATCAGGCCATTGTCCTCGATACATCCCAAGGCGGCATTACGGGGATAGTCCGGAGCGCCTTTCAGCCTCATTGACAGTCCCCACTCTCCATCGAAAGTAACCATAACGGGAATCTTGGCATCCTTCCGGGCCATATTGGTCAAGATAGCCTGCTCTTCCGGAGTACCTTCGGAAAACAGCAAGCCACCGACCTTGTATTTCTTTACCAGCTCGCGCATCTGCTTTTTCGTGGCCTTGTCTGCTCTGGCCGGAATGGTGGCAACGATGAGCTGCCCCACTTTTTCGTGTACATTCAGACCTGACAACACGGAGTCCACCCATTGCCGGCACCGGTTGTCTGCAGCCGAAGGAAGAAACGGGCCTCCCGTCTGGGCGTGAAGTGAAGATAATCCCAATATAAACAATCCTGCAACCCATAAAAGGAGGGTGAGTCTTTTCATCATGCTATTTTTCAGTTAAAGTAAGTACCATTTCTCCTACGTAGATGCCACTCTTTCCGGTGTGCAGCACGGGAACGCTCTTGCCGTCCGCATTCAGATAAACGGCAGGCTTTTCCATAAAAGTATGCGAATGTCCTCCCAAAATGACATCAATGCCACGCGTCTTGCCTACCAGGTTCTCGTCGGAAGCGCCTTCGGGATTTGCACTGCGGATACCCAAATGAGACATGCAAATCACAACCTCGCAATTCTCCTTCTCCCTGAGAAAGTCTGTCATTTCTTGGGCCACCTTTATCGGGTCGTTGTAGACAATGCCTATGCATTTATCCGCCTGCACCAGCCCTTCCATCTTAGGGGCCAGGCCGAAGATTCCGATTTTCACCCCTTCGCGCACCAAGGTGATATAAGGCTTCACCAGCCCTTCGAGTACCGTACCCGTCACGTCATAATTGGAACAGACCACGGGAAAATCCGCCATACGGAACAATTCCGCCATATTCTCAAGTCCGAAATCAAATTCATGATTACCTATCGTCATGGCATCATAGCCCATGAGGTTCATCATCTTGACCTCCAGCTCGCCTTTGAAAAAGTTATAATAAGGGGTGCCTTGCGAGATGTCTCCGCAATCCAGCAGCAACATATCCGGATGCTTGCCGCGAAACTGCTTTACAAAACCGGCACGGCGCACCACACCGCCCATCCCGGCATACTCGTCGGCAGCCTCGGCGCTGATGGGTTCTATACGGCTGTGCGTATCGCTGGTGTGCAGGATAAACAGTTGTTTTCCGGATTGGCCGGACGATACAGAATCGGCGGACACCAGGCAAAGGGGTTCTTCAGTAATGACACGCTCCTCTTGCTGTGCCGATGCGGGGAGCATGAAAAGCAGCAGGGCTGCCAAGGAATACATATGTTTCATAGAACTTCTGTTTTTTTAATGCTTACTCTTTAACGACCACTCTTCCCTCCATGCGCGAAGTCACCTTCTTGCCGGCTGCCGTCTGCTTCTCCACATACTTCATGAACAGACCACGCAGTGTAGCCCCATCCGGGCACTCCCTTTTATCCGCCTGCAGGAAAGCCGTCATTCCATCGTTTCCATCAGCCAGATAATCAATCGTGGCAACCGTATAGTCACGGTCATCCTCCACCGGCTTGCCGGCAATGGAAGCCTGGAGCAGCTTGCCATCCTTGCTGATTTCCAACTGTATACCACTCACCCCTTCACCAAGTCTCACCGCAATGTTTTCAAACAAGTGCTTCATGGCAGAGCCTTTCATCGTCAGCACACAGAGCGAATTCTCAAAAGGCAATATCTCATAGATGTTTTCGGTAGTGATGTCTCCTTCCGTCAGGGAGTTCCGGATTCCACCGATATTGATTAGCCCCATATCGGCCGGTTTGCCCAGCACTTCCACCGCAGCCTCACGCAGTACATCTGCAATCAGATTGGATAAAAGGCTTTCGGGCCGGAATCTGTCCATCGACATTTCTGCGGTTCCCACCACATGATACATAACGCTGTCCATCCGGGCCTTGTAAGGCGCCAGCAGAGCCACGGCTTCGGCATCCGGCTCGGCATCCCAGACAGAGTTCATGGGAATTCTGCCTCCCTCTACCTTGGTCACTTCGTAGGAAGAATGGCAGGAAACCAATAGAAGCGCAACCGCCAACACTGCCCCCGCAAGGAGACTGAAAGTTTGTTTCTTCATATTCATTTAGTTTTAAATTGCTACAAATATACTTTTCTTTTGCGACTGAGCCACACAATTAACCGATTATTTAGACTTGCGTTTAGCAGAATGAAACGCTCAAAAATCATCCCAACTGGCGAAAAAAAGCTTGAAGCACTTGTGTATCTGGCAAATAATTCGTTCCTTTGCACCGCTTTCGCGCAATCGCTGTCAGGACACCAAGAGAGAAGCCTGGTATGTTGCGTTGTAACGATGAAACAATTTAATAATAAAAACAATGGATTTAATTAAAATTGCAGAAGAAGCATTTGCTACCGGAAAACAGCACCCGAGCTTCAAGGCAGGTGACACTGTAACAGTAGCATATCGTATTGTCGAGGGTAACAAGGAACGTGTACAGCTGTACCGTGGTGTTGTTATCAAGATTGCCGGACATGGAGACAAGAAGCGTTTTACAGTACGTAAGATGTCAGGAACCATAGGCGTAGAACGTATTTTCCCGATTGAATCACCGGCTATCGACAGCATCGAAGTGAACAAGGTGGGTAAAGTTCGTCGCGCTAAACTGTACTACCTGCGCGCTCTTACCGGTAAGAAAGCAAGAATCAAAGAAAAAAGAGTTAACGGTTAATTCCAGACTCCTATTTCGAAATAAAAAAGGGAAACCGACATTGTCAGTTTCCCTTTTTTAGTGATATACACAGTAGGCATACACACCATGCGATACTCTACTGCTACTCCCTCATTCAAAACATTGTAAGCCTGCGCTCCTTTCCTTTCACATAAGCCTTCCTTCTTGCTGATATGTTAGTTTATCAGCGCCCAACGGCCGTGAGACGCTCTGCTAACGACCGTCAACAAGGTGCTTTATGGCCGTTAGGCGAACGCCTCACGGCCGTTAAACAGCTCTCATATGCATAGCTTGCCTATACTGAATACCTATCTTATCCATACCAAAAACCTGACTTCCACCTATTATCGCACGGGCTTTTACGAAGTTAATACCGTGTTTGCAGGAAACCAATAGCTTGTTTACACGATATTGGCAAATTGCCCCATATCCTATTAATTTATTGTACTACAAGACATTAATAGATTATTTGGCGTAAATTTAAGGTGGAAGCAAAAGTTGCTTCCACCTTTTCAAGTTGCTTCCACAGCATCCGCAACCCCGATGAATAAAGGGATACAGAGAATGGGTGGAAGTGTGGAAGCAACTTGTGACATAACTTTATTGCTGAGGAATATGTGCCACCAAAGAAAAAAAGGTGTGTCGAAACTCTCATAAACTAAAAATCACCCTCGCCACAGATAGGTGTAGCGAGGGTGACTTCGATAGAAGGGGAGTTTTGACATATCCCCTCCTTTATCAGTTTCCCTAATATTGATTACTTGATATCTCTCAGCTCCCAGCCCAACGCACTGGCACCCAGCACTGCAGCATCAGAGTCCTTCAACTCGGAAGCCAGCAACTTGGTCTTACCTTTGTAGATATTCAATACATTGTCGTCAATAGCTTTCTGGATAGGCTTGAAGATATAGTCTCCCGCTTTTGCCAGACCACCGAACAACACGATAGCTTCCGGACTGGAGAAAGCGATGAAGTCAGCCAAAGCCTCACCCAAGATGGTTCCGGTAAACTCAAAGATGTCTTGAGCAATCTTGTCACCCTTCACCGCTGCATCATACACATCCTTGGAAGTAATGTTTTCTGCCGGAATGTCGCGCAACAAACTCGGTTCGGTACTCTTGGTCAAGAACTCACGTGCAGAACGCGCCACACCCGTAGCCGAACAATAAGTTTCCAGACAGCCGTGACGTCCGCATCCGCAGAGACGTCCGTTTTCACGACGGATAATAGTATGTCCCAACTCTCCGGCAAAACCGTCATGGCCATATACCATCTGACCGTTAATAACGATACCGCTACCTACACCGGTGCCAAGAGTTATCATGATAAAGTCTTTCATACCACGGGCAGCACCGTAAGTCATTTCACCGATAGCGGCAGCGTTGGCGTCGTTTGTCAAAGCAGTGGGGATACCCAAGCGCTCTTCAAACATGGCAGCCAAAGGAATTACACCCTTCCAGGGAAGGTTCGGGGCAAACTCAATAGTACCGCTGTAATAGTTTCCGTTAGGAGCACCGATACCGATACCTTTTATCTTGTCTACTCCACCGTTGGCAATAATGAGCGGCAACAGATTCTTGCAAACTTCGTCTACGTAATCATTGACGTCCTCATAAGCTCCGGTTTTGATGGAACTGCTGGCAATAATAGTTCCGCGTGCGTCTACAATTCCAAAGACGGTGTTTGTTCCGCCTATGTCAATGCCCACTACATAGGGCTTTTCCATGTTTGAATTCATGATATTACTTTTGTTTAAAGGGTTAGTTAATCACATTCATGGTTACAAAAATCACAAAGAAAAACGACACTGCAAAATCTTTTTTTAAAAAAGTTTGCAACTTTTGCAACTTTTCGTAGCATTGCTGCGTCTAATAGTGAAAATTAATAAGAGTAAAGCAATAAACAGGGAAAACAGTGATACAACTAAAAGACATTAACAAGACCTACAACAACGGAGCACCGCTGCATGTGCTCAAAGGTATCAACCTCGACATTCAGAAAGGCGAATTTGTTTCCATCATGGGCTCATCGGGTTCGGGAAAGTCCACTTTACTCAATATACTGGGTATTCTGGATAGTTACGACACGGGGGAATATTATCTGAACGGTACCCTCATCAAGAACCTCAGCGAAACGAAGGCAGCCGAGTACCGCAACCGTATGATTGGTTTCATCTTCCAGTCCTTCAATCTCATTTCCTTCAAGAATGCAGTGGAGAATGTGGCGCTTCCTCTCTTTTATCAAGGAGTGAGCCGCCGCAAACGTAATGCGCTGGCACTGGAATATCTGGACCGCCTGGGGCTGAAAGAGTGGGCACACCACATGCCAAATGAGATGTCCGGTGGACAGAAACAACGTGTAGCCATCGCCCGTGCCCTCATTACCCAACCGCAGATTATCCTTGCCGATGAACCTACCGGCGCGCTCGACAGCAAGACTTCCGTAGAGGTGATGCAGATTCTAAAGGAACTGCACGATACGGGCATGACCATCGTAGTCGTGACCCACGAAAGCGGTGTTGCCAACCAGACGGACAAGATTATCCATATCAAAGACGGTATCATAGGTAGCATCGAGACGAATCTGAACCACGATGCAAGCCCGTTCGGAAAAGACGGATTCATGAAATAATAAAGGAAGAGCCCCCTCCCCCTTTAATTTTTAATTCTTAATTTTTAATTATCAATGATAGACCTTTGGCAAGAAATATACGGAACCATCAAACGCAACAAACTGCGTACATTCCTGACGGGCTTTGCCGTGGCATGGGGAATCTTCATGCTCATCGTGCTGCTCGGAGCCGGAAACGGTATCATACATGCCTTCGAGCAAAATGCGTCGGAGCGCGCCTTGAACTCTATCCGCATCTTCCCCGGCTGGACCACCAAGTCATACGACGGTCTGAAAGAAGGACGCCGCGTCCAACTGGACAACCGGGACATGGATGACACGGAGAAGCAATTCACTGAAAATGTCATCAGTGCCGGTGCCACCGTGCGGCAAAGTAATGTAAACGTCAGCTTCGGACAAGAATATATCAATATCTCTCTGCTGGGCGTATATCCCAACTACACCGAAGTGGAAACCGTGAAAACAGCGGACGGACGTTTCATCAACTACAACGACCTGAAAGACCGACGTAAAGTCATCATCCTCCATAAGAAATCTGCAGATATCCTTTTCGGAAAAACGCATACTGAACCCATCGGACAATTTGTCAATGCCAGTGGAGTGGCCTATCAAGTAGTAGGCCTCTACAATGACCAGGGAGACCGCGAGGCAAACGAAGCGTATATCCCCTTCTCCACCTTGCAGACCATCTATAATAAAGGAGACAAGCTGAATAACATCATCTTTACAACCAAGAACCTGCACAGCATAGAAAGTAACGAAGCCTTTGAAAAAGAATACCGCAAGGCTATTGCCACCAATCACCGCTTTGACCCCACGGATGAGAGCGCCATATGGATATGGAATCGTTTCACCAACTATCTGCAGACACAGAATGCAATGGGTATCCTCCGGACTGCAATCTGGGTTATCGGTATCTTCACACTGTTGAGTGGGATTGTCGGCGTGTCGAACATAATGCTGATTACCGTGAAAGAACGTACCCGGGAATTTGGTATCCGTAAGGCATTGGGAGCAAAACCTTTCTCCATCCTTTGGCTGATTATTGTGGAAAGCGTGACTATCACTACGCTATTCGGTTATATCGGTATGGTGGCAGGCATCGGGGTGACGGAATGGATGAACTCTGCTTTCGGTAGCCAGACGATGGATGCCGGCATGTTCCAGCAGACCATGTTCTCCGATCCCACCGTAGACCTCAGTATTGCTATCCAAGCTACCTTGACCCTTATCATAGCGGGTACGTTGGCTGGGTTCTTCCCGGCTAAGAAAGCGGTAAGTATCAGTCCTATTGAAGCACTTAGAGCAGATTAAAGATTATGAGAATAGACATAGATACGTGTGAGGAAATCCTCATCACAATAACAAGGAACAAAACGAGAAGCCTGCTTACGGCGTTCGGCGTATTCTGGGGTATCTTTATGCTGGTGGCGCTTATCGGTGGCGGCCAGGGCATGCAGGAAGAACTAAAATCCCAGTTCGAAGGATTTGCAACCAACTCGGGCTTTATCGCTGCACAAAAGACAAGCGAGGCTTATAAAGGTTTTCGCAAAGGACGATGGTGGGATTTGGAGATGGAAGATGTGGACCGTGTACGCAATGTGGACGGTGTGGCGCTTGCCACGCCTTCCATTGCCTTATGGGGACAAGTGGCTGTCTACGGAGACAACAAGTACGACTGTAGTGTGAAAGGCTTGTATCCCGAATATGAACAGATAGAACATCAAGAGATGACCTATGGACGTTTCATCAATGATGTCGACATTAAAGAGTCGCGTAAAGTGTGTGTAATCGGCAAACGTGTTTATGAAAGCCTCTTCAAACCCGGTGAAGACCCCTGCGGCAAATATGTCCGGGTAAATGGTATCTATTACCGGGTTATCGGAATGTGTTCATCCGAAGGCAATGTCAATATACAAGGGCAGGCCTCTGAAGCCATTACATTGCCTTTTTCCACCATGCAACAGACCTACAACCTCGGAAAGAAACTGCATGTAGTATGTTTCATCATGAAACCGGGAGTAAAAGTGAAAGACGTGCAGCCCGAAGTGGAACGTCTTGTAAAAGCGGCGCACTACATTGCTCCCGATGACAAACAAGCCGTCATGCTTCTGAATGCGGAAGCTATGTTCTCCATGATGGACAACCTGATGATTGGAGTGCGCTTTCTAATCTGGATGGTAGGTTTGGGGACGCTGTTTGCCGGAGCTATCGGCGTATCGAATATCATGATGGTAACCGTCAAGGAGCGCACAACGGAAATAGGCATACGCCGTGCCATAGGTGCCCGTCCTAAAGACATTCTGCAACAAATTCTTTCGGAAAGCATGGTGCTGACCACTATAGCGGGTATGGCAGGTATTTCTTTTGCCGTATTTGTACTGCAAATACTTGAAAAGGCCGCCAATGACCCTGGAGTTATCAAAACCCACTACCAGGTTTCATTCGGACTGGCTATCGGAACCTGTATCCTCCTCATCGCATTAGGAGTGCTTGCCGGACTGGCACCTGCCTATCGCGCCATGGCAATCAAGCCAATTGAAGCCATCAGGGATGAATAAACTTATAGAGAGACCACTAACCGTAAGCCATGAAATAATGGCTATATCAATCGTAAATAATTAAATCGTAAATATAAGATGAAAACAAAGAAGTTTCTGAAAATCGCATTATTGGTAGTAATTGCTGCCTTATTCATTTGGACATTCGTTTTTCTGTACCAGAAGTCCCAACCTAAAGTAACAGTATACGAAACGATAGTTCCGGAAGTGACAGACCTTGAAAAGACTACCGTAGCCACCGGCAAAGTGGAACCGAGAGATGAAGTCCTTATCAAGCCGCAGATTTCCGGTATCATTGCCGAAGTATACAAGGAAGCAGGACAAAGTGTGAAGCAAGGGGAAGTGCTTGCCAAAGTAAAGGTGATACCCGAACTGGGACAATTGAACTCTGCCGAAAGCCGCGTACGATTGGCGGAAATCAACGCTGCCCAAGCCGAAACGGATTTCGCCCGTACCCAGAAACTGTACAACGACAAGCTTATCAGCGCTGAAGAGTACGAAAAAGGGGAAGTAAGCGTGAAGCAGGCACGCGAGGAACTGCAGACAGCAAAAGATAACCTGGAAATTGTAAAGGAAGGCATCACCAAGAACAGCGCCTCTTTCAGTAGTACCCTGATCCGTTCCACCATTACCGGTCTGATTCTGGATGTACCCATCAAAGTCGGTAACTCGGTTATCATGAGTAACACTTTCAATGACGGAACCACCATCGCTACCGTTGCCAACATGAACGATTTGATTTTCCGCGGCAACATTGACGAAACGGAAGTGGGCCGTGTGCACGAAGGCATGCCGGTGAAACTGACAATCGGCGCCCTGCAGAATCTTTCGTTCGATGCCACACTGGAATACATATCTCCGAAGGGTGTGGAAGAAAACGGTGCCAACCAGTTTGAAATCAAAGCTGCCATTGCCGCACCGGACAGCGTACAGATACGTTCCGGCTATTCTGCCAACGCAGAAATCGTATTGGACCGTGCCCAGAAAACGCTTGCCGTACCGGAAAGTACCGTTGAATTCAATGGTGACAGCACCTTTGTATATGTAATGACGGACAGCGTACCGGTACAGAAGTTCGAACGCCGCCCCATCCAGGTCGGCATGAGTGACGGCATAAAGATTGCCATCAAAAGCGGTATCAGTGCCCAGGATAAGATTCGCGGTACAGAGAAAAAGGATTAACAAACGGAATAGCTTAAAAAGATATACGATATGAATAAAAAGATATTCTTATACCTCGCAATATTCGGCAGTATCTCAGTGCAGGCGCAGGAACGATGGTCTTTACGCCAATGCATAGACTATGCCATCGAGCATAACATCAGTATCCGCCAGACAGCCAACGCTGCCGAACAGAGTGCTGTCGAAGTAAATACAGCCAAATGGGCACGACTGCCGAACCTGAATGCCAGTGCCGGCCAGAGCTGGAACTGGGGACGTACGCAAACAGCCATCAAAAATGAGGATACGGGAGACTATTCCACTGTATACGTCAACACCAGCAGCCACGGCACTAATATGTCTGTCAATACCAGCATACCTATCTTTACCGGTCTGGAAATTCCCCACCAGTATGCATTGGCCAAACTAAACCTCAAAGCTGCCATTGCCGACCTGGACAAAGCCAAGGAAGACATTGCCATCAATATAGCTTCGGCCTACCTTCAGGTGCTGTTCAATGAAGAGCTCCACCAGGTGGCGTTGGGACAAGTGCAATTGAGCAAAGAGCAATATGTCCGCATCAGCCGGCTTGCCGACTTGGGAAAAGCCTCTCCGGCAGAACTGGCAGAAGCCAAAGCACGTGTGGCACAAGACGAGATGAATGTAGTGCAGACAAACAACAACTATAAGTTGGCCCTGCTCGACCTTAGCCAGCTTATCGAACTGGAAACACCGGAAGGGTTCAATCTGGAATCTCCGGCAGTCAATCTGGATTTAGTCCCTCTCACTCCTCCGGATGAGATATTCCAAACAGCCATGGTGAGTAAGGCTTCCATACAAGCTGCACAGTTCCGCTTGGAAGGCAGTAAACACAATATCCGTATTGCCCAGAGCAACTACTACCCGCAACTGAGCCTGAACGGTAGTCTCGGTACGAATTACTATTCTACCATCGACCGTACTTTCAGCCAGCAGATGAACGATAACTTCAACAAATATGTAGGATTCAACCTCAGCGTACCTATTTTCAACCGTCTCTCTACCCGTAACCGGGTACGCACGGCACGCCTGCAACGTGAAAACTATGCCTTGCAATTGGATAATGCCAAGAAGACACTTTATAAGGAAATCCAACAAGCATGGTACAACGCCGCTGCTGCCGAAAGCAAATATACCAGTAGCCATACAGCCACCGTTGCCAGCGAAGAGTCTTTCAAGCTGATGAGCGAAAAGTATGAGAACGGAAAAGCAAATGCCGTAGAATACAATGAAGCAAAACAGAACCTTATGAAATCCCAATCAGACGAATTGCAAGCCAAGTATGACTATCTGTTCCGTACCAAGATTCTGGATTTCTATAAGGGAGAACCGATTGAATAAAAAAAGAAGTATAATTTTAGTTGTTGTGTTTGATTCTCCCCTCTCCCTGCCTCCAGGCTGACAAGAGGGGAGTTTTTTGTTCTTCTATCTCCTTTCCGAAGAGCGGGAAGAGCTACTGCCGGTAGAACTGCGGGTAGTGCTTGAAGAGCTGCTGCGACGGCTTTCGGAACTCCGTACGCCGGAAGCATTTCTTCTTTCCTTGCTTGCCGTCTTTACCCTGCTACGGCTGGGGCTCTTATCATTATTTTTAGTTCTTGTGGTTTCTATTTTCTCTTTACTCGACTTTCTGCCACTATCCACACTACTACGTCGCGTACTGCTGTTACGTGTACCTGTGCTAATGCGATTATTACTACCGTTACTACGTCGCGTGGTATATACATCATCCCTGCCTGCCGGACGCTTATGCGAATTAGGGCGGATGTTCACCGAACCGAAATCTGAACGGCGGCTGGTGTGGTACGACTTATCATTCCGAATACTCCACGAACCGGTATAGTGCGGATGATGGTAACGACCGCGATAATAGCTGTTGTGATAGTGCGTACGATAATGCCCACCGCAATATGTACGGTAATGATACGGCCGCGGGAAATAGAAATGATTATGGTTGGTGTAAGTGATGTAAACCCTAAAAGACCAACGACCACCACTTACATAAACCGGACGGTAAAAATAGGCGGCCTGCATGAAACGGCCGTACTGCCGGTTATTCAGCACCCATCGAAGGTCGTCATTGCGCACATCCAGATAATCGTAATAGCGATTCAATGCCCATTCCTCCCCCCGAAGAACGTCATCCATCAGATAGCGTATACCGGAAATGAAATCATAGTTTATTTCGTACACGTCATTATACTGTTCTGTACTCAGGTTCAATTCATAGGCCATCTTGTCCGTAAGAAAGCGGGTCTCTTTACGCACTTTGCTGTTGCTCATTGCCGCACTACAAACAGCTGTACTCATCATAGCGGCAAGAAATATAAATATAATCCGTTTCATAATCCCTCCTTTTTTTAGTTATTCTTCTCATGATATTGTTTGATGAAGGCATTTATCTCGTTCTTGTCCGACGAGAAGGTCAGCTTGTCTATCGCATAATAGAAATTCGGTTTATCGGCTATTTTAGGATAAATCTTCTTCATCAACTGTTTCTTTTCACTGTCGAAACGATAAAAATCCATCAGACGGATACACTGGTCAGTAGTGAACCAAGAGGTCAGCAAGGCATGGTCGAGCACTTCCTTACGGTCTGAATCGAAACTCTGTTTTTCCATCAGCCCCATAAACTGTTCGAAGGCAGATGGTGACATCACCGGTTCATGCTGCTCGCCTCCTAACGGTCTGTCACCGGGTCTGCCAGGCTTGTGATGATTAGAAGTACCCCAGTTTCCACCAGGTCTTTTGTCCTCTGGAATGAAAATATCTTCCACTTCATTGATGGAGCAATGCACACGTTCATCATATAGGAGTTTTCCTCTTCGGGAATTCTCCCCACGGGATGGCGCTTCATAAACCTCTACCCGACAACTACCACGCAGATTGGCTACAAAACAACTGAAAGTAGGCAGGCAAACCTGCTGTCCGTCGACCAGTACCACCACTCTACGGTATGGACTTTCTATACGGATTCCGTCTATGGGCGCCGCTTTTATTGCGGGAAACGCTACCAGAACTAGACAAACACTTAATATCAAATGACGTATCATGACTTTTCTTTTTTTATTGTACGACAAAAATAGGGAGAGGAAATTCCCCTCCCTAATGATTGTCTCTATTTACAAGTAGGGAAATTCCTAATGACTGGGACTAATTCCTAATCCTGATTCCATCTTCCTCCAATACAACCAGATGTTTTTTGTACAAATCTCCCACAGCCTTTTTGAAGGTTTTCTTGCTGACACCGAAAGTTGCATAGATTTCTTCTGCCGGACTCTTGTCATTCAAAGCTATCCGTCCGCCCTGTTCACGGATATAGTCCAGCAACGTAGCTGAGAAATCTTCTACTTTAGCCTGCCCCGGTTTTTGAAGCAGCAGGTCTATCTTGCCGTCTTCACGTACCTGCTTCACATAGGCTTTCATCCTCATGCCCGTGTGCAGTGGCTGAAATATCTCGCTCTCATATAGCAAGCCGCTATATTCATCGTTGATGATCGCCTTGAATCCCAAATCCGTCTTCTGCCAAATCAGGATATCCACCTCCTGCCCCGACTCATAGGCGGCCTTCTCTTTGGAAAGATAACGGTCTACCTTGGCCGATGCCACGATACGATAGCTTTCATCATCCAAATGGGCATGAACCACATACTTCTTTCCCACCTGCATCTTCATTTTCTGTTCGCGGAAGGGGACGAAAAGATCCTTCATCAATCCCCAGTTAAGGAAAGCACCATACTGGTTTATCCACGCCACCTCCAAGCAGGCAAACTGCCCGACCTGCACTAACGGTGTCAGAGTAGTGGCTACCAGACGTTCTTCGTTATCAAGATATATAAAAACGTTCAGTTTGTCTCCCACCTTACAGTCTTGGGGGACATAACGCGACGGAAACAGAATTTCACCTTCTTCGCCACCGTCCAGATACATGCCGAAGGCTACCTCCTTCACCACTTCCAGCGTATTGTACTTTCCTAACTCAATGCTCATAGTTTCTTACTTATCTTCATTTTCCCAACAAAGATAAGTAATTTAGGTACAATACAGCAGTTCGGAAAGAAGAAATAACTTTTTGCTCTAAAAGATAACTTTTTTCTATGAACAACTCTCTTCAAAAAGGGTTATCTTTGTATCGTGACAATCAGCAAGAAAAGATATTACTCACCTTTAAATAAAAAAGATTATGGAATTTCTGACAAATGACAAATTGACAATCGTCGGCGCAGCCGGCATGATCGGTTCAAACATGGCACAGACTGCAATCATGATGCATCTCACTCCCAACCTATGTCTGTACGACCCTTATGCTCCCGGACTGGAAGGGGTGGCCGAAGAGCTGTTCCACTGCGGTTTCGAAGGCATGAACATCACATTCACTTCCGATATCAAGGAAGCGCTGACCGGCGCCAAGTATGTGGTATCATCAGGCGGTGCCGCCCGCAAGGCCGGCATGACCCGCGAAGACCTTTTGAAAGGCAATGCCGCTATTGCCGAAGAATTCGGAAAAAATGTAAAAGGCCTACTGTCCGGATGTGAAGCACGTGGTTGTCATTTTCAACCCTGCCGACATCACCGGTCTGATTACCCTATTGTATTCCGGCCTGAAACCTTCACAAGTGACCACACTGGCCGCCCTCGACAGCACCCGCCTGCGTAGTGAACTTTCCAAGCATTTCGGCATCGCCCCCGACAAAATCGAAAATTGCCGTACCTACGGCGGTCATGGTGAGCAGATGGCTGTTTATGCTTCTACCGCTAAAGTAAACGGAAAAGCATTACTTGATATCATCGGTACCCCTGCCCTGACTAAAGAACAGTGGGTCGAAATCCAGACTAAGGTAACCAAAGGCGGTGCCAACATCATCGCCCTCCGTGGACGTTCTTCCTTCCAGAGTCCGGCATACGTCTCTATCGAAATGATAGCTGCAGCGATGGGTGGCAAACCGTTCCGCTGGCCTGCCGGTACATATGTACACAGCCACGGCTTCGACCACATCATGATGGCAATGGAAACTGAAATTACCAAAGACGGTGTACACTATAAGGAACTGAACGGCACGCCCGAAGAAGAAGCCAAACTGAAAGAAAGCTATGCCCATCTCTGCACACTTCGTGACGAGGTGATAGAAATGGGTGTACTGCCTGCCATCAAAGACTGGCACAGCATCAATCCGAATATCGACTGATGTCTTCGATAGCAAATGATTTTTAGAAGTAAGGTGCCTCGCTCCATAGAGCAAGAGGCACCTTTTTTAGATATTTTTCCTCAAAAAGCCTTGCGGTATAAAAAAAACTCTTTATCTTTGCACCCGCAAACGAAAAAGGTGCCATAGCTCAGTTGGTAGAGCAAAGGACTGAAAATCCTTGTGTCCCCGGTTCGATTCCTGGTGGCACCACTTTTCAAAAGCAATCGGAATGTAGCGCAGTTGGTAGCGCACTACGTTCGGGACGTAGGGGTCGGGCGTTCGAGTCGCCTCATTCCGACAGAAAAGACTTAACTTTTAGAAGTTAAGTCTTTTTTTGTTTTATACCTCCTCTCCTCCGGTTTCCCGACCATAAGAGCGATACTCCAATGGAGTAAACCCCGTACGTTTCTTAAACGAGGAGAAGAAATGCTCGGTAGACTTATAGTCGAGCATAAAAGAGATTTCTTTCACCGATAAAGAAGTACCCACCAGCAATTGCTTAGCCTTACGCAACTTTAGCTCTTGGAAATATTTTGCAGGAGCATAGCCGGTATAATCCTTAAATACTTTGCGAAACCAAGAATAACTGATATTCAACTTCATTGCCAGTTCTTCCGGGTCAACATCCTTGAATACATTCTCGTTCATGATGATTTTAGCCTGCTCTATTTTCTGATCGACATCACCCACTTCGAAAATCTTGTTTTTAGAGATGGACAATATCATCCCTATCATATGTAGCACAATACCGGCAAGATATTGCTGGGAAGAAATCTTATCAGCTTCCGCAATTTCCAAAGCGCGAGAGAAAAGTGAAACGAGCTCTTCATTCAACCCCACCTCCAACACTTGATTCTCTTTCGATAGAAAACCACCTTTCACCATATCATCAATCACAGCTCCCTCGAAACCAATATAATATTCATTCCAACCCGTCTGCACATAAGGATAATATGTATGCCACTGACCAGGAAACAGCACCATCAGTCGTCCTTTGCACACTTGCTTCTCTGGCGTGGTCTCCGAGGAGCCCCCCCCTCCCTTTAGTAATATAGACCAACTGGTACTCGCGCAGAATCCGTCCTTTCTGCGCATTGAAAAAATAACCGGTAGGATGATCCTTCAACGGATAAGGAGAATTAGGCTGGATAGACTGAAAGCCCACAGTATTTACCCAAAGACCATATTTCTGGTCCATGTCATTTACAATAAGGTACTTAAACTCTACTCCTAAATCATTATAATTTTTAGTCATAACACGTGCCTTCCATAATAGCTCCGGAACAAAAATAGAGATTATTTATGAAAAATCCCGTCCGCAGCGAATATTATTCATCACGGACGGGAATAGACATGTAACCTAAAATAGCGCTTGCCTTAAAAAGCTTTATGATACAGAGCTTCTATATCTTCCACAGATGTAGGTCTCGGATTGCCACCGGTGCAGACATCATTAAAAGCATCGATAGCCAATTGATGCAAATCCTCTTCCCTAACATTGATTTCACGCAACCGCTGTGGAATGCCAATACTTAAAGACAATTTCCGGACAGCAGCAATAGCAGCACATATACCTTCTTCCACGCTCATACCTTCCGTATTGACTCCCATCGCCTTCGCAATATGGACATATTTAGGAGCAGCCGGGGACGCTGCATTATACTCCATTACGTAAGGAAGAAGCAATGCGTTGGCCACCCCATGCGGAGTGTCATAATGGGCACCCAAAGGATGGGCCATGGAATGAACGATGCCCAGACCGACATTGCTGAACCCCATACCGGCAATGTATTGCGCTTGAGACATGGCCTCGCGGGCAACCGGATCGCTGCCATTGTCTACGGCAGCTTTCAAATGGACAGCAATCATTTCAATGGCTTTCAGTTCGAACATATCCGACATAGCCCATGCACCCGGCGTTATATAGCTTTCTATGGCATGAGTCAGTGCATCCATACCGGTTGCAGCAGTCAATCCTTTCGGCATGGAATACATCAGCTCCGGGTCAACAATAGCTACTGCCGGAATATCATTAGGGTCTACACAAACCATCTTTTTTTTGACCTCTTCGTCAATGATAACATAATTGATGGTCACCTCAGCAGCAGTTCCCGCCGTAGTAGGTAAAGCAAAAGTAGGGACAGCCTTTTGACGAGTATCCGCCACACCTTCCAGAGACTTCACATCTGCAAAATCCGGATTATTCACAACAATACCAATACCTTTTGCCGTATCAATGGAAGAGCCGCCACCCAAAGCCACGATAAAATCGGCACCGGATGCCTTGAAAGCAGCCACACCATTCTGTACATTGGTAATGGTAGGATTGGCCTTCACATCACTGAAGAGCTCATAAGGTATACTGTTCTTCTCGAAAACTTCAATCACTTTATCAGCCACCTTGAAACGGATCAAATCTCTGTCCGTTACAAAGAAAGCCTTTTTGAAACCTCTGCGGGCAGCCTCCACGGCAATCGTTTCGCGACAGCCGGCACCGAAATAAGAGGTCTCATTCAATATCATTCTATACATAATTACACACTATCTGTTAAAACAATTATTTGGGCAAATTAAACGCTACGGACATTTCCTTCATTTGAAGCTGGCTCATACCATCCGGTTCAAAACCCATATTTTTGGCAGCGATATAAATAAGGGCGGATTTATTGAGTACATCCACCTGGTCGAAAGCAGCCATCACATCCACATCCACAGCAAACACACCATGTTTCTCCCACATCACTACATCATAGTCATCCAGTTCGCGGATGGTAGCCTCAGCCAATTCTACCGAACTGGGAAGTTGATAAGGGATGATACCCAAACCGCGGGGACAGAAAGCCTTTGTTTCCGGTATCATACTCCAAAGCAGGTTCGAAGCTACATCTTTTTCCAGAAACTTCTTGTTGTGAGTCATGGCTACCAGCTCAATAGGATGCGTATGCACCGAAGCTTTATAGGGAGAACCTTTCGCTATCAGATTGTTGTGTACACTAAGATGGGAAGGAAGTTCCGATGTAGGCTGTACAGACTGGTCGGCTATAATGACATAGCTGGCACAGTCATCCAAAATGCGGATGACCGAACCGTTCTCCATCGGCCAACGGGCCAAATCGCGCATACGCTTGTTGGTGCCTTTGCAATAAAAATAGCAGTCTTTCAAATAAGGTAAAGTAGCACCGATTGATTTCACCTCACTAATGGCGGGCATAGCCTTGATTTCATCGTCTACAAACTCAGTGATGTTGACCGTAATATTGCCCCCATTACGTTCTGCCCAACCTTTCTGCCAGAGATAACCAGCCACCTCAGCCACCTTATTAACTTCCGCAGCCAGCGCCGGACGATTTTCTAGAATTGATTTCATATATGCAGATATATTTTAGTTTTATATTCAAAGATAGGTATTTAAACTTACCCCAGCAACTGTGGCAGGAAAGAAGAAATTATCAAGACTGCCAAGCCTATGACAAGCACTGTAATTGTCTTGGGTGTACACCCTTTCCATTCCTTCAAAAGGATACCCCAAACATTGGAGAACGTTACGTTCAACGACATCAGGATGCACCACGAGAATGTGAGCAATACCGGAGAGGCAGCAAGGAATCCCTTACCCAAGCTAAGACCAAAGAACTGGCTGTACCACAACACACCGGCCAAAGCACAAAACAAGACATTGTTTACATAAAGGGATTTCTTGCCATAATCGCCCCAACTTTTGTTCCTGGAATTCTGATAGAAACAATAGACGGCATTCGTAATGAAACCACCCAGTGTCACCATCAATGTAGCAGGCAGTGTCTTGAATATATCCGCACTTTCAGCAAAACAGAGTTTCTCTCCAAAACCCAATCCTATACTGAAACACGCACTCATAAATCCGGCAAGAAGGGCTACAATAATACCTTTAGTAAAATTGAAATCCTTTACGGCCTTCTTCTTCTCTTCTTCGCTCAGGCTGGCAGACTTCATGCTACCGGCCAGACCGATAATGCCAATACCTACCAACGTGACCACTACACCAACAATAACCGATGTTGTCAAATCTCCTGCCTTACCAGTAAATACCGGAGTCAATATCGTTCCCAATCCGGCACAAGTACCCAAAGCGATAGACTGCCCAAGAGCTACGCCCAAATAGCGCATAGACAAACCAAACGTCAGTCCCCCCACTCCCCATAAAGCTCCGAAGAACATAGTCCAAAGCGTATCCGCAGGATTGTTTGCATAAATCTCGAACAGCGAATTGCCGGCAGGTACTGCCAGCAACGCGCCCAAGAACGGAAAAACCAGCCAAGCGAAAACACCTTGTACAATCCAATACGACTCCCAGCTCCACTCCTTGATGCGGTTAATGGGTACATAGCAACTGGATTGGCAGAATGCTCCGATGGCAATAATCAATAACCCTAATATTATTTCCATTTCTGTCAGTTACAAGGGTTTCCTATCCTCTTTTAGAGGTTACATTAGCTTCATACTTCTCTATTTCAGCGATGAACTCCTCACCTACCGGAACATTGTTTTTCAGACAGAACATGTCCCAAACAGCGTTCCAAGGCAAAGCCTTAGCCTCTTCGAGCAGAGCAAGGCGCTGGAAACCTTGACCGGTGGCCTCATATTCGCGAAGCTTTGCCAATGGTTCTAGTAACGCACGCAACATGCATTTCTGCGCCGCACGGGTACCGATTACATAAGCACCGATACGGTTGATGGAAGCATCAAAATAATCAAGACCAATGTGTACACGGTCCAGTGCATCGCAACGGACAATTTCTTGGAAAAGTTCAAGAGTGGGGTCATCCATGATAGTTACATGGTCAGAATCCCAACGTACCGGACGGCTTACGTGGAGCATCAGCTCAGGGACAAAGAGCAACATGGAAGACACCTTGTCTGCAGCACTTTCCGTAGGATGGAAGTGCCCGGTATCAATAGTAATAAGTTTCTGATGCTGTACACTATAGCCCATACAGAATTCATTGGAGCCTACTGTATAACTCTCTAAACCTATGCCAAACACCTTCGATTCAAGGCAGTTCTTCATATGCTTGTATTCCGTAGCAAAAATACGGTCGAGAGAATCTTTGAAAAGCACACGATACTTCATACGGTTTACAGTGATATCCTTGCTACCATCATGCACCCAAAGATTCATGATGCAGGGATCTCCCTGGCGGCGCCCCATTTCTTCGGCAATGGCACGACAACGTTTAGTATGTTCGACCCAAAAGTCACGGATACCTTGGTCCGGATGAGCCAGAGAAAGATTACCGCTCTTCGGATGAGAGAAAGAAGTGGAATTAAAATCCAATTTTATACCATTCTCGGCTGCCCATTGCATCCAGCTTTCGAAATGTTTCACCTCTACCTGATCGCGATCTACGAAGGTACCGCCAAAGTCACCGTAAATCTCATGCAAATTCAAACGGTGCTTACCGGGGATATAAGAAGCAGCTTTCAAAATATCGGAACGCAGTTCTTCCATATTACGGGCTTTACCGGGATAGTTTCCTGTTGTCTGGATACCACCGGTCAATGAGCCGGCAGATTCGAATCCCTGAACATCATCGGCCTGCCAACAATGCATGGAGATAGACACTTTCTGAAGTTGCTCCATTACTTTTTCTACATCCAATCCGAGAGCTGCGTAACGCTCTTTAGCAATTTCATACGCTTTGTTTATCAATTCTTCTTTCATGATACGTGATTTGATTATGAGTTATAAGTTATTGGTAATCATTATCCATTATAATTAGTCATCGTCAATTGCTTGAAGTGCAGGTAAGCGGTATTCCAATCCTCCATATCCTGCGGATAGAAAGTCTTTAATGGTATGGAACGGTTGATGAGCTGTCTCATGGAAGCAATGTCTCTAGCTGCTCCGGCAGCCAATGCCTGAACCATAACGTTACCGATAGCAGTAGCTTCGGAAGGTCCGGCAATCACGGGAATACCGACAGCATTGGCTGTCCACTGGTTAAGCAGTTCGTTACGGCTACCGCCACCGATAACATGTAAAGCCTCCACCGGACGTGGTGAAAGATTTCGCAGGCTATCCAGCACCTGACGGTATCTCAAAGCAAGACTCTCAAAGATACAGCGTACTATCTGTCCATGTGTCATGGGAATAGGCTGACGATAATCGGAACAATAGGTCTTGATGGCTTGCTCCATATTCGCCGGATTGGTAAACAAAGCATCATCCGGATTAATTAGACTACGGAATGGTTCACAAGTACCAGCCTCAACGATGAGTTCAGAATAAGGGATTTCCCCCCATTCGGTACGGCAACGTTCAAGCAGCCACATACCACAAATATTTTTTAACAAACGAATGGTTCCTTCCACACCGCCTTCATTCGTAAAATTCAAGGATTCTGTTTCAGCAGTAATGACTGGAGCATCCGTCTCCACTCCCATCAGAGACCAAGTACCACTACTTAGATAAGCAAAATTACGGTCCATGGCAGGTACGGCAGCAACAGCAGAAGCCGTATCATGCCCGGCAACAGCTATCACGGGGACAGCGCCAAGTCCGGTTATTCGTTGTACTTCCTCCGTCAAGCCCCCTATTTTTTCACCAGGATAGACAAAACGCCCGAAATGAGCTTGTGTCAGTCCAATCTCCTGCAGCAAGGCATCCTCCAGCCTGCAGGTATTGGCATTTACCAACTGTGCCGTACTGGCAATAGTATACTCCGTTACCATCTGACCGGTCAACATATAGCTCAAAGCATCAGGCATAAACAGCAATTTATCTGCAGCTGCCAATGCACTGTCATGATTACGGCGTAATGTATCAAGTTGGAACAAGGAGTTGAAATTCATCACCTGAATCCCCGTCCATCCATACACATGGCTACGAGGTATACGTGTGAAGAACGCTTCCGGAGCACCCACCGTATGAGGGTCACGATAGGAATACGGCTGGCGAAGAAATCCCCCATCCTTACCTACACAGACAAAATCTACTCCCCAAGTGTCGATACCGATGGAAGTTATTTCTACACCTTTACGGGCGGCAATCCTTAGCCCTTCAATAATATGACGGTAAAGTTCATAAATATCCCAGTAAAAATGTCTGCCAGCTTCAATCAGATGATTTGGGAAACGGTTTACTTCTTCCATTTCCAAACCATTCGAAGTAAAAGTTCCCAGAATTGTGCGACCACTGGTAGCCCCCAAGTCGACCGCAAAAAAGCATTGTTTCATGGTAATTAGTTTTAGTTGCTATTCAACGATACAAAAATAGGAGATTATCCCCCTACTTTTTGTACAGTTTTTGATTGAAAGGGTGTCAGATTTGACAATTGCATATCTATTCTATATTATATCAACATTTACCAAAGACATACGGAAACAATCTCCAATAACGTAAAAGAACAAACAAGACTCCAACAAAGAGAACAAAAACAACATATACAGTACACCCGATGTATAAAAAGAATAAAAAAGCTCTCCTTTTTGCATATTCTTTCCGAAATAATCCCTAATTTTGCACTACTCTTAGAATAATTATACAGAAAATGAAGAAAAAAGCCAATCGGTTAGACGCCATCAAGATGATTATCTCAAGCAAAGACGTCAGTTCTCAGGAAGAACTGTTGCAAGCTTTGAGCAAGGAAGGCTTTGAACTGACACAAGCCACCTTGTCACGCGACTTGAAACAGCTGAAAGTAGCGAAAGCAGCGAACATGAACGGTAAATACGTATATGTGCTGCCCAACAACATCATGTATAAACGTTCGAACGACCAGAGTGCAAGTGAAATGCTGATGACAAGCGGATTCGTTTCACTTCAATTTTCGGGCAATATTGCCGTCATCCGTACCCGGCCCGGATATGCCAGCAGCATGGCCTACGACATCGACAACCGAGAGTGTCCCGCCATTCTGGGTACCATTGCCGGAGATGACACCATCATGCTGGTGGTGCACGAAGCAGCGTCACATGACGAGGTACGCAGCTTCCTATCGCAAATCATCCCGAACATTAAATGATAGATAACAACAAAAAAACAAGAAATTAAATAAGAAATGGATTCGAAACAAATTGATGTGATGGTGGCTGACGCCTCACATGAAGTTTACGTAGACAAGATTTTGGATACCATCCGGGAAGCTGCCAAGGTACGCGGAACGGGCATCGCAGAACGCACACACGAATACGTAGCTACTAAAATGAAAGAAGGAAAGGCCATCATAGCCTTGTGTGGAGATGATTTTGCCGGTTTCACCTACATAGAGAGCTGGGGTAACAAGCAATATGTAGCAACCTCCGGTTTGATAGTACACCCCAAATATCGGGGACTGGGGCTGGCAAAACGTATCAAGACCGCTTCTTTCCGCCTGGCACGCCTACGCTGGCCTAATGCTAAAGTTTTCAGTCTCACCAGCGGAGCTGCCGTCATGAAAATGAATACCGAGCTGGGATATGTGCCCGTCACCTTCAACGAACTGACCGATGACGAATCGTTCTGGAAAGGTTGCGAAGGCTGTATAAACCATGATATATTGGTAGCTAAGAACCGTAAATTCTGCATTTGCACAGCAATGCTTTACGACCCGAAGCTGCACGAAGAGGATAAAATATAAAAATACTAAGGATATGGAAAAGAAGAAGAAAGTAGTAGTCGCATTCAGCGGAGGTTTGGATACCTCGTTTACGGTGATGTATCTTACCAAAGAAAAAGGGTACGAAGTATATGCAGCTTGTGCCAATACGGGCGGTTTCAGTGCTGAACAGTTGAAGACAAACGAAGAAAATGCCTACAAGCTGGGCGCCAAAGAATACGTCACCCTCGACGTGACGCAGGAATACTATGAGAAAAGCTTGAAATACATGGTATTCGGCAATGTTTTGCGTAACGGCACCTATCCTATCTCTGTAAGTTCCGAACGTATCTTCCAAGCATTGGCCATTGCACGCTATGCCAACGAAATCGGCGCGGATGCCATCGCCCACGGTTCTACAGGTGCGGGTAACGACCAGATTCGTTTCGACATGACTTTCCTCGTCATGGCTCCGGGCGTGGAAATCATCACGCTGACACGCGACATGGCACTGAGCCGTCAGGAAGAGATTGATTATCTGAACAAACACGGCTTTGCCGCCGACTTCACCAAACTAAAATATTCCTATAACGTAGGTTTGTGGGGCACTTCCATTTGTGGTGGCGAGATTCTGGATTCCGCGCAAGGGTTGCCCGAAAGCGCCTATCTGAAACACTGCACCAAAGAGGGCAGCGAGCAGTTGCGCCTCACTTTTGAAAAAGGTGAGCTGAAAGCCGTGAACGACGAGACATTCGACGACCCCATCAAAGCCATCCAGAAGGTAGAAGAGATTGGTGCGGCATACGGTATCGGACGCGACATGCACGTAGGCGACACGATTATCGGTATCAAAGGCCGCGTAGGTTTCGAAGCTGCCGCACCTATGCTGATTATCGGAGCACACAAGTTCCTCGAGAAGTACACTTTGAGCAAATGGCAGCAATACTGGAAGGACCAGGTAGCCAACTGGTATGGCATGTTCCTGCACGAAAGCCAATATCTGGAACCAGTAATGCGCGACATCGAAGCCATGCTGGAATCCTCGCAACGCAACGTAAACGGTACGGCTATCCTCGAACTTCACCCGCTCTGCTTTTCTACCGTAGGTGTAGAAAGCAAAGATGACCTTGTGAAAAACAAGTTTGGCGAATACGGTGAGATGCAGAAAGGATGGACGGCAGAAGATGCCAAGGGCTTCATCAAAGTAACCTCCACAGCACTGCGTGCTTATTATTCAAATCATAAAGACGAGAAAATCTAAATGACCGGCAGGAAGCAAAAACTGACACGTCCCCGGACTGGAAGGATGCTTTCAGGCGTATGTGCAGGACTGGCAAACTTTTTCGGACTCGATGTCTCATTGGTGCGTATCGTTTATACGTTCGCCACGATCTTTACTGCATTTGCAGGCATACCCATATACATTATAATGCTAATTGTTATACCACAAGAACCAAATAGATATTATCGAAATGATTAAAGTAGGAATCATCGGCGGAGCCGGATACACGGCAGGCGAACTGATACGTTTGCTGCTCAACCATCCGGAAGCGGAAATCGTTTTCATAAACAGCTCAAGCAACGCCGGCAACAAAATTACCGACGTACACGAAGGACTGTACGGCGAAACAGACTTGGTATTTACCGACCAGCTCCCGCTGGAAGAAATCGACGTACTCTTTTTCTGTACGGCACATGGTGACACGAAGAAGTTCCTCGAAAGCCACAACGTGCCCGAGGAACTGAGAATCATCGACCTCTCCATGGACTACCGCATAGCCTCTCCCGAACACGACTTCATCTACGGCCTGCCGGAGCTGAACCGCCGTGCCACCTGCAAAGCGAAGCACGTAGCCAATCCGGGCTGCTTTGCCACCTGCATACAGCTGGGCCTGCTGCCGCTCGCCAAACATCTGATGCTGAACGATGATATCATGGTGAACGCCATTACCGGAAGTACCGGCGCCGGTGTGAAACCGGGCGCCACGAGCCACTTCAGCTGGCGCAACAACAACATGAGCGTCTACAAAGCTTTCGAGCACCAGCATGTGCCCGAAATCAAGCAATCGCTCAAACAGCTGCAGAACAGCTTTGATGCGGACATTGACTTCATCCCCTACCGCGGCGACTTCCCGCGCGGCATCTTCACCACCATTGTGGTGAAGACCAAAGTGGCCCTGGAAGAAATCGTCCGCATGTATGAAGAATATTACGCCAAAGATTCCTTTACCCACATCGTGGAGAAGAATATCGACCTGAAGCAAGTGGTAAACACCAACAAGTGCCTCATCCATCTGGAGAAGCATGGCGACAAACTGCTTATCATTTCCTGCATTGATAACCTCCTGAAAGGCGCCAGCGGACAAGCTGTCCATAACATGAATTTAATGTTTAACCTGGAAGAGACCGTAGGATTACGGTTGAAACCTTCTGCATTCTAAAAAAAATGAATTTATTCGACGTATACCCTCTCTTTGACATCAACATCGTCAAAGGAAAAGGCTGCCATGTATGGGACGAGAACGGTACCGAATACCTCGACCTCTACGGTGGTCATGCAGTCATCTCAATCGGACATGCACATCCACATTATGTAGAGATGGTGAGTAACCAAGTTGCTACGTTAGGATTCTACTCAAACTCAGTAATTAACAAGCTGCAACAGCAAGTGGCAGAACGCTTGGGAAAAGTCTGTGGCTATGACGACTACTCATTCTTCCTCATCAACAGCGGTGCCGAAGCCAATGAAAACGCCTTGAAACTCGCCTCTTTCTACAATGGCCGTACCCGTGTGATATCCTTCTCAAAAGCATTCCACGGACGTACCTCACTGGCGGTGGAAGTAACGAACAATCCTAAAATCATCGCTCCCATCAACAACTGCGGGCACGTCACCTACCTCCCGTTGAACGACATCGAAGCCATGAAGGCCGAATTGTCCAAAGGAGATGTCTGCGCAGTGATTATCGAAGGCATACAAGGTGTAGGCGGCATCCAACTGCCGACAGACGAATTCATGCAGGCTCTCCGCCAGACTTGTACGGAACACAACACGGTCTTGATTCTCGATGAAATCCAAAGCGGCTACGGACGCAGCGGCAAGTTCTTCGCCCATCAGTACAACGGCATCAAAGCCGACATCATCACCGTGGCAAAAGGCATCGGCAATGGTTTCCCGATGGCAGGCGTACTCATCAGCCCAATGTTTACACCAGTATACGGGCAACTTGGAACCACTTTCGGCGGAAACCACCTGGCTTGCAGTGCCGCCCTTGCCGTGCTGGATGTGATAGAGCAGGAAAACCTGATAGAGAATGCAGCCCAAGTCGGCAACTTCCTGATAACGGAACTAAAGAAATTCCCTCAAATCAAGGACGTTCGCGGACGCGGACTCATGATAGGGCTGGAATTTGAAGAACCCATCAAGGAACTGCGCCTAAGACTACTGAAAGAGCAGCATGTATTCACCGGTGTAAGCGGTACGAATGTACTTCGCCTGCTGCCGCCTCTGTGCCTCGGCATGGATGAAGCAAAGGAATTCTTGGAACGCTTCAAGAAAGTACTTTAATATTTGACACAAATAATCAGCCAGCAAAAGAAACGACCGAAAAGCAGAATACCTTTCTCTCTCGGTCGTTTTTTGTAGAAAATTTATCTACCTTTGCCAGCAAAACAACTCTTTTAACAACAAAAAGATATGAAAGCAGCAATTATCGGTGCAGGAAATATGGGGGGAGCCATTGCCCGAGGGCTGGCAAAAGGAACAATCATCCCTGCCGGTAACATCATTGTCTCCAACCCCACCCAGGGCAAGCTGGACAAGCTGAAGGCAGAATTCCCCGCATTGCAAGTGACCAATGACAACCAGGAAGCGGCAGCCGGTGCAGATATGATAATCTTTGCCGTGAAGCCATGGCTGATGGAGCCAGTGATAAAGGAACTGGAACTAAAAGGCACAGAGATTCTTATATCCGTTGCAGCCGGCATTCCTTTTGAAAAGCTGACACACTATGTAGCAGACAAAGAAATGACCATGTTCCGTCTTATTCCCAATACCGCCATCAGCGAGATGGAAAGCATGACACTCATCGCCAGCCGCAATGCCACCAAGGAGCAGGAGCAACTGATGCTGGACATTTTCAACCAGATGGGACTCGCCATGCTCATTCCCGAAGAAAAGATTGCGGCAACCACTGCCATGACTTCCTGCGGCATCGCCTACGTGCTTAAGTATATCCAGGCAGCCATGCAGGCCGGCGTTGAAATGGGTATCTATCCCAAAGACGGCATGCGCATGGTGGCACAATCCGTGAAAGGGGCAGCCGAGCTGATTCTGAACAACGACACGCACCCCAGTGTTGAGATTGACAAGGTGTGTACCCCCGGAGGAATTACCATCAAGGGAATCAACGAGCTGGAACATGAAGGATTCACCTCCACTGTGATTAAAGCCATCAAAGCGAGTAAATGATATTTAATGTGCTAATGTAACGATGTCCCGATATGCCTATGAGCTACGGTATAATTAAACATTGTGCAGCCTATTGGCACATTGCCACACTTTAATAACAACCCATTAAAAAAATATAATTATGGACGAACAAATCAGACAAATAGCCGAACGCCTGCGCGGACTGCGTGACGTATTGGAACTGACTGCCGACGATATCGCCCGCGACTGCGACATCTCTGCAGAAGAGTACCGCCTGGCCGAAACCGGAGAATTCGACATCTCGGTCAGCATGCTGCAGAAGATAGCACGGCACTACGGCATATCACTGGACGCACTGATGTTTGGGCAAGAGCCCAAAATGAGCTCCTACTTCCTGACACGTGCCGGAAAAGGAACCAGTATAGAACGTACCAAGGCATATAAATACCAATCACTGGCAGCCGGTTTCATCAACCGCACGGCAGACCCGTTCATCGTGACCGTAGAACCGAAACCGGACAGCGAGCCGATACATTACAACAGCCATACCGGTCAGGAGTTCAACCTCGTACTGGAAGGCCGTATGATGGTCAGCATCGACGGCAAAGACTTAATCTTAAACGAAGGAGACAGTCTATACTTCAACTCCAAACTGCCGCACGGCATGAAGGCGCTTGACGGAAAGACTGTAAAATTCCTGGCAGTAATCATGTAATAAAGTTATGGTAGAAAGATTTTTATCTCAAACATCCTTCACCTCACAGGAGGACTTCATCAAGAACTTGAAGATAAACGTACCGGAGAATTTCAACTTCGGCTACGACGTAGTGGATGCCTGGGCAGCCGAGCAGCCCGACAAACCCGCACTGTTGTGGACCAATGACCAGGGCGAATGCCGGCAGTTTACCTTTGCCGACATGAAACGGTACACAGACATGACGGCTTCCTATTTCCAAAGCCTCGGCATCGGGCACGGAGACATGGTGATGCTGATACTGAAACGCCGTTATGAATTCTGGTTCAGCATTGTGGCACTGCACAAACTCGGTGCAGTGGTGATTCCCGCCACCCACCTGCTGACGAAGAAAGACATCGTATACCGCTGCAACGCCGCAGACATTAAAATGATAGTCTGTGCCGGCGAAAGCGTCATCACCGACCATATCACGGCAGCTATGCCAGAGTCTCCTTCTGTGAAACGCCTCGTAAGCGTCGGGCCGGAAGCTCCCGAAGGATTCGAAGACTTCCACAAAGGTATCGAGGCCGCCGCTCCTTTCGTGAAACCTGAACATCCGAACACGAACGATGACATCTCCCTGATGTACTTCACCAGCGGTACTACCGGAGAGCCTAAAATGGTGGCCCACGACTTCACCTATCCGTTGGGACATATCGTCACCGGCAGCTTCTGGCACAATCTGAAAGAGAGCAGCCTACACCTCACCATTGCCGACACCGGTTGGGGAAAAGCCGTGTGGGGCAAGCTCTACGGACAATGGATTGCCGGTGCCAACGTATTTGTATACGACCACGAGAAGTTCACTCCCGCAGCCATACTGGAGAAGATACAGGATTATCACGTCACGTCGCTTTGTGCACCGCCCACCATCTTCCGGTTCCTCATTCACGAAGACCTTACGAAGTACGACCTATCCAGCCTGGAATACTGCACCATCGCCGGAGAAGCCTTGAACCCCGCTGTATTCGAGACCTTCAAGAAACTGACGGGCATCAAGTTGATGGAGGGTTTCGGACAGACCGAAACGACCCTCACCGTCGCCACCATGCCCTGGATGGAACCGAAACCCGGCAGCATGGGATTGCCCAATCCGCAATACGACGTAGACCTGATAGACAACGACGGCCGTTCTGTGGAAGCCGGTGAGCAGGGACAGATTGTAATCCGTACCGACAAAGGCAAACCGCTGGGATTGTTCAAGGAATACTACCGCGATGCCAACCGTACCCACGAGGCATGGAACAACGGCATTTACTACACGGGAGACGTAGCCTGGAAGGACGAAGACGGCTACCTCTGGTTCGTGGGCCGCGCCGACGACGTTATCAAAAGTAGCGGTTATCGCATCGGCCCGTTCGAAGTGGAAAGTGCATTGATGACCCACCCAGCCGTAGTGGAATGTGCCATTACCGGTGTGCCCGATGAAATCCGCGGCCAAGTGGTAAAAGCTACGATTGTGTTGGCAAAAGAGTACAAGGCACGCGCCGAAGAAGAGCTTGTCAAGGAGTTGCAGAACCATGTGAAGAAAGTGACGGCTCCCTACAAATACCCGCGTGTCATCGAATTTGTTGATGAGCTCCCCAAAACCATCAGCGGGAAAATCCGCCGTGTGGAAATCCGGGAGAACGACCGGAAATAACACTCGCCACCCAGCATCTGAATCATAAGACAACATCCGGGTGAATGAATAAGGAGGGGATAAAACCGAAGTCGGCCATTCTATTGACGATTTCCGTTTTACCCCCTCTTTTTACAAATAGTTGTCTCATTGTGAATACCAAAAGGAGAAAAGAACTATATTTGCACGAAATTAAACTTCACTTGGAACATTTATAAACAAGAAAGACCGACACGGCATATGAAAAATAGAACGCAGATATGGAAAATACTGGCTTTCTTAGGAGCGGTACTTTTCTTGTCTGATACAATATACGCCCAACAATGGACATCCGATAGTCATTCGGAATACAAGCGGGATACACTCCCTTTCTCACAGCGCTTCATCCACAGATTAGGCGTAGAAGGGCGTGCTGGCTATATTTTTCAGACCAGCCCTTTTCTGGAGTACTCCAACCACCAATACAAGGCCATGAAAAATGCCTATGCCGGCCATCTGAAATACTCCTTCCAGCTCCGTCCCCACACCGTTGCCGACCAGGCTTATATAGGAGCCTATCAAGGGATTGGAGTCGGCTATTTCAACTTCGGCAATCCGGAAGAGCTGGGCAACCCGCTGGCGGTCTATCTGTTTCAAGGGGGACGCATCGCCCAATTCAGCCCCCGCATATCCTTGAACTATGAATGGAACTTCGGCGCATCGTTCGGCTGGAAACCCTACGATGAATATGACAACCCGGAGAACCAGATTATCGGCTCGAAAGTGAATGCCTATCTCAATGTGAACCTCTACTTAAAGTGGGCACTCTCCCCCAAGTTCGACTTGATGATAGGAGCTACCGGAAGCCACTTTTCCAACGGAAACACCCAATATCCCAACTCCGGTCTGAACACGGTGGACTGCAAAGTGGGACTGGTATATAACTTTAACCGCAGAGCGGATGAACTCGTCCAATCATGGCAACGCCCTATCGTTCCTCCATTCCCCCGCCACGTCAGCTACGACTTGACTTTGTTCGGCTCCTGGCGAAAGAAAGCAGTGGCCCATGAGGGCAGTAGTGGCCAGGTACCCGCACCCGGCACTTACAACGTGTTCGGTTTCAGCTTTGCACCCATGTACAACTTCGGCTATAAATTCCGTGCCGGTGTGGCGCTGGACGGCGTATACGACCACAGTGCGAACATGAAAGAATCGTACGAAGAAGAGAACGGCTTCTATACTCCGCCCGCCAAGAAGCAGATGGCATTGGGCTTATCTGCCCGCGGAGAATTTGTCATGCCTTACTTCACGGTAGGTATCGGTCTGGGAGCCAATGTTCTGCACGGCGGCGGTGACATGAAGTCTTTCTATCAGATTCTTGCCCTGAAAATAGACGTAACACGCAATTCGTATCTCCATATAGGATATAACCTCCGGGAATTTCATGAGCCCAATTATCTGATGTTGGGTATCGGCTATCGGTTCAATAACAAACGCCCCAAGCTGTTCTGAACAATAAAGAGGAGGCTATTTATATAGATTCTTTTATTTCATCTGCAAGCACATATTACCAAGTGCCACGCGCATATCATCTACTATAGTATTATAGTTAGTTTGTTAGTTCACAGAGATGAACACTTTGTTCAAGTATAGAGAAACAGTTTGTTCCAATAAGGAAAAACAGTCTGTTTTCATATGATGAAACGAAATGTTCTGTTAAGGGAAACAAAGTGTTCGCCATAACGAAACAACTTGTTCTATTAAGGGAAACACTTTGTTCGCTATAGGGAAACGGTCTTTCATATCAAGAGCTTATAAAGAAAAAGCTCTGCAAATCAATGATTCACAGAGCTTAATCGAGTACTCGAAGCGGGACTTGAACCCGCACAGCCGCAATGGCCAAAGGATTTTAAGTCCTTCGTGTCTACCATTCCACCATTCGAGCATCCTAAAAAGGGAAAAGAGAGCGGAAAACGAGACTCGAACTCGCGACCCTAACCTTGGCAAGGTTATGCTCTACCAACTGAGCTATTTCCGCATTTGGAGAACGGGTGCAAAGATAAACAGTTTTCCCGTTTCTGCCAAATTTTTTTTTATAAAAGTACAGTACTCGCAGCGGGACTTGAACCCGCAGAACCTTTTACCTGCCCAGCAACTCTTTCTCTGCAGCTTGCATGGTCTCAAAATTGAAACCATCTACCACTTTCTGCATCAGAGCAGAGACTTCATCGTTGCAAAGGTTTCCGATACTGCCTTCATGGGTATGGTGTACCTCTTTGCTGTGCGAGAAGTTTCCGGCTTCAATATCCAGTCCCACCTTCTTGTAGGCATCGCGGAAAGGCATCCCTTCACGTGCCAAGCGGTTGACTTCCTCCACACTGAAAATAAGCAGATACTTGTCATCATCAAGAATATGTTCGTTCACCTTGATTTCGTTCATAATGTAAGTCGTCATCTGCAGACAGTCTTTCAGTTCCTGAAAAGCAGGCAGGAAGACCTCTTTGATAATCTGCAAGTCACGGAAATAGCCGGAAGGAAGATTGTTGGCTATCATCATAATCTGCTGGGGAAGGGATTGCAGTTTGTTGCACTTGGCACGCGTCAGTTCAAAGACGTCCGGGTTCTTCTTGTGAGGCATGATGCTGGAGCCGGTAGTGCAATCGTCCGGCAGCTTCACAAAACCGAAGTTCTGACTGTTGAACATACATGCGTCAAAAGCCAATTTCGATATGGTTCCGGCCACACTGGCAAGGGCGAAAGCTACATTACGCTCCATCTTGCCACGCCCCATCTGGGCATACACTACGTTGTAGTTGAGGGAATCAAATCCCAAAAGACGGGTAGTCATCGTACGGTTCAGCGGGAACGAGGAACCGTATCCCGCAGCAGAACCCAAAGGATTGCGGTTGCACATCTTGAAAGCTGCCTGAAGGAACATCATATCGTCCACCAGGCTCTCGGCGTATGCCCCAAACCAAAGTCCGAAAGAAGACGGCATGGCTATCTGCAAGTGTGTATAACCCGGCATCAGTACATCCTTGTAGCGTTCGCTCTGCATAACCAGCACATGGAACAATTGTTCCACAGCCTCCGCCACTTCCTTTATCTCTGCACGGGTAAAGAGCTTCAAATCGAGCAACACCTGGTCGTTGCGCGAACGTCCGCTGTGTATTTTCTTACCTATATCACCCAAGTTGCGCGTCAGCATAAGTTCCACTTGTGAGTGAACGTCTTCCACTCCCTCTTCTATCACAAATTCTCCACGCTCGGCCATCGCATAGATTTTCTTCAATTCGGCCAGCAATTGCCGCAGTTCTTCCTTCGTCAACAAGCCAATGCTTTCGAGCATCGTGATGTGCGCCATGGAACCCAGCACATCGTGCTTTGCCAAATAAAGGTCCATTTCACGGTCACGGCCTACCGTGAAGCGTTCGATATCCTTATTTACCTGAACGGATTTTTCCCAAAGTTTCTGAGCCACGTTGTTTCTAATGATTAATGGTTAGTGATTAATATTGTATCATCGCCAACATATCTGCCATCTTCTCCAATCCTTCCTGCAAGGGTTTCTGCACCATGGTCTTCATAAACGGATTTATATCCATGCCGATGGTCAGTTTCATTTTACATTCGGTTTCGGTGACGGGTACAATCTGTATCCACAGATTGAAGGGCAGCGGTGAAGTGGTTGTTGCAAACTTGATACACTTGCAAGGCTCCTTCTCCACAATCTGCAACGTAATCTTTCCCACGGGGGCCACCTCTATCGTCATGCTCTCCGCGTCAAAACTCAAGTTCTTCACTTTGTCTTCAGGCAGACGGTCTTTCACCTTCTCCAGATTACTCAGGTCGGAAAGTTTTTCATAAACAGCTTCTTGTGAAGCCGGTACAACTTTCACTCCACTCTCAAATTTCGTCATAATCAATCGTATTCAAAAAGAAAAAAGAACTATCCGGACAGAATCTATCCGAATGGCTCTTTTATCCATATTAACATTTTTACAAATAAGTTCTTATTTTCCAGATTCCCAATGTGCAGGGTCTTTACGCCATTCATTCAGAGTCTCCACATCTTCTTCCTCGATATAGCCCGTACGCAGTGCCACTTCCATCACAGCCTCGTAATTGGTCAGCGTCACCAAAGGCACTTTGGCATCCTTGAAAGCCTTTTCGGCAACCGGGAAACCATAAGTATAGGCAGCCACCATACCGATGACCTCACATCCGTCACGGCGGATAGCTTCTACAGCCTTTAAGCTACTTCCACCCGTAGAAATCAAATCTTCCACGACTACCACCTTCATACCGGGACGAAGTTCACCTTCAATCAAATTCTCCAGTCCATGGTCTTTCGGAGTGGAGCGTACATATACAAACGGCAAGTTCAATGCATCGGCCACCAAGGCACCTTGCGGGATAGCTCCCGTTGCCACACCGGCAATGGCATCCACTTGTCCGAAACGTTCCAAAATCAGACGCGTAATTTCAATCTTTACGAAATTACGGAGAGAAGGATAAGAAAGGGTTTTGCGGTTATCACAATAAAACGGAGACTTCCATCCGGATGCCCAAGTGAACGGGTTAGCCGGTTGTAGTTTAATCGCTTTTATCTTCAGCAACTTCTCTGCAAACAATCTTTCTAAAGTTTTCATAGCAAAACTAATCTATATATGATAAATATGGCACAAAAATACGGAAACAGAATGAGAATAAAAAAGAGAAAGCCGATAATTTTCATTCGGAGTAGTCATTTTCCTCAGAAACCTCTATGCAACGACATATATCCTTCATTTCGAACCCCCTGCTCAAGGCAAAACGCACCAGTTTGCCATTCAACTCATACTCACTTTCGGCACGGACGCTTTTACGCTTTGCCGCCAGCAGTTTCTGCAAGACGGCGTGGTATTCCTCCTCATCAATCTCGTTCAAATAGGGCCAATAGACAGATGAAGATATCTTTTTCAACTGGAGCGCCTGCCCTATCTTCATCTTGCCCCATTTGGCAAAACGGTATTTGTCGTTGATGAAAGCACGGCAGAAGCGTTCTTCATCAATGTACTTCTCTTGTTCCAGACGGTTGATGATACGGTCTATGGCATCATAGGCAATGCCCCAGCGTTGCAGTTTCTCCGCAATCTCCGCCCGGCAATGCTCGGCAGTGGAGCAATATGCCGCCACTCTGTTCAAAGCTTCAGTTTCAGTTATTTCTATCATCGTTCTGCAATTACGTACCGGTCGTTGCCGGAAATATCTTTTCGGATACGGACATTCGTATAGCCTTGCTTGCGAAGCATCGAAGCGACAGCCTCTCCAAATGCCCGGTTGATTTCAAAATAGAGTCGGCCGCCGACCGTCAGCATGCTCCGTCCCAGTTCACCTATACGCCGATAGAAACGGAGCGGGTCGCTGTCTGGAACAAACAAAGCTCCCGAAGGTTCCCAGTTCAAGACATTTGGCTCCATGTCCTTCTTTTCTGTTTCCGTAACATAAGGCGGATTACTGACGATTACATCAAAGTACTCATCCTCAGCCGGTTGATACGTCAGGACATCACGCTGTACAAATTGTACGGAGGTCTGCAAAAGGCGGTTATTGTCGCCGGCTATGGCAAGAGCTTCTCCGGAAATGTCCCAAGCAGTTACTTCCGCTTCCGGCAACTCTTTAGACAAAGTGACGGCAATACACCCACTTCCGGTGCCAATGTCGAGAATACGGGAAGCCGGAGCGACTTCCTCCAGCATCCTCTCCACCAGTTCTTCCGTTTCGGGACGGGGAATAAGCACCCCCGGAGCCACCCGAAAAGTACGTCCCAGGAAACGGGCAGTACCCTGCACATACTGTATGGGCTCAAAATTGCACAGACGGAAAAGAATGCTTTCCAATTCCTTTTCATCCTTTGGAGATAAAATCATATCTTTGCCCAGGTAATAGTCAATATGACTCTGACCTAACATTTCACAGCAGACAATACGGGAAAGATTGGCTGCCTCCCGGGGAGGATAGCACTCCTGCAAAGCACTGCGGATATGTGAAACGGTTACATTCATTCGGAGTCCGGTTTTATTCGGGCTGCAAAAGTAATCATTAATTTTGATTATTCAACCAAAAGACAAGCAAGGATATGAATTCAGAAGAAGAGAAATATATGCTGCGATGCATCCAACTGGCACAAAACGGACTTTGCAATACAGCACCCAACCCGATGGTGGGAGCGGTAATAGTATGTGACGGGAAAATCATAGGCGAGGGATACCATGTGCGCTGTGGAGAAGCCCACGCCGAGGTCAACGCCATCCGTTCCGTGAAAGACACGTCCCTGCTGAAACGTTCCACCATCTATGTCAGCCTGGAACCGTGTTCGCACTATGGCAAAACTCCTCCTTGTGCAGACCTCATCATCGAGAAGCAGATTCCACGCATCGTCATCGGGTGCCGGGACCCTTTTTCTAAGGTTGCGGGCCGGGGCATACAGAAACTGAAGGATGCCGGACGTGAAGTTATTGTCGGAGTGCTGGAAACAGAATGTCGGCAGCTCATCCGCAGGTTCATCACTTTCCATACTTTGCGACGCCCCTACATCACCCTAAAATGGGCGGAATCTTCTGACAGATATATCGATTACTCCCGCACGGACGGTAAACCGGTTATCCTCTCCAGCCCGCTGACTTCGATGCTGGTACACAAGAAACGGGCAGAGCACAGTGCCATATTAGTAGGTACCCGTACGGCTGAACTGGACAATCCCTGCCTGAATGTCCGCCATTGGTACGGCCGTTCACCGGTACGTATCGTGCTGGACCGGCAACAAAAGCTATCCCCCAGCCTTCACCTATTTGACGGTAGCGTGCCGACCCTCGTTTTTACAGAAGCCCCGCACGCTCCGCTACCGAATGTAGAGTATCTGCCAGTCAGCGACTACCGACGGAATATACTCCCCGAACTCATGGAAACGCTGTATACACGCGGATTACAATCCCTTTTGGTAGAGGGTGGCAGCCAAACGCTCCAATCCTTCATTGATGCCGGATTGTGGGACGAAATCTTTGTGGAAGAAGCTCCGCACCTTCTTCATTCCGGCGTCAAAGCACCCGAAATCAGTGACGGATATCCATTTGCAACAGAGTATTCTTTCGGCAGGAGTTTTCGCCATTATACGGCCTCAAGAAACAGTCAATAGCCTCATTTCAGGGCTTTTTTATCGAGAAAAAGGGGGATATTATCTATAATTTTATATAAAACTTCCCCGTAAAGCTGTTTATAGAAAAAAATGTTCCTATTTTTGCAACTTGTAAATAAACACTAACTTTCAAAATGAGAATAAAGTTTCTATCAGTAATTGTGAGTTTTCTTATTGTGTCATTTGCTCTAAGTTCATGCCTTGACTCTGACGACAATTATGAATTCAGCTCCGATGCTACTATATATGCTTTTGGTATCGATACCATACATGGCAAACATTACAAATTTACAATTGACCAGCTCAATAGGCTCATCTATAACAGAGATTCATTGCCCGTAGGTTCAGATACCATCATTGACCGTATTCTGATTGATACTATGACCGTTACCGGTTGGATAACTTCAGGCTCGCCTACCGACACGGTATTCGTCATGTCGGACTCCGTGGATTTGAGACCCGCCATGAACAACGATGCCGGCATGCTGTTCAAAGCACATGCCGCCGACGGTGTTACAGTCCGCGAATATAAATTGAAAGTTAATGTACATCTGCAAGACCCGGACTCACTCGTCTGGACAGACATGCAGAATAGGGGGAATATATTCTCCAATACCATCAATTTAGGCCAGCAAAAAGCGGTTATACTTGGAGACGAGTTGTTTGTCTACACTTCCAACACTACCGCTTACAAGACATCGACTGCGCCCGATAAATACAACTGGAGTAAAGTCAATGTCAGCAACCTCCCCTCAGACGTAAAGCTGACATCTGCCGTAGAGTATAACAATGCACTCTACATGGTTACAAAAAGCAAAAGAGTATTCAGCTCTACCAACGGCGGCGCCTGGACAGAAGTCACTACATTGGGAGACAATGTCATAGTCCTCATTAATGGTTTCTCCGACCGGCTCTCGGGTATTGTGGAAATCAACGGAAAGCAATATTTCAACATCTGTAAAGACGGAAAGAATTGGGAAGCGGAAAACACGGCTGACAACCTTACCCTTGAGGAAGTCCCGGCAGGATTCCCTACCGAAAACATATCCACCACCCAGACCAACACCGGCAATGGTGTAGAGAAGGTGGTTCTGGCAGGAATGCCGCTGGCCAACGAACAAGAGACAATACCCTGGTTCTCATTGGACGGCAAAGGCTGGGCAAGCCTGGCTAACACGGTGTACGACACATCTTGTCCCGGCATGGTCAACCCTGCCATTATGTACTATGGCGACATGTTCTATTGCTTTGGAGGAGAACTTGACGCCATCTACAACTCCATCACAGGCATTGCGTGGAGCAAGACAGAAACCAAGTTCCTGCTACCCCAGGAATTCAAAGGGAAAGGCGCGTACTCCATTATAGTGGAACCGACGAAAGACAAAACTGTGGCCCCGGCAGACAAACGGGACTTCATTTGGGTGATATTCGGCGGCAACGGCACCAAGAATGAGGTATGGCGCGGACGTCTTAACAGATTGGGCTTCGAAATACAATAATAATGATGTCATATAAGGAAGAAATCGATCTAAACCGGATACCCCAGCACGTGGCGATTATCATGGACGGTAACGGACGGTGGGCCAAGCAGCGTGGACACGAACGCAGCTATGGACATCAGGCCGGCGCAGAGACTGTGCACGTCATTGCAGAGGAAGCCGCTAAATTAGGAGTCAGATACCTTACTTTATATACGTTCTCTACCGAGAACTGGAATCGTCCGTCGGACGAGGTAGCCGCCTTGATGGGATTGCTCTTCGACTCCATAGAGGAAGAGACGTTCATGAAGAACAATATCAGTTTCCGGGTAATAGGAGATATTGAAAAACTGCCTGCCAACGTACAGCAACGGCTCAACACTTGCGTGGCACACACCTCCCACAACACGGGAATGTGCCTGGTACTGGCATTGAGCTACTCTTCCCGCTGGGAAATAACGGAAGCTGCCCGGCAAATAGCCGACCTGGTACAGAAAGGTGAGCTGAAACCCGAACAAATCGACAGTGAGCTCATATCCCGTCATCTGACAACCCACTTCATGCCCGACCCCGACCTGCTGATACGTACCGGAGGAGAGCTCCGCCTTAGTAACTACATGCTCTGGCAATGCGCCTATTCGGAACTTTATTTCTGTGATACCTATTGGCCCGACTTCCGTGAAGAAGAATTACGCAAAGCCATATGTGACTATCAGAAACGCGAACGCAGGTTCGGCAAGACCAGCGAGCAAATCAATTAATCACCGGACACACAAATAGTAAATAGTAAATTGTAAAATAGTAAATAAAAAGATGCACTATCGTATTTTCTCCATACTCGTAACGTTTGTCTGCCTTTTCGGCTGCGCACTGACAACAGCAGCACAGGACGTAAACAACACCGATGAAACCGAAAAGCCGGTTATACTCTATTCGGGAACACCCAAGAAGTATGAAATAGCCGACATTAAGGTCGAAGGAGCCCAGAACTATGAGGATTATGTAATTGTCGGATTGTCCGGACTATCCAAAGGGCAGACTATCACCGTGCCGGGTGACGAGATTACACAAGCTTGTAAGCGCTACTGGCGCCACGGTCTGTTCTCTGACGTGGAAATTACAGCAGACAAGATTGAAGGCGACCAAATTTGGCTGACCATTCATCTGACCATGCGTCCGCGTGTTTCCGACATACGCTACAACGGTGTGAAGAAGTCAGAGCGTGAAGACCTGGAAAGCAGAATCGGCATGATAAAGGGCGGTCAGATTACACCTAATCTAGTGGACCGCGCCAAGACCTTGATAAAGCGCTATTTTGACGACAAGGGCTTCAAGAATGCAGATGTAATCATCACCCAACGTGATGATCCGGAAAAGAAGAATGAAGTGATTGTCAACATCGACATCGACAAGAAGGAGAAAGTGAAAGTACATCAAATCACCATTGTAGGCAACGAGGCCCTCACGACCAAGAAGCTGAAGCGTGTGATGAAGAAAACAAACGAAAAGGGCAAGCTGCTCAATCTGTTCCGCACCAAGAAATTCATTGAGGACAACTACGAAGCGGACAAACAGCTGATTATCGACAAATACAACGAACTGGGTTATCGTGACGCCATCATCGTGACAGACAGTATCAAGCCCTACGATGACCGCACGGTAGACATCTTCATGCAGATTGAGGAAGGACAGAAATACTATCTCCGCAATGTAACCTGGGTAGGTAACACACTGTATCCTTCCGAACAACTGAACTTCCTCCTCCAGATGAAGAAGGGTGATGTCTACAACCAAAAGTTACTTGAAGAGCGTACAATGACCGATGACGATGCCATCGGTAACCTTTACTACAACAACGGTTATCTGTTCTACAGCCTCGAACCGGTGGAAGTAAACATCGTGGGCGACTCCATCGACCTGGAAATGCGTATCTACGAAGGTCGCCAGGCTACCATCAATAAAGTCAGCATCAACGGTAACGACCGTTTGTATGAAAACGTAGTACGCCGTGAACTCCGTACCCGTCCGGGCGAACTCTTCAGCCGTGAAGACCTGATGCGTTCCATGCGTGAAATCCAGCAGATGGGACACTTCGACCCCGAACAAATCCAGCCCGACATCCAGCCGAGACCGGAAGACGGCACGGTAGACATCGGTTATGACCTTGTATCCAAAGCCAACGACCAGGTAGAGTTCTCCGCCGGTTGGGGACAAACGGGTATTATCGGTAAGTTAAGTCTGAAGTTCACCAACTTCTCTCTGTCCAACCTGCTGCATCCGGGTGAGAACTACCGCGGTATCCTCCCGCAAGGCGATGGTCAGACATTGACCATCAGCGGCCAGACCAATGCCAAATACTATCAGTCATACAGCGTTTCATTCTACGACCCGTGGTTTGGCGGTAAACGCCCGAATGCATTCTCCGTATCGGCTTTCTATTCCCGCCAGACCGACATCAGTAGCCGTTATTACAATTCAGCCTACATGAACAGCTATTACAACAGCTATTATAGCGGTATGTATGGCTACGGTATGTACAACTACGGCAATTACAACAACTACGAGAATTATTACGACCCGGACAAATCTATCCAGATGTATGGTCTTGCAGTGATGTTCGGTAAGCGTTTGAAGTGGCCGGATGACTACTTCCAGTTCACAGCCGAGTTGTCTTACCAACGTTATGTTCTGAGTGACTGGCAGTACTTCCCGGTTACCAACGGTAAGTGTAATAACCTCAGCCTCAACCTGACCTTGTCCCGTAGCTCTATCGACAACCCGATTTATCCGCGCCAAGGTTCCGAGTTCTCGTTGTCTGCACAAATCACACCGCCTTTCTCTCTGTTCGACGGTACCGATTACAGCAAGTATAGCACCAGCAGCCAGGAAGACATGAACAAGATGCACAAGTGGATTGAATACCACAAGTGGAAATTCAAATCCAAAGTCTACATCCCGTTGATGGACCCGATTACCGTCAAACGTACTCCGGTGCTGATGGGACGTGTAGAATTCGGTTTGCTGGGACACTACAACAAATACAAAAAGTCTCCGTTCGAAACGTTTGACGTGGGTGGTGACGGTATGACCGGCTACTCCAGCTATGCTACAGAAAGTATCGCCCTCCGTGGTTATGAGAACAGCTCATTGACTCCATACGGTTCTGAAGGTTATGCCTATACACGTCTCGGACTGGAATTAAGATATCCTTTGATGCTCGAAACAAGTACCAGTATTTATGCGTTAACGTTTGTGGAAGCCGGTAATGCATGGCATGATGTCAATAAGTTCAACCCGTTCGAATTGAAACGTTCAGCCGGTGTCGGTGTCCGCATCTTCCTCCCGATGATTGGTATGATGGGTATCGACTGGGCTTACGGTTTCGACAAAATAATGGGTTCCTCGCAATATGGCGGCAGCCAGTTCCACTTCATCCTGGGACAGGAATTCTAAGCAATGGACAATTGATAATTGACAATTAATGCAGTATCGTTATGAAGAAGAGTTTATTGATCCTTTTTACGCTGTTTGCAGTAAGTATAACAGCCAATGCACAGAAGTTCGCCTTGATTGACATGGAATATATCCTGGAAAATATTCCTGCCTACGAACGTGCCAATGAACAACTGGAGCAAGCCTCCAGACAATGGCAGAGTGAAGTCGAAAAGATTTCCGAAGAAGCCAAGACTCTGTACAAGAACTATCAGTCTCAGATTGCCTCCCTTTCTGAAACACAGAGAGGTAAAAAGGAAGAAGAGATTGTCGCTAAAGAGAAATCAGCAGCCGAACTGCGCCGCAAATACTTCGGTCCGGAAGGCGAACTGTATAAAAAACGTGAAAGTCTGATGCAACCCATTCAAGATGAAATATACAATGCTGTAAAGGAAATTGCGACACAGAACGGATATGCGGTAGTTGTAGACCGTGCTTCCGCATCAAGTATCATTTTTGCCTCGCCGAGTATTGACGTCAGCAATGAAGTACTTGCAAAACTGGGATATTCAAATTAATTTCATACATTTGTTTCAGAATATAGACTGCATTCAGGATTAAAAATAAGCTTGCTTATTTTGTATTGCGTTCAGTTTGCGCTATATTTGTCCCCGACGAATAATCATTCAAATAAATAATAAACATTATGCTTAAAAAAATCGCACTACTCGTAGTTATGTTCGCCCTCCCGCTGGGAGCTATGGCGCAAGCTAAATTCGCTCACATGAATTCTCAGGAAGTAATCACTGTTATGCCTGAATTTACCAAAGCTCAAGCTGACCTTGATGCTATGTCTAAGAAATATCAGGATGAAATGCAGCGCACTAACGAAGAATTCCAAAAGAAGTATCAGGAATATCTTGTTCAACAAGATTCTTTGCCCAAAAACATCGCTGAAAGACGCCAGAAAGAATTAAACGATATGGCCCAACGCCAAGAACAATTCCAACAAGAAGCTTATCAAAGTATGCAGAAAGCACAGCAGGATGCTATGGCTCCTATCTATAAGAAACTGGACGAAGCTATCCAAGCTGTCGGCAAAACTGAAGGTGTTGTCTACATTTTCGACTTGGCCCGTACCCCGATACCATTCGTAGGAGCACAGAGCGTTGATGTAACTGCCAAAGTCAAAACGCAATTGGGCATTAAATAATAGAATTATTATGATAAAGCAAGCGCGGATAGTTTTATCCGCGCTTATTTTTTATACATTACTGAGAAATTTGAATTATCTTTGCATGGTACATAGCCTTTAGAACGCATGAAACAGACATTACCTTCTGCAGCCGGTCCCATCGGAATATTCGATTCCGGATATGGTGGACTGACTATTCTGAGCAAGATACGGGAAGCCCTTCCCCAATATGACTACATTTACCTGGGCGACAACGCACGTGCACCTTACGGGACCCGCTCATTCGAGATTGTCTATGAGTTCACTTTACAGGCAGTCACCAAACTGTTCGAGATGGGATGCCATCTCGTCATTCTGGCATGTAATACAGCTTCGGCAAAAGCCCTGCGCAACATACAAATGAATGATTTGCCCCGCCTCGACCCAATGCGTCGTGTGTTGGGAGTAATCCGCCCAACCGTAGAATGCATAGGGAACATTACCCAAAGCCGCCATGTGGGAGTGCTTGCCACGGCAGGAACCATCAAGTCTGAATCCTATCCGCTGGAAGTGCATAAACTCTTCCCCGACATCAAAGTGAGCGGTGAAGCCTGCCCTCTATGGGTATCCCTCGTAGAAAACAACGAGGCACAAGGTGAGGGTACCGACTACTTCATACGCAAGAACATCGGCAACCTGCTGGCCAAAGACACGCAGATAGACACCGTCATTCTGGGCTGCACACACTTCCCGCTGCTGCTGCCTAAGATACAACAATACATGCCCGACGGCATCACGACCGTCACCCAAGGGGAACTGGTGGCAGACAGTCTGAAAGACTATCTTCACCGTCATCCGGAAATGGACAGAAAATGCACCAAAGGTGGAAGATGCGTCTACCGCACCACAGAATCGGAGGAGAAATTCACAGAATCGGCTTCCACTTTCCTGAATGAATCGATAAGAGTTGAGAGGATTGAACTATAAATCCATCAGCATTAAACATTAAAACAAAAACATTTGTTATATTTGTAAGACAGAAACCTCTAAATTCTTACCATCATGAAAGAAGAAGATAAAAGCAAACTCATTGAGGTGTTCACCGGTTCACCGTGGGAAGCAGAACTTGTAAAGAGCCTGCTGGGAAATAGTGATATTGAAGCTGTAACAAAAGACGGAATGGTAGTAAACGTTGTACTGCCTGCCACTGCGGTAGATGTTTCCGTCCTCGTCAATGAAAAGGACTACGAAGCCGCTATGGAAGTAGTCCGCGAATACGAAAAGAGAGAAAATGGAGATTGATTTCAATAGAATTGCTGTCAAGATAGGCAGCAATGTTTTGACACGTCGTGACGGCACTCTCGACGTCACCCGCATGTCCGCTTTGGTGGACCAGATAGCCGAGCTGCACAAGGCCGGCATAGAAATAATACTTGTTTCTTCCGGAGCCGTTGCTTCGGGACGTAGTGAAGTGCACCCCACCAAGAAGTTGGACAGCGTAGACCAGCGCCAGCTCTTTTCCGCTGTAGGGCAGGCCAAACTCATCAACCGCTACTACGAGCTGTTCCGGGAGCATGGCATCCCCGTGGGACAAGTGCTCACAATGAAAGAGAACTTTTCCACCCGCCGCCATTACCTCAACCAGAAAAACTGTATGACCGTAATGCTGGAGAACGGCGTCATTCCCATTGTCAATGAGAACGACACCATCTCCGTGAGTGAACTGATGTTCACCGACAACGATGAGCTGTCCGGCCTGATAGCCTCCATGATGGATGCCCAGGCACTAATCATTCTCAGCAATATAGACGGCATCTACAACGGTTCACCCGCCGACCCGAATTCTCAGGTCATCCGTGAAATAGAACAAAGCAAAGACCTCTCCTCCTACATACAAACTTCCAAATCCAGCTTCGGACGCGGCGGCATGCTGACAAAAACCAACATTGCCCGCAAAGTGGCAGATGAGGGCATCACAGTAATCATAGCCAACGGGAAGCGGGACAACATCCTCGTGAAAATAATGAATAATGAAGAATTAAACTATACCCGTTTCATTCCGTCTCCGGAACCGGTATCGAGCATCAAGAAATGGATTGCGCACAGCGAAGGGTTTGCCAAAGGCGAACTGCACATCAATCATTGTGCCACCGAACTGCTCTTCTCGGACAAAGCAGTAAGCATCCTACCGGTAGGCATCACTGACGTTATAGGCGAGTTCGAGAAGGACGACATCGTACGGATTATCGACTTCGGCGGTAAACCCATCGGTGTGGGAAAAGCCAACTGTGACTCCAGCCAGGCACGGGAAACAATGGGAAAACATGGAAAGAAACCCGTAGTGCACTACGACTACCTATATATAGAATAGGGCACAGACGGATACTATCCACGATATTCATACTTGCATATTTATCACTCTATACTCAGTAAGAAAATGAACTTAAACAAAACTTTTGTCGCCGTACAAGATGCCAGCCGTAACATGCTAGCGTTGAGCGACAAAGAAATCAACCAAATATTACTGGCTGTTGCAGACGCTGCCATAAACAAAACAGACTTCATTCTGAGTGAAAACCAGAAGGATTTGGAGCGTATGCCTTCTACCGACCCTAAATACGACCGCCTAAAACTGACAAAAAGCCGTTTGCAGGACATCGCTGCGGACATCCGCAACGTAGCCGCCCTCCCTTCTCCTTTGAGAAAAGTCCTTAAAGAGAACGTATTACCCAACGGATTGAAGATAAAAAGGGTCAGTGTACCTTTCGGTGTCATAGGCATTATCTACGAAGCCCGTCCCAACGTCAGTTTCGATGTATTCTCACTCTGCCTTAAAAGCGGCAATGCCTGTATTCTGAAAGGCGGAAGCGATGCAGACTATTCCAACCGTGCCATAATCAGCGTGATACACGAGGTACTGGAGCATTTCAACGTAGATACACATATCGTGGAACTGCTTCCTGCCGACAGAGAGGCGACTGCCGAACTACTGCATGCCAACGATTATGTAGATTTGATAATTCCGCGCGGCAGCAGCAGCCTGATAAACTTCGTACGCCAGAATGCCACAGTACCGGTTATAGAGACAGGTGCCGGCGTATGCCATACGTTCTTCGACCGCTATGGCGATATAAGCATAGGTCCATCTATCATTGCCAATGCAAAGACACGCCGGGTCAGTGTATGCAACGCTTTGGATTGCCTGATTATCGAAGCCGACAGCCTGGCTAATTTGCCCGACCTATGCCTGCCGCTGCAATCAAGCAATGTAGAGATATTTGCCGATGAACCCGCCTACCACAGTTTGCATGGCAAATATCCCGCCGAACTGTTGAGACTTGCCACTGAAGACTGCTACGGCAGAGAGTTCCTGGACTACAAGATGGCCATTAAAACCGTGAATTCTTTCCAGGAAGCATTGGCACATATCCGGAAGTACGGTTCCAAACATAGCGAATGCATCATTACGGACGACAAGACACGTGCCGAATGGTTCTGCCGGGAAGTGGACGCCGCTTGCGTATACGTCAATGCACCGACCTCTTTCACCGACGGCGCACAATTCGGACTCGGTGCCGAGATCGGCATCAGCACACAGAAGCTGCACGCCCGCGGTCCGATGGCTCTGGAAGAAATCACCACATACAAATGGATTGTCGAAGGTTCCGGACAGACCAGACCTTGACAGCCGAATAACAAAGATATAGATACACTAAAAAGACTGTAAATATGAAGAACTTTACTTGCGTGCAGGACATCGGCAACCTGAAGTCTGCACTGGACGAAGCATTCGAGATTAAAAAAGACCGTTTCAAATATGTGGAACTGGGACGTAACAAAACGCTGATGATGATTTTCTTCAACTCCAGCCTGCGCACCCGCCTCAGCACACAAAAGGCCGCATTGAATCTGGGCATGAACGTAATTGTACTGGACATCAACCAGGGAGCCTGGAAACTGGAGACAGAGCGTGGCGTCATCATGGACGGTGACAAACCGGAACACTTACTGGAAGCCATTCCCGTGATGGGCTGCTATTGCGACGTCATCGGCGTACGTTCTTTTGCACGCTTCGAAAATAAGGAAGACGATTACAACGAAGTGATACTGGAGCAGTTCATCAAGCATTCCGGCCGGCCGGTATTCTCCATGGAGGCTGCCACACGCCATCCGCTGCAGAGTTTTGCCGACCTGATAACCATTGAGGAATATAAGAAGACGGCACGCCCCAAAGTAGTGATGACATGGGCTCCACATCCGCGTCCATTGCCCCAGGCTGTCCCCAACTCCTTTGCCGAATGGATGAATGCAACTGATTATGACTTTGTGATTACACATCCCGAAGGTTATGAACTCGACCCCAAGTTCGTAGGAAATGCCCGCGTAGAATATGACCAGATGAAAGCTTTTGAAGGAGCCGATTTTGTCTATGCCAAGAACTGGGCGGCCTATACAGGCGACAACTACGGACAAATATTGAGCAAAGACCGCACCTGGACAGTAGGCGAGCGCCAGATGGCCGTTACCAACAATGCCTACTTCATGCACTGCCTGCCGGTTCGACGCAACATGATTGTGACGGATGATGTGATAGAAAGCCCGCAGTCCATCGTAATCCCCGAAGCGGCCAACCGGGAGATTTCAGCAACAGTGGTGCTAAAGAGACTGCTTGAAAGCCTCTAACCAGAGGACAAGACTACTTTATTCTTTTTAGGCGCGGATTACGCGGAAAACGCGGATTCTTTTCTTAAATTTTTTCCGTGGAATCCGCGTAATCCTCGCCTAAAAAGAAATTATAGCAAATGCATTTCAGCTACACCGCTATTACTTTTCCACTTCTTTGCCCGCTTCTTCCCAACCGATGAAACCTTTGTCAAGGTCATAGATTATATATCCTTTTTTGCTCAGTATGGCAGCGGCCTTTTTACTACGCTTACCACTACGACAATATACTGCAACCGGTTTGTCCTTCTGCAGAGTGGAGTCGGCCATCGTTTCAAACGACTCATCCAATACATTAATATTGATACTGTGGGGCACGTGTCCTTCCGAGTATTCGGCAACAGTACGCACATCCAGAAGCTGCACCTCCGGATTGGCTATCAATGTGGAAAAGTCATCTACCGAAACAGACTTGAACTGTCCCTCCTTCTGCTGGCAGGAAAAGAGGGTGGTAAAAACGAGGCAAAGGCCCGCGAACAATGTCTTCATCGAATATTTCATTTTAGTCAGGGTTATAAACAAAATCGTAAGTCTTGATGTCACCGGAATAAGTGTGCACACTGAAATGAACCATAACCTTCTGTATACCCTCTGCCGCATACTGCCGCAAAGGTACGGAAGCGTAGGCACGCCTGGTATAAGACACCACCTCCTCCTTTGCGTCATGATACAGCGTCAGATATACTTCACTACACCCGGTAGCAGTATCCACAATCACTTCATCCTCAACAAAATGGAACTTATGTTCACCATTCTCCTTGACTATCAGTGTCATATTGAGATAGTCGAGTCCCATCCAGATACCCAGCACATCAGTAGGGTCTGTCTTGACGCCCTCCTCGAACTTGTCGGCCGTTTGGGGAGCGACAGAAAGAACACCGCTCAAGGCATACAGCACCGCACCGGCAGTTCCATCGGCAGTTACCTCCGAAGCATAATTACTGATGACACGTACCAAAGCGTTTGCCTCTATGTTCGTCTTTGTCTTGTCCTCCACTACCGGCAAGGTTTCCCCTTCATCTGTCACAACAGACCGCAGATAGCCGTCAGCCCCCGAAAAGGCAGTCAAGAATTCCAACTTCACGGAAGGATAATGATAATCATCATCGCCACAACCAGCCAACAGACAGGCCAACAAAGGCAAAAGCCACCAATCACAGTACTTCTTCATGTATTCATTCTTTTATAGCCGCCAGATAATTCTTCAACGGGTTGGCATACATCAGCAGCATTTTTCCGCGCAGAAAGTCCACGTCCTTATTAGGAATGGAGATACGCTCCAACTGTTGTTCTATATAGGCCGTGAAACGCTGCTTATCCTCGGCAGTGTAATGGTCGGAAAAATCCTCCTTCCCCTCGAGAAGGTCGTGTGCCACATAATTATTGGGATACATCCGGTAGCTGGCATGAATACGTTTGTCTATCAGTGCAGACATGCGTGCAAAGAGTTCGGGCTTCGGAAGTGAACGGTCCATCTTCGCCAATTCATCATTCATGCAGGCACCCGTCTGGAAATGTACCCGCCCTTTATAGCCGAACAGTCCGGTCTGCATATTCAGCAAGTCGTCAGCCGTCGTTTTCTTATAGCCTTCAATGTCCCGTTTCAGTTGGAACTCCTGCGCTTTCAGGAAGTCGCAAGGGTCGTATTCATAGGAAATGGCAAGCGGAGCTATATTCATTTCCATTAAGCGGTCAATGACGTCGCCTTCACCGCCTATTGCCAGCATCTTCAGCACACTGTCCTGCGTGCGGTCGTTGGAATCCTTGGCACGCCCTTCACGTTGTGCAATCCAGATAGACTGTTTCTTCTCACTGATGGTATAATGCATATAGCGGGACATGCGTGCGGAAGCCTCCAGCATCTGGCGCATGGTCAACGCACGCAGCACGATGAAGGACTTGTTGACACGCACGAATTTCTTAATCCACGGATAGACAAGCAGGTTGTCGCCAATGGCTATCTCTACCGTATCCATACCCTGGTCTACCAAAAGAATGGACAAGAAACCGGAATCGAGAATAATGTCGCGATGATTGGAGATATAGGTATACGCCGCCGACTTGTCTGCCGGCAACGCGGTATGGTCCAAAGTCAATCCATCCGTAGCCTCCTTCGCCAATTTCCACAGAAGCCCATAGCAGAAGGTCTTCTGAAATTCCAGCTTGGTTTTACACGCGCGCATTTTCTGCGACCAGACTTCAAAAGGTACACCAGGCATCACAGTATCCACTGCCTGCCGGAACGCCGCATCGGCAATCAGTTCCTCATAGACTTGAGGAAGTTCCTCATCATGATAAGGACGGATTTCATCAAATTCCACGTTCGCATTCATAATGAATAATGATTAATCCTTAAACTTGTTTTCTATAATATCTGTCATTACATCCTTCATCTCCATTCCGGCAGCACGAACCTGCTGGGGAATAAAGCTGGTGGCAGTCATTCCGGGGGTGGTATTCACCTCCAGCAGATTGATTTTTTCCCCTTCGGTAATGATATAGTCCACACGGATAATGCCGTAGGCCCCGAGTATATCATAAATGGCAGAAGTCAGCGTCTGCACCCGGCGGGTCAAATCGTCCGAGATGCGGGCGGGAGTAATCTCGTCAGACGCACCATTATACTTAGCTTCATAATCGAAGTACTCGTTGTAGCTCACCACCTCCGTAATGGGGAACACTACGGACTTGTCTTTTGTTTTGTAACAGCCGCAGGTAATCTCGGTTCCGTCCATAAAGGCCTCCACCAGTACTTCCTGCGCTTCCGCAAATGCCTTGGCTATGGCAGGTTGTATCTGCTCTTTCGCCGTCACCTTGGTCACGCCGAAGCTGGAACCTCCCAAGCTGGGCTTAATGAAGCAAGGCAGACCGATTTTCTCCATCACATCTTCATCCGTCACCGACTGTCCGCCGCGCAGCAACAACGATTCGGCAATGCGCACACCGAAACCTTTCAGATACTGGTTGCAGGCAAACTTATCGTACGTGAGCGACGCTGCCAGTACTCCGCAACACGAATAAGGGATGTGGAGCATATCAAAATAGCCCTGCAGACGGCCGTCCTCACCCGGAGTTCCGTGGATGGTGATATAGGCAAAGTCGAATGTCACTTTCTCGCCATCCAGCACGAAGCTGAAGTCATTGCGGTCTACCGGAGCCTTAGCGCCGTCGGGCAGCTGTACATGCCAGTCCAGTCCGTGCATTTCTACAATATATAAGGTATACTTCTCCTTGTCGATGAAGGAGTAAATCCCCTGTGCACTACGCAGGGAGACGTGGAATTCGGAGGTATCTCCTCCGGCTACAATAGCAATCGTGCGTTTCATTCTAATTCTCTGTTACTGATATAGCCTCTCCATTTGTCTATCAGCCGGGTCATGTCATCGGGCAATTCCGAAGTGAAGTACATTTCTTCTCCGGTGACGGGATGCACAAACCCCAGCGTCATGGCATGCAATGCCTGCCGCGGACAAGTGTCGAAGCAGTTGTTTACAAATTGTTTGTATTTAGCGAAGTGGGTTCCTTTCAGGATTTCGTGTCCACCGTAACGTTCGTCGTTGAAAAGTATGTGTCCGATGTGCTTCATGTGCACACGGATTTGATGGGTGCGTCCCGTTTCAAGGATACATTCCACCAGTGTGACGTATCCCAAACGTTCGAGCACCCGGTAATGGGTGACGGCATGCTTTCCCTGGTCGTCGGGGAGGACGGTCATCTGCATGCGGTCTCTGGGATTACGACCGATATTGCCGACAACGGTCCCTTCATCCTGCTCCACATTTCCCCAGACCAGCGCCCGGTAACGGCGTTTTGTCGTCTTGTTGAAGAACTGGTTGCCGAGATTCGTCTTGGCATCCGGAGTCTTGGCTATCACCAGCAGGCCGGAGGTGTCCTTGTCGATGCGGTGCACCAGTCCCACATGCGGGTCATTGGCATCATAATCGGGATTATCCTTCATATGCCAGGCTATGGCGTTGACAAGCGTACCGTGATAGTTGCCATGACCGGGGTGCACCACCAGACCGGCAGGTTTGTTCACTACCATCAGATACTTGTCCTCATATACTATATCAAGGGGGATGTCTTCGGGGATGACTTCATTCTCATAGCGTGGACGGTCCATCATCACAGTGATTACATCCATCGGCTTCACCTTATAGCTGCTTTTCACAGCCTTGCCGTTCGCCATCACGAAGCCTGCATCGGCAGCCTTCTGGATGCGATTACGCGAGGAGTTCGTCAAGCGGTCGAACAGATACTTGTCCACCCGCACCATCTCCTGCCCCTTGTCCACCACCACACGGAAGTGTTCATAGAGTTGCGCCTCGTCACCCACCGGCTCTACGTCGTCCAGCTCATCATTATCTATATCATCCGGCAATTCTTCTATCATCACGGCATTTACAATTTGACTATTTACAATTTACGATTGGAGTCAGATGTTTATCAGAACCAGGACTCATCTGCCGCGGAGTCTTCGGACAACACGGGTTCAACGGTACCTCCCACGGCATCCACTCCCAGGGAGTCTGCCTTCAAGGCGCCTCCATCTCCCACCATCAGCGTCAGCACTGCGCCGGTGGGCACTTTCTCGCCGATGGAAAGCTGACGTCCCTTATACTTCACGCCATACACCCAGTCCTTCTCACCCGGAATATACTGTATCTCGGCCAGCTTGAAGCCCGAAGCCAGAATACGCGCTTCCGCCTGCCGCAGCGAACTGTTGTCCGCCACATCGGGCACTATGTGCAGAGGGACTTCAATCGTATTGATTGTAAGATAGATGGTACGTCCTTCCTTTACCTTTTGTCCGGCTGCCGGATTATATTCGAGGATGCAGCCGGCAGGAAGAGTCTTGACATAACTGGAATCCGAAACGATGCAGACCAAGCCGCGGTTACGGAACATTTTCTCGGCTTCCTCCACTCCCATGCCCTTCACATCGGGCACTATCACAGCCTCGCCGTGGCGGGTATATATATCCAGTCCTTTCAGCACTCCGAACAGCAATCCCACTACCACAACGGCCATCGCAAGGATGTTCGCCCAGAAGAACCGGTTCTGCCGGAAAGAGAAAAAATCTTTTATTGTCATAATCGATAATGCATTATTTGGGACAAAGATACAATTTTCACCACATAGTACACGGAGTTGGCAATAGTTTTTTCCGGAGAAGCGGGCACAATACATAAGAAAAGCTGCAAAAGACCAGAATCAGTCTTTTGCAGCTCCCTTATTTCTTTAATACGAACGAGAACGACTATTATGCCTTTACTCCGTTGTATTCGTCAGAAACAGTCAGTTTCTTTCTGCCTTTAGCACGACGTGCTGCCAATACTCTGCGGCCGTTTGCTGTAGCCATTCTTTCACGGAATCCATGTTTGTTTTTTCTCTTTCTGTTAGAGGGTTGGAACGTTCTTTTCATTACTGTATCTTGTTTTATGTTATTATTCTCACGAATTCGGGCTGCAAAAATAGATACTTTTTTCAAATAAACAAAGAGATAACTCATTTTCTCTCAAAAGTTTTTGTGTTTTTTACCGATTTCCATTACTTTTGCACTCGCAAACCAGCACTAACGAAGTAAATACCAATATAATAATATTAAAGACTATAAGTATGATTAATGCTCAAGACATTAAAATCGGAACAGCTATCCGTATGGACGGCAAATTGTATTTCTGTATTGACTTCCTGCATGTAAAACCGGGAAAAGGTAACACTTTCATGCGCACCAAGCTGAAAGACGTGGTGAACGGTTACGTTCTGGAACGCCGTTTCAACATCGGTGAGAAACTGGAAGACGTACGTGTAGAACGTCGTCCCCACCAATACCTCTATCATGACGGTGACAACTACCAATTCATGAACCAGGAGACTTTTGACCAAATTCCCATCGCCCACGACCTCATCAACGGTGTTGACTTCCTGCTCGAAGGAATGATAGTAGACGTGGTATCAGACGCTTCTACAGAAACCGTACTCTATGCTGATGTGCCCATCAAGGTTCAGCAGAAGATTACCTATACGGAACCGGGACTGAAAGGCGACACAGCCACCAACACGCTGAAGCCCGCCACAGTAGAATCCGGCGCCACAGTCCGCGTCCCCTTGTTCATCAACGAAGGCGAGACTATCGAAATCGATACGCGCGACGGTTCTTACGTAAGCCGCGTAAAAGCATAAGCCCTTTTGGAAATCAGGCAAATGCCCTTTTCATATCATCCCCGGTGCTCCACTTGGCATCCGGGGATTTTTCTTTCCATTTATTCATCTGCAAAGCTTAAATGATATATCTTTGCGGAGATAACCAAAACATAGAGCCATACCCATGAGATACTCCGTCATCATCCCCGTATACAACCGCCCCGATGAGGTAGACGAACTGCTGCAAAGCCTGACGCGGCAAAGTTTCAAGGATTTTGAAGTGATTGTGGTGGAGGACGGCTCCTCCATCCCCTGCAAGCCGGTCACAGAGAAGTATCAGGAACTATTGGACGTGCATTACTATGACAAGCCCAACTCCGGCCCCGGGCAGACCCGTAACTACGGGGCGGAACGAAGCAAGGGCGAATACCTGATAATACTGGATTCGGACTGCATCCTGCCCGAAGGTTATTTCCTTGCTGTGGAAGAAGAGCTGCAGCACGAAGCCGCCGATGCCTTCGGAGGCCCCGACCGCGCGCACGAATCATTCACAGACATACAGAAAGCCATCAACTACTCCATGACCTCCTTCTTCACCACCGGCGGTATCCGTGGGGGGAAGAAGAAGATGGACAAGTTCTATCCGCGCAGCTTCAACATGGGTGTGCGGCGGGAAGTGTACCAAGCCCTGGGCGGATTCTCGCGGATGCGCTTCGGGGAGGACATCGACTTCAGCATCCGAATCTTCAAGGGAGGATATACATGCCGGCTGTTCCCCGGTGCCTGGGTATACCATAAGCGCCGGACAGACTTCCGGAAGTTCTTCAAGCAGGTACACAATTCCGGGATTGCCCGCATCAATCTGTACAAGAAGTATCCGGAATCACTGAAGCTCGTCCACCTGCTGCCGGCCGCATTTACCCTGGGAGTGGCCATATTCCTGCTGGGAACGCCCTTCTGCCCGTACAGCCTGCTGCCCATCGCTCTTTATGCGCTTCTGGTATGCATGGACTCCACTATCCGGAACCGTAGCCTCAGCATCGGGCTCTACTCCGTCGCCGCCTCCTTCATCCAGCTCATCGGATACGGGACGGGGTTCCTGCGCGCCTGGTGGAACCGCTGCATACTTGGCAAGGACGAGTTCGAGGCGTTCAAAAAGAACTTTTACAAATAAGGAGGATTAGGGGTTAAGGATTAGGGATGATATGGAGAAACTGAATATCAACCAGTGGGCTGCAGAGGACCGCCCGCGGGAAAAGATGATGCAGAAAGGGGCGGAAGCCTTGAGCGATGCCGAACTGCTAGCCATCCTCATCGGCTCCGGCAATACGGAAGAAACCGCCGTGACACTGATGCAGCGCATACTCGCCGCCTGCGGCAACGACCTCAACCGCCTGGGCAAATGGGAGGTGCGGGACTTCTCCCGATTCAAAGGCATGGGCCCCGCCAAAAGCATCACCGTCATGGCATCCCTGGAACTGGGCAAACGCCGCAAGCTGCAGGAACGCTCCGGACGTACCGCCATCCGCTCTTCCGCCGACATCTACGAGCTGTTCCATCCCCTGCTCTGCGACCTTGCCACAGAAGAATTCTGGGTACTGCTTATGAACCACGCCGCCAAAGTGATAGACAAGGTACGCATCAGCCGCGGCGGCATCGACCAGACCACCGCCGACGTACGCAGCATCCTGCGCGAAGCCCTGCTGCAACGCGCCACACAGATAGCCCTTATCCACAACCATCCCTCCGGCAACCCGCACCCCAGCAACGACGACCAGCGGCTGACGGAACTCGTGAGGAAAGCCGCCCAAACCATGAACATACACCTGACCGACCACGTCATCGTCACGGACGGAAGCCATTACAGCTTCAACGACGAAGGATTGCTATAAATAATCCAAGTTACGGACATACTATACGAAAGACAAAAGCGGTCATAACACTAACTATCAGCATATTGTATTTACCTGCTATTTACCAGCTAATGTAAAAGCCGTTACCGCGGTATGTAAAAGCCGTTACCCTATATTGTAACGCCCTTTACCCCATATTGTAAAGACCTTTACCGCCTATTGTAAAAGGAGTTTCCCCAGGGGTAAAGGGAGTTCCCCCAGCGGGTGAAGCGTGTTTCCCCACCGTCAAACTGTCTTTTCCTGATTTAGCTAGACGCTTTTTCTTTTTATAACCGATATCAGTAGACGGTTCTTGGAATGTTGTACTGGTTCAGTAGTCACTTCTTCCCAAGCCCTGCTGATATAGTAGACACAGCAAAGTGAGTTGTCCTGATTCTGTTGACAGTCATCCTGCTGCATTTGCAGAGCCCGTGCTTGCTTGTCCGGCAAGACTGGGTGCCCCTAAAAGAGGCATTCTGTCTTTGTCAGGTGCGCTGTCCTGCGCCTTCGCCCGGACTTGCTGTCCGGCTTTGCAAAGATATTGCATCCTTCTTTTTATTGCTACTTGTGGAAGGATATTTTTTCTTCTTCCACATTTTCTTCTGTATTCCCTTCTCCAGATGCGCCACAGCAGGTATTTTATACCCGATACTCATATGCGGTCTGCGATGGTTATAGAAATGTATGTAGCGAGCTATGACATTTCTTGCATGCCCGATTTCGTTGAACCGGCCTCGAGGATGGCTGCTTTCCGCCTTAATAATCCCGTTGATACGTTCCGCAACGGCATTGTCGGTGGGTTTGTAGTCTTCCGTCATACTGATGGCAATGCCATGTTTCTGAAGAAGTGCCACGTATGGGTCGCAACAGTATTGTACGCCACGGTCAGTGATGTATCAGGCCCGTAAGATTTTCATCTCCTGTCATTTCAACAGCCTGCTCTATAGCCTGTTGTAATGCATTGATGGTTGCCGATACCCGTAAGGTGTCGGCAAGCACCCATCCCACTATCTTATGGGAGTAGGCATCCGTAATCAGATGCAGATAACAGACTTCACCATTGGCAAGTGGTATATAAGTAATGTCGCTGACCCACAACTGGTTGGCTGAAGTCAAGGTCAGTCCTTTGATTAGGTTCTTCCACTTGTGGTAGCGATGGTTGGAGTTCGTCGTATGCCGGGTCTTGCGGGCAGGAAGCATCAAGCGGTGTTGCCGGAGCAATGCATAAAAGCTGTCCCGCCCAGGCATGAACTCGGCTCCAAAAAGCACGGTGAGCATAATCCACAGTTTGTAACAGCCTATACCCGAATCTTCGATACGGATATCACGGACAGCATCCAGCATGAGACGTTCCCTATGTATCTGACTCTCAATGTCAGCCTTTGACTGGTAGTAGGCTTGACGACAATGGCCAAACAGACGGCAGGCCAACGCAACTTTCAGGTTGCGCTGACTGACCAGTTCCGTTACGATTTGGCCCCAGATTTTTTTCTGATAGGGATGTTGAAGAGTTCTTCAGCACGCGTAATCATCAATTCACGGGCTTCTGTTTCCAGCTTGGAGAAAGACAGGGCTTTCTCCAGCTCTTTAATGCGCTTTTTTAATTGGGCATTTTCATCTTTGTAGGCTTCCTTGCTGCGATTGGACATATCTGGTGATTCTTGTTCAGAAGGCAAAGATAGCTCTTCTGCTAAATTTGAATACTTTTTAATCCAACTATTTAGCAAGGCAGGGCAACAAATGCCATGTGCCCGGCAAAAGGCATGCTTACTCATACCTGATTGATAGTAAGAGTGAAGAAAAAACAGTTTTTCATCTTCACGATAAAGCTTTCGTTTTGAAGTCATAATAGTAACACATTTATTAGTTTGTAAATGTGTCTACCTATATCAGGATAAGACAAACCCTTTCTGAAGTAATGAAAAGGAGGGCGTTCCTTTGCATTTTCAATTAAATTCCATAGCTTTGTTCTTTGAAAACCTATATATAAAACCCTACGAATATGACCAAATTTGAAATAGAAGAGAAAATAGTCTCCATGCTCAAGACCGTATTCGACCCGGAAATACCGGTAAATGTATACGACCTGGGACTGATTTACAAAATAGACGTCTCCGACCAGGGAGAAGCCTCCATCGACATGACGCTGACTGCCCCCAACTGTCCGGCAGCCGACTTCATCATGGAAGATGTGCGCCAGAAGGTGGAATCCATCGACGGCGTAACCTCCGCCACCATCAATCTCGTTTTCGAACCCGAGTGGGACAAGGACATGATGAGCGAAGAAGCGAAACTGGAACTGGGATTCCTTTAAATCAGTTGAAAGTTCAAAGTTGAAAATGGAAAGTTGAAAATGAAGAATGTATATTTCCTCTCGGATGCTCACCTGGGCTCACGAGCCATCGAACACGGACGAACCCAAGAACGGAGGCTGGTCAACTTCTTGGACAGCATCAAGCACAAGGCATCGGCCGTATACCTGCTGGGAGACATGTTCGACTTCTGGTACGAATTCCGTACCGTAGTGCCCAAAGGATACACCCGCTTTCTGGGCAAGCTGTCCGAACTGACCGACCTGGGAGTAGAAGTCCACTTTTTCACGGGAAACCATGACCTTTGGTGCGGCGACTATCTGACCAAGGAGTGCGGCGTCATGATACACCGCGAACCGCTGACCACCGAAATCTTCGGAAAAGAGTTCTACCTTGCCCACGGTGACGGGCTAGGCGACCCGGACAAGAAGTTCAAGATGCTGCGCGCCATGTTCCGCAGCCGTACCCTACAGACGCTGTTCTCTGCCCTGCACCCCCGCTGGAGCATGGAGCTGGGACTGAACTGGGCCAAGCACAGCCGCTTGAAACGCATAGACGGGAAAGAACCCGCATACATGGGAGAAAACAACGAATACCTGGTGCTCTACACCAAGGAATACCTGAAAAACCATCCCAACATCAACTACTTCATCTACGGTCACCGCCACATCGAACTCGACCTGATGCTGAGCAGTACCGCCCGCATCCTCATCCTCGGCGACTGGATAAACTACTTCTCGTACGCCGTCTTTGACGGCGAGAACCTCTTCCTTGAGAATTTTGTGGAGGGAGAGACGAAGCTATAACCCGCATTTCCAAACTGTTAACCATCATACCATTACCACCCATGAAACCTTTAAGACTGAAAAACATGATTGCCGGATGCCTGCTCGCAGCAGGAGCATTGCCGGTATGGGGACAATCCGGCGCCCCGACACTTGTCATCCGCATTGACGATCTCGGTGCCCTGCATTCCGTCAACGAAGCCTGCATCCAGACCTACCGCTCGGGTATTGCCCGCAGCGTGGAAGTGATGCCCGTAGCAGCCTGGTATCCAGAAGCCATCAAGATGCTGAAAGAAAATCCGGGACTGGACGTCGGCCTGCACCTCGTCATCACCAGCGAGTGGGAGAACGTGAAGTGGCGTCCGCTGACCCACTGCCCCAGCCTGACGGACGAGAACGGCTATTTCTACCCGATGATGTTCCCTAACCCCGCCTATCCGGGACAGTCCATCATGGAGCAGAAATGGGACATCAAGGAGATAGAGCAGGAGTTCCGCGCGCAGATAGAGACGACGCTGAAAAGCATTCCGCAACTCAGCCATCTGTCCGGACACATGCTCTCCACCGGTTTCAGCAAAGAAGTGAACGAGCTGGTGCAACGGCTCGCCAAAGAATACAACCTGCCGTCCATCGACCGCATGGACTCCTCCAAGGACTACCGGTTTACCTACATCGGGTACGACGGCCCCAAAAGAACCGCCGAAGAAAAGGAGGCTAGCTTCATCAAAGCATTGGAGAAGTTGCAACCGGGCCAGCGCTACCTTTTCTTAGACCACCCGGCACTGGACAACGATGAAATGAAAACCGTCTTCCACATCGGATATGAGGACGTGGCGCTGGACCGCCAGGGAGTGACCGACCTGCTGACAAGCCCCCGCGTCCGGAAAGCCATTGAGGACAAAGGCATAAAGCTGATTTCCATCAACCAACTGACCAAGGGCCTGCCCCGCGCCGCCGCTACTCCGAAGCTGGACAAGGCCATGAACAGATATCTGGATGCCGTAAAGAAAGCCGGACAAGACCTGCACAGTATCATGATTGTGCAACACGGCAATGTCATTGCCGAAGAATGGATGGGCGAAGGGAAAGAGGATGAGCCTCACATCCTGAACTCCGTCAGCAAGACATTCACCGCCACCGCCGTGGGACTTGCCGCCTCCGAAGGCAGGCTGAAGCTGACGGACAAGGTCATCTCCTTCTTCCCCGACAAGCTTCCGGCAACCGTCAGCGAAAATCTGGCAGCCATGACCGTACGCGACCTGCTGACCATGAACTGCGGGCACGACACCGACCCCACCGGAACGGTACGCAAAAAGGCGGACGCCGATTGGGTGCAGGAGTTCCTTGCCTTCCCCGTGGAGCACAAGCCCGGTACCTTCTACACCTACAACAGCCTGGGAACCTACATGCTCTCAGCCATCGTACAGAAAGTGACGGGCGAGAAAGTGGTGGATTATCTCTATCCCCGTCTGTTCCGCCCGCTTGGCATCGTCAACGCCCGGTGGCAGGAAAGCCCGCAAGGCATCAATACCGGAGGCTGGGGGTTGTACCTCAAAACGGAAGACCTTGCCAAGATGGGACAACTGTTCCTGCAGAAAGGAAACTGGAACGGACAGCAGATTCTGCCCGAAGAATGGGTAAAGGAGGCATCTGCCTGCCAAGTGCCCTCACTGCCCGCCGGCATGAAACCGGAGATGCTGAAGAAAGCGAAGATGAGCGCCAAGACAAGCGACTGGCTGCAGGGCTACGGCTACCAGATGTGGCGCTGCCGCCACAACGCCTACCGTGCCGATGGTGCCAACGGACAATACATACTGGTGTTGCCGGACAAGGATGCCGTCATTGCCGTCACCGCCAACATCCCCGACATGCAGGCAGAGCTGAATCTAATATGGAAGTACCTGCTGCCCGCGCTATAAAACGTTTATTCTTATAAACGATTACGAAAAAGTGAAGGTTACCGGAACTTTTTCCCGGCATGGTTGTAATAACATCATAACATTAAAAACATTAGCGTCATGGATGATATGATTTACAGAAACGACCCGATTGCCGAAGAGAACATAGACCCGCACGGACGTCCGGCAACGGATGAATTCGAGGAATGGAGCGAAGAGGTCTCCGAACGGACAGATACCGGATACAAGGACCAGAAAATAAAATCTGCCAAGGAACGGGAGAAACGTATCCGGGAGATGGATGAAATTATAAAGAAGGACCTTAAGGAATAAATAGACAGCCACCACAGATTACACGGATTCTCACAGATTAGTCTCTTATACTTGATATCAGAGCTTCCAATCTGTGAGAATCCGTGTAATCTGTAGTGACTTTCTATTATTTGTATCCACCAGCCTTGGCTATGCGTTTCGGGATTTCCGTGTTGTCCATCTTACCCACGAACAGCTTGGAGCCTGCACCTACTGCGAATACCGGCACATATCCGGCTGTATGGCCACCGCTGGTCCAGCCTACCATGGCAATCTGGCTCATTACCTTCTTGGCGGCAACAGCCAGGGGCTCAGTCTTGGCATAAAGACTTTCCTCAAACACTACATGCTTGTTCACGAATGATTCTTCGTAAGCATCACGCAGCATCTTCTCCTGCTCCCAGCTCACCGGCAGTTCTTTCCAGAAACCCATCTTTTCTGCCAGGAATTCCTTCATTTCCGGCCAGTTGATAACCTTGCGCATCTTGCGTAAGTCCGTGATGGAACGTGAAAGGATATCCTGAGACTGCTTCTGCTTGGCAAGGGCTTTCAGTTGAAGCTCGTACTTACCGGTACCCAGACCCAGACCACCGGTTTCATGGTCGGCAGTTACCACAATCAGCGTTTCTTTGGGATGCTTCTTATAGAACTCGTAAGCCACCTTGATGGCGTTGTCCATATCCACCACTTCCTCAAAGACTGTGGCGGGGTCGTTTCCGTGGCAGGCCCAGTCAATCTTTCCACCTTCAACCATCAGGAAGAAACCCTTGTTACTGCCTTTGGTCAGGAAAGAGATGGCACTTTCGGTAATTTCGGCCAGCGTCAGGTCGCCTTCCTGGCGGTCGATGGCATAGGGCAGGCAAGAAGGCTCTGCCCCTTCTTTCTGGATAAGAATCATCTTGTCCGCCTGGGCAGACTTCGACTTATATTCGTCAAGGCCCCTTGCAACGGTATAGCCGGCTTCTTCAAAGATAGGGAAGATGCTCGGAGCCTCTTTCTTATCGGCAGTGGTAGTCGGTTTCAAGAAACCACCGCCTGCATAGAAGTCGAAACCGGCTTTCGGCAGGTCGAGGGCTATCTCGTAATACATGCCACGGTCCGGCTGATGGGCATAGAATGCGGCGGGAGTAGCATGGTCTACACTGACGCTGGTAGTTACCCCAACTTTCTTACCGGACTTTTTGGCTCTCTCGGCCACACTCTGAAGCACACTCTTGTTATCGTCCATACCAATGGCGCCGTTGTAGGTCTTTGCACCGGTAGCCAGGGCTGTTCCGGCAGCAGAAGAGTCAGTCACCGAGTTGGTGGCAGAAAAGGTAGTTGCCATGCTGGCAACCGGGAAAGAAGTGAACAGCAAAGGCTTTACACCGATGCGCCCTTCTTGTTCGGCCAGATACATCTCCGTACCGTTCACCTGGTTCACACCCATTCCATCACCGATGAAATAAAACACGTACTTCGCCTGCTGGGCATAGGCCATGCCGCTGGTCAGCAGTACAAAGAACAACACATACATTAATCGTTTCATAAGCAGTTCTTATTTAAAGTTATTCGGAAAATTGCCTTTATTGTTTTTAACCAAGTAACAAAGATAAGGATTTTAAAGGATTCGGAAAACATTTCGCCCCTACAAATACATTACATATTTGCAGGGGCGAAACCACATCCGGACTCCGGGAAGCCGGAACCGGGAAATATTACAGCGATATTACTTCTTCAGAATATCCATCGTGTCCGAAGCAATCATCAGTTCCTCGTCAGTGGGGATTACCACCACCTTCACCTGAGAATCTTCGGTAGAGATAACCATTTCTTCACCGCGTACTTTGTTCTTCTCGGCATCCAGCTTTATGCCCATGAATTCCAGGCCTTCACATGCACCCCAGCGGGCACTTGCCTGATTCTCGCCGACACCACCGGTAAATACCACGATATCCACACCACCCAAAGCAGCGGCATATGCACCAATATATTTCTTGATGCGGTAGAAATACATCTTTTCAGCCAAAATAGCTTTCGGATTTCCGGCAGCTACGGCATTTTCCAGGTCGCGCATGTCACTGGATTCACCGAAGATACCCAGCACACCGCTCTTCTTGTTCAGCAGGTTGGAGATGCCGTTGGCATCCAGACCCTCTTTCTCCATGATGAAGGAAACGGCACCGGCATCAATATCACCACTGCGGGTACCCATCATCAGACCTTCCAGCGGGGTCAAGCCCATGCTGGTGTCTACACACTTACCGTCCTTGATGGCAGTAATGGAACCACCGTTACCGATGTGGCAAGTGATAATTTTCTTTCCTTCCGGCTCTACACCCAGGAACTCGCAGACGCGCTGCGATACGTAGCGGTGTGAGGTTCCGTGGAAACCATAACGGCGTACGCCGTACTTTTCATAAAGTTCGTAAGGCACGGCATACAGATAGGCATGCTTCGGCATGGTCTGATGGAAAGCCGTATCGAACACACCAATCTGCGGAACATTAGGCAGAATGGCAGATATTGCATTTACCCCCTTCAGGTTAGCAGGATTGTGGAGCGGAGCCAGGTCGTTGCAGGCAGTGAAGGCGGCAAGCACTTCCGGCGTCAGCCGTACAGACTCGCTGAACTTTTCGCCTCCATGCACCATACGGTGACCTACGGCATTGATTTCGTCCAAAGACTTGATGGCTCCATATTCAGGGCTTGTCAAAGTGTTCAGGATAAATTCCACACCTACGGTATGCTCTGGAATGTCCTTCTCAAGAACTTTCTTCTCGCCACTGGGCAAGGTGAACTTCAGGAAAGAGTCCTTCAAACCAATTTTTTCGATACCACCCTGGGCGATAACTTCTTTCCGGTCCATATCAAACAATTTGTATTTGATGGACGAGCTACCGCAGTTCAATACTAAGATTTTCATACTATATATCAGATTTAAAAGTTATTCAGCATTCTTTTTGGCAGCAATGGCCTGATTGGCAGTGATGGCAATCATGCGATACACATCCTCGATGGAGCAACCGCGTGAAAGGTCGTTCACCGGACGGGCGATACCTTGTAGGATAGGTCCTACGGCATCAGCATGTCCCAGACGTTGCACCAGTTTGTAGGAGATGTTGCCCACTTCGAGGCTGGGGACAACCAATACGTTAGCATGTCCGGCGATAGAAGAACCCGGAGCCTTGCTTGCACCTACTTCCGGCACCAAAGCTGCATCGGCCTGCAACTCACCGTCGATGGCAATATCGGGAGCCATCTCCTTGGCAATCTTCAATGCCTCAACCACTTTATCCACCACTTCGTGCTTGGCAGAGCCCTTGGTAGAGAAGCTCAGCATGGCAACTTTCGGGTCGAGACCGGCAACTGCCTGGGCTGTACGTGCCGTACATACGGCAATCTGTGCCAATTGTTCTGCATCGGGCACCGGAGTCACAGCCACGTCACCCATCACCAGGATACCGTTCTTTCCATATTCAGGAGCATGTGTCAGCAGCAGCATGGCACCCGAAACGCAAGTGATGCCCGGGGAAGTCTTGATAATCTGTAAAGCGGGACGAAGTACGTTACCTGTTGTGTTGCGTGCGCCGGCCAACTGTCCGTCAGCGTCGCCGTTCTTTATAATCAGGCAGCCCAGATACAGCGGATCGACAACCAGTTTGCGGGCCTCTTCGATGGTCATACCTTTTTTCTTGCGGAGTTCGCACAGCAATTGTGCATACTCTTCTTTCTTAGGATGGTCTTCCGGGTCGATAATGGTAGCTTTGTTTATATTTCCCAGCCCCCACTCTTTGGCACAAGCCTCTATCTCGGCAGGTTTTCCAAGGATAATCAAGTCGGCTACTCCGTCAGTCAGGATTTGATTGGCAGCTTTCAGTGTACGCTCTTCCGTACCCTCGGGAAGAACAATTCGTTGGCGGTTTGCTTTGGCACGCTCAACAATTTCGTTAATTAATCTTTGCATGATATTTTAATTGTCTATTAAGAATCGGCAGTATGTGTTATTCACGCCGCAAAAGTACACAATTTTGCAATATCTACATTGCAAACATCGGTCTTTTTACCGTTCAGACCATAATTATTATAATATTTAACATTAGGTATTCCCAGCATTCATGTGTACGCACACGTGCCCCTCTGCAACAAACAATTACCCGTCCGGCAGGAACAACCCGCCCGACTCTACAAACGACATAAAAAAAATCAGGATACAACGATAACAAGCAATACATAGAATACCTACCTTTGCAGCGTTTTCAACGTATAACAATAGGTATTATAATAATATGATTCGTCAATGCGCCATCCTTTTCGGATGCTTAGCTTTGGGTGAACTGATTGTTTTCTTTACGGGTATCAAGTTACCTTCCAGCATCATCGGTATGCTGTTGCTCACCCTATTCTTGAAATTGGGTTGGATAAAACTGCAATGGGTGCAGGGGCTGTCCGATTTCTTGGTTGCTAATCTGGGCTTTTTCTTCGTTCCGCCCGGTGTGGCACTGATGCTTTATTTTGATGTCATCGCCTCCGAGTTCTGGCCGATAGTGACCGCTTCCATAATCAGCACCCTGCTGGTGATTGTAGTCACCGGATGGGTTCATCAACTAACACGTAAAATCAAATGAACTTTTTAGAAAACGAATTTTTCCTATTGGCTGTCACCTTCGGGATTTTCTTTCTGGCCAAACTCCTGCAGAAAAAGACCGGCATCATGTTGCTGAACCCCATCCTGCTGACAATTGCCATCCTCATTGTCTTCCTGAAGATGACACATATCAGTTATGAGACCTACAATGAAGGAGGACATCTGATAGAATTCTGGCTGAAACCCGCTGTTGTAGCCCTGGGAGTCCCCCTATACCTCCAATTGGAAACGATTAAGAAACAGCTGCTCCCCATCATGCTGTCACAACTTGCCGGCTGCATTGTGGGAGTTATCTCTGTCGTGCTGATAGCTAAATTGATGGGGGCTTCCGACGAGATTATCTACTCCCTGGCGCCCAAGTCGGTCACTACGCCGATAGCCATGGAAGTAACTAAGTCGCTGGGCGGCATTCCCTCACTTACCGCCGCCGTAGTGGTCTGTGTAGGCTTGCTGGGAGGAATACTGGGCTTCAAGACCATGAAACTGACCCACATCGGCAGTCCTATGGCACAAGGCCTTTCCTTGGGAGCCGCCGCCCACGCGGTAGGAACTTCCACAGCCATGGACATCAGCCGCAAATACGGCGCATTCGCCAGCCTCGGCCTGACCCTGAACGGTATTTTCACTGCATTGCTGACCCCAACTATTCTGCGATTATTAGGGCTACTCTAACAAAATCTTCTTATTTTTGTTATCTATAATCATAACCAACTAAAAACAACGTATGATTTCATTTAAAGATATCGAATTACAAGACAAAGAACTGATTACTTCCTATACACAGAACAGTCCGCGACGGAATTGTGACCTCTCATTCTCCAACCTATGCAGCTGGCGTTTTCTATACAATACAAAGTTTGCCATCATGGACGGCTTCCTCCTGCTGAAATTCTGGGCAAACGACGAACTGGTGTACATGATGCCGATAGGTAACGGAGATTTGACAAAAGTACTGGACGCACTGGTCGAAGACGCACACCGGGAAGGGGAACCTTTCTGCCTGCTGGGAATATGTTCGGGCATGTGCTCGGAACTGGAAGCCTTCATGCCCGGAAAATTCCAGTTCACAGCAGACCGGGACTATGCCGATTACCTCTATCTGCGTACAGACCTCGCCACGCTTGCCGGAAAGAAATTCCAGTCCAAACGGAATCATGTCAACAAATTCAAACGCACCTATAATTACGAATATACTCCCATCACTCCCGACCGCATCCAGGAATGTCTGGACCTGGAAGCCGAATGGTGTAAGGCCAACAATTGCGACCAGCATGAAGGAACGGGCAACGAACGTCGCGCACTGGTCTACGCCCTCCACAATTTTGAAGAACTGGGATTGACCGGAGGCATCCTGCATGTAGACGGCAAAATTGCCGCCTTCACTTTCGGAATGCCCATCAACCAAGATACCTTCGGAGTACATGTGGAAAAGGCCGACACCAGCATAGACGGAGCGTACGCAATGATTAACTATGAATTTGCCAACCATATCCCCGAACAATATGTCTACCTCAACCGTGAAGAGGATTTGGGTATTGAAGGATTGCGCAAGGCCAAACTTTCGTACCAGCCTGCCATTATTCTGGAAAAATACGTGGCATGCCTGAAAGATGAACCGGTGGAAGCTATCAAATGGTGAGAGTAAGGATTAGAGATTAAGGATTAAAAGGATAAGGGATTGATGATACGGGAAAAGGTAAAGAACTTATGGAAGCTCTGTTTCAATGATAGCGAGGAATTTACTGAACTGTATTTTCGGCTCCGCTACAACAATGATATCAATATTGCCATCCAAAGCGGCGAAGAAGTGATTGCCGCCCTACAGATGTTGCCTTATCCTATGACGTTCGAAGGAGAAGATATTCATACGGCCTATATATCCGGCGCCTGCACACACCCTGATTACCGTAACCGGGGCGTAATGCACGAGCTGTTATCACAAGCCTTTGCACGGATGCTACACAATAATGTCGCCTTATCCACCCTGATACCGGCAGAACCGTGGCTGTTCGACTACTATGGCCGCAGCGGTTATGCCCCCGTATTCCGCTATGCCGAAGAGACCTTTATCGCTTCCGGTACACCGACAGCCGATACGGGCCTTACTTTGGAAATGTCTGCCGAATATACTGAAAAAAGATATGAATATCTCGACCGGAAATTGCGGGAGCGCCCTTGCTGCATCCAGCATACGGAAGAGGATTTCCAGGTTATCATTGCCGATTTACAACTGGGACAGGGCTTCGTTTGCACATTGAGCAATGGGGAGGAAATCACGGCTTTGGCCATTACCTATCCGATAGGGAAAGCCAACTGGCGCATTGGAGAAATCGTGTCGGATACTCCCGCAACAAAAACTTTACTGCTTCAACATATCTGCCAAAGCTTGAATCTCCCGTCCATCCGGGTTCTCACTCCTCCCGCTACCGGTGAAAGCCAACTTTTGGGCATGGCACGCATCATCAATGCCAAAACCATGCTGCAACTCTATGCTACGGCCCATCCGGAACTGGAACTCAGCATTCATCTCACCGATGAGCAGGTCAGTGCCAATAACGGCTACTACTACCTGAACAATGGTAAATATATGAATAGTGCCAAGCGTCTGCCGGGCAGCCACTTGGCACTTACAATCGGTGAACTCACCGAAAAAATATTTGCAACATCAAGCCCATATATGAGCCTGATGTTGAACTAGCATTATAATCCGCTGAAGTCGACTCCCTCAAATACCAGCGAAGGAATCTGCCATGAACGGTTCGGTTGAGGGTCATTGCCCACAGCAACCAAGGAATTCCATAAAGTAACCATGTTACCCGTCACATTCATTTCGTTGACGGGCTGTGTCAGCTTGCCGTCTTCAATAAGGAAACCCTCTATACCATAAGAGAAGTCACCGGTACTGCTATTGCTGTTACCGCCATTGAAGCCCGTAACCAAGATGCCTTGTTTAATATCTGCAACCAATCCGTTCAGGTCCTTATCGCCCGGTGTCAGAATTAGACGTGAAGGTGCACTGATAGTAGGAGCTATATCCATCTTCTTACCATTGTAGGTATCGATGAAATAAGTTTTCAGCACGCCTTTGTCAAAAACAGTGCGGGGTTCGGTAGCCACACCCTCATTATCGAAATAGCGTGAACCGTTTGCACCGATAGCATGCGGCTCGTCACGCAACGTGAAGAGGTCGGAAGCCACTTTCGTATCCAGCTTGTCCATCAGGAAGGAATTCTTTTGTTGCAAAGCACTGCCATACAATGCACTTAGCATCGGGCTGAGCAGATTTCCCACATTCATAGGGTCAACCACCATTGTATATTTACCCGACTTTGCTTTCTTCTGTCCCAGCTTGCGCAATACGCGTTCCAATGCCTTGGCACCGATTCCCGCCTTCGTCAATTTATCATAGAACAGAGCCGAGTCGTACCAGTAATCCTGAGGACGCGCTTCACCTTCTCCCTTAATGGATACACTGGCTGAGACAGAGAACCAGGTACTCTTCGACTCGCCTTCAAATCCGTTGCTTATCAAACGATAGGAAGAACCCTCACCATCACTATAAGAAGAATCAACCGAAATGATACGCTCATCCTTGCCCAATACCTCCTCTGCAGCAGCACGGGCAATCGCCACTTTATCATCCGGGTTGACTTCATAGAGTTTCTTATCAAAAAGCTGCAAGTCAGGCTTGCCTCCTTTATAGTAGCGTGCAGGGTCGGCCAGCATACGCGACTCATCCACCGCCAGATAGCGGGTAGACTCTATACCATTCGTGATAAGAGTTTCCAATTCTTTCTTATCCAGCCGATTGGTGGAAAAAGAGCCGAAACGTCCGTCCACATAAAGATTCAATCCCAAACCATTCTCCGTAGACTGCTGCAAACGGTCCATTTTGCCGTCACGCAGTTCAAAAGAAGAATTAGAATTTGTATATAGCACCAGTTTGGCTGCCTGGCAACCGTTCTTCAAGGCATATTCCATTGCCCATTGTGCCAATTTCTTATTGTCGTCTGTAATCATGTCTTTAATTGATAGTTGATAATTAACTTTCTCCTCCTACAGTCAGCTTGCTGACTAGTGCCGATGGCATACCGCAGGTAACGGGACAAGACTGACCGTCTTTACCACAAGTCCAAGTACCGTTGTCAATCTTATCGTTATTTGCCACCATCGTGATGTCAGCCAATGCTTTCGGACCATTACCGATGATATTTATATCCTTGACGGGCTGCGTCAGCTTGCCATCCTCAATCAAGTAACCCGACTTCACAAAGAAGGTAAAGTCTCCGGCACCGATTTGCACCTGGCCATTGGTAAACTGGTCACAATAGATACCTTTCTTCACGGTGGAGATAATGTCCGCTTCCTTCATATTGCCGGCTTCCATATAAGTGGCACGCATACGGGGGATAGGAGTATTACGGAAAGTATCGCGACGTCCGTTTCCAGTAGGAGCCACCCCATAATGCTTGGCACTGATGCGGTCGTGCAGATAACTGGTCAGGATACCTTCCTTCACGATATAGGTTTTCTGACCTTCCACACCCTCATCGTCGAAATTCACGGCTCCACGATTGAAGGCGATGGTACCGTCATCCACCACGTTGATATGCTCATCGCACACCTTCTTTCCCAAAAGGTCGCAGAAAATGGAAGTACGTTTACGGTTGAAGTCAGCCTCAAAAGCATGTCCTATGGCTTCGTGCAACAAGATACCCGAACCGCCAGCCCCCATCACGACGGGCATTTCGCCACCTTTGGGTTTCACAGCCTTGAACAAGATAGCAGTCTTATCCACCGCCTCACGTGCAATAATATCCACGATGTCATCCGTCATGAATTCAAAACCCTTGCGGTAAGAACGACCGGCATAACCGTTCTCCATCTTTCCATTCTCTTCCATGATGCAGACTGCCATAAAAGAAACCATCGGACGGTAGTCGTAGTAGCTCACGCCCTCGGAATTACAGAACAGCACGTGCGATGTACTGTCAGAAAGAGAAGCCTGCACCTTACGTACACGATTGTCCAAAGAGAAAATCTTTTCGTTCAGCTTTTCTAAATAAGGTATTTTTGCCTTGACACTCACGTCCTCCCAAGGTTCAGTGACGGCATAGCGGCTTTTGGCAATTGTCTTTTCCGTCAGTCCTACAGATTTTCCGGCCTTGCCCGAAGAGGCGATACGGGCAGCAGTACGTGCAGCACGCAGCATTTCTTCCATAGTTACCCCTTCCACATAAGCATAACCCGTCTGGTCGCCTGCCAATACGCGTACGCCCATACCGAAGTCAATGTTAGCTCCACAGTTGTTTACTTTGCCGTCCATCAGAACCACATTGTTGTTGAATGTGTGTTCAAAATAAAGGTCAGCATAATCGCCGCCTTTTTCCAGAGCGGCAGCCATCACTTTCTTCAAGTCAGCCTCCGTCACACCGAAGTGAACCATTGCCGAAGCTACGGCAGACTGATTATCTGCTCCTCCTAAAGCTCCGCGTACTGACGCAGGCATAGCCAACGAGGGTACTGCCAGCGAACCTAACATCGCCAGACTTCCCGTCCGCAAGAAATTTCGTCTATCCATCCTTTTCAGTTATTAGTTATAAGATATTGTTTTTTATATCATAGTTATATGACGTAAAAATAGGAGATTTTGTCACACCTCAGCTTTCCTTTGTTAACAAACTTTCCAATTCCTCTGCATTCAGACGCAGATAGAATTGTCCTTTGTAAGCCACTGAAATACCTCCGGTCTCCTCCGATACAATGATGGCATGCGCATCAGACACCTGGGAAATCCCCATGGCAGCACGATGCCTCAGCCCCAGTTCCTTAGGAATGTCCAGATTATGGGAAACAGGCAGGATACATCCCGCCGCTTTGATACGTTTCTTACTGATAACCATCGCTCCATCGTGCAACGGACTGTTCTTAAAGAAAATATTCTCAATCAGACGCTGGTTTATATCGGCATTGATAATCTCTCCCGTACGCACCACATCATCCAAAGGCAGATTATGTTCAATGACAATCAGGGCACCAACCTTCTGCTTCCCCATACTGATACATGCCATTACCACCGGCATGATGTCGTCATGTTCCAACTTCTCTTTCTTATTGCCGGTGAAGAAGCGTACCAGCGCACTGGCATGCTGATGCGAGCCGAGTGTCAGCAAGAAGCGCCGTATCTCGTCCTGAAACAAAATGATAAGCGCCAGCACGCCCACACTGACCAGCTTGTCGAAGATGGAGCCGAGCAATTTCATCTCCAGCACCTGCGACACCACCAGCCATATCAGGATAAACACCAGGATACCCGTAAACACATTGATAGAGCCGGAGGCTTTCATCAGCTTATACGTATAGTACAGCAAGAAAGCCACTAACAGAATATCTATAAAATCTTTTATTCCAAATTCAAAAAACACGATATTGAATGATTAGGGGTTAGGGATTAGGAATTATTTCGCATGGCTTGCACAATCCGTACGGTTTCCACGGCTTCTTTCACGTCGTGTACGCGGAGGATGTCAGCACCTTTCAGCAAACAGATGGTATCGAGCACCGTAGTACCATTCAGCGCCTCCTGAGGAGTAATGTCCAACAAGCGGTATATCATCGATTTACGTGAAACGCCTACCAGCAAAGGCAACTCAAAAATACGGAACTCTTCCAGATGGGACAGCAATTCATAGTTATGCTCCATTGTCTTTCCAAAGCCGAAACCGGGGTCCAGAATGATGTCTTTTACACCTAAGTCACGTAATTGCTGCACCTTGCGCGCAAAATACAAGAAAACCTCTTTCAGAAGATTGTCGTAATGAGGATGCTGCTGCATACTTTGCGGAGTGCCTTGCATGTGCATCATAATATAAGGTACGTTCAATGCCGCAACGGTATGGAACATATTCGCATCCATCTCACCGGCCGCAATATCATTGATGATGGCAACACCATACTCTTCCACACACATTCTTGCCACATCCGCCCTAAAAGTGTCTACCGACACCACAGCATCCGGCTGTATCTCAAAAAGTATTTTCAGGCCCATACGCAACCGTTCCATCTCTTCCCTGGCAGAGACATTGTCGGCATTGGGACGGGAAGAGTAAGCGCCTATGTCAATAATGGCCGCTCCCTCCGAAACTATCTGTTTCACCCGGCGTGCTATTTCTACCTCTGTCTGTGTGCGGCTACCGGCATAAAAGGAATCGGGAGTAACGTTCAGTATGCCCATGACACGGGGTTGAGAGAGGTCGAGCAGCGAACCGTTGACATTTATATATCGGGCAGTTGTAATTTCCATAGGCAGTCTGTTCTATATAGTACCTGCAAATGTAAACAAAAAAGTGGTTTCAAAATACATAAACTCATAAAACTGATAAGTTTTTTGCTTGTACCCGGGAAGGGAGAGGATTAAAACTATATCTTTGCACGATGGTTTACCACAGATTACACAGATTCACACAGATTGATTTAATTATAAAGTCATGGATATAACAGCTATACATCAGATATTCCTAACATGCACCAGTGTCACTACTGACAGCCGTAACTGCCCCCAAGGCTCTTTATTCATTGCGCTGAAAGGCGAGTCGTTCAACGGAAATGCCTTTGCCGCCCGAGCGCTGGAAAGCGGAAGTGCTTATGCCATAGTAGATGAAGAAGCCTATGCCCCCGCAGGCGATACACGATACATCGTGGTGGAAAACAGCTTGAAGACCTTGCAACAACTTGCCAATTACCACCGTCGGCAGATGCGTACACCCATCATCGGCATTACGGGTACAAACGGAAAGACTACTACCAAGGAACTGATGTCCACCGTACTTTCGCAAACTCACAACGTGCTCTATACCTTGGGAAATTTGAACAATCACATCGGTGTTCCCCTCACCTTGCTTCGCCTGCGCCCTGAACACGACCTTGCCGTGGTGGAAATGGGTGCCAGCCACCCGGGAGACATCAAGGAGCTGGTAGAGATAGCCGAACCTGACTACGGGATCATTACCAACGTAGGAAAAGCCCATCTGGAGGGATTCGGCTCTTTTGAAGGAATCATCAAGACCAAAGGAGAGATGTACGACTATCTGCGGACGCGGAAAGAAGCTACCATCTTTATCCATAACGACAACCCCTACTTGAAAAAGATAGCCTACGGACTCCACCAGATTGCCTACGGCAGTGAGGACGGGCTGTACATCAACGGACACGTCACCGGCAATTCTCCTTACCTCACCTTCGAGTGGAAAACGGACAACGAAAGCAAATATCACGAAGTACAAACCCGGCTTATCGGTGAATATAACTTCCCCAATGCTCTGGCAGCTGTCACCATCGGACATTTTTTTGGTGTGGAACCGGAGAAAATAGACAAGGCACTGGCCGGATATACCCCGCAAAACAACCGTTCACAACTGAAAAAAACAGCGGACAACACACTGATTATCGATGCCTATAATGCCAATCCCACAAGCATGATGGCTTCCATCAGCAACTTCCGGAACATGCAGGCCGAAAACAAAATGCTGATATTGGGAGATATGCGGGAGTTGGGTAAAGACAGTGCCGACGAGCACCAGAAGATTGCAGACTATCTGGAAGAATGCGGATTCAAGGATGTAGTTCTTGTAGGGGAATTGTTTGCCGCCACACGCCACCCTTATCAGAGTTATCCCGATGTGACCGCACTCATCGCAGAGCTGCAAAGGGAGAAACCTTGTGGGAAAACTATTCTGATAAAAGGGTCGAACGGCATCAAGCTAAGTTCCACAGTTGAATACTTATAATCCTATTTCATCCTTGGCCTTAAAATAAAATAGCCGACCATTGATGCAAGCACCGCTCCCGTGGTATTGGCCGCAAAATCCAGCCAGTCTCCGCCACGGTATGTCGTGCAGTATTCTTGCAGCAACTCCACCATTCCGCTGAACAAAACGGGACAGACAAACGCCCCTGCCCATGCATGCCATAAAGGGGCGTTGTCTCTCCGGTGAGCGCGAAGAAACTCCAGCCACAGCATTCCTGACATGCCGAAATACATACAGATATGCACCACCTTGTCTATATTGGGAATCTTGCTTATTTCTGTAGAAGGCGGTTTAAAGAATGAAAGATAAATCACCGTCAGAATAATAAAAAGCGACACCGGATATTTCTTAATATAATATAGCATATACCAAATTATCAACGAACTGTGCGCAAAAGTACAGAACATTTTCTATATTTGCATGTTTTAGCTGGTATTAATAACGAATTGAAAGAAAAATCTACGTTTTATGACAAAAAGTGACAGAGCCAACTTCGGAAGCAAATTAGGCGTCATACTTGCCTCGGCAGGCTCCGCAGTCGGTTTAGGCAATATCTGGCGTTTCCCGTTTGAGACCGGGAATCACGGAGGTGCGGCATTTATCCTTGTATACTTGGTTTGCGTGCTCATTCTCGGCATCCCCATCATGATTGCAGAATTCCTCATCGGCAGGCGCTCGCGTGCCAATACGGCAAGGGCTTATCAGAAATTGGCACCCGGCACGCATTGGCGCTGGGTAGGACGTATGGGCGTACTGGCCGGATTCCTTATTCTGGGATATTACTCCGTTGTGGCAGGATGGACGCTTGAGTTTATCGGCGAAGCGGCTACCAACAGTTTTGCCGGGAAGTCGGCAGCCGATTTCATCGCATCCTTCAACAGCTTTGTCAGCAACCCCTGGCGTCCGGTCATCTGGCTGGTGCTGTTCCTGCTGGCCACCCATCTCATCATTGTCAAAGGAGTGGAAAAAGGTATTGAAAAATCAGCCAAAATCATGATGCCAATGCTATTTGTCCTATTGATAATCCTTGCCATCTGCTCCATATCCCTGCCCGGAGCAGGAGCAGGCATTGAATTCCTGTTGAAACCGGACTTCAGCAAAGTGGACGGCAATGTGTTCCTTGGAGCCATGGGCCAGGCATTTTTCTCCTTGAGCTTGGGGATGGGATGTCTCTGTACATACGCTTCTTACTTCCGCAATGATACGAACCTGCCCAAAACGGCACTCAACGTGGCGGCTATCGACACCATGGTAGCCATTTTGGCAGGATTCATCATCTTCCCTGCCGCCTTCTCTGTAGGCATCAAACCGGATGCGGGTCCCAGTCTGCTATTCATCACCTTACCTAATGTCTTTCAGCAAGCGTTCGGCAATATTCCCTGGCTGGCGATACTGCTGTCTCTGATGTTCTATATCCTACTGGCATTGGCAGCACTTACTTCCACCATTTCCCTGCACGAAGTGGTAACTGCCTATCTACATGAAGAGTTCAAGTTCTCACGCAGCAAGGCAGCCAGATACGTGACAGCGGGCTGTATTTTCTTAGGAGTATTCTGCTCACTGTCTCTCGGTATCGGCAAAAGCTATACCGTATTCGGGCTAAACCTATTCGATTTGTTCGACTTTGTAACGGCCAAGCTAATGCTACCGTTAGGCGGTTTCTTCATTTCCATCTTCATAGGCTGGTATCTGGACAAGAAAATCGTATGGGAAGAAGTCAGCAACAATGGCACTCTGAAAGTATCCGTCTACAAGCTATTGATATTCATCCTGAAATATATTGCTCCGATAGGAATTGCACTGATTTTTATCAATGAACTGGGTTTTCTGAAATAGGCCATCATGCAGAACCCCTTTAAAGAATTCCTTTATTTCTCCCGGGGAGAAAGGCGCGGAATACTGGTTTTGATTACCGGCATTATTCTCGTCTTTCTCTCCGGGTATATTTATATATACCAAAGAGAGAACCGCCCCCTCTCCGATGAAGTAATCCGGCGGCAGGCCACTGCCATGGCAGAATACGAATCGTTCATCGCATCCATACAAGAAAAGGAACAAAAATGGGACAACAGACTTAAACCTTCCTCCCAAAAACAACCGACAACCGTCTCCTTGGCCCGTTTCAATCCCAATATCGCCGACTCCGTCATTTTTTGCCGACTGGGACTGCCCGGATGGATGGCGCGGAACATACTCCGCTACCGTAGTAAAGGAGGGAAGTTCCATAAGGCAGAAGATTTCCGGAAAATATATGGAATGACAGAAAAACAATATCAGACACTCCTACCCTATATCCACATCACTCCGGAAGACACAGAAACAAGAACCGTCCAGTTATACAGCTCTCCTGCAAGCAATGACAGCGCCGTTACTTTCCGAATTGCACCGGAAAAATATCCGTCTGGGACCCTTGTCGACCTGAACCGCGCCGACACCACAGAACTGAAGAAAATACCAGGCATCGGTAGTGGCATTGCCCGTCTAATCATCGGTTATCGGCAACGCTTGGGAGGATTCTACAACATCACGCAATTACAAGAAATCCATTTGGACACCACCCAATTGCAGTCCTGGTTTTCCATCGACACCCGGGCCATCCACCTCATCAACCTGAACCGTAGTAGCATAGAGAGGCTGCGCCACCATCCTTACATCAACTTCTACCAGGCAAAGGCCTTTGTAGAATACCGGAAGAAGAAAGGCGACCTTCATAGTCTGAAACCTTTTGCACTTTACGAGGAATTCTCCGATACCGATTTGGAGAAAATCAGTCACTACGTTTGCTTTGAATAACAGCATCATGCAACATTTTTCAATGTCTGATGCAACCTTTTCACCAGTCATTTCGTCTAACAAGCAGAAACACCCTAAAAACAGGAAGGCCTACTGCAATAAGGATTAGAACCATCGTATCAATATGAAAAAATTAATGATTATAACCATGCTGCTGGGCAGTATGGCACAGAATGCTTTTGCTCAAAAAATAGAAATAAAAGGAACCGTCCGCGATGCTTCCGACAAGAGTATAGAGTATGTCAATGTGGTATTACAGACCATCGACTCTACTTTTGTCGCCGGTGTGACCACAAGTCCAGAAGGAGAATTCATCTTCAAGAACACGGCTACCGGAGATTACAGACTTGTTCTTTCCAGCATCGGGTATAATACCGGATACATCACCCTCAATGGAGTAAAGCGCCATACCGACCTTGGACCAATCGTATTAGACAGTGCTTCTATCGCACTGGAAGGAGTGACTATCACCGGCTCCAGCCAAATCAGCCGTGCAGACCGCAAACTGGTTTTCCCATCCGAAAGACAAATGAAAACTTCCACAAACGGAGTGAATCTGTTGCAGGAACTGATGCTGCCACGTATTCTGGTCAACCCCATGAACAATGAGATTGGATTGTCCGGCGGTGGAGAACTGCAATTACGCATCAATGGAGTCAAAGCCGAAATAGACGAGATAAAAGCCATTCGCCCTGCCGACATTATACGTATAGAGTACCATGACAATCCGGGACTGCGCTACGGTAATGCCGAAGTCGTTTTGGACTACATAGTGCGCCGTCCCGAAACGGGCGGAAACTTCGGTGCCGACATTTCCCAAGGATTGAACACGATGTGGGGAAACTATAATCTGTACGGCAAAGTAAACCATAAAAAATCAGAATTCGGCTTCTCCTACTACATGGGACCGCGGGATTTTAACGGCATGTACCGCGACAATGAAGAAGAATTCCACCTGGCAGACGGCACTACACTCAGACGCCTGGAGAAAGGAGAGCCCAGCAAGGCAACCATGTGCCAGCACAACCTAAACGTAAATTATAGTTTGCAGGCTTCTGAGAATTCCCTTTTCAGCGCCACCTTCCGCCTTCGAGGAAACAATCAGCCACACTGGGATTATAAAGGAACTCTCTATAATGCCAATGATGAAACGGACGTGGTAGACATGACCGACCGTACCGACCAGAGCTGGACACGTCCCTCACTGGATTTGTACTACCAACAGAATCTGAAAAACAAGCAAACCCTGGTATTCAATGTAGTAGGCACCTATAATCGGGAAAAATCGCAGCGGCTCTACCAAGAAAGCACCCCGGGGAACATATTGACCGATATTGACAACAATATCCGAGGCAACAAATACTCCCTGATTGCCGAGGCCATTTATGAGAAGCAATATTCCAAGGGGAACGCATTGAGCTTCGGTCTGAGCCATACACAGTCCTACTCTAACAATGAATACAGAAACGGGCATTATTATGAAACCAATATGCACCAAGAGAACACATACATATTCGGAGAATACCGTGGAAAGATAGACAAACTAAACTACCGGCTGGGAGTGGCCATGACTCGTTTCTACTATAATCAGAGCGGCAAGGACAAATCTACCGAGAACTACAGTTTCAACCCGAGTATCGTTCTGCACTATGCCATGTCAGACAACTCCTACCTCCGCTGGAAGGGAAACATCTATAACGCTTCTCCTTCATTGGGCGACCTCAGCGATGTGGAGCAAGCAGTGGACTCATTCCAGATACGTCGTGGCAACCCGCATCTGAAATCATATATGTGCTATCATACGGAACTGACTTACGAATGGAAAAAAGGCATCTTTTATACCAATCTATGGGGAGCCTATGACTATCGTCCCAATGCCATTATGGACGAGAAGATTCAAGAAGGCAACAAAATAGTGCAGACTTGGGACAATCAGAAGGATTGGCAGAAACTCTCCGGGCGTGCCATGCTCCGCGTAGGACCCATCCGCGACATTCTGCAATTTTCTTTTACGGGCGGTGTCAACCATTACATGAGCCATGGCAATCACTACTCGCATACCTACACCAACTGGTTTTGTGAGGCAGAAGCCTCATTAAACTACAAACAGTTCTCTCTGTTCTGGCAGATAAACACCAATTGGAACAATTTCTGGGGAGAAACCCTCTCGGGAGGAGAAAACATCCAGATGTTAGCTGTATATTACAAGCATAAGAATCTTCGGGTAGGAGTCGGTGCATTCAATCCTTTCACCGACAACTATAAAGTACAAAGCGAAAACTGGAATAAATTCGCATCCTACAAGACAAATAATTATATAAAAGAAAGCTCCCGCATGTTCCTGGTGAACTTTTCCTACAACTTCTCGTTCGGCTGCAGTTTCAAGACAGCACAGCGGAAGGTAAACAACAGTGACAATGACTCGGGAGTAATGGGCACGGGGAAATAGGCTCAGACCATTTTATTGATTTCCCCGTCAATCAGATGTATCGTCCGGTCGGTGAGCTGCGCCAGTCCTTCATCATGGGTTACGATAACAAACGTTTGTCCGAAACGGTTACGTAAATCAAAAAAGAGCTGGTGCAGTTCTTCCTTATTATGGGTATCCAAGCTGCCGGAAGGTTCATCTGCCAGCACCACTGCTGGATGATTGATGAGAGCACGGGCCACCGCCACACGCTGCTTCTCACCTCCCGACAACTCATTCGGCTTGTGGGAGGCCCGTTCGGCAAGCCCCATGAATTCAAGAATTTCCGTAGCCGCCTCCTTGGCTTCCTGCTGTCCTCTTCCGGCAATGAAGGCTGGTATCATTACATTCTCCAAAGCCGTAAACTCCGGCAGCAGTTGATGGAACTGGAACACAAAGCCGATATGGCGGTTGCGGAATGCGGAAAGTTCCTTCTCCCTCATACGGTTGACTTGTGTACCGTCAATAACCACCGAACCGCCATCCGGCATATCCAACGTACCCATGATTTGCAGCAAGGTAGTTTTACCCGCTCCACTGGGGCCTACAATGCTGACAATCTCCCCTTTCTCTATCTCCAGGTCAATACCCCGCAACACTTGCAGGTTACCGAAACTCTTCGTTATATTCTCTAAATGAATCACTAGGCTATTTACAATTTGACAATTTACTATTTACTATTTGATAGTTTTCTTTCAAGTGCTATTACTATAGTCTTTTAATTACATATTCGGCCAAATAGCAGCCAAAAACTGCGGGCATGTAGCTCACTGTTCCACAGGTGGACTTCTTGTTCATCTCGTCGTCCGTCAGCAAAACGGCATTCGGATCAGCCTGTTCGGTGCTGAAAACAACTGGAAGTTTCCGCTTTATGCCCATTTTTTGCAGACGCTTACGCACAGCCTTGCTCAACCCGCAATGATAGGTATCCCAGATATCGGCAAAGCGCACTTGCGAAATGTCACTCTTTGCTCCTGCCCCCATGCTGGACACTATCTTGATATGCCGCTTCATGCTTTCCGCTATCAAGTGGCATTTTGGAGCAAGCGTATCGATGGCATCCACCACAAAGTCATAAGCCGCATCATCCAGCAGTTCCGGTATGTTCTCATCTTTCAAGAATACGGGCAACACTCTCAGTTCCAGAGCCGGATTAATGTCCCTGAAACGTGATGCCAATATCTCCGCCTTCTTTTGCCCCAGGGTAGAATGCAGAGCCGGCAACTGACGGTTTATATTCGTAGGCTGCACGGTATCGGCATCGACAATCGTCATCCGCCCCACTCCGGCACGGCATATCATCTCGGCCGCATAAGCACCTACACCACCCAGTCCTACGACAAGTACATGTGCCCGGCGCAGGCGTTCCATTTTTTCATCTCCTAATAAAAGTTGCGTTCGTTGTTGCCAATCTTCCATTTTCACCACAGATTACACGGATTTACACAGATTTTTGTCAATTATCAATTGTCAATCGTCAATTCTTCTTGAACCATTTATAGAACCATTTGCCTACCTTCTCGTAGTGCTGCGACTCGTTGTTGCCACGCGGGTTGGAGAAGGATACCGCATCCTGCGGCTCGCCCAGTTGGTCGGGATAGAGTACTATCAGGCTGTTATTTGCAAAGTACTTGCTGATTTGTGCCGGTAGCTTCTCGAAGGAGCTGTCATAGGAGATGGAGCCGCGGCGGGCGCTGATGATGACCAGCAGATGGTCGAAATTCACTTGTCCGGTCAGTATCAGCAGGTCTCCCCAGTCGTCCAGGCGGGAAAAGTCTGTCAATGTCTGTCCATATTTGGCTTTCACCAGCCCTTGAAGATGGGCGGTAGTCTCTTCATTGGCATAAAAATGCACCCGACAGCCCAAAGTACTCCCCAACCGGCAGAAATGTTCCACCCACTTCAGGAATCCCGCCTCATACTCGGCTTTCGGAGGTACCGCCACAATCACCCGCCTAATTGTGTTAATGGGCATCAGGAACTTGGAAACCATCACCTCGCGATGCAAGCCCTTCAGCAGATTCTCCGTCAGCATACCGAAGAATGAATCCACAATATTGACTTTACGGTGCAGACCTATAACGACATCCGTTGCCGCATATTCTTTTGCTGTATGGATAATGCCCGAAGCGATATTCAAGTCGTAACGCGTGATTTGCCTCAACGGCACATCTGCCGAGGCCGTTATCATGGCAGCCTTTTCCAGATAGCGTTTCCCGCGTAGTTCGGCACTTTCAGAGCTACTATCATCGTTGATGACATTCAGTGCCAACAGATTATCCCGTTGCTTCGGGTCGCGTATCACCAAAGAAAGATTTATCAAGTCTTCAATCGTATCGGGGTTGGCTATCGGAATCAATATCTTCTCCGCTTCCACGGAGCGGTTTTCTTCCAGATGCGCCTCCTCCATGGCAATCTTCCGTGCGGCACGCTCCGTAATGAACGAGCTCACAATGCAAGTTACAAGAATCAGCAGGACAGTACCATTCAAAACATCATCGTTCAGCAAGCGTTCCTCATTGGGCAGAATGATGTTGTATCCCACCAACACAGCCGCCAGCGTTGCCGCTGCTTGTGCATTGCTCAATCCGTACATCAGCTCCCGTTCAATCCCTCCCATCTTATATATTTTCTGCGTCAGCCAGCAGGCAATCCATTTACCTGCCAATGCCACCACAATCATTACAGCCGCTACTTTCAGAGCATCGCCATGACCGAAAATCACGTGCACATCAATCAGCATACCCACACCTATCAGGAAATAGGGAATAAACAAGGCGTTGCCCACAAACTCCAGATGGTTCATCAACGGAGAGACATGCGGAATCAGCCGGTTCAAAACCAAACCTGCAAGGAAAGCACCCAGGATACCTTCCATCCCCACAAACTCCATCAATCCGGCTCCGAGGAAAACCATGGCAAGCACAAATATGAACTGCATCACGTTGTCATCGTACCTCCGGAAGAACCAACGGCCTATGCGTGGAAACAGATATACAATCAAAATACCCAGGAAGATAACCTTTATGACAAGCCATACCCAGAAGAAGCCGTCCGACTCCCCCTTGAACATACCACCCACAACGGCCAGGACCAGCAAAGTGAGTGTATCCGTAACCGCCGTCCCCCCCACTGCAATACTCACACTGCGATGCCGCGACACACCGTAACGAATCACGATGGGATAGGCCACCAGTGTATGCGATGCATACATACTTGCCAGTAGGACAGAGGTCAGTACCCCGTACTTCAACAAAGCTATATTCGTTACCAAGCCTATGCCTATGGGCACAATAAAAGCCAAGAGCCCCAGAACAAGCGCTTTGCCCCGGTTCTGTTTGAAGTCCCCCATATTCATTTCCAGACCGGCAAGGAACATGATGTAATACAAACCCACTTTGCCGAAAAGCTCAAAACTGCTGTCACGCACCAAGATATTGAAACCATGCTCCCCAATGACAAGCCCCGCCAGTATCATTCCGATAATGTGCGGAATACGAAGCTTATTCAACAATATGGGAGCAAACAATATAATGAGGAGTACAAGGAGGAATATCCATGTAGGGTCGGTGATGGGAAGTTTCAAGCTGAAGTCAAACCAATCCATAGGCTATAAGTTTTAGGTTTTGAATGCAAAATAACGAAAAACTTTTCACTTTATGCGGTGTTATACAGCATTTTGTTATAAATTTGCGACCAATTCTATCTTTTTAGAGATAGTATTTCACTTTTTTATAAACTTAATTTAAAACAAAAGAAAAATGAAAGTAGCAATTGTTGGTGCGAGCGGAGCTGTAGGACAAGAGTTCCTGCGTGTGCTCGATGAAAGGAACTTCCCGTTGGATGAGTTAGTGTTATTCGGTTCTAAACGCAGTGTCGGAACCAAATATACCTTCCGCGGTAAACAGATCGAGGTGAAACTCTTGCAACACAATGATGACTTTAAAGGGGTTGATATCGCTTTCACTTCCGCAGGCGCAGGCACCTCCAAAGAATTTGCCGAAACCATTACCAAGTACGGAGCAGTGATGATTGACAACTCCAGCGCTTACCGTATGGATGCCGACGTGCCTTTGGTAGTGCCCGAAGTGAATGCCGCCGACGCCAAAGAACGTCCTCTCGGCATCATCGCCAACCCCAACTGTACTACTATCCAAATGGTAGTGGCACTGAAAGCCATCGAACAGCTTTCCCATATAAAGACCGTACACGTTTCTACCTATCAGGCTGCCAGTGGTGCCGGCGCCGCTGCCATGGATGAGTTGTACGAGCAGTACCGCCAGGTATTGGCAGGCGAACCCGTGACCGTAGAGAAATTCGCTTACCAGTTGGCATTCAACCTGATTCCCCAGATTGATGTATTTACCGACAATGGATATACCAAAGAAGAAATGAAGATGTTCAACGAAACACGCAAGATTATGCACTCTGACGTAAAAGTCAGTGCTACCTGCGTACGTGTTCCCGCCCTCCGTTCTCACTCGGAAAGTATCTGGGTAGAAACCGAGCGTCCCATCTCCATCGAAGAAGCCCGCGAAGCATTTGCCAAAGGCGACGGACTGGTGTTGATGGACAACCCGGCAGAAAAGGAATACCCCATGCCGTTGTTCCTCGCGGGCAAAGACCCGGTTTACGTAGGCCGTATCCGCAAGGACCTCAGCAACGAAAACGGATTGACGTTCTGGATTGTGGGCGACCAGATTAAGAAAGGCGCTGCACTGAATGCGGTGCAGATTGCAGAATACCTGATTAAGGAAAAGGCACTGTAAGAGAACAATGAATAAAAAATAAGGGATGTCCTAGAAATGACATCCCTTATTTTTATAATCCACTTTATGGTATTACCAGCCTGGGTTCTGAGTCAACACCTGACCTTTATTCTCATAAATAGTCAGCTGTGCAGCCGGTATGGCACGCAAATAGTAGCGTTCCGAATTCAATTCACCAGCCTTGAATATACGAAGTTCCTTTTCACGAAGATAATAAATATACCCTTTTTCAGTATCCTCATTACCCGGATTCTCCGGGTCGAACAGATAGAGCACTCTCTTGCCGGAATCATCTTTTGAAGATATTTCCGGATAATCGGCCATATTGACATAAGCACCCAGGAAAGACATGGCAGGATAACCATTTGCATCTTCTGAGTTTAAGTATTCAAACTTGGCCCAACGACGGAGGTCTTCACCACGACGGCCTTCCATAATCAACTCAATACGACGCTCACGACGGATTTCCCACAAAACCGGATTGACATCAGGGTCACGGGCAGGGTCATTGATAACAACTCCATTCACACTCAAGTTGCCGCCATTCAGTTGAACTTTCGGCATTGTCTTGGCTTCAGTATCTCCCCACTTCGTCAGCTGACGGTCACGGAGTTCATTGATAGACTTGTCAAGGTCACTCTGAGTGAAAGCGTTACCACCCACTTGGGCAATCTCATAACGCGCCTCTACATAGTTCAGCAATACTTCCGCATAGCGGATGCACGGCGCATCAGCCGGACTTAATCTACCGGTACAATAATCCAGACCAGCCACCCACCACTCGTCGTTCAAGAACTTTTTGGTAGGATATCCCGTTGGTGATGTACCTTCGGTATAATTTGTCCCCATGGCGCTCATGATACGAAGACTGTCGGCAACTGTTTGATACAAACGCGGGTCACGGTCTTGAAATGACTTCTGAATACTCGGGTCTTCCTTACCTTGATACAGCGGAGACTGACCTATCGGCAAACCGTCACTACAAAGATAAGTGTTGATTACATCTTGCGTCACACCACCCTGAGTCTGATCTTCCGGACCATTGTAGGACATCAAAGCATTACACTGCAAACCGCTTGTATATTCACGATACCAGATGACTTCCGGATTGTTAGCCAAATCGTCCGTAGTAAACAAAGCATTATAGGTATTGCCTATTGAATAGATACCAGAGTTCATCACTACCTCTGCACCATTAATGGCTCCTTGCAGCAAGTTCTTAATATCACCATCCGCCACCTTCTCTGAAGTAGGACCTACAGTAGTACCGTGATACTTCAGCCATGTGGCATGATACAGCATTTCGCGTGACATATACGCACCAACCACATATTTGTTGACTTGGCGCTTCGTATCATCCGTACGTACATTATCCAATGCATATTGAAAATCCTCTTGTATCTTCTGCGCTACATACAAATAAGAATCACGGTCTTTATAAAGAGCCGGGTCTGCCGGGTCTGTCACCTTATCGTAGTAAGGAACACCGCCATAATACTTTGCCAGCGTACTATAGGCCATTGCACGGAAATAGCGTGCAATACCTTCCCAGTGTCTCTTGGCTTCGTCCGAAATATTCATTCCGGGAATCTTCTCAAGCATGACATTGGCTTTATAAATAACACTATAATTGCCCGACCAAGTTCCTGTCTGGCTATTCCAGTCCGTAGTGGCAGAAGTGGAGAAATAAATATATCCTGAACCGTTTGTATTTGCATTATTCAGATTGATAAAATCATCCGTATAGTCATCTCCAGAGAAATAACCGGCAAAAACAGTATAGTCGGTACCATATCCTGTAAAGTAGGAAGAATAGAAGTCTTGCGCATAAGTACGCAAAGAAGTTTCAGTCTGCCAATAAGTGTCATTGGTCTGCTTGTCCTGCGGGTCTTTATTCAAAAAATCGTCGCAACCGCAGAGCGAGCCCATTGCCAACGCACAAACGATGTATAATAAATTTTTCTTTTTCATAACTGCAATTACTATTAGATTATAAACTAAGCTGAATACCGAACGACACTGTCTTCTGGTATGGATAGCTACGGCCAAAGTTACGCTGGTCACTCTTACCACTGGCCGTACGTATTCCTATTTCCGGATCGATAGCAGGTTTCACACCGTCGATGGTGAAAAGGTTTTCACCAGTGAAATAAACACGCAAACCTTGCACTTTGAATTTACTCAACCAAACCTTAGGAAGAGAATATCCTACAGTAAACGTCTTCAGACGCAGATAAGCCATATTCAGCAAATAGCGGTCATTCACGCTATAGTTACCCGAAGCAGACTGCTTGTAATCCATCGGACGGGGATAGAAAGCATCTGTGTTTTCGGGAGTCCAATAATCCTCAGCACCTTTGTAGAAGGGTTCACCGGTAGTAAAGCCTGGTAATACCTGGTTACCTGCCGCCCAAAGTTTTCTTTTGGCTACCCCCTGGAAGAACATGCTTATATCAAAGCCTTTCCAAGCAGCATCCAGATTCAAACCAAACTGTAAACGCGGCAGGGCGTTACCTATAACACTAAGGTCACCCTTGTCATTTGTATTGGTCTGTTTTACGATTTCACCGTTGTTGTCGAGGTCTTTATAAAGCACATCACCGGGAGCAAATTGATAACCGGCAGGGAATACTTTAGTCTGGTCGGGCAAACCGGCTTTCAAAGAACCGTCAGCATTAAAGTCATCTTCCGTCAAGAAACGGTCGAACTGCAAGCCCCAGATATCTCCCAAAACCATACCTTCTTTATAAGCACTCTTATCCCACCAGCCGGTAGCTCCATAAGAAGGAATCTTTGTATTATACGTCCACTTGGTTACTTCAGTCTTGTCATCGGCAACAGAAGCCGTCACGCCAAAGTGCAGACCATTCTTGAAGGTATGGCGATAGTCAATGGCAAGTTCCCATCCTTTGGTCTGGATAGTACCCATATTTTCATATGGAGCGTCAGCACCCAATGTGGCAGGTAGGTTGGCAGTAGTCAAAATATCACTGGTAGTACGGTTATACCAATCAAACGTTACTCCCAAAGCGTCATTGAAGAAACGGGCATCCAAGCCAAGGTCAAGTGTAGTAACCTTCTCCCAAGTAAGGGTTGAAGACACAATAGTCGGTTTTTGTGTTGACTGTACTTTCTTTCCATCGATAATCCAACTGTCTACAGAAGTGGACAGAGTGGAGATATAACGGTCGGTACCTACATCCTGGTTACCAATCATACCCCAAGAGCCGCGAATCTTCAACGTACTCAGATAAGGCTTCAGTGACTGCATGAACGGTTCTTCAGAAATACGGTAACCGGCAGACATGGATGGGAAGAAACCGAAACGATTCCCAGAGGGGAAACGGGAGGAACCGTCATAACGGCCGTTCAGTTCCAACATATATCGGTCTTTATAAGAATAATTAAGACGTCCGAAGAAGCCTGCTACAGACCACCAAGTATGCGAGGAGCTTGTAGTCTGGTCACCTGTAGCCAGATTCAATTCCGGTTTTGCGGGGTCGAGCAGACCTTTGCGTTGCGCCCAGTAATATTCATATTCGCTCTTTTCAAGGCTGGAACCTGCCATTGCCTTAAAATCATGATCTCCCCAGCGTTTGGCATAAGTTGCCACGAAATTGGCTGTCAGATTCTCCGTGCGTCCGGTTTCCTGATATACATAATCATAAGTAGCAGCAGATAGATAACTGCCATAAGAATCACGTAATGCCTCAACAGACGGACGGGCAGTGAAGATTTCATAACCACTGGTCAAGCTCGGTGTACCATACTTCTTATAGCGATTTTCCACGCTGCTATAAGCAACATCTATATCCAGTGTTAAATCTTTGATAGGCTTGATAGTTGCACCACCTGTCAAACGCAGATACTCACGTTCTTTTGTGGTAATAGGAGCACTTTTCTGTTCGGTCAAGGCGTTACGGAACTCCTTGCCTTCAAAAGTACCGTAAGGCATCATCGGCTGCCAACGATACAGATAGTACATCGGGTCGTAAAGATCAGTATTATAGTTGAATGGCTTGTCGTAGTCAGAACGGGTGAACATGACACCTGTACGGATAGACACATATTTGTTTAATTCAGAGTTCAAAGAGATATTGGCATTGTAACGCTTATAGTTGTCCGAATTGACTTTCATCATACCATCCTGGCTCAGATATCCCAAAGCGATATTGTAATTAGTCTTTCCGTTGCCACCGTTGATAGAAAGGCTATGGTTCTGCTGCGGAGCCCAGTCCTTGATGTATTCATCATACCAGTCCCAAGTACGGATAAAGAACATACCGCCATCGCGGAACTCAAAGTCACGACCCAATTCCATCTCACGACCAAACTGGTCACCATAGCCATATTTGTCCCAGTAATCCTTCATTTTCTGCACATGTGTAGCATCCACACGCATATTACCCACTACGTTATAAAATGCGGTAGACCCCTTAGTCTGATTGATTACACCTTGCAAGTTAATATCAGCCTGCTGCCATCCCGGAAGTTGTTCGGGTGTCTTGGTCGGCGTACGCCATGCAAAGTTATTGGTATATTTTACAGAGAGACGTTCATGTTTACTTCTTGATTTTGTGGTAATCAGCAATACGCCAAATGCACCACGGGCACCGTAAATAGAAGCAGAAGCGGCGTCTTTCAATACAGAAATACTTTCAATATCGTCCGGATTCACCATAGAAATATCCGTTACTTCCACATTATCTACCAGAATCAACGGTTTGGAGTCACCATTCGGAGAACCGATACTACCACGAATCTTGATAGTAGGCGCACCACCTATCTCACCGGAGTTAGTAGTAATGGTCAATCCCGGTACCGCCCCCTGCAAGGCACGGCCTATATCCGTGATAGGACGGCTATCAATTGTTTTGTTCACATCCACGGAAGCCACCGCACCGGTCAGGTTCACCTTTTTCTGTGCACCATAACCTACTACGACAACTTCATCCAACAATTCCGTATCATCTTTCAAAACAACCTTCATTACCGAAGTTGCCTTGACTTCTTGAGTAGTATATCCCACAAATGATACTTGCAGAATAGCACCGGGCTTTACATTTAATTTGGAAACTCCATCCAAATCCGTAATACCACCATTGGTCGTACCTTTCTCAATGACATTGGCGCCAATAATAGGTTCACCTTTTGTATCTACAACTGTGACAGTCACAGAGATAGATTGCATCTGTTCTTGTACTCCTTGTGAGTCGTTGGATGCTGTTTGGGCAGCCATCACGTTGCCACTGCCTAAAAACAGAGCACAGATTGCCACCGCCGTAAAGAACTTACCATTGGCAAGTCCTCGTTTTTTGCGATCTTCATTCATAAGTGATTGATGATTTTGTTAATTAAACCAGTTTTTCAAAATTAGGGTAAGGGAATCATATAGTTCGGATTAGTCAGACTATTTCCGAAGGCTTCTTTAATTTCTCATAGGCGTTTTCTTTATTTAAAGGTTCACATTTTTATATTATCTCTCTTTTTTCTATTTATTTACCAAGTCCAGATGGAACTTAGTTATATATTATACAAGGTTAAAATCTTGTTAATTACTTAACTCTATTGGTTGTTTTAAGAGATAAAAAACTCGTTATTAACAAAGGTGAGAAATGATTCATTCATTTCGTCCTAACAAAGATACATTATTATTTAATATCAAGAACATTCCTTTGCATTTATTTAACTTTATATTTATACATTTGCTAAAAAGTTAACACCTATGAAACTAATTGCAGAAAGTGGTTCTACGAGAACAGAATGGGCGCTGGTTGAAGATAATCGTCTGATACAGCGAGCCTTCACAGAGGGCTTAAATCCTTTCTTTCAAACGAGAAGAGAGATTAGCCGAAGTGTGCGGTTAGGATTACCCGAGCATTTTTTCAAAAGGAAATTGGAACAAGTCTATTATTATGGTGCCGGATGTACTTCTTATGAAAAGAAAAATGTATTGGGAGCTTCATTGGTAGCACAATTCAAAACTCCAATTCAGGTAGAGAGGATTTCTGGAAGCTGCCGGTTTGTTCAAAGCCAAACCTTTCATTGCTTGTATTTTGGGAACCGGCTCAAACTCATGTTTTTATGATGGGAAAATCGTTGTAAAGAATGTCCGGGCAGGAGGTTACATTCTGGGGGATGAGGGTAGTGGTGCTGTATTGGGCAAAATGTTTTTGTCTGATGTACTGAAAGGTTTGGCTCCTAAAGATGTAACGGCGGATTTCTTTGAGAAGTTCCGGCATAATAATAATGAGGTTTGAATTGTGAAAAACCGCTCGTTCCCAATCGCTTTTTCTACTAATCTTTTTTTTGGCTGATTATACCAATGATGACTATGTATTTGAGCTGATTACCGGTAATCTGAGAAATTTCTTTACTCGTAATGTCTGCCAATATGACTACAAAAATTATCCTATTCGTTTTGTGGGTTCATTGGCTTACAGCTACGCGGCCATTTTGCGGGAAGTTGCCCGTGAATTTGGCATCGAACTGGAAATCATTGAAGAAACACCAATGAATGGCTTGATTGAATTCCATTCTTTAAATATAGAAGAACCTTAAATTCTTTATATAATAAGGTGTATAACTTCCTTTTTGCAAATGTATAAATATAAAGTTAAATAAATGCAAAGGAATGTTCTTGATATTAAATAATAATGTATCTTTGTTAGGACGAAATGAACAAATCATTTCCACCTTTTTAATAACGCGTTTTTAGTCAAAACAAGACGATAACAGACTAACAATAAGATACTATCTGACTGAATTCCAAGTTCCATCTGAACTTAGCAAACAAATAGGAAAACAAGAGATAATATAAAGTTATGAACCTTTAAAAAGAGAAAATGCCTATGGAAAAAGAAACAATCCTGCAAGTTGAATAGTCTCACTATTCGGCCCTTATTACCCTTACCCTAAATTTAAGAAGTATTTAATTAACAACAAATCATCAATCATTTATGAATGAAGATCACAAAAAACGAGGACTAACACATAGCAAACTCCTCACAGCAGTGGCAATCAGCTCACTGTTATTAAGTAGCGGCAACGTGATGGCTGCCCAAACAGCATCCAACGACTCACAAGGAGTACAAGAACAGATGCAATCTATCTCTGTGACTGTCACAGTTGTAGATACAAAAGGTGAACCTATTATTGGCGCCAATGTCATTGAGAAAGGGACTACCAACGGCGGAATTACCGACCTAAACGGTAAGTTTACATTGACCGTAACACCGGGAGCAACACTAAAAATATCATTTGTGGGCTATCAGACACAAGAAGTGAAGGCAGCCAAAACGATGAGAATAACTCTGAAAGAAGATACCGAGATGCTGGATGAAGTAGTAGTAGTAGGCTACGGTGTACAAAAGAAGGCTAACTTGACAGGAGCAGTTTCTACAGTGGACTTAAACAAGACAATGGCAGGTCGTCCACAACAAGATGTAGCCAAAGCATTGCAAGGGGCTGTTCCGGGACTAAGCATTCTCACCACAAGTGGTGCCATCGACGAGACAGCCTCCATGCGTATACGTGGTTTGGGGACATTGAGTAATGGAGAAGTCAGCAATCCACTCATTGTAGTGGACGGCGTTCCGATGGATGACATTTCTTTCCTCGATACGCAAGACATCGAAAATATTTCCGTACTGAAGGACGCTTCCGCTTCCTCCATTTATGGAACGCGCGCCGCTTTCGGTGTGATTCTAATCAATACCAAAAGCGCAAAGCCTAGCGAAAAGGTTACCATCAATTACAGCAACAATTTTGCATGGGATCAAGCTACTTACCTGCCGGACTATCCCGATGTACCCACACAATTAAAGATGGGTATCGAAGCCAGTATGAACGGTGGTGCCGGTATGCCTGAATTGTTCGGTATGTATTTCGACAAATTGTTACCTTACGCCGAAAAGTGGCAGCAACAGAACGGCGGCAAGACCGGCTACCGTCCTATGAACCTCTACCAAAGCGATAGTAACGTGGGTGACTATATCGTATTGGACGGCACTCCTTTTTATTATGCTGACTGGGATGTACAGGACATCTACTTCAACAAAGCTGCTCCTTCCATGAGCCACAATGTTTCTATACAAGGAACATCTGGTAAGACCAATTACTACCTATCTTTCGGCTACAACGAAAAGCAAGGACAGATGAAGATTCACCCGGACGAACTAAAAAAGTACAATGCCTCAGTCAATGTCACCACTAATGTTTACGACTGGCTACAGGTGGGTGCACGCATCAACTATAGTCGTAAGAACTATAAACGCCCGGACACATGGGCCAACACCTACCAATATTTGTGGCGTTGGGGTTCTTATTTCATTCCTTCGGGCACAATCGACGGCTATGACACACGCGTCATGGCCATGCAGAAGCAAGCTGCCGATCGTGAAGTGACAACAGACCTGACCCGTATGAACACCTTCTTGAAAGCTGAAATCGTTAAAGGACTGACCCTTAATGCAGACTTTACATATGCCATTCAGAATATGAACAGCGGTTCGCAGGACAACTCCGTTTACGGCATCAATTGGAGCGGGAAACCGGTACCCTCTTACATCGTCACTAAAGGCAATAGCGGTATCTGGAGAGACTTTTCCAAACAGAACACATGGACGGCCAACGCATACGTAAACTATACCAAAACATTTGCCAAAAAACACAACCTGAATGTAATGGCAGGTGTCAACGCAGAAGAAGAGGAATACAAATATCTGTATGGTACCCGCAATGTGATGTACGATCAAGAGGGATACCCCGAACTGAATATGGCTGGCAAGGATGGACAAGATTTGAGTTGGAATCATACATCCCGCGCTTCTGCCGGTTATTTCGGCCGTATCAATTATGACTACAAAGGCATTTATTTATTGGAACTGAACGGACGTTACGACGGTTCTTCCCGTTTCCCCCATACCGACCAGTGGGCCTTCTTCCCTTCTGCATCCATCGGCTACCGCTTCTCCGAAGAAGCCTACTTCGCCCCACTGAAACATATTGTCAGCAATGGTAAGTTGCGTGCTTCTTTTGGCGAAATCGGCAACGAGGCTGTGGGCGACTACATGTTCGAACAATTAATAAGCCAACGGTTGAACAATAAAAGTACCGGCTATATCTATTGGATTGAAAACAATAATGCCAACGCTAATCTCCTGACCATGTATAACATGCCGGATTTGGTATCAAGTACTTTGACCTGGGAGCGTATCCGCACCCTCAATATAGGTCTTGACCTGGGTCTCTTGAATGACGAACTGACTATAGGTTTCGACTGGTTCCAACGTGAGAATCGTGACATGCTGGCACCGGCACAAGTATTGCCGAACACTCTGGGTGCTTCTGCTCCTTATGAAAATGCCGGTACCTTACGTACACGTGGATGGGAGTTGAACTTGAACTGGCGCCATACCTTCGGCGACTTCGACGTATATGCCAACTTCAACATCGGTGACTCCAAGACTAAAGTAACAAAGTGGGACAATGATTCCAAACTGCTCAGCACCTATTACACCGGTAAAACCTACGGTGACATTTTCGGTTTTGAAACCGACCGTTACTTCGAGGAAAAAGACTTCACCAGCCAAAATGCAGACGGCTCATGGAATTATGCAAACGGCATTGCAAGCCAGGCAGGACTGGAATCCGGTAATTTCCATTACGGCCCGGGAGACGTCAAGTTCAAGGATTTGGACGGCAATGGCAAGATTGACGGTGGAAAAGGCACAGCAGACGACCACGGCGATTTGAAAGTCATCGGAAACTCTATGCCACGCTACGAATACAGCTTCCATTTAGGCGGAGCGTGGAAAGGTATCGACCTTGACCTCTACTTCCAAGGTGTAGGCAAACGTGAGGACTGGACGACTTCTTCCCTAAACCTTCCCGCCATGGTACATGCCGACGTAGCCATCTATTCCCACCAAACAAGCTATAACAAAGTGCTTTGGAATTCAGACTATACCGCCATTACCGGTTATGAGGTAAATCAAGGCAACCGTTATCCACGTCTTTATCGTGGTACAAATAATAGTGGAGGTACCGTATCCGGTATAGCTAACGGCTGCAACAACTACTATCCCCAATCCCGCTATTTGACAGACATGTCCTATCTTCGTCTGAAGAACGTAACTGTGGGATATACCCTTCCGAAAGAGTGGACACGCAAAGCCTACATTGAGAAAGCACGTATCTACTTCAGTGGCAGCAACCTCTTTCTGCTCCACAAAGGGAATGACCTTCCAGTCGACCCCGAAATCAGTACAGGCAATGGACTTACAGCCGGTGGATGGGGACGTATAGCTCCTATTACACGCACATTCTCATTTGGAGTCCAGGTAACATTATAACAACCTCAAAAACTTAAGAACAATGAAGAAATTATTTATATATGGGGTCACAGCGCTGGCGATGTTAACCGGTTGCAACGATTTGCTGGACAAATCCCCCTTGGATACCTTCACGAATACTCCGGCATACTGGAGCAACACCGATAATTTGGATAATCAGTGCAATACTTTTTATAACAACTTTACCGGCTTTGGCAACGGAGCCAGTGGAGGATGGTTCTACTTCAAAACAATAAGCGATGACCAGGTAGATGCAGAAAGCCATAACTGGACTTACACTAACGTGGTCGCATCTTCCACAAACTGGTCAGCCCCTTTCACAGAAATCCGACGCGCCAACTATATCATTGCCGGTGTACAGTCTTCCTCTCTTGATGAAGCAACAAAGGCCCACTATGAAGGTCTTGCACGCATGAACCGTGCGTGGGAATACTATCAGTTGGTCCGTATGTACGGCGATGTGCAATGGATAGACAAAGTTATCGACCCAGCCGACAGCGAAGCCCTCTACGGACCACGCACCGACCGGGATGAAGTGATGGACCATGTGCTGGCAGACATCAATTATGCGTGCGAACACATTACCGCAAACAGCAATCGGCAACGTTTCAGCACCGACATGGCATATGCCATGAAAGCAGACATCACCTTATATGAAGGTACATACTGCAAATATCGCACTCAAGCCGAGAATGGCAAAGCCGCTGATGAGAGCCGCGCCAACAAATACTTGCAAGAATGTGTATCAGCCTGCGAATATCTTATGGCCAAAAACTACTCTCTAAGTAACAGTTACAAAGCCAACTATAATTCTGTCAGCCTGGCAAGCAATCCGGAAATGATTTTCTACAAGCCTTATGCACAAAGTTCGCTAAGGCACTCCACCATTGACTACACAATCAACACAAGTGGTACGCACGGCATTTCAAAGGACGCATTCGACAGTTTCCTTTTCCTTGATGGAAAACCGTTGGCAACAACCTCGAAAAACAAGGACGATGCAGCCGTATTGGATGCAGACAAAAATTACTCTATAAGAGAGGTTTTGGCCGTACGCGACAAGCGCCTGTCCGAAATTCTTGACCCGGTACTTTCTTTCAGAGGCCACGCCTACAGCCGTGCCGGTGTAGCAGCCTTCACCACATCGACCGGTTATGGCATCGCCAAGTATGATAACCCCGAAGAATTGAGTGTAAGCGACCGAAACAACATCGGCTACCAATACACCGACTGCCCGCTCTATTGGATTTCAGTTATTTATCTGAACTTTGCAGAAGCCAAAGCCGAAATGGGTTCTCTCACACAAGACGATCTCAACAACTCCATAAACAAGCTTCAAGCTCGTGCCGGCCTGCCGGCTATGACAACTACTCCAGATGCCGATCCTGCCAATAATATGGGAGTAAGCAATCTGATTTGGGAGATACGCCGCTGTCGCCGTTGCGAACTGATTATGGATAACTGGTACCGATATTGGGATTTAATCCGTTGGCACCAGCTCGACAAATTGGATTCAACCAAGTACCCGAACACCATGTTGGGCGCCAACGTAAGCAATGTGCCTGACTGTGAAGAAGCGACCAAGAACGGATATATAGATGCCTCCGATGCACAAATCCGTACTTATGAAGCCAAACATTATTTCTACCCGATTCCAACTACACAGTTGACCCTAAATAAAAACATGAAGCAGAATCCGGGTTGGTAATCAACTAAAAACAGCATATCGCGCTGTACCTCGTTTGGATTTAATTAAAGCGTTCATACATTCCATGTATCTAAATACAAATGTATGGACGCTTTTGTTATTCCCTTTAAAAGGTGTATAGAAACACGAATAGCACCTTCTAAAAGGAACCATAAATCAATATCATATACTTTCCCTTCGTTCATAACATACTAACAAGAAACATATCATGAAAAAGAAGAACATATTTTTCGTACTACTAATCTGCTTCATCAATAGTAGTTGCAACAAAGAAGAACAAACAGACGAGTTACAAGATAAGGATTTCTATTCTGATGTCACAACACGTGCTTCCTACATAAGCGGTACTATTACGGGCGAAATGAACCCCTATGTTAGTGATGGTTACTACACTTATGATTTAAGTATTCCTATACAAAAACAATCTGTAGGTATAAGAATTTCAGCAGTCGGTGGAGAAGCACGATTCAAAACAAACTACCAAGAACGATTCGAGAGTACATGGGTAACCCAAATTCCAGCAGGAAAAAACCATTTTCCAATAAATGTATTATGGACTAAAGCAGGTAGTAATTCTACCCTGATGGTACGTCCTGAAAAAAGTACAATCGAACTTACCGCAGATCTAAGAAACATCAATGTCAAAATGAAACCTATGCCAATCAATGCCCCTTCAACATTTGAATTGGGAGATACGATAACACTTTGGTGCAATTATTCCATAAACAAAGATACGGGCATAAAGTGGACTTACGATAAAAATCTATTCGCTGAAATCTCTCAAAGTGCATCTGCTACAACAGTAGTAAAAGTTTCAGTATAAAAGACCAACCTCCCGGTTCGAGTGTACAATGGAGTACTACCGGAGGGACAAACCCACAAAACTACATAGGAGATGTTTATACTTGTAAAAACATTAGTTCTACCATTACAATGCCCAGATTATACGCAACTATAGTCTTACCCTCTGGATTCACAATAGAAAAAGAAAGCTATCTCAGACTTTTCAATCCAAATGCTTCTTTTGAAAAAGGGAATTTAGTTCCAGACCAAATCGATGCTGTCAATGCAAATATCACTGTAAGTTTAATGGGATATCCAAATTGGGCCACTAATTTTACTTGGTCATCGACAAACGTCTCTGAAATTTGCATACAAGGGCAATCATGGACATGTATTTCTTACAACTCTTTTGAAGTATGGGATAATGAAGTAGAGATTAAAGTCGCATATCAATCACCTTGTGGGGACTGGTATGAAGTCAGTGAAATGTTCCCAATCGTTCATTAATGATAATACTATAACATATCGCCCTCACAAGCGAAAAAGCACCCGTCCATTTGCTCGTTACACAAAAGAAGCTTATATTTGCTTACCTAAAAAACAAACAGCTATCATGGTACAGCAAGACATACGATGGATACAGCGTTTTTCCAACTACCGCAAGGCTTTAGCCAAATTAAGCCAAGCCATGGCAATCATGTCCGAACAATTAGCGTTCAACGATGGAGTGGACGAATTATTGCAGGAAGGCATGATACAGCGTTTTGAATATACCCACGAACTGGCTTGGAAAGTGATGAAGGACTATGCCGAGTATCAGGGGTATACCGACATCCGCGGCTCCCGTGATGCCATACGCAAAGCCCTTGAAATGGGATTGATTGATGACAAGCAATGGATGGAGACTATAGAAGCCCGAAATCTGACATCGCACAATTATGACAACGATGTAGTCTCTGAAATCTATGAAAACATCACAAACTTCTATTTCCCCCTATTCTGCAGATTTGAAGAGAAAATGCAATCCTTGAATACACCATCCTTATTCGATTGAGCTATGTACGGATTGACCGACAATGAACTGGAAAAGCTATGCAATCTCTTCCGGAAACATGAAGAAATAGAGCAGGCTGTTTTGTACGGCTCACGAGCCAAAGGAAATTTCAAGCCTTTTTCCGACATAGACATCACGCTGATGGGAGACAGACTTACGTATAATACTTTAAGCAGCCTTTCCGATGAAATAGACGACCTGCTTTTGCCTTACAGCGTAGACCTTTCCATCTATGGCAAATTAAAGAATGCCGACCTTTTGGAACATATACACCGTATGGGAATACCCATATTCAGCCGCCCATCAAACTAAACTAAATTTCACACATCCACCCTCACCACCCTCACCTTTCGCACGCATCGCCCTATTCATCGGCATTCAAGAGGTGGGTGAGAGCAAATTTAAAAAGTGAGGGCAAAATTTGCCCTCACCACAAGATTTCTTCGTTCAAAGTTATAAGTCACTCATTCTTACCGTAATATCCTGAAACGGGTACATAAATCGGTTGCAGCATTGTTCCCTCATTCTTCAACTTTCCTTCGGTGCGCAGCCGACGGATATGCCGCATGGCAGTAGTACGCATCATGCCGCAAACGCTTTGAAAGTCATTCCGTGTCATAAAAGGGCGAGTGGCGAAATAGTTGGTCAGCCGACGGTCTATCTCTTTATCCGTCAGTTTAGCCGAATGCTCGTTTGCCTTCAAAACCTTTGCCTTGATGGTACCAATTTCATTTTTCAGTTTCTGGTCGGCACGAAATTTCACACCCGCCATCTTCACCTTCGTCAACTTACGCTTGGTAGCAGCCACTACCGGTTCGGTCGTGGTGAGCGACACGCGAAAGTAGCCGATGCCGTCGAGATGCACCTGCCTTCCTTCGGCAAGTTCCCTGCCCATGACGTGCGACACAGCATCGAGCACAGCCGTCACATCGGTTTCTGTCAATGAGCAACGTGCCTGGATGTCCCGCCGCAATTCATCGGTAGACCTGCTCCCATTTAGGCGGAGACGGGGATGAAGGATTTTATCTTCCGGAGATTTGTCGTACGAGTCCGGATTCTCGTACCAATCAAACAAAATAGCCATAGTTCAAACTGCGTTAAAGGGTTACATTATACGATAAAGCACTGCACGGAACACGTGCGAAGTACGTACGCAGTCTGTTGAAGTACAAAGGTTATATCACAGCCCAGCCCGTGAGCAGAACCGTTCACTGTAGTGAGCTGCTCCGTTCACTAATATGAACAAGAAAGACCACTTTAGTGGACTGTTCATAAACTCTGGTGTAAAAGTAGACAAAACTATGGGGATAAGCAAAGAAACAAACACCTTTTATAAAAGAAACATATAGACATTCCACCCCAAAAAAGAAGCCAATCGGAAAATAATCCTTGAAAAGCTTGTATCCCCCCCTTTCCCGGCGTATCTTTACAAGAATATTACATACACGATAAAGAATGAAAATCACACTGATCAGAGAGGAACGCGAAAGCGGAAAAGAGGCCGTCAGCACACAAGAAACGGACATGTTGATGGAAAAGCTGAAAACCGAGAACAAGACCGGATACATTACGGAGCTGCGTAGCATCATCCCGCATTTGAAAGGGACCAACGCCCGATATGAGCATATCGACAGACTGCCGCGTCTCTATCCCGCCGTAGAAATGACCCGCACCAAAGCAGGAGAACATCGGATAAAGACCTACAACGGGCTGATACTACTGGAAGTAAACAATCTGGCCGGGGTGGCCGAAGCCGAACTGGTGAAACAACAAGCCGCCCTGCTGCCGCAAACCTTTGCCGCCTTCTGTGGCTCCAGCGGACGAAGCGCCAAAATATGGGTACGCTTCACCCTGCCCGACGGAGGGCTTCCAAAGAATGAAGACGATATCGCCTTATTCCACGCCCACGCCTACCGCCTGGCAGTGAAGTGCTACCAACCCCTTCTCCCTTTCCCCATCACCCTCCAGGCTCCTTCACTCCTACAAAGCTGCCGGATGACCGTGGACGAACAGCCCTATTATAGCCCCACCGCCGTGGCCTTCTGCCTGGAACAGCCCTGCGCCCTGCCCTCGGAAGACAACTACCGCCAACGGAAACAGCAGGAAAGCAATCCGTTGCTGAGAATGACTCCCGGCTACGAAGTGGCGGACACATGCAACCTGCTCTTCGAGGCCGCCCTCGACCGCGCCTTCCGCGATTTGGACAACTGGCGACAGGGCGACGACCTGCGCCCGCTGCTGTCCCGCCTTGCCGAACATTGCTTCAAAGCCGGCATTCCTGAAGAAGAAGTGGTGCGCCAGACACTGATGCACTACTACCGAGAGGCAGACGAACCCCTTGTACGCCTGACGCTGCATAACCTTTACGGGGAATTGAAAGGCTTCGGCACCCGCAGTAGCCTAAACAAAGACCAGGAAACAGCTTTCCGGCTGGAAGAGTTCATGAAACGCCGCTACGAATTCCGCTACAACACCGTGCTTGGCGACTTGGAATACCGGCAGCGCGACTCCATCCACTTCTACTTCCAGCCTGCCGACCAGCGCGTACGCAGCAGCATCGCCATGAAGGCACTGAAAGAGGGAGTACGTGTGTGGGACCGCGACATCACCCGCTTCCTGTCTTCGGACTACGTGCCGCTATACAACCCCATCGAAGAATATCTCTATAACACCGGACGCTGGGACGGCAAAGACCGCATCCGCGCATTGGCCGACCTCGTGCCCTGCCACAATCCCCACTGGAGGGAACTGTTCTACCGGTGGTTTCTTGGCATGGTGGCACATTGGCGGGGAATCGACAAACAGCACGGCAACAATACCTCGCCCCTGCTCGTAGGTCCGCAAGGTTACCGCAAAAGTACTTTCTGCCGTATCCTATTGCCACCGGAACTGCGTTTCGGCTACACCGACAGTATCGACTTCAAGAGCAAGCAGGAAGCGGAGCGCAGCCTTGGCCGCTTTTTTCTGATTAACATCGACGAATTCGACCAGATAAACGCCAATCAGCAAGGCTTCTTGAAGCACCTCCTGCAAAAACCGGTTGCCAACCTGCGAAAGCCCTACGGTACCACTATTCAGGAAATGCGCCGCTATGCCTCCTTCATCGGGACCAGCAATCTGAAAGACCTGCTGACCGACCCGTCGGGAAGTCGCCGTTTCATCTGCATCGAAGTGACCGGTCCTATCCAGACAAACGTCACTATCAATTATCACCAGCTCTATGCCCAAGCCATGCACGACATCATGAAGGGTGAACGCTACTGGCTGGACGACACTGACGAAGCAATCGTAAAGGAGTACAACCGGGAATTCGAGCGGGTAGACCCATTGGAAGAACTTTTCCTTTGCCATTTCCGTGGCGCGGAGGAGAGCGAAGAAGGCGAATGGCTCACAGCCATGCAGATTTTCAACGACCTGCAACAGAAAACGAGGGATAAGTTGGCCATCAACCGGATAGCAGCTTTCGGGCGCACGCTCCGCAAGCTGGACATCCTCAACAAGAAATCGAACCGGGGAACACTTTATCATCTGGTAAGAATAGAAGAATGAACCGGCACTCCCACCGATTGTACCAAAGTGAGGGCAAACTTGGCCCTCACTCTTTTTATAAAAAGTATTTCCGTACGCAGCTGATGCAGTTCAACCATTATTTAATAAGGTGAACAGTTGACTATTTGCAAATTATGATTGATAATACTAAAAATACCCAAATAAGTGTTTTTGATATTAAAATAAAACGTATCTTTGTTGCAAACAACGTCCTCCTTAATAATACTATTATGAAGAAACTGCTGCTTTTAGCCTTTGTGCTATGTAGTTCTTTACTGTGCCGGGCACAAGAAGAACGAGTTATTTTAGGTGATGAACAGACTTCCGAGTATTTTCCAATCCTAAAAGATAAACGAATTGCCATATTCTCCAATCATACTGGAATGATAGGAGACAAGCATCTGCTGGACATTCTGCTGGAAAACAAGTTCAATGTAGTAGCCATTTTCTCCCCTGAACACGGTTTCAGAGGAGATGCCGACGCAGGCGAACACGTGTCCAGCTCGGTAGACAAGAAGACCGGAGTACCTATCCTCTCGCTGTACGACGGGAAATCCGGAAAACCAAGCGAAGCATCCATGCGCAAGTTTGATATCCTTGTGGTAGACATCCAGGATGTAGGCCTGAGATTCTATACTTATTATGCCTCTATGTGCCGGCTGATGGACGCTTGTGCAGAATACAACCGCAAGGTGCTGATACTGGACCGCCCCAATCCGAACGGACACTACGTGGACGGCCCGATACTGGACATGAAATATAAATCCGGTGTAGGTTGGCTGCCGATTCCCGTGGTGCACGGCATGACGCTGGGCGAACTGGGCCTGATGATAAACGGCGAACGCTGGTTGCCGGCGTCACGCACTTGCGACCTGACCGTCATTCCCTGCAAGAACTATACGCACCAGACCCTATACAAGCTGCCGATTCCCCCGTCCCCCAATCTGCCGAACATGAAGTCCATCTATCTGTACCCCTCGACCTGCTATTTCGAGGCCACTCCGGTCAGTCTGGGAAGAGGAACCGACCTCCCCTTCCAGGTCTACGGGCATCCCAACATGACGGGCTACAGCTACAGCTTCACCCCGCGCAGTGTTCCCGGAGCCAAGAATCCGCCCCAGCTGGGCAAGCTTTGCCACGGCGTGAACCTGAGCAACATGAGCGACGAGGAAATCTGGAAACGCGGTATTGACTTGAGTTACGTGATAGACGCTTACCGGAATCTGAACATGGACGACCACTTCTTCCGTTCCTTCTTCGAACTGTTGATAGGCACCGACTACGTGCGCAAAATGATAAAGGAAGGGAAGAGCGCCGAAGAAATCAAGGCAAGATGGAAAGACGACGTAGAGAAATTCAAGGTACAGCGCAAGCCCTATCTGCTCTACGAAGAATAAAGACATGTACAATTCACTATTTACAATGTACAATTTCAGAGAAGGTACAATTCAAAAGTAAATGGGAAGGTACAACAGTTTATACTAAAGAAACGCCGCATGGTAAATTGTAAATTGTAAATGAACAAATTGTAAATAAACATTATGACTCCACTATCCGTAATCATCACCATAGCCGCCTACTTCGCGATACTGTTCACGGTATCCTATATTGCAGGAAGGAAGGCAGACAACGCCGGCTTCTTTGTAGGTAACCGCAAGTCATCCTGGTATGTCGTGGCGTTCGCCATGGTCGGTTCCGCCATTTCAGGTGTGACCTATGTATCTGTACCCGGCATGGTTGCCGCCAGCAGCTTCGGCTATCTGCAAATGGTGTTGGGCTTCATTGCCGGACAGCTCATCATAGCCTATCTGCTGGTACCGCTGTTCTACAAAATGAACCTGGTATCCATCTACGAATATCTGGAGAACCGTTTCGGCATGTCTTCCTACCGCACGGGTGCCTGGTTCTTCTTCATCTCCAAAATGCTCGGTGCCGCTGTCCGTCTGTTCCTCGTATGCCTGACGCTGCAACTGCTGGTATTCGAACCTTTCGGACTGCCTTTCCTGCTGAACGTGGCCATCACGGTGGCACTGGTCTGGTTGTACACTTTCCAGGGTGGCGTAAAGTCTCTTATCTGGACAGACTCTCTGAAGACATTCTGCTTGGTGGTGTCGGTCGTACTCTGCATCTGGTATATCGCTTCCGACCTCAATCTGTCATTTACCGGTATGGTAAGCACCATTGCCGACAGTGACATGTCCCGCATCTTCTTCTTCGACGATGTGAACAGCAAGCAGTACTTCTTCAAGCAGTTCCTCGCCGGTGCCTTCACCATGATTGCCATGACCGGGCTGGATCAAGACATGATGCAGCGCAACCTGAGCTGCAAGAACTTCAAGGACTCACAGAAGAACATGATTACCAGTGTCATTTCGCAGTTCTTCGTCATCCTGCTTTTCCTGATGCTGGGCGTGCTGCTCTACATCTTTGCCGCCAACCAGCAGATTGCGGTGGAGAAGAGTGACGAACTGTTCCCGCTGATTGCCACCGGCAACTATTTCCCTGCCATTGTGGGCATACTGTTCATCATCGGCCTGATTTCTTCTGCCTATTCAGCCGCAGGCTCGGCACTCACCGCGCTGACCACTTCCTTCACCGTAGACATTCTGGGAACGAAAGGCAAGTCGGAAGAGACGGTTGTGAAGATGCGCAAGAAAGTGCACATCGGCATGGCGGTTGTTATGGGAATCACCATTTTCGTATTCAATCTTCTGAACAACACCAGTGTCATCGATGCTGTATATATCCTGGCAAGCTATACCTACGGTCCTATCTTGGGTCTGTTTGCTTTCGGCATCTTCATGAAACAACAAGTGCGTGACAAGTACATCCCGCTGGTTGCCATCGCCTCCCCGGTTCTCTGCTTCATTCTGCAGAAAAATTCCGAAGCCTGGTTCGGAGGTTATCAATTCAGCTACGAGTTGCTGATTTTCAATGCACTGTTCACTTTCATCGGTCTCTGTCTGTTGATTAGGAAAGATAAAAAGAACAATTAACTTAATACATCATCTATGAACGTAAGACGTCAGTTTTTACTAAGTTTGCTTGCCGCCTCCCTCTTCCCCCAATGGGGAGGTGCGCAAGAACTTCCGACGGATGTCCGCCAGGAAATCGGGAAATTCCTGGATACCACCGCACGGAAAGAAGTTTCCGTAGGACGTATCAGCATCGACTCAGTGGCCGTGGAAGGAAATACGCTGCAACTGTTTGCCAACATGAACTGTGCCTATATTCCTTTCCGCGAGGACAATGTAGCCGAAATATACCAGGGCGTAAGTGCCCTGCTACCGGCGGAGTTTACCAAATACAAGCTGCAAATCCGTACCAACAAGCGCAGCATCGAAGAACTGGTTCCCCAAGTCCTGCGTAGTAAAAAAGACAAAAAGACGAAGACATTCAATCCCGTCGCTTCCAAGCCTTTAGTTACCGACATTTCCGCCCCCTACACCCCTACCAACGGCTTGCAGAACCGGCACATCGCCCTATGGCAAAGCCACGGCTGGTACTACGAGCCGAAACTCGACCGTTGGGAATGGCAGCGTGCACGTATCTTCCAGACCGTGGAAGACCTCTACACCCAAAGCTACGTATTGCCTTTCCTCGTGCCGATGCTGGAAAATGCCGGTGCCAACGTGCTGCTTCCCCGCGAACGCGATTGCCAGACGGCAGAAGTCATCGTAGACAATGACGGTTGCCTGACCGGCCGTTCCGTCTATACAGAAAATTCCGGTGACAAGCTCTGGAGCCAGGGAGCAGGACAAGGCTTCGCCCACCTGCGCCCCCAATACATAGACTTTGAGAATCCTTTCAAGGAAGGCACTTACCGCGCTATAGAAACCATCAAGAAAGGAAACGCAAGCACCGCCGAATGGATTCCCGAAATCCCTTCGACCGGACAATACGCCGTATACGTCTCTTACCAAACCTTGCCAAACAGCGCGGACGATGCCCTTTACACCGTCTATCACAAAGGCGGCACCACGCAGTTCAAGGTAAACCAGCAAATGGGAGGCGGCACCTGGATTTACCTCGGCACCTTCGGCTTCAATGCCGGTCGGAACAATGAATGCAAAGTCGTTCTGAGCAACCTTTCCTCCAAAGTAGGAAGAATCATCACCGCCGACGCCGTGAAGATTGGCGGCGGTATGGGGAACATCGCCCGCCGCATCTCCAACGAGGGCGCTACGGAAAACCTGAAAAGCTCCGACACCCGCAACCTGCAAAACACCCATACAGGCAACATCCAAGACCGTGTAACCTATTCTCCATTGTCCACTATCAATTATCAACTATCTAACTATCCCCGTTTCTGCGAAGCCGCCCGCTACTGGCTGCAATGGGCAGGCATACCGGACAGCGTATATTCAGAAAGCAACGGAAAGAACGACTATACCGACGACTACAAATGCCGTGGTATCTGGGTGAACTACCTTTCCGGAGGCTCTGCCGTGAATCCGACGGAGAGAGGGCTGAACATCCCCGTCAACATGGCCTTCGCCTTCCACTCCGATGCAGGAACTACACTGAACGATTCCATCATCGGGACACTCGGCATCTACTATACCAACGCCTACAATGAGAAATTCGCCAACGGAGCATCCCGCTACTTGAGCCACGACCTGACAGACTTGATTCAGTCCAACATCGTGCGTGACGTGCGTACCCTCTACGAACCCCAATGGACACGCCGGGGCAAATGGAACCAATCCTACTATGAGGCCCGTGTACCCCGCGTACCTACCATGCTACTCGAACTACTTTCCCATCAAAACTTTGCAGACATGCGCTACGGACTGGACCCGCGTTTCCGTTTCACCGTAAGCCGCGCCATCTATAAAGGTATGTTGCAGTTCCTCTGCTCACAATACCACATGGATTATGTAGTGCAACCGCTACCGGTAGACCACATGGCCCTGCGCATGACCGGTGAAAATGAAGTGGAACTGACCTGGCGACCCGTAGCGGATGCGTTGGAACCGACTGCCATAGCAGAGAAATACATTGTCTATACCCGCATCGGCGACGGAGATTTCGACAACGGAGTATTGGTGGACGGCAACAGTTACCGCACCACACTCCCCGCCGGCATGGTGTGCAGCTACAAGGTTACCGCTGTCAACAAGGGCGGTGAAAGTTTCCCTTCCGAAATTCTTTCTGCCGGACGGGCGTTCAATTCCAAAGGTACCGTATTGGTGATAAACGGATTCGACCGTATCAGTGCCCCTGCCGACTTTACGGCACCCACCCCCGCCGACACCCTCCTTGCCGGATTTCTGGATGAGCAGGACCACGGGGTCCCCTATATCCGGGACATCAGCTACATTGGCAAGATGAAGGAATACCGCCGTTCCATTCCCTGGATGGACGACGATGCCTCCGGTTTCGGCGACAGCTATGGGAACTACGAAACTCAAGTGATTGCAGGAAATACGTTCGATTATCCTGCCATACATGGTGCCGCTATCCTGAAAGCGGGATATTCGTTTGTATCGGTTAGTAATGAAAGTCTCTCCCCCGTAGGAAAGGGAGAGAAGAATACTCCAGTGGATATGAGGGAGTATAGGTATGTGGACTTGATACTTGGGAAGCAATGCCAGACCAAGATGGGACGGGGAGGCGTAAAACCGTTGGAGTTCAAGACTTTCAGCAAACCGATGCAGGAGGCTATTGTGGCTTATTGTAAGCAAGGTGGAAATATCTTTGTTTCGGGCGCTTTTGTAGGAACGGATTTATGGGACAACCGCCTTGCAACTGCCGACGAAGCCGACAAGAAATTTGCGATGGAAGTACTGAAATATAAGTGGCGTGTGGGACAAGCGGCTACAATGGGTAAGGTGAAAAGCGTAGCTTCTCCGTTCCCCGCCCTTTCAGGAAACTATACCTATCACAATGAGCTGAATGCCGATTCGTATGTGGTGGAATCACCGGACGCCATTGAACCGGCAACCAAAGATGCACACACCGTAATGCGGTATTCTGAAAACAACCTGAGTGCCGGTGTGGCCTACCAGGGCGACTACAAGACTTTTGTATTGGGATTCCCTTTTGAATCCATACGTACTGATTCTGAAAGAGAGGCACTCATGAATGCTGTGCTGACATTCTTCAACGACAACAAATAATATCAACCAATCATCATCTATGAACAGAAGACTGTTAATAATTGTCCTGATGGCTTGCCTGCTCCCCCTGGGGATGCAGGCACAGCAAGGGACATTCCGTTTTGCCCAACTGACAGACATTCATCTGACCCCGAACAATCCGAATCCCACTGAGGACTTGCTGCGTTCCATAGCACAGATTAATGCCACCGACAGTATTGACTTTGTCCTGGTGACGGGCGACCTGACCGAAGAAGGCGACCGTGCCACCATGGAAAAAGTGAAATCGTGCCTTGACTTGCTGAAAGTACCCTACCACGTAGCCCTTGGCAACCATGAAACGAAATGGAGCGACTCCGGCTGCACCGCTTTCGGAGAAATCTTTGGCGGCGAACGCTTCGAGTTCGAGCATAAGGGATTCCTTTTCCTCGGCTTCAACTCCGGTCCGCTGATGCGTATGGCCTACGGGCATGTAGTGCCGCAAGATATCCGTTGGATGACGGAGGAAATGGAGAAAAATGGCAAAGACAAACCGGTGATACTTGTCACCCACTACCCGCTAATGGACGGGGATGTGGACAACTGGTATGAGGTGACGGATGCCGTCCGCCCTTACAACGTGCGCCTGTTTATCGGCGGGCATTATCACAGCAACCGGGATTTACGTTATGACGGCATTCCGGGCGTACTGATGCGCAGCAACCTGCGCGACAAAGAAGGAAAACCGGGTTATGGCATTTACGAAGTAACCAAAGACTCCATCCGTGTATACACGCAACGTATCGGCGAGCCTAAGAAGCAATGGGCTGCCTTCTCGCTGGCCGGGCAATATTACGACCGCAATGGAAAAGCGGAGAAATATCCCGACTTCTCGGTCAACAAGGAATATCTGAAAGTAAAGGAACAATGGATGGTACAGACGGGTGCAGGCATTTACTGCTCGCCCGCCGTAGAAAAAGATAAAGTGTTCGTAGGAGACGATATGGGACGGCTGACAGCCTACGCCCTGAAAAACGGCAAAAAGCTATGGAGCTTTGAATCCGGCAAACGTATTGTCGGTACTCCGGCCGTAAGCGAAGGTATCGTTGTATTCGGGTCTGCCGACCGCCACATCTACGGATTGAATGCCAAAGACGGCAACCTGCTCTGGACGGTAAGAGCTGCCGAACCGGTACTCGGAGCCGTGACCATCGCAGACGGTACCGCCTACATCGGTGCCAGTGATGCCACTTTCCGCGCCACAGACATCCATACAGGAAAAGTAATCTGGACCTACACCGGCGTGAAGGGCTACATCGAAACCAAGCCGTTGGTGACGGAAGACAAGGTCATCTTCGGCGCATGGGACAATACACTGTATGCCTTGAACAAGACTGACGGACGTGAGTTGTGGAAATGGACGGGCGGACTGACCCGCATGCACTTCTCTCCTGCCGCCGTATGGCCGGTAGCTGCCGACGGCAAAGTATTCATTACCGACCCGCAACGCGCCATGACCGCCATAGACATCCATACGGGCAATACCGTGTGGCGCACCTTCCAGTCCATGGTGCGCGAGACCATCGGACTTTCCGAAGACGGTGAACGTATCTATAGCAAAACGATGAACGACAGCATTGTTTGCTATGCAGCTCAAGGAGATACTCCGCGGGAGTTGTGGGCAACCAATGTAGGTTTCGGTTATGAGCATGCCCCCTCCATGCAAGTGGAAAAAGAGGGGGTAATGTTTGGCAGTACCAAAGAAGGACTTATCTTCGCACTGGAAGGAAAAACAGGCAAAGTACTGTGGAAACATAAAATAGGAAATTCACTCATCAGTACCGTAGTTCCGTTGAACGGCCACGAAGTTCTATTCACGGCAACCAGCGGGGAAGTGGGACTTCTGAGAATTAAAAATTGAGAATTAAAAATTAAAAGATATATCATGAATAAAATCAGTTGCTTTCTTCCCTACGCAGGAAAAGAACAAGTAGAAAAAACAGTGAATAGCCTACAGGCGACAGGACTTATAGAAGAAATCCGGTTAATCACGACCGATGCCACTCTGGAATCGCTCCCGGACTGCGAAATATTGTTTGTTGACATGCCCTACAGCAGTGCAACTCTCAAAGCTATTGCTAATGCAGCCAAGGGAGAATACACATTGCTTTATACCAAAGAGACTACGCTCGAAATGGGTATGTTTGCACTGGAACGTATGATACACATCCTTGAAGATTCAAGCGCCGGTATGGTATATGCCGACCACTACCAAATAGCAGACGGCAAGCAGAGCAACGCTCCGGTAATCGACTACCAATTCGGTTCCTTGAGGGATGACTTCAACTTTGGCTCCCTGCTCCTTTTCAACACCGAAAAACTAAAGGAAGCCGCCGGACACATGAAGTCTGACTACAACTTCGCCGGACTTTACGACCTGCGCTTGAAATTGAGCCAACATTCAAACTTGGTACATATCAACGAATACTTATACAGCGAGGTGGAAAACGATACCCGCAAGAGCGGCGAAAAGATTTTCGACTATGTAGACCCCAAAAACCGTGACCGCCAGATTGAGATGGAGCAGGCATGTACCGAACATCTGAAAGAAATCGGGGGATATCTGGCACCGGAGTTCAAGAAGATTGAGTTCTCTGCCGGTAACTTTGAGTATGAAGCTTCGGTCATCATTCCGGTGCGCAACCGTATCCGTACCATCCGCGATGCCATCAAGTCGGTACTGATGCAGAAGACAGACTTCAAATATAATCTTATCATCATCGACAACCACTCCACAGACGGCACAACGGAAGCCATCGACGAATTCAAGGACGACGAACGCCTCATCCATATCGTCCCCGAACGCAACGACCTCGGTATCGGCGGTTGCTGGAATGTAGGTGTACACCACCCCAAGTGTGGCAAGTTTGCCGTGCAGCTGGACAGCGACGACGTATACAAAGACGAAAACACACTCGCCATCATGGTACGCGCCTTCTACGAACAGAACTGCGCCATGGTGGTAGGCACCTATATGATGACGGACTTCAACATGAACATGATTGCTCCGGGCATCATCGACCACAAGGAATGGACTCCGGCAAACGGACGCAACAACGCCCTCCGCATCAACGGTCTGGGTGCCCCGCGCGCCTTCTATACCCCGGTACTGCGCGAAGTGAAAGTACCCAATACCAGCTATGGCGAAGACTATGCACTGGGACTGAACTTCTCCCGCCAGTACCAGATAGGACGCGTGTACGACGTGGTCTACCTCTGCCGCCGCTGGGACGACAACTCCGATGCCTCACTGGACATCGTGAAAATGAACGGACACAACCTCTACAAAGACCGCATCCGTACCTGGGAACTTCAGGCACGCATAGCGATGAACAAAAACAAGTGATATGAATCAAACGATACACCATCTTCTGACTGGACAATTGGCATCCTGGGAGACGGCACGCAACAACTATGCCGCCCTCTCCGGTGTGCGGGTGAAAGAGCTGAATGTAAACGGGATACTTTATAAGGTACAGTTCAACCCCGCACGCATCGTTTCCTCCGGTGCCAAAGTGGATGCCAAGTCCATCCTGGAACGGAAATGCTTTCTGTGCCCGGCCAATTTGCCGCCGGTACAGAAAGGTATCCCGTTCGGAGGACACTACAATATTCTGGTGAATCCGTTCCCCATCTTCCCCCGCCACCTGACAGTACCGGAACTGGCACATACCCCTCAACGCATAGCCACCCGCTTCACCGACATGCTGGAGCTGGCCGAGGCGCTGACGGATTACACCATCTTCTACAACGGTCCCAAATGTGGTGCTTCCGCCCCCGACCATGCTCATTTCCAGGCAGGAAACAAAGGGTTCATGCCTATTGAAAAGGACTGGCGCGGACAGACTGCCGGGAAAATAGCCGATTATAGGAAAGCAGCACTGTGGTATCTTGACGACGCTCCCCGTGCCACACTTGTGATTGAATCCACCTCCAAAGAGGACGCGGCAGACTTGTTCGACATCATTTACCGTTCTCTGGACGTGAAACCCGAAGAAGACGAGCCGATGATGAACGTACTGGTCCTATACGAGGACGACCGTTGGGTGGTCTTTGTCTTCCCGCGCGAGAAACACCGCCCCGCCTGCTATACTGCCGAAGGAGAAGCCAATCTGTTGAGCAGCCCGGCATCCGTCGACTTGGGAGGTGTCTTTATCACCCCCGTAGAAAAGGATTTCTTGAAAATCACTGCGGAAGACGTGGCGCAGATATTAAGTGAAGTATGCCTCTCTGCCACAGATTTCCACAAGGTACGGCAGCGTATCAGGGAAAAAATATGACTTCTGAAATCCAAGAACTCTAATTTTAAAGAAATACCATTATGAAAGAGCCCAAAGTACAAGTAGGCATTCTGTTTGAACCGCAGATAGAATTCGTTTTGCTGAATCCGTATCGCATGGACGGAACGGAAGTCAGCGGCAAGCAGGTAGTGACCTACGACGAAGGCAAGATTCTCTGGAATGGACGCCGGTATGACGAACTGCTGTTTGAACCGCAACACGAGCAGACCGATGCCTTCGAACTATTGGACGTTACCATCGGCATCAATTTCCATTGGGAGCGCAAGGAAGACCAGCGTTTTCTGGGTGCTCTCAAAATCATCGTTGAGAATGGAAAGCTCACCGGCATCAACGTCATCCATGTAGAAGATTATCTGACCAGCGTCATCTCCTCCGAGATGAGTGCCACCGCTTCTCTGGAGCTGCTCAAGGCACACGCTGTCATCTCCCGAAGCTGGCTACTGGCACAAATACAAAAGAATAAGGAAATCACCGAAGCCCAAGCTAACTACTCGGCCTTTACGCAGACCGACGAAGAGCTGATTCGCTGGTACGACCGAGAAGACCACACACGTTTCGATGTATGCGCCGACGACCATTGTCAACGCTACCAGGGCATTACACGTGCCTCTACCGATATTGTGAAACAAGCCATCTCCGCTACCCGCGGCCAGGTACTGACATCTGATGGTAAGATTTGCGATGCCCGTTTCTCCAAATGCTGCGGCGGTGCTTTCGAGGAGTTCCAATACTGCTGGGAAGACATCAAATACCCCTATCTTGCCCAACAACGAGACAGCAAAACGCACGCCACACTGCCCGATTTGACGCAGGAAGTCGAAGCGGACCGCTGGATTCGTACCTCCCCCGAAGCATTCTGCAACACCACCGACAAGAAAATCCTCTCGCAGGTACTCAATAACTATGACCAGGAGACTACGGACTTCTATCGCTGGAAAGTGGAATATACCCAGGAAGAGCTTTCAGCCCTCATTCTGAAACGTTCAGGCATTGACTACGGACAAATCATCGACCTTATCCCCATAGCCCGCGGAACCAGCGGACGCCTCTGGAAACTGAAGATTGTGGGAACCAAACGCACACTCACCATCGGAAAGGAACTGGAAATACGCCGCACGCTCTCCACTTCACACCTCTACAGCTCTGCCTTCGTGGTAGACAAAGAGGAGTTGTCCGCCGAAGGCATTCCCGGACGCTTCATCCTCACCGGTGCCGGTTGGGGGCATGGTGTGGGACTTTGCCAAATAGGTGCAGCCGTGATGGGCGAGCAAGGGTATAAGTATGATGCAATACTGTTGCACTACTATATAGGTGCCAGCATTGACAAGCTGTATGAATAATCGAATAGAACACAATAAATCAATATCATGAACCATACAAAAAACATATCGCCATGGGCATGGGTACCCACCTTGTACTTTGCACAAGGCATTCCATATTTTATCGTAAACAACATCTCCGTGATGATGTTTACCAAAATGGGCGTACCGAACGGAGAAATGGCCTTGTTCACAAGCCTGCTCTATCTGCCATGGACTATCAAACCCTTCTGGAGCCCGTTTGTCGACATCATCAAGACCAAAAGATGGTGGACCCTTTCCATGCAGATTCTGATGTCTGTGGCATTCATCCTGCTGACGCTGTCCATTCCACGGCCGGACGAGGCGACTATGGCGGCCGGAACAACCCCCATCAGCATGTTCAGCATCACGCTGATGCTGTTCATCATCACGGCTTTTGCCTCTGCCACACACGACATTGCCGCCGACGGCTTCTACATGCTGGCACTGAAACAGAGTGACCAGGCAGCCTTCGTTGGCATCCGAAGCACGTTTTACCGGCTCGCCTCTATCTTCGGACAAGGCGTGCTCGTAGCCATTGCCGGCGCCATCGAACTGAGAACCGAAAACATTCCGCTGTCATGGACCATCACGATGCTGGTTACAGCCGTTCTGTTCAGCCTGGTGACGTTCTATCACCTCTTTGCAGTCCCCAAACCCACCTCAGATAAGTCAACACTGGCTGCCGATGCCGCCACTGCAGGAGCTATATTCAGAGAATTCGGACGAACATTCGCCACCTATTTTACCAAACCGGGCGCATTGCTGGCCATCGTGTTCATGTTGCTGTACCGCCTGCCTGAAGCATTCCTCATCAAAATGTGTATGCCTTTCCTGGTTGCCTCCAAAGAATCGGGAGGTCTGGAACTATCGACAGCAGAAGTAGGTATCGTATACGGCACCATCGGAGTCATATTCCTCACCCTGGGCGGTATCCTCGGAGGATTGTTCGCATCACGCATTGGCTTGAAAAAATCCATCTGGTGGATGGCAGGATGCATGACTCTGCCATGCCTGACGTTTGTCTATCTTGCCATTGCCCAGCCCGACAATCTGTTTGCTATCTCAACCGCCATCGCCATCGAGCAATTTGGCTACGGCTTCGGTTTCACGGCCTACATGCTCTACATGATGTACTTCTCCGAAGGTGAATTCAAAACATCCCACTATGCCATCTGTACCGCATTCATGGCACTAAGCATGATGATACCAGGTATGTTTGCGGGATATATCCAGGAGGCTATCGGATATACGGACTTCTTCTGGTTGGTAATGATATGCTGTTTCGCCACGGTTGTTGTCACCATTTTTGCAGACAGAAGGATAGACCCGGAATATGGAAAAAAATGATTAATGGTTAATGATTAATGTTTTGTGAGTAATATTTAGTGATTGGTTATGAAGAGGACTATTATTATATCCTTGCTCTGCCTCCTTTGCGGAGGTGCGATGCAAGCACAGAAGATCAGAATAAAGACCGGTATCGAGGTACTGAAAGAACAGAATTTCCGATGCCTGGAAGGTAAGCGTGTAGGATTGATTACCAACCCGACGGGGGTGGACAACCGGATGAGGTCCACCATTGACATCCTGCACGAGGCGCCCAACGTGAACCTTGTGGCACTCTACGGCCCCGAACATGGCGTGCGCGGCGATGTGCACGCAGGCGACCATGTGACGGACATCAAAGACGCGACTACCGGACTGCCCGTCTATTCGCTTTACGGAAAGACCCGCAAGGCCACGCCGGACATGCTGAAAGATGTGGATGTATTAGTGTATGATATCCAAGACATCGGTTGCCGTTCCTTTACCTACATCAGCACCATGGGACTGGCCATGGAAGCCGCTGCCGAAAACGGCAAGGAATTCATTGTGCTGGACCGGCCCAATCCCGTAGGCGGATTGAAGATTGAAGGCAACTTGGTTGAAGATGATTGCATTTCTTTTGTAAGCCAGTTTAAAATTCCGTACCTTTACGCCCTCACTTGCGGTGAGCTGGCACTGATGCTCAATGGCGAGAAGATGTTGAAGGATGGGGAACAATGCAATCTCCACGTAGTGAAGATGAAAGGCTGGAAACGCAAGATGGATTATACCCAAACCGGACTGCAATGGGTTCCCTCCTCTCCACACATTCCACATCCTTATTCTGCATTCTTCTACCCCGTCAGCGGCATTCTGGGCGAACTGGGATATATGTCTATCGGCGTGGGGTATACCATTCCGTTCCAGATGTTTGCCGCACCATGGATGGAAGCGGAAAAGCTGGCCGGAAACCTGAACCGTCTGAACGTACCGGGGGTCATCTTCAGACCGATGTACCTGAAGCCGTTCTATAGCGTAGGCAAAGGCGAGTTGCTGCAAGGTGTGCAAGTGCACATCATGGATTTCGGCAAAGCACCGTTGAGCGACCTGCAATTCCTGGTCATGCAGGAAGTCGCCGCCCTCTATCCTGACCGTGCCGTGTTTGACCATGCCGACAAGGGGCGTTTCAACATGTTCGACAAAGTAAGCGGTTCGCGGCAGATACGCGAGCGCTTCTCGAAACGGAACCGTTGGGAGGACATACGCGACTACTGGTATAAAGATGCCGAAGACTTCCGTAAGTTGTCGAAAAAGTATTATTTATATAAATAAATTTACAGATAAATAAGGAAGGGAAAAGAGCCTGATACGGAGACTATTTCAGTCGTATACAGAACCACATTCAGTCGTATACTTAAATATATTCAGTATACGACTGAATGTACCCCCTCGTAAGACACGTTTACAGAGCACTTTGAAGCGAAGTGATGCAATAAAAAAAGAGAACATGAAAGAGCATAGTTACATGGCTTTCCTGCAGGAAGCAAAACAATTCATTCCGCAGGAAAGGATTTACACCGACGAACTTCGCCGGCTGGCTTGGGGTACGGATGCCGGTTTTTACCGACTGATTCCCCAGATTGTAATCCGTTCGAAAGACGAAGATGAAGTTTCACAACTGTTGAAACTGGCGAGCCGCCACGGGCTGCCCGTCACCTTCCGAGCGGCAGGGACCAGTTTGTCGGGTCAAGCCATTAGCGACTCCATCCTCATCGTAGCCGGCAAGAATTGGGAAAAATACAGCATATCCGCCGACTACGAACAGATAACCCTCCAACCGGGCATCATCGGACAACGTGTGAACGAACTGTTGGCTCCCTACGGCCGTAAGTTTGCACCGGATCCCGCCTCGGTGAAAAGCGCCATGGTAGGCGGTATTGTCATGAACAATGCTTCCGGCATGAACTGCGGTACGCACGCCAATAGCGACAAGGTGCTTATTTCCGCCCGTATTATCCTGATGGACGGTACCCTGCTGGATACCGGAAATCCCGTCAGCCGCGCCTCCTTCGAAGTGAGTCACCGTGACTTCATTCGCCGCATCTGCGAACTGCGCGATGAAATACGTACCAACGAAAAACTGGCCGAACGCATCCGTTACAAATATTCCATCAAAAATGTAACCGGGCTCAATCTGTTGCCCTTCGTCCGTTTCGACGACCCATTCGAAATCATTGCCCACCTCATGGTAGGTTCCGAAGGTACACTGGCGTTCCTTTCGGAAGTGACGATGAAGACTGAATATGATTATCCCTACAAGGCCAGCGCTATGCTCTACTTCAAGACCATCAAAGAAGCGAGCCGCGCTGTGGTAGCCATGAAGAAGCTGGTCGACGAAACCGGCGAATGGACAGTAAAAGGGGCTGAAATGCTAGACTATAAGAGCCTTTCTTCCGTCAACGACCCCGTATTCCTAAAATACAAAGGCGAAGTTGCCTCCTCTGCCCTCCCCGGCGTGGAGCCCGGCGACGAAACCGGGTTGACAGCAGTGCTGACCGAAACCAAAGCCCGTACCCCGGAAGAACTGCAACAGAACATATCTGCCATTGAAGCTTGCCTGCAAGCCTTCACCACCTATATTCCGGTACGCTTCACCGACCGTCCGGAGGAATATTCCAAATACTGGGCCATCCGTTCCGGCATCTTCCCCTCTGTGGGAGGTACGCGCCAGCCGGGAACCACTTGCCTCATCGAAGACATCGCCTTCCACATTGAAGACCTTCCGGAGGCAACGGCAGAACTGCAACAGCTCATAGCCCGCCACGGATATAATGACGCCTGCATCTACGGCCATGCTCTCGAAGGCAACTACCACTTCATCATCAACCAGTCCTTCAGTACCCAAGCGGAAGTGAAACGCTACGAAGACTTGATGAATGACATCAAGACCTTGGTAGTAGATAAATATGACGGTTCCCTGAAAGCCGAGCATGGCACGGGCCGGAATATGGCTCCCTTTGTCTGCCATGAATGGGGAGATGACGCCTACAAAGCCATGAAAGCCGTCAAAGAGCTGTTTGACCCACAAGGATTGCTAAACCCCGGTGTCATTTTCAATGATGACCCGCAATGCCATATCAAGAACTTCAAGCCGCTGCCTTTATTAGTGATGAGTGACAAGAGACAAGCTACGTCACTCGTAGCTGACAAATGCATCGAGTGCGGTTTCTGCGAAGTCAACTGTCTCTCCTGCGGCTTTACCCTTTCCTCGCGCCAGCGTATCGTGTTGCAGCGCGAAATATCCCGGCTGAAACAAAGCGGCGAGGACCCGACACGCCTTGCACTGCTCGAAAAACAATACCGCTATCCCGGCAACCAGACTTGTGCCGGAGACGGCCTCTGCTCCATGTCGTGCCCGATGGGTATCAATACGGGCGACCTTACCCATATAATCCGCCAGGAAGCATTACCCAAAGGCAGTCTGGGATACAAAGCCGGAGACTTTGTCGCCAATCATTTCGCTGGTGTCAAGAGTGCACTGCGTCCCGTATTGTCCTTAGCCAACTTCGGACATTCACTATTAGGGACAAAGGCGATGAGCGGCATTACCAAGGGGCTGCACAATGCATTAGGCATACCTCTATGGACGCCGGCTATGCCGAAAAGTTATCAGTTACAAGCTACGGAGTTACAAGCTACAAGCACTATGCAGCATAATAGCGCAGCACTTGTAGCTCGTAGCTCTGTAACTCGTAACTACAAAGTCGTCTACTTCCCCAGCTGCATCAACCAGACTATGGGTCTGGCAAAGAAGTCTCCCGTAGAGCAGCCATTGGTAAATAAAATGGTGTCCTTGTTGCAAAAAGCCGGTTACGAAATCATCTTCCCGAAAGATATGGACAAGCTTTGCTGTGGCACCATTTGGGAAAGTAAAGGGATGCTGGACATTGCCGATCGCAAGACAGCCGAACTGGAGGCCGCACTTTGGGAAGCCAGCGAACAAGGCAAATACCCCGTCCTCTGTGACCAAAGCCCTTGTCTGCACCGCATGCGCGAATGTATCAAGAAGATGAAACTGTATGAACCTGCAGAATTCATCTATACATTCTTACGTGAGAAGCTGATTTTCACACCTATTAACCGCCCCGTAGCAATCCACATCACCTGCTCCATGCGGAAAATGGGACTGGCAGATACCATTATAGCCCTTGCACGCCTTTGCTCCAATAAAGTCATCGTGCCGGAAGAAGTAGGTTGCTGCGGTTTTGCCGGAGACCGGGGATTCACCTATCCTGAGCTGAACTCGTACGCCCTACGCAAACTCCGCCCGCAAATAGAAGCGTCCGGAGTGAATATAGGCTACTCTAACAGCCGTACTTGTGAAATCGGATTGACAACAAACTCAGGTATCCCCTATGTATCCATTGCCTATCTGGTAGACGAATGTACAAAGGCAGCTGATAATTAGGATTGATAATTAACTTAACACACAAATATTACAATGAACAGTACAAAAGTAAGTAAACGCATCCTTGCACTCGACATTCTCCGTGGTGTCACCATCGCAGGTATGATTATGGTAAACAACCCCGGTTCGTGGGGACATATCTATGCCCCCTTGCGGCATGCAGAGTGGAATGGTCTGACCCCCACCGACCTCGTCTTTCCCTTCTTCATGTTTATCATGGGAATTTCCACATACATTTCCCTGAAGAAATACAACTTCGAGTTCAGCCACGCCGCCGGCATGAAGATACTGAAACGCACCATCGTCATTTTCCTTATAGGCATGGCTATCGGCTGGTTCTCGCGTTTCTGCTATTACTGGGCCTCCGCTCCGGACGACCTCAGTTTCGGAGAGAAGCTATGGGCTTCCGTCTGGACATTCGACCGTATCCGTATTCTGGGTGTCATGCAACGGCTGGCCCTTTGCTACGGAGCAGCCTCCATCATTGCACTAACCATGAAGCATAAACATATACCTTATCTGATAGCCGGCCTATTGACAGGCTACTTCATACTGTTGATGTGCGGCAACGGTTTCGCCTATAATGAAACAAACATTCTTTCCGTGGTAGACCGTGCCATCCTGACCCCTGCACACATGTACAAGGATAACGGCATAGATCCCGAAGGTTTGTTAAGCACCATTCCTGCCATTGCACATGTGTTGCTGGGCTTCTGTGTAGGGCGGCTGATGCTGGATGGCAACAAGTCGGAAGACCGTGCCTCATTTCTCAATTCGCAGCTTATCACACTGTTGCTGGTAGGTGTTATCCTTACTTTCTCCGGTTTCCTGCTAAGCTACGGTTGCCCCATCAACAAGAAAATATGGTCTCCTACCTACGTACTCGTCACTTGCGGACTGGCATCCAGTTTTCTGGCATTGCTTATCTGGATTATTGATGTGAAAGGCTATAAGAAGTGGAGCATGTTTTTCGAGGCATTCGGTGTGAATCCGCTGTTCATGTATGTATTGGGCGGCGTACTTAGCATACTTTTCGGTAGTATCAGTTTCCCGTGGGGAAACAGCAGCATCAGCATACACGGATTCTTATACAATATAGTCCTCATGCCCGTTTTCGGTGAAACCGCCGGTTCCCTTGCCTTTGCCCTGCTGTTTATCGCCATTAACTGGTGTATCGGCTACCAGTTGTACAAACGAAAAATATATATCAAAATATAAGGATTAGGGGTTAGTGATTAAGGATTAGTGATTAATACGTTGCCTATAATTAAGAAACAGTATCACCTACCATTAATCACTAATCCTTAATCACTAACCCCTAATCCCTAATCATTAAACATTATTTATATGATTCTAATAGCAGACAGTGGCTCTACAAAGACCGATTGGTGTGTTGTAGAGAATGGAGTACTTCTCCAACAGATATTCACGAAAGGGACGAACCCTTTCTTTCAGTCGGAAGAGGAAATCAGTAATGAAATAGCAACAGCGCTATTACCTCAGCTGAAGACAAGTGAGCTGGATGCCGTATACTTTTATGGTGCAGGATGCGGATTTCCCGACAAGATAAGTATGGTGCACCGTGCCATAACCAAACACCTCAGTGTGAAAAATGAAGTGGAAGTCAATACCGATATGCTGGCTGCCGCACGTGGCCTCTGCGGACATGACTCAGGCATTGCCTGCATCATGGGGACCGGCTCCAACTCATGTTATTATGACGGAAAAAGCATTGTCACCAATGTATCTCCTCTGGGATTCATCTTGGGAGACGAAGGTAGCGGATCCTGCTTGGGCAAACTGTTGGTAGGCGATATCTTGAAAAATCAGATGACACCCGAGCTGAAAGAGAAATTCCTCAAACAGTTCGACCTGACACCTGCTGATATCATCGACCGTGTCTACCGTAAACCTTTCCCCAACCGTTTCCTGGCAAGCTTGTCACCATTTCTTGCACAGAATCTGGGTGAACCTTGTGTACGCGCTTTGGTACTGAACAGCTTTAAGGCATTCCTTAAACGCAATGTCATGCAATATGAAGACTATCAGCATCAAAAAGTACATTTCATCGGTTCCGTAGCCTTCTATTACAAGGAAGTTCTGGCAGAAGCTGCCAAAGAAATGGGTATCCAACTGGGTGCAATCATCAAGAGCCCCATGGAAGGACTCATCAAATATCACAACTGAAAGTGACAAATCGTAAATAGTAAATCGTCAAATAGTAAATAGCCTTATGTTCGTAAAAATCTCAGAGCAACCATCGCTCTACAATGACTTGGAAAAGAAATCAGTCCGTGAAATTCTGGAAGACATCAATACCGAAGACCAGAAAGTGGCGCTTGCCGTACAGAGGGCAATCCCTCAAATAGAAAAGTTGGTAACCCAGATTGTGCCCCGCATGAAACAAGGCGGACGCATCTTCTACATGGGTGCGGGTACCAGTGGACGTCTGGGCGTACTCGACGCTTCTGAAATTCCACCCACTTTCGGTATGCCCCCCACGCTGGTTATCGGCTTGATTGCCGGTGGTGACACTGCATTGAGAAATCCGGTAGAGAATGCCGAAGATGACATTCACCGCGGTTGGGAAGAGTTGACGGAACGCAATATTACAGATAAGGATACGGTCATCGGTATTGCTGCATCCGGTACCACCCCCTACGTGATTGGTGCCATGCACGAGGCACGCGAACACGGCATACTGACCGGCTGTATCACCAGCAACCCGGACTCTCCAATGGCAGCAGAGGCAGATGTAGCCATCGAAATGATTGTAGGACCTGAATATGTGACGGGAAGCTCACGCATGAAATCGGGAACAGGACAGAAAATGATACTGAATATGATTACCACTTCCGTCATGATACAGTTGGGACGCGTGAAAGGCAACAAAATGGTGAATATGCAACTCAGTAACAAAAAGCTTGTGGACCGTGGTACCCGTATGATTGTAGAGGAACTCGGACTGGACTATGGCAAAGCCAAGGCGCTGCTGTTGATGCACGGTTCGGTGAAAAAGGCAGTGGATGCATACCGGATTTAGCTATTACTCACTCTTAAATTCCTTTATTATGAAAGCAATATATTTTTTTCTCTTTTCTCTTTGTCTGCAAGCTGCCACCGCGCAACCCTTGCAACGCGTAGCCCCTGAACAAGTGGGAATGGACTCACGCAAGTTGATGTATGCTGACGAAGCGATTGAAACAGCCATCTCCAACAAGGATATTCCCGGTGCCGTACTTGCTGTAGTACGTAACGGCAAGATGGCCTATCTGAAAGCTTACGGCAACAAGCGTATTTATCCCAATGTGGAGCCTATGACTGCCAATACTATCTTTGATATGGCATCTTGCAGCAAATCCATGTCGACCGCCGTATGTACGATGATACTGGCAGAACGCGGCAAGCTCCGTATGCTGGACCCCGTCAGCCTCTACATACCCCATTTCAAGAATTGGGAAAGCGAAGACGGCAAAGAGAAAAAGGTAATCCGCATTGCCGATTTGATGACACACACTTCCGGTCTTCCTCCCTATGCACCGGTAGCCGAGCTAGAAAAGCAGTACGGTTCTCCCAATCCCGATGGTCTCATAGAGTATATCGCTACTTGCAAACGCGACTTCAAGCCACAGACAGATTTCCAATACAGTTGCCTCAACTTCATCACCCTGCAACATATCATCGAGACAATAAGCGGCCAGAGCCTGCGTGACTTTGCCCGTGAAAACATATTCGATGTACTCGGCATGGAGCATACCGACTATCTGCCCTGCCAACGTGACAAGAATGGCAAATGGATAAATACAGCGGACGCAAACTGGGCAGGTATCACCAAAGGAGACTGGCACAATGCCATCGCGCCAACCGAAAAACAACCTGACGGGCAAGTCCTCTACGGACAAGTACACGACCCGCTGGCACGTATCATGAACGGAGGCATCAGCGGCAACGCCGGAGTATTCTCCTGTGCCGAAGATATTGCCGTGCTCTGCGCAACCCTGCAGAACGGAGGCGAATGGAACGGCCGCCGCATCCTGAGCCCGCTGGGCGTAAAAGCCATGCGTACCGTGCCACGCGCCACTGCCAGCCTGGGACGCACTCTCGGCTGGGACTGCTTCACAGCATATGCCTCCAACAACGGGGACTTGTTCGGCCCGAACACCTATAGCCATACCGGATATACGGGTACTTCCATCGTTATCGACCCGGACAATGACACTTCCGTCATACTGCTTATCAATGCCGTGCATCCGGAAGACGGGCATAGCGTGGTTCGTCTGCGTTCATTGGTTGCCAACGCTGTAGCCGCTTCTATCTGTCCCGTTCCACACGCCTATACAGACCACTATTACAAACGCTTCCTACAGTTTATGGATGAGCCTGCCATTACAAGCAAAGACATCGTCATGCTTGGCAACAGCCTGACTGAAGGCGGCGGTGACTGGTCGGCACGCCTCGGCAAGAAGAACGTACGCAACCGCGGCATTATCGGTGACGAAGTGATGGGTATCTATGACCGTCTGCACCAGATACTCCCCGGACATCCCGCCAAGCTGTTCCTGCTTATCGGAGTCAACGACATTTCCCACAATCTGACGTCGGATAGCATTGTAAGTATGATTCGTATGACAATAGAACGTATTCGGAAAGAATCTCCCGATACGAAACTCTACCTACAAAGCCTGCTTCCTTTCAACGAAAGTTTCGGCCGGTACAAAAGCCTGACCGGAAAAACCGATATGGTGCCCGAAGTCAATGCCCGCTTAGAAGCACTTGCCAAAGAAAAAGACATTGCCTATATCAACCTCTTCCCCTTGTTTACAGAGAAGGGAACGAATGTACTGCGTAGTGAACTGACCGGCGACGGACTACATTTGAACGAGGATGGATACAGGATTTGGGTAAAGGCCATCAAGAAGAAAATATAGAACGAACCGGCATCCGAGCGTCTGCCACCACCAGCAGGCAGAAGAAGACATACCCAACCCCCATTATTCCCCCTGCCATAGATGTCTATGGCAGGGGGAATTTGCTTAATGGGGCGTTTCGGCACACACCCTCTTTTATCTTTTATTTCATTCGGCAAAGCTAACCAGTTGCAAGTCAAACGTCAGCAGAGATCCTCCGGGGATTGTATTTGTAGAATAAGGAGCAGTATAATCATTTATACCATATCCGCTTTGATAAGGGATATACAACATCCACCGCTCACCCGTCCGCATAAGCTGCAAAGCAGCTGTCCAACCGGCAACGACACCCGAAACTTCAAAATCCACGAATGAATCAAAAGCCGTAGGTTCTTTTACCGGAGGAATAGGTATATCACGGTCAATAGCACTATAACCGTCAAAGCAACCGTCGAATTCTTCGCCGTTCACATAAGTCCCATAATAATAAGCATTCACCTTTGAATGATAACCCGTATACAACGGACGTTCACCCGTCTCATTCTTCACAAGCTTTTTGCAATAGACATACTGAGCGCCTTCAGAAGTGCTTGCAGTCGTCTGTATGGCATACAGTTTCCCGAGTTCCATAGCATCGGCCTGCTCTGCTGTGGCGACATAGTTATCGCCGGTCAGCCTTCTTATCGAGTCAACAAAAGCCTCGCCGCGCTCTCTCCAGTTATCATACTTTCCAGCCTCTTCCACTTCTTCACAAGAGATAAAAGCACCCACCAGCAACAGCAGGAAAGGCAAAAACAAAAGGGACTTTTTCATTTACTATTTTATTATTTACTATTTACTATTTCAGTTTGTTCACGCACCAGTCCATTCCATAACCGATTTATTGCAACGTTTTCAGCAGCGATGTGATGCTTACGCGGTCTGCAATGATATTGTTCAGTTCCGAAATAGCTACACGCTCCTGCTGCATGGTATCACGATTACGCAAAGTTACACAATTATCCTCCAAAGTCTGATGGTCTACAGTTACGCAGTACGGAGTACCGATGGCATCCTGACGACGGTAACGCTTGCCGATGCTGTCTTTCTCATCATACTGGCAGTGGAAATGGAACTTCAGGTTGTCGATGATTTCGCGTGCCTTCTCGGGCAGGCCGTCTTTCTTCACCAACGGCATCACGGCCAGTTTCACCGGAGCCAGAGCAGCAGGCAATTTCAATACCACACGAGTTTCACCATTCTCCAGCTTCTCTTCACAATAGGAAGCAGACATGATGCTGAGGAACATGCGGTCTACACCAATCGAGGTCTCGATGACGTACGGGGTATAGCTTTCGTTGGTTTCAGGGTCGAAATACTTGATGTTCTTGCCGGAGAACTTCTCATGTTGGGACAAGTCGAAATTCGTACGGCTATGAATACCTTCCACTTCCTTGAATCCAAACGGCATCAGGAATTCAATGTCTGTAGCTGCATTGGCGTAGTGAGCCAGCTTGTCGTGGTCGTGGTAGCGGTAATGGTCGTCGCCGAAGCCCAGCGCCTTGTGCCATTTCAGACGGGTAGCCTTCCAGGTCTTGAACCAGTCGAGTTCCGTACCCGGTTTTACGAAGAACTGCATCTCCATCTGTTCAAACTCACGCATACGGAAAATGAACTGGCGGGCTACGATCTCGTTGCGGAAAGCCTTACCAATCTGAGCGATACCGAAAGGAATCTTCATACGACCGGTCTTCTGTACATTCAGGTAATTGACAAAAATACCCTGCGCTGTTTCCGGACGAAGATAAATCTTCATGGCACCATCGGCAGTAGAACCCATTTCGGTAGAGAACATCAAATTGAACTGACGTACTTCAGTCCAGTTCTTTGTACCACTGATAGGACAAACAATCTCTTCATCAATGATAATCTGACGAAGTTCATCCAAATCATTGTCGTTCAAAGCCTTGGAAAAGCGTTCATGCAGGGCATCACGCTTGGCCTGGTGTTCCAGCACACGACCGTTGGTGCTACGAAACTGAGCCTCATCAAAAGCATCACCGAATCTCTTGGCAGCCTTGGCCACTTCTTTGTTTATCTTCTCGTCATATTTGGCAAGCTGGTCTTCAATCAGCACATCGGCACGATAACGTTTTTTAGAATCGCGGTTGTCAATCAGAGGATCATTGAATGCGTCCACATGTCCGCTGGCTTTCCAGATAGTGGGGTGCATAAAGATAGCCGAGTCGATGCCGACAATATTTTCGTGCAGCAGCACCATACTCTGCCACCAATATTGCTTGATATTATTCTTCAACTCCACTCCCATCTGACCATAGTCATACACAGCTCCCAGTCCATCATAAATCTCGCTGGAAGGGAACACAAAACCATACTCTTTACAGTGCGATACTAATTTCTTAAAAACATCTTCTTGTGCCATTTTCTGTTGTATCTAAATTAATTTGAATCTTATTTTCAGCTAAAAAGCGCCACAAAGATAGGGATTTATATCGTAAGTAGGACACGGAGGGTATTAATTTATCTTATTCCACCTTTTGAACGGACGCACCGAAGCATAAAAATTACAATTCCCTATCGGTAGGATACGAACGTTTCTACACTTGAAAATAGATACAAGCATAAATACTTACCCTCATTACTTCCACCTACAAGAAGACATTAAATATTACATTTTACCCTTTCCAACCAGCCGATATGCTTCCCTGACCACTTCCTGCGGATAGCCGCACATCTCGATAATCCGGATGGCATTACGTTCCGTCACCGGTCCCGGCTTCAACTTATAATCAAAAGACAATGTATTGTCGGCAACACACTCACAAAAATGAAACAATTCATATTCGTCCTCAAGTAAGGAAGCCAGTTCGACATCGTGAGTGGAAGCAAACACAATACTGTTCTTGTGCGCCAAAGCAGACAGCACAGCTTTGGCTATAGCTATCCGTTCCACCGTATTCGTCCCCTTGAACAACTCGTCCAGCAGGAAAAACCGCCAACACTCCTTTCCGGCTTCCAGCATCTCTCGAACAATTTGCACCTCCTGCAGAAAGAAACTTTTTCCTTCCATCAGACTATCCTCCAGATGGATAGCAGAATATAATGCAGTATCCATAGGAAAACGGAAACTGCGGGCAAAACAAGTATGGAGCACTTGTGCGGAAAGCAGGTTAAGTCCGATGGCACGGATAAAAGTTGTCTTACCGGACATATTGGAGCCGGCAACAAGGACAGATTTGCCACAGAGTGTAATGTCATTAGGGATACAACGTTCTATAAGCGGATGATAAAGCCCTTCTGCATGAAACGTTTCACCCTCGCTGCAAGCTTCCGGTAAAACATAATAAGGCAGCCCATCCCGGAGTTCGGAAACAGAGCAAAGCACATCCACCAATCCGAAATAGCGGAAAACCTCTTCAATCTGTTCCTGTCTACCCCGCAATAGAAAGAAAGCCTTGGAAACCGGAATAACTTCCCGCAGAAAAAACACATTCACTATCTCGGTGAAGAAATAAGCGAAAATGGCGATGTCGCTCTCCAGTCTGATACTGAAACGGAAAGTGGAAAGTTTCTTTCGCAACGGATGCAATGCCTGCAAAGTCTTTTGGATATCCCGATGCACGGATGCACACAACGGAATCTGTGCCAACTTCTCCGCTTGCCTGAGCAACTGCCATAACTGAGGAATGGAAAAGAAATAGCCCTGAATCCGCGCCTTGCTGCGATAGTGCAGTACCATGTTCACCAATACCGATGTGCACAAAATCCCCAGAACATAAAGCGAAGACGTAATGTAAACTATTCCCAACAAAACAAAAGGCGCGAATTGCAAGATAGTCAGCAAACGGTAAAAGCGGCGGGAATACACGGGATGGGAAATGGAGAATAGCGATGCAATGGTATAAGCATCCGGCGTATCCAGTTTCCGCAACTCCGACCGGATTTCTGCACGCAACTCCTTGTCAGCAGAAAGCTTACGAATCACTTCCTCTTGTTCCGAAATCTCCGAAAGACGGTTGTAATGCAACACGTCGTAGAGGTACTGTCGGCCCACACAAGAAGAGGTACGGTCAGCCCATTCGAAAAAATCATCCAGATTGAGGTCATCCCAGGTTTTCTGCGACACCAAATGTTCTGTCTCCCTCGCCGACCGGTACTCGTGGTATAGCGATATATCCGAAAATGACTGTTCCATCAAAGAATTATTTGGAATGATGCACAAAAATAATGAAAAGATTGCATTCTATCTAATTTCCTTGCTGCTTTCCCTATATTATGTTTACTTTGCGAATACAAACACTTTTCATTACTTCACCATTAAAATTATAACAAGATGAAACACACTTTTTTCACATTGACACTGTTTTTACTGGCCTTACTGTCAACATCATGCGGAAACAAGAAAGTAGCATATCAGAATCCCCTGCCCATGGCCTTCGGAGACCCGTTCCTACTGAAAGCCTCCGACGGCAAATACTATATGTACGGAACGGGCGGAGTATCGAACGGTTTTAAAGTATACTCCTCCGATGACCTGGTGACATGGACAGACGAGGGTCCCATCTATCAAGGCGGCACCTCCGACTCATGGACCACCGACTGTTTCTGGGCACCCGAAGTGTATGAACGGGACGGCAAATACTACCTATGGTTCAGCGCCAACTGGAAGGAAAATCCCACTAAGGAGCAAGAGAACTTCCGTATCGGTGTAGCCGTAGCCGATAAGCCTACCGGCCCTTTCAAAGACCTGTTCAACCAACCGGTATTCGACCCCGGCTATCCTATCATCGACGCAAACATACTCTTTGACGATGCTTCCGGAAAGACCTACCTCTACTACTCCCGCTGCTGCTACAAACATGCCGTTGAAAGCGAAGTTTCAGCATGGGCTAAAGAAAAGGGCTGGTTTGACGAGATTGAGGAAAGTTGGATTTACGGCGTGGAACTGAAACCAGATTTCTCTGGTATCATCGGAGAACCGGTAGCACTGCTTTGCCCGCCCCAGACAATGGACGACCCTCAAGCGGAATGGGAGAACCGCTCGGTGACTTCACATGAAGTCAACAGACGCTGGACAGAAGGTTCGTATATCGTGAAGCACAAAAATCTTTACTATATGCTGTACTCTGCAAACTTTTTCGGAGGGAAAAATTATGCGGTGGGTTATGCTACCTCCCAGAACCCCTTAGGACCATTCACAAAAGCTGCCAACAATCCAGTGCTGCAAAAGGATACAGAGCAAGGCGGCATCGTGACCGGAACCGGACATTGTATGCTCATCGATATTCACAACCGCCTCTACTGTGTCTATCATGGACGCACCGAAACCACTGGTGACGAACGAATGGTATTCATCGACCTCATAGACATCCAACCAGACGGGAAACTGGTGGTCTACGGACCGAATACGGATTTACAGAAAATCACATATTAAAGCTATCAGGCGCAGACTGTACAGCATTTCACGGTTCATTATTCCCTGTGGCTCTCCTATACATTCCGCGCCTGATGAAAATTAAAAAGGACATATCCATACACAACAATCCGCTCCATATTTGTTCCTGACTTCAATTCTATTTTCACCGGTATCCAATACAATGCCTTTCCATTCCAGTACATTTACGGAATCAGGTTTTGCAGTCCCATATGCTTTGCCATTGATATACAATTTGGCAGCTCCGCTATTGCTGAATACTTGCACACCAACGATTTTGCGGGTTCTGTTTACCAATCGTTTTCCTGCGATATATACAAACTTATCTTCTTGATTCCAGTTTGCCTTATAAAAGTAAAAGGCATCTTTCTTTATTTTCCGGTCGTAAGTCACCAGCCCCTTATCGTTGCGTCCCATAATGGATCCCTCCCTACGGCCTGCCGCCGAAAAGTCGAACATGCACCAGATGAAGTTGCACCACAAGAATTCGCGTTCCTGAAGCTGTTTCCAATTCTCCACATGATAATAAGTCTGCCAGTTTTCGGGATGCCATTGCCCCCACGGTTCCGGATGCCTCAGCGAGTCCTCCTGCTGGAATACGCATGCCCCGGCACCATACTCGCTGATGCCCATCTTCCGCTCCGGATGTGCTGCATGCTCGCGGTCTATCCAGCGCCCCATGTCATCCATGTTGTCGCCATACCAGCCGAAATACTTGTTGAAAGCAATCAGGTCGGTGAATCCGTTGAAGTCGTCATCCTGATTACTGGCTCCCATAGTGGGACGGCTCGGGTCCAACTGACGGGCCAAAGCATGAAGCTCTGCCGCCATACGCGAAGGACGGTCCAGCCAACCGGAATTTATCTCATTGAACAGCCCCCAGAACAAAATGCAGGGGTGATTGTAGTTCTGTAAAATCAGTTCCTTCAATTGCAGGCGCAAGTTTTCATCATAAGCAGGATTATTCACATAAACATTGACAAAAGGAATCTCAACCCATGCCACCAGTCCCCGCTTGTCCATCTGTTGATGCATGTATTTGGCTTGCGGATAGTGGCAAAGACGCACGGCATTGCATCCCATTTCCTGCATCAAGTCCAAATCTTCGTCATGGTCTTGCGGATAAAATGCCGAAGCGCGTTCCGCCCTGTCCTGATGCCGGTTCACGCCATTCAAACGATAAGGCTTTCCATTCAGAAAGAAACCTTTTTCCGCATCGGCATGAAAGTAGCGGAAACCTATCTCTTCTTCGCGGCGGTCTATCTCTTTCCCATCCTTACGCAATATCACCACTCCTTTATATAAATAGGGGTCCTTCACTCCATCCCACAAATGAGGCCTTTCAAGCACCATGTCCATCACCACCTTTTTATCCTCACCCACCTCTGCACTGGCAACACGGCAAAGCAACTTTTCCTTGTCATATAGTTGAAACTCCACCTCGCAACCGGTCACAGTAGTTTCCCTTGCCGAAAGCAGTGCTTCAATTTTCAAATGGGCCTTTTTCTCCGATACATCGGACTGAGTGAAGAATACACCTGAAGAGGCATAATAAGCAGGTTCTATGCAGACATCCTCCGTTACCAGCAGCTCCACTCCCCGATACAACCCGCCAAACATATTGAAGTCACCGCAAATGGGAGCGATATCCATAGTCTGAGCATTGCTGACACGAATTTCCAATACACTTTCTTTTCCCGGAACCAAGAAATCAGTCAGTTCTGCTACAAATGCCGTATAACCACCTTTATGTTGCATCACAAAATAATGGTCGATAAAAATGTCGGCAACCGTCTGTGCAGCCATCACTTTCAAGAAAAAACGTTTGCCCCGATAATGGGCAGGAACAGACAACTTACGACTGTAATTGCATAATCCCCTATAATAATCGGCATTGCCAAACATGCCATCGCCCGCATTCCAAGTGTGAGGCAAAGTAACCTTCACTATTTCCGAAGCAGGTGCCTGAAAACCCCGGTGGAAATTCCATCCTTCATTCAGTGGAATCACCTCTACGGCAAATACACATGTTGACAATATTCCCAAAGAGAATAAAAATAAAATGATGAATCTGTTCATTTTCGATAAAGTATTAGAAGGTTAATCATATTGGCAGGAACCAGTCCTTCCCTGCAAAGGTATGAAATAAATGTTGAATAATAAATGAGAAAAACACTTCAAGACACGCAAGACAACAAACGGATGACATGTTTAAGACTTATACGACCGCGATGCAACATTACAGACCTATTAATGCAACATATTTACGTTTATTTAAATAAGATATTGCTATCTTTGAGAATTCAATTTCAGATTATATAGTATGTCTTTTACAAACTATTTACACAAATTAGTGTTCCCCCTCATTATTCTGTTACTGGCTTATCTGCCGTTAGCAGGACAAACTCCGTATGTATTTCGCCATCTGAAAGTAGAAAACGGGCTTTCAAACAATAACGTAAAAACCATATTGAAAGACTGTGAAGGCTTTTTATGGATAGGGACCGCCAATGGATTGAACCGATACGACGGATATAGCTTTAAAGTGTATCAACCCAAAGAAAAAGACATCCATTCTTTATTGTCTAACGACATCTGGAACTTACAGGAAGACGGTTTGGGCAATTTGTGGATTGGAAGCGAGGCAAGATATTGTATATACGACCGAGACAAAGACAACTTCATTACCGATATTCCCTCATACCTCCTTAAAATAGGCATCCAGATAAATGGTACCTACAAAGTACATGTTGACAAAAGACACAATTTATGGGTACTGCAAGGCCAAAATGCTTTTTACTTCAATTTTTCTCATAAAACCCTTAAAACATTCAAAATAGAAAACTTTCCAGAAGAAACTCCGGAACTGAGTATCAGCGATGATGGTGAAAACCTATATCTTCTTTGGAATTCGACCTTATTGAAACTAGAGAACAACGCAAAGAAATGTAAACGGGTAGATAACATCAGCTTACCCTCCAACTCTATTATCGAAAAGCACATATACATTGATTATCATGGAGGCATCTGGCTATATTCATATACCGATGAACAAATATTCTATAAGAAAAACATAAAATCGGAATGGAACCAAATCAATCTCCATTCTAAAATAGAGACAAAAAGTAATGCGGTAAGGAGCATACTGGATGACTCGAACGGACATGTCTGGATAGGAACGGACCATAAAGGAGTATTCATTTATGACTACGTAAATGATAACCTTGTCAACCTCCTGAATACCCCTATGTCTTCCACATCCCTTGCTTCCAACAGAATAAATACAATCTACCGTGATGATTCAGGCGTCATTTGGTTAGGAAATTTCAAAAAAGGAGTTTCTTATTATCACGAAAGCTTCCATGAATTTATTGATACCCAGCATAAAGAATGTGGTGATATAGCCTCCATTTTAGAGGATAAGGCCGGAAACATTTGGCTGGGAACAGATGGGAACGGACTTTATGTAAAAGAAAAGCAAAAAGGATTTGCCATTCGCAAACTATCCATCCCCGACATAGCCATCATCAGTCTTCTCGAAGACCATAAAGGACGGATTTGGGCAGGAAGTTATCAAGACGGATTGTTCTGCTATGAGAACAACAGTATTCGCCATTTTACTCCAGAGAACAGCCAACTGCCATACAGTGGCGTATGGAGTATGAAGGAAGACCGATATGGAAACTTATGGATAGGTTATGTACTGGAAACTTTGGTTTGTTTTAATCCGGACGCAAATACTGCGACAAGTTATCTACTACCTGATGGGAATAATATCAATGTACTCAATATCTGTTATGACTATGGAGACAAAATGTATATTGGGACTACATACGGACTCTGTGTAATGGACATCGTGACGAGAAAACCCGAAATGATTTATGCCAATCGAAAAGAGACACAGCCATTCAAGCAGCTCTTCATTTCCACTGTATTCAAGGACGACAGAGATATATTGTGGTTAGCCCATAAACAAGGATTGACTGCCTGGGACTTAAAAAATGATTCACTACACTGGTTCGACGTAAACAACGGATTGTGTGACAATCTCATTAACAGTATAACCCAAGACAATCATGGTAACATGTGGCTTGCAACAAGTAACGGATTGTCTATATTGGAAGTAACCCCAGACACCCAGGAAGGAGTAGACTTTTCTTTCAAGAATCTTTCTACCAGAGACGGATTGCCAGAAAATCATTTCAACTCCCATTCCGCTTGTAAATTGTCCAGCGGAGATTTACTGCTGGGAGGCACCAGTGGCTATACATCTATAAATCCGAACAAGCTGACCGAAAAGAGCCGACCGCTGGCAAAGGTGTATTTTACAAATCTGACCATTGGCAATCAACATATAGAAGTAGACTCAATATATGAAGGGCGTAAACTATTAACAACTGTACTTGGCAGAACCCCATCATTGTCTGTCAGATATGACGATTATTTAATCTCCATCGAATTTGCCGCAGGCGATTTGCTGAATGCTGATAAAATAAGATATGCCTATAAACTGGAAGGATTAAATACCCAATGGTACTATACAAACGAGAACAAAATAGCTTTCACCACCCTTCCTCCTGGCAATTACAAACTATTGATTAAAGCTTGTAACAGTGACGGTATATGGAATGACGAAGCTAGTGAGTTGAATATAACCGTTTCATCTCCAATATATTTATGTAATGTTGCTATCATCTTATACATATTGTTTGCCATTGGTATAATATCCTATGTAATATACCGATTCAAAAAGCATCACAACATAAGACTGGAGCAACAACGAGCAAAACTGGAGCAAGAACAAAAGTTGCTCCTGAATGAGATGAAGCTAAAGTTCTTTACAAATATAAGCCATGATTTACGTACACCACTGACGCTTATCATTAGCCCGTTACAAATGTTATTGTCAGAAACCCTGGATGACGGAATACGCAAAAAACTAAATACAATCAATAAAAATGCACAACAATTACTTACATCGATAAACTCTCTGCTTGATTTCCGGAAACTGGATGTAGGAGCCGAGACAGCTCATTACAAATCGGGAGATATTGTCAACTTTATCCGCGAGATTTGCAGTACTTTTCAAGAGTATGCTCTTGACCATACCATCAGCTTCTGTTTCATGTGCGAAGTAGAAAACCTGAACATGTCCTTCGATCCGGTTAAAATAAAAAAAGTAATGAACAACTTGTTGTCCAATGCCTTCAAATACACTCCTGATAAAGGAGAAATCAATGTACATCTTTATCGCGAAGATGACAATGTATGCATCTGTGTGGCAGACAACGGACAAGGTATCATAGACAAAGACAAGAAACATATCTTCGAACGTTTTTATCAGGTGCAACAAACTTCGGAAAAAACCGGCAGTGGAATCGGCCTGCATATTGCAAACGAATATGTACATCTACACAAAGGAACAATCTCCGTTACAGACAATTTTCCTAAAGGTTCCGTATTTACCGTTAAATTGCCTATCGTCACATATGCCAGTGAAAAGGAGGAATTACTTCCGGAACTGCTAAACAATGACAAAGCTCCGAATGAACTTCCCGTTCCAAATGCGGAAGAATTGCGGTATACCATCTTGTTGGTGGACGACAACAAGGATTTCTGTAGTTTCATGTCTGAATACCTGTCCGATGAATACGCCATACAGGTTGCCTACAATGGAGCAGAGGCATTGAAGATATTAGAAAAAAACAGTGTCAATATTGTAATAAGCGACATCATGATGCCAGTGATGAATGGAACAGAGCTATGTCGGCAAATCAAAACAAACATGCAATGGTCCCACATTCCCGTTATATTGCTTACAGCCCGTATGGCAGAAGAATACAAAAGTGAAGGATTTGAGCAAGGAGCCGATGACTATATCGTAAAGCCTTTTGACTTCAAATTACTAAAGCTGCGCATCAGGAAATTTATTGAATGGACAGAAAAAAGCCATCGTAAATTCAGTCAGAAAATAGAAGTGACACCTAATGAAATAACAATCACTCCACTAGACGAACAATTTATTGAAAAAGCTATCAAAATAGTAGAAGAGCGCATGAGTGATTCCGACTTCTCTGTGGAAATGTTAGGAGCAGAATTGGGGTTGAGTCGTAGCCATCTCTACAAAAAGCTGATGTGTATCACCGGTAAAGGTCCGGCAGAATTCATCCGGATTATCCGTTTGAAGCGCAGTAAGCAACTTCTAAAGGAAAGCCAGAAACAAATTGCAGAAATTGCCTATGAGGTGGGATTCAGTTCTCCAAAAAGGTTCACTGTAAACTTCAAGAATGAATTTGGAATATCACCATCTGATTACATCCGCAGTCTAAAATGATAACTTGAAACATAAAGGTATGTTATTTGAGACATGATAGACCTATGCTATTATGATAACTTTCCATATTTGCAGTAGCTTTTAATAACAGTTATTTTTAAATCTTAAATTAAAGTATTATGAAGTTACACGCAAATGTATGCTCTCAATGGGAATGGACAAAATTGAGACAATTGCTTGTTATCGTGTTACTAGGTTTGGGTATTGTTTCCACGTATGGACAAACCAAAACAGTATCCGGTATCGTTAAATCAGAATCGGGCGGTGAGCCACTTGTAGGAGCCACCGTCAAAGTGAAAGAAACCAATACGGGCGGCATTACCGACATCGACGGCCGTTACACCATCCAGGCAAATCTGGGACAAACATTGATAGTCTCTTACATCGGCTACCGCACCAAAGAGGTGAAAGTAGAGCGCACCATCCGCATCGACATACTGCTGCAAGAAGACAATGAGATGCTGGACGAAGTAGTAGTAGTGGGATACGGTACGATGAAACGCAGTGACCTGACCGGTTCCGTAGTCAGCGTGACGGGTGACGAACTGAAAAAGTCCGTAGTCACCTCGCTCGACCAAGCTTTGCAAGGACGTGCCGCCGGTGTGCAGGTGACCCAGAATTCCGGAACTCCGGGTGGCGGTATCTCGGTCAGCATCCGTGGTATCAACTCCTTGAACGGCAACGAACCGCTCTACGTTATCGACGGTGTAGCCATCTCAGGCAACAACACCAGCAACAGCAGCGTGCTCAGTTCCATCAACCCTGCAGACATCGTTTCCATGGAAGTATTGAAAGATGCATCGGCCACAGCCATCTATGGTAGCCGCGCCTCCAACGGTGTAGTACTCATCACCACCCGTCAGGGCGAAGAGGGCAAAACGAAGGTCTCCTACGAAGGTTACTATGCCTTGCAACAGCTTCCCAAGAAACTGGAAACACTGACACTCCCCGAATATGCAGTTTACCAGAACCTCCGCGCCGCCACCATCGGCTTCGGTGCACGCGAAGAGTTCAAAGACCCCTCACTCCTCAGCCGCGGTACCGACTGGCAGAATGAAATCTTCCGCACTGCCCCGATGCACAACCATCAGATAAACATCTCCGGAGGTTCGAAGAGCATGAAATACTCGCTCTCCGGCGGCTACATGCAGCAAGACGGTATTGTATTCGGTTCGGACTTTGAGCGTTTCTCTTTCCGCGTCAACATGGACAACGACATCAACAAGTGGCTCACCACCGGCTTGCGCGCCTCCGTAGCCCGTACACAGCAGACCAACAACGTAGACGGTTCGGGTGCCATCTACAATGCCCTAAACCAGCTCCCCGAAGTGCCTGCCCGCAACCCGGACGGCAGTTTCGGCATGCAGACGGAGAACATGTATGGAACTTACTTCTCCAACCCCCTCTCCGACCTTATCCAAAACGAAAACTATAGTCGCAACACACAAGTCTATGTCAACGCCTTTGCCGACATCAAGCTGTGGAAAGGACTCGTATTCCGCACGGAATATGCCGCCAACTTCAATTACAGCAACGACTATAAGTTTACCCCCTCCTACGACTACGAGCACTTCAAGCAGCAGTCGTCAGCAAGCCGTGGAGCCGGCAACGGAAGCAACTGGACATTGAAAACTTACTTTACTTATAATAATACCTTCGGCAAACACGGCCTCTCTGCCATGCTGGGACACGAAGCGCAAGAAAACAAGTACGAGTCGCTGAGCGGCAGCCGTACCAACTTCCTCTTCAACTCCGTACACGAACTGGATGCGGGTGATGCCACAACAGCAAAAGCCAACAGTTCCCGTGGTTCATCCGCCATCGAATCATACTTCGGCCGTCTGAACTACAACTACAACGACCGCTACTTGCTGACCGCTACGCTCCGTGCCGACGGTTCGTCTTCGTTTGCCAAAGAAAGTCGTTGGGGTTGGTTCCCTTCGGTAGCATTGGCTTGGAAAGTCAACAACGAAGCTTTCCTCAAAGATGTGGAAGCCATCAACTCACTGAAACTCCGCCTGGGTTGGGGTGTAGTAGGTAACCAATGGGCGGGTTCCTATGCCTACGGCGTCACCATGGCTTCGGCAGCCTCCATCTGGGGTACTGGTTTCTATGCAGGCAACTATCCTAATCGTGAACTGAAGTGGGAAGAAACAAACTCCTTCAATGTAGGACTCGACCTCGCCCTCTTCAACAACCGCATAGAGTTCATCGCCGATGCTTATTACAAGAAAACGGACAATCTGCTGATGCAAGCTTCTCTTCCTACCTACGTAAGCGGTCTGATTCGTGCACCGTGGGTCAATGCCGGTGCCATGACCAACAAAGGTGTAGAATTTACCCTGAACACGCACAACATCCAGACACGTGATTTCACCTGGACCTCAGGACTCACCTTCTCCATCAACCACAACGAAGTGACGAAGCTCTACTCCGAATCATCCGCTATTTCGGGAATCAACGGTTCGGAAACACTGACCTACACCATGGTGGGCGAACCGGTCGGGCAGTTCTACGGCTATAAAGTAATCGGTATGTTCAAGGAAGAAGGAGATTTCTACAAGAAAGGTGCCGACGGCAACTTCCTGCTCGACGAAACGGGCAACCGCATCCAAGTAGCCATCCCGAAAGACCAGACCATCGGCAAATCGGGCATCTGGGTAGGTGACTACATCTATGAAGACCGCGACAACAACGGTGTAATTGATGAGAAAGACCGCACGTTCCTCGGCAATCCGGCACCCAAATTCACGTTCGGCTTCAACAACTACCTTTCTTATAAAGGATTTGACCTCAACATCTTCCTGAACGGCTCGGTGGGCAACAAGGCTATCAACCTGATTCGCCGCACCTTCACCGATCCCATGCGTAACAGCAACCTGCTGAAAGAAGCTACCGGCATTGCCCAAATCGCCATGCACGACCCCGAAGTGGGCGACGAGGTACTTTCCAATGTTTACGTGGCCAACGCCGATGCAGCCAAAGTACAACGCATCACTACCAGTAGCGCCAACGACAACAACCGTATCTCCGACCGCTTTGTTGAAGACGCTTCCTACCTCCGCATAAAAAACATCTCGCTGGGGTACACCTTCCCACAGAAATGGTTGCGCCGTTTGCAGATAGACCATCTGCGCCTCTACGTCAACATCCAGAACCTCTGTACCATCACAGGCTACAAAGGCTACGATCCCGAAATAGGCGCTTTGAACTACAATGTATTGCTACGTGGTGTGGACGATGCGCGCTATCCTTCGCAACGTATCTATACATTTGGCCTTAACTTCAATTTCTAATGAGCCAGACAAATCATTTATCATTTAAAATCTCAATATAGTTATGAAACACAGATTTCTAACCCTTATATCATCGCTCCTTCTGCTTACGGCATGCAGCGACTCATTTTTGGAACGTGCTCCCGAAGGAAACTACGTAGATGTGACATACTACACTTCCGACGATGCACTCGAACAAGCCACTGCACCGCTTTACAACCGTGCATGGTTCGACCTCAACTCCCGCGCCATCGTGCCGCTGGGCAGTAACCGTGCCAACGATAACTTCAGTCGCTGGGGAGCTCCCGAGTTCACCAACTTCAAGGTGACAGCCCTGAGCGAAAACCTTGCCAATGCATGGACAGGTTTCTACTCGGTCATTACAATGGCCAATGCAGTTATCAGTGATGTGCAGACCAAATGTAGCAACAGCGTAAGCGAACGTGCCAAGCGCACAGCCATTGCCGAAGCCCGCCTGATGCGTGCTTGTGCCTACTTCTACATGGTTCGCCTCTGGGGACCGGTTATCATCATCGAAGACAACGACAAAGTGGTTGCCAATCCCATGCAACCGCTCCACCGCGAAGAAGATGTGCTGGAACTCGTTATTCGTGACCTCACTTATGCAGTCGAGAATCTTCCTGAAGTGGCAACCGCCAAAGGACGTGTCAACGCATGGGGTGCAAAAGGCATGCTTGCCAAAGTCTACCTCGCCCGCTCAGGCTGGAAAGGAGGCACACGCGACAACGCCGACCTGGAGAAAGCCAAGGAACTGGCCGCTGACGTGATAAACAACAGCGGCATCAGCCTTTACGAAAACTATGAAGACCTCTTCAAGTATAAGCACAACAACAATCCCGAATCGCTCATTGCCATGCAGTGGGTGCCACTGGGTGATTGGGGCGTATGCAACACTCTGCTTGCCGACCTCGCCGGCAACAGCAAGATGACCGGCGGTGTAAACGTATGGAGCAGCTATCAGGCAAGTATAGATATGCTCCAGCAATATGAGTTGGGCGACACTATCCGCCGCAACGCCACCTTCTGCACACCGGGTACATACTATTCATACATCTGCATTGCCGACGGTGGTTATACTTACGACGGCGCCACCTCTTGCATTAAAAAAGGTGTACCGGGCGGTCCGGACGACGACAACGACGGTTATATCCAGTCCATGAACTCTCCGCTCAACACCTACATCCTACGCCTTGCCGATGTTTACCTGACCTATGCCGAAGCTTGTCTGGGCAACAGCGAAGAACTGGCCGGTGGTCCCGGCCTGGAAGCATTGAACCAAGTGCGCGACCGTGCACGTATCCCCCGCAAGGAACGCGTAACCTTCGAAGACATCATTCGCGAACGCCGCGTAGAGTTCTCGATGGAGTATTGTAACTGGTATGACATGGTATCGTGGTATCACTGGAAACCCGACTACATGCTGAATTACTTCCAGAACCAACACCGCGGCTACACAGTAGACCTCATCGTGAAAGACGAAGACGGTTACCTCCACTTCGGCAAGAAAGAAGGCGACACTTTCCTCGAAGGCATAGAAAATTGGCAGGAACCGGGCGAGAACATCGAAATCCACCACGGCAACATCCTGATGCCTTATCCGGAAAGCGATGTCATCCAGAATCCGCTACTGAACGAAGAACCGGTAGCATACGAATTCAGTGAATAAACCAAGTTATACATTCATTATCTCAAATAACGACTTTAATATGAAATATATACATTTTCCTTTTGTGTTGCTCACCATCCTGTTGGCATGCAACCTTTTCACCGCCTGCAACGATGACGAGGGCGGCGGTGTTCCCGTAATCCACCACATCCGTCTTGTCGACCCAGAGAAGGCCGACAGTACGTTCACCGATGTAAATCCGGGCACCATGATTGTAGTCATCGGCGAAAATCTGAATGATGTGCGGAAAGTGTTCATCAACGAACAAGAAGTTTCGTTCAATAGCAACTACGGCACTTCCACCAGTCTCATCCTCACTATCCCCGGCGAATTGCAACTGACGGGTGCCAACCCCGAACTGAAAGGCGAACTGCGTATCGAGACCTCGCACGGCATTGCCACGTACTCCATGCATGTACTCTCGCCCGCACCCTACATCACCCGTGTAGCCACAACCTTCCCCGTGGAGACGGGCACGCCTCTGCGCATCGTGGGCGGTAACTTCTACGAAATTCAGCGCGTTTATTTCACCACTGCCGTGGACGACATCACCAATGCACCTGTTTCGGTAGAAGTAACGGACTACACGGTAAACAAGAACTTTGACGAAATATCATTCAATGCTCCCGCAGGCCTGATTGATGAAGGCAGTCTGGTAGTGGAGTGCTATACCGCATCCGCATTTACTCCCTTCCGTCGCACAGCCCTCCCACCAAGTATCAGCAAGGTAAGCTCCATGATGCCTATCACGGGTACCACAGTTACCGTACTGGGACAGAATTTTATGGATATCGTCTCCATCACAATGGGCAATCGCTCGGTAGATCTCTCTACTGTTACCGTAAGCGAAGCTAACGATATGCTTACCTTTACCATGCCGCGTGCACCGCAAGGCACTTGCTCACTCGCCATTACCACAATGGGCGGTACTGCCGAAGTTCCGGGCTTCTATCCTTTGGAGAATATAGTATTGAACTATGACAACATCGGTTGGTTCTCCTGGGGCGGGCAAGCTGTACCCGTCACTGCCGACGGTACAGCAGCTCCTTTCTTCTCGGATGGTAAATGCTACAGCATATCAGGGGAACTTTCAGCATGGAATTACTGGTGGGGCCAATTGCAGAACGGTGCCGTATGGGGCATCGACGCAGCCTTCCTGCCTACTAATACACCGACTTCCGAACTGGCTTTGCAATTCGAATGTTTCGTAGCAGTAGAATATGGTGAAGGTCCTGTCTTCCGCATCTACCTAAAAGGGAATGAGGCTCACAACTACACGAACTATCGTCCGGTGAGTGATTTCACCGGGAAAACCGAAGTAGGTCAATGGATGCAGTGCAGCATTCCACTTTCCGAACTGGTAGACGAAGCCACTTGGAGCGAGTTCCAAAAACGTGACGGTGACGAGTTGGCACTCCAGATGACAAACCCCAGCGAAAACGGTCCGTACAACATCGAAATGTATTTTGATAATTTCCGAGTTGTCAAGATACAATAATTCAATAATTTGAATTAAAATCGGGCACGGGATTACACAAAGTGACACCTTCTTTTAAACTCTTAGACGCTGATTCAATTGAATCAGCGTCTAAAAATAAATACACCGAAATTATTAAAACGAAAATTCACCGATACCATGACACAAATCTTCAAGAAAACCTTATTAACCAGTCTGGTTCTATTTCTGATGACAGCTTGCTCTGACGATAAAAAAGAACTGAAAATCATCGTAGAACCTACCTCCTTCCATTTTGAACAAACGGGAGGTAGCAGGAAATTCGGTATCACACCCAATAAACCAGCCACTTTCCAAAGTTCGGAAGCATGGTGCAAAGTAACCTCGGAAAGCAGCACTCCCGTACAAGCAATCTATAACATAACCGTAGAACCCAACACCACGCCCGACGTGCGCAACGCCACCATCACCGTCAGCGTAAAGGAGCACGTACAAGAAATCAACGTGGAGCAGGCAGCCTATATCCAAAGCGATGAACCGGAAAAATACACTGTACGCGAGAACCTCACGACTCACCAACTGATTAACGAAATGGGACTGGGCATCAACCTGGGCAACACGCTGGATGCTGTAGGCGACTGGATAGACCCAAGCTGCATTCTCAATTACGAACAAGCATGGGGAAGTCCCGTTATCACACAAGAAATCATTGAAGGATATGCCAAAGCGGGCTACTCATCCCTGCGTATACCGGTCAGCTGGGGCAATCTGCTGTCCGACGACTTCAAGGTGCATCCCGACCTGATGGACCGCGTAGAGAAAATCCTGAACTGGACCCTCGACTGTGGTATGGTGGCTATCATCAATATCCACCACGAAAACGAATGGATTAAACAAGTACCCACCGACAGCAAAGCAAAAGAAAAATTCACTTCCATCTGGAAACAGATATGCGAACGCTTCGAGAAGTACGGCGACCATTTATTGTTCGAGCCAATGAATGAAATCGGGTACGATGAAATTTGGACCCCGTGGAGCGGTAGTGAAGCCGACAAGGCAAAGGCACTGGGATACGTGAACGACCTCAACCAGCTCTTTGTCGACATAGTAAGAAACAGCGGCGGTAACAACGCCAAACGTCATCTGTTGGTGGAAATCTACAACACCAACTTGGAGTATGCCTACGATCCCTTGTTCAAGATGCCGAACGATCCCGCCAATCGACTTGCTCTTACTGTGCATTACTATACTCCCGCAGACTTTGCCATACTGGGTGGAGGTGAGGTTGTCGACTGGGGTGTAGGCCGAGAAAGCTGGGGAACGGAAGCTGACTTCAAGGAACTGAACGACAATATGGACCTACTAAAGAAGAATTGCGTAGACAAAGGAATCCCCGTCATCGTAGGCGAATATTGCGCCGAGTCCAAAAACAGAACAAAGGAAGTGATAAGGCTCTTCTGTGTTTCTGTAACCGAGGCCATCTACTCGCGCGGTATGTGCCCGATGCTCTGGGACACTCCTCCGGGGGGACAATACAACCGACAGACTTGCCAGTTTGACGATCCTCTCTTCTTAGAAGAGATGATGGCTATTCCGGTTAAATATCCACGGAATTAAACAAATATTCATAATCAATAATCAAATAAAAATGAACAGAATCAGCACTTGTTTCGCCAGCCTATTGCTTTCTTGTGCATTGACGGCACAAGCACAGCAATATCAACTGAATTCACCGGACGGAAAACTAATTGTCAACATCGAAGCCGGGAAAAACCTCAACTGGGCGATTGCCCACGACGGTACCAGCGTTCTTTTGCCTTCGGACATTGCCATGCAATGCACGGAAGCTGAGGGAAAGCCCATTGCTTTCACCTTCGGCAAAGATGTGAAGGTGACCAAAGCTACCCGCACTTCCGTCGACACTTCCTTCCCCACTCCTTTCTACAAAAAGGCGAGTGTGAAGGACACTTATAACCAACTCACTCTGAAATGCCGTAACGGCTATAGCATACAGTTCCGCGCCTACGACGACGGAGCCGCCTATCGTTTTGTTTCCGAACTGCGCAAACCTTTCTGCGTGAAGGACGAGATTGCCGAGTTCAACTTCGACCGCGATTACCACGCTTTCGTGCCCTATATTAACGACAATCGCGCCGGCGAGCGTTACTGCTACTCCTTCGAGTCCTACTACGATGAGGCCCCCCTCTCTCGCATGTACAAAGACTCGCTTGCCATTACTCCGCTGATGGTAGAACTGGAGAACGGAAAGAAAGCCGTCATTATGGAAGCCGGATTGTCCAACTATCCCGGCATGTTCCTCACTGCCAACCCACAGATGCCCCACGGAGTGAAGGCAGAATTCGCCCCCTATCCACTGGAAACAGTCATCGGAGGCTATGACCGCTTGAACCTCGTCCCTACCAAACGTGCCGACGTTATCAGCAAGCCCAACAATGCCCCCTACTTCTGCCCCAACGGGCGTCCCACAGGGAAACAGACCTATCCTTGGCGTGCCGTGCTTGTTGTTACCCACGACACACAACTCGCCAACAACGACATGATGCAACGCCTCGCACCCGAATGCCGCATCGCTGACACATCCTGGATTAAACCCGGAAAAGTGGCATGGGACTGGTGGAATACTTGTAACCTGACCGGCGTGGACTTCAAGGCAGGCATGAATACGCCCACCTATAAGAAATACATCGACTTTGCCGCCGAAAACCAGCTGGAGTATATCATCATCGACGAAGGTTGGAGCGGAAAGGAATCATTAATGGAAGACATCAGTCCCGAAATCAATCTCGAAGAACTGGTGGCATACGGCAACCAAAAGGGCATAGGCATCATCCTCTGGGCAAGCTGGCGCAATCTTACGGGAGGAGGCGACATCTCCCCTGCCGTGGAACAAGTTATCAGCCACTACGCACAAATGGGAATCAAAGGTTTCAAAATTGACTTCTTCGACCGCGACGACCAACTCGCCATCTCTTCTACCGAACAACTCGCAGCATGTGCCGCCAAGCATCACATGTTGCTTGACCTACACGGACTGAAACCCTTCGGCATCCAGCGCGCCTATCCCAACATCCTCAACTTTGAAGGTGTGAAAGGACTGGAAAACAGCAAGTGGGAGCCCATCGTGAACGGTGCACCCTTGCATGACTTCCCGCGCTACGACGTTACCGCCCCCTATCTGCGCCAACTCGCCGGTCCGATGGACTATACGCCGGGAGCTATGGTAAATGCCACCCGTTCCCTGTTCCGCTCCGTCAACGACCACCCCATGAGTCAAGGTACACGTGTACACCAGATGGCTATGTACACCGTCTTCGAAGCACCCTTGCAGATGCTTGCCGACAGTCCCAGCAAATACATGAAGGAACAGGAATGCACCGACTTCATCGCCAAGGTTCCCACTACCTTTGACGAAACCATTGCTCTTGATGGTAAAATAGCCGAATACATCACGATAGCACGCCGCAAAGGAAACACTTGGTTTGTAGGCAGCATGACCAACTGGACTCCGCGTAGCTGCACCATCGACCTCTCCTTCCTCAGCGAAGGCAACTACGAAGCCGAAATCTTTGCCGACGGCATCAATGCCGACCGTGAAGCTACCGACTATAAAAAAGAAGTACGCATCGTCACTGCCAAAGACAAACTCAATGTACAACTGGCACCCGGCGGTGGATGGACAGCACGAATTACAAAAAAATGAATCTGAGAAAACTGTTTCTGCCATTGTGTTCAGTAGCCTTGTGCCTGCAATCCTATGCACAAGACAAATCCTTCCTTAAGGATATGCTCTGGTATATAGACAACCCTTCTGTATTTGAAAAAGGACAAGAGGAAGGACACGCTTGGCATATGCCCGAAAAGAGCATGCTACTGAATGGGACATGGAAGTTTTTCTGGTGCGATACACCGGAAGGGATACCTGCACACTTTTTTAACCCCGAATTCCCGGATAAGCAATGGGGCGACATCAAAGTTCCCTCAAACTGGGAAATGCAAGGTTATGGTGACAAGCTGTTCAGAAATGTATCTGCTCCCTTCGGGGTGAATCCACCACATGCTCCCAAAGAGTATAACCCTACCGGACTATACCGGCGAACATTCAAGGTACCTGCAAGTTGGGCAGCAAAAGACCAGATATTTTTAAGGTTCGAGAAAGTGGCATCCGCTTCTTTTGTATGGGTCAACGGTCATGAAGTGGGCTACAATGAAGGAGCACAAGAACCTGCCGAATACAACATCACTCCTTATTTGAAGCCGGGCGAAAACACGCTGGCTGTCTGTGTACTAAAGTATTCGGACGGCTATTACCTGGAAGGACAAGATTATTGGCGACTGGCCGGAATCTTTGACGACGTATGGTTGTACGCCACACCTGCTGTCAGGATATTCGACTGGCAAGTAATCACAGAGTTTGATAATACGTATACCGATTCGCAGTTAAGTATTCAGGTAAAAATCAAGGACTACCAAAAGAAGCCAAATGAGAATTATGGATTGAAAGCTTACTTAAAGGATAAAAACGGCAAGATTATCTGTAACTTTTCCGCAGCTCCATTTGAAATGGACGCTGCGGAAAAGACAATACAGTTGCATACCTTGGTACAAGAACCCCGGAAATGGACAGCCGAGACACCCGAGCTTTATACGCTCGGTCTGGAATTATCCAATCCGGCCGGTCTGCAGAAAGACAAGATAGAAACGGTCATCGGATTCAAAAAGACGGAAATCAAAGACGGTGTTTTTTATCTTAACGGTATCCCACTGAAAGTCAATGCACAAAATTCGCACATGCAGCATCCCGAAGAGGGACATGTCATGGACGAAGCCACCATACGCAAGGATTTTGAATTGTTGAAACAGTTTAATTTCAATGCCGTACGTACCTCTCACTATCCTCCGGTGAATAAGTATTTGGAACTGGCCAATGAATACGGGCTTTATATCATAGACGAGGTGGGCGATGAAGCCCATGCCTCGGAATGGATTTCAAGTCTCCCGGAATACGAAGAGATGTATCGCGAGCGATGCCGCAGAATGGTGTTACGGGACAGAAACCATCCCTGCGTCTTGTTCTGGAGCGCAGGAAACGAAAGCGGTGAAGGTATCAACATTACCCACACCATTGAAGAAGGGAAATCGCTGGACCCCACCCGCTTCTGGATGTATGGCGGAAATGCATTCTCCCATCCGGCAGAAGATATTATCGGACCCCGTTACCCTACTCCTATGGAACTGGAAATGCAGGTAGGCATAGGAGAGGATTCCCGACCATCGTTTATGGATGAATACTTATCGGTTGCAGGCAATGCCGGCGGTGCCCTGGACGATTATTGGGAAGCCATCTACCGACATCCCCGCCTGATAGGAGGGGCCATCTGGGATTTTGTAAGTCCGGGACTGACCGAACGGATAAGGCAAGTGGACGACCTTTCGCCCTTCCATACTCCCGCCCATCTGATGGGAAATGCCCGCTTGGTGAAGGAAGGAAAGAACACGGTGCTGGACTTGAACGGTCACGACCAATGGGTAGAGGTCTATCGTGCAGACAATGTGGAGTTGAACAGTAATGAACTGACACTCACTTGCAGAATCTACCCCCGGAAACTGGTAAGCAGTTGCGGCTCATTCATCACAAAAGGCAATTATCAGTTCGGGCTGCAACAACGCGGTAAAGACAAACTGGAATTTTATATCTATACTGATAAAAAGCATTCCGTATGCGCCTCCTTGCCTACTGACTGGGAATACAACTGGCATCAAGTGACGTGCGTCTACGACGGACAGAAAATGTCCATCTATATAGACGGAGCAGAAAAGGCCTCCACACAAGCATCGGGCAATATCCGGAACTTCCCCTACCCCGTCAACATCGGTCGGAATGCAGAAACACACGGCCAAGAGACTTCGGTCTACATCTGCGATGCTCAAATGGACGAAGTCGGCATTTTCGCCAAGGCACTGACTTCCTCTTTTCACCCGGAAGAAGCCGCTCTGTGGCTAGATTTTGAGCAAGAGACGGAAAATGGTACATTCTACAGTTACGGCATCGGTGCACGTACGTACGGCAGCATCTGGCCCGACCGTAGCGTACAGCCCGAAATGTGGCAAATGAAGAAAACCGGACAACCTCTTTCTTTTTCCATGTCGGATGTGACAGAGGGAGTCGTTGAGTTATGGAATCGCAATCATTATACAAATGCTTCCCGATATGCCATACGATGGGAATTGAAAGAAGATGACAAGGTTATTCAATCGGGCGACTTGGCACTCTCAACAGCGCCGCTTAGCCAAGAGCTGGTGCACATACCTTATAAGAAGCCAGCCCTGATTCCCGGCAAAGAATACCGCCTGATGCTTCATGCCGTCCTGAAAAAAGATGAATTGTGGGCAAAAGCCGGACATGAGGTGGCATGGGAAGAACTTGAACTGCCTTGGAGCCTGCCATGCTCTTCGGAAGAAAAGGCTCAAGGCGTACCTTCCTATTCACTTTCGGAGAAAGAATTGGTTGTCTCCGGAGATGGCTTCAAATATGTATTCAACCGTACCGACGGACAACTGACGTCGATGGTTGTTCAAGATATGGAACTGCTGGAATCACCGCTCCGGCTGAATCTTTGGCGTGCCCCGCTGGCCAATGAGCTGGACAACTGGAATGCCTCCAGCGCCCGCTCCTCCAACTGGAAAGAAGGTTACGAATACACGGTAGCCACAGAAATGTATTCTGCAGGGATTGACCGCCTGACACATCAGCCCCTCTCTTTTTCGGTGTCCGAAACCACCGAAGGCGTACATATACACATCATTGATGCGGAATTGATGGGCAAAGGAGAAAAAGAGAAAAAAGACCTCTACATCGAAGGAGTACAGAACAACGGCATCATCAACCACTATGAGTATATTATCAATAGTGAAGGGACGATAGAGATACGCCATGTATTGAAGCCTGAAGGGAAAATGCCGCTTTGGTTTCCTCGCATAGGACTTACGCTGACCGTAAGCGATGCGCTCGACCAAGTGAAATGGTACGGCCGAGGACCGCAAGAGAACTATCCGGACCGGAAAACCGGCTATCCGACGGGGATATATGCCTCTACCGTACAAGCTATGTACGAGCCCTATCTAATGCCACAAGATTACGGATTGCGGACAGATGTACGCTGGCTGCAACTGACCACGGACAAAGGCATCGGCCTTCAATTCAAGATGAACGAATGGTTCAACTTCAACATTTATCCGTACAGCACAGACAATCTGACGAAAGCGATGTATACCTACCAATTGCAGAAGCAGAAAGGCATGACCCTGAATCTCGATTATGCCACTACCGGGGTCGGCTGTACGGCCCGCGGTGTATTCGGTGCTTACAAGGCAATGCCGCAGGAATATCGGAGAACCATCAGCATAAGACCTATGATGAAATAAAAATATTGTATCGGACTGGTAAGATTATGAAAAACAAAAATTACTTTATTCTATTAGTGTTGTTTTTAAGCGCTTTACAAATAAAAGCGCAGTATTCATTCGACAACGTGCTTTATGGTGCAGCCTACTATCATGAATATATGCCCTATGAGCGACTGGATGAAGATATCCGGCTGATGAAAAGAGCCGGCCTGACAGTAGTGCGCGTTGGAGAATCTGCCTGGGGAGTATTTGAGCCGCAAGAAGGAAATTTTGAATTTGAATGGATGGACCACATTCTGGACAAGATGCATGCAGCAGGAATCAAAGTCATCTTGGGAACTCCCACCTATTCCATTCCTGCATGGCTGGCATACAAACACCCGGAAGTGCTGGCAGAACACACCAAAGGAAACAAAGCCTATTATGGAATCAGACAGAACATGGATTTTACAAACCCGACCTACCAATTCTATTGCGAACGGATTATCCGCAAGATGCTGGAAAGATATGCACAGCATCCGGCAGTCATCGGGTATCAAGTGGACAACGAAACAGAAGCGCGCGGAGTAAACAACAGAGACTATTTCTTCGGATTCAGGAACTACATCAAACAGAAATTCAACAATGACCTGAACCTGCTTGCCAAGGAATGGGGGCTGAACTACTGGGGAATGAACATCAATACCTGGGAAGAATTCTATCGGCGCGATGGAGTGACAAGCCCCTCGTACAAGAATGAATGGGAACGCTATAACCGGAAAGAAGTGGCCGATTTCCTGAATTGGCAGTGCGACCTTGTAAATGAATACAAGCGTAAAGACCAATTTGTCACCCACTGCTTTATGCCCGACTTCCATAATATAGACCAAGTGGAAAGTTTCAGGCAGATGCAATATCCTGCCATCAATGTCTATCACGATGTACAGGATAAACAAGACGGCCAGCGCATCGCTTATGCCGGTGACTTCGTGCGCACCGTGGCCGACAACAATTACATCGTCATGGAAACCAACGCACAAGGCATTGGCTGGGATGCCCGCACCCAGTTTCCTCCCTACGACAACCAGTTGCGGCAGAATGTGTACGCACATTATGCTTCCGGAGCCAATATGGTGGAATACTGGCACTGGTCTACCCTGCACTACGGGCAGGAGACATACTGGCGAGGCGTGCTGGGCCATGACCTCCAGCCCAACCGCATATACAAGGAATTCACCACCACCGCCAAAGAGTTGGAAAGAATAGGCAGCCACATCGCGAACCTGAAAAAGAAAAACCGGGCGGCTATCCTCTACAGTCATGATTCTTATCATGCTCTCGGCTTCATGCCCTACACTTACAAGAGCAATTATCCCATTGATATGGTGCATAAAGCCCTCTATTTCCAAAACATAGAAACGGACATCATCCCTTGTGACAAGACAACCGATTTCAGCGGATATGACATGCTTGTCATTCCCCTTTGTATGTGGCTACCGACCAATTGCTATTAGCCATTGATTCTTACGGCACTTATCCGTAATTTCTACAAGGCCATTATCCACAGACTTGACGTAAAGAGGTTCGGACTCAATGCAACAAGTCGCATAAAAGCGTTTGTCTTCAGGTTTGTCTCTGTACCAGCCAAGTGGATCAGAACATCAAGGCGGTATGTGCTGAATATCTATACCTGTAATAATGCTTACGCAGATATTTTTCAGACTGATTTTGGATAACGCCTACAACTTATGGGTATGATACTGCGTATTGCCTCAAGTCGCATAGTGGGGCAAGGGGATATTGTGGGCAGAAGTGGGTATTTCAGCCTCAATTTATCTGCTAATTCAGTGATGAGAGGACGTTTAGACGCAAGAAGGACGCTGAAGAGCTTAGTTGCGGTTTGAGGAAATAAAAATATTGTATCGGACTGGTAAGATTATGAAAAACAAAAATTACTTTATTCTATTAGTGTTGTTTTAAGCGCTTTTACAAATAACAGTATTCATTCGACAACGTGCTTTATGGTGCAGCCTACTATCATGAATATATGCCCTATGAGCGACTGGATGAAGATATCCGGCTGATGAAAAGAGCCGGCCTGACAGTAGTGCGCGTTGGAGAATCTGCCTGGGGAGTATTTGAGCCGCAAGAAGGAACCTTTGAATTTGAATGGATGGACCACATTCTGGACAAGATGCATGCAGCAGGAATCAAAGTCATCTTGGGAACTCCCACCTATTCCATTCCTGCATGGCTGGCATACAAACACCCGGAAGTGCTGGCAGAACACACCAAAGGAAACAAAGCCTATTATGGAATCAGACAGAACATGGATTTTACAAACCCGACCTACAATTCTATTGCGAACGGATTATCCGCAAGATGCTGGAAAGATATGCACAGCATCCGGCAGTCATCGGGTATCAAGTGGACAACGAAACAGAAGCGCGCGGAGTAAACAACAGAGACTATTTCTTCGGATTCAGGAACTACATCAAACAGAAATTCAACAATGACCTGAACCTGCTTGCCAAGGAATGGGGGCTGAACTACTGGGGAATGAACATCAATACCTGGGAAGAATTCTATCGGCGCGATGGGTGACAAACCCCTCGTACAAGAATGAATGGGAACGCTATAACCGGAAAGAAGTGGCCGATTTCCTGAATTGGCAGTGCGACCTTGTAAATGAATACAAGCGTAAAGACCAATTTGTCACCCACTGCTTTATGCCCGACTTCCATAATATAGACCAAGTGGAAAGTTTCAGGCAGATGCAATATCCTGCCATCAATGTCTATCACGATGTACAGGATAAACAAGACGGCCGCGCATCGCTTATGCCGGTGACTTCGTGCGCACCGTGGCCGACAACAATTACATCGTCATGGAAACCAACGCACAAGGCATTGGCTGGGATGCCCGCACCCAGTTTCCTCCCTACGACAACCAGTTGCGGCAGAATGTGTACGCACATTATGCTTCCGGAGCCAATATGGTGGAATACTGGCACTGGTCTACCCTGCACTACGGGCAGGAGACATACTGGCGAGGCGTGCTGGGCCATGACCTCCAGCCCAACCGCATATACAAGGAATTCACCACCACCGCCAAAGAGTTGGAAAGAATAGGCAGCCACATCGCGAACCTGAAAAAGAAAAACCGGGCGGCTATCCTCTACAGTCATGATTCTTATCATGCTCTCGGCTTCATGCCCTACACTTACAAGAGCAATTATCCCATTGATATGGTGCATAAAGCCCTCTATTTCCAAAACATAGAAACGGACATCATCCCTTGTGACAAGACAACCGATTTCAGCGGATATGACATGCTTGTCATTCCCCCTTTGTATGTGGCTACCGACCAATTGCTATTAGCCATTGATGAATTCGTACAGTCCGGCGGACACGTGGTAATGATGCACAAAAGCAGTTACTGCAATGAGCACTCCGCAGTTCGGGCCACCTTGGCTCCCGGGCCGCTACGCAAAGCCTGCGGCTTCCATTACCAGGAATTCTCCACTATCGGTGACTTATCATTAAAGGATAACCCCTTTCAATTAGAGGGAAAGAACCAGATAAGCGACTGGTATGAATTCCTGATTCCCGAGACAGCCACCCCGTTGGCTTATGCAGAGCATCCGTTCTTCGGCAAATGGCCCGTTGTCACCGAAAACAAGTATGGCAAAGGCAAACTGACCTACATAGGAGCCTACCCTTCGCAGGAATTGCTGAATGCCATCGTGCGAAAGGCAGCCATCCATGCCGGTATCATCTCTTCAGAGAGCGACGTGTTCCCCATCATACAGCGTTCGGGAATAAACAAAGCCGGAAAAGCCATCCGTTACTTCTTCAATTACAGCAGCGAGAGCAAAGAAATCACTCATAACTATCCGACGTCCAAAGAGCTGATTTCCGGCAAGACTGTAAAAGAAGGAGACCATGTAACATTGCCCCCCTGGGGAGTTCTCATCATGGAAGTTTATTGACCATCAGAAAAAATGAGAAAAAATGAGAAAAAAGATATTTGCCTTTCTATTGCTAAGTGCCCTATATGCCGGCGCCCAAGAAGTTCCGGACTGGGAGAATCCTATTGTAGTCGGCATCAACAAAGAGCCGTATCATGCCACACTGACATTGCCTTCGCAAAAAGCCGATTGCAAAGAAATCAGATCCCTGAACGGCAAGTGGCGATTCCAATGGTCTGCCGACCCGGGAAAGCGCCCGGCCGACTTCTACAAGAATGATTTCAATACCGACACATGGGATACCATCACAGTACCGGGAGCATGGCAATTGCAAGGTTATGGGAAACCTATCTATTCCAACGTAAACTATCCCTTCCAGAAGGATGCACCCAAAGTGACAAGCGAGCCTCCCGCCGAATATTACAGCTACGGGCACAGAAATCCCACAGGCTCTTATGTCACCACGTTCGAAGTGACGCCCGATATGAAAGACAAGTGCCTATACCTTCACTTTGAAGGAGTAAAATCGGCCATGTATGTCTGGGTAAACGGAGAGCGGGTAGGCTACAGCCAGAATTCGATGTCGCCTGCCGAGTTTGACATAACCGAATTTGTGAAGAACGGAACCAATCGTCTGGCAGTGGAAGTGTATCGGTGGTCGGACGGCAGTTATCTGGAAGACCAGGACATGTGGCGGCTTAGTGGAATACTCAGGCCGGTAGAGCTATGGGTACGTCCCCGGACAAATATCCGGGACTATAGGTTCAGCAGCGACTTGTCGGACGACATGCGTTCAGCTACATTCGGAACCGAAATTTGGATAAGAAACCAGACCGACCGCAAAGTAAAAGACCTGACCGTAGAAATAAACCTGGTGGGGAAAGACAACAGAGGAAATAAACTCGACAAAAAAATGGTGGCTCCCGTAGGTACTATTCAGGCCTTTTCTGAAACGAGCGTCACGCTGTCCGAAATGCTCCGGGAGCCTCAACTATGGTCTGCCGAGAAACCGCATCTATATGACATCCACATCAAGCTTCGCAGAAAGAATGAACTTTTGGAATCGTTCGAATACCATTGGGGCATACGGAAAATAGAAATCGCGGGAGACGTCTTCAAAGTCAACGGGAAAGCCGTCAAGCTGAAAGGAGTGAACCGTCACGACTTTCATCCCCGTATGGGATTCTTTGTCGACAGCCGGACGATGGAGAGAGATATCCGGCTGATTAAACAAGCCAACATCAACATGATACGCACGTCCCACTACCCACATCTGCCATTGCTGTACGAGCTATGTGACAAGTATGGAATCTACGTAATGGACGAAGCGAACCACGAAAGTCATGCCTACGGTTTGGGGAACAAAGTATTAGGAGACAACCCTCAATGGACACTGGCCCATGTGGACCGGGCAGTAGCCGTGGTGGAAAGGGACAAGAACCATCCGTGCATCCTATTCTGGTCATTGGGCAACGAGGGTGGAAGCGGTGCCAATTTGCGAGCTATGGCAGACACAATCCGTGCCTTAGACCCCACCAGACCGATATACGACGACACAGACCGCACCGTATCCGATGTCTATGACGAAGCCTATCTGCATCCCGACGCTTTGAAGGAACTTGGCGAGAAAATAACCGACCGCCCCGTATTCATGAGAGAGTATGCCTACGCCATGGGAAATTCCATCGGCAACCTCAAGGAGTATTGGGATGTGATTGAAAAGGACGAAAGTATTATCGGAGCTGCCATTTGGTGCTGGGTAGACCAAGGCATTCCTAAAAAGCTTAACGGTGCACCGTTAAGTTTCGGCGAGAGCCCCTCGTCACTCCCATTACTGCCCGATGAATTCTGGGCGTATGGAGGAGATTTCGGGGACTATCCCAACGACGGTCCCACCGGCATTAACGGGTTGGTATCTCCCGACCGGGTGCCTCACCCCCATTACTATGAAGTACAAAAAGTATATCAATACATCAAGTTTGAAAAGAAGGGAACACAGCAAATCAAATTGACCAACGGGTATGCGTTTTCCGATTTGGATGAATTCGATTACAGCTATGAGTGGATATGCAACGGAAAGGCTGTACGCAACGGCGACCTCCACTTGTCCGAAGGGAATCTGCTGGAGGTACTTTCAAGACCGGATAAGTGTGGGGAACTTTGCCTCAATGTATATGCCACGTTGAAGGAATCCACGACGTGGGCAGAGAAGGGCTTCAAAGTTGCCAAGGAACAACTTACGTATCATGACTATGAATTCCCACAATTGAAGGATGACGGCGGGAAGGCCACGTTTAAGGAGACACCCGAAGCGGTGGAAATTATAGCCGCCGATGCCTTGTTCACCATAGAAAAAGGTACCGGTGCTTTGGTGAGTTGGCGAGTCAAGGGAGAAGAGTTGTTGCACAGTGCCTTGGAACCCTATTTTTGGAAACCGGCAAATGACATTCAGGTCCGCAACGGCTACAATGAACGTTTGAGCGCTTGGAAAAATGCAGAGCAAAAACGTATCGTAAAGACATACCAAGCAACCGTAAACGATGGTATGGTGATAGTGGATGCCAGTCTCTCCCTCCCCCGGATAGGAGCCGGTTACCATCTCCGCTACACTGTGGACGGCAAAGGCCGCATACAAGTAGAAGCAACCTATCAGCCTGAAAAGGAAGATATTCCGCTGATGCCCAAATTCGGTATGCGCATGAGAATGCCCTCGGCGCTGAACCGGATAGCCTGGTACGGACGCGGCAAGTTCGAGAACTATCCCGACCGCAAGAGCTCCGCTTTCCTGGGAGTCTACGAGTGTGGCATACACGAATTTATCACGAACTACATCGTACCGCAAGACAATGCCAACCGGTGCGATACACGCTGGTTCATGCTGGGAGACAGTGAGCGATGGAAAATACAAGTCAAAGGCCTGCAACCCCTATGTTTCCGTATATGGCCCTACGGGGAAGAAGACCTGGAAGGGAAAGAGCATGCGCACGAACTGCCCGAACGCGACTTCATCAACCTGAATATCGACTCCAACATACACGGAGTAGGTGGAAACGACGGATGGGGCGCACAGACCATGAAGCCATACACCATTGACGGCAATCGCTCTTACCGGTATGGGTTTATCATGGAGTATATGGACAAAACAGAATAATCCGTTCATCAATGCATTCAAAAAGGGAATAAACATTTTGTAAACAACAATAAAGGTATGAAAAGAAACATCTTTAAAACAATTCTCCTATCTGCCTGCATCCTACAAGGGAGCAGTGCATTGGCACAACAAGAGAAAGCAGAACCGGGCAAGTTCTCACCCACCTGGGAGTCATTGTCCCAATACGAAGTGCCCGAATGGTTCCGCAACGCCAAATTCGGCATATGGGCACACTGGGGTCCGCAATGCCAACCCGAAGCCGGCGACTGGTACGGTCGTGGCATGTACGAAGAGGGTGGTGCTGCCTACAAGTGGCACTTGGAGCATTACGGACATCCTTCGGAATTCGGCTTCAAGGATGTAATCAACGAATGGAAAGCCGAAAAATGGAATCCGGAGAGGCTGGTAGCCCTTTTCAAGAAAACCGGTGCCCGATATTTCTTTGCCATGGGCAACCATCACGACAACATGGACTTGTGGGACAGTAAATACCAATCATGGAACTCCGTCAACATGGGCCCCAAGCGAAACGTACTGGGCGAATGGGAGAAAGCGGCCCGCAAAAACAAACTGCCCTTCGGTGTCAGCATCCACTCCTCCCATGCTTGGACATGGTATGAAACTGCACAAGGAGCCGACAAGAAAGGCCCATACGCAGGAATCTCCTACGATGCCCGCGTAGTGACTAAGGAAGACGGCAAGGGAAAATGGTGGGAAGGCTACGACCCGCAAGAGCTATACGTACAGAATCATGCCCTGAGCGGACATGCTTGGGTGGCATGGGACTGGCCCGAAGGAACCTCTATCCCCCCGCAGAGTTACTACGACAACTTCTTCGACCGCACAGTGGACATGATAAACAAATATCATCCCGACCTGGTCTATTTCGACGACAGCGTACTCCCCTTCTGGCCCATCAACGATACGGGGCTGAAAGTCGTGTCGCACTACTATAACCAAAACATGAAGCTTCACAAGGGCAATCTCAATGCCGTAGTCTTCGGAAAGAAGCTGGAAGCTAAACATAAAGAGGCCATCGTATGGGATGTAGAAAAAGGGGTTCCATCGGAATGCCAGGACAAGGCGTGGCAAACCTGTAGTTGCCTCGGTACTTGGCACTATAACCGCTCTGCTTACGAAGACAACTGGTATAAATCAGCCGAGACCGTCATCCACATGCTCATTGACATCGTCAGTAAAAATGGCAACCTATTACTAAGCGTACCAATGAAAGGAAACGGCACCATCGACGACAAGGAAGAAAAAATTCTGGAAGACATAGCCGCCTGGATGGAGGTGAACGGAGAAGGAATATTCGACACACGTCCCTGGTGTATTTATGGTGAAGGTCCCTCCACAGAAACAGCAATACCTTTGGACGGAGCAGGATTCAACGAAGGCAAGAACGCACCCTACACTTCTGCCGACATCCGGTTTGTGAAAAAAGGGAAATACTTGTATGCCCATATCATGAAATGGCCCTCAGACGGAAAAATACAGATAAAATCACTGGCTACCGGCAGTCCCTACTGCAAAGGAGAAATCGAAAAAGTAGAATTATTAGGAGGTGGAAAGGCAAAGTTCAGAAGAACTTCCAAAGGCTTGCTTATTGACCTTCCCAAAGACAAGACACCCAATCCTATTTCTTTGGTACTGAAAATCACTAACCGTTAAACTGCTGATATTGTATGAAAAAGGGATTTTTTTTAAGACTATTTGTCCTGCTGATGCTGACATTTTTCATAGCAGAACAAGGCAAAGCACAAACCTACCAACGCACCTCACAAGGCATAAAAAGCACTGTGCAAGGTATAAATATAGATATTAGCTTCTTCTCTCCTGTCACAGTGAGAATCTTAAAATCGCCTGACGGCTGGAAGTATACCAAAGAAAGCTTGTCGGTCATCGGGCAACCGGAAAAAGTAAAACTATCCGTCTCTTCGAAAGGGGGTATATTGACTATCAAAAGCCATCAGCTTACAGTCCATCTCAACGAAGAGACCGGACAAATAACTTTTGCCTCTTCCGATGGAAAATCGCTGTTGCAGGAACAAAATAAAGGCACACGTTTTGATGATTTCAACGATGCCGGCACAAAAACCTTCAGCGTTTATCAATCGTTCACCTTAGAGAAAGACGAAGCTATTTATGGATTGGGACAATTGCAAAACGGCAAAATGTCGCAACGTAACCAGACCAAACGCCTTATCCAAGACAATCTTGAGGATGTGATTCCCTTCTTCCAGTCCGTCAAAGGCTACGGTCTCTTTTGGGACAACTATTCGCCAACCATCTTCAAAGACAATCAAGAAGAGACATCCTTCCTTTCTGAAGTCGGCGACTGCATTGACTACTATTTCATGTACGGCGAAAATGCCGATGGAGTAGTTGCCCAGATGCGCTACCTCACAGGACAAGTGCCCATGTTTCCATTATGGACATATGGATTCTGGCAAAGCCGTGAACGCTACAAAAGCCAAAAAGAGATTGTTGGCGTAGTGCAAAAATACCGCGAACTGGGTGTGCCCCTCGATGGAATTATCCAGGATTGGAGATACTGGGGAAGCAACTACCTGTGGAACGCAATGGATTTTTTGAACGAAGAATTCTCCGACCCCAAAAAAATGATGGAAGACATACACGGAATGAATGCCCACATTATCATCTCCATTTGGTCAGCTTTCGGACCACATACCAAACCCTATCACGAGTTGGATAAAGGGAACATGCTCTTCAACTTCCGCACATGGCCCGAATCCGGTTCCGAGAAGTGGCCTCCCAATATGGACTATCCATCCGGTGCCCGCGTGTACGATGCCTACCATCCGCAAGCACGCGACATCTATTGGAAGTACCTGAACGAGAACCTACGTTCTGTGGGTATAGACGGCTGGTGGATGGACTCTACCGAACCCGACCATTTTCACCCCATTCCTGAAGATTTTGACACGCCCACCTATTTGGGGTCATTCCGTAAAGTACGCAATGCCTACCCTTTAATGAGTGTAGGTGGAGTGTACGACCACCAGCGTGCCGTAACTTCGGATAAACGCGTATTTATCCTTACCCGCTCAGCCTTTGCCGGCCAGCAACGTTATGGTGCCAATACATGGACAGGAGATATCACAGCATCATGGGAAGTTTTGGAGAAGCAAATACCTGCGGGATTAAACTTCTCACTATGCGGCATTCCCCATTGGAACAGCGATATCGGCGGATTCTTCCTATGGCAATATCCCTTGATGCTGGATGACCCGGATTATCGCGAGCTTTATGCCCGTTGGATACAGTTCGGTACATTCTGTCCCATGATGCGGTCACATGGGGAAGGTGCTCCCAGAGAAATCTATCAATTCGGCAAAAAAGGCGAGCCAATATACGATGCGATTGAGAAATACATTCGGTTACGCTACAGTTTGTTACCATACATCTACACAACTGCCTGGGAGGTAACTGCCAATCAGTCCAGCTTCATGCGTGCCTTGGCAATGGATTTTGCCCACGATCGCAACGTGTGGAACATCCACAATCAGTATATGTTTGGCAAATCCCTATTGGTATGCCCTGTAACCCAACCCATGTATACCCAAACAGTTTCGGACACCATCCGTGTAGAAGATTTCAGTACCGTTAAGTCTATGCGAATATATCTGCCTAAAAATACGGAATGGTATGATTTTTGGACCAATCAGAAACACTCCGGCGGACAATATATCGTGAAAGATACCCCTATTGACATTTTACCACTTTATGTGAAAGCAGGTTCCATCCTGCCAATAGGTCCCGAAGTGCAGTATAGCACCGAAAAATCATGGGACAACTTGGAGATAAAAGTGTATCCCGGTTGTAACGGCGAATTCACACTTTACGAAGACGAGAATGACAACTACAATTATGAAAAAGGAATGTACAGCACCATTACGATGAAATGGAATGACCGTACTCGCATGCTCACTATTGAAAATCGGAAAGGAGAGTTTTCCGGTATGTTGAAAGAACGGAAATTCAACATAGTAACTGCTGATGGCGCAAAAAAGGCAGTGGCTTATAATGGGAAAAAAGTAACGGTTAAAATGTAATGGTTTCTAAAAACAGCTATTAATTTGCATTATGGAAATAAATACTCGTATGAAAAAATATCATCATTATCTTACCCTTTTAAGTTTATTTATGCTGCTCGGCATCCTGAAATTGCAAGCAGCGATACAACTCCCTGCCATATTTTCCAACCATATGGTGCTACAACGTAACTCAGAACTTACTTTCTGGGGATGGGGTATTCCGGGAGAAACAATTTCCATCGCCCCCGAATGGATGAAAGGAGAAATAATCAAAACCCAAGTCAATAATACGGGGAAATGGTCAGCCCGTGTACCTTCCGGCGAAGCCGGCGGACCTTATGAGATTCGTTTCAGCGGCTCGTCAGAAGTAACCTTGACCGATGTCATGCTAGGCGAAGTTTGGCTGTGCAGCGGACAATCCAATATGGAATGGAGCGCCAACCACGGCATAAAGAACGGAGACGAGGAAACGGCAAATGCCCATTGTCCCAATCTCCGAATTTTTCACGTGGCCAGAATAGCCGCCCCGTTCCCTCAAGAAAACTGTTTCTCGCAATGGACACAGTGCACGCCCGAAACGATGCGCAGCACGAGTGCCCTGGCCTACTTCTTCGGCCGCAACATCCAGGAAGAGCTGGACGTGCCGGTAGGAATCATCGTAGCCGCATGGGGCGGAACCACCGCCGAGACATGGACGCCCCGCGAATGCGTAATGAGCGACCCGGTCTTGTGCGACTATCCGTATGAATCCAATCCTTGGTTTCCGGCTGAAACAGGCACGTTGTACAACAGCATGATTTATCCCGTGATGCCCTACGGCATTGCCGGATGCATCTGGTATCAGGGAGAAGCCAACCAAGGCCGTGCCAGCTCCTACGCCCGGGTGATGCAGCGGCTGATAGGCTCGTGGCGTACCGGATTTAACAAGGAATTCCCATTCTATCTGGTCCAGATAGCCCCCTTCCAATACCACTCCAAAGACAACGGACCGGCACTGCTACGCGAGCAGCAGGCCATGTTGCCCGAAATGCTGGACAAGGTCAAGATGATTACCGTGTCAGATTTGGTGGACAATGTGCAGGACATCCATCCACGTGACAAAAGAAGCGTAGGCAAACGTCTCGCCAATCTTGCACTGGACGATACATACCATATATATGCAGGCCCCTATAAAAGCCCGGTCTTTGAAAGCGCCTGCCGCAAAGGCAACCATGTGACAATCTCTTTCAAAGACATAAAGAACGGACTGGCCGTACACGGGAAAAGGATAGAGGGGCTGATGATGGCCGCAGCCGGCCAGGAATGGCAAGAGGCCCGGGCCAGGATAGACGGGGGAAAGCTGATTGTCCCGGTAAAAGGAATCGAAAGCCCGGTTTCCATTCGCTACTGCTTCAGTGACGCTGCTCAAGGCAACCTTTTTTCAACGGAAGGCATCCCCTTAGCCCCCTTCCGGACAGACAGCATTGCCTCTTCTGAAAACATTCCGGTTTCTACAGACAGCGCTTTGGAAGAATCTTTTGAATTCTCGCCCAAGTTCTCTACCGGCAATGCCAATCCCCTTCTCGACTTCCAATACATGGCCGACCCCACAGCAGTGGTGCACGACGGCCGCATTTATGTGTACGGCACTAACGACCACCAGCAATATGATGTAGTGGGCCGTAACGGGAAAAACACCTATCAGCACATCCATTCGCTGACGATGGTCTCTTCTGACGACATGGTGAACTGGACTTATCACGGAGTAATCAATGTAAAGGCTCTGGCTCCCTGGGGAATGGCTTCGTGGGCACCTTCCATCGCTTCGCGCAAGGAGGCCGACGGCAAAACACACTTCTATCTGTACTACTCCAACAGCGGTTCCGGTGTAGGTATGCTGACCGCCACTTCCCCCGTGGGGCCCTGGACAGACCCATTGGGCAAATGCGTGGTAGACGGCAATACTCCAGGACTCGGCAAGTGTAAAGCTCCTTTCGATCCGGGAGTAGTCATCGACGACAAGGGCATCGGCTGGCTCTCCTTTGGCGGGGGCGACAGCGACGACTACATTCCCGGAGACGCACGCATCGTGCGGCTGGCAAATGACATGAAGACGCTGGACAGCGAAATAGTTGAAATAAAAGCGCCATACCACTTTGAAGCAAACGAACTGAACTATCTGAACGGCACTTGGATTTACACCTACAACACCAACTGGAAGAACCGGGATGCATGGCCCCACAAGGATATAGACAAGCCGAGCCGGTGCTGCATGAGCTACATGACGAGTCGCACGCCACTTGAGACAGACAGCTGGACCTATCGGGACAACTACTTCAAAAATCCCGGCGACTATGGCATGTCCGACAGCAACAACCATACACATCTGGTAAAATTTCAAGGGAAGTACTATCTCTTCTACCACTCACTGAGCTTGCAGGACAGCCGCGACCTCAAAGTGGGCGTCCGCAGTATCTGCGTGGAAGAAATAGAGGTGGACGAAAAGGACCTCACTATCCACATGGGCACAGCCACAGCCAAGGGCGTTTCACAAATCAAGCCTCTCGACCCGTTTGCGCAGCAACAGGCCGAGACCACAGCCGCCACACGCGGCGTTGCCTTTGAACCGACCGGACAGACAGGCAACATGTCTGCCGTAGGAAACAAGAGCGGACAGGCCATCTGTGTCCGCGGTGCGGAATTCCCGCAATCACCTCAAGCCATACAGATGAAGATAAAAGGGAAAGGCTCCATCGAAATACACATGGACAGTCCAGACGGTCCGCTCCTATCCACCTTGACCTTTGATACCGATACGTGGCAAACATTGACAAAGCCGTTGGACAAACGGATAAAAGGCAAACACGACATTTACTTCGTATTCGGGAACGGAAAGTTCTTATTTGACGAATGGAAATTCACAAAATAATGAATCCGTCGGCAGAATCTGCCCAGTATCTCTTCACCCTTGTGATGATATCGCTGCACAATTCGAGCCAACACACAACAAGCCAGCAAGTTACTTTGCCAGCGTTTTGCCACCATATTGGCAAAGTTTTGCCATGCCTTTGGCAAAACCTTGCCAACTTGTCGGCAAGAAAGACAAAAGCAACATCGCTGTCCGCAAAGAGGCGGAAGCACGTCCTCAATATAATTCCGCTAACGGGAAAGAGACAGATTAGTTCCATTAACGGGCAGAAGTTTTAAAAAATGGGAAGGATTTGGCACAATAGTTCTGCGCAAATTCTCATTTATCGAACAAAAATTGTATTTTTGCCTGCGACTGAAAAATCAGTAATATCATAGAATAGACAATTCCCGAACAAATATGAGCGAAGATTTTGAAGCACCGAAAGATGATTTGGACAAGGAACTCCCGGCCGGGAGCGAAGAACACTCGGATTACAAACCTGCGGACGCAAAGGATGCCAATATAAAGCACCAGCTGAGCGGAATGTATCAGAACTGGTTTTTGGACTATGCCTCTTACGTAATACTGGAACGTGCCGTACCCCATATCATGGATGGTCTGAAACCCGTACAGCGGCGTATCCTCCACTCCATGCGCCGCATGGAAGACGGGCGCTACAACAAGGTGGCGAACATCGTGGGACACACCATGCAGTTCCATCCTCACGGTGATGCTTCTATCGGCGATGCTCTGGTACAACTGGGACAAAAGGACTTGCTCGTGGATTGCCAGGGAAACTGGGGTAACATACTGACAGGCGACGGTGCCGCTGCCCCCCGTTATATCGAAGCACGTCTGTCCAAATTCGCATTGGATGTGGTTTTCAATCCCAAAACCACCGAATGGAAACTCTCTTATGACGGGCGAAACAAAGAACCGGTTACACTACCGGTAAAATTCCCACTGCTGCTTGCACAAGGTGTGGAAGGTATTGCCGTAGGCCTGTCATCCAAAATATTACCACATAACTTCAATGAGCTGTGCGATGCTTCCATCAGCTATCTGCACAACGAAGAATTCAAGCTGTACCCCGACTTCCAGACGGGAGGCAGTATCGATGTATCCAAATACAACGACGGTGAACGTGGCGGTGCGATACGCGTGCGCTCCAAAATAGAAAAGATAGACAACAAGACACTTGCCATTAAGGAAATTCCTTACGGGAAAACGGTGGCCAGTGTATGCGACTCCATCGTAAAGGCCAGCGAAAAAGGAAAAATCAAGATACGTAAGGTAGAGGACCTGACATCCGGCAGTGTGGAAATATTAGTGCATCTAGCCCCGGGTGTATCATCCGACAAGACCATCGATGCCCTCTATGCCTTCACCGACTGTGAAGTGAGCATCTCTCCCAACTGCTGTGTCATCGACGACCAAAAGCCCCACTTCCTCACCGTGAGTGATGTATTGCGCAAATCAGTCGACAACACATTGGCACTGCTACGCCAGGAACTGGAAATCCGTAAGGGCGAGATACTGGAAAGCCTGCATTTTGCTTCACTCGAAAAGATATTCATCGAAGAACGCATCTACAAGGATAAGGAGTTTGAACAAGCCAAGAATATGGATGCCGCCTGCGAGCATATCGATGAGCGCCTAACTCCCTACTACCCGACTTTCATCCGCGAAGTGACCAAGGAAGACATCCTCCGGCTGATGGAGATAAAGATGGCACGTATCCTCAAGTTCAACTCCGACAAGGCAGAGGAACTGATAGCACGTATGAAGAAGGACATAGAGGAGATAGACCGCCATCTGGCAAACATCGTGGAATATACCGTCGACTGGTTCCGTATGCTGAAGGACAAGTACGGCAAAGACTTCCCCCGCCACACGGAACTGCGTAACTTCGACACCATCGAGGCAACCAAAGTCATCGAAGCCAACGAAAAGCTGTACATCAACCGCGAAGAGGGGTTCATCGGAACTGGATTGAAGAAAGACGAATTCATAGGCAACTGCTCGCCCATAGATGACGTGATTATCTTCTTCCGCGATGGAAAATATATCATTACCCCAGTGGCCGACAAGAAGTTCGTAGGCAAGAATATACTTTATGCCAACATTTTCAAGAAAAACGACAAACGTACCATATACAATGTCTGCTACCGTGACGGCAAGGAGGGGACAAGCTATATCAAGCGTTTTGCCGTCACTTCCGTGGTGCGTGACCGCGAATACGATGTGACGCAGGGCACCCCCGACTCCCGTATCACCTACTTCACCGCCAACCCCAACGGCGAAGCCGAAATCATCAAGGTAACCCTGAAACCCAATCCCCGTGTACGCCGTATTATCTTCGAGGAGGATTTCAGCAACATCAATATCAAGGGACGGCAGGCCATGGGAAATATACTCACGAAACTCCCCGTACACAAGATAGCCTTGAAACAACGTGGCGGCTCTACCCTGGGTGGAAGAAAAGTATGGTTTGACCGGGATGTGCTACGTCTCAACTACGACGGGCGCGGAGAATATCTCGGAGAATTCCAGAGCGAAGACACCATCCTTGTCGTACAGAACAGCGGAGAGTTCTATGCCACCAACTTCGACTTGAACAATCACTATGACGATGGCATACGCGTATTGGAGAAATACGATCCGAACAAAGTATGGACCGCCGTACTCTACGATGCCGACCAGCAGAACTATCCTTACATCAAGCGTTTCTGCTTCGAGGCAACCGCCCGCAAGCAAAACTACTTGGGAGAAAACAAGAACAGCAGCCTCATTCTGCTGACAGACGAGTGCTACCCGCGTTTAGAGGTGGTGTTTGGCGGCCACGACAATTTCCGAGAGCCGATGGTGGTGGAAGCCGACGAATTCATCGCCGTGAAAGGCTTCAAAGCAAAAGGTAAGCGCCTGACCACCTATACTATAGAAACCATCAACGAATTAGAGCCTACCCGCCAACCTGAACCCTCGCAGAAAACCGAAGAGCAGGAAACGGATGAAGAACCGGAAATTCTGGACCCCGACCACGGTAAAAGCGAAGGGGACATACTGGACGAGATGACAGGACAGATGAAACTCTTTTGATGAAGGACGGAAATGAAGTATTAGTGGCTAACGATTACTAATTTGTAATTGATAATTTAATATGTACATATACAAGATAATAATCCTATGCGGACTGCTCTTGGGAAGTGTCGGACTGAAAGCACAAGAAGCACAATGCAGCATCGACCGGAAGCTACGGGCTGACTCCACCAACCGTAACCGTATTATCACCCGTGCCACCATGTATGGTGTCGGCTTCACCAACGTGTTCGACACTTATCTTTCACCTCAGGAGTATAAGGGAATCGATTTCCGTATCTCCCGCGAAAGCATGCGGATGACACGGTTGATGGACGGCAACGTGTCTCTGCAAACTTTCTTCCAGGCAGACTTGGGATATACACACAACAAAGTAGACAATAACAATACATTCTCCGGACTGGCCAACTGGAACTACGGCCTGCATTATAATTTTCCAATCACGGGCAATTTCAAACTGCTTGCCGGAGGAGTCGGCGACTTCAACGGTGGCTTTGTCTATAATCTGCGCAACGGAAACAACCCCGCCCAAGCACGTGCCTATATCAACCTTGCCGCATCTGGAATGGCTATTTGGGACTTGCGCATCAAGAACCGTCCCATCACACTACGCTATCAGGTAAATCTTCCTTTGGCAGGTATCATGTTCATGCCCAACTATGGACAGTCCTACTACGAGATATTTACGTTAGGACATTGGGACGGAGTAGTGAACTTCACCTCCCTGCACAACCAGCCCTCTCTGAGACAAATGCTGACCGCAGACTTTCCGGTGGGACGTGCCCGGATGCGTTTCGCTTACATATGGGACGCACAACAGTCCAAAGTAAATGAAATAAAGACACATACTTACTCGCATGTATTCATGGTGGGGTTCGTAAAGGAACTCTATCTGTTTCCTAACAAGAGAAAGTAAAAAGTGACAAGGTGATAAACGATAAGATGATAAGGATAATGTGCATGAAAAGAAGATATATTTTAATAATTTGGAGTATCCTACTCACGTTATTGCCCCTATTGAACGGATGTATTCGTGAGGAAGAGTTCGACAATACCCCACAAGGCAATTTCGAAGCCTTGTGGAAAATAATAGACGAACAGTACTGCTTCCTGGACTACAAGCAAATAGACTGGGATGCCATCCATGACAAGTATCAGCCACTCATTACCCCGGGAATGAGCTACGACGGTCTATTTGAAATATTAGGTAACATGCTTGCCGAGTTAAAAGACGGACATGTCAACTTGTACTCTTCCTCCAACATGGCGCGCTACTGGGACTGGTATCTGGATTATCCTCGTAACTTCAACGAAAGTATCATTGAAAAGTACCTGGGAAGAGACTACCGCATTGCTGGAGGCGCCAAATATACCATATTGGAGGACAACATAGGATATATCTATTACGGTGATTTCTCCAGCGGCATCGGAAACGGCAACCTGGATGAGATTCTGTTATACCTTTCCGCTTGTAACGGCCTGATTATCGACGTGCGCAACAATGGTGGCGGCAACCTGACAAACGCCACCCGAATGGCACAACGCTTCACGAATGAAAAAGTACTGACGGGATATATTCAGCACAAGACCGGCAAAGGCCATAGCGATTTTTCAGATCCGACTCCCATTTATGTGGAACCTTCCAACAGTATCCGCTGGCAAAAAAAGGTAATTGTCCTGACCAACCGTCATTCCTATAGTGCAACCAATGATTTTGTCAACTCCATGCGCTGTTTTCCCAATGTCACCCTGGTTGGTGACAAAACAGGTGGCGGTTCCGGCCTGCCCTTCTCCTCCGAACTGCCCAACGGATGGGGGGTACGCTTTTCTGCCAGCCCGCACCTCGATGCCCAAAAACAGCATATCGAGTTCGGCATCGACCCGGACAAGAAAGTGGATATGAGCAAAGAAGATGAGAACAATGACTTGGACACCATCATTGAGGAAGCAAGAAAAATACTGAAAGTGACTTTCTAAAACGACTTTATCTACAAAACAATTTGCCAAAACGGAAATTCTTTCTATCTTTGCTCCCGCTAATCGGAATTATTCCGCGGATGTGGCGTAATTGGCAGCCGCGCCAGACTTAGGATCTGGTGCCGTGAGGCGTGTAGGTTCGAGTCCTATCATCCGCACAATCCCTATAATAAATTTCAAAAGACAAACAACTAAGAGGGGAGGATATTCATTAAGAAACATCCTCCCTAACCGCTTCAAGTACCTTTTTTATCTCATCAAAACACAATATTTAGAATACTTATTGTATCTTTGCTTCCAAGAAACACTTCGATTAACCTGAAAAAATGAAACAAAATACGATAAGACCGATGCTTTTCAAGTATTGGGTAGTGTGCCTTCTATTGTTCATCCTCTTCATCCAGGCCAGGGCTTCTTCCTTCATGCCCGCCGTCACCAACTATCTTGCCAAAGACTATGAAGCCGGTTATCAGAACTGGGCATGTGCGCAAGGCAGCAACGGCGAAATGTATTTCGGCAACAGCCAGGGGCTCCTGGTATATGACGGTTATCGCTGGACTCTCCACAAAGTGCCGGGGAACCATATTGTCCGTTCGGTGTATGTGAAAGAAGACCGTATCTATGTGGGGGCATTCGAGGAATTCGGCTATTTCAAGTATTCGGAGGCAGGCACTCTCCGGTACCATTCTTTGAGCAAATTCCTGAAAAATTTCCCCATGGAGAACAACGAGATATGGAACATTGTAGAGCTGGACGGTCGCATCTACTTCCAGTCGTTCAGCGCCTGGTTCTCCTACGACGGGAAGATGGTACACGCTTTCCGCAACAGACAGCAACAGCCGCTCTACTTCTACACCCAAAACGGACATATCTACACACAGATGATTGATGAGGACTTCTATGAATTCGACGGCAAGGATTTCCTTCATCTCTTCCCCCGCAGCCAAGTGAACGATGACAATGTAGTGGCATTACTGCCCGACGGGGACGACAGCTTCCTGATGGTCACAGAGAATAACGGATTGTTCCGCTACAACGGTGACATCACCCCCTGGAAAACAGACATTGATGCAGAGCTGAAGAAACAGCGGGTGAACCGCGCCGTCATGACCAATGATTCCATATTCATGATAGGTACAGTCTTGAATGGCATATACGCCATCGACCGCAAAGGACATTGCCTCTGGCACTTCAATCTGGATAACCGTCTGGACAACAACACAGTCCTGGGCTTGTTCTGTGACAAAGATAACAACGTATGGGCAGCATTGGACGACGGCATCGCATACATCCACCACAACTCACCCGTCATGCTGCTGACTCCTGCCAACCATGAAACCAAACTGGGCATGGTGTACGACATAGCCCACCGGGGCGACTGTTTCTATCTGGCCACCAACCAGGGCTTGTACGAATACCACCAGGTTACCGAGAATCTGCGCCTGCTTCCCCATACTGAAGGACAGAACTGGTATGTGAAGGACATTGACGGGCAACTCTTTGCAGGCAACAATGCCCATACCTTATTAATAGGCGAAAAAGGGAATGTTTCCGTCATAAGCAATACCAACAGCAGTACGTGTCTGATAAAGTGCACCCTCTATGGCGAAGAGATACTGTTGGAATCATCCTACGCCAATTTGCGTATCTATAAAAAGAAGAACGGGCAATGGACCTTTTCGCATGTCATAGACGGCTTCATTGCACCGGTCATGCACTTGGAGGTGGACCAAAGCGGTGTCATCTGGGCTTCACACATGTATCAGGGAGTCTATAAAATAGTCTTGAGCGATGACTTGTCGGCTGTAAAAAGCGTACGGCACATCTCCCATTTAGGCTCGGAATATATCATCGGCCCTATCCAAGTAATGAAAATGCGAGGACGTATCGTCTTTTCCAGTCCCAACGGCTTCTATACCTATGACGACATCACCCGGCAGATTATCCCCTTCCAAAAGCTGAATGCCATTCTGCCTTACATCAGGAATGCTCATTCTGTGGTATCCGTCACGAACGACCGCTTCTGGCTGTCCGGTTCACATGAGTACGTATTGGTAGAGTACGCAGAAGGAGAGTACATCGTGAAGCAGCGCATCCTCATCGAACTGTTTGATTCTCCATGCATAGAGAACTACAACAATGTGTTCGTCGACAATGACGTTGTCTATTTTAATCTGAACAACGGAATCGCCAGTTACAGCAAAAACACAGACAGCCTCAGTCCTACTCTGGAGTCCGCCCTCTCACTGAGCTCGGTCACTGCTTCCTCTTCCGATAAAAAGGAGAAACGCCTGCCTCTGTCTGGAAATGTCGAACTGGAAAGCAATTACCGGGATTTGCTGTTCTCAGTAAGCCTGCCGCATTACAATAAATTGTCCGTACATTTCCATTATGTCCTGCAAGGAGGACAAGGCATGGCGCTGACATCGGACCTGAAAGAGCCCGAAATCCGCTACGGTAGCCTGGATTACGGAGAATACACATTCCAGGCAGAAGCCTATAATGATTTGGGACAGAAAATCGGTGAGGTGGAATATCATTTTGCCATAGCCCGCCCTTTCTACCTCTCCTATTATGCCTTTGCGCTCTATCTCATAGTTCTCACAGCGCTTGTCTACTTTTTCTCCAAGTGGCGCGCCAACCGTGCCATGGAAAAGAAACGGAAGGAGTATGAGGCAGAGCAGGTGCAGCAGAACATCAAGATGCGCGAGCAGGAGCATCTGATAACTCTGCAGCAACAGCAATTGCTGGAAGCCGAGTTGTCGGCAAAGAGTAAAGACCTTGCCAGCATGGCACTGGGTGTATTTGCCAAGAACGAGGTCCTGGAGAAACTTCGTACTGTCGTACAAGAGTCCCTGGTGAAAGGGCAATATGGACGCAAGAACCTCGAATCTCTGCTGAAGCTCATCAACGAAAACATCGAGACACAGGAATTTTGGGATGTATTCCAGAACAATTTCGACCTGATTCATGAGAAATTCTTCCGTAATTTGCGCGAACGTTATCCCAGTCTTACCGCTACCGACCTCCGTTTTTGTGCGCTGCTGCGCCTGAATCTTTCTACGAAAGACATTGCGCAAATGACCAACCTCACTATCCGGGGAGTAGAGGCAGCACGCTACCGTTTGCGCAAGAAACTGGATATCCCCGACGGAACGGGATTAGTGGATTTTCTCATCGACTTGAAATAAAGCGGCTACAAATCATTCAATCATAATAAACTGATTATTAGAAACAAGTAACACGAAAACGTAGTAAAACGGTACCCATTTTTACCCTAAACGTATTATCGTGGTAGTGATTTTTTTTGCCTTACTTACCGTAATTACTTCCTTTGCCGGCAGAATTATTAACTCTTAAATTTAGTTTATGAGAAGGCAAACTTTATTTCTTCTATTCATGATTTTGTTCTCATTGCCACTGACAGTTTTGGCACAAGGAACAAAGACAGTTAAAGGAACTGTTGTTGATCAGAACAACGAACCGATTATTGGAGCCACGGTTGTAGTAAAAGGCTCTACTATTGGAGCAGCTACCGACCTCGACGGTAACTATGTACTGAACGGCGTCCCTGAAGACGCAACTCTCGTATTCAACTATTTGGGCATGTTGCCGCAGGAAATAAGCGCTGCGGGACAATCCGTCATTAATGTAAAGCTACGTGAAGATGCACAACTACTGGAAGAAGTTGTTGTTATCGGTTACGGTTCGGCCAAGGCGAAAGACCTGACGGCCCCGATTGACGTTGTCAAAGAGAAAGAACTTATCAATGTTCCTACCTCCTCCCCGATGGCAGCATTGCAGGGAAAGGTACCGGGTGTTAACATCATCAATTCGGGAACGCCGGGCGAAGGTCCTAAAGTGACCATCCGTGGTATGGGTTCCTTCGGTGACACCTCTCCTCTCTATGTAGTGGACGGAATGTTCTACGACAACATCAACTTCCTGAACAATTCCGACATTCAGGACATGACCATCTTGAAAGACGCATCCGCATCTGCCATCTACGGTGTACGCGCCGCCAACGGTGTTGTAATCATCACCACCAAGAAAGGAAGCCGCAACCAGGATGCCAAGATTACCTATAACGGTTATGTAGGTATTCAGAAAGCCACCAACCTGCTGGAGATGTGTAACTCTCACGAGTATGCCACCATGATGTTGGAAGCCAACCCGGAAGCTTACCGGTCGATTTTCGAAAAGTCAGTAGCCGAATTCGGAGGCAATATGGAAAACCTGCAATTCAATGCCGATACCAACTGGTATGACGAACTGTTGCGCACAGCCATGATGACCAATCACAGCTTGAATATCTCCGGTGGTACGGAAAAAGCGACCTACTCTGCCGGCATGAGCTATCTGGCACAAGACGGTATCATGGACGTGGAAAACTACTACCGCCGCTTGAACTTCCGTGCCGCCCTTGACTACGAAGCCCGCAAATGGCTGAAAGTAGGCTTCAACGGCGTATTCAGCAACTCGCAGCAGCAGCTTCCCAAGAATGCCGCATGGCAACAGGCATACAACACACCGTCTATCATCCCGGTGTATGATGACCGCCGCGACGATGCCGTGTTCCCTAAGAAGTACACATCGCCCGAGCAGGTGGGCTTGACCAACAACTTCAACAATCCGGTAGCCACTGCCAACTATTACGACAACCGGAACGAGACCTACCAAGTGCTGACCAACTTCTATGCACAGCTCAACCTCATCCCCGACAAGCTGAATATACGCAGTAGCTACAGCTACGACTACTCAATGATTCGCGGTTCTGAGTTCACTCCTACCTACTATGTAGGCACCAACCAGAAGAAAGAGGTTACCGAACTCACTAAAAAGAACACTAACTACTACAAATATATATGGGACAACGTGGCCACTTATACTGACAAGTGGGGCAAACACTCCTTTACCGGTATGCTGGGTGCATCCATGCGTCAAGAGCAATACCGCCTGCTCGAAGGTACCGCCACCAACGTGCCCGAAGGTGAGGACGTGTGGAAATACATCGCACTGGGCAACAAGGAAGGCGCTACGGTGAAAGACGACGGCTGGAAATACCGCGGTCTCTCCTATTTCACCCGACTGAATTACAACTACAACGACAAGTACATGTTGATGTTCACCTTCCGTGCCGACGGCTCGTCCAAGTACAACGACAAATGGGGCTACTTCCCCTCCATCGGTGCCGCATGGGTCATCTCCCAAGAACCGTTTATGAAGAACCAGAATATCTTCGACTACATGAAGCTGCGTGCCAGCTGGGGTAAGCTGGGTAACGACAAGATTGCTGCCAGTGCAGGCTTCGCAAGCATACAGAACGTACAGTCCGTATTCGGTCCCAATACCGCCATCGACGGATTCATCAACACCACCAACTTCAGCTGGCTGGGTTGGGAAGTAGTGAACGAAACCAACGTGGGCGTCAACTTCAGTACACTGAAGAACCGCTTGAACGCCGACATCGACTGGTACTACCGTCTGACTGACAACGCCGTGATTTCACCCAAGCTCCCGATGAGTGGCGAGCTGCTGGCCGGCAACAACGGACAGATTCTGAATACCGGTATCGACCTCTCCTTGAACTGGAACGACAAGATTGGCCAGGACTTCAATTACAACATCGGCGTCAATCTCTCTTATCTGCATAACGAAGTGAAAAGCCTAAAAGGAAACATGAAAATCATCAAAGGCGGAAAGACCGTGAATATGGTGGGCGAGACGATGAACTCATTCTATGGCTACAAGGTCATCGGCATCTACCAGACTCCTGAACAATGTGCTGCCGACCCCATCGCCGTGGCCAACGGACTGGAACCCGGCGACTTCATCTACGAGGACGTGAACGGCGACCATGTGATAGACGGAAACGACAAGCAGGTGTTGGGCTCATACGTGCCCAGCTTTACTTATGGCTTCAATGCCGGATTCTCTTATAAGAACTTCGACTTCAGCCTCACTACCTACGGACAAGCAGGCGGCGAACTGTGGAACCGTAAGCGTGCCCTGCGCTATGCAGCCGACTACTATAACTTTGACCGTGCACAGTATGAGAACCGCTGGACGGGTGCAGGCTCTACCAACGAACATCCGTCGGCCAAGGCTCTTCTCAAAACCTGGAACAAATCAGACAGTAACAACGCTTCCTATTTCGTAGAAAGCTCCGATTACTTCCGCATCCAGAACATCACGCTGGGCTACTCGTTCAAGAACTTGAAGATAGGCAGCTACGTGATGCCGGGACTCCGCCTCTCATTGACGGCCGACCGCCCCTTCACTACCTTCAAGGCCAACAGCTTCACACCTGAAGTGTCGGATGCCGAAGGTTGGGATACCGAAGTATACCCTCTGACTTCAACCTATACTTTCGGAGTGCAAATAGATTTCTAAACCCTAAAACGTAAAACAATGAAATTCTTAAAGAAAACATTCGCATATATACTTCCGGCCATGATGGTACTGGGAGGAGCTACCGCTTGCACCGATTTCATAGAAATCGATCCGGAGAACAAAGTTCCCGAACAAGGCGTGGACTTTACCAACAAGAACAATATGTACCAACCCGTAGTGGGTGCCTACTCCAAAGTACGCACACAGGGCATGCACTGGTGCAACGCGCTATTGATGTTCACCCGCGACGGTGACGTGTGGTCGGGCCGTACCGATGACCAGGGCGATGCCGTGGCCTTCGGACGCAAGTTCAACTACAACAACTCATTCTGGGCACTGAACCAGGTATGGATGAACTTCTACGACATCATCCGCATCACCAATGCCGCCCTGCAAAGCCTCGACGGTTATGCCGAATATCTTGCTGCAGGAAGCGAAGATTACAAAACCTACGAATCCTATTGCGGCGAAGTACGTACCATCCGTGCATGGGCCTACTATTGTCTGGTGACCAATTTCGGTCCCACCGTCATCTACCGTGACAACCTGCAGACCGATTTTCGCCGTTCTACCGTAGAGGCCGTATATAATTATATGCTGGAAGATTTGAACTACGCCATCGACAAACTGCCCCGCATGCGTCCCAACCAGATGGAACACAAGGGAGCCGTGACAGCCTTCACCGCCCAAGCATTGGCCGCCCGCATCTATCTGCTGAAAGGAGACTATGCACAAGTGGAGACACTGACCGATGACATCATCAAGAACGGTGGATTCCGTCTCTACGACGACTTCTACCAGCTGTTCAAAATTCCCGGAAAGTTGTGTGACGAATCTTTGTTCGAATGCCAGGTAACAGACTACGGCAATGGTTCCGGCGATTACCTGGGCGTAGACCAATGGTTCAATTTCCAGGGTCCGAACATGGCAGAGAGGTATGATGAAGTAGTGAACGCAGACGGTACCATCAGCTACAAGCAAGCCGAAGGCACCAAGTCCATAGGCGGCTGGAATTTCATAGGCTATGAACCCGAGTTCGTGGCATGGGCCGAAGCCCGTGGCGAAGGTGTGCGTGCCGAAACTTCTTTCCTGAAAGCCCTGAGCAAGACGCGCGAGGGTTGGCAGGTAGGTCCCACATCGGCCACCAAGACCGACTGTTGGAACGGCAAAGGTTACCTTCCCTACAATCAGATGACTCTTCCACGTACAACCTACGGAGCCAACAATAATGTGCGTATCATCCGCTATGCCGAAGTACTGCTGATGAACTCCGAAGCCAAAGTCAGACTGGGCAAGGATGGAGACGCAGGCTACAACGAAGTGCGCCGGCGTGCAGGCATGAGCACCAAAACCGGTGTTACCCTGAAAGACGTGATGGACGAACGCCGGATGGAACTTTGCGGCGAATGGTGTGCCCGTTATGTGGACTTGGTGCGTACCGGCGATGCCGCCACCGTACTCGGTCCCAAAGGATGGACAGCAGAAAAGACTTATTGGCCCATACCGGCCAACCAGTTGGACGACCTTCCTGATTTGAAGCTGGAACCCATTGACGGAATTGCCGAATAAATCCGTTCCAATATGGTAAAAAGATTCCTAATCAGTTGTGGAATAGCCTTTGCCGCTCTGGCGACAAAGGCAACCCCTGACGATTCCATCAAAGTGGTGAAGGGGCAAGTCAGTGACTATTACATCACTGTAACCCAAGACCGTATCGTAAAAGGACACGTACTGGACACCAACCGCCAGCCACTCGCAGGCGCCACAGTCATGTTCTTCGCAAGTCCCATGCACAATACCACTGCCCACGACGGCAGCTTTGCCATCAAAGGAGCGAAGAACGACGTGCACCTGTATGTCTACTATCCCGGGAAAAAGATAGTGAACAGAATCCTGGCACTGGATGAAACCGATATTGAGGTAGTGATGGAAAAAGAGGTACACAAGGCAACCGCAATCTGCCGCCCCGCCCAGGCGACCCGGTGGTATGACCCACAGGCGCCTCTGTCGCGCACCTTCTGCAATCCGATGAACATCAGTTACAACTTCGAGCCTTTCAACAACAATGTGCGTCCCAACGGTTCGTTCCGTTCCTCTGCCGACCCGATGGCTGTGGAATACAAAGGAGAATATTTTCTGTTCTCCACCAACCAGGGCGGTTTTCATTATTCCAAGAACCTGGTGGATTGGGATTTCGTTCCTGCCAGCTTCCAGCGCAAGCCTACGGACGATGACCAGTGTGCGCCGGCCGCCTATGTAAGCGGCGACACGCTGTTCTATACCGGCTCCACCTACGAAGGTCTGGCCGTGTGGTACAGCACGCATCCCAAAACGGGACGTTTCAAACGTGCCATCGAAAAGAACGTACTTCCTTCATGGGATCCTTGTCTGTTTCTGGACGACGACGGCAGATTGTATCTGTACTATGGCTCCAGCAATGAATATCCCTTGAAAGCGGTAGAACTGGACCGGAATGATTTCTACCCCATCAGCAAGATTCACGATGTCATGATGCTCCGCCCCGAAGAACACGGCTGGGAACGTTTCGGCATGAACAATGACGATGAAGTGACACTCCGCCCATTCACAGAGGGCGCTTACATGACCAAACACAATGACAAATATTATTTCCAATATGGTGCTCCGGGCACTGAATTCAAAGTCTATGCCGATGGCGTATATGTTTCGGATTCCCCGCTGGGCCCGTTTGTCTACCAGAAGCATAACCCGATGTGCTACAAGCCGGGCGGTTATGTGCAAGGTGCCGGTCATGGAGGCACGTTCTGCGACGTGAAAGGCAATTACTGGCACGTGGCCACCTGCATGCTCTCCCTGAAGTACAAGTTCGAACGCCGCATCGGTCTTTATCCGGTGGCTTTCGACAAGGATGGTGTCATGTATTCGTCCACTGCCTTCGGCGATTATCCCAACTGGGCAGAACCGATGGACGTAAAGAACCCTGCAGAGCGTTTCACGGGATGGATGCTTCTGTCCTACGGCAAACCGGTGGAGGTATCATCTACGGATAGCATCCATGCAGCTTCCAACCTGACGGACGAAAGTATGCGCACCTACTGGGCAGCCCGTTCCGGCAACCCCGGCGAATGGGCCGGGATAGACCTGGGCAGTACAAAGAATGTACGTGCCGTGCAGTTGAACTTCTACGACCATAAAGCGGTTCAATACAACCGTGCCATGGATATTTATCACCAATACCGTATTTTTGCTTCCGAAGACGGAAAAGAATGGACATTGGTCATAGACAAGAGCGACAGTGACAAGGATTGTCCGCACGACTACATCGAGCTCAACGAGCCGTTGCGTGCCCGTTATCTGAAATACGAGAATGTGCACATGCCTACGGGAAATGTCGCCTTGTCCGGCTTCCGCGTCTTCGGGAACGGTGACGGCGATGTCCCGCAAGCCGTGAAAGGACTGACTGTGAAACGTGACAGGAAAGACCGCCGGAATGCCCTTATCTCCTGGCAACCCGAAGCAAGCGCCTATGGCTACAACATCTACTACGGCACCGCCGAAGGCAAGATGTACAATGCCATCACGGTACTGGGACAGACGGAATATGACTTCCGCGGACTGGATGCGGACACGGACTATTACTTCACTATCGAGGCGCTGAACGAAAACGGCCGCTCGCCATTGTGCAAGACGACAAAAAATTAAACACAAGAAATAAAGATATGAAAAAACCAATAATGATACATGTGCTGGCTTTGTTCCTGATTTCCACATTGGCGGGCTGTGCATCCTGCTCTTCCGACTTGAAGGAAAACGGGAAAGAGAACGGAAAAGAGGAAAAGCCCGACACAGAGGAAGTACGTCCCGAATCATTCGCTTCGGATGACGAAATGCTTGATTACATCCAGAAGGTACATTTGAACTACATGTGGGACGGTGCGGAACCGACCTCCGGACTGGCACGCGAACGCATCCACCTGGATGGGGATTATCCCGAAAAGGACCAGAATGTTGTCACCACCGGCGGCAGCGGATTTGGTATAGCCGGACTGCTGGTAGGCATCGAACGCGGCTTCATCCCCAGGGAAGAAGGCGTGAAGCGCCTGACCAAGATTGCCGATTACCTGAAACGCGCCGACCGCTTCCACGGCGTATGGCCCCATTGGTTGTACGGCCCTACCGGCAAGGTGAAACCTTTCGGACAAAAAGATAACGGCGGAGACTTGGTGGAAAGCTGCTTCCTGATGCAAAGCTTGCTTTGCGTACGCCAATACTTCCGCGACGGCAACGAGCAGGAAAAGGCGCTGGCAGAGAAGATTGACCAATTGTGGAAAGAGATGGAGTTCAGCTGGTATCAGAATGGCAAGGATGTCATCTACTGGCACTGGTCTCCCGAATACAACTGGGAAATGAACTTCCCGCTGGAAGGCTACAACGAAGCATTGATTGTGTATGTGCTCGCAGCCTCCTCCCCCACTTATCCCGTTCCGGCTTCAGCCTACCACAACGGCTGGGCACGCGGCGGCGGCATCAAGTCCGACTCTGCCCCCTACGGCCTGCCTTTGGAATTGAAACACAACGGAGCCGAGAAACTGGGCGGTCCCTTGTTCTGGGCACAATACTCGCACATCGGTCTGGACCCGCGCAACCTGAGCGACCGCTATGCCAACTACTGGAACGTGGTGCGCAACCATGCCCTCTCCAACTACCGCTACTGCGTGGAGAATCCCAAACAATACAAAGGTTACGGCGAGGACTGCTGGGGACTGACCGCCAGCTACTCTACCAAAGGCTATGCAGCCCACTGCCCGGGCGACAACGACCATGGTGTCATCACACCGACAGCAGCCTTGTCCAGTTTTCCCTACACACCGGAGGAATCCATGCGTGCACTGAAGTATTTCTATTCCAAAGGCGACTGGATTTGGGGCAAGTACGGATTCTACGATGCCTTCTCCGAGGGAAGTGACTGGACGGTGCCCCGCTATCTTGCCATCGACCAATGCACCATTGCCCCGATGATTGAGAACTATCGTTCCGGCTTGTTGTGGAAACTCTTCATGAGCTGTCCCGAGGTTCAGGAAGGATTGCAGAAGCTGGGATTTAAGGCTTAGGGATTTACGATTGAAGTTAGTATGCGACATGATGGAGCAGCTAAGCTTAAGTTGAATTTCTATATCACTATTCCCCTCCCCCTTCAGGGGGCCGGAGGGGATAATCAAAATTATATCATATGAAGAAATACACATTATTAGCAGCCTTGGCTTTCTCTGCCCTCACCGTGACGGCAACGCCCAAAGAAAACACATCCCAAGGCAATCCGCAGGAGATGGATAAATTCATTACGGAGCTGATGGGCAAAATGACGCTGCACGAGAAAATCGGTCAGCTCAACCTGCCGGTAACGGGAAACATCGTCACCGGACAAGCCAAGAGCAGCGACGTTGCCGGTAAAATCCGCAACGGTGAAGTCGGAGGTCTGTTCAACCTGAAAGGCGTGAAGAACATCCGCGAAGTGCAGAAACTTGCCGTAGAGAACAGCCGCCTGGGCATCCCCTTGCTGTTCGGTATGGACGTGATTCACGGTTACGAAACGGTATTCCCCATCCCCTTGGCACTCTCGTGCAGTTGGGACATGGAGGCTATAGAGAAATCGGCCCGTATCGCCGCCATTGAGTCGAGTGCAGACGGTATCTGCTGGACGTTCAGCCCGATGGTGGACATCTGCCGCGATGCCCGTTGGGGACGTGTATCAGAAGGCAACGGTGAAGACCCCTTCCTGGGTTCAGCCATTGCACAAGCCATGATTCGCGGTTATCAGGGCAAGGATATGAGTGCCAACAACGAGATAATGGCTTGCGTAAAGCACTTCGCACTGTATGGCGCCGGAGAAGCCGGCCGCGACTACAACACGGTGGATATGAGCCGCAACCGTATGTTCAACGAATACTTCCCTCCCTACAAGGCTGCCGTAGAAGCCGGTGTGGGTAGCGCAATGACCTCCTTCAATGAAATTGACGGCGTACCCGCCACTGCCAACCACTGGCTACTGACCGACGTTCTGCGCAACCAATGGGGCTTTGATGGCTTCGTGGTGACAGACTATACAGCCATCTCCGAAATGATAGACCACGGAATCGGTGACCTGCAGGAAGTATCCGCACGTGCCCTGACCGCCGGAACAGACATGGATATGGTAGCCGACGGATTTATCGGCACACTGGAAAAGTCTCTGAAAGAAGGCAAAGTGACCGAGGCCGACATTGACAAAGCCTGCCGACGCATCCTAGAAGCCAAATACAAGCTGGGACTGTTTGCCAATCCGTATAAATACTGCGACGTGAAGCGTGCCGAAAAAGAAGTGTTCACTCCCGAACACCGTTCCATCGCCCGCCAGATTGCCACAGAGACATTCGTACTGCTGAAGAACCAGGACAATCTGCTGCCCTTGCAACGCAAAGGCAATATCGCCTTGATTGGCCCGCTTGCCAACACCCGTGCCAACATGCCGGGCACTTGGAGTGTGGCAGCCACAGCAGACAAATACAGCACCCTGCTGGAAGGTTTCAAGAATTCTGTCGGCTCCAAGGCCAACATTCTCTATGCACAAGGCAGCAACCTGATGTACGATGCCGACTACCAGACACGCGCCACGATGTTCGGCCGTGAACTGCCCCGTGGCAATGACCAAGAACTGCTGGACGAAGCCCTGAAAGTAGCCGCACAAGCCGATGTCATTGTAGCCGCCCTCGGCGAGTCCTCCGAGATGAGTGGTGAGAGCAGTAGCCGTTCCGAACTGGAAATGCCGGACGCACAGCGCCACCTGCTGGAAGCATTGCTGAAAACGGGCAAACCCGTAGTATTGGTATTGTTCTCCGGACGTCCCGTAGTGCTGACTTGGGAGAATGAAAATGTTCCTGCCATCCTGAATGTATGGTTCGGAGGTAGTGAAGCTGCAGACGCCATTGCCGACGTAGTGTTCGGAGACGTTTGCCCCAGCGGTAAGCTGACCACCACTTTCCCGCAGAATGTGGGCCAGTTGCCTATGGCATACAACCACAAGAATACCGGCCGTCCTCTGAAAGAAGGCAAATGGTTCGAGAAGTTCCGCAGCAACTACCTGGATGTGAGCAACGACCCGCTGTATCCTTTCGGCTATGGCTTGAGCTACACCACCTTCCAGTACAGTGACATCACGCTCAGCTCCAAGCAACTGAATGCGGACGGCAAGCTGACCGCTTCCGTAACCGTAACCAATACGGGTAACTACGATGCAGATGAAATCGTACAGCTCTATATCCGCGACTTGGTGGGCAGCATTACCCGCCCCGTGAAAGAGCTGAAAGGCTTCGAGCGCATCCACCTGAAAAAAGGCGAAAGCAAGCAGGTGACCTTCACCATTACCCCCGAATTGCTGAAGTTCTACAACTACGACATACAGTATGTATACGAACCCGGCGAGTTCCATGTAATGATTGGACCCAACAGCCGCGATGTAAAGACTACGAGTTTTGAGTTGAAATAGGTATAGTTTTGCTTTTAGGTAAGAGGGCAGTCCGCGAAAACCGGGCTGCCCTTTTTTAACACCGTCACCAAATCTTTTTTGCATTTTGATTGTTCAGAGGAGAAACTGAATGATTTATCCACTAAAAAATCAATGTAATGAAGAAGAACCTAAACCTTCCCAAGAAGAAAACCGGAAGACTGAGAAACCTATTTCTGACGGTGTGCCTGCTGGCAAGTGTCGCCGCATCGGCGCAGGAGAAAACAGTAACCGGTACCGTGACCGATGCCCTGGGTGACCCGCTGATTGGTGCCACCGTATTGGTGCAGGGAACCTCCAATGGCGTGATTACCGACATAGACGGCCGGTACTCCATCCAGGCCACCCCGGAGAACACATTGGATTTTTCCTATGTAGGCATGGTGAAGCAAGCTGTCAAGGTAGGCAGCCAGTCGGTAATCAACGTCCAGATGAAAGACGACTCGCAGATGCTGGCCGAAACCGTTGTCATCGGTTATGGCAGCGCCAAGAAGCGAGACCTTACGGGCTCCATCACCAACATTAAAGGCGACGAAATCGCCAACAAGCCGGTGGTCAACCCCGTATCCGCACTGCAAGGAAAGATTGCCGGCGTGCAGGTGATAAACTCCGGCAAGGCAGGCTCCGACCCGGAAATCCGTGTACGCGGAACAAACTCCATCAACGGCTACAAGCCACTCTATGTGGTGGACGGACTGTTCAACGACAACATCAACTTCCTGAATCCGCAGGACATCGAATCCATGGAGATACTGAAAGACCCGTCGTCGCTCGCCATCTTCGGTGTGCGCGGTGCCAACGGCGTGATTATCATCACCACCAAGAAGGCGAAAGAGGGACAGACACGCGTCAATATCAACGGCTCGTTCGGTTTCAAGTCCATCACCGACAAAATTGCACTGACGGATGCCGAAGGCTTCAAACTGCTGTACAACGAACAGTTGAGGAATGAAGGCAACCCGGAATACAACTTCTCGGACTGGACGGGAAACACCAACTGGCAGGATGAAATCTTCCAGACTGGGTTCATCACCAACAACAACATCAGCATCACGGGTGCCTCGGACAAGAACAGCTTCTATCTCGGTGCGGGCTATGCTTACGAGCAAGGCAACATCAAGCACGAGAAGTACAGCAAAATCACGCTGAACATCAGCAACGACTATAAAATGACGGACAACCTCAAGGTAGGTTTCCAATTCAACGGGGCACGCATGCTGCCCGCCGACACGAAGAGTGTGGCTACAGCCCTGCGCGCAGCTCCGGTGGCGCATGTATTCAACTCCGAGTACGGCCTCTACACCTCACTGCCCGGATTCCAGAAGGCACAGATGAACAACCCGATGGTGGACGTAGACCTGAAGGCGAATACCACGAAAGCCGAGAACTACCGTGGCTCGGGCAACGTGTACGGGCAATGGGATTTCCTGAAACACTTCCAGTTCAAGGCCATGTTCTCCCTGGACTATGCCTCGAACAGCACACGGACATACACCCCGGTTATCCAGGTATATGACGCAAGCGTCGAGGGAGACATAGCCACGCTGGGCAACGGCAAGACCGGAGTGTCCCAAGCCAAAGAAACGGAAATGAAGGTACAGAGCGACTATCTGCTGACCTACACCAACTCCTGGGGAGACCACAGCGTGACGGCCACAGCCGGTTTCACCACCTACTACAACAAGCTCGAGAATCTGAACGGCGCCCGTACCCAAGGGGTAGGCCTGGTCATTCCGGACAATCCCGACAAATGGTACGTAAGTATCGGCGACGCAGCCACCGCCACCAACGGCAGTACGCAGTGGGAGCGCTCCACCGTGTCCGTGCTGGCACGCGTGCTCTACAACTACAAGGGCAAGTACCTGTTCAACGGCTCCTACCGCCGCGACGGTTCTTCCGCCTTCTCCTACACCGGCAACCAGTGGCAGAACTTCTACTCCGTCGGCCTGGGCTGGCTGATGAGCGAGGAAGCATGGATGAAGGACATCACCTGGCTGGATATGCTGAAACTGAAAGGCTCATGGGGCACACTGGGCAACCAGAACCTGGACCGCGCCTATCCCGCCGAACCGTTGCTGACGAATGCCTACTCCGCCGTGTTCGGCACCCCGTCTGCCATCTATCCGGGCTACCAGCTTGCCTACCTGCCCAACCCCAAACTGCGCTGGGAGAAGGTGGAAGCCTGGGAAGCCGGTGCAGAAGCCAACTTCCTCCGCAACCGCCTGCACTTTGAAGGGGTGTACTACAAGAAGAAAACCAAAGACCTGCTGGCCGAAGTGCCGGGCATCTCGGGCACCGTACCGGGTATCGGAAACCTTGGCTCCATCGAGAATTCGGGCGTAGAGCTTGCCTTGAGCTGGCGCGACCGGATAGGCGACTGGAACTACAACATCGGAATGAACCTTGCCACCATCAAGAACAAGGTACTGAGCCTCGTGCAGGAAGGCTACTCCATCATAGCCGGAGACAAGCAGCAGAGCTACACAATGGCAGGATACCCCATCGGCTACTTCTACGGCTACAAGGTGGAAGGCGTCTACCAGACCCAGGAGGAGATTGAGCACTCTCCCAAGAACACACTGGCAACCGTCACCCCGGGCGACCTGAAATTCCGCGACGTGAACGGTGACGGTGAAATCACCACGGCAGACCGTACGATGATTGGTAATCCTACACCCGATGTCACCTACGGCTTCACGCTCGGCCTGGGCTACAAGAACTGGGAGCTTGCCGTTGACATGATGGGACAAGGCGGCAATCAGATTTACCGTACCTGGGACAACTACAACTGGAGCCAGTTCAACTTTATGGAGCAACGCATGGACCGCTGGCACGGTGAAGGGACCAGCAACACCCAGCCGCTGCTGAACACCAAGCATACCATCAACAATCTGAACTCCGAGTATTACATAGAGGACGGCTCGTTCTTCCGCATCCGTAACGTGTCGCTGGCATACAACTTCGACAAGGCGCTGATTTCGAAGATAGGCATGCAGGCGCTGAAGCTCTACGTGAACATACAGAACCTGAAGACGTGGAAGCACAACACCGGATATACCCCGGAACTGGGCGGAAGTGCCATCGCCTTCGGGGTGGACGACGGCAGTTATCCGATGCCGGCGATTTATACGTTCGGATTTAATCTGACGTTCTAAAAGCCTCTCCCCTAAAAAAGAGTAACTTCAAACCTCCCCCGACTCCTTCAAAGGGAACGGGGAATGAAAAATATAAATTTATGAAACTGATAAAATACATATTTACATTGCTGGTGGGTGCAACAGCCCTCTCACTGACATCCTGCAACGACTTCCTGGACCGCGATCCGCTGGGGCAGTTCACGGAAGATGACTCTCCCAACGCCCTTGTAGGCGGGAAGATATTCAACGTCTACTACCTGATGCGCTCGTACGACATCACTGCCGGTATTCCTGCTTTTATGGTGCACATGGTGCGCAGCGAGGACTCCGAGAAAGGCAGTGACGCCGGCGACGGCAGCAACGAGGCCGCCATGTGGGACGACTTCGAATACACTGCCTCCAACGGGCCGCTCAGCGCCTATTGGGGACAGAACTACAAAATCATCTACCAGTGCAACGAAATCCTGGACGACATTGAGAAGAGCGGACACAAGGACGACACCGAAGCCATCCGCAACCGCGGCGAAGCGCTCTTCTTCCGTGCCTGGTGCTACTTCAACCTGGTACGCGCCTTTGGCGAAGTGCCGCTGGTCACCATCAAGGTAGTGGAAGCCTCCGATGCCAACGTGCCCAAGACCACGGCGGAAAAGATATACGAACAGATTGACAAAGACCTGACCGAAGCCGAAGAATGCCTGCCCCTGCGGTGGGACAGCGACTATACGGGACGGCTGACCTGGGGCGCCGCACGCTCCCTGCACGCACGCACCTATATGATGCGGAACGATTGGGACAATATGTACACAGCCTCCACCGAAGTGATAAAGTCGGGCATCTACAACCTGAATACACCGGTCGACAAAGTCTTCACCGTAGAAGGGGAAAACTGCGGCGAGAGCATCTTCGAACTGCAATGCGAAACCACCGATGCCATGAAAGAGGATGCCAGCATCGGCAGCCAGTTCTGCCAGGTGCAAGGGGTGCGCGGAGCCGGCGAGTGGGACCTGGGATGGGGCTGGCACATGGCCACCAAACTGATGGGAGAAGCCTTTGAGCCGGGCGACCCGCGCCGGAACGCCACATTGCTCTACTTCCGCCGCAGCACGGACGAGCCCATCACACCGGAGAATACCAACCAGCCTTATGGCGAGTCACCCGTATCCACCGCCATGGGTGCCTACTTCAACAAGAAGGCCTACACGGACCCGACACTGCGCCGCAAGTACAGCCGTATGGGTTTCTGGGTAAACATCCGCCTCATCCGCTATCCGGACGTGCTGCTGATGGCTGCCGAAGCCGCCAACGAGAAAGGGCTGACGGGCGAAGCCGCCGGGTATCTGGAACAAGTACGCGCCCATGCCCGCGGCACACTGGCAGACGTGCTTCCGAAGGTAGAATCTGCCAGCCAGTCTGTGCTGCGTGACGCCATTCGCCACGAACGCCGCGTAGAGCTGGCACTGGAACCCGACCGCTTCTACGACCTCGTGCGCTGGGGCATTGCCAAAGAAGTGCTGCAAGCTGCCGGAAAGAATTACCAGGACAAGAATGCGCTGCTGCCTCTGCCCCAGACAGAGATAGACAAATCGAACGGAGTACTGGTACAGAACCCCGACTATTGATACCCGGCCAAAGGAAACAGCCGACCCAATCAATGGCAAAAGGTCTATTTCATAACTTGCTTTCAATCAAAGCATTGCTACTGCAAAGAGCTGCAAACTTTTTGCAGTGGCACTGCAAAAGTGTTGCAGTAGCACTGCACAACAGTTGCAGTGTCGCTGCAAAGCAGTTGCAGTAGCGCTGCAAATCGTTTGCAGTATCACTGCAGAGAAATTGCAGCACCGTTGCAAAGAAGTCATAGCGCCACTGCAATAGAGTGACGGCAATCTAAAAACAATGAAAGGAACATACTTACAAACAATTAATTCAATATGAATATGAAGAAAATTTTCAAGAGAACAAGTCTGCTGCTCGCGACCGCTTTAATAGGCGTCACCGTGCAGGCGCAGAAGTCTCCGCAGGACATGGACCGCTTCATCGACGCACTGATGCGCCGGATGACTGTGGAAGAGAAAATCGGCCAGCTCAACCTGCCCGTGACCGGAGAAATCACCACCGGTCAGGCAAAGAGCAGCGACGTGGCCAAGAAGATTGAGCAGGGGCTCGTGGGAGGGCTTTTCAATCTGAAAGGAGTGGCCAAGATACGCGACGTACAGAAACTGGCCGTAGAGAACTCCCGCCTGGGCATCCCCCTGCTGTTCGGCATGGATGTGATACATGGCTATGAGACCATCTTCCCCATCCCCCTCGGCCTCTCCTGCACGTGGGACATGGCAGCCATCGGGCAGTCTGCCCGCATCGCCGCCATCGAAGCCAGTGCCGACGGTATCTCATGGACATTCAGTCCGATGGTAGACATCAGCCGTGACCCACGCTGGGGACGTGTATCCGAGGGTTCGGGCGAAGACCCGTTCCTCGGAGGTGCCATCGCCCGCGCCATGGTGTTGGGGTATCAGGGAAAAGACCTGAACGACCAACTGAAACGGAACGACGAAATCATGGCATGCGTCAAGCACTTCGCACTGTACGGTGCCGGAGAAGCCGGACGCGACTACAACACCGTAGACATGAGCCGCAACCGCATGTTCAACGAATACATGTACCCCTATGAAGCAGCCGTCCATGCCGGAGTGGGCAGTGTAATGGCCTCTTTCAACGAAGTGGACGGTGTGCCCGCCACCGCCAACCGCTGGCTGATGACAGACGTGCTGCGCAAACAATGGGGCTTCAACGGTTTTGTGGTGACCGACTTTACCGGTATCTCCGAAATGGTGGAGCACGGCATCGGTGACCTGCAGACCGTTTCCGCCCGTGCGCTCAACGCCGGTGTGGACATGGATATGGTGAGCGAAGGTTTCGTGGGCACGTTGAAAAAGTCGCTCACCGAAGGCAAAATAACCATGAAGACGCTGGATGCAGCCTGCCGCCGCATCCTTGAAGCGAAATACAAGTTAGGGCTGTTCGATGACCCTTACAAATACTGCGACCTCAGCCGTCCCGCACGCGACATCTTCACGCGCGAGCACCGCGACGCCGCACGCCGGATTGCCGCCGAAAGCTTTGTGCTGCTGAAAAACGAACCTTTTGAGGGACAAGGCAAGAAGTCTTCTCGTCCCGTCCTTCCTTTGGAGAAGCAAGGCACCGTCGCCGTCATCGGCCCCCTGGGCAATACCCGCAGCAACATGCCCGGTACCTGGAGTGTTGCCGCACGCCTGGACGACTATCCCTCTCTGTACGAAGGATTGAAAGAAATGACAGCCGGCCGGGTGAACATCACCTACGCCAAAGGCAGCAACCTCATCGGTGATGTAGCCTACGAGGAACGCGCCACCCTATTCGGCCGATCGCTGAGCCGGGACAACCGTACGGATAAGGAACTGCTGGACGAAGCTTTGAAGGTGGCCTCCGGTGCCGACGTGATTGTAGCCGCCCTGGGCGAGTCTTCCGAAATGAGCGGTGAAAGCTCCAGCCGTACCGACCTCGATATCCCCGACGTGCAACGCACCCTGCTGGAGGCCTTGCTGAAGACCGGCAAGCCCGTTGTACTAACCCTCTTCACCGGCCGGCCGCTGACGCTCACCTGGGAGCAGGAACATGTGCCCGCCATCTTGAACGTATGGTTCGGTGGCAGCGAAGCGGCCTATGCCATTGGCGACGTGCTGTTCGGCGACGTGAACCCAAGCGGTAAGCTGACCATGACTTTCCCGAAAAACGTGGGGCAGATACCCTTGTTCTACAACCATAAGAATACCGGACGACCGCTGGCAGAAGGCAAATGGTTCGAGAAGTTTCGCAGCAACTATCTGGATGTGGACAATGAGCCGCTGTATCCCTTCGGCTACGGTCTCTCGTACACCACTTTCCGGTACAGCGACATCGCCCTCAGTACCCCGGTCATGGGACAAAATGGCTCCACCACTGCCGTAGTCACCGTGACCAATACCGGCAAGCGTGACGGCGCAGAAGTCGTGCAGCTCTATATCCGCGACCTCGTAGGCAGCATTACCCGCCCCGTACGCGAGCTGAAAGGCTTTGAAAAGGTGTTCCTGAAAGCGGGCGAAAGCAAGACCGTATCCTTCAAGATTACCCCTGAGCTGCTCCGCTTCTACGACTACGACCTCAACCACGTGGCCGAGCCGGGAGATTTCGATGTGATGATAGGTGGCAGCAGCCAGGCAGAAAAGACAGCCCGACTGACACTGAAATAAAATAAAATATTTAATATTGCACTCTAAAAACAAGAAAACATGAGATATACTACTTTACTCCTTTGTTTTTGCAGCATTCTGCTCCTTGGCAGCTGCAAGAGCCAGCCCTCCGCACAGAACGGACAGCCGCTGGAAGTGATGACGTTCAATGTCCGCCTGGATATTCCTTCGGACAGTGTAAACAACTGGAATTACCGCAAGGGTGACGCCTGCCGTATGATAGCCTACTACAGCCCCGACTTGCTGGGCATGCAGGAAGTGCTTCACAACCAAATGGAAGACCTAAAACGCGGGCTGCCGCAATACACAGCACTCGGTGTGGGGCGCGACGACGGCAAGGAAGCAGGCGAATACTGCCCGATATTCTTCCGGACCGACCGGTTTACACTGGTGGAATACGGCAATTTCTCCCTCAGCGAGCAACCCGAAACTATCGGCATCAAGGGCTGGGACGCTTCCTACAACCGTGTCACCACCTGGGCGATACTGCAGGAAAAGAACAACGGACAAAAGTTTGTATATTTCAACACCCATCTGGACAACGACGGAAAGACAGCCCGCAAAGAGGGCGTGCAACTCATTCTCGACAAAATCAAGGAGATAGCACCGGACATGCCCGCCATCATCACCGGTGACTTTAACTGTACGCCCGGTGAAGAACCTCTGCAAACGCTGGAAAAGGGAGGAATGGAAAATGCCGCAAAGACAGCTGCCGTCACCTACGGTCCGTCCTGGTCTTTCCATGACTTCGGCCGTCTGCCGGTGGAGGAACGCGTACTGCTGGACTATGTCTTCGTGACCAAAGGCGCAAAGATAGACCGCTACCGCGTTATCCAAGACAAACCGGAGAACAGCTACCTTTCCGACCACTGTCCTATACTTGTTGAATTGACCGTGCAATGAATATAGATAAGTAAATGATAAAAAAACAAGTAAGCATTGGTACAATGAAAATACAATACAGTTTATTATTGTTCCTGCTGTTGCTCGGTTTCACGCAATGCAAAAGCCCCGCCGCCAAAGAAGACCGGCTGAGCGACGATGCCCTGATGGACACCGTACAGCGCCGTACCTTCAACTACTTCTGGGAAGGTGCCGAGCCCAACAGCGGACTGGCACGCGAACGCATCCACATGGACGGTGTCTATCCGGAGAACGACCAGAACGTAATCACGTCCGGTGGAAGCGGCTTCGGCATCATGGCTATACTTGCCGGTATAGACCGCGGCTATGTCACCCGCCAGGAAGGGCTGGAACGAATGGAGAAAATCGTCTCCTTCCTCGAAACCGCTGACCGTTTCCACGGTGCCTACCCACACTGGTGGTATGGCGATACGGGCAAGGTGAAACCCTTCGGGCAGAAAGACAATGGCGGCGACCTGGTAGAAACAGCCTTCATCATGCAGGCGCTGCTCTCCGTCCACCAGTACTACATCGACGGTTCGCCCGCCGAGCAAGCCCTCGCCGCCCGCATCGACAAGCTGTGGCGCGAAGTGGACTGGAACTTCTACCGCCAGAACGGCCAGAACGTGCTCTATTGGCACTGGAGTTCGGAATACGGTTGGGAAATGAACTTTCCCGTACACGGTTACAACGAATGCCTCATCATGTATATCCTTGCCGCCGCCTCGCCTACCCACGGCGTGCCTGCAGCAGTCTATCACGAGGGCTGGGCGCAGAACGGGGCCATTGTAGACCCTCATAAAGTGGAGAATATCGAGTTGCATCTGCGCTATCAAGGCACAGAAGCCGGACCGCTCTTCTGGGCACAATACTCGTTTCTCGGCCTCGACCCCATCGGGCTGAAGGATGAATACTGCGCCAACTACTTCGACGAGATGCGTAACCTGACGCTTGTGAACCGTGCCTACTGTGTCCGCAACCCCAAGCACTACAAAGGTTTCGGGCCCGACTGCTGGGGACTGACAGCCAGCTACTCCGTCAACGGATATGCCGCCCACGCTCCCAACGAACGCGACGACCAGGGAGTCATCTCTCCAACTGCCGCCTTGTCATCCATCGTCTATACCCCGGAACAGTCGTTGCAAGTGATGCGCCACCTCTACGAGATGGGAGATAAGGTCTTCGGCCCCTATGGCTTCTACGATGCTTTCAGCGAAACGGACAACTGGTATCCGCAGCGCTACCTCGCCATTGACCAGGGCCCGATAGCCGTCATGCTCGAGAATTATCGGTCGGGACTGCTGTGGAAGCTCTTCATGAGTCATCCGGATGTGCAGAAAGGGTTGAAGGAGTTGGGGTTCTCAACAGTCAGCAAGTAACTTACTATCATAAAAAATCCCCTTCTGAAACTTGTATTCTCTGATGAATAGCGAGGTACAAGTTTCAGAAGGGGATGTATTTACAACCTATTCACCGCCGCCACCGGAACCACTGCCACCGCTCTTCACATCATCATTGCTGATAGTGCGCGCAGCCTTTTTCACGCTTGCCTTCAACTCACCGATACGGTAGCTGACGCTTATGCCAAAGCGTTGGCGGCTGTACTTATAATTGCTTTCCCGTATAAAACCGCTGCCTTCGGTGGTGGAGCTTTGGTCCATATACTTCTTGAAGAAGTTGCTGGCAAAGGCAGACAAGGTGAGGCGCTTGTCCAAGAAGGACTTGTTGACGCTCAAGCCATAATCAAAGAAGCTGCTGCCCTTACCTTGCAGCATAATCCACGGCGTCTGTCCGAAGACATTCAGACTGATGCGCCAGTCATGGGGCAGCGTCTGCTGTGCACCGCCGTAGGCAAAGAGGCTCCAGCCATCGTTACGCATGCCTTCACTGCCCTCCAGATAAGAGTAATTGCCGCTCATGTTCATGTAGATACGTGTACGTGGAGTGGCATTCCAGTTGACGTAACCGTTCACACTGGCATAACGGGTCTTGCCGATGTTGGCATAGGTAGAATAAAGCACATCCTTGCCCGTGGGGTTCTTCAATCCCTCAATCTCCGTATCGGGCATGAGCCTTGTCACATTCTCAATACTGTTGTTGGTAAACGAGTAGCGGGCCGAGATATTGATATTGAACTTCTGTGTGAAGTTACTGTAACTCAAGTTGAAAGCATGGCTCTTCTCACTGTCCAGCTTCGGATTACCCTGGCTGATATAGGAGGGGTCCGTATCATTCAGATAAGGATTCAGAGACCAGATTCCCGGACGATAGATACGCATGTTGTACCCCAAACGCAGATTGGACATATCCGTCAGCTTGTAGCCGATAGAAGCGGAAGGCACTACGTCGTCGAAGTTCTTTGTGAAATCCTCGCCGCGGCCCACCAGATACTTCACATCTTGGATGGTATGCTCGTAGCGTAATCCCAAACGGCCCGAAAGTCTCTTCACCTTCAGTCCATATCCCAGATAGGCGGCGATAATATCGTTCAAATGCTTGTAGTGTGAGCTCTGGTCCTTGTTGTATTCATACTTTCCGGTATCGTCCGCATCAAAACGGTCGTCTTCGGAGGAGTTGTTGCGCAGAATGTACTTGGCACCTGCCTCCAATGTATGCAGCTTGCCGATAGGCGTGGTATAGTCGGCCTGGAACGTATGCTCCGTGGTATTCTGCTCACCGTCGTTATGCTGGTTCTTCAAACGGTTCAGATAGTCTGCCCAATCGGGGTTATAGCCATTGTCTATTTCATATTCCGTATAGGAATCCGACGTTTGCGGACGGGTGTTTATCTTGTAGGAGAACGTCAGCATGCGGTCCTTGACCTTGAACAGACGCTGGTAGTCGATACCTCCGTCGATGGAATACCAGGAAGACTTGCTGCGGTTGAAGGCAGAGTAGCTGTAAATGGGAGCAGCGTTTATGTTCTCTGGAAAGGTGGCGATGTAGTCCGTAGAGCCGTTACTCTTATTCCCACCGCCCCAAAGTCCGAAAGACATGGTAACCAAGCGTAATGTATCTATTTCGTAGCTGGCCTCCATGCTGCCCGACTGGAAAGAACCGTGTCCCTTGTTGCTGCCGTCATAGTCCAGATTGGAAGAATTCTCCGTAACAGCTTCCGGTGTCACATGCTGGCTACCACTGCTGTAGTTGCGGGGCTGGTCGTTGTAATTGTAATTGTAGCGGGCGCTGACGGTCAGCTTTCCGCTCTTTATGGTACCGAATGCCCCGCCGCCTGCACCGCGGTTGCTGACGTTGGCACTGAACGTAGCCGTATAGCCTTCGAGTCCGCTGCCCACGGTGACGATGTTCAGAATACCGCCCACACCCTCGGCGTCATACTTGGGGCCGGGATTGGTTATCACTTCAATATGCTTGATACTGTTTGCAGGCATACTTTTCAGCACTTCCGTCGGGTTGTTGCTCATCATGTTGTTGGGCTTTCCGTTGACATATACCTTAAAGCTGCTACTCCCGTTCACCTGAATATTGTCCTCGCCATCCACCGTTACCAACGGTACCTTGCGAAGCATTTCCAGCACGGAGTTCGACTGGGCGTCAGGGTCATCCTGCACATTGTACTCTATCTTGTCGATATCTGCCTTCACCAGAGGCTTCTGTGCCACTATTTCCACCTGCCCCAGCTCATTGGAGGCATCTACGATATACAGCGTGCCGAAGTCCACCAGCTTCTCCCCTGCCTTCACAGAAAAGTCCTTCACGATGGGAGTACGTCCCACGGAAGTGATGGTCATCACGAAGTTGCCCGTACCGGGTACTTTCTCCTGGAACTGGCCTTTCATGTCCGTTACCAGCATTTTCAGCGCCTTTGCAGGGGCCTCTTTCTTCACGATTTTAATGGTAGCATAAGGTTCACCCTCCTGGGTGAGTGAGTCGAGCAAAATTCCTTTAACCTGGAAAGAAGTGTTTGCCGTGTTTTGCGCTGCAAGCAGTCCCGAAATCATCAGCATCCATAGCAGCACAGTCCATTTTGTTCTCATTGCGTTTTTATATTTAGTGACTATTCATGTTTATTGTCTTGGTATTAGACGTTTCCCGTTCGAGTTTTGTCACAATGAATTCGGCAAAAATAGCCCCTTTTTCATGCATTTACGAGACTTTCGGAGTTAAAAAAGCAAAAAGAAAGCAATTTAGAGAAAATAGAAGAAAAGTAACAGACAGATATTTGCGGCAATAACAGAGCCGAATCCCCCCAATATCCACGGCCGCAAAGGGCTTTTTCCACCGGCAAAGAATAACGCGTAGCACATGTTTACCGCTATATTGCTGACAATAGCCTGCATGCTGCAAGCCGTAATCACCAGCACCGCCACACTGCCCGTTCCTTGAAGCAGGTTCAGGATGAAAGGAGTAATGTCACTGAACCCCGAAATGAAAGAGAGCAAGTTCAGTCCACCCGTGCCGGCATACACCAGCGTATAGTGGGTCAAGATAGTGAACACCACAAACAGCATGGCAAAAATCAGCGCTACCTTGAACTCCAACGGATTACTGCTGTCCTCGTCCTCCGTGGTCTGCGTGCCGTCGTCCACCCGTTTCCGCTTGGAATGCAGATACCATGCCACGGCAGCCGTTACCACCGACATTATCAGCAGGTAGGGATAAATGGCCAGTAGCGTCTCCCGGCTGAAAATACCTATCAATATCAAGAAACGGAGGAACATCATGCTGACCGCCAACAACATGGCCGCCACATATTCGGGAGCATCCTGCACAGAAGCCTTACGGCTCTTTCGCGCCAGTACGGAAATGGTAGCCGTGCTGCTGTACAAGCCTCCCACGATGCCCGAAACCAGAATGCCCGACTCATGGAAAACGTAACGCTTCAACAGATAAGAAAGGTAGGAAATGCCCGATACAACCACCGTGGCCAGCCAAATACTGTATGGCGTCAGGTTGATGCCGGGAATAAGATTCTCATTGGGCAGCATCGGCAGGATAATGCCGCTGATGGCAAGGAACTTGGCAAGCGTAATCATCTCGTCGTTCTTCATGCGCTGGGCCAGTTCCGTGAAGGTGTGTTTCAGCTCGGTGAAGAGCAGGACGGTCACTATGACCATGACGTAGAACCACGACGGCTGCGTGGCCACAATGGGAGCAATACAGTAGGTGATGAGTGCAATAATGATGGTGGTTACTCCGAACACATGGTACTGTGACTGCTTCACATAATAGTTCAGTCCGAGCAGCAGTCCCAGAATGGCTCCTCCTCCCATGAACAGACGATAGCCCGTAGGGTCGAGGATATAGAGCAGATAGCCCAGAATGCCTATAAAGGTGAAGGTGCGGTCGGTACCGAAAAGCGTAGTTTCCCCTTCGCGCTTCAAGCTGATTTTACGCTGTGAAAGCCCGATGAGTAAAGAGAATACAGTGACCAAAAGGAAGGTGACCAGTTCTCTTGGCAGGTAGTCGTAAAGTTTCTCCATGACGATTAAACAAGTACGGCACACAATTGGTTTGCTACCACGTGGTGAAAGGGTGTTTCATCAGTTGCGAGTTATAGTAGCGGACATCTCCCGTCACCTCCCGTCCGATGAATGCAGGTTTCACGAAAGGCTCGTCTTCCGAGGAGAGTTCCACCTCGGCCACAGTCAGTCCCTCATTCTCGCCATAGAATTCATCCACCTCAAAGACGTGCTGTCCGCTGCGCACCAGGTAACGGGTCTTGTCGATGATACCCGGTTCGCACAGCTTCAGCAATTCCCGCGCTTCGCACAGCGGAATTTCCTTTTCCCACTCGTAGCGGCTGGTTCCCGATTCATTGGATGCACCCTTGATGGTGAGAAATCCCCGTTCATCGCGGATGCGCACCCGTACTGTCCGTCCACGTACACTGCTGATGTATCCTTGTACGATACGGCTGTGTGCATACGCTTGTGGCTTGTATTCTCCCGTCACGAGGAATTTCCGTTCTATCTCCTGCGGCATGTCGTTTCCAGTGATTTTATCAGCCCCAGTAAGAGTAAGCCACAAACATGGCGATGACCAATACAATGGCTATTACTCCCATCGTCATCATCACTTTCTTGGCTTGTTGCTCTTCCTTCTGGCTGTGCATTGCTTTCTTTTTACTTTTTCCCATGGTGTGTTTTATAGTTTAAAGTTCAACGATGAACAAAGTAAGAAGAAATTCGGGAAGAATGCAAATGAAAGGGAGAAAATTTATTCGCCACTTCCTGCAAACTCCATCAGGTAAGCTTTGATAAAGCCGTCTATCTTTCCATCCATCACACCATTCACATCACTGGTCTGGAAGTTGGTACGGTGGTCCTTCACGCGGCGGTCGTCGAAGACGTAGCTACGAATCTGGCTACCCCATTCGATTTTCTTCTTACCGGCTTCCACCTTTGCCTGCTCGGCCATGCGGTGTTGGAGTTCCTTGTCGTAAAGCATGGAACGGAGAAGGCGGAGAGCGTTCTCGCGGTTCTTGGGCTGGTCTCGTGTCTCGGTATTTTCAATCAGGATTTCTTCCTCTTCGCCCGTATATGGATCCTTATACTGATAGCGCAGACGGACACCGGACTCTACCTTATTGACGTTCTGTCCACCGGCGCCACCACTTCGGAAGGTATCCCATGACATGCGGGCAGGTTCGATGTTCACCTCAATGGTATCATCTACCAAGGGAGTGACAAACACGGATGCAAAAGAAGTCATACGCTTGCCCTGGGCATTGTAGGGCGAAACACGCACCAAGCGGTGTACACCGTTCTCACCTTTCAGGTAGCCGTAGGCATAATCGCCGGAAATCTCGATGGTACAAGTCTTGATACCTGCCTCGTCTCCTTCCTGCAGGTTGGCGATGGTGGCCTTATAGCCGTGAGTCTCGGCATAGCGCAGATACATACGCATCAGCATGCTTGCCCAGTCCTGGCTCTCCGTACCACCGGCACCAGAGTTAATTTTCAGCACACAGTCCATCTGATCGGCTTCCTCGCGAAGCATATTCTTGAGTTCGAGGGCCTCGACAGCAGTGATTGCCTTGGCATAGGCATCGTCCACTTCCTCTTCAGTCACCAGTTCGTCTTTGTAAAAGTCGAAAGCCAGTTGTACCTCGTCAGTCAAGGTCTTTACCTCATTGTAGCCGGAAATCCATTGCTGCAAGCCTTTCACTTTCTTCATCTGAGCCTCGGCAGCCTTCTGGTCGTCCCAGAAACCGGGAGCCTGGGTGCGGAGCTGCTCTTCTTCCACCTGTATCTTCTTTCCTTCAATGTCCAGATAGCGATTCAACGCCTCGGTACGTTCTTTGATATCTTTCAGTTGTTCTGCGGTAATCATATATGCATTTACAATTTAGGAAGTGCAAAGGTATAAAAAAACACATAATTCCGCAATTGTCAATCCAATAAGTAATGCTAACGGCAAATGATTCCACCAGAACACCCTAAAGATTTATTCAAAAGACAAGGTGCCGAAAAAGGCCGGACAGTGGAACATGGGGCGTTCCAGCCCGATAGGACTCCAAGAAAGGAAGTGGGGAGTCTGGAGTTTGTCACCACACTTGTAGAAATTCCCTTTCATTGTTTTTCCGTCCAGAGAACCGACGGAATGCTGGAAGAAAACGGAAACGGGAATAACCATGGCCAGTTCCCATCTGCACTCGCCCAAACGTTCCTCGAAAGGTTCGCCGCCCAACGAGCTCCAACGTTTCACCATGCCCAGCACCTCCTGACTCGCCGTAGGACGGCGCTCATTGACTGCACCTCCCTGAATCAGCAGCCTGCCGGCGCAGTTACATTCGAAATTGTAATAGCGGTCGTCACCTTCGGGAGATACGAAGAATTCCACACAAGCATCTTCCCATACCCGGCCATTGTCTCCGGAGGCCACTGCACGCACACTGGCTTCCTTCACTTTGTAGTGGAGCAGGATTTCGCGCCCCGTATGGGCTATGCGGAAACTCACTTCCGGCTTGTAGGGATAATCTTTCCAGTTGACCACATCAAGGGGCTGAAACTCTATCCCGTTCCCGTCCAGCAAGGACGGCACAGCCCCACCTTCCGGTGAAGCCGTACACATTACTTTCCTTACGGGCAAACTCTTTCCACTCTGAGCATTGCAATAAACCATGCCTACCATCGAAAACACAAAGAGCAGAAAGAGTTTGCTCCCGTAATCTCTCACTATCATAAAACGTCCTTTCATTTCTTAGAAGAATCCTTGTCTGCCACTGTCACATCCCATCCGGAAACGACATCGCCGTAAAGATAGAACGTCACGTCAAAAGTAGTCTTGCTATTATTGTCTACCACCTGATAACAGCGCGTTGCGTCGTAGGAATCCACCTCCTTGTACTCGCCCAATGCCAGCGGAGCCGGCTCTTCCTTACCGGCAGCCGTGGCTATGATTTGCTGCATGCGTTCCTGCATCAGTTTCATAATGCCTTCGTGTTTGAACGGATCCGGTTCGGCCACCTTAGGATAGGTTGCCTTTATCACTCCACCGTTGGCGGCACGCACGGCTCTGACACTGTCCGTATAAGCCTTGAACTGCTTCTTCACCTCCGGAGAACGCAGACCGAGCATCGTAAACACGGCAATTCCCTGGGCGCCGTTGTTCAAGGCGGCATCCATGCACTCAAACATCATCGGCCCGTCCGTGGCGGTCATGCCACAATACAGCGTCGTCATGTCGTTCTTGTCGCGTGCATTCTCCACCGTACAGTCGGAAATGAAGCTGGCATCGCCCGTATAGAAAGTATGGTAAACCATCGGGAATACAATGTCAAGATTCCATTTGCCCCAGTCCTGACGTACCATGCGCGAGGACATCTTCGGAGTAGGGAACGGAGAGGCAGCCATTGTCTTGCCGTAGGAGTGTACCACTTCGGCAATCATATTGGCCACTTCGGTTATCTGGTCGCAACGGAACTGACGCCACTTCACATCAAGCGAAGGGTCTTCCTGTTCGCGAGGGTCATAACCATGCTGCTCCTTGAACTTCTTGAGCATTTCCGGATGATAGCCGTAATCCCATGCAGCGTATTCACGGTCCTGCACAATGCCGTAGCGAGGCCACAAGGTAGTAGGAAGCACCACATCCACAAAACGGTGGTAGTCGATGGCAATGCCGTTCAAACCTTCCACTTCGCAATAGGCCTTGATTTTCTCCTTGATGAACTCACGGACTTCGGGCAGTGCCGGGCAAAGGAATTTGTAATAGCCTACGTAGGCGGTAGTGTCTGCCAGGCTCTTGCCGTTACGGTTCACACTGAACCATTCGGGATGTTCTTTCAATATTTTGTCACGGTCGTGTTCCAGATTCATGGTCCATAGCCAGGCATACACTTCGATTCCGTGTTTATGGGCAATCGGTATGGCTACCCGGTAATCGTCGGGAGTCGGTGCATTCAGCATGATTCCGTCCATGCCGATGTCGTTCATCACTTGGCAAATGGAGTCGAAGTTCATACCGGGACGATAGTCCAGCCACGTCCAGAACATGGGATATTCTTTGTTTGTCTCTTTAGTTCCCTGCTGGCACGAAAACAGGCCCAGCGCCAGGAACAGCAATAAGAATGCAGGTAAAAAGTTCTTTTTCATTCTATCTAAATTTTAAGTTTAACGTGCAGTTTTTCCATCACCCAGGTAACGCCGATTACCACAAAGGCAAAGCAGAGGCAATTGACCAGTCCCATGAATCCATGCGTAAACCAGTCCGGCAGGATAACACCGGTCACATCGGCGAATCCATAAAAGACATAAGGCACCAGATAGGTAGTCAGCGTAGCCGTTCCGGCAGGGCGTATCAGATTGAACCAGCCCGTGACCTGATGACTGACCAAGCAGCCAAGCACCGTATAGAGTGCCACGGAAATGGCAGTTACATAGAACACCCAGGGAGGAGTGCCGCCTATCTTGGCTACAATCCAAAAATGATGCGCCCCTATCCCGGCCAACAGAAGCAGGACAGCAGCCGTCAGCCCGTTGCGAAGTTTCCAACCGTCACCCTTGTCGGCATAGCGGGCACTGAGAATGGAAAGGATGATACCTCCCATTGTAAATGCGGGCAAAGCTCCGTTGCCGATGTGCAGGATGCCCAGCATACCTTGATAGAAGTTACGTTCGGGAAAGGTAAGAATGGCCTCGCCGCCAAAGCTTTCGCGCAAAGGCGTGCCCAACAGACATATCAGAATGAAGACTCCCCAGATGGGCAGCAGATACTTCAACCGGTCACGGCTGAAGAAATAAATCACGGCACATACCAGATAAGTCCAGCCGATGGATCCCAATATTCCCCAATAAGCCCCGAATACACCTTCCTGCGGATTGCGGAAGGTAAAGGCAAGGTAGAGAAGAACCAATACGCCGATTATCTTGAAAGCACGGAAAAGGTTCTTCTGAGTACCGGAAGCCGGTTTCGGATATTGGTTCCACACGCCGATAAAGCCTATGGCCATCAAGAACCAGTATACCCCTATCGGATAGGGAGCTTCCGGTGAAAGCCGGAACTCCGAGTTTGTGATGAATGCCCCCATCACCAGCAAAGCAAAGGTGCGGGAAAGGATATGTCCTAAGGTGGATTCTGCCGAAAAGCCTTTGGCATATCTGCGTTCGATGGCGTATGGTATGGACATTCCCACTGCAAACAAGAAGCAGGGGAATACAATATCCGCCAGTCCCATAAAGTCTTCACCATAAACGGCATGTTCCAGCCAATGGGGTACGTCATGCACTTTCCAGAAGTCATTGACGAAAATCATGGTGAACATGGTCAACGCCCTCAGCATGTCAATGGCCGGATTGCGCCGTGAATAAACAGTCTTGTCACTCATATCATCTTGCTTTAGAATTCGGAAACCAACATCAGCCATCTGGCAGCCGAAGAGCCCCAGACTTCCTTATAAGTAGCCGTATTGAACTGCGGCCAGTAGGGAGCATCTTCATTGAAATAAGACTGCATACCTACGGGTATCTCTCCTACCGTTTCTCCGGGCAGTGCCGTATAGAGCTGCGGATAGTTGCTGCCCTCCCCATAAATCATGGACTGTCCGAAAGGATTCCTGCCTACAACCCAGAAGAGCTGCTGTTCGGCAATGTCTTTCAGTTCCTTGTCCTTCAACACTCTGGCGCAAATGGCTGCGGCTTTTCCGGTAGACAAATGTACGGCAATATTTCCTTTGAACGAGAACCAGACGGGGAATATACGCAAGTAATGCTCCTTATCCAGACGGATACCGTTCTCGAGCTGTTCTTTGAAATCCTTCGCAGCACCACTGCGAATGCCTACCTGGACGGCGTAGAAGTTGACGGAGTCCTTCACTTCATCCTTGTGATAGATGCCGCTGGGCACCATTCCATAAGGATATACATACTTCATGATGTTCTTCAGATAACCGCCATAGAGTTTCATGGCACGAATCCACTGCTCATACTCGGCATGACGGGGCTGCGTTTCGCAGAGGGCGGCAAGGGCTTCCATGTAGGCATAATCGCGAGACTGATGAGTATAGTGTACAATGGACTTCTTTGCCAAATCGCGATAGAAGAAGCCGCAGGTCTTGTCTTTGTCTTTCAACGGTTCGGTGCGCTGGCACTGCAAGGTGTAGCGGATGGCTTTTACAGCCTCATCGGCATACTGCTGTTCGCCGGTCAGCTTATAGAGCATGCTGGCCGCCCATGAGATGTTGGCGTGATACTGGCTCTCGGATGCCATGGCGGCATGTCCCCCACCCTTCTTTATCAGCTCGGCAAAGCCAAGTTCGTTGAAGCGCTTCATGGCATAGCCGAAGTCTTCCTTTGCAATCTTCTTCAGATTACCCTTAAGCGACTCGTCATTTTCAATCCTCATGGAGGCATACGCTTCAATTCCTGCAAGCAGGAAATTCTCCAAAGCTCCGTTATGGACAAGCAGTTCGCGGCGACCGGCATCATCGTCGGTGCCCACCTTACCGTCGGTCCATAGGTTGGTGCCCCATGTCTGTGCACGGTAGCCATCGCCCAGACGGGTCTTCATCACATAGTCCATTCCCCACAAAGCCTCTTCCATCAGGCGGTTGTACAAGTCTATATTGCCTTTTTCTTTGGCACGTTCGGCCATCAAGAGCAAGGAATAGGCTATCTCTCCCGTCTGTAAGGTCTGTTGGGACATATCGGCGGCATCGTGCCATCCTCCGTTTATATGAATGATATGTCCGTTGTAAGTGGCATGCAGGTCATTATGACAAGCCCCGTGCTTTCCGGGAACGGGATAACCGCAACGCTCGCAGAACAGGAAGTTCACCATACGCCAGGCAGAATCATCCCACACATCCTGATGGATATAGAAAGGCAAGGTGGTGACATCCCCTACCTGAATGACGTAACGGCCTTGTGTCTTGAAGTCCGAGAAGTCTATTGTCTCGAACTCTCCCAGGCCGGTCTTTTCCTTACGAACGGGACCGGTATAAACAATGGCCTGCGTAGCGGCATCCTTCAACTGGAACTGTCCGCCGTGCTTTTCCACATTGACAATGGCGCTTTTGGGGCTCTCTATACTATAACCGGTAGTAGAGAAGATGATGCGATTCTGTGCAGGCATCCAGCCTTTCACGGTTTCCGGGTTCTCCACCTTCTGAAGTTCCACGGCATCTACATCGAAGCGAAGGAAGTCGCCCATAGTACGTTCTTTGCCGAACACTTCGATGGCAAATGAAATCTTGGTTACCTTGTCGCGCGCCAGTCCGGACATCTCGACGAAGCATTCGTTCCATTGGTTATTTTTCAGATTGATTTCGTGGTAGCCTTCCCGACCGTAAATGTCGGGTACTTTTATTTCTCCGTCATTCTCCACATAAAGGTTGAGGTAGATGCTGCGTGCTCCTTCGCACGTGGGATAGATATAGAACTTCAGGCGGTTGTAACCTTCCCAGTTCACACCTCCTATATCATAAGAGGCCATGCAAGTGCCGCGTCCCAAACCCCAGCCAAGAATCTTCTCCGGATGGGCGGGAGCTTCCAGACGCAGACTGTGCTTGCCGGACTTGCTCCGTTCGTCAGTCAAACCAATCTTACCGATGCCCTTATGCGACCATTTGGAGAAATCCTCCATATCACACAGCATCACGGTTTCCAACACTTTCTTTTTCAAGCCGAATGTTTCGAAAGCCTTTGTCTCGTCGAGCGGTAACGGACTGTGCACGTAGCCCGTGCTGACGATGTCGGCTTTCAACTTTTCATCTACCTGGGCATGAAGCAAAACGCAGCAACCGATAACTAAATCAAAAAGCAAAAAGATAAGTTTTATTACATTCTTCATCATATTATAATTATTAAGTTATAAGGTGATTAAAGCATAAAGGAGAAGAAAATTAGTACAAATATATGAGGAACTATGCCTAATCTCAATTTTCAACAAGTCTTTGAATAGTTGTTTGAGTGGCATACTCTCTACTAATACAATAAGTTTCTCCATATACAGTAGTAACATATGCCCTAAGTTCAGAAGTTACAGGACTACCAAAAATAACTTTAGCAGCATCTCCTTCGGAAGCAAGCAAAAACATGCCTGTAGTCCCCCATTCATATTTCAGAATAGGGTGATTGCCGACAACACGTACCATATACACGTCAACTCCAAAGCGCTTTACCTCTGTTGGGTAATTAACAAAATCTCCTTCAAAAAATCGAGGATACAAATAACTTATCGCTGATTTATCTCCCTCACTAAACCCAGACCATTGATATTCGGCAGTTCCTCCATTCATCACAGAATAGGGATCTGAATCAAAAGTTCCAGTAATACCATTGGCCACAGATTCACCCAATGATTTCCAATTTGTATGCCTTAGTCCGAAGCAATGTCCCAACTCATGTACCATATTATATATCTTCTGAAGTCTTGGAATGGTTTTGTTATAATCATAATCCAAATTTATCCAAATAGAGGAACCTGGTTTTCCATTCATAGGCCAAGAGCCTGCCGCAATAGTATTGTTCGGTAAAGGAGCGCTAGCATCACTACGGATGAGTATATCCGGATTGGCAGCTGTAGTATAAGTCATTTTAAGGTTACTAAGAGGATTCCACAGATTGATGGCTTCCTGTATTTCATCTCGCCAATCATCCACACCTGATGCAGGTATCGAGCTATCAACACCAACGGTAATTGCTCTTTGTTTGGGGTGACCAATTAAACCGGTAGTATGATAAGCCTGCCTTGTTTGTGGTTGACTATAAGTGACAAGTTTACTTTTTTCAAGGTATATATCACCTTGAATAAGATAACCTGACTTCAACTCTACCACATCTAAAGTATCGAATCCAAGTGATTGGATTATACACATACCATCTTCTATTGAAACGCTTTGCTGTTCTTCTTGTTCTTCAAAGTCAACAGTTTCCAACTCATTATAACAAGCGCTCATAAACATTAAAAACATAGAATAGCATAATATAAACAAGCCATTCACGAGATATTTTGAATTCATAATAATCAATTATTATATTAAACAAAAAATACATAAAGGGAAATATGAAATATGTTTTTCATACTTCCCCTTAAAAAAACATGCTTCAAAAAGTCCTCATCACTTAATCTCTATGATAATAATGCGGATTAGAAGTTCGGTTTATCTACATCCCAGAAGATGCGAGTACCGCCATTGTCCGGTCCGCCCAACATTTCGACGGCTTTGGCATAACCGGTAGGATTATTGCCTTTTTCATTGATGGTGAAGGGTAAACGGCGTGGGCCAAGATCTGTATCAATCTCACCTTGACTGTAGTTCACCATTACCGGGAATAATTTGGGATAACCAGTGCGACGTATCTCAGCCCAGCCATTCATACCTTCAGGATAAATAGCAATCCAGCGTTGTGTGGCAATCTTAGCAAATTTTTCCTCGTTACTCAAAGACTCGTCCCATTTAGCAGTCACCTTGCTCTGGCCTTCAATGCTGGCAGCGGGAATAACGGGGTCTACATACGCTGCAGCAGTAGTCGTACTGCTTAAATAATCGCCCACAGCGGCTCCCCATTGTTCGAACGATGTCCGTATACCCTTTTCATACAAGCTCTGAGCGGTGCCCTTACCATTTACATCCCAACCACGCAAAGCAGCTTCGGCTTCCAACAAAATGGTTTCGGCAGCAGTTGCCAAAATAGCAGGAGAGGTTTCTGTCAAGTTGGGTCGACTTACAATCGCCTTATAGGCATCCGAAAACCCTTCTTCTTCCAGTCCTTTAATACCAAGACGAATACCAAAATATTCACTCTTGCTGTTCTGTGTAGCATACTTATCAAGACGCGCATCGCCCATACCAGACAAGATAGAAGGAATATTAGCGCCTAAAACACCATCTCCATAGTTGAATGCAATACCGTAAAGCGGATTGACATAACCGTTTCCTGCAATGCCGAAATTAGCATCATTGGTTTCAATCAATCCATTACTATCGTTCATGGCAGCTTCCGCCTCACTTTTTGCCCAAGCAGCATCATACTTCACAATACGCATGGCCAAACGCAAACGAATGGTGTTACACAACTGCGCCCATTTGTTCAAGTTACCTCCATAGGCATAATCAAACATCATAAACGAAGCCACATCCTTTTCTTTAGCAGTACGCAGCACGTCTGCAGCTTCTTTCAATTCTTCAAAGAATTTTTTATAAGCATCCTGTCCTGAATCATACTCACCACCAGTAGCCGATTCGCCATAGTGAGAATAGATAATACATCCGTATTGGTCGGCAAGACGCGACATAGCTATTACGCGGCAGATGGTATTGATAGCCTCGAAATGGGCATACGTCTCCATATCGTCTTTGCACTTGTTGGTGATTTTCAAGCTTTCCACCATTACGTTTCTATAAGCATAATCCCAACAGTTGTCATTCCATCCTGCATTCATGGCATAGGTCACATTACTTACATTGCCGGCAAATGCAGTAGCCGTACTGATATAGCCTGACCACAAATCGGCATTCAAATTTTGAATAAGCTGATATTCCCATACATTGACACCTGCATTTTTATTATAATAGATAGACTGCATCATGGGAATGAAGTGCATACCAATGTAGTTGTTATCTTGTTTTAGTTCTTCATCGCTCACTCCCTTCGGATTAGTGTTCATATCCTCGAACGCTCCCGTACATGCCGAGAATAAGGTAGCTGCCAGCAGCGCTACAGCTGTAAGTCTAAATATATTTTTCATAATCATATCTACTGTTTAAAAATTAACTTTCAAGTTGAACCCAATCGAACGGTTGGTAGGCATACCAAACACATCAACTCCTTGCAGACGGTTGCTGGTAGAAAGCATGCCATCAGGATCATATGGAGCATTGTTCTTGAAGAAGAACAGGTTGCGGCCTACAAGTGAAACCTGTGCGTTCTTAATGACACCAGTCTTTGCCAACCAAGCCTGAGGCAGACTATAGCCAATGGAAAGTTCGCGCAAACGTATGTTGGTAGCACTGTACATATAATGCTCGGTCACACCCGCACGGCCACCAACCTGATTATAGAAGCCTTCCACATCTGTAATTTGACGGCCTTCCAGCATCACGTAACCACGGTCACGAGCATCACCCGTTGCCTTGCTTACTCCCTGCTGATCGAGGTCGGCTTCCGTCAAAGACATCACTTCACCTCCAAAACGTCCATCAATCAAGAAGTAAAGAGAGAAGTCCTTCCACGTGATTGTATTGCTCCACCCCAAGTTAAAATCAGGAGTAGAATTACCCAGTTTCACCGGATTTGTCTTGTCCACCAATGGAAGTCTATCACTATCTTTTTGTCCTTCTTTTGCAGGTTCATACTGAATATTGCCTTTTTCGTCACGTACAAAAGTAGTACCGTAAATGTCACCAAACGAACCACCTACTTCTAAACGACTCCATACATTGTTACTTTCGCCACCGCTAAATGTAAAATAACCAAAGTCATCACCAGCCAGTGCCTTTGCTTCGTTCTTATTGGTTGCAAAGTTAACACCGGTTTTCCAGCGGAAATCCTTAGTCATGACAGGAGTTCCATTCAACATAACTTCGACACCGGTATTCTGAATATCACCGGCATTGATGTAATATCGGGCGTATTGTGAACCTGACGGAGCATCCAACGTAAAGAGTTGATTCTTTGTATTAGTCTTATAATAAGTGAAGTCGAACTCCAAGCGGCTATTGAAAAAGCGCCACTCAGTACCAAACTCAATGGAAGTAGTCATTTCCGGTTTCAGTTCTGCAAACGGAGCTGTACTGTTGAAATTGATGCTACCACTCTTTGTAATGGAGTTGAGAGGATTTGAAGTATAAGTATTCAAACCGTTACCCACCTTCGACCATGCACCGCGAATCTTACCTAAATCAATCCAAGAAGGTAATTTCAATGTTTCGTTCAGCAACCATGTCACACCTACTGACGGATAGAAAAAGCCTTTGTTTTTGTATTTGGTAAATGCCAATGTTGAAGTCCAGTCGTTACGTGCTGTCACGTCCACATAAATCTGATCTTTGAAGCCTACCTGACCGGTGAAGAACACACTCTGGCTTTGAGTATGGGTTTTCCAATCGGTCAATGAGCCCTTGTTCAAGGAGCAGTTCTGCATAGTGAATACGTTGGGCACAGAGAGTATACCCGGATAGGAATCGAAACCTGTACCGTTTCCTGTATAATCGTTGATGCTGGCACCTACCGAAGCATTGACACTGAAGTTAGTGAATTGCTGTTGATAAGTAAACAAAACATCCCCATAAGAAGAAAGGCTACTTGATTCACCGTAGATGTAACGACCGTTAGTTCCTGTTCCAGCCGGATTCATACCACACAACACCGGGCTGGTACCTGCATACATACGTGTATTGTTCTTGTCTACAACATAGTCGGCACTACCACGAGCCTGTATACTGAACAGGTCATTGAACTTATACTTCACACTCAGATTCAACAATGTACGATAACGGGTATCCTCATTCGGAACCTTATTAATCAACCAATAGGGATTCTGCTCCATATCAGTACCTTGAGATTTATACCAGTTCTGGTCCATTATGTTACGACCGGCATTAAGAATCTGATAATTATCTTTGTAGTAGTTAAAGTCCTTTCCACCTTCAACACCACCACGCGGGAAGTGATAAAGACCTACCAAAGGATTCATGTAATAACCTCCCGAAGTAGTACGGTTGTTCCCCCTTTGATACATCGCATTGATATTGGCATCAACAGTCAGTTTGTTATTGAGGAAGTTGGCAGTTTCGCGAAAATTGAAATTATGCTTCACCAAGCTATTACCTTCCACCACGCCCTTGCCGTAAGTATTAGCATAGGAAAAGTAAGTTTGCATAGCTTGCGAACCCATGCTCAACGAGAGCGAGTTGATAGTAGTGACACCTGTTTTGAAGAAATCGTCTGTATAGTCGGGACTACCTTTGATATCACTGCCCCAACTGGTTGACACACCCGTATAGTGATTCTGGAATTCGGGAATACCGTATGCAGCTATATCGAAAGTGGTGCTGGTATTGAAACTGATACTGGCGCGTCCTTCCTTGCCCTTCTTAGTGGTAATAATCACCACACCATTGGCAGCCGAACTACCGTAAAGTGCAGCTGCGGCAGGGCCTTTCAATATGTTCATGCTCTCAATATCATCGGGATTCAGATTGGAAATACCGTCGCCACGGTCGTAGTTACCACTGTCGTTGTCTCCGCCGATAGTAGTTGAGGTATTTTCGTTGGTAGATGAACCGAACGGTACACCGTCTATCACATACAACGGCTGGTTACTTCCGCTTACAGAACGGTTACCACGAATAATCACTTTAGAAGAACCTCCCAAACCGGAAGAACTCTTATTAATCTGCACACCTGCCGTCTTACCGGCCAATGCGTTCATCATATTGGGGTCTTTCACGCGTGCCAATTCATCACCGTTTACTACCTGAGTAGAGTAAGTCAGTGATTTTTCTTTCTTTGCGATACCCAATGCCGTTACCACCACTTCATCCAGCAGCTTGGCATCATTCTTTAATGTGACTCTTATCGTCCCCGGAGTGATGGGAACTTCTTGTGTTATCATACCTACGAAAGACACTTGCAGGATTTTCGCACCTGCGGGCGCATCTGTAATAGTGAATTTGCCGTCTAAATCCGTTACGGCTCCGGTAGTGCTTCCTTTTACCAATACGGAAGCTCCGATAATCGGTTCATTGTCCTCAGCTGAAATAACGATACCGGTAATGGGGGAATTTTGGGCTGCTACCCAACCGATGGCTGCCAGCAGGCAAACCAAGGTCAGCATAATTCTTTTTTTCATAAGCTGTTTTTCGGAAAATAAATATTAGATTAAATGTGTGTTAAGTTAATAAACAGATTCTGATGGGGTCTGTCTTTCCGATTGACAAGCAGGGTTGAATGTCAATCTCATTTGTTTCTTTTTGTATGCTACATAGGCTATTAGAATGTTACGGTTAATACTCGAGCTTATTAAAATGTCTCTTATTCTGCAGATTTCTTTTTAAGCTTCGTATATAAAACCGGGTAGAGAACCGCAACCCTATCGAGAAACAGAAGTTTCTTTGCTAATAAAAGTTAATCGGGTTCGGAAGAAGAAGGAAAAACTAATACGATTTTCTTAATGTTGCCCTCACCGGTGTTCGGTCTGTCCCGTTCCCTTGCTTTCTCTTGTCTCGTCCCCTTCTTTCTCTTGTTGTGTCCGCTTCTTTGTCTTATAGAGGCTTTGAGTTTCTGAGCGGCTCACTATAGTGGTCTGACTCGTTCACTATAGTGAATGGAGTTGTTCACCATAGTGAGCTGATTTGTTCACCCGAGTGAGCCGACAATGAACAAAGGCTGTTTCGGGGACAGACACCAAGCGTTTGAGGGATAAAGCAACGGGGAAAGACGGACTGAACAAGGGGAGCGTTCCGGACTACGTGCTTGAATCCCGTGACAGATGACAGACGGTTCTTCCCCTTTATCTTTGAAGAAGCTGTTTTGAAATGATAAATCCCCATTTATCTACCAGGCTGTTTTTTAAGCCTAACTAACGTGCACATACTCGAGAGTCCTATCTGCCAAGGGCAAGTCCATACATAAAACAAACCGTCCGGCCCGGAATGAAAATAATTCACTCCAAGTCGGACGGTTCAAAAACAAACAAATGGAAATCTATTCCTCGTACATCTTGTCAATCAGCCCCTTGTAGTTCTTTGCCACTACAGAGCGTTTCAGCTTCAGCGTGTTCGTCAGCTCGCCACGCTCCATGCTGAACGGTTCGGTCAGGAGCGTGAAGCGCTTCACTTGCTCATAATGGGCAAATTGCTGCTGCAAGGTATCGATACGGGCACGGAACAACGCCTGTATCTTGGGATGTTGCAGTAACTCATCCATATTGCTGTATGCAATGCCTTTCTCCTTGGCATAATCCTTCACAAAGCCATAAACGGGAACTATCAAAGCGGAAACAAACTTACGCTCATCGGCAATGACAGCAATCTGGTCAATGTAACGGTCAATAGCCAGCTTCGTTTCCAATGCCTGCGGCGAAATGTATTTTCCGTTGGAGGTCTTGAACAAGTCTTTGATACGCTCCGTCAGATACAGATGGCTATCCTTCAAATAACCGGCATCACCCGTGTGGAACCAACCGTCACGGTCGATGGCAGCAGCCGTTGCCTCCGGTTTCTTGTAGTAGCCGGTAGTGATAGTCTTACCACGAAGAAGTATCTCGTTGTTCTCGCCAATCTTCACCTCCACATCAGGCATCACCGTACCTACGGAACCAATCTCATAGCCTTCGTTGAGGAAGCAGGAAACGGTAGCCGTAGATTCCGTCAGACCATAGCCCACCACCATGTTTATACCTACAGAATGCACAAACTCGCAGATTTCATCGGGCACAGCAGCACCTGCCGTAGGAAAGAAATTACCGTTCTCAATACCTATCGTCTTCTTCAGCAGAGCATAAATGGTCTTTTCGTAGAACTTGTATTTCAGATGAAGCATCATCGGAGGAGTCTTTCCTTGGCGCAAATAATCAATGTTATGCGTCCTGCCCACCTTGATGGCATCCAACATCATCGCCTTACGCAGACCGGTTTCCTGGGAAATCTTCTCCTGCACACCGGCATAGACTTTCTCCCAAAAACGGGGTACACTGCACATCAGTGTAGGGCGTATCTCTTTAATAGTAGTTTGGATATCTTGTGGACGGAGATTGATGCAGACCTGCACTCCCCGATGTATACAAAGGTAGGTCCATGCCTTTTCGAATACATGGGTCAGCGGAAGGAAGTTCATGGAAACATCCTGGTCTGTCATGAAAGGCAATCGGATATCATGAATGCGGAAAGCCTCTCTATAATTGAAATGATGGAGCATGACACCTTTCGGCTCACCGGTAGTACCGGAAGTATAAAGGATATTGGCGAGGTCATCATCTGAGGCAGCTGCTGTACGTTCTTCTACAATGGCATTGTGCTGCAACTCTTCATCCATTGCCATAAATTCATCAAAATAGATGGAAGTCATGTCGCGCGGATCTTTCACCACAGCACGGTCGAAGATGATGAGCTGCTGCAGAGACTGGCAAAATCCGAACACGCTGAAAGCGGCATCGTACTGGAACTGCTCGCCTACAAACAGATAACGTATCTGTGCATCGTTGATGATATACTGTGCCTGGGCCGGTGAGCTGGTAGCATACAAAGGTATAGTCACCGCCCGGTTGGCGAATGCACCGAAATCAGTAAAGAGACATTCGGGTTTATTCTGCGAGAAGATACCGATATTCTCTTGTGGCTCTATTCCCAAAGCCACCATTGCATTGGCAGTCCGGCGTACAGTCTGTGAGAACTCTTTCCAAGAGATGGGTATCCATTGTGCAGTTTCATAGTCCCTGTATTTCAGGGCTATTTTGTCTCCATACTTCTCTGCCTGGCGATGCACCAGGACAGATAAATGATGATAAGTCATAACTTTTGATATTGGTAAATACGGTACAAAGGTAGTGGTTTCATTTGAAACTAATTTGATATTAGCGGGTAATTATTCAAACTTTACCTTTAAAGTATCCGACCATCCGTTAGCAAATTATCCACAAAAGATACTTTCTTTACCATTAAAACAATAGAAATATATTAAATATCTATATATTTGTGGTGATATACAAACTAAATCAAATTCAATGAACATGAAAAAAGTATTGCTTTTAATGGCTATGCTGACCATAGGTTTAGCAAGCATCAATGCTCAAGACAACCTCAGATGGGGAGCAACAGTCGGCATGAACTCCAGTAACTTCTCCATTACCGGTTTCGACAGTAAAATAGGCTTTCATGCTGGGGTAAAGGCTGAAGTAGGATTGCCTCAAATTTCAGAAGGAGTCTACCTCGATATGGGTGCATTACTTACGCTGAAAGGAGCCAAAATAGACGGAGGCTCTGCTGCTTCTATCAAGTTCAATCCCTACTACCTGGAAATTCCTGTACACATTGGCTATAAATATGCAGTGAATGAGAACTTTGCCATATTCGGCAATGCCGGTCCTTATTTAGCCATCGGTCTTTTTGGCAAAGCCAAGGCAGAAGGAGATATTCTTGACGAATATGAGTTTGATGATAACTCCACCAATGTATTCGGGGATGATGCCATGAAGCGTTTTGATTTCGGTCTCGGATTAAAAGCCGGAGTCGAATTCAGTCAGAAATATCAGATTTCCATCGGTTATGACTGGGGACTGGTAGAGAACATTAAAGATTCAGGCAACAAAAACCGCAACTTGATGATATCACTCAGTTGCTTCTTCTAAACAATATTGAAAAAACAGAAAGGACGTCGGTTTGGCGTCCTTTTCATTTTTTATCCGTAAGTTTGCGGCCAGATTATTTATTTACCGAATATGATTTACGATATACCGACTTTAACTTCCGAAGCAATCGGATTGCTCAAATCACTGATAGCCATTCCTTCCTTGAGCCGCGACGAGGAGAAGGCGGCAGATTATCTGCAGAACTATATCGAAATGCAAGGCATGGCAACAGGACGTAAAGGCAACAATGTATGGTGCCTCAGCCCGATGTTCGACTTAAAGAAACCGACCTTGCTGCTGAATTCCCATATCGACACCGTAAAACCCGTCAACGGGTGGCGGAAAGATCCTTTCAAACCAACGCTGGAAAGTAATGGAAAGCTCTACGGGCTGGGCAGCAACGATGCCGGAGCCAGTGTAGTCAGCCTGCTGCAAGTATTCCTGACATTGTGCCGCACCACTCAGGCCTACAATCTGATATATCTTGCCTCGTGTGAGGAGGAAGTATCAGGCAAGGGGGGAATAGAATGCGTATTGCCGGAACTCCCTCCCATACAGTTTGCCATTGTAGGCGAGCCGACAGAGATGCAACCTGCCATTGCAGAAAAAGGATTGATGGTGCTGGACGTAACTGCTACCGGAAAATCGGGACATGCAGCCCGAAACGAGGGAGATAATGCTATATATAAGGTATTGGATGATATTGCCTGGTTTCGTGATTACCGTTTCCCAAAAGAATCTTCCCTGCTGGGTCCCGTGAAGATGAGCGTAACCATGGTAAACGCCGGTACACAGCATAACGTCATTCCCGACCGTTGTACTTTTGTCGTAGACATTCGCAGCAACGAGTGTTATAGCAATCAGGAGCTATTCGATGAAATACAGAAACACATCACGTGTGAAGCCAAAGCCCGCTCCTTCCGGCTAAGCTCTTCACACGTAGCTCCGGAGCATCCGGTAGTGCAAAAGGCTATTGCCATGAAACGTACTCCTTTCGGCTCACCGACCTTGTCCGACCAGGCACTGATGCCATTCTCTTCTCTGAAGATGGGACCGGGGAAAAGTGCCCGTTCACACACTGCCGATGAATTTATCTTTGTCAAGGAGATAGAGGAGGCGATAGGGATGTATCTGGAGCTGCTGGAAGAAGTAAAAATTTAAATTATCATTATCTGTTCAGCCACGGCTCCGGATTCAGTTTTTCCTTCTCTTTCCTCAATTGGAAGTGTAGCACCGTACGACCATTGTCGGCCCCATCCGAGAAGATTTGTCCGAGAGTCTGTTTGGTGGTAACATCATCGCCCTGCTTCACCGAGGCCGATGACAAGTTGCAATAGACTGATATATAATTCCCGTGACGGACAAGGATATTGAACAGTCCGTTCAGTTTAAAGACAGCCGCCACTTTACCATTGAAGATGGCACGGGCTTGGGCACCCGGTTTCCCTTGTATATCGATGCCCTTATTGTCCAGCTTGACATTGCGCAAACCTTCCACAGAATACTGGCCGTAATGGCTGGTAATGATATACGCGCCGGTGATGGGCATCGGCAACTTACCGCGATTATTAGCAAAGTTCCCTGATAATTCACGGTCTGCCTTACTCATGGAGTAAGTTTCCAAAGGCTGTGCCTTCGGCTTTGCGGGCGTAGAGGCAGTTGCCGTTTTTTCGTTTTTTTCACCAGCCTTTTTACGTGCGGCTGCCTCACGGCGCGCTTCTTCTGCCGCACGCTTACGCGCTTTCTCTATTTCTTCCGCTATCAGACGGTCAATGCGTGCATTGAGCTGATTGGCTTCACGGCGTTTCTTATTCAGTTCGTTCTGTAAGCCCCGCTGTTTCTTTTTCAGATTGGCTACCAACAACTTTTGTTCCTTCTCCTGCGCTTCCAGCTTGACTTTCTCCTCTTCACGTTCTTTCAACAATCCTTCCTTGGCAACCTTCACTTGCTGAAGCTCAGTCTTCTTACGGTTCACCTGCTCCTGCTTTTTCAACACTTCCTCGCCTTGCAGGCGCTGATAAGTAGCATATTCACGTACATAGCGCATGCGTCGATAGGTCTGTGCCAGGCTCTTGGCAGAGAAAATGAACATCAGCTTCTCTTCAATGGAGCGGTTCTTATACAAATATTGAACGGACGATTCGTATTTCTTCTTCTTGTCCCTTAGGTCACGTTGCAGGCGGGTCAACTGACGTTCTAATGAAGACAACTCGCGCTCTATGGATTCCACATCATTATTGATAGTCAGAATATAGCGTTTGCGCTCTTCTATCTGTCCGGTCAGTGCAGCAAGACCGTTCAACTGGCTTCCCACATCCTTCTTGGTGGTTATCAACAGCGTTTCCGACTCTGCTATCTGTTTCTGCAAGGCACCACGCTTGCTTTCCAGTTCCTTAATCAGCTTGTTGGACTGGGCTAGGAGCGGAGAAACCGGCAAAAGGAGGAGAAAGAAGAGAAGGAGAAGCTTCATAAGTTATGAGTTATAAGTTATGAGGGATTATCTGACAATTATCAACTAATCAAAGGTCCATCAGCATTTCCAGCAGTTCTTCCAGCTCCACCTCTTTATATTTCTGTGAGAGCTGGGTAGGAGTCAGTGCAAAAGGCTTATCCGAGAAGTTGGAAAGTTCAATCTTTCCCTTTTCCAGAGAGGGTATCCCGAGTTCCTTGCCGGTAAGCACCTTCTTGCCATTGGGTTTGGAAGCAGCATAAAGCAGTTTCTCCAAATGGGCAAAATCCGCCTTCTTGGGCAGCACATCCTTCAGTTCCTTACGTGTTGCACGGACATAACGTTTTCCCATACGGTCTACCAACAGAATCTCATCCGGGGTGACTTCCATACGTGCCACCTCCGTACGAAGTATCGGCATCAGAAAGGAAATCTGCATGCATTCTTCCTTCTTCAACTTCATCGTACCGTTCACAGTAAGGGTGGCATCTTTATGGGGTACCGTCAGCTGCACTTTGGAGGAAAGGCAGGCAGATTCTCCGGACAGAGAACTTGAGTGACGCGAAGTCTTGCAACCGGCAAGCCCCACAGCCAGCAACAACAGCAAGGACAACAGGCGGCATATCCTTGCCATATCATTCAGCAGGTTTAGTTTCATCTGATATATATTTCTTTTTTTGTATTTTCTGTTTCAACGTATCAGAGCGATTGCCCTTATCCCAGGCTTGTTTCCAGTATTTCAAGGCACCTTCCGCATCGCCAGTCATGTAATAGATATCTCCGCAATGTTCCAAGACCACGTCACTGCTATCTTTATCATTCTTTATCGCCTCATCTATGTAGAGACGCGCCTCGGCATAATTACCTTTAACAAACAATATCCATGCATATGTATCGAGATAGGTGGAATTGTTCGGCTCGGCTTTCACTGTCTTGTAGCTCATCTCTTCCGCCTTGTCCAAGTCGCGGCGCTCCACGGAAAGATAATATGCGTAGTTATTCAAGGCACCGATGTTTGAAGGATTGTACACCAAAGCGGAATCATAAGCCGCATAAGCTTCCGCATGCAGATTCTTGGTGTGATAAGCATCACCGATAATGGCATAAAAATCTGATACGACCTCCTTCTTGCTGTCGTCCTTGACGTGCGACAAAGCCTTTTGACAGATGGCAAGGGCATCATCCGTCCGTTCCGCCTGGTTGTAGGCAATGGCCAGATAGAAATAGAACTCCAACATATCGGGATTGGACTCCACACCGGCTTCGCACAAATTCATTATTTCCTTGTAATCCTCCTGGCGCACAGCTTCCCCCAGCAATGTCATACGAGCCGCTGTGTTGGTAGGGTCTATCGCCAGAACCTGGCGCAGAACCGGCCCTGCCTCCTTGTTCATTCCTTTGGAAAGAAGATATTGGGCATACAGCAAAGGTAATTGCGCCTCATCGGGCTCCTGCTCCATGATGCGGTTGAAGAGCGTAATGACACGTGTACTGTCCTTGCCTGCCTGCTCGTTCTGCACGATGAACTGCCGCATCACATTCAGTTTGGTGTCCGAAGCCACTTTCTTGTTCAGCAACAGCGTGTCCAATTGCTGTTCATACAGCTCCTTCTGTCCGGTCTCTTCGTAGTAAGAAGCCAATGAGTACATGGCCATTGCATTGTCCGGCTCTTCGGCCAGCACCTTCTTGTAAATCTCATAAGCTTCCTGCTTTTTCCCGTTCTGCATATAGACATCCCCCAGCACAACCTGATAGCGCATATCGTTGGGATACTCTTCTACCAGACTTTCTATTTCATGAAAGGCGCTCTTGTCGTCCTTCTTTTGCAGATAGATGCGGAACTTCTCCATACTGAGCTGTTCATTCTTGCCCATCCGTTCCTCGAGCTTGTTCAGTATACCGATAACTTTGTCATACTCTTCCTGGCGGTTGTAAATCTCCAGCAAGTTGTATAGCGGGTCCAGCTTATCCGAGAAACGTACCGCCATATTTTCCAACAAGGCAGCGGCTCTCTCCGTTTCGTTTTGCTGCATATACAGATTGGCAAGTCCCTGGGCATACCAGTAATTATGGGGAGCATTCTCCACCGCCTTTTCCAAGGCGGCTTGTCCCAACGGCACCTGCTTGAGGTACATATAATACTGGGCCATCTCATACAAAGCCGATGATGCGTTCGGGTTTATCGTCAGGCAATGTTGCAGGACATCGAAAGCCGCATCATAGTCTTTTTGGACTTTCAGACGGGCGGCTTCAAGAAAGAAGTAGTCGTAACGGCGCTGCTGTTCGGGGGTAAGCTCCTTTACGGGCGAAACGTCGGCTTTCTTCGACTTCTTCCGTTTCTTCAATTCCTTCCGTGCCTTTTCAGACCGACCGTACCCGCTCATTTTCTCCTTAGAAGCTTGAACATTGGCAGCCTGCACTCCGTACGTAGTAAAGCAGAAGGTACCTATCAACAACGCAAGTATTATTTTTACTCTGATTCTCATCTATTTAATTATAAATTCTTAACCCGTAAAACGGAACAATATCCATTCATTTTTTACCCGTATGCCCGAAACCTCCGGCACCGCGCTCCGTCTCATCCAGCACTTCCACTTCCTGCCAAAGAGCTTGTTCGTGACGCGCTATCACCATTTGTGCAATCCTCTCCCCATCTTCGATGACGAAGGTTTCTGCAGAAAGGTTGACGAGAATAATACAAACCTCACCACGGTAATCGGCATCAATCGTTCCAGGGGAGTTCAGCACGGTAATCCCCTTCTTAATGGCCAATCCACTACGCGGACGCACTTGCGCCTCAAATCCTTCCGGAAGAGCGATATAAAGGCCCGTAGGCACCAGACACCGCTGCATCGGAGCCAGCGAAATAGGTTCGTTAAGGTTTGCACGGATATCCATTCCTGCAGACAGCTCAGTGGCATAAGCCGGAAGCGGATGCTTTGATTTATTGATGATTTGTACGTTCAACATGATGTTATTTACGATTTGACGATTTACTATTTACGATTGGGGCTACTTCTATTCTTACAATTCGAGTAATTCAAGTTTCGCAATTCATCTTCCTTTTACTATAAACTTGGGCGAAAATACGGCTTTTTATACAAAATAGTGATACATTTGCAGTTAAATAATAGTAACTTCAATCGTAAATAGTAAATCGTCAAATCTCAAATAACATCATGATGAATTGGAATACGCTCATATCTGCCAAACGCTTCGGACTGGAAGAGTTTCACCAGGAACGCCATGAAAACCGCTCGGAATTCCAACGTGACTATGACCGCCTTGTCTTCTCTGCTCCCTTCCGCCGTCTGCAGAACAAAACCCAGGTATTCCCTCTTCCCGGTAGTGTATTCGTCCACAACCGATTGACACACAGCTTGGAAGTATCATGTGTAGGCCGCTCACTAGGCAACGATGTATCGAAAGCTCTCATTGCCCGCCGTCCGGAACTGCAAGACAGCTACCTCACCGAAATAGGCTCCATCGTTTCCGCCGCCTGCCTGGCACACGACTTGGGAAATCCTCCTTTCGGACATTCGGGAGAACGAGCTATTTCCACCTTTTTTTCTGAAGGAAAAGGAATGTCCCTGAAGGGCCAACTGACACCTTCCCAATGGGAGGACCTTACCCACTTTGAAGGGAATGCAAATGCGTTCCGCCTGCTTACCCACCAGTTTGAGGGAAGGCGACAGGGAGGATTTGTACTCACCTACTCCACCTTGGCAAGCATCGTGAAATATCCCTTTTCATCGAGTCTTGCAGGCAAAAAGTCAAAATTCGGTTTCTTCATCACAGAGGAAGAAAGTTTTCGCCGCATAGCAGAAGAGTTGGGTATGGAGAAGCAGAACGATGCCCCGTTGAAATATGCCCGCCACCCGCTGGTCTATCTGGTGGAAGCCGCCGATGACATCTGCTACCAGATGATGGATATTGAGGATGCTCACAAACTGAAAATTCTGACTACACAAGAAACCAAAGAGTTGCTTCTTTCTTATTTCTCGAAAGAGCGCCAAGCACACCGGCTCAAAACGATGGAGATAGTAAGTGACACCAATGAACAAATAGCCTATCTGCGTTCCAGCGTTATCGGACTGCTTATCGGCGAATGCGTGCAAGCCTTTGTAGACAATGAAGAAAAGATTCTGAAAGGAGAATTTGAAGGAAGCCTCATCAACCATATATCCGAGGTACCAGCCAATGCCTACAAGCACTGTGCAGACATCTCCCTGAAGAGGATTTACCGTTCACGCGATGTACTGGACATTGAACTTGCCGGTTTCCGCATCATCAGTACCCTGCTCGAACTGATGATTGACGCCGTGCGTTCTCCGGAAAAGGCATATTCGCAACTGCTCATCAATCGCGTATCGGGCCAGTACAACATAAAAGCGCCTGCACTCTACGAAAGAATACAGGCGGTATTGGATTACATCTCCGGAATGACGGATGTATTTGCACTCGATTTATATAGGAAAATAAACGGGAATAGCTTGCCAGCGGTATAACAGACGACAAACATTCCTCCGGATAGTCCTATGATACAACCTTATTTGCTCCCGACGTAAGCTTGCACGCCTCCGGTTCGCTCGCTATGAACGACTCGATGTGGCGAATGCGCTTTTCTGCCAAAATCTCGTCCACGGCAATTAGGATACCCGTTTCCTCCACATCTCCGAAACCGTAATTGATGGCTGTACCGAACATACGCATGGTAGGGCTGAGACTCATATAGGCATTCACCAGCGGGGGAATATTATACCCCGCCTTACGGATTTCACAATTCAAAATCTTATAGTCTTCCTTAAAAGAGTCTTTACAGAAGAGAGCCGCCAATTCATTCTCGTCCGATTCCAGAAGCAACGGCTTCATCGGAGTAATCAGGTTGTCCTTATCCGCAAAGTGTTTCCGAAGAAAATAAAGAATCTTATCACGACTCTGACGATGATAGCTGGGATACATAGTCACCTTTCCGAAGAAATACTTCACATTGGGCATGACTACGGTCAGTGCGCCCAAACCATCCCACAGATTATCCAACGCAAACAGACCTTTACTGTCTGCACGCGTAGACTGATACTCCAACGTAACGAACGAACGTCCTAACTCGATGGTCGTAGGAAGATAGTCCTTCAAAAACTTATCCGAAAAGTTAAACATATGGGCAGTTGCCAGAATAGGGGCACCATGTTCATCAAAACGCACATCCGTACCTAAGATATAACGGTATCCACCCAAAATTTCTTCTGCTTCCGGATTCCAGACAATCAACTGCTTGTACGGGTTGTCCATGATGTCATATTCATCAATATCCATAGACTTGCCCGTTCCTCCTCCCGCAGCACGGAATGCAATCTCGCGCAAACGGCCGATCTCCTTCATTGTATTCGGAGAGTCTTGGGCAGTAATGATATATATCTGATTATGACTTCTATTGGTCATGCGCAGACGCTTTTCCTCAGTCAACTCCGCTTTCAACAGCTCCTTGCTTATCGGTGCAATAACATCTTCCATATTTTTCTGTTAGTAGTTCTTCTTTAATATAAATACGGTCTCTCTACAATTTATATACAATATCCTTCACATATTGCGCCCATCCGGCCGGGCTTTTCGATTTGTCGAAAGTTTGCCAGGGGATAGGCTTCCCTATGGTGATGGTAAATGTTTTATGGCGATTCTTCAGCATTTCATCTGCCAGGTAAAGCATGGCGATATTGAACTTGATGCCCAACATCTTACAAAAATTGGCAAGATTATAAAAGAAGTTGGAGTTCCGCCCCTCGAAGTGGATGGGAACTACATCACGGTGGGCTTCGACACTCTTCACGATAAAGGTCTTTTTCCAATCCAAGTCACGGATGACCCCATTCTGCCTACGCGAACAAAGCCCTGCGGGAAACATGATGAGCTGATTGTCCGAAGCAAATCCCGCCTCCACCATTCTGGGGAAGTCTTTGGCCTGCTTTCCCGTCTTGTTGATGGGGATGCAAAGCGGCGCCAGTCCGTGCAGGTTCATCAGCAGGTCGTTGACCATATATTTCACCTTGCCACCATAAAAGGAGCCCAGGACATAACCCAGTGCCACTCCATCCTGCCCACCCAGGGGATGGTTGGACACAAAAGTATAAAGCCCTTCTTTAGGCAGATTTTCCTCCCCCTTTACCACAATATTGGCATCAAGGAACTCCAGACAAGCTTTCAGGAAATCTACACCGACTTTATCTTTCGACTCCCGCAAAAAGACATTCAATTCCTCTTGATGAACGATGTGCTTCAAATAAGAAACCACGAACTTGGGGATATACTTAGACTGCTTCGGAGCCTTTTCCCGAAGTATCTTGTCTATGTCAATCAAAAATAAAGAGTCGTCAGCCATTCTTCTTTTGATGAAATGAATGCGCAAAATTAACTCATCTTTTTAATTAATCGCAAAAAAATGACAGAAAACTGCACCCGAAATCTATCAAATAGCACCTAAAAACTGTCAATTGATAGTTTTTCCCCTAAAGTATGTTTGAAATCCGTCTGCCTGAAAGAGAAAACTTCCGTAAACTTGCAATATCAAGATTAACGAAAAAAAACATAGCACATATGAACAATATAACATTTAAAAAAGACCTGCTCGGAGTTCAAGACGATTTATTGCGTTTTGCATACAAACTTACTTCCGACCGTGAAGAAGCCAACGACCTCTTGCAGGAAACATCCCTGAAAGCTCTGGATAACGAAGAGAAGTATACGCCCGATACTAATTTCAAAGGATGGATATACACCATCATGCGCAATATCTTCATCAACAATTACCGCAAAGTGGTGCGTGACCAGACTTTCGTGGATACCACGGACAATCTCTATCACCTGAACCTGCCGCGCGACGCCGCTTTTGAAAGCACAGAAAGCGCATATGACCTGAAAGAGATGCACCGCATTGTCAACGCCCTTCCACGGGAGTACAAGATTCCCTTCTCCATGCATGTCTCCGGCTTCAAATACCGCGAAATTGCAGAGAAGCTAGGGTTGCCCTTAGGCACGGTAAAGAGCCGCATTTACTTCACCCGCCAAAAACTACAACAAGACTTGAAGGATTTTGTTTAAGCACTCAGCATATAAAACCAGTGATTTCCATAAATTAAGAAGAGTACAGATTTTAGTTGTATCAAAAGAGAGAAAGGCAGGCCGGGACAATCCCGCGTCTGCCTTTCATGGTCTCGCCCCTTGTATTTCGTACACAAACTCATTCAAGCCGTTACGCTTTGCGACAATATTATTTACAAAAATCAGGATAGCAATCTCTGGCTACATCCCACTTTTCCACCTATCCGAGGCACTGAAAGCTAACCAAAGCCACCCGAAAACTGCCAATTGTTAGATTTTACCCCAAAGAGAGTTTGATTTCCGTCTATCAAAAAGAGAAATCATCCGTAGCTTTGTATCATCAATAAAACGAACAATAATTTAAAAAACATCCATTATGAATAATAGAACATTTACCCAAGACCTACTCGGAGTTCAAAACGACTTATTACGCTTTGCATATAAATTAACCTCCGACCGCGAAGAGGCCAACGACCTGCTTCAAGAGACATCCCTGAAAGCTCTGGACAATGAAGAGAAGTACACACCTGATACCAACTTTAAAGGATGGATATATACCATCATGCGTAATATTTTCATCAACAATTACCGTAAAGTGGTACGTGACCAGACATTTGTAGATACCACAGACAATCTCTATCATCTGAACACGCCGCACGACCTCACACTCGACAGCACAGAAGGCGCCTACGACCTGAAGGAAATGCACCGCATTGTCAATGCCTTGCCACGTGAGTACAAGATACCTTTCTCCATGCATGTCTCCGGTTTCAAGTACCGTGAAATCGCAGAAAAGCTGAACCTCCCACTTGGAACAGTAAAGAGCCGCATCTTCTTTACCCGCCAGAAACTGCAGCAGGACCTGAAAGATTTCAGATAAGAGAATACGGCAACCTAAGAATTGTTTATTAATTGGCCGGATAAAAAAGTAAATATGCTTATCTTTGGGCAATCATGGGACACAAACCAAGATACCTAAAGAAAAACCGAGTAATTAATAAACAACATGAAGAAACAGACAATCATTACAGCCTGCACATTTGCAGCAATGACAATGGCTACTCCTGCCGTTTTTGCCGTACAGCCGGCCATGAGTAACCACGTATGCGCCTCCGACGCTATCAAGAAAGACAACCGACCGGTAGAATCAAAACGACTGTTCCGTTCCAAAGCCGTAGAAGAACAAATTCAACGGATACAGCAGCTGCTGAAAAATCAGAAGCTGTCATGGATGTTCACTAACTGCTTTCCCAACACGCTGGACACCACCGTCCATTTCCGCAAGGACAAGAAAGACGGGAAGCCCGACACATTTGTCTACACCGGAGATATCCATGCCATGTGGCTCCGCGACTCAGGTGCGCAGGTGTGGCCCTACGTACAGCTGGCCAATGAAGACAAGGAACTGAAGACGATGCTTGCAGGAGTCATCAACCGCCAATTCAAGCTGATTAATGTAGACCCGTTTGCCAACGCCTTCAACGACGGCCCCATCCCCGACGGACACTGGAAAACCGACCTTACCGACATGAACGACGAGGTGCACGAGCGTAAATGGGAAATCGATTCACTGTGTTATCCGCTACGCCTTGCCTACCATTACTGGAAAACGACCGGTGATACAAGCATCTTCGATGCCGAGTGGATAAAAGCAATCCAAAACATCCTGACCACCTTCCGCGACCAACAGCGCCGTGACGGACGCGGTTCCTACCATTTCCAGCGGGTAACTGAACGCGCACTGGACACGATGACCAACGACGGCTGGGGCAATCCGGTGAAACCGGTCGGACTGATTGCATCTTCTTTCCGCCCTTCCGATGACGCCACCACCTTCCAATTCCTGATACCCTCCAACTTCTTCGCCGTATCTTCGCTGCGTAAGGCAGCCGAGATTCTGACTGAAGTCAATAACCGCCCGGAGCTTGCAAAAGAATGTACCGACCTGGCTGGAGAAGTAGAAACCGCCCTACGAAAATACGCTACCTACAACCATCCCAAATACGGCACCATCTATGCCTTCGAGGTAGACGGTTTCGGCAACCACCTTCTGATGGACGACGCCAATGTACCGAGCCTTATCGCACTGCCCTATCTGGGCGATGTGGACATCAACGATCCTATTTACCAGAACACCCGTCGTTTCGTATGGAGCGAGGATAACCCATACTTCTTCAAAGGTACGGCAGGCGAAGGCATTGGAGGTCCGCACATCGGCTACGACATGATTTGGCCGATGAGCATCATGATGAAAGCCTTCACAAGCCAGAACGATGAAGAGATTAAAACTTGCGTGAAGATGTTGATGGATACAGAAGCCGGAACCGGCTTTATGCACGAGTCTTTCCACAAAGACAATCCCGCCAAGTTCACCCGCGCCTGGTTTGCATGGCAAAACACATTGTTTGGCGAACTCATTCTAAAACTGGTGAACGAGGGCAAGCTAGACTTGCTGAACAGCATACAGTAAAAAAACATTTATCCCCCCTGGATTCTGTGGATGAATGTAATAATCAACCACTCCAGGGGGAATATTATCACTCCTCCCTCCCATCATCTTCCGGTAAGTAGTAACGTTCACAAAATAGACGGGAAGTTAACAAAAAAAGTTTCAGAAGTTAATACTAAAACAAGAAAGAGTTAAGAAAGAGCTTTATCCCAAACTTTGGTTTTTCCAAACCAAGCCTGGGGATAGAGAAACCAAGTCTTGGTTTAGATATCCGCAAAGCTGGGAAAGAAGTTTCCCACCCAAGACACCATTCCACCAACAAGCGACTTTCAAACCAAAGACCGTCATCCTCAACTGAATCTTTTCAAAAGAGACTACACGAATCCCCCACCAGCAAAGCGTTTCAAAAGCAGCTTCATTATCAAATGAATAAGCTATCAACAAGGTGTTGAAAACTTCTTCCTAAGATTTTAGTTAAAAGATTGTGGGGAATTGTGGGGAAATGTGTATTTTTACCGTCGCTTATTATAATAAGGTGAGAAATGATACAATTTTTAGGTAATATCGAGGCTAAGGCGGATGCAAAAGGAAGAGTTTTCATCCCGGCCACCTTCCGGAAACAGCTGCAAGCCGCTTCTGAAGAAAGACTCGTGTTGCGTAAGGACGTGTATCAGGATTGCCTGGTGCTCTACCCGGAAAGTGTATGGTTTGCCACTCAAAACCAACTTCGCTGCCGACTGAATAAATGGAACGCCAAACAACAAATGATTTTCCGCCAGTTCGTAAGTGACGCGGAAGTCATGACCCCTGACGGGAACGGACGCATCCTGCTCCCAAAACGTTACCTGCAAATGGCGGGTATACAAAGTGATGTCCGCTTCATTGGTGTGGACAACACAATAGAAATCTGGGCTAAGGAACGTGCCGACCAACCATTCATGAACCCCGACGAGTTCAGCGAGGCTCTTGAAGAACTGCTGGGAGACGAAAATATTTGTTGTGACGAAAATAAGCTATAAACAACAGATGATGAAAGAAGAAACAACATATCACATCCCCGTATTGCTGATGCCGAGCGTAGATGCAATGAACATCCGTCCGGACGGCACGTATGTAGACGTAACGTTTGGTGGAGGAGGACATTCGCGCGAGATACTGTCCCGCCTGGAAGACGGCGGCCGGCTGCTGAGCTTCGACCAGGACGAGGATGCGGAACGCAACATTGTGAACAACCCGCATTTTACATTCGTACGCAGCAACTTCCGCTACCTGCACAACTTCCTACGCTATCACGGCATCGAAAAAGTGGATGCCATACTTGCCGACCTCGGCGTATCTTCCCATCACTTTGATGACAGCGAACGGGGATTCTCCTTCCGCTTCGACGGGGCACTGGATATGCGTATGAACAAGCGTGCCGGCCTGACCGCTGCCGACATCGTGAATACCTACGAAGAAGAAAAGCTGGCCGATATTTTTTATCTGTACGGCGAGCTGAAGAACAGCCGGAAACTGGCATCTGTCATCGTTAAGGCACGGGCTACGCAGAGAATTGCCACCATCGGCGATTTTTTGGAAATCGTCAAGCCACTCTTCGGCCGCGAACGCGAGAAGAAAGAACTGGCAAAAGTATTCCAGGCATTGCGCATTGAGGTAAACCAGGAAATGGAAGCACTGAAAGAAATGCTGTATGCGGCAACAGAAGCGCTAAAGCCGGGAGGCCGCCTGGTGGTGATAACCTATCACTCCCTGGAAGACCGTATGGTGAAGAATATCATGAAAACCGGTAACGTGGAAGGCAAGGCCGAAAAAGATTTCTTCGGGAACGTATTGACCCCGTTCCGGCTAGTCAACAACAAAGTGATTGTACCGGACGAGGAAGAGATAGAGCGCAATCCGCGTTCGCGCAGCGCCAAGCTGAGAATTGCAGAAAGAGTAATGAATGATTAGTGACTAGCAATGGAAAAGAAGCAAGAAGAAAAGAATACGGAAAAGGTGAAAAAACGCACCTCACTGAAGAACATTATCGGAGGCGACATTCTGGCCACAGACTTCTTCCGCCGCCAAGCCGGATTGTTGTTCCTTATCATGGTGCTTATCATTATTTACATCAACAACCGTTACGAATGCCAACTGCAACTGATAGAGATAGACAATCTTAAAAAAGAGCTGATAGACATCAAGTACGATGCCCTGACACGCAGTTCGGAATTGATGGAGCGGAGCCGCCAATCGCGCATCGAGGAATACATCGCCACCAAAGAAAGCGATTTGCAGACTTCCACTAATCCACCGTACTTACTAAAATAATGGAGAATTGAGGATTAAAGTAATTTCAATAGTACATCGTAAATCGTTAAATCGTAAATAACATTGGCTGTAAATAAAAAAAACATAATGACCCGTTACTTCTTCGTCGTCCTACTCATGGGGTTGGTGGGGATAGCTATTGTTGTGAAAGGCGCCATGATTATGTTTGCTGAGCGACAGTACTGGCACGATGTAGCCGACCGCTTCGTAAAAGAGAATGTAACGGTGAAGCCCAACCGGGGAAATATCCTGTCCTCGGATGGCAAACTGATGGCAAGTTCGCTGCCGGAATATAAAATATATATGGACTTCATGTCCGGCGAAAGGGACGAGAAGCGCCGCAAAAAGGACCAGCAGCGCAAGGATTCTATCTGGAAAGCCAATTTCGATTCCATCTGTATCGGGCTTCATCAGATTTTTCCGGACATCAGTGCCGCCACCTTCAAAAGCCATCTGCGCAAGGGGCGGGAGATGAAGAGCCGGAACTACAACATTCTTCCCAACCGCAACCGGCGCATCTCTTACATTCAGTATAAGGAAGCCAAGCGGTTACCCGTATTCAAGATGAACAAGTACAGAGGCGGGTTCCACGAACAGATATACAACCAGCGTAAAAAGCCGTTCGGTTCTTTGGCAGCCCAAACCCTGGGCCGTCTCTATGCCGATACAGCCATGGGAGCCCGTAACGGCATTGAACTGGCCTTCGACACCCTGCTGAAAGGACGAAACGGTATTACCCACCGTCAGAAGGTGATGAATAAATACCTGAATATCGTAGACCTTCCCCCGGTAGACGGTTGTGACATCATATCCACCCTCGACGTAGGCATGCAGGACATCTGCGAAAAAGCCTTGGTGGACAAGTTGAAGGAAATCAATGCCAACGTCGGGGTAGCCGTACTGATGGAAGTGGCTACCGGAGAAGTAAAGGCCATTGTCAACATGATGAAAGCCGGAGACGGCAATTACTACGAAATGAACAGTAATGCCATCAGCGATATGTTGGAACCGGGCTCCACCTTCAAGACAGCCTCCATTATGGTGGCACTGGAAGATGGCAAGATAACCCCGGATACCGAGGTAGACACGGGCAACGGTATTATGAATATGTACGGCAGTAAGATGAGGGACCACAACTGGCACCGGGGAGGTTACGGAAAGATAGATGTGACACGTATTCTGGAAGTTTCTTCCAATGTGGGTGTCTCCTACCTCATCGACAAGCACTACAAGGATAATCCGCAGAAGTTCGTGGACGGTTTGAAGCGCATGAGCATCGACCAGCCGCTTCATCTGCAAATACCCGGTGAAGGGAAACCCAACATCAAAGGGCCTAAAGAGCGTTATTTTGCCAAAACGACTTTGCCGTGGATGAGTATCGGTTACGAAACCCAGGTACCTCCCATAAACATACTGACCTTCTACAATGCCATAGCCAACAACGGAGTCATGGTACGCCCCAAATTTGTGAAAGCAGCGGTAAAGGACGGTGAGGTAGTGAAAGAATATCCTACGGAAGTAATCAATCCCAAGATATGTTCCGACCATACCCTGACACAGATCCGCGAAATCCTTCGGAAAGTGGTATCGCAAGGTCTGGCAAAACCCGCCGGCAGCAAGCAATTCTCCGTATCGGGCAAGACGGGTACGGCACAGATTTCACAAGGAGCCGCCGGATATAAGTCGGGACGGGTGAATTACCTTGTAAGTTTCTGCGGATATTTCCCCTCGGAAGCACCCAAATACAGTTGCATCGTTTCCATTCAGAAGCCTGGGTTACCAGCTTCAGGCGGTCTGATGGCAGGTAGTGTCTTTGGGAAAATAGCAGAAAGAGTTTATGCCAAAGACCTGCGTTTTGACATACGCAGTGCCATAGACAGTACCACCAATGTGATTCCTCCCGTGAAAGCCGGAGAGATGAACGAAGCACTCCTTGTACTGAATGATTTGAAAGTGCCCGTTCAGAAACAGTTCGCCGGACAAAAGAAAAAGGAACAGTGGGGGCATACACAAGCAGCTCCGTCGGCAGTCATCCTGCAAGACCAGGAACCGGCCTCGGGCACCGTGCCCAGCGTGGTAGGTATGGGAGCGAAAGATGCTGTCTACCTTTTAGAGAGTAAAGGACTGAAAGTAAGGCTAAACGGCGTAGGACGGGTGAGGAACCAGTCCATAGCAAGCGGTAGCCGGATAGTGAAAGGACAAACCATAGCCCTGACACTACGTTAACATGAGAATAAACAAGATTTGGATATACACTATATATAATAAGGTATGAGATTAAGTGATTTGTTGCAAACAATACAGCCGGTCCGGATTACCGGAAGTACAAGCATGGAGATAACGGGGGTGAATATAGATTCCCGCCTGATAGGAACCGGACATCTGTTCATGGCCATGCGTGGTACGCAGACCGACGGGCATGCCTATATTCCGGCTGCCATCGATAAAGGGGCTGTTGCAGTATTGTGTGAAGAATTGCCGGAAGAGCTTAAGGCCGGCATCACCTACATTCAGGTGAAAGACAGTGAAGATGCCGTAGGGAAAGTGGCTACCACTTTCTATGGCGACCCTACATCCAAGATGGAACTCATCGGCGTGACCGGAACCAACGGAAAAACAACCGTTGCCACCTTATTATATAATACTTTCCGCTATTTCGGCTACAAGGTCGGACTGGTTTCCACTGTATGCAATTACATCGACGACCTGCCCGTACCGACCGAACACACCACCCCAGACCCGATAACCCTGAACCGCCTGCTCGGAGAAATGGCCGATTCCGGCTGCAAGTACGCCTTCATGGAAGTCAGTTCCCATTCCATTGCCCAGAAGCGCATCAGCGGTCTGAAGTTTGCCGGCGGTATTTTCACTAATCTGACCCGCGACCATCTGGATTATCATAAAACGGTGGAGAACTACCTCAAAGCCAAGAAAAAGTTCTTCGACGAACTGCCAAAAGGAGCTTTCAGCCTGACCAACCTGGATGACAAGAACGGACTTGTGATGACGCAGAATACCCGTTCGAAGGTATACACCTACTCTTTGCGTAGTCTTAGCGACTTCAAAGGCAAAGTCTTGGAGTCTCATTTCGAGGGAATGTTGCTCGACTTCAACAATCACGAACTGGCAGTACGTTTCATCGGAAAATTCAATGCCTACAACCTGCTGGCGGTATTCGGTACTGCCGTATTACTTGGCAAGAAAGAAGAGGATGTACTGGTTGCCCTCAGCACGCTGCATCCGGTAACCGGCCGCTTCGATGCCATCCGTTCACCGAAAGGCTACACCGCCATTGTGGACTATGCGCATACTCCAGACGCCCTGGTCAATGTATTGAACGCCATTCACGGAGTGCTGGAAGGAAAAGGGAAAGTGATTACCGTTGTGGGCGCCGGCGGCAACCGCGACAAAGGCAAGCGTCCCATCATGGCCAAAGAATCCGCCCGCTTGAGCGACCGGGTCATCATCACCTCCGATAACCCGCGCTTTGAAGAGCCGCAGGACATCATCAACGACATGCTGGCGGGACTGGATAAAGACGACATGCAGAAAACCATCAGCATCACCGACCGCCGCGAAGCCATCAAGACAGCCTGCATGCTGGCACAGCCGGGAGACGTGATTCTCGTTGCAGGCAAGGGGCATGAGAATTATCAGGAGATTAAAGGCGTGAAACACCATTTTGACGACAAAGAGATATTAAATGAGATAATGTGCTGATATGCCAATGTGCTAATCGCCATGCGTCATGTAGGATATTCATTCCTTTACCAGCAGATATACCAGACTATCAATTAGCATATTGGCACATTAGCACATTAAACAATTAAATAATTAACATCATGTTATACTATTTATTTCAATGGTTAGACAAATATGACTTCCCCGGTGCGGGCATGTTTGGCTATACATCCTTCCGTTCGTTGATGGCAATCATTCTGGCATTGCTCATTTCGAGTATCTGGGGAGATAAGTTCATCAATCTACTGAAACGCAAGCAGATTACTGAAACGCAACGTGATGCCAGCATCGACCCGTTCGGCGTAAACAAGGTGGGAGTACCCAGCATGGGCGGTGTCATCATTATTTTTGCCATACTCATTCCTTGCCTACTACTGGGCAAATTGAGCAATATTTATATGATATTGATGCTGATTACCACAATCTGGCTGGGGTCGCTGGGCTTTGCCGACGACTACATCAAGATATTCAAGAAGGACAAGGAAGGCCTGCACGGTAAGTTCAAAATCATCGGTCAGGTAGGCTTGGGACTTATCGTCGGACTGACTCTCTACCTCAGTCCGCAGGTGGTTATCCGCGAGAACATAGAAATAGAGAAACCGGACGGACAGATAGAAGTGGTGCATGCCGCCAAGGAAATCAAGGCAACACAGACCACCATCCCATTCTTCAAGAGCAACAACTTCGACTATGCCGACCTAGTGGGCTTCATGGGTGAACATGCCCAGACAGCAGGTTGGATACTGTTTGTGATTATCACGATTTTCGTAGTTACCGCCGTCAGCAACGGAGCCAACCTAAATGACGGAATGGACGGAATGGCGGCAGGGAACTCTGCCATTATCGGACTGACCTTGGGAATACTCGCCTACGTATCGAGCCACATTGAATATGCCGGCTACCTGAATATCATGTACATTCCCGGCTCGGAAGAACTGGTAATCTTTATCTGTGCCTTCATCGGTGCACTTATCGGCTTCTTGTGGTACAATGCCTATCCGGCCCAGGTATTCATGGGCGATACGGGCAGTCTGACCATTGGAGGAATCATCGCAGTATACGCCATCATTATTCACAAGGAACTGCTGATACCCATCCTTTGCGGTATCTTCCTGGTGGAGAACCTTTCGGTCATCCTGCAACGCCTCTACTACAAGGCAGGCAAGCGGAAAGGCGTGAAACAACGTCTCTTCAAAAGAACACCGATACACGACCACTTCCGCACTTCCATGAGCCTGATAGAGCCGGGATGCAGCGTAGTATTCACCAAACCGGACAAGCTGTTCCACGAATCCAAAATCACCATCCGCTTCTGGATTGTGACGATTGTATTGGCAGCGATAACGATTATAACATTAAAGATTAGATAATAATTATTCAATATGCTAATGTGCCAATGTGCTAATTGCCATGCGGCACGACAGCGCAGCTCATTAGCACATTGGCACATTAATCATATTAGTACATTATGAGAATTGTAGTATTAGGAGCTGGCGAAAGCGGCGCAGGCGCTGCCGTACTGGCCAAAGTGAAAGGATTCGACACGTTCGTCTCCGACATGTCCGCCATCAAAGACAAATACAAGGAACTGCTGGATAAATACGGCATTGCCTGGGAAGAGGGACACCACACAGAAGAGTTGATTCTGAATGCTGACGAAGTGGTGAAAAGTCCCGGTATCCCCAACGACGCACCGCTCATTATGAAATTAAAGGAAAAAGGTACGCCCATCATCTCTGAGATAGAGTTTGCGGGACGGTACACTGACGCAAAGATGGTCTGTATCACCGGCTCGAACGGAAAGACTACAACCACCTCGCTCATTTATCACATCTTCAAGAGCGCAGGCCTGAACGTCGGCCTCGCCGGCAACATCGGCAACAGTCTGGCCTTGCAGGTAGCCACGGAGCAGCATGATTACTATGTCATTGAGCTGAGTTCCTTCCAGCTGGACAATATGTATAACTTCCGTGCCAACATTGCCGTACTGATGAACATCACACCAGACCACTTGGACCGTTACGACCACTGTATGCAGAAATATGTGGACGCCAAATTCCGCATCACCCAAAACCAGACACCGGAAGACGCTTTTATCTTCTGGAACGACGACCCCATCATCAAGCGCGAATTAGACAAGCATGGCCTGCGCGCCCATCTCTACCCGTTCGCTGCCGTGAAGGAAGACGGGGCCATCGCATACGTGGAAGACGGTGAAGTGGAAATCAACGAACCGATAGCCTTCAATATGGAGCAAGAGGAGCTGGCGCTGCACGGCACACACAACCTATACAATTCGTTAGCCGCCGGCATCTCGGCCAATTTGGCCGGCATCCGGAAAGAATATATCCGCAAAGCCTTGTCCGACTTCAAGGGAGTGGAACACCGGTTGGAGAAAGTAGCCACCGTACGCGGCGTGAGCTTCATCAACGATTCCAAGGCTACGAACGTAAACTCCTGCTGGTATGCCCTACAAAGCATGACCGGCAAAACCGTACTTATCCTCGGCGGTAAAGACAAAGGAAACGATTACACGGAAATCGAAGACCTCGTACGCGAAAAGTGCTCTGCCCTGGTCTATTTGGGTTTGCACAACGAAAAGTTGCACGCCTTCTTCGACCGTCTGGGACTGCCCGTAGCCGACGTGCAGACCGGCATGCAGGATGCCGTAGAAGCAGCCTTCAAGCTGGCAAAGAAAGGTGAAACCGTGTTGCTCAGTCCTTGCTGTGCCTCCTTCGACCTCTTCAAGAGCTATGAGGACCGCGGCAATCAGTTCAAAGCATGTGTCAGAACACTATAAGATACGGATGCCGCAACAGTCCTATTACGCATCCCGTAACAAGAATGGCAACTTTTAATTCTTTAATTATTAATTTTTAATTTGCGAAGCATTGGATTTATTAAAGAGCATATTCAAAGGCGATAAAGTGATTTGGATTATTTTCCTTTTCCTTTGCCTCATCTCCATCACAGAGGTATTCAGTGCTGCCAGTACGCTGACCTACAAGAGTGGCGACCACTGGGGACCGATTACGCAGCACAGCATCCTCCTGATGGTAGGCGCCGTCATTGTAGTACTGGTACACAACATCCCCTATAAATGGTTTCAGGTGTTCCCGGTATTCCTGCTTCCGATATCCATCGGACTGCTGGCTTTTGTGATGCTGATGGGATTCATTACCGGCGACCGCGTAAACGGCGCAGCCCGCTGGATGACCTTCATGGGCATTCAGTTCCAGCCGTCAGAAATAGCGAAGATGGCCGTTGTCATCGTTACCGCCTTTATCCTCTCGAAAGGGCAGGATGAAGACGGTGCAAGTCCGAAAGCCTTTAAGCACATCATGATTATTACCTGCATTGTCTGTGGCCTTATCCTGCCAGAAAACTACTCGACGGGAATGCTGCTCTTCGGAACGGTCTACCTGATGATGTTCATCGGACGGGTATCTGCCAGGAAACTGCTGATACTGGGAGGAGGAATTGTGGCATTCGTAACAGTCTTTGTCGCCTTCCTGCTGGCCACGCCAGACAAGACATTGGAAAATATACCGATGGGGCACCGCTTCACCACTGTAAAATCCCGTATTGCAGACTTTACCAACAAGGAGGAAGTTCCTGCCGCCAAATTCGACATCGACGGCGACGGGCAAGTGGCACATGCCCGTATTGCCGTAGCTACGAGCAACGTTGTAGGCAAGGGTCCGGGAAACTCCGTACAGCGTGACTTTCTGAGCCAGGCATTCTCCGATTTCATCTATGCCATCATCATCGAGGAACTGGGACTGGTAGGCGGAATAGTCGTTGTGTTCCTTTATGTCTGCCTATTGGTGCGAGTGGGCCGTATCGCCAAAAAATGCGACCGCACTTTCCCCGCTTTCCTCATTACCGGAATAGCCTTGCTGCTCGTCACGCAGGCGCTGTTCAACATGATGGTTGCCGTAGGTCTGGCACCCGTCACGGGACAACCGCTTCCACTCATCAGCAAGGGTGGTACATCCACTTTCATCAACTGTGCCTACATCGGCATGATACTGAGTGTCAGCCGCTATACAGCCAAGCTGGAGGAACAGCGGATGCATGATGCGCAAGTGCCGATGCTGATAGATGCCGGAAATGCCGAGCACCCGGAACAACCTGCCGACAGCGAAGCACAGACAGCCGCTGAGCCGACAGCAAAGGTACTGAACAGTGATGCGGAGTTTGAATAACAGCCTCTCCCCCAACCCCTCCCCCGTAGGGAGGGGAGAAAAGAATAATTGAGTAATGGAGAGCATGCCAATAATACAAAAATAAAAAAGAACAAGAATATGAGTAAAGAGGCGAACAACTATACAACCAAAAGTAACTCTACCCCTCTCCCTACGGGGAAGGGGGTGAGGCTTATCATCAGCGGCGGCGGTACCGGAGGACATATCTTTCCGGCCATCTCCATCGCTAACGCCATAAAAGAGTTGTGTCCCGACGCGGAGATTCTCTTCGTAGGTGCCGAAGGAAGAATGGAAATGCAGCGTGTTCCAGATGCCGGTTACCGGATTATAGGTTTACCCGTTGCCGGATTCGACCGCAAACATCTGTGGAAGAACTTCTCCGTACTGCTGAAACTGATACGAAGCCAGTGGAAAGCACGGAGCATCATCAAGGAGTTCCGCCCGCAAGTAGCCGTCGGTGTAGGTGGCTATGCCAGTGGTCCTACGCTGAAAATGGCGGGCATGATGGGTATTCCCACGCTGATACAGGAACAGAATTCCTACGCCGGTGTCACCAACAAGCTGCTGGCACAGAAGGCATGCAAGATTTGCGTGGCCTACGAAGGCATGGAAAAGTTCTTCCCGGCAGAAAAGATAATCATGACAGGTAATCCGGTGCGCCAGAACCTGCTCGGACATTCCATCCTGCACGCAGACGCCGTAAAGTACTTCGGATTGAACCCGGAAAAGAAGACTATCCTCATTCTGGGCGGTAGTCTTGGAGCGCGTACCATCAACCAGACACTGACCGCCGGCCTGGATATCATTCGTACCCACCCCGACGTACAGTTTATCTGGCAGACTGGCAAGATATACATTGACCAAGTCAGAGAAGCCATTACAGCCACTACGGGAGAAGCCGTACGTAACCCGCATATCAGTGCCATTCCGAATCTGTATGTGACGGACTTCATTAAGGATATGGCAAACGCCTATGCCGCTGCCGATCTGGTGATTTCACGTGCCGGAGCCGGTTCCATCTCCGAGTTCTGCCTGCTGCACAAGCCGGTCATCCTGGTTCCCTCACCCAATGTGGCCGAAGACCATCAGACCAAGAATGCGCTGGCGCTGGTGGATAAGGATGCAGCTATCTATGTGAAGGATGTGGAAGCGAAAGAGAAGCTGCTGCCGGTGGCGTTGGAGACAATCGCTAACCCCGAGAAGCTGCAAGACTTGAGCAAGAATATCGCCAAGCTAGCGTTGCCGGACTCGGCGACAATTATTGCGAAGGAGGTATTGAAGAGCCTCTCCCCTTGTCCCTCCCCCGTAGGGAGGGGGGAATAGATAGTACTGCTATCGTTCTTTTTATAATATCATACTTTTGGAAGAAGAGTTTGAAGAAAAAATTTGAATATGAATAAAAATATAAGCAATAGTAACTCATCTCCCCTCCCTACGGGGGAGGGGCAGGGGGTGAGGCTTGAAGCCATCCACTCCGTTTATTTCGTCGGTGCCGGCGGCATCGGCATGAGCGCTCTGATACGCTATTTCCTCTCTAAAGGAAAGACAGTAGCGGGCTACGACCGTACGTCGAGCGAACTGACAGAACGTCTGATTACGGAAGGAGCACAGATACACTACGAAGAGGATATCGACCTTATTCCGGAGGAGTGCAAAGACAAGGCAAGCACGCTCGTGGTCTATACCCCCGCCGTGCCGCAAGGGCATGCAGAACTGACCTATTTCCGTGAAAACGGCTTCAACATACATAAGCGCTCCCAAGTATTGGGCATCATCACCCGCAGCAGTAAAGGCCTGTGCGTGGCAGGTACGCATGGCAAGACTACCACCAGCACCATGGCTGCCCACCTGCTGCACCAGTCACACGTGGGCTGCACCGCCTTCCTCGGAGGCATTTCGAAGAACTACGGTACGAATCTGCTGCTTTCCGCCACCAGCCCTTATACCGTTATCGAAGCGGATGAGTTCGACCGCTCCTTCCACTGGCTATCGCCCTGGATGAGTGTCATTACTGCCACCGACCCCGACCACCTGGATATATACGGCACCAAAGAAGCCTATCTCGAAAGCTTCCGCCACTACACCACGCTTATCCAGCCGGGCGGCGCCCTGATTCTGCACAAAGGACTGGAAATGCAAGCCGACGTACAACCGGGCGTCACCACCTATACCTACTCGCGCAACGAAGGCGACTTCCATGCCGAGAATATCCGCATCGGAAACGGTGAAATCTTCATCGACTTCGTGGCGCCTGACACCCGCATCAACGATATTCAGTTGGGGGTTCCCGTCAGTATCAACATCGAGAATGGTGTTGCCGCCATGGCACTCGCCCATCTCAGCGGTGCCACCGACGAAGAAATCAAGCAAGGCATGGCAAGCTTCCGCGGAGTGGACCGCCGCTTCGACTTCAAGCTGAAGAACGACCGGATTGTATTCCTCAGCGATTACGCCCACCACCCTGCCGAAATAGCCCAAAGCGTGAAGTCCGTCCGCGAGTTGTACCAAGACAAGAAGATAACCGTCATCTTCCAGCCCCACTTGTACACCCGTACTCGCGACTTCTATCGTGACTTTGCAGACAGCCTTTCCCTATCCGACGAGGTGATTCTGACAGAGATATACCCTGCCCGCGAGCAACCGATTCCCGGCGTGACGAGTCAGCTGATTTATGACAACCTCCGCCCCGGCATCGAGAAATGCATCTGTAGGAAAGAAGACGTCCTCAGCCTCCTCGCCCAAAAGCACACCGAAGTATTGGTAGTGCTGGGAGCCGGAGACCTGGACAACTATGCGCCCCAAATCACCCAACTATTATCAGAAAAATATCATGGTTAAAAGGATTCTACTTTCTATCGTTCTGTTGCTTGTCATTGCTTACCTGGTAGTGGCTGTCACAGCTTTCAACCGCAAGCCCACCTCGCAGGTGTGCCAAGACGTGGAACTGGTGATAAAAGACACGGTATATGCCGGCTTCATCACGAAGAAGGAAGTAGCTACCCTGCTGGAAAAGAAAGGTATCAGCCCCGTTGGGAAAGACCTGGAACGCGTGCGCACCAAGACCTTGGAGCGCGAACTTGCCAAGCATCCCCTCATCGACCAGGTGGAGTGCTACAAGACCCCGAGCGGCAAGCTCTGCATCGAAGTGACCCAGCGCATCCCCATCCTGCGCGTGATGAGCGCCAACGGCGAAAACTACTATCTGGACAACAAAGGTACCGTGATGCCCCCCGATGCAAAGTGCGTTGCACACCTCGCCGTTGTAACCGGAAATGTAGAAAAGTCGTTTGCCATGAGGGATTTATATAAGTTTGGTGTATTTTTGCAAAAGAATTCTTTTTGGAATGCACAGATAGAGCAAATTCACGTATTGCCCGGCAAGAACATCGAGTTAGTGCCCCGTGTCGGCGACCATCTTATCTATTTAGGCAAGATTGCCGGATTCGAGAAGAAGCTGAAACGTGTAAAGGCATTCTACGAAAGAGGATTGAACCAGGTGGGTTGGAACAAATACTCCCGTATCAGCGTTGAATTTGATAATCAAATCATCTGCACAAAGAGAGAGTAGAGAAAGGGATTTACTAATAGCCCTTCTTTATCAAAGCGCAGCAAATAGTAAATTGTAAATAGTAAAATAGTAAATAAATAGATATGGCAACAACAGATTTCATCGCCGCTATCGAGTTGAGTTCTTCCAAGATTTCCGGTATCGCAGGAAAGAAGAGCAGTGACGGAAGTATCCAGGTGTTGGCTTATGCACGCGAAGATGCATCCCCGTTTATACACAAAGGGGCCATCTACAACATTGACAAGGCCGCACAAGCGCTGACTTCCATCATCAACAAGCTGGAAGGCCAGTTGAACAACTCCATCGCCAAAGTATATGTAGGCATCGGCGGACAATCATTGCGCACGGTGAGGAATGCGGTAAGCCGTACGCTGGAGGAAGAGAGCATCATTTCGCAAGAACTGGTAGACGAGATTTGCGACGAGAACCGTGATGTACCCTTGGTAGACATGAGTGTGCTGGATGTAGCCCCGCAAGAATACAAGATAGACAACACGCTGCATGTGGAGCCCGTAGGAGTTGCCGGAAGATACATCACCGGGCAGTTCCTCAACATCGTGGCGCGTGCCTCGCTGAAGAAGAACCTCGAACACAGCTTCGAGCAAGCCAAAGTGGAAATTGCCGACGACCTGCTCGTGGCTCCCACTGCGTTGGCCAAAGCCGTGCTGACCGAAAACGAGATGCGTTCAGGCTGTGCACTGGTGGACTTCGGTGCCGACACCACCACCGTGCTGGTCTATAAGAACAATATCCTGCGCTACCTCAGCGTACTGCCGCTGGGTGGAAACAACATTACCCACGACATCACTTCCCTGCAAATGGAAGAGGAAGATGCCGAGAAGCTGAAACTGCAATACGGTGATGCCCTCTACGAGGAGGAAGAAGACGCCGAGACCCCTGCCGTATGCACGTCGGAAGACGGCCGTACCTTCGAACTGGCCCTGCTGAACAATATTATCGGAGCACGTGCAGAAGAAATTCTTGCCAACGTATGGAACCAGTTGCAACTTTCCGGCTACGAGGACAAACTTTTCTCCGGTGTTGTATTCACCGGTGGAGGAGCCAATCTGAAGAATCTTGAGAAAGCCTTCCATAGAGTGAGCAAGATTGAAAAGGTAAAGACCGCCAAGTTCGTACAGACCACCGTCCACACACGCAGCGACGAGCCCAAGAAGGACGGCATGCACAACACACTGCTGGGCCTGCTGGCTGCCGGCAACGAGAATTGCTGCCTGCAAGAGGTGAAGCCGGTGCAGCAGCCTGCCTCCAATGTTCCTCCCAAACCGGTCGACATATTCGTTGACGACGAAGCGCTGAAAGAGCAGGAAGCCGCCGCACGCGCCGCCAAGGCACAGCGCGAGAAGGAAGAGAAAGAACGCAAGGAGCGTGAGCGCAAAGAAAGGGAGCTGCGCGAAAAGGAAGAAAAGAAGAAGAAAAAGAAAGAAGGCCCCAGCTGGTTCGAAAAGACTTTCAACAAGCTTTCCAACGAAATCTTCTCGGACGACGATATGAAGTAATAATGTGATAATGTGCCAGAAAATTAAGTTATTATGGAAGATATAGTACAATTCGATTTCCCGACCGATTCACCGAAAATCATTAAAGTAATCGGTGTAGGTGGAGGTGGAGGCAATGCCGTGAACCATATGTACCGGGAAGGTATACACGACGTGACGTTCGTACTGTGCAACACAGACAACCAAGCGTTGAAGGACTCTCCCGTGCCCGTGAAGTTACAGCTTGGAAAAGAAGGCCTGGGAGCCGGAAACCGCCCTGCCCGTGCCCGCAAGGCAGCAGAAGAGAGCATCGAAGACATCAAGAATATGCTGAACGACGGCACCAAGATGGTATTCATCACTGCCGGAATGGGCGGTGGTACCGGTACGGGTGCCGCACCCATCATTGCACAAACCGCCAAGGAAATGGACATCCTGACCATCGGCATCGTCACCATCCCTTTCCGCTGGGAGGGCGACAAGAAGATAGACCAGGCACTGGATGGCGTAGAGGAAATCAGCAAGCACGTAGATGCCCTGCTGGTCATCAACAATGAAAAGCTGAGCGAGATATACAGCGAGCTATCCGTAGACGACGCGTTTGACAAGGCCGACGACACCCTTTCGGTAGCCGCCAAGAGTATTGCCGAAATCATCACCCTGCATGGAAAGGTGAACCTCGACTTCAACGACGTGAAAACAGTGCTGAAGGACGGCGGCGTAGCCATCATGAGTACCGGCTACGGCGAAGGTGACAACCGTGTCAGCGAAGCCATCAAGAACGCGCAGCACTCGCCGTTGCTGAACAACAACGACATCTTCAACTCCAAGAAAGTACTCCTCAACATCTCTTACAGTGCACAATACAAGCTGATGATGAGCGAGATGGACGAGGTGAAGGAGTTCATGAACCGTTTCAGCCGCGACTTCGAAACCAAATTCGGTATGGCCATTGACGACAAGCTGGAACAGAAAGTGAAAATCACCCTGCTTGCCACCGGTTTCGGTATCCAGGACATCCACATGAAGGAGATGGACGACCGCATCACCCAGCGTACCGCCGAAGAACAGCAACGCCTTGCCGAGCTGGAGGAGGAAGAGGAACAGAGACGAAACCGCCGCGAAGTGTACTATGGCAAGGATGCCAATGCCCGTTCCCAGCGCAGCCGCCGTCGCCATATCTATCTCTTCAATCCCGAAGACATGGACAACGCCGACATCATCAGCATGGTAGAGAATTCTCCGACCTATCTGCGTGACAAAAGCACGCTGAACAGCATCAAGATGAAGGCAGAGCAGGAAGGGCAGCTCGCCACCGAAGCCGCGCAAGAGGCAGAAGGCGGTGCAGGGGGAGTCATCACCTTCTGATTTTTCCGTTCCCGATATGTAAAACCATCCTCCTCCCCTTCGGGGGAACAGGAGTAAACCTATAACAATATGGATTTATTTGAAAAAGTCAGCGAAGACATTAAAACAGCCATGAAAGCCAAAGACAAAGTGGCTCTCGAAACATTGAGAAACGTAAAGAAAGTATTCCTTGAAGCCAAAACCGCTCCCGGAGCCAACGATACCCTGAGCGATGCAGATGCTTTGAAGATTATCCAAAAACTGACCAAGCAAGGCAAAGACGCCGCTGAAATCTATGTACAGCAAGGTCGCCAGGACTTGGCAGACGATGAGCTGGCACAAGTAAAGGTGCTTGAAACCTATCTGCCCAAGCAGATGAGCGCCGAAGAACTGGAGGCAGCCTTGAAGGAAATCATAGCCGAAGTCGGCGCCACCAGCGGCAAGGACATGGGCAAGGTGATGGGTGTAGCCAGTAAGAAACTTGCCGGACTTGCCGAAGGCCGCGCCATCTCAGCCAAAGTAAAAGAGTTGCTGGGATAAAGAAATACACTTCCCCTATCATATAAGCCGTGCTTCAACAGAGGGACTCAGCGTCCAAAGTCTGTTGAACACGGCTTTTTACATACCAATCCATATCCTCCCCCACAAGAGATTATACGCTATCTATCAACGCATTATATTTACCGACCGTTTACCATAAGATGTAAAAGCCGTTACCTAATGATGTAACGACGGTTACCCTATATTGAAACGGTCGTTACCCTATATTGTAACGACCGTTACAGCTTATCGTAACGACCCTTACAGCAGTAAGTAAAACTCCCTACTCCTATAATAAAGGCAGCGCACACTTATTGGGCCGTTACATCGACGATAATCAATCAAAAAGCTCCTTCAATACCTCAAGTGATTTCAATACCGGGAAATCCGGCAGATGCAGACGATAATATTCATTCATAATGTTCAGGCAGCGGGTACGCTCCAACCGGTTCATGGTGAAAAGATGCATCGTTTCATAATTCATGCGCATCAGCTGTGTCAGGCGGGCCGCCTCCTCGGGAGCGATGTAATTGGAATGGAGCTGCGGACGCAAGGGAGTGAAACAAGCATTCTGCAAATCGAAGTAATCTCCGGCATGATAATCCTCCAGGTTGGGATACAAACCGAGAAAACGGGAAAGGCGCATCAGGAAGACCAGATGGAAATTGGCAAACCCCTCCCTGCATTCATCCAGCCAGATGACGGAATGATACAGATAAGCAAACAGCGGACGGTTCTCTGCCTCCTCCCGGACGGCGCGATAAAGGAATTCCGAAAGAAACAAAGCGATGGCAGATTTGTAGGGATCGTAGGGAAGCGTGGCGAAAGGATAAAGAGACTTCGCCTCCTTCACCTTATATATAGTGGCATTAGGACGGAAATCGGCTTCAAGTTCCACCAATGCCAGCGGCTGGAAGAGTACCGGCTTCACCGCCGCCTTGCGCGAACGGGGTATGGACACCATGAAGGAAGCCCTGCCAGCCACCTCCGTATAGATGTCTGCAATGAGAGATGTATCCTTATATTTCAAGGTATGCAGCACAATTCCCAGTGTTTTCTGTAACATTCCCGATTTCTTTATCTGGTTTCAATCTGATAACAAAGCTACAAAAAAAGCCCGAAAGAAGAGAAACAAAAGGAGAAGAATAAAAAAACAAGGTAAGGAGTGCAAAAAGCAAAAGCACGTATTACACTGATTTTCAACAAACAATACGCTAACCTATGACAAAAAGCAACAAAAAGCTATATTTTTTTCTTGCGAATGTTTTGGTAATTCAAAAATAGTTTCTACCTTTGCATCCGCAAACGAGAAATAAAGGTTCTTTGCAAGAGCGGAAACGCTCACCAAAGGATGGCCCGTTCGTCTATCGGTTAGGACGCAAGATTTTCATTCTTGAAAGGGGGGTTCGATTCCCCCACGGGCTACAAAATAAAAAAAATAAACGAATTAAAAAAGATTAGTCGAGATGGCAAATCATAAATCATCACTGAAGAGAATCAGACAAGAAGAGACAAGAAGACTTCACAACAGATATTATGGCAAGACCATGAGAAATGCTGTTAGAAAGCTTCGTGCAACTACAGACAAAGCTGCAGCAACAGCTATGTATCCGGGTATCACAAAACTGTTGGATAAATTGGCTAAGACTAATGTAATCCACAAGAACAAGGCTAACAACCTGAAGTCAAAATTGGCTATCTATATCAACAAGCTGGCTTAAGTTGACTGTTACACAAAAGATATTACAAGGCTGGACTTTTTAGTCCGGCCTTTCTCATTTATACCTCTCTATTTACCTGCTTCCACACAAGTTTCTTTTCTGTGCTAAAAAGCTGTAAACTACCCGAATTTATCCGTTTGTTTAGCACCATATCCCGAGGATTTTCACTATATTTGCTCTGTTATTACAATAAGGAAAAAAGATTATGACTGAAGAACAGATTCACTCCAATAACGGGAGCTATTCTGCCGAAAACATCCAGGTACTGGAAGGTTTGGAAGCAGTGAGAAAGCGTCCCGCGATGTATATTGGCGACATTAGCAGCAAAGGACTTCACCACCTGGTGTACGAGGTTGTGGACAACTCCATCGACGAGGCACTTGCCGGCTATTGCGACCACATCGAAGTCACCATTAACGAGGACAACTCCATCACCGTACAAGACAACGGACGTGGTATCCCGGTAGACTATCACGAAAAGGAAAAGAAATCCGCACTGGAAGTTGTAATGACCGTACTGCATGCCGGAGGTAAGTTCGACAAAGGTTCCTATAAGGTATCGGGAGGTCTGCATGGTGTAGGTGTATCTTGCGTAAATGCCTTGTCTACACACATGACTACCCAGGTTTTCCGTAACGGAAAAATCTATCAGCAGGAATATTCCTGCGGACATCCGCTCTACTCCGTCAAAGAAGTGGGCACAACAGACATTACCGGTACACGCCAACAGTTCTGGCCGGACGGTACCATCTTTACGGAGACAGTCTACAACTATGATATTCTTGCCACTCGCATGCGCGAGCTGGCTTATCTGAACGCAGGCATCAAGATTTCACTGACCGACCTTCGCGTAAAGGACGAAGAGGGAAATGCCAAGAAGGAAATCTTCTACTCGGAAGAAGGCCTGAAGGAGTTTGTGCGCTACGTGGACTCCTCACGCGAGCACTTCATGAACGATGTAATCTACATCAACACCGAGAAGCAAGGCACACCGGTGGAAGTAGCCATCATGTACAACACTTCTTATAACGAAAATGTACACTCTTACGTAAACAACATCAATACCATTGAAGGGGGTACCCACTTGGCAGGTTTCCGCCGTGCACTGACCCGTACATTGAAAAAATACGCCGAAGACAACAAGATGCTGGAGAAAGCCAAGGTAGAGATTGCAGGCGACGACTTCCGCGAAGGATTGACTGCCGTTATCTCCATCAAGGTGGCAGAGCCTCAGTTCGAAGGACAGACCAAGACAAAGCTGGGTAACAACGAAGTGATGGGTGCCGTAGACCAGGCTGTGGGCGAAGCCCTCACCTACTACTTGGAGGAACACCCGAAGGAAGCCAAGCTGATTGTAGACAAGGTGATTCTTGCCGCCCAGGCACGTATCGCCGCACGTAAGGCACGCGAATCCGTACAACGCAAATCGCCGATGTCCGGCGGTGGCATGCCCGGTAAGTTGGCCGACTGCTCCAGCAAGGACCCGGAAGAATGCGAATTGTTCCTCGTCGAGGGTGACTCGGCAGGCGGTTCAGCAAAGCAAGGCCGTAACCGTGCGTTCCAAGCTATCCTGCCGCTTCGCGGTAAGATTCTGAATGTGGAAAAGGCCATGTGGCACAAGGCATTCGAGAGCGACGAAGTAAACAATATCATCCAGGCGCTGGGCATCCGTTTCGGCGTGGACGGTGAAGACAGCAAAGAAGCGAACATTGACAAGCTGCGCTACAAGAAGATTATCATCATGACCGATGCCGACGTCGATGGTTCTCACATCGACACGCTGATTATGACGCTTTTCTTCCGCTACTTCCCGCAAGTTATCCAGCAGGGTTGCTTGTACATCGCCACTCCTCCCCTTTACCTTTGCACCAAAGGCAAGGCGAAAGAGTATTGCTGGACAGACCAGCAGCGCCAGAAGTTCATCGACACTTACGGCGGCGGTTCGGAAAACGCAGTACACACCCAACGCTACAAAGGTTTGGGTGAAATGAACCCGGAACAGTTGTGGGAAACCACCATGAATCCGGAAAACCGCATGCTGAAGCAGGTGCATCTTGAAAATGCAGCCGAAGCCGACTATATCTTCTCCATGCTGATGGGTGAAGACGTGGGCCCGCGCCGCGATTTCATCGAAAAGAATGCAACGTATGCAAATATTGACGCTTAATAAATAATAAATAACCAACCTCACATCTTACAACGAGGAAGCCCCGGACGGGCAGGATAATCCTGCTGACCGGGGCTTTTCCTTTATCCCTCTTCTCCTCCAAAGAAGAGGCCCGTCTCCGCACGGAAGAACTATAGGATTCCTTGTTTTTTCATCTCTTCCACTACCAATTCCAGCTCTGCATACCAGTCCTCACCAAACTTACGGATAAGCGGCTCTTTCAGAAACTTATACACGGGTAGATTTTCCTTTTGTCCCAACAGCATAGCGGCTTTGCAGACATCCCAACGATGATAGTTCACTGCCTTATAGAGTCCGTAGTTCCCCACCCTTATCGGATAGAGATGGCAGGATATAGGTTTGTAGAAGTTGGTCCTACCCTCACGGTAAGCCTTTTCGATGGCACAATAGCAACAGCCTTTATCATCATAGCAGGTAAAGACGCAATCCTTGTTGTTTACAATAGAAGTCACCAGGTCACCTTCACAATCGGTATAGACCACACCTTGCTCCTCTATCACGGTGCGGGCTTCGGGAGAAAGCTCGTCCCAAATCAGCGGAAGCACCTCTTCCAGTTTCTCCACCTCGTCCAGCTCTACGGGAGCACCGGCATCGCCCTCAATGCAGCAAATCCCCTGGCAGGCACCCAAGTCACACAAGAACTTCTCGCGCAAGACATCGAAAGAAACCACAACATCACCAATCTGTATCATAATCGTTCTATTGAAAAAAGACGCGGATTATCCGGATTGCACAGACTCAACTTTAAGAGCATCCGTGGAATCCGTATAATCCGCGTCTAAATATTGTTACGGCTTTGACGCCTTACTTAATCAAATCCTTACCAGTCATTTCAGCCGGCTGCTCCATACCCAAGATATGCAGGATAGAAGGAGCTACGTCAGCCAATACACCGTTCTCAACCTTGGCGTCCTTGTTTGCAGTAACGTAAACGAAAGGAACGGGGTTCAGAGAGTGGGCAGTATTCGGAGTACCATCCTCATTCAGAGCATGGTCGGCATTACCGTGGTCGGCGATGATGATTACTTCATAATCGTTTGCCTTGGCAGCCTCAACGGTGTCTTTCACACATTCGTCGATGGCTTTCACTGCCTTCTCGATAGCTTCGTAGATACCGGTATGTCCCACCATATCACCATTGGCGTAGTTCACCACGATGAAATCGAACTTCTGGGTCTTGATAGCTTCAACCAACTTGTCCTTCACCTCGTACGCACTCATTTCAGGCTTCAAGTCGTAAGTGGCAACCTTCGGAGAAGGAACCAGGATGCGCTCTTCAGCATCGTAGGGAGTCTCGCGGCCACCGTTGAAGAAGAAAGTCACGTGTGCATACTTCTCTGTTTCGGCAATGTGCAGCTGGGTCTTGCCATTGGCAGCGAGGTATTCGCCCAAGGTATTCTGTACGTTCTCCTTGTCGAAAAGGATATGCACACCCTTGAAGCTGGCATCGTACGGAGTCATGCAGTAGAACTGCAGGCCCGGAATAGTCTGCATGCCTTGTTCGGGCATATCTTGCTGGGTGAGGACAACGGTCAATTCCTTGGCACGGTCATTGCGGTAGTTGAAGAAGATTACAACATCACCTTCCTTGATGGTACCGTCGAAGCCACCGTTCACAATCGGCTTGATGAATTCATCCGTAACGCCTTCGTCGTAGGACTCCTGCATAGCCTGAACCATATCCGTAGCAACCTTGCCTTCACCGTTTACCAACAAATCGTAGGCAACCTTCACACGTTCCCAACGTTTGTCGCGGTCCATGGCATAGAAACGTCCCACGATGGAAGCAATCTTGCCGGCAGACTTCTCGCAATGAGCAGTCAACTGTTCAATGAAACCTTTACCACTCTTCGGGTCGGTATCACGACCGTCCATAAAACAGTGGATGAAGGTATTCTCGATACCGTATTCCTTGGAAATATCGCAGAGTTTGAACAAATGGTCAAAAGAGCTGTGCACGCCACCGTTGCTGGTCAGTCCCATAAAGTGGATATTCTTGCCGTTTTCCTTTGCATATGAGAAAGCAGAAACAATTTCCTTGTTCTTCAGGATGCTGCCATCGGCACAAGCACGGTTAATCTTCACCAAATCCTGGTAAACGATGCGTCCGGCACCGATATTGAGGTGACCTACTTCAGAATTACCCATCTGTCCGTCGGGCAAACCAACGTTTTCACCACTTGCCTGAAGCTCGGAATGCGGATAAGTTGCCAACAGACTGTCCCAATACGGAGTAGGTGTATTGAAAATCACATCATCTTTGCCTTGATCGCCGATGCCCCAGCCATCAAGAATCATTAAAAGGGCTTTCTTACTCATAATATTAATCGAATTTAATTGTATAATCTTTTTGTATGATACAAACGTTCTTTATAGTAGGAACCTATTTTTTTGAATGCAAAGTTACTACAAAAAAGTGAAATGCGGAAAGATATAGTGATAGAATTGAGTTACAAGGGTTTTAGTTGAAGTGGCGAAAATTCGTGAAGCCATTACAATCCCTGCCAAAGCCAAATCCTGACGCCGCAACGTTACTTGTTCGTAACCATGCCCGAAAATGCGACAAACGGGTACGGATGACGAAACAAGACGCTAAGGAATAGTGAGTTACCGACAACTCACGCGAAAAATTTGCTTACGGAAAAAGATTGCGCCGTTCCTCCCCGTTTTGCGTACCGACACCGGACTCTTCACCAACTAATTTTGAACCAAAAAAATTAAGGACGATGAAGAGTACATTTTCAGTAATCTACTATCTCAAGCGTCAGGTAGTGAAAAAAGACGGGACAGTTCCCGTCATGGGACGCATCACGGTGGACGGCAGCCAGACGCAATTCAGTTGCAAGCTGACCATCGATCCGAAGTTGTGGGACACCAAAGGGGGACGTGTCACGGGCAGAAGCACGGCGGCACTCGAAGCGAACCGTATGCTTGACAAAATGCGGGTACGCATCAACAGACACTATCAGGAAATCATGGAGCGTGACAACTTCGTCACGGCGGAAAAGGTGAAAAACGCCTTTCTCGGACTGGAACACCGCTATCACACGCTGATGCAGGTGTTCCAGCAACACAACGAGGACTATGCCAAACAGGTGGAAGCAGGCATGAAAGCCAAAGGCACACTCGAAAAGTACAATATCGTTTACAAGCACCTGCAAGAGTTTCTCAACATCCGTTACCACGTGAAGGACATCGCGTTGAAAGAGCTTACCCCCGCTTTCATTTCCGACTTCGAGATGTTTCTGCGCACGGACAAACACTGTTGCACCAATACCGTCTGGTTGTATGTATGCCCACTTCGGACGATGGTGTTCATCGCCATCAACAACGAATGGCTCACACGCGACCCGTTCAGGGAGTATGAAATCAAGAAGGAGGAAACGACACGCAGTTTCCTTACCAAAGACGAAATCCGCCTGCTGATGGAAGGTAAACTGAAGAACGCCAAACAGGAACTATACCGCGACCTCTACCTGTTCTGCGCCTTCACGGGCTTGTCATTCGCCGATATGCGCAATTTGACGGAAGAGAACATCCGCACCTACTTCGATGAACACGAGTGGATAAACATCAACCGCCAGAAGACGGGCGTGGTGTCTAACATCCGCCTGCTTGACATCGCCAACCGCATAATCGGCAAATACCGGGACTGTGCGGGGACGGCAGGATATTTCCCGTTCCGCATTATAACACGTGCCTCGCCGGGATCCGTGCCGTCGCCAAGCGTTGCGGCATCACCAAGCATATCACGTGGCATCAGAGCCGCCATACGGCAGCCACGACGGTGTTCCTCTCCAACGGTGTACCCATCGAAACAGTCAGTTCCATGCTGGGACACAAGAGTATAAAGACAACGCAGATATACGCGAAGATAACCAAAGAGAAGCTCAACCAAGACATGGAGAACCTTGCCGCAAGATTGAACCAAATCGAGGAATTTGCAGGATGTACCATCTAAAAACAGAAAAGCCATGAAACGTGACACAATCATCATCGAGGACAAGGCAGTCAGCAAGCAGTGGCATGTCCTCGGCTCGGATTGCACACGAGAGTCTTTGTTCCTGCACCCGATTCGCAGAGGCGGTTCCGGATGTTCCCGGATTTTGCTTTCCGTCATCACGACGTTCCGTATAGACAAGGAATATCACCTTATCTATATCTGGGGCTTCCAGTGAAGACCGGGTGAAGAATTGTTTGACAAGGTCGGTTCTTTCCAACAGGAGGATGCCGATTGCACCCAACGCCTTGCGGTGGATGTTCTTGTCTGCAGCGTTGTCATTTTCGGCATAATGATGACCGTCGAGGAACTGCAAGGCAAACACCCGCAGCGTCATTACGCCTGTGGCTACATAGTCCTGATACTCTCTGTGCGCTTCCAGCAACAGTTGGCGCAGGTGGTTCAGTCCTGCATCACCATTTACGGGCCGGGTAGAAAACTTCCCTGTAAAAAAAAGGAATAAGTTTTCGGATGAATGGATTTATCTCCATACTTCGGATGTTGTTAATGAATAATTTATATGAAAATAGCGCAATGCTCCCTGTAAAAGGAAGTCATCACGCCATAGATATTCTCAAAAAGCACACTTATGTACAAATAACTATATCACTATAATCTAATGAGAGATATTTGATAATTTCTCAAATGTTACAGGTATGCACTATGTTTGAGGGCTATATCAATATTTATAAAATCCATTTACACTTTAGGTCTTAACTCCTACCGCCTCCCAATGCATGATAAAGTTTGATAATGCTCTGTATGCGCTCAAAAGAGGTTTGCAGTTGCAATTGTTCTGCTTCAAGAAGTGACTGTTGGGCAGTTAATATCTCCAAATAGGTGGTACCGGAATGGCTCATCAGCAGTTCCGTCTTGCGCACCGCTTCACGCAAGGTCTCAACCTGCCGAGTGTTTATTTCATATTGCGACTTAGCCGTTTGCCATGCGGTTAAGGCATCGTTCACCTCTTTCCCCGCGTTCAGCAATGATTGTTGGAATAATAATTTGGCTTCTTCCTGTTTGGTTTGGGCAATCTTCAAGTTGGCGATATTCGCGCCCCGGTTAAACAATGGCTGCGTCAGGGAACCGATGGCATTGAGTAGCCATTGCCCGGGATTGGTAATCGCCCCACCTCCATTGTTAGTCCAACCCAATGTGCCCGAAAGGGTGATATTGGGGTAGAAGGCTGTGCGGGCTACGTGGGTGGCGTAAAACGCCTGAGCCACTTCCATTTCGGCCTGACGCACATCGGGGCGGTTGGAAAGCAACTGCATGGGAACTCCGACAGATATGGTATCAGGGAAAGAGGCTTTGGTCAAGTCGCTCCGCTCAATCGCGTGTGACGGCATGGCAAGTATGGCAGACAAGGCGTTCTCCGTTTCGGCGATACTCTTGCATATAGCCAGTTGCGATGATTCGAGTTGCATCACGTTTGCCTTTGCCTGCAACACACCGGCTTCATTTGCCTTGCCCACCTTTTTCAACGCCTCGAGCGTGCGCACGGTAGCCCGCCAGTTTTCCAAAGTCCGGTTGTTTATCGCTATCTGCGCGTCAAGATGAGCAAGTGTGTAATAGCTGTCTGCTATCGTGGCGACAAGCTGTGTCTGCACGGCCTGCTGATAGTCACGGCTTCCTTGCAGTGCGGCAACCGCGCCACGCTTCGCAGCCGTAAGCTTGCCGAATATGTCAAGCTCCCAACTTGCACTCGCTCCGACATTGTATGTCTTTGCGGTAGCCCCGTCGTAGCGGCTGATGCCACCTTCGGCATTGATTCCCAAAGACGGAAGATAGGACAGTTTGGCCGTCATCAAAGCCGCCTCTGCCGCTTCAACGCGCAAACGCGCCACGTTGAGGTCGGTGTTCCGTTCAAGCCCGATCTCAATCAAAGACTGGAGTTCCCGATCTGTAAACATCTCCCGCCATGAAATGGATGCGAGGGTTGTTGTATCAACATTTTCCGGGATGTCCCCGTACAGACCCTCTGTCGGGAGGTCAGCCCGATGATACCGGCTGTATGTGCCGCAGCCGGTAAGCATCAGAGTTGATAATATAGATAGGATTATCTTATTCATTTTATTTACGTTTAACCTGTTCTTGAATATATTGGAATGTGATGAACAGCGACGGCACGAGGAACAGCAACGCCAATGTGCCCACTATCATGCCGCCTATTACGCCTGTGGCGAGCGAGCGGCTGCCGTTGGCACCCACGCCATGAGCCATCATCAGCGGAATAAGGCCGAACACCATCGACAAGACGGTCATCAGGATGGGACGCAGACGAACCTTTGCCGCGCTGTATGCCGCCTGTGACAGAGTCATGCCTTCCGACCGCCGCTTGCCGGCATATTCGGTCAGCAGGATGGCGGTCTTGGCAAGCAGTCCGATAATCATAATCAGTCCGGTCTGCATATAGATGTTGTTCTCCAGCCCGAACAGCCACGCGAACAGGAAGCTGCCCATCAGTCCGCAAGGCACGGACAGTAGCACGGCAAAGGGGATGAACACGCTTTCGTAGAGGGCGCAAAGTATCAGGTATATCAGCACCATGCAGAGGATGAATATCAATGCGGCATTGTTGGTGGTCTTGCTCTCCTCGCGCGACAAGCCTCCGAACTCATAGCTGCAAGTGGCGGGAAGCACCTCACGTGCCGTCTCGCCAATCGCCTTGATGACCTGGCCGGAACTGTAGCCCGATACCGGAGAACCGTTGATGGCGATGGCGTTGAAAAGGTTGAAGCGCGTAAGGTCGGAAGGTCCGTTGGTCTTGGTCAGGCGCACAAACTGGCTCAACGGTGCCATGCTGCCATCGGAAGTACGCACGTACATCCGGTTAAGCGACTCCGTATTTATGCGGTACTCCGCCGGTGCCTGCATGGTGACGTGATAGAGTTTGGAGAAACGGTTGAAGTCCGACACATACGACCCGGTATAATACCCGGAGAGCGTGGACAGCACATCGGCGGGAGATATGCCCGACTGCTCGCATTTCGCCGCATCGATGTCCACCCAATACTGGGGATAGTCAGCGGCAAAAGACGAATAGACCTCTCCGATTTCGGGACGGCGGGACAATGCCTCCACGAATCGGTCCGCCTCCTTCTTGAATGCAGTGACATCGCCACCGGTCTTGTCCTGCAAGTAAAGCTCGAAACCGTTGCCCATGCCGTAGCCGGCAATCATCGGCGGCGACATGGCAAACACCGTGGCATCGGGAACATCAGCGGTGGCGGCATAAATCTTGCCTATCACGTCGTCCACCGATTGCCCTTCGTCCTTGCGCCGGTCCCAATCTGTAAGTGTCATGAAATACATGGCCTGTGAAGGGCCGGAACCGCTGAATGAGAATCCTCCAACCGCTCCGCTGTACTCAATCTCAGGGATGCTGTCAAGACGGCTGTTGATACGCGCCATCACCTTGTTGGTCTGCGCCATGGAGGAACCGGGCTTTGTGTTCATACTTACCATCACCGTGCCGGTGTCTTCCTGCGGAATAAGTCCTGTCTTCGTGATATTGACCAGCAAGACCAGCAACCCGAACGAGGCGGCAATCGTTCCCCACAACAGCCACCGGCGATGGATGATATACAGTACACCACGTACATAGCGGCGGCTCAAACGGTCGAAAACGGCATTGAAAGCCTTGCGGAAGCGTGCCGCAAAATTGTTCTTCATGTTTCCGTGCTCGTCAATATAAGGTTTCAGGAACAAAGCGCATAACGCAGGTGAAAGGGTAAAGGCATTAATAGCCGATATGCCCACGGCAACCGCCATCGTGATACCGAACTGGGCATAGAATGCCCCGGAAGTACCGCCCATCATTGCCACAGGGATAAACACCGCCATAAAGATAATGGTAGAGGTAAGAATGGCGGACGAAACGCCCTTCATGGCATCATCGGCGGCAAGCACCGGCGACTGATAGCCCTCGTCGAACTTCGCCTGCACCGCCTCTACCACAACAATGGCATCGTCCACCACCGTACCGATGGCAAGCACAAGGGCGAAAAGCGTAAGCAGGTTGATGGAAAAGCCTATCAGCGACATCACGGCAAACGTGCCGATGATGGAGACGAAGATGGAAACCGTGGGAATGAGCGTGGACTTGATGTCCTGCAAGAACACATACACCACCACGATAACCAGAAGTATCGCCTCGATAAGCGTCCGTATGACAGAATTGATGGAGGCATACAGGAACTTGTTGGTATCGGTAAGCACCACGAACTCCGCCCCTTCCGGCAGGTCGCGTTCAATTTCATCGAGCACCTCGTGAATCTCATTGATGGTGCTCAAAGCGTTGGAACCCGCTTTCTGGTTGATGAGCATCATGGCAGCCGGATGTCCGTTCACCTCGGTGGAATAGTTGTAGAATTCATCGCCCAACTCCACGTCGGCGACATCTTTCAGCCGAAGCACGTCACCACCGGGCAGGGACTTGATGACCAGTTCGCCGAACTCTTCCGCCGTGGAGAGGCGGCCGCGATACTTCATCGTGTATTCATTTGCCGTGGGGTGATTGGCTCCGAATGAACCGGTTGCCGCCTCTATATTCTGTTTCGCCAACACGGAGGAGATGTCATCGGGAATCAGTCCGTACTGCGCCATCTTGTCAGGACGAAGCCAAAGGCGCATACTGTAGTTGGAACCGAACAGTTGTGCCTTTCCCACACCGCCGATACGTTTCAATCGCGGCTCTACGTTAATTTTCACGTAATTGTTGAGAAAGGTCTGGTCGAAACGGTTGTCGGGGCTGTAGAGGGCGAATGTCAGCAACTCGGCATTCTGCTGCTTCCCGGTGGTGACGCCGGTCTTGGTCGCTTCCGCCGGAAGCTGGCTCAACACGCCGTTCACGCGGTTTTGCACATTGACCGCCGCCATGTCGGCATTGGCACCCTGCTTGAAATAGATGTCGATGGAAGCATCGCCCGTATTGGATGCCGTGGAGGTCATGTAGGTCATGTCCTCCACGCCGTTGATGGCCTCTTCCAAAGGGACTATCACGGCTTTCTGCACTGTCTCTGCATTGGCACCGGGATAGGTGGCGAACACGTTGATAGTCGGAGGCGCAATGTCGGGATATTGCTCCACGGGGAGGGTTTTCATGGCGATAACTCCCATCAGGACAATCACCACGGAGATAACGCCCGAAAACACCGGGCGGTCTATGAAGAAGCGCAGGTTCATGGGGCTACGGTTTTAGGTGTGACGTTCATTCCTTCCTTTACCTGCCCCACGCCTTCGGCTATGATGGTGTCGCCGATGGACAATCCTTGCTTTACAACGAAGTGGTTGCCGTCGTTCAGGCGGTCCACGGTCAAGTAGGCAGCTTCGGCCTTTCCGTTTTTAAGGCGGTAAGCGATAATCTTGTCCTGTAGCTCCACGGTGGCGGTCATGGGAATCAGAATGGCATCCTCATTCAGTCCTTGCAGGATGACGTTGCCGATGGTCCCGCTCAGCAGATGCCTGTTGATGTTGGGAAACAGGGCCTTTATCTGTACGGCACCGGTCGTGGGATTGACTGTTCCGCTGATTGTCTCTATTTTCCCTTGTTTCCCATAGACGGAACCATTGTTAAGTTGGAGGCTAATCGGAGGCATTTCGCTTATGATTCTGTCAATAGAACCGTATCGGATCTCGAACTGCCTAAGTTTGTTTTCCGAAATGGAGAAATAGGCATACATCTCCGAATTGTCCGACACCACTGTAAATGGTTGTTCGATGGTCGGACCGACGAGTGCGCCGATGCGGTAAGGGAGAGTGCCTATAACCCCGTTGCTCGGGCTCTTGATTTCGGTGTATGACAGTTCGTTTCGGGCATTTGCTTCCTGAGCTTTTGCTTGTTCCAGCTCTGCCTGTGCCACTACTAATTGATTTTGGGCAACTGACAGTTCGTAATCGGATATGACCTTTTCGTCGAACAGCGACTGTTTGCCGTTCAGTTCAATACGCGCTGTTTCCACTTTTGCCTGTGCCGCACTGACATTGGCGATTGCGATGCGCAGCGCAGCCTGATAGGGCGCTTGGTCTATGACAGCCAGCACTTGCCCTGTTTTTACTTGCTCTCCCTCTTTCACGCATAGGCGGATGATGCGACCCGATACTTGAGGTATGATGTCCACATCCTGTAGCCCACGAATCGAAGCGGAATAGGTTTCTTCAAATTCAATTGGTTGGGAAGAAACCACCATGACGGGCAGTGCCTGTCCTGTTTCCTCTCCTTGCTGTTCCTGTTTGCAGGCTGCCAATGAAGCAGCCAGCAGGATCGTTGCCGTGATACCGGCAATCCATGTTCGGGTATGGCAGTCGCTGGCGAGAGCTGAACCGATAGACGTATTCCCGATGCTCCGTCCTTTTGCCATCGGTCTGTGCATCATGTTCTTCCCGACTGTGGTGCTGGGCACGATAAACAGCATCCTCTCACCCGTCGTACAGGGCACGGCAAAGATGCTGGAGGCGGAAACGCTGGACATGAACCGATACCGGGAGCAGAAGGACAAACTGGAATACGAGGCGATGGTACGCAACCCCGAAACCGCCTACCTCGTGTCCAACGAGGAATTTGACAAGCAACTGGAAGAACTCGGCTGGTCGCCCGGCGACATGGTGACGATGGCGGGGATGTACATCGAGCGCGGGATGTACAACATGAAGAAGGGCATCCGCGACTTCTTCCGCGAGATACTGGAACTGATGTTCCAAGCCGCCGCCCTCGTGATAGACACCATCCGCACGTTCTTTCCTCGTGGTGCTGGCGATTCTCGGTCCGATAGCCTTCGCCCTGTCGGTATGGGACGGTTTCCAAAACACGCTCACGCAGTGGATATGCCGCTATATACAGGTCTATCTGTGGCTGCCCGTGTCGGATATGTTCAGCACCATACTGGCGAAGATACAAGTGCTGATGCTGCAAAGCGACATCGAACGGATGCAGGCTGACCCGAACTTCTCGCTGGATTCGAGCGACGGGGTGTACATCGTATTCCTCTGCATCGGCATCATCGGCTACTTTACCATTCCCACCGTTGCGGGCTGGATTATCCAAGCCGGAGGCATGGGAAGCTACGGTCGCAACGTGAACCAGACGGCAGGACGAGCCGGAAGTATGGCGGGCAGCGTGGCGGGCGCAGCCGCAGGAAACGTGGTCGGACGTGTCGGGAAGCTGCTGAAATAATCAATGTGCAATCATAAATTGGAAAATATAAATGGAATTCAAATCACTTAGAAACATCGAATCGTCGTTCAGGCAGATACGCCTGTTCGGTATCGTCTTCCTCTCGCTGTGCGCCGTGGTGACGGTATGGAGCGTGTGGAGTTCCTACCGCTTCGCGGAGCGGCAACGGGAAAAGATTTACGTGCTGGACAACGGCAAGAGCCTGATGCTCGCCTTGTCTCAGGATTTGTCGCAGAACCGTCCGGCAGAAGCGAGGGAACACGTGCGCCGTTTCCACGAGCTGTTCTTCACGCTCTCACCCGAAAAAAGAGCGCGATAGAGCATAACGTGAAACGCGCCCTGCTATTAGCGGACAAAAGCGTGTACAACTACTATTCGGACTTTGCCGAGAAGGGGTACTACAACCGCATCATCGCCGGGAACATCAATCAGGTGTTGAAGGTGGACAGCGTGGTGTGCGATTTCAACGGCTATCCCTACCGTGCCGTGACCTACGCCACGCAGAAGATCATCCGGCAGAGCAACGTCACCGAGCGCAGCCTCGTGACTACGTGCCGCCTGCTGAACGCATCGCGGTCGGACGACAATCCCAACGGTTTCACCATCGAGGGTTTCACCATCATTGAGAACAAGGATTTACAGACTATCAAACGGTAACAGGACATGAAAAGTATCAGAAAATCAATGTGGGGCATGTATTGGAAACTCCACGACAAACGGAAACGCTTGGCGGCAAGTCTCAAAGGGTATCTGGACGGCTTGCCGCCGGAAACACGCCGCCGCATCGTGCTGGCGATGCTCGCCGCCTTTGCGGTGCTTGCCCTCTACACCTTCGGCAAAGCCGTCTATGAAATCGGCAGGAATGACGGCTCACATATGGAAACGGGACACGCCGGACGGGTGGAACTGCCGACCCCGGCGGAAACAGGCAATCACTTAACACCTTATTTATATGGAACAGACGAAGAATGAACCTAAGAAAGAGAACAAGGCGGCTCCCGACAACGGGGAAACCGAAAGAAGGAGCGCGAACCGCTGACAGAGGCGCAACGGCTGAAACGTCAGAAAATGATAGTGCTGCCCGCTATAGTGCTGGTATTCATCGGTGCTATGTGGCTGATATTCGCCCCGTCTTCCGACAAGGAGCAGCAACCGGGAACGGGTGGTTACAACATCGAAATGCCCGACGCTGACAAGGCGAACCGCCAGATCATCGGCGACAAGGCGAAAGCCTACGAGCATGGGGAGATGGAAGAGCGTCAGGAGAGCCGCAACCGTGCCATCGGGCAGCTGGGCGATATGTTCGACCGCGAGATAGCGGGAACGGAGAACGGAGTGGACTTCGACCTCGCCAATCCGGGCGGCAAGGAAGAAAGGGCAAAGCCAGCCACGCCGCAGACCATCCAATCCTCCGCAGCTGCCTACCGCGACCTCAATACCACGCTCGGCAACTTCTACGAGCAGCCGAAAGAACGACAACGCGGAAATGGACGAACTGTTGGAGCGTATCGCCTCGCTGGAATCGGAACTGGAAACCGAGAAAGGCAAGGCATCCTCTATGGATGATCAAGTGGCACTCATGGAAAAGTCCTACGAGCTGGCGGCGAAGTACATGGGCGGTCAGAACGGAGGACAGCCATCGGCGGAACAGAGGGCAGAGCCAACTACCGTGCAGAAAGGGAAGAAGAACAAGGCAATGCCTATCAGACAGGTGGAGCATCAAGTAGTTTCTTCACTCTCACAGCCTATGAGTAACGCGGAGTTTGTCGCCGCCTTATCGCAGGAACGCAACCGGGGTTTCAACACGGCTGTCGGCACGGCGGAGGTATTGGACAGGAACACCATATCGGCGTGTGTCTATGGGGCGCAGAGTGTGACTGACGGGCAGGCGGTAAGGCTGCGCCTGCTGGAGCCTATGGCGGTGGCAGGCAGGACAATACCCCGGGGTGCGGTGGTGGTCGGCACGGGCAAGATACAGGGTGAGCGGCTCGACATCGAGATTACCTCGCTGGAATACGACGGCACGATTATCCCCGTGGAGCTTGCGGTGTATGACACGGACGGACAGCCCGGCATCTTCATTCCAAACTCGATGGAGATGAACGCCGTCAGGGAGGTTGCCGCCAACATGGGCGGCTCGCTGGGCAGCAGCATTAATATCTCCACCAACGCAGGGGCGCAGCTCGCCTCCGACTTGGGCAAGGGGCTGATACAAGGCACGAGCCAGTATATCGCCAAAGAAGATGCGTACCGTCAAGGTGCATCTGAAATCCGGATACAAGGTCATGCTTTACCAAGAAAAATATTGAAAACAATAAAAATTACCACTAAAATCCAAAGTAGAATGAAAAAAGTAATCATCATGTTTGCCCTCGCTATGGGCATCGTAACTGCCAACGCGCAGGAGAACGTAACCGTTGTAACGGACAACGGAAGTGAACAACCGACCTTGACAAAGGAGGTCTATCCGCAGAAGGAGGCGGACGGCGATCTGTATCACGGGCTGACAAAGAAGCTGACCTTCGACCGCATGGTTCCCCCGCACGGCTTGGAAGTGACCTACGACAAGACCGTCCACGTCATTTTCCCCTCGGAGGTGCGCTACGTCGATTTAGGCTCGCCCGACCTGATTGCGGGTAAAGCCGACGGAGCGGAGAACGTCATCCGCGTGAAAGCGACCGTGAGGAACTTCCCGAACGAAACCAATATGTCCGTGATAACGGAGGACGGGAGTTTCTACACCTTCAACGTGAAGTACGCCGCCGAACCGCTGCTGCTCAACGTGGAGATGTGCGACTTCATCCATGACGGCGAGGCGGTGAACCGTCCGAACAACGCGCAGGAAATCTATCTGAAAGAGCTGGGTAGCGAAAGTCCCATGCTGGTGCGCCTTATCATGAAGTCCATCCACAAGCAGAACAAGCGCGAGGTGAAGCATATCGGCTGCAAGCGTTTCGGCATCCAATACCATCTGAAAGGCATCTACACGCACAACGGACTTCTCTATTTCCACACGGAAATCAGGAACCAAAGCAACGTGCCTTTCGATGTGGACTATATCACGTGGAAAATCGTGGACAAGAAGGTGGCGAAGCGTACCGCCGTGCAGGAGCAGATCATCCTGCCGCTCCGTGCGCAGAACTATGCCACCTGTGTGCCGGGCAGAAAGAGCGAGCGCACGGTATTCACGATGGCGAAGTTCACCATCCCCGACGGCAAGTGCCTCGTGGTGGAGCTGAACGAGAAGAACGGAGGCCGTCATCAGTCCTTCGTGATTGAGAACGAGGACTTGGTACGTGCGGGTACCATCAACGAACTTCAAGTGCGCTGACCATGAGAAAGCACATCGCAATCATCATCGCGTCGCTTGCCCTTCTTCACGGGGCAGGCGCACGCCCAGCGGTGCCTGCCGAAGATGCAGGGCATCGAGGTGAGGGCGGACATGGCGGACGGCTTCAATCTCGGCGGCAAGGACGGCGGGTACAGCTTCGGGGCGGCTCTCCACCTACACGAAGAACGGTAACAAGTGGGTGTTCGGTGGCGAATACCTCTTGAAGAACAACCCGTACAAGGATACCGCCATACCTGTGGCGCAGTTCACGGCGGAGGGCGGTTATTATTTCAAGATACTCTCCGACGCCCGTAAAATAGTGTTCGTCTATGCGGGGGCTTCGGCTCTCGCCGGATATGAGTCGGTGAATTGGGGGCGAGAAAGTGCTGCATGACGGCTCCACGCTCCATGACCGGGACGCCTTCATCTACGGCGGTGCGCTGACGCTCGATGTGGAGTTTTACGTGGCTGACCGTATCGCCCTGCTCGCCAACCTCCGGGAGCGCCTGCTGTGGGGTGGCGACACACGGAAGTTCCATACGCAGTTCGGGGTGGGCGTCAAGATAATCATCAACTGACACGTGGCATGGAAAGGACGGAAATAGATGCTGTCAGAAGGATGCCGCTTGCGGACTTTCTCGCACGGCTGGGACATGAGCCTGTCCGAAGGAGCGGAAACGAGCTGTGGTATCTTGCCCCGTACAGGGGCGAGCGCATCCTCTTTCCGTGTGAACGTGGCGAAACAGCTCTGGTACGACTTCGGCTTGGGCAAGGGCGGCGACATCTTCACGCTTGCCGGGAGTTTCTGCAAAGCGATGACTTCATGAAGCAAGCGAAGTTCATAGCGGAAGCCGCCAATATGACGGTTGCCGGATGGGAAAAGCCCGTCTATCTCTCGAAGCCGACCGAATCCGTTTTTGAGGATGTGGAGGTCGCTCCGCTGCTCCGCTCTCCGCTGACGGAGTATTTGAAGGAAAAGGCATCCCTTATGCCGTTGCATCCCGCCACTGCTGCCGCCTGAACTACGGCGTGCGTGGGTAAGCGGTACTTTGCCGTCGGCTTTCCGAACATGGCAGGTGGCTATGAAGTCAGAAGCCGATATTTCAAGGGTTGCATACCTCCGAAGTCTGTATCACTGGTAAAGGCGAATGACATCCCGGCGGACGTGTGCAGCGTGTTCGAGGGCTTTATGGACTTTCTCTGCCGTGACGCTTGGTGTAACCGGTAACGCTGACTGCCTTGTTCTGAACTCTGTCGCCAACGTGGAGAAGGCGGCGGAATTGCTGGACGGCTACGGGCGCATCGGCTGCTTCCTCGACCGTGACGAAGCCGGACGGCGGACGCTTGCCGCACTTACCATGCGATACGGGGAACGTGTCACCGACCGTTCCTCCCTCTATGACGGTTGCAAGGACTTGAACGAGTACCTGCAACAAGTATCATGACAACAACAGAAAAACAACAATCTAAAAATCAAAGAATAATGAACATACTGAACAACAAGAACAAGAGAACATCAATATTCAAGGCAGTGGCGTTATGCCTGATAGCCGCCATGTCATTCACCCTCGTGTCATGTGACGATGACATGGACATCCAGCAATCCTATCCCTTCACGGTGGAGGTCATGCCCGTGCCGAACAAGGTAGTAAAGGGGCAGACAGTGGAAATCCGCTGTGAACTGAAAAAGGAGGGCGACTTTTCGGGTACGCTCTATACCATCCGCTATTTCCAGTTCGAGGGGGAAGGCTCGCTCAAAATGGATAACGGCATCACTTTCCTGCCTAACGACCGCTACCTGCTGGAGAACGAAAAATTCCGCCTGTACTACACGGCGGAAGGTGACGAGGCGCATAATTTCATCGTGGTAGTGGAGGACAACTTTAGCAACTCCTACGAACTGGAATTTGACTTCAACAACAGGAATGTAAAGGACGACGATCTTACCATCGTTCCCATCGGCAACTTCAGCCCCTTGTTGAAATGATGCGTGTATTCATGGCTATCCTCTGTTCGCTTCTGGCGGTCTGTTCTGTGTCCGCGCAGATCAGCCGCCAAGAGGGAACGGACGGGCAGGCAATCTACCGACTGCCGCTTATGGAACGTGCTTTTTTATGCTGCCGCTACTTTGAAGGCTGGCACTCAGAAAAACACTACCCATACGTCGGTTGGGGTCACAAACTTTTGCCAAACGAGAAGTATTCGGCACGAACCATGACAAAACGGGATGCGGATGAACTTTTGCGGAAAGACCTGCGCAAATTTGTCGCCATGTTCCGTAAATTCGGGGTTGATTCGATTTTGTTATCCGAAATTTCGGATAACAACAGTTATCCAAACCCCAGCATTATCCTAAAAATACAGTTTTTTATTCTGTAAATCATTCTGTTATAGGATGAATAGGTTTGGATAATACATTCCTATATCTTTGCTAATGGCACTAAAGCCAATAGGAAGAATATGAATATAGCACAGTTAAAATTAAGCCAGAAGAAGTTACTGGACAACCTCGTTTCCCGTGGTTATGACATTCAGTACATCAAAGGAGTAAAATTTGTTTTAAGACTTCTTTTTGAACATGAAGGATGTTTTCATTCGTATGAACAATTTGCAGAAAAGTTTATCCGTACAAGGGGATATACAAAAGCGACATTGGATCTTAGGATGATGCATTTACGTACTATCCAAGCATATGATGAATTTGGGCACTACCCGGACAAGAAGTCCTTTGTTCCGTTATGCTATCCTTCCAGGTATAATATGCTTAACCCCAGTTTTCAGAAAGTTATAGACATTTACCGGAAACGTGCCGCAGAACATAAAAAGAAGTCCACAGTAAAAATGGAAACCGATGCCGTTACAATGTTCCTTTTTGAGATGCAAAAGTTCCACGTCTCTTCATTGGATGAAATCAAAGAAGAACATGTTTTGTCCTTTTTCCTTAAAGAAGAACAGCAAAAGCGTTCAAGGACATATTGCGGTCACATAGCGTCAGCCCTTAAAGAGTTGGGGGATTTATACGACATGAAAAAAGTATTAGGTTATTTCCTGATTTGAAATATGAAAGGAAAAACTTCAACTATCTTAAGGATGATGAAATCAATGTGATAAAAAATGCTTTGTCAGACTCTAACAATATTTTGACTTTCAGGGAAAAGCTATAGTTTCATTGGCCTTATATACTGGCATAAGAGGATGCGACATTGCCAACTTGAAATTGACAGACATAGATTGGAAGAAGGAACGAGTCAGCTTCGTCCAGGAAAAGACTGGTAATCCGATAGTGTTGCCCCTTCTTCCTCATGTTGGAAACTCATTGTTTGATTACATACGTAATGAACGGGACAATGAGGCCGGATCCGTGTATCTGTTTCCCAACAAGAAGAATGCGACAGAAAGGTTGGAGAACAAAAGTATCGGCACCATTGTCAATACAGTCTTTGAGAAACTAAACCTTAGAAAAGGTGAATCCGGGCGTGGAGTCAGCGTATTTCGGCACAACCTCGCCTCTAAATTACTTGGTAAAGGTACCGAGATTAGGGTCATCAGCCATATTTTAGGACATATCTGTTCTTCATCTATAGTCCCATATATAGATGCTGACATCCCTCATCTGAGAGAATGCGGAATCAATATTGAATGTTATCCAATAAGAAAGGAGTTGTTCGAATGAAAACAGATTCACATCTACCCCAATTTGCAGATTTGATGTCTGAATATGTCAATTTCATCTCCGGTATCGGAAAATGTGACTATATAACCCGCATATACCTGAACTCTTTCGCCAAGTACTGTATGAATCATGGCGGAGTACTGTCGGATGATATTATCTCCGGATGGGCATCAAGGACAGATAAGGAAAGCTATTATACAAACCGTAACCGATGCATTATTTTGAGGCGCTTCATCCGTTATATCCGGTCGAAATATGGGGCACCGTTCAAATTGCCATCATATCCTCCGGACATAAAATACACACCTAAGCCAAAGCGTATTCTTGTTTCAGAACAGCCATACTCTTATTCCGCAATATCCCATATAGTCAAGAAATATGAACTTTACAAAAGAGCCTCTGGAAAATTCAGTAGGCGGACAATGGACAAGATTCGCCGTTTCAATGACTTCTGCGCCCAAAATTATCCGTCAGCCGAAGCTCTTACAGAAGAAATTGTCCTTGATTATTGCAAGAAGAAAAAAACGGAATCCGCAAAGTCATGCAATAACAGAATTGTAGGTGTCAGAGGATTTCTGAAATATGCGAATAGCCGTGGTTTCGTAAATATTCCTCTTCCATCCACCATTCCAAGAGTCAATGTCACATCATTCGAACCACATCCGTTTACTCCAGAAGAGCTTGCAAGATTCTTTAATGAAGCGGACAATCTCGAACCTCCAATAAATTGCCGTGACATGAGGGCTGCGCTTATGAAAGTGGAAGTTCCGGTCTTTTCCGACTTTTGTACAGTACAGGGATGCGTACAACAGAAGCCCGTCTGCTCAGAGTAGAAGACGTGGACTTGCAATCCGGTGTTATAAATATAAGATACACAAAGAGCATAGATGAACATCGGGTTGCCTTGCACGAATCCATGTGGTCGCTATTGCAGATGTATAATGTCAAAATGGAAAATCTCATGCCCGGAAGAAAGATATTCTTTCCTAACGAGTACGACAAACCGTATTCCGGAGAATGGGTAACGGCAAGTTTTAAGAAAGTATGGAAGAAAGTCAGTACGGCACACGCAAGAGCATATGATTTTCGCAGTCACTATGCGGTCGTGAACATAAACGGTTGGGATCACTGCGGCATTGAATGGATGGACAAACTCTTATATCTCAGCCGTTCCATGGGACACCGTTACATTCAAAACACATTATATTATTACAGGCTTGTACCGCTGTTTGCACACCAGTTGGAAAATCTGACAGGAGGTGGGTATGAAGAACTTTTACCTGATTTAAACGACTATTTTGAATATGAAGACTAAAGCAGAACATTCAATTATCGCCGATGCCATCCATGAGTGGCATACGGTTTATCTTCCGTGTATAAGGAATCTGAGCCATAACGCTTTAAAATCATACGGAGAGGGAATGGGAATCTATATAGATTTCCTTGAATCCTCGAAGGGAGTCACCTCAAATACCATTTGTGGGGAATGCTTCCGTAAGGACTGGATTGAAGAATGGATTGCGTGGCTGAAAGAAGTAAGAAAATGCAGCCCGCAAACATGCAATCATCGTCTCTCCATATTGAAAAATTTCCTCCGTTTCCTTGCGCACAAGAAAATCCAATTCATAAAATATGATTGTGATGCCGCTGAAATAAAAGAATGCAGCAACCTAAAAACAAGTGGAAGTAATCACAAAGATACAATCAAACGGATTTTTGCAAGCATCAATACACGGACATTGATAGGTAAGAGGGATTTTGCCTTGTTCAATCTTTTATATAGTACCGGAACAAGAATAGATGAAATATTATCATTAAGGCTGTCGGCACTGCACTTGGATGAAACGAAAAGTTACATTCTTGTTTTGGGTAAAGGGAATAAACAACGTACCATTTATTTGTTGAACAGCATGGTAAAAATACTGAAACATTATGTGAAGTTGTTCCATCCGGCCAATCCGTTACCTTCTGATTTTGTATTTTTCCCCATATATGGCCATGCAAACAAAAATCACTTCAGAAGCGATTAGCAAGCGGTTGAAAATGTATGTTAGAATTGCGTCTCAGGGGCTACTTGAAATTCCTGCGGATTTTCATTGCCATAGTTTTCGGCATGCACGGGCTACCCATTGGTTGGAAGACGGTGTAAACTTGGCGCAGATACAAAAACTATTGGGGCATGAGAGCATCGAAACGACAATGAAATACGTAGGAGTTTCATCAGAACAAATGGTACAAGCTTTATGCTCTATGGAAGACAATCTGACTTTAGGCGTTGAAAAGAAATATAAGAAAATCAGAAATAAAGATTCATTAGCAACAGTTCTTGGATTGAGATAATACTTAGTAATAAATGAGTGACTGTTCTTGAATAATGGAACAATCACTCTTTATTATCTGCTACTAAAATATAACAATTTACTGATATTCAATACAATAAAAAGTCAAGTTGGGATAATATTTTGGTTTGGATAAATTTTGTTATCCGAAATTTCGGATAAGAGCAGTGAATCTTTTCCCAAATGGCGAAAGAGGGCACACAGTTCCTTCAGATCCTTTCTTAAAAGCTGTTCCCCTTCCTTTCTCGTCAAACGGGATGGAAACCGTTCGCCCGGACGGATACGATGACCAAATGCCACATAGGGATAATGTTCCGGACCATGCCAACTTTCGTATTTCATGATACATTCAACAGCCGATTCCCAAAGCGGATTGACCGCATTTCCCTGGGCATTCAATCCTCCTGCAAGGATAGTCAGAAAGAGTGCCCAAAGCATACTGCGTCGTTTAGTCTGTCTTGTCATGCACCTCCTTCTTTATCCGGCTGCGGACTTTCCGTGTCATCCTCAGACTCCCCATCGGCATGGTTGAAATCGAATTCCATCTCCACCCAATCTCCCCAGTTGTTCTCTACCACCACAACCAGATTCTGCGCTTCATTACACTGGGAAGTATAATACAGCCGGAATTTGGTATCTTCCAGCAGATAGCGGTCATTCGGTTTGAATACCGTCCCGTTCTCCAGTTTCAAGGAACCCGTTCCATCGTACTGAAAATACCGGATGGTATAGACTGTTCCGTCAAAATCCCCTTCACTCTTCACTTCACAGCGTATTTCCGCCGTTTCACCCTTGGCCAGCTGTTTGGGGACCGGCATGGTTTCCACCGTAAACGGGTACTGCTGCTGCACATCCAACTCCGAATCACAGGAGGAAACCGCCATCGCCAGTAATCCCATACACCACAAAACCAGCCAGCCGGCCATTCTTCTTTCGTTTTTCATACTTGTTGTCTTCATGTGTTTTCTTTCACTTTTATCAGATGTTCATTCAAATCCTTGCTTCCTTCATAGACTCCGGATCCGTCAGAAAGGCGGCTTCCGTATCGTTGGAGCAATTTGTTCAACGCTGACTGCCCGGCAGCATCCCTGTCCAAGTAGCACCGGATTTCCCGGTAGCTGTCCAGCAAGTCATACGACCTTTCCAGATTCGACACGGAGTTCAAGACCAGACAGTCTTCTTTCCCTGCCAGTCCCAGGACCAAGGCTGAAAGGAAATCCATCACTCCTTCAAACACGCAGCACTTGTCCTGCTTGTGATCTGAAAGAGGAACCAAGGACAGGTCCTTTGGAGAGATGCATCCCTTAAACCCGGGATTGCGTACCTCGTAGCCACCGCTCCGGTTGGCAAAGCCGATGGCAAAATACCGCTTTCCACGGATACTGTAGGATATTTCCCGGCAGTGCGTTTGGGCCAGAAACGGTGGTATTGCCCTTTTCTCCAAGTAATCCTTCAAGGCCGGATGGGACAGGCCGGCTACCTTCACCTGTTCGAAACAGGATGCCGATGGCTGCCGGGCGGACCTTGGCTGAGGAGCCAACGGCAAGTGTTCCGATTGACCCGAGAGAAAATCCACCTGCCTGCTGAAGTCCGTACTTCCCGTCAGTTCTCCGGCAAGGTGGAATATGTCACCACCTTTGCCGAGCCCAAAATCGAACCAAACATTCCGGTCTGTATTCACCTTGAACGAGGCAGTCCGCTCTTCCCGCAGCGGAGACCTGTACCATACATCCTGTCCTCTCCGGTAAGCGGGAGCAAACCCCAACCGGGTGAGCAGGTCGACCAAAGGCACCTGCCTGAGCTGTTCTATCTCCATCCTGCATCAATCCAGATAAAATCGGAATCCGGCACCGCACTGCAACTGGCAACGGTCCAGGCTGCCGCCCCACAGGAAGCGTTCCCGCACGGAGGCAGTCAAGGCAATCCGGTCACTGAGGTAAACTTCCATTTCCAGGGTCAGGGCACCGCCATAGACAAAGGCATCCCCGTTCTTCAGCCGGGCCCCGTCATACAGTGTCCGTTCCGACCAGTTCAGCGTTTCGTATCCGGCCAATGCGGACACTCCCGCGTGAAAGAAGAGGGTTTTCCCTGCATCGGATAGTAGTTGGAGATAATAGCCCCCTTCAGCGGTAAACTGCGCAGACGGCAAGGTGACCGTCCGGTAATCATGCTTCCGGTAGAGGTATTCCGCACCGAACACCCATCTGTTGCCGCCCTTGGCATGGGTGGTCACACCCAAGCCGGCAAAATAACCTGCTGAAGGAGCCATGCCTCCACGCATTTCCACGGCCTGCATCCCGGGCAGGCAGCGCTGGGCAGCAGCCTGCCCTACGGAGAGGGCAAGCAGGCAGACCAGCATACACATCCACTTTCTCTTCATCGTACTTTCAGTTCGTTGACGGTTTCTGCACGGACAAGGTCTTCATTGACCACTTCAAAACGCTGGTGACGGCCACCCTGCTTCTCAAGCATCTCGACCACCAGTTTCTTGTCGTCCGGTATCGTAAACTTGGGAAGGGCGAATACCGTACATTCCGAGTCCCTGCCGTTTACACGTGTCACATAATTATAGGCACGCAACGGATAAATCACCTGCTCCTGCATGGCGGTCCGCTTCACCACTTTCTTGTCCACGATCTTGAAGGTGATGAAGTCCACATCGAACGGTACGTGCGAGGTGTTCTTCACCTGGGTATGGAAATAGAGCAGGTCGTTGTGGGTATACATTCCCTTCAGCAGGAACTGGACCCCGAAACGCTTACTGCCGATGTGGCGGATACGGCGCTTGTCATTCTCATGGACAGACTTCATGATCAGCCGGACCAGCCGGGGGGACTCGTTGTCAAGTTCTGTCAGGTAGATTTCCATGGCGTTGTTCGGACGGTTCACCGATTCCCCGTCATGGATGAAGTCACACATCTCCACATTCAGCAGCAGGGGCTCATCGGCATACTTGACATTGAAGGTGTAAAAATTTCCGTCTTCGGTAATGACCGACATGTTGGTCTCCTGCCGGAAATGGCGGGTCGTGGCTTTCACGCGGATGACATTCTCGGCACCGTCAGCCTTGCCGGCAATCAGGTTGGGTGACCCCAGGTCCACGTATCTCACCGGTGCGGGGAAAATGACGTGGACGGTCTTGTCGTACGTGATCTCCAGCCCGTGGGGTGGAATCATCCGGCTGAAACCGATTTTCCGGGTCAGTCCTTCATACAGATCTCCGTTGCTCTGCTGCGCCATGGCAGCCAGCATGCCCGTCAGGAGGGCAAATACCATCAGAATCTTCTTCATGTGCTTGGGTTTAACGATTGTTTTGATGTTCATTGTTTCTTATTGTTCCGGGGAATGGAGCAGCACCCGGTGTCCGGCCTTGAGCGTGACCTTGACCGTACGCATCCTTTTGGTGATATACTGCGAGACGCCCTGCAGCACGCCTTTACCCACATCCGAAGCAATCTGGGCTCCGGCATCGGTGGAGATGTTGATGCTGCTGTTCATCGAACTGCCCATGTTGGCTGCAATTTCCCGTGCGGCATCATACTCCAGCGAATGGGGAATCAGGATTCCCTGCTGCCCGTCCGTATCATAGACTTCCAGTTCCACAGGAAGGATGCTGCCACCCGCTTCCAGGGTATGAATGACGATTTCCAGCCGTTCCCCCTGGATCCGGGTTGCACCGACCAGCACGGTCCCTTTCGGGATGAACCGGTCTGCCACGGCCATGGGTTCCGTAAGCCGGAGCCGGAGAGCCTGCCCGTCGGATACGGTCTGCGTACCATGCACACAGGCGGCAATGCTATTTCCGGTTGTCACGGTCTTCCTGCCGACGGGGGTGTGGAATCCGGTATTCCGTTCACCGGCATAGACGGAAAGGAACTCCTCTTCCGTCAGGGGTGCGGAAAGGCTGGACACCACCTGGTTCTGCAGCCGCTTGACCGGCATGGCCGGACGGTCTTCCGCTTTTGCAGCAGGCATGGCGGACGGGGCTGCCTGCCGGCTGTTGTACCTGGCGGCCAGTTCATATGACTTTTCCATGAGGGCCATTTTCTCTTCCATTCCCGGGGATGTTTCCTGTCTGTCCGCCTGCTGCCGTTCCAGCTCTTCGATTCTTTCCAGCAGCTTCTCCTTTTCTGGATCCGCCGCCGGTTCATAGATGCTCCCGAGGGTACGGTTCATCTGCCGGTATGCTCCGGCGGAGGAAGTGACCGCTCCGGCAGGACCTTCCATCCTTTCCGGGTCTGCATCCGGTTCCTTGGGAAAGGTATCCGGCAAACAGACACTGTCCTTCGGCTGTTCGTTCCGGAACATGGATTCGGCCGTATCAAAGAAGGTTTTCCGTTTCCGGCTTTCTTGTTCCAGCAATGCCTTCTCATAAGCATCCTTCTTGTTGCCTTCCAGTTCCTTGTCCTCGGGGGAAGGGATTTCGGTATTGAACCCTTTCCCCCGGTTCTGTCTGGTCTCTTCCTCCTTCGAAGGAGAAAATATCAGGTAAAGGCTGCCCAGACACAGCAGGCCTATGAGCGGATATACCACGAAGCGGGCACGACGGCGCTTCTGTTCCTCAGTCAGCGGTTCCCCGTCCCTGCGGAACGGAATCCTGAACGGCTTGAGCAGCCGTTCCAGCTGTTTCTTGATTTCTTCTTTCTGCATCTTCGGTTATCGTTTGAATAAAATGTTTCCGGAGTGTGTCCTGTCTCATCCACAGATATTCCGTATCACGGTTCCTGCCGTCTGTCAGAGGGACAACGGCCGTACAGATACAGGAAAGGGCAAACGGGACGAACAGGATGCCCAGGACAATCTTTCGCTGTTTCCGACCCAGCCGGCGGCAGAACAGCCTGAGTGCCAGGTCTGCCTGCCTGATCGGATTCCTTCTCATCGCTCCACACTCCTCAGGTCCTTGTTCTCAAGAATGGTCAGGTGTTCGATGATGAATCCGTTGGGGTTGTCATCCGAACGGGAAGTGTTCTGGAGCTGGCATTCGGTGACCAGCGAACGCTCCGTCACGTTGCTCTGCCGGATGATCATCTGCCGGGCATAGGTACGGGCCTTGTAGGGGTAGGCGGAAAAGTCGCAGAGGACGCTGTCCACCCGCACCGCCTGGTTGATGTTGCCGGATATAAGACGGTTGTAATACCCCTTTTCGGCAAAATCCACATAATAGTGGTAGGCACTCTTGTCGGCCAGTTGGAGCGCACGGTTGATGTTGTGCTCGATGGCGTCTTTCTGCGGTGACAGGCCGAAGAAGAGTTCATGGAACCTGCGCACATGCTCCCGGGCTTCGGCCGGACGGTTCTGCGCCAGATCCTGCGAGAGGGCCAGCATGAGCGACTTGCCGCCGTCCAGCACATAGATCTTCTCGCGCTGCTTCTCCGCAAAGCGGTAGGAGTGCCACAGGGCGAAGACGGTCACGAGCGTGCAACATGCCACAAAGGCTGCCAGCATCAGACGTATCCGTCTGAAACTGCTTTCGATATTGGTCAATGACTTGAATTCCATCTGTTCATGATTGTTTTTCGGTTATTTTCCACGCAGGCGTCCTCCGATGTTGCCCAATGCTGAGCCGGCTGCGCCCGCGGCAAATCCTCCGGCCTTGGTTGCGGTACGGTTGATGTTGCGGCTGTAGTTGCCCGCTCCACCGGCCTGTACAATCCAGCCGGCCACGGTCGGTACGGTAAAGTAGCCGATGATACCGATGAGCATGAAGATCACATACACGGAATTGGAGTTGTCCAGCGAATAGTTGGGATTGTTCTGGAGCTCCAGGATGTCGTTCTGAAGCATCAGCACCTGTATCTTGGCCAGCATGCAGCTGAACAGGTCACTCACCGGGAGCCACAGATAGACGGATATGTAACGGGTGAACCACTGGCTGAGCGTGGATTGGAAGCCGTCCCACACGCTGAAGGCGAAAGCCACCGGACCGAGGATGGAGAGAACCACCAGAAAGAAGGTACGGATCGTGTCTATCAGCAGGGAAGCGGCTGCAAACAGCAGCTCAAGCAGGCTGCGGAAGCCGTCGCGGATGCTCTTTTCCAGACTGTACATGCCCACTTCCATGTACATGCCCATCCGGGTGGCCATGGCATCGGGAGACCAGCCGAGTTCGTCTATCTGACGGTCGAACTCCTCATCGCTCACCAGGTAGGCCGTTTCCGGATTCCGCAGCATGGCTTCCCGTTCCAGCCGGTCCTTCTGTTCCCGGTACTGCTGCATGTCCATCGTCTGCCCCTCCAGCATCCTGTGGGTTCCCTGCACGATCGGACTCAGTACCGTATTCATCGTTCCGAGCACCAGCGTCGGGAAGAGCATGATGCAGATGCCGATGGCAAACGGACGCAGCAGCGGATAGACATCCACGGGTTCGGCACGGGCGAGTGACTGCCAGACCCGCACGGCCACATAGAACAGGGCACCGAGTCCGGCCAGACCTTTACCTACCGCCATCATGTCCCCGCACAAGGGCATCATCTCCTGATACAGGCTTTCCAGTATGGTATGGAGATTGGAAAAATCAACGGATAACAAAACCATAGGCTACCAGTATTTGGAGGTTTCACTTCCGTAGAGCGCCAGTACGCGGTCCAGATCGTTCTTCTTCCGGGCACGGAGGATACTCACGGCAATGTTCCGGTTCGTATAATAGTTCACCAGGTTGCGGTAGCGGCGCATGCTGACATGACAGCCGTCCACCACATCCATCCGGTCCTTGTCCGTCATCGAGAGGGTGCTGACATTGATGACCTGTCTCAGGTCCTGCAGCACGCCGTTGCTCTCTTCCAGCAGCCGGGTGTACCCGAAAGCGATGGCGTCCAGTTCCTGCGGGGAAAAATTCTTGTCGCCCAGCATCTTCCGGAAGTTCGTCACATAGATTTCCGAAACATCGCCGACCATCAGGATGATTTCACTGACCTTGCGGGCATCCTTCACCAGGTTGTTCACGGATTTCAGCGCATCGTAGTATTTCTTGTACTGCTGGTAGATCTTCACTGTTTCCGCAAAGTTCTGTGCGGTATTGGTGGCCGTTGCGGAAGTGTGCACGATATTGTCCGACATGTTGATGATGCTCTGGGCCAGGTTGCCCGGATCGGTCACCACCCATTGTGCCCGGACTTCTCCGGCCAGCAGCAGGGCTCCCATGCCCAGCAGGAGAACCGCTCTTCTCATGGCTTCACCTCCTTCCTTACATAATCCCCGTTCGGGGAGAAGGTCAGTATGTCGGCCGCCTCGTTGTAGGCGACATCGATGCGGTAGCCGGTGTTGATGAACAGGTTCCCGTCCTCTTCCACCAGCAGGTAGGTTTCCGGCTTCAGTTTTCTCGTCCTGCCGCTTCTGGAAAACACCGTCACCTTGTAGGCATCCCCTTCCTTATAGATAAGGACGTCCGGCTTGCCTTCCACACTGCTCCATGAACCGCAAAGGCGGTCACAGTTTCTGTTTCCGCTGCAGCTCTGGAGCAGCAGCGTTGCCGCCCCGACCAGGCAGGCGGCCAGTCTGTACAACTGTCTGTTTTTCATGTCTTGTCTTTTCATGATGTTGTTCTTATTTTGCCATCTGTTCAGAGTCCCTTCCCGCGTCCTTTCGGTTTGGCGACAACCGGTATATGGGCTTTCCGGCAAGGCTGCCGATTGCGTAACGGACGTGAAGCCGGCTCCGTTTCCCGGGTTTGCCTTTTGCCGGTCATCCCCGCCATCCGTTCCTCCAGTTTCCTGCAGGCTGTCTGCGCCTGCTTTTGTCTGACGGTGTCGGAAGCACTCCGGTCTATAGCGTACCTGACCAGAAAAGAAGGTGTCACAAACGGGTTTTCCACATGTTCGGGATCGGCTTCCAGTGTCTTCAGTTTCAGCCATTCTTCATGCAGCCGGTCCAGATACGCAGCGGGCGGGCGGGTACAGAGGCGTTCGAAGACCTGCTCTACGGCCCGGGTCAGCCTGGCATCCACTTCAAGGATATCGGGCACGGAACCTTTCCGCCTCTGCTGCCTGTATTCCTCCGGATCCATGTCCTCCAGCTGCCGGTACAGTTCGTAGTCTTTGGAAAAGCCGTAGTGTTCACGGATATCCCGCGGAATATCCCAGCCGTTCATCAGGGACCAGTAGAAGCACTCCACGATTTCGCTGCGTTTCTGCGGGTCGGTTTCAAAAGGGTCATTCATGGTTGTCTTGGTTTAACAGGTTACTGTTTCTGGCGGCTTTCCTACGGTTGGCCAGCTGCCTGACAGCCAGCTGCAGATTGCCGTCCAGTTCTTCCGTCAGCTTCTGAAGTTCCAGCTTTTCCGATTCTTCCGTCGTATAGATGGCGTATTCCTCCTCGCTGACCTCGGTGGCATATACGGCCGAATGGGTACCTCCCAGTCCGATCCATACTTCACGGTAGATACGTCCGGGGTGGTTGGCCTGGTTGATGGACAGGATCTGCCCCCGTTCCTTGTCGGTCAGCCCCAGGAGTTTCTGGATATGATCGAACTTGTTCATGTATTTCCGCTGGTCCAGCAGGATCTTGCAGTCGCTGTTGTTGATGATGGCTTCCTTCACGACGGGCGAACTGATGATATCGTCCACTTCCTGCGTGACCACCACTGCCTCACCGAAATACTTTCTGACGGTCTTGAACAAATACTTGATATACCCACTCATATTGGCGGACATCAGCGCCTTCCAACACTCTTCAATCAATATCATCTTACGGATGCCTTTCAGACGGCGCATCTTGGCGATGAAGGTTTCCATGATGATGAGTGTGACCACAGGCAAAAGGACCTTGTGGCTGCTGATGTTGTCCAACTCGAATACGATGAAGCGCTTTTCGGTCAGGTCCAGTTCCTCTTCCGAATTCAGCAGGAAATCGTAGTCACCGCCCCGGTAGAAGGGTTCCAGTACGTTCAGGAAACCGTCTATGTCAAAATCCTTTTCACGCACTTTCTTTTCCTCAACCACCCGGCGATAATCGTCCCGCACGAACTCGTAGAAGCCGTTGAAATCGGGTTTCAGCGTCCGGTCTTCGGCAATCCTGCGGATATAGGCATTGACCGCACCCGAGAGCGCCACCTCTTCCGAACGTTTCGGGGTTTCATCCTCACGCTTCCAGAGCGTAAGTATCAGGGTCTGGATGCTCTCACGCTTTTCTACGTCATACTGCCGGGTTTCCGAATAGAACGGATTGAAGGCGATGGGCTTGTCTTCCTCATAGGTCAGGTAGATGCCGTCCTCCCCACGGGTCCGGTTGTGGATCAGGTTACAGAGTCCCTGGTAGCTGTTTCCGGTATCCACCAGCAGGATATGGGATCCTTGTTCGTAATATTGCCGGACAAGGTGGTTCGTGAAGAAGGACTTGCCGCTTCCCGAAGGTCCGAGTATGAACTTGTTGCGGTTGGTGATGATTCCCTTCCGCATGGGCAGGTCGCTGATGTCCAGGTGGACCGGAACACCGCTCCGGCGGTCTGCCATGCGGATGCCGAACGGACTGGGAGAGCTGCGGTAGTTCGTCTCCGAGGCAAACAGGCAGACGGCCTGCTCCAGGAAGGTATGGAAACTTTCCTCGGCCGGAAAGTCACCGGCATTTCCGGGAATGCCCGACCAGTAGAGTACGGGGGTGTCAACCGTGTTGTGACGGGGGACGCAGCCCATCAGGGCAAGCTGGCTTCCGGTATCGTTCTTGATGCGCCGGAGTTCCTCGCCGTCATCCGCCCAGGCCAGCACGTTGCAGTGGCAGCGTACGGGAAGCAGTCCTTGGGTATGGGCTTCGTCCAGAAACATTTCCGTCCATTCATGGTTGACGGCATTGCTCCGGCTGTACCTGGACAGGGACAGCATGTTGCGTGAAGTCTTTTCCATGCGTTGCAGGATTTCCTGGGCATCGTCAATGAACACATACTGAGAATAGATGTGGTTACACGAAAGCAGCAGCCCGACAGGAGCGGCGAACGAAAGCATGCAGTCACTGCGGTCGGTGGACAGACGCTCATAGCGTCTGTCCGTAGCCACGCTTGCGGGCAGGTCCTCCGTATCGGAAAGGACATGCAGGCAGAGGCGTTTGTCACCGACCCTCATCCGCCCGGGATCGAGGCAGATGTCTTGCAATACGGGAGGTCTGTCTTCCATTTCCAGGGCCAGGTACCTTTCGAACAGCCCGGGAGCGTCTTCCGTACCGACCAGTTCTTCCGTCCTCAACCGTTTCATCCGAACATGGCCGGAATCGTTCATGATACGTTCGAACTGCTCCACGGCTTCGAGGAACTTCACCACGGCATCCCAGTCCGTGATTTCCTTGGGGAGGATGTATCCCCGGCACAGGGTGCTGAAGTCGCTCCGGCGGCGGGTCCGCTCACGCGTGGTCTTGGTCAGGTACAGGAAACAGCGGTGCTGCAGATAGGGGCGCTCGTTGAAATGGCCGGCATAGCTCCGGGACAGGAAGCTTTCTGCAACGTCTCCCTCCGCAGAGTAGCTTTCCCGGGTGAACCAGTCCTGCTTGTACACGACCGAAAAGGCGGGAAGCACCTTGATGGCCTTCACCCAGGTGCCGTGCATGGCCTCGTACTCGGCGGATGTCACGGTATAGAGTTCGGGCAGCTCCACTTCATAGGCCACCGTAATGTCGCCATCCTTGCTGACGATGCAGTTGTTCTCCACGGCCAGGATCGGAAAGCGGCTTTCCAACTCAGCGATTTTCAATACGCTTCTCATTTCTTCTTTTTCTTCTTGGGGGTTAATAGGCTTCTTATCCGGCGGCGGACAGTCAGGTAGCGGGGATGGCTTTTTTCGGCCAGCGCCTTCATCAGTCCGTGTTCCCCGTACCGGGCATTCAGGCGGAAGGTCATCCATACGGTCAGCGAACCGGAGAAGGCCCCGAACGTGAGGCAGACCCACTGGCTGACACCGGCCATATAGAGGATGACCACCACCAGAAAGACCGATACAAGACCGCCGGCAAAAATGAACAGGTACTGTGACTTCAGTCCCTTGAACTCAATCGGGCGTCCGGCGCCCTTGTTGATGCGGTACTCCATGGATTAAAGGAAGAATGAGCGGAGAATGGTGGCTGCCACAATCAGGAAGATGCAGGCGAAGAACCAGCTCGCCGCCGTCTTGGACGTATCCGGATCACCGCTGCTGAACTTGCCGTAGGTCTTGATGCCGCCCACCAGACCGAGAACGGCACCGATGGCATAGCAGAGCTTGGTGGCGGGGTCGAAATACGAAGTCATGAGGCTGGTGGCCTCGTTGATGCCGGCCAGACCCTGGCCCTGTGCAAAAAGACCGGCTGTGAACAGCACGCTGAATACGGATAAGAGGATTCTTTTTCTCATGGTAGAATCGTTTTTGAGGTTTGACATAAATTTGATTTCGGTGACAAATATATCAGTAAAGGAAAGCGGTTGGACAGGTGTGTCATTAGATGGCACCGGATGGCATCAGATGGCGCATGGTCAGATATATTTCCGCCATCCGTCCGCAGGGTTTTCGTTTTCTTTCGGGGGAAGCGGCTTGGGATTTCCGTCTTCATCCAGATACCTGTCCAGAAGTTCGTCCACCATTTTTGCGTTTTCCGCATTGGACGTGAAAATGTCAATCAGGTTGCTCTGCTGGATGGAGAATACAATACGGGCTGCCTGCAGGGCCTTTTCCTCACCGACCTCTCCCTTGCGGGCCAGGTATTCCCCCAGCGTTTCCATATCCCTGCTCGAAAGGACCGGCGAAACGGATTCCACATCGGGGTTCCCGGCATCCAGCTCTTCCTGCTCTTGCAGCAGGAGTTTCATCTTTTCAAGGGCAAGATTGCATTCTACCTCTTCCTGTTCCACATTCTCCTCTTCCCCGATGAAGTTCTTTTCAAGGGGCTGGCTCATGAAAGGGGCAGCCGTCTTGCCGGCATTCTCGTCCAGGTAGACGTAACGGGTGCTTCCCATCACCTCATCCTCAGAAGCTACAGCCCCCGTTCCGGAGGCTTCCGGCTTTTCTTTTTTCACGGGTGGCTTTCCATAAAGCAAGGTGCAGACGGTTTCGATACGTGTCCGCCAGCAATACACGCTGTACAGCAGATAAACGATGCATACAATCCGGACACACAGGTATATCAGTTCTTCCATATCAGAATGATTTTTGGGTATTGCGACGAAATAGCTCGTCAAGTTCTTCACTATAAGTATCCAGATGATGCGTCAGCACATTGTCCAGAAAAGCGGGTATAGTCATATCTGCATTAAAAATGGGAAGTGCACGGGCCAATCTTTGATAGATTTCGTAACTGATATAGGTCTGCCGCTTTTGGACAGTTTTTTTTCGTTCCAAAAACTGCGTCCGATACAGGTCCAGCCTTTCATCCATATTCGGGTCGCTGTGTACCGCTTTGCGTAACTTCTTCTGCTCACGTTTTTCCGCCTCTTGCACTTCATTTTCTGATTCTCTGGAAGGTAGATTTTCAATGCTGCCTGTCTCTGGTTTGGCACATGAGATGGACTCACTGGCCATCATGTCCTTCAGGGCATCTTCATTCACCTTGAATATTTCTCTTTTCTTTGCCATAGTTTTTATCCGGGAAAAATGATACGTTCCATTTCCTGCGCAAATGCTTCCAGTCTGCTGTCTTTTAGGAGAATTTCAGAAGGAGGAAGCAAGGTGCAGCGGAAATGCTGTCTGGACAAGGGAGTCATCTCCTTGTTAAATCGCTCAAGGTCAGGAAGCACGGTATCGAACACCTTCAATCCCATACGAGATATGATGGTATTGTACATCACAAAGAGTTCCTTGGACGTACGGCTGTCCATGCGGTTCCAGAACAGACGTATGTCTTTCAAGGGAGCATTCGGATGCTGGCCAATGAAATCCTGCACGGTCGAAACAAAGGAAAGACTGCTCTGCATGACCATCCGGTCTTTCACGATGGGGGTGAAAATAAAATCCATGTTCATGACGGACTCGAACACTCCACGGGAATTGACCGTACCGGGAAGGTCGAAGAATATCAGGTCATAATCACCTTCCAGCCTGCCGGGAATCTTTGCGGCCTCTTCCGGAGTAGAAGTGACTATCGGATAGGCCTTGCGAGTGCTGTTCTCAAACTGGCGGCAGAAAAGCCGCTGGTGATACTCGCTCTTTTCCAGGTTCTTCAAATCCCTTCCCCGTAGTTTGTCCAGGCTAAACTGGGGATAGTCACAGTCAACAACTGCAACATTCAACCCTTTTACATAATTGAAATAACTGGCAAGTACTATCGTTACCGTGGACTTGCCCACACCGCCTTTCTGGTTACTGAAGGCGACAAGAATCGGACGTTTGTTCATTCCTTTTCGTTTTTGGGGTTAATATTCACTTTCTCTCTTTTTGTTACTCCACATGTACTACCCGGTAATCTCGTATAGAACCATGAAGCAAACACATTCAAAATCCTCCATGTATTGCATGGTTGCATCAATATATGATTGCAATACGGTGTCATTGCATGGATGCATCGATATACGATTGCAATACGACGTCATTGCATGGATGAATCAATATATGATTGCAATACGATGTCATTGCATGGATGCATCGATATACGATTGCAATACGACGTCATTACATGGATGAATCAATATATGATTGCAATACGACGTCATTGCATGGATGCATCGATATACGATTGCAATACGATGTCATTGCATGGATACATCGATATAAGGTTGCAATACGATGTCATTGCATGGATGCATCGATATAAGGTTGCAATACGATGTCATTGCATGGATGCATGATTATGTTATTGCAATCTAAAATCTGCGTCAAAAATAAGGTCTTTCAAGCAGTTTGGATGCGATACTCCATCCTTGTGGCATCAGACAGCATCAGATGTCATCAAATGTCGCACAACAGCATGTTTTACAGATGGATATGTCGGTGTAATTTTGCAAAGTCAGAACCGAGAAACGGCAGGAAAGATGCTCCAACGGACCACAGCACGCCGCAAGCGTCGCGCAGCAATCCGCCGGAGGTGGATTCTCTGTTCAAGCGAACAGAGCAAGTTGTGTCTTTGTCCGACAGAAAGTATTCTGCCCGACAAAGACCAACTTGCCCTCCCTCACGGTCGGGGGATTTTCCTCCAAAGTCGGAAAATCTGACAGAGAATGCAAAACAACCCAAATGAAGCAAAGCATGGAGAAAAAGCAAGGGACAAGAACAGGCCGGAAACCGAAGACGGATCCGGCGGATTACAAGTACAGCTTCCGTCTGAACGCGGAAGAGAATGGAAGGTTCGAGAGGCTGTTTCTGGAATCAGGAGCCAGGGACCGCACGGTCTTCATCAAGAAGTCGCTCTTTTCAGGGCAACTCAAGGTGATCAAGGTAGACAAGGTATCCATGGACTATTACATCCGGCTCGGGGAATTCCACCGCCAGTTCCAGGCTGTAGGAAACAACTACAACCAGGTTGTAAGGGCCGTACAGAAGAACTTCGGGGAGCAAAGGGCACGGTCCCTGCTCTACAGGCTCGAAAAGGCAACGCTGGAACTCATCCTGCTCAGCAAGCAGATCATGTCATTGACCCGGGAATACGAAGAGAAATGGTTGCCAAGATAAGTCATGGGGCCAGCCTTTACGGGGCACTGGCCTACAATCACGAAAAGGTTCTCAAAGGTTCGGCGGAAATCCTGTCGGGACACCGGATGATTTCCGACCGGCCGGGCCTGCCGAGCGAAGACCTCCGGCTGGTTCTCCTTTCATTCGAGAACCATCTGACAGCAAACCGACGAACGGAAAAGCCCGTCCTGCACATTTCGCTCAGTCCGGCACCGGAAGACAGGCTGGACAATGCCCGGTTGATGGAACTGGCCGAAAAGTACATGGACAAGATGGGGTACGGACAGCAGCCGTTTATCGTGTACAGACACAACGATACCTGCAACACACACGTGCATATCGTCAGTGTCTGCATTGATGATGACGGCAGGAAAATCAAGGATTCCTATGAGCACCGACGCTCGATGGCTGCCTGCCGGGAACTGGAACAGGAATTCGGGTTGCGTAACGGGGCGGATGCGGAAAGACAGAATCCGAAAGCGGAACTGAAAAAGGTGGATGTCTCCAAGGGGGATGTACGTCACCAAATTGGCAACACCTTAAAGGCGGTTCTGGAAAGTTACCGTTTCCAGACTTTCGGTGAATATGCAGCCTTGCTTTCCACACTGAATATAGAAGCGAGGCAGGTGCGCGGCGAATATAAAGGGACAGCGTACACGGGAATCATCTATTCGGCAACCGATGACAGGGGAAAGGTGGTCAGCCCACCTGTAAAAAGTGCCCGGTTCGGCAAACGGTTCGGAGATGCCGGCTTGTCCGAACGGATGATGCGGCATGTCCGGGATTTCAAGGAAGGCAAATGGAGACCGGCCATAGCCGGCAAAGTCGCCCGTGCGATGCGGGATGCCAGGTCTGAACAGGAGTTCAAGAAATTGTTGAAGCAGGAACAATTGGATGTGGTATTCCGGAAAAACGACTCAGGACGCATCTATGGCGTTACTTTCATGGACCATGACAGGCGCGAAGTGTTCAACGGCTCACGGATGGGAAAAGAATTTTCAGCCAATGTATTCAACGACCTGGTCAAATGGTGGGACGGTATTCCCCGGCAAGAAAAAGAGTCATTCAGCGGACCGGAGCTTTGGAAACGGTACGGTCACTCTGTGGAGGATGGCAGTGCGCTTGAACAGGCGGCAGGCATCTTCTCTATGGATACCAATCCGGCCGTCGATTACGAGGAAGAAGCGTTCCGCCGTCGCATGAAACGCAAAAAGAAACCGCAGAAACGCAAGTCGCGCGGCATCTGACACAACCATTATCACCCCGGGGGACCATGTTCCCCTCAAATGCTACTTTACTATGCAACAGGAAGACGATTTGAGAGCCCTGGCCAAAATCATGGAATTCGGCAGGGCTGTCAGTATTTTCATTTTGGTAGTCCACGTCTATGTGTACTGCTACCCGAGCATGGCTGCCTGGTACCTGAACCTGGAAGTCATCGACCGGATACTCATGAACTTTGAACGGACGACCGGTATATTCGGCTGCATTCTTTGGACCAAGCTCCTGGCCGTACTTCTGCTGGCCATTTCCTGCGTGGGCACCATCGGCGTGAAAGGGGAAACGATTACCTGGCAACGTATCTGGATGGTCCTGACAACGGGGGCGGTTCTCTTCTTCATGAACTGGTGGCTGCTGGATTTGCCTTTTCCGCACGAGGCGGTCACCTCCCTGTATATAATGACACTGGCAACCGGTTATCTCTGCCTGCTAATGGCCGGTCTGTGGATCAGCCGCCTTTACCGGCACAACCTGATGGAGGATGTTTTCAACATGGAAAACGAATCTTTCATGCAGGAGACAAGGCTGATGGAGAATGAGTATTCCGTCAATCTGCCTACCCGGTTCCAGTATGGCGGCAAATTCAATGACGGATGGATCAATGTGGTGAACCCGTTCCGTGCCACCATCGTATTGGGAACGCCGGGGTCCGGCAAATCCTACGCAGTGGTGAACAACTATATCAAACAGATGATTTCCAAAGGTTATAGCACCTATATCTATGATTACAAATTCGATGACCTCTCCACCATTGCCTACAACACCTTGTTGCACAACATGGACAAATACAAGGTGAAGCCTCATTTCTACGTCATCAATTTTGATGATCCGCACCGTTCACACCGCTGCAATCCCATCAATCCGGAGTTCATGACAGACATCTCCGATGCCTACGAAGCAAGCTATACCATTATGTTAAATTTGAACAAAACCTGGATTGAAAAACAGGGAGACTTCTTTGTGGAATCGCCGATTATCCTGTTGGCAGCCATCATCTGGTATCTCAAAATTTACAAGAACGGTATCTATTGCAGCTTCCCTCATGCCGTGGAGCTGCTGAACAAACCTTATTCCGATTTGTTTACCATATTGACCTCCTATCCGGAGCTGGAAAACTATCTTTCTCCGTTCATGGATGCCTGGAAATCAGGAGCTCAAGACCAGTTGCAGGGCCAGATAGCTTCCGCGAAAATCCCACTTACCCGAATGATTTCCCCGCAGCTTTATTGGGTGATGACCGGTAATGATTTTTCATTGGATATAAACAATCCGGCAGAACCTAAAATTTTGTGTGTGGGCAATAATCCGGACCGCCAGAACATCTATTCCGCCGCATTGGGTCTCTACAATTCGCGTATCGTGAAACTCATCAACAAGAAGGGGCAGCTTAAAAGTACAGTCATCATCGACGAGCTGCCCACCATCTATTTCCGTGGACTGGACAACCTGATTGCAACGGCACGATCCAACAAAGTAGCAGTTTGTCTGGGTTTCCAGGACTTCTCCCAATTGAACCGAGACTATGGTGAAAAGGAGAGTAAGGTGATCCAAAATACGGTCGGCAACATCTTCAGCGGACAGGTGGTCGGCGAAACGGCCAAGACGCTTTCGGAACGTTTCGGAAAGATTCTTCAGAAACGGCAGTCCGTTTCCATCAACCGTCAGGATGTTTCCACCTCCATCAATACCCAGTTGGATTCCCTAATTCCGGCTTCCAAGATTTCCAACCTGTCACAAGGTTCCTTTGTAGGTGCCGTATCGGACAACTTCGGTGAGAAAATTGACCAGAAGATTTTCCATGCGGAAATTATTGTGGACCATGCCAGAGTGAGTGCCGAAGAAAAGGCATACAAGAGAATACCGGTTATCAACTCCTTCAAGGATAAAGAGGGGAATGACATCATGCTTGAACAGATTCAGCGCAATTACGACCAGATCAAGGCGGATGCCCAAGCCATCATCAACGACGAGATGGAACGGATCATGAATGACCCAGAACTGTGTGAACGGCTGGGTATTGAAAAAACAGAATCTGAAAACAAAGAGGATGGCAAATAAATCATGGCCGGATTTGATTTTCAAGAAACATTCCGTATCTTTGAACCTGAAATAGAACATAACGGCGGATTACGGGATGTTTTCCGTTGCTTATATACATAAGTCGCAAGATGTCACAGGTAGAAATCTGGTAAATTTCAAAAAAAACGATGACTATTGCGTGAGGCTTATGCTATACCTTATAGCATGAGCCCATGCAAGTTATCGTTTGGGCTATTACCAGAGCCTCTACCTGAAACTGCATGGGCTTCATGCTTTTTTCAGATAAGGGTATGGCAAGAATACGAATCGTTATGGCAATTACATTGGATGGATTTCTTCCAAAGCAAGAGGAAAAATTCATGCAATGGCTTATGGAAGAACCTCGAAAAGGTTTTCCGTATTGGAAAGAAAAAGCTTCATTTCAAATCAATGAATTATATGGCATAATAGACCTGTCTGACATGATACGTAGATTTAGCGCGGATTGTATATGCCAGACTATCATACATGATAAAAATAGTGCAGATTATGCCGATGGTCTTTTCCAATATAATCTTGTTGACGAAATGGTTCTTTATACGTTACCGATATCCTACGGGAAAGGATTTTCATTGATGGATAGTATCGGTAAACATCATTGGCAACTCCGCTCTTTCAAACTGTACCCCAATGGCATTTCCCGTTTGGTGTACGAAAAAAGACGTATGTAATAATCCGTGTCACAATTTGTTACTTTATCTTTTTATAGATTGAAGTACGACTTATTCCTAAAATTTGTGAGGCATGGGAAATGTTTCCATTACATTCTTCTATCACATTGATTATTCGTTTTTTTTCTAATTCTTTCTTCGCAGCCTTGTCCGGCTCCGGGCTTTTAATTTCTCCTGTACTTTGTCCGATGCCAAAACAATCCAATACGGGAGATTCAGAAATAGCCACAGAACGTCTCACCATATTTTGCAGTTCACGTACATTGCCAGGCCAGGCATAAGTCAACATTTTACACTTAGCTTCTTCTGTAAAACCGACAGTATCCTTCTTGAATTCTTTAGAATAGCGTTCGCGGAAAAATTCAGCAAAAGGGAGAATATCTTCAGTGCATTCAGCCAGGGAGGGAACTGTAATTTCAAACTCGTTTAGACGATGGTAAAGGTCTTCTCTGAAACGGCCTTCCTGGATTGCCTGCTGAATGTTTTCATTGGTAGCTGCAACTATACGTACATCTGCAATATGTTCCCGATTGCTTCCCACCGGCATATAGGTATTCTCTTGCAACACCCGCAGCAGCATCGCTTGTACTTCATAAGACATGGTACCTATCTCATCCAAGAACAAGGTACCCCCCTTGGCCTTATCAAAATAGCCTGCTTTGTTGTTATCTGCCCCCGTAAAGGAACCTTTTTCATGACCAAAAAATAGGGAAGGAGCCAAATCTTTGGGGAGAAGTGCACAGTTCACTGCCAGAAAAAGCATATTGGAACGATCACTTCCTTGATGGATACTTTGGGCTATAGACTCTTTTCCTGTTCCGCTGGCTCCGTAAATAAGCACTGACATATCAGTAGGAGCAACCATTTCTGCATACTTCAGGATCTCTCTCATTCTGGCGCTTTTACGCTGAAGCAGCATCGGCTCCTGTTTTCTTACTGTAACCAAAGGAGCAAATACATCCTTGGTCAGTTCCAGCAAGTGTTCTTTGCGTACGGGTTTAGGCAGATAATCTACAGCTCCCAATTTAATGGTACGGACAACATCAGGTACAGACACATACTCAGTGGTAATAATAAAAGGAGTATTATTCTTTCCCTTACGCAGCCACTCCAGCAATGAGATTCCGTCTCCGTCCGGCAAACGTACATCCGAAAGAATCAAGTCAAAATGTACCTTGCGGATTAACGAACGGGCTTTCGTTGCATCTACGGCCGTTATAGCGTCATACCCGGCCTGTACAAACCAGTCTTTCTGCATCTGTGACAGGTTTATATTGTCTTCAACAATCAATACTTTCCTTTTCATTTTTCAATCGTGTTAGTTCTTTTTCTGCTTTCGTCATCAATGTTGAAACATGACTTATAATCTGCCGTGTGTGGTTCTTCAGCACCACATCACTCACTTGGTCATCCTTTAAAATATCACGGTATTCAAATAGAATATCCTCCATATGCAGAAGTTCCCAGACAGGTTGCATCCGATGGACTATTTCACGCATCTGTCTTCTGTTGCTTGCCGATAAAGCAGCCAGCAATTCATCCTGGTCTTTTCTGGACTGCTCTATCAAGGTAAACAACAGTTTTTCCTTATCCAGAACCTCTGACAGCAAGGCATCCAAATCACTTGGCGGAGACGCTGCTACATGACATTGATTGATAGATGAAAGCAGATTGAGCAATTCATTACAAGAAAACGGTTTATAGATACAATCCGTAAATCCGGCTTCCTGTAAGGACTCCTTGGTCTGCTCACCACGTGCGGTCATGGCTATGACCGGTATCGTGCGAGAATTACCTATATTTGAATGTCGTAGCAAAGTCAGGAGATTAAAACCGTTGGTACCTGGCATCTGAATATCAGTAAGCAACAAATCATAGTCCTTTTCTCTCATCTCCTTTACCAGTTCTTTGGCCGAAGCACAGGTCGTACAATTAATGCCGTTACGTTCAAGCAAATCCTTGATGACTGCACGCAACATACTGTCATCATCAATGACAAGTATATTATGAGGCAAATGTCCGGTATGGATCAATACGGGCTTTTCACATTCCAACGGTTCATCCGTTTCTTCAAGAGGAAGAGTTACCTTGAAGGTGCTTCCCTGATGAATCTTGCTTTTTACGTCAATTTCTCCGTTGAAGAGATGGACAAGTCCCTGTATAATGGACAAACCTAAACCAAAGCCATCGGTATTGTTTGCTGTCATCTGCCGTTCAAATGGGCGGAAAATACGTGCAAGTGTTTCCTCCGTCATGCCAATGCCGGAGTCAGTCACTTCCAAATACAATTTCCCTTGAGAATAACCGGCATGAAAGGAGATTCCTCCGCATTCCGTAAACTTGATAGCATTGCTGAGCAGGTTGCCGACAATCTGTTCTATACGGCCCACATCTCCACGTAATCTGACATCCGTATTGTCAAACGAGGTGTTGAACAGCAATCCCTTGTCGTTGACCAGACCGGAAAAACGGGAAGCAATCCGATCAAGCATTTCATGCAGACTGAACGGAACATAGTTGCATTCTTCTTTGGATTGATTCAACCGGTATACATCCAATAAATTATTCAGCAGATGTACTACATGCAGACACACTGATTCAATGTTGGACAAATAGGTATCACGCCGTTGATTATCCACTTCCCTCCTTGCCAAATCAACTGTTGCACTAATCACGTTCAAAGGGGAGCGGATATCATGCGATATGGTTAAAATGATTTTGTTGCGCATTTGCAGCAATGCAGCATTCTGCTCTATGGTTTCCTCCAACATATTGCTGGTCTTCTGCTTCTCACGCAGGTCCTTCTGGATAATCAGATAAGAAACAATCAGCAGTATGACAGCTGATATAACCAGCCACGTGATGATGCTTTTTGAACGGTCATAAGAGGCATTCAATTGTTTTTCCTTTTCTTCAAGTATTTGCTCGGCCTGATCATTCATGGTTGTCATCAGCGAGCGCAGTTTTCCATTGATAACCTTGTTGTGCCTGCGTAAACTATCAGTACAGACATCTATGTTGTCATTGAGTTCGTTCTGCATGGAAAGCAATTCTTTATTCAATGCATGCAATGCAGCCGAAGTGCTGGGTGTAACTTCTACTGTCTCTTTGCCTCCGAAGAAGCCCGCCAATCCTTTTTTCTTGCGAGTTATCGTTTGCGGAAAGACATTATAAGGTATTTTGCTGAATTGTAAAACGCCATGACCATCTCTGCTTTGAATCAGATACATGATTTGAGCTAGGTGCTCTTCCTTGATTTTCAAGAGGGAACGCAGTGAATCTACTTGGCTTCGCGCAACATGGATTTCATTCTCTTTTCGTATATCCAGCAATGTGGAATCCACGTACTGCCGAAGTGAACGATAGTCGGCAAAATCCTTTCTCTCCCAAGAAATGGCAGTTTCACCCAACATGGCAAGAAGTGTGATATGACGATGGACCGTATTGACCTTGCGCTGTACCTGCTGAACGTGTCTGGCTTCTTTTTCAATATCCGATATACGCATACGTTCATGTTGTAGAATTCCGAATATGCATGCTATTATGGCAAACAGAATAAGGTGTCCTACAAGAATTTTATGTTGTATACTGATTTCGGGTACTTTAAAATATTTTTTTCGCATTTAGAAATAATGATTCTTGGGCAGTTATTTCAATACTCTCCTCAGAGGTTTTAAACATTAATTCATTTCCACTTTTATCTTTTAATATAATATTTTCACCACCTTCTGTGTCATCAAAAATAAGAGTGTGTCCACTACGTGTAATAATGCTTTTAATACTATTGTTTCGTCCTCCCCCATAGCCGTTTTTCTCATTAAACATACTACCTGAGACATAAGGGCGAGATGGATTGGCTGGTTCAAAACAAACTATCACTTGATCATTTTCTTCTGGTACAAAAACAAACCCTCTATTTTTGAGAACTATTTCACTTTTACCCGCATCCAGACTTCGTACCCGCATCCAGACTTCGTACCCGCATCCAGTTAGTTGTCTTATTCTGTTCCTCTTGCCATACAAACTGAACTTTAACACGTCCTTGACTCTCTGGGTCAGCATTACTGATTACCTTTGCAAGCATCGGGTGAGCTTCAGGAATAACAACGTTATTTACCGGGATTCGTTCCATACTTGCCGGAATGCCTTCAAAAGTATTGGAATAAACACCATTCTTATCAACCTCATGGATTACTGACATCACCCTATATTGTCCCAAATCCCGACGGTTACACATGGAAGCAGGTATTTTGACCGCAATAGGTTCGCCAATACGTACACGGCAAGTCTTACTCTTACCTCTCAACCATACCAAGGAAGCCGTATCACGTCCCTTCTCAAACTCCAGAAGACGGTTCATGTGAACCGGATGACCGACTATTGCTTTGTTATATAAAGTGGTAGGAGATTGATAAATGGATTCGGACGTACGAATTGCATTTGCCAGATAAGTGTTGATACCGTTCACTCTGGCACTGTCGTCTGCATAAAGAGGACGGTCATCCTCCGCCATATAGTCATGACGCGAATAATGGAAAGGAGCTATACGAGAACCAAAACTTACAGTTTCCAACTCAACATCGTAAGTAACCGTTTCGTTCTTGTCCTTTTGCGGATTCCCGAAATGTAATTTCTGTCCGTCATAATAGAACCATTCGCCGTATTGGTAGGCAATTCTACGAAGAAACTCATATCCGGTTTCTTCGTGCATCTGGACATAAGGAATCTGTTCATTGAAAAGCGGCTTGTTGACAATCTCCACTCCATTGCCATAATTCTTCACCACCTCTCCGACAATGGCCGACAAAGTATAATCCATAAAGGAGTCCATTGTCTTTCCGGATTCAAGCAGAACAGTAGGACTGCATCCCCTGTAATGGATAGTGCCGGAAACACCTCTCTCACCATCCATTCCAATTTCGGTGATGATGCCCTTGAAGATGCTTTCATCACCGCTAATCACATGTTTCATGCGGATTACCACACTCTGACCCTGCATGGCAATCATGCTTTCACGCTCGTTGTACCAGACATTCTCTCCAGGCAGAGGGGGACACAGCACACCAATATCAAAAACATGGTGCCCGTTGAACACCTGTTTGAGATAAATTGTAGTGAACTTACATTCACTGCCACCGATAGAAACGGTCGCTTCCACTTGATTCCAGTCTGTCATGATAATCCTTTCTTAAGTTTTAATTTATAAATAAGCATCTATACCGAGATGGGATGCCTTAGATGGCTCATTAGAGATGACACATATATGTTCGCAACTCACGACATCCAGTTTAATTCTTACTTCCATATCTGCGGCAAAAAGCATATCAATCAATTCAAGTAGTATGGATCTGCTTTTTCCATTGCCAAGAAACTCCGGTATACGGTCACGAGGAATTTTATGGACAGTGACACATGCATCATATCTTCCGCTCCTGAACTCTGAGCCAATAACAAGTGTCTCTCCCAAACGTGCCTGTCCGAATGCCGGAAAACTATCACACTTTTTACGACTCAACACATGAGACAGGGTGACAGGTAATCCAAGTATCAAAGAGAGCACTTTGGTAATTTTACGCTGGTCCCCACGAATCTTGTGAATAATAGGAATGATTCTCATAAACAAGGCGGCTTGTTCCAACGAAAGTTTTCTGATTATCGGCCAGTAAGCAGTGAACACATTCGTGAAATCCGTATAAACATTTTTTCTATCGACCCGGCGTTCGAGCAATTGCATCTGTACAAGCGCCCGGTCTATTTCATCCTCAAATACGGAAAAGAATTTTCGTATTTCCATCTCTTCTTTCCGATACTGCCTGACCTGATTGACAACCTTCTTTATGTCCGTGGAATCCAACAAATCAATACCCAAGAAAAACACTCCCTCTGGCAATACATCATAAAGTCCTTCCCGGTTGACATAGATACGCAAACAATCGTTTATCTCGTCATCAGGGCTATATTCCATTCTGATACTTTCTATATCTTTCCCGACTTTCATACGGGAATCACCCAAACGGATAATCTGTATGTCGTCAGGACTGACGCCTTCCTCAATTAAAGTAGCTGCAATTATTTCTGCCAGATAATCCGTATCCAGCGAATTGATTGACGCAAGAGAACTTTCAATATGTGACAAACCGATCTTTCCCATTACTAAACAATTTGAGTGAATATACGATAGTTGAAATGATCCGGTGAACGGGTGACGAGCTTAGTTTTCAGTTCGTCGATAAGCAACGGAATTTCCCTTTCCGAATCAGTGCGTACAGACAAGTGAACATCAATCGATGATATCAACCCTTCACCCGGTTTTTCACTGACCATCACTCCCGACTTAATGTCAACAGACATCACCAGACCGGAGAGTTCCTTGTAACAGAAGTTTATGATATCCGCTTTTGTATAGATCCGGTCACGAGTGGTAAGAATATATTTGTATATATCAAACCGGTTGGCAGATGCTGGAATGCTTTTCCCTCCTCTTGTAGTAGTCAGGAAATAAACCTGTCGTTTATCAATACTGAAACTATTTTGAGGTAACAATCCCATACCTACGGGCAAACCGTTGGCACGTTCACAGATTGTCGTATAGTAGGATATATATAACTTATCGGCATTTTCCGGTAAATCTGCAAGTAGGTATGACAATGAACCGACAGCAGACTGGATATTATTAATTATTCGCTCCATGCTATTCAACAGTCTGTCCATTTCTTGTATTTCATCTGAAAAAGTATCTTTCTGCAATGATGCGATGACAGCTCCCCGACCTTGTAAAAGGTCAAGCACCCGGTAGAGATACTCTTTTATATCACGGGAGTTCATACGCTCGCAACCACCATAGCGAACTGCATAGGTTGCACCTTTTTTCTCTGAGCCTCCATTGAACGGAATTTCAGTATATAACCGGTTCTGTGCATCCATTACAGAGTCCACGGAGAAAAAATACTCCTGTTCGCTTGTTGTCAATGGTACGACAGCGGTCAGGTCATTGACACTTGCAATCTTCTCATTCAGCCGTTTGTTTTGTACAACAACGGCATTGATACTGACTTTCAGTTCTTCCAAACAGTCCGGAGTAAAGTTAGAGGGAAAGTCAACCCGGAACCAGTAAAGAGGATTCAGTTCACCGGAAGACAACATATCTTCCATATAATAATCTTTCAATTCTTCGGGGAAAAGCGACGCTTTTTCCTGAGAAAGAGTGATTGGGGTAGTGATATGGATAAACTGGTTATTATATATGGAAAGAATATCCCTGCTAATCTCTTTTTCTATATCACAGATAGAAAATAGACTTTCCGGTTCATCTGTTTCTTCTTCCGGAGGAAAGCCTTGCATGGCAGCAAGGGGTTGTCCGTTCAAGCTCCATTTGGCATACGCCAACATGGAATAAAGGGACTGTTTTTTCTCACGGTAAGGAAGCTCGAAATAGAACGACAAATCATCCAGTTTATGTATTTCCGGAGCAAGTTGTAGCCCGATCCAAGCAGTACGGGTGAATTTACCCCTCATCTCATACGGTGCATGGTATATCAATTCTTTGGTCATCGTACTGTCCATATTGAAAATATCACCATTGCATATCATACGGCAGACATCTCCGGCAAATATTTCCGTTCTACGCAAAGGATAGAAGCTATATTCCTCTACTATCTGTCCTTTGTTTCTGGGAATATCTGCAAAGAATCCAAAGTCAGTATCTATTATATGCTTCGGTATATCCCGTGGAAAAGCATGGATGACACTATGCGCAGGACGAACGCTAACCAAGATGTCAGGAGTAAGCATATTGGCTATTTTATCCAATATACGATGCTGACTGGTTTCTATATCGTGAGATAAGCCAAATATTTCACTGGAAAGTGCTTCGAGTAGCACCTTGACTAACGGATCAAGATTCTCTACTTTCTTCACTCCCCAATAATTCATCGCATGGCGGTACATGCGGTTTTTTATGGCTTCTTTACTGTTGGTTTGAATATTCATTATAAGTATGATTTACAATAATTTATTCTATTCATTATAAAACTAGATGTCAGATACGAAAAAATTGTTTTTCTTTTGTCTTATAAGGCAGTTAAGAGATATAATTTGTATCTAGGTTTCTATTAAATTGCATCAACTTACTTAATTACGATAAGTGTTAATATATTTCTAATTCATTGCTATCCTTAGGCATATATAGTATTATAGTCAATTCATCTTCACATTCAAATCCTTGTTCATCAGTATAAGAACATTTAAGTACAGATTCTCTTGTATCTCGATCTAATACCATAACAGTTTTTCCTTCCGCAAAGAAAAAAAAATCATAGTTGTCGATAGAAGAAAATTTCCGATTTTTATGAGGAGCAAATATTTTAATATCATCTTTAAGATCTTCTGAAATTTCTTCTGGAGTTTGATATAATGAATTGGCATATTGTGAATACTTAGCAAAAACCATCCTCCAATATGTTTCTACATCACCTTTTTCATAAAGATCTCTTATTTCTCTTATTCTTTTTAATGCAAGTTGCTTTATATTAGGAATGTTCTTTAAGTCTACTGCATCTATAAGCCGATAAGTATAATCGTAAGGAACAACTGCTTCAAATTCCAAAACAGTTTCATAATTTGGTAGTTTCTTATCAATAATATCTTGTGATAATTCCCAATCAACTAATGTTACAAGTTCATTAATTGGAGATTTGGGAGTTAAACCATAGGATACATTTACTTGCAAGCGTGTGATATCTGTTAAAGTATTCTCTTTTGTAGTAGGAAAAATTCTTATACGTAGTTTCTGCTTTCCACTTTTTAGTATTGACAAATTCATTGGGATTGTTCCTGTAGATCCCCATTCTGTAAAATCATTATTTAAAAAAATATCATTTACAGTTAACTCTACACGACACCCTCCTTTGTTCACGTTAACATAATAAATCCTGTTTTCAGAATAATTCTTTAATGAATTAATAAGCTTCTCTTTCATTTTCATTTGATCTATATTTTTATTAGTTGATTGACAAGCTCCTGAGAACATTACGGTTAATAAAATCATAATTACTTCTAAACGTTTCATATTCTTCTTATTTTTTTATTATGTAATATTTTAAATCATCAACTAAGTTGGTTTTTTCTATTTCTCCATTACTATTTCTCTTACCTGCAATAAGGATTGATACTTTTTTTTTGCTTTTATATTTATTCACTTTCACATCAATAATAAGTACTAAAATAATACCACTAAAAGTAATTTCTGGTGCTAAATAGCAACCATTCTTATCATGCCCAATAGTTCCACCAAGAACAAAATAACTCTCGGCCATCCCAGCTACTTCAAAATCCGCTCTAAATACAAATACAACTCCAACTTGCCCTGAAACACTCGCTTTGATTTTTACTCCTAACTTAGCCTCAGAACTCAGTTCAGTTACACTATCTTCAGGGAGAAATTTGTGCTTAATTGAAAAACTTAATTCACCAAATAATTCAACAGACAAATTTATATTTGTGCCTAAAGTTTCTAAGCTCCAATCTAACACTTTTATTATTTGCCCTGCAACTGGTATATAAGTCGCAAGTGCTATTAAATCTAAACCTCCACTGCCTGAAAGTAATGGAGATGCGGCAATTTCAATTGAGCCTGCGATTTGAGTTCTTTGATCCTTATCCATTTCTAACCACCATTCACCACCAATTTCTATATTGGGATACTCGATAGTTAATATGATTGGACAGAATTTTGATTTAGGTAATTTATTTGCAATGCTTTTCAACTCTGATGCTCCTTTACTCGAACCACATCCCATGAGCATATCAATCCCTTGTTTAATTTTTGAAAACAAACTCACAAAGAATTTAATTTTATCGATATAATTTAAAGATAAATCATAGTTGCATTTATCATCATCCCATTGAGCAATCAATGATACTCCAAACTCAAACTCATCTTTAAACGTATTTCCTTTTTTTAGATTTCCGACTTTATTTGCTTCCTTTTGTGCTTGTTCAAAACGATGACCTTCAGGAAGATTTTTGTGTCTAATTTCATAAGCATTATTTGCGGTTAGATAAAACGATATTTTCCATTTTATATCGGGAAACATATCAAAAACAAGTGCTTTATGATGTCTACAGGTCTCAATAGTTAATTCAGCTTGCTGTATTAGCTCTTTTCGCTTAGGCCATATAAAAGGAAGCAGTTTCAATTCTACAGATTTTATAGGCGGAGGCAACAGCAAATCACTAAGTGCTATTTGATAATCATATTTAAGATTAAAATTTAGTTTTCCTTTATTTTCAATATCAATATATTGTTTAGTACCACTCCATAACAGAATTGCCTTATTAGTCGGATGGTGTTTCTTTATTCTACATGATTTGGTTTTATAATTGAATAAATCAATTTTTATATTTCTATGTCCTCCAATTATATCCAAATTTTCTATTTTCGTATTATATACTTCATCAAAAACTTGTCGAATATATTGTTTTTTATCTAATCCTGATTCATAATTTACTTTTATGCCAGTATACTTACATGGTTTAAAATTATTATCTACAATATATGGGTCACCTACAAACACGGGGACAAGCGGGGTACTTTCTATACGCTCAACAATAGAAGTATGAGATATTAATAATTCTTTTTTCAAAGTAACAAAATGCTTGCCGCCAAAACTAATGACTATACGTAACATTCTTATTGTTTTATCAGGATCATGTTGAAAATATTTATCTTCAATATGAACTGGAATACTAATAGTATTATCCACAACCCTATATGATCTATATTCGCTATAACCAACAACACTTTTAGAAGGCTTGTCGACATACAGTTTAACATCTACTGATTTGCCATTAAAGCCTGTTAGCTCTATAAAAGCAATGAAATGTTTATTCGTTTTAATTGGGATAAAAGTGTAATCAAGAATACTATCTTGTTCATACCAATCAACAGAAAGTAATTGTTTCTCTGATACTGGAACTATCTTTATTGTATCACAAAACTTTCCTATAAATGAAAATTCATTATCTATACGATCTATTATATAAACCTTAATTCCGCAACACTATTATAAAATATTTTTTTTAAGTACCTGAGCAACAAAAAGTTGCTCAGGATTTTGCCATGTCAGAGGATTCACTTAACTTAGTGTTGCAAAAAAATAATCAAACAAAACCTCATCAGGCATGGCAAAAATACAAATAAAATCCGAGAAGCTCACTCCTTTTGGAGGAATATTTTCAATCATGGAGCAATTTGACTCCACATTGTCATCTGTAATCGACTCGACACTCGGTCTAAGGTGTAGCTCGTTCGGTTATCAGTACAGTGAAATCGTCCGTTCCCTCATGAGTATCTACTTCTGTGGTGGCTCATGCATTGAGGATGTCACTACTCATTTGATGAACCATCTCTCGCTCCATCCGACACTTCGTACTTGTAGTTCTGATACTATCCTCAGAGCGATAAAGGAACTGACGCAAGGAAACATCTCATACACATCAGATACGGGTAAGAACTACGATTTCAACACGGCTGACACACTCAATACCTTACTGCTCAATTGTATGTTTGCATCCGGCCAACTGAAAGAGGGCGAGATGTATGATGTTGATTTCGACCATCAGTTCATAGAGACTGAGAAGTATGATGCAAAGCCTACATACAAGAAGTTCCTTGGTTATCGCCCTGGCGTGGCGGTTATTGACGACTTGATTGTTGGCATTGAGAATAGCGATGGTAACACCAACGTTCGTTTTCATCAGAAGGACACGCTGAAGAGATTCTTTGAGAGATTTGAGCAGAACGGACTTACAATCAATCGTTTCAGAGCTGATTGTGGATCATGTTCCGAGGAAATCGTGGAGGAAATAGAGAAACACAGCAAATCCTTCTATATCCGCGCAAACCGCTGCAGTTCGCTCTACAATGACATCTTTGCTCTTAGAGGCTGGAAGACTGAGGAAATCAATGGCATTGAGTTCGAATTGAACTCTATTCTTGTTGAGAAGTGGAAGGGTAAAGCATACCGACTTGTGATTCAAAGACAGAAACGGATGGACGGTGTGCTGGATCTTTGGGAAGGAGAATACACATACCGTTGTATCCTGACTAACGACTATGAATCTTCCACAAGAGAAATTGTCGAGTTCTATAACCTTCGTGGAGGAAAGGAACGTATCTTCGATGATATGAACAATGGTTTCGGGTGGGACAGATTGCCCAAATCCTTCATGGCAGAGAACACTGTGTTCCTTCTTCTTACGGCACTTATCCGTAATTTCTACAAGGCCATTATCCACAGACTTGACGTAAAGAGGTTCGGACTCAATGCAACAAGTCGCATAAAAGCGTTTGTCTTCAGGTTTGTCTCTGTACCAGCCAAGTGGATCAGAACATCAAGGCGGTATGTGCTGAATATCTATACCTGTAATAATGCTTACGCAGATATTTTTCAGACTGATTTTGGATAACGCCTACAACTTATGGGTATGATACTGCGTATTGCCTCAAGTCGCATAGTGGGGCAAGGGGATATTGTGGGCAGAAGTGGGTATTTCAGCCTCAATTTATCTGCTAATTCAGTGATGAGAGGACGTTTAGACGCAAGAAGGACGCTGAAGAGCTTAGTTGCGGATTTGAGGAAAATGATATCTTAACACTACATATCGCAAGACCTCACAATGAAAAAGATTTGAATATTTATAAATTAGCTATCAGTAAGTATGAAGAAGGTGTTTTTTTAAAGAATGATTTAATACCTGAACAGCATAGAACACAAAAAAACACTAAAGACTTTCTTGATAGATTTAAAGTTGTAGGTAAAATTCCTCACACACTGATAGCTCATATAGCAAAAGATGGACATCATTTTATATATAATAGTTTAGATCAAATTAGGTCTATATCTGTTCGCGAAGCAGCAAGAATTCAATCTTTTCCGGATAATTATTATTTTGAAGGGGAAAAAGAAGTGGGGAATCGAACTTCTGCTTTTAAACAAATAGGTAATGCTGTTCCTCCATTAATGGCTCAAAAAATAGCATTGAAAATACGAACTCTTTTAAATGACATACCATGAATCAACATATTTTTTCTTTTAAAGCTAATAGTCATATACTAAGTTTATTAGGCGATGAATTAATAGGTAGCGATAATCTTGCAATATTTGAATTAGTGAAAAATTCGTATGATGCAGACGCCAGCCATGTAAAAATAATTTTCGACAACATCAATACTCCTGAAGCAACTATAACAATTGAAGATAATGGATGTGGTATGTCTCTCGAAACAATTGAAAAATCATGGCTCGAAATAGGGACAGACTTCAAAAGAGGGAAAAATAAAAAAATCAGTCGCAAATATAAACGAAATTCATTAGGAGAAAAAGGAGTGGGACGGCTAGCTGTACACAAATTGGCTACTGCTATAGTTTTAGAAACTAAGGAAGAAGGTGTTCTATTTGGTCATACTTTTGCTATAAATTGGAAAGACTTAATAAAAAACACAATGTATATAGAAGATACAAAAGTTTCTGTTTCGGATTGTCCCAATACAACTTTTATAAATAAACAACATGGGACACGAGTCATTCTATCCAATCTAAGAAGAAAGACATGGCTAAGAAAGGATTTCAGAAATTTAGCTAGAACCATCAATACTTTAATCAGCCCTTTCGAAAAAAACAAAGACAATTTCTCTGTAGAATTAGTATTACCAGAAGAACAAGAGAACTGGATAAAAGACATATTCAATATTAATGATATAATTGAATCGGCTATTTATCATTTCAAATTTTTCATCAATAAGAATGGAGAGTATACTTGGATATATAAATTTGTACCCCCTTCAGTATTTGGGCTTGAATGTTCTAAAAAAGCCGTATACCATGATAAACTACTACTTGATAACAATAAAAATTTAACATTAAAAGCTAACGACTTAAATCAAATAGGAACAGTTGCTGGAGAGTTTCATGTATTCAATTTATCATCGGATATATTGAATACGTTTAACCAATCCGAAACGATCAGAAAATATTTAAAAGAAAATGCAGGAGTTCGCATTTATAGAGATGGTATACGTGTTTACAATTATGGTGAGCCCGGAAATGATTGGATGGGATTAGATATAGGTCGTACGAATAACCCCAGTTCAAAATTTAGTAATAATACGATCTTAGGTGCATTCAGTCTGGATTTAAAAACGAGTACAGGGCTTCAAGAAAAAACAAATAGAGAGGGATTTGATGAAAATGAAATATACGAACATTTTAAAGACTTATGTTATAATATTGTAAATGATTTCGCAATAAAGGCACAACGTGATCGAGAAAAACTTGATTTTGCAATAAAAAAAGATAAACCTATAAAAAAAATCGGCTTTTCAGAGTCGATTAATGAACTTAAAGAACAGGTGCAAAAAAGAAATCTTGAACCTGAGTTAGGAAAAACGATTCTCAAAGTAGAAAAAGATTATCTCGAAATGCGGGATGTTATGATAAATTCCGGCATGGCAGGATTGAATCTTGGGTTAGTTTTCCATGAAGTTGAAAGAGAAATAAGATATATAAACGAAGATATAAAAAGGGGAAGTGACTTGCACGAGGTATCAGTTAAAATAACCAATATTATGCAACTGCTTGATGGATTTGCTCCAATACTCAGACAGCAAAATCGCTCAGCAGAAAATATATCAGCAATTTTCCAACGTGTATACAAACTAACTAAAAGCCGTTTTAAATACCATAGAATAGTATTTTCTTCACCTTTATTGTCGAAGGAGTCTGAAGATTTCCAATTAGTTGGGCAATCCAATTTATTAGTAAGTGCAATTAATAATTTAATTGATAATTCAATATATTGGACTAGAATAAAAAGAGAAAAAGAAGAAAATAGCGAATATATACCATATATATATGTATCTACAAATACAACAGAGTTTAATGGACCTGCTTTAATTATTGGCGACAATGGAGATGGATTCAAATTACCACCTGAAGATTTAACTCGCCCTTTTGTCACCACTAAGCCTGGTGGAATGGGATTAGGATTGTATTATGCTAGTTTAGTAATGGAAATGTATGGAGGAAAACTTTTATTTATAGATCCCAGAGATTACGATATACCGTCCACTGTAACAGGGGCAGTCTTAGCCTTAGAATTTAAAAAAGAACACTAGAATATGACAGACTCTAATTTTCAAATAATAGCAGTTGATAACGACTCTAGGGAGTTGGATAAAATAAGAAAGGCATTTGATTTATTAAAGACGCCATGTCTCCCTATATTATATAATGAAGGTGATAATATTGATGAGAAATATTCAAATATAAGAATTGCTTTCTTTGATATAAATCTCGGAGGGCTAGGCAATCCTGCAGATCCTCTCCTTTGTAATATAATAGCATCAGCATTAAAAGAGATTTTGGATAAAAATAATGGTCCATATGCTCTTATTTTTTGGAGTCTACATATTAGTAAATTACCAATAATAAAAAAATATATAGAAGAAAGAGAGAAAGATGATATCCCCAGTCCGCTAGTTATTGATACCATCAATAAAGCACTAATCAACAATGTTGATGAACTAAAAGCGGAAATACAAAGAGTATTGGCAAATTCGACTCTTAATGCGATGTTAGATTACGAGAAGAAAGCCCATGATGCAGCTTCAAAAACAATAAATTCCCTTTTTTCATTAATTCCTAGAGGAAATGACAAATGGGGAGAAAATATTATCTTTGAAAATAATTTTGATCTTATCTTTTCCAAAATGGCAGCTAATACTATGGGCATAAAACTTGCAAGAAAGACACCTGTAATAGCCATTCAAAGAGCTTTATTTCCTATATTACAACATAATATAAAAAAGCAGACTTATCTTCCGTTTGGATTAACAAATTATCCTCATTAAATCAGGATGCCAAGCTTAAATTTCCTTCCGATTTTAAAACGGAAGCATTAAATACTATCTATCATATAGATAATGATAAGTCACACTTGAAGAAAGATGAGAGAGGTGTTGTTATTAAAGTAAAGAAAACCTCTACACTATTCAAAAATATATTTGGGAAAAAGAAAAATGAACTTATAAAAGAATACTTTAGTTTTCCTTCAATAAAAGGAAAAAAAGAGGAAGAAGTTGAGAGTATTAGACTCCAATATATTGAAAAATGTATTCCTGTATTTGTAGAGATTAGTGCTAGCTGTGATTATGCTCAACAAAATCCAAGAGCTTTAAAATATTTGTTTGGTATTAAATATCCAATAGATCCAACAATAGCTAAACCTTCTAGTGGTGAATATAAATTTTTCACTCCTTCTTTTCTTCTAAATGATGAAAAGTTCGCTATCATATTAAATTTTAGATATATATATGGCTTTCAGATAACAAATGCGATTCTAGATGAAATAATATTTAAGTTAAGTGACAACTTAATTAATCAAATAGGAAATAGATATGCCAATTATGCATCAAGAATAGGAATTATATCACACGAATGAAGAATATCTGGACATATGAAGAGCATATTTTGGCATTTAATCTTTACTGTAAAATTCCTTTCAGCAAGATAAATGCTAATTATCCACCTGTAAAGGAGTTGGCTAAAATTATTAATCGTTCTAATAGCTCTGTCGCTATGAAACTTGCTAATTTTGCAAGGTTAGATCCTGCATTGAAAGCAAGAAATATTTCAGGTTTAACCCAAGGAGCCAAGGGAGAAAAGATTATCTGGGAAAAATTCAACAATGATTGGGAACAATTATCTTATGAAAGTGAATGTATACTTGCTAAATATAAAAATAAATCTATCGAATATGAACTATATGATATTCCATTGTACCTTGAAGGGAGAGAAAGGGAGATTATCGTCAGACAAAGAGTAAATCAATCTTTTTTCCGAAAAATGATCTTAGCATCTTATAATAATAAGTGTTGTGTTACAGGTAGTAATTATGTTTCTCTTTTATCAGCGTGTCATATTAAACCTTGGAATAAGGATGTTAAAAATAGGATGAACCCACAGAATGGTCTTTGCATGAATATATTACTTCATTATTCATTTGACCAAGGACTATTTACAATAACAAATGACTACAGAATTTTGCTATCAAGAGAAGTATACAGCCTAAACGACCCTTTTATGTCAAAAAATCTTCTTTCTTACGAAAATTGCAAAATAACTTTACCACAGAAATTCATTCCTGAAAAAGTATTCTTAGAGTATCATTATGACACAATATTCAAAAAATAGTATTCAATGACCGATATTTACACAAAGGATAAACGTTCTAAAATAATGTCTAATATTGGCTCTGTAAGCACGAAGCCTGAAATAATTATTCGTAAATCACTTTTTTCAAAAGGATTTCGCTATAGGATTAATTACAAAAAATTACCTGGAAAACCCGATATTGTACTCCCCAAATATAGAACAGTAATATTTGTGCATGGTTGTTTTTGGCATGCTCACTCTAATTGTAAAGACTCCCATCTCCCAAAATCGAATATTGAATTTTGGGAAAATAAAATATCATCAAATATCAATAGAGATAAAAACAATATAGAGCAACTAGTTGATTTAAAGTGGAATATTATTGTTATATGGGAGTGCGAAATTAAAAAGAAAAGTTTGGAAAGTCTTATTGAGGAAGTTGCAAATTGTATATTGACTAAAACATCAAGGTAATATCATATCAAGAGTTTTTTGATCTTATTAGTCATATTTCAGAATATTCATTATCTTTACCCCCAGTATTCTCCATGAGCAAACTACCGCAAAAGCACGTAGCAAATTAGTGGGATAATTCATGGGATATGCTTGAAGCTAAAAATATAACGTTTTAAATATCAGTGTGGTAACTCTATTAGGAGAATCCCAGGCGGATCACCAAGAAGCTGGACAAAACCAGACAAAGAAAAGACAACTCCTACAATATCAAGGTATTGCAGGAGTTTTTTCTTTGTATAAAGTCCGTGACCTAAGACACGAAATGGTCACAAAAAGACATACTTTCGTGACCAATTCGTGACCTGTCCGACCTTTCGGATTTTAGGTCACGGAATGTCTGAAATTGTCGGTTTGTTGTCTTGATTTGTCCGTACTGCAAATATCTCATTTTCAGTTCATCAATTTAATTTTGTAACTAAAAAAGAGATTATGAGAAGTACTTTCAAGCTACTCTATTTCGTCAAACGAAATGCAGTAAAGAAGAACGGCAACGCACCGATTATCGCACGTATCACTATCGACCAAGTTGTAGCCCAGTTCAACACCAAACTGGAAATAAATCCGGCTCACTGGAGCGTGAAGTTAGGCAAGGCTTCCGGCAGAACCGCAGAAGCCGTACATATCAATTCTATGCTGGAAAGCATCCACAGCACGGTACCCCAACAAGACTAAATGGTTGATTTATAATATTGAAGCAATATAATACTGGCGAAAAGAAAAACAGAAGTTTGTCATTTACTATCCTTCGTCCATTCGTTTGACTAAGCTGTCTTGCAAACGGCTAAGATATGCCGTCCAATCCTTCTTCCGTTCTTTCATGGCAATATAAGCGGCATAATAATCGCCTAACTCCATTTAGAGCACCGTACTGAGAAAATTCATCATTTCTTTTATTCCCACGTTGCCATTGTTAATGCCACCCGAAGAAACAAGGTTGAGAAATTCAGGTCTTTATCGAATTGTGCGCTATCGGTACATAGGCGTAAATCAAACTTTCCACGAACAACATAATATTCATCATACAAGGTCGAATGAAAACGATAATATTGGTAAAAGTCCAGATTACGGTTAAAGAAGCAGGTCAGGTTATCCAGTTCTTTACTTAATATAGTTTCTGATTACATCATTACTACCATCGGGGCATTGTGTTTCTATCCGATAAATCTTATAGAAGGAATGAATTTGCAGTTTTGTTTTTAAATCATTGAGAACCGCTTGCAAACGACGCACTATTGAAAGAAAAGTTTCAACAATATCATAACCGTAGAGGTCGATTTCAGATATATTGACCTCTATTTCAGCTAACATGTTATTAACCAGTTCTTTCATTTTACTACTTTAATAGTTTTGTAAATTTAGACTCAGTACAAATACTTAAATCCGTAGTTACAAACTTCCCATTGTAAAAAAGAGAAAATATAGTAGCTGGTGTAGGAGAGTTTTGTGCTTGCTCTCTCGTTTCCAATTTAATTACTTTCAAAGGAATATTTATTTCTTGCGCAAGAACACGCAACACTCCATTTACATAATAATCCGTATATGGGCAACGATTAGAATAATAAGCCACTATTCCCAGTTTGTCGGGGCATTCTCCACTTTTGACGCAATCATTAAAATATGGAACTGCACTATTCTCATGAAAACTCATTACCAACAATGAAAATCCATTTGGAAGTTTTTCTATTTCCTTAAAGCCATGTTGCAGCAACCATTTCGTATCACTCATAAAATGGTTCTTTTTTGTACCTACAACAGTAACCAATCCATTTTTTTGTTGCTTTTTTGCATCTTCAATCACAAATTGGAGCAAATTATATCCATGCCCTTGACCTTTATACTGCCCTGAAACCCAAAAACAATTAATCATTAAATAATTAGGGGCAGTAACCGGAAGCCACGCATATTCAGCAGGAACATATTCTATAAAAACTTTGGCTCGTGCATCAAGCCGCCTAAAAACATAGCCATTAGCAAATTCCTTTTTTAGCCATTCCTTTTTGGACTCATATCCTTCCAAGCATTTTTTGTCAGAGAATGCGCAGCAGATATGTTCTTTATCTATATTATCCTCTGTTAGAGTTATATATTTAGGTAAACTATTTTCCATGCTTTTATTTATTTTATCGGTATGTAGATTTTTGTGATACTCTCTTTTTTATTTTCTTTTGAATAATTGATATACTCCTCAAAAGACATCCCATGACGAAGTGAATATTCTTGGCTTACGTTAATGATGTTATACCAGTCCTGCAAATCTGTATAATACCCCTGCAACGTATAGACCGCATATTTACCTTGTGGTAGCCGGATTGTACCAAATTCACAAGTAGGCATAATTTCCTTTTGTACCGATGCACAAGCATAGAAACGACATTGATTAGGGTTTGTCACATTAGGGTCGTCAAAACTTAACCCAATAAAACGTGTATCGGGCAGAAGTAAGTCATTGCTCTTTAAGAAATGTATCAATTTACTCCATACTGTTTCATAAGGTTCTTCCTCTCCGTACTTACCCCATATACGGATATATACTAAATTTAATCCCTCGAAATTGTAGACTTCAGAATGCAATTCGCACTCCTTTCCATCATGTTCGCACTCTTTTAATCGCATCCTTAATCTGCTGATATATGTTTTGGGAGAGATACCAAATTGTTTCTTAAATGCTTTGGAGAACGATTGCGGATTATCGTAGCCGACTAACCCAGCCAAATTCTGTAAACTCATGTCTTCAGTTTGCATATATAGTACAGCTCGTTCTACTCGTTGCCTCGCCACATAAGAGTATAATGGTTCATCCAAAGCAGAACTCATCATACGGAGCAATTGCCGTTGAGACATATTTACTATGTCGGCTATTACATTCAATTGCAATGGCTGATGCAGATTAAAATTTATGTAATCAATTACTTGATTGACTTTCTGTTTGTATATATTTTCAGTGCTACTTTTCATCTATAACGATATAATTTGCAAATATATAGAGTTCATACAAATGTATGATTGTCCAATCTCGCCAATTTTAGAAATCTTAGGTTACGGTTTTAGGAGGTTATGTCAAAACGTTGGCACAACCTCGTTTTTTTAAAGACATCTACGACGTAATGAGTTGGCTGGAAACTTTATAAGCATACCGATGCTTCAGAACAAAAAGCAGAATCACAATGATTGTCAAAGCCTCCGAGAGTGGCATTGCCAACCAGATTCCCGACACACCCAAGAACTTCGGCAACAAAATAAAACTCGGAATAAGGAAAACAAAGCCACGCAACAAAGCAAAAATCGTAGCTGGCTTTATTCTTTCAACACTCTGAAAATAACCTACCACAGCAATATTCACAATGAAAAAGACAAAGCCGCTTGCAAAATAGGGGAAACCGTGTATCGCTATCTTCGCCGCTTCACTGTCAAGACTGATGAAAAGGCCAACCAGCAGATAAGGATAAACAGTGAATGCCACCGTTGCAACCACACCGCAAACCACAGCCGTCAGCAACGCAATACGTTCCGCCGTCATCACTCTTTCCTTGTAGCCCAGTCCGAAATTATAGCTGATAATAGGCTGGGCAGATTGTGCAATAGCATTACCTACCATGAAAACAAAAGGAATATAATAGCACGCTATACCGAATGCCCCTACGCCATCGTCCCCCAGATAGGACATAAATACCTGGTTCCCGACGAACATAAGCACAGCAAGCGTTGCCTCTCCCAATAAGGCAGAAGAACCGATACGCCACTGGTAACCAATATTCCGCACGGAAAGCCGCAGGCTCTTGACACTCCATTTGAGTGGTTGTAAGCGCAAATGCCGAGCATAAAACAGTAGATAGACCATCGCCACCAGTCCGCCAACCATGATGCTGATGGAAGTGGCAAATGCCGCTCCCATGACCCCCCAGCCAAAAGGAAAGATAAACAGCCAGTCGAGCACCACATTGATTACAGCCGTAATCAGGCTGCACAACATAGCCAGCTTTGGAGAACCGTCCAGGCGGATGACAAACAGCGACACCGTTATCCATATCTGAAAGACCCATGACGGAACAAACCACAGCAGATAATCCGTCACCATAGGCAACAGATGTTCGGAAGAGCCGAGCATCCGGGCTGTTTCTGCCGGAAAAGCCATCATCAAAACAGAGGGTATCAAAGCTACAATCGTTACAAACAGTAATGCTTGTGTCACATTCAACCGAGCAGACTTGCTTTTGCCTCTCGACAATTGGATAGAAGCGACCACAGAACACCCGGCACCAACCATAAGCCCGATTCCCGTAAAAAGCATCAGTAAAGGGACACAGATATTTACGGCCGCAATCCCGTCGCTACCTACTCCATGCCCGACAAATATCCCATCAATCGCTGTTACGGCCGACATACTGAGCATACCCAGCAACGTAGGAACAAAATATTTCCGAAACAATGTAAACACATTCAGTGTACTCAAATCAATTGCATCTCTTTTCATGTTCAACTATATTTATAGGTTATTGTCTTGCCCAAAAGCAAAAAAATGCCGGATAAAATGATTGGTTTTACCCAGTCATCTTATCCGGCATTTTTACAGCCCTCCGATGAGGATTACAAAACTCTTTTGGTTTTCTAATTCGCGTGCAAAGGTGGGACTTCTTTTTCAAGTATCCAAATATTCATGATTTCTTTCACTGAAAAAGCAGCAAAACATGAACATTATCCACTACCATATCACTCTTTTGAAGGTAGACACACAGCCAATGAAAGACAGTCTATCAGTCTTTCATTGCTCTAACATAGGCTGTCAATACACTGAATAAATGATAGTTAGGCATGCGCACTATTGTGGTACGACTTCTCCACAAGCATGAAGAAGCCGTACCACAATAGTGAAGAAACTGCATCACAACCGTGCACAATAGTCATTAATAAGCTTTTAGTAGGAGAAAGAGCTGTTCTTTGCGGAAAGAAGACCAGCCATTTGCACAAGAAAAAACAGCATGCAAGCAAAGTTTGCCTACATACTTGCATGGCATCTGCTTACATACTGTAAAATGCGGTATAACAAACAATTAGAAAGCACCATGCAAGCATGTAAGCAAAATGTGTGGTAAACCTATTGTATCTCTTTTCATTTTGCGATGACTCCATAGTAAACCATGTTATCAATACGCTTCTGATAAATCTGGTTATTCTGCAGCAGATACCCCAAGGCCAAACACAAATCCACATCCCTGAACTTCGTCAGTTTCTGCAATTCAAAGATTGTACACTTCTTAAGATTGCACAAAATGGAATATACCATTTTCATATTATTGGTCGCCTTCTCAATACTCTTCATATTATTATCTTATTATTAGTTCCTTTCTTAAAATGATATCCTATATTATCTACTCAAATATAAGATAAAGACAGAGCAATGACAAACATTGCCCATTCTTTTCATTTCAGATAACATTCTTTGAACTACATATACCTAAAATCTGCAAAAAATATAGAACTTTATAAATATCAACACTTTATAGAAAGGTATATTCACATTATACTATATCCGGAAACGATTATGTTGGTATAATCAAGGTACTATTATATGCTTGCCTTCGGGAGTGACTACTACCGAGCCCATTTTGATGTAATGTTTCCCTTCCGGCGAAACTATTACCTTTGTTTCGCTACTCTTGTCGGAAGATTCTTTTTTCTCATTCATGAAACTCTTGTCCCGCGAAGTGGTAACCGGATAAGTATCCTCCAGATAGCTCTTCATTTCGTCCACTTTTCCGTCTTTGAACCACACCTTGACAGCCGACCACCCCGCAGGAGTATAAGCGCGGAATGTCCAAGCCTCTCCCTCCTTATTCAAATCTCTAAATGCAGGCTCTCCTAAAATGGTACACACCTCTTTAAAGCTCATACCACGTTCAATGCTGCTCAACTGCTTATAATCAAACCCGTAGCTTTCATAAATGCCACAGCCCATCACCAAGACAGCGAGTAACAAGCCTAAAACAACTGACATCTTTTTCATAATAGAAAGTTTTAGTATTTATCCATACAGCAAATGTAGTATGATAAAAACCTCCTTTTCCGTGATTCTCTCTATTTATACATAGGGATTTCCCTATCAGTTTATCTGTATCTTTACAACCTATAAAGAATATCATCCCAGCCCCGTTCCAATGAGCAATATCAAGTCGGAAGGGGCCACCACCGTATGGTTGGCAACCGGCAAAGACAGTCTTAAAACAAAGGTGCAGCCAATCCGAAAGCAGGTTTGTGCTTTCAGGAAGAAGGAAACAGCGTAGTGCTCACCGGTAAGGTGGAGATAAAGGCCCGGCAGCTCCCAATTATGTATTACTGAAATTCAAAGGACACCATGCCACCATTTGGATTGACGGACATTTTGTACGCAGAAATCTTTAAGAAGAGCATTCTGTTCCTCATCTGATGTCTTGCATGGGGGAATTAGAACTATAACCCCTTCGTTATCACCGGCAATCCGAAAGCTCCTTTCTGCAAAGTCAAGACTTTCGGTTTGTCTTTTCGTGCTTTGTTGTATGTGGCTGTGGAAACATGCAAGGTCTCTATCGCTCCATCCTCGAAAGCCACCTTTAAGTAATACTCCTTACGTACTCCGTCCGACACATAACGATGCTTGCCTACTTTACGTCTCTTTTCATGTTCTTTTATCAGCTTCTCAAGTACGGTGACCGTCACCTCCTTTGTCGAAGCAGGAGCCGCCATCTGATAATTTCCTACCAGAAAAAGCGAACAACTGATGACACCCACGCACACCACATGACACAATATATTCACTGCCTTTTGCTCCATCGTTGTCAGCCATATCCATTTTTTATATAGAGGAAGTGTAACGACTGCCACCACAAGTCCCACCCCTACGGGTATCCACACAGCAGCCAACGTATCTTCATAGATGTTATATCCGATGCAGCCCAAAGCTACGACCAGTACAAACATCAGAAAACGGAGTATTTTTATAAACAGTTCTTTCATTGCCGCGCTTATATTTTTGGCAAATATAAAAAGAAATATCGTTCGGTCGACTGTCAAGTCTGTTCAATCTACATGAACTAACTTGCTTGATAGAATGTTATAACTACAATAACTAAAACAGAAAATATCATGGAAAAGAGCTTAATTCATAGTAATGAACTGCATTTTATCAGTAAGAAACGCATTCATCAAGCAGTAGAGAAAATGGTTGAGTCATTGGATTTGGCTGCGGGTTCCACAACCGGCTTCAACATCTATGCAGTAGTGGAGAGCTATTTCACGGATTTGGAAAAACGAAAAGAAATCAATCAGCTGCTCAACCTGGAACAAGATGTCTGCGAAGAAATAGAGGCAGAATTAAGTTATAAATAAACTACGGAGTTACCGACTACTATTAAGTTACGGGCTACAAGTTGTCCTGCATTATCATACTGCAGGACAACTTGTAGCCCGTAACTTATAGTGGCTGATAGCTAATAAATTGAAACTTGTAGCCCACTCAGTCTTTCGCCTGATGCACCGTCAACTGCGGGAATGGGAAGTCGATACCTTCCTCGTTGAATACGGAGTAAATCTTCTTGTTCATATCAAAATAAACGCCCCAGTAGTCTCCGCTCTTCACCCAAACACGAATCACCACATTCACACTGCTGGCATCCAGGGCATGAAGAGCCACAAACGGCTCGGGAGTATTCAAGATACGGCTGTCTTCGGAGATGATACGACGCACGGTGCTCTCTACCTTGTCATAGTTCTCACCATATTCTACACCGATCACCCAATCTACACGACGCGTATCCTCACGGCTGTAATTAGTCACTGTACCACTGCTCAACGCACCGTTAGGTATATAGATTACCTTATTGTCGGCTGTGGTCAGAATCGTATGGAAGATTTGAATCTCACGTACCGTTCCGGACACTCCCTGGCTTTCAATCCAGTCGCCTACCTTGAAAGGACGGAACAACAGTACAATCAATCCACCCGCAAAGTTCTGCAAGTTTCCGGAAAGTGCCATACCGATAGCCACACCGGCAGATGCCAACAAAGCTGCAAATGAAGTAGTTTCCACTCCCAATTTGCCGATAACGGCAATAATCAGCAGAATGGTCAGCAAGATATTGACTAAACTTTTCACAAAGCTCTGGATACTGGCATCCACATGTCTTTTTGCCAATAACCTCGCCAGCATTTTCCTAAGAAAGGAAATCAAGAACCGTCCTACCACAAAGATGATGACAGCTCCAATAATACGTCCACCGGCACTTACGCCCCAATCTATCAATTGCTGAAGGAATATCTGCAGTTTGCTGAAACCATCGTCAGCAACTTGGGCAGCAAAGGCTGCCATGAATAAAGATGATAACATAACTATATTCTTTTTTTAAAATTAATGCTACAAAATTAACAAATAACTCTGAGTTTCGTTCACTTAACTTGCCACTTTCGACGAAAACTCCTACCTTTGCCCCGATTTCAACTAAGGGGTGCCCTAATACGACGGGCTGAGATCATACCCATTAACCTGATCCGGGTAATGCCGGCGGAGGGAAAAGAAGAAAAGTTCCCCTTTTCTGTATTCATCTAAACGAAACAATTGCAAATGAAGAGACATGCAATGGCGGTCTGCCTCCTGACGGCAGCACTGGGTGTCTGTGCGCAGGCACAAGAACAAGACAGCCTGCGGGTGATAAACCTGCAGGAAGTGGAAGTCATCTCCACACGTGCCACAAACAGCACACCGGTGGCATTCACCAATATAGGCAAAGAACAACTGAAAAAACAGAATTTCGGACAAGACCTGCCGTATCTGTTGAGTATGACACCCTCCGCCATTACTACCAGCGATGCCGGTGCCGGGGTGGGTTACACCACGCTGAGAGTCCGCGGAACAGACGGCACACGCATCAACGTCACCGCCAACGGTATTCCCATCAACGACGCGGAGAGTCACACGGTATTCTGGGTCAACCTGCCGGACTTCGCCTCCTCCGTCAAGGACATGCAGGTGCAACGCGGAGCTGGTACCTCAACGAACGGTGCAGGAGCTTTCGGTGCCAGCATCAACATGCAGACGGGTGATTTCTCCATGAAACCCTATGCAGAATTCAACGGTTCCTACGGCTCCTTCCATACGCACAAGGAGACGGTGAAAGTGGGAACGGGACTCATCAACAATCATTGGTCGTTCGATGCGCGGCTCTCCAACATCAGTACGGACGGGTATATAGACCGGGCATCTGTGGGACTGAACTCCTATTATCTGCAAGGAGGATACTACAATGACAATACCTCCGTCAAACTGATAACCTTTGCCGGCAAAGAGCGCACTTACCACGCATGGAACTATGCCAGCAAGGAGGAGATGGAACGTTACGGACGGCGTTACAATTCCTGCGGATTCATGTACGCCACCGACCGGGACGGCCATGTATACAGCAAAGAATATTATAAAGACGACAACGGCGAGAAGCATTACCTCACGGACGAAGGAGGTGCACTGCATTTCTATGACGACCAGACCGACAACTATACGCAGAAGAATTACCAGTTGCTGTTCAACCACAATTTCACCTCGCAATGGAATCTGAATATCGGCCTGCATTACACCAAAGGCGACGGGTACTACCAGGAATATAAAGGCGAACGCTCGTTGACAGAGTACGGCATGTCGCCTTTCGAATACAATGGCGGCAAGGTAGAAGTAAGCGACCTTATCCGCAAGAAGGCAATGGACAACTGGTTTGGCGGTGGAATCTTCTCCGTAAGCTACAAAGCCGACCGTCTGCATGCCTCGCTAGGCGGTGCACTGAATCGCTATGACGGCGACCACTTTGGAAAAGTGCTTTGGGTAAAGAACTATATCGGCGAACTGAACCCCGACCACGACTACTACCGCAACAACGCCACAAAGAATGACGGCAATATTTATCTGAAAGCCAATTATGAACTGGTAAGCGGCCTCAGCGCCTACCTCGACCTGCAATACCGCCACATCGACTACAAGATAAACGGACTGAACGACAAGTACAACTGGACTGCCACCACTCCGGGAATGCAGAAGCTGGACATCGACGAAGACTTCGACTTCTTCAACCCGAAAGCCGGACTGTCCTGGCAAATCGACCGCAACCACCGCCTATACGGTTCGTTCAGCGTAGCCCATAAAGAGCCTACGCGCAACAACTACACCGACGGCTACTTCACCGAACATCCCAAGGCTGAGCGCTTGTTCGACTACGAACTGGGATATACCTTCGCCAACTCATGGCTCCATGCGGGTGCCAACTTCTACTATATGGACTATAAAGACCAGCTGGTACTGACGGGAGAGCTGAACGAGATAGGCGAAGCCATGGCCAGCAACGTGCCCGACAGCTACCGTACGGGTATTGAACTGATGGCTGGCATCAAACTGGACTGCGGCTTGCAATGGGACATCAATGCCACACTCAGCAAGAACCGTGTGCAGAACTTTACCGAGACACTTTTTGAAAACGAGGAGGCAGGGTCGGAAGCATGGGTCATCGAACACGGAGATACCCCCATCGCATTCTCTCCCGACTTCATACTGAACAACCGCTTCGGCTATACGTTCAAGGGATTCGAAGCCTCGTTACAGTCACAATATATCAGCAAGCAATACATGAGTAACGCCAAGCAAGAGGAGTGCACGCTGGATGCTTATTTCGTAAGCAACCTGAATCTGTCCTATACCTTCAAGTTGCCTAAAGTAAAGTCGATAACCATAGGGTGCACTATCTATAATCTGTTCAATGAAGAATACGAGAATAACGGATACGCAGGCAGCGGATACTATCTCGACGATAACGGAGGAAAAGTCCGTTACAACTATGCCGGCTACGCTGCCCAGGCGGGAACGAATGTATTGGGACATATAGCAATCAATTTCTGATGGAACATATTCTTGAGATTATAGGCACTGTGGTCGGGATTCTCTATCTCTGGTTGGAGTACCGGGCAAGCATTTATCTTTGGATAGCGGGCATCATTATGCCTGCCGTCTATATTTTTGTCTACTATGATGCGGGGTTGTATGCAGATTTCGGCATCAACATCTATTATCTGGGTGCTGCCATCTACGGCTGGATGATGTGGAAGTACGGAGCATTTCTGCGCCGGACTATCTTGCGGCGGAAAGGTGCAGGACAGAAAGGAGAGGACACAAGAACAGAAGAACAAAAACTGGAACTTCCTATCACCCATATGCCGGCGCGCTACTTGCTGCCGCTTACCGCCGTATTCATCGCCGCTCTGCTTGGCATTGCCTGGATATTGATAAACTTCACGGACAGCAATGTGCCCTGGCTGGACTCCTTCACCACCGCACTGAGCATAGCCGGCATGTGGATGCTGGCACGGAAATATGTAGAGCAATGGTGGGCATGGATTGCGGTAGATGCCGTTAGCGCCGGACTGTACATCTACAAAGGACTTGATTTTACAGCCGGACTATATGCCCTTTACACAATTATAGCTATCTTTGGCTACTTCAAATGGAGGAAAATGATGAACAAGGATGAAGGATTAGAGATTAGGGATTAAGAAAGACATGAAAGACGAACTATCAACGAGCAACGAGCAATTATTAACTATTGATGCCGTAGTTTTGGCGAATGGGGAATATCCTGCAAGTCCCCTACCTTTAAAGATATTGGCGGAAGCGCCTTACGTGGTTTGTTGCGACGGCGGAGCGGACGAATACATCCGCCGGGGCCATACTCCCGACGTAATCATCGGCGACGGTGACTCCCTCAGTGATGAAAACCGCCGGAAGTTCGGACATATCCTACACCGTATCAGCGACCAGGAGACCAACGACCAGACTAAAGCCGTCAACTTCCTGCTGGCGAAAGGCAAACGCCGTATCGCCATCATCGGTGCCACGGGCAAACGTGAAGACCATACACTGGGAAATATCAGCCTGCTCATCGACTATCTCCGTGCCGGAGCCGATGTACGTACCTATACCGATTACGGCATCTTCATCCCCTGCCGGGGTACCCGCACCTTCCCAAGCCATCCCGGACAGCAAGTATCCATCATCAACTTCACTGCACACGGTCTGCATGGCAAAGGACTGGTCTATCCCCTCAGCGATTTCACCAACTGGTGGCAAGGCACACTCAACGAATGCACCAGTACAGAATTCACCATCGAGGCGGAAGGGGAATACCTGGTATTCGTCACTACTTCTTCGCTTCCGCCACTTCAACAAAGTACACGCTGATACAAATCATGGCAATGGCAGCGGCTTGCGTCCAACTGAAACGGTCTTGCCCCAAGGTGAGGGAAACAACGGTAGTCACCACCAGTATCAGATAGCTGTACATGGCTACAACCGTCGTCTTGAGATACTTCAAGCCCACCGGAACCAGAAAGTAACTGAGGTAAGTAGGGAAAACCAGCACAAACGCCAACACCGCCCACGGCACCCAGTGCCACTTCCCATGCAAGGCATCCGTAAGCAAGGGTGCATCCCAGCCTATAATGGACGACACAATCAATCCCGTTACTGCCGCACCGCCAAAGATGTACTTCATCATCGTCACTACCCCGACCTCTTCCAGCAGTTTCTTGCTCACAATCAGGTAAACGGCAAAGACCAGCGAGCTCACCATGCAGAGCATGTTGCCCGTAAACGCATCGTGCGCCAGGTCATCACTGCCTTGCGTAAGGATGCACAACAACGCACCGCCAAAACCCAGCGCTATGCCGATTATCTTCATCAGCGTAGCCTTTTCGTGCAGGAAAAAGACAGATATCAGAAAGACCCAAATGGGCTGCATGGAGTTGAAGATGGCACTGGAAACCGGAGTCGTCTTACTGATGCCCAGCAGATAGCAGAACATGAACCCGTAGAGTCCGAAAGCTCCCAGACAGAACAGCCCTATCCGCTGCCGCCTTGTGACCGGTGCCTCCTTTACAAACCAGCTTGTTATCCAAAATGCCACGGCAGCAAAGACACAACGCACCGTGACACCTGTCAATGCACCCAGCCACAAAGGGAGCAGAAATTTCAATCCATTCATATTCAACCCCGCCATGACGCGCGATGCAACCATACTGAGATTGGCTTCCAGTTTCTTATCTTTCATCAGCTTCGTATTTTTCCCCTCAAACAATTCATTACTTTGAAATGTTTTAAGGAAAAAGGAGATAACGTTATGGCAAAAGTTAAAGAAGAGCAATCGTCCCAGCAAACAAAGCAAGTCCTCGCATTCTCCACCCGGCTACGCCATGACCTTAAGAAAGCCTGCCGGCAACTGGATGAGGGAGAAGGACAAGAGGATGTCACAATCAGTAAGGAGGTGGAAGCATGGCTAAACAAATAATCTGGTCGCCACTTGCCAAAGAAGCTCTGAAGGACCTGCTGATTTCCTCGCAAGAAAGAGATGGCAACAAACGGTGTGGCGGGGCTCTGTACACCTTGTTCCAAAATGCATTGTACCGTGTCACGCTGAATCCGTTTATCGGACAGCCCACCGAAGCAGAGAACATACGGTACATCATTCCGCATCCCGACTATACGCTTCTTTACCGGCACAGTCTCCGGAAGATTGAAGTGCTTGTGCTATGGAACAACCATCATAAGTTGGGCAGCATGATAAACATCATCCGGGAAGAACCCGATACAGAATAAAGCAGCCAATCTTGTCAAGAGCAGATTTATGGAAGATTAACGGAACAGACGCATGATCGTCCGTTCATATAGCCGGAACAAACCATGTATCCGTCCCGAACATATCATCCGTTTATCCTCGACACACCATCTGTCAGCGCTGAACATATCATCCGAAAGCTCGGAGCTTTTCATCCGAAACATCCGGACTTTTCGTCAAAAACATCCGAGCTTTTCGTCAAAACCGCCGGGATTTTCCAAGCAAATGCCCACCATTCCGCTTGCTGAAGTGGAGGATTAAATCTGCAAAGCACTGGTTTAGGAGAGTAGACCCTAAGGTTTGGCAAATGAAGTGACGGAAGAACACAACAAAAAAGGAGAAGCGATGCCTCTCCTTTTATGCTAATTTAAAATTGAATCTGAACTAAGATTGCAGTTACAAAGATACAACATCCGAAAGGCAATGTCAAGTAATCCGGTGTTTTTCTTTACTGACGTCCCATTCTTTATACATGCATCAGATATTGCTTGAAGTCCGCAAAGTCCTTCGACATTGGCAGGCTCTTCTTCTCGCCGCGCATAAAGGCCTGAAGCTTGGCAGGTATTTCTACGGCTTCACCGATAATCTTCTCCACTGTATCCTTGAACTTCGCCGGATGGGCCGTTTCCAAGAATACGCCCGTTTCGCCGGGTTTCAGTCCTTCGGCCAGGGCCCGGAAGCCGCAGGCTCCGTGCGGGTCGAGCAGGTAATGGTCCTTCTTCCACACTTCCCGCATGGTTTCGGCAATCTGCTCGTCGGTATAAGTGGCACCGCTGATTTCGGCAGAGATGGCGGCATGGCTGCCTCCGTAAAGGTCGAGTACACGGGCAAAGTTACTCGGGTCGCCCACATCCATCGCGTTGGCAATGGTAGCGATGCTGGGACGCGGCGTATAAACACCTGTCTGCAAATATTGGAAGAAGATATCATTGCGGTTGTTGGAAGCGATAAAGCGTTCCACGGGCAGTCCCATACGCTTGCCGAAGAGGCCGGCAGTGATGTTACCGAAGTTACCGCTGGGTACACACACGACGGCATTGCCTCCCTTGCCGGCACGTTTCAGTTGAGCATAGGCATAAAAGTAATAGAATGCCTGCGGCAAGAAACGCGCCACGTTGATGGAATTGGCACTGGTCAGTTGCAGATGTTCGTTGAGCTCGCGGTCCATAAAAGCGGATTTAACCAAAGCCTGGCAATCGTCGAACGTACCATCGACCTCAATAGCCGTGATATTCTGCCCTAAGGTAGTGAACTGTTTCTCCTGGATTTCACTGACTTTTCCCTTCGGGTAGAGCACATAGACGTGTATGCCTTCCACACCGAGGAAACCATTGGCAACGGCACTGCCCGTATCACCGGAGGTAGCAACAAGCACATTGACTTGCTTCTTGCCCTCTTTCTTGATAAAGTATCCCAGCAAACGCGCCATGAAGCGACCGCCTACATCCTTAAAGGCAAGCGTCGGACCATGGAACAGCTCAAGCGAATAAATATTCTTTGTCACCCGGACCAGAGGGACATCGAAACTGAGTGTGTCATAAACAATCTGTTTCAGCGTATCGGCAGGAACATCCTCGCCAAAGAAAGCATCTGCCACGCGATAGGCTATCTCCTGAAAGCTGAGTGTATCGATGCTATCGTAAAACTCTTGTGGCAGAGTTTTGATTGTAAAGGGCATGAAAAGCCCCTTGTCTGCGGCAAGCCCCTTTACCACGGCCTCTTCAAGAGTGGCTTCGGGGGCTTGTTTGTTGGTGCTATAATATTTCATTGCGGTATTTTTTTATTCACCACAGAGTCTCACAGAATTCTCTATAAATAAAACCCCGTAAAACTCTGTGTTACTCTGTGGTGGAACTCATAAATTCATTAATAAACTCGTCTTCTTTCATCAGTCCGTAACTGCCTTCGCAGGCTGCCACTTCATCAAATGTCCGTACTTCGTCAGCCTCGATACCCGGATGCCAAATGAGGAACGGGATAGGTTCGGCCGTATGCGTACGGAGTTCGCAGGGAGTGGGATGGTCGGGCAATACGGAGATAGCAACGGGTTCCTCCCAATCCTTCACAGCCTCGTAGATAGGACCTACGGCACGGCTGTCCAGATTCTCAATCGTCATAATCTTCAAGGGGACATTTCCTTCGTGACCGGCCTCATCACTGGCCTCGATATGCAGGTAGACAAAATCATCCGTCCGCAATGCATCAAGGGCGGCAGCCACCTTATTCTCATAGTTGGTATCATAAAGCCCCGTCGCACCTTCTACGGTGATGCGCCGCAATCCGGCATAGTAGCCGATGCCGTTAATCAAATCCACGGCAGAAATCACAGCACCACGCTTCACCTGCGGGAACTTGTCTGAAAGGCGCTCCATCTGCGGACGATAACCGGGACTCCACGGCCAGATGCTATTGGCAGGGTCCTTACCCTCGGCCTTCCGCTTCATGTTGACCGGATGGTTTTCCAGCAACACTTGCGAACGGAGAATCAAATCATTAATCAAATCGGCAGTCTGCTTCGGAGTAAGCTCTGCACCGCCTTCGGGGACCGAAATATTCTCCGTACCCTCCATCGGCTTCACCATCAACGGACGGAAAGGCCTCAAAGGGACATCGTGGGGCGGCGTACAGTCAATGCGCTTGTCCCCTCCTTTTATTACCAGCAGATGGCGGTATTGCACGCCCGTATGGAAATGCACGCGGTCATTACCCAAATGCTCCTGAAGGTATTTTACCAACACATCCGCTTCCTCTGTAGTAATGTGCCCGGCAGAATGATTCTTGATATTGTCTCCCTCGATACAGATAATGTTGCAGCGCATCGCCATCTCACCCGGCTGCAAGTCCACACCGATACTCGCCGCCTCCAATGGACCGCGGCCTTCGTACACCTTCGGCAGGTTATAGCCCAGAACGGACATATTCGCCACCTCACTGCCGGGATGAAATCCCTCGGCCACCGTCACCAGCCTTCCCACACGTCCCATGCGTGCCAGCTTGTCCATATAGGGAGTTGCAGCCGCCTGCAGCAAGGTTTTGCCTCCCAGAGCCTTCACGGGCCAGTCGGCCATACCATCACCCAATATAATGATGTGTTTCATCTTTCTATATTACGATTTAGATTAAACGTTTGCAATGCTCATAATATCCGCAAATACCCCCGCAGCCGTTACACCCGCACCGGCTCCGTAGCCTTGTATCATCATCGGATATTCCTTATAGCGTGCCGTGGTCAGCAGGATGATGTTATTGCTGCCTTCCAGCCCGTAGAACGGATGGTTGGCGCCGACTTCCTGCAAACCGACAGATGCTTTGCCATTTTCCAGTTTGGCTACGAAACGCCAATGCTTGTTCTCGGCTTCCAACACCTTGCGGCGGGCTTCGAAATCGGCATCGAGGCTCGGCACTTTCTTCCAGAAGTCATCCAGGGAGCCTTCAAAGAAGTCATCGGGCACAAAGAGGTTCTTCTCAACATCGCTCTGTTCCAAACAGTAACCGGCCTCGCGTGCCAGAATCACCAGTTTGCGGATAACATCCTTTCCGCTGAGGTCGATACGCGGATCGGGCTCGGAGTAACGTTCCTCCTGCGCCATCTTAATGGTCTTGCTGAAAGGAATGTCGGCACTGATTTTATTGAAGATATAGTTCAACGTACCGCTCAGCACGGCTTCAATCTTCAATATCTTATCACCGCTATGGATAAGGTCGTTAATGGTATTGATGATGGGGAGTCCGGCGCCTACATTGGTTTCAAACAAGTACTTCACACCGCGTTGGCGGGCAATCTGTTTCAGTTCACGGTAGTTCTCGTATTCGGAAGAAGCAGCAATCTTGTTAGCAGCCACTACCGAAACATTGTGCAGCAGCAAGTCCTTGTAAAGGGAAGCCACGCCTGCACTTGCCGTACAGTCCACAAAGACAGAGTTAAAGATGTTCATACCGATAATCTCATTACGCAGCGTTTCCAGAGAGCTGTCCTTTCCCTTCTCCTGCAGTTCTTCACGAAAACGTCCCAAATCGAAACCTTCGCGGCTGAACATGGCTTTGTTTGCATCGGCAATGCCCACTACATTCAGCTGCAGGCCGTTCTCCTGCATCAGCTTCTGGCGCTGGCTGTGAATTTGCTCTATCAAGCTGCCGCCTACGGTTCCTATGCCGCAGATAAAAAGATTCAGTACCTGATATTCCGACAAGAAGAAAGAATCATGGATGACATTCAGCGATTTGCGCAATGATTTGCTGTCCACTACAAACGAGATGTTGGTTTCCGAAGCACCCTGCGCACAAGCAATCACATTGATACCGTTACGCCCCAACGTACCGAACAGCTTTCCGGCAATACCCGGCGTATGCTTCATGTTCTCGCCTACGATGGCCACGGTAGCCAGGTTCTTTTCTGCCTGAATAGGAGAAATTTCTCCCATCTCTATTTCTTTGGCAAACTCCTCGTTCAGCACCTCGCAAGCCAGATCAGCATCCGCATTGCGCACACCGATAGACGTTGAATTCTCCGAAGAAGCCTGGGACACAAGGAACACACTGATGCCATTCTTTGCCAGCGCCTTGAAGATACGGTAGTTCACACCGATGACACCTACCATACCAAGGCCTTGCACTGTAATTAGGCTCGTATCATTGATGGATGAAATACCCTTGATGGCCTTGCTTTGCGGGTCGGAAACCTCTCGCTTGATGACAGTTCCCACACCCTCCGGATTGAAGGTATTCTTCACCAGAATGGGGATATTCTTGTGGCAAACCGGATAGATTGTAGGCGGATAGACCACTTTCGCACCGAAGTTACAAAGCTCCGTAGCTTCCACATAGCTCAATTCATTGATAGTGTATGCCCTGGAAATCACACGCGGGTCAGCTGTCATGAATCCGTCTACATCCGTCCAGATTTCCAGACTGTCGGCATCCAGTGCAGCAGCAATGATTGCCGCCGTATAGTCAGAGCCACCTCTACCCAGGTTCGTTACCTCTCCCGTCATTTTGTCTGTGGAGATAAAACCCGGAACCAATACGCGTTTGGGCAGGCTACTGAATGTCTCGCGCACCAACGAATTTGTCAGCTCCGTATCCAGCACATGCTTGGAATGCTTCTTTTCCGTCTTGATAAACTTGCGTGAGTCAAACCACTCCGCTCCCGTCAACTGGGCAACGATGATAGATGAAAGACGTTCGCCATAGCTCACAATCGTATCGGACGTCTTCTGCGAAAGGTCCTTTATCAGATAAATGCCCTGAAAGATGTCCTTCAGCTCGTTGAGCAGCTCACCAATCTGGCGTTGCAAGGCAACCTGCGCCTCGCCTGCCGGAATCACTTCCTTAATCATTTCCACATGACGATAGACAATCTCCCGGAACTCATTCTCGTAAGAAGCATCACCGGCTGCCGCCATTCTAGAGGTGTTTATCAACTTGTCCGTGATGCCGCCCAATGCGGACACCACCACGATAACCGGTTCATCGACTGCTTCTACAATTCTCTTGACGCTCAAAATACTGTTCACGGAACCTACGGACGTTCCGCCGAATTTCATTACTTTCATTTCTCTTTATATTGTTGAGATGGTTGATACAATGTGTCGGAAACAAGCTGCTACGGCTTGCATTGACTTTAATTAAATGGAAAAACTGCTTGAAAATGGTGTAACACGTAGAAACACAAAATACTATCCCTAACCCCTAAGGGTCATGGTCCACATGGATGTGACTGTATGTTGATAGTACTTGTTCATAGTCTCTTGTTTCTATCATTTATGATAAGTGTTGCAAAAGTAACAATAAAAACATTCAATCTATCACTTTTTGCGACTTTTTTGCGATAAAAATGCAGAAAGCCTCTAAAAAGGCAAGAAATATGCACAACTTACGGCTTACACTTTCACACTTTCCATACCTTTTTTCTGTATATCCGTTTATTCTTTTCTAACATTTTGCTATCACTCTCAATATATATCATTATATTTGCATGGAAAACATGAAAGAAAAGTGCGCATGAACCCAGAAAATACTTCCGTTTTGCTAATATACACCGGTGGAACTATCGGAATGATAGAGAATGCAGAAACCGGCGCCCTGGAAAGCTTCAACTTCGAGCAGTTGCAGAAACATGTTCCCGAACTTCAGAGATTTGCGTTCCGTATCGACACTTATCAATTCGACCCGCCCATGGATTCCTCGGACATGGACCCCGATGCCTGGCGCAAACTGGTACGCATCATCAGCAACAACTACAACCAATATACAGGCTTCGTCATCCTGCATGGCACAGACACCATGGCCTACACAGCTTCTGCACTCAGCTTCATGCTTGAAGGGCTGAACAAGCCCGTCATCCTAACCGGCTCGCAACTGCCCATTGGCGTGCTCCGCACAGACGGCAAGGAAAACCTGCTGACCAGCATCGAAATAGCCACCGACCGCCACTCCAACGGACAGCCCATCGTACCCGAAGTCTGCATCTTCTTCGAAAACCACCTGATGCGCGGCAACCGTACCACCAAAATGAACGCGGAGAACTTCAATGCTTTCCGTTCCTTCAATTATCCGGTACTCGCTTCCGCCGGTATACATATTAAATATAATAATGTGCAAATTCATACGCACGGCACTCCCCACGAACTGGAGCCTCATTATCTGCTTGATACCAACATCGCCATACTGAAGCTTTTTCCAGGTATTCAGGAAAATGTCGTGGCAGCCATACTTGCCACTAAAGGACTGAAGGCCGTAGTCCTCGAAACCTACGGTTCCGGCAACGCTCCCCGAAAGGAATGGTTTCTACGCCACCTGCATGATGCCTGCGAACAAGGCATCATCATTGTCAACGTCACCCAATGCAGTGCCGGCACTGTTGAAATGGAGCGCTATGAAACCGGTTACCAACTGATGCAGGCAGGAGTTGTCTGCGGATATGACAGCACAACGGAATCTGCCGTAACCAAGCTGATGTTCCTTCTGGGGCACGATTATCCACCTGCCGAAATACGCGAACTGATGGGACGACCGCTGGCAGGGGAAATTACCGTGTGAAGCACAACTATCACTGCACCGGGGTCAATTCTCCCGTCACAGAATCTATTATGAAACCGCTGACATTGATATCATTCGGTATCAGCGGATGATTGATAATAGCTTCCACCGTACCCTTTACCGATTTCTCCGTATCTTCGAATCCATACAGCCAAGACTCGAAATCCACTCCGCAGAAACGAATCATATCAATCGTCTCCTGCTTGATGCCCCGGGCCTTCATATGCTCTATCATCTGGGCGCTGCTCATGTGGCACGCACCGCAATCGGAGTGGGCAATAACCATCACTTCCGTCACGCCCAACTCGTAAATGGCCACCATCAGGCTACGAATGACACTACCGAACGGATGTGAAATGATTCCACCCGCATTCTTTATCATCTTCACATCGCCGTTCTTGATGCCCAAGGCTGCCGGCAGTAAAGCGGTCAAACGGGTATCCATACAAGAGAGGATGGCAATCTTCTTATCCGGGTATTTATTCGTGATGTATTTCTCATACCCCTTCTCGGCTACAAAACGCTTGTTGTATGCAAGAATATCTTCTATCATGGCTTTTATAACATGTTATTGTTTTCTACTCACAAAAATAAAAAAACTCTATGGGAGTCTGCAAGCCCTGCATCGAAAAATTGTACCTTTGGGCAATCATTTTAGAAGAGAATGCACAACTATGGCTAAAGAGAAGACGGTTTATGTATGCAGCAACTGCGGACAAGACTCTCCCAAATGGGTAGGCAAGTGTCCGTCGTGCGGAATGTGGAACACGTATGTGGAAGAGGTGGTACGGAAAGAAGTGGTGAACAAACGTCCCGTATCGGGTATAGAGACCGCCAAAGCCAAACCCGTAACCCTCCATGAAATTGTAGCCGATGACGAACCGCGCATCGATCTCCATGATGCCGAACTGAACCGGGTACTGGGTGGCGGTCTGGTACAAGGTTCTCTTGTATTAATTGGCGGCGAACCGGGTATCGGGAAATCCACCCTGGTGCTACAAACCGTACTCCGTATACCGGAGAAACGTATCCTCTACGTCTCCGGCGAAGAAAGTACCCGTCAGTTGAAACTGCGTGCCGACCGTTTGACAAGTGCTTCCAGTGATTGCCTCATCGTGTGCGAAACTTCCCTGGAACAGATTTACGTCCATATCAAGAACATCCGCCCGGACATCGTCATCATCGACTCCATACAGACGATTTCTACCGAAACCCTTGAATCGTCGCCGGGGAGTATTGCCCAGGTACGGGAATGTTCCGCCTCCATCCTGCGCTTTGCCAAGGAAACGCATACGGCGGTCATCCTTATCGGGCATATCAATAAGGAAGGAAGCATAGCCGGCCCCAAGGTACTGGAACATATCGTGGATACCGTACTCCAGTTCGAGGGCGACCAGCACTACATGTACCGCATCCTGCGCAGCATCAAGAACCGCTTCGGAAGCACTGCCGAACTGGGTATTTACGAAATGCGGCAAGATGGATTACGGCAGGTGAGCAACCCATCCGAACTGCTGCTGAGCCAAGACCATGAAGGTATGAGCGGCATAGCCATCGCCTCCGCGATAGAAGGCATCAGACCGTTCCCCATCGAGACGCAGGCATTGGTCAGCAGTGCCGTATATGGTAACCCACAACGCTCTGCCACAGGGTTCGACATCCGCCGCATGAATATGCTGCTGGCCGTATTGGAAAAACGTGTAGGCTTCAAACTGGCACAGAAAGATGTATTTCTCAATATTGCCGGCGGATTGAAAGTGAACGACCCGGCAATAGACCTTGCCGTCATCAGCGCCATCCTCTCCAGCAACATGGACACGGCCATAGAGCCAGAGGTGTGCATGGCAGGAGAAATAGGTCTGTCGGGAGAGATACGCCCGGTAAACCGCATTGAGCAGCGCATCGGAGAAGCAGAGAAACTTGGCTTCAAGCGTTTTATACTTCCCAAGTATAATATGCAGGGACTCAATACCCAAAAGATAAAAATAGAATTAATACCGGTACGGAAGGTAGAAGAGGCATTCCGTGCCTTATTCGGATAATCGTTATGATACAAGAATACCAACTACGCGTATTGCCCGAAGTAGCGGCAAACGAGCAACGCCTGAAAGAGTACTTAATACACGAAAAAGGACTGAATGCACGGGAGATAACCGCAGCGCGTATCTTGAAGCGCAGTATCGATGCCCGCCAACGGACAATCTATATCAACCTCAACGTACGGGCATATCTGAACGAAATGCCGAAAGAGGACGAATATCAACATACCTTATATAATAATGTAGAAGGAAAGCCCCAAGTAGTAGTGGTAGGCGCCGGTCCCGGAGGACTCTTCGCCGCCCTGCGACTGATAGAGCTCGGTCTGCGCCCCGTCATTGTGGAGCGTGGAAAGGACGTACGGGAACGCAAGAAAGACTTGGCGCAAATCAGCCGCCAGCAACTCGTCAACCCGGAGTCCAATTACAGCTTCGGAGAGGGAGGTGCCGGAGCCTACTCGGATGGCAAGCTGTACACACGCAGCAAAAAGCGCGGCAATGTAGACAAGATTCTGAATGTCTTCTGTCAACATGGAGCCTCCACTTCCATACTGGTAGATGCACATCCGCACATAGGTACGGACAAACTGCCGCGTGTTATTGAAAACATGCGGAACACTATCATCCAGTGCGGTGGCGAAGTCCACTTTGAAACACGCATGGACGCCCTACTCATAGAGAAGGATGAAATCAAAGGCATTGAAACAAATACCGGCAAGACTTTCCTTGGCCCGGTGATACTTGCCACCGGTCACTCTGCCCGGGACGTATACCGCTGGCTTGCCGCCAACAATGTAGAGATTGAAGCTAAAGGCATTGCCGTAGGCGTACGACTGGAACACCCCGCCACCTTGATAGACCAAATACAATATCACAACCGGAACGGACGGGGAAAATATCTGCCTGCCGCCGAATATAGCTTTGTAAACCAGGTGGACGGACGAGGAGTATATAGCTTTTGCATGTGTCCCGGCGGCTTCGTTGTGCCCGCCGCCAGCGGTCCCGAGCAGATTGTAGTCAACGGGATGAGTCCCAGCAACCGCGGTTCCCGTTGGAGCAATTCGGGAATGGTGGTAGAGCTACGCCCGGAAGACTTGGAGCAATTTACTATTGACAATTTACAATTTACAATTGCTATGCAGCACGACAGCGCAGCCAATTGTCAATTGTCAACTGCCAATTCTCCATTGAGTATGATGCATTTTCAAGAGTATCTAGAGTACCTCTGCTGGCAACAAGGCAATATGAAGCAGACAGCACCGGCACAGAGAATGGTGGACTTCACCAAGAAGAAACTAAGCTACGACCTGCCGGAAACCTCATACGCACCAGGCTTGGTATCCTCACCTCTCCACTTCTGGATGCCCTCTTTCATTGCAGAACGCCTGAGCAAAGGTTTCCAGCTATTCGGGAAATACAGCCGGGGGTTATTGACGAACGAGGCGACAATGATTGGAGTGGAAACCCGCACATCGGCACCGGTACGCATAACAAGAGACAAGGAAACACTGCAACATGTACGTATAAAAGGATTGTTCCCTTGCGGAGAAGGCGCCGGATATGCCGGAGGCATCGTTTCTGCCGGGATTGACGGCGAACGGTGTGCAGAAGCTGCAAAGGCATTCCTTGGTTAAGCTGCAATATTGACATTTAAATTTTGAAATCTCACTTTTTCTCGTTTAATTTGTAAACTATTATCACACGCATGTTGTTATATTGTATTTATAGATAAATATTTATATGAGATTCATCATAAACATTGTATGCTTTCTATTCCTTTTACCCCTCATTGCCACGGCGCAAACTTATAAATACATAGGAGTAGAAAACGGATTGAGTAACCGCAGAATCTTCGACATTCAAAAGGATTCGATAGGTTACATGTGGTTCCTCACCAACGAAGGCATAGACCGGTACAATGGAAAAGACATCAAACATTATAAATTAATAGGAGAAAACAAAGAATCGAGTTCCCCCATCCATCTCGGCTGGTTGTATTTTGAAGAGAAGGGGAAGTTATGGGTCATAGGTAAAGCCGGCCGCATTTTTCAATACAACCAAGAACACGATGTGTTCAATAAAGTATATAAACTGCCCAAGACACCGGTCAATATCAGCTACGGCTATATGGACCACAATCATAGGATTTGGCTGTGCAGCAGATACAGTATCGCTCTTTACGACACACAAACCGGAGAGACCCATCAAATGCCCAATGAACTGAAAAGTAGCATTACAAGTATCGAACAAGTGGACAACGACCACTTCTTCATGGCCACCAACAAGGGAGTGCGATACGTCAAACTCGAAAACGAAGCATTGCAGATTGTCCCTCTTGAACCTCTTGACAAAATCCAGGCACAAATCAGTGCACTCCATTTCCATCAAGAATCACAAAGACTTTTCATCGGTACTTTTGAAAAAGGAGTTTTTGCCTACGACATACGGCAACAACGGATTATACACTCCAATACGGATTTGAGCGATGTAAACATTGCCCGAATCAGACCTCTGAACCGGACAGAGCTATTGATAGCGACAGAAGGTATGGGCATACACAAAATCAATGTGAACTCGTGCATCTCGGAACCGTACATCACCTCCAGCTACAAAAGTTACAATGAGATGAACAGCAATAACATCAATGACATTTATATTGATGAAGAAAAGCGGATATGGATAGCCAACTACCCGGAAGGGATTACCATTATAGACAACCGGTACAAAAACTATAACTGGATAAAGCATTCCATCGGAAACAGACAATCGCTGGTCAACGATCAGGTACACTCTGTCATTGAAGACAGTGACGGAGACCTATGGTTCGGAACAAGCAACGGAATCAGCCTTTATCAATCGAAAACCGGGCAGTGGCACTCATTCCTAAGTTCCTTCGACCATCAACTGAAAGACAAGAACCACATATTCATTACGCTATGCGAGGTATCACCCGGCATTATTTGGGCAGGAGGATATACTTCGGGAGTATACAAAATAAATAAAAGGACACTCTCGGTAGAATATTTCTCCCCTTACCTGCTCAGTCCGGATAACATACGTCCTGACAAGTATATCCGAGACATTGTTAAAGACTCCAAAGGATATATCTGGTCCGGAGGATTCTATAATCTGAAATGCTTCGATTTGTCTCTGAATTCTGTCCGTCTGTATCCCGGAATAAATTCCGTCACCGCCATTACAGAAAAGGACGACGGACACATGTGGATTGGGACAAGTGCCGGACTGTATCTGCTGGACAAAGAGTCGGGTAGATTCCAATATGTCGCCTTGCAGGAAGAGACGACCTACATCAACACACTTTACCAAGCGGAAGACCTCTCTCTATATATAGGAACAAACGGCTCCGGAGTGGTTGTCTACAACGCAAAGGACAATACGTTCAAGCATTATCACAAGGACAATTGTGCCTTGATTTCAAACAACATCTACACCATACTCCCCGAGTCGGACGGGCATATCCTGATGAGTACCGAAAACGGAATCAGCTGTTTCCACCCTACGGAGAAGACATTCCACAACTGGACCAAAGAGCAAGGGCTGATGTCCTCCTGCTTCAGTGCCTCTTCCGGAACGTTACGCAAGAACAAGGGTTTTGTCTTTGGCAGCACAGACGGAGCCATCGAATTCCCCGAAGGGACAAAGTTGCCGGACTATGTCTACTCTCCTATGATACTCAGCGATTTTCAGATACTCTATCAGACTGTCGTTCCCGGCAGTACGAATTCCCCCTTGAAGGAAAATATCAACCAGACAGACCGGTTAAAGCTGAAATACAACCAGAACACTTTTTCCCTCAGCATTTCATCCATCAATTATGACGCGCCGGACAATGTCACTTTCTACTGGAAGCTGGAAGGCTTTTACGATGACTGGAACCGCCTGGGTGAAGAAGGGCATCTCCGCTTCACCAACCTTGCCTCGGGCGATTACAAACTTTACATACGGGCGGTATCCAAGGAAGAGCCTTATCTTTATTTTGAAGAGCGAAGCATCGACATCAGCATTGCGCGCCCCGTCTGGTTCAGTTTTTGGGCCATAGCCTGCTATGTCCTGCTGACAGTACTGATGTCCGTTGTCGGTTTCCGTGTCATGGCACTGAGAAAACAGAAAAAGATATCCGATGAGAAAACCCGTTTCTTTATCAATACAGCGCATGATATCCGTACTCCGCTGACACTGATAAAGGCACCTTTGGAAGAAATGCTTGAAAACAAGACACTGAACGAAGCCGAGACCAACAATATGCACATGGCACTGAGAAATGTCAACTCCCTCCTGCGCATGACTACCAATCTGATAAACTTTGAACGGGCAGAAGTATATTCCCCTCATCTGTACATAGCAGAATATGAACTGAATACTTACATCAAGGAGATATACAACAATTTCCAGACCTATGCCACCATAAAACATATCACTTTCAGATACGAAAGCAATTTCAGCTACATGAATGTATGGTTCGACAAAGAAAAGATGGACTCTATCCTGGAAAATGTCATATCCAATGCTCTGAAGTATACTCCCAAAAATGGCGATATACTCATTTCTGTTTATGACATGAAAAGTTCCTGGAGACTGGAAGTCAAAGATAATGGAATAGGAATTCCCGCCAAAGAACAAAGAAAACTGTTCAAGATGCACTTCCGTGGAACAAATGCCATCAACTCCAAAATAACGGGAAGCGGTATCGGTCTGATGCTGGTGCGGAAGCTGGTAAGCCTGCACAATGGAAAAATATACATTGAGAGCACCGAATGCCAAGGCAGTACTGTCAGAATCATCCTTCCCAAAGAGAAAGAACAGTTCAAGAACTTCACTCTGTCCGTTAAGGATAAGAAGACCTTCTATGAACCGGATGTCCCCACCGTTCCTTTGAAACTTGCCGGAGAACTCCGGACTGAAGACAATGACAAACTGCATCGCATCTTGATTGTAGAAGACAATGACGAGCTGCGCAACTACCTCTTTCAGTCCTTCTCCAAGATTTACAATGTACAAGTATGCAACAACGGCAAGGAAGCGCTGACCATTGTAAAACAATTCTGGCCGGAACTGATTCTTTCCGACATCATGATGCCGGAAATGCGAGGCGACGAATTATGCATCGCCATCAAGAACGATATTGAAACATCCCACATCCCGGTAGTACTGCTGACGGCACTGGGAGATGAAAAGAACATTCTCGAAGGACTCCATATCGGTGCGGACGAATATATTGTAAAACCTTTCAGCATAAACATACTGAAAGCCAGCATTGCCAATCTGCTTGCCAACCGCGCATTGCTGCGCAAGAGATATGCGAATTTGGAAATCAATACAGAAGAAGAGCCCTCCACAACTACCACTTGCTCCAACAGTCTCGACTGGAAATTCATGTCGAATGTAAAGAGACATATCGAGGAGAACATGGATAATCCCGATTTCACAGTGGACGTATTGTGCTCGCTCCTGAATATGAGCCGTACCAGTTTCTACAGTAAACTGAAAGCGCTGACCGGCCAGGCACCGGCAGATTTCGTACGGAATATCCGTTTGAAACATGCTGCCGAGCTGTTGAAAGAAGGGAAATATTCCGTGACTGAAGTAGCAGAAAGAACCGGTTTCTGCGATGGGAAATACTTCCGGGAAGTCTTTAAGAAATATTTCAATGTCAGCCCCAGCCAATATGCGAAAGGAGACACTCCCCGTTCCCCAAAAGGAGAGGGAGAATAGTTCTGCATAGGAGAATTTTTCATTTTGCAGCCCCGCACAGACAAACCCTAAAAAATAATCCGTATTTTTGCAGAAACAAAAAAACGAGAATGACTCCTGAAATAGCAATCGTCGACTCCAACACCCTCTCCTGTCTGGGACTGCAGAACTTGCTGGAGGAAATCATCCCGACAGCCATCATCCGCTCTTTCCGTTCCTTTGGCGAACTGATGGATGATACGCCTGACATGTATGTGCATTATTTCATCTCTTCACAGATTTACTTCGAGCATACCGCTTTCTTTCTGGAGCGCAAGCCCAAAACCATTGTGCTGGTCAATGGTGAAACCGTCCCCCAACTGTCGGGCATGCCGACGCTAAACATCTATCAGGACGAACAAAATCTGGCAAAAAACATTCTGCAGCTGCGCCAATACGGAAACCAATACAGACAAAACCACGGAAAGCCGGCACCCGCCAGACACTCGGATATGGCAATAAATACAGCCGCCGGGCACGACCTTTCCGCCCGCGAAATAGAAGTGCTGGTGCTGATTACCAAAGGTCTCATCAACAAGGAGATTGCCGACAAACTGAACATCAGCCTGACCACCGTCATCTCACACCGCAAGAATATCACCGAGAAGCTGGGTATCAAGTCCGTGTCCGGGCTGACTATCTATGCCGTGATGCACGGATATGTGGAAGCGGACAGAATATAATCCTACAACCGGATACATCAGAAGCGAAGTCTTTTCAGAAAAACTTCGCCCCAATTAGTGTGCTAATGTGCTAACATCTAATCGTTCCTCCGTGGGGTAAAAATCGTTCCACCATGGTGGAACGATTTTTACCCCACGGAGGAACGATATTTTCCGCATGATGGAACGATTTAAGATTAGCACTCCAGGAACGAAATCCTAATAAATGAGGATTGTCCCTTCCGCAAGAATCCCTTTACTTTGCAGGCGCTAAAAAACCAGTTTATGAATAGATATAGAATTTTGACCGGTATCTTCTGCCTCCTGGCAACCGGCAACGTACTTGCCGAAGAGGCAGACACCTTGAAAGTGGTGGATGTAGAGGAAATAACCGTCATTGCCGCCCCCAAAGAAAACCGGAAACTGCGCGAGCAGCCCGCCGCCGTCACCCTGCTTTCGCAGCAGGACATGCAGAACGCACAGGTGAACTCCATCAAGAATCTGACATCCGTAGTGCCCAATATGTTTATCCCCGACTACGGCTCGCGACTGACTTCGGCAGTCTATATCCGCGGCATCGGCTCGCGCATCAACACTCCCTCCGTAGGACTTTATGTAGACAATATACCTTATATAGACAAGTCAGCCTTCGACTTCAGCTATGCCGACGTAGAGCGCATCGACGTGCTACGCGGTCCGCAGGGCACGCTCTACGGGCGCAATGCCATGGGCGGATTGATTAAGGTGCACACCAAATCGCCCTTCTCCTACCAGGGGACGGACTTCCGCATGGGGGCAGGTACGTACAATGCCTATAATACCTCGCTGACCCACTATCACCGCCTTTCGGAACGGTTCGCCTTTTCCACCGGAGGTTTTTACGATTATCAAGGAGGATTCTTCCGCAACACGGTGAGGGACGAGAAAGCGGACAAGGGGCAATCGGCAGGTGGACGCATCCGCGCCATCTACCTCCCCTCGGACAACTGGAAGGTGGACCTAAACATCAACTACGAATACAGCGACCAGGGTGGCTACCCGTATTTCTACCAAGGCAGCCTGGCCCCCGAAGCACAGAGCGAGCCGCTGAAGCCCTACATCGGAAAAATCTCCAATAACGCCCGTAGCAACTACTACCGCAACCTGCTGAACACGGGTCTGAACCTGGAATACCAGGCACAGCACTTCACGTTGAGCATGGTCACCGGCTACCAGTTTCTAAAGGACTGCATGGACATAGACCAAGACTTCACCGCCAACGACATCTATACCCTGCAACAGAAACAACGCTCCCACGCACTGAGCGAGGAAATCATCTTGAAGAGTAAAAGCGGCAGCCACTGGCAATGGACCACCGGCGCCTTCGGCTTCTACCAATGGCTGAATACGGAAGCTCCCGTCACTTTCAGGGAAGCCGGAATGGGGATGCTGAACCAGATGTTGGGCAGTGTCATCCCATCGCAAATACAAGTAGAGATGGGACCGTCCATGAGCATGAATATCCTGCCCTCACTGGGCATCAGCAGCCGGACCATGCCCATCGGGGGCAGTTTCGACACTCCGCTGCTGAATGGGGCACTCTTTCATCAATCCACCTTCAGAGATTTATTCGGGCTGAAAGGAGTGTCGTTCACTGCCGGGTTACGCCTGGATTATGAGCGTATGAAGATGGATTACAACTCCGGCACCAGCCTGGACTACAAGGTGGGCATCAAGGGAGAAATGAAGCGGGGCGACGTCGTCATCCGCGAAATAGAGATGATGCCGGAGACGGCGCTGACCGTAGAGTCGCGCTACCAAGGAAACATTGATAAGGATTATCTTCAGCTGTTGCCCAAGTTTGCTTTGCAGTATGACTTTGCGCGAAACAGAGGAAATGTTTACGCTACGGTCAGCAAAGGTTACCGTTCGGGAGGCTACAACGTGCAGATGTTCTCCGACTTGCTGCAATCCAGTTTGAAGAATGACATGATGCGACAAAGCAAAGAGGCGATTATGCCCAACGTGCCGGATGCCTACAAAGAGCTGGTGGGCAAATACTTCCCCGATGCGGGAGAGAATCCGGATGCAAAATCCGCCACCGTCTACAAGCCCGAACAGACCTGGAACTACGAAATAGGAACACACTTGAATCTGCTGGACGGACGTCTGCATGCCGACGCCGCCATCTTCTGGCTGGAAACCCGCGACCAGCAGATTTCACGCTTCGCCCCAAGCGGACTGGGACGCGAAACGGCAAATGCCGGCAAAAGCCGCAGCCAGGGGGCAGAGGTTGCCTTGACGGCTGCCGTTGCTACGGACTTCACGCTGAATGCAAGTTATGGTTATACCTATGCCACCTTTAAGGATTACATCACCAACGAGAAAGTGAATGGGGAGCTTCAGGAAATCAGCTACAACGGCAAGTACGTACCCTTTGTTCCCAAGCATACCATGAACGTGGGCGGTCAGTACATCTTCCGCATCCGTCCGGGGCACTGGCTGGACCGCATCCAGCTGAACGCCAACTACACCGGTGCCGGACGCATCTACTGGACCGAGAAGAATACCGTGAGTCAAGCCTTCTACGACACGCTGAACGGACGCATCAGCTTCCAGAAAGGACATGGACAGATTGATTTCTGGGTGCGCAATGCACTGGACAAAGAGTATGCTTCGTTCTATTTTGAGAGTATGGGGAACGGATTTATGCAGAAAGGACGGCCTGTGCAGGCGGGAATAGAGTTGAGGTGCAGGTTCTGATTGGAGAGCTTTGTCCCTCCGAAAGTAAAGGAAAATAGAAACGGTCGTTCGGGTACTTACACATTGCATACCCGAACGACCGTTTCTATGTTTCTATCTGACAGAGGAGAAGTTATCCTCTATGTACCCAGTTTTCAATTTCAATATTAGGTATTCTTTCCAGATGTTTCTTGTTTTCAGTAACCATTATCATTTGGTTAGCCACCGCTGTACATCCTATAAATAAGTCCAAATCCTCAATGGGAGTTCCTTGACTATATAAGGCAGCCTTACTCCGGGCATAACAACATAAAGCCGAGGACAAAGGTATTACCTTGATATCTTGGCAGAAATCAGTAACAAGCTGCAAGTTTCTCTCCACATTATTACTTCGCTCTGCACCGAACAACAACTCTGCTACCGTAACCTCCGAAATGCAACAATGTTCCCAGCCCACCTTTTCAATATGTTCGTCTACTCCAAATTTCTGACGCATGAAGCGAACACAAATATTAGTATCAAGCAAATATCGTTTCATTCGTCAAAGGGGCTAAAGTTTTCTTCTTTTCGAGAAAGGCGTGATGCATATATATCATCATTGATTTCATCAGAATCACGATTGTCCTTCCAACTACCGGCATACTTTGCAAGCATACGCTTAGTCAGCAATTTGCTATCTGCCGCTGTCGGAATGGAATGACTATTCTTATTCAAAACCTCCTTCATATATTTTCTGAGGCTCTCCAATGCAGTACTGCTATTGATATTGACTATCTCACGAATCAACTCCAATTTTCCGGCTTCCAACTCCAAACTACTCATAATCAATTCCTCCTTTTAAAAGTTCAACTACAAAGTTACATTTTCCTACTGAATATGGAAAAGTTACAAAGCTTTTTTATTCATTGATAGCTCCGCAATGCGGGCAGACTCCCTTCTCCCTCAGTTTCTGCCCGCATCTGCCGCAACGATAGCGTGAAGCCAGCAGCGAAATGCGAAGCCTTTTGAGGAATACCCATACAAAAGCGGTCAAAAACAAGTATCCGACGTAGATAGATGTAGTCAGGATAAAGAAAAAATAACAGAAGATGCAGCAGGAGGCCAGCCCCAACAGATAGAATACGGCCGCCGCCGGACTTAACTGGCGAAACAAATCGTCGAGTACCGCCAGCAACACCACTATAAACAGCCAGATACCCATCAGAAAAGCAGAAAGCACAAGCGGTACCTTGAACGGCGACAAGGTAGGATTAAAATAGAAGTGTTGCCACGTCTCCGGCGCAAACACTTGTATAGATTCGTAAATAGTGGCACAGAACGCCATCAGCAGACATAGCAACAACGGATAGAGACTGTCTATATCATTAAAGTACACCATCCTCAACTGCTTGCGCCGAAAAGCCCGGAACAGCCAGACTGCCACAAACAAGGCAAAAATAATGATAAAATAAGAGGCATGGGTATCACTGAACAAGTAGATGGCCTGCGAAATGCTGTCTGTAGGAACAAAGGCATGCATCATTTCGGACTCCCGCAACCAACCCTGCACTTCCTGCGAATGGGCAAGCTTCACCCATACACTATCCACACTGTCGGCAGGATGGATGGCGAACTCGGCAACCACCACGCGGTCTCCCCGATAAAGCATATTATAGCAGTCCTTCACGGGCAGACAAGCCAAATTCACAGAATCTGCCAGCACTTCCAGATTGGTATTCCAAGTATAATGCCGCTCAAAAAGATAGGCCAGCGAATCACGCGTCTCCTTAGACAGATGTTCATCTTCAAGATTAGGACGGGAATAATGGCAGGAAACTAAAGCAATGAAGCATGAAAAATAAAGAATGCAGAATAGGAGGGAACGCAGTGAACGCAAAGGATGTTTGTCCCTGCCCGCTTCCCGGTACCGGTCATTTGCCAGCCTTTCATTATGTGCCCGTTCCTCACTCCTCATTTTCAAGTCTTTATTAGTAATTCCTCATTCTTCATCCTTCATTAAAGCGGCTCTTCATGAGCAATGACTTTCATCTGGCAATTCTTGCAATCAAAAGACAAGCGGAAACGCTTGCCGTCCGTCCCAACCAAATAATAAGGTTCCCTATAAGGAGAATGTCCTTTCTGATAGGTGGGACACCATCCCATACTGAAACGCAGGCAATGTTTGCAGAACATGAGTACAGCATCCGGAACCGCTTGTGCCTCGTAAGCAGGTGCTATGGACGACAACCCGTGCTCACGGTAGAAACTCCGGGCAGCACCGTTCATCACATTACCCAGATAGGTCAGCGAAGTAGCCGGGAAAGCATGGCTGGTCGGTTTCCAAACAGCCAGCTCACGACGATAAGTAACACGCCGAGCCGCAATCAGCTTATCTATCACCTGCCGGCGCCAGTCCGCCACCGCAGAAGCAGGAAGGAACCAGTTAGCAGAAAGATTGAGCCTGATGCCCGAAGCATCTTCAGACAAATATCCTGCTATCTCAAAAGGAGTATTCCCCAACTTGCCCAGCTGATTACGCAGATTATCCACCTGCGGTGTACGTGCCAACTCTTTCGGATAAGGGAAAGAGAGCGTCACGCGGTTATCATCCTCGTCCGCAGCCGTCAGGCTAAACCCGAAAGAAGTATCTGCCAACTCCCAACAAACACCGATTTTGCGTTCGGAGGATTTACGGGTAAGGATACGTTCAAACTCCTGGTCGAAATTGCGATAAAGCCGTGTACGAGGTTTGATGCGAGGCACTTCCCCTGCCGGATAGAGTTTGTTACCATCCACCCGGTTGATGCGGAAACCTTGCAAATGTCCCTGCTCATCAAGAAAACAGACACCGTCTCCGTTGTGGAAAGGCTTTACGCCTGCCACCGTGAGATATCCCCCGCGCTGTTCCTTCAAAGTGCCCATCTCCTCTCCCAAAGATTTGGGCGTATCGAACGAAGTGATCTCCCCTCCCCTTCCTTGCAGGAAATAATGGGTGAAACCGCGGCTGAAACTCTTGTCCAACTGTGGCTGGAAATCGAAACGGCAGGTGCCCGAAGAAGCACGGGCATATTCCTTGCGACGGGCAAAAATGGCATCGAGCTTCCTACGGTAAGCCGCCGTCACATTCTTCACATAGGTCACATCCTTCAAGCGGCCTTCTATCTTCAGCGAAGTGGCTCCGGCATCCAGCAGTTCTTCCAACACCTCGCTTTGGTTGAGGTCCTTCAAAGAAAGCAGATGCTTATTACGCACAATGGTCTTGCCATCGGCATCTACCAGACTGAAGGGTAAACGGCAGAATTGCGCACATTCCCCCCGGTTGGCACTCCGTCCGAAACAAGCCTGGCTGACATAGCACTGCCCGCTATAACTGACGCAAAGAGCCCCGTGTACAAAGACTTCGAGCGGCACGTCGGGACACGCCTCATGGATACCGCGTATCTCCTGCAAAGAAAGTTCGCGTGCCAACACCACCTGACGGAAACCGGCATCGGCAAGGAAACGTACTTTCTCCGGCGTACGGTTATCCATCTGCGTACTGCCATGCAACGGAATGGGCGGCAAATTCAACCGCGTAATCCCCATATCCTGTACAATCAGTGCATCCACACCGATGCGGTACAGCTCCCAAATCATCCTCTCCGTCTCTTTCAGCTCTTCTTCTTTCAGAATGGTATTGACCGTCACATAGATACGGGCATTATACAGATGGGCATGCTCCACCAAAGCGGCAATATCCTCCAAAGAGTTGACAGCAGCCGCACGCGCACCGAACTTGGGTGCACCGATGTATACCGCATCTGCCCCATGATTCACAGCTTCTATGCCACACTCCAAATTCTTGGCAGGAGCCAGCAGCTCTATTTTACGTTGCTTTATCATCGTTTAGTTACGAGTAACTCACCCTATTTCATTAATATTATACGGCGTCTCCTGATATACAAAATAATTCAGCCAATTGGAGAACAACAGATTGGCATGGGCACGCCAACGCACCAGCACTCCTTTGTCCGGGTCATCGTCCACATAGTAGTTACGGGGTATCTCAATGGGCAGGCCCTTATTCAAGTCACGGCGATACTCTGTATCCAATGTCAGCGGGGAGTATTCCGAATGGCCGGTCACGAAGAACTCACGCCCTCCACGGGCCACCGCCATATATACACCAGCATCCTCCGACTCGGAAAGCAGCGTCAATTCCGGAACCTTCTGTATATCTTCCCGGCGCACTTCCGTGTGGCGGCTATGCGGCACATAGAACATATCATCAAATCCACGGAAAATGGGATGCAACGGTTGCAAGGTACGATGTTCAAAGATACCGAACATCTTCTTATCCAGTGCATACTTCGGCACTCCATAATGATGATAGAGCCCTGCCTGCGCCGCCCAGCAGATGTAGAGCGTAGAGGTGACATGCGTACGCGCCCAGTCGAAGATTTCAGTAATCTCATCCCAATAAGTCACCTCCTCAAAATCCATCTGCTCTACCGGAGCACCGGTGATAATCATGCCATCGTACTTTTCACCGCGCATCTTGTCGAAATCCGTATAGAATGTTTTCATGTGTTCTATCGGAGTGTTCTTGGAAGTATGGCTTTTTATCTTCATGAACGAGATTTCCACCTGAAGCGGAGTATTGGAAAGCAGACGCACCAGGTCCGTTTCCGTTGTAATCTTTAGCGGCATCAAGTTCAGAATCACGATACGCAGCGGACGGATATCCTGCTGGGTTGCCCGGGAATTGTCAATGACAAAAATATTCTCCTCTTTCAGCAACTCGATAGCGGGTAGTTTATCGGGTAAATTTAAAGGCATGAGTTTATATCTATGGTTTAACTTATTACTGTCTACGATTTTAGCGTGTAAAGTTAGGCAAAAAATCAGAGTGTGATAAATAAATTATAAAAGTTTTATCGATTTATCCCTCTTCATTTAACACGTTTAATTACATTTGTACCCGAAACCTATTAAAAGTTATTAAAAATAAGATTAAAAAGCACTGCGGCATCAAGCGTGATACTGATAATTAGCATCCAAAAGCGTAAAAGACTTTTCCATACCGGTTATAGCTCTGCTAAATCCACATTTTTAAGACAAGGTTCATTGAGTATAATTGGGAAAGCGGAAAAACCGTTGCCCCACAATAATAATACAATGAAAAAACTTATTCTTGCAAGAGGAGTCTTGGCTGCCTCTTTATTCTGCTGCATGTCCTTAGGGAATACAGCTTGTGTGAACCGGATTGACGAAGAATCAGAAGCGGAAATCGAGGAAGGGACGACACCTATCACGTTCTCTATCAAAATGGAAAAGGCCAGTACCAAGGTCACAAACACCGCCTTTGAAAAAGGAGACAGAATGGGCTTGTTTGCAACCACTTCCTCCGGCTCCATCAAGGGAAAACGGTATATTGACAATCTGGCCCTGGAATATACGGAAGGCTCCACACTAGTTCCCAAAAAGACAGTATTCTATCCGGAAGGAGATGTGTCACTGGACTTTATCAGTTACCACCCTTACCAAACCGAAGGGGTAGCTGCCGGTACACCCGTTCTTCCCGTATCTGTGCAGATAGACCAGAGCAATGAGAAAAACCGCGCACAAAGTGACTTCTTGGTAGCTAAAGCGCAAGGAATCACCAGTAAAACCAAATCTGTAACCCTGGAGTTCCAACACAAGCTGTCCAAACTGGCAATCTCTCTGACACCCGACGCAAGCAACTCTGCCAATGATTTGCTGAAAGCCAATCCGCGTATCATCGCAACCGGGCTCAAGACCTCGGCCGATTATAATCTGGAAGACGGGACTTTCAGTAATCTTACGGGGACACAAGACATCATAGCCTCCGGCGAATGGAGCGTCAAAGACAACAAACTTACCGGCAAGGAATTCATCATCATACCCCAAACGATAAATGATGGCAAGCAATCCTTCATTATGGAGTGGAGCGGACGTATATACAGTTGTGCAATACCCGAAGTGGAAATGAGTAGCAGCACGCAATGTATCATTAACATATCAGCCATGCAGAGCAACAGCAACGTACTGAGCAGTTTTGCCGGAAAAATCAAGGAATGGAGCAGCCTCCCTCCCATCGACACCGACAATATGGAAGATTACACTGCCATACATATCTCCGCTCTCTCCTTTTCTCTTTCAAATGTGTACAGAATTTATCACGAAGGGATACCCATTGCAGAAGTCTGCAAGGAATATCTCAAATCAGCGTCATTGACTTCCAGAGCCGTTATAGCCTATCCCATAGGCGAAAATGAAAAGACCGACCTGAGCAATGGAGTCATCCTACAGCTTGCAGACCGTAAAGACACCATCTGCGGAGGAAGAATAAGCTGGAATACAGACGACTATGGATTTACCTACACTAAAGGGGAATATACCGGCATAGACAAGCTCTATATAGACAATAACCATAAGCTACTTCTGGATAAACCGGAAAACGCCATCAAAGTGAATGTGGCATGCTACACCCTTCGAGACATCAGAAAAGGAGTGTCTACCGAATACCCCATTGTCAAGATTGGAGCCCAATACTGGATGGGTAAAGAGCTCCATGCCACCACCTACCGTGACGGAGCTCCCTTGAAAAAACAGAGTGACTTGGGAACAGACAAAGCCGGATATTACAAGCCGGACAAATATGACATTTATTTTTACAATGGAGAATCCATACTGGCAGGAGAGCTGGCTCCCGAGGGCTGGAAAATTCCATCGGATGCAGACTGGGAACAGCTGAAAAACTACACCGGCAACGATGCCTCCATACTAAAAGCAGGAGAATGGCAGGCAATGGTATCCGGTGAAGTTGCCCCGTCAACAACCATACCCGGTTCAATGCTTTCCCGGTAGGAATGTGGTACAACAAAGGACACAACAGCCCCAATAAAATGACCGCCTTTGGAGTTGGGATCATACAAAGCATACCCTTTCGGAAAGCACCATTTATTTTCTCGGCGAAAGCGACGAGTTTGTATCAAGCGCTGCCCATGTCACCGGCAAGCCCTACTATAAAGCTCTTTCCATCCGCTGTATAAAAGAATAGCCGGCAATTTCGGCATTTCTCATTTCTTTTTGTATTTTGTTCCCAATGTGCAAGATTTTTGCCAATCGGACAAAGATAACGAAAGAGAAATAATCGACCTGATAAACAGTAACGAAAAACAGCTTTTTCCTTTGAAATATTGCCACCACTGAAAGGTACGGGCATCGAAAGCTGTATCAAACCATAGATACGTTACGGGAATTCGACCCCAAATACATCAACATCACCACGCACCGCAGCGAGTACGTGTACAAAGACCTCGGCAACGGATTGTTCCAGCGAAACCGCCTGCGCCGCCGCCCCGGCACCGTAGCCGTAGCTGCTGCCATCCAGAACAAGTACAACATCACCATGGTGCCGCACATCCTTTGCAGCGGCTTCACCCGCGAGGAGACGGAGTACGTGCTGCTCGACCTGCAATTCCTCGGCATCACCGACCTGCTGGTGCTTCGTGGCGACAAGGCAAAGCACGAATCCTCTTTATCCCCGTGGGCAACGGTTACCACCACGCCGTCGAACTACAAGAGCAAATCAACAACTTCAATAAAGGTATTTTTGTGGACGGCTCCGAGATGAAAGTTACCAATACCCCGTTTTCATACGGTGTGGCGTGCTATCCGAAAAGCATGAAGAAGCCCCAACATGGATACAGACATCTACTGGCTGAAGAAAAAATGGAAATGGGTGCAGAGTATGCCGTGACCCAGCTCTTCTACGACAACCGGAAATATTTCGACTTCGTGGAACGTGCCCGTCAAGCCGGTGTCACCATCCCGATTATCCCGGGCATCAAGCCCTTCAAGAAGCTGTCACAACTCAGCATAATACCCAAGACGTTCAAGGTAGACTTGCCCGAGGAACTGACCCAAGAGGTTCTGAAGTGCAACACCGATGCGGAAGCTCAGCAAGTGGGTATCGAATGGTGCGTGCAGCAGTGCAAAGAGCTGATAGCCCATGGCGTCCCAAGCCTCCACTTCTACTCGGTAGGAGCCACAGACAGCATCAGGGAAGTAGCCAAACAAATCTACTAAACAATAGATAATCGATAGTTGACAATTGACAACTGGCAGTGTCACAAGTAATAACTTATAACTAATTAACCCGTGTTCAGTTTCAAGGACATAATAGGCCAAGAGGCAGCCAAACAAAGGCTGATACAAGAAGTGCAGGAAGGACGTATTCCCCACGCACAACTTTTCTGTGGCCCTGCCGGAGTAGGAAAACTCCCATTGGCACTTGCCTATGCCCGCTACATCTGCTGTCCCAACCGGACGGAAACCGATGCCTGCGGTACTTGTCCCTCCTGCGTGAAATGGAACAAGTTGGTGCACCCGGACGTACACTTCGTATACCCTATCGTCAAGAGTGCCAAAGGGAAAAAGGAAGTCTGCGACGACTATATCGCCAACTGGCGGCACCTGCTGCTGAACAGCCCCTACTTCGGACTGAACCATTGGCTGAACGAGATGGATGCCGAAAACGGACAAGCCATCATCTATGCCAAGGAAAGCGACGAGATAACCCGCAAGCTGAGTCTGAAATCCAGTGAAGGAGGTTACAAAGTCACCATCGTATGGCTACCCGAAAAGCTGCATGAAGTATGCGCCAACAAGCTGCTGAAACTGCTGGAAGAGCCACCCGAGAAAACGATATTCCTCCTCATCTCCGAAGCTCCGGAAATGATACTGCCCACCATCCTCAGCCGCACGCAGCGCTTCAACATTCCCAAGATTGAAGAAGCCGACATAGCCGAAGCCCTGCAGCAGAAGTACGGAGTGCAGCCCCGCGACAGCGAGACGATAGCCCATCTGGCAAACGGAGACTTCATCAAAGCATTGGAGACCATCCATCTGAACGAAGAGAACGAACTGTTCTTCAACCTCTTTGTCAGCCTGATGCGACTCTCCTACCAGCGCAAGATACGGGAAATGAAACAATGGAGCGAGCAGCTTGCTGCCATGGGACGCGAACGGCAGAAGAACTTCCTGGACTACTGCCAGCGCATGACCCGCGAGAACTTCATCTACAACCTGCACCGCAAGGAGATGAACTACATGACGCTGCCCGAACAGAACTTCGCCACCCGTTTCGCCCCCTTTGTCAACGAACGGAACGTCATGGGTATCATGGACGAACTAAGTGAAGCGCAACGCCACATCGAGCAGAACGTAAACGCCCGCATGGTGTTTTTCGACTTCTCTCTCAAAATGATTGTTTTATTGAAACAATGAAAAGTGGCAAAATAATGAAATGCAAAGTATCAAATCGTAAATAGTAAATAGTCAAATAGTAAATAGTCAAATAGTAAATAAATAGATGATGGAATTTAAACTACATAACGGAAGCGGAGGTCTCTGCTGCAAGAGTTGCGGCAGGCAGGACAAGCAACTGAACACCTACGACTGGCTGGCAGACATTCCGGGCAATGCCGATGAGAGCGAGCTGGTAGAGGTTCAGTTCAAGAATACCCGCAAGGGATATTTCCGCAACAGCAACAAGATACCTCTGGAGAAAGGCGACATCGTAGCCGTAGAAGCCACCCCCGGACATGATATCGGTGTGGTGACCCTGACCGGACGTCTCGTGCCGCTGCAAATGAAGAAAGCCAATATCAAGTCTGAGGCAGACATCAAACGCATCTACCGCAAGGCGAAGCCTGTGGATATGGAGAAGTACAACGAGGCAAAAGCCCGTGAACACTCCACCATGATACGCTCGCGTCAGATAGCCCTGGACCTCAACCTCAACATGAAGATTGGAGACGTGGAATATCAGGGAGACGGCAACAAGGCCATCTTCTACTACATAGCCGACGAACGGGTGGACTTCCGCCAGCTCATCAAGATACTTGCCGACGCTTTCCGCGTGCGTATCGAGATGAAACAGATTGGTGCCCGCCAGGAAGCCGGACGCATCGGCGGTATCGGTCCCTGCGGACGCGAGCTGTGCTGCGCCACCTGGATGACCTCCTTCGTATCGGTATCCACCAGCGCGGCGCGCTTCCAGGACATTTCACTGAATCCGCAGAAGCTTGCCGGACAATGCGCCAAACTGAAGTGCTGCCTCAACTACGAAGTAGACTGCTACGTGGAAGCACAGAAACGCCTGCCCTCACGCGAGATTACCTTAGAGACCAAAGACGGTGAGTTCTTCTTCTTCAAAGCCGACATTCTGAGCAACCAGATAACCTACTCAAGCGACAAGAACATCCCCGCCAACCTGGTGACCATCAGCGGCAGACGCGCCTTCGAGATTATCGGTTTGAACAGACGTGGCATCAAGCCCGACAGCCTGATAGAAGAAACCCATCGTTCCGAACCCAAAAAGCCGGTGGACTTGCTGGAACAAGAGAGTCTCACTCGCTTTGACCGCAACCGGAAAGGCAAGAGTGGCAGTGACGGCAACGGTGGCGAGAACAGCAACAACAGCCGTAACAAGAGAAAGAAAAAGAGTGGAAACGGTCGTCCGCAAGGAGGTGAGCAGCAGGGTGCTCCGCAATCCAACAACCAGAGAGAACAATCCAGGCAAGACCGGCAACCGAGACAGAAACAAGACCGGCAAGCACCCAAACAAGGTGAACAGCAACAAGGCGAACGTCAACAACGGAACAATAACAACCGTCGTCCGCCCCGTAACAATAAGCCCAAACCTCAAGGTGAAAGACCTGCCCAAAATGACAAACCAGCTCAAGAATAGGAATCTCTGCCTGAAAGGTATCATACTACTGTTTGTCGCAAGCCTGCTGAGCGCTTGCGACAAACAGACTGTATACCATTCCTTCCAATCCCTTCCCACCGAAGGCTGGCTGCGCGAAGACACGCTCTCTTTCGACGTGAAGGTCACCGACTCACTGACCTACTACAAACTGTCTTTGGAAGTTCGTAACCGAAGCAACTACCCCTATCAGAATCTACCTCTATCCATCTGCTACACCACCGCAGATTCCATTCCGTCACCCACGGACACCATACAGCTAATCCTCGCGGACAAAGAAGGAATCTGGAAAGGTGACGGCTGGGGAGGTCTCTATCAGACTGCCGTCTCCGCAGGAAGCGTTCGAATCGGCAAACCCGGCACCTACCTCTTTAAAGTGGCCTATACGCTACCGGACGAAAGGCTGCAAGGAATCAATGACATCGGCATCAAACTGAAGAGATAGGAACTCCCTATTGTTCTTTATTACCTTCTTCTAACAACCACCTCAGTCTCCCACTCACGTCTCCTTGAAGCGGAAACGGGCGGGGTATCATAACTTGCCCTCTTACCTCATAGCGTAACGTCTTTTACGCCAGGATGTAACGACCGTTACACCAGCATGTAAAGGGCGTTACAATATAGCGTAAAAGTCGTTACGATACAGCGTAAAGGACGTTACAATGCGGTGTAACGGCCGTTACATTACGATGTAAACAATGTGTAAATGCAATGTAATGATAATCAAGTCCATTCGTATGTCCCACAAGGAAACGGTCATAACTAAATTCGACGATTACGTCCCGCATCAATCCGCAGAAAGATAAACAGCAGGATTGTGAATCCCCAGAGAGAAGAACCTCCGTAACTGAAGAAAGGCAACGGGATACCGATGACGGGGGTCAGCCCCAGCACCATGCCTATATTGATGAATAGATGGAACAAGAATATACTAAGCACAGAATAACCATACACCCGGCCAAAGGGAGATTGCTGCCGCTCGGCCACGACAATCAGCCGTAAAATAAGAATAAGGAACAGTAACAGTACAGCCGTAGACCCTACGAATCCTTCCTCCTCACCCACGGTGCAAAAAATGAAGTCCGTATCTTGCTCCGGCACATACTTCAGCTTTGTCTGCGTACCATTCAAGAAACCTTTGCCGGTCAGCCCCCCGGAGCCGATGGCTATCTTCGACTGGTTCACGTTATAGCCGGCACCAGCAAGGTCCTCTTCCATACCGAGCACCACCTTGATACGTATCTGTTGATGGGGCTCCAGCACTTTATTGAAGAAGTAGTCGCTGGAGTAGAGGAAACCTATCGAACCCAAAGCAAACAGCCCAATCAGAAAATAAGATAAATGGCGCTCGCTTAAAGAAAGAAAGACAAGATACCCGACAACAAGTGCACAAAGCCCCCACTGCACCCACACCAAGTTGAAGGGTACCACGTATTCCGAAATCAGATAAGCCACGAGCAGCACTCCCAGCGAACCGCCGATAATATTCCGTGTGGGTTCCCAACGCTTTTTATAAACCCACACCATACCTCCGGCAAAGAGCAGTACCATCAGCAGTACGGCAAATTCCCCGATAGGCGTCGGTGTATCGGCAATCATCACCGCATCAAAACGGATGCCCACCACAAAGTAGGCCACTGCACATATACCCGAGAACAGTACCACGCCCGGCATTCCCTCCCGATAAAGCATCAGGAAAAATGCAGAGTACACCAATGCCGAACCCGTCTCCCGCTGTAGGATAATCAGCAACATGGGGAAGAGAATCAGGAAAGCCAACATAAGGGAGCTTTTCCAATTCTTCATCGTAAACGAGTAGGCGCTCATATACTTGGCAAGCGCCAGCGCCGTGGCAAACTTGGCAAACTCCGCCGGCTGCAAACTGACCGGCCCCAGGATGAGCCACGACCGCGACCCTTTCGTGTCGGGCGCAATGAATATCGTGACAATCAGCAACAGCATCAGCCCTATATATATAAGGTAGGAGAACATGTCATAGAGGGAATCATCCAGCATCAGCAGCACAAACCCCAGCCCGAAGGAACATATAATCCAGACAAACTGCTTGCCGGCACGCGTAGAGAAGTCCAGAAAGTCACGGTCACCATAATCATAACTCGCCCCACAGACACTGAACCAGCCGAATACAATCAGCAGCAGGTAAACGACAATCGTCACCCAGTCCAATGATTTCCATATGCTATCTCTCCTTGTCACCAATTTATTTACGATTTTACGATTTACTATTTACTATTGAAGTCACTCACCGTTCATCCCTACCCCCTAATCCTTAATCCCCAACCCCTCATCATCATCTCTCCTCATCTCCGTAAAGTATCACCCGGTTACTGAATTCTTCCGCCCGTATCTCATTCTCGGGCGACAGCTTTCCATGCAGATACTGGTCCATCATCATGGCACCGATAGGTACGCCATACGTGGCACCGAAACCACCGTTCTCCACATAGACGGCAATGGCTATCTTAGGGTTGTCCATCGGGGCAAAGCCCATAAAGACAGAATGGTCCTTGCCGCGGTTCTGTGCCGTGCCCGTCTTTCCGCAGACCTCCACACCCGGCAGGATGGCTCCCGCCATGCGGCAAGTGGCGCTACCCGTACTTCCGTCTACAGCGGCACGCATGCCTTTCACCACCATTTCATAATATTCGCGGTCGATGGTGGGATAACGGGGATTGCGATAGATGCTGTCCAGTTCATTGTCTTCTATCTCCTTCACGATGTGCGGAGTAATGAAATGCCCCCGGTTGGCAATGGTGGCACCCAGATTGGCTATCTGCAACGGGGTGGCGAGAATCTCTCCCTGCCCGATGGAGATACTAATCACCGTCAGACCGTTCCACGAACCCCGATAGGGCTTGTCGTAGAACTTTGCATTCGGTATCAGTCCACGCTGTTCGCCGGGGAGGTCGGTACCGAGCCGATAGCCGAAGCCCTGCGATACCATGTGGTCTTTCCATACGGTAATGGCATTCTGCGGCGAACCGTATTTTTTATCACCGAACATGCGATACAATCCCCAACAGAAATAGGAATTACAAGAGGTAGCGATGGCAGGAATCAGCGACAGAGGCGAACCATGTCCGTGACATCCCACATGAAGGCCTTTATGATTGAAACCATGCGCACAAGGGAAAGTCGGATAATCTTCGTGGATAATCCCTTCCTGAAGGAAGGTCAGCGCCTGCGCCGTCTTGAAGGTGGAGCCCGGCGGATAAGCTCCCATGATGGCACGGTTCAACAAAGGCTTCCGCTTGTCCATCTGCAGCAGGCGGTGGTTCTTTCCCCGCTGGCGCCCTATCATCAGATGAGGGTCAAAGGTAGGCGAGGAAACCATACATAGTATCTCACCCGTAGCCGGTTCGATGGCCACAATGGCACCGATTTTGTGTTGAAGCAGTCGTTCTCCCAACATCTGAAGGTCAATGTCGATGCCCAACGTCAGGTTCTTGCCGGGTACGGAGGAACGGTCCAACTGTCCGTCCATGTAGTGTCCCTGGATGCGCCCGTGAGCGTCACGAAGCAGAATCTCCACCCCCTTCTCTCCACGCAGATACTTTTCATAGGATTTCTCGATGCCTTGCTTGCCTATATAGTCTCCGCGAATATAATAGTCATCGTTCTCAATGTCTTTCTTGGACACTTCGCCGATGTCTCCCAGCAAATGGCCGGCAGAGTTATAGGTATATTGACGGATAGTACGCCGCTGAATATAGAAACCTGGAAATTTGAACAGCTTCTCCTGAAACACACCGCACTCTTCGGCAGAAAGCTGCGTCATGAACACCTGATGGGTGTATTTGGAATAACCGGGGTTCATCCAGCGGTTCTTGACGTCCTTCATCCGTTTGTCAAACTGCTCACGGGTAATGTTCAAGGCACTGCAAAGGTCGAGTGTATCCAGCTGCGTCACCTCCCGAGGCACAAACGTAATATCATAGGCAGGCTGGTTAAACACGAGCAACTTACCGTTACGGTCGTAGATAGCCCCCCGTGATGGATATTGTATCTTGTTCAGAAAAGCGTTGCTGTCCGCGTTCTTCTTGTAGTCATCAGTCATGATTTGCAGGTCGAACAGCCGGAACACGTAAATAAGAACGATGACAATAGCCGCCGCTCCAATTACATATTTCCGCTTTTCCAGTGTATAGTCTTTCATCAATTCCTAATCCTTAATCCCTTTATCCTTTCTTTCTTATTCCCTCAACAGCCATAATGCAGGTCACAGTAAGCAGGGTACTTGCCGCAATTCTCAACAACAGCGTACCAATATGGGCAAAAGAGAAGAATTCGAGGGTAAGCAACAAGCCGTGATGTATCAGCACACTCACAACCAGATATTTCAGGAAAGGAAGAATCCCCATTGTACGGATGGCCGGAACCAGTGTATCCAGCGTGTCACGAGGCACGAACAGCCGCAGGAAAGTGGGGCGCAAGAAAGCCAGCAACACCGTAGCGGCAGCGTTCATCCCCGGTGTGTCGGAAAAGACGTCGACAGCCAGCCCTAAAAAGAATGCCCACAACATCAACGCATTGCGGGGAGTGTCCGACTCAAACTTCAGTATCAAGTAGATATACAGAAATGGAGTGGCATATCCTGCAATATGCACATTGTTCAATATCAGCACCTGCAACAGTACCAAGCCTATGAACCATCCTATTTTATGCAGATAATTAATTAACAACGCTAATGAGTTATAAGTTACGAGTTACAAGTTATTGAGTGTATAAGTTATAAGATATAAAGATGATTAATCCCTAATCCTTAACCCCTAATCCCTAATTTCTTAGTCACTTCTCGTCTGCCCTCGACTCCAATGCCTTTTGTTCATCCTGCCCGTTGCGGGAAATGACGCGCACATTGCTCACCTTTCCAAAGTCCGTAGCCAGCTTTATCTTCAACAGATACGAAAGCCCGTCGTGCGAGTCAGACATGTCATCCACCGTCCCCACCATGACACCTTCTGGAAACACGGTGGAATAGCCGCTGGTCACTACTGTATCTCCCAGATTGAATTCGGCATGCCGGGGCAAATCCTTCAGATAGGCAAAACGGGAATTACCTCCCTCCCACTTCAAATAACCGAAATAATCACTGCCCACAATCTTACAGCTGATGCTTGACTTGCTGTTCAGCAACGGAATGACCAACGAGTAATGGGGAGAGGTCTTATACACAATACCCACCACGCCATTGGCATCTACAACTCCCATCTCAGGACGGATACCTTCTGTTGTTCCACGGTCTAAAGTGATATAATTGTCAGCCTTGTTCAAGCTGTTCTTTATGACATTCGCCTTGAATATCTGATACTCCGTAGGAGCAAGCCGTTCCATGCTGTACAACCTGGCGGAGTCCAATCCTTTCTCCTTCAAGACATTTTCCAGAAACGAAAGCCGCTGCTCCAGCCACATGTTGCGGTCGAGCAGGTCTTCGTTGGCCGTCTTCAAGTGGAAATAGGAAGTGATGCCACCCGATATTTCATAAACCTTCCCCGCCACGCCATTGGCAGAGGTGAAATACACACTCTGCTGGTAATGATTAAAGCGAAATAATAAAATAAAACTGGCAACCTCTAACAGAAGAAAGAGGAACCAGTAATTATATTTAATGAGAAAGTTTAATAAATTTCGCATTACCGCATCAAGAATGAGAAGCGGTCAACGTTCTTCAATGCCACGCCCGTACCTTTGGCAACGGCATGCAAGGGGTCTTCCGCAATGTGGAACGGTATGTTTATTTTATCAGTCAGACGCTTATCCAGTCCACGAAGCAATGCACCGCCACCGGCAAGATAGATACCGTTGTGAACGATGTCGGCATACAATTCGGGAGGCGTATTTTCCAATGCGCTCAAGATGGCTGTCTCAATCTTAGAGATAGACTTCTCCAAGCAATGCGCCACTTCCTGATAGCATACCGGCACTTCCATGGGCAATGCCGTGATGCGGTTCGGACCATGAACGATATAGTCTTCAGGAGCATCCTCACCGAGTTCCGTCAAGGCAGCACCCACATTAATCTTAATACGCTCAGCCATACGCTCGCTGACCTTCACGTTGTGCTGGCGGCTCATGTATTCCTGAATATCGGCAGTCAAGTCGTCACCGGCAATGCGGATGGAGTTGTTACTTACGATACCTCCCAAAGAGATAACGGCAATTTCCGTAGAACCACCACCTATGTCAACAATCATGTTGCCTTCGGGAGCCTCTACATCGATACCGATACCGATGGCAGCAGCCATCGGCTCGAAAATCAAATAAACGTCGCGCCCGCCGGCATGCTCGGCAGAGTCGCGCACGGCACGCAGCTCCACTTCGGTACTGCCCGAAGGAACACCAATCACCATGCGGAGTGACGGAGAGAAAAGACGGTTACGGTTGTTCACCATCTTGATAAGTCCACGTATCATCTGCTCGCAGGCATAGAAGTCGGCAATCACACCATCGCGCAACGGACGGATGGTACGTATGTTTTCGTGGGTCTTTTCGTGCATCATCTTTGCCTTGTCACCCACGGCAATCATCTTATCGGTACGACGGTCCAAAGCGTGGTGATGATGGCTCATCTGTGCCAAGGTCCATCGCTATTTCTTGTGTAAAGGAGAATAATCCCATTAATATTTCGATTTAACTATTTACGATTTACGGAGAATAATCCCATTAATATTTACGATTTAACTATTTACGATTTACGATTGATATTCCTCTTGTTTACAATTTGAGATTCAGACTTACGATGTAACTTCAATCGTAAATCGTAAATCGTCAAATCGTAAATCCGAATTAGTGTTTAAAGTGACGGAATCCCGTAGTCACCATGGCGATGCCATGCTCGTTGCAATATTCAAACGAGAGTTCATCCTTGATGCTTCCACCCGGCTGGATGACGGCTGTTACGCCTTCATTACCGGCAATTTCCACGCAGTCGGGGAAAGGGAAGAATGCGTCACTTGCCATTACAGCGCCATTCAAGTCGAAACCGAAGTTTTTGGCTTTCTCGATAGCCTGCTTCAAAGCATCCACACGGCTGGTCTGACCTACACCACTTGCCAACAACTGCTTTCCTTTTGCCAGCACAATGGCATTCGACTTACTGTTCTTCACAATCTTGTTTGCAAAGAGCATATCCTCAATTTCCTGTGCAGTGGGAGCCTTCGTTGTTACAGTCTTCAATTCTTCAGGAGTTTCCACCTTAAGGTCGCGGTCCTGAACCAATACGCCATTCAGCAAAGAACGGAACTGCTTCTTAGGCAGAGCTGCCGGCTTGCGGACCAGGATAATACGGTTCTTCTTCTGACCGAGGATTTCCAACGCATCCACATCATAATCGGGAGCGATAATCACCTCAAAGAAAATTTTATTGATTTCTTCGGCAGCAGCCTTGTCAATCACGGCATTAGTGATGAGCACACCACCAAAAGCGGATACCGGGTCACCGGCAAGCGCATCGTTCCATGCTTGTTCACATTAGTCGAAGCACAGTGGGTCACAAGCATCCATTTCGAGCACATGGGCTGAAGCCAGTCCACAAGTTATATTTCAGGAATCAAAGTCGTACGGCAGCATTGATGTCGAGCAGGTTGTTATAAGAGATTTCCTTACCGTGAATCTGGTCGAACATAGCATCCAGATTGCCATAGAAATAACCTTTCTGATGCGGATTCTCGCCATAGCGTAAAGTCTTCTGGCTGTTGGCAGAGCAACGGAAAGCGGAACCTTCCTCGCCATCGAAATAGTTGAAGATGGCAGAATCATAGTGTGAAGACACTCCGAAAGCCTCTTTGGCAAACCAACGGCGTTCTTCGATGGTAGTAGTGGCTCCGTGTTCCATCAGCATGTCGCGGAACGGCTGATATTGTGCTTGCGAAGCGATGATAACCACGTCGTTATAGTTCTTGGCTGCGGCACGAATTAGGGAGATACCGCCTATGTCAATCTTTTCGATGATGGCAGGTTCTTCGGCACCACTGGCAACGGTAGCCTCAAACGGATAGAGGTCAACAATGACGAGGTCTATTTCGGGGATTTCATATTTTTCAATCTGTTGCATGTCTTGCTCCAATCCGCGGCGGCAAAGAATACCTCCAAAAACCTTCGGATGCAAAGTCTTCACGCGTCCGCCCAGGATGGAAGGGTATGTAGTGAGGTCTTCCACTGCCTTGCAGGGATAACCCAGGGATTCTATAAACTGACGGGTTCCACCGGTTGAGAGGAACTCTACACCTTCTTCATGCAGTTTGGTAATGATTTCGTCCAAACCTTCCTTATGGTAAACAGATACCAGAGCTGTTTTGATTCTTTTTGTTTCAGACATGGATTTGCGTATTAAAGTATGCGTATATTAGTATTTGATGCGCAAAGTTACAAATTTTGTTTATTCATACATACATTCATACACAATAAATTAGGTATAATTAAAAAAGGCGGCATCTGTTTCCAGTCTGCCGCCTTTTTTTAAGGGTTATTTTGTTGGTTTACCAAATAGATACACGTTTTTCTACCGGCAAGAACATCGGGTCTTTTTCTGTCACGTTGAATGCCTCATACCAAGCACCGATTTGCGGCAATGCACCGTTTACGCGCCATTCGCCCAATGAGTGCACATCACTCTTCGTGCGGTTCAGCACTTCTTCGGGACGGATATCATTGGCCCATACACCTGCGTATGCCAGGAAGAAACGTTGTTCGGGAGTAAGACCATCCAGCACCGGCAGCGGATTGGCAGCCGTAGCTTTCTTGAATGCCTGATAAGAAACCTGCAGACCACCGTGGTCGGCAATATTCTCACCCAATGTCATGCGTCCGTTGGCATATACGCCCGGAGCAACCTCGATGCTATCGAAGAAGTTCACCATCACCTGAGCACGCTCGTCAAAGTTCTTGGCATCTTCAGCAGTCCACCAGTCTTTCAGGTTACCGTCCTTGTCGTACTGGCGACCCTGGTCGTCGAATCCGTGAGTCATCTCATGACCGATTACCACACCGATGGCACCATAGTTGAAGGCATCATCCGCATTCATATCGAAGAAAGGATATTGCAGGATACCGGCGGGGAAACAGATTTCGTTGGTGGTCGGGTTATAGTAAGCGTTGACGGTCTGCGGAGTCATCAGCCATTCGTCCTTATCCACCGGCTTGCCGGCCTTGGCTATCATTTCGGCATGGCTCCACTCGTTGGCACGTTCCATGTTTGCCCAGTAAGAGTCGTTTTTGATTTCCAGTGTGGAGTAGTCTTTCCAAGTGTCGGGATAACCAATCTTCACATGGAAGGTAGCCAGTTTCTCCAGAGCTTTCACCTTAGTGGAATCACCCATCCAGGCAAGATTCTGGATACGTTCGCCCAGACTTTCCTGCAAGTTCTTCACCAAAGTCACCATACGCTCCTTGGCAGCAGCAGGGAAATATTTCTCCACGTACATCTGACCTACAGCTTCGCCCAGCGCGCCGCTTACAGTGCTTACCGCTCTCTTCCAGCGAGGCTGCATTTCTTGTGTACCGCTCATGGTGCGGCTGTAGAAGTCGAAGTTCTGTTCTGCCATAGCATCGTTCAACAAGCTTGCGGCAGAATCAATCAATTTCCATTGCAGATAAAGGCTCTGCTGTTCAATGGGCAGCGTATCCAGAATATCGGCAGCAGCTTTCAGTGAAGCGGGCTGGCCTACGATGATTTCCTTCACATCCTTCAAGCCCATGGCAGACAAATAAGCATCCCAATCGAAAGTAGGATAATTCTTCTTCAACTCTTCCATGCTCATCTTGTTATAATTGGCATGCGGGTCACGCAACTCCGTACGAGAGCGGAAAGCCTTGGCAAGACGTGTTTCCACATCCATCACCACCTCCATACCTTTCTTGGCAGTAGCCTCGTCGAAACCAGCCAACTGATACATCTTCTGTACATGTGTACGGAAAGCATCACGAATTTTGGCGGTAGCCTCATCATTCTCCAGATAGTATTCACGTTCGCCCATGCTCAGCCCGGTCTGATAGGTCTGTACAGCATTCATGCTACTGTTCATTTCGTCAGCGCCAACATACAGCACGTTGTAGGCGATGATGCCTTTCTTCTGCATATCGCCCAGCAAGGCATAAAGCTCTTTCTTGTCCTTCAAAGCAGCCAGCTGGTCGAGTTCAGCCTTGATGGGAGCTACACCATCTTTGTTCAGCTTCACGCTGTCCATTACGATTTTGTACAAGTCACCGATTTTTTGTGCCACGCTGCCGGCTTCGTGCTGGGTGGCGGCAAGTTCTTCAATCAGTCCTTGAATCTGCTTGCGGTTGTTTTCTGCAAGGATAGTAAAAGAACCGTACTGTGAGTATTCAGCAGGAATCGGATTGTTCTTCATCCAACCGCCACATGCGTATTGGTAAAAGTCAGTTCCGGGTAGAGCCGTTGTGTCAAGATTGGCGAGCTGGATGCCTGCTGTAAGTTCAGCCTGCTGCTTGCCGGTGTTGCAGGAAGCCGTCATCAGACAGAATGCTGCAATGGGTAACAAATGATTTGCTTTCATAAACATATAAAATATAATAGTTAGTGATTCTCCAACTCTACAGTAGCCGCGTCCCACTCTTCCATCACGCGGTCAAGCTGCTCTTTCAGTTTTTGGTGCTGCTCATAAAGCGACATGTCCGAAGCACCTTCCGGTGTGGCCATCCTGGCCTCAAGAATGGCAATGGCAGCCTCCGTCTGCTCTATCTCCGCTTCACAATCGGCAACGCGACGTTCCAGTTTCTTGAGCTTCTTATTAAGCTCCTTCTGCTCCTCATAAGAGAGTTTGGCTGCCGAGGGTTGAACCGGTTCTGCACCAACATTTCCCGATGCCGCCTTACCGGCAGTGGGCGAAGCGGAAAGTGAAGGGGATTTCTGTAACTCATTCAGGCTCTCTATCTGCTTCTTTTGCAGGAAATCATAAATTCCTCCCAGATGTTCCTTCACCAGTCCGCCACCAAACTCGTACACTTTAGTCGCAAGTCCGTCCAGAAAATCACGGTCATGGCTGACTATTATCACCGTTCCGTCAAAATCGCGGATAGCCTCCTTCAACACATCTTTGGAACGCATGTCAAGATGATTCGTAGGTTCGTCGAGAATCAGGAAATTCACCGGCTCCAACAGCAGTTTTATCATGGCAAGCCGGGTACGCTCTCCACCGCTGAGCACCTTCACCTTTTTATCCGAAGCCTCACCGCCGAACATGAAAGCACCTAGAATATCACGGATTTTGAGGCGGATATCCCCTACGGCCACGCGGTCAATCGTATCGAATACAGTCAGGCTCTCATCCAAAAGCTGTGCCTGGTTCTGGGCAAAATATCCAATCTGCACATTATGTCCCAGTGTAAGCTTACCGGTATAATCCGTAATCTCACCCATAATACACTTTACAAGCGTAGACTTACCTTCGCCGTTCTTACCGACAAAAGCAACCTTCTCTCCTCGGTTGATAGTCAAATTCACATCGTGGAAAACAACGTGCCCACCGTAGGATTTCTCCATATCCTCGCAGATAACGGGATAATTACCGCTACGGCTACTGCAAACAAACTTCAGGCGCAAAGAGGAGTTGTCTTCCTCATCCACTTCGATGCGCTCTATCTTTTCGAGCTGCTTGATGCGGCTCTGCACTTGCACAGCCTTGGTAGCTTTGTACCGGAAACGTTCGATGAAATCTTCCGTATCTTGTATCTGCTTCTGCTGATTCTCGTAAGCACGTAGTTGCTGCTCCCGGCGCTCCTTGCGAAGCACCACGAACTCATCGTATTTCACTTTATAGTCGTAAATGCGTCCACAAGTTATTTCGATGGTACGCGTAGTGACATTGTTCAAAAAGGCGCGGTCGTGGCTGACAAGCACCACCGCATTGGCACGGGTGGAAAGGAAGTTCTCCAACCACTGGATACTCTCGATGTCAAGGTGGTTGGTAGGCTCGTCGAGCAGCAACACATCCGGACGGCGAAGCAACAGCTTGGCAAGCTCTATACGCATACGCCAACCACCGGAAAACTCGCTTGTAGAGCGGTCAAAGTCCTCGCGGCTGAAGCCCAGCCCTTGGAGCGTGCGCTCTATTTCGGCACGGTAGTTGGTGCCGCCCATCATCAGAAAACGTTCGTTTTCGTGAGTGAAGCGGTCAATCAGTTTCTGGTAATCCTCGCTGTCGTAATCGGTACGTTCGGCAAGTTGCCGATTCATGCGTTCGATGCCCGCCTGCATCTCAAAAATATGCTCGAAGGCAAGTTCAGCCTCCTGCATTACGGTGCGCTTGTCACTGAGTATCATCACTTGGGGCAAATACCCGATAGTACATTCGCGAGGAACGGCAACAATGCCGGCAGTGGGCTGCTGAATGCCAGCCAATATCTTGAGCATGGTGGACTTACCGGCACCATTCTTGCCGACAAGAGCTATACGGTCTTTCTTATTGATAACATAAGAGACGTCTTCGAACAGAGGAGTGGCATTAAATTCTACCTTCAGTCCTTCTACAGATATCATAGTGTCAATGAATTTATCGTTCAAGACTGCAAAGGTAGCGATTTTCAACGTTATACAATATCATACGCTCACATAATTACATCAAATATCCAAGAAAGAGAACACTACTCCCGCATTTCCTGCGGAAGGACAATTGCAAAGCGGCTCCCCTTGCCAAGAGTTGAAGCCACTTCTATTTTTCCATGAAACCTTTCAACGATAGTCCTGCAAATGGCCAATCCCAATCCCGTGCCCTGCACAAAAGCATCTCCCTTATAGAAACGTTCAAAAATGTGCGCCAGAACTTCTTCCGACATGCCAGTTCCCGTATCTTCCACAAAGACTTCCAATGTAGCAAAGTCCTTCAGCCTATACCCTATGGTTATGCGTCCTTCAGCAGTGAACTTCACCGCATTATTGATAAGATTGTTGACAACTTGCCCCAAACGCGTAGGATCTGTATAGATAACTGCCGCCCGGTCCGGAAGGTCTAGCAGTAACTCCACTCCTTTCCGAAGATTCATCTTCTGCGCACTGTAAATGCTTTCCAATATGCCATTTAAAGAAACCTTCTCAAAATGGAATTCCATCGTGTTCGATTCTATCTTGGACAAATCCAGAATATCTGAAATCAACACCATTAACAACTGGCTGTTCTTTTCAATCAAAGACGTAAATTCCATAATCTCCTGCCGCGACAAGTCGGCATCCCCACAAGCCAGTAGTGTAGAGAAGCCCACAATGGCATTTAGTGGCGTACGTATCTCGTGGCTCATATTAGCAAGAAATACGCTCTTCAACTCATCGCTACGTTGCGCTTTCTGCAAAGCCTCGTTCAATTTATTCTCCGTATCCTTGTATTTCTGCGTACTCATGCAAATACCGATGATACGGAACGGCAAATCCGTCAATTGCCCCACATAGGTAGATTGCGCCTCAAACCACTCCCACTTGCCGTCTCCCCTCCGTAGACGGTATTCCACTGGGCGTTCGTACAAATTACCATGCAACTGTAAAGCCAAAGCATCAAACACTCCCTTCCGGTCGTCCGGATGAATCAGAAATGCGAATTCCTCAGGCGTCAGCGTATAGTCACGCGTAGGAATCCCCAAATATTCAAAATAACGCGGTTCTATAATCATCAGATTATGTTCCATGTCGAAAGACCATTGAAATATCTGGGTGCGGCTCAGCGCAATATTCAGCAAATGCTTCTGTGTCCGTTCTTCCAACACATTCCTGAAATAGAGTACAATCCTCACCAATTGTCCATCTTCATGAATTCCCACCATAGCACCTTGTATCAGAAAACTGATACCACTCTTCAATTCACGTATAAAGCAATTGATATCTAAGGGAATAATCCGCACATCCCTCTCCCGAAGTTGCAGCAAAAGGTCTTCTAACACATTCTTTTTATCACATACCACTTCCAATAAGTCAGTGATACGCCGCCCTATCACATACTCATTCAAATGGAGTTCATTCATCACCTGCTGATTCAGACGCCAGATACAATCTTCCAAATCAATCATAATAATGCTGACGGGCCATGAGTTGAACAACTGCTCGGAGATGGCATTTATTATACGTACTTCTTGAGGAACATTCGGATTCATCAGAATTGTTTTATCATACAAGGAGCAAAGTTCGGGCTAAAATGCTTATGCCACAAACAAACCCTTATAAATCAATATTCCGTTTTAGCATGTATATATTCTATTATTCACAACTTTACCTTATTTAACAGAGACAAATTGAGCGTAATATTGATTTTAACTGTTATCTCTGTCATTTATACATTATTATCCCCCATTTTTGTGTCTTAAAATCTCCAACATGAATATATCCGAATTCAATATAAATGCCGAGTTCATTGCCTGCAATCATATCACAACCAATGAACTGAATCCGCTAGTGGAAAAGCCATACCACACCAAGGCCAGTATCTTCGCTCTATGCACCAAAGGAGTTCTGAAAACCATCATAAACCATACTCAATTCAGGGTTGAAGCTAACACCCTCCTAGTTATTCCTCCCGAGACCTTCGTACAATTGCTACACACGTCAGACGATGCTGAAATATATGTCGTCATATTTTCCCAACAACTTATCCAGAGTTCAGGGGCCGGCAAGGTCATGATGGATAAGTTTCACATTATAGGCAAACACTATATTTTTCCTCTATCGAAAACGGACTTCCAGCTTTATGCCGAGTTCATGACCTATTTGTCACACCTCTACCAAAGAACAGAAAGCCCCTCAAGTCTAGTTTCATTGCAAACTCTACTGACCTATCTGTTACAAGGTATATCCGAACTCTGTCCGGAACGCCCTAGAATAAAAGAGACTCCGGGCAGCAGGCATTTCAACCAATACCGCATTTTTATCCGATTGGTACACACAGACTATGTCCGGGAGCATCAAGTGTCCTATTATGCATTGAAAATGAATATGAGACCGGCAGCTCTTTGCCGCCTTGTCAAAAAGGAATCAGGACATACAGCCATGGAAATCATCAACAATACTATCATCATGGATGCCAAAGCACAACTTTGTACCGCCAACACTCCGATAAAGGATATAGCCGTGAGTCTAGGTTTTAATAATGCGGCCTTCTTCAACAAATTCTTTAAACGTCATACGGGAATACCTCCTCAGAAGTTCCGCACATCCTCAAAACAATAAAATCCACTCAAAACACAAAATGCGGATATTCTGCCATGAGAATACCCGCATTCCTCAATAAGAGAAGTCTGCCATCAACCTACCTTCTTAGCAATAAAAAACACATAACCGTAGAATTCCTTATATTTGCCGTATAGTTCATCCTCAATCATTTGGAGTGAGCTGAACTCTTCGGCAATTTTATTACCGGCATATTTCTTACGGAAAATCTCCTGAGCCGCAACCTTTGAAGCAAAGTAATGCTCTGTCCAGCAATTCTCCGGCAGAATGAATGTAGCAACGGGGAGATAACCCGCCTTGTACAACTTGGCTACCTGATTGGGAAGTGTATCCATTTCAGAATAGGCGTCCATCCAGAAGTCATTGATTTCCGCAGGACGTTCGTCCGTAAACCATGAACTCTCGGATACGGCAATATACCCTCCCGGTTTCAGATATTTACGCCACTCCTTCAAGCCACGTTCAAAGCCGATGTTATAGATAGCACCTTCACACCAAATCATATCCAGCTCCTCCTCACCGAAAGGGAGGGCATCCATTGAACCGACAATTCCTTTTACTCTGTCCTGCAAGCCCAACTGCCTTGCATTACGGTTGAAGATGTCAATAAAGCCGGGGAAAAGGTCAATTCCGGTAATCTGTCCCGGAACATGGCCAGCCAATACCATTGTCTGACCACCTGTTCCACAACCGATATCGGCAATAAGGGATTCATCGGTAAGACCGTCTACAAAGCTCAATGCCTTCAACGTCACTTCAGGACTGCCAGGGCCTTGCCGTTCCATATTGGAGAAAAAGTCACAGATTAAATTAAATTCGAAATCGTGGATAGTTTTATTTTCGTTACTCATTTTCTTACTATATTTTGCATATACGGAAAGTATCACAACACCTTCAGCATAATATGCGGATTAAACTTGAATTATAACAATAGAAAAACACTCTCGAAAGAAGTTATCCGAAAGTAAACGAAAGGGACAATCTGTGCATGGAACACAGATTGTTTACAAAACCAAATCCGATTTAAATGTCTTTGTCATACTGCAAAGATAAGCAATATTTTATTTAATCAAAAAATTTACGGTTAATAAAGATTTTCCCTTGCACCGGGCACATGCTGAAGAACGGCACCTACCACCTGGCAAGTATCCAGTTCCTTACAGTCACCGCAGGTATTGAAACCTTTTTCGTACACACATTTACGGATAGCACAGTAATTGCTGCAATAGGCAAACTTCACCCCATCTGCACGGCACCCCATACAATGGATGGTTTCTGCCGTAATTTCCGGCGTATTGTTCAGCACACTCCACTCTTTGGCGGTTTTCTCTCTCAGCTCATCGTCATTATTGACAGTGGCTATACGGGCGGTGCAATTTTCGCAATCCAGTCCGCAACATGCAATTAATTGTTTCATCACTTGGTTATAACGATTTATGTTTGTCTCTTGTGATAATCATCAACTTGTCTGCTCCTTCTTTTTCAGTTCAAAGACAAACAGTCATCTTGCAAAGATATGGAAAATAAAATAGAGCTCCCTCCAAATGCCTGATTAATAACATTTCATTTTTCCAGGGATAATAAGACAAAATGCCCCCGAATCCACGCTTGAATCGGAGGCATTCACAAACAAAACAAACAAAATCTATCAGACGAACTTCACAGTTGGTCTCATAGCGAAAATTTAAGCCTTCTTGTCGAGGAGAGGATTAAATTTTCCGAGGGTAGACCGCAAATCACGTCTGCCCGATTCATTATTACAAGATTTATCTCAAACCCAGCGCCTGCCTCACGGTGTCGTAGGCCGCATCTTTCAGCAGTACGGTTTTGTCTTTATCCAGCAAGTAAAGCGAGGGCATGGCCTTGAGGTCATACAAAGCACAGTCTTTCACCTGTTGCCGGTCGTTGCCTATTAGCCAGCTACGGGGCATGTCTGTCAGGGCTTTCCTCCACACTTCATCATTGCCCTCGGTGTAGACGGCAAGTACGGTCAGGGTGCCTGTATCCACAGCATCAGCCAATGCCCGGTCTGCCATCATCGCTTTCAGCACTTCGTGGCAACTGGGGCATTCGGGGTCGTAGAATACCAGCAACAGCTTGTCTCCCTGTACCGTGGTTGTCCGCAGCGTGCGACATTCTTCGTCCGCCAGGTAGTAGGTGAAGTCCGTAGCTGCCTTGCCCACGTTATTACGGCTTATCAGCTCCAACTTGAATTTCAAAGAACTTTTCCTTGCCTCGTCCAGCGCGGTACTTTGCAGCATACGGCGCAGGTAGGCAGCATAGAGCGTTTCGTTGTAGTACGGCGAATTGGGATTATAGAGATAATCATCCATCAGCCGCATGAACACCTGCCTTGCATGCTCCTGACTCTCCATGCCGGTGCAGAGGTTGCCGATGCCTCCCTTAATCTCCTCCTGCGTGGCTTCTGAAGCCGACAACAGGGATAGCTGATTGACCAAGCCTTGCTCCGTCACCGCCCGGTTATTCACCAAGGCGGTGTCGGAGAAGTTATAGCTGTCCCAGTAGTGCGTCAGCAAGAAAGTCTTGCGCTCGGTGGGGGAGGTGAGGACGGAGGGGATTTCGGGAAAAGGGAATTGCTGATCTCTCAATTCAGCTTTCCCTTTGACATTCTCTGTACATTCATCCATCTTCCCGGCTTTCTGTTTATCACCGGCAATGCAAGAATGAAGCAAACCGACAATAAACAGAAACAAACCGATACAGCTGAGGATACGTCTCATTCCCTATTAATTTCCTCCCAGATTATTGGTAGCATCGCGTACGCAACGCACCTTACCACTTCCCCAGCCCGTAGTCAATTGAAGAGTACCACTTGTATAGGCGAAAGCTTCCTTTCTATTCGTTGTAGATCCTACACCTTGCCCTATATCAGTATTCCTACCGCTAAAAGTTGTATTTGTCAAATAAGTAAATCCGGTCATCAAATCAGGATAGGTTGTGTACATCAACATTAATTCACGCTGATTAGGAGCACGGTATCCAATAGGACAGGGGCGATCAACTCTTTCATATTTTGCCACACGTTCTGCTCCAATTGATCCCTCTTCAGGATATACTCCATAACTAATATCACCCTCATCCGCAAGAATTGCCAACGTCAAAGGTGGACGATTGTTACCAGAAATATCTCTTTCCGTATTTGTCGGCAATACTTCAGTACCTACAGACGGTCTGATTGTGTTATCAATCATAGGATTTATATCAATAGTTTTCTCCTTATAAGTTACACCTCCAATAATATGTGTGCTACTTCCTTTCGTTACATAATCCTCTGGAACTGCATCAATATCCTTCAAACTTAACCCCAGATTTCTTATACAACGATAAGAGAAATTCTTAATACCAGTAAAGTGTTCACCAGGTGCTGTCTGTGAATAAGACGCAGATCCTCTCGATGCACTTTCCTCTGCCCATATAACCCATGGATCACTAGGTTTATTTGTAGGCTTATCTGTTGTACCAGGATGATAACTACTACTTGCCACATGTACACGTGTTTCTCCATTTTCAATTGGTATTTCCACTCCGGAAGCATCAATATCATTCATATAAAGTTTCGCTTTAGGAATAGCAGTTTCCCCAATCCACAAATCTGTCAATTGATCTACAGAAGCAAGATACCAACGGATTTCATCTGCATCTATAACGTCATCCCCATCCAAATCACGGTTACGCAACAAGCAGGCATACCAAATACTCTCATAGCCAGAGTTTAATTGATGATCTACATCCGTAACAACTCCTAAGACATCCGTCCAATGTAATTGGTTTACTGTTTGTCTCGCATTAATAAGGTTCAACATATTGAGGCGTCCATTCTCCATTCCATTTGGATTTTGTCCACTAAAACGACTATTAAAGTCTTCATCGGAAACACCGTCCGGTACTATCGGCAAGAATTTCGTTTCCATCATAGCCTCTGTTCCCCATGCCGTTTTCAAGTCAGCATGTTTCGGATTGTAGAAAGTATAAACCGGATTTTGTGCGATGGAATAAACACTACGTGCTACGGAACTTTCTCCATCTTCACTGTATTTTGAGCCTTCTACACAAAAATTTAGCATACGATTTTCTCCATTCACTGTTTCTTTCCATAATTCCAAATTAACACCCTCTATACCATCACCAGAACCGGGAAGTCCTACTGATGCTGCCTGACGATAATAAATCATTCGTGGGTCATATACATAAATATATTCATCTACATAAGCAGTAATCGTTACAACATCTTCGTATTCAAATGTTTCCGAATTCCATCTCCGCTCAAAAATATCACTATTGCCATTGTTAGCCTCCACATGCAAAAAATTCAATAACTGATTAATGTCATACAACCGCACATGTCCATAAAATTGTGTTTCTATATACTCCCCACCTGCAATAGGGGCTGCTTCTGAATTATTTTTACCACCACCGTCATACGCTTGTTCGCCAGGATATTTTGCCATGACATTTGTCGGCACATAGTTTCCATTAGCCAAACGACATTCCTTATTAACCAGAAACTTTACCCACTTATAATCATTCAAAGACAAATCTGTTTGAGGAAGCCCGTATCCATCATAGGGAAGTTTCGTATCAAACACCTTCATCCCTCGTTGAAAAGGAGTGGTTACCGACCAGGAAAGTCCTTTTTGAATATCTTCTTTTCTTAACGTCAGCAATAATCTTCCATAGTGGGAATCCATCGTCTTAACAGTTCCTTGCGCAACGATGACATTGCCTTCCGCACCTGGATTGACTTCCTTACTATCCTCAACTTCTACAATGATTTGGTCTACACTTTGTACTTTCACATTATAAGTATAATGAGTATTACGTTCCGTATCATAATTGTTGACGAGTTCCAAGTCATTCAACCAGTCGGCTGTATTACTATTTCCTGTATTACCTAAATGAATTGTGTAAGTTGTCTTTGCGTACACTTCACTCCCATCATCATCCTTATAGGTAATAGTACCCTCCAATTCTACATACGTTGATTTAGCATTGGCATATACATATTCTCCATTTTCATATTTTTGCCCTTCTACAGTTCCGGTTATTAGCTTTTTCTCCTGTTTCTCACGCAAAGCATAATAAGTACCCTCCTCAAGTAGGCTCTCTGTACTTATTTTTTGTTTAGGATTTTGTCTATTCTCACAAATATAAAACTCAAAAATAGACTTCCCATCCTTTTCAGTAAAGTCACTCAGCCGATTACTCGGAGCATAGCCCGCTCCATCATAATCCCATGTATTATCTCCACTATTTTGTTTCTCGCGCGAAAACAAATAAGTACCACCCGGAATATTAATAACTCTATAGGCTTCAGGTTCAAAAGTCACTCCCACAGCAGGTATAATATTGAAAGTTATACGCGCATCTACATGGTTTAATGCCATTGTGTAATCTTCCCTTATTGCTCCCTGGTGGTCCCCAGACTTATATACTGTTACAATTTCACTCTTTTCTTTGGTTATCGCCTGTCCAGTCATCAAGAAATAGACACGCTCAACACTCAAATTATCACTCAACTTGGAATAAAGTGCTTTTAGGGCTGCTATTGTCTTTACATTCTTCAATTCATCATCAGATAAGGTTCCTACCCCGCTCTGCGGATTACCTACCACATAAATTCTCCTCAATCCTGTAGTCATAGAGAACTCTACAGATTGCGGTTTCCCTACTTCAATAGGATTTCCCAAACCATCTTCAGTATCATAAAATGCAGAATTGTCCACAGACCATTCGTCATCCGAAGCATCTGCATTCTCCGCTCCATCAGATTGCTTACTCGGCTTGAAAGCTATCACAAACAATTTATTAACTGTGCGTTCTGTTTCGTCAGACTGTGCCAAACGGGTTTGAACTTCCATTTGATCTGCCACTTTTATTTTCAGCGAAAGTGCCACAGGAATGTCAGGCACTACCTCATATTTATCTCCACCCTTCACAAGTTCATCATCCGTACACGACACAGCCAGTGCGGAAACAATCATTGCGATAAAAAGATTATATATATATTGTAATTTTCTGTTCATAACAAATTTCTCCTATCCATTATTCAAATGGCACATCTATTTCTTCCTTTGTCCAACCACTGATGGTCCACTGTAACTCAGTATCTTTCGGAGTTGAATTCAAGGTGACGATTATATTCAGACACTCTCCGGCACTAAGGTGGGTTAAAGTTTCATTGTTCTTTTGCAGCTTCAACGATTGTGGTCCCACATATTCCCAGTTAGTAACCAACTCATATCCCGTACCAATATGTCCCGGATAGAGATAGCTGATAATTTCTTCAGATTCTTTTAGGGAAGAAGCTATTGTTATACTTTCTTTTAATAGTAAATCTGTATAAGAAATTTGAGTTGGCAGGTTGTTTTCTTTAACGAAAAGATAACCCTTATTAGGTTTCACATTCGGCATTTTAATATTAGTAAGCTCTTGCTCCTTATCGGTATTATTAATAAACTTCAAGCATACCTTTGCCACCGGAAATTGTAACTGCAAGGCCACATTTTGAGATTTTTCAGCTTCTAAACGAACATTTTTCCTCATTACAGTTTGTGGCAATGGTTTTTTATCTGTTGGAGGATTTTGAAAATCAAAACCATTTTCTCCCAGTATCACATTCTCCAATAGAGAAACGTTATCAATAGTAGTTTTACTATTCAAAATTTCTGTTACCTCCTCAGTTAGTGTAAGAGAACCTTCATTCACAATGGCATAAAAATCAAATTCAGTACCATTATTCTTGTCTACAACAAGGTCATTGTAAGTGATTGTTTGCGAAGTTACCTCGGGAGCGATGTCATATCTTTCATTCAATATCACTTCAGAGTCACTGCTTCTTACCATAATCACATGCAAAGTCCGCATCTGCTCATTATCCAATAGGCTGCTTCCGTTTGTATCATCCGTCACCGCCCTCGTCGTAAACGTCATCGTCACCGTTGCTTTCTCGGTGGCGGCGGGGGCATCATCGGTGATGCACGAGGCGGGCAGTAGGCAGAGGATTGCCATCAAGGTTGCCGCCAGACTGTATTTCTTCAGTATTTTTTTCATATATCGTTCCTCCTTGTTTTTATTGCCAGTCGGGTGTTACGTCTTCCACATACCATGAGGGGATCTTGATGGTGACTCCTACCGGAGTGAACACAATGCTGATGGGCAGGTAGGCTTCCTGCTTGGTCACATCAATGCTTTTGAGGTGCTGTTGCAGGTAGTTGTAGATGCTGCCAGTCACCAAGGTGTTGCCGTCGGCGTCCTCCAGGCGAAGGAGGTGCGTACAGCAGACGGGGGACAACACGTCGTTGTGGTCCATGCGGAAGAGGGTGAGGTCGTTGGTGTGGTAGACGCCGGTCTGGGAGTCGTACACCAGTTCGGGGTAGCAGGTACCCTTTTCGTCCTCGTTAATCTCGTTGTTGAAGTCGGTCTGGGCATTCGATTTCTCGATGCTCAGCTTATAGGGAATACCGGCGCGTGTTGCCTCGCCGGGGGCGGGCAGGCCGTGTATCTCGATGTCTACGTTGATGTGCGAGCTGAATAGGTCGAGCGTGTCACGCAGGAACTTGTTGCTGCCGGGCACGGTGATTTGCTTGCTTCCCATGTAGTTGTGGTCGTGCCCGTCCACTGCGGAGGCTGTGCCCCAGTTGGGATGCTGTATGTAGATTTGTGAGAGGTCGGTGGAGTTGATGTCCTTCACCTGGGTTTTGCCGTAGGCGTTTCCCACTGCCACCACGCTGTAGGTGCCTTGGGGTAGCTTGAAGGAGGGTGCTTCTTGGGCGGGATTCAAGGCGTCCTGATTGTATGTCCTTTGGTCGACAAGACGGTTGTTGGCATCGAAAACGTACAGGTCAATCTTGTCCATGTATTGGCGCAGCACATCCTTATCTCCGTCGGCCTTGTAACGGAAACAGATGGCGACGTTTTCACAATCGTCCATATCTTCTTTTATGCAACCGGTTGTCAGGACGGGAACCAGCGACAGTAATATGAGTTTCTTTAATTGTTTCATTGTCATACGTTTTCGGTTATATGATACGTCATTTTTCTTCAAACAAGAAAAGAAAAAGAGAAAGGGTTCTCCCCGCAGCCTGTGGAAAGGAGGCGGGGAAAAAGAAATTCTTAATTGGTGTGGGAAGATAATTATTCTGCCCAATCAGCATAAGTGGTTTCAACCTGCCATGCAGCCTCTCTTACAGTAACAGTTACACCCCACAGCTCATCACCACCTTCACCACCGGAGATATTCTTATCTTCCAGTTGAACATCTGTAATGCGGTAAACATGACCGGCAAGCAACACAATAGGAGCACCATTCACTTCAGACTTGTAGTTCACGATTTTAGCATAACGAGGTGTTGCCATTATCTCGCCCGTGTTGCTCGGTGTTGCCGTCTTGAAATAAATTTTAAAAATCGGATTTACAGAAGTATCATCTCCTGTTTCCGGAGCATAGAAGTTATAAGCAAACACTTGGGCTTTGCCATCTTCATCCGCTGCCGGCCAAGATAAATCATAATCCATAAAATTATTTGCATTTCCTTCTGCTGGGATAGCATCAAACAAGATAGCGTCAGTTCCGGAAGCTGTTCCCCCATTGTCACCAGGGAACTTATAATCGGTCAAATCACCTGTTCCAGTCGGTCTGATATTATCCATATAGACACCATCAATAGTCAATGTTGCATATTCACATTTAACAGATTCAACCTCCTTTTTATGCTTAATATTTGATACCTCCAAACGTGCTACAGGAATTTTCAAGTCTACGGTAGCTTCATACATGAAGAACGTTTTATCAGTATCACCATCTTTTGCTCCCGTATTGTCTCCATTCGTGATGTCTTCTAGAGTCGGAGTGCCTGTTCGGTTATTATAGGTGAAGTCTTTGGTTTCACCATAAGCAGGAATACTCTCAGTAACCTGCATTGTAACATCGTTAATACTTGTTGTGTAAACTTTCGTACCGTCATTCATTGATACGGTTACCAGCGTAGGATTTGTCACATTCCAAAATTTAGCTTCAGTTTCTCCTCTTGCCAAGTCAATCGTCTTGATTTTCTCTTCACCATCAAAAGTAGCAGTTAAAGACACCGTAGCAGGACCTGTTACTTTTATTGTACCATCCGGAGAGTCCGAAGTCACCGCACGACTATTTGCAGTCGGAGACACAATCTTGATGCTGACTGCACCATTACCTTGAGCCAAAGCATTTTCAGCTTCATCTTCATTCCCACATGCCGCGAATGCCAATCCGACCAAACCCAGCATAAAAAATCTGTTTAACTTCATAATTTAAAGTATTAGTAAAAAATATTCGTTTTATGTATCTGTTCTGTCTTTCTTACAAGTCGGCCACTACGCCTGCCACCTGCTCCAGGTTGGTGCGTGCTTCCCGGCTTCCTGCCTGCACTGCTTGCTCCAGCACCGCCTTTGCACGGTCGTACTGCTTCTGCTTGGCATACGCCACACCCAGCGCGTTCAGCACCCTGCCGTCCTCTTTCACCTCCGAAGCCTCCAGCATCGCGATAGCTCCCTGCACGTCTCTGCCCTCCATCTTCAGGCAGGCGGCATTCACCACAGCGGCGGCGTTCTTGGGATAAGTAGCGGCAGCTATGCGCAGCGCTTCTTCATAGTCGGCAGTACCCTTGCCATAAGACTCCGCCACCGTGTAGATTTCCTCCACGCTCAGCAGGTCCGGGCGGGTCTTTATCTGCTTCTTTGCCTCCTCCAGGTTGAAGCTACGCACGCTGTACTCTATCTTGTATTCGTTGCGGCGCAGCGGGCCGTACATCTCGTTCAGCAGGCGGGTATAGACATCCGGTGATACGGACTCGCGGATACGCTTCTCGCAGGCGTCCTTGTCGCCCTCGCACTCGTCGATAAGCCTCAGCACCTTGTCGATGTCCAGCAACTGCGGGTGCTTCTCCACTTCGCGGCGCAGGCCTTCCCAGTCCTCACCCATGCCCGCGACGTGCCACAGAGAAGCATCCATGTGGGTATCTTTCCGGGCATATTCGGCCAGGGCGTTTGCACGCGATTCGGACAGCTTCTGATTGAAAGCCACCGAGCCTTCGGGCGAGGCGTAGCCGGTGATGTAGATGCCCGTAATGGTCAGGTCGGGGTTGGTTTTTACCACGTTGATGGAGCCTGTCACCGTTTCCAGCTCCGCGCGGTTGTCCTTGTAGCGCGGGTCCACATCCGACTTTCCCTGGCGGAATTGCAGGCGTGCCACGCGTACCTCGTTGCGCACCTTCACCGCTTCACGCTCCGGTGTAACGAAAGGCGTGACATACCGCGGGGTGAAAAGCTTTATGAAAGGTGCCTTTACCGTCGATTCTTCCGTGGCCGCCGTGCAGTCCAGGCAGCCCGTCATCCGCTCGCGCAGCACTAGGCGGCTGTCCACCATCCAGGGCTCATAGGCAAGCTTGGCGATATATTCCACCCGGCTCTCACGCCCGGAGCGGAGTACCGTGTAGGCATTGTCCGTGGCAGGAGAGGCTCCTGTCAGCGCCTTCTCGCGGCGGTGCACGCGGCTGCGCGTCTTGCCGTCCACCACTACGGGGGCGAGCACGGCTTCGTGCGTGCCGTCGGCAGAGACCACTGCCGGATGCAGGCACACGCTCTTCTGATTACCCACACGCAGGCCGGTCAAGTCCAGCGTCATGCGCAGGCTCACCTCGCTACCTTGTTTCTTCACTTCTTCGTTCACCACCTTCACATCGATAAGGTTGCCCTCCTGCGCATATCCTCCTAAGGAGGTGCACAGCAGCAGGCCCGTGACATATAGCATTCGTTTCATTTCCATGTCCTCCTTCTGTTTACTTGATTACATAAATAAGGGAGATGGCGGCTTTCGTCACCCCCAGATAATTCTTGTCTCCCTTGCCTTTCCATTCGCCACAGCGTGGGCAGTCGTAGCGGTCGTAGTGCGCACGCACGTAGCCCAGGCCCAGGCTTGCCTCGAAGCTCCAGTGCTTGCCCAGCACCCACTGGTAGCCGTAGGCAAGGCCCGCGCCGTAGTAGTAGCCCTCATAGCGGTAGTCCTCCACCGAGGGGTAGATGCCGAAAGGCAGCTTCACGCCCCCCACGTTGTATTGTCCCCCCAGTAGATGAAGTCCCATAAAGTGTCCGTTGAAGCGTTCGCAGAACCAGTAGCGCGCCTCGGGCTGCGCCATCCAGTGCTTCCACTTCTTGTTGTCAGAAAATGAAAAAGGATTATAATTGGCGGACAAATCCAACGTCCACCGGGGGGAAAGGCCTATTTCGGCACCCAGGTTGAAGGTGGTCGTGGCATCATAGAGCAGGTTTGTCTTTACCGCCACATTCTGGGCAGACAGGGAGATGCCGATCATCAGAAAGATTATGCAAACACTTTTTCTCATATTCTTCATATTTAGTATGTGTGTAATTTTAGTACGTGTCCATGGCATCCCCGGAAAGGGGATGATTTAACAGTCCCGTTACTTTGTAGGTAACGGGAAACGACCATAGGAGGCCGCAGAAGCCGCTTATGTAGTAAAATACACTACTGTTCAAGGGAACCATGGAAAGAAAAAGGAAGACATGAACAGACAGCCCGTGTTAATTTAACCTAACACGGGAGCACCGGCGTTATGCATTTTCTCAAACTGCATTGCCTTGTATTATAAGAAAATACCGCTCAGAAAGCCTTTCTGGGGCTATTTTCAACTTTTGATAAGAAAAAGTCGCTTTTTTCTTGCTAATTAAAAAAATCATGTTGATATTTGCGAACAGAAAAGATTCCCGTTACCTACAAAGTAACGGATGTCCGGCATAGTATTCGCCAGGAAGCAGATTTGTCGTAAACTCCTAATTCCAAGCATTATATCCATCAAAGACATACGAGAGTATGCCCCTGTTCATTTCTTGTATTTGTTTGTCCGAATGTTTTTTGAAGTAAGTTTCGGTTACCTTGACCGAGGAATGTCCCATGGCATTGCTGATGAGCTCCTGCTGATAGCTCCTGAAATTGGCAATGGTAGCCCAACTGTGGCGGGCACTGTAGCTGCTCAGCCCTTCCACCCCACTCATATCCCGTGCCAGCCTGCCAAGGCAATAATTGAAGTGGCGCAACGCATTTTGGTACTGGCGGTATTCGTTATTGCCCGGACGGCTGATAAACGGGAAAAGGTAGGGTGATGACTCATCGGGGTTCTTCAGACGCCGGATAAGCTCCATAGCTTCGGGCTCGACGCGCACCGTGAGCCATGCCCCCGTCTTGCGGCGGCGATAGGCAATGACATTGCCATGCATGTCGCAACGGCGCATATAGGCGATGTCCACAAACGGGATGCCGCGAAGCATGAACAGCAGCAGGAAAAGGCAACGCGCCGACTCCAGGGATTCATCATCGACGGGAGCGCTGAGCCTGCGAAAGGTCTCTTCGCCCACCGCGCGCTTCACCGTCACCTTGGTGCCGGTATATACACCTTTGAAAAGCCGCGAACGATAGGGCGCAACACCGTCGTCCACCGCGCGGAAGTAAATGGCACGGAGCATGCGCATGTAGGTGGAGACGGTGTTCCACTGCAACCGGCTGTCCAGCAGATGGTCTTGAAAGCTCTTCAACCAGGCAGGAGTCAAGTCCTTGAAATCCAGAGTCTCCTCTCCTTCAAATTCCATGACGCGTCGCAAAGTGCTCTGATACACATGGGCGGTGCCCATACGCCGTTCCTCCTTCAGTTGGGAAACGACGGATGCCATGTAGGCAAAAAGATTGTTTTGATTCATAATCTCTCGATTTTAAAATATGAGTAATCGGTTCAAGAGGATAAAACAAATATCCGACTACAATTTATTGCTTTCGAGGAGAGATTATACTGTTTTTACGGATTTTTATTCATTGGGGGACTGTTCAGAACTCAACAATCGTCCATAACGGTAATACACTGACAATCAGAGAAAAGTTTTGCCAACCCCTTGCCACACCTTTGGCAAACTTTTGCCAATGCGGTGGCAAAACCCTGCCAATTAAGAGACAAAAAGACACTATAACTTCGACAATACCTCCGGCAAAGCAGCCAATAAATAAAATGGTAAGTTCACCAGCCGGAAGCTTTTACCTTCTATGGTCTGCACCTTATCTATCGAAAAGTTTCCTATAAGGATTATCTGCCCACTTGCGCAAGTCTTTCATTATACTTCGTTCAAACATCTGTATTTTAGCTTACAACATATCAGCAAAGAGAAGCATTTGTTTCATTGCAGAGGTATTCTCCTCTTCAGTGTTCGAAAACTTATATCTGCTATCGCTTAGACGCGGATGACGCGGATTGAAATATGAAAACTCCGCGTCATCCGCGTCTAAAAAATAATCACAAAGAACGCAAATACAGAGCTTTCCGGCAGACTCTCCCACTATACACAAAAAGGCTGCCTCACGATGCAACGTGAAACAGCCTTTCCTTATAGTAAAGTATTCAAGTTCTTCTTAGAACAGCTTCGCAGGATACTCGCCCGCATCCACCAAAGCCTGAATCTTGTCGACTACACTCTGACGGTCTTCGGGATAAGTCACACCGAACCACTTGCTGGTTGTATCGAGCACTTCGCAGGTAGCAGTGCCATTGTTAATCAGCTTATCCACCATCAGCGGGATGAAGAATTCGCTTTTCAGATTCTCCATATTCTTCGGGTCGCTCAGGAAGCTCTTGAAAAACTCTGCACTGTAAGCAAAGTAATCGGGAGTAAAGCCCCAGAAGTTCATGCTGACCGGAGTCGTCTCGGGAGTGGCAGTCCATTCACCGTTATCATCGATGTACTTCACCTCGCCGTCCATACGCTGAATCTTGGTACGCTCTACTACAGAAGTCAACAAGTTGTTTGCATCCGTTCCGCACAAACCACGGGATACGGTACCGCTCTCGCTCAACGTATTGCCGATGCGGAAGCCTACCATGGAATATACGTTTTTGGAGCCTTCGGGAAGGGCTGCAAGGAATTTGCCCATTACCTGGAAGGAGTCACGACCGTAGAAATCGTCGCAATTGATAACAGCAAACGGTTCCTTTATTACATCGGCACCCATCATTACAGCATGGTTGGTTCCCCAAGGTTTGGTACGGCCTTCGGGGCAGGTGAAGCCTTCAGGAAGGTCATCTATGGACTGGAATACCAGTTCGCAGGGAATATGGCCTTCGTATTTGGAAATAATCTTGTCGCGGAAGTCCTGTTCAAAATCTTTACGGATTACGAAAACGAGCTTGCCAAAACCGGCATTGATGGCATCGTAAATAGAATAATCCATGATAGTTTCGCCATTCGGTCCCAATCCGTCCAATTGTTTCAAGCCACCATAACGGCTGCCCATACCGGCTGCCAATAAGAATAAAGTTGGTTTCATATTAGTTATTATTTAAAAAGGTTAGTGTATCATAGTTGATAACGGTTGCAAATGTACAAAAATTTATGTCTGACAAAAGGGAGTTTTAGTTCATTCTTTACCACTATCCGTTCAAAAACGTACATTTAGAACGGATAACCGATGGCAAAATGCAGTGCCATACTATCCTTGAACTTAGGAATATTGTAATATCCCGACTTTCCGGTATCATACGGGTCGTGAAGCCCGATACCCAAATCCAGACGGAAAACAAGGAAGTCCAGGTCATAGCGTAAGCCGAATCCCGTACCCAAAGCAATCTGTTTCGGGAAATTCTTCAAGGTGAACTCACCGTTCGGGCGATTTTCGTCCTTACGCATCAGCCATACATTGCCGGCATCCAGAAACACCGCTCCATGCAAGTCGGCAATCATACGGAAGCGATACTCGATATTGGCTTCTATGCGAATATCACCCACGTGGTTGATATAGGTATATTTTCTGTCCGTCTCGGGAGGATAGCCGCCCGGACCTATACTGCGTGCAGAAAAGGCGCGCACACTATTGGCACCGCCGATATAGAACTGTTCCGTATAAGGTGCAGTCGTAGCGTTGCCATACGACCATATCACCCCTCCGGCAATACGCGAGGCTATCATTTGGTTCTTGTCTATCCGGTAATGGTACCTGAATTCCGAGTTCAGCTTCAGGAACTGTGCAAAAGGTACCCCGAAAAGCTTCTTTCCTTCCTCACTGAACGGCTTGCCGAAAATACGGTAGACGGCAGAAGTCAGGTTACCGGCCGACGCAACGGTGGTCTGCCACCAGATGGGGTTACGCTTGCCGCGCACGGAAGCGTTGTCATAAGTATAGGTGTACTCCATGGCAGGAATGAACTGGTCGCGCAAACTAACGTAGAGTGCCGGATTCTCGGCACGCAACGTATCGAAAGCGGCAGTAGGATTACGCAGCACATTGAATGTCAAACGGAAAGGAGTTATACTGTGCCTGGAAGTCGATTTGGGCTGGAAGTCATAAGTGACATTACCGCCAAAAGCCAGCAGCTTATAATACTTGGCACGGTTCATCTGGTCGGCATATAAACGGAAAGTCGTTGTAGCCGGGAAGTCATACTCACGGTCGCCCATCCTAGGAAACACCACGCGCGGAAAGATGAGAGAAGTGGAAATCCCCAGTTCATAGCTGTTCATCAGGGAAGAACTTGACTTGCCCGTCTGCCATTCGTACGAACCGTTCAACTTCACATTCCAGCTTTCACCGCCACCGAAGACATTGTTCTTCGTCACCGTAAAAGCGGCACCCGGTCCCGTCTGGTTATTGCTCTTCATGGTGACATTAAAATCCAACTCCGCATCGTAGGGTTTATCGAGCGCGGCAATGACCCTCACATCCAATGTATCAGACACAAACGCCGTATCACGCGGTATATACTGCATCTCCGCATAACGGAAAATACCGACGCTTGCCAGACGCTCCTGAATACGGGTCTGACGGTACAAACTATACAAACTCTGCATAGAACGCTGGCGGGCAATACCTGCGCTGTCCTGTATCTGACGTTTCCGCCGATAACCTTGATAGTTCAACCAACGGTAAAGCATGTTGGGACGTACCGGAGGTTTGTTGTAGTAATGTATGGTCAAGCCTTTGTAATCCATGCTGTCATTGGGTTCCTGCCCCTGCTTTCCAAGAAGATAGACGGATTTACGCCCCACACGGAACTGCTTCTCGGCTACCTTTGGCATACCGGGAACGGGAATCAAGCGCATCTGGACATGCCCATTGGGAACCATCATGGTATCGGCCTGATAGGTTAGGTAGTCGGGACGGAAATAATAACAGCCCACATTACGCAGCAGGGTACTGATACGGGTACGCTCCCCATCCAAATCAGCCACATTGAATTGTTCTCCCGAACTGATAAGGGAACGTCGGCGTCCCAGCTCCATAATGCGAGTGGTACGCTCGCTGAAACCACGATAATATACCGTATCTATAAAGTAGGGGTTACGCATGTTCACCGTATATTGCAACTTTGCCTTCAGCGAGTCCTTCGGGTCGATAAATGTCTTGTAGCTGACGCTTCCGTTGAAATAGCCATAATCGCGCAGCAAGTTAACCGCCGCCTTCTGGCGTATATCGGGATTCACCGTAGACATAAGCACCGGAGTGGCGGCAAATTTATTGAATATCCACTTTCCGAATCCCTTCTCATACTTCTGGAAACCATTGTAAATCCACAGTCCGAAAGGAAAGGGATAGCGGATAGTAGAGCTTCCCAGCAACGAATTGTTCGGTGCCGTAGCAAGGGCGGCTTCCACCTCTTCCATAGCAATCTCACCAACAGACGTTTCACTGCGGTTCAATACAATCATCGGCTTTTGGCCGGTATAGAGTATCTCCCCCTCGGGCAAGTGCTTCGTGGTGGAGCAACCTGCCAGAAATATCAATCCTGCAATATATAATATCAGTCGTTTCATATCACATTCCTACTTTTTCATATCGCTATTTTCAGCCTCCGGTTTTATCTTTTTCTTCCTGAAGATGAAGAGTTCACTCAATCGGTCCATCTTCCGGCGCAGCACAAGGCCGACACCCGTTTCGGTTATCTCACCGTCGAGTATGCTTTCGTAGTTTTTATTATGGAATACACGGACATATCGAGTACCCGACGCATCAAGACGGTATTCCAGCGATATATTGTCAATGAATGATTCCGCATCGTTCGTGGCATTGGCCCCGGTGGACACTTTTCCACCGATGACTATCTGTACGCGGTCGTTGAAGAAACGCTGGGAATAACGAAAACTGAAGTCTTTCTGCGTGTCACCCGTTTCAGCAGAGGTACGGTCTTCCACACCTACACTGATATTGGCCCCTTTTATACCTCCCGCCAAGGAGTTTATCTGGCTCTGAAGCACTGAGTTCAAGGCGGCTCCCATTGACAAACCTCCTCCTTTGGCACCACTGTTCAGGTAAATACCCGTGGCAAGCATGGCAATGGCCTGCTTGCTACGCTCTTCTGCACCCATTGCCTGCAGCTCATTCTCTACTGCGGCATCTTCGGGCGCCGAAATATCGAATATCAAATCGGGAGCGTCAAGCCTGTTCTTGATGGAAATGGAAACATCGAAGTTCACCATGCGCGAACCGTCCCCGTCACCATCGGCCACAGAAGCACGCATACGTTCCGTAGCCTTCAGACTCAGCGTAGGATTCATAATATTCCCCCGCCAATCCACATAACTGCCGGGATTGAACTGGAACTCCTTCAACGGGATGATAGGCAGCGAATATTTCATGACGCCACCCGAAAGGGTATAGCGTCCGGTAAGGCTCATATCCCCTTGGGGAGTATACTGCATATTCAAATCACCGCCACCTTCCAGTTCGATGTATTTGCTGCGGTCGGGACTCAAGTCAGCACGAAGACGGACAGCATCGTCAATATGGACGGACATATACATTTCCAATCCTCCCAAAGACATGGCAGGAACCTCATCTGCTTTTACCGACGTCGTATCGGTGAACGAGGTAAAGGTAACCAGCCCACTGAGACGGTCTTCCACCGTTAAAGGGGAATCGGTCAACACGTAGGTTACGTTGGTATTGCCCAGCAAATTCATGTTTCCACGCATCGTGAGCCCGTCAAGCGGCCCCTTCACCGTGGCATGCAAGTCGACGAACACCTTTCCATACACCAGACTTTCGCGGGTACGCGGTGCATCCAGCAACGTATAGTTCTCTGCCAGCAGATTGAGGTTGGCAGTAGGACGCTCCATATTCCGGAAATCAACCTTACCGTCAATCGTAAACGGATTCTTGCTGGTGGTATAAATGGCAAACTTATCAAATATCAACTGATTGTCCTTTATCTGTACCGGACGGTTGTCGAACCAGTAACGTGCTCCCGCCTGGCGTGCATAGACAGACACACTGTCCAAAACAATATCACCATGCATTTGAGGCTTGTCCAGCGAACCATAAATATAAAGCCCTCCATCAATATCTCCGGTAAAGGCCACCGTTTGGTCAGGGATGAATGCATTGGCCATCTTCAATGGAAAATGCTCGAAACGGGTGGACACTTCCAGGGTATCCTTTCCGTTCTTCTGCGTCAAGATACCGTCGGCGGTCATCACTTCTTCATTATCATATGTAAAATAGGTATTCAGATAGTGCGTATTCTTGTCGCCCGGCAACCAGGTAGCCCCCAGGCCGATGTCTCCAACCGGTTGGCGTTCGTAGGTCAGTTTCTCTACATTGGCTTCGGCAGACACCTGCAGGGAAGTGGCAGTCTGTATATAATTTGCTTCGGCAGAGAACAATCCCGTAAGCCGGGGCATATAAGGAAGTACCTCCGTAAGTTCATCCAGGCGCAATCGGCTCAGTTCTACGTTTATATTCTGCAAGGAAAGGGTATCATTCTTGTCGGATTGCATACGGAAACACAGACCATCGTCGCTGTCCATATCAATATTGGCATAGACGCGCATATTCTTATGCAGATAAATCCAGTTACTATTGTCCGCAAAGTGGAATTTACGGAAAGCGATAATCGGCTCGGCAGGAATAAGGTTCAGCAGCACACCATTACCGCGACCGTGTCCTTCGGTCAACGGACGGGCATTAATACCGAATAGAACACCGGTCTGCCCTTTTCCATTCACATAATCCACAGTCAGTTCCGCATCTTCATTACGGACTTCACCCGTCAGTGTGCTACGGAACACAAACTGCGGGTTCTTGGGACCGTTTATGACACCACCTTGCAACTTCATGCGGGCAGTATCCTGCTTCACTGTAAAAAATATCGTATCGAGCTGCAAGGAGTCCATGCGCAATCCGTGAACAGCTGTACGTCCATTGATGCCGACTTGCGGAGTAAATCCGAAGCTCAGTTTGAAATCATTATAGGAAATACCCTTTGCAGCCAGGAAATAGCTGACGGGATTCTGGTTACCGGCTTCCAGATGCATGCCCGCTGAAGGAAGGACTTGGCGCAAAGCGGCATGGTCCAAACGCCGTTCATCAATCTGCTTTGTCAGGATAGAGACAAATTTATCCGACTGTTCCATCAACTTCTTCAACGTGCTGTGAGCGCGGAAACGCAGATTCAAGTCACCGGCATCAAGCCTCAACTTGAGAGAATCATGACGTGCCTCCGCTCCCATTGTAAAGGCAAACGGGTGTTGCAATGGTCGGGGCACCAAACCCAGCTTATGCAGATTCACCTCTTCCACATTTAAATCCAAAGCGCCATCCAGATAGTTGCGGTCAAGACGCATATCCGCATTTCCCTGCATCTTGAGAAGGACATTATCGCTGGCAAGACGGACGGTAGCAACGGATGACTTGAGTCCGGCATGCACATCTACACCGGAAATGTCCCAATGGCCATACTGTAGTTTTTCCAAGGAGGCATTCAAAGCGGCCACAGTTTTTCGTGATGCCACATCCACCCCTTGCCCCTTAGCGGACATCTTTGCCGTAAGAGTATAGATAGAGTCCTTGGGCAGGAAGTGATGCACCTGCAAGTTGTTGATGGCAAGGTCGGCATGGTAGGCTTCCGTAGCAAGATTATAGGCGGCGTCCAAATTCAAGGCGCCTTCCTTCTCCTTCAGTTTCAGGGCGGCAGTGCACTGCGCCCCCTCCATACCGAGACGTGCCGCAAGGTGCATACTGTCCGGCACAATGATGGAGCCATCGGGAGCAATGTCAGCTAGTCCGGTCAGGAAGTTCAAGTTCTGCGTATGCATTTCGAAGTCCATGCTTCCATTACGTTTCACACTGTCGGTCAAGCTCCAGAATTCTCCTCCCCCACTCAACGAAAAGGCTCCGGGCAGCTCAGCCGTAAAACGGGAAATCTGCATCTGCTTCAGGTTTCCTTCCGTACCGGCATGAATCACCAACGGACGGAACGGATAGGCTTCCTTGAAAGCTTCCGGCAAGCCACCGGCAAAAAGCAGTACATCCTGTTTGCCGATACGGGCATTGAAACGGGCTGTCAGACGGCCGGTGGTAGGTATATTTATCAGTTCCCAGTAAGTCTGTGCCGTAAGGTTCATCTCACTATGAGGTGTCAGCAACTTCAAAGAAGGGATACGGATAACGGTAGAATCGGCAAACAACCGCCCGGTCAGGGAAGTTACACTCAAACCGGAACGCTCATACATGGAAAATTCCCGGATAACGGCATTCATATCTCTGCCGTAGTACATCACAGAATCAATGCCCAGGCGAATGTCGCGAAGAGCAATGTGCGAGGGGTCGAAGCCTATCGCACTCCCCGGGCCACCGGTATCATAATTGACAGAAGTTCCAGTCAGCAGGAATTTTCTCCAGCCATAGAACTGGTGTTTCAGGTCGGCAGCAGCGTCCGCAATCTCAGCATCTCCTATATGGGCTTTCAGCCCCATGGAGTCCAATGGCATCTGTAAATCGACCGAGACGTTCTTCAACTTCAGAGTATGGAGTGTGACTTTCCAGTTTAACGCAGTGTCAATAGTGTCTTTGGGAGTCTCAGTGGTATCTGCAAGCATCACCTGCACATGGGTATCGCTCAATTCTATATTATTGAGGATGGCATCTTCTTTTGTAAGGTCTATGCCATGGCTTTCGAAAAAGAAATGCCCCAGTACTCCTTTGATGCACATACCTTCCATTAAATTGGAGGAGTTGACAGCAACTTGTTTCAAGGTAATGTCATCCACCTCCACTTTCCCTTTGAGTAAAGGCCATGCCTGTACCCGTACGTTCAAACTTCCAAGATTCAGCAAGGTATCGGGATGCTGCACATCAACAGCACTGTCGGCAGGCTGTACCACCAATACACCGCGGACCAACAAATTCAAAGGAAAGCGAAGGTCAATCCGCTCCACGGATATGTCCATACCCGTAGCACCTGATGCAATTGCCGTAGCCTGCTTCCGTATCAAATTCTGTACGGGAGGCACATAAAGCAATATCATCAATATTATAAACAGTATAATAGGAGTAAGCAACACCCACAGTGCTGTTCTCAACCATTTTCTTCTCATCGGAACGTCAATCTTTCATCGTATTTAAAAGTCCTACAAAGTAAACAATTTCTTTCGACATTTGGTTCCCGACAGAGAAAAATCACGTATTCTTCTCTGTTCCCCCATTACGGAAAAGCTGTTGCCTGAGTAATGACATCCTCTATCAAAACGAGGGCGGCAAGGGCGTGTTCTTTCAACTCTCCGGTAAAAGGCACTCCATGAGAAGTTTCCAACAGTTTCAGCAATGCAACCAGTTCCGCTGCTCCAATTAAAGTAAAGAGGGGAATCATTTTGTGGGAGACAGCAGCCATCTCGTCCACATCCTCATTCTCCACAGCCTTCTGCAAACGCTCCGCATTGAGGCGGGTTTCAGCCACAAAACTTTCCAGAATGGACTTTGCCGCCTCGGGGTCATCGACCGAAAAAGCAGTGAGCGAAGAGAATTTATACCCCGGGCAAGCCGAAGTTTCCGAAACTTCCATAACCTCCATCCCTTTGTCCTCCATATTCAATTCATGTAGCAATTCACTGACGGTAAACGGCTTATGCAGGCATCCGGCAAATCCATGCACCGTAAATTCCTCACGCTGCATGTCACTGCGGGCAGTGACAGCAATCACCGGAACAGACTGTGCCTGCGGTATGTTCGAAGCACGAAGCAGTTTCAGTAAATCAAAACCATTAATAGCAGGCATCTGCACATCAGTAAGCAGAACATCAAAGGTTGCAGTGCGCAAGGCATCCAGCAGTTCATCCAGTTGTAAACAAGAGACAGAATTTATACCACTCTGCTGAAGCATGGCGGCAGTAAGGGTAAGCTGAATACGGTCATCATCGATAAGGAGGACATTCTTCAGTGAAGAATGAGGAACGGGGAATGAAGAATTGCCATTCGGCGTGGCAGCACATCCCGATTCTTCATCCTTCATTCTCCGTCCTTCACTCCTTACGGGATAGATAGGAATATATATGGTGAAAGTGCTTCCCTTGCCTGGCACACTGTCTACATCAATCGTGCCTTCAAGCAACTGTACCAGCATACGGACAATGGAAAGTCCAAGTCCAAACCCCTCTTTACCCTGAGCACCCGGTAAGCGGGTAAACTCCTGGAAGATACGTTCCCGGTCGGCAGGTTCCATACCTTTACCGGTATCAGCAATGGCAACTACCAGTCGACGGTCCTCGTAACGGGCAGTCATGGTAACACTGCCTTGGTCCGTAAACTTCACGGCATTGGACAGCAAATTGTTGATAATCTGGCGCAGACGCAAGGGGTCGCAAATATAGGTACCGCCCAGCTCCGGGGCAATGTCGCAATGAAGCGCCAGTCCTTTGGCAGCCGTAAGTGGTTCAAAACTGACGTGTATCTCTTCAAGCAGGCGGGAAGGATGAAAGGTGACCCGGTTGATTTCGGCCTTGTTCAAATCAAGACGATGGAAGTCGAGCAAATCAACGACCAGCTTCAGCAGATGTTCCGATGAGGTTTTCATATTGTCCAGATAGAACCGCTGACGCTCATCCACCGTCAGACGGGAAAGCAAGTCGGCATAGCCCATAATAGAACCGAGCGGGGCTTTGAAATCATGGGTAATGGCAAGCATCAGTTTTTCACGGACAGCGAGTAAATCCTCGGCACGACGACGGGCCTCTTCCAACTCACGACGGTAACGGTTGCTTCGGGTTATGTCGCGGCCGATGATAATAAGAAAAAAAGCGGAAAGCAACACCGCACCTACGGCAATGCCACTGATAATCTTGGCCGAACGGCGTCGGACCGCTTGTTGATACTCGGCTTCCGTCCGTGCACGCAGCAGAGTTTCCGTCTCGTAATCTTTCAGCAAGCTGTCAATACGAGCGGTCAGCATATGGTCCAAGCGTTGCAGATAGCGTTTACGTCGCTGTATAACAGTGTTTACAGCTTTTTTCTGCTGGGCCACGGCACGCAGTTTCTCATGCAAAGAATCGGCCGGATTATAGGGTTCAATCACCGTATCCGTTGCAAATTCAAGGGAGGTCTTTACCTGGATAGCCGTATCTTTCTTTGGGGGGACAAACACTTCACCCAAACGACGGAAAAACCCCTTCTTCCGAGGGCGTGTCACGACGGTATCCCGATGTGTAATGATACGGTGCTGCACACGCTGCTGGGTCACTACCGAGTCCTGCTGGGCAATTATCTGCTCAATGTCACTGGTGGATACCATGCTGTCATTCGCCTCACTCAGCGTGCGCAGCATTTTTATCGTATTGGTATCCTTCTCGCGTATCAAAGCAAGCACGCTGTCTGTCCATTGTACATCGCGGTCATCAGTAAGAATAAGGTTCTCCATTTCCCGGTGTACGAAAAACAAGGAAAAAAACAATACCGCCAGCAACAAAGTGTAGCCTACGGCAATCTTTACTTTGGAGACATTATTCATACTATCAAATCCTTTCCCTGGTCTGTTTACGGAACCTCAACCACAGCATCACTCCCGCACTGGTCAGTCCGAACGGGAAAGCCATCCAGACTCCCGTCAGCCCCCAACCGAAAACGAAACCGCAAAGGTACCCTACGGGCAAAGATATAATAAAATAGGATATAAATGCAATAATCATCATCGGTTTCACATCCGAGATGCCGCGCAGGGCATTGGCAAAGTTAATCTGCAACCCATCGCCGAACTGGTAAACCAAGAACGGGAAGAAGAGAGCGGCAACCATGCCGGACACTTCCGCATTGTCCGTAAACCATCCCCCTACCTGACCGCGAAGCGCAAAGACGATACCCAGCAACACCACCTCCATACACAGGATGATGTGAAGGCCGGCATACGCCGAGCGGCGCACATTCTGCCCGTCTCCCTGCCCCTTGAAGTTGCTGACACGCACGGCAACCGCAGCGCCCATGCCATAATACATCATGAAGGTGAACTGAGAGATAGTAAGCATTATCTGATGCGATGCTAGGGCAAGTGTCCCCAGCCAGCCCACCATGACGACGCTCAGACTGAAGGAAGCGGTCTCCATACCCATCTGCATACCCACGGGCCAGCCCAGTGCATTGAGCTTCCTGAACATCGGCATCGACCACCCCAGCCGCATGAAGCCGAGCCTGTAACGGATAAACCGGCGGCCGCGAAGCACAATCGCCGCAAAGACCACCACCATCACAATGCGGGAGAACAAGGTGCTGATACCCGCACCAAGCAGTCCCATCTCCGGAAAGCCCAGCTTTCCATTGATAAGTATATAGTTTCCTACGATGTTAAGCGCATTCCCTCCGAGCAGAATCCACATGGCCGTCTTGGTATCGGTGATGCCGTCCGTAAACTGTTTGAAACCGTTGAACAGCATGACAAAGACCAGTGAAGCAAGCAACACCAGATAGTAAGGCTTGATTAGAGGCAGCAATTCTCCGGGCTGTCCCAGCCGCTCCACATTGAAATAGAGAACAGCCATGACAAGAGTCAGCAACAAAGCCACCAGCACATTGGCAACCAGGCTACACCGCAACGCCTGCCCTGCCTCGGCAAAGCGGCGGTTACCGTAGAAGCCCCCTACAACCGGTGTCAGCCCGTAGCTGAAGCCCGTACTGAAAATAATGCAAAGAGTAAACAGATTGTTTACGAAAGAAGCGGCACCCAGTTCCTCCGTGCTGTGATGCCCAATCATCAGCGTATCGGCAAAACCAAGCACAATGACTCCCAACTGCCCCACCACAATGGGTAGCCCCAGGAGAAGCAATGCTTTATAGTGCTGCTTATACGTATCAAATAATTTTTTCATACTAAAGGTTTTCTTTTTGGTAATAAAGCACAATCCCGTTTTCATCGCGGAAGGTCTGTTGGGCGACCCTATGAAGCTGTTCTGCCGTCACAGAGCGGTAATTGTCCACTTCACGGTCTATGTCTTCTGCCTGTCCGGTCAGTTCAAACCAGGCAAGATTCGTGGCAACATTCAGATAATTGATGTTGCCGAATATCTGTGTAGACTCAAACTTGTTCTTTACTTTCTCCAATTCTTGTTCTCCAACAAACCCGGATTTCAACTCTTCCAACTCTTTCCGGACAGCAGCCTCGGCTTGCTCCAAAGATACGCCTGCAGATGGTTTTCCACTGATATGCAGCAGTCCGGCATCCCGTGTACCAGAGATATAGGCATCGAGACTGGAAAAGAGCTTTTGCTCCTGCACCAGCCTGCGGGTCAAGCGACTGGAACGTCCATTGCTCAGAATATCCGACAGAATATCGAAGGCATAATAATCGGCATCCTCACGGCTGCACATGTGATAAGCCATGAACAAAGCATCCAGAGGAACATTCCGTTCCACCGTCTGCCGGCGTTCCGCCGTCTGCACAACTTCTTGCGGTAATTGCCTTACGGGCACATTCCTACGGGGAATGGGAGCAAACCATTTTTCTGTCAGCCTAACCGTTTCTTCCCACGAAATATTTCCGGTAACGGCCAGCACTGCATTATTAGGTGCATAAAAACGAAAAAAGAATTCCTTTACCTCGTCCAGCGTGGCATTGGCAATGTGAGAGAGGTCTTTCCCGATAGTAGGCCAGCGATAAGGATGCGTTTGATAAGCCAAAGGACGAAGCAGATGTCCCACATCACCATACGGCTGGTTCAAGCAACGTTGTTTAAATTCCTCCATCACTACCGCACGCTGCACTTCAAGACTTTGCTCACTGAATGCCAGTTCCAGCATGCGGTCGGACTCCAGCCAGAAGCCGATTTCCACATTCGATTTTGGAACCGTCAGGTAGTAATTGGTTATATCATTATTGGTCCATGCATTATTCTCCCCGCCTGCCAATTGCAAAGGAGCGTCATAATCAGGAATATGCACCGAACCTCCGAACATCAGATGCTCGAACAGATGGGCAAAGCCCGTATGCTCGGGATGTTCGTCACGGGCACCCACGTCATAAACAATATTCAAGGCAACCATCTGCGTGCTGGTGTCCTCATTGTGCACCAACCGCAGACCGTTGTCAAATATCTTTTTGTTTATCTTCATAAAATGGAATGACAGAATCTATCATCAATCTATCACTGTCACTTTTTTAATAACCACATCCTCTTCGGGACGGTCGTTACGGTCAGTCTTGACCTTCTGTATTTTATCAACAATATCCATACCTTCCAGCACTTCACCGAACACGGTATATGCACCGTCCAAATGTGGAGTACCGCCCACGGTAGTATAAGCCTTCACCTGCTCGGGGGTAAACTTGAACTCCAGTTCCTTGGCAACCTGAGCCTCTGCCTGCGCAATCAAGGAATCTTGCAAATCCATCAGACCGTCCTGGTCATTATTCTTGCGCATCTTGTAGATTTCCTTCATGTGTTTCTGCGCCAACGCGTTGAAAGCATTGTTCAAGCGCATCTGATTCATCTGCTGTTCCATCCCCAGCAAGGTAGAGTCATTATACACTTTTCCGGTCACAATGTAGAACTGGCAGCCGGATGATGCCTTGTCAGGGTTCACCTCATCACCCTGGCGTGCAGCCGACAAAGCACCTTTTTTGTGAAAATACTTCGGATAAACAAATTCGGCAGGAACGGTATAACCCACGTCGCCTGCCCCCAGCATCTTGCCTTTCGGAGCCTTCTTCGATTCCGGGTCACCTGCTTGTATCATAAAGTCCTTGATGACACGGTGGAACAGCGTACCTTCATACGTGCCGTCTTCCACCAGCTTGATAAAGTTATCACGATGTTTCGGGGTTTCATTATACAGTTTCACGGTGATGTCACCCGCACTTGTTTCAATCTTCAGCTTCGTTTCTTTTTCCATATCTTCCTCTTTCTTTTGTCCCGGCTTGCAAGCAGTCAGACCGCAAACCAGTATAGTTAATAATACAATAAGATTTCTTTTCATTTTGTTTTTTATTTAATTTAAGTTTGCAAATATACTAAAATCAGACAAAAGCACTTACCTTTGCCTACATAAAAGAGATAAAAGGCTAAAGCAATGACATCCATATTAATTGTAGAAGATGATATTACTTACGGCATGATGCTAAAAACATGGCTCGGCAAAAAAGGTTTCCAAGTAACCTCCGCCAGCAGCATTGCCCGTGCTCAAAAACATATTGAGTCGGAAACCGTAGACTTGATATTGTCTGACCTGCGCCTGCCCGACAAGGATGGCATTGACTTATTGAAATGGCTGGGCGAACACGGCCTGCAAATACCGCTTATCATCATGACGGGATACGCTGACATACAGTCGGCCGTCCAAGCCATGAAACTGGGAGCCTGCGATTACATTGCCAAGCCTGTGAACCCGGACGAATTACTGAAAAAAATAGGCGAAGCCTTGAATGCATCATCCTCCGCTTTGAAACAGATGATGCATTCGTCCCGAACAGATGATGCGTTTACCCCAAACAGACCATCCGTTTCACCCAAACAGACGATGCATTCCGACAAGATGAAAAATCAGCCTCTGAAGGGTGCAGAAGGCTCATTGTCCTCCTCCGACTTCCTCGAGGGAGAGAGCGACGCAGCCAAACAACTCTACAATTATGTGAAACTGGTTTCACCTACCAATATGTCTGTACTCATCAATGGTGCCAGCGGAACGGGCAAAGAATACGTAGCCCACCGCATCCACCAGCTCAGCAAGCGTGCCGACCGGCCGTTTGTAGCCATCGATTGCGGTTCTATTCCCAAAGAATTGGCCGCTTCGGAGTTCTTCGGGCACATAAAGGGTGCCTTTACCGGCGCACTGACCGACAAAACGGGCGCTTTCGTCGAAGCCAACGGCGGTACCATCTTCCTGGATGAGATAGGCAATCTGAGCTATGAAGTGCAAATACAGTTGCTGCGTGCTTTGCAAGAGCGCAAGATACGTCCGGTAGGTTCAAACAAAGAGATAAGCGTGGATGTACGTCTGGTATCCGCCACCAACGAAAATCTGGAGCAAGCCATCGAAAAAGGGGCGTTCCGTGAAGATTTATATCACCGTATCAATGAATTCACCCTACGTATGCCGCAACTCAAAGACCGCCGTGAAGACATCCTGCTCTTTGCCAATTTCTTTCTGGACCAGGCCAACCGCGAAATGGACAAGCAACTGACCGGCTTTGATGACAAGGCATCCCGCGCCCTATTGGAATATCCCTGGCCCGGCAATCTACGCCAAATGAAGAATATGGTACGCCGTGCAACCTTGCTGGCACAAGGCAAATTCATTACTATCAACGAACTGAATGAACTGAAAGGACCCGCACCGGGCATCATCGGTATCCCTCTCCGCAATGAGGAGGCAGAGAAGCATCAAATCATCGAAGCCTTGCGGCAGACGGGAAACAACAAGAGCCGCGCTGCACAACTGTTGGGCATTGACCGCAAAACGCTGTACAACAAGTTGAAGCTTTATAACATATCCGACTAAAGGGTGTGGAATTATTCCACACTCCCCTCCACACATTCCACACTTTTCCACACTATGCCACACTTTGCACAGAAACATATATCACTAACTATCAGAACATTATCCAACACACACTCTTTCTGGCACACCATTTGACCGATATTAGACGTAAGCAACAAGCGCTACAACAAGCAAGCACTTAGACTTAACAATAAGATATACCAACCTAAAAGCAAATGAATTATGAAAAAATTAGTATTAGTAGCAGCCCTGTTTATGTTTGTTTGTGGCGGAACGTTCTTGGCTCAAGCTAAGGCTCCGGTAGAACAGCCGAGTAAGACAACAACCTTGTCTAACGACACTGTGGTAACGGATACTTTGCAGAAAGCCGAGAACGTCCAAGACACAGCAAAAGTGGCCCAATAACAGTAAGCACACTACAACAAAAAAGCCGTTTCCTCCTTGTCTATTCTGGGAAACGGCTTTTTTTATTATCAATTGTTAATTAAAACATCACCAATGTCTTTCCGGATAAAGGTCATTCCACCATGCCGGACTATCCTGCAGCCAGCGGGCAAACCAAGCCATAATTGAATTGTGCCACAATTCACGTTTTGCATAATCAAGTACAAAATGGTTTTCACCATCTACGGTAATAAATTCCACCGGCTTACCCAATATCTTCAGCGCATTATACAATTGGATACTTTCACCGATAGGCACGTTTGTATCTACCGTGCCATGCAGCAACAACAGAGGGGTATTAATCTTGTCCGCATTGAACAATGCTCCATGCTTCGTAAACAAATCGGGATTATTCCAAGGATAGCTATCGGCTGCCGCAACAGAGTTATAGGAATATCCCCAATAACCCTCGCCCCAATAGCTCGTTACATTGCTGATGCCAGCATGCGAGGCAGCGGCAGCAAACATATCCGTCTTAGTCTGCAGATACATCGTCATGAATCCTCCATAAGAGGCACCCAGGCATCCGATACGTTTATCGTTGACAAACGGATGGGCTGCACAGAATTTCTTCGTACCTTCAATGATCTCATCGGCCGTACGCTCACCCCATGCATTGACATGGCGTGCAGAGAACTCCTGGCCGTACCCGATGGCACCACTGGGCTGGATAACATAAACCACATAGTCACGTGACGCAAACAACTGTGCACAGTACGGGGAAGTTATACCGCGGGTTGTAGGAGTCGTTCCTCCATAATAGTATACGATAAGCGGATACTTCTTGTTCGGGTCAAAAGACGGCGGCAGACAAACCATTCCCTTTATCTCCGTACCGTCCGAAGCTGTAAAGTTCCACTCTTCCATCTGTCCCAGCTCAATCTTATCGAGGATGGGCTTCATGGGATTGGCAAGCAGGGTAGAAACTTTTTTCTTCGTGTCGTACGTATAAGCTACGCCCGTGCTGGTGTTTCCTCCGCCCACATAGGCAGCCACAACCGGATTGTCATTGGCCAGCGTGAAGGAAGTAATCACATCTTCTTCAAGCGGAAGCATTTCAAAGCCGCCCGTCTTCGGAACATAACGGTAGATATGCCTGCAATCCCCATCAGTCGTATCGAAATAGATACATCCGTCCACACGGTTCCACTGCACGAGAGACACCGTAGGATTGAAATCGCGCGTGATAGCCTGCACTTTCTTTGTAGCCAAATCCATAATGAATGCTTGGGTATCAAAGTCATTGGCTATGGGATGTTCACCGCAATTCTTGCCAATGCCTCCGAAAGCAGACGGACTGCCCGTCACCAGAAGCTGCTTCCCGTCCGGAGAGTAAGAAGCACTTCCCAGATAAGCATCCCAGGCGACCAGCGTATCTGCCTGCAAGGTGGTCAAATCAATCTCGAAAAGAGAAGAGAGGGAGAAAGGGCATCGAGTGATGTCCGGCTTGGAAGTGCTGCACAACAGTTTCTTGCCATCCGGGGAAATATCATTCAGATAGACGTTGTGACTACCGTAGGTCAGGCGCTCGGAAAGTCCCGTCGCCACATCGTATTTCATGAGATAATAGCGGTCACGAGAATTGGGGATACGGTCGTCCGGATGCAAGAGACGTTTCAACGGGCCACTCACCTTTTCGCCCTCGTCCGTGAGCATATAGATAAGATAGTCTTCTGTAGGAGACCAGCTGAAATATCCTTCGGGAACATTCTTCAGCAGCACTTCCTCACGCATCGTGGCGGGATCGAACACAACCAGGTCATTCTGCTCCTCGCCCATAACCGTATAATAGAGCTTGTTGCTGTTGGGCATCCAGTTCATCTTTTCATTGGCATTGGGCAATATCACCCGGCCGGTCTTTACCTCGGTCAGCTCACAACGGGTCCTGGAACGCTTCACGTCGTAATTGTCCGAATAGCGGGTCAGCAGATACTTGCCGTTGGGCGAAAGAGAAACCCTGCTCGCTCGGGAGCCGAAATTGGTGTTGAACAAAGAGAAACGTCTCTTCATGTCCGGTGCCATCCGGCAAGCTACATCGGCAAAGTCCTTTTCCTTTTCAAATTCGCATTTCAGCATCGGCTGCATCTTGTCGTCCGCGCTTGAAAGCAACTTGATGACAATCTCATAATCCGCTTCAGGGTCCATACGCAGACTGACAGCCGTAGGACGGACCTGCGACAAGCTGTCCTCCGCTGTCTCCTTGACTTGCTTGGATTCACCGTTTACAAACACCTCAAAACGGGCAGGAGAATATACATTCAGCTTGCCCTTCATGAAACGCTCCGCACGCAGATTGGTAGCAAACAGATAGAACAGATTGTCCTTGTCCGCCTTTGCCACAGTTACATATCCAGCCGTATCAGCAACCATACGTTCGTACCGACCTCCGTCGAAGTCGAGACTGACCTTCGTCTTCAGAAGATTGCCGGTAGTAAACTTGTCTCCCTTGAAGTTGATACTATCGCCCTGGAGGGGAGTGCGCACCGTAACGGCCGGACGCACGTTATACTCAGCAACTCTTTCCTGAGCTTGGGCAGCCAATCCCGCAAGGAGCAGCAAACCCGACAAAACTGTGATTTTCTTCATTACTGTAAGATTAAATCGTTTCAAAACCATTCCATAAATTTCCGGGAGGAACGGGCGCCTCCACTTCTATCAGTTCTTTGGACACCGGATGCACAAAACGGATATACCGCGCATGCAGACAGATGCTGCCGTCGGGATTGGAGCGGGGCGAACCATACTTCAAATCTCCCTTGATGGGACAGCCCATCTTTGCCAACTGACAACGTATCTGGTGATGGCGTCCGGTTTTCAAATCTATTTCCAACAGATAATAGTTCTGCGACCGCCCGATGAGCCGGTAATGCAAAATCGCTTTCTTGCTGCCCGGCACCTCCTTGTCGTATGCATAACTCTTGTTCTGTTTCTCATTTCGCACCAGATAGTTCACCAATTCCCCCTCTTCCTCGCGGGGCAAGTTCTTCACTACTGCCCAGTAAGTCTTCTTCACCTCGCTATTCTTGAACATCTCGTTCAGACGCGACAGTGCCTTACTGGTCTTGGCAAAAACAACAAGACCGCTCACGGGGCGGTCCAGCCGGTGAGCGACACCGATAAAGACATTTCCAGGCTTGCTGTACTTCTCTTTCAGGTACTGCTTTACAGTTTCCGAAAGCGGTGTATCACCCGTTTTGTCTCCCTGAACTATCTCGGAAGCGGTCTTGTTGACTATAATGATATGATTGTCTTCGTATACGACAGTCATCGGTTGTTAATGTTTAATGATTAGTGATTAATGATTAATGACTAACACCCAACTTCTCATTAAACATTAATCACTAATCATTAATCATTAAATTACATATTCATCCCACCATCTACCTGAATAACCTGACCGGATACATAAGAAGACATATCAGAAGCCAGGAAAGTAGCGATATTTGCCACGTCTTCGGGTGTGCCGCCACGACGCAAAGGAATCTTCTTGCACCATTCAGCCTTCACCTCTTCAGACAAGGCGTCGGTCATGGCTGTCATGATGAAGCCCGGAGCAATGGCATTGGCACGGATTCCACGAGAACCCAGCTCCTGAGCGATAGACTTGGCCAAAGCAATCATACCGGCTTTGGAAGCAGAATAGTTGGCCTGGCCGGCATTGCCGTGAACACCTACCACAGATGCCATATTGATAATGCTACCCGCCTTCTGGCGCATCATGATGGGTGTGCAGGCATGGATAAAGTTAAATGCCGATTTCAGGTTGACATTGATAACCATATCCCATTGCTGTTCGCTCATACGCATCATCAGACCGTCACGTGTAATACCGGCATTGTTTACCAGAATATCAATACGTCCAAAGTCCTTATGGATTTCTGCCACTACATTGGCAGTGTCTTCAAAGTTTGCTGCATTGGAGGCATAAGCTTTTGCCTTTACTCCCAAAGCTTCCAATTCTTTTGCCGTAGCCTCGGCATTTTCATCAATCACTAAGTCAGTGAATGCAATATTTGCTCCTTCTTGAGCGAACTTCAAAGCGATAGCCTTGCCGATGCCGCGTGCAGCACCTGTCACAATGGCTGTTTTTCCATCTAATAATCCCATATTATTTTAAAATTATTTATAAAATGTATTCTTACTTCTTTCCCAATGCACCAAGTACCAGACGGGTCACGTAAGTATCGCGTACCGCATCGTCCAGATTGGCCCCTATATGGCCGCGGATATAAGGTGTTTCAATACCTTTGACACTGTAATGCACAATCTCGGCAGTCATATCCAAGTCATCTATCTGGAAAACACCCTTCTCCATACCTTCACGCAGAACCTCCTTGAAAAGCTGGGTCTCTGTAGCATCGAAACGTTTGCGCACTTTCTCCACTCTCCAAATATCCCGAAAGAAATTGGCACGAAGAGTACCATTCCGAAAGACAACCTCTTTTACCGCATCCAGATGAGTGTAAATCATTTCCATCAGTTTCTCGTCCGGCTGAATATCTTTCTCTACCACGTGCTTCATCATATCCGAAAGAATATCCAGCTCCGACTCGACAACAGCCAAGTAGATATCTTCCTTGCTCTTAAAATAGGTATAGAGCGTTCTCCTACCTTTCTTCGAAGCGAGGGCAATATCATTCATCGTGGTATTCTCAACGCCCATCTTTGCAAACAGCTGACGGGCAACGTCCACTAATTTAGCTTTTGTCTTCGATACGGTCATAGATTAATTGCACATTGCTTTATTATTTGAGCAAAAGTAAGACATTTCCGCATATCTTACAAGAAAACATTCATTTTATTAATGAACAGCCCTAAAAAGGAAGAAAAAAAGTAGGCTTATTATCGTTCTATTTATCAACATATTACTCATTAAAATCCACTTAACCTCAAAAATATCATGCATTTTATTTGCATATTAAATAAAAAGCCGTACCTTTGCACCCACAAAACAATAACATCGCGGAGTGGAGCAGTTGGTAGCTCGTTGGGCTCATAACCCAAAGGTCATTCGTTCGAGTCGGATCTCCGCAACTACAATGAGGATAAAAGGTTTAAAGGCCGTTTATCCTCATTTTTTTTAATTCCCATCAAGGACAGAAAAAAATGTTTGCGCAAATAATGTTTGTGCAAATTGCTTCCACACTTCCACCTCCTCTCCACATCCCTTTATTCATCGGCATTACAGATGCGGTGGAAGCAACTCAAAAGTGTGGAAGCAAAATTTGCTTCCACACCGTTTCACAAACAGAAATACTGACACCACAAGAAGATAACATGGAGTAACACAAGTTATTAATTTCTTGTATCACATCTTATTTATATCGTACCTGCACGAAATCAATATCCTGCAAACACGGTATTAATTCCATCTCCTCCCCCTTCAAATGCAATCAGAACAAATGCGTACAGCCACACAAAGCCAAGACTTCAATACTGTTTTCCTCTGTGCTTTATTCAGAGAATGAAGGTATTTATTACGTCGGACATAAGGAATCAACAGTATGCAACGGCCATGATGCAATCGCCTAACGGCCATCAACAACCCGCTTAACAGCCGTCAGCAGATCGCCGCACGACCATTAGGCGCTGATAAGGCAATGAGTAAAAGGGAACACTCCCCTATACACAAGTAAACAAAGCCCTATATACAACGGATTGAAAGCAGCGGTTTCCCTTAGAATATCCTGATGAAAAGCAACCCCAGCCCGATGGCAACGCCAGTCGAAACAAGTCCGGGAAGCATGAACGAGTGATTCAGCACATACTTGCCGATACGGGTAGTTCCGGTACGGTCGAAATTAATGGCCGCTACTACGGTGGGATAGTTGGGAATAAAGAAGTAACCGTTTACGGCCGGGAACAGAGCAACCAGTATCATAGGCGAAATGCCCAAAGCGATGCCCAAAGGCATCAGTGCGCGCACAGTGGCGGCCTGGCTATAAAGCAGAATCGACATGGCAAACAAGGCTATCCCGAACAGCCACGGCATTTGCCTCACCACTCCCTCGATGGACTGGGTCAACTGAAGCATGTTTCCCTGAAGAAAAGTATCTCCCATCCAGGCAATGCCGAATATGGCAATCACCGCCTGCATGCCTGCCGGGAAGACGGAACCTTGCGTTGCCTTCATGCCGTCGGTGCGAGTCAGCAGCAAGATGAGGGCGGCGGCAGAGAGCATCACGATTTCGATAATGGCGGACATGCCGAGTCTCACCGTCTCGCCGTCTATCACGAAGGCAGGACGCAAACTGTCGAACGAACCAAAGAACACGATAAAAACAGTGGCAAGGATAAAGATAAGCACGGACAAGACGGCATGCCGTTTATTGTGTATATCCTTTATCTCCACCTTCTTGACATCAAGATAGCCTTCGGTCAACCTCTTTCTGTACTCCGGGTCGTCTGCCAGCTCCTTGCCCACCTTCATGGAGAACAAGGCGCCCACAAGTACCCCGATAATGGTAGCAGGAATCGTTATTTTCAGAATATCGAACAAGGTGACATCAAATCCCGCCAGCAACCCAAGCAGTGCGACGGTGGCAGCCGAAATGGGACTTGCCGTAATAGCCTGCTGCGAAGCAATCACCGCAATGCCCAGTGGCCTCTCGGGACGAATCTTGGTCTCCGTGGCAACCTCGGCAATCACGGGAAGCACCGAATATGCCACATGTCCCGTGCCGGCAACAAAAGTAAACAAATAGGTCACAATAGGGCTCAAGATGGTGACCTGCGAAGGATTCTTCCGCAACAACCGTTCTGCCAGCTTTACCATATAATCCAGTCCGCCAGCCGCCTGCATGCAGGATGCGGCAGAAATGACGGCGGCTATCATCAACATAACGTCAATGGGAGGTGATGTAGGCTGCAATCCGAAACCAAACGTCAGAATTGCCAGACCTATCCCTCCCATTACACCCAGTCCAATGCCGCCCAAGCGGGCGCCTATAATGATAGCTACCAATACGAATGCCAATTGCAAGGCCATATACTCTACACTTTTTGATTCATGTGCAAAGATAAGTCATTTCGTATTATGGCTACTCACCTACTTCTATTTTAACTGCTTGTTTTAACTCCACACTCAAAGAGGCATCATCCTTTAACGGTGTCCAGAACACCCGGCGGCATTCATTCTTCTGCAAAAGACAACGATGATAGCGACTGCCGGACAGATGCTCCGTATCGATATGGAAGGAACCGGTATTGACATCCCAGTCGGCTATCTCGTCCAGATTCAGATAAAGGTTGCGCACTGTGCCGCTGTTGAGATGCAAGCTCTGCGCCTGCGCCGCAAGCGCAGTGACATGGCAATCTTCCAGCCGGGCAAGGTATCGCGTGCGGAAAGAGAGCGTATCGCAACGGAGTCCGTAGAAATTGGCTTCCATATCTTCCACATCTACCACAACCGCTTGTACCTCCGCAGGCAACCGCAATTCCATCCCTTCTGAACGAACCCTTATCCAAATGTCATTCTGAAGATGCTGTTCCAGCTTATCCTCCGGAAAGTCAAAGGTGACGAGCAGGGTATCGCCAACGGAAGTCATCGACATAAAAGCCTCCATATCCCCTGCATAGGAGAAACTGCCCTGCTGCAAAGAGTCTCCGGCAGTTACCTCCAACGGCACTTCCCCGAACGAGAACATACGCTCTGCCTCCACAATACCTTCTTTTTTCTGTTTCCACACCACCGGAGGCTGTGTCAGCTTCAACACCCTGCACGAGGGCAGCTGCACCGTTTTCCGTTCTCCGCCGATTTCCATAAAATTATCTTTCTGAGTGACATTGCGGTCCACCACATAGAACATGAGTCCGCATACCATTGCCACACCGGTAACCAGCATTCCTATCATTATATAAGTCGTTCGTTTCATAACTGTCTTCTTTTATTTTTGTTTCTTGATAAACTCCTGATACATCCCGGACAACTCCTCGGCAGAGATGCCCAGCGTGAAAATCTGCTTGAAGAAATAATCCACTTCCTCCTTCAGAAAATACTCTTTCCTCAACGAAAGAATCAGCTTACGTGCACCTACCGACACAAAATAGCCGATACCCCGCTTGTTGTAAATCACTCCTTGCGTCTGCAAGTAGTCGTACGAACGCATCACCGTATTGGCGTTGACCTCTACCACAGCCGCATATTCCCGTACCGAAGGAATACGTTCTTCCTCCTGATATTGCCCGAGAAGTACCTCGTCGCAAATGCGGTCTGCTATTTGCAGGTAGATGGCTTTACTTTCCTTAAAGTTCATAGTTACCAACGATTAATGATTTCGGACTCCTTGAAACGGAAATAGGCAAGCACCCAGTTGAAAAGGGCGAAAAACGAAGTTATAAAAATCAGCCAGCCGCCCGATGCCTCTCTGTCAATATAGGGCTCAGTCATGAAGAAGTTATTAGGCAGAATGGCCTTCAGGCACAATACAGCTATCAGGATATATGAAACGAAGATGCAGACACCGGCCGCAAAAGTCTTGATAAGTGCATTTTTGGGCCAGACCGTACTACCCAGCAGGAAGAAAGACTGTAGGAAAAAGTAGCAGCTCAGGAATATCCCCACCACAGCCGGTCCGCTTCCTATCGTCTCATAGAAACAGTTCGTGTTACAGCAGAATTCCCACAACGGAAAGGAGTGAACGACATGCAGCTCCGGGTAGGCCAGAAGATAGAAGATGACTCTTGTCAAGTCCGCCAGCTTGAAAGCTATCAGAAAGACCAAGATAAAGCCGCAGGTAGCCACCAGCCAGCGGGCAAAGAATTTCTCGAACATGGTGGCAGGTGTCATGAGCACAACGGTACGACTCGTCTTGCTTTTCATCCTTTCCATGGTAAACGAGGCGCTAATGCATCCCCAAATGACAAGTCCCCAAAGAAAGAATCTGGACTCAAACTCCCAGATAGGGTCCATGCCCACAGCTCCCGCTTCCAGATTGTGATACTGATAGTATCCATTCCAGACAAAGACTATGGCCAACATTCCGTAGACCATCACCGAGCGGAGTATATAGGTCTTCCAATTCTCCACCATCTCTTTGCGGCATACGTTCACAAAGCGATGCAAACTAAAAAAGGTATCGCGTATCATTATTCATTTGTTTTAGTGTGAAACATTTCCGCTATCTTCCCAGGCTCTGCAAGTACGGCGCCAAACAGCAGTTCAAGATTAATCTCCGATTCCTCACCTTCCGTATTGGGCAGCATCAAGAAATTGCCTTGTACGGAGGGAAGCGTGTACAAGGCAGTCGCAGCCAACTCCCGGTCGTCACTCTCCAAGAAGAACAGCTTACTGCAAATGCTGGCAGTGGATTCGTCCAGCAATACGCGGCTGTTGTCCATAATCAGCACATGGTCCAGTACTTTGTCAATGTCACGCACCTGATGGGTGGAAATGACAATCGTCTTGTCGTCCGACATACCCGAAGCCAGAAATTTGCGGAACTGGCTCTTTCCCGGAATATCCAGTCCATTGGTAGGCTCATCCATCAGCAGCAGGGAAGTATTGGTGGCCAGCGCAAAACTCATGAAGATTTTCTTTTTCTGCCCCATGGACAAGGCTCCCAAATCAGCATCCATATCCATCTCGAAGAAATGTAGGTACTTCACCATGTCTTCCTTGCTGAAACGGGGATAGAACTTACTGTTCAGTTCAATATAGCTGACCAAGGAAATAGGAGGCAGCTCGAACTCCTCGGGTACCAGAAACATGTCCTGCAACGTGACGGGCAACCGGCGGCGCATGTCGGTATCATGATACATCACTCTCCCACGTTTGGGAGCCAACAAACCGCTCATCAGATAGAGCAACGTAGACTTGCCGGCTCCGTTCTTACCCAACAGACCGTAAACCCGGCCGGCTTCCAGCGAAAGTGAAAAATCGCTCAGGACTTCTTTCCGCCCCTTGCGATAACTAAATGAAATGTTTTCTACTTGTAACATACGCTTGGATGAATTAAATATCTTATTGTTTATGTGTATTAGTATAATAGTACACCGCAAAAGTAGACATTCTTTTCAATACGACAAGCGTTTCAAGAAAAAAAATGCTCAGAAAAAGGAACAATTCTATTCTTTGGTTCGAAATTAGCCTCACACGCAAGAAGATTAGGACACTTCTGTATCCATTTAGGACTCTATATTTCCTGCCACTTGCTTTACATTTGCAAAGGAGCTAAAGACATGAATATGAAAAACGAAGAAAAGATTTACCAACTTAACACATACAATATAGCAGAATATACAAGTACGGACTATACCGACAACGATATTGCTATACTTGGAGATTTCAAGAACTTGCTTTTCAACAAGTATTTCAAGTTGAATGCAAACATCTATGTGGTCTGTGTAAAAGGAAGACTGCAGATAAACATCAATACCCAAAAATATGCTATCTACCCCGGTGAGATGCTGATTTGTATGCCCAATATGATTCTGAGCAATTGCACAACCAGTTCCGACTTCAAGGGCGCCATGTTCTGTCTGTCGACCCAGATTACACAGAAGTACCTTCATAAAAGTAGTGACATATGGAACAAGGCTTTCTATATCAGCCAGAATCCGGTAGTACGCATTGACAAGGACAGAGTGCAACTGTTCGATTTATACTATAAGGTGATACGTGCCCGAATGAAACAAGCGGAGCAGCCCTACTACAAAGAAGTCATCAGGTCGCTGATACGCACCATGCTGTATGAGCTGCTGGCAGATTTAAACCAGTTGAGCACCCCTCCCGAAAGCCAAATGGTGAAGCGGAGCAACATTCTATTCAAGAGATTCCTCGACCTGCTGGCCTGCACCGAGGTGAAAAAACGTTCTATTTCCTATTATGCGGGTAAGCTGTGTGTTACTCCCAAATATCTTTCCACCGTCTGCAAAAAGGTCAGCGGAAAGACAGCCTTCGAGTGGATAAACGATTATGTGGTCGAAGACATCAAATATTTTCTGAAGTATTCCAATAAGTCTATCAAGGAGATTTCCGAGCATCAGGATTTCCCCAACATCTCCTTTTTCGGGAAGTATGTGAAGACACACTTAGGCACTTCACCCACGGACTACCGCAAGCAATCACTGCCTCCAAGGGGGACCCTGCAACAAAAAAGGAGGAGCTAAGAATCACTCTCCACTCCTCCCGACACGACAAACAACTAAAATTATTGCTATTTGATGCCGTCCAATGCCTTGTTTGCTGTGGCATTGGTGGGGTCGATAGCCAGAATTTTATTCCAGTACTCTTTCGAAGTAGCATAGTCACTCTTCAACAGATAGTAGTAGCCCAGATAACTGTAACACTCTATCAATGCAGAGTTGTACCTCGGTTCGTTTTTGGCAAGCAGTACGTCCACCACCTTCTCGTAATAAGGTTTCGCCAATCCCTCTGTAGTTTCGGGGTCCATGGCAGAGTGTGTGCGGGCGCGCCACATATCTCCCAAATAACTGTCGGGAGCTTGTTCGGCAACAAGTGCGAACACAGAGTCGGCAGCCTGCAATGCCGCCATGCGGTCGGCAGACTGAACGGAGAGAGTGTCCGAGGACGTACCCTCTCCGTAGTACAGACGCCCTAACTGGAATAAGTTTTCGGACGTCTTTTTACCTTGTGCCAGCGAGTCATAGTACTTTTTATAAGCAGCAATGGCTTGGGTATAGTCGTTTTTCAATTCATAAGCATCGGCAATCTCACGCCACAAATCCACCTGACTCTCATCCTTCTCCAATGCCTTACCATATTCCTCAATGGCCTGGTCATATTTCTTCAGAGCACTCAACAGAGCACCGTGATAGCGGTAATCCAAGCATGAATAATCGGCATTATCCGAAGCATTGAAGAAAGCATCGGCAGCCTTCTCTGCCTCGTCATAACGCTTGAGGTCGACATTGTTGTACATCACAAGCCGGTTGAATGCGGCATGGCGGGCATTCTTCTGCAAACCTTTCTGCGCCACCGCCAAGGATTTCTCGAAGTCGTGGTTCAAGAATAGTGCAAAAGCATATTTCAGGATGTCATCTTCCGTAGCCACGGGAGTATCGATGAACTTGGCATAGGTGTCGGCAGCCTTGCCAAAACGGTTGGTGGCGTAATACACTTCCGCCAGCTCCTTGTCTGCTTCCAGGCAATCCGGAGCTATGGCCTTCAGCTGGTTCAGCTTCTCTATGGCCTGCGAAGGACTGGCAGACTTGTATGCCTGCGCATATTTCAGATACGCATCCTTATAATTCGAATCAAAATAGATGGCTTGCTCATAAAGCTGGCATGCCTTTCCGATATCATTCCGGGCAAAAGCGATGTCACCCTCGAGTACAGAAACTGCCGGAGCCTTGTTGTCGGCCTTTCTTGCCATCTCCAGATAGGTTTCCGCCTCTTTCAGCTGTCCTGCATCCAGATAGGCACGGGCCACGGAAGTCACAAGCTCCACATTTTTTTTGTTCTTGCCCTTCAGCAGTTCTCCGGCTGCGTCGGAAGCCTGCTCCGGATTCGCCTTTATCAGACTTTTTACTTTATCCACCCCCGCCTGCCATTCGGGCACCGGCGTTTGTGCGGCGAGCGTACCTGCAAACAGCATCGCTCCCAAACAAAATACAAATCTACGTTTCATGTTAGCATTCATTTTAGTTATTCATCCTTGACGTTCACCACGCGCACCGGTTGGGTGGCGGGGACCAATCCCGACTTCAATATAATCCGCTGTCCCCGGTCGGAAGCGAGGAAAGAGGCAAATCCCCACGGAAGTGCGCTCCGCGGATCATTCAACAAGGCATAGATGCTGCGTGCCAACGGATAATCACCGTAATACAAATACGCCTGATAGGGTTTGTAACTGTTGTCCGGCATGGCCTTGTCAGCAGCACTGACGGACATCAGCCGCACCTCTTTACTGAAAGAGAGCCCCGTACTGTCATTCCGGTCGCTCAGCCAGTTCACGCCGATAATACCGATGGCATCAGGCGTGCGGGCCACGTAGTCAATCACCTCCCTATTGGTTTTCAACGCTTTCAACTGACTGGAAAGCGGTACACCCTTACAGATGGAATCGACAGCAAAACGTACGGTACTGGAGTTCTTGTTGTCAAACACAAGACTGATATCCCCCAGACGGGAAGCCGGATAGATATCTTTCCACTGCTTCGCATCACCCGTCAGGATGCGGCGGATGTCCTTCACACTAATCAATGAATCCGGATTGCCAAGATGGGTTATCAATGCCAGCCCGTCCGTAGCAATCTTTATCTCCTGCGGAAAAAACTTCCGGCTATTGAAGGAATTCATCTCTTCGGGAGTCAGTCTGCGACTGGTTATTGCCAACCGCAGACTGTCCTTGAGCAAGAGGTTGACGGCATCGACTTCCGTCACATAACGGGGCACAATTCCTGCCAAGGGGAACAGTCCTTCGAACACGTCAATTTCTTCCTGCACAATAGGCTGGAAACTTTCGTCCGCAGCAATTGCAATCACACCGGAGGTATACGTATCCGTTTGTCCGTCCTTGGGCTTGCTTTGGCAGGCAGACAGCAGAGTCAGCAGCACCAGCAAGCCTGAAAGCTGAAGTTGTTTCACCGTTTTCATAACACACACACTTATTGTAATCTAAACATCACCGGTATCGTATATTTCACCGATACGGCCTTACCATTCTGCTTGCCGGGAATCCATTTGGGCATGGACATAATCACACGGACAGCTTCTTTATCCAGATAGGGGTCTACACCTCTCAGCACTTTCACATCACGCACCTTGCCGTCGGCACCTACCACAAACTGGCAGGTTACACGCCCTTGCGTACCGTTTTCCTGGGCAATGGTCGGATACTTCATATTCTTGCTGATGAACTGCATCATCTCGGCCTGACCACCGGGGAACTGGGGCATCTGCTCTACCATATCGAAAACCTTTTCAGGTTCCGGTTCGGCCTGCGTCACCACTTGTTTCAAGTCGGCGATGTCCTTGCCGTGTTCCTCGTCATTACCTTTCACGTCGGCAATGGAGATGGCAACTTTCGTTTCCGTCAGTTCTGTCTGGCTTTTTATTTCATCCTCGTCCCTCACTTCCTCATCCTTTTTGATGACGGGAGCGGTAAACTTAATGGAGCTTTTCAATGCAGGCGGCGGTGGGGCCACGGGCTCTATCCGCTTCATCTCTTCCTGCTTCACTTCCGGTTCTTCCAGCTGCGAAAGGGTAGTCACTTCGGTCATCACCTCTTTCTGTTTGGGGGTAGCCATCTTTATCAGCGTAGGGATACTGAAACCTATCAATGCAATTACAATTACCAGTATCACGGCAATGTTGTGCCGTCTGGGAGAGGTCTCACGCATCTTATAGGCTCCATATGCTTTGTTCTTACCACTGAACACGAGGTCACACCATGCTTGGGAGCTTAAATCTACTTTAGCCATATTCTTTCCTTTCTTTGGGTGTTACACATCATTCAGCAATGTTCTGGGACAATTCGCCCTTGCTTTCGTAGTTCTTCATCAAAAACTCGTCGGCTTCGGCAATATCCGTTATCACATACTTACCTATATTACATATCTGCATTTCATCGAGAGCATCAATCAGATTCTTGTACGAAGACTTGTCGGTAGCCTTGATGATGACTGTCGGCGTATCCTTTCCGCTTTTTATCCCGGAAAGCTGTTTCCGGTAGTCATCCTCTGATATCTTAAGATCCAGTTTCTGCTGCTTCAGTCTGTTCACCTCGTTCACAGCAACTCTATTACGTTGCAGAAGCATTGCCCGCAGACCATCCGCCTGATAGGTAGTTTCCTTCAGTGAAGTATAGTCCTTGTAGTTGGGCTCCCCTTCGTAATAATACAACTTGTTGTCATCCCCCAGCAACAGCGTGATGGCTTGGGAAGCCTTGACTTTGGTCTGCTGCTCCTCGGTGATGGTCTTGTCATTGCTCGGCATGCTTATCTCCATGGTCTGAGGTTTGCTCAGTGAGGTACAAAGCATAAAGAAGGTAATCAGCAACATGTTCATGTCTACCATAGGTGTAAAGTCCACCCTGACAGTCATTTTCTTCTGCTTGCTTTTTCCACCTTTCTTGTTGCCGCTTTCTTGTATTTCAGCCATAATGTTTCCTTTCTTGTTCTACTTGTAACTCGTAGCTTGTCACTCCTCACTTGTGGTCTTCAGAGAAGTAATCAGGTTGTACCGGTTCTCTCTGAGGTCCTGAAGTGAGTTCATCACATTTTTTATTACGGAATAAGGAGTATTGGCATCTGCCTTGATGGCAATGCGCAAATCACTGTTCACTGCACGGGCGTTGCGTACCCAGGCCTTGAACTGATTGTCAATACTGTCTGTCGGTATCCCCTCATTCTTCAATACAGCATCTTGCTGGTCTTGCGGCAAGTCGAGGTATTTCTTCATACTCTTCATCGGCACACCAAAGGTAGACGCCAGCATGAATTTTTTAGTTTCCTCCGGAGTGAAAGTCACTCCATACTCCTGCCCCATAGCTTCCAGCACTTCGCGCAAGTCGGACTGCTTGTCCAGACTCATAAATACTTTTCCGCTCGGATCGACCAATATCTGGAGTACATTTGTCTCCGGAATCTTAATCTCGGATACAGAGGCGGGAGTCGTTACTTGTACCGGCTCTTTCTTCACGAACGTAGAAGTCAGCATGAAGAAGGTCAGCAGCAGTACAGTTACGTCACTCATCGCCGTCATATCGATGAACGTACTTTTCTTTTTTATTTTCGCTCTGCCCATAATCGTTTCATTGAAAATTAAAATTGAGAATTCATTCGTTGAATAGATAATAGAAGCCTACGTCACAGCGCAGCTCCAACTATCAGCAGTCAACTATTTATGGGTAGCTGCAAAAGTCTGCACGATGGAGAAACCAACCTCATCGAGGCTGTAAGTCAACTTGTCAATCTTGTTTGTATAATAGTTGTAGGAGATAACGGCCAATGCACCGGTCAAGATACCGAAGGCAGTATTAATCAAAGCCTCAGAAATACCTTGCGACAGAGCCATGGAGTCGGCTGAACCTCCGGCTGCAAGGGCGGCAAATGAACGGATCATACCGATAACTGTACCGAGCAATCCCATCAATGTACCTAAAGTCGTGATGGTACCAATAATAGGAAGATTCTGCTCCATCATCGGCAGTTCCAGCGCAGTGGCTTCTTCCAATTCCTTCTGGATGGCAAGCAGTTTCTGGTCTTTGGACAGCTCTGTGTCATTCTCCATCTCGGCATACTTCTTCAAAGTGGCATTTACCACATTGGCTACAGAACCACGTTGTGAATCGCAGATTTGTTGTGCCTTCTTCATATCACCTTCAGCCAAGGCTGCTTTGATGTTAGCTACGAATTTCACCAATGACCCCTTACCAAAGGCAGCGCCAATGGCAATATAACGTTCAATACTCAGTGCGATGACAGTCAGCAAAAGCGTTTGAATTACAGGAACAATGAATCCACCTTTATAGATGGTACCGAGGAAGTTACCCGGCAACGGATGGTTGTTCGGGTCGTTGTTCATAAAGTTGGAGGGATTTCCCAACACAAAGTGAAAAATAAGCACGGCGATGATAAAGCAGATTACGATTACCCAACCGGCGGATCTGATGCCTTTAAAAGAGGCTGCTTTTTTTTGAGTAGTTTCCATGATGAAAAGTTTAATTGTTGGTATTTAAATAGAGTTTTGAAAATAAAGCATAGGGATACGACTTCCCGCTTACGAACCGATAGGGCGTAATCATCCTTGCAACCTTAACTAACATATATGTACACTAAAGGTCACCTGCCTTCAGTCTCTTCAAGACAATAAGGAGAAAAAGGGGGAAATCAATAAGAAGAAAAGTTGGCTAAATCAAAATCCGCCGAAGCGTATAAATATAGTAATCACTGCCCGTCAATGCATAGTACGGGTCTTTATCTGAGTAGTATAATTTAGAGCGGCCTTGCACGAGTAGATTCTCGTGGTTGGATAACATCAAAAGAATGTTTCTGAGGAAAAGATTGTCTTCAATCACCCTGCGCAAACGCTGTTGATGAGAAGAGTAAGTTTCGGAAACCGGTTTGTTTCCCAGTTCGACATCCGTAGTCCATGCGAACTTGGTATTCGTGAACAATGAATTCTTCTTGTCAATACTATTGTCGGAAGTAGAAGAACATGAAGATAAAGAAACGGAAACTTCAGCAGTTCCGGCCATTCTGTCATCCACCTGCACCAGGTCAATGGCTTTACCGCTAATGCTGCAAGTCAACATCAGTAGCATGCATATCCAGAATGTCTTTACAGTTGTTTTCATGTCGTCTAATGATTCTACAATAAATAACAGATGTCTCTCTTATTTGTTTTACAGCTATGTTACTTTCTTTTGTAAAAAGATTAAATTGTTCACTGATTAAAGGATTTACTATACCTTTTAATACTCTGTAAAGGTACGAAGAATATATGAAATACGAAAGTGGGAATAGGATATAAAATACTGATTTTAAACGTTTTTAATCATTCATTTAGCACCTTAATTCGGGAATTAATCTGATGAATATACGATGAATAATTATATATAATAAGGTATAGTGATTAGCGGTAGAAACGGAATGTTAGAGGAGAGGTATATAAAACGAACAAAGCCTCCGTATCCTTATCAGACACGGAGGCTTCTTCTGAAAACGGCGACTACCTACTCTCCCACTGTTACGCAGTACCATCGGCGTGACCGGGCTTAACTTCTCTGTTCGGAATGGGAAGAGGTGGAACCCCGGTGCTGTAGTCACCTGAATAAGGCAGACATGATGAGAAAAAAGTAAAGTGTCCATATATTGCTGAACGTATATACCTCCATACACGGAAGGCAAAAAGTGGACGGGCAATTAGTAATGCTCGGCTATGACATCGCTGCCTGTACACCTGCATCCTATCAACGTTGTAGTCTACAACGACCCTGAGAAATCTAATCTTGTGGCTGGCTTCGTACTTAGATGCTTTCAGCACTTATCCAATCCCGACTTAGATACCCGGCAATGCACCTGGCGGCACAACCGGTAAACCAGAGGTCAGTCCAACACGGTCCTCTCGTACTAGTGTCAGAGCCACGCAAATTTCATGCGCCCACGATAGATAGAGACCGAACTGTCTCACGACGTTCTGAACCCAGCTCGCGTGCCACTTTAATCGGCGAACAGCCCAACCCTTGGGACCTTCTCCAGCCCCAGGATGTGACGAGCCGACATCGAGGTGCCAAACCCCTCCGTCGATATGAGCTCTTGGGAGGGATCAGCCTGTTATCCCCGGAGTACCTTTTATCCTTTGAGCGATGTCCTTTCCATACAGAAACACCGGATCACTATGCTCTAGTTTCCTACCTGATCGACTTGTAAGTCTCCCAGTCAAGCGCCCTTATGCCATTACACTCTGCCGACGGTTACCAATCGTCGTGAGGGCACCTTTAGAAGCCTCCGTTACACTTTTGGAGGCGACCACCCCAGTCAAACTACCCACCAAACAGTGTCCCCGCAACAACGGGTTAGAACTCAAATAATCAAAGGGCCGTATTTCAACAGCGGCTCCACGGACACTGGCGTGCCCGCTTCGAAGCCTCCGGCCTATCCTACAACATTTACCCAAATTCAATGTAAAGCTATAGTAAAGGTTCACGGGGTCTTTTCGTCCCATCGCGGGTACCCGGCATCATCACCGAGACTACAATTTCACCGAGCTCACGGTTGAGACAGTGTCCAGATCATTACACCATTCGTGCAGGTCGGAACTTACCCGACAAGGAATTTCGCTACCTTAGGACCGTTATAGTTACGGCCGCCGTTTACTGGGGCTTCAATTCAATGCTTCTCTTGCGATGACATCTCCTCTTAACCTTCCAGCACCGGGCAGGTGTCAGGCTGTATACTTCATCTTTCAATTTTGCACAGCCCTGTGTTTTTGTTAAACAGTTGCCTGGACCTATTCTCTGCGCCTCGCCTTAAGACGAGGACCCTTTATCCCGAAGTTACAGGGTCAGTTTGCCTAGTTCCTTAACCGTGAATCACTCAAGCGCCTTAGTATATTCAACCCGACTACGTGTGTCCGTTTGCGGTACGGGTACCTGGAGGATTAAGTTTAGCGGATTTTCTTGGAAGTATGATTACACGCACTATTGGATTGTTCTAAGAACGCCCATACTGTCAGGTTCGACTCTTGCTCCGGATTTGCCTGGAACAATCAGCATCTACACCCTTCAACGGACTATTCCGTCAGTCCGCGGCGCTGTCACGACTCCGTCTCCACGTCACTCCCACAGGTAGTACCGGAATATTAACCGGTTCTGCCATCGGCCTCGCCGTTCGGCTGAGCCTTAGGACCCGACTTACCCTGATCCGATTAGCGTTGATCAGGAAACCTTAGTCTTTCGGCGAGGGGGTTTCCCACCCCCTTTATCGTTACTTATACCTACATTTGCTTTTCCACACGCTCCAGCTCGCGCTTCACCTTCGACGCCGAGTGGAATGCCCCTACCGATGATTTCTCATCCCAAAGCTTCGGTAGAATACTTATGCCCGATTATTATCCACGCCAAACTCCTCGACTAGTGAGCTGTTACGCACTCTTTAAATGAATGGCTGCTTCCAAGCCAACATCCTAGCTGTCTTAGCAATCTGACTTCGTTAGTTCAACTTAGTATTCATTTCGGGACCTTAGCTGTTGGTCCGGATTGTTCTCCTTTAGGACATGGACCTTAGCACCCATGCCCTCACTCCTGACATAGAACTGACACGCATTCGAGTTTGTCAAGACTTGATAGGCGGTGAAGCCCTCGCATCTTATCAGTCGCTCTACCTCATGCCAGTATAAGAGGCTGCACCTAAATGCATTTCGGGGAGTACGAGCTATCTCCAAGTTTGATTAGCCTTTCACCCCACCCTCAGGTCATCCAGAAGCTTTTCAACGCTTATTGGTTCGGTCCTCCAGATGGTGTTACCCATCCTTCAACCTGCCCAAGGGTAGATCACTTGGTTTCGCGTCTACTCCTTCCGACTATACGCCCTGTTCAGACTCGCTTTCGCTTCGGCTGCAGATCTGAAATCCTTAACCTCGCCGGAAAAAGTAACTCGTAGGTTCATTATGCAAAAGGCACGCCGTCACACCAGAAGGTGCTCCGACCGCTTGTAGGCACATGGTTTCAGGAACTATTTCACTCTTCTGTTCGAAGTGCTTTTCACCTTTCCTTCACAGTACTGGTTCACTATCGGTCTCTCGGGAGTATTTAGCCTTACCGGATGGTCCCGGCAGATTCACGCAGAATTCCTCGTGCTCCGCGCTACTCAGGATACCACTAGGCTTCGCTTGGCTTCGCATACGCAGCTGTCATGCTCTATGGCTGTACTTTCCAGAACATTCTGCTCACCAACTTTCTTGCCACGACGTGGTCCTACAACCCCACACATGCCGTAACATGGGTGGTTTGGGCTGTTCCCCGTTCGCTCGCCACTACTGGGGGAATCATTGTTTCTTTTCCTGCAGGTACTAAGATGTTTCAGTTCCCTGCGTTAGCCTTCCACATTGTGGAATGGTACCTCTTCAAAGTACCGGGTTGTCCCATTCGGAAATCCGCGGATCAAAGGTCATTTGCACCTACCCGCAGCTTATCGCAGCTTATCACGTCCTTCATCGCCTCCGAGAGCCAAGGCATCCGCCATGTGCCCTTACTTACTTTTTGTCTTACCGATCACGTATGGTCGATATATACTTTCAGCTTTTAACTTTACTTTTTTTTGGTCACATCATGTCAAAGAACGGTGTTTCAATTATAAAACAATAATCAAAACGGAGTGGAGAATAACGGATTCGAACCGTTGACCCCCTGCGTGCAAAGCAGGTGCTCTAGCCAGCTGAGCTAATCCCCCTTCTTATAAGTGGAAAACGGAAAGTGGAAAGTGGAAAATCCGGAGAGTTCCCGATTTTCATTTCTCAATTTTCAGTTTTCAACTTTGAAGTAGTCCCAGGCAGAGTTGAACTGCCGACCTCTACATTATCAGTGTAGCGCTCTAACCAACTGAGCTATAGGACTGTCAGTCAAACCCTCGCCTTACGGCTCGGCTTCTACTTTTCTCGTATATTTTAATAAACAAGTACGCGCAGTACAAGAGGTTCTTATGGAAGCATAACTTCAAGAACCAACGATCGAGTCGAGACGTCACTCCAGAAAGGAGGTGTTCCAGCCGCACCTTCCGGTACGGCTACCTTGTTACGACTTAGCCCCAATCACCAGTTTTACCCTAGGGCGCTCCTTGCGGTTACGCACTTCAGGTACCCCCGGCTTTCATGGCTTGACGGGCGGTGTGTACAAGGCCCGGGAACGTATTCACCGCGCCGTGGCTGATGCGCGATTACTAGCGAATCCAGCTTCATGGAGTCGGGTTGCAGACTCCAATCCGAACTGAGAGAGGCTTTAGGGATTAGCATCACGTCGCCGTGTAGCTGCCTTCTGTACCCCCCATTGTAACACGTGTGTAGCCCCGGACGTAAGGGCCGTGCTGATTTGACGTCATCCCCACCTTCCTCACATCTTACGACGGCAGTCTCGACAGAGTCCCCAGCATAACCTGATGGTAACTATCGATAAGGGTTGCGCTCGTTATGGCACTTAAGCCGACACCTCACGGCACGAGCTGACGACAACCATGCAGCACCTTCACAACTGCCTTGCGGCTGACATGTCTCCACATCATTCAGTTGCAATTCAAGCCCGGGTAAGGTTCCTCGCGTATCATCGAATTAAACCACATGTTCCTCCGCTTGTGCGGGCCCCCGTCAATTCCTTTGAGTTTCACCGTTGCCGGCGTACTCCCCAGGTGGAATACTTAACGCTTTCGCTTGGCCGCTTACTGTATATCGCAAACAGCGAGTATTCATCGTTTACTGTGTGGACTACCAGGGTATCTAATCCTGTTTGATACCCACACTTTCGAGCATCAGCGTCAGTTACAGTCCAGCAAGCTGCCTTCGCAATCGGAGTTCTTCGTGATATCTAAGCATTTCACCGCTACACCACGAATTCCGCCTGCCTCTACTGTACTCAAGACACCCAGTATCAACTGCAATTTTACGGTTGAGCCGCAAACTTTCACAACTGACTTAAAAGGCCGCCTACGCACCCTTTAAACCCAATAAATCCGGATAACGCTCGGATCCTCCGTATTACCGCGGCTGCTGGCACGGAGTTAGCCGATCCTTATTCATACGGTACATACAAAAAGGCACACGTGCCTCACTTTATTCCCGTATAAAAGAAGTTTACAACCCATAGGGCAGTCATCCTTCACGCTACTTGGCTGGTTCAGACTCTCGTCCATTGACCAATATTCCTCACTGCTGCCTCCCGTAGGAGTTTGGACCGTGTCTCAGTTCCAATGTGGGGGACCTTCCTCTCAGAACCCCTATCCATCGTCGGTTTGGTGGGCCGTTACCCCGCCAACTGCCTAATGGAACGCATCCCCATCGATGACCGAAATTCTTTAATAGTTCCACCATGCGGAAGAACTATGCCATCGGGTATTAATCTTTCTTTCGAAAGGCTATCCCCGAGTCATCGGCAGGTTGGATACGTGTTACTCACCCGTGCGCCGGTCGCCATCAAACTTAGCAAGCTAAGTTCATGCTGCCCCTCGACTTGCATGTGTTAAGCCTGTAGCTAGCGTTCATCCTGAGCCAGGATCAAACTCTTCATTGTAAAAGTATCTTGACTGCGCAAATTAAAAATTAAAGTGCGGCAGCTTAATTATCTGTCCAGGACGCTCGAATTCAAAAAGTCTATCTTTACCTATCTATATAGAATAAGTATTGACGGTTCTTTTGTTTTACCCACGACGCGCCTTAATCATTAGTTTCCATTATTAATTTGCGAAGCACCTGCTCTTGTACTACTTGTATTGTTTATGTAAATCTGTTCAAAGATCGCTCGTTTCACGATTGCTGTTCTTTTCAGAAAGCGGATGCAAAGGTAAGAACTTTAAAGCATATCTTCCAAATATTTTCGGAAGTTTTTTTTTATTTTTCTTTTTTCTCGTCGTCTCTTTGTCGAAAGGGAGGCAAAAAGAAAAAGGAGGAAGGACCAGCACCGTTTTTAAAAAGAATGTCAACTCGCGCTGCTTTCGTTTTCAAAAGCGGGTGCAAAGGTAAGGACTTTAAAGCATAACTTCCAAATGTTTCGGAAGTTTTTTTCATTTTTCTTTTCCAAGGCCGAAGTTCCGAAAGAAACCTATGGCAAAGAAGAGAAAAATGGAAGCTTACCGCTCCGTTTTACTGTCAGAATGTCAAAACATCGCCGCCTTCGTTCCCGAAAGCGGATGCAAAAGTAGGGCTTTTACGGACATCTGCAAAATATATACAAGCTTTTTTTGAGGGTTTACGTGAACTTTTTCATAACTAGCTGATTGATAGATATGTTTTAAAGCATATTTTTTAAAGGGAAAGAAAGGCAGGAAGGAAGGGGACACATTATATATATACGCGCGCGCATCGGAATATACTAAGTTCACCCCTTGACATAGACCACTGAACGGCCGGCACCACGCTTGAGGAGCCCAAAGAGAACTGACAATAAACCTGCGAAAGGCTACATCCGGAAAGCCCGGATACTAAACGAGAACTACTGAACAACTTTTCTCACCACAGATATGTTTCTTTCTTACCACACCCGCGTTTCTTTCTTTCCACAGCTGTGGTAAGAAAAGAACATTGCTGTGGAAAGACTAGTTTTTAGAGAAACAGACTCAGAAAGTAAAGAGATAGCAATTATATCTGGCATTTTAGAAACTAACTATCCATAAAGAACGAAATGAAATACTCCAAAGATAAAAGAAAAGAGAATGAAATCTCCCACAATACTGTGACAAACCGAAAAACTCAGCGACAGATAGGGTAAATATCAACCTAATTATTTATCTTTGTTAGCTTTTAAAAGTTAGCATACTAAAAACAATAAAGTGCAATGAAAGATTTTCTGAAATTTACGTTTGCCACCACATCATCGTATCAGTCGTTGTTTTAGTTTTCATCAGTATTTTGGTGGTTTTCAGCATGGTATCATCTTCGGAGTCAGAAACGCAAGTACGCAAAAACTCCATTATGATGCTGGATTTGAATGGTGCACTGGCTGAACGCAGCCAAGACAATCCGTTCGATGCCCTTATGGGAGACAATTATAAGACTTATGGCCTGGATGATATCCTCTCTTCTATCAAAAAAGCAAAAGAGAATGACGACATTAAAGGTATCTATATAGAAGCGACTTCGCTGGGTGCAGGATTTGCTTCACGCGAAGAAATACGCAATGCATTGAAGGATTTCAAGGAATCGGGAAAATTCATCGTGGCTTATGGTGACAGCTATTCCCAAGGTCTTTATTATCTGTCAAGTATAGCCGACAAGGTGTTGCTGAACCCGCAAGGTATGGTCGAGTGGAGGGGCTTGGCCGCTACCCCCATGTTCTTCAAGGATTTGCTGGCCAAAATCGGAGTAGAAATGCAGATATTCAAAGTAGGTACCTACAAATCGGCTGTAGAGCCTTTCATCTCTACCGAAATGAGCCCTGCCAACCGTGAACAAATCGACGCTTACCTGACCTCCATCTGGGGACAAGTGACCAATGATGTTGCAGAATCACGCAAAATATCTGTAGACTCACTGAACGCCATTGCCGACCGCATGTTGATGTTCTATCCCGCAGAAGAAAGTGTGCAATGCGGACTGGTCGATACATTAATATATAAGAATGATGTACGCAACTACCTGAAAGCGATGGTAGGCATCGACAAAGACGACCGCATGCCCGTACTTGGTTTGCAGGACATGATTAACGTAAAGAAGAATGTTCCCAAAGACAAAAGTGGAAATGTGATTGCCGTATACTATGCCTATGGAGAAATTGACGGTGGTTCATCTTCTGCCTCCAGCGAAGAAGGCATCGACTCTAAAAAGGTGATTAAAGACCTGCGCAAGCTGAAAGATGACGAAGATGTAAAAGCTGTAGTATTACGCGTAAACTCACCGGGCGGAAGCGCCTATGGTTCAGAACAGATATGGTATGCCGTCAGCGAATTGAAGAAAGAGAAACCAGTCATTGTTTCCATGGGTGACTATGCAGCTTCAGGAGGTTACTACATTTCTTGTAATGCAGACACCATCGTGGCCGAGCCTACCACACTGACGGGTTCTATCGGCATCTTCGGCATGTTCCCCAACGCAAAGGGGCTGACTGATAAAATCGGGGTAAATTTTGATGTAGTGAAAACCAATAAATACGCAGACTTCGGCATGCTGACACGCCCGATGAATGACGGAGAAAAAGGGCTGATGCAAATGTATGTGAACAACGGATATGACCTCTTCCTCACCCGCTGCTCCGATGGCCGAGGCATCAGCAAGGAAGACCTGGATAAAATTGCCCAAGGCCGTGTATGGACCGGAAGCAAGGCCAAGGAACTAGGACTAGTCGACGAATTGGGTGGTTTGGACAAAGCTTTGGACATTGCCATTGCAAAGGCCGGAGTAGATGCCTATACCGTGATGAGCTATCCGAAAAAGGAAAGTTTCTTTGAAAGTCTGATGAACACCAATCCGGGTAACTACATCAAAGCACGTATGCTGAAAGGCACAATGGGCGAGATATACCAGCAGTTCAGCGTCCTGGAGAATTTTGACAAATGTGACCGTATACAAGCACGTGTACCCTTTGAACTGAATATTCAATAAATGGAGGAAAACTTTATCAAGATATATCATTGGCTATATCCCCTATCATGGCTTTATGGGATAGGGGTATGCTTGCGAAATAAACTCTTTGACTGGGGCTGGCTCCGGTCAAAGAGTTTTGACGTTCCAGTAATATGCGTGGGCAATCTTGCTGTGGGCGGAACTGGCAAGACGCCACATACCGAATATCTGATAAAGCTATTACAAAAAAACGGAGTAAATGTAGCCACCCTCAGTCGGGGTTACAAGCGTAAAAGCCGAGGCTATGTATTGGCCGATGACAAGAGCAATGTACGCCAAATAGGTGACGAGCCGTATCAAATTAAAAATAAATTCCCCAATGCACGGGTAGCGGTAGACGAAAACCGTTGCCACGGCATTGAGCAACTGCTGAAACTGGAAAATCCCACTGTAGAAGCCATCATCCTGGACGATGCCTTCCAACATCGCCATGTAAAAGCTGGGCTGAACATTCTACTAACTGATTTTCACCGGTTACTGTGCGATGATGCCTTGCTCCCTGCCGGAAGACTCCGCGAACCTTCAAGCGGTAAAAACCGGGCACAGATGGTCATCGTCACCAAATGTCCGGATGATATCAAGCCGATAGACTTCAACATCATAGCTAAACGGCTCCACCTCTATCCATACCAACAACTGTATTTCTCCAGATTCCGCTATGGAATGTTGACACCGCTATTTCCCGAGAAAACGAACAGCCGGAAAGTGCTCTCCTCCCTCACCAGAGACGAGCAAGTACTGCTGGTGACAGGCATCGCCTCCCCCGCCCCCTTACAGAAAGAAGTGGAATCTTACACGCCACACGTCAAATTGCTGTCATTTGATGACCATCATGACTTTACTCCCAAGGATTTATTGCAAATAAAGGAACAATTCCTGCACCTGGAAGAGTGGAAAAGACTGATAATCACCACGGAGAAAGATGCGGCAAGGCTGAAACTCCATCCCGCACTGGACGAAACACTAAAGCCGTACATCTACGTGCTGCCGATAGAAATAGAAATTTTACAAAATCAACAATATATATTTAACCAAAACATTATTGGCTATGTTAGAGCGCATTCAAGAAACAGCAGCCTTTCTGAAGGGAAAGATGCACACCCAGCCTGAGACAGCAATCATCCTCGGTACCGGCCTCGGCAGTCTTGCCGGTGAAATCACTGAAAAGTATGAGATAAGGTACGAAGAAATCCCCAACTTCCCCGTCTCTACCGTAGAGGGACACAGCGGAAAACTTATCTTCGGCAAACTGGGCCATAAAGACATCATGGCGATGCAGGGACGTTTCCATTTTTACGAGGGCTATTCCATGAAGGAAGTAACCTTCCCGGTACGTGTAATGCGCGAACTGGGTATCAAGACCTTGTTCGTTTCCAATGCCAGTGGCGGCACAAATCCGGATTTTGCGATCGGCGACCTGATGATTATCACCGACCATATAAACTACTTCCCCGAACATCCATTGCGTGGCAAAAACATACCTTACGGCCCTCGTTTCCCGGATATGAGCGAGGCCTATGACAAAGAGCTGATTCGTAAGGCCGACGCCATTGCAGCAGAAAAGGGCATCAAGGTTCAGCACGGTGTCTATATCGGTACGCAAGGTCCCACATTCGAAACACCTGCGGAATACAAGATGTTCCATATTCTGGGTGCCGATGCAGTGGGCATGTCCACCGTGCCGGAAGTCATCGTGGCAAATCATTGCGGAATCAAAGTGTTCGGCGTATCTGTCATTACAGACTTGGGGGTAGAAGGTAAAATCGTAGAAGTTTCTCACGAAGAAGTGCAGAAAGCTGCAGACGAGGCACAACCGAGAATGACAGAGATTATGCGTGAATTGATTAATAGAGCATAAGAAAGCATGAGAACAGAAATAGCTACCCTCGGTGAATTCGGCCTCATCCGTCACCTCACCGAAGGCATTGAACTAAAGAATGAGTCGAGCCGATATGGTGTCGGAGATGATGCCGCCGTCCTCTCCTACCCGGCCGAAAAGGAAGTGCTCGTTACCACCGACTTGCTAATGGAAGGCGTCCACTTCGACCTTGTGTATGTACCGCTCAAGCATTTGGGGTATAAATCGGCCGTAGTCAATTTCTCCGATATCTATGCCATGAACGGCACACCGAAGCAGATTACCGTTTCCTTGGGTATATCCAAGCGTTTCAGTATAGAAGACATGGAGGAACTCTATGCCGGCATCCGTTTGGCTTGCGAAGAATATGATGTTGACATCGTGGGAGGAGACACCTCCGCTTCCTATACTGGGCTTACCATCAGCATCACCTGCATAGGCGAGGGTGAGAAAGGAAAAGTGGTCTACCGCAATGGTGCCCGCGAAACCGACCTGATTTGCGTCAGCGGCGACTTGGGTGCCGCCTACATGGGACTACAGCTTTTGGAACGCGAAAAGGCGGTGCTCAAAGGAGGTGACAAAGACTTGCAACCGGACTTCTCGGGGAAGGAGTATCTTCTGGAACGTCAACTGAAGCCCGAAGCACGCCGTGACATCATTCAGAAACTGGCAGAAGAAGGTATACAACCCACCTCCATGATGGATATATCGGACGGACTTTCTTCGGAATTACTGCATATTTGTACCCAAAGCAAAGTGGGTTGCCGAGTTTACGAAGAACATATTCCTATCGACTATCAGACGGCTGTAATGGCAGAAGAATTCAATATGAACCTGAGCACTTGTGCACTGAACGGAGGCGAGGATTATGAGTTATTGTTCACCGTCCCCATTGCCGACCATGAAAAGGTTGCCGAAATGGAAGGCGTCAAGCTGATTGGCCATATCACCAAACCGGAATTAGGCTGCGCCCTAATTACCCGTGACGGTCAAGAGTTTGAACTCAAAGCACAAGGATGGAATCCTTTGAAGGAAGAAGAAGCGGAAAAAGCATAACTATAAAACTTTTTCAGTATTTTTTCTCAAATCATAAACGCTGATAATTAGCCATATAGCCAATTATCAGCGTTTTTTATTATGAAAGCTATTGCATAGTCCAAAAGTTTCACTACCTTTGCAACCGCAAAAGAGATAAACATGGTGCCATAGCTCAGTTGGTAGAGCAAAGGACTGAAAATCCTTGTGTCCCCGGTTCGATTCCTGGTGGCACCACTCAAATAAATACTCCCATTGAAATGATAATATTTCAATGGGAGTATTTATTTACACCCACTCCCCCTATCCCCAGCAACATGCTTTAAGATAGACTTTACTATTATCCCATGAAAAGGTCTGATAATAAAGAAATATGCCCTTCCCAGCCAATTATTGTACTTCACAACAGTAGTAATCCGAAGTTCTTGTTTTCCTTCGTGATATTCCCCGCACCACATGGACACATGGAAATCAAGATGCTTATCCGGCATTCCGAGAATTTCTTCATGCAGATTTTTATCCAAGACCATATCTGTAAATCTAGTTGCTGTATCCAGTCCTAATGGCTTTACAATCGCATTCCTAAAATTCATGAGCCAACCAATCCACTTAGGAAATCGGCTGAAGGCAAGATTGCGAAAATCTTCCGGTGTCAAAGCCTGCCCAGTGACCATCACTTTAGAAAAAGAATCTATATAATCTACAGGAAAATAATTCTTTATTAAGCTGTCTGCCGGTATATCTTTCATCTTATCACATATTGAATTTATTACTCGTTTGCTTTTCATTCACGACGTCCCCAATGACACGGCCTACAAAGGTAGCCACTTAATCCAACCCTACAACATATTCTTAGAAATAATATTATCCCGTAAAAGATAAAGCTCAAAAGAAAATTATCAGTTATCTTTGTTCCATGACTACCAACAAGACAACTCCCAAAGAATTATGGGCAAGACAGCAGATTAGCGGTCCCGATGTGGACTATGATTTGTGGAACAAGAAAAGAATATCCGTGCAAGCGTTCTCACAAATGAGCCAGAGCTGTATTTTTACAGTTGACGTATTTAAAGAGAGATACGATTTTGCATCCGACAGTTTTGCCCATCTTTTCGGATACAATCCCACTTGGATAAAGACAATCAGGCAACAAGGCGATTTACTGGAAGAGAGAATACATCCTGATGACAGAATGCAACTCACGGAATGCCAAATCGAGCATGGACAGTTCATCTACTCACTCCCACCGGAAGAAAGAAATGATTACCGGCAAATATTTCAATTCCGTATGTTGAATGCACGGCAACAGTATATCAATGTAAGCAGCCGGCAACAAGTCATAGAAACAGACCGGAATGGTAAAGCCTGGATAATTATGGGAGTAATGGATATACTTCCCGACCAGACCCCTATCGAAAGAATCAAACGGACGGTGGTGAACAGAAAAACGGGAGAGATGCTTCCAACATGCACTGTTTCTCCCGACAAACAATTATCCAACCGGGAGAAAGAAATATTACGACTCATCCGACAAGGTTTTCTAAGCAAGGAAATCGCTTACCAGCTGGGAGTGAGCATCTATACTGTGAACAATCACCGGAAAAACATCCTAAGCAAGTTAAATGCCAACAATATAATGGAAGCCATCCATATAGTAGAAAATCTTGGTATCTACCTCTAAGATTACGGAAGCCAACCGAGACCATCCGCCAACTGATTTGTTTTGCGCCACTCTTCAAGCTCCTTATAAGTGCCGACACCTCCCGTAAAGACAGCATGATAAATCTCTATACCTGGAATCGTTACACCATCCGGCACATCGAATTTGATTTGCAATATCGTTTTCCTAATTTCAGGAGTAAGGCGCTCCGCAATAGCGGCAGTCACCTTTTCTACAACACCATCATACCTGGAACCTTTCCGGATGTGAATCATATCAAACTTCCAAGTATTCTGTTCTCTATCCTTATATAAAGCATGCCACTCCATGCACTCTTCCTCCGTATGGATAAGGTTCCTATATTGTATTTCCTGCAAAGGCAACCGTTCCGCAAGTTCCCGGATGACCGAAAAGCTCTCTCCTACATCCAACCTATCGGTATAAATATGGATATCTATATCCCTACTTTTCACCAACAGCCCAGTACGGAGTGAGCCCACCAAACGAACGGTTGCTCCAATGCGCTCCCATGCTTCAATAATACAGGTATCTTCCAATACTTTCCATGCAGATTGCTGATTCTGCCTTGCAAGCTCATGAATGTCCATTTACCTCCACTTTTTTGAATGTGCAAAGATATAAAACTTCCCAGTATATAGCTATAAATAGCCATTTCCCTTCCCGATACAATACACTAATTTTGCACACTGTCTTATCTTTTAGCAACAACTAATTATGGCATTCAATCAAACAGAGAAACAAGAGAAAGAATATTTAAAGCAAATAATCAGTTTTCTGAAAAAGGTTATCGGTAATACCGACGCATCCGTGAAAGACCACGTCGACACCTTGGCAGAATACAAAGACTATATCTGGTCCAACAAAGACATCGACCCACACGAGATACGCTCCATGCGCGAAAGCATCCTGAACCATTTTGCCTTGGGGGAAAGTGTAATCAACAAGCATAAGCGGCTCACCAAGATACTTGCCATTCCTTACTTCGGACGAATTGATTTTTTGGAAAAGAAAGAAAACAGCAAAGTGATGCCTATCTATATAGGTATCCATACCTTCTATGACCCGGAAAGTCGAGCTACCCTTATCCATGACTGGCGAGCACCCGTTTCGAGCATGTTCTATGACCATGAATTAGGAGAAGCAGGCTATCGGTCTCCATCGGGAGAGATTAAAGGAGTAATTTCCCTAAAACGCCAATACAGAATTCGGGGCGGCAAAATGGAATTTATGATTGAAAGTGCCCTGACCGTCCATGACGACATTCTGCAAAAAGAGTTAAGTTCCAATGCAGATGACAAGATGAAAAATATCGTTGCCACCATCCAACGGGAACAGAACCAGATTATCCGCAACGAAGATATCCGCACGCTTATTATTCAAGGAGTGGCCGGCTCTGGAAAAACATCCATAGCCCTGCACCGCATAGCCTACCTGCTCTATACCTTCAGAGACAGCATCTCATCAAAAGATATTCTGATTATCTCCCCCAACAAAGTGTTTTCCGATTATATCTCCAACGTCCTCCCCGAACTTGGGGAAGAAACCGTGCCCGAAACCAGTATGGAACAAATACTCTCCGGAGTGTTGGAACACAAATATAAGTACCAAACATACTTCGGGCTAGTGAATGAACTGTTAGAAAAGCCATCCTCAAGCCTCATCGACAGAATAGCCTATAAAGCCTCTTTCGGCTTCATTTCAGAGCTTGACAAGTTTATCCTCCACATAGAGAACACCTACTTCAAGGCAGCAGACGTGAAGCTGACCAAATACATCACCATACCTGCCCCGTTTATTGAAGAACAGTACCTACGTTTCAACCGTTATCCCATACGCCGACGATTTGATGCTATGGCTGATTATATGCTGGATATGTTGAAAATACAATACACCTTTACGGTAACCACCACCGGCAGAAACCTTTTGAAAAAAGAAATCAGACTAATGTTTGCAGGCAATAACGACATTCAAGTCTACAAAGATTTCTTTAAATGGACAAATAATCCCGGAATGTTCAAAATGCGAAAGGGACATACACTCGAATACTCAGACTTGGCACCGCTGGCATACCTACACTTGGCATTGGAGGGAAACGGGAACCAGCCATTCAGAGTCAAACATCTGTTGATAGATGAGATGCAGGACTATTCGCCCATACAGTACAAGGTAATACAGAAACTCTTTCCATGCCGGAAAACCGTGTTGGGCGATGCAGGACAGTCCGTGAATCCTTATGGTTCATCCACAGCAGAAACTATCCAAAAGTCACTTACTGCAAGTGAAATCATGAAATTGTGTAAGAGTTATCGTTCCACCTTCGAGATTACGGATTTTGCGCAAAAGATTCATCCTAACGCAGAGCTGGAACCGGTTGCCCGGCATGGAGAAAAGCCACAAATCCTGCAGTTCGGCAGTGCCGTAGAAGAACTGTCCGGCATTATGGGGCTAATCTCCACTTACCGGAAATCCGGATATAAGTCTCTTGGCATCATATGCAAGACGGAGCAGCAAGCCAGGAAGATGGCAGACATGCTGAAATCATATGCCAATGATATCAGCTTCCTATCAAGTCAAAGCTCCGCATTTGTGCAAGGCATCGTCATCACCTCTGCCCACATGGCAAAAGGGCTCGAGTTTGACGAAGTCATTATTCCACAGACGGATGAGAGAAATTACCGTTCGGAGATTGACAAGAGTATGCTTTATGTAGCTGTAACCAGAGCTATGCACCGCCTAACCTTGACATTTCACGAGGCAAGACCGGCAACTCACTGATGATGGATTATTAAGGAAATCTATCCCAACAGCCTTGTACAAGATGCGGCAAGTAACAGCGTATCTCATCAATCGACCAATCCCACCATTGCAGCCGCAATAATTTCTTCACCACATCCTCATCAAAACGTTTCCTGATTTCTTTGGCAGGAGTTCCCCCTACAATTGTATAAGGGGGAACATCTTTAGTCACAACAGCACGTGCACCAATAATCGCCCCATCTCCTATATGAACACCAGCCATTATCACCGCTTCATAACCAATCCAAACATCATTACCTATTATAATATCTCCTTTGTCATCCCATGCATCCGTTATGTCCGATTTCTTCAATCCCCACTCTTCGTAAAATAAAGGAAATGTATAAGTAGACAGAGATTTCAACGTATGATTGGCACAGTTGAACAGAAATTTCGTACCGCAAGCAATGGAACAGAATTTACCAATAACCAGCCTCTCCTGATGGATGGGGTAATGATACAGCACATTGTTTTTCTCGAACAACAAAGGGTCAGCTACAAAATCATTATAAATAGTATAGTCACCAACCTCTATTCGAGGATCCTTTACAACAGCATTAAGATATACGGTTTGCTTATCTCCCGTACGCGGATATATTTTAGTCATCATAATTCGATATGTTTCTAATATTGTTTACTTCTTAAATAGAAAACCGATTGCAGTGCCAGCAAAATCACAAAAAGGTATTCTGCCGTTAAGTAAATAGCCAAGGATGCATGAGTGCAAGCGCTTAACCAATAAAGATACCCCAGATACACGACAGTGGTAGTCACTTGGAAAAGAAAAGTAATCCGGGTTTTACCGGTCCCTCCAACTGCGTTGAGATATACATAGCCTGGCAAGGCAAAGGTATAATTCAGCAACGTCACAACAAAAGGGATGAAAGCCTGCTCTGTTAACAGTTCGTTATCTGTATAGATTCCTATTATCAAGCGATTATAACATACAGCTACCCCTATCAGTGGAAATCCAGCAGAATAGCCCAACCTCAGTATCTTACGGCAGATAATGAAAACAGCCCTCCTTTCTCCAGCCCCAATCGCATTACTGACCAGCGAACCCGTAGTGACCGCAAAAGAATTGACTATTACAAAAAAGACAGCAGATACACTTCGCGTAATATTGGAAATGGCTAATTCCGTTTTACCCAAATGTTCCACCGCCACAAAAAACAAGAACCACGGAGCCACGCTGATAAAGGCATGAAGCATGCTCCATACCGACAAGCTCAGCACATCCACCAACAGCTTTCCGTCATATACCGGTTTCAATCCATATTTCCCTTTATCTATTTTCAGCCATACATAGAAAAGAAGCATCACCAAAGAACCCATCTCTGCCAGAGAAGAAGCAATGGCAGCTCCCGATATTCCCAGTCCTCCAACAATTATCAGAATATAATTCAAAGGAATATTAATCACTACTGCAACGGCAGCAGCCCACGATAATGCCCGAGTGCATGTTATTCCCACAAGAAAAGAACGGATAACCAAAAACGGAAACGAAAACAGCAAACCGAAACTGCGCCAGTCCAGATATTGAATTACAGCCCGATAAATCTCCGGCGAGGAAATCAACCTTCCCAATATGAAAGGAGAACTTGCCTGCATCAGCAGACAAAGCAAAATGGCCAATCCCGATAAAAAGAAGAAACCTTGAAAGAATATCTTCCCAGCCTTACCATAGTCACATTCTCCATTCCTTCGGGCAATCATCACCTGCAATCCGATACTAAACCCAAACCCAAGCATGTAGACCGCCAAATAATAAATCCCCGCAATGGCAGATGCTCCCAATTCCACCTCGCCAACGTGACCTAAGAAAACAGCATCGGTTATATTTATCAGCTGCTCCATCAAAATGCTCATCATTACCGGAAAGTTGATAAGCCATATCTGTTTATATGTATAATGCATTGCTCAACAATAAAATAGCACAAAACAACACACTGTACAAGTACAGCATGCCATCCTGCAAATTCATGAATAAAAGGATACACAATCTCTGTGGCAAACGGGTCATCGTTTGCCAGATAGCTGAATAGCTTTATCAAGCAGGGCTATTCGTTGAGCGTAGCTATATACAGAGCTTCATAAGAGGTGAATATGTTTGTTCATTCAATATATAGTGTAAAAATATAGAAAAAAAGTGCCAAAGTTCAGTTTAGGGCATAAAAAAAGGAGTACCGCTGTACTCCAACCTTTGTTAACCTTAAATCTAATACTATGAAAAACACATTGCAAATGTACGGACTTTTGGGACATTGACAAACTTTCCAAGAAAAAAAGCATGTTTCATAACACATTTTAATAAGATTAATGCTCGTTTTCACGTCCTTTTTCACTTTTTCTGCTTCAAAGTAGAAAAGAAGGTATAGCATCACGTAAAAAAATGAGCAAGTTCTTTCCATTATACTCCCAGTTTGCATTATCTTTGCACTAACACGAAGATAAGCTGCACCTCAGCATAAAAAATGAACGAGTTCATTTTATTCTGCATTCGGTTTGCACTATCTTTGTAGTGAGATTAACAAGAACTTATATATGCCAGACTATGATTTAATCGCCATATTAGGGCCTACCGCTTCAGGAAAGACTCCATTTGCAGCCGCCTTGGCCGCCGAACTCCATACGGAAATCATCAGTGCCGATTCACGGCAAATCTACCGGGGGATGGACCTAGGCACCGGCAAAGACCTTGCTGACTATACCGTCGACGGGAAACAGATTCCCCATCACCTCATCGACATAGCCGCCCCGGGCTATAAGTACAATGTTTTCGAGTATCAGCGTGATTTCTTGAATGCTTACGAGACTATTAAACAAAAAGGTTGCCTGCCCGTTGTATGTGGAGGAACCGGAATGTATCTCGAATCAGTACTGAAAGGCTACCGTCTGCTGCCCGTACCCGAGAATCCCGAGTTGCGCACCCGTCTGGCAGACAAATCGCTGGAAGAACTGACCGACATACTGAAAGGTTACAAAAGCCTGCACAATACCACGGACGTGGACACAGCCAAACGTGCCATACGAGCCATCGAAATCGAAGAGTATTATGCCCATACCCCAGTAGACGAACGTTCCTTCCCCCAGATGAACAGTCTCATCATAGGTGTGGACATCGACCGGGAATTGCGTCGGGAGAAAATCACCCGCCGCCTGCACCAGCGCCTGGAAGAAGGAATGATAGACGAAGTGCGCCTTCTGATAGAGCAAGGCATCCAACCGGATGACCTCATCTATTACGGACTGGAATACAAGTATCTGACACTTTATCTCATCGGCAAGTTGACCTATGAAGAGATGTTCACGCAACTGGAAACAGCCATCCACCAGTTTGCCAAACGCCAGATGACCTGGTTCCGCGGTATGGAACGGCGTGGATTTACCATCCATTGGATGAATGCCCGGTGGCCGATGGAAGAAAAGATAGCTTTTGTAAAGAAGAAGTTGGAAGGATGATGAAACGATAAAGTGACCGGGTGATTTAAATCGTAAATAGTAAATAGTCAAATTGTAAATAGAATCATGAGTGCAGAACCCGAAAAGTTGGGAGTAATATACAACCCCAAAGCCGGAACACGGAAAGTGCAGAAACGGTGGAAAGAAATCAAAGAATACATGGACAGCAAAGGTGTGCCTTACGACTATGTGCAGTCCGAAGGGTTCGGTTCGGTAGAGCGTCTGGCAGGTATCCTTGCCAACAACGGCTACCGCACCATTGTTGTAGTAGGCGGTGACGGCGCACTGAATGACGTCATTAACGGCATCATGCTTTCCAATGCACCGGACAAGGAGAATATAGCCATCGGCATCATCCCCAATGGTATAGGAAATGACTTTGCCGACTATTGGGAAATGAGTTCGGACTACAAGAAAGCGGTGGATTGCATCATCAACAACCGCCGCCGGAAAATAGACGTGGGTACCTGCTATTATTACGACGGTGAAAAGCATCTGACACGCTACTTTCTCAATGCCATCAACATAGGCCTGGGAGCCCGTATCGTGAAAATCACCGACCAGTGCAAGCGTTTCTGGGGAGTGAAGTTCCTCTCTTACTTCATGGCACTGCTATCCATTATCTTCGAACGGAAGCTGTACCGCATGCATCTCAAGATAAACGGCGAGCATATACGCGGACGCATCATGACTGTCTGCATAGGCAGTGCGTGGGGATACGGACAAGCGCCTAGTGCAGTGCCCTATAATGGCTGGCTGGATGTTTCCGTCATTTACCGTCCCGAATTGCTGCAACTATGGTCGGGATTGTGGATGCTTATCCAAGGGCGGATTCTGAACCATAAGGTAGTGATGCCCTACCGTACGCAAAAAGTAAAAGTGCTGCGTGCGCAAAATGCCTCTGTCGATTTGGACGGACGTATTCTCGACCGTCATTTTCCACTGGACATCAGCGTACTGCATGAAGCAATAACATTGATTATACCCAATTGAAAATACTTAATCAGTAACAACCTATGATTGAATTAAAGAATAATCCCGCCGGAAACTTCTTCCTACTGGCAGGTCCATGTGTCATCGAAGGAGAAGAAATGGCAATGCGCATTGCCGAACGTATCGTGACTATCACCGAAAAACTGCAAATCCCCTATGTATTCAAAGGGTCGTACCGCAAAGCCAACCGCTCCCGCCTGGATTCCTTTATGGGCATCGGCGACGAAAAGGCGCTGAAGATACTGCAAAAAGTGCACACCACCTTCGGAGTACCTACCGTGACCGACATTCATGCAGCCGAAGAAGCCACCATGGCTGCCGAATATGTGGATATTCTGCAAATTCCCGCCTTCCTCTGCCGGCAGACAGACCTGCTTGTAGCCGCCGCCAAAACCGGAAAAACCATCAACATCAAGAAAGGGCAGTTCCTCTCTCCGCTTGCCATGCGCTTTGCGGCTGATAAAGTAGTGGAAGCAGGCAATAGGAACGTCATGCTGACGGAACGCGGAACTACTTTCGGTTATCAGGATTTAGTCATCGACTATCGCGGCATCCCCGAAATGCAGACCTTCGGTTTCCCCGTCATCCTGGATGTAACCCACTCCTTGCAACAGCCCAACCAGACCAGTGGCGTCACGGGAGGTATGCCGCAACTTATCGAGACCGTAGCCAAAGCCGGTGTTGCCGTAGGTGTAGACGGACTGTTCATCGAAACCCACGAAAATCCCGCCGTAGCCAAGAGTGACGGCGCCAACATGCTGAAACTCGACCTGCTGGAAGACCTGCTGACCAAATTGGTCCGCATCCGGGAAGCAGTCAGATAAATTCCATTTATCCGGAATGGAATCCGAAAAAAACAACAGAAGTTGTGATTTATCCAAGGGCTGTCCGACAGATAGTTCAAGAACAATTTAAATTCATAATAATATGAAACATCTATTACGTGGTTTATGGATTGTAGCGTTAATTCTTTGCTGCAATTTTCAGCAGGTATTTGCACAGCAAATGCCGCCTATCCCGGTCGACAAAAATATCCGTATCGGAAAGTTGGACAACGGATTGACCTATTATATCCGCAAGAACAGCCAGCCTGCAAACCGGGCCGACTTTTACATTGCCCAAAAGGTAGGCTCCATTCAGGAAGAAGCCGACCAGCGCGGCCTTGCCCACTTCCTGGAACACATGTGTTTCAATGGAACGACCCACTTCCCCGGTGATGCACTGAAGCAATACCTGGAGCGTATCGGGGTGAAATTCGGTGAGAACTTGAACGCCTATACTTCCGTAGACGAAACCGTATACAACATTTCCAATGTGCCGGTCACTACTCCGGGAGCCATCGACTCCTGCCTGCTGATTCTGCACGACTGGAGTAACGATTTGACCCTGGACCCGAAGGAAATAGACAAAGAACGCGGAGTCATCAACGAAGAATGGCGCACCCGTATGAGCGCCATACAACGCTTCCAGGAGAAGATGCTTCCAGTCATGTTCGAAGGAACGAAGTATGCCACTTGTTTCCCTATCGGAACGATGGAGGTCGTTATGAACTTCAAACCGCAAACTTTGAGAGACTACTATGAAAAGTGGTACCGTCCGGACCTTCAGGGTATTGTGGTAGTTGGCGATATAGATGTGGACGCCATCGAAGCCCAAATCAAGAAAATGTTTTCTGATATTCCCGCCCAGCCCAATGCTGCCAAACGCGAGTACTATCCGGTAAACGACAACAAGGAGCCTATTGTATTGGTTTATCAGGACAAGGAACAGTCCAATGTACAAGCCCTCATCTTCAACAAGCACGAAGCCACTCCTGACGAGCAGAAAGGCGACATGGGCTATCTGGTACAGAATTATGCAACCACGCTCATCAACAATATGCTGAATGCGCGTCTGAACGAATTGGTACAGACCGCCAATCCTCCTTATATATATGCCGCCACTTATGACGATGATTTCTTTGTTGCCAAAACCAAAGATGCCTTCACCGGTGTCGTTGTCTGCAAGGAAGATGCCATAGAAAATGGAATAGCCACTCTCCTGCGCGAAACAGAACGCGCCCGCCAATTCGGCTTTACGGAAACGGAATACAACCGTGCCCGTGCCGAATATCTGCGCCAACTGGAATCTGCTTATAACGAGCGTGACAAACGCAAGAATGAAGAGTACGTGGATGAATATGTCCGTCATTTCCTCGATAACGAACCGATTCCGGGCATCGAAAACGAATACGCCATCATCAATCAGATAGCTCCCGCCATTCCGGTTGCCGCACTGAACCAGATGATGCAAGCCCTCGTGACAGACAGTAACCAGGTAGTCGCAATTCTCGGTCCGGATAAGGAAGGATTGAAAATGCCGACAGAAGATGCAATCAAGAAGATTCTGAAAGATATTAAAGCTGAAAAACTGACTGCCTACGTAGACAAGGTGTCGGATGAACCTTTGATGGCCGAAGCCCTGAAAGGCGGAAAGATTGTATCCGAGCAGACAGATGATACATTCGGCACTACAACGCTGACACTCTCCAACGGAGTCAAGGTCATTATCAAGAAGACAGATTTCAAGGCAGACGAAATCCGCATGAAGGGAGTCAGCCTAGGCGGTAGTTCCCTGTTCCCCGACTCGGAAATCATCAACATCAACGGACTGGATGCAGTGAGTGTCGGTGGTCTGGGTAATTTCAGTGCCGTAGACCTGGAAAAAGTTCTGGCCGGCAAGAAAGCTTCCGTCAGCTATGGTATCGGTGACAAGACAGAAACCGTCAATGGCAGCTGTTCACCGAAAGACTTCGAAACAATGATGCAGCTCACTTACTTGACGTTCACCGCTCCACGCCGTGACGACGATGCCTTCGCATCCTACAAGAACCGCAACAAAGCTGCTTTGCAGAATATGGAAATGAATCCCCAGGTAGCGTTCAGTGACTCTGTCTCGGCCGGTATTTACATGCACCATCCCAGAAGAGCCAGAATAAAGGCGGACATGATTGACAAGATGGATTATGACAAGATTCTGTCCATGTATCAAGACCGCTACAAAGATGCCAGCGATTTTACCTTTATCTTTGTAGGAAATGTGAATGTGGAGGAAATGAAACCACTCATCGCCGAGTACCTGGGTTCACTGCCTGCCATCAACCGCAAGGAAACATTCAAGGACAATAAAGTGGACATGCGCCAGGGAGTTTATAAGAACGAATTCGTACGGAAGCAGGAAACTGCCAAAGCGTCGAACTTTGTCCTGCTGAACGGTGACTGCAAGTACGACCTGAAAAATGACATCCTGCTGAGTATGACCAGCCAGATTCTCGACTTGGTTTATACAGCCAAGGTACGTGAAGACGAAGGGGGCACTTACGGTGTATATGTAGGCGGCCAATTAAGCAAATATCCGAAAGAAAAGGCTCTCTTGCAGATTGTATTCGAAACCGCTCCGGCAAAAAGAGAAAAGCTGATGCAGATTATCTTTGCAGAACTCGACAACATCGCCAAAGCAGGTCCGTCGGAAGGAGACTTGAATAAAGTGAAGGAGTTCATGCTGAAGAAACATGCCGAAGACTTGAAGGAGAACAGCTACTGGCTGGGAAGCATTGACGAATACCTGTTCACCGGTATGAATCCGATAAAGGATTACGAACAGATTGTCAACAGCATCACCGTGAAGGACATCCAGAAGTTCACCGACGACTTGTTCAAGCAGAAGAACGAGATTGAGGTATCAATGATCAGTCCTGAAACTCCTGACAAAGAATAAGAGAGCCATACACACAGAAGGCTGCGTTGTTCGATGAAAGGCAGCGCAGCTTTTTTTATACAAACTCTATATATACAAATACTATGAGTCTTTTCTTAGATTTGCGCAAGCACGGAAAACTGGCAGAAAAACGAAATCCGATGTACGAAAAAAGTAAATTCGGAAAATTCTGGATGTACTTCATGTTTGTCTTCTGGGCCGGTTACCTGATATTCTTCGGTACGACCTTTGCATTCGCCTTTGACGGCGGTGCCACAGAAGCCTATCACGTAATGAATTCCGGATTGATATTTGTCCTTGTGCTGGATTTCCTGATACGCCTGCCTTTCCAAAAAACACCCACCCAGGAAGTGAAGCCCTACCTGCTGCTTCCCATCAAGCGGAACCGTCTTATCGACTTCCTGCTGATCCGTTCCGGACTGGATGGCTTCAATCTGTTCTGGCTGTTTCTGTTTGTTCCGTTTTCCATCATCACCGTCACCAAATTCTATGGAATCAGTGGTGTGCTGACCTATTGCATTGGCATCTGGCTGCTGATGGTATTCAATAACTACTGGTTCTTGTTGTGCCGCACACTGATGGGTGAGCGCATCTGGTGGCTGGCACTACCGGTAGTAGTATATGGTGGCATTGCCGCCGCACTATTCATTCCGGACAACAGTCCGCTTTTCGACTGTTTTGTCAATCTGGGAGAAGGGTTCATCACCGGCAATATACTGTCATTCATCGGTGTACTGGCTGCCATCGCCCTCATGTGGTTCATCAACCGCACCCTGATGCAGAAACTCATCTACAATGAACTGAACAAAGTGGAAGATACACGGATAAAACATGTATCCGAATACAAATTCCTCGACCGCTACGGCGAAATAGGCGAATACATGAGACTGGAACTCAAGTTATTGCTACGCAACAAGATTTGTAAGCGTTCGCTCTATTCCATCACCGGTGTAGTGATAATGTTCAGTAGTATCATTAGCTTTTCCGATGTGTATGACGGAGGTCTGAGAGATTTCTTCGTCCTTTATAATTACATTATCTTCGGCATCATGTTCCTCAGCACACTGATGGGTTACGAAGGCAATTACATTGACGGACTGATGAGCCGCAAGGAATCTATCTACTCGCTGCTGCGTGCCAAATACATACTGTACAGCATTGCATTGCTCATTCCTACGATTCTGATGATTCCCGGTATGGTTACCGGGAAGGTATCCGTACTCGGTTGCATCGCATGGCTGATATTCATTCCGGGAGCCGTATACTGCTGTCTGTTCCAACTGGCAGTCTACAACAACAAGACTACCGACCTGAATTCAAAGATGACCAGCCGGCAGAATATAGGCACCGGTCTGCAGAATCTGATTTCAGGAGGTGCTTTCGGCATACCTTTACTGCTGCTTTTTGCACTGAATGCCATCTTTGGCAAAGAGGTCACCCCCTGGATACTTATCGGCATCGGCGTGACATTCATCGCCACTTCCAAATTCTGGCTGATGAATGTATATCACCGGCTCATGAAACGCCGCTACAAGAATATGGAAGGCTTCAGGGACAGTAGACAGAAATAGAAATCATTAAACATCAATCACTAACATGATACGCATCAATAATTTACAGAAGAATTTCGGCACAAAAAAAGCCGTAGATATAGAGAACTACACCATCGGGCAAGGCGATATGCTGGGACTGGTAGGCAACAACGGTGCAGGCAAGACCACCCTCTTCCGCCTTATTCTTGACTTGCTACAGGCAGACCGGGGCAATGTAACCATCAATGACATTGACGTCAGCAAAAGTGAGGACTGGAAGAACTTCACGGGAGCCTTTATAGACGACGGTTTCCTGATAGACTACCTCACTCCCGAAGAATACTTCTATTTCATCGGCAAGATGTACGGTCTGAAGAAAGAGGAGGTAGACGAACGCCTGCTTCCCTTCGAACGCTTCATGAACGGCGAAGTGATGGGGCAGAAAAAATTCATCCGCAACTATTCTGCCGGAAACAAGCAGAAAATCGGCATCATCTCCGCTATGCTACATCACCCGCAACTGTTGATTCTGGATGAACCGTTCAACTTCCTTGACCCCAGTTCACAGTCTGTAATCAAACACTTGCTGAAAAGATACAATGAAGAGCACGGAGCCACCGTCATCATTTCCAGCCATAACCTGAATCACACAGTGGACGTTTGTCCACGTATTGCATTGTTAGAAAACGGTGTTATTATCCGCGATATACGAAATGAGAACAACTCTGCCGAGCAGGAATTGGAAGCTTACTTCAACGTCGGTGTGGAGGAAGAAGCCGTGGTAGAAGAAACAGTAGTAGAAGCAGCCGTAGAAGAAATAACGGAAAAAGAAGATAAAACGGTAGAAGAAAAAAATTCGGAAGCATGAAAAAATATCTTTCTTATATAGTAGCTCTTACCATCATATTGATAGGCTTAAGTTCCTGCCATACTTCCGCGCCACGCCTGGACTACAAAGCCCTGGCGCAAGCATCCGTCCGTTTGGGGGTGGATATTGAACTGCAGGACAACCACAAGCTGTACATCCATGCCTCCGAATGGATAGGCACCCCCTATCGCGCAGGTGGCGACAGCAAACGTGGAACGGACTGCTCCGGACTGGTATCGCAACTGTATAAGAAAGTTTACCACACCCGTCTGTCGAGAAGCACAGACGGGCAACTGAAAGAGAGCAGTAAAATCTCCCGCCGCAACTTGCGTGAGGGAGATTTGGTGTTCTTCACCAGCCGTGCTTCCCGCAAAAAAGTGGCACACGTAGGCATCTACCTCAAGGACGGCAAGTTTATACATGCCAGCACCAGCCAGGGAGTCATAGTCAGCAACCTCCGGGAAAAATATTACACCCAACACTGGCTCTGCGGAGGAAGAATAAAATAATACTAATTTTTCCCTTCTTGTGATTTTCTTTACTCTGTCCCGACTGATAGTCCAGAAACTATTAAAAGAAGAAAACAATGAAGAAACTTTTAGGCATCCTCTTATTCATCAGCATTGCGCTGAGCGCCAATGCACAACTTTTATGGAAAGTATCCGGTAAAGGATTAGAGAAACCATCCTATATTTTCGGTACTTATCACCTCTCTCCACTCAGTATAAAGGACAGCATTGCCGCCATGCCGCAGGCCATGAGCGAAACCGCCCAAGTCTACGGGGAAGTTGTGATGAGCGAAATGGCGACTCCCGCCTTCATGCAAAGCATGCAACAGCAGATGATGATGCCCAAAGACACCACGCTGCAAAGCCTCTTTACTCCCGAACAATACGAAGAAGTAGGCAAAGCCATCAAGGAAAACATGATGGTGGACATTGCCATGCTGGCACAACTGAAACCGGCTGCCATCAACCAGCAGCTTGTCGTCCTGCTCTACATGAAACACACTCCGGGCTTCAACCCGCAAGAACAGCTCGACACTTACTTCCAGCAGCAGGCCGGACAGCAAGGCAAGAAAGTTGGCGGTCTGGAAACAGCCCAGTCACAAATAGACATTCTGTTCAACAGCCAGACGCTGCAACGCCAGGCAAACCTCCTCTACTGCGCTATCAGTGACATCGAGAAAGGTATCGAGCAAAGCAAGCGCCTGATTGCCGCTTATGAAAAGCAGGACCTGGATGCCATGCTGCAACTGATGGAAGAGCGCGACGGCAATTCATGCGACCCGCTGCCCGGAGAGATGGAAGCCATGCTGGACAACCGCAACAAGGCATGGGTTGAAAAGATGCCTGCTATCATGACAGAAGCCCCTACCCTTTTCGTAGTCGGCGCCGGACACCTGCCCGGAGACAATGGAGTGTTGAACCTTCTGAAGCAACAAGGATACACTATAGAAGCCATGAAATAAATCCTCTAACAATTCTCTCTAACAATTTTTAATGGCAAGCTATACAAAGCGTGACGGTCAAATACCATCACGCTTTGTTTGCATATACACTTTATTCTCCTCATCATACCGTACATCCAAAAAAATATACTACTTTTGCACCAAAGTCTTGGCAGTTATAGTGATAACGGCCATTTTTGACTTGATTCGATAAGAACGCAAGAAGCGAAAGTTATTATCCCTGCCTATTCGGAATCTGGAAAATTCAATAAACGTCATGGGATGATAGCAACAGTTTCTTCACGTCTATGTTATTATATACTTAGGCGTGGGGACTGTTGTCTATTTATGACGTGGGCATTTTCCAGAGCCTCGAATGCAGATAGGCAATAACAGTCCTCGCGCTTTTTATATAATAACCTTCGTCAATGGGGACAGACGAAATGAAAGACACCGCGTATGCATCTTACATTATTTGGAGAAGTACAGTTATTTCTGTTAATTGCCGTTACATCTGCAAGCTTTCTATACTGGATAAATCATAAATACAAAAGTCTGAACAGACAGATTATCCGGGCAATAGACATTCCAGTATATCTGCTGAACAGACAAGGTATTGTCGTAAAACTACTTAATACACCTACCGAAAAGGCAAACAGACTTCCGTTCCTGAATCCGGGAGTTCTAAATATCAATAATTTAGTGACAGACGCCGATGAATGCCGGAAATACATGACGTCGCTGTTACGCGTACTGAATACCCGCACTTCGGACAGCCTGACCCTAAAGATAAGAATAGAAAGTGGTGAGAAACTATATATCGCAGTGCGCATGGTCTACCTCAACAGAAATTATGTCATAGCCTTCATACGCGACATTACGGAAGATGAAGTCCAACGCCGGGAAAACGAAAAATACCGTTTCTTCCTTGAAAGTATTCTGGAGAACCTCCCCATCGCCACTACAGTAAAAGATAAAAACGATGAAGGACGTTACCTGATATGGAACAAAAAAGCGGCAGAGATGATGGAAGTCCCCGCTGAGGATATTGTGGGACACTATGAAGAGGAGTTCAACCCCCTAATGCAAGATAATTTCATTCAGGAGACAGACAAAGAAGTTGAAGAGTCGGAAATTCCCCAGTCCTACATCAAACACTTTGTCAATCCCAAAGGCAGAGAGTATATTCTGTCGTTTCACAAAACGCTGGTGTCCTACAACAAAGGGAAAGAGAGGTGGATTGTCAGTTCTGCACTGGACATCACCGAACTGCTGGCAGCCAAAGAGAAAGCAGAAGAAGCCAACCGCCTGAAATCGGCTTTTCTCGCCAACATGAGCCACGAGATACGTACTCCGCTAAACGCCATCGTCGGATTCTCCTCCATACTTTCCGATTATATACAAGACGAAGATACAAAGGAATACATACATATCATCGAAGAAAACACCCAACTGCTGCTGCAACTGATTAATGATATTCTCGACCTGTCACGCATCGAAGCTGGCATTCTCGAATTCACAGAAGGAGATATGGATGTAAACAAGACGCTTGATGAAATGCAGACGATGGCAAAACTGAAACTTCCGTCCGAAGTCAGTATACGTCTCCTGCCCGGTGCGGATTACTGTATTATTCACACAGTCCCCAAACGGGTAAGACAAGTACTGAACAACTATCTGTCAAACGCCCTCAAGCATACGGAAGAAGGTTTCATCGACATTGGTTATCACCTGCCGCAAGAAGACAGGATTCGCTTCTTTGTCCGTGATACCGGTTGCGGCATTCCTCCTGAAAAGCAAAAGGATGTATTCGAACGCTTTGTCAAGCTAAACAGCTTTAAACAAGGCACGGGCCTCGGACTCTCCATCTGCACCATGATTGCCGAGAAAATGAACGGAAAAGTGGGCGTCAGCTCTATTCCGGGGAAAGGTTCCGAATTCTGGTTCGAAATACCCTATCAGCCTGCCGGAAGCCAACCTGCATAGAAAAGCCCGCCACTGACATGAACTCTGTCAACGACGGGCAACCTAAACCATCACCGATGCTATCCTGACTCACAATACCTATCGAAGCCTAAATCGCAGTTTTCCACTCTGCACCAGTTCTTCATGAGTGATACGATATCGGGACAGTTTTTTTCCTCCCAGTTCCATTTCACGGATATAAAGCGACTCTGCCGACGGGCGTTCCGTCTCTATCACCAGTTGGTCGCGTCCCCAATACTTAGGGTCGAGCTTTATGGTCACCTTATCAAATACCGGAGTAGACAGCGTATAAGCCGGTTCTCCGGGACAATCCGGATAAAAGCCCATCATATTGAAGATAGCCCAAGCGGACATCGTTCCGGTATCATCATTGCCGGGAATTCCGTCGGGGGCATTCTTGAAATACTTCTGCAAAAGGCGGTGCAGCTCTTTCTGCGTGCGCCACTCCTCACCCTTGAAATAAGAAAAAAGATGGGCGTATGCAATGTCCGGTTCGTTGGCAGGGTCGTACAGTCCTTCGTCGAACACACGCTGAAGCTTGTCTACGAACGGCTTCTTTCCACCCATGAGCCGGGCAAGCCCTTTCACATCGTGGGGAACATAGAAAGTATAGTTCCAGGCACAACCTTCGTGAAATCCGGGGTTCGGCTCAAAGTTCTCTCCCTGCCTCGGGTCGAAAGGAGCATAGAATTCACCGTTAGGCAGGATAGGACGGAAAGTACCGTACTCCTTACAGTAATAATGCTTGTAGCCCAGCGAACGTTCGTGGAACAGACGGGCATCCTCCTTCTTGCCAAGCGCAGCAGCTATGCGCGACAAGGCATTGTCGGCTATATAGTATTCCAGGGCATGTGAAACGGAATTGTCATACTGCTCCCGCAGGGGCACATATCCCAATGACACGTAGTCGTCATTGTCCGGACGGAGCAGGTTCTCCGCTCCCGGCAGGGTGGCTCCCTTGCGCATGGCCTCGTAGGCCAGTTCTATATCAAAGTCGCGCAGACCTTTCAGCCAGGTGTCGACGATGACGGGAATGGAAGGGTCGCCTTCCATGGTCAGCGTCTCACGTCCGTAGAGTTCCCATTTGGGAAGCCAGCCGTGTTCGCGGTACATGTCGAGCATGGAGCGCACCATCTGCAATTGCCGTTCGGGATATACCAGCGTAAGAAGCTGGTGCACATTGCGGTAAGTGTCCCACAAGGAAAAGACGGTATAACGGTCTCCTTTGGTGGTCAGAATTTTGTCACTCTCCATAGCAGGATATTCCCCGTTCACATCTTGCAGGATATTGGGATGTATCAGCGTATGATAGAGTGCCGTATAAAAGACGGTTTTCTGCTCTTCCGTACCTCCTTCCACAAGGATGCGCGAGAGGTCATCGTTCCAGCGGCGACGGGCTTCCTCCAGCACTTGGCTGAAATTCTTTCCCTGCTGCTCGGTATCCAGATTGAGCCTGGCATTCTCTATACTCACAAAAGAGACTCCCATCTGTACTTCCACTTGCTCGCCCTCTTCGGTATGGAATGTAAGGTAAGCGCCGATGTCATCTCCTGCCAGCTCTTTCCCGTAGCCGGTGTAAAGTTTGTAGCGTCCGTTATCGGGATCCCATTCAGCCTCCACACCGGTCATGGGGCGTTGCTTCTTCCAGTAGCCCGAAGCGGCAGGCTGCTTGTTGACACGCATCACAAAGTAGATGGGGAAAACGGCCTGCGGGTTGTAGCAGAAAGTACCCAGCAGCTTCATACCTTCAAACTCGCACTCACCCGTCCGGCGCAGAAAAGCTCCCGATTCATTAGTCAGGCCTTCGCCCAGGTTCAGCAGCACATGGCTTTGTCCTGCAGGAAAAGTGAAACGCGCCACACCCGTGCGGGGAGTTGCCGTCACTTCCGTCTTCACATTGTAGCGAGTCAGGAAGTTGCTGTAATATCCAGGAGATGCCTGCTCGTCCTTATAGCGGCTTCCATACTCCTTGTAATCCACGGACAGCTCTCCCGTAGTGGGCATCAGCAGCAAAGAGCCCAATTCCGGACAGCCCACACCGCTCAAATTGACATGCGAATATCCGGTGAAGAAACAATTGTGATACTCATAGGGAGTGGACCACCAGCGGGCATCTTTATCGTATTTGTTGTCCTCCGAGCCCATCACGTTGAAGGGCACTACGGACATCATTCCGTTGGGACAGACGGCTCCCGGATTCGTAGTGCCGAAGTTGGTGGTACCAATAAAAGGATTCACATAGTCCGTCGGCTGTTTCTCCGCAGCCATAGATGCCGTGAGCATTCCAAAGGAGATGATACAGAAAGTAATCAGTCGTTTCATAATATAGTAAGGATTTGTTCTTTATTAGTTAGTGAGCACGCTACCCATGCCGGTGTCATTGCATGCACTCTGCAAAGTTATTGCAAACGGTCTGCAGTGACACTGCAAACTACTTTGCAGTAGCACTGCAACAGTTTTGCAGTGACGCTGCATCAGCTTTGCAGTGGCGCTGCAACGGCTTTGCAGTAGCACTGCAAAAAGCATGCAGTATCTTTGCAGTGATATTACACTAAGTATAAAGCAGTTACGGCAGGCGCTTTTCAGCAATACCGAGCGCCTGCCAACTGCTTGGTACTTACAAAATACTTGTGCGCTTCGTGAACTCCAGAATCTCGCGGATATACCCAAAGGCAAGCCCCACTACCGTATCGGCTGCACCGTAGTATACAGCTACACGTTCTCCATCTTGCAACGCTGCGCAAGGGAACACCACGTTGGGAACATCACCTTGCAACTCATAAGGAGCAGCAGGCGCAAGCAGATACTCACGGGTGCGGTAGAGCAACTTGGCAGGATTGTCCTTATCCAGAATAGCTGCTCCCATGGAGTAACGGAAACCGTTACAAGTGGTTATCACGCCATGATAGAACATCAGCCAACCCTCGTCCGTGAGGAACGGTACCGAACCTGCCCCTATCTTGGTACACTGCCAGGCACTTTCGGGGAAAGGCGTAGGAGCCATCACATGGCGGTGTTCGCCCCAGAATTTCATGTCAGGGCTGAAGCTAATGTAGATGTCGCCAAAAGGAGTATGTCCGCTATCGCTGGGACGGCTCAAGAGCGCATATTTGCCATCGAACTTCTGAGGCAACAACACACCGTTGCGGTTGAAAGGCAAGAAAGCATTCTCGCACTGGAAGAACTCCTTGAAATCGAAAGTATAGCCGATGCCGATGGTGGGGCCGTAGTAGCCGTTGCACCACGTAATCCAGTAGCGGTCCTCAATCCATGTCACGCGCGGATCGTATTTATATTCGGACTCTATCATGTCCGTATTCCCGGCCTTGAACTTGATTGGCTCATGCTCTATTTCCCAGTGGATGCCGTCCTTGCTGAAACCGGCAAAGATATTCATCTGCACCGCCCGGTTGTCACAACGGAACACACCGGCATAACCATCCTTAAACGGAACCACCGCACTGTTGAAAATGCTGTTCGACGACGGAATATGGTAGCGGTCTATTACGGGATTCTCCGAATAACGCCACATTACATCCTTACAGCCTGCCGGCCGTTCTTCCCAAGGCATTGTGATTTTGTTGCTCATAATTGCTCTATATTATTAATTGGTTATTGTTGTTTCTTCTCATCGGCATACGTAAATGGTATGAAGTACGTAATGAGGAACGCCGGAATGGTGGCAAACAGCGTGAAGGTAAAGAACGCCTCGTACCCCAACCAGTCGCTGACAAAACCGCTGATTGTGCCCGGCAACATCACACCCAGATTCATGATGCCCGAAGCAAAGGCATAATGTGCCATCTGGTGCTTTCCCGGCGCCACCTGCTGCATCATGAACAAAGTCAGTCCCACAAAACCAAAACCATAACCGAAGTACTCGAGCACGATGGCACTACCTATCAGCAACCCGCTTTCCGGCTGGTACATGGCAAGCAGGGTATACGCCACAAAAGGCAGATTGAAGATGCAGCACAGAGAGAACAGCGTCCGCCGCAATCCCCGGTGCGAAATGTAATAGCCTGCCAACAGTGACCCCAGCACAAAGGCGGCCGCCCCATAAGTGCCGTAGTACAAACCTATCTGCTGCTCATTCAGTCCCAAGCCACCTGCCGAACGCTCCGCCTTCAAGAAAAGAGGGACAATCTTCATGACAAAACCCTCGGCAAGGCGATAAAGGATAATGAACGCTATATAGTACCAGATGTGCTTCTTCAAGAAGAAATCCTTGATTACCGCCACCAACTGCTCCCACGTCTCTCTTGCCGACTTGGCGCCGGATGCGGCAGCACCGCCCGATGGCAGCATGCGCATGTGGTAGAAGCCAAGCAGCAGCATCACCGCCGCCAATATCAGCATCACCGTCATCCATGCATGCCGGGTAGCCTCGTGGCGGACTGCCTCTGTGGCACCCTCCACCCCACCGAAACCTACCAGCAAGGCACCTGCCAGCCAGACCAACCCGCCGGACGCCACAATCTTCGCTATATTGTAGAAGGCTCCCTGCCAACCGATATACTTGGCCTGGTCCTGCTTGTTCAGTTCCGACATGTAGACACCATCCGTAGCCACATCGTGCGTGGCTCCGCTGAAAGCAATCACTGCCAGCAGCGCAATGCATATCGCAAAAAAGAACGGTAACTGCAACGCCAAAGCCACCAGAGCAAAACCTGCTCCGGTAACCATCTGCGTCAGTACCACGAAAAACTTCTTCGTCTTGAACATTTCAAGGAACGGACTCCAAAGGAACTTCAGCGTCCAGGGCATCATGATGAGCGACGTCCACAGAGCAATCTGCGCGTCACCGATACCCAGCCCCTTGAACATCAACACAGAAACCATGTTCAGCACCACAAACGGCAATCCCATGGCGAAATATACGGTGGGGACCCACGATATAGGATTATGATTTTTTCGGCTCATCCCTTCTGTATATTATCTGTGTCACTTCAACGGTTCACTGCCCATAGTCAGCTCCAGCGTACCGCCGTCCACTATATCCTGATGCGTGAAGAATGGAGTCTCCAACTTATTGCCGTTCAGCACAATGCTCCGCACATACTTGTTGTCGCGGCTGTTGTTGTGGGCTATCACCTTGAACGACTTGCCGTCTTTCAGATGAACGGTCGCCTCGTTGAACAGCGGGCGTCCGATGGAATATACCGGCTTGCCGGGGCATACCTGATAGAAGCCCATCGCATTCAGAATGTACCATGCAGACATCTGTCCGCAGTCTTCATTGCCCGAAAGTCCGTCGGGGTTGTTGAAGTAAAGCGTATGCAGCACCTCATCCACAATCTCCTGCGTACGCCAGGGCTGGCCTACGTAGTTGTAGAGATGGGCAATGTGATGGCTTGGCTCATTGCCGTGGGCATACTGGCCTATCAGACCGGAAATATCCACCGAGGTCGATTCACCTTCCAGCTTGGAATCGGCCGTGAACAGAGAATCCAACTTGCCGATGAAGGCGTCGCGTCCTCCCATCAGTTCCACCAGTCCGTCCACATCGTGGGGAACGAACCAAGTCCACTGCCATGCCGTACCTTCGCAATAGTCATCGTTACGGTGATTGGAAGCGCGGGGGTTGAAAGGCGTACGCCAGTTGCCCTCACTGTCCAGTCCGCGCATGAAGCGGGTACTCGGATCGAAATAAACTTTATATCCCTCGGCAAAAGCCGCATACTTATCGCGGTTGGCTTCGTCGTCCAAAGCACCTGCCAGTACGGAGATACACCAGTCATCGTAAGCATATTCCAAAGCTTTAGCCACAGATTCATTGTCTTTATCGCAAGGCACGTAGCCAATCTTGTTCTTCCAGTACTTGGCCTGCGGCATCAGATGCGGCACAACCAAAGGATGGGTGATAATACCCGTCGTATCGTATTCTGCCGTACGGAGGCAAGCCTTGTAAGCCTCCTGCACGTCGAAGTTACGGTATCCCTTTACATAAGAATCCGCTATGAGGGAGGCTGCATGATAACCAATCATGGTACCCGTATAGTTTCCGGCCAGTTCCCACATAGGCAGGACGCCGCCCTCGCGGGACTTCTGGATGAGCGAACGGATGAAAGCCTCGTTCAGTTCAGGATCAATAATCGTCATCAGCGGATGATAGGCACGGAAAGTGTCCCATAAAGAGAAAATGGTGTAGATAGGCTCGTCCACCCTGCCTTGATGGGGCTTCAAGTCCATACCAAAGTAACGTCCGTCAGCATCGGTAAACAAGTTGGGCTGCATACCCGTGTGGTAAAGTGCCGTGTAGAACATGGTACGCTGGTCGTTGTCCTTCGTATCGATGTCAATCTTGGAAAGATAAGTGTTCCACTGCTGGCGGGCAGCACGGCGCACACCGTCAAAATCCCATCCGGAGATTTCGGCTTCCACATTCTTGCGGGCACCGTCCATATCCACGGCAGACACACCTACCTTTACCAATACCTCCTCATTGGGCTCCGTCTGGAATTGCAGTAAAGCTTTAGCTGTAGGCAGAAGCGGACCGCCTTCGTCCAATGCCATGGAGTCCGTGACCAGCGTATAGGTGAATGGTTTGGAGAACTTGGCATAGAAGTTGATATACTGGTCGAAAGCCCAATATACAGTCTTCTTGCGTCCACGGATTTCAGTATCGCTGATTACTTCCAGCTCCATCTGTTCATTCTTCTGGCGCTGGATACTGTAATCCAGGTCGAGGATAAAACCTGCATCTTCCGCTTTCGGGAAGGTATAGCGATGAATCGCCGCACGTTTGGTAGAGGTCAGTTCGGCTTTCACCCCGTAGCGGTCCAAAAATACGGAATAATATCCCGGTTCGGCTGTTTCATTCTCGTGGGAAAAGGCAGAGGCGTACGCCATCTGCTGGCTCTTCGAGCCCATGGAGTGGTAATCCTGCCGACCTACAGTGGGCATCAGCAGCACATCCCCGTAATCGGCACAACCCGTACCGCTGACGTGGGTATGTGAAAATCCGTTGATAGTAGTATCTGCATAGTAATATCCGGAGCAGGCATCCCACTCGTAGATACGCGTGTCGGGGCTGGGCTGAATCATCCCGTTGGGAACTACCGCTCCGGGATAGGTATGCCCATGTCCACCCGTACCGATGAACGGATTGACGTAAGACGCATAGTCCGGTGCCGTCTGGGTACAGCTGCAAACCGCCCCCAGCAGAAAAAGTCCGCCCAACAGTATGGAACTAGATTTCATGTTTTTCTTCATATTGTTTATTGTATAAGTAGGTGTATAGCTTCATAATAGAATCTTGTTATATGAGAATGCTTGAGGAGGGCCGCCCTATTACTTTGAGCAAAGCCCTCCTTTGTTTCATGTATGAAAAGGTTCAAGCATCCGTTTTCCGAAACCTCAGTTTACGGAAAACACGGCATCAGCGTACCTTCTTCATCGTATAGTTCTCACTCACGAAGTAAGGAACATCGGGGAAGATGTCGGTCTCAATCTCACCGCCTACATACTTATAGGGATTGATAGCCCATCTGTTGCCTAAGCCATAGATATGCATATCACCGTTAGGAGCAATAGCACCATCCATATAGTAATCATCATAGTTAGGATATGCTTTCCACTGGAAATTCTTGCTGTAAGTACCGAAATGCATCTTGTAGGTAGCAGGGTCTTCAGCATCGCCCTCATGAATGGTTTGCGGATAGATGAGCAGTGCACCGTTATAGTAATCGCAATGCATCGGATACTTACCGGTGATTTCGGGGAAAGTACCCCAGTTGTAAACCACATATCCGGTACCTTCTTCATCCTTCTCTATAATTACATTCTTCTCAAACTCCTGACTGCCTTTCCAATCCCACCAGCGAGGATTACCTTCTTCATCCACATAGGTAAAGAGGGAATTGCTGGAAGTTACCTTCCACTCGCCGACCAAATCTTCATAACCCAACATTTTGCCCTGATAAGCTTCACCGGTACGGCTCCAGTACTTGCCACTCCATTCCACTCCATCATCAAAGAGCACCTCACTTATTTCCGAAAGCAACACGTAATACTGATACATCAGTGGTTTGGGGTTGTAGAACATCTGAATACCATAACCTTCATCCTTCACTTTTTGGAATTTGCTTTTGTCAAATCCGCTCCAGCCTCCGTTCAGCTCATCATTAATCTTCCAGGGTAACGGAGCATACTTGGATTTGGGCAGGTTCTCAAAATGAGACTCTTCACGGCCAAAGGCTCCATTAGGATTCTGATTCTGGTAATAACCGTAGGTCATATAATCCACAATATCACCTACTTTCACACCTTCTACCTCGCCGTCGGGAGAGTCGAGAGAACCATATTCATACACACCAATCAACTTTTTGCCAAACACTTGGCGGCATTCGTAAACCAAGCGCGCGAAGTTGGCACGTGAACGTTTTTCGAAGCCGGGACTGGGATTGGAGTTATTATAACTGGTGTACTCATCATCAAAGTCAATGCCATCCAAACCATAAATATCCAAGTAGGCTTTCAGTTCCTTAGCAAAGTCTTTGGCAGCAGCTTCCGAAAGGTTGCCCATACCTGCCTCGTCATGGTTACCAAGAATAGTCATCACCACCTTAATGCCTTTAGCCTGCAAAGGACGGATGAACTTATCCGCATTTCTCAGCAAGAAAGAAACCTGGTCATTGCAGAAAACATGAACGCGACCAGTCTTGCTATCCACATTGATGTTAGCTGCAAAAATGCTGACAACATCAAAGAAAGGCTTTCCGTCGCTCTTCATAGTATATTCACCCATATTCAAGATGTTCTCGTCATTTACTTCCACAAAGCAATGTGTAAGTATATCACCCTTACTGATACTCTCAGGAATAGCAGCCAAAGGCTTTACCAAGTAAATATATTCCTGATTGTTTGTAGAAACTTCCACACCGTTATTGGCAGATGCAGAAACGGCAACAGCATAAGTCTGTCCGATTGTGCCTCCGGCATTGATATTCAGTTCCACAGAAGCCGACTTCTGTTCGCCCGCCTTGATAGTGGCAGTTCCACCGTTCGCCAAACTCAGCTTATCGGCGGGATACATTTTATAGCTTGTTCCATTCTTCTTATTGTAAGCCTCCAAAACGTCTTCGTCCACTTTGAAGGTCACAGTAACATCCTGCTCTGCAGCTTTGCTCAGTTCAAAATAGAGATGTCCGGTAGCAACCTTGTCGCCAAAAACAGAAATCGGAGTAAGTTCACGTGCACCGGCGGCAGACTTTACATAGCCATACACGCCATCCACAGTATCCAGCTTGTCACTGTTGCCGGTGTTGATGACAACATCATCTTCACAACCGGTAAAGCATATTCCTGCACATGCAAAGGCCATTGCCAGCAAGCCTGATTTTACATGATTCATATATTTCATAATCAATATCTTTTTATTTGAATTAAGGTATAACTAAATTATTTGGCGGGCAGTTCCACAGCAGTCCAAGTCAGTGACTCCACTGCAGTAGCATTGTTCTCATTTCCGCTATAATCGTGAATGGCAGTACCGGCACCCTCATCGAACTTCCAGTAAGAAACCAGTCCGTCAGCATCCGGCTCTACCTGGTAGAAGTGGTCCTTTGCATTGATTTCTGCTGATGTCAACACCTTGTTCCAGATACGCACCTCTGAGATATTACCTTCCAACCAACGGTCACGATTGTATGAATGGCCAATCCAGAATCCGTTACCTTCATCGGTCATGGTCTGGCCCCAGTTCACGACTCCGCAGTCCAAAGTAGTCTCCAGCATATTCTTACCATTGATGTAGATTATAACTGTTTTTGCATCCGCATCGTAGGTCACAGCGATATGTGTCCATTCGTTTGTCGGAATAACCAGACTCTCATCGGTCACATTGCCGCTACTTGTAGCCACCTGCAACTGGTTTTGAGGAATTCCGGCATCACCGATGCGGAGCAGGAACTTACCTTCGATACCCATAATGGAAGTCAGCATCTTGTCAAACTTGCTTACACGAATCAACGCTTCTGCCGTCAGCTTATTCATATTATTGGCTACATCTGGATTGGTCCAAGTTACGTAAACCAGATTCTTGGTAATATCAGGAACCGTATTAATCAATGCGGCACCCTTCAGCACGTAGTACATGGTACCGGAGCTCTTCAAGACTCCGATGCTTGCCTGGTCTACCGTAACCGGCAATACATATACCTTCTCACGGTCCAGCTCCGTCAAGTTCTTGAAGCTGACAGTGATGTCGTCTGAAATGACAGCACCGGCCAAAATGGTAGCCTGCGGAGTTTCTACCGTATAATAGTTTTCCGGCAGAGCCTCGGCTGTGTCATAATAGGTAGCGTTATAAGTAGCTACCAGTGAAGGGTCCGCCTTCAAGGCAATAGTTATATCCTGCGATTCAGGACGGGCCATTGAAATCCGGAATGAACCTTCCGTATCGGAAACAGTGTTTTTCAACAACACAGTACTGGTCATCGCCGAGCCGTTGATATACACCTGATTATCGAAATTCTCAACGTCATTATCATTACAAGCAGCAAATACACCTGCCAATAATGCCATCGATACTAAATATATACTTTTCAGTTTCATGATATTCTTTTATTTTTTAGGAGCAGGATTCATAATATTGATAGCTTCTCTCACGTATTGATAGGTATTGGTAGCATTGTAATAATCATTCTGCATGTTCTCAATAGCCAGACCAGCTTTTGTAAACTCTGCAGACGGTTCTGTCACCCAATAAGCAGCTTCCGACAGAGCTCTCAAAGCATTGTAATATCCGGTAGTCTTATCTGTTGTATCCAGAGAGACGGTAGATGCCGATACAATGAAGCGGTCAGCCGGAACACCGTCTGCCATCAAGGCCTGAAGCGCTTCTATCCCCAGTTGGGCAACATCCGTGGCATCATTTGTAATCAAGATGATATGGTCACAAGAAGAGAGCACAGACTGGCCTATCAGGTTGGCAGGATACCCCTGGAACACCAGTTGCTTACCTGAATTGGCACTCTTCCAGTTGGATATCACACCGAAGAAAGTATCCTGATTTGCCTTTGCTTCAGCCTTGTCGGCTTCGGACATGTAGATAGGATTGCTACCACGATACTCGGCTACAATACCGTCGAAAGGTGCTTCAAGAGCTATCAGTCTGTTCAGCTCAGCCGACAGATAAGCCGAGAATGCAGATGTTTCTGTTCCTTCTTTCACCTTGTCGGTATGTTCCTTCAAGATATTGTCATAGCTGATGGAATAGAATACTTTCGTTCCCTTCTCATGTACATTTGCAATATCTTCCAATTCGAATTCCGCCAAATCGGGAGTAGTTGCGATAATTACGTCCAGGCTGTCGGGAACATCCGACATGTGCTGCCCGCGGCTGAAAGGAACTTTCTCACTATTATCAAACCAGCCGTATACAATCTTATGGTCAGAATTCTTGTATTCCTGCAAGTTCTTCAGATACTTGGCATACAGTTCGGGAGACTGTTCGTCGATTCCGGGTTCTTTCAGTTTAATACTCTCTGAATCCGTCCAGTCGGAGCAGGCAGACAATGCCAATACGGAAAAAGCTGCCAGCGCGATTCCTTTGAATGATTTCTTATATAATTTCATAATTATTCAGCATTTATTGTTATTATTTGCGTGCCCACCATACGTCAGTAGCCATGTTGTCCGGTCCACCCAGATAGCTGTTTACTGCCTCTTGCACGTTTTCAGTATTACTTGTATATTCTTCAGAAGGATAAGGCATACGGCGTGCACCTTTCTCGCTATCAACAATTCCACCACTCAAGTTACCTTCACTGGTTGCAGGCAACAGTTTGGGATAGCCTGTACGGCGATAGTCAGCCCAAGCTTCGTTACCTAACGGCCAATTCGCAATCCACTTCTGGGTAATGATACGTTCCTGTTTTTCTTCCTTGGATGCCCCTTCATTCCACTTGACAGTAATGGCTGAAAGGTTCTTTTCATAAGTATTAAGACCGGCGGGATCTTTGTAAAGAGCAGGTACACTGCTTTCATCAGCCAGATAGCTGTCTACACCGGTAGCTCCCCACTGTTCGAAAGAGAGACGGACACCTTGTTCATAAAAATCAGCAGCGGTTCCTTTCATGTTGAAACCATAGATTGCAGTGGCTTCAGCACGCAAGAAGGCAACTTCTGCCGCATTCATCCAAAGCACGGGATCAGAAGAGGAAATCTTCACACGCGAATAATTGATGAAATACTCTTTCATCTTACTGAGGTTGATACCGCGACGTAATCCTACATAAGTCTCTCCAGGCCATTTTGATTCCTCAAAATAGCTGGCACGACGATTGTCGTTGTAACCGTTCATGTAGCAGATGATGTCGGCAGCAGGATGGGTATCACCACCTGAAGCTTCTTCATTGTAACGTACTGCCACAAACAACGGATTGCTAATTGTACCGAAATACTTCCATGTAGCATTGTCTGCATTTGTTTCAATCAGACCCAACTCGTGATTCACTGCACTTTCAGCCATTTCTTTAGCCTTAGCAGGGCTTACATTGGCAATACGGATAGCCAAACGCAGTTTCAATGAATTGGCAAACTTCACCCACTTCTGTACATTACCACTGTACACGAAATCTGCAGAAGCAACCAACGCCGCATTTCTGTTTTCAGTCAGCACCTCGATGGATTCGTCCAGTTCCTTGAAGAATGCGTTATATACTTCTTCCTGCGTATCATAAGGAATGGTAATCTTGCCATCCTGACCGATTTTAGAATAAGGAATAGGACCATACGCATCAGTCACGCGACTCATGGCAGCAACCTTTATGATTTGAGCAATGGCATAAGGAACCGGATTATTGGTATTCTCCGATACTTGTTTCACTGTGCTCAAGTTACCGTAAAGTGTTGAAATGATACGGTCACTTATCAAGAACACACGCGTCCAGTCATTTGTAGCATTAAAATTGGATATTGTATTGGACCAGCCGGCATTTGAATCGGCAAAATAACCTCCCAACGGTCCACCCAACAAACAATCAGTAAACTGTGCCGTATTGACATCTGATGAGATAACCGTACTTGCCAAGTTACTCATGGCAGAACCCAGTGCATAATCATCCGGAGTCAAATCACCCGGTTGATAAGGATTGGAGTTGATATCCATATAATTGCCGGTACAGGACATAAAGCCCATAACCAACGGAGCAACAATCAATTTATTTATAATATTTTTCTTTTTCATATCGTTTGGTATTAAAATTTAAAGCTCAAGCTAAAGCCGATGTTACGCAAAGCCGGCATCATGAAATAGTCTATTCCCTGATAAAAGTTATCGGTAGAAGCTACACTTTCGGGATCGAAAGGAGCCTTGCTGTAAATCATCCACAAGTTGCGGCCTACCAACGAAACCTTGATATCGCACACATCATTCAACAACTTTCTGGGGATGGTGTAACCCAAAGATACTTCCTGCAGACGAACATTGGTAGCAGAATAAGTGTAGTATTGGGGAACAGACGTGCCGCTACCTACTACACCGTACCATGTTTCGGGGTTTACCTTATCTCTACCATTCACCAACACGTAACCTAAATCACGTGCATCGGCAGAAGCCTCGGACACACCGTAATAGTCCAACATAGCTTGTGTACGTGAGTAAACCACACCACCCAAACGGGCTGAAATCAAGAAACCTGCTGTGAAATTCTTCCAAATGAAGTTATTACGCCAAGCCAAATTACCTTTAGGAAGTACGCTTCCCAACTTGATGTATTTATCCGGGTCCGTTATGGCTTCCGTAGCAACCGTTCCATTTTGGTCCACAAAAATCTGTCCATTGGCATCACGTTTCATATCTCGCAGTGAGTAAAGGTCACCCATGCTCCCACCTTCTTTCAGCAAGAAGCGGGCATCACCTAAGCCACCCATATTCAACGTGCTCAAAGAGAACAGCTCACCGGTAACGGGATTGATGGCATTGTCTGCCAAAGTCAGGATTTTATTCTTGTTACTGGAGAAGGTTATACCGGTATCCCATGTAAAATCTTTCCAGGTATTCTTGTAATTCAGCGACAACTCAATACCGGAGTTACGTACGGCACCAGTCTGGATATACATAGCCGACCAACCGCTGACAGGCAACTGCGGGTTGAATGTCTGGTTCATAGTCTTGGCATTGTAATATGTCACGTCCAATTCAAAGTTCTTGAGGAAACGCATGTTCAAACCGATTTCCCAAGAATTGGTACGTTCAGGTTTCAAATTGTACAACGGATATTGGGTCGTGATACTCCACTGGCCGGAACTTGAATTCCATTCATAGTGAGGATTAGCCAAATATCTGGAGAAAGCACTACCAACAGATGCCCATGAACCACGAACCTTTATAAAAGAAAGATAATCTTTGTTCAAGTTAGGCATTAGCTCAGACAGTACAACAGAACCACCGACTGAAGGATAGAAGAATGATTTGCTGTTGGAGTTGGGACCTGCCAGCTGTGAAGGCCAGTCGTTACGTCCGGTCAGCGTCAAGAAGTAAGTGTTCTTGTAACCAAGCTCAGCCGAAGCGAAGAGAGACTGGGTCTGTTCACGCCATCCTTCCTGCAAACGCTGTGTCTTGCTGGCACTCAGGTTCTGGATGGCAAAGTAGTTGGTCAAACCTACCGGTTCGCCGCTGAAGGCATCGCCACCATCAGCAATCGGACCACGTGTTTTCATTGCATCCGAACGTATATCGGAGAATGAACCACCAACGTTGGCCTGGAGTGACCAATCTTCACCGAAATATTTGTTGATACTCACCAGGAAGTCTGCATACAACTGTTTGTCCTGCATCTTGGTAATACCATAAAGACCTCGTGAAGAGCTCTCGGTGAGCTGTGTATTGGTAGAAGCATAGAACTTTTCTGTATAATCATTGTTGGAGTTATCCAAACGTACACGTCCTGAAACAGTCAGCCAGTCCAGAATCTTATAGCTCAAACCGGCATTCAGCATATAGCGGTCCTTCTTGTTCTGGCGCAGATTGCGGTAGTTAATCCAATAAGGATTCTGCATTACCATACCTTCGTCACCTACCGGCCAGTATTGCGTATAAATCTTACGGGCAGCGTCATAGCGCTCATACATGCTGATATCAGACCAGTCGTTGCTGCGCGGGAACAAATAAGCACCCACCAACGGGTTGTTGTAAGTACCCTGGTTCGTCATGTTCTGGTCATTCTGCAGAATATAGCTTGCACCGAAGTCCAGAGTCATCTTGTCGTCCAGGAAAGTAGTGGTGTTACGTACCGTGAAGTTGTAACGGTTGTATTTGTTGTTGGGAACAATCCCCTTGGAGTTTACTGCAGCAGCCGATGCATACGTCTGATTTTTCTCTGTACCGGTTGACAAAGAAATACTTTCCGTACCTATAATACCCGTCTGGAAATAATCATCTTTCGGGCTGTAATTGTAATTATTGGCAGCAGACAAAGGTGCTCCCCAGCTCATGGCTCCTGAAGTACTCATCACACCACCGGTTCCCGTACCGTAACGGTTTTGGAAGCTCGGCATCACAAACGGATTGGTGAATTCGGTATTGCTGCTGACAGTAAGGCTCACCTTACCTTCTTTACCTTTCTTTGTAGTAATGACAATGGCACCGTTGGCAGCTTCCGAACCATACAAGGCGGCAGCGGCAGCACCGGTCAAGACTGACATAGACTCGATGTCTTCCGGGTTGATGTCGGCAATCGGTTCTGAAGAACCCTGAGAGTCGAACTCCTTACCTCCGGCAGTACCACGTCCGGAGAAAATAGGCACACCGTCAATAACATAAAGTGCATTGGAAGACTGCATGATGGATTTCGTACCACGCATCACTACCTTTGATACGCCACCCACACCGGATGAAGAAGCATTGATATTCACACCCGCTACCTTGCCACTCAATGAATTTACAAAGTTGGCGTCTTTATTGGAAGTAATGGCATCCGTATTCACCTGCTGTACATTGTAGGACAATGCCTTTTCCGATCGCTTGATACCGAGGGCAGTGACCACCACTTCTTCAATCATCTGCGTGTCATTCTGCATCAGTACATTAATGGAAGCTGAACCGGTCGCCGAAATTTCCTGCGACTTATAACCGATATAAGAGAATACAAGTACCGGATTCGCTTCTGTAGTGGTCAACGTAAAGTTACCGTCCAGGTCTGTAATACAACCATTGCTGGTACCTTTTACCAATACGTTCACACCAATCAGAGGCCCCATATCATCTGATACGACTCCGGTAATAGTCCGCTCTTTCCCCTGTTGCTTACCTTCTTGTGAAGTAGCGGTCTTTTCTGAAAGATAAACGATGTTGTCCTCCACTTTATACGAAATGTTCTTCCCCTTGAGAATAACATTCAAAGCATCTTCAATGGATACATTGTTCACTTTAACGTTTTCTACTGACAGCGCAGCCAGCTTGTCGTCATAAAAAAATTGATACTTGGATTGAGACTTGATTTGTTCAATGACTGTCCCCAATGTACCGCGAGACACATTCAGGTTTAACTGGGCAAAGCCCCACTGGATAGAAACTGCCATGAACAACAAAACTAATAAAGCCCGCATGAACGTCGAACTCCGAAAAGCATAATTGTCTTTCATAAACACAATTTATAGGTTATACAATAAATTACTTCGAGAGATTCATTCTCTCGCATTCCTATATAAAACAACAGACAATGAAAATACACTTACTGAAAAAGTATCTTTTTTATCATTAATCCTAAAAAAAAGAGTTACCCCGAAAACAAGTTGATATATCATTTTGCTCAATATTACTAACGAAGTAAATAATTATTTCCACCTGATTCAAGAAAAACACCTATAATACAGATAGTAAATAACAAAATGATATATCAACTTATTTTCGAGGCAACCCTTTTCTTACTATATTATTACTATTCTTTACTTCTTCAGTTCATTCGAGAAAGAATAAGGATAATCTTCCGGCTGCGTACCTCTCTTCATATTAGGCTGGCTGCCCATATCAAACCTCAAGGTACCGCCATTCAGCAAATCGCCATGCGTCAGATAATTCCTGGAATAATCCACGCCGTTCACCTTGAGAGACTCGATATACATGTTCTCCGGTGAGTTATCCGGAGCGTCAATTGTCAGGGACTTACCGTTCTCGAAATGGAGGGTAGCCTTACGGAACAGAGGGGCGCCCAATACATACTCGTCCGTACCAGGGCAAACCGGATAGAAACCAAGTGCAGAGAAGACATACCACGCGGAAGTCTGACCGTTGTCCTCGTCACCGCAATAACCGTCGGGACCGGCAGTATACATGCGGTTCATTACCTGACGAAGCCAATATTGGGCCTTCCAAGGTTCCCTGGCGTAGTTATAAAGGTAAATCATGTGCTGGATGGGCTGGTTGCCATGGGCATAGTTACCCATATTCATCACTGTCATCTCACGGATTTCATGGATTACCTGGCCGTAGTAGCTGTCATCGAACAAGGGCGGGACAATAAATACAGAGTCAAGCATCTCTACGAAAGACTCTTTTCCACCCATCAGGTCTATCAGACCTTGAGGGTCGTGGAATACAGACCAGGAATAGTGCCAGCTGTTACCTTCAGTAAAGGCGTCACCCCACTTCAAAGGAGAGAAAGGAGACTGGAACTGGCCGTCTTGATTACGACCACGCATCAGCTTGCTTTCCTTATCAAATACATTCCTATAGTTCATGGCACGTTCCGCAAAGAGTTTCTGCTCCTTCTTCGGACGGTTCAGTTCTTTTGCCATGCGGTAGATGCACCAGTCATTATAAGCATACTCCAAAGTACGGGCAGTGTTCTCGTTGATTTTCACATCGTAGGGAACATAACCAAGCTTGTTGTAATACTCATAGCCGAGGCGACCCGTAGAAGAGACCTCGGGATGGACATTCTTTGTACCGTTGATGAGACCTTCGTACAACGTCTGCACATCCTCCACCTTCACACCTTTCAGATAGGCATCTGCCAGTACGGAAGCAGAGTTGTTGCCAATCATACAGCCACGGTGACCCGGACTTGCCCATTCGGGGAAGAAACCGCTTTCCTTATAGGTGTTGACAAGACCTTCCTGAATCTGCCTGTTCACCGACGGATACATCAGGTTGAGGAATGGGAAAAGACAGCGGAAAGTGTCCCAGAAACCGGTATCCGTATACATATAGCCGGGCAACACTTGCCCATTGTAGGGACTGTAATGAATCGGATTTCCCGCCTCATCCAGTTCATAGAATGCACGCGGGAACAACAAGGAACGATACAAACATGAGTAGAAAGTACGGTACTGGTCAAGGGTTCCGCCTTCCACATCAATACGGCCCAGCACCTTGTTCCAGGCATCCTGACCTTTCTGAACCAGTGTTTCCAAATTGTCATTGCCAAGCTCCTTCAAGTTACGGTCAGCCTGCTCAAAACCGATGAAAGAAGAGGCTACACGGGCATGTACCACTTCACCCTTACGGGTTTTGAAACCGATAACAGCACCGGCATGTCCGGCTTCCTGCTCAACCTTATTCTCGGTCAAGACGCCATCGGCTACAGACGCCTTATAAGTAAAAGGCTTGTCGAACTCTATCACGAAATAGTTCTTGAAGTTCTCGGGAACACCGCCGCTGTTACGGGTAGTATAACCGATAATACGATTCTGTTCCGGAAGTATCTTCACATAAGAGCCCTTGTCAAAGGCATCGACAACAATGTATGAATGATCATTTTCAGGGAAAGTGAAACGGAACAATACGGCACGGTCGGTAGGGGTGAACTCGGTAACCACATCGTGTTCGGCAAGATATACCTTATAATAATGAGGAAGTGCTACTTCACCCTTGTGGGAGAACCAGCTTGCACGCTTCTCTTCATCAAACTCGGGTTTGCCAACCACCGGCATGATGGAGAACTGCCCGTAGTCGTTAATCCAGGGACTGGGCTGGTGTGTCTGCTTGAAACCACGGATCTTGTTCGCTGTATAGACGTATTGCCAGCCGTCACCCATCTTACCCGTCTGAGGAGTCCAGAAGTTCATACCCCAGGGACGTGCGATCGCAGGATAGGTATTACCGGTGGAAAGCTCGAAAGTAGACTGCGTGCCGACAAGAGGACTGACATACCGGGTAAAGTCTTTGGCATGCAGCCATAAAGCACTGCTCACAAAAAAAAACAATAGGATTAATTTTCGCATAATATTAGAAAGTTGTTAGTATTAAATAAATTCTTCTCGTCATATCTCGAATTTGTGCGGCCTTCCTACTTCATTGAGGAGAGGAAAACACTGTTCCCCACAATTTTATACTCCAATGGAATGGCATTCTTTATCAGATTCAGCACAGCCCCTACACTCTCTTTTTTCTTCAGTGTACCCGAGTAAGTCTTGCTTACATCTATGTTCGGTGCCAGAATTACCCTCACCCCATACGAATTCTCCAATGTACGCGCAATGGTGTATAGGTCAGCCTTCTCAAAGACAAACTCATTATTGTGCCAGTTTTCGATTCCCGTATCCACCTGCTTCACCACCAGACGCCTAGTCATTCCGTTCAGCTCGGCTTTCTGTCCGGGGGCAAGGATAATCATACCCTCGCCATGATTACCTTTCACCTCTACTTCGCCTTTCAAAAGGGTAGCTACTGCAGACATCTTAGCCTTGTCAGACTTGAGGTTGAAAACAGTTCCCAATACTCTGACCTGCATGACCTCACTCTGTACGACAAACGGTTTTTCCGGATTCCTCATCACCTCAAAATATCCTTCTCCTTCCAGATAAACCTTTCTTCCCTTCCCTGCAAACTCATGTGGATATTTCAGGGTAGTGTTTTTATTCAGCCAGACTTTGGTTCCATCCGGCAGTTTCAGTTCCTTAATCTTATCATGAGTGGTGACAGCCAGTAATGTTTCCGGCTGGCTATAAGTCTGATAAAAAAGATAGCCGAAAGTACCCAAAAGGAAGAAGCCCACAAATACGGCCGCATACCGTATCCACCCAACCATCCTCCGTACCTTGTATTGTTTCGTCTTCTCTTGTTCCAGCCTTTTAAACAATCGCTTTTCGGCCTTTTCTATGTCTTGTGTATTCGAAGTATCCCCCAGTCTCCCCAAGTGGTAAATCTCCTCCAGCCTGAACAATTCGCGTGCATTCTCACCCGACTCTTCCAGCCAGGCGTTCACCTCACGAAGTTCATCTTCCGTACATTCACCCATAAGGAACTTGGCCAATATCTCCTCATTCAACTTATTCATTCTTTCCTTCATTATGATAATAAAACAACGCTGCTCGCAAAAACACTTACTTTCCCGATGAAAAACAGAGCCAACATCAGGTTCAGATACCCCAGTTTATCACGCAGCAACTTCAAAGCTTTGTACATGTGGGCCTCCACCGTACGCAATGACACTCCCATTGTATCAGCTATCTCCTTATTCTTCATATCATGCAGATAGCTGAGTTTGAATACCATCCGGCACTTGTCCGGCAATTCATTGATGGCATCGGACAGCTTCCTCCTGAGTTCGGCATCCTCTATCCGTTTCACCACATCATTGCTGTCAGGTTGATAGAACTCAACCCTCTTTTTATGGATTTCGAGCATGACAGCCTCATAGCCACTCACAATGTCCCGATGCTTCAGAACGTTCAAGGCACGGGTATACACCGCCCTATACAGAAAAGCCTGAATCTGCTCTCCCACCTTCATGGTATCTTTCCGCTTCCACAGCTCCACGAAAACATCCTGTACCACATCTTCCGCATCTTCTTCCCCCACAATGCGTGTGGCATAGAACAGCAGGTTGGTATAATACCTGCGGAAAAGGGATTTATATGTCAAGTCGAAATGTTCATTCATATGTTAGCCGGTTATCGGGGACTGTACCATGCCTGACCTGGCTTATCCCCCATTTCAAATTCGAAAACACTTCCATCCATTATCTGTTCATGCGTAATATAACTTTTGTCATAGTTCTTACCGTTGAGTTTGACAGATTGAATGTAGCAATTTTCCTTGCTCACCGCCGGCGCCAGTACCGTAAAGGTCTTTCCACCGGGCAGGTGCATCTTCATTTCCGGATATAGGGGGGTACCGATTTCATATTTTCCACCAACCGGGTCTACCGGATAAAAGCCCATCGCACTGAACACATACCAGGCGGACATCTGTCCGCAATCCTCGTTGCCGCACAAACCGGCAGGAGTGTTCAGGTAGAGTTCACGCATCACCCGGGCTGCATATTTCTGGGTTTTCCAAGGTTGATCCACAGCATTGAACAGATAGATGACGTGATGGCTAGGCTCATTTCCATGCGCATACTGGCCAATCATCCCGGTGCTGAAAATAGGCAACTCATCATCTGCAGAAGGATTGTAAGTAAACATACTGTCCAGCTTCTGGGCAAACCGTTCCTTACCTCCGGTCAAAACTATCAAACCGTCAATATCCTGCTGCACAGACCAGAAGTATTGCCAGCCGTTGCTCTCGCAGATGTGCGGAGTATAGTCGTCCGGCGAGAAGTTCCGGATAAACTCTCCCTTGTCATCACGGGGCTGCATGAAAGAACTTACCGGATTGTAGACATTCCGGTAATTACGGGAACGCTTATAAAACTCGTCCGCAACCTCCTTATCGCCCAGCTTCTCTGCCATACGGGCTATACAATAGTCATCATATGCATATTCCAGTGTTTTAGAAAGTGACCAGTTTTCCGAATTATACTGATCTGTCACATTATAAGGAACATAGCCATATTTCTTATATAACCCAATGCCACGATAGGAATCGATATTGGCAGTAGCTACACAAGCCTCCAAGGCCTTTTTCGCATCGAAGTCCCCAATACCTTTCAGATAGGCATCTACAATAACCGGCACAGAGTGGTAACCTATCATCATATCTGTCTCGCCCCCCTGAAAATTCCATACGGGAAGGCGGCCGTTCTGTTCGAAGAAGGCGAGGAAGGACTTCACCATATCATTCACCCGTTCCGGCTCAATAAAAGTATAGAGAGGATGAGCCGCACGGTAAGTGTCCCACAAGGAGAAAGTACTGTAATTTGTCCAGCCCTCTACCCGGTGCACTTGCTTGTCGGGACCGTAATAGGCGCCGTCCACATCACTGTAAATGGTAGGAGCAATCATCGAATGATATAAAGCTGTATAGAACTTGACTTTCTCATCGCGGTCATCGCATTTTATTTCTATCCGGGACAATTGTTCGTTCCAATCATCCTGCACAGCAGCCAGGTATTTGTCGAAATCATCATCAGGTACTTCTGCTGCTAGATTACGTGCCGCCCCTTCCATACTTACACCGGAGATGGCAGTACTGACAAGAATCTGTTCTCCTTCCTTAGTCTGAAAGTCGAATCGTGCAATGACAGATGTTCCTATCCGCTTGCCTTCTTTCTCTATGGCAGCTGTATCGAGCTGCATCGCAGCAAACGGTTTGGAGAAACGTGTACGGAAGTAGAGGCGCTGGTCGCGTGCCCAACCGTCAGAGTAACGGTAACCTTGCACCGTTACCGAATCGACGGCTTCTATGTGAGAATCATTGGTAAAATCCCAATTCATGGCTTTCCGCAAATTCAGGAAAACGGCAGCATCGGCTTTTGGGAAAGTATACCGCTGAATGCCACAACGCTCGGTGGCCGTCAACTCTACATTTATATTATAATCTTTCAGACGCACCTGATAATATCCAGCGCTTGCCGACTCTTCCGAATGAGAGAACAAAGAGTGAATGCCGAGCGGAGCTTCCGCCTCCTTATAAGGCAATGTCACCGGCATAAAAGAGATGTCATACAAGTCACCAGCGCCGGTTCCGGAGAGATGGGTATGGCTGAAGCCTGCAATGGTACTGTCCGGATAAAAATATCCGGAAATACGGTCCCAGCCCGGCAGTCCGTTGTCAGGACTGAGCTGCACCATGCCAAACGGCGCCTGGGCACCCGGATAGGTGTTTCCAGTAAAATCTGTACCGATAAAGGGATTCACAAACTCTGTATAAGACACACTCTTCACATCCGACACCTGCGAGGTGCATGCCAGAAAGGATGAAAAGACCACAAACAAACAACAAGATTTTATCAAATTCATAACATTATAGGGTTAACGTGTATAGTATAACAACCTAACCGGATAAAACACTTACACATCTTGTCACTTTTCTACAGAATTCATGCAAACAAAAGTAATACAAAATTCCGATTAATCCTCTTTTTTATTTTGTAAAAATATACTTTACACTATCTTTGTCACAAAAAGTCACAATGAATTACACGACCTATCTTTTCGACTTTGATTATACGCTTGCTGATTCTTCCCGCGGAATCGTCACTTGTTTCCGCAACGTACTGACCCGTCACGGATATACAGAGGTGACGGATGACGACATCAAACGTACTATCGGCAAGACTCTGGAAGACTCTTTTTCCATCCTCACCGGCGTGACAGATGCCGGACAACTGGCAGGATTCAAGGCAGAATACCGAAAAGAGGCCGATACGCATATGACTGTCAACACGGTGCTTTTCCTGGAAACCAAGTCCGTACTGACTGCACTGAAGGACTCCGGCGCCCGCATCGGAATCATCTCGACCAAATACCGATTCCGCATCAAGGAACTCCTCGACCAGCATTTTCCTGAAGATTTTATGGACATCATCGTGGGTGGTGAAGACGTGAAAGCCGCCAAGCCATCTCCCGAAGGGCTACTCCTTGCCATTAAGCGGCTACATGTCAGCAAAGCCGAGACCCTCTATATAGGCGACAGCACGGTAGATGCGGAAACAGCCCAAGCGGCCGGAGTAGACTTTGCTGGAGTCACCCACGGAGTAACCACTGCCAAAGAATTGGAGAAGTACCCACACCGGAAAATAATGAACACCTTGGAAGAACTGCTGGCAGTTCAGGAGGAGTATCCTTCCATATTCAAGATTGAAAATCCCATCCGGCCGGAAAACGCGCATGCCACTTCTCCCCGGAAACAGAAAAGGATAAGCGTCTGGCAAATCCTCCTTCTAGTGACACTCTTCTGGCTGGCTATTGAAGAGCTGGACATGACCGACGACAGCAACTTCTTCCCGGTTGTTTTCATACTGACATTGTGGGGTATCCTCCAAAAAAGAAGGATACTACCCAACAAAGCAAAAACTTTCATCGACTCATGGTGGCACCCCTGCGCAGTACGCTTACGCGCATTTCACATCAAGCTGATACAAGGGAGAAAAACTCCTCCCGCTGGCAACGAAACCTGCACCTGCCTGAATTGTGGCACCACCTATACCGGCAACTACTGTAACCGTTGCGGACAAAGCCGTAACACTCCACGCTATCGGTTGAGCAACGCGCTTAAAAACATTGCCGGAGGCTTCTTCAATATAGATAATGGCTTTGGACGTACCCTTCTGGAACTCCTCTACCGTCCGGGATACATGATTAGAGACTTCATCGGCGGTAAGCGTGTAGAGTATTTTCGCCCGTTCCAGACACTCTTCATTCTTGCAGCCCTTTATATCATGGCTGTACAACTGGTAGACCCGGAAGCTCTGAGCAAAAAAGAAAAGACGGAAAAGACAGAGCAGACAGACAAAGAAGAAATCATTGCCGCTAAAGAGAAGCTTACCAAAAAGATGGAGAAAACCTATAGCAAAGAGGAAAAGCGAGCCCTCGCCATCACTATAAAAAGCCTGGAGAAAAGCTTGAACAAACTGGAAGAGAAGAACGACTCCACTTCTGCCACACAGGTATCCGAACAGAACAGCGATGATGGCGACCTCATCGATGAATTTGTAAACGACACCTCGGAAGTGGGAGACAGACTGGAAAAAGTCTTCCAGAACTCTCCTTTCCTAATGAAAGTATGGAATCTGATGAAGAGCTGGGGACACGGAAACAAGGCATTCCGCATCATTGCCACACTGCCTTTGTTTGCACTTGCCACCCAACTTGCCTTCCGACGCCGGAAATATAAGTTAAACTACAATACCACGGAGCATGTGTTCATACAAGCCTACATAGCTTGCCAGATACTCCTGCTGAGCATCATCGTGCTGCCTTTCAACGGGTACGCAAAGGTAGACGATTTGTATGAGCTGCCTTTATGGCTTATTTTCGTCCTATTCTGTTGGGATTACAAACAATTGTACCGCTGCACCTGGTGGAGAAGCTTTTGGCGCACTATCCTCATGCTGACTTACAGTCTTGTGCTACTCGTCATATTCGCGTGTCTTGTAATGGCGCTGATGCTGGCCGGTATCTATGTTCTGAAATTCATTTTGTAACAGAAACCATCCCTACACGGACTGTTTCTCCTTGATGAAACAGTTTTTCTCCAATAATCTAAAAGTACAATCTGCATTAAAAGAACAAAAAAGCAAAAGAACATTTGTCTATTTAGAATAAAAAGAGTACTTTTGTGCCCGATTATTCCGCACCGGGTTCGACCAAGTGCTTTCTAAGTGATTAGAGACCACCCGACGGAGCTAACTTATACATTATATATAAGAAATGTACGTAATTGTAGAAATTAACGGTCAGCAGTTCAAAGCTGAAGAAGGCAAAAAACTGTTTGTACACCACATTCAGAACGCAGAAAACGGCGCAACAGTAGAGTTTGACAAGGTTCTTTTGGTAGACAAAGACGGCAACATCACCGTAGGTGCTCCCACAGTAGAGGGTGCAAAGGTTGTTTGCCAGGTCGTATCAAACATGGTAAAAGGCGATAAAGTTCTTGTTTTCCACAAGAAAAGAAGAAAAGGTTATCGTAAGTTGAACGGTCACCGTCAACAATTCACAGAGTTAACAATTACAGAAGTAGTAGCTTAATCAATTAAAACAGTAAGAAGAAATGGCACATAAAAAAGGTGTAGGTAGTTCTAAGAACGGCCGTGAATCAGCAAGTAAGAGATTAGGCGTTAAGATATTTGGTGGACAGGCTTGTAAAGCAGGTAACATCATTGTTCGTCAGAGAGGTACAGAATTCCATCCGGGTGAAAACATCGGTATGGGACGTGACCATACTCTTTTCGCTTTAGTAGACGGAACTGTACAATTCAAAGTGGGCAAGGAAGACAGACGTTCAGTTTCTGTTATCCCTGCAGAAAATGCAGAAGCATAAGTTTCCGAACAAGAAATAAGGAAAAGGGATGCAATCCGAATAGGTTGCATCCCTTTCTTTTATGTCAAAAGCAACACTTTATTTGTTTTTTCCATATCTTTGCACTCACAAAACCGAATAACATAAAAACAAGTATAAGATATGCTTACCATCAAACAAATTACAGAAAACACCGACGCGGTTCTCCGCGGACTGGAAAAGAAGCACTTCAAGAATGCAAAAGAAACCATTGCACAAGTGCTGGACTTCAATGACAAAAGAAAAGCCAATCAAACCATCCTAGATAAAAACCTGGCAGAAGCCAACTCACTCTCCAAATCCATCGGACAACTGATGAAGGAGGGCAAGAAAGAAGAAGCAGAAGCCGCCAAAAGCCGCGTGGCCGAGCTGAAAGAAGTCAACAAGGACTTGCAAGCCAATATGGACCAGGCTGCCAACGATTTGCAGACTTTGCTTTATACCATCCCCAACGTTCCCTACGACAGCGTGCCTGAAGGCGTAGGTGCCGACGACAATGTAGTAGAGAAAATAGGTGGTATGGAAACCGAGCTGCCCAAAGACGCCCTGCCCCACTGGGAACTGGCCAAGAAATATGACTTGATAGACTTTGACCTGGGTGTCAAGATTACCGGTGCCGGCTTCCCCGTATACAAAGGCAAAGGCGCACAACTGCAACGCGCACTCATCAACTTCTTCCTGGACGAAGCACGCAAATCCGGCTATACGGAAATAATGCCGCCCACAGTGGTGAACGCCGCTTCCGGCTACGGCACGGGACAGCTGCCTGACAAGGAAGGGCAAATGTATCATTGCGAAGTGGACGACCTCTACTTGATTCCTACCGCCGAAGTCCCCGTAACCAACATCTACCGTGATGTGATTTTGGACGAAAAACAATTGCCTATCAAGAATTGCGCATATACTCAATGTTTCCGTCGTGAAGCCGGTTCTTACGGCAAAGACGTACGTGGCTTGAACCGCCTGCACGAATTCTCCAAAGTGGAACTGGTACGCATCGACAAACCGGAACACAGCAAACAATCCCACCAGGAGATGTTGGACCACGTGGAAGGTTTGCTTCAAAAGCTGGAACTCCCCTACCGCATTCTCCGCCTTTGCGGTGGTGATATGAGTTTTACAGCTGCACTTTGCTTTGACTTTGAGGTGTATTCGGAAGCACAACAGCGTTGGCTGGAAGTAAGTTCCGTCTCTAATTTTGACACTTATCAAGCCAACCGTCTGAAATGCCGCTACCGTACGGCAGAAAAGAAAACAGAGCTTTGCCATACGCTGAACGGTTCCGCACTCGCTCTGCCACGCATTGTTGCCGCCTTGCTGGAAAACAACCAGACTCCAGAAGGAATCCGCATACCAAAGGCATTGGTTCCGTATACGGGATTTGAAATAATAGACTAAGGCCATAATAGTCACGTGCAGCAATACGCCTTTGACACTTTCTTTCGGGCACGAATTACATGAATTTCACAGTTGCGGTTAGCAAAAAACGTGAAATCCATGTAATTCGTGCCCGGAGTTTTATCATGACAAGCTTCTCCTGCGCAACTACAAAGTATTCTTCAAAATACGTGCAAACACCTCCTCGCGGAAATTACGTGCCACCGGAACAGTATGCCTCCCAACTATAATCCGATTGCCATCTATCATCTCAATCTTTTCCAAATTTATCAGATATGATTTATGGACTTGCTGAAATACTCCACCAGGAAGAGCCTCTATCATACGCTTCATGGTAGAACGTACAAGCAGCTTTGTGCTTTCCGTATAAATACAGACGTAATTTTCCAGCCCCTCCACCACCAGAATATCCTTAAACAACACCTTATGCATCTGACGGTCTGAACGGACAAATATAAAATTATTAGCTTCATCCGGCCATTTCTCCTGCTGCAAAAGACCATGTACTTTATTCACCGCTTTCAGGAACCGGTCAAACGAAATCGGTTTCAACAGATAGTCCGTAACATCAAGTTCATAACCTTTCAATGCATACTGCTCATAAGCGGAAGTGATAATCACATGAGGCGGATGGGCAAGAGATGCCAAGAGTTCAAGCCCCGAAAGATAAGGCATTTCAATATCCAGAAACAACAAGTCCGGCTGCTCAGTCTGCAAAAGAGTGTTCAACTGCATAGTATCTTCACATACACCCATTAAAGAAAGGAAATCCACCTTTTCCACATAGCGTTGCAATCCTTCACATGCAGTAGGCTCGTCATCGGTTATTACACATTTTACCTGTTTCATCCTATAATTCTATCACAAGTTTTACTCTAAACAAAGTATCTCCTCTATTTATGTCCAGCGTATGACGCTCCGGATATAGCAGCTCCAGCCTGCGCCTCAGATTTTCTATGCCGATTCCATGTTTTCCTTTCTGGTGCACTAATGGTTCCGGTATAGAATTTTCAATACTAAAACACAACTTGCCTTCTTTCAGACACATATCCATAGCTATAAAATAGTTCCCTCCCACATATTTGAAAGCATTCTCCACCAACGGTACAAACAACAATGGATAAATCTCAACCTGCGCCTCCATTTCATCGAAATGCACCTGCAACTGCAGCCGCTTCGTAGCACGAAGTTTACATAGGCTGATGTATTGTTTCAGATATTCCACTTCCACACGGACTTGCACTTTCTCCCCATCATTGTATAATTGGTAACGAAGCAAATCGGACAATTGCTCAAGAGTATGCCGCGGAGCCTCATTATTCTCATCTATCTGAAAATAAACCGTATTGAGTACATTAAAAAGAAAGTGTGGATGATATTGCGCTTTAAGGAATTTCAGTTCTGTCTGGAGCTGGTCATTTTTTATCTTCTCCAACTGCAGGCGTTGAGCTTCATTTTCCTTCTGTATCATCTGATTACGCAAGAATATATAAAAGAAGCCGCCAAGCAACATACTGACTATGGCCGGAACAGGCACATCGTATAAATCAAGACTTACCCCCATCAAAAAGCGGATGACCCACATCGTCAGAAGACACCAGACGGGAACCGTCAGGACAACTACCCCGTATTCCTGCCACCATACCAACTTCCGCTTCCGGCACAAACGAAGCCAATACTTCAATAGAAAAAAGATAGGATAAGACATGAAGAGTACCACAAGCATATCCTTCAGCATGAAATTCCACTCATTACTTTCCCAATAGTATTCATGTTTCGGAATATCATTCGCCACACGAATACACAGAAAAAGAATCACGGCAAATAATGCCGGCACCAGCCACTTGTTCCACAGTCTGCCCATAACAGTTACAAATTTACTCTTTTTGTTTCATCTATTTCTTTTTTCCTTCTGCTTTCTTTTGTCTCGCTGCCTTTTTGAAAACGCCAGGCGAAAGCAATACCCAGCACACGTTTGTTGTGCCGTTCGTCAACAAACGCCTGCACACCGGGAGATTGAATATCTACTTTTTGATAATTGGTGTTGAATACATCCTTGGCAAACAAGGTAACGGTGCATCTGTTACGGAACATCTTCTTTTGGATGCCGACATTCACTTCCAGCGCCGGATGTACTGTGGCTTGTCCGTAGGCCATTCGTCCATTATAATTTGCCGAAAGTTCGGCCGACCATACGGAAGTGAAAGCAAACTGGTTCATGCAGCCGAATATCGGGGTAAACATACGGTTTTTCATTTTCTGCCCTTGCTCCGTCCAACCATAATTATTATAAATACCGATAGCGGTCAGATTCACCTTCCAAAAAGAAACAGGTGAGAGGTTGGCGGCATGTACACGCATACCCGTCTGTACATAGGAAGACAGATTCTGGGGCATTACATAGATACGCCGCCCCTCCTGTTCGCGATAGCTCTTCATGATAGCATCATCTGTATGCGAGAAAAAGAGCACTGTCTGAAACCAGTCACGATACACATACCCCAACTCTATATTATCAGAGAAAGAAGGATGCAGCTTCGTATTTCCCCCTTCATGGGTATAGTCATCAAATATATAGGTAAAAGGATTCAAATCACCATAATTGGGGCGGGTAATACGCCTGCCATACGAAAGCTGAAACAGATGTTCCGAAGTCAAACCGTATTGCAAAGCAATAGTAGGAAACAATTGGAAGTAATTCGTTGTAAACGAAGAGTCTTTCTGTTGTGTATTTCCTCCAAAATCCCCGTGTACATGGGTATGTTCCAACCTTAGACCCGCTGAGATTTTCAAGCGGTCTTTCTCATAGCCGACTTGTAGATAAGAGGCATTGATATTCTCATCATATACGAATCGGGAACCAAGTGCCCCATCCGGCAGCCAGCCGGAAACCGACGGACGCATATAACCTGCCGTATTGTCTATCGTAACAAATGAGGTTTTGACTCCGGCCTGTAACTTCCAAACCTCACTCAATGGATAAACCGCATCTATCTGTCCGACATATAAGTCGGTATTTCCCTTCATATCCCCTTTCAATGTATCGGGCTTAAAACTATCCATCAACTGGTTTCCAACACGGTAGTAATGGAAATAATCAAAAGAAGCGCTGAGTTCTCCCCCTTCTCTTTTCAGCTTGTGCACCATACTGGTTCCGGCAGAAACATTATTCCGGTTTTGCTCCGCATGGCTGTAAGTATTTCCCGCAACTCCGGTTTCTCGGATTTCCGTAAACATGCCTGCATTTTCCCTTTGCCGGGAAAAGTTTCCACCCAATGAGACTCCCCAAACTGTCCGCTCATTGAGATAATAATCACATCCGGTACGAAAATAGTGCGAATAATTCCTACGCTTCCGGTAAGAGTCCTGCATCATCCTTCCTCCATCCCGTTCGAACGCACGGTCGATAAACAAGTCTATGACATCCTTCCCCTGATAATACGAATAGTTCAAATAAAGATTGAACTTATTCTCCCGGATATTCATGGAGGCACCTCCATAACCGCTACCCGTCCGTCCAAGACTGCCATTGCCGTTCAAGGCCAGATTCACACCGCGCAGTCTGATTTTTCTTGTACGGATATCAATCAACCCGGAGCTTCCCGCCGCATCGTGGCGTGCGGAAGGCTGGGTTATCAAGTCTATCTTATCAGCATTAGTTGCAGGAGTAGATTTCAACAGACTCATCAATTCATCTCCCGAAAGATAAGTAGGCTTGCCATCCATCAGAATCGTCGCACCGCTTTGTCCGTTCAGCAAGATATTACCATTGGAATCTATCACGACTCCCGGCAGGGAAGCAAGAACATCATAAAGACTTCCCGTACTTTGAGTGACTGACGCATCCATCCGGTAACTTGTTTTACCGGCAGATATTTCTACCAACGGGAGTTTAGCAGTTACCATAATTTCTTCCAAACGCTGGTCGGCAATCGTATCCTGCTGCGACCAAACCACCAAAGGCATACTCAATAAAATTGCCCCTAAAAAAACATTTCGATACATACTCTTCCTCATTTTTTATTTCAAAAGTAGGCAGGCTGTAGAAAGTGAACAAATTATAGTGACAAAGGAATGTTATCCAGTGACAACATGCAGTTTTACCCTATTCTTCTTTTGATATTACCAAATAACCCCTATCTTTGCAAAATCTATCAATCTGACAGTAATTGCGTAATTACACCAACAAAATTATTAGATAATGAATAAAATCATTAGCAAAGAACACTTTTCTGAAAAGGTCTTTAAGTTAGTCATTGAAGCACCATTGATTGCCAAATCACGTAAGGCAGGGCACTTTGTCATTGTACGTGTGGGCGAAAAAGGCGAACGTATGCCGCTTACCATTGCGGAAGCCGACCCGGTAAAGGGAACCATCACACTGGTGGTTCAGGAAGTCGGGCTCTCCTCTACCCGTCTTTGCGAACTGAACGAAGGCGATTACATTACGGATGTTGTCGGCCCGTTGGGACAAGCCACGCACATTGACAACTTCGGTACTGTGGTCTGTGCGGGAGGTGGTGTAGGCGTAGCTCCCATGCTCCCTATCGTGCAAGCGCTAAAAGCTGCCGGTAACCGCGTCATCACCGTGCTGGCTGGACGCACCAAGGAACTCATTATCCTTGAAAAGGAGATGCGCGAAAGCTCCGACGAAGTCATCATCATGACCGATGACGGCTCTTACGGACGCAAAGGACTGGTGACGGAAGGCGTGGAGGAAGTCATCAAGCGCGAGAAGGTAGACAAATGTTTCTGTATCGGCCCCGCCATCATGATGAAATTTGTTTGTTTGCTGACAAAGAAATACGAAATCCCCACGGATGTATCCCTGAATACGATTATGGTAGATGGTACCGGCATGTGTGGAGCTTGCCGAATCACCATCGGAGGAAAGACCAAATTCGTATGCGTGGATGGTCCTGAGTTTGATGGGCACCAAGTGGACTTCGACGAAATGCTGAAACGCATGGGTGCCTTCAAGAGCATCGAACGCGAAGAGATGCACAAACTGGAAGAACCTCAGACCTGCCAAGCCACCCATGAGAACGTGCAGGAAGCGGACGAGAAAAGCCGCAATGCCGCCTGGCGCCAAGAACTACGCAAGTCCATGAAAGCCAAAGAGCGTACCGCCATTCCACGTGTAGAGATGAACGAACTCGATGCGGAATATCGTTCGCACAGCCGCAAGGAGGAAGTCAATCAAGGCTTGACGGAAGAGCAGGCACTGACCGAAGCCAAGCGTTGCCTGGACTGTGCTAATCCGGGCTGCACGGAAGGCTGTCCCGTAGGTATCGACATCCCCCGCTTCATCAAGAACATTGAGCGCGGAGAATTCCTCGAAGCGGCCAAGACACTGAAAGAAACCAGTGCACTGCCTGCCGTCTGCGGTCGCGTCTGTCCGCAGGAAAAGCAGTGTGAATCCAAATGTATACACCTGAAGATGAACGAGAAGCCGGTAGCTATCGGTTATCTGGAACGCTTTGCCGCCGATTACGAACGGGAGAGCGGGCAAATCTCCGTACCGGAAATCAAGGAAAAGAACGGCATCAAAGTTGCCGTCATCGGTTCGGGTCCCGCCGGTCTGTCGTTTGCCGGAGATATGGCAAAGTATGGCTATGACGTTACCGTTTTCGAAGCACTGCATGAGATTGGCGGTGTATTGAAATACGGCATTCCGGAGTTCCGCCTGCCCAACAAAGTGGTGGATGTGGAGATTGACAACCTTGCCAAAATGGGAGTGGAATTCGTCAAGGACTGCATTATCGGTAAGACGCTCAGCGTGGAACAACTGGAAGAGGAAGGATTCAAGGGCATATTCGTAGCTTCCGGAGCAGGACTGCCCAACTTTATGAATATCCCCGGCGAGAACTCCATCAATATCCTCTCGTCCAATGAATATCTGACTCGTGTAAATCTAATGGATGCAGCCAGTGAAGACTCCGATACTCCGGTTCCTTTCGGCAAATGCGTAGCCGTGATAGGTGGTGGAAATACAGCTATGGACTCCGTACGTACCGCACGCCGTCTCGGTGCAGAGCGTGCCATGATTATTTACCGCCGTTCGGAAGAAGAAATGCCTGCCCGCCTGGAGGAAGTGAAACATGCTAAAGAAGAAGGTGTGGAATTCCTGACCCTCCACAACCCAATCGAATACATTGCCGACGAACAAGGAAAAGTAAAACAAGTGGTGCTTCAGAAAATGGAATTGGGTGAACCGGATGCCAGCGGACGCCGCAGTCCCGTACCCATCCCCGGAGCCACAGAAACCATCGACATCGACCTTGCCATCGTCAGCGTAGGTGTATCTCCCAACCCGATTGTCCCAAGCTCCATCAAGGGATTGGAATTAGGCCGGAAGGGAACGATTGCCGTCAATGATAACATGCAGTCGTCCATCCCGACCATCTTTGCCGGAGGCGACATTGTCCGCGGAGGTGCCACCGTAATCCTTGCCATGGGAGACGGACGAAAGGCAGCAGCAGCGATGAACGAGCAGCTAAAAAAATAAGAATCTGTCATGAAAGGTGGAGACATACGAACTCCACCTTTTTTATTCTACTACAACCTCTCCCTCTACTTGCCCCTTCTAGCATACAATTTAAATATTTCAAGAATATGAAACGTATTTATCTATCCCTCCTTCTCTGTTTGGCTTACCTATTGGCAAGCGCCCAAGAGCCCCTAAACGGGGATTCCCTTGCCTCAGACTTTCGGTATCTGGTAAAAGAACTGGCAGCAACCCATCCCGACCCTTACAGCGGCTTCGGAGGAAAAGTATTCTTCTACGAACAAGCTTTCCATCTGGAGAACGAGTTACGCCGGACTCCCGGTACGAAACAGACCTTTTTTGACAAGGTAAGCATTTTCCTATCCAATCTGCAAGACGGACATACCTACCTTTTACCTCCCACAGCCAATCAACAAGCAAATCAGCGTTACCTGGCACTGGAAGTACGCACCATCCCCGACGGCATTATACTTCAAGGAATCCCTGAAACGTACAAAGACTTGTTAGGTAGCCGTATCACAACCATCAACGGAGATTCTTTAGAAGAGGTACTGGCCCGCACTGCCGCTATCCAAGCCAGTGAAAACCTATATGACCGTTATGCCAATCTATGCAGGTCCATGCCTACGGAACATTTCTTGAGACAGCTTTTCCCTGAAATGAAAGACAACCTTCACCTCTCACTTCTTACTCCCGACGGCAAATCAAGAGGATTAACCCTTCCCTTATTGTCAAGGCAGGAAGTGCAAAACACACCCATGCAACACAATAACAGTTGGAAAGCTTATACAGACAAACAACTGGCCTATCAGTTCATAGACAACGACAAGCAAATAATGCTCATCAATATCAACAGTATCATGGCACGGGATAATTTTGAGTATATGCAAAAACAAGGGCTGAAAGATTTATACCGGCAAATAGGATTCTATTATCGGGATATCCTGAAACAAGATATGCCCGCCGATACCCTGCAAGCCATTCGGCAACTCCCGTCCCTTTCCGAAGTTTTCGCCCATATGCTGAAAGAGATGAAGAAGGAAGCCTCCTCCACCCTCATCATAGATTTGCGCAACAATAGCGGCGGCTGGACTCCAATTGTCCTACCCACACTTTACCAACTGTTCGGCGACCACTTCCTGCAAACGGATATGGATATAGAATTCTATCGTATCATCTCTCCCCTCTACATGCAAAAACTACAGACAAACTTACAGGATTTCAACCAAGCATACGGAACAGACTATGCCTACGGTGACTACACTTTTAGTACGGACGAAGCAGACACCACAAACATAGAACAGCGACGGACCGACTTCATCGAGAACTGCATGTCCAGTGTGCCGGAAGAACTGAGAAAGCAACAAGGAAAGGCGCTCTATACTCCGGAACACATTTACGTCATTACCAACGAACGTACCTTCAGTGCAGCTTTCCACTACACTTTCTATCTGTGGAAAATGGGTGCTACCCTTGTAGGAATACCCAGCGGACAAGCCCCCAATACCTACATGGAACAAACCTTATTCCGGCTACCCTATACCGGTATGCAAGGCTCTATCTCCAACTCCATACAAATATGCTTTCCGGGCAAAGACCGGTGTGCCCACACACTTTATCCAGACTTGATACCCACCTATCAAGATTACCAAAGATATAATTTTGATGTCCAAACTGAGATTCTGTATTTACTCGACAAGATTAAATCGGCTCCTCATTCTCATACGAACCCTGCGGAGAAGAATCAGAAGTAAAAACAAAGCCCCGTTTACAGATAAATTGCAAGCGGGGCTTTATTTCCATATTTCAATAAAGAGACTACTTCACCACCTTGTTCGTTGCCGGGTCGGGGAAAATCACCGTCGGCTTGAACGACTTGGCTTCTTCAAAGTCCATCAGCGCGTAGGACATGATAATAACGATGTCATCAGGTTGCACCTTACGGGCTGCCGCACCGTTCAGGCAAATTTTGCCAGAGCCACGCTCGCCCTTAATAATGTAGGTTTCAAAACGTTCACCGTTATTATTGTCGGCTATATACACCTTCTCGCCGGCAATCATGTTGGCGGCATCCATCAAATCTTCATCAATCGTAATGCTTCCCATATAGTTCAGGTTCGCTTCCGTGACGCGGGCACAATGGATTTTCGACTTCAACACTTCAATCATCATATCTTTATAAATTACGAATTACTAATTATAAATTACAAGGCAGCAGGCTCTTTGTACTTGATATTGTCAATCAGACGGACTTCCCCACAGAATACTGTGATGCAACCCACAGCATAAGAAGTTTCCTCCCAATCGGTAATCTTCTGTAAGGTATTGCCATCCACCAGCTCAAAGTATTCCAAACGCAATCCGGGGGCGGCTGCGATGGTGTCTTCCACAAACTTCTGTGTCTCAGCTACCGTATGTGAGGCTCCAAAGGTACGACTTTCAAATAAAGTCTGCGAAATTCTCAGTGCATTTTTGCGTTCTTCGGCAGATAAACGGGCATTGCGGCTGCTCAGAGCCAACCCGTCTTCCTCACGGACAATGGGACAGCCTACAATTTCCAAAGGATACTTCATCTGGCGGACCATCTCGCGAATAATTGCCAGCTGCTGGAAATCTTTCTCGCCGAAGTAGGCACGATCCGGCTGCACAGCATCAAACAGTTTGCTCACAATCTGGCAAACACCATTAAAATGTCCCGGACGGAATGCCCCTTCCATCACTGTGTCCAGCGGCGCATAGCTGAAACGGCGGGTATCCGGTTCCGGATACATCTCCTCCACCGAAGGAGCAAAGACAAATGCCGCTCCACACTCCTCCAGCAAACGGCAATCAGCCTCCGGTGTACGGGGATATTTCACTAAATCATTCTTGTCATTAAACTGGGTCGGATTTACAAAAACGCTTACTACGGCAGCGTCATTTTCTGCCACACAACGTTTCACCAATGAGGCATGACCGGCATGCAAGGCACCCATCGTAGGTACCAGACCTACCTTCTTTCCTTGGGCTCTCAAAGCCGAAAGTCCGGCCTGCAAGTCCTTGATAGTATGTACTATTTCCATTTTAATTGGTTATATAATAACTTGGTTGTTCGCAAAAGCGGTGCAAAATAAACCATTATTTAGCATATAAAGAAGAAATATCGCAAATTAATGCAAAACTCAGTACACTTTCCGGCAATTCCAGAAGCAGCTGTTTCGCTGAATAACAAGCAGTTAACAATTCATAAGGAATTATAGACGGGCTCCGTTTGCTTTATTGCCCGATTTTTTTTATATCTTTGCAGAATAATTGAGAACATTGTTATTATGACAAAGGCGAACAAGGTTTTATTTATAACCCAAGAAATTACCCCTTACGTTTCAGAATCCGAAATGTCCCTCGTAGGCAGAAACCTACCTCAGGCTATTCAAGAAAAAGGCAGAGAAATCAGAACGTTTATGCCCAAATGGGGAAATATCAACGAACGCAGAAACCAGCTGCATGAGGTGATACGACTCTCCGGCATGAACCTCATCATTGACGATACCGATCACCCGCTCATCATCAAGGTTGCCTCTATCCAGTCTGCACGTATGCAAGTATACTTCATCGACAACGATGACTACTTCCAGAACCGCTTGCAGGTAACAGACGAAAATGGTGAAGAGTATGAAGACAATGATGCCCGTGCCATCTTCTATGCCCGTGGCGTACTGGAAACGGTGAAGAAACTGCGTTGGTGTCCCGACATCATCCACTGCCACGGCTGGATGACCGCTTTAGCGCCTCTGTACATCAAGAAAGCCTATAAAGACGAACCTTCCTTCAGAGATGCCAAAGTCATATTTTCCCTTTATGAAGATGACTTCAAACAACCTTTCCACGCAGACTTCTCTAACAAGCTATTGTTGAAAGGCATCGCCAAGAAAGATATTGCAGGATTGAAGGAACCCATTGACTACACAGCACTTTGCAAACTGGCTGCTGACTTCTCCGACGGCATTATCCAGCAAAGCGAACACGTCAATGAGGAAGTACTGAACTATGCCCGCGAATCCGGAAAACCGGTATTGGAATATCAATCTCCCGAGAACTTTGCTGAAGCCTGCAATGACTTCTACGACAAGGTATGGGAAACAGAACAAAAATAAAATCGATTTAGACAGTTAAAACTATGAAAGTAAGATACCTGGGAACATTGCTTTTGGCAGTCCTGACTTTCTTTGGATGCGATGACAACACCGGTACATTAGGTCTGGGTATGTTGCCCGATTCTGACGGCATGTCAGCGCATACTACTACTTTTAATGTAACAACACGTTCATTTGCCGTTGATTCCGTATTTGCCAAAACGAGTACCGGCTATATAGGCAAGTTTTCCGACCCGGAATTCGGTTATTACGAAACAAGTTTCCTTACGGAGCTGAACTGTACAGAGAACTTCTCCCTTCCGGAAGTGTATAAAGAAACCGAATGGGACAGCGAAGGAAATCCGACAAAAGCTACTGGTATAATGGCAGGTGACTCGGTAGTCTCAGTACAACTGGCTGTCTATTATTCCAGTTGGTTCGGTGACTCCTTGAACGCATGCCGGATGAGTATTTATGAATTGGACAAAAAGCTGGATAAAAATCGCTATACCAACATCAATCCAGAAGAATACTACAATAAATACGACCCTAAATCCCTACTCGGGCGTAAGGCCTATTCAGCTTTCGACACGTCTGTTCCAGACTCTGTGAGATTTGAAAAGGACAATAACGGTTATTACACTTTCTATCCCAATGTAACATTCCCGCTGGATAGGAAGACTTTTGGTGAAGACAGAATATTAAAGGTATATCGGGAACATCCTGAATACTTCAAGAATTCAGACACCTTCATAGACAAGGTCTTTAAAGGAGTATACGTAAAGAGCGATTTGGGAGATGGAACTATCCTTTACGTGGACTACGTAGCTTTGGAAATGGAGCTTTGTACACACTACACAAACGACACAACCGGTGTAGCACTAAAAAAGAAAGACGGAACTGACTCCTTGAGATATATAACAAATACTATATTTGCTTCTACCAAAGAGGTTATCCAGGCAAACCAGTTCCTGAATTCAGATTTGATAAAGGAAAAGGCTGCCGAACCTCAGCACACTTACATTAAATCTCCTGCCGGTATCTTCACCGAAGCTATCATGCCATACGATTCAATATACAACAAACTGACCAATGACACCCTGAATGCCGTGAAACTGACTTTCACGAATTACAATATAAACAGTGACTACGAATATAGCATGAGTGCTCCTAATGACGTGCTGTTGATACGTAAGCAGGAGTTGAAGAGCTTCTTTGAAGAGAACAAAGTCAGGGATAATATTACCTCATTTACAACCACCCACAATGCATTTGCTACCAATCAATATGTATTCAGCAACATAGCCCGGTTGGTTACCACTTGCATCAACGAAAAACAAGCTGCCAAGAAAGCCGCCAAAGAAAAGGCCGGCAGTTCTTGGAATGAGACAGAGTGGGAAAAAACTTGGAACAAAGAAAATGAAGACTGGGATAAGGTATTGCTGATTCCGGTTTCCATTACCTATGACAGCAGTACAAGCAGCAGCGGCAACAAAACCATAACCGGTATCCAAAACGACCTCAAGCCGGGATATGCCAAACTAAAAGGCGGCCCGAAAGAGAATGCAAAAGGCGAAGTGGAATCTCCGCTGAAAATAGAAGTTACATACACCAGTTTCAACAAGTAACTGACAGATATTCCATAAAAAAGCCTTCCGCTCATTGTAGAGCGGAAGGCTTTTTTGATTGATGGGACAAGCTGCCGATATTATTCAGCAGCCTTTTTAGTTGTTTTCTTTGCGGCAGGCTTTTTGGCAGGAGCCTTGGCCTTTGCCGGTTTTTCTGCGGCAGATTTAGCTGTAGCCTTGCTCTCTTTCTTTTCTGCAGCCTTTATCTTCTCCAACTTGGCCTGTGCTTTCTCCAATTCCTTATGCAGTTCCTCTATCTCGGCACCTTGGTTCTGGATAGTGGTCAGCAATGCATTCAGTTCTTCGTTATCTATATCCACCGGATAGAGAGAATCGACACGTTTGATAAAGTCACCAAGAATATTCATATAATTGGTAAAAGCATCAAAAGGAGATTCATAAATGCCACGGTTCAAGCCGACACCGCTTTGCTTGGTAGTCATGAAACGGAAGTTGTTACTTGCCTGCAGATAATCCCAGTCTTGCTTGATACGGCGGTCATCGCAAAGATGGACACGCTCGGCAACACTATACAACTTGTTGAATGCTTCACGCTGCATCACGTTACCCAGCCAGCAGCTGGTATCCCTTTCTTCGTCCACCCAAGACATCGGATATGGAACGTCCAACTGGGAAACAGATTTCAGTTTGGTAACGATTTCCGTCGGTGTGGAGAAAGTAATCCCCTTTTCTTTGGCACAGTATGGAAGTGCCTTCAGGAATTCCAGAATATTGGAAGACAACGGCTGTGCCATGCCCAGAGCAGAGAGCTCCATAAAGATGTTGATGACCTGCTCTTCCTGCGGTAAAGCATCAATCCAGTTGATGTACTTGTCGGCAAACAAAGGATACTCGTTCCACTCGGAGTTGGAGAAGCGCAGGCTGATGTCGTCAGACAGCTTAAAATCACGCAACAGTAACTTCAAGTTAGGATTCATAGAGCAATGGTATACATAGTGCGGACTCTTCCAACCCAGAACATGCTTGGCTCCTTCCGTCAGTATACCCTTGAATCCCAAAGCTGCCACCATCGCACCAATCTCATCATTATAAATCAGGCTGGAATTACGGAACACCTTCGGCGCCTTACCGAACATTTGCTTCATCTTAGCGCTCTGACGCATCACCTCTTCCTTGAAGCAATCCTCGTTGGCCAGAGAAGAAAGGCCATGGGAATAAGGCTCGGCAAGGAACTCACAGCAACCGGTATCATTTAGCTGGTGCAACAAGTCGATGACAGCCGGTGCATATATTTCCAACTGCTCCAGCGCAACCCCCGAGATGGAGAAAGCCACTTTAAACGCACCTCCGGAATTCTTCACCATTTCAATCAAGGTGTTCAATGCCGGGATATAAGAGCGTTCGGCTACATCATTGATACTGGTTTCATTGGCATAATCATCGTAGTAATAATGATCGGTACCTATATCAAAGAAACGGTAACGTTTCAGATGAATGATTTGATGTATTTCAAAATAAAGACAGATAGTTCTCATTTCTATTATTGTTTTTGTTATTTACCATAGTTTCTTAACACATCCTCGTAGAGGGCGCGGATTCTCAAACCTACTTTTTCCCACGTGATTCCATCCACTTCCTTCTTGCCTTCCTCCTGCAGATATTGGAAGAGAGCGGGATTGGTGCAGAGGGAATAAATGGCATCGGCCATTGCATGAATGTCCCAATAATCGGTCTTGATGACCTTATCAAGAATTTCACCGCATCCCGACTGCTTGGAAATGATGGAAGGAGTCCCACACTGCATGGCTTCCAGCGGAGCGATACCGAAAGGCTCGGAAACGGAAGGCATAACGAATACATCACTGTTCTTGTAAACCTCATATACCTGCTTCCCCTTCATGAAGCCCGGGAAGTGGAACCGGTCGGCGATGCCCCGCTCGGCTGCCAGATTAATCATGGCATCCATCATATCTCCCGAACCGGCCATAACAAAGCGGATGTTGCGGGCACGCTGCAATACCAGCGAAGCTGCTTCCACAAAGTATTCCGGTCCCTTCTGCATGGTGATACGGCCCAGGAATGTCACAATCTTCTCTTTGGAATGGTCGGGACGTGGAATGTCCTGGTATTCCTGCGAGAGAGGATAGACGGCATTGTGCATGGCAAACACCTTCTTGGGGTTCTGATGGTACTGCTCAATAACCGTGCGGCGGGTCAGTTCGGACACGCACATGATGCAGTCGGCATAATCCATACCGTTCTTCTCCATAGAATAGACGGTAGGATTGACTTTTCCGCGCGAACGGTCAAAGTCCGTAGCATGGACATGGATACAGAGCGGCTTTCCGCTCACCATCTTGGCATGCACTCCGGCAGGATACGTCAGCCAGTCGTGGGCATGAATAATATCAAATTCCTGCTGGCGAGCCACTACTCCGGCAATCACCGAGAAGTTGTTTATCTCTTCGTGCAGGTTGCCGGGATAACCGCCGGCAAAGTCCATGCAGCCTATGTCATTGACGTGCATATAAGAGAAATCCGAATAAATATGGTCGCGGAAAGAATAATAATCTTCCGGCGTCATGTTGCGCGTCAGCCTCGACTTCAAATAATTGTAATCGACATCACGCCACACGATAGGCACCTGGTTCATGCCCACTATCTTCAAGAAGTCCTCTTCTTCGCCCGTCGGCTTGGGCATGCAGAAAGTAGTTTCCACATCACCCTGCAAACTTAATCCCTTAGTTATTCCATAAGAAGCAACCGCAAGACCACCATATATTTTGGGAGGAAATTCCCATCCAAACATTAAAACTTTCATCTTCGTTCCTCCTATTATAAATTATACTTAGACAATAACTTCAAGATACGCAGGATTTCCGCCGTATTCATGGCAAATGACACCGCCCCTCTTCCAACAAACGGAGGATTACCATCGAAGAGTTCGGGCAATGCGCCAATACAGTGGGAAGTCATTTCATCTTCCATACCGATGAGGTATCTCTCTACAAACGACACGCCACTCACTTTATAGATACGCAGATATGCTTCCATGTAGAAACCCATCAGCCACGGCCATGCCGTACCCTGATGATAGGCATAATCTCTTTGAATCTGAGGACCTACATAATTCGGATTGTATCCGCCACTCTTGGGGCTCAGTGTACGCAAGCCCTTCGGAGTCAACAGTTCTTTCGTCACAATATCAAGCACCTGTTTCTTCTGGGCCCTATCCAACGGAGAATAGTCAAAGGCAACGGTAAATATCATGTTGGGACGTACGCTCCAGTCCATCATATAACCATCCACATAGTCGAACAGATAGCCATACTCATTGCGGAAGACGTCTACGAAAGACTTTCCGGTGATTTCTGCCTGAGCGTCCAGTGTATCGGCAAGAATTTCATTGCCCCCCTCCCGAACCATATCGGCTACAAAACGCAGGGCATTGTACCACAGTGCATTCACTTCTACAATGTAGCCCGTACGTGGAATAACCGGGCGGCCATTGGCGGTAGAGTTCATCCAGGTAACCGCTTTCTCGGTGCCATTGGTATACAACAGTCCGTTTTCGTGCAGGAAGAGATTGTCATGCCTGCGTTCATGGATATAGTCAACAATCTCCTCGAGAAGATTACCGTACATCTGCCGGCAATTTTCACGCGAAGTCTCCTTGGCATACTGCTGTAAAGCCCAGACAGCCCACAGCAGCACATCCGGATGCTCCATCTCGTATATCTTATAGGAGGAAGGTTCTCCATTGATAAACTCACGGATAGCCTTTTCGGCTGTTTTCATCACGTCTTCAAATTCATCTTGCTCGCCTAAGGCCAAAGTAAGACCCGGCAGGGAGATGAACAAGTCACGGGCGCGACACTTGAACCAAGGATAGCCTGCAAGCACATAATGCTCCTCCCCCTGCTTGTTGTGAAACTGGTGCGCCGAGTTTTTCAGACAGTGGTAAAAACTGTCACGCGGAGTGCGGTCGGCCACCTCGGACTCAAAAGTCTGCTTCAGCTTGCGGGGAGAAATCTCGGAGATACCGGCGGAGAAGACAACGCTTTCCCCTTTCTTTATATCCACTTCAAAATATCCCGGCACATAAAGGTCTTCGTTGAAGTCATATCCGCGTTCCTGTTCTTTGGGATACTCGATACCACGATACCAGTCAGGCTGGAAGTGGAACTCATTCTTTTTGTTGAGCTGCATGAACAACTCCGGATAACCGGGATACATGCAGGTTTTAATGCCATTCTCTACCAACTGGTAGTCGCGGCTTGCCTGCGCATTTTCGTGCGTGTACTCGCGCACACTGCGGAATGCCAGGAAAGGGCGGAAACGAAGTGTGGTTGCCGAATGGGCATCGACCAAGGTATAACGAATCAGAATCCGATTTTCATGGTGTACGAAAATCTTTTCCTTACGAAGGATGACGCCTCCTACACGATAGGTAGTTGTGGGGATATTTTCACAGTCAAACTCTCGGATATACTTGTGCCCGTTAGGACTGAAGTGGTTTCCTTGATACTTATGCAACCCCAGGTTGAACTCCGCACCGTGCTGAATTACAGTTTCATCCAAAGAAGACAGCAGCACATGGTTTTCATCATCGAGGTTGGGGACCGGTATCACCAACAGACCGTGATATTTGCGTGTGTTACAATCTACAATTGTTGTACAATGATAGGCTCCCGACCTATTCGTCCGCAATATCTCCCTTGGCAAAGATTCTTGCAGATTAATCATCAGGGTCTTGTCAAATCGTAAATAACTCATAGTTGTGCATTATTTAAAGGTTAATTATTTCGGTATATGCGCTACAAGCCATGTAGCGATGCCCAAAAATACGAATTAAAGCTTATAGGCAAAATAAAAAGTCAGTTTTTTTTCGGTTTTCGTCAAATATTCCGTAGTATTGTACAAAAATAGCAATCACTGTACGAAATATGAAGCATGATATACGCAGAATGGCATTGGCGGCGGTTATACCCCTATTCCTGCTATTCATTTTATACATTTTAAAGTTTTTGGAGACAGGCATGGATTGGAACTTCACACGACTGGGAGTATATCCGATGGAACAGCGGGGCGTGTTCGGAATTTTCGCACATCCACTGGTACACAGCAGTTTCAAGCATCTGTTCGCCAATACGATTCCACTCTTTTTCCTGATGTGGTGTCTGTTCTATTTCTACCGGCATATAGCCCCCTACATCTTCTTTGCCATTTGGATAGGATGCGGTGCGCTTACCTTTCTTATAGGGAAACCGGGATGGCATATCGGAGCCAGCGGCATCATATACGGACTGGCTTTTTTTCTGTTCTTCAGCGGCATTCTGCGCAAACATGTACCGCTTATCGCCATTTCACTGTTGATAACGTTCCTATATGGCGGCCTGGTATGGAATATGTTCCCACAATTTGCCAAAGCCACCACTTCCTGGGAAGGACACCTTAGCGGAGCCATAGCAGGCACGCTATGCGCCATAGGCTTTATGGAATACGGTCCCCAACGGCCCGATCCGTTTGCCGGAGAGGAAGACGAAGAGGAAGACGAAGATGAGGAAAACAATGAGGATGAGGACGATAAGAAGGAAGAGGAGAAGGATGAGGATTCGTCTACAAGGATTGAATAGCACGTTTAAGAAACAATAAAAAAAACAAAAAGAGGGGCAAAGAGTTTACAGTACACCTTGATAATATCTACTTTTGTTTCAAAACAAGAAGAAAAAGCATTATGAATACAATGTTTGATACATTACTGCAACTGCCACTCTTTCAAGGACTCGCACAAGAAGACTTTACCAATATCCTGGGGAAAGTCAAGCTGAGCTTTACAAAGCATAAAGCCGGCGAAGTTATCGTGAAAGCCGGTGACACATGCAGTCAACTGATATTCGTATTGAAAGGTGAAATCTCCTCATGTACTTCATCTGCGAATACATCATACAGCTCCACGGAATATTTTCAGGCACCTTATGTCATCGAGCCACAATCTCTGTTCGGGATGAGCACCTCCTACGTCTCGGCCTATACCGCCCAAACCGAGACCCACACAGTGAGCATCAGCAAGGCTTTCGTCATGAGCGAATTGTTCAAATATGACATATTCCGCCTGAATTACATGAATATCATCAGCAACCGCGCCCAAAGCCTAAACAGCCGTCTTTGGGCAGAAAGCACCGACAACCTTGAGAAACGTATCGGCAACTTTATCCTGACACATATCGAACGTCCGTCAGGCAGGAAAATACTGAAAATAAAAATGGAAGAATTGGCTCAGGTGGTCAATGATACCCGTATGGGAGTATCAAGAGCGTTGAACAGCATGCAGGAGAAAGGCCTGCTCGAACTGCACAGAGGCGAGATGATGATTCCCGACGCAGAAAAGCTCTTATAGGCCACCTGAACCGAGATTTCCTACAACACCTTGTCTATCGCTTTCTTTATCAAGGCTTCCATCACTTTATACCCTTCTAGAGTGGGGTGTACCCCATCCCGGGTATACGAGGAGTTCAGAGCCTTATTGTCGCCTTCCACCATCTCACTGTAATAGTCGACATAAGGAATCTTGTTTTCCTGGGCATACTTCCGGATTCTGGCATTCAGCTGCATTATCTTTTGCGGAGCATCCTTCACCGAAGGATTCCAGCCAAAGGCAGCGGCAGGCAACACAGACGTCAAAATCACCTTTATCTTATTGGCCCGTGCCAGCTCTACCATAGACACTATATTTCCAAAAGTGTATTCTTCATTATAAGCGCCTGCATTTTCCGCAATGTCATTGGTACCTGCATTTATCACGACCAGCGCCGGAGCAAGCTTGATGACATCTTCGCGAAAACGGAGCAGGAAATGGGAAGAAGTCTGCCCGCCTATACCACGGCCCACATAACCGTTGTCTTCAAAGAAAGCGGCATCGTTTGCCACCCATCCTTCCGTGATGGAGTTGCCCATAAAAACCACCCGGTCCTTCTGTTTTCCCTTCCGTACCAGTTCCTTGTTTGCCTCTGCATAGCGTTTCAAATTTCCCCAGTCCTGCTTCTGTGCGTCAGAGGCTACCCAGGGGATGCACAAAAAGACAGCAATCATACATAAAAGTTTCATTGTTCTATTCTTTGTTGTTTTGTTATAAAAAAAACAGCCCCACCGTTTTTAAGGTGAGGCTATCATTATCATTGGTCAATCTCACTCCCACTCGATAGTCGCATTGGGTTTCGGAGACATATCATAACAAACGCGATTGACGGTTTTCACTTCCTTGAGAATACGGTCGGTAATCTTCATTAGGATGGGCCAGTCCACCGGCTCAATGGTAGCGGTCATGGCATCCACTGTGTTGACGGCACGGATAATGACGGGCCAGTCGAACGAACGTGCATTGTCGCGTACACCCACAGATTTGAAATCGGGCACCACAGTGAAATACTGCCATACCTTCTTATCCAGGCCTGCCAGTTGGAATTCCTCACGCAGAATGGCATCCGACTCGCGTACAGCCTCCAAGCGGTCACGGGTAATGGCTCCCAGACAACGTACTCCCAATCCGGGACCGGGGAACGGCTGACGGTAAACCATCTCGTACGGCAATCCAAGCTCTACACCGCATGCACGTACTTCGTCCTTGAACAGCTGGCGCAACGGCTCCACCAATTCAAACTGCAAATCCTCGGGCAGACCGCCTACGTTGTGATGAGACTTCACCATCTTGGCTGTTTTTGTGCCACTCTCTACAATATCGGGATAGATGGTACCTTGTCCCAGGAAGTCGATACCGTCCAGCTTGCGGGCTTCTTCCTCAAAGACACGGATAAACTCTCCGCCGATAATCTTGCGCTTTTCTTCCGGGTCAGCCACGTTTTCCAGCTTGGAGAGGAAACGGTCTGTAGCATCCACGTATATCAAGTTAGCTTTCAGCTCCTTGCCAAAGATTTCCACCACGGCTTCCGATTCGCCCTTACGCATCAGTCCGTGGTTCACGTGTACGCAAACCAGCTTGTCTCCGATGGCTTTCAGCAGCAAAGCGGCCACCACGGAGCTATCCACACCACCGGACAGTGCCAGCAGCACCTTACGGTCGCCCACCTGACGACGTATCAACTCCACCTGGTCGTTGACGAAATTCGTCATGTTCCAGTTCGCCTCAGCCTTGCAAGTATCGAATACGAAAGATTTCACAGCCTCCTTGATGGCTTCCACATCATCCGTAAACTGCGGCAGCTTCACTTCGCACAGCGCCTTGTCGTGTCCGGCAGCCATTACGGGGAATCCCGCTTCGTAAATCTCGGGCAACACGTCGATGGACACCCCGTCAACCACATTGTTGGGGCCGCCGTTGATGATGATGCCTTTCACATTCGGCAAGGCCTTCAGTTCGGCGGCAGTAATGTCGTGCGGGTAGATTTCGCTATATACTCCCAACGCACGAATCGCCCGGGCAAGCACTGTGTTCTCATGGCTTCCCAAATCCAGAATCACAATCATATCCTGCTTCATTCTTCTATATTGTTTTTAAGTTAATAATTTCAGTAGGTCTTATTCCCATTCTATTGTGCTGGGTGGTTTTGAAGAGATGTCATAGGTCACGCGGTTCACACCTTTCACCTTATTTATAATGTCGTTGGACACCTTACCCAGGAATTCGTAGGGCAGATGCGCCCAGTCGGCTGTCATGGCATCGGTGGAAGTGACGGCACGCAAGGCCACTGCACGTTCATAGGTGCGTTCGTCGCCCATCACGCCCACACTCTGTACGGGCAGAAGAATGACGCCCGCCTGCCAGACCTGATGGTAGAGCGATGTCTCGTTGCCGTCGGCATCCTGCACTTTCCAGTCACGCAAGCCCTGAATGAAAATATCGTCGGCTTCCTGCAAAGTATGCACCTTCTCCGGTGTTATATCCCCCAGGATGCGGACAGCCAGTCCCGGACCGGGGAAAGGATGACGGGTAATCAAATGTTCGGGCATTCCCAATTCGCGTCCCACGCGGCGTACTTCGTCCTTGAACAGCCACTGCAACGGTTCGCACAGACGGAGGTTCATCTCCTCGGGCAGACCGCCCACGTTGTGATGGCTCTTGATGGTCTTGCCCGTAATGTTTAGGCTCTCGATGCGGTCGGGATAAATGGTGCCTTGTGCCAACCAACGGGCATCGGTTATCTTGTGCGCTTCGGCATCGAAGACCTCGATAAAATCGCGGCCGATGATTTTACGCTTTTGCTCAGGCTCGGTCACTCCCTCCAAATCCTTGAAGAACTTCTCGCTGGCATCCACGCCAATCACGTTCAGTCCCAGGCATTCGTAGTCGTGCATCACATTCTTGAACTCATTCTTGCGAAGCAGTCCGTGGTCCACAAAGATACAGGTCAAGTTCTTGCCAATGGCACGATGCAGCAACACGGCGGCTACCGAAGAATCCACACCGCCACTCAGTCCCAGGATAACTCGGTCGTTGCCAAGCTGCTCCTTCAGTTCGGCCACAGTAGTATCTACAAACGATGCGGCGCTCCAGCTCTGGCTGCAACCGCATACGTCCACCACGAAGTTGCGCAGCATCTGCGTACCGTCCTCGCTATGAAATACTTCCGGATGGAACTGCACTCCCCACATCTCCTCGCCGGACACCTGGTAAGCAGCAATCGCTACCTTGTCCGTAGAAGCTATAATCTTGAAGTTGTCGGGAATGGCTGTAATCGTGTCTCCATGGCTCATCCATACTTGGGTATTCTTCCTTACCCCTTTGAAAAGGACATTCTCCGAATCGAAAGAACCGAGATGGGCACGTCCGTACTCGCGGGTTCCTGCCGGCTCCACCCGTCCACCGTTGCTGTAGGAGATAAACTGCGCACCGTAGCAGATACCCAGAATGGGGTATTTCCCACGAATCCCGCTCAAATCTACCTTGAATGCACTCTTATCATAAACAGAAAAGGGGCTACCCGAAAGGATAACTCCTTTTACACTCTCATCTCCGTATGGAAATTTGTTGTAAGGTACAATCTCGCAATAGACATTCAATTCGCGCAGCCGGCGGCCGATGAGCTGCGTGGTTTGCGAACCGAAATCAAGAATAATAATCTTCTCTTGCATATAAATCCGTATAGACTTTAATAAATGATTTGCAAAAGTAGAAAAAGTAAAGGAATTATCAGGGATAATGTGACAGAAAAACGTTTTTTTACTAAAAACAGCTTTAATTTCAGGCTAGAACTATCCACAAGGATACTAAAAGCTATTCTTACTACAACCGTGCTGTTTTCTTACCACAGCTATGCAACTTGCTTACCACAGCAATGTTATTTTCTTACCACGGCTGTGGTAAGATTACTGCTTAGTATAAAAAGGGACAGTTTCCGGCGGTACCGGGGAGAGTTAAATGCATTAGGGAATGTATCAAAAGCCATGAACGCTTTCATCATGTTATAATATTAGGCGCGGAATTCTAAGACCTACGCAAGTTTCCTGTGCAAAAACTTGTGTAGGTCTTAGAATTCCGCGCCTAAAAAAAGCGTCAAGAGGGTTTTGACATCCCTATGAAGTTCCGCTTCGATATTACTTTTCTTTCAGCAAATCACGGATTTCGGTCAGCAGCACCTCTTCCTTGCTCGGGGCAGGGGGAGCCGGAGGAGCGGCAGGTGCCTCTTCTTTCTTCTTTTCAGTCAGCTTGGTCAACAACTTTATGAACATGAAGATAGAGAATGCTATAATCAGGAAGTCGAAGGTGACCTGCAAGAAATTACCGTAATTCAGGGTCACGGCAGCAATTTCTTTTCCGTCCACCATTTCGGCAGGTTTCAGCACCCACTTCAAGTCTGTAAAGTTGACACCGCCCACCAGCAGCCCGATAGGAGGCATAATCACATCTGCCACAATGGAGGAGACGATTTTTCCGAATGCCCCACCGATAATCACACCGACGGCCATGTCTATCACATTGCCCTTCATGGCAAAAGCCTTAAATTCCTGTAAAAATGAACTTTTTCCCATCTTTTCAATTATTTAATTATGATTTTGGTTACGAATATAAAAACATTTTCTTACTTTTGCACCGCAAATCAGAAAGAATTGCAATTAGTAAGCGAAAGTTTATTTTTAAACATTATAAAACCCTTAAAAGTTTAAACAAAATGATTAAAGTAGGTATTAATGGATTCGGACGTATCGGACGTTTCGTATTCCGCGCTGCAATGAAGAGAAACGATATTCAGATCGTAGGTATCAACGACCTTTGCCCGGTAGATTACTTGGCTTACATGCTGAAGTATGACACTATGCACGGCCAGTTCGACGGTACTATCGAAGCTGATGTTGAAAACAGCAAACTGATCGTTAACGGTCAGGCTATCCGCATCACTGCAGAAAGAAATCCGGCTGACTTGAAATGGAACGAAGTAGATGCAGAATACGTTGTTGAATCTACAGGTTTGTTCTTGAGCAAAGACAAAGCTCAAGCTCACATCGAAGCCGGCGCAAAATATGTTGTAATGTCTGCTCCTTCTAAGGACGACACTCCGATGTTCGTTTGCGGTGTTAACGAAAAGACTTACGTTAAGGGTACTCAATTCGTATCTAACGCTTCTTGTACTACCAACTGCTTGGCTCCTATCGCTAAGGTATTGAACGACAAATGGGGTATCACTGACGGTTTGATGACTACTGTTCACTCTACAACTGCTACTCAGAAAACAGTTGACGGTCCTTCTATGAAAGACTGGAGAGGTGGTCGTGCTGCTTCTGGCAACATTATCCCGTCTTCTACCGGTGCTGCTAAGGCTGTAGGTAAAGTTATCCCGGCATTGAACGGCAAACTGACTGGTATGTCTATGCGTGTTCCGACTTTGGACGTATCTGTAGTTGACTTGACAGTTAACTTGGCTAAGCCCGCTACTTACGCTGAAATCTGCGCTGCCATGAAGGAAGCTTCTGAAGGCGAATTGAAGGGTGTTCTGGGTTACACTGAAGATGCAGTTGTTTCTTCTGACTTCTTGGGTGACACTCGCACTTCTATCTTCGACGCTAAGGCTGGTATCGCTTTGACTGATACTTTCGTTAAGGTTGTATCTTGGTATGACAACGAAATCGGTTACTCTAACAAAGTTCTTGACTTGATTGCTCACATGGCATCAGTTAACTGCTAATATACAGTTAGAAAATAATAAAAAATAGGTGACTTCTGCAGAAGTCGCCTATTTTTTTTGCAATTTTGCAGCTAGTTCGTTTTTTATCAGACCCTTTAAACATGATGAAGATTATACTAACTCTAATATTGCTTTGCTTTATGAACACTATATCGTCTCAAAATCCTTTTTTTGAAACATACTCCACGCTGCACAGCACTGTCCCGTTCGACAAGATTAAGACCGGAGATTACGTACCCGCCATCCGCGAAGGCATCCGCCGCCAAAATGCGGAAATAGAGGCCATCATCCGCAATCCGGAAGTCCCGACATTTGCCAACACAGTGTTGGCCTACGAGAAGTCCGGTGAGATGCTCCACCGTGTCAGCACTGTATTCGGCAATCTGCTCAGTGCCGAAACGGACGATGACCTACAGGAACTGGCCAAAGAAATCATGCCGATGATGAGCGAGCATGAAAACAACATCAGCCTGAACGAAGAGCTGTTTGCACGTATCAAAGCTGTTTACGAACAGCAAGACAAAGAAACATTGAGCCCGGAACAGCACAAACTGCTGGAAGACATTTATAACGGCTTTGTACGCAACGGTGCCAACCTCCTGGGAGAAGATAAGGAGAAATACCGGGCTTTATGCAAAGAGCTCAGCCTGCTGACGCTGCAGTTCAGCGAAAACAACCTGAAAGAAACGAACGACTACAAGCTTGTCATCACCGACAAGTCACAACTGGCCGGGCTGCCCGAGAGCGCGGTAGAAGCCGCTGCAGAGACAGCCGGGGAAAAAGGCGTCGAAGGCTGGGTATTCACCCTGCAGGCTCCCAGCTATGGCCCTTTTCTGACCTACGCAGACAGCCGTGACCTGCGCCGTGAGCTATATATGGCCTACAATACGAAGTGTACGCATGACAACGCCAGCAATAACCTGGAAATTGTAAAGAAACTGGCCAATGTCCGTATGGAGATTGCCCAACTCCTAGGCTATGACAACTTCGCCGAATACAACCTCCAGGAGCGCATGGCACAAAACAGTGAGTCCGTGTATAAGCTGCTGGACCAACTGCTGGAGGCTTACACGCCTACCGCCAAACAAGAATATGCAGAAGTGCAAGCCCTGGCACGCCAAGCGGAAGGAGAAGACTTCGTCCTGATGCCGTGGGACTGGGCGTACTATTCCCATAAACTGAAAGACCGGAAGTTCAATATCGACGATGAGCTGCTCCGCCCTTACTTTGAGCTGAACAACGTGAAGCAAGGCGTATTCGGCCTGGCAACCAGGCTGTATGGCATCACCTTCAAGAAGAATCCGGATATTCCCGTTTATCATAAGGATGTGGATGCCTACGAAGTCTTCGACAAAGACGGGAAATTCCTTGCCGTGTTCTATACCGACTTCCACCCCAGAGCAGGCAAGCGCTCGGGAGCCTGGATGACCAGCTACAAGGAACAGTGGATTGACGAAAAGACCGGTGAGAACAGCCGTCCCCACATATCCATTGTGATGAACTTCACCAAACCGACACAGGACAAACCTGCTTTGTTGACCTTCGGCGAGGTAGAAACCTTCCTGCACGAATTCGGCCACAGCCTGCATGGTATGTTTGCCAATACCACCTACGGGAGCCTGAGCGGGACCAACGTGTATTGGGACTTTGTGGAACTCCCCTCCCAATTCATGGAGAACTTCGCCATCGAAAAGGAATTCCTGCATACGTTTGCCCGCCATTACCAGACCGGAGAGCTGATACCGGGCGAACTGGTGCAGCGCATTGTGGATTCCTCCAACTTCAACGCGGCATACGCCTGCCTCCGCCAGGTTAGCTTCGGCCTGCTCGATATGGCTTGGTACACACGTAACACCCCGTTTGAAGGTGACGTGAAAGCCTATGAAAAGAAGGCTTGGGAAAAAGCACAGATTCTGCCTTCTGTGGCAGAAGCCTGTATGAGTACACAGTTCTCCCATATCTTTGCCGGAGGATATTCTGCCGGATACTACAGTTATAAATGGGCGGAAGTACTGGATGCGGACGCTTTCTCGCTATTCAAACAGACGGGCATCTTCAATCCGGAGACAGCCGCCTCCTTCCGCGAGAACATTCTTTCCAAAGGTGGAACGGAGCATCCGATGACGCTCTATAAACGTTTCCGCGGACAAGAGCCTACAATCGACGCATTATTAATCAGAAATGGAATAAAGAAATGAAGAGACTTATAAGGAACATCTTTTGCATGTTGCTCATGTTTTCGCTGCTCCCCCTGCTAAGCGGTTGCGACAACGAGGACGATGTTATCGGAATATTCACCGGGAAGACATGGAAGCTCAGCCGACTCACCAATAAAGGCAGCAATGCCCAATTCTATCCAAACCTTTGGAACAACAATGAGGAAGAGATGAAGAAGAGTCTGGACAAGCTATATAATCAGAAAAACACCTTCACCCTCAATTTTGAAGGTACTGAACTGGATGGAGAACTGATGGGCACCACCGTCAACGGACAAGGCATCAACTCAAGCGTCAACGGCACTTGGAAAGCCAACGGAGCTTCAGGCTCGCTCAGCATCAGTGTGAAGGTTACGGGGGCTGCAGAAAGCGATGCACTGGCCAAGGCATTCATCTCCGGATTGCAAAACGTGTACAAGTATGAAGGGGATGCCAATTCACTGACCCTCTATTTTAAAGACGGACCGACAACCAGAGTCATGGGATTCACCCCGCAACGATAAAGCATAAATATGATGGACGATTCTACAAAAGACAAACAAGAAGCATTGGATAGGCGTTATATACGTATGGCAAGCATTTGGGCCGAAAATTCGTATTGCCAACGCCGCCAGGTCGGTGCACTGATTGTAAAAGACAAGATGATTATCTCTGACGGCTACAACGGTACCCCTTCCGGTTTTGAGAATGTATGCGAAGATGAGAATAACGTCACCAAACCATACGTGCTCCATGCCGAAGCAAACGCCATTACCAAAATAGCCCGTTCAAACAACAGCAGTAACGGTGCCACCATGTACGTCACTGCCTCCCCCTGCATAGAATGCTCCAAACTGATTATCCAGGCAGGCATCAAACGGGTAGTCTACTCCGAGAAATACCGCCTGGAAGATGGTATCGAACTTTTGAAACGGGCAGGCATCGAGGTAGTGTTTATTTCAATGGATAATGAAAAGTTGAAAATGGAAAGTTGAAAGTTGCATGCGCAGCCAAATAGTAAATTGTAAATAGTCTAATAGTAAATAAACATCATGAGTACAAAAAATACTTCCCGCTTTATGCCGCTCATCATCGCAATCAGCGTAGTCGCGGGAATCCTTATCGGAACGTTTTATGCCAGGCATTTTGCCGGTAATAAACTGGGAATCATCAATAGCTCGTCCAACAAGCTGAATGCCTTGCTGCGTGTTATTGACGACCAGTATGTGGATACCGTCAACATGACCGATTTGGTAGAGAAAGCCATGCCGCAGATATTGGCAGAACTCGACCCCCACTCCACCTACATCCCCGCACAGAAACTGGAGGAGGTTAATTCCGAACTTGAAGGCAGCTTCAGCGGTATAGGCATCCAGTTCACCATTCAAGAAGATACGATACACGTAAACAGCGTGATTCCCGGTGGACCGTCCGAGAAAGTGGGCCTGATGGCAGGCGACCGCATTGTGATGGTCAACGACAGTCTTTTTGCAGGCAAAGGCCTGACAAACGAAAAGGCCATGCGCAACCTGAAAGGTCCGAAAGGAAGCCAAGTGAAGTTAGGCGTCAAGCGTGCCACGGAAAAGGAGTTGCTCGACTTCACCATCACACGCGGTGACATCCCACAAAACACCATTGATGCAGCCTATATGCTCGACGATGACTACGGATATATACAAATCAGCAAATTCGGACGTACCACACACGTGGAGCTGCTGAATGCGATTGCCCAACTGAGCCACGAGAAGTGCAAAGGCCTGATTATCGACCTGCGCGACAATACCGGAGGATACATGGAAGCCGCCACACGCATGGTGAACGAATTCCTGCCGGAAGGGAAGTTGATTGTATATACCCACGGCCGCAAATATCCCCGCATGGAGGAATATGCCAACGGTACCGGCAGTTGCCAGAAGCTGCCGCTAGTGGTATTGGTAAACGAGAGTTCCGCTTCGGCCAGCGAAATCTTTGCGGGCGCCATTCAGGACAATGACCGCGGAACCATTGTAGGACGCCGTTCCTTCGGCAAGGGACTCGTACAGCAACCCATCGACTTCAGTGACGGTTCCGCCATCCGCCTGACCATTGCCCGTTATTACACCCCATCGGGCCGTTGCATCCAGCGCCCCTACGAGAACGGCAAGGACAGCAAATACGAAATGGACTGGATTACCCGTTACGAACACGGCGAGTTCTTCTCCAAAGACAGCATCAAACTGGACGAAAACCTGCGTTACTCTACCGGTTTGGGCAGACCCGTATACGGCGGCGGTGGCATTATGCCGGACGTATTCGTTCCGCAAGACACAACCGGAGTATCTTCTTACCTGATAGAAGTAAGCAACAAGGGACTGATTCTGCAATTCAGCTTCCAGTATACCGACCGCAACCGTGCGAAATTGAGTGAATACGACAATGAAGAAGATTTGTTGAAGTACCTTCGCCACCAAGGTATCGTGGAGCAGTTTGTACGTTTTGCAGACTCCAAGGGAGTAAAGCGGCGCAACCTGCTTATCCACAAGTCCTACAAGCTACTGGAAAGAAGTCTTTACGGCAACATTATCTATAACATACTGGGAAGGGAGCAATACATCCGCTACATCAACCAGAGCGATGCTACCGTCAAGAAGGCATTGGATATTCTGGAACGTGGCGAGGCATTCCCAAAAGCCCCGGAAGCGACACCAATCATAGAGGATACAAAAGATGATGGAAAGGAAAAAAGAACTGCGCAGGCAGGTAGCTTTGTTGAAGACCCGACACAGCTCTTCCACTACGCGTCAGTCTGCTGAAATACTTGCCGCCCTCGAGGCACATCCTGCTTTCAGGGCGGCAACCACCGTACTGCTTTACCACTCTCTCAAAGACGAAGTGGACACACACGAATTTATCCGGAAGTGGAGCCGCGAAAAGCGGATACTGCTTCCGGTAGTTGTAGGTGACGACCTGGAACTGCGGCTGTACACCAGACCCGAAGACTTGAAACCTGGCGCATACGGCATCGAAGAACCAACCGGCGAGCTATTTACCGACTATGCAGACATAGACTTCATAGTGGTTCCCGGCGTGGCATTCGACCGTAACGGCAACCGCCTGGGGCGCGGTAAAGGTTACTATGACCGGCTTCTGCCCCGCATCCCATCAGCCTACAAAGCCGGCATCTGCTTCCCGTTTCAACTCGTAGAAAAAGTTCCTGCGGAACCGTTTGATATACGCATGGATGAAATCATTACGCAATGAAAACTAATTATCATACACACACCACACGCTGCATGCATGCCACCGGAGATGACGAAGACTATGTGCTCAGTGCCATCAAAGGCGGTTACCGGATACTCGGGTTTTCAGACCATACTCCCTGGAAATACCGTACCGACTACGTAGCCGACATGCGGATGCTCCCCGAGGAGCTCCCCGGCTACGTGGAGAGTCTCAAGACGCTCCGTGAGAAATACCACGACCGGATAGACATCAGAATAGGACTTGAATGTGAATACTTCCCCCAATATATCCATTGGCTGAAAGAGCAAACCAAGAAGTACCAACTGGACTATATCATCTTCGGAAACCATCACTACCACACCGATGAAAAGTTCCCCTACTTCGGCCATCATACAGACAGCCGCGACATGCTCGAACTTTACGAAGAGAGCGCCATCGAAGGTATGGAAAGCGGATTATTCTCCTGCCTTGCCCATCCGGACTTGTTCATGCGCTCCTATCCGAAGTTCGACCACCATTGCACTACCATCAGCCGGCACATCTGCCGTACTGCTGCACGCCTGAATGTCCCGTTGGAATACAATATAGGCTATGTAGCCTACAATGAAGCGCACGGCTTATCCACCTACCCGTGCCCGGAGTTCTGGCGAATCGCTGCCAATGAAGGCTGTACAGCTATCATCGGACTGGATGCGCATGACAACAAGGATTTGGAAACTCCGATGTATTATGACCGGGCAGTCCGGGAATTGAAGGAACTGAAGATTGAAAGAATAGATGAGCTGAGGATGCTCATCTGAATATGATATTCGTGATGACCTGAGCCCCCACATGACGGTTCAAGTTGCGCACCAGCAACTCACGCCCCATCATCAGTTCCTGGCGCAAAGCAGCAGAAGTGAGATGCACATAAAGCACCTGGTTCTTTATATAAAGTTCACGGGTGTAGGAGGCAATGGTAGGCCCCAGCACTTCGGGCCACGCACTGATAAGCCGCCGTTCATTCAGCGGAGACTCCAGACTTTCCTGCCTGAGGTAATGACGGATAAGTTCACCTATCTGTTCGGCATTATTGCGCTTCATGCCTCTTCCTCCTTCATTTCGGCAACCGTTCCCTGCTCCACACGGAACATCTTATAATCACTGCCCACTTTATGCAGAATACGGTCCAGGTGTTCGCGGTTGGTATCGGTTATAAAAATCTGTCCAAAACTGTCGCCTGCCACCAACTTGATGATTTGCTCCACACGCGAAGCATCCAGCTTGTCAAAGATATCGTCCAGCAACAACAAGGGAACAGTGGTCCCGGTACGTTTCAGGAAATCAAACTGTGCCAGCTTCAACGCTACCAGATAAGTCTTGTTCTGTCCCTGCGACCCTTCACGCTTGATGGGGAAATCTCCCAAAAGCATATTCAGCTCGTCCTTGTGCACACCGCGCAATGAATAGCCCATAATCTGGTCGCGTACACGGCTTTCCTTCAGCACTTCCAGCAAAGAGGCATCGCGGGCATGGGAATCATAGCTTAATCCCACCTTCTCCCTATCTTGCGAAATGAATGAATAGAAAGACTGGAAAATAGGAATAAACTCACGGATAAAGGCCTCACGTTTGCGGAACACCACTTCGCCGGCTTGCGCCATCATCTCCTCCCAAACCAGAAAGAGCTCTTCCTCCACCGGCTGTTCACTCTTCAGTAAGGTATTCCGCTGCACCAAAGCTTTATTGTACCGTATCAAAGCATCCAGATACTCTTTGTCGTACTGCGAGATAACCACATCCATAAAACGTCGGCGTTCATCACTGCCTCCTGCTATCAACTCCGAATCGGCAGGCGAGACCATGACCAAAGGCAGGAAGCCGATATGATCCGACAAACGCGTATACTCCTTCTTGTTTCGCTTAAACTGTTTCTTCTGGCGCCTCTTCATACCACAGTAGATTTCCTCAGGAGTCCCATCGGCAGCCTCATAAAACCCTTGAATAACAAAGAAGTCGGCATCATGGCGGATATTCTGGGAATCAATGGGATTACCGGCACTTTTACAGAAAGACAAGAAATACACCGCATCCAGCAGGTTCGTTTTCCCCATGCCGTTCTGTCCGAAAAAGCAGTTCAACTTGGGCGAGAATGAAAGCTCCACCTGCTCCAAGTTCTTATAATTGAGTATAGATATACGTTTCAGTATCATTATAGTAACGATGAGTTCGGTTACAAAGATAATGCAAAACCGAAAGCAGTACAAAATAAGCCTGCTTATTTTTAATATAGAGGTGAAGCCCGGCTTATTGAAAAGTAGAAATAATTTCGGTGTTTTCTGATACAAAACAAAAAAAGATGCCGCTAAATTTCGTTGATAGCTATAAAAAACTTACTTTTGCGGGTCGAAATAGATAAATAAGAATAATAACAAAAAGATTATATAAAAATGGCAGAACAAAAAAAGACGAATGAAGCCTTAAACGTGGAGGATGCACTGACACAATCGGAGGCCTTTTTCATTAAGAACAAAAAAGCAATCATCGGCGCTGTAGTAGCAGTAATCATCATCATTGCCGGTGTAGTGATGTACAAGAACCTTTATGCAGACCCCCGTGAAGAAAAAGCACAAGCTGCCTTATTCAAAGGACAAGAATACTTCGAAGCAGACGCTTATGCACAAGCACTGAACGGTGATAGCATCGGTTTTGCCGGATTTGTAAAAGTGGCAGACGAATACAGCGGCACAAAAGCAGCCAATCTTGCAAAAGCTTATATGGGTCTCTGCTATGCACACCTCGGCAAATATGACGAAGCAGTGAAAGCATTGGACAGCTTTGACGGAGACGACCAAATGGTAGCTCCTGCCATGAAAGGTGCTATGGGTAACTGCTATGCGCAGCTCGGCCAACTGGACAAAGCCGCTTCCATGCTGCTGAAAGCCGCCAACGCAGCCGACAACAACTCCCTCAGCCCCATCTACCTGCTGCAAGCCGGAGAAATCCTGGTAAAGCAAGGTAAGTATGACGATGCAATTCAGGCGTATACCACTATCAAGGATAAATACTTCCGTTCATACCAGGCAATGGATATCGACAAGTATATCGAACAAGCCAAACTGTTGAAGAAGTAATATACCTTATTATAAAGACATCTCAGGCACGGATTACACGGAAAACACGGAAAGACACAATAGCCGTGAATCCATGTAGTCCGTGCCTCTTTTATCTCCCCTCTCCCTTTAATTTTCAATTATTAATTTTTAATTCTTAATTCCTTATTTATGGCAACAGCTTATCACAATCTTTCAGACTACGATTTCAGTTCTGTACCCAGCGCGGAAAAAATGAAATTCGGCATCGTTGTATCTGAGTGGAATTATAATATTACCGGTGCTCTCCTAAAAGGTGCCATAGACACCTTAAAAAAACATGGCGCAAAAGATAAAAATATTTTAGTAACAAACAGTACCCGGCAGTTTTGAACTGACTTTCGGCGCCAACCAACTTATCGAATACAGCGAAGTCGATGCAGTTATTGCAATTGGTTGTGTAGTCAGAGGAGATACTCCACATTTTGACTATGTTTGCATGGGTGCTACCCAAGGAATTACCCAATTAAACGCAAGTGGCGATGTACCAGTAATTTACGGATTAATTACTACCAATACTATGCAACAAGCAGAAGACCGTGCCGGTGGCAAACTGGGTAACAAAGGAGATGAATGTGCAATTACTGCAATAAAAATGATCGATTTTGTTTGGAGTTTACAAAAATAGTCGTATCTTTGCATCGCAATTGAGAAACAAACCTACTCAATGAGAGAATTGAGATAGACTCTTAAAAGCGAATGGGCAAATACCAGAGTGGCCAAATGGGGCAGACTGTAAATCTGCTGTCTTTCGACTTCGGTGGTTCGAATCCATCTTTGCCCACAAAAAATTGCGGAAGTAGCTCAGTTGATAGAGCATTAGCCTTCCAAGCTGAGGGTCGCGGGTTTGAGCCCCGTCTTCCGCTCTCTTGAAAATCAGATAGTTATCGCAAGATTTCTATCTGATTTTTGTTTTTAGAGAATGCTGATTCTGCACGAAACTATGCGGTTGAAGTCAACCAAGAAGTCAACCGAAAATTTTATGAGTGCAGCAATCAACGTAGTATGCTACAAGTGGAAGACTTTAGCAAATGGAGAATCCCCCTTAATGGTAAGAGTAGCCAAAGGTGGCAAACGGACTATGCAAAGTTTAGGCATATCCATCAATCCTAAATATTGGGACTTCACACGAAACAAACCTAAGCCTAACTGCCCTAATAAAGAATATATCCAAAAGATTATCTTGGATAAACAAAGGGAGCTACAACAGCGAATGTTAGAGTTGAATGTGGAGCAAAAAGAATATACCACCACTACCCTACTCAATAATGAGAATACAAAGTTTGAATTAAAAACTGTTAGTGAGTTCTGTCACGAATTGATAGAGCAATACACACGTGAAGACAAATGTGGAAACCGTCTTATCTACAAAAGTTCTTTCAACTCGCTTAAAGCGTTTACGAAAGGCAAGTTAGATATACCTTTCAGCGATATAGATACTTCTTGGCTTAACAAGTATGAGAAGTGGCTACGCTCCAAAGACAATAAAGAAACCACCATAAGCCTTATGTTTCGTACATTACGCAGTACATACAATAAAGCTATCAAAGCAAAGTGTGCCCGAAAGTCCGATTATCCGTTTGATGATTACAAGATTAACAAATTCGATACCACTACCCAAAAGAGAGCCATTGCCAAAACAGACGTGCTGAAATTCACAACAGAAGTGCAGCCCATCGGAAAGCAACAGTATATGGAGTTGAGTAAAGACATATTCGTGTTCAGTTATCTATGCGGTGGAATCAACTTCACAGATATAGCTAATCTAACAAACGAGAATATTCAGAATGGCAGATTACACTATATTCGTCAAAAAACAAAAGAAACTGATTAAAATAGGAATACCACAAGAAGCCATGCAGATAATCGAAAAGTATTCAAAAGAAAGTAAAGGCTATCTGTTTCCGATTTTAGACAGTAAGATACATAAGACCGCCCTACAAAAACAGAATAGAATACATAAGATATTAGGAAAGGTCAATAAGAATCTAAAACTACTTGCCGCACAGCTTGGAGTTGAAGCCAACTTGACAACCTATGTCGCCCGGCACTCATTCGCAAGTGTCCTAAAGAAATCGGGAGTAAACATCGCATTGATAAGTGAAGCATTGGGTCATTCAGACTTAGCCACCACTCAAATATACTTAGATAGTTTCGATAACGAGCAAGTAGATGAAGCCATGAGGAATCTCCTTTAATCTATAAATAAATCCCATTTGCAGCAATGCAGGTGGGATTTTCTTTATATTTTTGCAAAAAAAGGACAAAATGAGAAATATTGATTTTAATAAATACCAATCAGCTCTAATCATAGGAAATGGATTTGATTTAAGTTTAGGTTTATCCACAAGCTATATGGACTTTGTGAATAGTGATGAATTTCAAATCTTGCTGAATATGCAAAATCAATTAGCTATCTATTTAAAAGTAAATGCTGAATTACAAAACTGGATTGATATAGAAAATGAGTTAAAGCTTTATTCGAAAAATGAAGATAATGCAAAATTCAAAACTGAGTATGAGGCTTTATGTAAACAATTAGTTGTTTATATTAATAATATTGATTATTCAAGTATAAATAAGAATTCTAAAGCTTATGAAGTACTTACAAATTTGTCTTCAACAAAAAACAATATTATTTTAGATTTTAATTATACTGCATCAACAAGGCTGATATTAAAGCAATGTGGGCTATCTGACGAGGATATAGATAATAGATTAATAAAAGTTCATGGAGAAGCATCTAATAACGATATAATATTTGGAGTTGAAGATAATGCTGGAATAAAAAAAGAGCATGTTTTTTTGCGTAAAGCATATAACATAAAATATAAGGCACTTAATTTTTCTGAATTATATGACAGAATAAAATCAGTTGCAATTTTTGGGCATTCTTTAGGAGAAACAGACCATACATATTTTAACAAACTCTTTCAGGAAAGCTGTATGTATAACAAGTTCTCAACTAATAACAATAAAGAATTTTGGCTCTTTTATTATAAAGAAAATGGCTACCACTGTATGATGCAACAATTAGATTCATTAACGCATAATAGCCTAACCTCATTTAGGCAATATAACAGAGTGAATTTTATCAATACAGTACCATTTACAGAGTTGGAAAACGGACAATGTAAGTTTGATTCAGAGAACAAAACTATTACTGTTTTTGGCTCTAATGGATGGAACAACGCTATTAGGCATATCTACCAACTAAAAGACAGAAAATTTGAATTAGTACAATCAGAATAACTATTTCAAAATCAAACGAAATGAAAACATTTAGATTTATTGGAATGGCTTTATTAGCCATAGTAATGTGTGTGAACTTTGCTTCTTGCAGTAGTGATAATGATGAAGAAAGTAACGGTGGTAAATCAACACAAGAACTGTTACAAGGCGTATGGTATGATGCCTATACAGACGATTGTCCCTACTTTATTGTCGAGAAAGGCTATTGCTACTTTGCCAACCAACCCTCAACAGTTTACTATGTTGAGAAGTACAAATACACTTTTGATTCTAAAAACAATACGCTGATGTGCTATGGATATGATGAAGAAAGTGATACCTACGATAATGAGCCGTGGTATATAAGAGTTAAATCTGTATCAGATACCAAACTTATTATAAAACTTTTGAACGATGACAATCAAACCGTTGATGATACAAGAGATTGCGTAAAACAATAGCAACCATTACTTGCAAAGTAAAAGTTAATCTATCTATTATACTTTTTAAAGTTGGAGAAGTTGCTTCAAATAAAAGCAAGTGATAATCTGGAACAGAGATAAGTAAATAGAAAATATCACATCACACCGTGCTACTTAAATAGATAACAACAGCTTCCAATAAATGCTTACAAACATATTAATTATAAATAAAAAGCTAGTTTTATCTTCTTTTTCAAAAGAATTTCTATTTTTGCTCACATAATGACAAATTTACATAATATGAATTCAGAAAAAATCAGAATAAATGAAACACATATTTGTGTTTTAAGGAAAAAAGAAAATCAGGATGAATTATATGTCGATTTTTTTGAACTCAAGTTCCCATATCAAACCCAACTAGAGGAATTGAAGATTTTATCTGAAAATCCCAATAGGAGTGTCCTAGAATTAGTTGATTTTGTTAAAAATTCAAATCTTAGTGTTTTAATGAAGTCTTTCGATTTTTGTGAATCTTTATCCAGCCCTTGGCAATATTGTCCTAACATATCTGAGATAAAGAGTGAAGACTATAGAAAATGTATAAGCGAATATAATCAAAAAATAAAAGAAGCCAAAGATGAAAATGAAAGAGAAATAGAAAACAATAGGAAACAGAATTTTATTAATTCAAAAAGAACAAACTTTTACGCTAAAATAGAGAAACATGTATTACCTTATCTTTTGGAATGTACATATAATAAGTTAGAAGGCAATAAATCTGTACTAGCCTTTTCTCACAGACGTATAGGCTGGTCAAAACCAGAATTTCGTTTAAGCAATGAATTGTCAGTTATTTATAAGACCAACTTTGGATATGGTGCTTCTAGCTATTTCTTTACTAACATCAAATATAAAGGCATTGATATATTGCCTTATTCCGATTGGATTAGATATTATCATGCAAATAAGGCTGAAATAATACGCTATACACGAAGGCATTTATTAAAGAATGAGGAATGGATAAAAACGATGGATTTTACTGCTGAAATGTACAATTCATCCATCATGGAGCCTGATGTGTTTATAGAAAATTGGATTATAAATGAAGTTGATGAAATGGTCAAGGGATTAGAAAGGTTATTAAATAGAAATGATAAATATGAAATTATAAACAGCTATTTTCATAAAGATACCCACTTTACATTAATGGGGCGTAACTTAGTGCGTTTTAAAGGAGAGAAAATTGCAGGTGCATTATATTTTATGGATAAATTGAAAGAGCTTAAACCTTTATATGCTGATATTGAATTATACATAGAACGAATCATGCAATGTAATATGAGTATTTATCCCCAACTAAAAAATGAAATAAATCTAATTAATAATGAACTGGAAGAATTAGGAAAAGATTTGCTTAAAATTACCCCTCAATGGAACAAATACCAGAAAAAGAAAAAAGAATATGATAATATTAAGTTAGACCTCAAATCCGCAACTAAGCTCTTCAGCGTCCTTCTTGCGTCTAAACGTCCTCTCATCACTGAATTAGCAGATAAATTGAGGCTGAAATACCCACTTCTGCCCACAATATCCCCTTGCCCCACTATGCGACTTGAGGCAATACGCAGTATCATACCCATAAGTTGTAGGCGTTATCCAAAATCAGTCTGAAAAATATCTGCGTAAGCATTATTACAGGTATAGATATTCAGCACATACCGCCTTGATGTTCTGATCCACTTGGCTGGTACAGAGACAAACCTGAAGACAAACGCTTTTATGCGACTTGTTGCATTGAGTCCGAACCTCTTTACGTCAAGTCTGTGGATAATGGCCTTGTAGAAATTACGGATAAGTGCCGTAAGAAGAAGGAACACAGTGTTCTCTGCCATGAAGGATTTGGGCAATCTGTCCCACCCGAAACCATTGTTCATATCATCGAAGATACGTTCCTTTCCTCCACGAAGGTTATAGAACTCGACAATTTCTCTTGTGGAAGATTCATAGTCGTTAGTCAGGATACAACGGTATGTGTATTCTCCTTCCCAAAGATCCAGCACACCGTCCATCCGTTTCTGTCTTTGAATCACAAGTCGGTATGCTTTACCCTTCCACTTCTCAACAAGAATAGAGTTCAATTCGAACTCAATGCCATTGATTTCCTCAGTCTTCCAGCCTCTAAGAGCAAAGATGTCATTGTAGAGCGAACTGCAGCGGTTTGCGCGGATATAGAAGGATTTGCTGTGTTTCTCTATTTCCTCCACGATTTCCTCGGAACATGATCCACAATCAGCTCTGAAACGATTGATTGTAAGTCCGTTCTGCTCAAATCTCTCAAAGAATCTCTTCAGCGTGTCCTTCTGATGAAAACGAACGTTGGTGTTACCATCGCTATTCTCAATGCCAACAATCAAGTCGTCAATAACCGCCACGCCAGGGCGATAACCAAGGAACTTCTTGTATGTAGGCTTTGCATCATACTTCTCAGTCTCTATGAACTGATGGTCGAAATCAACATCATACATCTCGCCCTCTTTCAGTTGGCCGGATGCAAACATACAATTGAGCAGTAAGGTATTGAGTGTGTCAGCCGTGTTGAAATCGTAGTTCTTACCCGTATCTGATGTGTATGAGATGTTTCCTTGCGTCAGTTCCTTTATCGCTCTGAGGATAGTATCAGAACTACAAGTACGAAGTGTCGGATGGAGCGAGAGATGGTTCATCAAATGAGTAGTGACATCCTCAATGCATGAGCCACCACAGAAGTAGATACTCATGAGGGAACGGACGATTTCACTGTACTGATAACCGAACGAGCTACACCTTAGACCGAGTGTCGAGTCGATTACAGATGACAATGTGGAGTCAAATTGCTCCATGATTGAAAATATTCCTCCAAAAGGAGTGAGCTTCTCGGATTTTATTTGTATTTTTGCCATGCCTGATGAGGTTTTGTTTGATTATTTTTTTGCAACACTAAGTTAAGTGAATCCTCTGACATGGCAAAATCCTGAGCAACTTTTTGTTGCTCAGGTACTTAAAAAAAATATTTTATAATAGTGTTGCGGAATTAAGGATTATCTATCGGCTCATTAGCATTCTGTGCTTCCTCATCAGTAGAATATACACCTATCATCTTATAGGCAAACAAATCTCCAATTCGTCCTCCTTCCTGTAAACCACCTTGCCAAGTATGTTTACCCAGTTTAGCATCCCAAATGTACTCACCACCAATCCGATTATTTTCAACCCCATTATCTGGCAGCTTCAATATTTTATTGGTCACCTTCGAGGCATTAAAACCTAATGACCATTGAATAGAACTGGATACCGGTAATATTCTTGCATTCATTTCCAACTCAATACCTCTATTTTGTAAACGCCCTAAATTAGTGAAAATAGAGCCAAAGCCTGTAGAATGAGGTAAAGTGCGATTTGTCAGCAAATTATCTGTGGTACGATTGAAATAATCAAAGATAAAGTTTAACCGATTATTAAAAAAGGAAATATCAGTACCGATATCAAATGTCTTAGACTCCTCCCAACTCAAGTCTTGATTTGCCATAGTTCCCATAGTGATACCTGCATTACCTAAATATTTAGATCCTACACTATAACTACCTTGAGCCGTATAATCCCCCAAGCCTGAAATATTACCATTTACTCCATAGCTGGCACGCAATTTCAGACGCATTAGATTCTCAGGCATAAATGACCAGAACTTTTCTTTATCCACATGCCACCCTAATGACACGCCAGGAAAAAATCCCCATTTGTTGTTCGTACCCAAATTGGAAGCACCGTCATATCTTGCAGATACAGAAATCAAATATTTATCCTTATAATCATACCCTATACGAGCAAAAATACCTTGCATAGATCGCTCTGTAATAGAACTACTCACACTTACAGGAACACTTGAGGCATTCAAAGTAGGAATCAAATCAGTAGAAGCACCTCTACCAGCAGCTGCTAAACGGGCCTCTTTCCTAAAATAATAAGCATAACCAGCTGTTACATTCAAATTGTGTTTTTCATTGAAAGATTTAACATAGTTGAATACAGCATCTGCCTGATATTGCCGCCATTTGTAAGTATCAGCATTTGCATTTCTTGTAGTTATATAATCTCTCGGTCCATTCCAAAAAGCATCCCAAAAAGTATAGTTATTACTGTTCACTTCAAATAAAGAAAGAGCTGGTTTGAAAGACAATCCTGGCAATATAGTCCAATCTGCATCTACTCCTATTGATAAATTCTGATAGTCATACTCTCTTTGTGCCTTGTTCATATGATATACAGCATTTCCCAGATACTGGGCAGCTCCTGGAGCCAGACTACCATCTTCAAATCTGAATTTAGTGGTAGGTGAGGCAGCCGGTGAACGATAGAATGTTGCATCTGCAGCTAATGGAGAACCATACGTAAACGAGTTTGAATAAGTAGTTCTAGCTGAAATTTTCAAATTATCCCGTGCTTGCAAAGAACCATTCAAACTAAAATTATACCGTTTATATGAAGTTGTAATAACAGTTCCTTCATTAGTCATATACCCTAATCCCATATTAAAGGTAGCCTTTTCCGTTCCACCTGAAACTTCAATATGGTGATTATGAGAAAAACCAGTACGATAAATTTTATCCTGAAAATCAGTATCTGAGTATAACAATGTCTTACTCGGATCTACTGGATCTGGCATTGATTTCCACCCTTGATCTAATTTATAGCGATTCTCATCAGTCAAGTATTGAGTAGAGAAGGCAGTATTATTAGTCAGATCATTTCCTGTTCCATAACCTAAATGTCCTATCAATCTTTGTTCGGTAGCTTTTCCAAATTTCGCTGGTGAAATCATACCTTTCCTCATAAGGGTCAAAAATTCTTCAGCATTGGCAAATTCATATTTTTTACCAATATCAGAAATTGTCAGATTATATCTATATTCAACTCTGGTTTTACCGGCCTTCCCCTTTTTAGTAGTAACAATTACAACACCATTTGAACCTTGGGCTCCATAAATAGAAGTAGCAGCAGCATCTTTCAGAATTTGGATAGATTCAATATCTTCCGAAGCTATATGAACCATATTCGCCCTCATAACACCATCAATAATATATAGTGGAGTAGCACCATTAGGATTATTAATGGAAGTACCACCACGGACTATAATACGAGGTTCTGCACCTGGTTGCCCTGAAATACTTTGCACACGTACACCAGACACTGTACCTTGTAAGGCTGAAGCTGCATTTGCATAGGGTACATTCTTCAAAGCCTCTTTATCAAGCTTGGTCACAGATGTCGTAATCTTCTCACGAGACTGAGAACCATACCCAATGACTACAACTTCCTCCATTTGGGTGGCATCCTCTACCATCACTATTTTATAGTTACTCTTATTGGCAGATACCTCTTGAGTTTTCATTCCCAAATAAGAAAATAACAAGGCACGACTATCAACTGGAATACTAAAACTAAAATTTCCATCCAAATCAGTAACAACACCTAATGAAGTTCCTTTAACTTGTACAGCTACCCCCACCAATGGTTGTCCATATTCATCCATCACATTTCCTTTTACTGTTTTCTTTTCTGATTGATTAGTGGATAATACAGACGGAGTATCTTCCGATGCATATACACTTCCCACACTCAAAACAGTAAAAAGGAAAATATAAAATGCCCAATGTAATATCCTGCTATTAGATTTAATGTCTATTGTTTTCATTTTTTTTGATTATTTGTGTTTCAAACTATTATTAGATTCACCACTGTATAATTACTTTCTTCTTATTTCCATTATTCCTCCTTTCTCTATCAATTAACAAAATCTGTTTCTATGTCAGAAACAAAGCACTTTTTCACATCAATCTTCCCATATTTCACCTCAATGAAAGGTTTACCATCTTTTAGACCAACATTACCAAAACCTGTTTCCGTCGACAAAAAAGACGTAAAATCATCACCTATCCTTGAATCAATATATAAAGTAGAATCCACTGCATCATACTGTATTCCAGTCAAAGCTTGGAGCATAGCATAACTAGACATTGCACGGGCATACCATGCCCCACATTCATATTCATTAAATGGGTTACGTACTCTTCCATCATACCGATCACGACAAGTACGGACAATATCAAGTCCTTTCTCAACCTCACCTTCAAACATCAAATGAGAAGCCACTTGATATTCAATACCTGTCCATACCTCATTGGAGTAAACAAAAGGAAGTTGTAACTTTCCTCCTTTGGGCCATGAACATAATAATAAGCCTCCTTCATCACCTAAAGCAAAAGTCGAGCGCTGAGGATTTACATGTTTTCTGAGATTCCTCTTTAAATTATATTTATGAACAGACAATAAATGACTTAATATTTTCTTTCTATCTATAGCCTCGTCCAGTCCACAGACCAAAGAAAGCCATGCTCCTACTACTCCATCAGATAAACAGCCTTTTCCGTATTGATATTTCGGCCCTTCCTTTTCCAATAAATCCAAACCCTCTTTCGAATAATTAGAATTGACAGACTGTACTTTCGTCGGATCAGAAGCCTGCAACTCCTTCCAACGAATATTTTGAATAAAATATTCACCGTCGTACAATTGATTTTCCATGTAGTCAATACTCTTATCTAGCAACTCTCTATATTCTGTCATATCTTTCTCCAAATGTTCACCCATAGCAACAAATGCTTGTAATGCGCCAGTATAGTAACTATTAATCATACCACTAGGCCCCCAAAATTCAATGTCATAAGTATTATGATGAGGTTCCTCTATAACACCTTTCCTTTTAGGATCCCACGTATTAATGCAATAATCAAGACTATTCTGTACGTATGAATAAATCAACTTCAACCATTCGTCATTACCATATATATGCCAATCACGGTATACTTTCATAATACCACCTAACTGCCCATCAGCTGCTGCATGAAAATTATGTCTGATGGGTCGGATAGGAAGTGCAGAGCGAAATGCTTGGTGCCCATTCTTAGCTTGACTAACAAAAAATTCCGTTTCCCTCAGTGTTCTTTCCATTTTAGGAAACAAATGAGGTATAGCTTGAGCATAATTCCAAACATGTGTACAAGAACCATAGCAAGAGCCATATTCATTACCGCAACCTTCCCAATTCCACATCCGACCATCGTATTGCCGAAAAATCGTAGGTGATTTTAATATAGTAAGATTAGCAGCAACAGCTTCAACAACTTCAGCAGGCAAAGTTGTAGCATAAAATGCATCAGTAAACAGCTCTGTTTTTTCTTTCAACGTATTATAATTTTTCATCCAATAATCTGCGACTTCCTCTATATTTGCAAATCTACTGCTATACCAGGGACGGTATTTATCGGACAACTGAATGGAAGTATCAATATAGCCTGCGGGCTCTCCTCTTTCATTAACTACAGGTACGATAGGTACATCTACATCATCAATCGGTTCCAATCCCTCACGAACTAATGAGAAAGGAACGTACCATGCCATATATAAACGGATTGTCTTTGACTCTCCCGGTTGCAATCTAAACGGTACATACAAGGAAGCTCCGGGAGCATCCGCCATATTAGCAGGATTTTCTTTAATTACCCCACTGCTCATCTCATTCCAGCACATCGTGAATGAGTCAAAAGACCATCCTCTAAACCAACAATAATTAACCTTAGTTTCCGGTTCATCTGTAAAGATTGCAAAATCAGCCTGATGAAACGGCTGCGTTTCTGTTCCTTTCTGTGATATTATAAAACCATTTTCAATTGGCCTAATAGATGCTCCTCCATTACGAATATCTACAAAGTTCTTTGAATTATAAGAAAATATGGCTTCTACTTCTTTAGCATATTTATTTTTAAACGTATATTCAAAACCAGCAACTGGAAGCCCTGAGTTATTTTCATCTGTAGGAATAAATGGATTCCAAACCTTCATTGTCACGTCCATCTTCAGTTCATCGTCACTCATTCTCAATTTGGCAAAAGGGAATTTTACTTCAAAATCACAATCTTTAAATCGAGGTAATCCCCACGTGCCGCCGTATCCTTTTGTTGACTGTGGTTGGCCAATTTTTTTCCAATCCGGTACTTGTCCTTCCACAACAATACTACCATTATCTACCCCTTTCAAATATAATCCGGCAAACATTGTCGGTTCATTCAACATCTCAGTTTTATGCCTAATATTCATATTAGAAATTGCACCACTACCTTCTACACAAAACATTCCCGTCCCCAATCCCCCAATAGGGAAAGCAATCCTGCTCGTATACTCTCCCGTATATTTTTCATTATAATCACGTACTTCTTCCATACTGGAGCAAGAAGCCCATAAACACAAGCAGATACATAGACCTAAAAAATAAAATCCATTTTTCATATATCATTTTTTTAATGATTTATTCCTTCAACATTCTCTATTTTTTCTCCATTTCTGTTCAATCTCCTCCAATGATAACCCTTTTGTCTCCGGCAAGAATAAATACCCCCATACCAAACCCAACACGGCAATAAATCCATAAAGAAAAAATGCACCTGCCGGATTCTCAGAAGTCGTTTGTCCAACAACAATTTCGGTACCTGGTATAGAAAAAAAATCTATAATCTTAAAGAAAGTAAAGGAGACAATGCAATTAAATATCCATACAGCCAATGAACCTATCGAAGTCCCCAATCCCCGTACTTTCTGCGGAAATATCTCGGAAATGACCAACCATCCCAAAGGTCCAATACTAATTGCAAAAAATGCAACATATCCAAACATAAAAATGACCATTAACCACCTTCCGATTTCGCCCAACTGATTAGCATAAATAAAACAAGCACTAAGGCACAAAACAGAAAAGGCAATTCCTGACAGACCAATAAAATACAACTTTCGTCGTCCGATTCTATCCACTAAATAAAGAGAAATCACTGTAAATACAACATTTACAATTCCAATACCTACAGAAGCCCAAATAGCAGAGAGTGTACTTTCAAATCCTGCCATCAGGAAAATCTTCGGACTATAATAAATAACTGTGTTAATACCTACAAACTGTTGAAAAAACATAATACAAACAGCAATCATTAGAGGAGTTCTCAACCAAGGCTGCATCAAATATCGCCATCCTACCGCACTATTCCTATCTTTCTCTATTTCCACCTCCATTTGTCCAATTAAATCATTTACTGTATTTTCCGGTTCTATTTTCTGCAACACTTTCCTACATTCTTTCAACCGTCCTTTACTCAACAGCCACCGAGGTGTTTCAGGCACAAAACACATACCTACCAGTAATACCAAAGCCGGTACGACACCTGCCCAAAACATCCATCTCCAACAATCCAACTTGTTTTCATCAGCCCAAAAGGTATCTGACATGTATGAAAGTAAAATACCTATTGTAACCATTAACTGAAACATTGAAACCAGACGTCCCCTGGATTTAGCTGGAGCAATTTCTGCTATATACAATGGAACAGTAAATGATGCCACACCTATAGCTATACCAAGAAACAGACGAGAAAAAACCAAGCTCTTCAAATCCGTTGCCAGTCCTGACCATAACGCTCCCACTGCAAATATCACAGCAGAAACCAATATGATTTTTCTTCTTCCAAATATATCAGATAAACGCCCACAACATACAGCCCCCAACATAGCTCCCAACAAACCAGCCGCCGTAATCCATTCAACATCATTATTATCTATTCCCCAATCTGACTGAAGAAATGGAATCGCTCCTGAAATTACCCCAGTATCAAAGCCGAAAAGCAATCCTCCTGTTGCTACAACTGTAGCTATTAAAAATATTATATGTCTGTTTTTCATATTAAACTTATATTTTAGGGTTCAAAACTTATCCAAACTTCCTTTTTCACTGACGGATTCGGAACATATAAGAAAGTATCCGGAGCATCTTCAAAAATTTTATAAATGGATTTACCTTTCCCAATACCTAAATCATGATACTCTCTTGGAGCCTTTCTTACCAGTTCCGAAAAATGATAGTTTGTATTTCTGATCCACTTCAATCCATCACCCTCAAAAACAGGATACCATGCAATACCTTTATGACGACGAATCTCAGCATATTCAAAACCATATTCACGGTCACACCATGCACCAAACACAAGAGATTCATCTGCATTCGTACTAATGGTAGCATGTACCCAATATGGAGGGACCACCACCACATCGCCAGGCTGTGCATAAACAGCATAACACCTCCCCGGTTCATCTGTAGCCGACTCTTGCATGTAAATGACCGCCTCTCCATTCCATATCTCATAAACCTCTGGAGTGGACCATTGACTAAAAGGTGAGACCTTATGAATATGTCCCTGACTGCGAATGGGTTCCATTCCCAAACTTCCTTTGGCATAAGCCACTACTCCAAAAAGCAAATGCTGTTTTTGCAAAAGCGCTTTATGAACAGTCTTACCCACATCCATAGCTATAGAATAGACAATATCCGGTCCTTCACATTTCGGATCCAACAAACTAGACCGGATATCATCCAACCACCGGTTTTCTACTGTCGGGCCAAAAACGTCCTTACCATAAATAAAACCTAACGGATTTTCTGTTATCCCTATATCAATCCCCTTATCAAAATTATCTTTATGCATGATGTCTTACAAAAGCTTTAATTGTTCCACATTCCATTCCTTCAGACTCCCCATAAGGTTTTATTGTATATTCCTTTATGGCAGCAGGAATAATAAAAGTTTCCGCATAATGGACAACAAACGGAGAAAATTGTCCTATAGGACTTTCCACTATCACCGAACGTCCCTCAATCAGATTCAGAACATTAACACCCGACTCATTCTTATGCAAAACTTTGTCCGTGAACCAATGTCTTCTTGTTTCTATAAATTCCCATTCATGAAGTCCCGTCTTTTCTTCACGCCAAGAATCTCCTTCACCAATAACAGAGACCTTGTTTATCAGTTCTTCTTTCACCCAAGACTCCGTTCTATTCCATTGTATCACATTAGCCCCATGAGCTATATTAATCGGACGCGGTCTGCCATCCAGTCCCATCCGTCCCCAATCCCACAACTTAAATGTAAAGATGTATGGGGTTGCACTAATCTCAAGTACCATGCTATTCCTTCCCGAACAATGTACCGTACCAGCCGGAATTAAAAAATGATCATGCTTCTTTGCCGGATAAATACCTACATACTTCTCCACTTCAAATTCACCAGTCCTTTGCGATTTTTCCAATTCATCAAGCATCTCCTCCGGTTTAATATTATCCTTCAAACCCAAATATACAGTTGCCCCCTCCTTAGCATCCAAAATATAGTAGCTCTCATCCTGCGTATAATGCATCCCAAATTTCTGTTGTATATATTCAGTCAAAGGATGAACTTGTAAGCTTAGATTGCCGCCTTCTATCGTATCAAGAAAGTCAAACCGTATTGGAAACTCATCACCAAACCTGCCATACACAGCATCACCCAATAACTGTCGGGGATAAGCAAAAATCAAATCAATTGACGGTATTTCCACTTTCTCATCCCCAAAGGCCAACAACAGACTGTTTTCTTCAGGTACACAGTCAAAACACCAAGCATAATTAGGCATCGTCCGTTCTAAATCGCAAACATCTTTCATCCACTGTCCTCCCCAAGGCCCCGGATCAAAAAAGGGAACTACACGAAACGGACCATTTACCGCTTTCTCCAATCCCTCAAACATCGCTTTGCCTGTAATCATCTTAGGATGATTGCGCCGGTTCGTATCCAAAACATAATCCACCTTTGCCATCAGCATCTTTTTGTGCCTATCGCATATTCTCCAATCTACGAAAAAAGCTCTTTTATACTGCAAGGAGGTTCGTTCTTCTTTATTGTTGACACCTATATTTGATATTTCATTTTTACGGAATCTGGACTGTATCTCCCATCTTGCCATATCGGCATAAATCAACAAATCAGGATGTTCACAAAGATAGGCCGCACCAACCCCATAGACTATTACAATACCAGACTGCAAATCTTCTATCTGTTGCCGGATACCAGTAACTTTATCGAAATCAAAAAAACATTCCATTGTATACCGGGTCAGATAGCCGAATAATTCATCATCGGTAATATCAGGATAGAAAAAATCATTGATTTTCTCTTCCGGCAACATCGCACTATCTGTATGAACAAATAAAGCATTATTGAACCTACCGGCAAAAGCATTACGTATATCATTCTCAAACACTCCTTGATAGCACTCAATCACAACCACTTTCAACGGCTTCTCCAGTACCTTCAAACGTTCACTGATACTATCGGTAATGGCAAACCAACCGGAAATACAGTCATCCGAATTATAGGACACCTGCACAAAAGGATATTTATCGTAATTAGCAGAATACTTCATCTTTTATCTTTTTTCTTAAACAATATTCCAAACCATACAAAGCTGCATAATCTCCCAAGCTAGAAACTACCACAGATACTTTTGCACTCGGAGTCCAGGCAAACTTTGACACCCGTTCCTCGATATAAGGCACTATCACTTTATGGCTATTCATGATTCCCCCTCCAAGTATCACCACTTCAGGATCATAAGCATGAATAAAATTTATAACAGCAGCTCCCCATATTTCAATGCATTCATTTCGTACCAATAACGCGTCTCTATTTCCTTGTTCCGCCAATTGGAAGATTTCTTTAAAATCATAATTCTGAGATGACATTTTAAACGAAGGAGACAGGCAAGCATGATCCTTTATAATTTTATGAAGGAAGAATGAAGAGGACAAAGCCTCCACACACCCCTTGTTTCCACAAGAGCATAACCTTCCTTTGTAGTCTACTACAAAATGGCCACCCAACGAACCTGCTTGAAAGTGCTTTCCATACATTACCTCACCATTCATAATGACTCCCGATCCTATGCCCGTACCAATAGTCATCATAACAACGCTATCATATCCTCTGCCGCTCCCATATTGCCATTCTCCAATTGCTGCAAGCCGTGCGTCATTATCAATGTAAAAGGGGGCTCCCCAATGTTCATCCGCCCATCTATCCAAATCAAGCTCCACTCCATCATCATATTTTTCATTCGTAGATATAATAATGCTTTTTTTATTATTTACTAGCCCTGGAAAAGCTATACCCACTCCAAAGAGGCGCTTCACACCATTTGAATTTAGCAGGAAATCAATTGCATTTTCAATCTCCGGCAAACTTGCTGTCATATCCAAATCTTGACGAGAAGGCATTTTTACATAGTCTACCAGTTCTCCATTGCGTAAGAGACCGACTTTTGTAATGGTTCCTCCCAAATCTACAGCTATGATATACTTCATATTCATATTTCTATCAATTGGGGATTGCCATTCACACACTGTAAAGATGCAGAAAACCCGTTCTCCAAAATCACCTGATAATCATGTCCTGCGTCCGAAGGCCAACAAGCAGCGAATGACAGAACAGAATATCCTATATTTGCCACACGATGGGCCACCCCTCCAGGTATATAATGAAGACTACCCGGAAACATCCGCTCACTCCAAACCCTTCGGTTCTGATCCATCATAATCAATCTGCCTTCACCTTCCACTCCCCAATAGTACTCCCCACGATTCATATTGGCATGAAAATGTCCTTTGGTCATGAAATACTCATCACCAACCTTACCTGGATAAATTCTCGTGATTCCGAAATAGAGTCCCCCTGGCGTTCCTTCTTCAACCGGCAGATGACAAGTCACCTCATACAATAAAGTATCAGGAGACATCTGTTCATAAGCCTCACAATTATGAAAAACACCTCGTAAATCAGCCAAAGTCTTCAAACTCCTCTTCACATTTTCACCGATCAAAGAATCCTTTATAAAGAGCAAAGGCGACTCATTTGTTCTCTTATCATTCATCAGCATCATACTTTTAAAATCTTATATTGCAAAAGTACGCTGATATGGAACTCGCTCTTTCCTCTATATTTTCCGATAATTATGGTATTTTACCATTATTCGCAGCAAATGGATAAAACCTTGCAAAAAAAGTAGAAAACCAAGGCTCTAACCACCAAATATTCAATGATAAAATAGTAGAATCAAATGGCTTGTTTAGCCTTTACTCCAAACTGCTTTTGGAACTGCGACGGGGACATTCCTGTCACTTTTTTAAATTGGGATATAAAATTAGATAAGTTAGGGAATCCGACTTCCCCACTGATAGTAGAAATCTTCATTTTGTTTTCCAGTAATAGTTTTTTCGAATAACCGATACGCATTTCGTTCAGATATTCTACAAAGGTTTTCTTGGTCCTCTCCTTGAAATAACGGCAAAAAGCTGTCGGGGTCAATCCAACCAAAGTCGAAACTTCTTCCAACCTAATGGAAGTCGCAAAGTTCTTGACGAGAAACTTGTATACCTTATTAAATCTCTCAAAATCTTCTGAATTTACAGAATTCGTAAATCCCACTGAGGCCAGTAACTCATACTCAGTCGATGTGGCCATCAGCTCAAGAAGTGTTAAAAGATTCGTTACCTTCCGAACCCCTACATCATTCACCGAACTCCTTATAAACCGGGTTATCTCTAATTTCGATTTTCCGGTAAACTTCAGTCCACGCCGTGATCTCTCTATCAAATCACGAATATTATTCATTTCTGGTAATCTGATAAAATTCGGATCAAATATCTCACGTTTAAAGAACAGACAGATACACGTAGCACGCAAACCAGACTCCTTATCAAAATAAGCATCATCATTACGCCATTCATGAGGGAGATTAGGGCCAATCATACATACATCCCCCTCCTCATACTGTTCTATGCAATCCCCAACAAAACGGGTTCCTATACCTCTAGTTATATACATTATCTCTATGGCCGGATGATAATGCCAAGGTACAATGAAGTGCGGCAAGTCTTCTATATAATAATGTATATGACTGTCTATTGGGAATGGCAGATCTTGGTAAAGTGGTTTCATAGTCATCTAAGTCAATAATCACCGTTAATTATAAAAGCGAATATAGATAATTATTTTATCAAAGCAAGCTATTGTATGTTAAAACTCATAGTAACATCAAAATATAAATATCAATCTTATACTCAAACAAACAAATGATATCTTTTGTATCTTTGTCCCCGCATTTTCACAACCACATAAAATTATAATGAAAACAATAGTAAATGTTCCCTCCCGACAGAACACCATGCGCGAACTGCGGGATTATCTGATGATTGCCCTGGGTATGGTCTTATATGGTATCGGCTGGACAGTCTTCCTGCTTCCCAACGATATTACTACCGGTGGCGTACCGGGCATTGCATCCATCGTATATTTTGCCACTGGATTTCCCGTCCAATATACGTACTTCGCCATCAATTTTCTGCTTCTATTGCTTGCCCTACGTGTGTTGGGATGGAAGTTCAGCGTAAAGACAATCTTTGCCGTATTCACCCTGACCTTTTTCCTTTCCATTATCCAGAAACTGACCGAGGGTGTTGTCCTCCTGCACGACCAGCCTTTCATGGCTTGTGTCATCGGTGCCTCCTTCTGCGGTAGCGGCATCGGCATCGCCTTTTCCAACAACGGCAGTACTGGCGGCACGGACATCATTGCCGCCGTAATCAACAAGTACCGCGACATCACGCTGGGCAGAGTCATGTTGATATGTGACCTTATCATCATCTCGTCCAGTTACTTTGTTCTAAAAGATTGGGAAAAGGTGGTGTATGGCTACGTTACTCTATACATATGCAGCTTCGTGCTCGACCAAGTGGTGAACAGTGCCCGCCAGTCCGTACAATTCTTTATTATCAGCGATAAATATGAGGAGATAGCCAAGCACATCCAGGTATATCCTCACAGAGGTGCAACGGTCATCAACGCCTCGGGCTTCTATACGGGAAAAGAGATAAAAATGCTGTTCGTGCTGGCCAAGAAGCGGGAGTCCACCATCATTTTCCGGCTCATAAAAGACATAGACCCCAATGCCTTTGTATCACAAAGTGCAGTCATCGGAGTCTATGGAGAGGGATTCGACAGAATCAAAGTGAAGTAGAGGATTTCTCGAACTTCCCTTGATTCCAAGTATAAACAATAGGACGGCGGACAAACGGTTTCAGTTTCTCCGCCGCTTCTTTACCCATGTAATCGGTCGTGGTAAAAGTGAATGCCAACGTGGCATCCTTCGCAGAAAGGTCCGCTTTCATCAGCAGCATGTCGGCCTGGCGACGGGCATCCTGATACTCATAGACATCCACCGTATCCGCGGCCTCAGCGATAAAATCATCCAGAACGGGCAATGCCGGCAGGTAGGACGAAGCAACCAGCTCCTTCCAGTCTGTCGTATAGAACTTGACATGGCTGTCGCAAGCCGGAGCACAAACCGTAGCAACCACACAAATCACCTTCGTACTGTCGTTAATAGACAAGAGCTTCATCTGCCATGAACTCTGGGGCGTCATCTTCACATGTATATAGTCTGGAGAAAGTTCCGTCATTTCCGATTTACCACCAAAGCTGTTGGTCACCTCAGCTTTCATCTTACTTTCCAGAAAGTCTATAAAATCCGCACGGTTCACGGCGCTAAGCAACGGACATATAGAATCCGGCATATTCTTAAAACACGTCTTGGCTTCCTGGGCCTGCAAATACCCCCATCCGATGAAAGCCAAAATCAAAAAAGCACTCAGTTTTCTTATCATAACATTTTAATCATTTCTTCAAGGAAACGGGCATCTGTTTCATCAAAACCGCCCAAATCGTCACTGTCAATATCCAATACTCCCCACACTTCACCGTCCTCACGCTTCAGCGGAACCACGATCTCCGAACGCGACAGCGAGCTGCAGGCTATATGTCCGGGAAATGCATCCACATCGGGCACAACCAACGTCTCGGCTCTATCCCATGCCGTGCCGCAAACACCACGGCCTTTCCTGATGCGCGTACAAGCTATCGGTCCCTGGAAAGGTCCTAACACCAATTCTTCACCCTTCACCAAATAGAAGCCTACCCAAAAGAAATGGAAAGTCTCTTTCAGCGCCGCCGAAACATTCGCCAGATTGGCTATCAAGTCATCTTCACCTGCCAGCAGATTTTTCAGTTGAGGAAGCAAAGCGCGATATTTCTCTGTCTTGCTACCAGCATTTATATATAGGTCTTCTGCCATATATCTCTTGTTTATTTACTCCCCAAATATAGGAAGAACATTCCAATCAACACCAAAATGAGGTCGACAGCCTTGCTTTTTAAATTCTTTTCACGGAAGAAAAGCGCACCGAAAAGGAAGGAAACAACAACGCTTCCACGACGCACCATCGAAACGATGGAAATCATGGAGTCCTCATAGCTCAGGGCATAAAAATAGACAAAGTCTGCCGCACAAAGGAAAATGGAGATACAGATAATGGTCCAGTCCCAACGAAACGGGGTACTTTCTTTTCGCTTGGGGTACCACAACAGCAAGATAATGGGGCACATGATAAAGACTTGGTAGACATTATACCACGACTGCACCAGCATCGGATTGAGCTGCTTCATCAGATATTTGTCATACAGCCCACTGACAGCTCCAGCAACGGCAGCCAGCACGATGAAAAGAATCCATTTGTTATGCTTGAAGTCGATTCCCTCCTTCTTGCCCGAACGGCTCAGCATGAAAAAGGATACTATGGCAAGCATCACGCCAATCCATTGATAAAGGTTCAAGCGTTCGCCAAACACAAGCATGGCACCTACAAGCACCATCACGGGGCGCGTCGCATTAATCGGTCCCACGATGGTCAGCGGCAGATGCTTCATCCCGAAATAACCGAATATCCAGGAAGAGAGCACGATAAACGACTTGACAACAATAAACTTATGCACCTCCCACCCCACCACGGGAACATCAAACATCGTACCTCCCAACACCGACGGCGCAAAGGCAGATACCAGAATGAAAGGAAGAAATATCAGGCTCGAGAACAGCGTGTTCAGGAAAAGTACCGGCAGTACGGCATTGTCACGAAGCGACTTCTTCTTGAAGACATCGTAAAATCCCAATAAGGCAGCAGAGAGGAAAGCAAGCAATAACCACATAGAGTTAATTAAAAATTAAGAATTAAAAATTAAAAGGAGGGGGGTACGTTTTTGTAGTGCATCCCTCTTTTATTCTAAAAAAGTAGTTTCCGGATAGGCTACATCCACTAGAAACAATGCATTTCCGGGAACGGAGGTTCCTGCCTGACAACGGTCCTTCTGTTCGATGACGCGTCGGAAACTCTCAACAGAAAGTTTTCCGCGACCCACTTCGAGCAAAGTACCGACAATGGCGCGTACCATGTTCCGCAGGAACCGGTCGGCCTGGATGGTGAACACCCAGGTCACATCGTCTACCCGGGTCCAGGCGGCATGCATAATCTTGCAATTATTGGTTTTGACATCCGTATGAAGTTTGCTGAAGCTGGTAAAGTCCGTATAGTCAAACAAGGTTTGGGCAGCCTCATTCATCCGTTCAAAGTCCGGTGTTTGGAACAGACGGCAACGGTATTGACGATTGAAAGGCATCTTGGCAGTAGTGACGTAATACTTATACATCCGCGCCGTAGCATCAAAGCGGGCATGTGCATCGGGCTTCACGGCCCGCAAGCGGTATACGGAAATATCGGGAGGAAGCAGACGATTCAGCTTATCCGTCATAAAAACAGTGTCCAGAGGAGAATCACTGTCAAAGTGAGCTACCATCAGTGAGGCATGCACCCCGGCATCGGTACGCCCCGCTCCCACGACTTCCACCTCGCGACGCAGCAAGGTACTCAGCGCCTTCATCAAACACTCCTGCACACTCGCTCCATTCGGCTGGATTTGCCAGCCGTGATAAGCGGTGCCATCATAAGCCAGGTATATAAAATATCGTTGCACGGTCTTTTTTGTGTGCAAAGATAGTGCAAACTTAAGAAGGTTTGAATTATCTTTGCAAGGTTTTCACCACAGATTACACAGATTAACGCAGATTTTTCACAGACATAGTACATTTATAAGATGAGATATTCTTCCAGAATCCTACCTATACTGATAATTGTCGCAGCTGCCGCAACATTCACCTTTGCCGGCTGTAAGAAGAAGGACATGTCGCTCAAGTTGAACGAACCGCGCAACATTCGGGGTGTTGTCAGCTACAAGCGCTCGTTCGGAGACTTGAATGAGAAACATCTCAATGTAGCCCAAGCCATCGGCATACGTGTACTTTCATCCCGCGAGGAAGCAGAAAAGATGAGAGAGCAACTGCAACCTATCACGACAAACGAGCTCTATGCCGTGGATTCACTGACGCATTCCATCCCTTATCTCATTCCGGGCGCCGCCAGCCTGCTGGACACCATCGGACACAACTTCCTTGATTCACTGACCGCCAAGGGGCTGAATCCAAACAAGATAATTGTGACTTCCGTACTCCGCACCCAAGACGACGTAAAACGCCTGCGCCGCCGTAACGGCAATGCTTCTCCAAACTCGGCACATTTTTACGGAACGACATTCGATGTCAGTTGGAAGCGCTTTCAGAAAATAGAAGACGAGGATGGACGTCCTTTGCAGGATGTCAGCGCAGATACCTTAAAACTGGTTCTTTCGGAAGTGCTCCGTGACCTGCGGAAAGCCGATAAATGCTACATCAAGTACGAGTTGAAGCAAGGATGCTTCCACATTACGACAAGAGAGAAATAAGCGGAAAAGAATTAGCGTTAATAGTATTTTTCAATCCCGCCAAACCCTATTATTATTTTGTTCTCTTTCGTTTTACAGATAAAGTTATTTAATCGCCTTTCAAATTCTTCCGGTCGTTTCCTCGCCGCTTCAATGTATGCGATTCGGATACGTTTATAGGGGTCAGAGAAACTCTGATAATTCTTCCATATTCTTTCATCCTCTTTCAATCTGTCGATTATATCATTTGGAAAAACAAAAGGAACCGACAAGACAGTTCGTATTTTATCCTCAAATTCAAGATGTATCATTTTATGCTCCAGCAACCATTTCAACCTTTCTTTGTTGGCTTGCGAATAGGTACTTTTAGGATTCCTGGGCGTGAAACGCTGAATTTTATGTTCTTTGTCAAGTGACTTTATCGTGCTGTCAATCCACCCGAAACAAAGGGCCTCTTCAACAGCGTCATTATATACAATACTTTTCTCGCTTGAAGATTTAGTAGGAAACACAAACCAGACTCCATCGGCAGTATCAAAATTGTCAGCCAGCCACTTCCGCCAATCTTTTCTGTTTTCAAAATATCTTATTTCTGTTGACATGACAAGCCATCCAAATTACACTTCTCTCCTTATTCTTCCAGCATCTTCCACGCTAGCGGCAGGCAGGCAACTATATCCCCCACCGTCATCCCCACTGCCCCCTGCTTCTTGCAGGCAACATCTCCCGCCAGTCCGTGCACATACGTGGCCAGGCAGGCAGCCTTCTCCGGCTCATAGCCTTGGGCAAGCAAGGCAAGCACCACTCCCGTCAGCACATCACCGCTGCCTCCCGTTGCCATACCCGGATTGCCGGTAGGGTTGAAAAAACATTTCCCGGCAGGAGTGACAATGGCAGAATAAGCGCCTTTCAAGATGATATGCACTCCGGCGCTCTTCGCCAGCTCGCGAGCCTTCATCAGGCGTTCGTACGAATTCTGGCATTTGCCTACAAGACGCTCCAGTTCCTTGGGGTGCGGAGTCAGAATACTCCCTTTGGGCAGACGCCCTATATAGTTACGCTTCTCGCCCAGCAAGTTCAGGGCATCAGCATCCACCACCATCGGAGTCTGGCATATCTCTATCTGCTCCAGCAGAGCCGCCTCGGTCTCTGCCGCCTTTCCCAGTCCCGGACCTATCGCCACGGCCTGGTAATCGTCCGTATCAGTAGCGGCGGCAAAGCAGGTGTCGCTGATGTCCAGCTCCGTCATGGCTTCGGGCACGGAAGTCTGCACAATGAAGTTGTTGCAGAACGGCACATGCACCGTCAGCAGCCCCACCCCCGAACGCAGACAAGCACGCGCAGCCAGCACCGAAGCTCCCGCCATTCCCTGCGAACCGGCTATCAGCAGTGCACGGCCGAAGTTCCCCTTATGGGCAAACCGGCTGCGCGGCTTCAGCAGGGCAGACACATCTTCATGCTCCAGCAGGCAGAAGTCCGTTTCCATGTCATGGATGACATCCTCGCTGAGTCCGATGTCCAGTAACTGCCATTCGCCCACATACGGCTCGTTCTCGGCAAAGAGAAATGCCAGTTTCGGCAATTGCAGGCTCAGCGTCAGATGGGCACGGACGATATTCGTATGTACGTTGTAGGTATTGTCCTCACCCATCAGTCCCGATGGGATATCGATGGACACCACCGTGGCGGGCGAAGCGTTGATGTACTTCACTACGGCTGCAAAACCGCCGCTCAGAGCCTTGTTCAAACCGCTGCCGAAGAGACCGTCTATCACCACATGGTCTGCCGTCAGCACGGGAGGTACAAACTGGGTGGTCACTTCGTGGAAGTCCACACCCGGCACGTCGGCCAGCCGCTCCTTGTTCGTCTCGCAGTCCGGCGAAAGCGTCCCTTTCGTATTGAAGAGATACACCTCGAGCCGGTAGCCCTTCCCGGCCAGCAGTCGCGCCAGGGCAAGCGCATCGCCACCGTTGTTCCCCGGTCCGGCAAAAACGGTGAGCGGCGTGTCCGGCTCCCAACGCTCGGCAATGGCACGGGCCAATGCGCGTGAGGCACGTTCCATCAAGTCGATGGAGGCAATCGGTTCATTCTCTATGGTATCTGCATCCAGTTGCTTGATGCTTGTAGTAGGAAATATCTTCATAATAGGATTATCTTAAAATCGTAGAGCAAAGATAGGGCTTTGATTTCAACTGTACAAAGAGAAGACGTTTTTTATCAAGTTGCTTTGCCCCCCGGGAAAAAATATCTGCTCCGTAAGGAAAAGTTGTCTTCAATGCAAAGGATTCTTAGAACAAAGCCTTTATTCTTAGAAACAAAAGCTCTATTTCTATAAACAAAAGCTTTATTTACAGAAACAGAAATTCTGTTTTAAGTTTGCGTAGGCTTACGGATAAGTTTGCACAAGCTTGTCGGCAAGTTCCCGCAGGCTTGTCGGCAAGTTTCTAATTATACCCATTAACTTACGCAAAATAATGACTAATTTTGTACCCTCAACATATAATAAAAGCCAAAACAATAAAAGCATATTCAATGAGTACATCCCGACACCCGAAAGGTCTTTACCTTATCTTCGCCACCAGCACGGCAGAGCGTTTCAGCTACTACGGCATGCGTGCCATCTTCATTCTGTTCCTCACCCAGGCACTCCTTTTCGACAAGGAGCACGCCGCCTCCATCTACGGCAGCTACACCGGACTGGTGTACCTGACACCCTTAATCGGCGGCTACATCGCCGACAAATACTGGGGCATCCGCCGTTCCGTCTTCTGGGGGGCCATGATGATGGCAGTCGGCCAGTTCCTGATGTTTGCCAGTGCCTCGATGCTGGAGGCGCGTGAGCTTTCGCATTGGCTGATGTACGGCGGACTGACTTTCCTTATATTGGGCAACGGCTGCTTCAAGCCCACCGTCTCCTCCCTGGTGGGGCAGCTCTACGAGCCGGGTGACAAACGGCTGGATTCCGCCTACACCATCTTCTATATGGGTGTCAACGTGGGTTCCTTCCTCGCCCCGCTGGTCTGCGGCTATTTTGGCGAGACGGGCAACCCTCACGACTTCCGATGGGGCTTCCTCATTGCCGCCATCGTCACCGTGCTGACGGTCGTCCTCTTCGAAACCCAGAAGAACAAGTACCTCATCGGCCCCGACGGCAAGCCCCTCGGCATCATCCCCGACGCCCGCAAGGAACGGCCCCAGGCAGACAACACCGCCCGGAAGAGTGCCCATGCCAACGGACGGACCATGCGCAACTACCTGCTGCTCGCCCTGCTCGCCATCGCGCTTGCCGGTTTCTTCTACTGGTGCTTCGGGGACGATTGGATAAGCATCGGCATCTTCACCGCCTGCATCGTGTTTCCCGTCAGCATCCTGCTGGAAGGCTCACTCACCAAGACGGAGCGCGACCGCATCTTCGTCATCTACATCATCGCCTTCTTCGTCATTTTCTTCTGGGCGGCCTACGAGCAGGCAGGCGCCTCGCTCACGCTTTTCGCCTCCGAGCAGACCGACCGCGTCATCCTGGGGTGGGAAATGCCCGCCTCCTGGATTCAGTCCTTCAACCCCTTCTTTGTGGTGATACTTGCCGCCATCATGCCGGGCGTATGGGGCGCCCTGGGCAAGCGGGGCATGGAGCCCGCCTCGCCCACCAAGCAAGCCATCGGCCTGCTACTGCTTTCACTGGGCTATCTCGTCATCTGCTTTGGGGTGAAAGATGTTCAGCCGGGCATCAAGGTGAGTCTCATTTGGCTGACGGGGCTCTACTTCATCCATACCATGGGCGAAATCTGCCTCTCGCCCATCGGACTCTCCATGGTGAACAAGCTCACGCCCATCCGCTTCGCCTCGCTGATGATGGGGATATGGTACCTCTCCACCGCCACTGCCAATAAGTTTGCAGGCACGCTGAGCGGGCTCTACCCCGAAGCCGGAAAGGTAAAGACGCTACTGGGCTATCGCATTGAGACGATGTACGATTTCTTCATGGTGTTCGTCGTCATGTCTGCCACGGCATCGCTTATCCTCTTCCTGCTTTCAAAGAAATTACAGAAGATGATGCATGGAGTGGAATAAAAATCGTATTTTTGCGGCAACTTTCTAAAAACATCCCATCTATGGATACCATACAAATAAAAGACAAGATGTTCACAGTCTCCATCAAGGAGCAGGACATACTGAAAGAAGTAACCCGTGTAGCGAACGAAATCAACCGCGACCTGGCAGGAAAGAATCCTCTATTCCTCAGCGTACTGAACGGTTCGTTCATGTTTACCGCCGATTTGCTGAAACGAATCACGATTCCCTGCGAAATTTCGTTTGTCAAATTGGCATCTTATCAAGGAGTATCCTCTACCGGGGTAATTAAGGAAGTAATAGGCATCAATGAAGACCTCACAGACCGTACAGTGGTCATTGTAGAGGACATAGTAGATACGGGACTCACCATGCAACGCTTACTGGACACCCTCGGCACTCGCGGTCCCAGGGAGATTCATATTGCCTCCCTACTGGTGAAACCTGATAAGCTGAAAGTTGATTTAAACATAGAATATGTGGCCATGAATATTCCGAACGACTTCATCGTGGGCTACGGGTTGGATTATGACGGCTTCGGGCGCAACTATCCCGACATTTATACTGTAGTAGACTGATACAGACATAATATAGTAAATCATTAAATAATAACTAAGCAAATGTTGAACATTGTAATTTTTGGTGCTCCCGGTTCAGGTAAGGGAACACAAAGTGAAAAGATTGTAGAAAAGTATGGCATCAACCACATCTCTACCGGAGACGTGCTCCGTGCTGAAATGAAAAACGGTACAGAACTGGGCAAGACTGCTAAAGGTTATATCGACCAGGGCCAGTTGATCCCCGATGAGTTGATGATTGATATTCTGGCAAGCGTATTCGACAGCTTCAAGGATAGCAAAGGCGTGATTTTCGACGGCTTCCCCAGAACAATCGCCCAGGCTGAAGCATTAAAGAAGATGCTCGCCGAACGCGGACAGGAAGTCAGCGTGATGCTCGACCTCGACGTGCCCGAAGAAGAACTGATGAAGCGCCTCATCAAGCGCGGACAAGAATCAGGACGTGCAGACGACAATGAAGAGACAATCAAGAAGCGTCTGGTGGTTTACCACTCACAGACAGCTCCGCTGATTGACTGGTACAAGCAGGACGGCAAATACCAACACATCCAGGGCTTCGGCGTATTGGAAGAAATCTTTGCCGATGTTTGCAAGGCTATTGACGCAGTGAAATAACAATAAAACAGAATATGGCTGAATCGAATTTTGTTGACTACGTAAAAATATATTGCCGCTCCGGAAAGGGCGGACGAGGTTCTACGCATATGCGGCGTGAGAAATACATACCCAACGGAGGCCCCGACGGAGGTGACGGAGGACGAGGAGGCCATGTCATCCTGCGGGGTAACCGCAACTACTGGACGCTACTCCATCTGAAGTACGATCGCCACATCCTGGCAGGTCACGGAGAATCCGGTTCCAAAAACCGCAGTTTCGGAAAAGACGGAGCGGACAAGGTGATTGAAGTGCCCTGCGGCACGGTGGTGTACAACGCCGAAACGGGTGAATATATCTGCGACGTCACCGAGCACGAACAAGAAGTCATCTTGCTGAAAGGCGGACGCGGAGGTCTGGGTAACTGGCACTTCAAAACCGCCACACGCCAGGCTCCCCGCTTTGCACAACCGGGCGAACCGATGCAGGAGTTGACGGTAATCATGGAACTGAAGCTGCTGGCAGACGTCGGTCTGGTAGGTTTCCCCAATGCAGGAAAATCCACTTTACTGGCATCCGTTTCTGCGGCGAAGCCCAAAATCGCCAATTATCCGTTTACAACGCTGGAACCCAATCTGGGCATCGTGTCCTATCGCGACAGCAAATCGTTTGTGATGGCGGACATTCCCGGCATCATCGAAGGAGCCAGTGCCGGCAAAGGCTTAGGATTGCGTTTCCTGCGCCACATCGAGCGCAACTCATTGTTGCTGTTCATGGTGCCTGCCGACAGTGACGACATCCGTAAGGAATACGAAATCCTGTTGAACGAGCTTCGCACTTTCAACCCCGAAATGCTGGACAAACAGAGAGTGCTTGCCGTCACCAAATGCGACATGCTCGACCAGGAACTGATGGACGAGATAGAGCCGACACTGCCCGAAGGGATTCCGCATATATTCATCTCTGCTGTCTCCGGCATGGGCATCTCTACGCTGAAAGACATCCTTTGGGAAGAGCTGAACAAGGAAAGTAATAAGATAGAAGGCAAAGTGGACAGCATTGCCCATCGCGCCAAAGACCTCAGCCACCTGCAGGAAGAATTGAAAGAAGAGGGTGAGGACGAGGACCTCAGCTATGAATACGTCAATGACGACGAGGACATAGAGGACCTCGAGGACTTTGAATACGAAGAAGATTGGGAGGAAGATAAAAAATGATTCCTCTTACAGAAGATAGGAAAATGTTGGGATATGAGCTGCTTGCCTCATATCCCGGCATTTCTTGTTTTGTAACCACCCGCCACGGTGGATGCAGCCAAGGTAACTATGCCTCCCTCAACTGTACACCTTACACGGGAGACGAAGCCGAAGCTGTACGCCGCAACCAGGAAATAGTATGTTCTTCCCTGCCCCAACGCCCCCAAGAACTGGTCATCCCGTTTCAGACCCACGGGACAAAGGCACTTGTCATTAACGGAACTTATCTGCATGCAACAGCAGAAGAACGCCACTCCATGTTGCAGGGCATTGATGCACTGATAACCCGTGAACCGGGCTGCTGCATCTGCATCTCTACGGCAGACTGCATTCCCATCCTGCTCTACGACCGGAAGAATGCCGTGATAGCCGCTGTTCATGCCGGATGGCGCGGCACTGTGAATTACATCCTCGGCCACACACTCGACAAGATGCGTGCCCGCTATGGCACAGAGGGCAAAGAAGTGATAGCCTGCATCGGCCCCGGCATCTCCCTTTCCGCCTTCGAGGTAGGCGACGAAGTCTATGAAGCATTCCGCAAGAACGGTTTCCAGATGGATTACATCTCCGAATGGAAACCCGCCACCCACAAATACCATATCGACCTATGGGCTGCCAACCGACTGCAACTACTGGACTTCGGAGTACCTTCCGCACAAGTGGAGACAGCCAATATATGTACTTTTACCCAATATGAAGAGTTTTTCTCGGCACGCCGGATGGGTATCAAATCCGGAAGGATATTGTCGGGAATCATGTTAACCCATTCAAACGGATTGCATTAATGTATCATATCACACTTTCTAAAGAAATCAAGCAGAATTGCCCCGAATTCCGCGGTGCAGCCGTATTTGCCGAAGTGACAAATACCCCATATTGCGAAGGGTTGTGGCAAGAAATCGCAACTTTCACCCAAGAGCTAAGAGCCCGTGAAACCACGGACAGCATCAAGTACCAACCCGTCATTGCCGCCACCCGCGAAGCCTATAAACGTTGCGGCAAGGACCCCAGCCGCTACCGTCCCTCGGCCGAAGCACTGAGACGGCGACTGCTGCGCGGATTGGAACTCTATCAGATAGATACGTTGGTAGACCTTATCAACCTTGTCTCCCTACGTACGGGCCACTCTATCGGCGGATTTGATGCCGACGAGATACAAGGGACCGACCTTGAGCTGGGCATAGGACGTGCCGAGGAATTGTTCGAGGGTATAGGCCGCGGCATGCTGAACATAGAAGGGCTGCCCGTCTACCGCGACCGTATAGGCGGTATCGGTACCCCGACCAGCGACCACGAACGCACCAAGATGAAACTTGAAACCCGCCATATCCTTGCCATTGTCAACGGCTACAACGGGCAGGAAGGTCTGAAAGAAGCAGCCGAAATGATATTGGAACTGTTGGAGAAATATGCTTCCTCTACCAGTGGGACTATACAATATTTTGAATAAATGAGAATCCGTATTCTTGTCCCTCTCCTGCTCATAGCCCTTGGTGCCACGGCACAAGGGAAGAAAACGGTCTTTTCCACCATGGAAACCAACCATATCCGCGTTGCCACTCCGGGACTGTTTTCGCAAAGAGAACTGATAGAGCTACCTTTGGAGGACATTCCGGACACGGAATACTCCTTTCCCCTGCCTGGAGGAAAAGTCATCTCCCCTTACGGACGGGGGCGGGGACGCCACAGTGGCATAGACATCAAGACCTACGCCAAAGACACCATACGGAGTGCCTTCAACGGCGTAGTACGGATGTCCAAGCCTTATAGCGCCTACGGCAATGTCGTCGTCGTACGCCATGACTTCGGACTGGAAACGATATACAGCCACAACTTCAAAAACCTTGTACATTGTGGCGACACAGTCAAAGCCGGACAGCCCATCGCACTGACCGGACGCACCGGACGCGCCTCTACTGAGCATCTGCACTTCGAGACACGCGTCAACGGGCAGCACTTCGACCCCAATATTATCTTCAACATGAAGGAACAGACGCTGAACCGACAACGTATCGGATGCTCAAAAAAAGGAAACGGCATCGTCGTGCAACAATTACCGACAATCTACCCGAAGCCACTGCAAAAAAAATACCCAATGGAACTGTTTAAGTATCCAAACGTTTCACTACATTTGCAGAACGTTTCACTAAAAGAACGAATTGAACTTTAAAACATATCAATGATAGAAAAACTGATTGTTCTTGAAGATATTGACCCGGTAATATTTTATGGCGTAAACAACGCCAACATGCAGCTGATAAAGGCCTTGTATCCCAAGCTTCGCATCGTTGCCCGCGGCAATGTCATCAAAGTATTGGGAGACGAAGAGGAAATGTGTGCATTCGAGGAGAACATTACCAAGCTGGAGAAATACTGTGCCGAATACAACTCTTTGAAAGAAGAGGTCATTATAGACATCATCAAAGGCAATGCCCCGCAAGCGGAAAAATCGGGCAATGTCATTGTATTCAGCGTAACCGGAAAGCCGATTATCCCGCGCAGCGAGAACCAGCTGAAGCTGGTAGAGGCATTTGCCAAGAATGACATGCTGTTCGCTATCGGTCCCGCAGGTTCAGGAAAGACCTATACAGCCATCGCGCTTGCCGTGCGGGCACTAAAGAATAAGGAGATAAAGAAAATCATCCTCAGCCGCCCTGCCGTAGAAGCCGGAGAAAAGCTCGGTTTCCTGCCCGGCGACATGAAGGACAAGATAGACCCGTATCTGCAACCACTCTATGACGCCCTGCAGGACATGATACCTGCCGCCAAGCTGAAAGAGTATATGGAGCTGAACATCATCCAGATTGCCCCCCTCGCCTTTATGCGCGGACGCACACTGAACGATGCCGTCGTCATTCTGGATGAAGCGCAGAACACGACCACCCAGCAAATCAAGATGTTCCTCACCCGCATGGGAATGAACACCAAGATGATTGTCACGGGAGACATGACGCAGATTGACTTGCCTTCTTCCCAGACTTCCGGTCTGGTGCAGGCACTGAAGATTCTGAAAGGCGTAAAAGGCATCAGTTTCGTGGAGCTGAACAAGAAAGACATCGTACGCCATAAGTTGGTAACTCAGATTGTGGAGGCCTACGAGAAGTTCGACAAGGAAGCGAAAGCGGAACGTGAACGACGCAAAGCCGAACAAGCCGATAGTAAGATTGAACAGAAACAGTAAATTCTCAAAATCGTAAATATTACAAAGATGAAAGCATTAACAGCAACTGAATTTAACTTTCCCGGACAGAAAAGCGTGTACCACGGAAAAGTTCGTGATGTGTACAACATCAATGGTGAAAAGTTGGTCATGGTAGCTACCGACCGCATCTCAGCCTTTGACGTAGTATTGCCGAAAGGTATTCCCTTCAAAGGACAAATGTTGAACCAGATTGCAGCAAAATTCCTGGATGCCACAACCGACATCTGCCCCAACTGGAAAATGGCTACACCCGATCCGATGGTGACGGTAGGTGTGATGTGTGAAGGATTCCCCGTAGAAATGATTGTACGCGGTTACCTCTGTGGCAGCGCATGGCGTGCCTACAAGAGCGGTGTACGTGAAATCTGCGGCGTGAAGTTGCCCGAAGGGATGAAGGAAAACCAGAAATTCCCTGAACCCATCATCACCCCGACCACTAAAGCCGAGATTGGCGAACACGATGCCGACATCTCCAAAGAAGAAATCCTGGCACAAGGTCTTGCCACACCCGAAGAATATGCCGTATTGGAGCAATACACCATGGCCCTCTTCAAACGCGGTACCGAGATTGCAGCGGAACGCGGATTGATTCTGGTAGACACCAAATACGAATTCGGCAAGCACGACGGCAAGATTTACCTGATGGACGAAATCCATACGCCCGACTCCAGCCGCTACTTCTACTCCGAAGGCTACGAAGAACGTTTTGCCAACGGCGAACCGCAAAAGCAACTCTCCAAGGAGTTTGTACGAGAATGGCTGATGGACAACGGCTTCCAAGGCAAGGAAGGACAGCAAGTACCGGAAATGACCGACGAAATCGTTACTTCAATCAGCGAACGTTACATCGAACTGTACGAACACATCACCGGCGAGAAGTTTGTAAAGGAAGATACCAGCAACATTGCCGAACGCATTGAAAAGAATGTAACCGAATATTTAAAGTAAATGGACTATCCCCAAGAACACATCAAGCCCTACGGTAATGACGGCAAGAAGAGCGAACAAGTGGAAGAAATGTTCGACAACATCGCTCCTGCCTACGACAAGCTGAATCACACCCTATCCATGGGCATCGACCGCAGCTGGCGTAGGAAAGCAATCAAGTACCTACGTCCTTTCCGCCCCCGGCGTATTATGGACGTAGCTACCGGCACCGGCGATTTCGCCATCCTTGCATGCCGCGAACTGCAACCCGATAGCCTGATTGGCACCGACATCTCGGAAGGCATGATGAACGTGGGACGTGAAAAAGTAAAGCAGGCGCACCTCTCGAACAAGATTTCATTTGTCCGGGAGGACTGCACCTCCCTCTCGTTTGCCGACGAAAGCTTCGACGCCGTGACCGTAGCGTTCGGCATCCGCAACTTCGAAGGGCTGGACAAGGGACTGTCCGAGATGTGCCGCGTACTAAAGACCGGCGGACATCTCGTCATACTGGAGCTCTCCACACCAGACCGCTTCCCGATGAAACAGTTGTTCACCATCTACTCCAAAGTTGTCATCCCCCTGCTCGGTAAATGTATTTCGAAAGACAACAGCGCCTACACCTATCTACCGGAAAGTATTCGCGCCTTCCCGCAGGGAGAAGTGATGCAGGAGGTAATCCGCAAGGCAGGCTTCAGCGAAGTGCACTTCAAGCGGCTGACTTTCGGGATATGTACACTTTATGTGGCAACTAAATAAAAAGAAGAAACTTATATAAAAAAGAGACCTTATGAAAGCTACACACACCCTCTATTTATTATTTATTACCCTCCTTTGCGTTGCCGGTTTCACAGCTTGCGATGATTCGGGAAGTGATGATATGATATGGGATTTTGCTCCTATCGAACTGCATATCGCAGTACAAGATGCTCAAGGTAATGATTTGTTGAATCCTGAAACTCCCGGCAACATTGCCAAGCAAGGAATCAAGGCAATCTATAATGGAAAAATATATGAAAAGGACGTTCCAATAAGCCAAACCAAAGCTTACCTTGCACACTTCAACGGTCTGCAAACAATGAAATTTGAAACTGGCAAATACTTTCTCACTTTTGGAGAATTCAATGGCGACGATACATTCGATAACGAAAAAGTGATAATAGACTGGAACGATGGTACTCAAGACGTCATCACCTTCTCTAGCAAACTGATCTGGAAATCAAAAAATAAACCCGTATTCGACAGAAAGTTCTGTTTGAACGGAAAAGATAACGGATTGCAATTCGGAGGTTTTGTTATCATCAAAGAACCGGTAATCACCTCCTCAACTACTTCCGACCAATAATGTACTCCATAAACAAACGAATATAGTTCAATCAATAACTAAAATATTATGCAGAAATACGGTTTAATAGGTTACCCGTTGAAACATTCCTTTTCTATCGGATATTTCAATGAGAAATTCAAGGCAGAAAATATTGATGCAGAATATGTAAATTTCGAAATTCCACGTATCGAGGATTTCATGGAAGTTATCGAGGAAAATCCCAACCTCTGTGGACTGAATGTGACTATCCCTTACAAGGAGCAAGTCATCCCCTACCTGGACGAACTGGACAAAGACACAGCCAAGATAGGCGCCGTCAATGTCATTAAGATTATCCGCCTTTCCAAAGGCAAAGTGAAACTGGTTGGCTACAACTCCGACATCATAGGATTTACACAATCCATAGAACCACTTTTGCAACCACAACACAAGAAAGCCCTGATTTTGGGTACCGGCGGTGCATCGAAAGCCGTATATCGCGGGCTGGAGAACCTGGGTATAAAAAGTTCCTTCGTATCACGCGCCAAGAAAGAGGATAAATACCTCACATACGAAGAACTGACACCGGAAATCATGCAAGAGTACACAGTGATTGTCAACTGTACCCCAGTAGGCATGTATCCCAAAGTGGATTTCTGTCCCAATATTCCTTACGAACTACTGACTCCCAACCATTTGCTCTATGATTTGTTATATAATCCAAACGAAACCCTTTTCATGAAGAAAGGCCAGGCACAAGGAGCCGTCACTAAGAACGGTCTGGAAATGTTACTGCTGCAAGCCTTTGCTGCATGGGAAATTTGGAATAAATAATGAAGAAAACCATAAAATATTCGATTCTCGGTCTGGCTGCCCTCTGCACCGTAGTACTGTGCGGAGGGTACTATATGCTGGGGCATGCTCTGAAACCCGAAGGCCTTATCACACGCAGTCGCAACATTGCCGAATCCTACAACTTCATGTTCGAGCAATATCCCGAACTGCAACCGTGGGTAGACAGTTTGGTGACCGTAGGAGCATTGAAGGACTTCTACATTGAGAACGACCATGGAGAGACGCTACACGCACTCTACGTTGCCGCCACCCACCCCACCCCAAAAACAGCAGTCATCGTACACGGATATACAGATAATGCCGTGCGCATGCTGATGATAGGCTATCTGTACAACAAGGAGATGGACTTCAACATCTTGCTGCCCGACCTCTACGGGCACGGGATGAGCGAGGGAAACCATGCACAGATGGGCTGGAAAGACCGGCTTGACGTACTGCAATGGACCGAAACCGCCGACGAACTCTTCGGGCGCCGCCATACAGACAGCGTAGCATCCCGCAGCACAGAGATGGTAGTGCACGGTATCTCCATGGGAGCCGCCACCACCATGATGGTATCCGGCGAAGTGGAGCATGGTCAATACCAACAGCCTTTCATCAAGTGTTTCGTAGAAGACTGCGGCTACACAAGCGTATGGGACGAGTTTCGCGGAGAACTGAAAGCACAGTTCAACCTGCCCGCCTTCCCTCTTCTGCATACAGCAAACTGGCTCTGCCGGCAAGAGTACGGATGGGACTTCCTGGAAGCCTCTGCTTTGGAGCAAGTAAAGAAATGTACTTTGCCGATGCTCTTCATCCACGGCGATGCCGACACCTTTGTGCCGACGTGGATGGTCTATCCCCTCTACGAAGCCAAGCCCGAACCCAAAGAATTATGGATTGTGCCCGGTGCCACGCATGCTATGTCTTACAAGGATTATCCGCAGGAATACACCGAACATGTAAAGAAATTCGTAGGAAAATACATACATTGATGTGATTTTACCTATCTTCGCCGCAACAAATATTGGTAGTATGAGACGATTTATTTCCATAACATTCTTCTTATGCCTGCTCTTATCCTTGCAGGCACAAGAAGTCTACACCACTAAGAATATTCCTAAAGTACACCTTCAGGACAAGACACGCTATGTGTGCAACCCAGCCGGAATCCTATCCACGGAGGCATGTGACAATATAGACCGTATGCTCTATGCATTGGAGCAGCAAACTGGCATTGAAACGGTAGTTGCCGTTGTCCCGTCCATCGGACAAGAAGACTGTTTTGATTTCTCACACCAGCTGCTCAATGAATGGGGAGTAGGGAAAAAAGAAAAAAACAACGGTTTGGTCATTCTGCTGGTAACCGACCAACGCTGCATCCAGTTTTATACGGGATACGGTTTAGAAGGGGACCTTCCTGATGCCATCTGCAAACGTATACAGACCAAATACATGATTCCCTATCTGAAAGACGGTAATTGGGATGCTGGAATGGTAGCGGGTGTAAAGGCAGTCTGTTCACGTCTTGACGGCACTATGGTGAATGACACGGAAGAGGAGGATGACCTCTCCGTAGGAGGTATCCTACTGGGGCTTATCGGTTTCCTCGCAGTGGCATCTATTATAGGCATCCTTGCCCAACGCGCTGCCAACAAATGCCCCAACTGCGGACAACATAAATTGCAACGTAGCAGCAGCATACTCATCTCACGCCGCAATGGAGTGAAAACGGAAGATGTGACCTACACCTGCCGCAATTGCGGACATAAAGTAGTGCGCCGCCAGCAGTCATACGATGAAAATTACCGGGGAGGAGGCGGAGGTGGTCCGGTCATCTTCGGTGGTGGAGGTCTCTTCGGCGGAAGTGGCGGAGGAGGCTTCAGCGGTGGTAGCTTCGGAGGCGGTATGGGAGGTGGCGGTGGAGCCGGTTCCCGGTTCTAACGCCGAGGATGTGTCATCTGTGTGCCATCAACCGTTTTGACACACCTTCGAGGATACTGGAAGAAAATAAAACGTTTACATAGAATATAATTAAATGATTAATAACTGCCTTCCCCTCCTCCCCTCTCTCTATCGGAGAGGAATCGGAGGTGAGGCCTAAAAATGAAAAGTATGAAGAAATCAACCATTATCATTATCGTTGTTATAGCTCTTCTCGCCATTTGGGGTGTAACCGGCTATAACGGACTCGTAACCATGGACGAAAATGTCAGCGGACAATGGTCGAACGTAGAAACCCAATACCAACGCCGTGCCGACCTGATTCCGAACTTGGTGAATACCGTGAAAGGATATGCCACGCACGAGAAGGAAACACTGGAAGGTGTAGTAGAAGCCCGCAGCAAAGCCACTCAAATCAAAGTGGATGCGGCAGACCTTACTCCGGAAAAGCTGGCTGAATATCAGAAAGCACAAGGTGCGGTGACTTCCGCCCTCGGTAAATTGCTTGCCATCACAGAAAACTATCCGGACTTGAAAGCAAATCAGAATTTCCTGGAACTGCAGGCACAGCTGGAAGGTACGGAAAACCGTATCAACGTAGCACGTACCAACTTCAACAATGCAGCCAAGAACTTCAATACAGCCATTCGCCGTTTCCCCAAGAATATCCTTGCCGGTCTCTTCGGTTTTGAGAAACGAGCTTATTTCGAAGCGGCAGAAGGAGCGGAACAAGCTCCCCAGGTACAATTCTGATAAATACACAACTCTATAGCGAGGCACAAAGGCGAGAAACTTTGTGCCTCGCTTTGTGTTGTAGAAGATTAGATGTATCTTTGCACATTCAATTGAACAAACCTATTATCTCATGAGTAATCAACGATACATGATGCGAGGCGTCAGCGCATCAAAGGAAGATGTGCACAACGCCATCAAGAATATCGACAAAGGTATTTTCCCGCAGGCTTTCTGCAAAATTATCCCCGACATTTTGGGCGGTGACCCGGAGTATTGCAACATTATGCATGCCGATGGAGCAGGCACCAAGTCCAGTCTTGCCTATATGTACTGGAAGGAAACCGGCGACCTGGGTGTGTGGAAAGGCATTGCACAAGATGCACTGATTATGAACATCGACGACCTGCTTTGTGTGGGTGCGGTAGACAACATTCTGGTATCCTCTACCATCGGACGTAATAAACTGCTCATCCCCGGCGAAGTAATCTCAGCCATCATCAACGGTACGGATGAACTGCTTGCCGAACTCCGCGAAATGGGAGTAGGCGTTTATGCCACCGGTGGCGAAACAGCCGATGTGGGCGACCTTGTACGTACCATTATCGTAGACTCGACAGTGACCTGCCGCATGAAGCGCTCAGATGTTATAGACAATGCCAATATCCGTCCGGGCGATGTGATTGTAGGTCTGGCATCTTACGGAAAGGCTACTTATGAGAAAGAATACAATGGCGGTATGGGCAGTAACGGACTGACCAGCGCACGCCACGATGTATTCTCCAAATACCTGGCAGAGAAATACCCTGAAAGCTATGACAAGGCTGTACCCGAAGAACTGGTATACAGTGGCAAGCTAAAACTGACAGACAGTGTCGAAGACAGTCCGCTGGATGCAGGAAAGCTGGTACTTTCCCCCACCCGCACCTACGCACCGGTAGTTAAGAAACTGCTCGATGCGCTCCGTCCCCAAATCCACGGTATGGTACACTGCTCGGGCGGCGCACAAACCAAGGTACTGCACTTTGTGGGAGACAACTGCCGTGTCATCAAAGACAATCTCTTCCCCGTTCCACCGTTGTTCAAGACCATCAAGGAGCAGAGCGATACGGACTGGAGCGAAATGTACAAGGTGTTCAATATGGGGCATCGCCTGGAAGTGTACCTCTCTCCCGAACATGCAGAAGAGGTGATTGCTATTTCGAAGAGTTTCAACATCGATGCACAGATTGTAGGCCGCGTGGAAGAAAGCGACAAGAAAGAACTGATTATCAAGAGCGAATTCGGAGAGTTCAAGTATTAAATATATGGCAGACAACAATACCATACTCGAAAAGCTGGAAGGGCTTGTCGCCCGCTTCGAAGAAGTGTCGACCTTGATTACAGACCCGGCAGTGATTGCGGACCAGAAGCGTTACGTCAAGCTCACCAAAGAATATAAAGAACTGGGCGACCTGATGAATGCCCGCAAAGAGTACATGCAAGTACTGGGCGGCATAGAAGAAGCCAAAGAAATTATCGCCAACGAAACAGACCAGGAAATGCGGGAAATGGCACGCGAAGAGCTGGATGCCTGCCAAACCCGCCAACCGGAACTGGAAGAGCAGATAAAGCTGCTGCTCGTCCCCGCCGACCCGCAGGATGGCCGTAATGCCATCCTCGAAATTCGTGGCGGCACGGGTGGTGACGAAGCGGCAATCTTTGCCGGCGACCTCTTCCGCATGTACACCAAGTACTGCGAATCCAAGGGATGGAGAATGGAGATATCCAGCGCCAACGAAGGTGCAGCCGGCGGTTTCAAGGAAATTGTCTGCTCCGTGACGGGCGACAATGTATACGGCACACTGAAATATGAATCGGGCGTGCACCGCGTGCAGCGCGTACCGGCCACAGAAACGCAAGGACGGGTACACACCTCAGCTGCCAGCGTAGCCGTGCTTCCCGAAGCCGAAGAGTTCGACGTAGTTATCAACGAAGGTGAAATCAAGTGGGACACCTTCCGAAGCGGTGGTGCCGGCGGTCAGAACGTGAACAAGGTGGAATCCGGCGTGCGCCTGCGCTACAACTGGAAGAATCCCAACACAGGCATAGTCGAAGAAATCCTCATCGAATGTACCGAGACGCGCGACCAGCCCAAGAACAAGGAACGCGCCCTCTCGCGCTTGCGTACCTTCATCTACGACAAGGAACACCAGAAGTACATCGACGACATCGCCTCCAAGCGTAAGACGATGGTCAGCACTGGCGACCGCTCCGCCAAGATACGCACCTACAACTATCCGCAAGGACGCATCACGGACCACCGCATCAACTACACCATCTACAATCTCGCCGCCTTCATGGACGGAGACATCCAAGACTGCATCGACCACCTGATTGTGGCGGAAAATGCAGAAAGACTGAAAGAGAGCGAACTGTAAGGCAGTGATAAGTAACCCGTAACTAAAAAATAATATGAACAAACAGCAATTATTCGAGAACATCAAGCGCAAGAAGTCATTCCTTTGCGTAGGTCTTGACACCGACATCAAGAAAATACCCGAACATCTTCTGAAAGAGGAAGACCCTATATTCGCTTTCAACAAAGCCATCATCGACGCTACTGCCGACCTCTGCATCGCCTACAAGCCCAATCTGGCATTTTATGAGAGCATGGGCGTGAAAGGCTGGATAGCTTTCGAGAAAACCGTAAACTACATCAAGCAGAACTATCCCGACCAATTCATCATCGCCGACGCCAAACGCGGTGACATCGGGAACACCTCTGCCATGTATGCCCGTACCTTCTTCGAAGAGCTGGATATAGATTCCGTAACCGTAGCTCCCTACATGGGCGAAGACAGTGTGACCCCGTTCCTTACGTACGAAGGCAAATGGGTAATCCTGCTTGCGTTGACCAGCAACAAAGGCTCGCACGACTTCCAGCTGACGGAAGACACCAACGGCGAACGCCTCTTCGAAAAAGTGCTCCGCAAATCCCAGGAGTGGGCCAGTGACGAACAGATGATGTACGTAGTAGGCGCCACACAAGGCCGCGCCTTCGAAGATATCCGCAAGATTGTTCCCGAACACTTCCTATTGGTTCCCGGCGTAGGCGCACAAGGCGGCTCCCTGGAAGAAGTCTGCAAGTATGGCATGAACAAGACTTGCGGCCTGATTGTCAACTCCAGCCGTGGCATCATCTACGTGGACAAGACAGAGAACTTCGCCGCCGCCAGCCGAAAAGCAGCCCAAAAAGTGCAGGCACAGATGGCGGAAGAGTTGAAAAAAGTGATTAACGACTAACGCTTAATGTTCGAAAGAAAGATTATCAACGACCCTGTCTTCGGGTTCATCAACATACCAAAGGGGTTGTTGTACGATGTTGTACGACATCCTCTTTTGCAACGTCTAAACCGTATCAAGCAACTGGGGTTGTCCTCTGTCGTATATCCCGGTGCGCAGCATACACGGTTCCAACACTCTTTGGGAGCCTTCTACCTGATGAGTGAGGCCATCCAGCAACTTGCCACCAAAGGAAACTTTATCTTCGACAGCGAAGCCGAAGCTGTGGAAGCCGCTATCCTGATGCACGACATCGGCCACGGCCCCTTCTCCCACGTACTGGAAAATACCATCGTGCAGGGCGTCTCCCACGAAGACATCTCCTTGATGCTGATGGAACGTATCAACAAGGAAATGAACGGACAGTTGACACTCGCCATTCAAATTTTCAAGGATGAATACCCCAAGCGCTTCCTGCACCAACTGGTAAGCGGGCAACTGGATATGGACCGCCTGGACTACCTGCGCCGCGACAGCTTCTATACCGGAGTGACCGAAGGCAACATTGGCTCCGCCCGCATTATCAAGATGCTGGATGTAAAGGATGACCACCTGGTAGTAGAGTCCAAAGGCATCTATTCTATTGAGAACTTCCTCACCGCCCGCCGCCTGATGTACTGGCAAGTCTATCTGCACAAAACCTCCGTTGCCTACGAGAAAATGCTGATTAGCACCCTGCTCCGCGCCAAGGAACTGGCAAGCCGCGGCATAGACCTCTTTGCCTCACCCGCCTTGAAATTCTTTCTATACAACGACATCAGCCGGGAGGCATTCTACAACAATCCCGAATGTTTGGAGAATTTCATTCAGTTGGACGATAATGACATCTGGACTGCCCTCAAGGTATGGAGCCGCCATTCGGACAAGGTTTTGTCCACCCTGAGCGCCGGCATGATTAACCGAAACATCTTCAAAGTCGAGATTTCTACCGAACCTATTAGTGAGGAACGGAAAAAAGAACTAACTTTGCAAATCAGTGAACAACTGAACATCCCTCTCTCCGAAGCGAGATATTTCATCTCTACCCCCAGCATCGAGAAGAATATGTACGACGAGGCAGATGACAGTATTGACATCCTCTACAACGACGGCAGCATCAAGAATATTGCCGAAGCATCGGATATGCTCAATATCTCTCTTCTGTCCAAGAAAGTAAAAAAGTACTACTTATGCTACCAACGTTTGCATAGATAAGTATAAAATATTCACCTCAGGACAAGGAAATATAAAAAAAAAGTCCGTTATTTGCGTTTTGAAACCATCTAACAAGAATAAGACATGGAGTTCTCTGCTAAACAAATTGCAACATTTATCCAAGGAGAAATTGTTGGAGACGAGAATGCTACCGTTCACACCTTTGCGAAAATCGAAGAGGGAATACCGGGAGCCATCTCCTTTCTATCCAACCCCAAATATACCCCCTACATATACGAAACCCAATCAAGCATTGTTCTGGTAAACAAGGACTTTGTTCCGGAACAAGAAGTGAAAGCCACCCTGATTAAAGTGGACAATGCGTATGAAAGTCTTGCTAAATTGCTAAATCTTTATGAGCAAAGCAAGCCAAAGCGGGTGGGAATTGACTCTCTGGCCTTTGTTGCCGAGACAGCTAAAATTGGCAAGGATGTTTACATTGCGCCTTTTGCCTGCATTGGCGAATACGCAGAGGTGGGAGACAATACGGTCATTCATCCGCACGTCACGATTGGCAGCGGTGCCAAAGTGGGCAATGACTGTATTATTTACGCTAACTCCACCATCTACCACGATTGCCGGGTAGGAAACCACTGCATCCTGCACTCCGGTTGCGTTATCGGTGCAGACGGTTTCGGCTTCGCCCCCACTTCCGAGGGCTATGAAAAAATACCGCAAATAGGTATCACTATCCTGGAAGACCATGTGGAAATCGGTGCCAACACGTGTGTGGACCGTGCTACTATGGGAGCCACCATCGTACATAGCGGTGTGAAACTGGATAATTTGATTCAGGTGGCACACAATGATGAAATAGGCTCCCACACCGTAATGGCGGCGCAAGTAGGTGTAGCAGGTTCTACCAAGATAGGAGAATGGTGCATGTTCGGCGGGCAGGTAGGCATTGCAGGTCATATTCATATTGGCAACAAAGTGAACCTTGGCGCACAGTCTGGTGTTCCCAGTAGCATAAAGGACGGTAGCCAACTTATCGGTACCCCTCCTATGGAGCTGAAACAATATTTCAAGGCATCCATCGCACAAAGAAGTTTGCCGGAAATGCAAGTGGAACTGCGCCAGCTCCGCAAAGAATTGAATGAACTTAAACAACTATTAAATAAGTAACCAATGTTAAAACAAAAGACTCTAAAAGATAGCTTTTCGCTTAGTGGAAAAGGTCTTCATACGGGACTTGACCTAACCGTTACTTTCAATCCTGCTCCGGATAACCATGGATACAAAATCCAACGTATCGACTTGGAAGGACAGCCTACCTTCGATGCCGTTGCAGACAACGTATCCGAAACTACCCGTGGAACTGTAATCTCCAAAAACGGAGTAAAGGTGAGCACAGTGGAGCATGGTATGGCAGCCCTCTATGCATTGGGTATCGATAACTGCTTGATACAGGTAAACGGACCGGAATTTCCCATTCTGGACGGAAGCGCCCAATATTATGTCAACGAAATAGAGCGCGTAGGCACTGTAGAACAAAATGCCGTAAAAGATTTCTATATCATCAAGTCCAAAATTGAATTCCGTGACGAAACAACCGGCTCTTCCATCATCGTGTTGCCGGACGAGAACTTCAGCTTGAATGTATTGGTATCATACGATTCCAACATCCTCCCCAACCAGTTTGCAACGCTGGAGGACATGACGAAGTTCAAGGATGAAATCGCCGCAAGCCGTACTTTCGTGTTTGTACGCGAAATTGAGCCGTTGCTGCAAGCCGGTCTTATCAAGGGCGGCGACCTTGACAATGCGATTGTTATTTACGAACGCGAAATGTCCCAGGAGAACTATGACAAGCTGGCCGACGTGATGGGTGTTCCTCATATGGACGCCAAACAATTGGGATATATCAACCACAAACCTTTGGTGTGGCCCAATGAATGCGCCCGCCACAAGTTACTTGATGTCATCGGTGACCTGGCCTTGATAGGCAAGCCCATCAAGGGCCGTATCATCGCTACCCGCCCGGGACACACTATCAACAATAAGTTCGCCCGCCAGATGCGCAAGGAAATCCGTTTGCACGAAATACAAGCCCCTACCTACGACTGCAACCGCGAACCGATTATGGATGTAAACCGCATCCGCGAACTTCTGCCTCACCGTTACCCGATGCAATTGGTGGACAAAGTCATAGAAATAGGTGCCAACTACATTGTAGGTGTCAAGAACGTAACTTCCAACGAACCTTTCTTTCAGGGACACTTCCCGCAGGAACCCGTAATGCCCGGTGTGTTGCAGATAGAGGCAATGGCACAGACGGGAGGTTTGCTTGTTCTGAATTCAGTGGATGAACCGGAACGTTACTCCACCTACTTCATGAAGATTGACGGTGTGAAATTCCGCCAGAAAGTGGTACCTGGAGATACCCTCATCTTCCGTGTAGAGCTGATGGCCCCCATACGCCGCGGCATCTCTACCATGAAAGGCTATGTGTTTGTAGGCGAAAAAGTTGTCTGCGAAGCAGAGTTTATGGCGCAAATAGTTAAGAACAAATAATAAAATTTACGATTAGACTATTTACGATTTACGATTCAAATTATTCGTGAGAATTATCACATTCGGATAAAATCGTATATACAGTAAATCGCAAGTATTCTCAATCGTAAATCGTAAATAGCTAAATCGTAAATAATATGATAAGTCCCTTAGCGTATATTCATCCCGAAGCCAAAATCGGGGAAAACGTAGAGATTGCTCCTTTTGTTTTCATTGACAAGAATGTGGTAATCGGTGATAACAACAAGATTATGGCAAATGTCAACATTCTGTACGGTGCACGCATCGGCAATGGAAACACCATTTTCCCGGGAGCCGTTATCGGTGCTATTCCCCAGGATTTAAAGTTCAGAGGGGAGGAAAGCACTGCTGAAATCGGAGACAACAATATCATACGTGAAAACGTAACTGTCAACCGCGGTACAGCTGCCAAAGGCAGAACCATCGTCGGTAACAACAATCTCCTGATGGAAAGTGTACACGTGGCCCACGATGCTCTGATAGGCAACAGCTGTATCATTGGCAACTCTACAAAAATGGCGGGTGAAATTGTCATCGACGATTATTCCATCATCAGCGCCAATGTACTGATGCACCAATTCTGCCATGTGGGCGGTTATGGAATGATACAAGGCGGCTGCCGTTTCAGCAAGGACATCCCACCGTACATCATTGCCGGACGCGAGCCTATCTGCTATGCGGGAATCAATGTGGTAGGGTTACGCCGCCGTGGCTTCTCCAACGAGACCATTGAGAAAATCCATGATGCCTATCGTATTATCTATCAAGGCGGTCTGAACAATACGGATGCCTTGAAGAAAATCGAGGATGAAATGGAAATGACACCGGAAATAAGCTATATCGTAAACTTTATACGTGAATCAGCCCGCGGCATTATCCCCGCAGGAAAATGAAAAACGTATGATTTACACAAAGTCAGAAATCATAAATTATAAATCATCATGATCTACAGATTTACAATCATCTCTGATGAGGTGGACGATTTTGTCAGAGAAATACAGATAGACCCGGAAGCTACCTTTTATGACTTCCATGAAGCGATTCTAAAGTCGGCAGGCTACACTAACGACCAAATGACGTCTTTCTTCATTTGCGATGATGACTGGGAGAAAGAGAAAGAAATTACGCTGGAAGAAATGGATGACAATCCGGAAATGGACAGTTGGGTGATGAAAGAGACCCAGCTGAGCGAACTGGTTGAAGACGAGAAGCAGAAACTTCTCTATGTATTCGATTATATGACTGAGCGCTGCTTCTTCATCGAGCTTTCTGAAATCATTACCGGAAAGGAAATGAAAGGAGCCAAATGCACCAAGAAAGCAGGTGAAGCTCCCAAGCAGACCATTGATTTTGAAGAGATGGCAGCTGCTGGCGGTTCCCTTGATTTGGACGAAAACTTTTACGGCGACCAGGACTTCGATATGGAAGATTTCGACAAAGAGGGTTTCGGCGGTTTGGACGAAGCCGGAAACTCCTTTGAAGAAGAGAAATATTAAACAGACATACCATACAGATTTCTTTTAGGCACGGATTACACGGAAACACACGGTTGTTATTGAATATTCCGTGTAATCCGCGTAATCCGTGCCTATTTTTTTACCCGCATGCACACCCTAATCGTACTTATCGGTCCCACCGGAGTAGGCAAAACAGAGCTCAGCCTCCGATTGGCAGAACATTTCCATACTTGTATCGTCTCGGCCGATTCGAGACAACTCTATGCAGATTTAAAGATAGGCACGGCTGCCCCTACACCGGAGCAACTGCAACGGGTACAGCATCACTTCGTCGGTACCCTGAAGCTGACAGACTATTACAGTGCCGCCCAATACGAAGCGGAAGTGATGAAGCTGCTGGAAGACCTGTTTACAAAGCATAACACCGTACTGCTGACCGGAGGCTCAATGATGTATGTAGATGCAGTCTGTAAAGGAATTGACGACATTCCGACCGTAGATGCCGATACACGCCAGCTCATGCTGCACAAATACGAAACAGAAGGTCTGGAAAGACTTTGTGCGGAACTTAAGCTGTTGGATCCGGAATATTACAAAATAGTAGATTTGAAGAATCCCAAACGCGTAGTCCATGCTTTGGAAATCTGCTACATGACGGGAAAGGCCTACACTTCCTTCCGCACTCAACAAAAGAAAGAACGCCCCTTCCGTATCATCAAAATAGGATTAACACGTAACCGGGAAGAGCTTTATGAACGCATCAACTGCCGGGTGGACCAAATGGTGGAAGAGGGTTTAGTGGAAGAAGCGCGCATGGTCTACCCGCATAAAAGTCTAAATTCCCTAAATACAGTAGGCTACAAAGAAATATTCAAGTACCTGGATGGTGAATGGACATTACCCTTTGCCATCGAAAAGATAAAGCAGAACTCACGCATCTATTCCCGTAAGCAAATGACCTGGTTCAAACGAGACGAGGAAATCCACTGGTTCCACCCGGAGCAGGAAGGGGAAATACTGGAATACTGTCATTGTTCCATCAAAGGCGTATAAGCCTTTCGGACAAGTGCTTCCACATCTTGATAAAGCTTCTGCATTTCTTGAGAATCAATGCTTCCTTGCTGTCTCCAGCTGTCCAACAATAGGCATGTACGGCGAAACACCTCTGCCTCTACCGTAACAAGCTGCTGCATATAGCCATTATTCTCCATATTGTACAGTTTTTCCCAATTCAGATAACGATTGGTTCCCATCCCCTGATTATAACAAAAGACATTGTTGGAAAGCCGGAGTGACCAATCACTGAGCGGAGCGGCGGCACACGCCTTGTCCCAACATACCATCGGAGGCAGAAGTCTATCCGCATCCTTCACCCAAAGCGGCACGGCAATACCCGTAGGAGGATATCCCAGCATTGTCCACATCGTAGTAAGTTCCACCTTCTCACCCGGTTTTACGCCCTGCACCACAATGGAACAAGAAGTACTGTTACGGGGAATAAAATCCTGGTCGACAAACCAACCGGAACCTTGCGGGCGATTAAATTTCCCGTTCTTCAAATCAATATCAAGCATGCCATTGCGAAACGAACGTGAAAGATCATTGAATATACCCTGCGGTGTGATCCCTCCCGTTGCAGAAGCCCTCATCAGTACCCTGTCTGCCTCCATATAGCGTACATAACCTGCCCCCCGATTTGCTTCACCGGCAAAAGAGAAGTTGGTACGGGCAATGTAGCCGTAAGGAGCATCTTTGGGATTATTGGCATCATACATCGTATATTTATAATAATCCACCTCAAACATGGCGGCAGCGCCTTGAGCGTCGATTACGCCAAAATTGGCCTCTATCAAGCTGGGCTTGGAAATGGTATCGAGGAAATGGCAGAAATCCTCCACCGTGGCACAAACCTCCAAGGCACGGTAGATAATCCTCCCGTTGGCTGCCCCCCGTTCTTCCCCATCTTTCACTTCCACCAGATTGTAGGATTGGGTGTTCATCAAGGCAAAACCAACGGAGTTTGTACCCATCCATGCCTCTTTCAAGGCAGGAAAGTTAGCACTATTCACATCGGCAATGAAGTTATACTTCTCCCCTTTTATATAAGCAACATGATTTCGCAGATAGTCCGTATCACGGTTTTTCCATAGCAACGGACGGCCGTCAGGAGTAACCTTTCCAGAAACGACGGCAGATGTACAAGCCAGAACCGGCTCAGCAGTGAGTGCCGCAAGCAGTCCCCATATTAAAAAAAGATGTTTTATCATAACCTTGCCTTCCTTAGATTTATATTCGCAAAGGTATGATAATCTGTGAAAGGGCAAAAGAAATCCTCTGAAATCCTTATCCCCTATTCATCAGGAAAGAATTATTCGCTGACAAGTTTCTGCAACTTATCCTGCATATACCGAAGTTTCGCAGTTCCAGTACCTTGTTCTATATGACGGATAATGCCTTTCTTATCCACCAGTATAGTGACCGGCATACCACTCACATGAAAGGTCTCGAAGAAAAACAAGTCATCGGCTATCTGGGTAAAGAGGAAAGGACGGCTCTCTACAATTTTCTTTATTTGTGCAGCACTGTCAAAAGTCGTAGCAAGATAGGTTACATCAGGATAGACTTCTATCCATTTGTTCAGCTCCGGCATTTCACGGATACAAGGACCACAGCCGGTATACCAGAAGTTCAAGACCATAGGACGTCCCGTCACATCGGCCTTGCTCCACTCCTGTCCTTCTATGTCTTTCACTTTGAATTCCGGAAAAGCCTTTCCTATCCATTCTTCCTTCTTCAAAGTCTGTACGGCACCGCCTATCGGCAACTTCTTCCCCGTTCCTCCACGGTAACTCATCAAGAAAGCTTCCGCACCAGGCACCTCGTCGGCAGGAGTAGCATATTCTCTCACCTCCTCAGACAGCACAATGCCCTTGCGCAAGCGGAGTTCCGTAACCTCGTGTCTCGCGCCGTCCTCATGTATTATGAAAGCCGCCACGTTGTCCGAACCCACACCAGGCGGCATGCCTTCGAAGAAAAGCCCGCCCACCAAATAATATTTCTTACCGGCTGTCTGGGCAGAGCAAAGCCCTGCCCCCACAGCTACCAGAATCAGAAACAAAGAGAGAATTTTCCTTATCATAATTGTTAGAGACTATTCACTTTTCAGCGTAATCGTAAGCTTGGGCTGCACCTTCACTTTGCCGGTAGCCATACCTATATACGAAACAACCAATACAGCATCCTTAGAAGGTACAGAAAGGACAAAATTGCCATTGACATCGGTAACGCTTCCCGTAGTGGTACCTTCTATCAGAACAGCCGCACCGATAACAGGCTCACCCTGCTCATCCACCACTTTGCCTTCCACTTTCATATTGCCTTTGGCAATGGTCTTTTCTACAGCTTTAGTTTTTTTAGTAGTGATGTAAATCTCACCTTTTCCACCTGCCTCTTTCTTCACCTCAATACCCTCAATATTCTCGGCAGGTATTAAATCATCGATAGTTTTAGTACCCAAGTCAACCTTTTCTCCATCAATATAGACAGTCTTTATTAAATCAAGACTACTCTTATGCTGTACTTTAGCATTCTCTGCCACCTCATTACCCCGGCGGATAACCATACCCGGAGTTCCTTGTTTCAGGGTTATCAGAACAACGCCATTCTGTCCCTCTTCTCCATATAAATCCGTGGCAGATTTATCTTTCAAAACCGTTACACGTTCTATCTTATCAGGATTCAATGCACTCATGACAGATGGCGTCACCTCTTTTCCATCCACAATATACAATGGCTCTTTCCCATTACCTGCATATCCTTCAACTGTAATACCATTGGCAGAAGAAGTTTTTTCAAGTTTGTCGTCGTCCAGCCTGAACATCACCGGCACCGTAAATTTCACAGCCACCGGCTGCCCCTTCTGTCTCCCCGGCTTCCACTTCGGCATAGTGTTTATCAATCGCAGCGCCTCGGCATCCATATCCTTATCCACAGAACGGAGCACCTTGGAGTCCTTGATGCTTCCATCTTCATCCACCACAAACTGGACAGTGACCCGTCCCTGCGTACCGTTCTCTTTGGCAGATGCCGGATAACGCATATTCGTCTTGATATAATCCATGAAAGCACTCATTCCGCCGCCGGGAAATTCCGGCATCTCCTCTGCCACCTCGAAGACCAGAGTTCCCTTCAACCGCTTGCGGACTTCCGCCGGTACATACTTCACATCGGCAGGCTTCGTAGTGTCACCTGCACTTTCCGCCACTTTTGTTTCTACAATTGCAGCCAAATCGTTAACTTTGACGCTTGAAATCTTCTCCACTTTATCGGAGACTTCGGGACGGGCAAAAGCTGTCACTGCAATGGCAGCTACCGGAAGTACATAAAGATACTTCAAACGTGCCCACGGGCTTGATTTTTCTTTTAACATCATAGTGATACGTTTTTTAAGTTTACTGTGATTAAAGCTGTTGGCCATAGAGTAGAGCCTTGTGCCGACAGCTTTTTTTATTAATAATAGTTGATACTGTTTTGCATCCACACCCTCCTTTATCACCGTTTCATCCGCTTCAAACTCATGGATATTCTGCAATTCCTGCTTCAGGAGCCATGATGCCGGATTGAACCACTGAAAGAAAATGCAGACATCAGCCACCAGCAAGTCCCAGGAATGGCGGTTATGGATATGGGCAAGCTCGTGGATAAGGATTTCCCGTCCGTTCTCCTCCAAGTCTTTCCGTGAAATGACAATATATCCCATCCAACTGAACGGAGCGATGTCACAGTTGTGTACAATCAAAGTAACGCGCTCTTTCCTGCCCGGTAAGTAGCTGCCAATATCCTCTTTTTTACCCGATTTCAGCAACATCAGTAACCGTACCAACGAATATACGTTGCGGAAGGCAAAGAAAACGATTCCTGCCAGATAGACAAGCAGCGCCACTTGTATCCAGGTGACTGTTGCCGTTTCAGCCCTTGCTCCGGCCTCAGTGGCATTCACTGCATCTGCCATCATCAGCAACTGCTCCAATGTCAGCATCGTCTGGTGCACTTCCGTCTCCTGCTTCACACTTACCTCTACCAAAGGCAATAGGCAGGACAACAGCAAAATGCCCAACAATGAAAAACGGTTGAAACGATGAAACGTCTCGCGTGCCAGCAACAAGCGATAAAACAAATAGAATATCGCCAGGCAAACAGAAGATTTGAGTATATAAACAAAAAACAGACCCATGGAATTATTTACTATTTAGGGATTTACGATTTACTATTTACTATTTACAGTTACTTGGTCAGTTCATTCCGTAGCATCTCCACTCCGGGAAATCCGGTTGCTTTGTAGGAAATATCTCCTTCACGGTTCACGACGAAATAGGTCGGGATACCCGGATATTCGTACAGCTTTGCCAATGCCGTACTTTGCTCATTGCTAATGCGACAGTGAATACCGGGTATATCCGGTATCATTACTTTCCATTTTCCTTCAGGAGATGTTTCGTCGACAATATATAGATAAACCACCTCTTTCAGCTCCTCTTTCAACGGTTTCAGGCTTTTCATGGCCCGCATACAAGGACCACACCAGGTGTTCCACATATCCACCAGTACCATCTTGCCACGATAAGGACGAGTAATGACCTGCAACAAACTGTCTGCCGCTACCTCCTTTTCCACCTCAACAATCTTATATCCGGTCTTTCCCTTAGTAGCTTCCAACTCTGATTTCAGTTCGGCTTCAATCCTCCCGTTTCTCATCAGGAACAATTGCCTGAGGTCGGGAGAAGCGATGCTGTCCACCGTCCGACGCTCTTCCTCAGTCAAAGGCATGTACTTGCTCAGATTACGGGAAGCACGCCCGGCAAGAAGCATGTCCGGCCAAAGAGGGTCTTGCACAAACTTATCCCGGAAATTTCCGGTAGCGGTCTTCACAAAGTCCGTATAATAATTGTAATATTTCTGTTCGGGGGTATGCAGAATATCCAGTTGCAGTATTTCCTTGAAGTATGAGGTACTGTCCACCGTCATGTCCGCCCTTTTCACCCCCTTCCTGCCCGAAAGCATCGGGGCATAACTAAGGTTACTCTTGTAATTATAGATAAGGCTGAACAGATTCATATCCAGATTTGCCCGGATATAAGTACGGCAAGCCTGGCTCATATCCTTGTTTTTTACAAGTTTCTTTTGCATATCTTCATAATGCCTGAACAGATACTTTTTATATGCCTGCGGAGTCATCCCACAAATATCTGCATAAAAATCATCAGCTCCCGATAAGCTTTTCATTTCACCGAACCGCAGCAACTCGGTATTCAGACCGGCATAGTCTCCTTCAAACCAAACACAGTTGTCCGTTACACCATCCCTTTTCCGGCTTAAAAGACGGCTTTGCGAATAGAATATTTCAGGCAGATTGATTGTGACATCCAGTTCTCCACCCGGAACGAGAAACAATTCTATTTTCGAACGGGATATCCACAGCGTAGCACCGCTCGGCAACAGCACCTCTGTCTCATAACGGAACGTGCCATCCTCCGCTATCTTCAAGTCCTTACCGGTGAAATACATGAAGAACCAAGGCGAGTCATAGTAGCGTAACGTCACTCCATACTCCGGTTTATACCCCAATATCTGCCCCTTTATGACAGTCTTTCCCATATTCAATTCCGGTCCGGGCAATGGCAAAACCTCATCCGGTTTCTTATTCCGCAAACGTTCGGGAATATCCACCCGAGGTTTCTCTCCGTTGAGCTGTATACCATAAATTACCCATCCTTCATCACTGTCCGGTGTCTCTACAAAATCAAAGCTCTCAGTATCCATCGGAAGCGGACTAAACTTCAAAACAGCAGTCATTTCACCGGAAGCGGGAATATGCGTCCATTCATCCCTGGCAAAACCGGTATTTCCCAAATATCCGTAATCCTTTCCGGATGCCCGCAACACAGCTGTCGAATCAATCCTGACCCTATCGCCCTGCATGCCATAAAGCCTCACCGCCAGCCAGGTCGTATCTTTTCCAAGCGTCACTTGCTCCACTTCAATGCTACGCGTATTGCATGCCATGAAATAGGGTACCTTTACGATTTTCTTTGCCTGCAATCCGCAGCAAATACTTACCAGCAGCAAACAAACCAATCCGATGTTTTTCATAAGCCAGAGTTATTAGAGCCTCAACAATCTCAGTCCCTTCCCTTTTCCACGTCTTGTATCAACTGCTTCAGTTCTTCCAGGGATATATCCTCTTCCTTCACCAGAGACGACACTGCGCTGAGATAGGAATTATTGAAATATTTGCTGATAACGTTCTTCAGTGTCCGCTTGCGGAAATCCTCCTCGCTGACCACCGCATAATACTGATACGTGTTGCCGTACGTATGATGGCTCAGGAATCCCTTATCCTCCAATCCTCTCACAATGGTGGACAAAGTATTGAAATGTGGTTTCGGCTCTTCATAGAATGCCAGCATTTCCTTCACAAACAAGGGTCCCTTTTCCCAGAAAAAGCCCATGATTTCTTCTTCTTTTGCAGTCAATCCTTTCATAACATTCTTTGTTTTCCGCAAATAACTAAATTATTTAGTTCAAAAACTAATTTCTCTCGTTAAATAAAACTAAAGCTTTTAGTTTATTCGGCAAACACCAGTCTCCAACCGTCTCCCGACAAGCAAAATACCTACTAATAGTGATTGCAGTTCTCGGATAAAAGCCGTTACTTTGCGCACGAATCAGAGAATTAAAAACAATAACATACAATGAATGAGCAACATAAGTACCGCTCCACGGACAAGATGAGCGACCTCATCTGTGACAATTACTCCTTATTAATGGTGATGAGCCGCTTCGGACTGTCATTAGGATTCGGAGACAAGAGCGTGAAGGACGTCTGCGAAGCACAAGGCGTCGATTGCCCTACATTCCTCGCCGTAGCCAACTTTATCAGCGAAGAACAATACTCTTACAGCGGCAATGAAAGTGATTTTTCCATTCCCGCCCTTATGGATTATCTGAAGCGTGCCCACACATATTTCCTCGACTTCAACCTGCCGGCCATCCGCCGCAAACTCATCGAAGCCATCGATTGTTCCAGTACAAACGATGTAGCCTACCTCATCCTGAAGTTCTTCGATGAATATGCCAAGGAGGTACGCCGCCACATGGAATATGAAAACCAGGCCGTATTCACCTATGTAGAGCAATTACTCCAAGGCAACCTATCGGATGAATACAACATTGCCACTTTTGCCAGCAAACATAATCAGATAGATACCAAACTGAAAGAGCTGAAGAACATCATCATCAAATACTACCCGGAAAAGGAGAACAACAATCTCCTGAATGCGGTCTTGTTCGATATATTCAACTGCGAACAAGACCTTGCCACCCACTGCCAGGTAGAAGATTATATGTTTGTTCCCGCCGTAGCGCAAATAGAAAGGAAACTGAAAAATGAACAATAATACTTCTTTGAAGATTGTCATTGCAGAAACTTCGGTCATCATCCGGAGTGGCCTGACGGCTGTTTTGAAGCGTATTCCCAACTTGAATGCACACCCTATTGAGGTTTCTTCTCCGGAATCGCTGCAGAACTACATTCACATGCATCCGGCAGACATTATCATCATCAACCCCACTTTCGGTGGCTGGTTCGACCTGCCCGCCTTCAAGGCAGAACACGGAAAATCCGGTATCAAGTACATTGCTATGGTATGCTCCGTCATCGACAACAACATATTGAAGGAATATGACGAGAACTTCGCCATGTGCGATGACGTAGATGTCATCGCCTCCAAAATCAACCACTTGCTACACACCGAGGAGGAAGAGGAAAAAGACAGCGAACAAGAAACCCTGAGCCAGCGCGAAAAGGAAATCATCACCTGCGTTGTGAAGGGCATGACCAACAAAGCCATCGCCGACAAACTCTACCTCTCCATCCATACCGTCATTACCCATCGCCGTAACATTGCACGCAAACTGCAGATACATTCTCCGGCAGGGCTCACCATCTACGCTATTGTCAACAAGCTGGTAGAATTGAGCGACATCAAGGACTCTCTATAAGATTCTTCCGGCAACCGTTTCCCTACCCGCTGCGGCCTATAGGGAAAAACCGGATGAATCCCTTGCAAAAGTATGCTCCTCCATACGGGAAAAGCCCTCTGCCTATTGATTAAGGTTTATCTTGTGCTTGAAGACAAAGCTCATCCCCTATGTCATCCCTCCCCATCCTATGACTCTTTATGCCCCACAAGTATCCTTATCCAACCTTACCCACAGTATCCGTCACGCCATACACAAATCCCCGCTTCACGATATCACATCGGGAAGCGGGGATCCTTTTATCTTCATAAAAGTGGTTACGTAATTATGACTAACTAATTCATTCAAATCTGATGTTGCAAAGATAAGGCATCGGCAGACAGTACGCAATCACTTAAATTAGGTATAATAAAACAAGTCTGTCATCATAAATAGGTAGAACCACCCACAAATCAGGCATTGGCATAGCTGTGCATTCCTCCAAGGATGTAGTTCACCCCGAAATAGGTCATCAGGACTGTCAGAAAGGCAACAATCATATAGATATGGAAGAATAACGGACTGCGGAAAATGCGCAGGCTGCGCGCATGGAACGCCGCTCCATAAACCATAAAGGTAATCAGCGCCCATACTTCCTTCGGGTCCCAAGCCCAATAACGCCCCCAAGAAGCATTGGCCCAAACCGCACCCAGAAAAATGCCGGCTCCCAAAAAGAAAACGGCGGGATAAAGCAGCAATCGGCTGAGCAGCATCAACATCCGGGCTGAACGGCGAAGACACAATGCCAGTATGCCGTTCAGCATCATAAAGGCAAACAAAGCATAAGACATCATTATCAACGACACATGCGTACTGAGCCACGGAGAAACGAGCACGGGCATCAAGGGAGTGATTTGGGGATTCATCTGTCCCAAATAGGACACCAGTAAGGCAAAACCGGACAGCAAAAAACCGAAAGGCACCATAAACGGGAAGCGCCGCCGAAACAGACAAGCCAGGAACAGCGCACACAATGCCATGAACTGCATCGTTTCGTATCCATTACCCAACGGGATACGCCCGCCGATGTACCACCTCAGACCATACCCGAAGAGCTGAAAGAGAAACGCCGCATAAAGAGAAAACGGGAAAAAAGTATCTGCCAAACGCGAAGAGAAAGAGAGCGCTACAATCCTACCGGAAGAGTCTGACAATGCCGACGAACGGCGCAGGCCGCGATACAGCAGACGGAAGAAAGCCAGCATCCCCACCGTAAGGTTGAACATGAACAGCAATTTGCTGAAAGGAATACGGTTATACAGCAATTCGGCTTGTATTTTAGTATCGGAAACAGGCTCCACACTCCCGTCTTCCGGCAAAGGACGAATCAATGTACCATTTTGGAGCATCAAAATCAGTCCCACCTTTTCATCCGCCTCTACAATGGCCTTTTCCAGAGAAGTCATTTTCTGATGATGGTCTTGCTTCCCCTTCCAGAACTTCTGCAAGCGATACTTCTCACCGTCGAACAAATCAGCCAGACATGCATAGGGTGTCTCCAAATGAAGCAGACGACGGAGTGCCTCGTTTTTGATATAAATCATCGGCTCATTCTGCCAAACCTCCGGACGCAGAAGCCATCCGCCAATCACCTGCTCCGGCGTCATGCCTCCATAAGACGATTTTCCCGTCAGTTTCAGTACAAAATCGCGCGCAAGGGTATTGAAAGGAACCACACGGTCATTATAAATCACCTGCTTACGGGCAAGACTATCCGCCTGCTTGCGTGCCAGTGCCGGAAGGCTTCTCTTCTGCGCATGTACCCCACTTCCCAGACACAGCAACAATAGAACAAACATTCCTCCCTTCTTCAACAACGGATGCCTCAGCAGCCTGCGGAACTCTCCGCCCCGGCTGACCAGCATCCAGAGCATGGAGACACCTAACAAGAGGTATCCACTATAGGTAATCCCTATCCCCCACGGGTCATAATTCACTGTCAGCCAGCTCCCCTGCATATCCTCATCAAAGGAAGACTGATAAAAGCGAAACCCCTGCCGTGAAAGAATACGGTTCATGGAGACGGGCGTCTCACCGTGAATATAGCTGATATAATCTGCAGGAGCATCCGTACCCGGATAGTACTCAATCCGGAAACTGTCCAGACGTAAGGTGAACGGTAACTCTACAACCTGCCTGCCGTCTTGTTCCAAAAAGCAGTTCACCTCACTGCCGACAGTAAGATGCACATATCCTTTTCGGCCACAAAGAAACGTAGTCATGGCTCCCGCCAAAATCACGAGGAAGGAGCCATGCAACAACAACGTCGGGAGACGCCGCCACAACCGCTGTCTTACAAGCACAACAACAGTCATCGCAGCAAGGGCTCCCCACAAACAACAGAACCAAATCGTATGATAAACATGCTTTTCTACAAAATCCGTACTGTATGTCTGCTCTACAAACGTAGTTGCAGCAAGTAAGAGCAGCAAACAACCATAAACAGCTATGAGAAACTTTTTCAATTAAGAGCTATCAATTAAAAGTAAAAAATCAATATGGAGCAAACTCCTTGTTTTCTAAAGACTTGACTCCCATACATTCCATCTCTATCAGCCAACCCGGACGACATACGGGAGCATATACAAACACTCTCGGAGTATCCGGAAAACGCTCGTCATACATTCCTTTGACCACGGTATAGTCAGCAACATCCCGCAGATAAACAATCATCTGTCCTAAATCATCAAACGTACAGCCAGCCTCTTTCAACAAAGCCTCCACATTCTCCCACATACGTTCCGTCTGCTTGCGAATGTCCCCGGGATATACCACCTCACCTTTATTATTGATGCTCGCAGTACCCGAAATAAACACCTGGCGACGGTCGCCATAATCCACATACGTACCTCGCTCGAAACTCACACCGTATTCGTATGTGGGATTCAGATGTGTCGGTGCGTAAAGGTAGTGAATTTGTTCAGATTTCAAACCATCTACAGCATAAGTATCCATCTGAACCGTCACTTTTGGGTCGGCATGACGGCCACCGATACCGGTACTGGAAATATAATGAGTCTTCTCCGTCAAGTCCTGGGTAACAAACACCTCATTACGCGCCTTCACCACTCCGGTATAATTCACATCCACGTTCTGTACAAAGAACCAGGTACGTATGCAATTATCAGCCAGCTTGCAGCCCTGTTCCATCAGCTGCATCACATAGTCATTCAACAGCAGACGGGTCTGGTATTCCGAATTGGCGGCACGATTGAAAGAGCCGCCTCCCCAAAGGTGACGGTAGGCGCCATGTCTCACTTCGAACAATCCGTTATGAAGTACCTGTGTTTCCACACCTTTCTGCAGATAGACCCACAGTGCAATCTTTGTACCGTTCAACGGCGGCTGCTCTACCACGGAGAGTGCACAATCCGAACATTCTGCCGAAAGCGCCAGTAGCATATCTGCCTGATTGGCGGCGTCACTTAGAAAGTAGCGTTTAAAGATGGCAACAGCACCTTGTAGCTCACTTTCACGTAGTTGGCAGTAAGTGTCGACCACCGCATTCAGCTGTTCTTCATAAGTCGCTTCCGGTCTGGTGGCATGAATCATTACATGATATTCCGAAACACCCGCTTCTACCTCATATTTAAAGATTTCGGTTAAGGTATTCTCCAATTGATTAGTTTGTTGTTGTTTATTTTTCATATTAAATATCAATTAGTCGTTGTTGTTCAAAAAAGTACCGGTATTACCAGTAAGGCCCATCATTATTACGGCTGTGCACCATCGTCAATCCAGTTGCCAATCAAAGACTGCATATCAGATGAGGTTATCATCTGAGAATGGTCTATACGCCAATCCGAGCTGATGTCCGTACCCAATATGAGATGCAAGACACTTTCTGACGCATTGCCGGGCATAACCCTCATTTTACCGTCCACCGTCGTTGAAGCCCGGTTGACCAGATCAGCATGGCTATGTCCTTCCAGCAGATTCAAGCCACCACCCGGAGTGGTGCTAAGACCATGGCAAGCCGTACAAGTGGCATTGAATATTTTTTGTTGAATGGCATTGTACATACTTGCATCAACTGTTCCTGCATCCATAAGTATAGTATCAGCGATTTCAGTACATTCCATTGCCACCAAACTGACAATGCGCTTCCTCAACTTATTGATTACACATAGCTCGACAGTTGTCACCTCATCCGTTATGCCGGACATTGTCAACTGGATTTCATCATTATCCGATTCGGATGCCGGAACAACCTTTGAAACAATGGCATAATCGCTTTCATCATCAAATCCTGCCACTACCACACTATAGTCGCCCGACCACTTATCCACACCACTAATCCGGCCTGTCATCTTCACTGTGCGTCCTTCACCCGTGGCCACTACGGCATTCTCATAAATTCTCCCCTCATCGCATGCATGCAGACCTATAAGAAGCACGGGCAGAAAAAAGAAAAGAATGTATTTTTTCATAGACGAATCCTTTCCTGACTTCATTTAGAATGTATATTGAAGCATCACCGTGGCAGAGTGAGTGGCCAGACCTAAATTATCATTATCACGGTCGAGCTGCGTGTCGTGTCCCCAACGGGCTACATACTGATACATTGCCTGCAATTTCAGGTTGCATCCTCTGAAAAAGTAATTCATACCTACAGCAGGCATATTCAGGAAACCGTCGTCATCCGTACCGTTACGATTGAAGATATCGTAGCGTGCGGCAAGCTGTAGGCGGGGAGCGACAAAGTAACCACCTTGCACATAACCGCCTAAAAAGCTATACGATTCATTTATCTTTTGCCGTTTGGTGAAACCTACATTCATATAATAAGCTTCAGCCGCCAGATAGAGCTTGTTCTTCAACATGGCAAATTCCAACCCCACACGGGTATCATTGGTACTCTCATTTTCACTCTCCACATTGATAGAACCCGAAAGACCGAATAATATCTTATCCTCGTTCAAACGGTTAGGATTACCTTGTGTGGAAGGCATCACCCCCTTGGGCATATAAGTCAGACGTCCGGCATACAGCAATGAAGGGATATGCCAGTCATCACTCATCGTCTTTGAAGCTGTATTCACGGAAGCTCCGGTTCCATTGAACAAGCCGACTTCATAACCGAACTTATCTGCCACCAGACCGTGAATTTCAACACCCAGGTCAAATCCCGTACCGATATTAGGCGTCACGGCATTCAACGAATAAGGCAAAATTACAGAAGACGTCAGAGAAACCGGCAACTGGGGAAGCAGTGTTTCGCCAAGAGTTGTCAGATAGGCATGCGAAAATGGAGTCTTGAACTTTCCGACACGAATCGCAAATTGTTTTTTCAGCTGTACATCAAACCACGCCTGCTGTAACAGCGCTCCTCCACTTGCAGCAGCATTGATGGACAGATTGAAAGCTACTTTTCCAAAAGCCTTGCCAGTAAAGCCAAGTACGGCATAAGGAATGGAAAAACCCGAATTGGCAATATTATCTTGGTTATAAGCCTTATCCAAGCCTTCATCATCATACCAATTGAAATTAGCACTCGTTTGTACCAACAGATAAGGCTTGAAAACAAAATCACCTTTCTTTGTTTCAATGGTAAAACCTTCTCTTCCGGCCAATGACACTACACCATTCTCCGTATCTTCCTCATGTTGCGCCATAGCGGTCAAAGGCAAAACAGCCAGCATGGCGACATATAAAAATTTCTTCATAATTACTTTTTATATAAAGCTTATTAGTTCTAAAGTGAATTTAAAAATACAATCAGGGCATCACGGTCATCCTTACTCATGTTCTTAAAGAGATTTTTCGATGCTTCTCCCTCTCCCCCATGCCACATTATGGCTTCAACAAGATTGCGAGCACGACCATCGTGCAAGAAGTAGGTATGTCCGTTTACCTTTTCCTGAAGCCCGATACCCCAAAGCGGAGTAGTGCGCCATTCATTGCCACGCGCCAACCCACTTACATAGTTGTCATTCAGACCGACTCCCATAATTTCGGAGCCCATATCATGCAGCAAAAAATCCGAATAGGGGTGAATTGTCTGACTTCCCAACCATGGCAAACGGGTACCGTTCAACAGCACGGAGCCCCGAGGCTTGGTATGCAACGTGGTGACATGGCAAAGATGGCACTTGGCTTTATAGAAATTCTGTTCTCCCCTTATCACCTGCGGGTCATTCACATTACGCCGTGCAGGAACACCAAGACTCTGCATATACAAGTCAACATCTTCCATATCTTCTGTAGAAACATCCAACTGGGCATAAGAAAGCCCCATCATGCTGCCTTGATTCACCTGGGACTGCCCCTCGCATATCTCTTCCGGATAGCGGCTATTGGTAACACCCATATCACTTGAAAAACCAAGTTCAACAGTCAAATCCGCATGTTGAGCCTTATTTCCCGACAGCCCCAAGCTTCTCACACCACGTTCGGTAATGTAATTGCAACGGCCACTTATACCATACTCCGGATAATTACTTTTTGCAGCAAGCGCTTCAATCTCCGTAGGTTCCAAAGCCATCATTTGCCCCATACCGACATGTCTCAACGGGATACGCACCGTACAGAACATATCTTCAGGCTTTATACTGTCAGCATACCATTCGGATATGGAATAAGCCGGTCTGCAAAGTTCATACTTCTCTCCGTCGGGAAAGGTAAAAGTCTCATAAGTATACTCCACAGAAAGCTTCCCCTCCGGTTTCACTCCATAAATTGCCTGGTCATGGAGGACACGACCATAATCCTGAAAAAACGCACCATTCTTGCGGCTTATATAAACCAGCATCGAGGAAAACCCGTAACTACCCGATCCACCTTCACTCCACAGCGTCGGTTTGGTACGGCCGGCATTACGATGACAACTGCCACAAGAATACCCCGCATAGACCGGGCCAAGACCACCTCCCATGCCATTGCTACTCGTACGCACATCATCGTAAAGCCCGTCACCATCATTAAAGCGACTGTTGTAAACACCCGACACCCAGTCTGCCGGTGAATCATAGGCCTTAGATGAATTCATGAAGATTGTGGACGTTCCGGCAGACAGAGCGTATCCTTCAGGAATCTCTATATCCAACACGTCAATCCCATCATCATCACAAGCAGTCAAACCTGCCGACAAACAAAGGAGAAGACATGAATATCTCATTAAACGATTCATCATCTTTATCTACTTTTTAATAATGGCATATCCAAACATGCCAAAGAAGTAAAGGCAGGATTCTCCAAATCCTCCCCTTTACTTCTTGAGTATTGTTTATAAATAATTCTTATTTAACTGTACGAGGCTTGCCATCCTTGAAAAGCAGGAATTCCAAAGTATGGAATCCGCGTACATTTTGGGCAGATTCAACTTTTGCATCATCATCACCCTCGCTCCATTCCAAATCGCCCCATTTCTGGGAATTCAGAATCTGGACAATGGCGTTCTGGTCCAAAGGCCAACTATCCATATTCGGGTCAAGTCCCAGCTCATCCACCGGCCCAAATAGGAACGCCTCACTTTCCTCCCAAGGTTCACGGGCTGTTATCCAAGCATTGCATGCCGTCTCAAAAGCACTGTTAGAGGGATTGTTGGCAAGAGCCACCACAGCGTCATACAGCGTACTATTCTTCTCCTTCAAATCCTTATAGGTAGGCAAAACCACAACATTGACATAATTTTCAACAATCGGGTCAAGTGCTTCATTGCTGTTAATGGTGCTATTGTCCCTGATATAAGGTTTCAACTCCTTATCCAATACACTTTCCAGTTCTTCACAAGCCTTGATAGCCGCTACCGTTTCCTGACTGTTGATATTATTACGGAAAGGTTGGGGAATAGCCTGAATAGCCGATGCTGCCGTAGTGATAGCTGCCGACACTTTCATATCCAACTCCGCATTGACTCCAGCCACCAATTTTGAAATTGACTTGTCGCTCACCTTACCGTCCAAAGAGCCGTAATAGGCATTGCGGATTGAGTAAATATTATTGGTATAATCATCACGGGAATGCCAGCTATACCATGACTCAACAGCATAGAGGGCCTCTGTAACATTGTTTGCCATATATTTATTATATGGATCACCAATCTTCGTCTCACCTACCTCATTGGAGATTTCAACACAACCGTCGATAACCTGCTCTATACAGTTCCAGGCACTTGAAAAGTTATAGGCACCATTATGAGCTTTGAAGGAAGTTGCAAAACTTGCCCCACCCTTATAACTCGTATTCCAAGAATCATAAAGATTGGTGGCATCTGCCTTCAACAAAGCCGCCACATTTCTCATGTAGTTGTGCCAACTTGCCGCATTCTCCGAGTTATACTCAATGTCAGCAGGATTAACTGTACTGTTGTCATCATCATCGCTACAAGCAGTAGCCGTAAATGCCAGCCCTAATACCAAAGCTGCCGCATAAAAGAAATTTTTCCTCATCTGTATAAAATTAATTGATTACTATTCATCTACTTCTTGACAAACCAACCGATATAGGCAATACCAATCGAAAACTCATTTTCACTATTATACTTGCCAGTTCCAAAAACCTTGTTTGTTCCGATTTGGCGGGTAGTGTAGTCAGCCTTTACCACCAGATTAGGCAAGGCATACCAATTCAATCCAGCAGTCCACATGCTTACCTGACAACGTTTCTCCATTATCTGGCTGGCCTCTCCCTTTTCTTGCGGATTATAATATTCATAACGTGCAAAGGGGTAGATAACCGGAACTTTCCTGTTTCCTTTGAAGAAAGCGCTGATATTCAAACCGGCCTCGGCTGCATAACTGACTACATTCTTTGCAATGGGGGTTATACGGCTGTAAGGAGATTTATTCGACAATTTGGTATTTGCCTCACTAAGCTTCGCTGAATTACCCAAATTTCCGTATACCATATTGGCACGGGCAACCACATATTTATTACGGTATTGGGCATCTGCCGTATAAATTCTTACCGGAATCTTACCGGTAGACGAATAAGTATCCGCTTTGTCAGAATTGGAACCGGCATCAGCGCAGTAATAGAACGAAGCACCTATACGCAACCCCGGAACCCCCTTATAGTCCAGACGAGCCACATAGCCCGGTGAAGTAAAGTTGTCTTCTTCAAAGATGCCTTGTTTGCCACTTGCTATCCAGGTGTTACGGTCAAAGCCATTGGCATTCAGACCGGCCACTATCATGGCCTGATAATCAAAGCTGGCATATCCTTTTCCAAAAGAACCAAAAAACTCGAGTCCGTTTTCATGCCACGTAGAAGGAAGGATGGTTGTCTCTCCTTCCGGCCGATAAGTTCCAAAGAAATTGATTGGTTCATGATGGGCGTTGGTCAATCCTACCGGGACAATGATGTGACCGGCACGTATGTTGAATTGTGGAACAATTAAACGGGTAATGTGGAATTGCTCGATAGCCACTTCGCCACCCTTTTCCACCTCCGTTTCATACTCACCGTTTTCCGTATTCTCAAGTTCATAAGCAGTACCCGTACCACCGGATTCAAACTCGATTTCAGCACCGAGTATCCATTTGGAATTGAACTTGTAATCCAGAGCCAACACGAAACGGGGTATAGAAATTGTATTCCTATGTTTGTCTGGATTGCCTTCAGGCGCACCATAGAAACGGTTAATACCATAATCCTTAAAACTTGCAACCATTTCTCCGTATCCACCGAAACGGAATTTCTTGTAGTTGTCGCCATCATTCGCTACTTTTTCCTTTTTCTCTTTGTCTGTTGAAATCTCCGTACTCTCTGCTGCAGAAGTAACTTTTTCAGGTTCAGCAGCCTGCAAAGCATTGGCAGAAAGCAAAAAACATAAAACGAATAAGCCAGTTAATTTTCTCATCTTTTATCTTAATTTTTGTTGGGAGCAAAGGTAGAGGTAGTTAAAAAGGAGAACAATACCTAAAAATTGCGAAAAGAAGAGAAAGAGTAACCATTAGTAGGTAATGGCAGATTTATAACAACAAATAAAGATGAAAAAGGAGGATAAATGGTAAAAGAACTATTAAAATGCTAATTCACGTAACGAGCACGATAAGCAGGGCCGTACCTTCCAGAATACGGTCAAGCACAGTGGGTTGGAAACGGACATTAGGGCAATTCTTGCCGGAATAAGGACCAAGATTAATCATATTATCTACGATTTAGAATCTGTTATTACTAATCCTCCTTTGCTTTCTCTTCAGACGGAGGAGGATTCTTGGACTTCTTCATCCGCCCACTCTTCCGCAATGCTTCAGCGATAATCCACTGAAGCTGTCCATTGGTACTACGGAACTCGTCGGCTGCCCATTTTTCAATGGCATCCATCGTTGCAGCATCCACACGGAGGACAAAGCTTTTGGTTGAAGTTTCTTTTTTAGCCACTATTTATTTACTATTTAACAATTTACGATTTATGATTGAAGTTACTTTGATATAACCAAGTACCAATCAAAGAGTATTCTGCTTGCCCCGCACGAAGGAGGCAATGTCATCCATAACATATGCCGGGACGGGCGAAGCATGGCTATACTCAAACGGAGTCGCCTTGCCGCTGCCTTCCTGCAACAAGTGATTCAATTTCGGATAAGATTTGAAGTACGCATTCTTACAATGCAACAGACCGGAACGCCATAAACCGAAGTCTTCCATAGTCACTTGATAATCTCTCTCCCCTTGAAGAACAAATATGGGCAGCTTTAGTTTAGCGGCAACCTCCACTGGTTTGTAAGCGTTGGCAAACAGCCAATAGGAGCGGGGCTGCCCCAACGGTAAGGGAATTGCCTCATCGAACTCTTCGGTACCAAGCTTTTTGACATTCACCAACTGTTGTTTCAGTTCATCAAGTTGAGCCTTTACATTGACTGAAGAATCCGTCAAAGAAGAGGTATAATAAAACTGTTCCTCAAGAGCATCTTCAAGCGGTCTTGCCAGTCCGGCAAGGATAATGATACCTGCCAAACCTTTCGAACGCCCGGCAATACGGGGAGCCAATGTACCTCCCAGGCTGTGCCCCAACACATACACACTGTCAGGAGCCAGCTCGGGCAAAGCTCTTACCTGCTCCACTATGGCAACGGCATCGTCCACGGCCTCAGTATCATAATCGAGTTCGCGACCGGCAGGAACGCAAGCCGCACCATATGCTTTTGTCCGTTTTTCATAGCGGACGACGGCAATGCCGCGTTCCGCCAATCCCCAGGCCAGGTCACGGAAAGGCTTGTTGGGACCTATCGTCTCGTCACGGTCGTGAGGACCGGAACCATGTACCAGAATAACACAAGGAACCCTGCATACATCCGAACCGACTGCCCTCTTGGGCAAAGTCAACGTTCCGGGAAGCTTGTAGCCGTCGGCTCCCAGCGTAATATCCCTTTCATCCATTTTTGTCTTATCATAGGCTACCGGTTGGGCAGTGCTAACAGCAGGTGCAGGGACTAGCCGGATTGTATTCAGTGCCCCGTCAGCATCAAAAGCCACTAGAAAGCGGAGATTATAACGTTCAAATTCCACATCGGAATAATAGATAGTAATTCCCTGGGCAGAATCGGTCTTCCATTCTCCTTTTGATATGGATTTACCAAACATTTTCTCTGCTTGCCGGAAAGAATCATTGAAGAGTGCCGGAGCCAGTTTCTCCTGCAACTCCCGGTTCAATGCCGCATGGATGCTGTCACCTTGCCCTGCCACAAACAATTCATAAATGTGCTGCGCGCGCGCAGTATTCGCATCTTGTGCAAAGCCCCCATATACATTGCCCAGCAAGAGCAGTATAAGAGCCCACCGTCCTATGCCTCCCATCTCTTTCATCCGTATCCTTTATCAATGGTTCAACGTTCCCGTATTGACTACCGGTTGGGCAGCCTCGTCCGCACAAAGCACTACCAACAGATTGCTGACCATTGCTGCTTTCTTGTCTTCGTCCAGTTCAACAATTTCTTCTTCAGAAAGTTTATGGAGCGCCATTTTTACCATAGAGACTGCCCCTTCCACAATCTTCTCGCGTGCCGTAATAATGGCAGATGCTTGCTGGCGACGCAGCATCACAGCGGCAATTTCGGGCGCATATGCCAGATAGTTGATACGCGCTTCCACCACTTCCATACCTGCCATGGCCAGGCGTTCATTCAATTTCTGCTCCAGCTGTTCATTGATTTCCTCACCGCCCGAACGAAGTGTCAACTCTTCCGTATCAGCCTCATTATCATCATAGGCATACTGACCAGCAACCTGGCGAAGAGCGGCATCACTCTGTATCATGACGAAATTCTCGAACGCATTCATACGGTTGGCCACCGCATTGCCAAGACTGACCTGGTTCGCATTACCCGCTGTCGGAGCGGATGCAGCCATTGTTTGTGAATCAATCTCAAACATGGCTTTATAGGTGTCCTTCAGCTTCCACACCAATACCAGTCCTATAAGAATAGGATTACCAATCTTATCGTTCACCTTTATCGGCTCCACATCCAGGTTGCGTGCACGAAGCGAAAGCTTCTTCTTATTAAGGAAAGGGTTTACCCAGAAAAAGCCGGTCTCTTTGAATGTTCCTTGTACTTGCCAAAGAACACCATGGCACGCGCCTCGTTCGGTTCCAGCTCCATATAGCCGGCAAACATAATGAACCATACCAGACACAGACACACCGAAAGGATCAAGGTAGGCACAGAAATGAGAAACCCAAAGATTATCACCGCCGTAAGCACTACCAAATGAAGGAACAAGGCCAGAAAGCCATTCATCTTGAAACCACTGAAACTACACTCTTTTGTTTCCATATTCTATAAATTTAATTGATATCATAACGATATCACAAATATATCAATTAAAATTAGAGAAGTACAAAGAAACAAGGGAGTTAACATATAGTATTAAGGATTATTAAGAACATGTATTCCCAGTATATAAAAATTCCGCTTGAGGGCCATAACTCACCCTCAAGCGGAAAACTTTTTTTGACTCTGTCAGTGATGTATCAAGGCTGAATGACAAAAGACCGGCGCAGCAAACCAGCAGTCTGCGAGCTACCGCCCACCATAAGTTCATAACTGCCTTCGGAAACGCACATGGTATTGCTTTGCGGATTCCACCACACCAACTCTTTATCGCCCAAATCAAACTCTACATCGACCGTCTTTCCTGCCGGGATATGTACCCGTTTGAAAGCACGCAATGCCTTGCTCGGTCCTTCGACATCATCGTTTTTCTTCAAATAGACCTGCACAACCTCTTCACCGTCACATTTGCCGGTATTGGTTACGGGGACATTCAATCTCAATTTCTCACCGGACTTTATATTATCCGAACCAAGCACCACAGCGCCATAACAGAAAGAGGTATAGCTCAATCCATGACCGAAGGGGAAAAGCGGTTCCTGGGTCATGTAACGGTAAGTCCGACCGGTCATATTATAATCCTCAAAATCAGGAAGCTGTGACACATTACGGTAGAAGGTTACCGGCAAGCGTCCTGCCGGATTGTAATCACCGAACAAGACTTCAGCTACAGCCGTACCGCCTGCCTGACCGGGATACCATGCCTGCAGGATAGCTCCACACCTCCCGGTTTCCGGCTCCAAGCCGATAGGAGAACCTGAACAGTTCACCAACACCACCTTTTTACCGGCATGGTGCAAAGCGGCAATCAGTTCCCGCTGGACAGCAGGCAACTCAATATCAGTACGGTCGCCTCCTCTGAATCCGGGAAGCTCAACACCCATCTCCTCGCCTTCGAGGTTCGGAGAGACTCCTCCCACAAAGACCACGACATCAGCATCCTTTACACGCTCCACAGATTTCCTCATCACTTCATTCTTAAATCCAAGGTCAAAGTTCAACTGTGCATCGCTACGGAAATATTCAAAATTCAACGTCATACGTTTTCCTGCTTGTACCTGCAAAGTATAAGCACTCTTCTGCCCACCGTGCTGATTGGAGAATCCTCTCACTTCCTCCCCATTTATCCGCAATCTCCCTGAGCCATAAGCATAGATGTCAAAGACCACCTCTCCCGACTGGTCGGGAGTGAATACGCTGTTGTAGGTAGCCGAGAAGTCGGTAAGGTTCACACCCAAAACCGTGGCACCGGATGTACAGAAATGGAAAGGTGGTCACTTGGGCGAGTAGTGACTGGCTCACCGTCACGAGTCACGTCATTCCAGTAGCGTGCAGTAAATCCGGGTTTCCCGTCGGCAGTCTTGCAACGGTTGAAGACGCTCTGTATCTGAGCTCTCTCCACCCATCCGCAGCCTTGTTCATAAATAAGCCGGTCATCAGTCCCCAAGGCTTTTCTAATTCCGTCCAGAATGGTGACTGTGTGCGGAGGCATACCGTTATAATTTCCCCACTGCATCACAGAATCATTGGCGTTCGGACCCATCACGGCTACAGTCAGCCCTCCACGCTTCAACGGCAAGGTATTATCCTTGTTCATAAAGCAGTGTCATTGACTTGCGCGCCATGTCGAGCGCCAGAGAATCGTGTCCGGCAGAAGCCACCACAGAAAAAGGAATGCCGGTCCAGGACACCTTCTCCGGCTCGTCCATTTCACCCAAGGCAAAGCGGGCCGTCAAAAGGCGCTTGACTGCTACATCCACTGCTTTTTCATCAATCTTTCCCTGCTTCACCGCTTCTACCAGGGCCTCGTAACTCGAACCGCATTCCAAGTCAGTCCCACTCAGCACCGCAGCCGCCGAAGCGGACTCTGCATCAGGATGCGTCTTATGACCATAATCTCTGTAAAAATCGGCAATAGCTCCACAGTCCGAAAGGACAATACCGTCAAATCCCCACTCATCGCGCAAAATCTGCATCAGCAGGCGGTCGCTACCGCAACAAGGATCGCCCTCAAAACGGTTGTAGGCACACATCACCTCCTTCACTTTTCCTTCTTTCACCAAAGCTTCGAAAGGAGGAAGATAAGTTTCATACAAATCACGGGGCTTGATATTTTCCGCATTAAACTCATGGCGGTTCCATTCCGGACCTGAGTGTACGGCAAAGTGCTTGGCACAAGCATGCAGCTTGTCATATTTTCCATCGTTCGTACCCTGCAACCCCTTTACAACCATCACTCCCATACGGCTGGTCAGATAAGGGTCTTCCCCATAAGTCTCTATACCCCTTCCCCAACGGGGGTCGCGGTAGATGTTCACCGTAGGCGTCCACATCGTCAATCCTTGATAGCGTTCACGACTTCCCTGAGATGCATAGTAGGCATTCTTGGCACGGGCCTCATCGGATACGGCAGTAAATACCTCGTATACAGTCTCCGGCGAGAAAGATGCCGCCATACCAATCGGTTGGGGAAACACTGTGGCCAGCCCGGCACGCGCCACTCCATGCAACGCTTCATTCCACCAGTTATAGGGCTTGATGCCCAGGCGTTCCACCGGTTTGAGCTGTCCATCATCAAGGACACCTTCTCTTCGAGCGTCAGTTCCTTCAGCAAAAGTCCGGCACGCTCTTCTGCCGGCAGAGATGCATTCTTGTAAGTAGCCTGTCCACATCCCGACAATAGGAAGAGTGGCAAAAGGTAAAGAAGTTTCTGTTTCATCATAGTTTTATATTAATCGTTGTTACAATCGCTTGTATCACAAAGATAAATATTTTCTTCCAATTGCCAACACGCAATAAACTTCTTATTATAGCCTCCTCTGAATATCCCCGTTACTGTTCCGCTGACCCTTACTACGTATATCACCACCGAAAGTATAGGATACACCGATACGGAAACTGGCAAAGGCAAACTGATTGTCGGCAATTATCTTCAGCCCGTTGGACATGGTTTCCAATTTGGAATGGCTGACAAACAAATTGTTGACATTCAGGCTGAGGTTGAGCTTATTGTCCAACAACCGGTAAAGCATACCTGCACTGACGCTGTAAGTGGGACTCATCAGATAGATGCCCTGATACTGACGGGAAGAATAGGAACCGGACAACGTGGCCAGAAGAGTCTTCTTTTCATTGAAGAAGAAAGTGTTGCGCAGACTGGCGTCATAAGCCCATCCTTTCTCCTCGGGAGAGGTGGTGGCAGCGCTGGAGGTAGTCCGGCGATAGCTCACTCCATGCTGGGCGTAAGCTTGCAGCCATTTGGTACGGAAAGTGTACGAATTGTTAAGCCCGAAAGCATGCGTCTGCATGAAATTCTCCCAAAGGAAAGAAGTCACATTCGTTTCGGCATCCAAGTCCACAACCTGGAAGAATACATCGTCCGAATAAGAATAATAAGCGGAAACATTGAAGTTGCTCTTCAACGTATATCCCAGTTCTGCATTGTAAGTGTAGCTGGGTTTCAAGTCCTCACGTCCGCAGGCATACGTATATTTGTTCTGATAGAACGGAAAAGGATTGACCATATTCTGTGACGGACGGGAGATGCGGTTGGAGAAACTGAAGTTCAGCGCATGCCCGTCTGTAGGCGAATAAAGCAGATAGACAGTAGGGAACAAGCGCGTATAGTCGTGCTTGTCCTCCGTATCCTTCGCTTCGGAAATACCGGTAGTGCGGGTGTGCTCCATACGCAAGCCCAACTGCATGGAAAAACGTTCGGAAAATTCACGGCTATAATCAGCATATAAGGCATAGATTTGCTCCTTGTAACGGAAATAATCATCCTGCACCAGCGTAGGGTCCGATGTATCGTAATTGATACCGTTGCGAGTGTTGGTAAAGGAGACCTTGGCACCTGCCGTTATCTTGTACTTTTCAAAAGGAAGGATGAAATCAAGAGCGGAGGAGACTACATCTACCTTGCGATGTTGCAGATAGTTGTAATCGAAGTTTGTGCCCGGAATCTCCGTACCGTCAGGCAGGAGGGTTTTCGAGAAAGCCCATATTTTCGTCCCGGTTGTCACGCAGGTAATCCACATCCCAAGTCATTTTCTTGCCTTTGTCATCCCAGACCTTATCGGTATGAAAATTCAGATTGAGGCGGTCGGAACTGGTATCCTTGTCACTGTTGGAGTACAGCAAAGAATCCAATACGGCGGTAGAGGCATCGTAAACTTCCGTCCATGAAAGGGCGTTGCCCGGTTTGGGAGCACTGTGATTATAGATGGCCTGCATACCTACAGTCCAGTCCCGTTCCAACGATACGTCCACACCTCCCTGAAGGTAGAAGCTATTCATGTAATTGGTGTAGTCGGCACGGCTGTTCCAGGTGTTCTGCGGAAAATAGCGGTAATTCTTCTCACGCGTCTCATAGTTGCCCTGCGTAGTACCCCCGTTGAGGAAGGATGACACGCGCCCCTTGCTGAGGTTCAGGCTTACCCCGCCATATCCGTAATTGTCCTTTTCACCAGCGCTGTAGGAAGCGGAAGCCGTACCACCCACGTAATCTTTGGGACGTGACTTCAAGCGAATATTGATGATGCCTGCATTTCCGGCGGCATCATATTTGGACGGAGGCGTGGTAATCACCTCCACCTTCAGTATCTGGGAGGCGTCATAGGAACGGAGGTAATCTATCAGTTCATCTCCCGACAGCTTCGTCTCACGGTCGTTGATATAAACCTTGATACCCCCTTTACCTAGAATACCAATACTGTTTTGTCCAACCTGCAGACCGGGCACTTCACGCAGAAGGTCGAGTGCACTGCCTCCGGCAGAGGCTATGGTATTATGTGCATCGAACACTACCCTATCCACCAGACGCTTGATAACGGGACGCGCGGCCGTAACGGTCACTTCGTCCAGCAAGGCGGAAGAAGATTTCAATGTCAATTCGCCAACGTTTTTGTTTCCTTGCAGCACAACGGGAACGTAGAGGTCTTCGCTGCCGATAAGGGTAATATGCAACAAGTATTCTCCCAGTGGCTGGTCAAAGGAAAAACAACCTTGTGTGTCGGTCAGCATACCGGTAATATAGGTACTGTCTTTTGCCTGCTTCAGCAGCACATTCGCCACCTCTACCGGTTGGCGGTTCTCGTCCTGCACACAACCGGAAAGCCGGTAAGTCTGAGCAGGAAGCAGAGTTGCCATACTTGCCAAGGCCACCCATACCATCACTCTTTTTCTAACGTTGTTCAGTAGTTTTTCTTTCATCATGCGTTTGATTTCAATATTTCACACCTTGTATTTCGCTGATACAAAGGTAGGGGTAAAACATGCCTCAAACGGTCTATATCGAGGAATAAAAAGTCTATATCCCAAAACTACAAATCACTACATATCAACACTTTAATTTTACAAAAGTCAATATTATGCCTTTTCCGGTCTATATGCTGCCTATAAACTCTACGATGCCTTCCTTCTCCCCCATCCCCAGTTTCTTGCGGATATTCGTCTTTCGCTGGTAAATGGTAGGAATGCTCTGTTGTGTCACCACACTAATCTCCTTCGTCGAGAAGTCCGCACAGAGCAGGCAGCAAAGCTGCTTTTCTTTGTCAATGAGCACATCGCCAAAACAGCTGTCCATCTTTGTGTAGAAGTTATCATAAATCCGGTCTATGATAGGATACAAGTCCTCCCATACCAGCAAACTCTCTACCGGCAGTTCATGGCTGGTAATACCCGAAATGCGGCGAAGCAGCTCCTGATTCTGTGAGGTAGGTTGTTTAGCCACCAGCCGTATCATGCCTAATTGCTGCAACAGTATTTTCCGAAAAAACTGCCCGTCTTCCCCTTTCGACTGGTTCCTGGTCGCATCTTCCAGCAACCGGGTCAGTGTTTCCGCCCGTTCTTCCGCTTCAATCAGCCGGTTGCGCCGGTTACGGATATAAAGGGACACACCACCACCTGCAAGCACCAGTACCAACAGTGCCAGCAACAAATTCAGTTGTGCCTGCTTCCGTTCCACCGTCAGAATCAAGTTGGCTTGCGAAAGCGTCTCCTTCGACTCGTCCTTACGCCGGACAGTACTCTGCAACGCAGTAAGAGCATTGGCTACAGAATCATAATAGCGCGCCACGTCCAGCACATCAAACGTACGGTGACGTGTATAATCTATCAATGCCCTATATACTGCCACCATATTCTCTTCCGTCAAGAAACCGGTTCCGGCCCTCGCCACGTTTCCTTTCCTTATTCAAATAGTATTCCGCCGAATCAAGCAGCCCTTCTTTCAAGAACACTTCCACTTTCACCAGATCTCCCATACGCAACTGCACCGGGTCGATGACATACTGCTCCATACGACGAATAGTAGCTATTGCACCGGAAGGTTCATCAAAAGAGTAAGCCTGCATCTGGGCATAGTTACGCAAATAATGCACTATCTTACTGGTATCTTCTGCCTCCACTGCCAGTTCTATGCTGCGCTCCATGTAATAGGATGCAGAATCATTCTTGTTCAGCCCCATGGCAATTCCCATAGAGAAGAAGCTTCCGGCTCTTGCGTCCAAAGCTATGGCGGTACGGAAAGTTTCTATCGCTTTCTCATAATCTTTCCAGACATACACATACCAGTATGCCTTATCAATCAGCATATCAGCCATTCTTCCCGTGTCCTGCAGCGCCTTGGCCAAAGCTACGCCGCTGTCAATGGCAGCTATACACCGTTCGTGCTCTTTCAGCCAATACCAGTACCAGGCTTTCAACTGATAGGAAAACAGATTCTTCGCCGTGTCGTTGCGGAAGACGTAATAATCGGAAGCAGGCAATATCAAGGAATCTTCCGCCATCGAGTTGTGCCGCTTATAGTGCACATAAGCATTCAGCCATCCATACAACAGCCTCTCCTCATCCGAAAGTTGCGATGGCCTCTCTATCTGTACCAGCAAGGCATACACGCTGTCCACATTCATATTCACCTGTTTTTCTGCCAGATGTAACAGATGTGCCTCATTCATCTGCCGGCAGGCAACAAGGCACAGCAACGCAAACAATAGTCCAAGGAAAGGTAATCTATTCATAATATAGGAGATATAGTTTTTTCTATCATTTGTCTGCAACCGCAGTTTCCAGTTGCTTCAGCGCCTGCTCCAACACCGAACGCGGGCAGCCGATATTCAGCCGCATAAATCCCTTACCCGGTTCACCGAACATGGTGCCGTCATTCAGTGCCAGGTGTGCCTTGTCCACAAATAGTCTCACCAGTTCCTCCTGAGTCAGCCCCAATCCCCGGCAGTCCAGATAAATCAGGTAAGAAGCCTGCGGACGTATCATGCCGATGCCCGGAATATGCTCGCGCAGGTAGTTCTCCGTGAAATCGATATTGCCCTTTATATAGTCCAGCAGCTGTTCCAACCATTCCTCACCATGCATATAGGCAGCAGCCGCACCGATATAGGCCAACATGTGCCCTTCGCTGAACTCGCCCGCTTCCATGAACTCCTGAAAACGGTGGCGGATGTCCTCATTGAGGATAATGGCGTACGAACTTCCCAATCCCGGCATATTGAATGTTTTGCTGGGTGCCATGAAGGTGAGGGAATTCTGCGCGGCAGCCCCCGAAACAGTAGCAAAAGGATGGTGTTTGTAAGGTGGCAGAGTCAAGTCGGCATGAATTTCATCGGAGATGACAAACGTATGGCTTTCCGTACAAATATCAGCAATCCGGCGTAATTCGTCCACCGTCCATACACGCCCGCCCGGGTTATGGGGATTGCAGAGAATCAATACTTTGCATCCTTGTATATCCTTACGGAAACGCTCAAAGTCAATCTGATACTGTCCATCTTTCAGGTCGAGCGGAGAGTAAACCACTTCGCGCTTCATGCGTTGCGTCACCAGGAAGAAGGGATGATAAACGGGAGTCATCACCATTACCCGGTCGCCGGGATTGGTGAAGCATTGCAATGCGAAGGCTTGACCGCGGACAATGCCGGGTACAAAAGTCAGCATCTCGCGAGTGACGTCCCAACCGTGGCGACGACTGAGCCAGCTACAAATGGAAGTATACCATTCCTCACACGCAGACGTATAGCCCAGCACTTCATGTTCAAGACGCTTCCGCAAGGCTTCCATCACAAACGGGGGCGTGCGGAAATCCATATCCGCCACCCACATGGGGAGGAGGTCATCGCGTCCCCATACACTCTTCACACCGTCCCATTTCACGGAGTCGGTACCACGGCGCTCTATTACTTCATCAAAATTGTAAGTCATTTGCTTGTCTTTTTATTGTAGTTTCACTAATTCAACGCATCAATTTGTCTTGTTTTTATACCGCCCGAAAGAGAATTTACAACTATCTGATTATCAACATGTATAAATACATCCTATTTCTGTCGTATACTGAGCCCTATTCAGTCGTATACTGAAATAGGTTCAGTATACGACTGAATAGGGCTCAGTATACAATCCATTACTGCCACCTTATTTTTGTAAATAATAATCATATCGGGAAAAATATAAATACCGCCACATCCCACACTGCATGAGACAAGATAATAGCGGCAAAGCGGTTCGGAAAGAAACGGTAAAGCGCGCCCCATGCCGCCCCCACCACCAGAGCCGCCATGACCAGCATGAAGTTGCAGGAACCGGCATGCACCAGTGCATAAATCAAAGTAGCCACCACAAAACCCGCATTCGGATTCCAGCGTTTGGAAAGCGTGCGTTGCACATAGCCGCGCCAGAAAATCTCTTCCGCCGGCCCTATCAGCAACAGTAGCAATGCCGCCAACAGCCAAGGAGACTCTCCCTCTTTCATCCCATAAATGGAGTCCACCTGCGGACGGGCAAAATCGAACATCCAAGATGACACCTTGTCTCCCAACCAGAAAACGCCCCACAAAGCAACAGCAATGCCAATTCCCAGCAAGACATTCGGCAAGCTCCACTTCACCTCCCGCCACCAGCCGGGATTGAACAAGGTGGCAAACACGGACAGCGTGAGCGCAGAACCGGTCATCATCCACCAGAAATTCACGAAAGGAGCCGTCCAAGGCGAAAACATGACCGTCCACAGCACGGCAGCCAGCAGAATGGTAAAAATCAGCTTCTTCATGACAGCAAACCGGCTACAACGAACGACAACGTGAACAGCAGACTGAACAACAACTGGAGTTTTGCCGTCATCTCATCCAGACCGGCTATGGCACTTTCTCCCTTTCCGGGAAAACGGGACACCACCCGTACATTGCCTATGGCAGGAACCAGTGCCGGCATCACCAGCAGGGTCCATAGAGGAAGAGTTCCCGCAGCTATCAAGCCGGCTATCCAGCCAAAAGGGAAAAGGACTTCGGCACAATAAACGTACATCGACGCCTTTCCTCCCAGCTTCATGGCCAGTGTCTGAATCTCGGCACGGGCATCGGTACGCATATCCCGTGTATTATTGGCATGCAGAATGGCCACCGTAATCAGTCCCACCGGCAGAGCTATCCACAAGACATTCCAGTCAACTACTCCCGTAGCCACATAGCAGGTACCCAACGTCGGCAGCAAGGCATACGCCAAAAAGATGACGACATCGCCCAACGCACGATACTTGAGCGGCGGATAAAGCAACGAGCAAGCCGCGCCGCCTATACCGATGTACAGCAACGGCAACCCCGTACGCCACAGCAGGCCGACACCCGCAACAAGGGCAACTGCCAGCAATGCCATCGACAAGCCATATATCTCGCGCGGAGCAAACATCCCGTCGGTCAAGGTCTTGGCGCCAAAGGTATCCCTTGCATCGACCTTATGCTTATAGTCAAAATAATCGCTCCAGGTATTCCCGGCAGCGTGAAACACGACGATGTTCAGCAATGCCCAGATGCCGTTCACCCAGTTTATGTCCTGCTGCATCCAATACAGATATGCCAACGTCACCACCACCGGCATCGAAGAGGCGGGGAATGACCACGGACGCACCGCTATCATCCAATCTTTCAAAGAATGTTTCTTCATTTGTTATTTATCATTTATTTGTGCGCAAAAGTACGAAATATCTTCGCTTTTTTAAGTAATTTCGCGCACAAGATAAAAGAACCCCTTATGATAAAAGCTCTGTTTTTTGACATCGACGGAACCTTGGTCAGCTTCAAGACCCACGAAATTCCCGTTTCCACTATTGAAGCGTTGACTGCCGCCAAGGCCAAAGGCATACATATCTTCATTTCTACCGGACGTCCGCGCGTCATCATCAACAACTTGTCCGCCTTGCAGGAACGGAATCTGATAGACGGCTACATCACGATGAACGGCGCCTATTGCTTTGTAGAAGACACCGTTATCTACAAAAGCCCCATACCGACAGCGGAAGTGGATGCCTTGACAGCTTTCTGCCACGAACGCAACATCCCATGCATCCTGGTGGGAGAGCACGACATCTGCGTGAACCAGCCCGGCGAAGTAGTGGAGGAAATCTTCCATCACCAATTGAAAGTGGACCCCATCGAAGCAAAGCCCTATACCGACAGCCATGCCGACAAAGCCTTCTTCCAGCTGACTCCCTTTATCAACGCCGAGGAAGAAGCAATCATCCTGCCCTCCGTCCCCCACTGCGAGATGGGCCGCTGGCATCCTGCCTTCGTAGACGTGACAGCCAAAGGAAACACCAAGCAAAACGGTATCGACCAGATTATCCGCCACTTCGGCATCAAGCTGGAAGAGACCATGGCCTTCGGCGACGGAGGAAATGACATCAGCATGTTGCGCCATGCCGGTATCGGTGTAGCCATGGGCAATGCCAATAACGACGTAAAAGCTGCCAGTAACTACACAACCACTTCTGTTGATGAAGACGGCATCGCCAACGCCCTGAAATATTTCGGCATAGTCGGGAATCCATCATAAATCTGAAATCTTTTGAGCTTCGTTCCCGATACACAAAACAAAGAGTTTCAAGATGCCTTGAACCTCATTCAGTATACCCGTCAGTCCGTATTCCTGACGGGCAAGGCAGGTACGGGCAAATCGACCTTCCTGAAATATATCTGCGCGAATACGAAGAAAAAGCATGTAGTGCTTGCCCCTACCGGCATAGCCGCCATCAATGCCGGAGGCAGTACCCTGCACAGCTTCTTCAAACTGCCCTTCTACCCCCTGCTGCCCGATGACCCGAACTTCAGTCTGCAACGGGGACGCATCCACGAATTTTTCAAATACACCAAACCCCACCGCAAACTACTGGAAGAACTGGAACTGGTCATCATCGACGAGATTTCCATGGTACGCGCCGACATCATCGACGCCGTAGACCGCATCCTGCGCGTCTATTCCCGCAACCTGCGCGAACCCTTCGGCGGCAAACAGATATTATTGGTGGGCGATGTGTTCCAGTTGGAACCCGTCGTCAAAGGAGATGAACGGGAGATACTGAACCGATTCTACCCTACCCCTTATTTCTTCTCTGCCAGGGTATTCGGCCAGATAGACCTTGTCTCCATCGAACTGCAGAAAGTATACCGGCAAACAGACAGCAAGTTCATCCATGTGCTGGACCACATCCGCAACAATACCGTCGGCTCTGCCGAACTTCAGCTGCTCAACACCCGCTATGGCACCCAAATAGAGCAATCGGAAGCCGACATGTACATCACCCTCGCCACCCGCCGTGACAATGTGGACTACATCAACGACAAAAAACTGGCGGAACTTCCCGGTGACCCGGTCACCTTCTACGGCGAAATCATGGGAGACTTTCCCGAAAGCAGCCTCCCCACCTCGCAGGAACTGGTACTGAAACCGGGCGCACAAATCATCTTCATCAAGAATGACTTCGACCGCCGCTGGGTGAACGGCACCATCGGCGTCATCAGCGGCTTCGACCCTATCGAAGAGACCCTCTACGTCATCACCGACGACGGCAAGGAATGTGACGTCAAACGAGAGTCGTGGCGAAACATCCGCTACAAATACAACGAAGAAAAGAAACAGATTGAAGAGGAAGAACTGGGAACCTTTACACAATATCCCGTGCGCCTGGCATGGGCCATCACCGTCCACAAGAGCCAAGGGCTGACCTTCAGCCGGGTAGTCATCGACTTTACCGGCGGCGTGTTTGCCGGTGGGCAGGCATACGTAGCCCTCAGCCGCTGCACCTCGCTGGAAGGCATCCAGCTGAAAAAGCCCATCAGCCGTGCCGATGTATTCGTGCGTCCGGAGATTGTCAGCTTCTCCGAACGCTTCAACAACCGCACCGCCATCGACCGTGCCTTGAAGCAAGCACAGGCAGACGTTCAATACGTTGCCGCCGCCAAAGCCTTCGACAAAGGGGACTTCGGCACTTTCCTGGATGAGTTTTTCAAAGCCATCCATTCCCGCTACGACATCGAGAAGCCCAACGTGCAGCGCCTCATCCGCCGGAAGCTGAACATCATCAACCGTCTGAAAGAGGAAAACCGTGCACTGAAACAAGCAGCACTGGAGAAAGAGAAAGCCCTCGTGAAGTATGCCCGCGAATACATCCTTATGGGTGACGAATGCCTGAAGCATGACATGAAGGAGGCGGCCATGAAAAACTATGAGAAAGCCGTCACCCTCTGTCCCAAATTCAAAGAGGCCTGGAAGAAGATAAAGAAACTGGAGAAAGAGATGCTAAAAAGGTGAATTGCTTGTTTATAAGCCGATTATTATCTATTTTTGCATGTAATATAAAACTCAAATCCATTTCTGCCATGCTTCTGAAACTTTATGAAAAAAATAACAATCCCGCCGACCTGCAGCAGGTGGTCGACCTACTGAATGACGGTGGTATCCTTATCTACCCTACCGACACCATGTATGCCATCGGCTGCCACGGACTGAAGGAGCGCGCCATCGAGCGCATCTGCCGCCTCAAGAATATCGACCCCAAGAAGAACAATCTTTCCATCATCTGCTACGACCTGAGTAAAGTAAGCGAATACGCCAAAGTAGATAACGCCACTTTCAAGCTGATGAAGCGTAATCTGCCCGGAGCCTTCACCTTTATTCTGAACGGCACCACCCGTCTGCCCAAGATATTCCGCAACCGTAAGGAGGTCGGCATCCGTATGCCGGACAATTCCATCATTCAGGAAATAGCCCGCCTGCTGGATGCTCCCATCATGACAACTACATTGCCGCATGAGGACAATGAGGACATTGAATACTGCACAGACCCGGAACTGATTGACGAGAAATTCGGTGATATTGTCGATTTGGTAATAGACGGCGGTATCGGCGGTACGGAAGGCTCTACCGTAGTGGATTGCACCAATGGGGAGCCGGAAATCATACGCCAGGGGTTAGGCTGGCTGGACGAAGGATAAATATTGAATTCCGGCCACAATTTCCAAACCTTTTCAACTTCTTTTATGTTTCTTTACTAAGAAATACAGGAACTTTATGAGCACAAAAGAACAATACTGGAAATATTCATTGATAGCCATCATTATCGGGCTGGGAATCATTCTTTTCAGACAAATAGCCCCATTCATGGGCGGTCTGCTGGGAGCCTTGACTATCTATATCCTGGTGAGAAAGCAGATGATGTACCTTTCCGACAAGCGGAAAATGAAGCGCAGCATAGCTGCCACCCTCATTACGGCAGAGGCAATTCTCTGCTTTCTGGTTCCACTTGGGCTGGTGGTATGGCTGGCTGTGGTCAATCTTCAAAACATCAATCTGGACCCGCAAGCCATTATAGCTCCTTTCGAAGAAGCGGCCAACATCATTAAAGCCAAAACCGGCTACTATATCTTGGGGAAAGACACGGTGGCATACGTCATTTCAATTCTTCCCCGCATCGGGCAAGCCATCATGGGAGGTATCAGCAGTTTTGCCGTCAACATCTTCGTACTGGTCTTTGTACTCTACTTCATGCTGATAGGGGGCAAAAAGATGGAACAGTACGTCAACGACCTACTGCCGTTCAACGATGACAATACACAAAACGTCATCCACGAAATCAACATGATTGTCCGCTCCAATGCCATCGGCATCCCCTTACTCGCCGTCATACAAGGAGGAGTAGCCATGATAGGCTACTGGATTTTCGGTGCTCCCAACATCTTGTTCGCCGGTTTCCTGACCTGCTTCGCCAGCATCATCCCAATGGTAGGAACAGCGCTGGTATGGTTTCCGATAGCTGTCTACATGGCATTGATAGGCAACTGGGTTCAAGCTATCGGCCTGGCCATCTATGGCGGTGCAGTCATTTCACAGCTCGACAACCTGATACGCTTCATCATCCAGAAGAAAATGGCAGACATTCATCCGCTTATCACTGTCTTCGGAGTTGTAATCGGCTTGTCCCTTTTCGGATTCATGGGTGTCATCTTCGGGCCACTGCTCTTGTCACTATTCTTTCTGTTCGTGGATATGTTTAAAAGAGGGTATTTGGATGCAAGGGGGAAGACGACGGAATAAGTACTTAATAAAGCATGACCATAATAGGGTTACCTTCCTCTTCTACTCCCATTCTCCGTTGATTATCATCACTGAGTTCATCCGGTTGTAACAAAGCAAAAAAATGTCCATCCGAAGTGACTCCCCTGATTTGGATATGCTGATTATTCATTTTATCAAATAAGCTATCACCCTTTTGGCAAACAACAGTTTTCTTTTCCTTATGGTAAAATCCACAATATGACTGACTTTCTTCTAAATATAAGCTTGTATGAAAATGGAAATAGATGTACTCTGCATTCTCCAGAATATAGTCTATGGCTATTTTTTTATCACATCCTTCTACATCCAATTGCTGCTGCTCATTCCAGTGCCACTCACCCAGTTCAAAAACCAGATATGGAGTAAGTCCCTGCTCTGAAATAGTATAGATAGTATCATTAAAAGCTTGTTTCACTCGGATGGCATCCTTAGATTTCCATAACGAAGGGCTATTGATTGCCGTATAATATTTCCGGTCACCAACAAATTCTGCCATTGCCAAGTCACCTCCATAAGCAACATTGCCCCCCAACAAATTTGAAACCGACAAAACCTCATCCATGGGAAGCAGGGCTGAATTCCATGTAGCAATACCGGTCAATGACATCGTATTTCTATCCATATAAAAGACTGATGGCGTCTCCGGAGAGAGTTTCATTTTATTATGTCCCCAAATTCTGTCCGCATCCATCAAATAGTAATTTTGGGACAGAATACAATTGACTGTATCTTGCAATCGAATTCTATCCTTATATTTCCCATCAAATCCATATAGTAGGAAATCATTATTCCATCCCAATAGATAAACGGTTCTCCGAACCGCATCAGCCCAAAAGCTCACTTTCCCCCATGAATCCTTTGCATATCCTTCCGGATCAGTACCTACGTGTCCAATATCCCGAATATACTTCCCGTTAGTACGGTCAAAAAGCTTCAGATTCTGATGGACAGAAGATACCAATATCGCACTATCCATAATTATGCACTCCGGATATTTTCCTATAATAGCCTGCTCATTAGTCTCCAAAGGAATATAACTTATGCTGGAAAACAAATTTTGTACAGATTGTCCTTCTGACAATCTACTCATTGCTTCCGCAACATTAATTACATTGCCATCAATCTGCTTTTCGGAACACGAAGTTACAACCAACATCAATAATAAAAAGAATTTCCACATATATCTCATACCATTTCTATTCATTACTCTGAAAGTAGTAAAATATCACTTATCATCATTAATTACATTATTTAATCGATTCCGGCTCCATCACAAGGCGAAAACCTCCATACTCGTCACTATAATTCTCAATGTCGTAATCAATGTACGACACCCGACACCCCTTTGCTGTTCCTCCCCAACTTCCACCTCGCAATATTCGGCGGAAAAAAAGATAAGTACCCTCAAAAGGCCATCCCGGATGGATAGACTTACCACCTTGCTTGTATTCTTTAGTGTACAAATCACCACACCACTCCCAAACATTGCCACTCATATCATACAATCCCAATTCATTGCTTTTTTTCAGACCTACCGGACGGGTAGTTCCAGCTTCTCCATATTGTCCGCCAGAGGAATTCCCAACATACCAAGCCACCTCACTTACCTGATTGCTGCCACTGTATTTATAGTGCTTACTTTTGTGTCCACCACGCGCTGCGTATTCCCATTCGGCCTCAGTCGGAAGACGAAATGTTTTACCGGTCATAGCATTTAATCTACCGATAAACTCCTGCGCATTTTTCCAGCTTACATTTTCCATCGGGCAATCTTCGCATCCCCCATTAAACGGCAAAATGGAATCAGTATCCATAACCGCCCTCCACAGCCTTTGAGTAACTTCATATTTTCCTATGTAAAAATCAGATACCGACTCCTTACGTGCTGGTTTCTCGTTATCCTCACAGTCACATCCCTGCTCATCTGTACATCCCATCATAAATGTACCTCCTTTCACAAAAACCATCTCAATAGAATCCCCATTCACAACAACTATAAGTTGCTGAATAGGAGTTTCATTCGACTGACATCGAATAAAAACAGTTATAAGACATATTGCCAAAACAACAGTCAATGCTTTAACTCTTCTTTTCATACTTTCATTAAGAACATTCTCTTCCTTAGTATTTCATACTATATATACGAATAGCACAAACATACTAAAAACAAATGAATTACGAAATTTACATAGAACTATTTTTCATATTCCACCACTTTCCTCAACGGAGCCAACAACCTTTCCAATACATTCTTGTCAGCAAGGATAATGTCTGCCGTACCTTTCAACTCACGCGAAACAGGCAGCTGTTTGCCGTAGTTGGTCTGCATGCCGTCAGGCAAAGTTATTTCTACTATATACATTCCCTCTTCCGTTGGAGCAGGAGAGATACTTGCAACCTGCCCTTTTACATAGCCAAACTCCTGGTCGGGATAATTATTCAGACGTATATGCACCCGCTGTCCCACATGTACCTTACCCGAACCCTGCAAAGGAAGTAGAGCCTTACCTAACACCCTTGAACTGTCGGATGGCTGAATCGTGAAAACCGTCTCACCGGCTTTCACATTCTGGTTACGACTCCAAACCGTCATAAAAGTAACCTTCCCCCTGACCGGACTTTTCAATAAATAAGAGTGCTCCCATGCACTCAATTGCGCGGCTAACTGCCCTATGGCATTCTTTAAATCAGTCCGACGACTCTGTTCCTCATCGTATGCTTGCTTACGTATATCCAACATATTCTCCTCATGTTGCACCAACTGCATTTCTGCCTGAAGCAAACTCATACGTACCTCTTCTTTAGAACGCAAACTTTGCAAATATCTGCTTCCAGACTCCTCAAATTCCGCAGCAATCATCGCCTTGCGCACATATAAAATAGAATCACGGATATACATACTCTCGGCAAGCTTTATATCCTTATCAATCAACTCATATTCCCGCTCTGCCAACCGAAGATAGGAGCGTTGTCCACCCAGTTGTTTTTCCTGAAAACGAAGTTTCCGAGCGTAATAGTCCAACTCCATAAAACGTGCATATTCTGTAAGTGAAGTAATGAAAGCTGCAAAAGCCGATTGCAGTTCCCCCAACTGCCAGCGCCTGCCGGCAAAAAACTCCACCCCTTCCCGCCAGTCATAATCTTGCGCTTCCCAGGCTTTCATCCTCTCCTTAAGAAAACGCACATCTTCAGAAGACGCAGCATTGCCAATCACTCCTAAATCCGCATCCGTACTCACCAGACTCCCATTCTTCACATAAAGTGTATCCAGCTTCCCCGTAGCATGTGACAGCACAAAGGCGGGAGGCTCTTCCGTAGCCAGAGTCACCTCTGCCGCCAAGGTGTCCGGATACCTGAATATCCAACAACCAACCAGTATCATCAGCAAAATCAACGCCAAGACAGTGATTCCACACCTTACTACCCAGGGAGAGATATGGTTCATCACCTCCTGCACTTCTTCACTGCGGAGTTCTATATCTTTATATTTCTTTTCTTCCTCCATTCATTAACTACCCAATTCCAACTGGTTCTTAACCAGCCGGTAATATAGTCCTTTCCGCTCCGTCAGTTCCCGATGGGTACCTTCCTCCACAATGCATCCCTTATCCAGTACCACAATCTTATCGGCATCCTTCACCGTGCTGAGCCTATGCGCCACTACCACCACGGTTTTTCCTTTATAGAATTCATGCAGATGTTCCATAATCTCTTTTTCATTATTTGCATCCAAGGCATTGGTGGCTTCGTCGAAGAAAAGAAATTCCGGATTTTTATACACAGCACGTGCTATCAGCAAACGTTGTTTCTGCCCTTGGCTGATACCATTCCCCTCCATACCGATTTTGGTGTTATATCCCAATGGAAGAGAATCTATAAAATCACGGATATTGGCCACCGTCACGGCGTGACGTAGCCGCTCCACATCAACCTGCTCCTCTCCCACAACAATATTCTGCGCAATGGTTTCCGAAAAGATAAAACCATCTTGCATCACGGCTCCCGTCTTGGCACGCCACAAATGAGGATTTATGTTCTCCAACGAAGCATCACCCACCTTCACAGCCCCCTTATTGGGCGAATAGAAACCAAGCATCAGTTTCACCAGAGTAGTCTTTCCACTCCCGCTCGCACCTACAATAGCTGTCACTTTATGTTCGGGAATCACCAAAGAGACATTATCCAGCACATAGTCTCTATCCGCTCCATCGTAACTGAAGCACACATTTTCCATTCTCAGCTCCCGCTTCTCAGGCAAAACAGACAATTTGGAAGCAATATCCTGCTCCTCATCCGGTTTCCCATGTACCTCATTCAGCCGTTCCAGACTTATCTTGGCGTCCTGAAACTGCTGCGCAAATCCTATAAAAGAAGAGACCGGCGCACTGAGCTGACCGATGATATAAGTCAGAGACATCATCATACCCAGTGTCATCTCCCCTTCCACCACCGCCTTTGCCGCAATAAACGAGATTATAATATTCGTGGTCTGATTGAAAAATACAGAACCTACTTGTTGTACTTGCCCCAAAGCCAACCCTTTTACGCTGATTTTAAACAGTTTCACCTGAATACGCTCCCACTGCCAGCGCTTCTGTGTCTCGCAGTTATTCAACTTTATTTCCTGCATAGCGGTCACCATCTGCACAAGGTTACTCTGCTCTCCGGCTGCTTGTGCAAACCGACGGATATCCAATTCACGGCGATATTTCATAAAAGCAAGTATCCAGGCAATATACAAGCTGTTACCTAAAAGAAAGATTCCCAATACCACCAAATTGTAGTAAGCAAGTACAATAGCAAAGATGAAAAAACTGACAAAGGAAAAGAGCGTACTAATAGAAGAACCTGTCAGAAAATTCTTTATACGGTCATGGTCACCAATGCGCTGTATAATGTCTCCCACCATCTTCGTATCAAAAAAATGAAGCGGCAACTTCATCAACTTTGCCAAAAAGTCCGAAATAAGGGAGATGGATATACGCGTATTCACATGCAACAATATCCAGCTACGGATAAACTCTACCGATAGTTGTGATACCGAGATTATAATCTGCGCAACCAGCACTAAGGTAATAAAGCTCAAATTTCCGTCACTGATACCCACATCCACCAAGGCTTGCGTAAGAAAAGGTAGGATAAGCTGAAGTAAGCTCACCACCAACATGCCCAATATCAGCTGAAACAACTCTTTCCTATAGGGAGTCAGATAACGGAAGAAAAAACGCAACCCTCTTTCTTTCAGTTCCGGTTCTCCCTCACCATTATAAAAGTCAGGAGTGGGTTCCAGTGCAAGTGCAGTCCCCTTCTCTTCTCCGTCCGATTTGGTAGCTAACCAGCATCGCTTCAATTCCAGTTCATTATACGTAACCAACTGAGTTGCAGGGTCTGCTATTCTAAACGAGTATTGCCCTTTCTTTTTCTTAACATCATAGCAAACCACAAAATGACTCTGATTCCAATGCAAAATGCAAGGCAGAGGAACATCTTCCGCCAATTGTTCAAAAGAGACACGAACTCCGGACGTTCTGAAACCAATAGACTCAGCGGCATCGCTGATGCCTAACATGGAAACACCATTGCGAGAAATAAAAGAACGGGCACGCAAAGTCTGCAAAGAATAGCTCTTACCATAAAACTTAGCTATCATACGTAGGCAAGTAGGACCACAATCCATGGCATCAAGCTGACGATAATATGGGAATACGTCCACTTATTCAATTGGTATATTACATAAATTGTTTTTTCCTATCACCAGCTCATAATTAGAGATAGAGGGACATAAATCCCTATTAACACATTGGTTACAAGGTTTTTCATTGCCTCTAATTCTAAGCCAAGCATTTCCTTCTGTTATTTCTTTATAGAGAAGTTCCTTTAAAGATGAATCTTGTATATTTCCTAATACACTGCAATTCACATTGGCATAGACTTCTCCCGAAGGATAAATTGTTAACTTACCGAAAAAATTATCATTCAAAGTCCGATGCCTAAATATCGTTTTTCTATCAATAGGGGCAGCCAATATATCTTGCATATCCAAGTAGACATACTCTCTAAAGAAATCTTTATTTTCCGCTGTATAAAAAGGTTTTATTTGAACTACCGTTTCTGCAGGTATCTCCATTTTTTCTATACGTTCCATATCAGATTCATTGGATACTATCAAATTCCACTTCACTCTATCGTACGGGAACTTCTGCATATCTTCAGTCAGCTGATTACCAAAACCTTCAGCATGGACTAAAACTTCTAAAACACATTTGGTCTGTTGCACCAATTCTTCATATTCACTACACAAGAATGTATTATCCAAATACAAATGCACATCTACCTTTGATTTTTCCATGTCAGGAAGCAATTGCCTAACATAGCTATTTTTATTCGGATTTCCTCCTGCAAATATATTAATCCGTTTAATGCCATTCATCAAGAATTGGCGTATTAATCGACGATAATCGTCTGTTTTCAGTCCATCACCGGAGTGAACAGTACAGTGATTTATTTGATGGAAGTAAGAAGTACAAGCCGGACACTCCAACTCACACGTTGCCGGTAAATACAGATTTACTTCATTAAGGTTTTCCATAACACGATTTCCCAAAGAGGCTTTTTTTTCCTCATCTTTGACACGTATATCTGAATTCAAGAACAAAGTTGGCTGAAAGATATAAGGCTTAGGAAATTTCCCGTCATATTCTATACAATCACCCGAAAACAATTCTCTTACAGCCTCAACAAAATGTCTTACAACTTCGTTTTCCATCATTTCCTTATCCAACAAAACACTATACCCATTCGTCGGATTTTGCCACTGTTCAATAATCAACTGTACAATCGGATAATCAGGACAAATCAAATAAGTTGCATTCAGAGTATTATAAACTACTGTTTTGTCATTACTACGCAACAAAAACGCATAAGGCTCCAAATAAAATAAATAATTCATTGCATTTACTCCTTTTTCAATTAATCGACTACAATAGAAGATAACAACTCCTCATAATGATTCGGATAATTCTCAGCATACGTTAAAAAAATCCCAAACTCCTCTTTCAACTTAGCATCCGTTTGTATGCCGGGACATATCAATTGCCCATTCTTTTCCTTCAACAAAAACAAGCACTGACCGCAGCTCCTTTTTAAATAACAGTGTCGACAGCTTTTTACTACCTTTTCGTACATCGAACTATAATATTTAGCTACAGCTGCACAGTCCAAATTCAGTTTTCCATCCTTCAGATATCCAATAGCATGTTCTTGTCCAATCTTTTCGCATGGAAGAATTTTTCCACGAACTGTCAAAAATAATTTGCGTTCAAAAGGGCGACAAGTGCCTGTGGGAATGTATCGGTCTTCCCACCCCGTATCAAACAAATCCAAATAAGTAGCATAACGATTACCACCATATCGCATCAACATCGAATGATAGCTCACGGAACGGCTGCCATCCTTAATGAAAGTATACTTCAAATCCTCGTGTTGCACTGCTTCATCAAAGCTCCTCACTCTATCATTAAACATTTTAGAAAACTCTTCAACACGTTCCGGAATAAGCCCAGTAGTATTTAGCTGCGCCATACGAGGATTCTTCCCAAACAGTTCTTTGATGGAATAATAACATTCTGCAACAGAATTCAAGTTATGCAATACAGAGTTGAAATTTACTTTCTTTTCAAAATAATCCGGATAGGTTTCTTGCAGTTTCTTTACGTTTCTGACTACACGTGAGAAAGACGAATTTCCATGCTTATCTACCCGATAAGCAGATTGCACCTCATTCCCGTCCAAACTAATCAGAATACTAAAATTCTTTTCCACCAAATAGTCCATATACCGGTCCAGTAGCATAGCATTCGTGGTTGTATTGTAATTAAAAATCAAAGAAGGCAAATTCAAACTCTCAATATAGGCAATTGTTTCCTTCACCAGTTTCATATTCAGCAGAGGTTCTCCGCCATAAAATCCAATTGTAATCTCATTTTTATGAGAAACATTATAATCAGAACACCATAGTTTAGTCAAATAATCTACCAATAGTTTTACGTTTTCAAAAGACTGGTCACCTGTTTCTCGCCGGTCATAATTAGAATAAAATTCACCATAACCACAATACTTACATTCCAAATTACACCTATCAGTTACTTCAATCAATAATTGCCGCAACCCTGCAAGGTTTCGTTTTACCAATTCTTCACTATAATCTGTTTGAAATGTTACCTCTCTCTTTTCAAAAAAACAATGTTCTTTCAGAAATTTCAGTTTACGTTCGTAATAATTTGTTCTATCAACAAGTGATGCATCCATATGTTCCATTACAGTTGCCATTTCTTCCGGCACATAAAGAAAATAGCACAAAGCATCCGAATATACATATTGATGCTGATTCCCAGTAGTTATCAAAAAAGACTTATCCATCATTTACTATTTTAATGTAGCAATTACCAATATCGGATTACTCTCTTCCTCTACATTCTCCAAAGTATGGATGAATTTTGCTTTTAGAGATTCATCCTTTACGTCAGAAGTTCTCATCTCGTCTATATCTATCCAGTTGTCTTCACTGTTCGGAATAAGTACATCTATCCAATACTTTCCTTGTGAACGATAATCTACATGGAACGACCCTCCACACAAATCATTATCCAAGATAAAGTACTTAGCACCTTCCAGCCTACGAAGGGTGTGATTACCCAGCATTCGTTCCGTAATCTCGGATTTTCGCTCTTTTACTTTCACTTTTCCAGTCTGTTTGCCATAACAATAAGTATAAATGGTTTCCCCCTTACTGCACAGCAGATAGATATTATCCTTACTCGGATAATAAGAATATATGGAAAAATAATCGAAAGCGCTTCTTTCCCTAAACCAAACATGAGTCGCCCCATAATCACCTTTTTCTTCATGGGTTGAAATGATATATTGAGGTACCAACTCATTCGCAGGGCTGTCATAACGATAAATCGTATCGGTATCCGGATATTTCAAGGTCAACTGATTGCCATAGGTATCTATACTGGTAAAAGGTTCTAACCAATAGTTAACAAACTGCTGGAAATTAATTCCGTTCTTCATAATTTCCTCTTCACGCCCGATATGTGCCGGATTTTTGAATATCTTTTTTTTCTGGTAAGTACTATCAACCCATGCAAAAGACCATACCGAATCTTTTGGTGTCGGTTTATTGATAAATGCCAGATTTTGAGCTATAAAGAACTTGTTATCATACAATGCAAATTGGAAATACATTGTCATAAATACATCATCCGGAGATGTTTTTGCAGCTGTCCGCTTATAATTGCCTTCATAATCATAGACTTTAACTCCAACTATTGTCGTCTGGATATATACTTCTTTGGTGTTCTCGTCCACGAAGAAATCAGCCATTCTGATATATTCTTCCGGTCCTTGTCCAACTTTGCCTACCTTATTCAAGAACTTTCCGGAACGTGAAAATCGGAGGACATGATTGTCTTTATAATGTTTCACCCAGATGTCAGAATCAGTCACCTTCATTTTAGTAATTTCTCCTATTAGAGATTCGTCCGTCACCTCCAACGAAACAATCTCCACTTTCGCAGCAGCTTCGCTCAATGGTAGTAAAGCAACCTTAGACACATTGTCTGATGATAGATTAATAACTGGAGTACCCTCTTCATCTTGCAAAGTATTCTCCTTTTTATTGCCACTACATCCTAATAAGAATGAAGCAATAGCTATCAGTAAAAAACAATTTTTCATAAATACAATCATCAATATACCTCATTCTGAAAGTAGTAGAAAACACACATATCATGCACTTCCACTACTTCCAAAATAACGGTACAAATTACTTACTTCACAATTCAAACAGTTGCAAAATACAATTTTTATTCTCCTATAAACAAGGAAAGAATAAAAAACATCAAACTTGTATTATTTACTACTATTCCTACATGCTATGTGATCCATGAGTACCGCCAGTCCACGATGGAGAGTACAGACTACCTGCAACATTTGCATTAAAGTTGTCAACCGGTCCAGACGGTCCAGCGCAAGCACACAAACAACAGTTTTCTCCTCCCAAAAGGCGATTCAACTCCTTTTCACTGAGTTCAGCTTTATTAAGCTGATCCAATTTAATCTTACCTAACTTTTTCATTGTCATCAAAATTTTAATTAAACATTCAATTTATGTATAGCATAAAACTATCTCTATTATTTATCCACAAATATTATTTCACGATATTTCCAACGCAAAGTATTCTTTGGGAAATTACAATGTAACAAAAACTCCATTTCAGGTAAAGCATATAACTTAGCTAATACATTTTTTACCGACTCACATATACAAACTTTCTCCACACACAGTAACCATTCACCTAAATCTCGCCAAACATCAACTGGAAATAAAAACAATGGTTCAACAGACCTCACTCTATACTCAAACTGACAGAAAAGCCGTTCAACACCTAATACTATTTGCTCCAACATCCAAGAAGTCCGAGAGCGAAACAAAGAATTCTCGTCATAGAAACGAAATAGAAAATAATCTCCTACCCACAATAAGAACTGAAATGTACCCATATAAGGCACTTTCATCTCTTGCCACAAAGCTATCAAGAATTCATCCACATCTGTAAGTTGTTCATCCACATCCATCTCTATCAAAGACTTTTGAGCTAAACATTCTATCAAACATCCCCATTTGGCAAGCCTAATCCCATTTTGTTCTGTAAACACTTTTTGTTGTATTTGCTCCAGCAAATTAAAGTTCTCTCCCTCCATTTGCTTTTTGCCTCCCACATAAGTATCACTCAAAAATCCGGAAAGGCAAAGTGTAAATTGTTTATCCAGCAATAAATCTAAATCCGGATATTGTATCTTATACTGATTCCAGACCAAAGAATTGTTAGGATAAAAGCACCACAAATCTTCTCCGAAAGGGAACTGTTTAGGATGGACTGACGGATTTTGATTCAAGAAAAGTAAAAAATGAGTATCGACCCTTTCCTGTATTTCAACCATATTCTCAATATCAAACGAAAAAGTGACTTTGATATGTTCTCCTTGTTGTTCAGAGAAATAAGCCACAAAATAATGAAACAAACTTTGGAACTCACGATAGAATGAGACAACCTCAGTCAAGAGGCTTCCCCACGCTTTTCGAGAATAAAAAACAGAAAAACAACACCACGCTTTTCCTCCCATCAACGTATAATTCTGTTTCATATTATGCCAAGAGTATTTTATTAGTATAATCAAAATTCCGATATACAATCCCTTGTCCGAACCCATTCGGATTTACCGTTTTACAATCATTATCCATTTTTTTCATCTTCAGATAGTTTATAGCCTCTGTTACACCCATGACAATTACCACTATCAGATTCGCATCTTTAACTTTATAATATTGATGATTAAAATCATACAAACAATTAGATTTGTTTCTAAGTATCATTTCCTCATCTTTAAAATTCAGTCGAATTCCGTTCTCCATCTCATCCCATATTCCTTCTTTCCATTCTCCTTTTATCACAAGTCGATATTTATCCCCTATACATTGTTTTAGCATGTCTGATTCATCCGGATGATTATAATTCATTGCAATATTGTTCTGTATCACTCCTATGCCAAAACGTTGTCCTTTATACAACATCAATACTCTCGTAGAGTAGGGATTTATATAATCCAGATAGACACTCTGCAACTTCTTCAACAAAAACTCTTGTGCTATCCGCTCTTCATCTGCATGCATCAAAACATTATAAAATTCCTTCTGATTAAAAATTTCCTGCACAAGCCCTCTACACAACAAACGATTGAAAAATTCAACATCTTCCAAACCATATCCTACAAACACTTCATTGTATCCTCTCGCCTCAACGAACTCCTTTCTTTCCAAGCAGACCCTTCCGAAAACATCACGATAACAAAGATTACTCGTATAAAATAGACGCTCTTTATTGTTAAATTCTTTTAACATAAACTCTGCAAACCCTCTACCTAAGTAATTATCTGCATCCAAATTGCATACTACTTCTCCTTCTGCCAATCTGAAAACCATATTCCTGCTATGGCTGCGTCGATAATAAGCTGGTTCAGTAGTCCTATAATAGACAAGAATACCCATCTCAATATATTTCATCATAGATTGAGCAATCCATTCTTCTAATCCATCTTGCGAATTATAATCCAGCACAACAAACTCGACCTCATCTACTAAGAAATTATCAAGAATATTCTTCTCCAAAGTTTCTTGTAAATGTTTAAGCCGATTCATACAAGTGATGCAAAATGAGATTTGTTTCATAGTGCTATATAGCCATTATTAATGAATAGTAAATCTACCGAATGCATAAGCTCCATCCAAACCTTTTATCTCAAGTAAAAAATCACCAACTAAGCCTTTCTGTAATTGTACTTTTCTCAATATTGGAGAGTCAATATTCTCAGTAGAAGAGTAAACAACATCCCCATTCTGAGAAATTACAATTTCAATCTCACCTATAGATTGATAGAACTCCAAGTCAATGGAGTGGTCATCATTCAAAAATGCTAAAAAAGGAGTCACTGGAGGAATAGAACGGTGACCATTCCCCGGACCATCCGGTAAATCAAAATCCTCATCCATGATGATTTCTACTCTTGAAGGAAAAGTTACTGACTTTCCATTCACTACATTTACCACAAAGAAGCAGTATAAACTTAACAAAATAAAAAATGATTTCATAGTATCTTTAGTTTTGAATGTAACAAAGATAGCCATTTAATCACTTCTTAGGGAAAGTACAAGTGGACAACACAAAAGAGAATAACAAACTATATATCAAGAAAATACTAAAAAAAAAGCTACTAAGTTAATGGACGAAAAGCAAGAAGTTCTTCTAATAAAGAGTTATAAATTCTTCCAATTTATCAGTAGTATCCAAATTTAAGCTCTCCCTCAATCTCCGTTTTTTCGTAAAAATAGAATTCATCTCGCAGTCAAAAGTAAACATCAACTCAGTGGTAGTGAAACCAACTTTAAGCAAAGCTATCAATATCAGGTTACCACTCGTTAATTTAAAATCTTTCTTTAACCGAGAAATCAAATTACCATATATCAAATCCATGTATTCAAGGAGCTGTTCTTTCTCTTGTTTGGTCATATTCTTCACAATCAGCTTTTCCTTCTTCAATTGATCCAAGAGATAAACACCATTTACACATACATTTTCACGTATTTTTTTATTCTCACTCTCCAACAGCAAAATCTTTTGATTCAATTTACCAACCTTCTCTCTATTTGTTTCCGCTGTTTCACCTACTTTTTGTTTCAACACATCAAGTTCATAAACATATCGTTTAATCATGCACTCATTCTCCTTTATTACTTGCATATTTTTCCGGAACATCTCTTTGTATCTTTTTCTTAAAAGAAAATACAAAACAAGACATAATAGGATAATAAATAAAACGATTACCATCCCAAAATAAAACTGTATTTTCTTTTCGTGTTCAACTTGTTGCTTTTCTAAAAGAAGCTTTCCTTTTTCATATTTACGTTGCAAAGTCAAAATTTGAGATGCTTGTTTAGCATCCAGGTCAACGGACAACAACGAATCAGACTTCTCTTTGAAATAGAGAGCCATTGCATACTTTTTCTGCCTCTTTTCCAACAGATACAAATAGTGGTATGCCCCTGCCAGAGTACGAGGCCTTTCTGATTTCAAAGCTAAAGTAAAATATCTTTTTGCCTCATCCAACTTATTTTGATTTAAATAAATGTTCCCCAATGACATTGAACAGTGATGCATAGAATGCCTATCTTGTTCAGTCTCTACCGCAGTTTTCAACAAGATTATTGCATTTTCCAAATCTCCCTCATTTCTTTTTGCAATTCCTTTTACTTGTAACAAAGAAGGAGTTACTCGTTCAAAATCGATACATCCTTTCTTTTCTTCACACAAGGACAAAGCCCTATTGATGTAGTTATAAACACTGTCATATTGTTGTTCTACATAATAAATACGAGCAATATCCCGATAAGCATATATAACCCCTAAAGTATCGGCTGCCTTTTGAAAACAATATACCGAACTTTGATAATTATCAAGAGCATCTTTGTGTAGCTTTCTATCTGCATTCAAAATACCGATATACTCATATGCCAAGCCTTGTAGCTTATACTCTTCCGTTTTCTCCAATTTAGCCAAAGCATTCAAATAGGCTTGCATAGCCAGCGTATCATTCCCCTGCAAATCCATCACTTTGCCATAATAAAACAATGCCTTCCCCGCTTTCACGTTATCACCCCCATTCTTATAATAATCTACCGCCAACTTTATCAACGAATCCGACTGCATGCTATCCAGATAGTTCTTATCACGGGCTTGTGTCAACAGCAGCACATAGTCTGCCCGCTGCTTTCCACGAAGCTTCTCCGGATGAGGAATTTGCTCCAACAGCAGCAATGCACTGTCAGAATATACATCCATATACCTCTCTACCTTATCAAAAACATTGGATACGTTCTTCTCTACGCAAGAACCTAACAGTACGCAAACGGACAAAAGCCCAAGATATAGCAGTTTTTTCATATGAACATGTTCTTTACCAGATTATCATTACGTATAACTCCTATGCCCACAGAATCCTTTTGGAGATAAATATTCACACCAGCCAACGGCAATCCTTTTTCTCCATCAGTCACAATGCCATTTGCCTGTGCATTAAAAACAACTGCACAGCAGAATGTTATGAACAGTACTATACATCGCTTCATAATCCATGTATATATAATTAAACTTTGGATGAGAATAAGCTTTTTTACGGCCTCTCCCTTCAAAGATACAAAAAACCGCTTCAACAATGTACAAAAACAAGATAAATGTGACAAACAAAACAAATAGCTCAGAGCTTGTTTCCCCTTACATAGGCTTCCTTTCCATTTTCTGTACGGAGTTATCAGCGCCTATCGGCCGTGATGCGCTCTGCCAACGGCCGTCAACCACTCGACTAACGACCGTCAACAAGGTGCTTCATAACCGTTGAACACCTATTATACTCATAGTTTCCCCATACTGTGCACCTATCTTATTCCTATTATGAGCCCAGCTGCAGTCTATCGGTAAACGGTCTTTTACGAAGTTAATACCGTGTTTACACGAAACGCATATCGTGTAAACAAGATATTTGCAAAATGCTGTACATTCTATTAATACACTAACAAACAAGATATTAACTTACTTTTCGGCGTATTTCCGCTGTGGAAGCAAAAGTTGCTTCCACCTTTTTGAGTTGCTTCCACAGCACTTGTAATGCCGATGAATAAAGGGATGCAGGAAGTAGGTGGAAGTGTGGAAGCAGAAATGATAAAACTAAGCAGAGATAATTTTCCCTTAAAAGCAATAAAACTCCAGAATCTGCTGGAGCAAAGCATCCTGCTTTCCCAGACCTTTTTCCAACTCCACACTTTTCAGGTTATAGAGTTGTGCCAGCAAAGCTGACGACTGCTTCTCGCAAAGACGGGAATCATGTACCTGCTCCATCCAGCAGACGGTCTCTCCCCAAACATCTACCGAAAGATGTGACAAGACTTCTGTCGGGGCTCCCCCCTTCTCCACCTTACGGAAGATTTCGACCAAAGCACACAACAAGCTGGACATTATCTGTTTACAACGGGAATGGGAACGGGATTCCCGGTTTCTGAAACGTAGCAGGAAATAGTACCCCAGCCATAAATAAACGGTGGTGACTTCTGCATGGATTTTCTCTATCCTCTTCCAATGCGCAACCAAGGCAGCATCAATTTCTTCCAGAATCGCATCCGTATCATCTTCTATGTAGTATTTCTGCGCAAGACACTCTATCACGCACCCCCATTTCGCCATATCCACACACTCTTGCGTACGCCCCATCCATACATGGGCTTCCTCCAATATCCGGAATGCCTTTTCTCCACATTCTGGAGCATCATAAAACCGATACTGACGAAACAACAGAAGAGACTGACATAATAACTCATCCAAAGAGTACTCCGCACTTTCCATATTTAAAATTCAAGTATCCATTCAGGTAACAAAATCGAGCAAAAGTAATCATTTCCTAAGAAAATCACGCTGTTTCAGCACAAAAACCGGCAGGAAAAAGAAGATACCGATGACGGACATCACCAGTCCGCCAATGGTACCCGCCGCCAATGGAAACCAGAAAGCCTCCTTGTCCTCACCTATCATGAAAGGGATAAATCCCAGAATGGTAGAAACTACCGTGAGGAAAATAGGAACGACCTTCGCATTCCACGCCTTGACGTAGGCACGAAGAGCGGAAAGACGGGGGAAACGACGTCGGATGCTGTTGTACTCGTTCAGGACATAGATGCTGGCATTCACCGTGATGCCGCACAGCAGGACGAACGAGGCAAAACCGCCCTGGTCGAAGTTCAGCCGGAACCAATAGAAAGTAAGAAATACCCCGATATAAGAAACCGGAATCACAAAGATGATGGCAAGCGGCTGCTTCAGGGAGTTGAACAGAACGCTGGTCGTAAAGAAGATGATGGCTATCACCACCAGCAGAAGCAGGTATTGGCGGTTGTCCTTCTCGCCCCATGACCAACTGTTGCTGTCCGACTCGGCTGTATAACCCATCGGCAACAGTTTGTTGAACTCCTCCAGGTCACGTTTCTGTATCTTGTTGCCCATCTCATTGGAGCCGATATATTCGTATTGCAGGCAGAGGCGGTACTGCTGGTTTTCTTTGGCAATCTCCTGCGGCATCTGTCCCTTTTCCACAGTAGTCAGTTCGGAAAGCTTGTAATGCTTGCCGTTTCCTACTCCATAGGGGAAGAACTGCATCGCCCAGATGTCATATTCGGCAGACTGGCGGGAAGAGAGCTTGATTTTCTCCATCCCCTGCTCGGCCGCTACCGAACCAATCTCCAGATTCTTGCCAAAGATGGGGCGCACCGCAGAGAAAAGCACTTGCGCGTCGATGCCCTCTTGCGCCATGCACTCCTTGTTCAGGTTGAAGTAGAATTCCTGATAGTCATCTTTCCACCAAGAGAACTCCGAATTGATGAGCACTTCCTTGATACGCCGGTGCGTCAGCAGCTTGGCCTTCAGCTTCTCCGCCCACTCATAGAGTTCGTCGTAGTTGTAGCCGTACATCCTGATGCGGTAGGAGCCGGCACTCTCGCGGACGTCATTACTGAACCCCTGGTCCTGCAATCCGTAGATGCCCCAGCTGCCGCCTCCCAGTTCCAGTGCCTTGCTTATCATATTGGCTTTCAGTGTATAGGGAAAACCGCTGTTCCGGGCTTCCTTCTTGAAATAAATCTGCATACTGGCACGCCGGGGGCTGTAGATGGAAGTATGAAACTGCCTGATTTCCTTGAACCGGCTGAGGTAGGTCTCCATACGTTTCATCAAAGTGTTCATCTGCTCGAGGGTGCTACCATTGGGAAGGTTGGCGTTGGCATAGAGCACCACCTCCTCATTACGGGTGAAGTAACTGCCTTCGTACACCTTCTGTATGAAAAGCCGCAAGCTGCCGCCCAGCGCCTTGTCCACAATGGGTTTCACCGACTCCTTATAGGTATCCGAACCGAATACCTTATTGTAAGCAGCTTCCCATTTTCCCCCTCCTTCCAGTTTGTCGGGCAACAGAAAAACGGGCAGACCGAAACCCAACAGTAACAGCAGGCATACAGCCCAGCGCCAACGGCACAGAAAACGGATGAGAGCAGAATAGCAGCAGGAGAAATAAACGGGGAAACGTCTGAAAATCCGTCCCAACCTTGTTTTGAATGTTTGCGTCAGCCCCGGCAAGACAAGACGCCTCTTCTTCCCCGTAATCCGCCTCACCAGTCCTATCTTCTCAATCATCGACGGAACAAAGAACAACGCCACCATCAAGGAAACAGCCAGATTGATGATCACTACCGCTGCAAAGTCCTGCAGGTTGAGCCGTATCTTCTCGTCAAGGAAGAAAATGATAACAAGCGCACCCATCGTAGTGAGGGTTGCCGCCAACACCGACAGGAAGGCCTTGAGATTACGCCGATGCAGAATGTGGTCGGTCATGACAATGGTGCTGTCTATCACCAGATTCAGCGAGACAGTGATACCCGCCAGCGAATAAAGCTGCATCTCAAGTCCGAAGAGGTAGTAGAAGATAAGTGCCACCGCTATATTTACAGCCAGGCTGGTAACTATCAGAAAAAGATATTTCAACTTACGAGTAATGAGCCATACAAATACAAGCAGGATGAGTACCGTCAAACCGGTACGGAAGTAAATCTTGTCCAGTTCTTCCCGTATGTACTCGGTCGCATCATAGCTGGTATGCACTTCATATCCGACAGGAAGTACCTGCCGAACAGCTTCCATCTCGTCCATCACGGCACGGTTCAGTTGCAACTGGTTGGCAGTTTCTTCCGCAGTAATGGATAGATAGACGGAATTCAGCCCATTGATGCGGTAATAGCTTTGCGGCTCCTCCTCCATACGGACAGCCGACACCAGTTCGTCCAAGCGGAGCAGTTTCCCGTCGGTAGCCGTCACGGTGATGGCAGCAGGATTAAAACCAAGGGAGTTGCTCTCCGGCACCAGTGCCAGGCGTATCCATTCCCGGCTACCGTTACCTGTATCCACATTGTGCGTACCCAGAAATTCCTTCCGGTAATGCCGCTGTACTGCCTCGCTGATGTCCGATAGGGTCACACCCAGCAAGCGCAACTGTTCACTGTCATATTCCAGTCTCCACTCCATGGGCGTGGCACCGCTGAGTTCCACCTTATAGATACCCGGAATATTTGCCAGCCGCGGCTTGATATGCTCCTCGGCATACTGCTGAATCAATATCGGAGTGGAAGGGGCATTCAGTGTGAAGGACATGAAAGGGCGTGAGGCGTTCTCGTCGGGCACTTTCATGTGAATGGTGGGATAGCTGACACCTTCGGGCAATTGGGGCCACGTCTGCCGGATGATGGTGGAAGCTTCGAAGCGGACTGCCTCGACATCGGCATGCTTGTCCAGCTCCACAGTAATGTTGCCGTAGCCGTTGCCCGAAGTGGAGTTCAGCCGCTTCACTCCGCGGATACGCGCCAGCATGGATTCCAGCTTGCTGGTCACTTCCATCTCCACCACCCGCGACGAAGTGCCAGGCATGCTGAAACCCACCGTGAAGCCGGGCAGGCTGCGTGACGGATTCAGCTTGACGGGGAGCAGCGGTATCAACGCCACCCCTACCAAAGCAAGGCAGACAAACGCCACTATGACGGTGAAGGAAGAAACTCGTTTCATCAGTTATTATAATCAAATTTTTCCGACAGCGAAAATCCGCTGGCAAAGTCGTGCAACGTCAGTTTCCGTATCTTGTAATAATTCAGCCAGTAGTCCTGCAAGGCGGAGATGTAATTGCGTTGCGCTTCCTGCTGGCGGTTCAGCGAGAGGGTCAGGCTGTTGATGTCTGCCTTGCCGATAATGAAGCGCTGGCGGGTTTCGTTATACGCCAGGATGGCAAGGTCGAGGGCCTCTTCGGCACTGGCGACGAGGGCTTGCTGGACGTTGAAGTCGCTGACGGTCATGATAACCTCCTCCTCAATGCTGATTTCACTTTGCCTGGCAGAAGTCTTCACCACGTTCAGATTGTTCCTCGCCATGTTGTATTTGCCTTTCCTCACGCCCCAGTCCACCAGTGGAATGGAGACACTGACCGACACCATCTCCTGCTGCATGGGATGCCTGTATGCTTCACCGAATTTCTCCGCCACCTGGTTGAAGCCGACGCTGGCGTTGATGCTGGCGTTGAAGCGCGATTCCTTCTTCGTCTTGTCTACTGTCTGCTCGGCTTCCAGCACTTCCTGACGAAGCCCCAGAAATTCCGGATTGTTGGCTTGAGCGGCCAGCAAAGCCTCATCAACCGGTATGGTCAGCGCCCTCGGACGTCCCGGAAGCGACACCCTGATATCCGTGTTCTTCTCCATATTCAGGAAAGATGCCAACGAAAACATGGCGCGCTTCAAGGCACTGGCGGCATTCTGCAAAGTATTGCGGGCGTTCACCACGTCGAGTTTCAGCGTCAGCAGGTCGGCACGGCTGATGGCGGCTATCTTCAGGCGCTGCATACCGATGCGGTAGAGGGTATCGGTGGAGACGGCATTGTCCTTGGCCAAGTCATATTCCGCCTGTGCCATGGCAAGCGCAAAGAAATAGGTAGTGGCCTGCTCGGATACTCGCTCTGCATTGTAAATATACTCCTTCTTCACCTTTTCGTACTTCAGCGGCTCAATCCTGCGTTCCCAACGGAAAGGATTGTAACCGACCAGACTCTGCGAGTAGCCCAAACGAACCGGAACACTGGTGAACTGGGTATACTTGTTTCCACCGAAGCTCCGCATATAGCCCAGCTCCGTATCCAGATAGAACGTACCGCCCGTCAAGTCGAAATTCTGTCTGACGGCAAGATTGCCGTATGCATAGAAGGATTGCTGGCTGCGATAGATGTCAAGGTCCTGTTCGGAGTCGTAACGCTTGGTGATATCGCGGTTGTACTGTGCCGGAGTCATGTTCAGCGTCAGGCTGGGAAGGCGGTTTGCCTTATAGGTGCGGTATTCCCAATAACCGGCCAGATACATGTTCTTGGTGCGGAAGGCTTCCAGCGAACTGTCATTCGCCAGGGCAATGGTCTGCTGCAAATCGAGCGTTATCCGCTGCTGGGCAAAAGCGGAAAGGGCTCCCAGACTGAACAAAAGTATAAGACTTAATTTCTTCATGCTCTTTCTTTTCTATAAATAAACCAATATATCAACGGGATGATGAACAGACTGACCAGTGTCCCCACGAACATCGCCCCAATCATTGCTATGGAAAGCGGCTTCTGCAGCTCCGAGCCCATGTCGAACGAGAACAGCAGCGGAACCATAGCGAAAATGGTGGTGAGCGATGTCATGATGATGGGCCGGAGCCTTCTGCGCCCCGCCTCGTGGATGGCCTCGAGCAACGGCATACCAGCCCTCCGTAATTCATTGATGGCATCCAGCTTCAAGATGGAGTCGTTGATGATGATACCGCACGTCACAATCAGTCCGATGGCAGACATCAGGTTCAGGGTATGCCCGCATATCCACAACAGAAGCAGGGCAAACGCCACATCTATCGGAATTTCCAGCAGCACGATGAGCGGCTGCACGAAGCTTTCGAACTGGGCGGCAAGAATGAAATACATCAGCAGGATAGAGATGAAAAGAATCACCACCAACTCGTCCAGCATCTGGCGGTTGGAGAAGAAACTGCCGGAGAAGGCCGTATCCCAGTCACCCGTGGCATCTGCCTCCCGCTTCACCTTTTCCATCAACTCCGGAGCATCGTCCACTTCATAGAAACGGAACGGTATATATTCACCGTTGCGTCCTGCCGTAATCGTTTTCAAATCCTCGGCCGGACGCACCTTTACCAGCTCCCGAAGCGGAATATACTCCACTTCGCCCTTACTGTCCGGACGGGTCTGTATCAATGTCTGCAGCAGCACCTCGTTCACTGTCCGCTCCTCGCCCACAATGCTGATAGGCAGGTATTGCTGGTAGGAATGGAGCATAGCTACGCTGTTCTCCTTGAACGCTGTCCGCAACGTACGGTAAAGCTCGTCATACGAAACGTCATAGAGCAACAGCTTTTCCTGCAAAATGCTTATGTCAAGCTGGTTCTCGAAAGCGATGCCTACGGGCGCTGTCCCCGTAAGCTCCGCAAACTGTTGTTCCAGTCCGCGCAATTCTTCCGCCGCCGGCGCCTTCTCCTTGTTACGGGCATAAAGTTCTGCCACCACATCGGCCTCCCCGGTCACGAAAAGCTTCTCGAACACGGTTTCGGGTGGAGAAAAGGAGACTGTCGCCAACGGATATTCCCGTGTCAGCCACTCGCCCGCCTGCTTCTGCAAGGGAGCAATCCCGTCAGGCGAGGAAGTCTTGAAATACAATTCTGCCTCCGAAGAAGAGAGAGCCTGCTCACGGTTCAGCAGATAGTCCTGCTGGCCTATGGCAGCCGTCTGTTCCACAGTCTTGTCCAACAACTGTCCGAACAGCACATTCACACGATGCCGGTTCTCGTCCACATGTATATTTTCGTTCCATTCCACATGGACTATCAGTTCATTCTGGTCTATCTGCGGCATACGCTCCTTGGCTATGGAATAGAACAGAAAGACACAAAGAGGAATAGAAACCACACAGAATATGATACTTACCGTCTTATGGGAAAATACCCAGTCGATGCCCGCATCATAAAAACGGTCCAGCGTATGTTCCTTCAACGGATTGTTGATGCGGATGCGGGAGAACCACGACCTGCCGCGCAACCCCGTCCGGTAGACCAGCATATAGAGGACCGGCAGCAGCATGATACCCGTGAAGTAGGAAACCAGCAGCCCCACCGTAACAGAGAATGCCTGGTCGTAGAACAACGCCCCTGCAATGCCGCTCATGAATATCAGCGGCACAAATACGGCAATAGTGGTCAGCGACGAACTCAGCATGGGCGTAATCACCTCACTCGTTCCCGTCACGCAAGCCCGCCGCAACGAATAGCCCCGTTCGCGATACTGCGAAATGTTCTCCGTCACAATGATGCTGCTGTCAATCATCATACCCAACGCCAGGATTAATCCCGACAAAGAAATGATATTGAGTGACATCTTGAACAAGTAGAAGAACAGGAAGCAGATGACAATAGATACCACCATACTCAACCCGATGATGAACGGCGACTTGACATCCCCCAAGAAGAGTACCGCCACAATGCAGATGAACAGGAAACCCAACGACAAATTTTGCTGAAGATTGGAGATGGTATAGTCCAGCAACTCCGTCTGGTTACGGCTGATGCTAAAATCAATGTCGGGATATACTTTCTTGAAGTAGTCCATCGTGCTGTTGATGGCAAGCTTCATGTCTTCCATATTCTCGTCCGCCTGCTTGATGACGGCAAGGGTAACGGCACGCTTGCCATTGCTCATGGAGACACCTTTCTCCTTGGCAGGAACAATCTCTACCCGGCAGAAGTCTCCCAAGCGGATGATACGTCCTTCCTTTCGCAGCAGGATGCCCTTCACGTCCTCCTCTGTCCGCAGCAGGGTGGAGAACTTAATGTTGTATTCGTAGTAGCCGTCGCGCACGGTCATGCTGCCCGGCTCCACGTTGTTTTGCGCCAGCACGTTTTCTATGTCTTCAATGGAGAACCCCAACACAGCAAGCTTATCCGGGTCGGGCACAATCTGTAACTGGCGTTCGACCAAACCCGTGACATCCACCATTGCCACTTCCGCCAACTGCTCGATGCGACGCTTTATGACATTTTCGGCAAACTCGCACAAATCAAGAAACGCGCGTTCGTCCACCTTGCCGTATGCACTGTCGCTTTTTAGGGTCAGATTGAGGTAGAAGACAGGAATGTCCGTCGCACTTGCCTTTATCACCTTCGGGCGTTCGGCATCCTTGGGCAGATAGTTCATGGCGGCGTCAATCTTCTCGTTCACTTCTATGAAGGCAAGGTCGGTATTCGTACCGAAGTCGAAGCCCAGGCGGATGATGCCTGCACCATCGCGCGTCTCGCTGTCCATGTCCTTCAGTTTCGCCACCTGGATGAGCTGCTGCCGCAGAGGTTTCACCACCGTATTCTCTAATTCACGCGCCGAGGTATTCTGCGCCGACACCTGCACTGTAATTTCCGGGATGGCAATATCGGGCAGCAAGGATACCGGCAAGGTGAAGTAAGTCACCAGCCCGACAATGAAGCATGCTGTAAATGCCATCAGTACGGCAATAGGCCGCTGTATCAAAAACTTTATCAATTGAACTATGAATTTTGAATTACCACTTATCACTCATTATCTATCAACCACCTTCACCGGTGCTTCATGTGCCAGATTCACATTTCCCGTCACAATGACCGTATCGCCCTCTTTCAGGGCATCGTCGGCCATACTATAGCTTTCCGCATTCTCCAGACCGGTCTGCACATAGTTCCACTGCGCCTTTCCGTCTTTCAGGGTAAACACCACCTGCTTACCCGAACGCAACACCACGGCACTCTTCGGGATTACAAGCTGTCCGCCCAGAGAGCGGTGCACGTTCACCCTCACGTTCATCCCACTGAACAGCCGTCCCTTGCCATTGACGGTAGCCTTCACCTTAACCATCCCCTTGTCATCCACCAGAGGATTGATTTGGGTGATGCGCCCCTCCTGTCTGGAACCGGCATCCGAATAAGGGGTAACAATCACCTTGTCGCCACTCTTTATCAACGGCAGTTCGCTTTCCAGCACCGTGAAGTCCACCTCCATACCTTGAGTGCCGATAATGGAGCAGAAGGCTTCCGAGGTACTTGCCTCGTTGAACGGTTTGGAGAACAGGTTCGCCACTACCCCGTCAAAAGGCGCAACCAGCGTGGCGTGTTCCTCTTCATACGCGGCAAGCTCATACTGGGCGAGGCTCTGGTCGTAACCGCTCCTCACGCGGGCCAGCTTCATGATGTCAGCAGGTACTTTGGAGGCATCCCCCACCGGATAGCCTTGCCCTATCAATACATCCTGCAGCTCAAGTTCCGCTTTGTCCAGAGCATCCTTGGCTTGCGCGGTCTTGTTCTTCAGACGGAACTTATCCAGTTCGGCAAGTTTCTGCCCTTTGCGCACCGGGTCACCGTTCTTCACGTAGATGTGTGCCACTACACCGGTAGTCTCAAAACGCAAATCCGCCATGGCACCGGCGGTTACTTTTCCGTTGCTCACCAGTTCATGCTCAAAGGTCGCCCGCTTCAGGACTTTCACGGTCACTTCATTGCTTTCACTTGGCAGGACGGTTGCCACCCCTTCCTCGGACTCTTTTCCCTTTCCGGCATCGGAGCAGGCGGCAAGCAGGGCAACGGCCATGCATAGCAGGTATCGATAGTTCTGTGTCTTCATATTCATACTCAATTATAAATTGATAAAATTAATCGTTTCAAAAAAACGAACCGATATTTGCATGTGGACACTTTTTTCATAGCACTTTAGTAATTAGTTCGCTCATTATTAACGCTTTACGTTTTTATTCATCTTTTTTAATATGGACAAAAATAAGCTGAATCTTTTTTATTTCCTCCCTCATCTGTCGTATTGCCGTAGAATGCACTTTCGGCTCTTTCGTCAATACCATCCACTTCATTTTTTCAAACTTGTCCGGTTGCCTGAAGCTTGGTTCCGCATAAAGCTTCGCAAGCAGATAATAGGGATAAATACGTCCCGGCAAACGATGGGTGGAACGGATAAACCAGTCTTCCGCTGACAAGCAATCACCCATCTGCTGATAGTTTTTGCCTATCACATTCAGTATCATGGGGTCACAACTACGCTGTAAAGCTTCTTTCAAAATACGGTTGGATTTACTGAACTGCTGCTGCTTGTGCAATCCATGCCCATATTCGAACAAGAAAGATGCCCGGTCCCTCAACAGAGGATAAAGGCGCCCGTACTCTTTCTCTGCCGATTGATACGCACCTGCATTATACAGCACCCGCGCATTCATCCACTCCCGACAGGCCTGCTCCACTTGCAAGTCATTCTTCAGGCGAAAACCGCCAATGATGCCTACTGATACAGCCAGCCCCAACCATTGCCAACGGTCGGCACCGGACAAGCACGCCACAAGCAATCCTCCAAATGTAACGATAAATACCGGAAGTTGTAGCGGATAGGAGGAAAAAGAAAATATCATCAAGGAAAGAATGGCCCCACAGATACCATAACGTCCTTTACGGACTCCCCTATACAAACACAGCACGACCACAACCAATAGACATACAGCCAAAGGAATACCCAGTTCGACCGCAACCTGCAGATATTCATTGAATGCATATTCCGGACTTCCCGCCACACGTTCCTCCCACGGTTCATAATCACCTGCTGCAAAATAAGTTTCCTGCGCATTTCCATAGGCTGCTGCGAAATTATGAATCCCATATCCGGTCAACGGCTTTTCTGCAATGGCACGACAAGTTATCTTCCACATGAAAAGACGGCCACGTGCAGAATCGGGTTTCAAGACAAACAGTAAATAGCCCGCCAATAGCAAGACACAGAATCCACCGACCACTACCATCACCACACGCTGCCTTTGCTGCTGCCATAATAATCTGAACTTATCCGTCCAATCCATATGCCAAGCATATACACACAGACAGGAAACTCCTGCCGCCAACCATGCCGAACGGCTCATTCCTGCCGGAAGCACACAAAAGATAAGCAGCATCACGCCACCGGCAACCATAGCTCCAACTTTATCCATCACCTTTTTCCATCCTTTCCCGTCATTCCGGTCAGAGCAGAGAATCTCCCCCCTCTTGGTCAGCCATTGATGCAGACAGACCGGAAGTATCATGGCCAAATAGCCGGAATAAGGCCCCGGATTGAAGAAAGAACCTGTCAATACATACAAGGAATGGTTGGACACAGCATAACCATAAAGCTGCCTCAATCCCCAAACAGCCTCAATGCCCCCCAGCATTACCAATACCCACGAAACCGGTATAAAAAGAAAATACCTTTTTTCCATCATCAATCCAGCCATCAACAGACATCCTGCAACTACCAATGCACTTTTATCGAAATAGAGCCATTGCCCTATAACATCAGCTACAGGAAGTCCGGAAGAAACGTTACATGCCAAAGACAATAAAACTATACAAGCAATGTAGACCAAACTTCCAGTCAATAGATTACGTACATTATTCATTCTATCTATCAAATATTCAATAGTATTCTATAATTCACCAAAAGATTTGTTTCCCGTCTTTATATTCAAAAATCCGTTCATCTTTACCGGCTGTGTGATTCTTCAGATAAAATAAAGCACCTTGAAACCCTGAATAGACAATAGAATCTGACACAGCCATTTGCCGCCCGACAGAATTCCATTTTCCTCCACCCCAATAAAACAATTCATACAAATTACCTTTATAAATAAAATTCACCTCATTACGAGGAGTATACACCACCTTCTCCACACGATGGGGACTTCCAAAGTCCATCCCGGTCCATCCTCCATCCGGATGTATATAATCAAATGAAGTATCCGGATTACCGTCAAATGCGTTCAAATATTCATGTGTATTGTCTTCAAAACTTCCCGGAGTACCTATGATTTCCCCATATAGAGGTATGGTATCTTCCGTATTCTCATAAAAAGCCAGTTCCGAGATATTACAGAAACATCCGTCAGCACCCTTATAGCGCATATACCGATACGGTTTATCAGACTTCAACCGGGCCACAGTATATAGCCGATACGGAGCCTCCTTTATCAAAAGTAGAGTATCCTTCCACCCAAAGTCTGCCCGGTCGCTTCCTTCCACTACTCCCCCAATCATCCGGTCATTGAAAAGAACACTCAAAGTAAGATGGCACTTCCTATACAAGACCAATTCCTGCTTTTCAGCTTCCGGAACAATGAACCGTATCTTTCCGGTTTCACGCTCCAGAAGAAAAGGAGAAGATACTGCAGCGTATTCCTTTCCGTTCCAGGCAGCCAGCGTAAAGACCGCCCCGCCTCCCACATCCTCAAAACGAGCCTCCCCCTTCTTAAAGAAAGTATATCCTATAGGTTGCCATTGTAGTCTGTTGGCAAGGCACAAATACACCATATCCCCCTCACGAAACTGTCCGGAAAGCAAAGAATCCGGAAGAGCTACAGTCCAATTCCTGCTACCGGTATAAAGTGCAGTGACATCGCGGAAGAACGGACGTCGGAATGCCGGGTAAACATCGGAATATTTCCCCAGTTTCCGTACCGCCTCCTTATCAATACTATAGGTTGCCCGGTACATTTTTCCCCTCGAAATGCTATATTCTTCCGCTTTGCTCCATACTTCTTCATAAGGAAGATTTGCAATGTATGTCTTTCCTTCCTTATCCAAAACAAAATTCCAGAAATGAGAGGCATTGTTGTCTCCTAATACCATCACCCTATCTACTCCGCACGGAATGCCCAATGCCCGCAACACATATATCATGGCATCCGTAAACTCTCGGCAACTGCCCGTATGCCATTTCAGTACATCCGGTCCCAAATGAGGCCCCACCGGAAAAAGAGCCGTATTCCGGTAGTTCGCTTTCCGCAACGTATCCATCAACAACTGGGCGGCAACCTTAGGATTATCAGCCTCATCTGTCTTCCTGAATTCATCCAAAATCGGGCTATAGCACTCATAAATTTCTTTGCGCCAGAGAGAAAGCGGCTCATCCCCTATTCTATAAGGCAATATATATTCGCAGAAAGTATCAAAATCAACATGCTTTCCCCAAGGTTGCTCCCGCCAGACTTTGAATGCCCATTCTATATGATTGACCAAAAAAGCGGAATCCACCGTCATAATGTCCCTCTTATAAGTCAATTGATTTATAGAAAATTCTCCATCTGCTCTTTTCAAGGAATCAATCAACTCTTGCACATGCCTGGAATAAGGAAATGAAACGTATTCACTGAAATACTTCCTGTAATTCTCCAAGGCCTTTCCCTCGTAAGCACCATGAAAAGGCATATTCTCTATCAGAAAACAAGCAGCACGATATTTGTCACCGTCCTCTTCCTTGTAACGGTCCAGTACCTTTTGCAACTCCGCACGGTTATCACCGGCAAGATTCAAAGCTGTGTCCAACCACTGATTTTCCGAAGAACAAGCCATAAACAGACCTGCTGTAAACCATACCCATACACACCAATGTTTCATATCACTATTCCATTTTTTTCTATTCCAATCTGAAAGACAATCCAATCAATCCTTACAATCCGATACAAATACCTGCTTACCATCTTCCATATGAAATATCAGTTCTTCTTCTCCACGGGTACTGTCATGCAAATAGAGCAAAGCTCCCGATGGTATCCCGTCATATGGCAGAAAAGGTTTTTCTGCCATTTTCTTCCCCAATGAGTTCCAACAGCCCTCTCCCCAATAGAAGAGTTCATAACAATCCCCTATCCTGACAAAGTTATCATCGTTACGGGGCATATACATAAAATTGTCTATAGTAACAACCTTTCCAAAATCCACCGTTACACTTGCACCGGGTTTTGATGAAATGAAATACGACAACGGCTCATTATCATAGACCTGATGGGCAAAAGTACCCACTGTAGCCGGAGCATCTCCCCAACTGTCTATAGGGACAATTTCTTCCTCTCCTTTATAAAAATGCATTTCGGCAACTTCCGCATATCCCTCTGCCGAAGAACAAAAACGGGCATAGCGACCCCTTACCGGTTTCTCAAGAATAACGTGATTATAATTGATACCGGGCGTATCTTTCACAGTACACAACAACTCCGCATTTTTAAAATCCTTATCACAAGCCGCCTCAAAATGCCCGTCTTTTATCCCTCCCATATAATTCCTGATACGTTCCGAAAGAGGGTATTTCCGATACAATTCAGCAGAATAGCACTTGGAGGTATCTGCAACATAAGGATGTATATCCTTGCCATCAAAATAAAAAGGATTTCCAATAGGGCGATACTGCCCGTTTGCGAATGCCAACAATATATAAACCTGCCTCGAAGCCAAATTCCTGAAAAGCGCTTTTCCACTTTCTACCTTAGTAAAATCTATTCCCCGCCACCCATAAGCACTGAACAACCCCACATAAACATAATTCCCGTCCATCCCTTCTACCGGCAGTTCCAGATTCGAATCAAAATAATTATCCGACACTTTTCTTGCAAACACATCCTTAAAAGCAGCCGGTACGGACCGGTTCCGCATAAAATCGCCATCCATGTCCCATTGTCTGCCAAAACACCGGCGGTAAACCACGCTCGGGCGCCGACTGTCAATATAGAAACTTCCCCGTTCCGGCTTCCGGGAAGGGAAAGTAAAAGGAAGGCAGACACCCGTTACATCCCTCACCACATTCCACACATGCCCTTTCCGTGTTTCCGCATTGAAAGTATAGAAATCATAGGCTACCGGGACGCCGATGGCCCGCATCACATAAATCATAAAATCACAAGCATCCTGACACTTGCCGATACGATTATGCAGCAGGTACTCTCCTCCCAAATGCGGATAGTTAAAGACCCATGTAAACCGGTAAGGGTCTTCCTTCTGCAAATACTCCCAAACTACGCTAATCGCCTCCACTACATCGATACCCGTATAAACCTCGTCCAGCAAAAAGGAATAACGGTCATGGTATATCTGCCGCCAGTTGTCCGGAGTCTCATTTCCGATACGATAGGGAAGCAGCCATTCACAGAAATCTGCAAAAGAAAGGGAAGCATTCCACGGACGCTTTTTCCAACCATCAAAAGCCAAATCAATGTTATTTATCAAGAATTCAGCCCTTATATTCAGTACATCCGGTTTTCTCTGCAATCCGGAAGGGGTATAATAATCCCAATCCGGTACGGCAGTATCCTTCAGCATCACCCCATAAGCATCTGCCGAAGCCAGCACTGTTTTCAAAGAATCCAGTTCTTCACCTTCAAGGGCATAGTGATAAGGCATATTTTCTATCAAGAAACAAGCGGCTTTATATTTTTCAGGCTCATCTTTATAATATTCCAGTACCTTTTCCAGTTCGCCTTTGTTGGTTGCAGCACACTCCAGTGCGTACTCCAATCTGCCGGAAGCATTGCAAGCCTCCAATATCCCGGCAATCAATAATATCCAGAGCAATTTAAACAGAACTTTCATCTTAGTCTATTCTTTTAAAGATACGTTTCCATCTCATTTTTCCAGTATTCGGGCTGACGGACTTCCATACCAGCCATGCCCTTCCCACTATAAATGGTTCCGGCAGTAATCCCCAGTAGCGGGAATCTTTTGAATTCACCATCTTGTCACCCGAAACGAAATAATAGTTCTCACAGAAGCGGTAATTGTGTATCACACTGTCCCCCAGCAGAACCGAATCTCCATGCAATGTCAGTTTCTTTTTCTGTTCCCACTCTATCACGTTCCGATACAGCAACCGTGTTTCCGGATTCATTCCTACCACGCTGCCTTTGGCCGGTATATAAAGAGGCCCAAACTCGCTGATAGTCCACCCATTACAGCCACCATCGGGAAAGCTCTTAAGAACAAGGCCCCGCTCCTCCGTCATTCCCGAAGATATCAATTCATCCAATTCCTCCTGCGCCTGCACATTTCCTGCGATACCATCAAATCCGGACACACGATAATGCGTATTCCTTATCTCCAACGTATCCCCCGGCATGGCGATACAGCGCTTCACGTAATACAACATCACGTCCAGCGCAATGCTGTCCCACCTGCCCGGATAAGGAAAATTGAACACCAACACATCATTCCGCTGATAATTTCTCCATCCGGACATACGTTGTATCTTCACCTCCTTTTTCTCCACGGCATCAAGCACATTGAATAGGCGTGCTCCACCCGAACATTTATCCACCAGAATACAATCACCCGCCAGCAACGACGGTTCCATCGAGTCCGACGGTATCTTGAAGGAGGTCACCACAAACACCTGCAATACTATCAGTATCACAACAAGCAGGCACAGACAGAATAATACGTTTGTTATTCCATTCAACCATTTTTTCAATTGCAGCCGCTCCTTCATCCCATCAATCAGTTATTTTGCATCCCCACTAATCTTCAAAACCAACGGAGAATTTTCTGTATTGCAATATACCGTTATCGTCTTGTCGAAGTGCTCCGGATGTTCGGCTTTATAAACCACTTCCAAAGCTATTTCCTTACCCGGTAATGCCGGTTCCTTTGAATAAGCTACGGTAGTACAACCACAAGAAGTGGCAACATCTTGTATAACCAATGGTTTGTCACCCACATTCTTCAATATAAAAGTTGCTTTTTGTTCCTCCTGCCAATCAAAACGACCCAGCGAAACAGATATATTGCTGGCATCCACTTCTGTTTTTATCACTTTACTTTCATCTCTTCGTTCTATCTTCTCACCTTTAATAATCTTCAGATAGAGTTCTTTCACTTTAGGATTATAAATTGGATTACCAATAGCAATAACCCTATTATTTCTATCTAACAAAAAAGTTTGAAAATTCATATTAGAAGGAAATTTATTCAATTTATTAAACTTATTATTTTTATCTATATATACCGAATGATTAAACCGTTCTCTCTTTAACAAAAGCCGTATTTCATTAAGCTTATATGGCTGAAAAACAAACTGAAAATGCACAGTATTCGGAAATATAGAATCAACATTTACTGCAAAATCTTGCCATTGTGATAAACCCAATTTACAACTCATACAACCTATCGAATCTATATAGGTTATTATCTTATACATACATATGGAATCTGCATTCAAAGTATCTCGACCTTGCATAAAAAAATGCATATCATTAGGATACAATATTTCACGTCCTTTCCACTCTTGCATTAACTTTACGAGTATTTCTCGATCCTTATTTCCACAAGAAATAAATAGTATAACTGACAGAGAAATATATAAAATACGATTCATAACTACAAATTCAACGAATATTTAACCAATTCTACTTCCTCTTTATCCATTAAAGCATATATTGTATCATCTGAATCTGATACACAAAAATTCATAATTGGAAAATCTAAGACAAACTTACATATAGGAGTGGCATCCCAAGCTAGCTGATAAATAATTTTTCCATTAAAAGCCTTTACACCAACTTCCTTATAACTATTTCCTGAATACAGTAGATAAACATACTTCTCTGTAGCATAAGCTTTAATAAAAGCCATTTTATTAGCTACACTCATTGGGGCCGACCTAGTTGTACCTGTATCTTCTGTTTTATATTCAGGGTATCCTCCTACAAATTCAAATGATTTATCTATATTATCTTTATTTACAGAATACAATGAAAATATAGGTGCTGACCCTATAGCAAAGACAAATCGATTCAATGATTTATTAGAAGATAACGTTCCTTGATAAGCCATTCCTCTTAAACGATTTTTAACTTCTTTTTCTTGTTTATCACGATAAGGATACTCGTAGTAATACCTACTTCCAATATGCTTACCAGTAAGACTAAACATATTATTTTCATAAAACCCTAATCCTAAATATGTATCATATTGAGTTGGGCATATATTTAAGCTCATCAGACTATCCTGCATCAACACTGGAAATTGAATGTTTCCTTGTTTAATTTGCCGTAGATTCATTTCCACTAGGTTCCGCTTATAAACATCATATACCCCAATTAACGAATCTCCATACAAAGAGCACAAAGAAAAAACCTGAAGGAATTCATTATTACCTTCCCCTCTTTTTCCAAAATGATATACAGAATTATTATCTCTTAAATCTATTAATGTAAATATACTATCATTTATATCATCATAGATAACAACCGATGAATCAGCATAATGAATAATATATGGTCTCCCTAAAATTAATTCATGATTTAAGACATTCGCAGAAGTAATTTTACGCATCTTTGTAAATGAAGCATCAAATTTTCTCATTTTTTCATCATAATTTGTACATGATGAAAATGAAACTACTAAAATTAGAACCAATAAATATTTCATAATAAAGAATAAAAAAATATTAGTATATTAACATATAATCAAGAGAATTCTCTTCTTCGTTGTCTTTTATTTTGAATAACAAAGAAGAGTTCTCCTGAATTACTTTCTGTATTTATCCAATAAAATGAATTACTAGAAATACTGACGATACCCTCTTACAAAAAAGCCATCATAATCTACAAAACATGTACGATCTGTTTGAATACAAAATGGACCTATTATAATCTCTGCACCAGACGCCATAGCATCTACATTCTTTAACAGCAACTCACATATCTGCTCAGTATCTTCTACAGTATGCAATCTTTCTACACTGATTAAAGAAAACAGAACAACAAACAATATTAATATTTTTTTCATACTATTTCTTGATTTATATTTATTAATTAAACATAGTGTATAAGCGATTGTCCTTTACATCCACCCCATCCCCAATCTTTACAGATACCAATTGCATATATAGCACAACCATAACAATCACCAGAACCTTCACCACCATCTGCTAATGCTTCTATATTAGCCAATGCCAAATCAGACATAACATCTGTTTTCTGATTTGCATAAACTCCATATCCTGCAATCGCTGCAAATGCTGCAACAAAAGCTATCTTAATCATTTTCTTCATACTACTCTTCAGTTTTATTAGTATAAGATTATTCTTTTTTTATCATTTACCACAAGCATAATGCTTGCGTACCAGAATCAAGATATAAAAATCTTGGAGAACTCTTTTCTTGCCATACCTATCGAAATGGCAGAAAACACACTCTGTTTTCAATTCAAATTACTATCTTTGCCTCGACCTCCTTTCTTGGTGGGTTATGGAACGGACGGTACGAGATGCACCAACCAAACGTGAACCGTCCGTTCCTCTCCATCCATATTATAGTTTACTTTATTTCATACTATACTCTATTATCGGATCATCTTTATTCACATCCGTTGCCAAGATTATTCCTTTTTGTTCATCTACCGATATGCCATAAACATAATGATCTAACACATACCTGCAGAGAGGTTCGCCGGTCAGACTAAAAACATAGATATACCGTCCTCCATCCGGCAAATAGACACCTTGCTGTACATTTTGCGCAATTTCCTTAAAAGAGCGCCCATGAAAAACCGCATAGATAGCACTGTCTGCCACTTGGACATCGCTAAATCCCATGATACCCGTAGGAATACCATAACCCTGAGAAATCTTAAACTCCGGTTCACCGTGCGGACCAATGCGTACCACATGCGTACTATCTTTCAAATTAAAGACTTCAAGTACTTCGCCCAACTGGGTAACTGCTGCCAGCACTCCATTTCGGGGATTATAGTCGATGAAGCTACGCCATGCCTGAGCCAATGCAGGACGGGCATTCTGTAAAGCCTCCGCGTTGGCTGACGGTATTTGACCGGTTCTGCGCAATAATTTCCCTTGATAGTTTACCCAGCAAAAGCGGCTACTGCCAGATCCGTCCGGAACAATGAAGGTAAAGTCGTCAACCATCACAAAGTCTAAAACGCGAAGCATGTCAGCATCCATATTTATCACTTTCTGAGGAACGATTGAGCAACCCGACGAAGTAAAATCATACTTGGTCAATACGGACTTACCAGCATCAAGTCCCCACAGAGATTGACCATGCCATCGGATATTTTCAGCAGAAAGCATCTCTTCGGGAGCCTCGCCCCGCTTGCCGAACGAAGCAAAATAGCGGAAACCCGGATAGTGGAAAACATGGCAAAAGTAGTCCGTGCCATGCAAATCCATTACCACAGCCTTATCACCCTGCACCCGAACGCGGAACGGATAACGGAACAAAGCGGTGTCCAATGGCTGCACCCTCGCTTTCAGCTCGATTGTTTGCGGAAAATCCATGTAGGCAACAGAAGTTGCTACTTTTTTCTGCGTACAAGAGGAAAGGGATAGTGCGGACAAGCTAATGAGGCATGCTATAATAAATGTGCACATGTTCGACTCCTTCCTTGGTAAGCGGACAAACAACTGAACCTCTTCCGACACACGCACCACCAGATCCTGTCTCACCGGCCGCCAATGCCTCTATATTCTCCAACAATAAATTATCCAAGCTTTCTGAATGAGTAGTTTCAGCATAACCTAAAATCGCGATGGCACTAACAACCAAAATTCCCAATAACTTCATTTTGCGTTTCATAGCATTTTTGTTTTTTGTTATGCCAATAAAGGTAAAAGGAAAAATTGGAAAACAGCAACTAAATAATAAACAAACATACCAAAAAGGGGCGTGAAAAAAATTTCACGCCCCTTAACACCTATTTGGTTAACATTTCAGCTACTTAGAGATAACAATTTGATACCCCTGCTTTTCTGATACAGCGAGTATTTTGACAGATTTATCCGTTTCAAATAGTTTGCGCAATGAGTTAATTGCTTTTCTGCGACGTTCTTTCAATCCCGTATCAGATAAGGTCCAACAGCAAACTACAGCTATTTCATCGTACGTCAGGAAATAATCGGATGTAGCTATAAAAGCAAGCAATAGTTTTGCGGCTTGGGGAGGGCAAAATTTCACTTCTTCTTTATTGGTTAGAGTATGGTTTATGGCATCGAAACTGGATTCTCCGATTAGGTAGATGTTCTTCTCCGATACATCGGTTGCCTTTTCCTTTTTATGTAGTTGAATCCTTACATAAAAAAACAATCCGAACAGTAAAATACACAAAAAGCAGGATAGTATCAGCAGTACATTATCTTTCCAATCAATGCAATACAAAAAAACGGGTTGCATGTATGCAGTCAGACTCATCGTATACATGTTGTCCAGATAGTAGGTACCCAAATTGTTTTGTGAAGTACAAATTGTTTCATTTCCAGCAAATGTTTCTTGAAAAACATCTTTCCCCAATGGGGTAATCTTCAAAGAAAGCACACACACTGTGCCACGGTACCGCGCATCCATTTCCTCTTGCCATTCAGACCTAATCTTTTCCAATGGAAATTTCCCATAGCAATTCAGAATATCGGCTTTATATCCTACAACTTCCAACAAATATAACCCTTGTGCCTCTTTCAGCGAATCTATCGTCACTTCAAATTCGCCTTCTTCTGTTATTACTTGTCTCTTGGTCTGTTTTGTTCCATTATTATCCCAAGAGACATGATACACCCTCAGCTTATCAAACTCCCGATTCACCACCTGCTCCGCAACCTTCTGCAGAGTTTGCAACGCGACCTCTTTGACCACAGTTTGTCCCTTCCGGGCATTATTATACAATGCCACTCCCCAAAACAGTGCCACTACTACAATGGCACATGTCCATATTACAGTAATCTTATTACAACGTTTCATCTTCTTTTTCACTTCTGTATCTTATTCATTTCTGCCCATGCACTCGAAAAGGCATCTGCTTAATAGCGCCAAAGTTAAAACAATAATATAAAGAAAAAAGAAAATGACTTGAGAAAGAAGGAAATAAAATCAAAACAATTTCTTCTTCTAATCCGCTTTAGCTATTTTCCACCCGCCAATCGTCCGCGTGGCACTGTCAAAATTCACACCAATCTTGACCACACGCCTGCCGTCCGCCCGGTAAGGGATGGCATACTGCTTGCTGTCAATCTGAGCCAACGCCTCTTCCGGGGTACCGTCGTATTTGAACTCGAAGACATAAACGACATCCTGCAACTGCACCACCACATCCGCACGGCCTACGGAACTCTTCACTTCCGACTCCACATATTGCCCCATCAACCGGAACAGCAAATAGAAAATGGTCTGATAATGCTTTTCGGTCTTGTTCTCCAAATCATTGGGAATGGAGGCAAAGAAGGAACGGGTACGCTCCAGGCAGCTCTCCACATCACCCTTCATCAAGTCGCGAAGGAAAGAGACGACGTAGAAGGTGTTGTTCTGGGCAGGCAAGTGCACGTAAGAGGGAAGCAGGGATTCAATGAACCCTTTACGGACCTCACCGTTGGGATAGGCCAAACGATAGATTTGGAAATTACGGTCATAGCCCTTAATGGTCAGATAACCGCTCTGGTAGAGCACCGGGATGGGACTCGTTATCTGTTCCGTAGGCGCATCAAACTGCTCATCGGTAGCCTCAACACCTTCCAGCGCACGCACATCGAAGTCTGCATGGCGCAGAATATCTATCAGGAAAGTAGGCGTGCCCGTGGAGAACCAATAGTTCTTGTATTCTTTGGAATTGAAAGCATTGAACAGGCTGAACGGGTTGTAAATATCCGCACAAGCCTTACTGAAATGATAACCGTCATATTGCCGCTTCAAATGCAAGCATGCCTCCTCGTAAGTCTCATCATTAGCCTCGGCCATCCGCTCAATATCGGGTTTCAACTGCGTCAGCAGTTCCTCCTCGGTGATGCCGCAGAGGGCACTGAAGTCATCGCGCATACTGATATTTTGCAAATTGTTCAGTTCGCTGAAGATGCTCAGCTGGCTGAACTTGCTGATACCCGTGATAAAAAGAAAACGGAGATATTGCCCCAGCCCCTTGAGAGGACTGAAGAACTTGCGCATCTCGTTGCGAAGCTGTTGTTGCAAAAGGGCATCGGAATTACTGTCAAGCAGAGGAGCATCGTACTCGTCAATCAGCACTACAACCGGCTTTCCGGTCTTGGCGTAGGCACGCAGGATGATGCCTTGCAGACGCTCTGCCGCCCCCTCTTCCTCTTCCTTTTTTCCGTAAATTTCTTCCCAACGAGATAAAAACAAATTCAATTGCCCCGTCAAGTCACGCAGCTCAGTATATTTCGTCAAGCTGAAATCAACGTGCAGCACCGGGCAAACCTCCCATTCCTGCTCCAGACGTTCCATAGCCAGCCCTTCGAAAAGTTCCTTTTTCCCCTGGAAATAGGCCTCCAGCGTAGACACGAGCAAGCTTTTGCCAAACCGACGGGGGCGGCTGAAGAAATAAATTTGGTCTGTATTCACCAATTTGTACACCAGCTCCGTCTTATCCACATACACACAATTCCGCGTACGCAGTTGCTCAAAATTCTGTATCCCTATCGGATAGCGTCTGCCACTCAATTCCATAGCTGCTACTGTTTAAATTACAAGTATGACAAAGATAGCACATATTCCGCAAAAAAGAAAGCACGCCCATGGCTTTTTCATCACAAGCCCTCACTGCAAACCTACTGCACATCTTTTGCAGTAACACTGCAAAGGCGTTGCAGTAGCACTGCAAAACAGTTGCAGTGGCACTGCATCTATGTTGCAGCGGCACTGCAAAAACGATGCACTGGTTTTGCAGTGAGTATTTGGTATCTTTAACATTGGCACCCAAAGCCTTACAGCGGAGCAGAGCCCGTTTTCATCACATAACGCCCTGTCCTGAAAACAGTCAACCAAAATCAGGAGAACAAAAAGGGTGAGGGCAAAATTTGCCCTCACCCTTTTAAATTGCTCTCACTCACCCCTGAAACACCGATGAACAAGCAGATGCAGACAAGCGGTGAGGGTGGTGAGGGTGGAATTGCAAAACTTTTATTAGTTTGCTTATTTCAGCAAGCTTTCCGCATCCAGGTGCTCAGCCTCAATATCCTTGAAGTAGCGGTAAGTACCCACCTTCAATTCTTCGGTGGCCGCATCGTCACAAACGATGATACCCTTTTCGTGCATCTGCAAGGCGCTGATAGTCCACATCTGCATCACGGGACCCTCGACTGCATGATAGAGGGCACGTGCCTTGTTGTGTCCGTTTACGATAATCATTACCTCGCGGGCGCTAAGCACAGTACCCACACCGACGGTCAGGGCAGTCTTGGGCACCTTGTTCACGTCGTTGTCAAAGAAACGGGAGTTGGCAATGATGGTATCGGTAGTCAATGTCTTCTGGCGGGTGCGTGACGAAAGGGAAGAACCCGGCTCGTTGAAAGCGATATGTCCGTCGGGACCGATACCGCCCATGAAGAGGTCGATGCCGCCGTAGGACTTGATTTTTTCTTCATAGCGTGCACACTCGGCATCCAGGTCGGCAGCGTTGCCGTTCAGGATATTGGTGTTCTCCGGCTTGATGTCTATATGGCTGAAGAAGTTGTTCCACATAAAGGAATAGTAGCTTTCGGGATGTTCCTTGGGCAAACCTACATACTCGTCCATATTGAAAGTCACTACGTTCTGGAAAGACACGATGCCTTTCTTGTTCAGGTCGATAAGTTCCTTGTACATGCCCAACGGAGAAGAACCGGTGGGGCATCCCAATACAAACGGTTTTTCAGGTGTCGGATGAGCGGCCTTGATCTTGGCAGCCACATAATGTGCCGCCCACTTTGATACGGATTGATAATCCGGTTGAATGATTAGTCTCATTGTGATTGTTTTATTAGGTTAATAAATTAGGGGTAATTTTCAACTTCAATTCTTAATTCTTTAATTCTTAATTTTCAACTACTTCCTATCCTTCTTCAAACGCTCTGCCATGGCACGTGCCAGGTTTTCGCATTGTTCGTAAGTAATGTCCTTCATGGCCTGCTTCATCTCTACCGGGTCGCCCACAATCTCGAACTTGCTCTTTTCGGCAAACTCGCCCATGCGCTTCACGGCAGCACCTGCCCAGCAGAAGGATCCGAAGTATCCCAGATAACGTCCCTTCACTTCGCGTACCAGAATCTTGGAGAGCAAGGATTCTATCTCAGGATAAATCTGGTTGCTGTAGGTGGGGCTGCCGATGATAAGTCCGCGATACTTGAATATGTCGGCAATGATATAAGAAGGATTGCTCTTGCTCACATTGTGCATCACGATGTTCTTGATGCCTTGTGCAGAAAGTTCCGCCGCAATGGCTTCCGCCATCTGCTCCGTGTTGCCGTACATGGAACCATAGGCAATGACCACACCTTCGTCAGCGGCGTAGCGGCTCAACTTGTCGTAGATGCCGATAACCTTGGCTATGTTTTCCGTCCACACCGGCCCGTGCGTGGAGCAGATGGTGGAAATGGGCAGACCGCCCAGCTTGGCAAGTGCCTTCTGCACCGGAGAGCCGTACTTGCCCACGATGTTGGAATAGTAGCGCACCATCTCGTCCCAGTATCTGTCCAGATTGATGCGGGTATCCAGGAACCCTCCGTCCAACGTGCCGAAACAGCCGAAACCGTCACCGGCGAAAAGGACTCCTTCCGTTTCGTCAAAAGTCATCATCGTCTCGGGCCAGTGCACCATCGGGGTCATATAGAAGCGGAGCTTATGATGCCCCAAAGCCAGAAAATCCTCGTCCTTCACCATGTACTGTTCGCCCGTCACGCCATAAAAGCCCTCTATCATGCCGAAGGTCTGCTTGTTGCCCACGATGATGATGTCGGGGTAATGCTGCTTTATCAGGCGGATAGAGCCCGAATGGTCCGGCTCCATATGGTTGATGATGAGATACTGGATGGGGCGCTCGCCGATAATGCTCTTTATCTTGCGCAGATACACCTCGAAGTAGCAGATGTCCACCGTATCGACCAAAGCGACCGTCTCATCATCTATCAGGTAAGAGTTGTAGGAAACCCCATACGGCAACGGCCACATACCTTCAAACAAATGCTTATTGCGGTCATTCACTCCCACGTAGTGGATTTTTCCTTTTATCACTGTTTTTGGGTTCATAATTATTCTTTATTTAGATTGATTCCATATTTAAAGTTGCGGCAAAAATAATTCTTTTTTCTCACATTTCATACTTCTTTCCCTGATATGCACCGAGTTCTTTCATTCTTTTTTGAACCCGATGATTAAATTCATAATTTTTTAGTCCCCAGTCGGGTGCAATGAGCAGTTCCTTAGGAGACTGGGAGACGAAACGCTCCAGCACCAAGTCCGGCCGCAGATGCTCGATATAGTCTATCACGAGGTCGATATATTCGTCCACACCGAACAGATGGAAATCTTCGGGATGCTGCCGGTACTCCAGAGCCATGCGGGTGCCCCTTATCAGTTGCAGCTGGTGCATCTTCAAGGTAGTGAGCGGCAGACGGGACAGTACGCCGGCTTGTGCCACGATGCTTTCGTGCGTCTCGCCCGGCAGTCCGAGGATGACATGCCCACCGGTCAGGATTCCGCGTGAAGCGGTTCTTTCCACCGCATCGGCGGCGGCATGGAAAGTATGCCCGCGGTTGATGCGGCAAAGTGTCTTGTCGTCGGTACTCTCTATGCCGTACTCCACTAAAAGGAATGTATGCCGGTTCATCTCCTCCAAATAGTCCAGCAGGCTGTCGGGCATACAGTCCGGACGGGTGCCGATGACCAGGCCCACCACCCCGTCTGCCGACAAGGCTTCCTCGTATTTCCGCTTCAGGTCTTCCAGTTCGCCATACGTATTGGTATAGGCCTGGAAATAGGCGAGATACTTCATCTCCGGATATTTGTGTGCAAAGAACTGCTTGCCTTCTTCCAGCTGGCGGGTAATGGATTTCTCCGTACGGCAATAATCGGGGTTGAAGGTCTGGTTGTTGCAATAGGTGCAACCGCCGACTCCTTTGTTTCCATCCCGGTTGGGGCACGTAAAACCGGCATTCAGCGATATTTTCTGTACCTTATAGGAAAAATATCGCTTCAGAAAAAGAGGGAACTCATTATAGAGCGTAGATTTGGTTTCCATACATATTCCTTATGTAAGTGGCAAATATAGGATTTTTCCGTGGGATGAACCTGCAAAAACAAGAATACTTTCCACCCGATTTGTTAACGAACATAAAACAAAGAATTTCCACCTGCACTAAAAAATGTTTCATCCACTGATATATAACTAATTAATTGAGAAAGAGTACATCCAAGTGCAATTACATTAAACACAATTTAGTGATTAGACACTCTTTTTACACACAATTTCCTCAGTTTATACACCTCAAGAATGAAATAAATTCATAGCTTTGCATACAACCTTAATGAATCAACCTATAAATACTATAACACCATGGCAACAATCGCATTGGACATAGGCGGCACAAAAATAGCCAGCGCCATTTTCTTTCCGGACGGAAGCATGATGTTTAACCGCAAACGGCTCCTGAAAGGAAGAACCGGACACGAAGTGGGCAAGCTCGCCGCGGATATCCTCGCCAAACTTCTTACCGTAGCACGCAGAAGCCGTATACACGTCGACGGAATAGGTGTCTGCATCCCCGGTATCGTTTACTCCCAAACCAACCGGGTATGGGCCCCCAACATACCGGGCTGGGACAACTACCCCCTCTATGAGGAGCTGCGCAGTGTAACGCCTCCGGGCATCGAGATATACATCGACAGCGACCGTACCTGCTATATGTATGGAGAGATGTGGCAAGGTGCCGCCAAAGAATGTCACAGTGCCATATTCATTGCCGTGGGAACCGGTATCGGTGCCGGCATCATCATCGACGGGCACGTGTTGCACGGAGCCAACGACATTATCGGCGCCACCGGCTGGATGGCCCTGCAACCTCCCTACCGGGAAGAGTATGACGCATGCGGATGTTTCGAATATTACGCTTCCGGCAATGGTATCGGGGCACGGGTACGCGATGCCGTACGCGCCAACAAGGCATACAAAGGAAAACTGCGCCAGAAACCCATCTGCCGCATATCGGCCTATGATGTGTTCAGTGCCTATAATGAAAAAGACCCTATCGCAATCTCCGTATTGCACAAAGCCGTCGAGATGTGGGGCATGGCTTCCGCAAATCTGGTCAGCCTGCTCAACCCGCAGAAGATAATTTGGGGCGGAGGCGTCTTCGGCCCTGCCGGTATCTTTATAGATGACATTTACAAGGAAGCCTGCAAATGGGCGCAGCCGCTCAGCATCAAGCAGGTGGAATTTGTACCTTCTCAGTTGTCCGGTAATGCCGGACTGATAGGAGCAGCGTTTCTTGCCATCAAAAATCACTTGTATGAGTAACAGTTATCACAAGAATCTCGTATTCACGGCAGCGTGCATCGGGATGTGTTTCTTCGGAGTCTCCATGATTACATTGGGAGCAGTGCTGCCATCCCTCATAGCCAAGCTGAATCTGAGCGGGTTGCAGACAACCTCACTGGTCACTTTCCTGCCTCTGGGCATGCTGGCCGGTTCCCTGATTTTCGGTCCCATCGTAGACCGGTTCGGACATAAAGCCCTGCTGGTGCCCAGCTGCATCATCGTACTGCTGGGGATGGAAGGACTTGCCTTCTTTGAAAGCGTGCCACTGCTGCAAGCTTCCATCGTCGGCATCGGCCTGGGCGGAGGCATCCTCAACGGAGAAACCAATGCATTGGTATCCGACATCTCAGGAGAATCCGAAAAAGGCTCACGCCTCAGTTTTCTGGGCATGTTCTACGGACTGGGCGCATTGGGCATACCAATGTTGCTGGGCTCCCTTTCCAGGCATTATTCATTCGAAACCATCTTACTGGGAATTGGCGTAGTGATGCTTGCGGGCATTATATTCTGTATCCCCGTACGCTTCCCCGCCCCTAAGCAGGCGCAAGGTTTCCCGGTAAAAGAGGGATTGGGACTGCTGAAAGAAAGCAGCTTACTGCTACTCAGCTTCATTCTTTTTTTCCAAAGCGGCATCGAGGGTGTCTGCAACAACTGGTCCACGAGTTACTTTGGGCAGATGACGGATATTCCGGCCAATCAGGCATTGATTGCACTGACCTGCATGGTAGCGGGACTGACCGTGGCACGTATGGTGCAGGTTGCGATATTCAAGAAGATAAAACCGGAAACCGTGCTGCCCTACAGCCTTGCACTCACTGCCATAGGCTTCTGTTTCCTTATGTTCTCGCCGGGGTTTGCACGCGCGGCAGTCGGCATGGTGCTGATAGGTATGGGGCTGTCGGCCACGTATCCCGTGATACTCAGCATTCTTGGAAGCCGGTACCCGTCCTTATCGGGAACAGCATTCAGCGTGGCGCTTGCCATAGCCCTCGTCGGCCAGACTGCAATGAACGGCCTGATGGGAATGGTTTCCCAATACACCAATGGCATCGGGCTTTATCCTTATCTGATGATTGCCTCACTTGCCGTCATGCTCCTTTTGTATAAACGCTCACTCAAATAAATTTATTAACTTCTTAAAAAACAAAAAAAGTTATGTTAGCACTCGAATGGTTAAAGAATGCCCATGGCATTATGGAAAAACTGGAGGCTACCCAGTTGGAAAACATCAAAAAAGCAGCCACTGTTATGGCAGATTCCATCGAAGCCGGTCGTTGGGTCCACACGTTTGGTTGCGGCCACGCAACAATTCCCGTAGAAGAAATGTATCCGCGTATCGGCAGCTTTGTAGGATTCCACCCGCTTTGCGAATTGCCTCTGACATTCTTCACGCAGATTATCGGCCAGATGGGTATTCACCAGTTCCTCTTCCTGGAACGGGCAGAAGGCTACGGCCAGGAAATCATGAAGAACTATGATTTTGATTCCAAAGACTGTATGTGGATTTTCTCACATACCGGTATCAATGCCGTCAATATAGACATGGCATTGGAAGCCAAGAAGCGCGGCATGAAAGTTATCGTATACGGTTCGGCCAGCGAAACGGGCGACAAGGCCAGCCGTCACTCCAGCGGAAAGAACCTCTTCCAGTTGGCAGATATCGTAGTGGATTCCTGCGTTCCCCTGGTAGACGCCTCCGTACCTTTGAAGAACCACTTCGACAAGGTAGGTCCGTTGTCTACATTGAGTTTCGTCACCATGGTATGGATGACCATCACTACCGTTGCCGAAATCCTTGCCGACCGTGGCGTACACTTGTACATCCATCCGTCGCACAACGTTCCGGGTGACACAACCGCCCACGAACGACTGGATGCAGCCATTGCAGAATATCAAAGAAAAGTCAAGTGCTTGTAACGAAAGATATTCCAATCATCATCTCATCCAATCATCATCTATGAGTGACGGAGGCCCGTCCCTGCTTCGCCCCCAAGAAGCAGGACGGGCTTTTTCTGTTCAAAAAGAATAAAATCGGCCCACTGCTTCGATAAATCTTCCCTTTGTTGTATATTTGTTCCCCAGAAAAAATAGGGAAACAGATAAGCATAAAAGATAGATATGAAACAGATAAGTATCGCACTTCTCCTCTGCCTCTGTACGCTGGCAGGTTTCGCCCAAAGTGGCAAGGCGCTCGATTTGAAAGAAATCGTATCGGGCAAGTTCACTCCGAAGAATATTTCCGGCGTTATCCCCATCCCGGGAGACGGGGAACATTATTCGCAGATGAATGCGGACAGGACACAAATCATCAAGTACTCCTTCAAAACGGGAAAACCCGTGGAAGTGCTGTTTGATGCCGCTACCGCACGCGAATGCACGTTCAAGACATTCGACAGCTACAGCTTTGCTCCGGACGGCAGCAAGCTGCTCATTGCCACCGAAACAACTCCCATCTACCGTCATTCCTATACGGCTGTGCATTACATCTACAGCCTGAAGCGCAACCTGGACGGTAAAATCAACAATATCGTGGAAAAGCTTTCGGACGGCGGCCCGCAGCAGGTGCCCGTATTTTCACCGGACGGCAACCAGGTGGCTTTTGTACGCGACAACAACATCTTCCTTGTAAAACTGCTCTACGGCAACAGCGAAAGCCAGGTGACGGAAGACGGGAAACAGAACGAGGTGCTGAACGGCATCCCCGACTGGGTTTACGAAGAGGAGTTCTCCTTCAACCGTGCGCTGGAATTCAGTGCCGACAGCCAGATGCTGGCTTTCATCCGCTTCGACGAGAAAGATGTTCCCTCCTACTCTTTCCCTCTTTTTGCCGGACAAGCCCCCCACTTCACCCCTTTCGAGAAGTATCCGGGAGAGTATACTTACAAATATCCTAAAACGGGAGAAGTAAATTCCAAAGTGTCCGTACACACCTTCGACATCAAGTCGAAAGTGACCCGCAAGATAAACGTGCCGGTAGATGCAGACGGCTATATTCCCCGCATCCGCTTTACCCAAGACCCCAACAAACTTGCCGTCATGACACTGAACCGCCATCAGAACCGGTTCGACCTATACTTTGCCGACCCTCGCAGCACGGTAGCCAAACTGGCTCTGCGTGATGAAAGCGATACCTATATCCGCGAGAATGTATTCGACAACATCATCTTCTATCCGGAAAATTTCAGTTTTGTCAGCGAAAAGAGCGGATACAACCATCTGTACTGGTATAGCATAGGCGGCAATCTGCTGAAACAAGTGACAGCCGGACAATATGAAGTGCAGGAGTTCCTGGGTTATGACCCCGAAGAAGGAAGCTTCTACTTCAGCAGCAACGAGGAAAGCCCCATGCGCAGTGCCATCTACAAGATTGACCGGAAAGGTAAAAAGACCAGACTATCGTCACAAGCCGGAACAAACAGTGCGCAGTTCAGTGCGAACATGAAGTACTATATGAACCGTTATTCCAATCTGGACACTCCGACCGTCATTACGCTGAACGACAATACCGGCAAGACTCTTGCCACCCTGATGGACAATGCGGCATTGAAGCAGGAAATCAGCGGCTATGACATGCCACGGAAGGAATTCTTCACTTTCCAGACTTCCGACGGAACCACATTGAATGGCTGGATGATGAAACCTGCCGACTTCTCTGCCGGCAAGAAATACCCGGTACTGATGTACCAGTACAGCGGCCCCGGTTCACAGCAAGTGCTTGACAAGTTCAGTGTAAGCTGGGAAACCTACATGGCATCACAAGGCTATATCGTGGTTTGCGTAGACGGGCGTGGCACCGGAGGACGGGGTGCCGAATTCGCCAAATGCACCTATCTGAACCTGGGTATCAAGGAAGCCAAAGACCAGGTGGAAACCGCCCTCTACATGGGCAACCAGCCTTATGTGGACAAAAACCGCATCGGAATCTGGGGATGGAGTTACGGTGGATACATGACCATTATGAGTATGAGTGAAGGAACACCGGTATTCAAGGCCGGAGTAGCCGTAGCTGCCGTTACCGACTGGAACTACTACGACACCGTTTATGGCGAACGCTTTATGCGCACACCGAAAGAAAACGCCGAAGGCTATAAGGCCAGTTCCACCTTTACCCGTGCCGACAAGCTTCACGGCAACCTGCTGCTGGTACACGGCATGGCAGACGACAATGTACACTTCCAGAACTGTGCCGAATATGCCGAACAACTGGTACAACTCGGCAAACAGTTCGATATGCAGGTTTACACCAACCGCAACCACAGTATCTACGGAGGAAATACCCGGTTACACCTATACACGCGGTTGACCAACTTCTTCAACAAAGAATTGAAATAATGCCCGAAAGAGTACGTAAGCCTGAGTGGCTCAAAATAAGCATCGGTGCCAACGAGCGCTATACCGAGACCAAACGCATTGTCGAATCGCATTGCCTACATACCATCTGTAGCAGCGGCCGTTGCCCCAATATGGGGGAATGTTGGGGGAAAGGCACCGCAACCTTCATGATTGGGGGAAATATCTGCACCCGGTGCTGTAAGTTCTGCAACACGGCAAGCGGGAAGCCCTTGCCACTGGATGCCGATGAGCCTACACATGTGGCAGAGTCCATTGCCTTGATGAAACTCTCCCATGCAGTCGTCACCTCCGTAGACCGTGACGACCTGCCCGACTTAGGCGCGTCACACTGGGTACGTACCATCCGGGAAATCAAGCGGCTCAACCCTGACACCACCGTCGAAGTGCTGATTCCCGACTTCCAGGGAAGAAAGGAACTCGTGGCACAAGTCATCGATGCACAACCGGAAATCATTTCGCACAACATGGAGACTGTCCGTCGCATCAGCCCCCTCGTACGCAGTGCCGCCAAGTATGAAACAAGCCTGGAAGTGTTGCGGCAAATTGCAGAAAGCAATACTACCACCAAGTCCGGCATTATGGTGGGATTGGGCGAGACTCCGGAAGAAGTGGAAGAACTGATGGACGACCTCCGCCGGGTGGACTGCCACATACTGACTATAGGCCAATACCTTCAACCCACACACAAGCATTATCCGGTAGCAGCATATATTACTCCCGAACAATTTGCACTCTACAGAGAGAAAGGATTGAAAAAAGGGTTTCAGCAAGTGGAAAGCGCTCCATTGGTACGCTCCTCTTATCATGCGGAAAAACAGATCCATTTTATACAAAAAAGAAGTAAAATAGGAAACATTTAAATTTCCCAGTTGTTATGATGTAAACGACAAAATCATAATACGGATAATGAGCCATCAAAGAATTTTATCATCAAGATTCAATATGTCGCTGGGATTCATCCCCGTTATAATATCCATCATATTATGCGAGTTTATAACGCAGGACATGTCCATCTACATCGGTGCAGGTGTAGGACTCTTGTTTAGCATCTATTCGGTGAGGCATAGAGGAACGCATGTTCCGCAAATCATACTTTACTGTACTACCGGAATGTTACTGCTGTTATCGGTAACAACCCTATTCCTCGTAAACTACTGTCCCCGTTTCATGCTTCCGTTCACGCTGGAAATCAGTGCCATCATTCCCCCATTCGTCATCTACCTCAATAGGAGAAAATTTCTGGACTACCACATGTCTCAGACACAGAAATGCTGCAAGCAGCTTTTTGCACAAGGGGCAGAAGCCGCCATCGTATCCTCACGCGTAATCCTTATCATAAGCCTGCTGCATTTTCTGATTATCTTCTTGGCGGTTCTGGTCAGTTACCCTTTGGGAGACACTACCCGCCACATTCTGTTTTATGTGGCGCCTCCCCTCGTCTTTATATCAGGCATTCTGTTCAATCAGTTCGGCATTTTCTATTTCAATATAGTGATGAACCACACGGTTTTCGTACCGATAGTCAATACCAAAGGAGATGTCATGGGGAAAGCCATCGCCTCAGAAGCCATCAACCGGAAAAACGACTATATCAATCCGGTCATCCGGATTGCCGTTGCCTCACACGGCATGCTGTTTCTCCTCCCCCGCCCCAAATGCAACGTTTTCGAGAAAGATAAAATCGACTTGCTGATGGAGGGTTACCTGATATATGGAGAAACATTGGAACAAGGCGCACACAGAATTTTACGACAAACGCTTCCCACCGCCCCATTAGACCATTTGCACTTCAACTTCATGTATCATTTTGAGAATGAAGCCACCAACCGCCTGGTCTATCTCTTCACACTAGACCTGGACGATGACTCCATCCTATGCAATAAGAATTTCAAGGGGGGAAAGCTATGGACATTCCAGCAAATGGAACACAACCTGGGACGGAACTTCTTCAGCAGTTGCCTGGAATATGAATTCGAGCACCTGGAAGCTATTATTTATACAAGAGAAAAATACAAGGAATCTTAGAAAGGTCGGGAGTCTTGCCCTGCCACTCCCTCACGGTCTTGGTTTTGATATACTCCCCTTCACAAGTAATGTTCGCCGCAATGCAGAGCTTGGTCTGCGGACGGCAGTTATGAAGAATATCCTCTATCATCTTATTATTGCGATAAGGCGTTTCAATGAAAAGCTGAGTCTGATGTTCATTATAGACGCGTTGTTCCAGCATTTTCAGCTTTTTGGCACGCTCTGCCGGTTCAATGGGAAGATAACCATGGAAGGCAAAGCTCTGACCGTTGAAGCCGGAACCCATGACGGAGAGGATAATGGAAGAGGGCCCCACCAAGGGGACCACTCTCAAGTTTTTCCGTTGTGCAATAGCCACTACGTCCGCTCCCGGGTCGGCCACAGCCGGACAACCGGCTTCGGAGATCACGCCCATCGGATGCCCCTCCACCAGCGGCTTCAGATAGCCGGAGATGTCTTCGGGCGACGTATGCTTGTTCAACGTATAGAATGTCAGCGCATCAATATCTATTCCCTTGTCCACCTTTTTCAAAAAACGGCGTGCCGAGCGCACATCCTCCACGATGAAATAGCGGATTCCCAGTATTATCTCCTTATTATAAGGAGGCAACACCGTTTCAATAGGCGTATCGCCCAGCGTGACTGGCAAAAGATAAAGTGCGAGTTCCATTAGCCGTAAATGATATTTCCGTTTTCGTCCTTATACTCATCCAGTCCCTTCTCGTAAGTAGCCATGGCGCGAAGGCTCATACCTACGCTGGAGAAACCTCCATCGTGGAACAAGTTCTGCATAGTGACCTTGCGGGTGAGGTCGGAAAACATCACGATACAGTAGTCCGCACACTCATCGGCAGAAGCATTACCCAGAGGAGACATGCGGTTGGCGAAGTCGAACAGTTTGTCCATACCCTTCACACCGGAACCGGCAGTGGTCATCGTGGGAGACTGGGAAATGGTGTTGACACGTACATGGTGTTCACGTCCGTAGATGTAACCGAAGCTGCGGGCAATGGATTCCAGCAGTGCCTTGGCATCTGCCATATCGTTGTAACCGTAGAACGTACGTTGCGCAGCCACATAACTCAAAGCCAGAATTGAACCGTAGTCGGCAATGGCGTTGAGTTTCTTGGCAGCTTGTATCATCTTGTGGAAAGAGACAGCGGAGATGTCCAGCGTCTTTTCCAACATATCGTAATCCAAATCATCATATGTACGTTTCTTACGCACATTGGGAGACATACCAATGGAGTGCAGCACGAAGTCAACCGGGCCACCCAATACTTCCATAGAGCGTTTGAATACATTTTCCAAATCTTCTACACTTGTAGCATCTGCGGGAATCACCTCGCAGTTCAGTTTCTCCGAAAGAGCGGACACTTCGCCCATACGGACAGCAACCGGTGTATTCGATAAAGTGATGGTTGCACCTTCTTTTACTGCTTTTTCTGCTACTTTCCAGGCAATGGACTGCTCATTCAGAGCACCGAAAATAATGCCTCTTTTTCCTTTCAACAAATTGTAACTCATACCTATTTTTAGTAAAATTCGGCTGCAAAGATAGGAAGTTTTTGCATAAAAAGCCCGAAAGTGTGCAAAGAAAAGGGAAGAACGGCAAAAAATATACCGATCACCCACTGCAAAACTACTGCAACGCTTGTGCAGTACCACTGCAATACAGTTGCAGTATCACTGCAAACATATTTGCAGTAACGCTGCACTCCATCTGCAGTACTACTGCAAAACGCATGCAGCAGGAATGCAGTAATAACGCACTGATTATCAGCCCAGGGCTTCCTATTCTGCAAATACCTGATGAAACCCGAGACAGCATTTGAACATGAGCGCAAAAAGCCCTATATTTGCAGCAAACTAAAAAATAGAGAAGGCAATGAAGAAGTTGATTATATTTGACCTGGACGGAACTTTACTGAATACAATAGCCGATTTGGCACAAAGTACAAACCATGCCCTGCAAGCGCTTGGCTATCCCACTCACCCGGAATCGGCCTATAACTTCATGGTTGGCAACGGAATCAACAAACTGTTCGAGCGCGCCCTCCCGGAAGGGGAAAAGAGCGAAGAAAACGTCCTGCGCGTCCGCAAGGAGTTTGTGCCTTATTATGACGTGCACAATGCTGATAAAAGCCGCCCTTACCCCGGCATCCCCGAACTACTGGAACAGTTGCAGGAGAAAGGGATGATATTGGCAGTGGCTTCCAACAAATATCAATCGGCTACCGTGAAACTGATTTCACATTATTTCCCCAACATACGTTTTACCGCCGTCTTCGGACAACGGGAAGGGGTCAACGTGAAGCCCGACCCAACAGTGGTGCATGACATTCTGGACATCACCCGGATATCCCGTGAAGACGTGCTATATGTGGGAGACTCCGGAGTGGATATGCAGACGGCCGCCAATGCCGGAGTCACTGCCTGCGGAGTCACCTGGGGATTCCGTCCCCGCACAGAACTGGAAGAGTTTCATCCGGCACATATCGTAGACAATGCTACGGACATTGCCGTTATCGCCGCTCTTTGAGAAGGCACTCCCTCCCCCCCAGCTATCCGAGAGTGCATATTTACATTATGATATTTTTTAGGCGCGGATTACGCGAAAAACACGGAGTTTTTCTTTGTCTCTCCGTGAAATCCACGTACTTCCACGCCTAAAAAATAATCAGAAAGAGAACAGCCTCAGAACAATTTTCGCATCGCTCCTTTATCTCCCACCACAAGATAGGTATTCCCGTCAATCAGTAAAGCGCGCCCACGTTTCTTCTTTCGGTTTTCCTCGTTATCCACATTCACTCCAATCACCCGTCCATCATAGAAAGTGGAAATATCCTTAAAGATAGTATGCCCCACAATGATATGTTCGACGTCATAACGTTTCAACATCAGTTGCAGGGAGTCTTGTGCCAATGGATGGTATTTTGCATCCGTCCGTACCAATCCACGATACCAGATAGGTCCGCTATTACCATATAGGAAAGCCGTGAGAGGCGATAAGGCCTTACGTTCCTTCTTGCTCATGAACAATGCACGGCTCATTTCCTCATTCACTGTGGGAATATTCAAGTCACGGTCATAAAACTCCTTTCCCAAACCTGCGTGCACATACAGATTAGGTCCGATGGTCTGCATCGTATTACGGGTACCAAGCCATTTGCCAAGTTCTGTGTCCGGACCGAACAATGCCGGATAATCCATACCCAGTTTTCGGGCCAATGTCTTGTACTTTTCTTTGGTATAACGCAAATCATTTGCCGTCACAAGTGGTTCATGGTTACCCAACAGAAACGAAACATGACCACCTGCATCTGCCGCCTCCTTCTCCAATTTATAGAACAGCCAAAATATCTGCGGCACATCTTTGCCACGGTCAAATATATCACCGATAACCACCAGATGGTTGGTTCCAAAACTCCAATGGTAGTCTTTATCAATGACATTGTTGCCTCGCAGCAAGCTCATCACGCAATTCAACTTGCCATGGGGGTCAGACATCACAAACACTTTATCCGGTTGTCTGTATTGCCATTCCGGACGTTTGACCGGATGCAGCTTCACATCAAACGGATAACGCCCTTTGTGGTCCGTGACATGAAGGGTGAAATCCTGAGGAAGCACCGTATAAGTCGTATCTTCTATCTGCCCTTGGGCTGTAACACTTATGACGCACACCTTGCCGTCCGGTTCATAAATCACATAAGGTCCGTCTGCCGACAATTCCTCCTTCTTCTCCTTATCCTTCTTCTTACCGTCTAAACCAAGAGTTCCGGCACTTAGGCCGGAACTGATGAAAGTTAGAATAAATACAGTAAAAAAAGACTTTACAATAGTAGTCTGATACTTCATATTCTCGCTTTTTTGGAATTAATCACCATAAGTCGGATTCTGCTGCATATTCGGATTGGAATTCATCTCCGCCTTAGGAATGGGCAATACTACACGATAATAGTTCCAATCAAAAGATACGCTCTCATCCACCATCTTCAGATGTGAAGTCTCGGCTATTTCCGGGAATTCCTTGGTCGACTCCTTGCGCACGATAGTCTGATGATTACGAAGGGCGTCGAAGAAACGGTGTCCTTCACCGAACAACTCTTTACGGCGTTCCAACAGAACATCATCCAACGTCACCGTCTTACCCTGCACGGTCTTTTCCGGATTGGCACGGCTGACAATAGCATCCAGATACTTTACAGCCTTGTCATTGTTATTGAGCTTTACAGCCGCTTCGGCAGCAATCAGATAAAGTTCGGACAGACGAAGTACTGGAATATTGGAATCTTCCACAGCCTTGCCGCTCTGCGGCTGATACTTGGCTATGTAAGCTCTCTTTGTCTTAGGAACAACCGTATATGCCTGATTCCTGACATCATCCGGATCTTCCTGCATCAGTTCATAGAAAGAACTGGTCAGGCAATAATCATCATAACCCGCCTGCCAACAAAGGTAAGCCACACTTTCTTTGCCAACGCCGTCCACTGTCAGATTCACCAACTCAAACAAGACTTCTCCCGGATCGGAAGAGGCAAAATCAGTTCCCCATATCGTGCCATACTCATCATTGGTCCACAAACGGTACTTATTCTTTTCCGCTCCCGCAATGGCAGCTTCAGCCGTAATCAAGGCATTCTGATTATCTTCCATATACAAATAGGCTCTACTCAGCAACAGCATTGCCGCCCACTTATTAATCTTACCCTTGTTGAATTCTTCATCCAGCAGGTCAGCACCTTCCTTCAAATCCTTGATGATTGCCTCATAACACTGGGCAACGGTATTGCGCGACGGCTTGTTTTCCGTATTGGATACTTCGGTCACAATAGGCACTCCCAAAGAAGCTCCTCCATCCTTGGCATACGGATAGCCGAAGAAACGGGTCAGGTCGAACAAGGCAAATCCACGGAGAGCCAAGGTCTGGCCTTTCAGGTCGTTGAAGTATTCCGTATCATCCTCACTGACATCCAATCCGTCTATTTGAGACAAAATGATATTACAATTCTGGATAATCTTATAGGCATAAGACCAGTGGGAAGACGGACCGGAATCCTTTGTATAGTCCAGCATATAGTAGCTGGTGGTACGCTTTCCGGTCTTTATGGACTGCGCATCGTCACCCGTCACGTCTCCGTAATAAATCATACGGCCCGAGTAATAGTTGGTACTGCGCATCACGTCGTAGATACCGTTCAAGCTATATTCCACATCATCCAGATTCTGTATGGCGGTTTCAGTCGGAATCTTTGTACTGGATTCAACATCAAGCCAGTCATTGCCACAGGAGGCGGTCAGGCTGACCAACATCCCCATCATCATATATTTTAATGCTTTCATTGTGTTTCTTTATTATGAGGTTAGAAATTCAAATTAAGACCGAAAGTTACTGTTTTCAAAGGAGGTGTTCCCCAGCCGGCTGTACCTGCACTGACTGATTCCGGATCATAGAAATCGTAAGCGGCCCAAGTCCACAAGTTGTTGGCAGATGCGTAAAGGCGCAGGCTGTTTACGCCGATTTTCCGGGTCCATGTTTTAGGAACGGTCACACCGAAAGTCAACGTTTTCAGACGGATAAAGTCCGTGCTGTGCAAGCGGCGGGTAGTGGTAACGCCATTCATGGCTACCGCCGGCTTCTATAAACACTTCATATTTACTGATATCTCCCGGTTGCTTCCAATTGTCACGATAATAGGCCGGAATATTTAGTAAAATCCATAAACCGAACTGATAAGAGAACATGAAGCTCAAATCGAACCACTTGTAACGCAAAGTATTAGAGAGACCACCGGTCACATTGGGCTCGGCATGTTTCTTCAGAGGAATGGCTTTGGCATCCTTGTTATTCTCTGTGATTTTGATATAGTTTCCATTCTCGTCCACGTCGTTGGTATAGAACTGAAGGTTCGGTCTTCGGCAAATTCCCCATGCAAAATGTACGGTAGGACTTAATCATGTGAATCTGCGAGCCGCTGATAATCTGGGTCTGTTCGCCGTCCAGTTTCACAATCTTATTCTTGTTGTGCGAAAGGGTGAAAGAGGTAGACCAGTCAAAGTCTTTGGACACAATGGAATTGATTTCCAATTCCACACCCTGGTTCTTCACCTCACCGATATTCATCAGATAGGAACTGAAACCGGTAGTCATAGATACGGGACAGTCCAAAAGGTTCTTAGTAGTACGGGTATAGTACTCCAAAGTGAAGTTCAAACGGTTGAAGAAGCCGAAGTCCAGACCGATATTCAAGTTGTAATTCGTTTCCATTCCAAATCCCTATTTTCAATCTGCGACTGAATCAATGCAGGATTCTCCATATAGCCGCCACTAAGGCTCGTCGCCCATATAGCCGTATAAGTCGGAGGGCAACGTACCATTCACACCGTAGGATGCACGGAGTTTCAAATCGGTCAGCCATTTGGACGTGGGTTTCATGAAATCCTCTTCGATAATACGCCATGCTCCTGAAACAGACCAGAAACTTCCCAGCGATTATCTTGTGCAAACGTGAACTGCCATCCATACGATAGCTCCCACCCAGATAATACTTGTTCTTGTAGTCATAGTTGAGAGGGTGATGTAAGAAACCATTCTTGACCTCTTGGAAGAACCATCTATGCTCTCTAAAGTCTGCCCGTTGGCAATGTCATTCTTTATCGGAGTCAGGAAGTTAGTAGCATATCCCGACAAGAAATCATTGTACTTGGAATCGATTTCATCCGACAAGGGCATCCAAATTGTGGTCCTTTTGGATAGTAGTCTTGTAAGTCAACTGGTTTGACCACACCAACTTGTTATATTCACTATATGCCTTTTCGGCTCCACCATTATTCTTCTCACCGTCGGAGGTACGGGAGTCTTTCCATTCTTTACCCTTACTGATGTTATAGTCATAGCTCAAAATAGACTTTAACTTCAAGTCCTTGATAAATTCATATTCGGCATTAATCGTATTGAACATACGGGTAACATACACGCTGGTAATTGTACTCCTGGGCAAGAACGGATTTCTTCTTGACAACGAAATCAAGTCCTGGTTATAGCTTCCATCTTCATTGTAAACCGGATCTGAAGGCGTCAATTTGCTTACGCTGGAGTAGAAAGGAGCAGTATAACCGGTTCCTTCACTATATACATCCTGATTCAGATTGGTAAACATGATGTTGGCACCGAATTTCAATTTATCCGTAGCCTGAAAATCAACATTCAAACGTCCGGTAATTCTTTCCAGCCCCGATGTTTTTACAATACCTTCTTGGTTGAGATAGGACAATGAAGAATAGTATTTGAATTTGTCAGTTCCTCCGGATATGGAAGCCTCATAACTGGAATGGCTTCCTTTCTTGAACAGATAATCTCCCAATCCGTATAGCCGCACCAGGGAACCGGAGCATATTTGTCGATATTCTTATCAGCATAAGCTATGGCATCCGCATCCGATTTGCCGCTGCGCTGTTGTCCAAGCACCATACCATTGTATATGTATTCGCGACGTTCTGCTCCGCTCAAAGTAGGACGATAATCCATAGCAAAGTCACTGAATCCCCAATCGGCTTTCAAACTGATAGAAGCCTTACCGGTTTTACCTTTCTTCGTCGTAATCAGAACCACACCATTCGCAGCGCGAACCGTAGAGTGATGCAGCAGCGGCATCCTTGATAATCGTAATATTCTCAATATCCGAAGTGTTGACGTTGACATGGCATCCAGACCATCCGAACTGATGGAGTTTATCGAACCGGAAGTAACGGGCACTCCATCAATAACATACAGCGGAGAGTTGGAGGCATTGAAAGAGCCCATACCACGAATACTCAAAGAAGCTGAAGAACCCGGCTGGCCGGAAGCAGAAGTAAACTGTACACCCGTAGCATTTCCTGCAACAAATCCTGGAAAGAAACGGAAGGCACATCGGCAATCTTTTCATTCTTCACACTGGCAGCCGAACCCGCATAAGCAGATTTCTTGAATGTACCGTAACCAGTTACAACCACCTCTTCCATCATATTTGCATCCGGCACCAATACAATCTTCAATATCTTACCCGAAGTAGCTTTCACTTCCGACGAACATAGCCGACATAAGAGACAAGCAAGGTAGCCGATGCATGCTCCACCTTGATAGAGAAACCTCCATTCAAATCGGTAATCTGACCGTTTGTAGTCTTTGACCAAAACATTGGCTCCAATGACGGGCTCACCGGTCTCATCCACCACTGTTCCGAAATAACATTAGCTTGTTCTACTGCCTTCACAGCATTCACTTCATTGGCTGGACGGATAGCAATGGCCCCGTCTTTTACGACATAAGCCAATCCGCTATTCTTAAGACATTCATCCAGCACTGCTGCGATTTTTCCATTCGTGACCCTCAAATTACGTACCTTGACATTCTTTACGTCATTTGTACTATAAATGAAAGTAAAATCCGTCTGGCGTTGAATTTCCCATAACACGTCACTTTAAAGTGGCGTCCTGCACATTTACAGTAACTGTTGTCTGGGCAAACGCCGTATTGGCAGCCTGCACAAAGCCAATCATAATAAAACTGAAAAACAGGAATGTAATCCACATACGTTTACTACCTTCCCAAAACCTGGTGTAGCTCTGTTCCTTAGTCATAATTAAATTATTAAATGGTTATTTATAGAATATAATAGTTTTACCGTTGATTTTGACATGTATGTTTTCCGTCGCTTCCAGTAGCTCAAGGAAAGGAGCTATTTCCTCATAACGGTTCACATAGCAACCGAAACGCAGGTTCTTTAACGCTTCGTCTGAATAGTCCACTTCAATATACCACCTTGAAAGGATTCTCATAATATCTTCCAGCCGTTGATCTTAAAATTGATTTTTCCCTTCACCCATGATGTATAGAAGGCAGTATCTACTGTACGCACTTGTATATTCCCGCCGGGAATTAATGATGCCTGCTGTGAAGGTTTTAAGACAAGACTCTGTCCCCCCGGTGTCCACCTTAACAGAACCACTGACAAGAGTCGCCTGATATTCTTCACCCGGATAGGCCGAAATATTGAAAGTTGTTCCCAACACTCAATCTGCATACCTTGAGTCGATACAATGAAGGGATGACCGGTCTTATTTACTTCAAAATAAGCTTCTCCCGCCATTCCACTTCCCGCTTCCCTGCTTCGAAAGCAAGCGGAAAACGTAGACTGCTCATTGAATTCAGATGTACTTTGTACCATCATTCAGAACAAGTGTATACTCACCGCCTCGAGGCACTTCAACTTTATTATATGCCAAAGCTGACAGCACAACCTGCCCGTCTGCAGCGCTGTAGTTCAAGGTCGTCGAATCTATCTGTATTTGTTTACCAGCCAACTGCAACTGCCGCCCATCGGCATTCTCATCCAGATAAACCGTTTCCCCATTATCCAATGTAAGAATAGCTTTGGCTCCACCCGGCAGTATTTGCTGGGCAGCCAATAATTGATTGCCATCCATGACATGGGGTACAGAAATATCCTGAAATGCAAAACCAATATCAGCACCGGTGCAATAAAAGAGCAACGTACCGTAACAGTTTCAAATGTCTCCTTCTGAGCTCCATCCTCTTGATACGTGTTTCGACACCATCCAGCCTGCGAATCAAACTCCATTTTACGAATTTGTGCTGTGCATAATGTTCATCACTACAAATCTTTTGGAAAAGCTGCTCATGGCTTTTGCTCTCTTTGCGCCATTTATCCAAAACGGCTCTTCCGGTGTTACTTCACCGGATAGGTGCCTGGAAATAAGATGAGCTATAGTACTCTTTATCATAATTTGGCATGTTTTAGTCTATCTTTAATGATAATACAAGCCAAAATGAAAACATGGTGAATCGATAAAGACTTTTTGAAAAAATAGAAAAAATGTGCTTTTAGATAAATAACAGAAGGCAATAATAATAATCGGTAAGGAATGCACGAAGCTTTATAAGCCACTTTTGAGTATGTACCTTTCGAGAGACATTGAGACGCTCTGCTATTTCTGCATTCTTTTACCTTCCAGAGCCAACTGCATGATGGCTCTCATTTGTAGGAAGTTTCTCTATAGCTTCTGACAGAGTCTCTTCTTCCACAATCGCATCACGAAAAAGCATCTGCTTTTTGGCTATAATCTTTGCTCGTATTCATGAGCTACCTTCGAATGCTCAAGTTCGTTCAAGGCATGGTTACGGGCCGTATAAAGAAAAGCTTTCACCTGATGAAGATAAAGAAATCGTCTCTTATCTGCCACAACTTGGCAAATACGTCTTGTACTATATCTGCTGACATATCCGCATCCTCCATGTATTGGAACGCGAAAGAACAGCGCCGCATAATATTCCTTAAAATATTATGAAACTCTTGCTCATCCAGCTTAATGCTTACAACAGAGTGGGATTTATCCTTTTATCAGATTTAGCGCCATATTTATGCTTTTCGGGCGCTAATAGTTAAATTTTCAGAATATAACCAATATAACTATCAATCCTCTAAATCTTTTCCCCATAATCAATATCGGATGGAGCTTCCATAAGCTCCATCCGACCAATAGTCCTATTGCCAATAAAAATCAAATATATCATTATAGTCCGGTTTGTTTCAATGTCTTATAATAACACAGTAAACTGGATTAAAGTTCACTCCACCCAAAATTGTTGTTTTTCCTATGTATACTTTTCTTTCAATGCAGAGAGTGTATTATTTGGTTTTCGTGTACGAAAACGAGCAATTTTGTGCACGATAACGACCAATTTCGTTCAAAATTGTCCCATTTACTAAATAATTATGCTTTTCGAGTTTGATTAATTGAGAAAAGGTCTTATTTTGACCCGGTTTTAATTCATACTATTGCAAAACAAACTCAATTACCTAATTAAATCACAAGAGAATGGAACAAGTTTTCGGCTATATCATCGGCTTAGGAGCAGCAGTGATGATGCCTATAATCTTTACAATTTGGGAGTATGCATCGGCATCAAATTCAGTAAGGCGCTAAAGAGTGGTCTGCTGGTAGGTGTCGGTTTCGTAGGTCTGTCAGTTGTCACTGCGCTGTTGACCAGCAGCCTCGGTCCTGCTCTGAGCCAAGTCGTTGAAATTTACGGTCTTCAGTTGAAAGTATTCGATATGGGATGGCCTGCAGCTGCGGCTGTAGCCTATAACACATCGGTGGGTGCATTCATCATTCCGGTATGTTTGGGAGTAAATCTTCTGATGTTATTAACGAAAACGACCCGTACGGTCAATATCGACCTTTGGAACTACTGGCATTTCGCATTTATCGGCGCAGTCGTTTATTTTGCCAGCGACAATATCTGGTGGGGTTTCTTCGCCGCTATTATCTGCTACATCATTACCCTGATTATGGCCGACTATACCGCCGACAAATTCCAGGATTCTACGACAAGATGGAGGGTATCTCCATTCCCCAGCCTTTCTGCGCAGGTTTCGTTCCATTTGCCGTAGTCATCAATAAAGCATTGGACAAAATCCCCGGTTTTGACAAATTGAACATTGATGCGGAAGGCATGAAGAAGAAATTCGGTTTGCTGGGTGAGCCTCTGTTCCTGGGTATTCTGGTCGGTTGCGGTATCGGTGCTTTGTCTTGCAAGAACGGTCAGGAACTGGTAGACAAGATACCTTATATATTAGGTTTGGGTATCAAGATGGGCGCCGTAATGGAGCTGATTCCGCGTATCACCGCTTTGTTCATCGAAGGCTTGAAGCCTATTTCTGATGCTACCCGCGAGCTGATTGCCAAGAAGTTCAAAGGTGCTGTCGGCCTGAACATCGGTATGAGCCCCGCATTGGTTATCGGCCATCCTGCAACGCTGGTGGTTTCTGCTGCTGATTCCCGTAACCATACTGCTGGCTGTCATCCTGCCGGGTAACCAGTTCCTGCCTCTGGCATCGCTGGCCGGAATGTTCTACCTCTTCCCACTGGTACTGCCCATCACGAAAGGAAATGTAGTAAAGACGTTCATCATCGGACTCGTTGTACTGACCATCGGTCTTTATTTCGTAACAGACCTCGCCCCTATTTCACACAAGCAGCCCACGATGTATACGAGAAGACACAAGATGCTGCCGTGAATATCCCCGCCGGCTTTGAAGGCGGCGCACTGGATTTTGCATCCAGCCCCTTTGCGGTCATTTTCCACCTGACCTACTCGTTGAAATGGATAGGCTCCGGTATCCTTGTATTATGCATTGTTCCTGATGATTATGAACCGTCGTGCTATCATCAAATACCAGAAATCAATCAAAAATTAAAAGTTAAAATTAAATAGTAACGGATTATGAAAAGTTAGTACTTGCATTTATGATGGGAGCAGCTGCCATGGCAGCCAATGCCCAAGTGAATTACAAAGTGCAGACCGCCTGCCATCCGCAGGACGTGAAGCATTATGACACGGAACTTCTGCGCAGCAGATTCATGATGGACAAAGTGATGGCTCCGGATGAAATCAACGTAACCTACACCCTCTACGACCGATTGATTTACGGTGGCGCCATGCCGGTGAACAAGACATTGAAGTTGGAAGTGTTCCGTGAACTGGGTCCGGAAATCACTTACTTCCTCGAACGCCGCGAACTGGGTGTCATCAATACCGGCGGTGACGGAGTGGTTACTGTAGACGGTAAGGAATACCCCATGAAGTATAAGGAAGCCCTTTACGTAGGCTGCGGAAATAAGGAAGTAACCTTCAAGAGCAACGACGCTACCAATCCCGCCAAGTTCTACATCAACTCGGCCCCGGCCTACAAACCCTATGTTACTCAGCTGATTACCACCGATGCCAAGCTTCAGAAAGCCAACCCAAGAAATATGCACTGGGCATCTCCGACCATTATGGAAAATGGAAGACAGCAACGACCGTATCGTAAACCAGCTGATTGTGAAAGATGTACTGGAAAGAGTGAAAGACGGCGGTACCAACCAGTTGCAGATGGGACTCACGGAACTGGCTCCCGGCTCTGTATGGAATACCATGCCTGCCCACACGCACACTCGCCGCATGGAAGCTTACTACTACTTCAACCTGAAACCCGGCAACGCTATCTGTCACCTGATGGGCGAACCGCAGGAAGAACGTTTGATATGGCTGCACAACGAACAAGCCATCACTCTCCCGAATGGTCCATCCACGCTGCTGCCGGAACCAGCAACTATACTTTCATCTGGGGTATGGGCGGTGAAACCTGAAATACAGCGACAAAGACGAAATCAAATACATCGATATGAAATAAAGTTGCCCTGCAACGTCCGATAGGCATGGACTTAAATAATCCATGCCTATTTTTGTCATTTTCTACATCCTTTTACTCAATATTACACCTCGAACAACACACAAACCCCTACATTTGCATCAAAATATAAATCTATTATCATGAGTACATTTCAAAACACCGCAGGGCGGATGACCAATTACCGTTGGATTATCTGCGCCATGCTATTCTTCGCGACAACCGTCAATTACCTCGACCGCCAGGTTCTTTCATTGACCTGGAAAGATTTCATCTCCCCGAATTCCACTGGACCGATACACACTACGGCTACATCACAGCTATCTTTTCCATCGTCTATGCCTTAGGCAATCTGTTTGCCGGACGTTTCATCGACTGGATGGGAACGAAAAGGGTATTTATGGGCCATTGCCGTATGGTCTATCGGTGCTTGTATGCACGCCCTCTGCGGACTTGCCACAGAAATGACCCTCGGCATTGAAAATGCCGCCAACATGATTAGCGCTACCGGTGCATTGGCCTCTACCATAGCCATCACCAGCGTTTACTACTTCATTGCCGCCCGTATCATACTGGGCATCGGTGAAGCAGGAAACTTTCCTGCCGCCATCAAGGTGACTGCCGAATATTTTCCAAAGAAAGACCGTGCCTTCTCCACTTCCATATTCAATGCCGGCTCTACCATCGGAGCACTGATAGCCCCATTGTGTATCCCTACCCTGGCCCGCTACTTCCAACGCATGGGCGTGGGCAACGGCTGGGAAATGGCTTTTATCGTTATCGGCGGATTGGGTTTCATCTGGATGGGACTGTGGATATTCATGTACAAGAAACCTGATGAAAATCCACACGTAAACGCAGCTGAGCTGGCATATATAGAACAAGACAAAGACAATGAGAAGGATAAAAAGGCGACTACTCCGACAACCAAGGATGAAAAGAGCATTTCTTTCCTGCAATGTTTCAAATATCCGCAAACCTGGGCTGTATTTTTCGGCAAATTCATGACTGACGGTGTATGGTGGTTCTTCCTCTTCTGGGCACCCGCATACATTTCGGACGTTTACGGATTCTCCTCAGATACTCCACGGCACAGATGCTTATCTTTGTGCTCTATGCCATCACGATGTTGTCCGTCTATGGCGGAAATTGCCCACCATCATTATCAACAAAACCGGTAAGAACCCTACGCCGCACGCATGCAGGCCATGTTCATCTTTGCACTGTTCCCGCTATTGGCATTGTTTGCACAGCCATTGGGCAACAAGGAAGTATTTGGCGAACAAGCCTATTGGTTCCCGATTATCATCATAGGTATTGCAGGCGCTGCCCATCAGTCCTGGTCGGCCAACATCTATTCTGTGGTAGGTGATATGTTTCCCAAGAGCACCATTGCCACCATTGTGGGAATCGGAGGTATGGCGGGCGGTATCAGCTCATTCCTTATCAACATGAGTTCCGGTTTGCTGTTCGACTATGCCGACAAGACACAAATGGTATTTCTTGGATTCCAGGGCAAGCCTGCCGGATATTTCATCATCTTCTGTGTATGTGCAGTGTCCTACCTGATAGGCTGGTGCATCATGAAGGCACTGGTTCCGAAGTACAAACCGATTATAGTGGACTAATCAGAAGTCTCTATATAGATATTCAGAATCATGCGGAGTTTGCAAACTGCATTACATGCCTTGCAAACTCCGCACAAAAGCCTTTTCTCACGAAATGGCTTTTCTTCGTTCAATTACAGTCAAAAAAAAAACTGTAAATGGAACACAATTTAAGATGAAAAGGGAAGTCTCACGACTTCCACAATTCTTCTAACCTTAAATCTAAATCTCTATGAAAAACGTGATGCAAAGATAATGGTTTATCTCACACAGCGTTATTAATAAACTCTATAAAGAAGCAGAAAATATTTAAGATTTACTAAATAAGACGGTTACGAATGGCAAACTACAGACAAGAGCTCGGCATAAATAGGATTAAGTTTCAATAGTTGCGGCACTCCTGTCATAAACATCTGCTTGCGGGCACGAGTAAGGGCTACATTCAATTTCCGGTCAATCCGAGTACCGTTTTCCTCCGTCATATTTGCCAGAAACTTCAACTGATAAGCCCGGTTCACACAGAAAGAGTAGATAATGACATCCCGTTCGCTACCTTGGAAGCGTTCCACGGTGTCTACCAATATATCCTCCAAAGGAGCAATACCCAAAGCGGCAATCTCTTTCTTAATCAAGGCTATCTGACTGCGATAAGGAGTGATGACACCTAAAGTGACAGCCGGGTTAAAACCGGAAACAGCTGCATACTGCCGATAGATAGCCGCTGCCAACCGTGCCACAATCCGCGCCTCCGAATGGTTCATCTTGGCCGACTGTGCCGGCGGTTCGACTGCGGCAGGCAGAAAAGCGACACGACGAGTCAGCAAGCCGGCAAACTCACAATCACACAGCTCAGGAGCAAGAGTCAGCTCTCCCTGCTGGTGCGGCAGACCAACCGGTTCCAACAGACCACCGTAAAAGCCCGGTTAGGAAACAAAGCTACCTCGATATTCATACGACCCTGACGGCAGAGCATGTCGTAGGAGGGATGAGGATAAAAGATGAAGAATGAGAGGTTGATGCCTGGCGATTGGCACTTTCCTTGGAGAGATTCCTATAAAGGCGTTCGAAAAGGGAATCTTTCAAATTATACAATCCGATGGCCTGCAAAGCTTCGTCACACACTTCCGACTGCTCGGACGACTGCAAGACCACTGCGGGTAGCTGCTTATGGTCACCTATCAAAATAAATTTGCCGATGGCATCCGCGCCTGCGGGATTGCGGGTACAGAGTAACCCCAGCAGTTGTGGTTCCAAAATTTGGGTAGCCTCATCCACAATCGCTACATCAAAAGTCTTCAACCGGAAAAGTTCGGTCTTGGATGAGAGCGTGGCAACCGTACCGACAAAAACACGGCAACGGGCAATGCGCTCCTGCACCTGCCGCCGAGTGGCACAAGGTTCCAACACATTCTCAATCAGATACGGGCGGAATGAGTCATCGCAAGACAACTCACTGCCTAAACGGATAAAGTCTATTTCAGGCTCAATGGAAGCCAGCGCCTTACTGATTTCATCTACAGCACGATTGGTATACGAAAGCAGTAGAATCTGTTTCCCCTCCCGGTAAAAGGCTTCTACCATGCCCCGCAGCGCGCGAGAGGTCTTGCCAGTACCCGGCGGACCGATTAAAAGGAAATAGTCGCGAGCAGCCTGCGCTTTCAGAATAATCCGCGAAAAATCATCCGGAGCGGTCGTAATAGCGGCATCCAAAGAAGTATCGAATTCGGGAGAGCGCTGCCCCAACAACAAGTCACGCCGTCTTTGGGTGGCAGAAAGGAAAGCGGAAAGTCCCAGATACATGCTACGAAAGGAGGTGTCCATATAGTCGTGCTCTATGGCATAGAGGCTAGCAACAGGCAATACACCCGCATTCTGCTGGGTGGCACGAAGACGGATACAAACCTCGTCATCGGATATGCACTCTATATTACCTTTAAACACCATCTTGTTGGTAACGTTGTCGGTATCCGTATTCCGTTCGTAAAGAACCACCGCATCACCCTGGCGGAAATTGGGCAGAACCCGCTCCTGCCGGGAAGCAACCATTTGCTTCGTTCTGAGGGACAAATACGGTTTATGCGCATCTGCCGCATGATTCTCGCAAATAGCCAAATCGTACAGAATTTCACCTGCCTCACATTTCTCAGCCAGTGTGGAAAGCCAGAGGGCGGCAGCGCCGGTACGTCCTTCATAATCCACATCTCCAGATTTGGAGGTATAGAGTTCCTTGGTTATAAAATTATAGAGCGTATAAAAATAGCTTTGTTCCAACGACGAAAGCGAACGGATGCGTTGCGCTACGGCATCGATGGAAGGGTAAAGGAAACGTTTCCACAAGGTATTGTCCAAACCGCGCTCGTTCAAGGTGTCCGGATGAATGTCTTTCAGGCGCTCTGCCGTATACTGCGGGCTGTTCCGTAACTGGATGCCATATTCATTGGCTACAATCCGGTTACGCACATCCATCACACGGCGCACCATTGCCCACGAAGGACGTGCCGGATAAAGCAACGGATAACGGGTATAGAGCAGGTAGGCCTTTACACGTCGATGGTCCATTCCCATAGAATACTCCAACACAGCCTGATAGAGCAACATCTGTACCTTATTGTTTTCTTTAGGCTCCACCTTACCACGGATGGAATACTCGTCCGCCTTACCGGACTTCATTTCAATGAACGAGGTCATATCCCGCTGCATGTAGTCCAGACGCCCTTGCAAACCCAATGCTTCACAGATGTAAGAGGGTTCCAGCACGGCATCAGTCCTATCGAGTTCATAGCCGGATGCACGGAATGTTTCTGTCACCGTCCGGCGGATATTGTCGAAATGGCGCTTGCAATCGGAAAAGAATTCGGCTTCCTTCTCCCGGTCGCGCAGGTCGGCACATGCTGCCAGCTCAATGGGATAAGAACGGAAGGCCTTCTTCATGCATGCCAAATAATCGGGTGCCTCCTTGGCATGAATCCACTCGTCCAGAAAGAGGTTGGCAATATTACCCAACAGTAACGGACGGGTATTGTCCGGCGACTGGAGCCGTGCCAGGATATAGTTGGCAGGATGATGTCCGTAATCCTTAAAGCATTCGGCAAGCGAACTGATGTCTATCAAGTAATCGGGCTCAAGTACAATAAAGGAAGGAGTAAGTATGCCGGCTTCGTCCACCGTAACATCCAGCAGATTGACCTGGGCATGCCGCCACAGAATCCGGCAGGTTTCTGCAAACTCTTCATTAATCTGAGGTACATTGTAACGGACACGTAACGGCTCATCGGCCACAGTGTCTACTGGCAGTACATATAAGTAAGTATCATCGGCATACTGAAAACAGACGCGCATGCGCTTTATCTGCTCTTTGGCGGGCGGCGCCACTATATAGGTGGCATCCGCACGGGGCAGCAGGCGATAAAGCCCGGCAGGTATCTCCTCCCCTGTCAAGCGCTTGACAAAGAATGCCAGTGTCTTGGCATCACGCAACAACTGTTCACGTTGCGGTTCCGTCTGGCGGTTCAGAATAGCATTGGAGGTCAGCCGGAAGGTATGCAGACGGTTCTGTTCCACGGTGGAAAGTCCGGCCTTCGAAGCCACGAAACTGATACGTGCAGAAAGGTCCGTCATCTGCAAGCTTCCGTCGGGCATCTGTGTACGGCACAAACGCTCCAGCAATTCGCGCAATTGCCGATAGGCCACATCCAGGGAGCTTTCCTCAACGTGGCAGGCTTCCTGCAATATACTAAAATATTCTTTTACTTCACAATCCGTCATTCCTCTGTCTCCACTTCTTCCGCTTCATCATCAGTTTTTTTATCCTTTATCATCAGGATACTCAACTCATAGAGCAGATAAAGCGGCACCGCCACTACTGTCAAGGTAAACGGGTCACCGGTCGGAGTAATGATGGCCGAGGCAATAACAATGATGACAACAGCATGACGGCGGTATTTCCGCAAAAAGGTCTTGTGCACCAGTCCCAGCAGGGAAAGCAGCCATGTCACCAGCGGCAGTTCGAATGCCAGCCCCATGCAAAGCACCAGCATCATGAAATTGTCAATGTACGAGTTCAGGGAAATTTGATTCTCGATGGCTGCACTCAATTGATAAGTAGAAAGGAAACGCAAAGTCAGTGGATAGACCATAAAATACCCCAGCGACACACCGATGAAAAACATCACCGTACCTATACCCAGCGCTTTCCTCACCCCTTTACGCTCGTTTGGATAAAGGGCAGGGCTTACAAAGCGCCAGATTTCATAGAATATATAAGGAGCAGCCGTAACCACCGACATCCAGAAAGCGGTAGACATGTGGACAAAGAACGGTGCGGCAAGATTGATATTGATGAGTTTCACATGAAACTCTTGAGTAAAGAATTCATCCTTCAAATCCAATTTCTGCCCTATCCAACGGAGCAGGTCATAGAAAACAAAGTCGTTATGGCAAGGAGCCAGTATCACGTTGTCAAACAGATAAGGCATGGCAATAAAATAACCGATAGCCAATACAAACCACACACCAAGCACACGAAACAGTACCCGGCGCAACTCGTCCAAGTGATCCCAAAAGGTTAGCTCTTTTTCTGCCATAAACACCAATGCATTTACTATTTTACGATTTACTATTTGGGCTACGCAGTGGAATGAAAGATAACAAGTCTACCCATACTTCTGCAATTTGCAGAGTATCAAATAGTAAATCGTAAATAGTCAAATAGTAAATCCTTTTATTTCTTTTCAGCTGGTTTATCCAAATCTTCCTGAGCCTTGTTTATCTCTTCTTTGGCTTCATTCACACCATCCTTGAAGCTCTTCACTCCTTTGCCCAAACCACGCATCAATTCGGGAATTTTCTTACCGCCAAACAATAGTAAGATGACCAATGCAATAATTATCCATTCGGAGCCGCTGGGCAGAAAGCCTAATAAAAGTAAGTTTGTCATAGTTATATCTGATTAATTATAATGCAAAGATAGAAAAATTAAGGATTAGGGATTAAGGATTAAGGATTAATTTTATTGTAATCTCCATCCCCTAATCCCTGCCCCCTATCTTCAGTCTTGATAATAAACACGTTTTACCCGCGTAGAAACGCTTGTCAACACCTCATAAGGAATAGTTGCAAGCGCATCGGAAAGAACGGTTATAGGCAGATGATTACCAAAAATTTCCACACTGTCACCCTCCTTGCAATCGATGTCCGTTACATCAATCATACAGACATCCATGCAGATATTCCCTACATAGACAGCCCGTTGGCCGTTTACAAGACAATAGGCATGTCCGTTTCCAAGATGGCGATTCAGACCGTCGGCATAACCAATGGGAAGAGCCGCTATACGTGACGGACGGGTGAGATGCCCTTTCCGGCTATACCCAACCGTATCCTCTTCAGGAACATCACGTATTTGGAGGATGGTAGTCTTTAACGTGCTCACATTATTCATAATGGAATTGTCTATGGGATTGACACCATAAAGACCGATACCCAGACGCACCATATCGAATTGCGCCCCCGGGAAACGCTCGATACCTGCAGAATTGCAGATATGGCGAAGTATCTTATGCGGAAAAGCTCCCTGCAATTCCATGGACGCTTTTTCGAACATTTCTATCTGCCGGCGTGTAAAACTGTCGAATTGCTGCGAATCGCTCCCTACCAAATGTGAGAAGACGGAACGGGCAATCACGGCATTCTGTCCCTTCAGCCGTTCTATCAGCCGGGGCATATCCTCCAGAGCAAACCCCAGGCGGTGCATACCGGTATCCAGCTTTATGTGGATGGGGAAGTTTGTGATACCTTCCTTTTCCGCTTCTTTAATCAAAGCGTCCAGCAGATGGAAGCTATATACTTCGGGCTCCAGCTTGTAATCGAACATGGTCTTGAAAGCAGTCATCTCAGGATTCATGATAATGATGTTCGCTGTGATACCCGCTTTGCGGAGTTCGGAGCCTTCGTCGGCAACTGCCACAGCAAGATAATCGACATGATGTTCCTGCAAAGTCTTGGCTATCTCATAAGAACCTGCACCGTAAGCGGAGGCTTTCACCATGCAGACCATCTTTGTTTCCGGCTTCAACTTGCCACGATAATAGTTCAGATTGGCAATCATCGCTCCAAGATTAACCTCCAGGATAGTTTCGTGCACCTTCTTCTCCAATACTTCCGTCAAGGAGTCAAAACCGAACTTACGTGCACCCTTAATCAGAATAATTTCGTTTTCAAGGCGCAGTTCCCCACGCTGGATAGTGCGTATCAAAGCTGCCGTATCCGGATAAAAGGTCTTCTCTATATTAAAGCGTGCAGCGCAGGAAGAGATTTCATTTCCTACACCTATGATGCGTTCAATGCCGCGGCTGTTTACCAGCTGTGCCACTTGTCGGTAAAGTGTCGGCGTATTCTGACCGGTCTCCAATATATCCGAAAGAATCAAGGTCCGCCTCAATCCCTTACTTTGCGAACGGCGGTAAAGAAAATCGAGTGCAATATCCAATGAGCCAAGGTCAGAATTATAACTGTCGTTAATCAACAGACAGTTGTTTTTTCCCTCCTTGACTTCCAAACGCATGGCGATGGGTTCCAGCTTTGCCATACGTTCCGTAATCCGTTCGGCAGGAAGCATCAGATAGAGGCATGCGGCCAGACAGTTCAGCGAGTTCTCGATGGAAGCATCATCTATGAACGGCAAGGTAAACGTATTGTCCATATCCAGATAACGATAGGAAATGACAGTACAGTCATCCTGTTTCTCCACTTTACTTATATATAAAGGACGTTCCATATCCTTCCGGCTCCACGCAATCTCACGTGCAGAAAGCATGGACTTCGCCACACAGTTGCTGACGAACTCATCGTCACCATTATAAATCACTACATCACAATTCTTGAAAAGCATCAACTTCTCCATACACTTCTCCTGTAACGAGAAGAAATTTTCCTGGTGAGCCCCTCCTATATTGGTCAGGATGCCTATGGTAGGCTTAATGATGTTCTGCAAAGCGCGCATTTCCCCCGGTTCGGAAATACCGGCTTCAAAAATAGCAAGTTCAGACTGTTCGTTCATCTGCCACACAGACAAAGGTACTCCAATCTGGGAGTTATAACTACGGGGAGAACGGATAATGGCACGTTCCGGACTGAGCAACTGGTGCAGCCATTCCTTCACAACTGTCTTTCCGTTGCTTCCCGTAATACCGATGACTGGTATCTGGAACCGGTTCCTATGCTGTTCTGCCAGTTTTTGCAGGGCTTTCAGCGGATTGGAAACAATAAGGTAGTTGACAGTGGAAGATTTGATCATTATCAATTTTCAATTCTCCATGCTCAATTAATCTAAAGCTTTCTTCGCTAAGCACAAAATTACGTACTCCACGGGCATATAAATCTGCGATATAGCGCGCACCGTCATTCCTCTTGGTGGTCAAGGCAAAGAATAATGTTTCCTCAGGAAAATTCAGGGAACGGCTGTCTGTGAGCAGCCAGTCTATGGTAGCCGGCACGTTTCCCACACGCCGTGCGCCAATACTTTCGGTTATGCTTTCAATCGAATACGACATATTTCTCTCTCTTTTTGGAAATCTAAGTACGGGTATTTTCCGTTAAGTTGGTCTATTTTTAACACAATTTGTCCTAAAAAACGCTTATACTCTTCTGAAGCAGGATAAAATGGCTTATGCGACAACATCTTACGGATATTTTCACTTTCTTCCATAATCCGTAACGCATCGGCAGAGATGCACGACCGAATAAACCTTTCCCAGATATAGCGAATGGCTATTTCAGAAGGATGCACCATGTCTCCTGCATAGAAGCGATAGTCACGAAGCTCGTCGAGCAACAGCTCGTATGCCGGAAAATAGAAAACATGTTTTGGGAAAGTGGCTTGCAACTGATTCACGGCAAGCAGCAAGGTAGCTTTACTGAGCTGGTTGGCATGCATTCCGTCACGCACGTGGCGGATGGGGCTGACGGTAAACAATATTTTCAGCCGGGGAATCCGCGCCAGCAAACCGGAAAGCAAAGAGGTGTAGTCAGACACTATTTCACTGACGGAAAGCATGTGACGAGTAAAGCAAGACTGGTTGGTTGGCGGCAACTATAGTTCCGCCAGTCCCCGCCCCTCATCTTTCATGGGCGCTTTTCAAACGTCCGTTAATACCTGCCAATGTTTCCTCTGCAGAGACTGAGGAGAAGCTACCATGATGCATGGCACTGTGCCAAAGTCCATGAAAGAGGAAAATGTCGTTTTCATTGTAGCATTTGCCCGCAATGATTTCACGCAATGCCACAGAAATGGAAAAAGGATTATAAAGCACACCATAAGGATTGACGTCACAACAGAACTTGGCATCCGCCAGCCTTTGTCCCATCTCGGATGCAAAACAAGAACCCATCAGCAACAGATTATTCTCTTGCGAAAGAAGGGGCATACCGGAAACTACTTCTACAGGCGTATAAAGATTCATAAGCTCGGAATAAAAAAACATTCACATTCGGGAAAAAGGATGTACCAACCTACTTGCTACGCCACAAAGATAGTAAATTTCAATATATAACGGTCGAAACATAAAAAAGGCAGGTAATATAACCTTCCATTATATCACCTACCTTAAATACTATATATTCCATTAATACCAATTAACCGTAGGATCAGCCACCCAATTTGCAAAATCTGGATATTTATTATTAATAGCCTGACGCTCAGAAGTCCAGTCATATCTTGTCTCTACACGTATCTTCTGCGGAGCTTTGCCTACCTCCGCTTTCAGTGTATATACTTCAGCATTTTGACCTTCCACTTTGATATTTACGGCACCAGTACCGTTAACTCTATACATCACCGGAGCCTTAGTTGCTCCAGCACCCGTATTTATCATTGTAGTACTAGAAACACTAAAGATCTCATGAACTTCACGACTATCACCGCCTACCTCAATATACAAAGGCAAAGTACCACCCGCAGCCTGCAGGGTAATGATAGTTGTTCCTCCATTGGTCGCTACATCAAACACGACATCGTTGAAATCAAAATCGTCACTGTCTCCAAGGTCTTCCGCTATGATTCTGTACGCATTTGTATATACGGCCGGAGAGATCTTTACAATCCAATCACTATAATACCCATCTGCAGCTACTTGTTGATTTGGGTTCTGGCCGGTAGCTTCAAAGTCAAATCCCACATAATAAGCACCCTCAATATATTGTATAGTATAATTATAGTGCATTTTACTATCCAGAGAAGCCCTATAGCCAAAAGAAGACGTCCCACTATTCTGCATTAGCATTATAGCTCCCTCAGCAGCATTAAAATTATTGATATGATCATCTGATGCCGCAACCAAAAAATCCATATCAGAGCGTGAGCCACTTACATGTTGAACAAAAAAGTCGGTCCAATCCACACCAATGGATTGTGGATTCTGATGTGTTTCAAACCATTTCGTAACCACTTCTTTTTCTATAGCCGTAACACTCCCCGGTACTTCCGCAAAATCTCTCCATTGATTGCTATTAGTGTTAGCAACACGCGTTGTCGGTGTTACCCCAAATCCCCAATCCTGATTAACTGCAATTTTTCCATACTTCCGCACGAAAGCCGATGCATACTGTGCCTCTTTCTTAGCCACCGCCTTTTCCGGGTCGAACAGATCGCTATCAGAACCGCAAGCGGAAAAAAACACTACGCTCACAATAGCCAAAATTCCAAAGTTAAACTTTTTCTTCATATCATTCATTGTTTATTCATTTAGCAATTCGTGGTTACGCCCCATTCCGGCACATATTACAACTAAGAATGCCATCATGTACAATTCATAATCGTATAACATATTGATAAATAGGACATATTCTACTTTGCAAATATAGATAATATTATATTAACAACAGTCCAAGCTCCTAAAAAAGTTGCAATAAATAGTTTGCAAAGTTGCATTTTTCAACAAGTGTTAAGTTTAAAGCATCTCTTATCATAGATGCACACATACGAGAGTACAAGTCAATCTTTGAAAGGATTAATATCTTTGCTTGCCAAAACTAAATCATTCCTATATGGAGAAAAAATCGTTCCACCATGGTGGAACGATTTTTCTACCAGTATGGAACAATATTTTCTCCATGGAGGAACGATTTACCATCAGGCATCTTTTTCCTTAATTATAGGCAGAACAAGAAATGCAATTTATACAGAGAAAGTAAAAACCGAAGTGAACAAAAGAGGCTTTTTTTCCTTCTAAAACTTCCCGTCATCCGTTTTCTTTTGCTATTTTTGCATTTTGTAATCTTCAGATTAGAAATGAGAACAGAACCAACAACATATAACTTGCTTAGCACCATTACATTTCCCGAGGATTTACGCCAACTCAGCGTAGAAGAGCTTCCTGAAGTCTGTAAAGAATTGAGGCAAGACATTATAAAGGAGGTTTCGTGTAACCCCGGACATTTCGCAGCCAGTCTGGGCACGGTAGAGCTGACCGTTGCCTTGCACTACGTATTCAATACTCCGTACGACCGCATAGTCTGGGATGTAGGCCATCAGGCATACGGGCACAAGATACTGACCGGACGCCGTGAAGCATTCTCCACCAACCGTAAATTCAAGGGAGTTCGTCCTTTTCCCTCACCAGAGGAAAGCGATTATGACACATTCACCTGCGGACATGCGTCAAATTCAATCTCCGCCGCCCTTGGCATGGCTGTTGCCGCTGCCGAAAAAGGCGAGAAGGACCGCCATGTAGTGGCCATCATCGGCGACGGAAGCATGAGCGGCGGCTTAGCTTTTGAAGGACTGAACAACGCTTCGTCCACCCCAAACAACCTTCTTATCATTCTCAACGACAATGATATGTCGATAGACAGAAGTGTAGGTGGCATGAAGCAGTATCTTTTCAACCTAACTACCAGCAACCGCTATAACCAGCTGCGCTTCAAAACTTCCAGACTGCTATTCAAAATGGGACTTTTGAACGAGGACCGCCGCAAAGCGCTGATTCGCTTTGCCAACAGTCTGAAATCAATGGCCGCCCAGCAGCAGAATATCTTTGAAGGGATGAACATCCGCTACTTCGGTCCTATCAATGGACACGATGTGAAAAACATAGCCCGTGTCCTGCGGGACATCAAAGATATGCAGGGACCGAAAATACTGCATCTGCACACTGTAAAAGGAAAAGGATTCGAACCTGCCGAGAAGAATCCCGATATCTGGCATGCACCGGGCAAGTTCGATCCGAAAACCGGAAAACGCCTCAAGGCAGATACCAGCAACCTGCCTCCGCTTTACCAGGACGTGTTTGGGGAAACACTGGTAGAACTGGCAAAGGAAAATCCGAGAATCGTCGGAGTAACCCCCGCCATGCCCACTGGCTGCTCTATGAACAAGCTGATGGACACCATGCCCGACCGTGCCTTCGATGTGGGTATTGCCGAAGGACATGCAGCCACTTTCTCGGGCGGTATGGCAAAAGAAGGAATGCAACCTTTCTGCAACATCTACTCCTCCTTCATGCAGCGGGCATACGATAATGTCATCCATGACATCGCCCTGCTCCGCCTCCCCGTCGTACTTTGTCTGGACCGCGCCGGACTGGTGGGAGAAGACGGACCGACCCACCACGGAGTTTTCGACCTGGCCTATTTCCGTCCGATTCCCAACCTGACCATATCTTCACCGATGGACGAACATGAATTGCGCCGCCTGATGTACACGGCACAATTGTCAGACAAAGGTCCGTTCGTCATCCGCTATCCCCGCGGACGCGGCGTATTACTGGACTGGAAATGTCCGCTGGAAGAAATCCCCGTAGGTAAAGGGCGTAAACTGAAGGAAGGTAAAGACCTGGCAGTCATCACCCTCGGTCCCATAGGCAACGTAGCCGCACGTGCCATAGAGCGCGCAGAGAAAGACAAAGGGATCTCCATAGCCCATTACGACCTGCGTTTTCTCAAACCGCTCGACGAAGCCTTGCTGCACGAGGTAGGACTCAACTTCCAGCATGTCGTCACCATAGAAGACGGTGTCAAAAAAGGAGGAATGGGCAGTGCCATACTGGAGTTCATGGCAGACAATGACTATATCCCCCATATCAGACGTATCGGTGTACCCGATGCCTTCATAGAGCACGGCACCATACAAGAGTTGCATCATCTTTGCGGAATGGACGAAGAAGGAATCTATAATCAATTGATAATTGATAGTTGAAAATTGACCGTTTAAGTATCTACCCCATATGTCAACTATTAATTATCAACTATCAACTAATTAAAAGTGAAAATAATTATTGCAGGTGCCGGCGCAGTAGGCACACACTTGGCTAAATTGCTGTCCCGCGAGAAGCAGGACATCATTCTGATGGACGACAACGAAGAAAAGTTGAGCACCCTAAACTCCAACTTTGACTTAATGACGGCTACGGCCTCCCCTACATCCATAAAAGGCTTGAAAGAAGTGGGAGTGAGAGAAGCCGACTTGTTCATAGCCGTCACCCCTGATGAAAGCCGGAACATGACCGCATGCATGCTGGCAAACAATCTGGGAGCACAGAAGACCGTAGCCCGCATTGACAACTACGAATACCTGCTGCCCAAAAACAAGGAATTTTTCCAGAAGCTGGGTGTCGATTCACTCATCTACCCGGAAATGCTTGCCGCCAAAGAGATCGTATCCTCCATCCGCATGAGCTGGGTACGCCAATGGTGGGAATTCTGCGGAGGCGCCTTGATACTGATAGGCACCAAAATACGCGAAAAAGCCGAGATACTGGACATCCCTCTCCACAAACTGGGCGGACCGGAGCTGCCCTATCACGTGGTAGCCATCAAACGGGGAAGCGAGACACTGATTCCCCGCGGTGACGATACCATCAAGCTACATGACATCGTATACTTTACCACCATCAGGAAATACGTCCCCTACATCCGCAAAATAGCTGGCAAGGAAGATTATGCTGATGTGCGCAACGTGATGATTATGGGTGGAAGCCGGATTGCCGTACGAACCGCCCAATATGTCCCGGACTACATGCAGGTGAAAATCGTGGACAACGACCTGAACCGCTGCAACCGCCTGACCGAGCTGCTTGACGACCGCACCATGATTATCAATGGCGACGGGCGGGATATGGACCTGCTTGTGGAAGAGGGACTGAAAAATACGGAAGCCTTCGTTGCCTTGACCGGCAACTCGGAGACTAATATCCTGGCCTGCCTTGCCGCCAAACGCATGGGAGTCAGCAAAACCGTAGCGGAAGTGGAGAACATCGACTACATAGGCATGGCCGAAAGCCTTGACATCGGCACCGTCATCAACAAAAAGATGATTGCTGCCAGCCACATCTACCAGATGATGCTGGATGCGGACGTCAGCAACGTGAAATGCCTGACCTTTGCCAATGCCGATGTAGCGGAATTTACCGTTAAGGCCGGCTCGAAGATTACCAAACATCCGGTAAAAGACCTCGGCCTCCCGAAAGGAGCCACCATCGGCGGACTTATCCGCCAGGGGGAAGGCGTTGTGGTTATGGGTAACACCCTGATACAGCCGGGTGACCATGTAGTGGTATTCTGCCTGAACATGATGATTAAGAAAATCGAAAAATACTTTAACTAATTGAGAATGAGTAGTTGGTAAATGATTAACTTCAAGACAATCATACGGATTATCGGTATTCTGCTATTGCTGGAAACAGTCATGTTTCTGGTCTGTTCGGGCGTGTCCTTCTACTACAGAGAAAGCGATATGCTCGATTTCTGGAAAGCAGGAGGCATCACAGCAGGGGTAGGCTTATTGCTGGCAGCTCTCGGCAAGGGAGGCGAACGGCAACTGACGCGCCGTGACGGATATGTACTGGTCAGCTTTGCCTGGGTGGCATTCTCTCTTTTCGGAATGCTGCCTTTCTATATAGGCGGATACATACCCGACATTGCCAATGCATTCTTCGAAACCATGTCCGGTTTCAGCAGTACGGGTGCCACCATCTTGGACGACATCGAGTCACTTCCTCATGGAATACTGTTCTGGCGCAGTATGACACAGTGGATTGGCGGCTTGGGAATCATCATGTTCACCATTGCAGTGCTTCCCATCTTCGGAGTCAGTGGCCTGCAGGTGTTCGCCGCCGAGGCAAGCGGCCCTACACATGACAAGGTTCATCCCCGTATCGGTATCACCGCCAAATGGATTTGGAGTATCTATGCCGGCATAACCGCTCTGCTTGTCGGTCTGCTGATGCTTGGAGGTATGGACTGGTTCGACAGTATCTGCCATGCATTTGCCACTACCGGTACCGGTGGCTTCTCCACCAAGCAGGCCAGCGTTGCCTACTACAATTCTCCTTATATAGAATATGTCATCTCCATTTTCATGTTTATCTCCGGCATCAACTTCACCTTGCTATTATTGTTCGTCAACCGGAAATTCAAGAAGTTCATCGGCAATGCCGAGCTGAAATTCTATTTCGGTTCAGTTGTGCTCTTCACTGCCGTCATAGCCATCGTGCTTTACTATACCAGTCCCATGGGGATGGAAGAATCCTTCCGCAAATCCTTGTTCCAGGTAATCTCCCTCCAGACCTCCACCGGTTTTGCGACAGATGACTATATGCAATGGACACCCGTCTTGTGGGGGCTGCTTACCATCATCATGCTGATGGGAGCGTGTGCAGGCAGTACCACCGGAGGCTTGAAGTGTATACGTATGGTAATTCTTACCAAAGTCTCACGAAACGAGTTCAAACACATCCTACACCCCAATGCCATACTTCCGGTACGGATAAACAAGCAGGTAATCTCTCCCTCCATTGTCTCCACCGTACTGGCTTTTTGTTTTATTTATATCTCCATTATAGTCATCGGCACACTGCTCATGATGGCTATGGGTGTCGGGGCTGAAGAATCAATGGGCTGCGTCATTTCCAGTATCGGTAATATGGGACCCGGATTGGGTGAAACCGGACCTGCCTATTCGTGGAATGCCCTGCCCGATGCAGCTAAATGGCTGTTATCCTTTTTAATGCTTCTGGGTCGTCTTGAGTTATTTACCGTACTGCTGCTTTTCACACCGGATTTCTGGAAACGGAATTGATTTAGGATAAAAAGTGTAAAAATAATCATTTTTTGTTATGCGGGGATAGCAAATTGAACAATACTTATTATATCTTTGCGTCCTTGAAAGAGAGAATTGTGGTATGAAGCAATGCATTAAATACTGTTTAATCATAATCTTTGCAGCCCTATTGCACGACAGTGCAACCGGAGCTGCAGATATTTTGTGCGTTCCTGCCACCCGACAAGCAGAATGCTGTACGCTGTCACAAGCTCCTACCACCCAACAAGCAGTCCAGAAGTTCTACGACTTGTTTTCACCAAACTCCCTCTGCATAGAACATGTGGACCATACGCAAGTACCAACCAACAAAAGCGTACTCCTGCGCATGTACATCTACAAGATGCAGCAGCATGCCTATGCACCGGAATGCGACCGTTTGTTGAATCTGTCTCCTCATCCCGTACCCGACGCGAATTATTACGTGTTCGGGCTAAGAAAGATTATCATTTAGAAGGCCTGCAAGCGCAGACGCTTGCCCCTGACCTCGCCGGACAACAAATCAGAGGTTTTGTCCTCCGGTGCGATGTATCTATTATTATATATCTAAAATCTTATCAGGTTTATGAACTTTACTTTGTTAGTGGTCGTCTTATTGACGGCAATCGCTTTCGTGGGTATCGTCATCGCGCTCTCCAATGCGATAGCACCCCGTTCGTACAATGCACAGAAGATGGAGCCGTACGAGTGTGGTATCCCTACCCGCGGTAAATCGTGGATGCAATTCCGGGTAGGTTACTATCTGTTTGCCATCTTGTTCCTGATGTTCGAAGTGGAAACGGTATTTCTGTTTCCTTGGGCAGTCATCACCCGCGAACTTGGCGTGGCAGGACTTTTCAGTGTTTTATTTTTCCTGATTATATTGATTCTGGGCCTTGCTTATGCCTGGAGGAAAGGAGCTTTGGAATGGAAGTAACAAAGAAGCCGAAAATTAAATCTATCCCTTATGAGGAGTTTACAGACAACGAAACGTTGGAGAAACTGGTTCGGGAACTTAATGCCGGAGGCGCCAATGTCGCCCTTGGCGTACTGGACGATTTCGTCAACTGGGGACGCAGCAACTCACTGTGGCCTCTTACGTTTGCAACCAGCTGTTGCGGTATCGAATTCATGGCCCTCGGCGCAGCCCGCTACGATATGGCGCGCTTCGGGTTCGAGGTAGCCCGTGCCAGTCCGCGCCAGGCAGACATGATTATGGTTTGCGGAACAATAACCAACAAGATGGCTCCCGTTCTGAAACGTCTTTACGACCAGATGGCCGATCCGAAATATGTAGTAGCCGTAGGCGGCTGTGCCGTCAGCGGAGGCCCGTTCAAGAAATCCTATCACGTGGTGAACGGTGTGGACAAGATTCTGCCGGTGGATGTCTACATTCCCGGTTGCCCTCCGCGTCCGGAAGCATTCTACTACGGCATGATGCAATTGCAGCGTAAAGTGAAAATAGAGAAATACTTCGGTGGAGTAAACAGAAAAGAAGAGAACCACTAATCAGTACTTAAAAATATGGAAATAAAATACATAGAGCCCTCAGTCCTGCACGACGAAATGCTGCGTCTGCGGAAAGAGAAACAAATGGACTTCCTGGAATGCCTCAGCGGTATGGATTGGGGAATACCCGACGAGAAAGACGCACCGGACACCCCCCGCGGACTCGGTGTAGTCTATCTGTTGGAATCTACTGTTACCGGCGAACGGATAGCGGTACGCACCGCCACTCTAAACCGGGAACATCCCGAACTTCCTTCCGTCAGCGATATCTGGAAAGCTGCGGATTTCAACGAGCGCGAAGTCTACGACTTTTACGGCATCGTTTTCATCGGTCATCCGGATATGCGCCGACTCTATCTGCGCAATGACTGGGTAGGCTATCCCATGCGTAAAGACAATGAGCCGGAAAAAGATAATCCGTTGCGTATGGACAACGAAGAAACGGTGGACACCACCATGGAATTGGAGCTGAATCCCGACGGTAGCATCAAGAATAAGGAGATGCAACTTTTCGGTGATGAGGAATATGTGGTGAACATCGGTCCCCAACATCCGGCCACCCACGGCGTAATGCGCTTCCGTGTATCATTGGAGGGTGAAATCATCGACAAGATTGATGCCAACTGCGGCTACATCCACCGGGGTATCGAGAAGATGTGCGAAAGCCTGACCTATCCGCAGACCTTGGCTCTAACCGACCGTCTGGACTACCTGGGCGCACACCAGAACCGCCATGCCTTGTGCATGTGTATCGAGAAGGCAATGGGCGTGGAAGTAAGCGAACGCGTGCAGTACATACGTACCATCATGGACGAGTTGCAGCGAATAGACTCTCACCTGCTGTTCTATTCTTGTCTTGCTATGGACCTGGGTGCATTAACGGCCTTCTTCTACGGTTTCCGCGACCGCGAAAAGATACTCGACATCTTTGAGGAAACTTGCGGCGGACGCCTCATCATGAACTACAACACCATCGGTGGCGTGCAGGCAGACATTGCTCCCGGCTTCGTAAAGAAAGTGAAGGAGTTTATCCCCTACCTCCGCGGTATCCTACACGAATATCACGACGTATTCACCGGGAACATCATTGCCCAGCAACGTCTGAAAGGTGTGGGTATACTCTCACGGGAAGATGCCATCGCCTTTGGAGCTACCGGAGGCACCGGACGCGCCAGCGGATGGGCCTGCGACGTGCGTAAGCGTATGCCATATGCCGTATATGACAAGGTGGACTTTAAAGAAATCATCCGCACCGAAGGCGATTCATGGGCACGCTACCTTATCCGTATGGATGAAATTCTGGAGAGCCTGAAGATTATCGAGCAACTGATAGACAACATCCCGGAAGGAGCCTACCAGGAAAAGATGAAACCTATTATCCGCGTACCGGAAGGCACTTATTATGCAGCCGTAGAAGGTAGCCGCGGTGAGTTCGGCGTCTTCCTCGAAAGCCATGGCGACAAGATGCCTTACCGCCTGCATTTCCGCAGTACGGGCTTGCCATTGGTATCGACCGTAAATACGATTTGCCGCGGAGCTAAAATCGCCGACCTTATTGCCATTGGCGGAACATTGGATTATGTAGTACCAGATATTGACAGATAAAAGGATTTACGATTTGACAATTTACAATTTACCATGCGGAATTACAGCGCAGCCAAATTGTAAATTGTACATTGTGAATTGTAAATCAAAAAGCGCCTCGTAAATTGTAAATAGTAAATTGTAAATAGTAAATGAACAACGTGTTTGACTTTAGTATAGTAACCAACTGGATACACCAGATGCTGACTTCCCTGATGCCGGAAGGTCTGGCAATATTCCTCGAATGCGTGGTGATTGGCGTATGCATCATCTTGATGTATGCCGTGCTTGCCATCATCCTGATTTACATGGAGCGTAAAATATGCGCCTTCTTCCAATGCCGCCTCGGTCCGATGCGCGTGGGGAAATGGGGATTGCTCCAAGTGCCCTGCGACGTCATCAAGATGTTGACAAAGGAAATCATTGATTTGAAATTCTCTGACCGGTTCCTCTACAATCTGGCACCGTTCATGGTAATCATCGCTTCTTTCCTGACATTTGCCTGCCTGCCCATCAACAAGGGATTGGAGGTATTGGACTTCAATGTAGGAGTGTTCTTCCTGCTGGCTGCATCGAGTATCGGCGTAGTGGGTATCCTGCTGGCAGGCTGGAGTTCCAACAATAAATTCTCGCTGATTGGAGCCATGCGAAGCGGTGCGCAGATTATCAGCTACGAGTTGTCCTGCGGATTGAGCATACTGACAATGGTAGTGTTGATGGGAACCATGCAGTTCTCCGAAATAGTAGAAGGACAAGCTGACGGCTGGTTCATCTTCAAGGGACATATCCCTGCATTGATAGCCTTCATCATCTACCTCATTGCCGGAAATGCGGAAACCAACCGCGGTCCCTTCGACTTGCCCGAAGCCGAAAGCGAGTTGACTGCCGGATACCATACGGAATACAGCGGTATGGGCTTCGGATTCTTCTATCTGGCAGAATATTTGAATCTGTTTATCGTAGCCTCCGTGGCAGCCACCATCTTCCTGGGAGGCTGGATGCCGCTACACATCGTAGGCCTGGACGGCTTCAACGCAGTGATGGATTACATTCCGGGATTTGTATGGTTCTTCGGAAAGGCCTTCTTCGTAGTCTTCCTGCTGATGTGGATAAAGTGGACCTTCCCCCGCCTGCGTATTGACCAGATTCTGAATCTGGAGTGGAAGTACCTGGTACCCATCTCTATGGTGAACTTGATTTTGATGGTATTAATTGTAGTATTTAAATTGCATTTCTAACCGGCGTAGCGCCGGAGCAAGATTTCCTTGCGGATAATTTTAATAAAGGCAAAAGTAATGAAAGAAAAGAACTCTTATATCGGCGGACTCATACACGGCGTCACTTCTCTGCTGACAGGTATGAAGACAACCATGACCGTATTCTGCCGACGAAAGACTACCGAACAATATCCGGAAAACCGCTCGACATTGAAACTCTCCGACCGTTTCCGTGGCACGCTGACCATGCCCCATAATGATAAAAATGAACATCGGTGTGTAGCTTGCGGTTTGTGCCAGATGGCTTGTCCCAACGACACCATCAAGGTGACCGGCGAGATGGTTGAAACGGAAGACGGCAAGAAAAAGAAGATATTGGTTAAGTACGAATACGACCTCGGTTCGTGCATGTTCTGCCAACTCTGTGTGAATGCCTGCCCTCACGATGCCATCACGTTCGACCAGGATTTTGAGCATGCAGTGTTTGACCGCACGAAACTGGTCATGACGCTGAACCGTCCGGGCAGCCATGTAGAAGAAAAAAAGAAACCCACTGCTCCCAAAGAAGAGACAACAAAGTAATTCGTTAATAGTAACTTGTAATTAAACAACATGGAAATAACTCTTGAAACAGTAGTATTCTACTTCCTTGCGGCCTTTATCACCGTATTTTCCATCTTGACGGTAACGACCCACCGCATGGTGCGCTCGGCCACCTACCTGCTGTTCGTACTTTTCGGTACGGCAGGCATCTACTTTCTGCTGGGTTACACCTTCCTCGGTTCCGTGCAGATTATGGTCTATGCCGGCGGTATCGTAGTGCTCTACGTCTTCTCCATACTGCTTACCAGTGGCGAAGGCGATGTCATCGAGAAGTTAAAGCGTAGCAGGTTCCTTGCCGGACTGGGTGCCACCGTGGGCGGTGCCATCATCGTAGTATTCATCACTTTGAAGCATAAGTTCATTGCCACCACCGACGTGGAACCTTTGGAGGTCAACATCAAGACCATCGGTCACCACATGCTGAGCGGTGACAAGTATGGTTATCTGCTTCCCTTCGAAGCTGTCAGCATCTTGTTATTGGCATGTATCGTAGGTGGATTATTAATAGCACGTAAAAGATAAGAATTATGATACACATGGAATATTATCTGATAGTTTCGGCTATCATGTTTTTCGCAGGCATCTATGGGTTCTTTACCCGCCGCAACACGCTGGCGATACTTATCAGCATCGAGCTGATTCTGAATGCCACGGACATCAACTTTGCGGTGTTCAACCGTTTCCTATTCCCCGGAGGACTGGAAGGATATTTCTTCTCTTTATTCTCCATCGCCATCTCGGCGGCCGAAACGGCTGTAGCCATTGCCATCATGATTAACATCTACCGTAACATCCGCAGTATCCAGGTGAACAAACTGGATGAGATGAAGTGGTAAGAGCAAGAATCGCCAAGCGATGTTTCTTGAATAGTAATAATTGATAAACATAGTATATATGGAATATACAATATTAATCCTTCTACTCCCTTTCCTCTCTTTCCTCGCTCTGGGACTTGGAGGTAAATGGATGTCACACCGCACTGCCGGCCTTATCGGAACTGCGGCACTGGGTGTGGTCGCAGTGCTTTCCTATCTCACCGCAGGAATGTACTTCAGCGCTCCCCGCCTTGCCGATGGTACGTACGAGGCGCTGATGCCCTATAACTTCAAATGGCTGCCTTTCACAGAAAGCCTCAGTATCGACATGGGTATCCTACTCGACCCGATTTCGGTTATGATGCTCGTGGTCATCAGTACCGTTTCGCTGCTGGTACACATATACTCTTTCGGCTACATGAAGGGCGAACGCGGTTTCCAGCGTTACTACGCCTTCCTGTCGCTCTTCACCATGTCCATGCTCGGACTGGTAGTAGCAACGAATATCTTCCAGATGTATCTGTTCTGGGAGTTGGTGGGCGTGTCCTCCTATCTGCTGATTGGTTTCTATTATACGAAGCCGGCGGCTATTGCCGCTTCGAAGAAGGCTTTTATCGTGACCCGTTTTGCTGACCTGGGATTCCTTATAGGTATCCTCGTCTATGGGTATTATGCCGGTACATACACCTTCAGCCCTAATGAGATGGCGCTGGCAAAGGGCGGTGCGGCAATGATTCCGCTTGCCTTGGGACTGATGTTCATCGGTGGTGCCGGAAAGAGTGCCATGTTCCCGTTGCACATCTGGCTGCCCGATGCCATGGAAGGTCCTACGCCGGTCAGTGCACTGATTCATGCCGCCACGATGGTGGTTGCTGGTGTCTATCTGGTGGCACGCATGTTCCCGTTGTTCATAGAATATGCTCCCAGCGTGCTGCACATCGTGGCATACGTAGGAGCCTTCACGGCATTCTATGCCGCCAGTGTGGCATGTGTGCAGAGTGACATCAAGCGTGTACTGGCATTCTCCACCATCTCCCAAATCGGTTTCATGATGGTGGCGCTGGGTGTATGTACATCAGCCGACCCACACGAAGGGGGACTGGGCTACATGGCAGGCATGTTCCACTTGTTCACACACGCCATGTTCAAGGCATTGCTGTTCCTCGGAGCGGGTAGCATCATCCATGCCGTACACAGCAACGAGATGTCTGCCATGGGTGGACTGCGGAAGTATATGCCCATTACGCATATCACGTTCCTCATCGCTTGCCTTGCCATTGCAGGTATTCCTCCGTTCTCCGGATTCTTCTCCAAAGATGAAATCCTGACGGCATGCTTCCAGTTCAGCCCCATCATGGGATGGATTATGACAGTGATTGCAGGTATGACAGCATTCTATATGTTCCGTCTTTATTATGGTATCTTTTGGGCCGGCTCTGAGCCGGGACAAAAGTCGGCAAGCGATGGGGGCGACAGCCACATGCCTCACCCCCACGAGAGTCCTCTGGCGATGACCCTGCCCCTGATGCTCCTTGCTGTGGTTACGATAGTTGCCGGTTTCATTCCTTTCGGACACTTCATCAGTTCCAACGGTGAAGCATATAACATCCATCTGGATTGGAGTGTGGCAGGTACAAGTATCGCCGTAGCGGTGGTTTCCATAGCCATTGCCACCTACATCTATGCAGGTAGCCGACAGCCCGTTGCCGATACATTGGCACACCGTTTCAAAGGCTTGTGGACAGCAGCTTACCACCGCTTCTATCTGGACGAGGTCTACCAGTTCATCACCCACCGCATCATCTTCGGCTGCATCTGCCGCCCCATCGCCTGGTGGGACCGCCATGTAGTGGACGGCTTCTTCAACTTCCTTGCCTGGAGTGCCGAGGCTACCAGTGACGAGATACGCGGTCTGCAGAGCGGACGCATCCAGCAATATACATTTGTATTCCTGCTGGGCACGCTGGCACTGATACTGCTACTATTGCTATAACCCGAGATTTTTCAATCGTAAATCGTAAATCGTTAAATCGTAAATATAAAGATGAACTTTTTATCATTATTCGTACTCATCCCCTTGCTGATGTTGCTGGGTCTTTGGCTCAGCCGCAACATCGCACAAATACGCGCGGTGATGGTGACCGGTGCATCGGCTCTGCTGGTTCTTTCTGCGGCATTGACCGTGATGTACCTCAATGCACGCCACGCTGGTGCCACGGATGAAATGCTGTTCCGTGCCGACATGGTCTGGTATCCTGCACTCAACATCCACTATTCGGTAGGAGTAGACGGTATTTCGGTAGCCATGCTGCTGCTTTCGGCCATCATTGTCTTTACCGGAACATTCGCCTCCTGGAGGCTGCAACCGCTGACTAAAGAATATTTCCTTTGGTTCACCTTCCTTTCCATCGGTGTGTTCGGGTTCTTCATCTCGATAGACCTGTTCACCATGTTCATGTTCTACGAGGTTGCCCTTATTCCCATGTATCTGCTTATCGGTGTATGGGGGTCGGGACGCAAGGAGTACTCCGCCATGAAGCTGACACTGATGCTGATGGGCGGCTCCGCCTTCCTGCTTATCGGTATCCTGGGTATCTACTACGGTGCCGGAGCCACCTCTATGAATCTATTGGAAATAGCACAGATGCACAATATTCCCATCGAACAGCAACGTATCTGGTTCCCGCTCACCTTCCTCGGTTTCGGTGTGCTGGGCGCTCTGTTCCCGTTCCACACATGGAGTCCCGACGGTCACGCCTCCGCACCGACTGCCGTATCCATGCTCCATGCCGGTGTATTGATGAAACTGGGAGGTTACGGATGTTTCCGCATAGCCATGTACCTGATGCCCGAAGCTGCACAAGAACTGGGATGGATATTCCTGATTCTTACCGGAATCTCCGTGGTATACGGCGCATTCTCCGCTTGTGTACAAACCGACTTGAAGTATATCAACGCCTACTCTTCCGTCAGCCATTGCGGTCTGGTGTTGTTCGCCATTCTGATGATGAACCAGACAGCTTGCACGGGTGCTGTTCTGCAGATGCTCTCTCACGGACTGATGACAGCCTTGTTCTTCGCCCTTATCGGTATGATATACGGACGTACCCATACGCGTGACGTCCGCGAACTCTCCGGTCTGATGAAGATTATGCCTTTCCTGGCTGTCTGCTATGTAATCGCCGGTCTTGCCAATCTGGGATTACCCGGACTCAGCGGTTTCATTGCCGAAATGACCATCTTCACCGGTTCGTTCCAGCATCCCGATACGTTCCACCGCGTATGGACAGTCATTGCATGCAGTTCCATCGTGATTACAGCAGTCTATATCCTGCGACTGGTAGGAAAGATTCTCTATGGCACCTGCACTAACAAGCATCACCTCACCTTGAGCGATGCAACCTGGGACGAACGTACAGCGGTCATCATCCTCATCGCATGCGTTGCCGCCCTCGGTATGGCACCATGGTGGATTAGCGGCATGATTGGAGACAGCGTGCTGCCAATAACTGATTTATTTACGATTTGACGATTTACGATTGATAAATGACTTGTAAATCCCAAGAGTAACCTCAATCGTAAATCATAAAATCGTAAATCCCAAGAGTAATTTCAATCGTAAATCGTAAATCGTAAAATCGTAAATAGATATGGATTATTCCCAATTCCTCCTGCTCAAAGAAGAGCTTTCGCTGATATTGGTCATCGTCATCCTTTTTGTCGCCGACCTCTTCATGAGTCCGGATGCACACAAGAATGACGGCAAACCGGTGCTGAACACAATGCTGCCCGTTGCTCTGCTGACCATACACACACTTATCACCATCGTTCCCGGTCCTGTGGCAGATGCTTTCGGCGGCATGTATCACAATCAGCCGATACAGAGCATCGTGAAATCCATCCTCAGTATAGGTACACTGATTGTATTCCTGATGGCGCACGAATGGATGCGCCGTCCAGACACTGCCATCAAACAAGGTGAGTTCTACATTCTGACACTTTCCACCCTGCTGGGTATGTACTTCATGATTTCTGCCGGACACTTCCTGATGTTCTTCATCGGACTGGAGACGGCAAGCATCCCGATGGCAGCCCTGGTTGCCTTCGACAAATACCGCCACCACTCTGCCGAGGCAGGTGCCAAATATATTCTCACGGCATTGTTCTCCAGCGGATTGCTGCTATACGGATTATCTTTAATTTACGGTACGGTAGGCACTCTCTACTTTGCCGACATACCGGCACGCCTCACCGGCGACCCGTTGCAGATTATGGCATTCGTATTCTTCTTCTCCGGCATGGGATTCAAAATATCACTGGTGCCTTTCCATCTTTGGACAGCAGACGTTTACGAAGGCGCTCCAAGTACGGTAACCGCTTATTTAAGCGTTATCTCCAAAGGCTCTGCCGCTTTCGTGCTGATGACTATCCTCATCAAGGTATTCGCCCCGATGGTAGCTCAATGGCAAGAAGTGCTCTACTGGATCATCATCGCCTCTATCACGCTTGCCAATCTCTTCGCCTTGCGTCAGCAGAACTTGAAACGATTGATGGCTTTTTCCAGTATCTCGCAGGCAGGTTATATCATGCTGGGTATTATCAGCGGCACTTCACAAGGTATGACTTCATTGGTCTTTTATGTATTGATTTACATGTTTGCCAACCTCAGCGTATTTACAGTCATCACGATTGTAGCCCTGCGTGCCCATAAATTCACGCTCGACGACTACAACGGGCTGTACAATACCAATCCAAAGCTCGCTTTCCTGATGACCTTAGCCTTGTTCTCTCTGGCAGGCATCCCGCCGTTTGCGGGCTTCTTCTCGAAGTTCTTCATCTTTGCGGCAGCTTTCGAAGGCGGCTTCCATCTGCTGGTATTCATTGCCCTTATCAATACAATCATCTCGCTTTATTACTATCTGAAGATTGTAAAGGCAATGTACATCAACAAGAGCGACGAGCCGATTGCAGCATTCCGCAGTGACAACTATACACGTGCCAGCCTGGCCATTTGCACGCTGGGTATTGTGGTACTGAGTATTGCAAGTGTGGTATATCAATCCATCGATAAGTTCTCATTCGGATTATAACCGGAGGGTATCATCACTTACCACAAATTACACAGATTGGCACAAATTATCTTTAGAAGTTCTGATAATCAAGAGCTTTGACTTGTGTTAATCTGCATAATTTGTGGTGAGTGTGTATTTTAGCACATTTCCATACTATACAATCGGCAGCACAAACCAAAAGCATGAGCCTTTCCCCGGTTCACTGTCCACACCGATTGTGCCACCCAACTGCTCTATAATGCTCTTGCTGATAGAAAGCCCCAGGCCGGTGCCATGCACAAACGTATTCAGCTTTATAAAACGGTCGAATATCTGAGCCTGCATTTCCGGCTCAATGCCAAGGCCCGTATCGGCCACATAAAAACGCAAATGAGTTTCATCCACCTTATTATATCCTACACGTATACTTCCCGCAGTGGTGAACTTGATGGCATTGTTGACAAAGTTGGCTATGACCTGATTCAAACGGTTACGGTCACTGACAATCCGGCATTCCGGCAGATGACGGTCGAAGAGAACTTCCACACCCGGTTTAGCCTTCATCTTCATGAAGCGCACGATGTCCTCACACAGCATGTTCACGTCCAGCTCTTTTTCCACAAAGTCAAATGTCCCGGCCTCTATCTTGGACAAATCCAGTATGTCGGAAATCAGCTGCAACAGCAGGTCATTGTTTTCTTCGATAATCGCCATATACTGCCTTTTTTCCTCCATGTCCCCGGTCTCTCCCATCAGACTGGAGAAACCGACAATCGCATTCAGGGGCGTACGTATCTCATGGCTCATATTGGCAAGGAAGGCACTCTTCAGACGGTCGGCGGTTTCTGCCTTCTCCTTGGCTTCAATCAGCATAGCCTCCGTCTCCTTCAATTCCGTAATGTCATAGTTGACGCCTATCAGCTCTATTTGTCCGTTCTCCGGTTCAAACAGATTGACAACCACATTGGTACGTACCCAGTTCCATTTTCCCTTTTCGCCCGGACGCTCAATGCGCATCTCTCCCTGGAAATGTTTGGCTTCGCCCACACGGGCCTTACTGAAGAAATCAAGCATCCTCCTGCGGTCACTGGGGTACATCTTGCTGTATATTCCCACGACATCCGCCAATTGGGTATTCTCGTCCTCTCCCATATTCTTATACCATTGCTTGATGGCATAGCCTTTCCGGTCGAGCAGGTTCAGCTTGGCATAACCTACCTTCGCATAATCCGATATAAGCAGGAAGAAATTCTCGAAATCACAGATACGGCTCATGGCATCAATCCGTTCCGTATTGTCGATGTTAATCATGGCATAGCCGGTAAAGTTACCTTTACTGTCATACACCTTGCTCACTTTCGTATAAAGATGTATCACATCCTTCGGCTGTTTGGAAGTGGAGTAATACCCTTCAGTCCGGTCGAAAGCATAATTCAGGCGGAAGTCGACCATATCCTCGGTCTGTATACGTTCTGCCAATTGGGCGGACACATTCGGGTTCTCGAATAAGTTCACTCCAATGACATCCTGTTTGTCACGGACCCCGAATATCTCCATATCCTTATTGTTGATGTCTACCAGGAATCCGTCTTTGTCATAGATTTCCACTCCGGCCGGTATATTGGCAAAGATATTCTTGAACAGTTTTTCGCTATGGTCCAAAGCCAGATGAGTCTGTACCGAGTCTGTCGTATCGAGGAATAACGCCACCACTTCATTCTTTTCCGGAGAGTATATCACCACGTGGCAGTGCTTGTTGGTGAGCTCAAAACACATGTCCATTTCCTTATGTGTCCCGGTGTTCACTATATCAAGCAGATATTCCAGTCTGGGGGCCGCCTCCCTTGAAAAAGACGAGGCAGTCTTGCCGATAAACGTCGACGCGGGTTTTCCTAGAAAATCGGCAAAGATAGAATTCGCATCTGTCACATAATACCCGTAGGGATTGTCCTTTTCATCACAGACAATGGACATCCGCACATACCCCAAAGGCATATAGCGGAACAAGTTGCTGAGGAAAGTACGTTCGCGCACAGCCTCATCCTTCGTTTTGCGCAACTCTATGCAAATGCTGATGACATTTGCCAACGAACTAAACCATTGGTAATCCTCGTTGGTCCACATTCGGGTACGGTCCACCAAATCAATGCCCATATATCCCCACACCTGGTCATTGGCAACCAGCGGAGTTACCATCAAGGACTTTATATTCTGTCTCGCCAGAATTTCATATTCGGCGTAAGCGTGCTCCGGCAGTTGCCCCAGCGTTTCCAGCAGAACGGGCTTTTGTGCCATAATCTGTGACGTCCACCACGGCAGGCTGTCAGCCTGAACTCCTTGAAGCATTTCTTTCTCAGGAGCCACTCCCGGAGCCACCACCTCGTATGTGCAGCTCTGGTACCGGCACTTCTCATCATATTGGAATATATAGACACGTCCGCCGCGAAAGAAATCAAGAATATCTTTCAGTATGTCGTAAATGCCCGCACTTATATCCTCGTCTTTCAGGAAGCGGAATAGGGAATGGGATATTGAGGTCTGCCGATAAAGTAAATCGTTCACTCTTTGCAAAGCCTGCTTCGCAGCCTCCTCCTTCGGCATCTCTACGCGCTGCAACACTCCGAAAGCCTTCAATGTACCATCCGGCAAATGCTCCTTATACCCCACGCGCGAGTAGACCCAGACCACTCCTTCAGTAGAATAGATAGGAAACGTCTGTTCATAGACCTCCATATTCTGAATGGCAAGGAACTCCCGGCTGATACGCGTCCGATAGTCTTCGCGTATCATTTTACCGAAATCCTCAAAGCTCAGGTATTCCCCTTCCAAGCCTAACAACTTACAGACATATTCGGAGCAGAGATACTGCCTTGAAGAAAAATCAGCCTCCCACCAACCTATCCGGCCAAGAATGGAAAGGCGCCGGAAACGTTCACTATCGTCACGATGAACAGCCATATATTTATCAATATTGGTTTGAGATACAAAAATAGCCATAAAACTCTAATAAGCAACCATTAGAAACCTTTTTCGTCCCAAGCAGCCTATATATAAGGATAACAAACAATCCGGAAGAATGTGCGGTAACCAAATCGTAATAGATTTGAAAATGAAACGTATGCTCCATGTATCACCGGTGTAATGTCATTGCCTCATCTTTGCAGCGGATTAAAAAACGTACAAAGAAAAGAGATGAGCATGAAATTAGACTTGGGAAAGATTTTCTTCCTTATTTTATTCCTCACACTTTCCGTCATGGCTGCCACGGCGGGAACCGTCAAAGGGACAATCACCGACCGACAAACCAAAGAGCCGCTGACGGGAGCCACCGTGCAAGTAAGCGGAACAGCACAAGGCGCCGTCGCCGATTTGGATGGTAACTATACACTGGAGCTGAAAAACGGAACCTATACCCTCACCGTCCGTTACATCGGCTACAAAGACATGACGATAAATGCCGTAGAGATAAAGGGCGAAACCGTGCTGAACTTCGACATGGAGCCGGACACGCAAACCCTGGGCGAAGTGCAGGTCACCGCCAAGAAGAACCTTGAGGGCGAACGCGCCTTGCAGATGGAACGGCAAAAAGCGACCCTCGCCATCGAGAACCTCGGTTCCAAAGAGATGTCCCTCAAAGGCATCGGCAATGTGGAAGAAGGAGTAAAGAAAATAACGGGCATCTCCATCGCCAGCGCCGGACAACTTATCGTCCGCGGACTGGGCGACCGCTACAGCACCACCACGCTGAACGGACTGCCCATCGCCTCGCCCAACCCGGACAACAAGCTGGTGCCGCTCGACCTGTTCCCCTCGTCCACCGTACAGAACATCACCGTCAGCAAGGTGTATGACGCAGCCGCCTTTGCCGACTACAGCGGTGCGCACATCAACATCAGCACCAAAGAAAACATACCGCAAGATTTCTTCCAACTGAGCCTCAACACGGGCGGGAAGTTCAACACCTTAGGCAAAGACCGCTATCAGATGGACCGCAGCGGCTCGCTCCTGAAGACACCCGGCGTAGACGCGGCCGCCCTCGACATGCCCTTGATGGAGTTTGACAAATACGTGAAGACCCACAATATCTTCGATACCTCCTTTGCCGCCAGCAAGAAGAGTTCGTTGCCCGAACTGGGCGGAAACCTCGGTTTCGGCAAGAACTTCGGTATAGGCAACCAGACACTCAGCCTGCTTGCCTCCTTCAGCGCCAGCAACGGCTACCAGAACATGGAAGATGCCTTCTACAAGACACTCGAGGCCACCGGCACCGTGCAGGACGACTTCTCCTACGACAGCTTTGCGCAGGAACTGAAGCTCGCCGCCCTCGGCTACCTGGGCTACACCCTGCGCCGGAGCGACCGCATAGGCTACACTTTCTTCTACGCCCGCAATGCCATCGACACCTACCAACGCCGCGAAGGTACTGATGCCGAAGGACACGAGCTGACCGGCAGCAACAACATCATGCACATATACACCCTGCAAAACCATCAACTGAACGGAATCCATAACTTCGGCGAGGGCGACAGGTGGCAACTGACCTGGGGAGGCTCATACAGCAAGACCGGCAGCGAAGAGCCCGACCGACGGCAAGTGATGTACGTCAAAGACAACGACGGCAGCCTCAGGCTCTTCAAGCTGAACCGCCAAGAGACCATGCGCTACTTCGGCAGCCTGGACGAAGAAGAGTGGAACGCCAACCTCGCCATGCGCTGGAAGTGGAACGACACCAGCCACCTCAAGCTCGGCTTCAACTACAAGGACAAGAACCGCGACTACAGCGCTACCCGCTTCTACTACAACCTGAACAAACTGAACCCCGTCATCACCGACATCTACAACACCGACGGCTTCCTCAACCAGCAGAACATTGCCGACGGACAAATCGTGGTACAGCGTGTGATGCAGCCCAAAGACAGCTACCGCGCCGGAAACGAAATCTACTCCGCCTACCTGCTGACCGACTTCTATCCCACCGAAGCCCTCTTGGTGAACCTCGGCCTGCGCTACGAAATGAGCAAGCAATGGGTGCGCTACGCCAGCGACGGCGGCGACTGGTACTCCCGTCGGCGCAATTTAGACAAGAACGACCTCTTCCCCGCCCTGAACCTGAAATATGCGGTGAACCCCACCAACAGCATCCGCTTCTCTGCCTCGCGCACCGTCACCCGTCCCTCGTTCATCGAGATGGCACCCTTCCTCTATCAAGAGTCCTACGGTTCGGCACAAATCCGCGGTAACGAAGAGTTGCAGAACGGCTACAACTACAACTTCGACCTACGTTACGAACGCTTCGGCAAGGACGGCGACATGCTCTCCGTGACCGGCTACTTCAAATACCTAGACAGCCCTATCGAACGCATCCAAGACCTGCAGGGCGGCGCCACGCTGCACAGCTTCAAGAATGCCGACAACGGCATGGCTGCCGGCGTGGAGCTGGAGATGCGCAAACGGCTCGTCAAAGACCTGCGCCTGGGTACCAACATCAGCTACATGTACACCAACGTGAAGCTGCCCCAAAGCGGTGCCTACACCAACAAGGAACGTTCGCTGCAAGGCGCATCGCCCATACTTGCCAATGCCGACCTCACCTACTCGCCCCGCTTCGGCGAAGACAGGCAGCTCAACCTCGCCCTGCTCTACAACCTGCAAGGCAGCCGCATCCATGCGGTAGGCGTGTCGGGCCTGGGCGATGTCAGGCAACAGACGCTGCACACGTTGAACTTCAGCGCCGGATATAGCCTGAACAAGCACTTCAACCTGAAGCTGCAAGTGAACGACCTGCTGAACCGCGATGTCATCTTCAAGCAAGATGTGCCCACCACGGGGCAGGAAATGGAAGTGGAACGCTACCACAAGGGAACGAACTTTGAGGTGGGAATAAGCTACAACCTATAAAGCCCCCGCCCTCCCCCTGAAGGGAACGGAGAACACTCTTTGACAAACAAGCAGATTTAAGAGAATCAATCTGAATGACAGACAGATAAATTGGATATAACAACTAAAACAATTGAATTATGAAAACAATGAAATGGAAATTCTACTCTCTGGCCTTTGTAGCCGGAATGTCTATCCTCACCGCTTGCAGCAGCGACGACAACAACGACAATGACGGTAACGGCGGCAACGGAAACGGCAATGAAATCGAAAACGGTACGATATTGAAAGGTACCATCACCTCCGACGTGACCCTGGCTGCCGGAAACACCTACAAGCTGAGCGGCGAATACATCGTAGAAGAAGGTGCCACGCTCCACATAGAGGAAGGCGTGAAGATTATCGCCGTCTACGATGACATCGCAGACTACATCCTCGTGAAGCAGGGCGGTAAAATCAACGCCGTAGGCACGCCGGACAAACCCATCGTAATGACCAGCGAAAAAGAAGAGCCGGGCGCATGGGGAGGCATCCACATCTGCGGACGCGCCCACACCAATGCCGAAGGTGGCAAGGGAAGTTCTGAAATAGGCGGTGCCGTTTACGGCGGCAACGATGATGCCGACAACTCGGGCACGCTGCAATACATTCGTCTGGAATACACCGGCTTTGCCTTCGATGAAGAGCACGAAGCCAACGGTATCTCTTTCTACGGCGTAGGCAACGGTACCATCGTGGACCACTGCCAAGCCTACAAAGGTTCCGACGATGGCTTTGAGTTCTTCGGCGGCTCGGTAAACGTGAGCAACCTCGTAGCCGTAAGCTGTAGCGACGACTCCTTCGACTGGACCGAAGGCTGGAACGGCAAAGGCACCAACCTCGTGGCTTACCAAGAAGCCGAATCCACACTGGGCTACGACTGCGACTGCCTGATGGAGTGCGACAACAACGGCAGCAACAACGCCGCCACTCCCGTTGCCCACCCCGTATTGAAGAACCTCATCCTCGTCGGCAACGGCGGCAGCAAGCAAGGCATCCGTCTGCGTGCCGGCACGGAAGTGGAAATAGACAACGCCAAGGTCTGCGGCAAAGGCCAACCCCTGACCGTGGAAACCGCCCTTACCGAAAACGCCCTGAAGAACGGCACCTCCAAGCTGACCAACATCACCCTCACCTCCGAGCTGAGCAGCAAAGAAGGCATCTACACCCATGCCGACTTCATCGCCGTGACAAGCAACAAGGTGGACGCCAACCTGAGCTACAGCTCTTTCGAGGACATCAGGAAAGAATGCAGCTGGATGAACGGAAGCTGGGTGAAGTAAAAAAAAAAAGCACTCGCAAGGCTATAAAAAAACACACAACTTCTTCAACAGCGTGCCCCTCGAATGCCTTCCGGCTTCAAGGGGTACGCGCTGTTTCAAGAAAGAAACTAAAAGTACCGTTTACTTCTTCTTCAGCTCCTTCTTCAATTCCTGAACCTGAAAGCTGAACAAGTCCAGATGACGGCAAACGCGCTGCATGAAACTGCCTGCCGCCCTGAAGCAGATACGCGAAATGCGCACTTTATCTGCCGTACAGTCCTCTATCCGTTCCACCGGTTCGCTGGTGATGGAGGGAAAAAAGTTTCCAAGTCCCTTGATGTTCACCGTGCGTCCACTGGCCAGATAGTCCGCTATAATATCCGGCAGTTGCACCAGCACGGACTGGGCATCGCCCACCTGCAGGGAGCTGACAAAAGCCAGCCTCTTGGCCAGTTCGTCATTGCTCACCGGTTCCGGCTGAAGCACTTTTGACGCCGCGTAGTAGCGCACCACTTCCTTGTCTCCACTCTTGTCCACCTTCTTGCGGACCACATAATTCATTGACATACCAATCTTTCTTTATAATTAGGTTCGTAAAAAACGAAAGATATTCCCGCCCGACGCGAGGCACACCTACAACTTGCATACACAAAGCCTATACCTTACGGTAAAGACTCCGTGACCGAATACCTTTCACTATATGACTGAATACCTAAAACACCCGGATGTATTGCCCCAAAACATGGGGATGTTTTCACCCAAAACACCCGGATGTAATACCCCAAAACATGGGGATGTTTTGGGAGAAAAGATGGGGATGTTCTGACCTTTCAGTATAGGGTTCAAAGGTAATGACTCCCTATGAGAAATACAATAGATATAGGCCTTTTTGATGGTCGGAATCAAGCTCCTTTTTCTTCGGAAGCAGCAGGCAGTACCCGCTGGAAATCTCTGCCGGACGGAGACTGGAATACCTGCAAATCGAATTCGGGGATGATTGCCAGCACATGGTCGAATACATCCGCCTGCACCCCTTCATAGGGCACCCAATCCTTCAGCGCACAGAAGAAATAAAGTTCTATCGGGATACCGCGGTCGGTAGGCTGGAGTTGGCGCACCATGCAGGTCAGTTCCTGATTTACGTCGGGAAGACTTTTCAAATAAGCCGTCAGATACGCCCGGAACACACCCAGATTGGTCTGGCGGCGTCCGTTGACGAGGATGGAGTTATCGATGCCGTTTTCCACATTGTACTTTTCAATCACTTCCTCCGTTTGCTCCACATAATCTTTCAGTAGCTGTATCTTGCGATATTTTGCCAGCATCTCCGGGGTGCAGAAACGGACGCTGGTCATGTCGATATTGATACTGCGCTTCACTCGCCGCCCACCGCTCTCGCGCATGCCGCGCCAGTTCTGGAAGGAGTCGCTGACAAGCAGGTAAGGAGGGATGGTGGTAATGGTATTGTCCCAGTTGCGCACTTTTACGGTGTTCAACGTTACCTCTATCACCGTACCGTTGGCACCGTACTTGGGCATCTCAATCCAGTCGCCCACCTTCAGCATGTCGTTGGCCGAAAGCTGCACACCGGAGACAAAGCCCATAATGGAATCCTTGAATACCAGCATCAGGATGGCTGCCGAGGCACCCAATCCGGCAAGCAGCGAAAGCGGGTCGCGGCCTATCAGTTCGCCCACGACCACAATGCCACCCACCAGCCACAGAATGACCTGCATGGTCTGCAACATCCCCTTCAAAGGGCGGTCGCGGAACTGCTCCCTCTCGCTGTATACGCTATAAACAGCCTTCAGGAACGAGTTAACGAAACTCAGGAAAGTAATGATGATGTAAATAAGGCAGATACGCCGGATGAAATCCATTGCCGATGAACCGACTTCGACAAATGCCAATGGAACAAACAGATAGATGATAACGGGAGCCACCATGCGGCTGAGGTGCACCATCACTTTACGGTCGAATACGATGTCGTCCCACGTAGCCTTGGTCTTCTTCACCAGTTGTGCCACTACCTTCAGCAGGATTTTCCGGCATAGGGCATCCGCCAGGAAAGCAACGGCAAGTATCAGTGCAAAGGCAATGAATTGGTCGAGCATATCAGCCCGGGAAGGGGATATGCCCCACCCGATTAAAAGGTCGTCTATCTTCTTCAATATCTCCATAATCGTATGTTTATCATAACGGCAATCTTATCTACGCGACTGTTCCTCCCGCTCGAGGAACTCCATAATGTCTTCTTTCAACCACTGATAAAGATAAAGGTTCTTGTAGCCGCTGTTTTTTTTCAGCATCACGGATACATTGACCTGACTGTTCTCATACCCCGTCAGTTCGTTGCGGAACTGTTCGTTATGCTCTGCCAGGCGCTTTATCTCCTGCTCGCGTTCACGACGCAGCACCGTACATACCGGGATAAGGATTTTCAGCACTACACAATCCATGATATGGTGTCCTTGGATATAAAGATAGGTATTGTCCGGAGTCAGTCCCAAACGTTCCAACTCCGTGCCCAGCTGCTCCACCCGGTCGATGTAGCGGGGGAAACGGGCTTGCAGTTCGGACAGCTTGGCCGACACCGTCTTTTGCATCTCGTCCAGACTACGGTAAGGATGACGCAGGTTTATCTCTTGCAAACGCACGCAGGCGTTGAAGTCGTACATCGGGAAAGTGTGTGTGTCGTGCTGGCGGTAGAACCAGACATTCCACAGAAACAGCGGATAGGCAATCTGCGAATAACGCTTCAGGAAAGCGGGGAAGTCCAGGATATGCCGGTCGTTCAGCGTCGCCTGCACACAGACTTCATGCAGACTGTCGGCAAAGCAGTGGAAGTTCTCGATGGCATAGCCATAAGTCTGGAAGATATAGGGATTCTTGTTTATCTTATGCGACACCTTGGTGGCACCTTGCAGCAGGAAGTCGTAGTCGCTGTCTACACAAGCTATCAGGCTGCGGCCCAGCTCCGATGTGTTCAACGTATTCATCAGCACCATCTTCTTGCCCTTTGCCAGGGAGGTGGCAGACGGAAGCATCACCTGGAAATAACGCTCCTCATTCTCGAACTCGGACAGCAGCGTCCGCCAGAAAGCGATGTCGTCATAGCTCTCCACATACGCCACTATGCGCCTGCGTGCTCTCTTGGGAGACAACTTGCGGGCGGCATCCAGATAGGCGGAAGTAAGGTTATGTTTTAAAGAAGTGGACACTTGGGTAGGGATTAAGGATTAGGGATTAGGGAGGAGATTTCGCTGACTTCGGTGACGGCATCCAGCCAGCCTTCCATGATGACGGCGGGCGAATGGGTGGTGAGGATAAGCTGCACATTGGGATTCAGGCTGCGTATCATGCCGATGAGCTTCTGCTGCCATTCGATGTGCAGGGAGGCTTCCGGCTCGTCCATGAAGAGTACGCAGTGGTCATCGTCACGCACCAGCACGGTCAGCAGGATGACCAGCATCTGCTTCTCGCCCGAAGACAGTTTGTAGGGCAGCAGGCGCTCGCCGTTCTGATAGAAAACGATGTCGTTGCTTTTGCGGTCTATCGTCTTATGGGTATAGCTGAAAAGCTCGTCAATCATATCCTGGAACTTCCGCTTGGGGAGGGAAAGGGAGGGAGCCAGGCTGCGCTGCTCTTCGTCACCGCTGAGCAGTTCTATCATCTTGTTGCCGATGTTCACCTGATAGTCCAGATAACGGCGCTGGAGCAGATAGAGCTGCCAGTCCAGTTCCGACTTCACGTTGGCATCGGCCATGCGTGCCGTAAAGTCGCCCATGATAAGGGGACGGTCGTAGCTGCGGATTACATCATAGGGGATAAAGGTGGCTGCGGGGTTGTCGAAGTAGACGTGTACGCCGTTCTTCTCGTCACTCTTCACTTCACCCGATGTCTGTTCCAGATAGTTGACCGAACGGTTCAGGATAGTGGTCTTCCCCACTCCGTTGATGCCGGAAAGTATATTGACGTCAGGACGCAGGTCCCAGGCAATATCGTACCGATGCCACAATCCGTGTATTTCGATACGCTTGATGTAATTGGCTTGTACTTCCATGGTTTCTTGCTTTAATTAGAAGCAAATATACACGATAATCTCTTATTTCTACGCCCATGAACCAGAAAAATCATATAATGAAAGATTTTCTCTTTTCAGAAAATAGTTGTTCTTTTGCACCCGCAAAGAACAAAAGAGTATGAACAAGAACATTCAAGGGCATCTGTTCGCCCTTACCGCAAATATCTTATGGGGCCTGATGGCACCTATAGGCAAGTCGGCTCTGGTGGAGTTTTCCGCGTTGTCAGTAACCACATTCCGCATGGTAGGCGCAGCTGCCTGCTTCTGGCTCCTCTCCTTGTTCTGCAAGCGCGAGCAGGTGGACCACCGGGACATGCTGAAGATATTCTTCGCCGCACTCTTCGCACTGGTATTCAATCAGGGTGTCTATATCTTCGGACTCTCCATGACTTCGCCCATAGACGCCTCCATCGTTACAACCACGCTGCCCATCGTCACCATGATAGTGGCTGCAATCTATCTGAAAGAACCGGTCACCAACAAGAAAGTGCTGGGCATCTTTGTAGGGGCTATGGGAGCATTCATACTCATCATGAGCAGCCAGACCACCGGTGCCGGCAATGGCAGCCTCATCGGAGACCTTCTCTGCCTGCTCGCCCAAATCAGCTTCTCCATTTATCTGACCGTATTCAAGGGGTTGTCGCAGAAATACTCTCCCATCACCCTGAACAAATGGATGTTTGTCTATGCCTCCATGTGCTACATCCCGTTCTCTTACCACGACGTGGCTGCCATACAGTGGAGCGAAATATCTACAGCCGCCCTGCTGCAAGTGGGATATGTGGTTGTGGGAGGAAGCTTCCTTGCCTATATCTTCATAATGAGTGCGCAGAGGCTGTTGCGCCCCACTGTGGTGAGCATGTACAACTACATGCAGCCCATCGTGGCCTCAACCGTTGCCATCATCTTAGGATTGGGAGTGTTCAATTTGGAAAAGGGAATAGCCATAGCCTTGGTATTCCTGGGAGTGTACATCGTGACACAAAGCAAGTCACGCAAGGATTTCGAGAAAGAAGGGAAAGCCGTATAAAACAGCCGTTCCACCGTCACAGTACTCCGGCACGTACCCGGCTCAGAGACTCGGGAGTCATTAACAGATAAGATGCTATGTGGTTGACTGAGGCACGCCGGGCTATCTCCGGATAATCCCTGACGAAGCGCGCATACCGCTCGCGTGAGGTTTCGAAACGCCAAGAGTCTGCTTTATATTGGGAAAGCATTAAAGACCCCTCCAATAAATGGCGAAGCAGACGGGCTATATGCAGATAACGCTCAGAGAGTTCGACCAGTCCTGCATACGAAATGCTCCAGATGACGCCTTCCTCCAGGGATTCCAGCTGAAGGCAATTACGGCGTCCGGTGAAAAGGCTGACGATACACATAGCGCCGTCACCGTCGCAGGCAAAGTTCTCTGTAATGTCCCGGCCTTCTTTGAAATAGAACTGGCGAAGCAGTCCTTTCTCTACGAAAACAATATCCCTGGCTATATCTTTCTCACTAATCAACAGTTCTCCTTTGTGCACCTCACGGCGTACAAACAAACCGGCAATGAGCTCCAGCTCCTCAGAAGGGAGTTCATGAAGGCGGCGGGTAAACCGCCGCGCCACTTCCATGTTGTTTTCCTTAGTCATCGATATAGGGAAAGGGATATGCCCCTATTTCTTCAGTTCTGCAAAATAGGTGTCCAGCAAGTTCTTGGCAGCCACAAAAGAAGTCAAGTTGCCCTGTAGCACTTGTTTTTCCTTGCCAGTCAGCATCGCTTCAATCTGCGGATTGTGGTAGAAGCTGTCGCGCAGCTGTTCGTTAATGGTCTCGTACATCCAGTATTTGCTTTGCTCATTGCGGCGGTATTCAAAATAGCCGTTATCTTTCACAAAGTCAATGTATTTGTAGACCATATCCCACACTTCTTTTACACCAAGATTATAGAAACCGGAATAAGTCAGCACTTGGGGTGTCCAACCGCTCTCCGGAGCCGGGAAGAGGTGCAGCGCATTACGGAACTGCGTTGCTGCCAGTCTGGCCCGCTCCAGGTTGTCGCCATCAGCCTTATTAATAACAATGCCATCGGCCATTTCCATGATGCCGCGTTTGATGCCTTGCAACTCATCGCCCGTACCCGCCAGCTGTATCAGCAGGAAGAAGTCTACCATAGAATGTACGGCAGTCTCACTCTGCCCCACCCCTACCGTCTCTACAAATATCTTGTCGAAACCGGCAGCCTCACAAAGCACAATCGTTTCACGCGTCTTGCGTGCCACGCCACCCAGCGAACCGGCAGAGGGACTGGGACGTATAAAGGACTTGGGATGAACGGAGAGTTTCTCCATACGCGTCTTGTCACCGAGAATACTGCCTTTGCTGCGTTCGCTGCTCGGATCAATGGCAAGGACAGCCAACTTGCCACCGTGTTCCTCCAGTACATGCAAGCCAAATACATCAATAGAGGTACTTTTACCGGCACCGGGCACACCACTGATACCCACACGGACGGAGTTGCCCGAATAGGGCAAACACTTCTCTATCACCTCCTGCGCCACAGCCTGGTGCTCCGGTTTCACACTTTCCACCAGTGTTACAGCCTGGCTGAGTACCGTAACATCACCTTTCACTATACCCTCCACATAGTCTGATACGGAAAGCTCGCGTTTCTTCCGCCTGGGACGGTTCTTCAAGTAAGGATTGACCGATGAAGGTTGCTCAATGCCTGCATTGACAACCAAGCCTTTATATGCTTCATTATTTTCGGGATGTTCCATGGCTATTTGTGAGTTATAAGTTATGAGTTATGAAGGACTTTACGACTTCTTATTGTTTTGCTTTAATGTTGATTTCAACTTTCGGCTGCATCGGGTCATTGGTAATCATCAGCAGACGCAGATGACGGCGCTTCTTGCCTATATTCTTCTTCACTACCGTTACCCGCAGGCGAGTGCTTTCACCGGGTTGCAATACACTCTTCTTGAGGTTAACTCCCACTGCCGGGTGGAATCCCTGGAGCTTGTTTATCTGTAAAGGAGAACGCCCGGTATTGGTAATGGTAATATCCTGACGTGCTTTTGACTTCTTTGCCAATATCGCACTCATATCAACTTCTTTGGTAGAAAGGCTGATGGCAGGAGCATTTGCCTTCTCCACTTCCGTCATTCCGGAGAAATCCGGTAAAAGAATGGCAGAAACGGGAATCTCGTTTTCATCGCCCACCTTGTCACCGGAGAAGCGAGAAAGATAGACCGACGTTTGAGTCAGTCCGAGGCCAGTCAGTCTTTCCGAATTCAATGTAAGTGTAATCACTCCTTTTTCTCCCTTTTGCAAGACATTGGGCTCTACTTTTGTCTGCAAATAAGGAGGCAGATGCATCAGTACCGGTTCATAAGGACGGTCGGAAAGATTGACCACGCCGATATGAATCACCGGCTGCTCACCATGCTGAATATCGGGAAAGTCGAGGCTGTTCTTGTCAATACGTATCTGACCGATAAGATAGGGATGCGTCTTGGTAAAGTCCTTGATTTCCTGTACTACTTCACCATTGAACTTCAAATAGACCAGATTGGGTTGCGCATTGCTGTAAATAGCCACGGATTTCTGGAAATGTCCCAATGCCTTGGCGTCAAAAGTCACATTTACTGTTCCTTTTGCCCCCGGAGCAATAGGCGTTTTTGTCCACTGGGCCACAGAGCAGGCGCAATCCGGCTCTACTTCTGTAAGCACTAAAGGCTGGTCACCCGTATTGGTGATGGTATATTGCACAGTCACGGGATGCTTCCATTCTATCTGGCCGAAACTGTACATCTCTGTATTCGAGGTAAAACGAGCTTGCGCTACAGCAGTCAATACCACACTTGCAAGCACATATAAAGTTATCAATATCCGCTTCATCTATTTTTCTTAATATCAAGATTTCCTAATTCTGCCACTCTCATTCAATATTAGTCGGACAAAAATAGGTGTTTTTAGCGAGAGTACCTAAAATAGCGGAGCGCAATTTGTACAAATTGCGCTCCGCTCCATACTCTATTGTTACTTTATTACAATTATCCCTCCCGCCGAATGCGAAGCATACTCCGGAGCATACGCACACTGTATCGTGGCCAGCCCCGTTTCGTATGTTCCGCCACGGGCTATGCGATAACTGTGCTCTAAGACATAAACGCCTTTGCCCAAATGGTCGAAGAAGAAATTGGTTGCGGCATCTTCCACTTCTGCATAATAACCGAGGCCATTACTCCAACGATAACCGGAAAGCGAGCCTATAGGTTCAAAGCAGGCACCCCGCTGGTCTTTCAACTGAACAAAATCCATAGTACGGTCCAAGCGGATAGTCAAACGGGCCACTATTTTATCACCGACGGATAATACGGTCCCTTCCGTAACCGGTTGCAAGGACTTGCTACCACCGGCCGATATACGCTCTACATAAAGTTTCTTCTCTACATTCAATTCACCCCCCTGCTGCTTTACATCAGATATGGGTGACAGATACTGGGCATAAACAGCTCCCCAGGCAATGCCTGCATCCCGTTTCTCTACGGTGACGGTTTTAGCTTTCAGCTCCGGACTTCCTTGAGCGAAGGTTTCCTTGACATAACCCAAACCCGGGATTATGGTCTTTGTAGGCGACAATGTTTCCAAAACTTTGTTACCTAACGTGATACGTACGTCTCCCCGACTTTCCAGCAGATTAGTACCTTGACAAAGCAATGCATAAACAGCATCAGCCGTTGCAACCGGAGAATTCCAACTGGTAGTCTGCTTCTGTTTCAGCAGCCAGAGTTTCATTTCCTCCACCAAAGCATCGTTGCCACCTGCCATACGCAGGGCTTCCATTACTTCCACATGGGCAGGGATGGGCAGCATACCCCAGTTATACGGATTTGCTTGGAAAGCAAAGTATGCACCCAGTTCATCCGTCTGTACCAGATGTTCCTTGAGGGAAGCGATGAATTCATTCGCCTCGGCTGTACGCCCTACTGCTTTCAGGATGATGGCAGACTGCGCCTTGCTGCTCATGGTTCCATCTTTAAGATTGGCACCTACTTTTGATAGGAAATAGCGGTAAGCCGCTTGATTGTCTGCCGGCACTTGTTCGCCGCTAAGGGCTATCAGATACAGATATGTCATTGCCGATTCGGAGTTGACAGTAATTCTAGCGCCATTTTTCTCAGCTTTACGGATATTGCGATATTCTTCCAAAGCCTGCAGATTCAAATAGCCGAAAGCTTTCTGCCGCATGGCGGCAACTTCTTCAGGCAGTTCATTTTTCGTCAGCAGAGGAAGACGAACAAGTAATTCTGTAATATAGCCAGTTATATAGCGGCTACCGGACATTCCCTTATACCAGCTCCATCCACCGTCTTCACCCTGCAATTCTTTCAATTTGGTAAAAGCGGAAAGATTGCGGTTATTCAGTTGGTTGATATCAAACAGCGTGGCAATACGTGCCTGCTGTTCGGCTTCAGTAGTAGCTTCCAGTACCCACGGAGACTCGCTGAGCAGGATATTCTTCACATCCTGATTCTTCTCCAACTGGCTGAGGAAGGTTTCTTTCGTGCCACCGGCAGCCTTCCAACTGTCAAATACAGTCTTAATGCGGGGCTGGCTGTTGGCAATGAAGCCTGCCAGACTATTGGCATACCAAGCTGTAGCCCAAGAAATGGCATTATCATTGGCAGGCAGGCTCAATGCCGGCAACGCTTGTACAGCATACCAAGCCGGATTCCCGGTAAATTCTACAGTCAGACGACGGTCTGTCGCTGTACGGCTATTACGGTTGAAAAGGCTGTCTAATGAGAACGTACGGGTCTCCTCGCCACGGATAGGCATAGCAAGCGTTTCCGTAATATACTCCTTATTACTTAATACGGGCAACAGATGCTGCTCGCCATCGCTAAACGTACCTCCATCGGCAACCATACGAATACCAAGCAAATCATAGCGGTCGGACACTTCGAAATGGAAGTTGACAGCAGTATTTCTTCCTGCTTCTACCAAGAATTTCTGACGTTGAGTAGCAATAACTTTCTCCGTCATAGGGTCGAACAGTGTGAATACTGCTGTTCCTTTCACCGCTTTACCCGTCAGATTGGCTATTGTTCCGGCTATCTGTGTTTTATCTCCAACGCGGACAAACCGAGGCATATTCGGAGTCAGCATAAACTCCTTGGCAGTTACAACGGAAGCATCCAATATCCCAGTCAGCATATCCTTAGTATGTGAGTAACCACGGAAATTCCAACGAGTCAAGCTCTGCGGCATCGTAAAAGAAAACGCAAGCTCCCCTTGTTCGTTTGTACGAAGTTGAGGATAAAAAAAGGCTGTTTCGGCAAAGTTGGTGCGAAGCCCCTCAATAGGTTGCAAGGCCTCGCCAACCGGTATCGTTTCCGATTCAAAAACAACATCTTCCACCGCGTCTTCCGCTACTTGTGCAGGAACATATTTCACTTCAACGGCATTCCCGGATTCTGCTTTGGAAGCAAGCATCGGCTGGTTGGCACCACGTATTCTAAGATTACCGGTCAAAGAGCTATTCCGGGTAGTCCCATACCCCACAACACTTACTTCTTCCAAAAGCGCATTGTCTTCTACCATCACTATCCGCATCCTTCCATCCATATAAGGAGAACAGAAGTAGTCAAACGACCACACCGGAACCCTCCAAGCCTTCAACGGGAAATAAACGGAGAAGTAATTGCTATTATAACGGCTCGCACCACGGAATGCCCCATACAGATTATCCGGATAGAAAACCCGTAGTATCTGGTTACTCTTATAAATCTTATCCAGTGAAGCGTCGTACATCGTAGCCAACATCTCAGCCGCAGCAGGCATACCTTGAGGCGTCTTTATGACGAGCTTCCACTCTTCTTCCTGTCCGGGACGCAAACGGTCACGGAACACTTCCCATTTCATGTCGAGAGCACGTTCCGGCTCCCGCTTCTTCAGTTCAACCTGATGACTGTACATCTCGCCAGCTTTCACAAAACTGAAAAGAATGGTGATTCCCTTGCCATATGCTTCCTTATAAGGGAATTCCATACGAATAATAGTATCATTCAACTGCAACACACGGCTTTCAATGCGTTTTCTGTCACAAAAGACATCCATCAGCACATATGCATCCCGATAAGAAGTCCCCAAAAGAAAAGCGGCAGGGTACTGTACATCAAATTCCTCATTTTCTTTATAATAAAAGAAATCTGTAAACGCAGCCGGACGCTTGTCACTCTTTGAAAAGAGCATGAAACTGTCACTGCCATATGCCCCGTTATTCTCTTCACGTCCCAAACTATCACGTACAGAAAGTTTCAAGCGATAGTTACCTGAAGGAAGCTTGTTCCAAGCCGAAAAATCCTGGAGCCGATTGGCTGTGAAGGTACCCTCCAATACAACATCATCCAAGGGTTCAGAACCTGCAATATTCCTTGCCCCATTTTGTTCTGCAAATGGATAAAGGCAATAGGAACCTTCAATGTGCTGAGGAATATTCATTACATTATTCACTCCAAAAGTGAAAAGCATACTATCTTCCTTACAAACATATTGAGGCAAGCGAATATCAAAGGAATAAGCCTTAGGACCTGCCAACAAGTTATACGAAGCGGATTGCGTTTCACCGGCCTCATCCGTCACCACCGCCTCCACATGATAAGTATACACACTCCCATACCCGTCTGTATCTACAGCCGGAGCTTCCAAAGTCAAGGGTATGGAAAAATCCCCGTTGGTATCCAATTGTATGGTGTCAGACAATAATGGTTTATCAGCATTGCTCCAATAACCAGGTCTCGGATTCCGGCGAGTCACCGTATATGCCAATGGCACATCCTGCACCATCATGCCATTGAAGGCCTTGACATTTCCTTTCAACACAACCTTGTCACCCAGCCGATAAGCTTCCGAAACCGGAGTGAAGGCAATCTCGAACGTAGGTCGCTTGTACTCCTCTACCCTAAAAGTGACGGTAGATTGAGTCTCTTTGGTTCGTATGCTGAACATGCCATTCAGGCAAGCTGCCGGAAGTACAAACTCCGTAGCAAAAGAGCCGAAATCATTGGTCCGCCCCTTCCTGGTGGCAAGTTCCTTGCGGTTGGCATCCAACAAGACAAGCTCATAATCAACTCCTTGTAGTACCTGGGCGCTATCACTATTCTGCTTGTAAGCTATCCCTTTTACATGAACGGTCTGCCCGGGACGATAAAGCGAACGGTCTGTCAGCAATGCCATCTGCCTCCAATCTGTATCCTTAATACCGTAATAAGGATGATTCATATAAACGTTCTGCGGCATCATGGCTGTGTCTCTGCCTTTACGCGCCACATAACTTCGGATTTCACTCTGCCAGGGTAATACAGCTTTCCCCCCGGCATCAGTCAGTACCTCTGCCATCGCTTTTCTATTCTTCTCATCATAAGAAGAGTAGAAACTCACCTTGGCACCAGCAATCGGCTGTCCACTACGGGCATCCAATGTAGCCACTTCCATACGGTTGTCACCCAAATCCAATGTCAGCACCTTGAAGCGGGTAGATACCAGAAATTTATCATCTGTACGGGCCGTTTCAGTATCAGGTACTATTTGAAGAATATAGACTCCCGTTTCCCGAGGAATCATGAACTTAAATACAGTGTCCGAGGCAAGATAAGGGACATCTTCAGGCAATTTATCCTTGCCTGGCAACGGCTTTAAGCCAAAATGCGTGGAAGAAAACTTCCGGGCATACTTTCTATAAGTATCTTTATTTATACCATGGTCCATCCAAGGTACTTCACTTAAAGTAGTGGTATATAAGTTGAGAGTGAAGCCCTCGACATTACGATAATGCAGCCTCATATTCACCGAATCGCCGGGATAACCGCTTTCATTCATAGTCAGAATGAGTTCAGGCTGTAAAATCTGTTCACGGATATTTTTCAACTCATTGATACGCTTATACGCAGGATAGCGCTTCAAGCCTTCTTCACAGACTTTTAGAGCCTCATCAGCGCGTTTCGGTTCCAAACGGCGCAGGTGGTTGGCTTTATGAATGTAAACCTCGGCACAAACCTCTCGTGAACCGTATTCCTTTATCAATTTATTCAAAACCTCAAGATATTCCCGATTAGCCTTTTCCTGACGCATTCGGAAAGTAGGATAAGGCTGCTGGCTGATACCACCGGTCAACTTCCAGTTCCAATAATCAAGAGAACAGAGCAACATAGCATCTTCCGAACCGGCACGATGGCGATAAGCATTCATCATATCCAGATAAATCCTTTCGATACGGGTCTGTACCAAAGAATCCACGCTGAAACCATCCAGCTGCCGATAAGCATCAACAGCACGGCTCACCAATAGATGGTACATATCGTGCCCATAGAACCGGCTACCGTCTTCCAACACCACAAAAGGCACATATTGTTCTGCAGATGTATTGAGCAAGCGGATGGAATCCTGCAAGGATGCACGGTTACACCTATCTATTTTATCCACAAACTGGCTGATACTCCACTCACGGATATCTGCTGGAACCTCGTCAACAGTCAGTAAAGTACGTGACAGCAAGACACGGCGATTCTTCCGCATCAAGTCAGCATATTCATATGCCAACAAAGAGTGTAGAATAGCCTTGTTCACCGGATTCCTCTCCGATTGTGCCCAAGATTCCATATATTTCAGACTGGAGTAAAGGCTGTCCGGAGTCAGCCCCTCTTGATAAGTCTCCCTACAAATGTAGGCTTTCAACATTTGCGGAGCATTCTGCTCTTGCCGACCTTTCCGATAGATTTCATCAGCCAGTTTTATCACTGTTTGAGGCAGGCTTTTCTTTTGAGCCTGCTCCACCTGCTTCCACAACTTATCGTACGTCTGCGCATACAATGCCGAAGCCCCAAATGTAACCAGCAGCAACAATATGCTACAAATTCTTTGAATTACTCTCATAATTATTCGTTTGTTAGTCTTTGTATTAATCCTTAATTCCGCAACACTATTATAAAATATTTTTTTTAAGTACCTGAGCAACAAAAAGTTGCTCAGGATTTTGCCAATGTCAGAGGATTCACTTAACTTAGTGTTGCAAAAAAATAATCAAACAAAACCTCATCAGGCATGGCAAAAATACAAATAAAATCCGAGAAGCTCACTCCTTTTGGAGGAATATTTTCAATCATGGAGCAATTTGACTCCACATTGTCATCTGTAATCGACTCGACACTCGGTCTAAGGTGTAGCTCGTTCGGTTATCAGTACAGTGAAATCGTCCGTTCCCTCATGAGTATCTACTTCTGTGGTGGCTCATGCATTGAGGATGTCACTACTCATTTGATGAACCATCTCTCGCTCCATCCGACACTTCGTACTTGTAGTTCTGATACTATCCTCAGAGCGATAAAGGAACTGACGCAAGGAAACATCTCATACACATCAGATACGGGTAAGAACTACGATTTCAACACGGCTGACACACTCAATACCTTACTGCTCAATTGTATGTTTGCATCCGGCCAACTGAAAGAGGGCGAGATGTATGATGTTGATTTCGACCATCAGTTCATAGAGACTGAGAAGTATGATGCAAAGCCTACATACAAGAAGTTCCTTGGTTATCGCCCTGGCGTGGCGGTTATTGACGACTTGATTGTTGGCATTGAGAATAGCGATGGTAACACCAACGTTCGTTTTCATCAGAAGGACACGCTGAAGAGATTCTTTGAGAGATTTGAGCAGAACGGACTTACAATCAATCGTTTCAGAGCTGATTGTGGATCATGTTCCGAGGAAATCGTGGAGGAAATAGAGAAACACAGCAAATCCTTCTATATCCGCGCAAACCGCTGCAGTTCGCTCTACAATGACATCTTTGCTCTTAGAGGCTGGAAGACTGAGGAAATCAATGGCATTGAGTTCGAATTGAACTCTATTCTTGTTGAGAAGTGGAAGGGTAAAGCATACCGACTTGTGATTCAAAGACAGAAACGGATGGACGGTGTGCTGGATCTTTGGGAAGGAGAATACACATACCGTTGTATCCTGACTAACGACTATGAATCTTCCACAAGAGAAATTGTCGAGTTCTATAACCTTCGTGGAGGAAAGGAACGTATCTTCGATGATATGAACAATGGTTTCGGGTGGGACAGATTGCCCAAATCCTTCATGGCAGAAAACACTGTGTTCCTTCTTCTTACGGCACTTATCCGTAATTTCTACAAGGCCATTATCCACAGACTTGACGTAAAGAGGTTCGGACTCAATGCAACAAGTCGCATAAAAGCGTTTGTCTTCAGGTTTGTCTCTGTACCAGCCAAGTGGATCAGAACATCAAGGCGGTATGTGCTGAATATCTATACCTGTAATAATGCTTACGCAGATATTTTTCAGACTGATTTTGGATAACGCCTACAACTTATGGGTATGATACTGCGTATTGCCTCAAGTCGCATAGTGGGGCAAGGGGATATTGTGGGCAGAAGTGGGTATTTCAGCCTCAATTTATCTGCTAATTCAGTGATGAGAGGACGTTTAGACGCAAGAAGGACGCTGAAGAGCTTAGTTGCGGATTTGAGGTTAATAACAAAGGAAGTGAATAAAGTTCAAACAAATGTACTTTTGGACATAAAAAATCTTATTCTACTCCTACAAAAAAACAAGGGATATGTTTGCAAACATATCCCTTGTGCTATACTTAAATGTTAGTGTACTCACATTTGGAGGCTATAATATCTCATTGCCTCCATCCAATTCTTACCAGCTGCGGTAAAAATGTGCTTAAATGAATTTGCAATCTTCTTTTTCATAATCTTAAAAAATTAAACTAATACCTGAAAACTAAAATTCAATACTTCACGAAAGGGGGGGGGAATGCTTAAAGCATTACGTAACCCCAAATGTTCTTATCGGCTTCGCCGACATGCTTAAAAAAACTCTTTAACATTTTCATTTTGTTATCCTCCTAAAATCAATCTTGTTATCCTTAAAAAATCTACTAGTTTTCTATTGTTTTCATGTTTTACAACACAAAAATAGAGCCTTTGTTCAAGATAACAAGCAAAAAACGGATAGAAAACATGTTTTATAACACATTTCTTGACTTAGGTCAATTTTTAGGGAGAAAGTGCAAGGATATTGACATACCATTGTAATAAGTCTGGGACATTCTGGCAGAAAGAGGACAAACTGTCACAGACAAAAAAGGCAGGATACTTAATAAAGCACCCTGCCCCTATTCATAACATAAAGTATTCTCTACTTTTCAGGAGTCTGCTCCAATGTAGCCACCAAGAAATCATAGAACTTGGAAACAGTAGGAATTAACGCACGCTCGTCCGGTGAATGCGGAGAACGCAAAGTGGGACCGAAAGAAATCATATCGAGTCCTGGACAATTGGCACCAATAATACCGCATTCCAGACCTGCGTGAATAACCTTCACGGCAGGTTCCACACCAAACTGCTGCTTATAGGACAGCTTCATGGCATGCAGTATAGGAGAATCCACATTAGGCTGCCATCCAGAATAGCCACCACTCAATTCCACCTTCATACCTGCCATAGCGAAACAAGCTGTCAGGCTGTCTGCCAGGAAATCCTTCATCGTATCGCAAGAACTACGCGCCAAAATACGAACTTCGGCCTTACCGTCTGCAATGATTACGATAGCCAAATTGGAGGAAGTTTCTACAGTATCGGGAACAGTAGGAATCATACGCATCACACCATTCTGGCAAGCCATCAACACGTTAATCATATTATCCTGGATTTCTGAAGGAACAACGGCAGTGGGTAGAGTTACCTCTTCTATACTCAGGGTAATACCACTTTCAATCGGAGCATATTCGTCATTCAGTTGTGCCTCGTATTCCTTCATATAATCTTCCAAACCGTCCATATCCTCAAGATTGAACACCAATACTGCATGTGCTTCGCGAGGGATAGCATTACGCATATTACCACCTTCAAAACTTGCCAGCTGGGAGTCAAACTCAATCAGCAAATCATGTACGATGCGTGCCAGCAATTTATTGGCATTACCGCGCCCTTCACTGATTTCCAAACCGGAGTGACCGCCACGCAAACCTTTCAGCGTAATCTTACGAGCAACGAAATCGGCCATAGGCGTCTCCTCCTTATATTCCAAAGTAGCAGTAATATCAAGACCACCGGCACAGCCGATATAGAGTTCGCCTTCGTCCTCAGAATCAAGGTTCAGCAGAATTTCCCCTTGCATAGTTCCGGGTTTCAAACCGAATGCACCATACATTCCCGTTTCTTCATCCTTGGTTATCAGAGCTTCCAATGGGCCATGCTTCAAGTTATTATCTTCGAGCACCGCCATAATGGCAGCTACTCCCAAACCATTATCTGCTCCCAGCGTGGTTCCTTTGGCTTTCACCCAATCACCCTCAACATAGGTTTCAATGGGATCTGTTGTAAAATCGTGAATAGTATCGTTGTTCTTCTGAGGCACCATGTCCATATGCGCCTGAAGGATGATGCCTTTGCGATTTTCCATACCCGGAGTGGCAGGCTTACGAATAATAACATTGCCGACCTCGTCGACAAATGATTCCAACCCCAAGCCTTTTCCAAAATCAATAAGGAATTTGGTAATCTTCTCCATATGTCCTGACGGACGGGGAATCTGGGTCAGTGAATAAAAGTGCTTCCATACATTCTGTGGAGCTAACTGTAAGATTGTACTCATAATTCTAAAAAGTTAGTTTTCGCAAATATAACGGTTTATTCCCGGAAAGTACAATAAACCGGGATTTTTCTAAAGTACTAAATCATCAGCTATCTTAAACATGGCTTTTACATCTTCACATATTGCGATAGAACATCTGCACCTAATATAGCTACCATATTTAGGAATTTCTCCCACTTCTATATCCAAGCAACAATATCGTTTAAAGAAACCAATCTTCCAACAACCTTTAGGCTTCAGTACTTATAAGGAAGTACTGAAGTACTTGCAAAGAAGTATTACAGTACTTTTAAAGGAGTACTCTCTATAAGTACTGTCTCTGTCCTCTAACACAAGAAGTGACAATATAGGAACCCACCACAAGAAACGTCTATTTCTTTGCCCTATTCGCCAATGCCAGGTGCAACGACCCGTAGATGCCTAACACTATCACCAGCAACGTCTGTATGCCATGCACTATCAGAGCAAATATACCCGCATCCGTAGCATTTACCCCATAAAGCATCATCATAGTGATGACAGCAAAGTGCCAGGGTCCTGCCCCGTTGGGCGTGGGAACAATGACTGCAAACGTTCCGCCGACAAACATCACCAGCCCGGCAAGGAAACTAAGGTGCTCCGTAAACTGGAAGCAATAGAAAGTTATATAGAAATGATAGAAATAGCATAGCCAAATAAGTAAAGTGTAAAGAACAAACAAAGGCACATTCTTCACATTCTTAAGCGACATCACACCTTCCCATATATTCAAGACTACTCCCTTTACCTTTTCAAAAAAAGAAAGCATACGCAACAGAAAATAGAGAAGTACCAAAACACCAATAATAGAAAAAAGAGCCACATAAAACCAAGGGGAAGTCACAAGATGCACCAGCGAAGGAATCTTGGTGCCCGTCTCCTCGAAAAAACGGAAAAAGACAGGCATCTGCGCCAAAAAAGTAATCCCCGTAATCAGCAGAATGCAAAGCGTATCTACCAACCGCTCCGTCACCACCGTCCCCAGGGACTTTGCAAAGGAAACATTATCATATTTGGCAAGTACTCCACAACGCGAAACCTCTCCCACACGGGGCAGTACCAGATTGGTGGCATAAGATACAAAAATGGCATCAACGCAATCGCTTGTTTTGGGATGAGCATCCAGCGGCTCCAAAGTCTGCTTCCAACGCCAGCCTCGTAACACATGGCTCATCACACCGAAGAACAAGGACAACAACATCCACCACCAGTTCGTCTGATGAAGGAGAACTTCTTCTGCCTTTGAAAAGTCAAAATCACGATATACCCAATAGAGGATAAAACCACCCAATAAAATGGGTAAGATGATTTTCAACGTCTTTTTTAGCAGCTTATTCATACGATATTCCCAAATTCTTCATTCTTCATTCTTCATTCTTCATTGAAAAGAACTACCTTTGCTCCGTGTAAAGATAGGTTGTTGTTCACACTACAGCCTACGTTTACGGAGCAAAAGTAATGATTTAGTTGATACATGAGAGTAGTTAAACCTAAAAAGTTTCTCGGGCAACACTTCCTGAAAGACCTGAAAGTGGCACAAGACATTGCCGACACGGTAGATGTCTGTCCCGAAATTCCCATCCTCGAAGTTGGTCCGGGAATGGGAGTACTGACCCAGTTTCTTCTGCCCAAAGAACGCAACGTCAAAGTAGTAGAACTGGACTACGAGTCAGTGGCCTACCTACGGGAAGCCTATCCGCAACTGGAAGACAACATTATTGAGGACGACTTCCTCAAAATGAACCTGCAACGGTTGTTTGGCGGGCAACCTTTTGTGCTGACGGGAAACTATCCTTATAATATCTCCAGCCAGATATTCTTCAAAATGCTGGAATATAAGGATCTGATTCCCTGCTGTACGGGTATGATACAAAAGGAAGTAGCCGAGCGCATAGCCGCCGGGCCGGGCAGCAAGACATACGGAATCCTAAGTGTACTGATACAAGCATGGTACAAAGTGGAGTACTTGTTTACGGTACACGAACATGTCTTCAACCCGCCCCCAAAAGTTAAAAGTGCCGTCATCTGCATGATGCGCAATGAAACGCACGATTTAGGCTGCGACGAGAAATTGTTCAAGCAAGTAGTGAAAACCACGTTCAACCAACGACGCAAGACTCTGCGGAACTCCATAAAACCGATACTCGGCAAAGACTGTCCACTGACGGAGGACGTATTATTTAATAAACGCCCGGAACAACTGTCCGTACAGGAATTTATTCAGCTGACCAACCAAGTGGAACAGGCATTGAGAACGATTAATGATTAATGGCTAGTGATTAAACACGAACAATCATGGAAATAGACGAAGAATACATAGACAAAGTCAAAAGCCTGATAGAACAGAAAGACGCGGAAAACGTCAAAACACTTTTGACCGATCTTCACCCGGCGGATATTGCAGAACTGTGCAATGACCTCGGCTTGGAGGAAGCCCGCTTCGTTTACCGCCTCCTTGACAACGAAACGGCAGCGGACGTACTGGTTGAAATGGACGAAGACATCCGGAAAGAATTCCTGGAACTTCTTCCTTCGGAGACCATTGCCAAGCGTTTCGTGGATTATATGGACACGGACGATGCCGTAGACCTGATGCGCGAACTTGATGAAGACAAGCAGGAGGAAGTACTTTCGCACATCGAAGATATAGAACAAGCCGGTGACATCGTTGACCTGCTGAAATATGATGAAGACACTGCCGGTGGTTTGATGGGTACGGAAATGGTGACTGTCAATGAAAACTGGAGTATGCCGGAGTGCCTGAAGGAAATGCGCCTGCAAGCTGAAAAGCTGGATGAAATTTACTACGTATACGTCATCGACGACGAAGACCGTCTGCAAGGGGTATTCCCATTGAAGAAAATGATAACTTCCCCTTCTGTCTCCAAGGTAAAGCATGTGATGCGGAAAGATCCTATCTCCGTCCATGTAGATACCCCCATTGACGAAGTGGTACAAATCATCGAAAAGTATGACTTGGTGGCAGCTCCTGTTGTAGACAGTATCGGGCGTCTGGTAGGCCAGATTACCGTAGACGACGTCATGGACGAAGTCCGCGAACAGTCGGAACGTGATTACCAGTTGGCATCCGGTTTGTCCCAAGATGTAGAAACGGACGATAATGTCATGCGCCAGACTTCTGCCCGCCTTCCATGGTTACTTATCGGTATGTTAGGTGGTATAGGCAACTCCATGATATTGGGTAACTTCGACACGACTTTCGCCGCCCATCCGGAAATGGCCCTTTATATTCCGTTGATTGGTGGTACGGGGGGAAACGTGGGAACCCAGTCGTCTGCCATCATCGTGCAAGGCCTTGCCAACAGCTCACTGGATGCCAAAGACACCTTCAAGCAGGTAGCCAAGGAAGCAGTAGTGGCGGTCATCAATGCCACCATCATCTCCCTGCTGGTATACATCTATAATTTTATCCGGTTCGGAGCTACGGCTACGGTCACTTATTCCGTCTCCATCAGCCTCTTTGCAGTCGTCATGTTCGCCTCCATCTTCGGAACGCTGGTCCCCATGACTTTAGAGAAACTGAAGGTTGACCCGGCCATTGCCACCGGCCCGTTTATCTCCATTACCAATGACATTATAGGCATGATGCTGTACATGGGTATCACTGTCTTACTGTCATAAAAACAAGAAAATAGAAAAAAATCAAGGCAAATTGTATGAAGTAATCATTTTATTTCATTAATTTGTAGCCTAATGTAACCCGAACGGGAGGAACCCGTTTCTAAAAAAGTAAATACAATGACGGACACTCATGACACTAATCTCCCCGAAAAGCCGGTGGAATTAGAAGAAGAAAAGAAGACAGCAGAGGTTTCTGAACCGGCAACAACAGAAACTCCCGCTGAAGAAATCGTTTCGGAAAAGCCGGTAGAGCCAGTTCAGAAGCTCACGAAAGAGGAAATACTTGCCAAACTCAAAGAGGTGGTTGCAGACGTGGAGAACGTGGCAAAACCTGAAATAGACGGTTTGAAGCAATCTTTCTACAAGCTGCACAATGCTGAGCAGGAAGCGGCCAGAAAACTGTTCATTGAAAACGGAGGCGCCGCGGAGAACTTTGTTCCACAAACAGACAGTGTGGAAGAAGAGTTCAAGAATATCATGTCCGTCATCAAAGAAAAAAGAAGCGCACTCACAGCCGAACTGGAGAAGCAGAAGGAAATGAACCTGCAGGTAAAGCTTTCCATCATCGAAGAGCTGAAGGAGCTGGTTGAATCTCCAGATGACGCCAACAAGAGCTATACGGAGTTCAAGAAACTACAGCAGCAATGGAACGAAGTTAAACTCGTTCCGCAAGCTAAGGTCAACGAGCTTTGGAAAAACTACCAATTGTATGTTGAGAAATTCTATGACCTTCTGAAACTGAACAATGAATTCCGCGAATACGATTTCAAGAAGAATTTGGAAATCAAGACACATCTCTGTGAAGCTGCCGAAAAGCTGGCGGATGAAGCGGATGTAGTTTCAGCTTTCCATCAGTTACAGAAGCTACATCAAGAATTTCGTGATACAGGGCCGGTAGCCAAGGAACTACGCGACGAAATCTGGGCACGTTTCAAAGCTGCCTCTACAACCGTAAATCGACGTCACCAGCAACATTTCGAAGCATTGAAGGAAGTGGAACAACACAATCTTGACCAAAAGACTGTAATTTGCGAAATCATAGAAGCCATTGACTACAAAGAACTGACAAACTTTGCTTCTTGGGAGAGCAAGACGCAAGAAGTCATCGCACTTCAAAACAAATGGAAAACCATCGGTTTCGCTCCGCAAAAAATGAACGTGAAGATTTTCGAACGTTTCCGCAAAGCGTGCGACGAGTTCTTCCGTAAAAAGGGAGAGTTCTTCAAGACCCTGAAGGAAGGTATGAACGAAAACCTGGAAAAGAAGCGTGCCTTGTGCGAAAAAGCAGAAGCTCTTAAGGACAGTACCGACTGGAAAGTAACTGCCGATGAACTGACCAAACTTCAGAAAGAATGGAAAACCATCGGTCCGGTAGCAAAGAAATATTCGGATGCCGTATGGAAACGTTTCATCTCCGCTTGTGACTACTTCTTCGAACAAAAGAACAAAGCCACTTCTTCACAGCGCAGCGTAGAGCAGGAAAATCTGGAAAAGAAAAAAAACATCATCGAGAAACTGAATGCTATTGATGACCAAATGGATACGGAGGGAGCTACCCAATTGGTACGCGACCTCATGAAAGAGTGGAACGGCGTAGGACATGTACCTTTCAAAGAGAAAGACCGAATCTATAAGCAATACCATAGTCAGATAGACAAATTGTTTGAACGCTTCAACATCAGTGCCTCCAACAAGAAGCTAAGCAATTTCAAGTCGACTATCAGCTCCATTCAGGAAGGTAGTCCACAAGCCCTTTACCGGGAACGTGAGAAGCTGGTACGTGCCTTCGACAATATGAAGAACGAGCTCCAGACATATGAAAACAATCTCGGCTTCCTGACCACTTCTTCCAAGAAGGGAAATAGTCTGCTGACAGAAATCAACCGCAAGGTGGAAAAGCTGAAAGCAGACATCGAGCTTGTGAAAGAAAAGATAAAAGTGGTGGACGAGAACATCAAAAACCAAGGATAACGTAACAAGATAAGACTTAATAAAAAAGGAACCCGCCCCTACAGCTATGCAGCCGTGGGGGCGGGCCTACTTTTATACCCCTTATCAATGATGGAACAGACGGATACCCGTGAACGACATGGCAATGCCATATTTATCGCAAGTTTCAATCACATGGTCATCGCGTACAGAACCACCCGCTTGGGCAATGTAATCTACTCCACTCTTATGGGCACGCTCAATATTGTCTCCAAAAGGGAAGAATGCATCCGAACCCAAAGAAACACCTTTCAATGTATCCAACCAAGCCCGTTTTTCTTCACGGGTCAGCACTTCAGGTTTCTCCGTAAAGAACTGCTGCCAAACACCGTTAGCCAGCACATCGTCATGGTCTTCACTGATATAGACATCAATCGTATTATCACGGTCGGCACGGCGGATTTTCTCTACCCATGGCAAATTCAACACCTTCGGATGCTGGCGTAAATACCAAATGTCGGCCTTGTTGCCCGCCAAGCGAGTACAGTGGATACGGCTCTGCTGGCCGGCACCAATACCGATAGCCTGACCGTCCTTCACATAGCATACAGAATTCGACTGCGTATATTTCAAAGTGATAAGGGCTATCATCAAATCACGTTTCGCTGCTTCCGGGAAATTCTTATTCCGAGTAGGAATATTCGCAAAGAGTTCATCTCCATTCAGCTTTATCTCATTACGTCCCTGCTCAAACGTGATACCAAAGACATCCTTATGTTCAATCGGGGCAGGCTTATAGCCGGGACTTATCTGAATCACATTGTAAGTTCCTTTACGCTTTTCCCTCAAGATAGCCAGTGCTTCGTCCGTATACCCCGGAGCAATAACGCCATCCGAGACCTCGCGGTTAATAAAACGTGCAGTAGCCTCGTCGCACACATCACTCAAAGCGATAAAGTCACCATAGGAAGACATACGGTCGGCACCGCGGGCACGCACATATGCGCAAGCAAGCGGAGAGAGCGGAAGATTATCCACAAAATAAATCTTCTTCATTGTCTCGTTGAGTTCCAAGCCGATGGCGGCACCCGCCGGACTGACGTGCTTGAATGAAGTTGCAGCAGGCATACCGGTCGCCTCTTTCAGTTCCTTTACCAACTGCCATCCATTCAAGGCATCCATAAAATTAATATACCCCGGACGTCCATTCAAAACCTCAATAGGTAACTCCCCCTCCTGCATGAAAATGCGAGCCGGCTTCTGGTTAGGGTTACAGCCGTACTTCAGTGCTAATTCTTTTGCCATAAAATTCTGCTTTAATGTTGAAATGCTACAAATTTACAGAATATTTCCGGCTTACAGAAGCCTTGTCACTGAATTTGCCACCGAATACCTACACTGAAATTTTCGTACATGGTCGAAAAGCAACAAAAAACCACTAAAACTTGCGATTTTAGTGGTTTTTTGACTTAAATAAGGTAAGTTCGTTGGGCTACCTGGATTCGAACCAGGAATGACAGGACCAGAATCTGTAGTGTTACCATTACACCATAGCCCAATTGTTATTATTTCCGTTTTGCGGTTGCAAAGATACAAAGATTTCTATAAATCAAAACAAAAACGAGTATTTTTTTCGCAAAAAACTGATAAGATACCGTAATCCAAAGGATTATATAACTAAAAAAAATCAAAAATTGAAAGAGTTTTCCTCTTTTGCGTGTTTGATATGAGAAATCAACGTATATTTGTCAACTGTTTTAATATAATAATGTATAATGAACGAAACGAAGAAACTGATTCAACAGATAACAGAAGGTATTCAAGATAAAAAAGGAAAAAAAATCGTCATCGCAGATCTGACAAAAATCGACGATACAATATGCAATTATTTCGTCATCTGCCAAGGAAACTCTCCCAGCCAAGTGACAGCCATTGTAGAATCCATCAGGGACTTCACACGCAAGGGTGCCGATACCAAGCCCTTTGCCGTAGACGGGCTGCGCAATGCCGAATGGGTAGCTATGGACTACTCGGACATATTGGTGCATGTCTTCCTGCCTGAAACAAGGGAATTCTACAATCTGGAGCACCTATGGGCAGACGCCAAATTAACTCAAATTCCTGACCTCGATTAATCAAAACGTATGGACAATAATACCAACAAGAAACCCAATAAAGTGAATATGCCCAAGTTCAACCTGAACTGGCTGTATATGATTATAGCGATGATGTTGCTGGGGTTGTACCTGACCAATGAAAGTGGTACGGCAACTAAAAACATCTCTTATGATGAATTCCAGCAATATGTACGAGACGGTTATATAAGCAAAGTCATCGGCTACGACGACAATTCCGTCGAAGCATACGTCAAACCCCAGCACGTAGGAAACGTATTTCGCCAGGACTCCAGCCGCGTAGGCAAGAATCCGCTTATTACGACCGAGGCCCCCTCACGCGAGAGCCTGGGCAATTTCCTGCAAAAGGAAAGAGACGACGCCCACTTTGACGGCTCCATTAACTACGAAAAAAAGCGGAACTACTTCGGTGCCATTTTGTGGCAGATTCTCCCCTTTGCATTCCTTATCGGTTTCTGGATTTTCATGTCCCGCCGCATGAGCGGTGGTGGAGGCATGGGCGGAGGTGGAGGCATCTTCAGCGTAGGAAAGTCCAAGGCCCAATTGTTTGAAAAAGGTTCCCCCATCAAGATTACATTCAAGGATGTGGCAGGACTTGCTGAAGCCAAGCAAGAGGTAGAAGAAATTGTCGAGTTCTTGAAAGAGCCCCAGAAATATACCGATTTGGGAGGTAAGATACCCAAGGGCGCCTTGCTGGTAGGCCCTCCGGGAACCGGAAAGACCCTGCTTGCAAAGGCCGTGGCCGGAGAAGCCAACGTACCTTTCTTCTCTTTGGCAGGTTCCGACTTTGTGGAAATGTTTGTCGGCGTGGGAGCTTCCCGTGTCCGCGATTTGTTCCGCCAAGCAAAGGAAAAAGCGCCTTGTATCGTGTTCATCGACGAGATTGACGCTGTAGGGCGTGCCCGTGCCAAAGCAGCCGCTATGGGTGGCAACGACGAGCGCGAGAACACATTGAACCAGTTACTGACCGAGATGGACGGTTTCGGCTCCAATAGTGGTGTTATCATCTTAGCCGCCACCAACCGTGTGGACGTTTTGGATAAGGCATTGCTGCGCGCCGGACGTTTTGACCGCCAGATACATGTAGACCTACCCGACCTTAATGAGCGTAAGGAAGTATTCGGTGTACACCTGCGCCCCATCAAGATAGACAATAGTGTGGATGTAGACCTTCTGGCACGCCAGACTCCCGGATTCTCGGGGGCAGACATTGCCAATGTATGTAACGAAGCAGCTTTGATAGCCGCCCGCCACGGCAAGAAGTTCGTCGGAAAGCAAGACTTTCTGGACGCCGTAGACCGTATTGTGGGTGGGTTGGAAAAGAAAACCAAAATCACTACCGAGGCCGAACGCCGTTCCATTGCCATACACGAAGCCGGCCATGCCAGTATCTCCTGGTTACTGGAATACGCCAATCCACTGATTAAAGTAACCATTGTACCCCGTGGACGTGCTTTGGGCGCGGCTTGGTATCTGCCGGAAGAACGGCAAATTACCACCAAGGAACAGATGCTCGATGAGATGTGTGCCACCTTGGGAGGACGTGCCGCCGAAGACCTATTCTTAGGTAGAATATCCACCGGAGCCATGAATGACTTGGAACGCGTGACCAAGCAGGCGTACGGTATGATTGCCTATCTAGGTATGAGCGAAAAACTACCCAACCTCTGCTATTATAATAATGAGGAATATTCCTTCAACCGCCCGTATAGCGAAAAGACTGCGGAATTGATTGACGAAGAAGTGAAGCAGATGGTTAATGAACAGTACGAACGTGCCAAGAAAATATTGTCCGAAAACCAAGAAGGGCACAACCGGCTGGCACAACTGCTGATTGACAAAGAAGTAATCTTTGCCGAAGACGTTGAACACATCTTTGGGAAACGTCCATGGGCTTCCCGTTCGGAAGAAATCAGTGCAAACAAGACTGCTGCCGAGCTGAAAAAAGCGGAGCAAGAAGAAGAGCAAAAAGCCATAGAAGCAGAAAAGGAAGTTAAGGAAGAAGAAAAGCATGAAAAATAACTTTATCCAACGTGCCGTTACCGGCGTGTTATTCGTCATAGTATTGGTGGGCTGTATTCTTTACAGCCCCCTTTCGTTCGGTATACTGTTCACCATTATCAGCGCACTGAGCGTACATGAGTTTGCCCAATTAGTCAGCAAGAGCGGCGAAGTAAGCATAAACAAGACCATCACTGCATTGGGGGGAGCCTACCTTTTCCTTGCGTTGATGAGTTTCTGTACCCAGCAGTCTGTAGGAGCACGAGTATTCCTTCCTTATTTGGGACTATTGCTCTACATGATGATTACGGAACTTTACCTCAAGAAAAAGAATCCGACGGGTAACTGGGCCTACTCCATGCTAAGCCAATTGTACGTGGCACTCCCCTTTGCCCTGCTGAACGTACTTGCTTTTCAGAATTCCCCGGAAACGAGCAGTGTGACCTACAACCCTATTCTACCGCTTTCCATTTTCGTATTTATCTGGTTGAGCGATACAGGTGCCTATTGCGTAGGTTCGCTGATAGGCAAACACCGTCTGTTCGAACGTATCTCACCTAAAAAATCCTGGGAGGGCAGCATCGGCGGCGGAATATTCTCCATCGCTTCCTCTCTTGGCTTTGCACATTTCTTTCCTTTTATGCCAGGATGGCAATGGGTAGGTCTGGCAATCGTTGTCGTCATTTTCGGCACTTGGGGCGATCTGACCGAATCACTCATGAAACGCCAATTGGGCATCAAGGATTCCGGTAACATTCTGCCGGGGCATGGAGGAATGCTCGACCGTTTCGACAGTGCCCTGATGGCAATTCCCGCAGCAGTCGTTTATCTATATGCCTTGACGATGTTCTAACGACAGTTCACATGACCAAACTTACATAAAACAGATATAAAAAGAGCACCCGGGCAAGATGGATGACATCAAAATCCCGGGTGCTCTTTCTAACTATATACTCTCGCAAACTCTTTCTTACTTCAACTGCATATTGGACAAATCCACATTAGTAGTCAGCTTTTCATTACTCCCCGCAGTTTTCAAATCAAAGGTTACTTCCACCTCTCCATTCTCTTCTGAATTGAGTTTCAACTTGATGCCTTTGGTTTCAGAGGGGATGTCCAGACTGTTCAAGTTATAGGAGACAGCACCAGGACTACGACGTCCCGTCAGGTCATCATAGTCGTTATAGCGGAGTTCCAAATGGACGTATCCATCTTCGCCATACAAAGCATCATCTTCTTGCGGACGCACCAGGCTGATACGGTGTTTATTATCAGTCGAAGATGGCAGGTTCTGCATGAAAAAAATGTTCATATAGCCACCACTGATGGTAATATCACCTTTATATATACGCACGGGGTCATTACCGAATTCCTCTTCGGTTTCGGGAGTCAGCGTCTCCACCTCTTTCGTCAAGACGTTCTGCAGACGCAGCAGCTTCACAGCATGGTCATATCCTGCATAGTTGTCCCACAAAGGATTGAACACGGTAATCACACGCTGCCCATCCACGGCATCATACCACCCTATGTCCGTATTCACCGGCCAGAGCGTCCCCCAAACATCGCAGTTTAAATAAAAGGCATTTCCCGTAACACGCACAGTGGCCCACAAAGGCGGGGTAAAATCACCCAAAGAATATCCGTCGTTATCATCACATGATTGCAAAGCGGGCATCACTGCCAAACATATTGCCATAAATAACCAATGTAGCTTTTTCATAATCAAAGTCCTTTTCATTTGTTTCTGTATAGAAAATACAAAAGCCGGGCATTTACTGCACCGGCTTTTCCCATTTTAACAAATTCTTAATTTTTCGATTATTCTTCCCTCCTCCTCAGTAATGCCACCATCTCGCGGGCAGCATGTTTGGGTGCCCCTGCCTCTCCCAGACAGGATGCCATATACTCATATCCCTCGAGCATCTGACGGCGGTATTCCTTATCGTACAAAATGCGGTTCAGCTCCGAGCGTACCTGCTCTACCGTCATGGTATCTGCAACCAGCTCTTTCACCACCTCCCGGTTGGCTATGAGATTGACCAGGGAAATGTACTTCACTTTCAGTATATGCCGTTTCAGGAAAGCGATAACCTTCCCTATCGGAGTATGGTAACATACCGCTTGCGGCACACGAAACAGAGCTGTTTCCAGCGTTGCCGTCCCCGAAGTGACCAGTGCAGCCTCTGCCTGCCTCAACAAAGGGAATGTCTTGTTGAAGATAATCTTCACATCCACCCCACCCACATAACGTTTGTAATACTCGGGGGAAATACCCGGAGCACCGGCCAGCACCAGTTGATAATCGGGAAAAGAAGCTGCCGCACGAAGCATGTCGGGCAGATTGTCCTTGATTTCCTGCTTGCGGCTACCAGCCAGCAGAGCAATAACGGGTTTGGCCGAAAGTCCATTTGCCCGGACAAAGTCGTCGAATGTCTCTGAGCTGGAAGCAAGAAAAGCCGTCACTTCATCCACTGTCGGATTGCCGACATAATGTATCGGATACCCGTGCTTCCCTTCAAAAAACTCCACCTCGAACGGTAGGATGGAGAACAGCTCATCCACATCCCGTTTAATATTCTTGATGCGGTATTCCTTCCATGCCCAAATCTTGGGAGAAATATAATAAAAGACAGGAATCCTTGTGTTGGCATGGACAAACTTGGCTATATCCAGATTAAAGCCCGGATAGTCCACCAAAATCAGCACATCCGGCTGCCACGCAACAATATCCTCCTTGCAGCGCTTCATATTGGCAAAGATGGTGCGCAGATGCAGCAATACGGGAATGAACCCCATATACGCCAACTCTTTGTAATGCTTCACCATCACACCGCCCACTGCAGCCATGAGGTCGCCTCCGAAGAAACGGAACTCCGCTTGCGAGTCCTCCTCCTTCAATGCAGCCATCAGATGGGAGGCATGCAGGTCGCCGGAAGCTTCACCGACAATCAAGTAATACTTCATATCAATTGATAATTGTCAATTAATTCAGAACCATGCTTTCAGTTCATCAATCAAGCCGTATGCCGTTGCATCCACCGTGGTCGGGGTGATTGCCACATAACCGTTATCAAGCGCCCAATGGTCATTCTTCTCATTTTCGGCATCGTTGTTCTCAAACTCGCCGGTCAGCCAGTAGTAATGGGCATCTCCTCTATGGGCAAAGTTTTCCCATTCATTGGTCCATTGCCCCTTGGTTTGTTCGCAAATCTTCACACCCTTCAATTCTTTGGTATCGGGGAAGTTGACATTGAGGCATGTCAACGGAGGGAGTCCTTTCTCCAATACCAGCCGGGCTATCTCGCGGATGTAAGGACCTGCAGGTTCAAAATCAGCGTTCGGCTCATGGTTGCAAAGGGAGAATCCGATGGAAGGCACTCCTTTCAGGCATCCCTCTATCACAACGCCCATCGTACCGGAATAATGCAGGTTTACAGAAGAATTGTCGCCGTGGTTGATGCCGCCTACCACCAAGTCGGGCTTGCGGTCGAGCACCGTATGAAAAGCCAGCTTCACACAATCGGTCGGCGTACCGGAACACTTGTATACCGTCAGCCCAACATCCTTACGGACCAACTGGTAGTGGATAGGTTCCGTTACAGTCAGCGCACACGCACTTCCAGAGCGAGGTGCATCCGGCGCCATTACCACAATCTCGCCCAGCGGACGGAGGAATTTGATTAACTCGCTAATACCTTTCGCAATGATGCCGTCATCATTGGAAATCAATATCAAAGGTCTCTGATTTTCCATAACTTTCTTTTTTATTATCGTGCAAAAGTAGCTAAAAAGGCTTTAAACAGAATACTACAAAGATAATAATTCTTTTGTATTCAAAGATATTTTCAGAAAAGGCTAACTTTGTACCGACAATAATTGGAATATAATCATTCATAAAATCCATGCTATAATGAACACTTCTTGCCATTCTACCATTGCTGCACGCATCGAGACGGCAGCTGCCGCAATTATTCTGTTTCTAACAACCCTGACAAGCTGTGGCAGGAGCAGTTCTCCCGAGCCACTTGACCAATGGAATGACGGGACATCTACGCTTCACACGGCAGACCCGGTCATTGCAGAAGGCCGGAAGCTCTTCAACGACAAAGAATACCAAAATTTCCGACTCACCGGAGAAGCCCTCACACAACCCGGCTCCGAAGCAGGCCTCCTCTTTCATACGGACGGCGAGTCCGGTTATGAAGTGATATTCCGTAACGGAGACATCGACGGCACACGCAAGAGCGGCTCACTCGCCTCGGTGCGCAACCTCTATCGCTCACTCGCAAAAGATGGAGAATGGTTTGACTTCGAGATAACCGTACGCGGACAAAACATCATTGTCTGCATTAACGGAACCGAAGTTGTTTGTTATACCGAACCCGGACACCCATATCGCACAGAGGAGCACGCCCGGCAACTGCTGAGTCAAGGTTCCATTGCCCTGCAAGGCATACACGGCGAAGTGTCATTCCGGAATCTCGCCATCGAACGGCTTGCCAAGGAGGCACGCAACGAAGCCGACACGCTTGCTCCGGTAGACGAGCGCACGGATGAGATAATCAGGCTACAGCAGCACGATTTCCCAGTTATAGACTATCACGTTCACTTGAAAGGAGGGCTGACGAAGGAAATGGCACACGCCATGTCCATGAATTACGGTATCAACTATGGTGTCGCCCCCAATGCCGGAGAAGGAGGCGTAGGACGTATGCTGGCCGATGACAAAGAAGTGTACGACTATTTTAATGAAGTAAAAGGGATGCCATTCCTGTGCGGTGTACAAGGTGAGGGACGCAAATGGACGGCAACTTTCTCGCAGGAAGCTTTGGGGATTTTCGATTACCTGTTTACCGACGCCATGACCATCATAGACCACAAGGGACGTAATTCGCGCATCTACCGGGCCGAAGAAGCACTCTTTGATGACATTACGCTTGAACAGTATATGGACCACCTTGTCGACCAAACAGTCCTGATTCTGACCAACGAGCCAGCCGACATTTATGCCAACCCTACCTTCTTGCCCGATACTATGGCGCATGATTACGACAAGTACTGGACGGACGGACGCATTGAACGCGTATTGGATGTATTGCAACAACATGGAATCGCTCTGGAAATCAATGCACGCTACCGGATTCCCAGTTTCGAGATTATCCGTCGCGCCAAAGCACGTGGAATCAAACTCACATTCGGTACAAACAATGTCGATGCCGACTTCGGACGACTGGAATACTGCGCCGAAGCCATCAAGCAATGCGGCCTCACAGCCGACGATATATGGTTCCCGTCGATGAGCACACGCCGCTCCCGCCCCATTGTCATATACAACCGATTCGAGTAGCAGGGAACAACCGCTGTCATCTTCACCAACAGAAACGATACACCTATGGACATTCTTCTCATCATCTTGGGCATCCTCTGCCTGATTGTCGGATTGGCAGGCTGCATCCTGCCTATGATTCCGGGACCGCCCGTAGCCTATGCAGGCTTGTTGCTTCTACATTTCACGGACAAGGCGCAGTTTTCCACCACGCAGTTACTTTTATGGCTGGCAGCAGTCGTCCTTGTACAGATACTGGATTATTTCGTCCCGATGCTGGGCAGCAAATACAGCGGAGGCAGTCGGTGGGGAACGCGCGGCTGCCTCATAGGCACCATCGTAGGGTTGTTCTTCATGCCTTGGGGCATCATCCTCGGCCCCTTTCTCGGAGCCTTTGCCGGCGAACTGATGGGAGGCAGCAAGACAGACCAGGCCTTGAAATCGGGGCTGGGCTCGCTGCTTGGATTCTTGCTGGGCACAGTAGTGAAATGTGTGATGTGTGCGTACTTCTGCTGGGAGTTCGTCAAAGCCTTGGTCTGACACCAGCTCCTCTCCTTCTGCCCGGGAACAACTTATCCCCCGACCATCTTCCACACGGTAGTCCATCTGCATGAGATGTACATCTCGAGCAACATGAGATGCACGTTTCAAACAACACGAGATGTACATCTCATGCAAGTAGAGAGAATAGTCCAAGCCAATGTCTTCCATTGGTTTACAAATCTTAATCTTCTGCAAGCGAGACAAAAAATCAGCTTCATTTCAAGATAAATACGTATATTTGCCCACTAAACAGAGAAAGAACGCTTTACGCGCAATTTACAAGAAGAAAAACAGCGGTAAACGTCTGTGAGTTATTAACAAAACAGCCGACTTATCAACCGTTTTTGCAATCTTTCTCCAAATTTGTAGGCGCTATCCGGAATTATCACTTATTTCGCTGCCAATAAATATTGAGATTATGGGAAAAATAATTGCTATGGCTAACCAAAAGGGTGGTGTAGGCAAGACTACGACGACAATCAACCTCGCAGCCTCACTCGCCACGCTTGAAAAGAAAGTGCTCGTTGTAGATGCCGACCCGCAGGCCAATGCCTCCTCAGGATTGGGTGTGGACATCAAGCAGTCGGAATGTACTATCTACGAGTGCATTATTGACCGTGCAGACGTACGCGAGGCCCTTCATGACACGGAGATAGACACACTGAAGGTAATCTCCTCCCACATCAATCTGGTAGGTGCCGAAATAGAGATGCTCAATCTGAAAAACCGCGAAAAGATACTGAAAGAAGTACTCGCTCCGCTGAAGAATGAGTTTGATTATATCTTGATAGACTGTTCCCCGTCTTTGGGTCTGATTACGGTCAACGCACTGACTGCCGCCGATTCGGTAATCATCCCCGTACAAGCGGAATATTTTGCACTGGAAGGCATCAGCAAATTGCTGAATACCATTAAAATCATCAAGTCCAAGCTGAACCCTGCCCTCGAAATCGAAGGCTTCCTGCTGACGATGTACGACTCGCGTCTGCGCCAGGCCAACCAGATTTACGATGAAGTGAAACGCCACTTCCAGGAATTGGTATTCAACACCGTCATCCAGCGCAATGTGAAACTGAGCGAAGCTCCCAGCTACGGCCTGCCCACCATTCTCTATGACGCAGACTCAACCGGAGCCAAAAACCACATGGCACTTGCCAAGGAATTGATAAGCAGAAACGAAAAGAAGTGATTATAGTGGTTAGTGATTAATGATTAGTGATAAATACCATATTTACAATGCACAAACAAATCATCCCGTATGGTTAAATTGTAAATCGTCAAATAGTAAATAAACAGATGGCACAAAGAAATGCATTAGGACGCGGGCTAGACGCCCTCTTCTCCATGGATGAAGTAAAGACCGAAGGCTCCTCCTCTATCAATGAGATAGAGCTGTCGAAGATTACGGTCAATCCCAACCAGCCCCGTCATGAATTCGACCCGGTTGCGTTGCAGGAGTTAGCCGATTCCATCTCCGAAATCGGCATCATACAGCCCATCACCCTGCGCAAGCTTAGCGACGACGAATACCAGATTATCGCCGGCGAGCGTCGTTTCCGTGCTTCGCAGCTTGCCGGACTGACAAGCATCCCTGCCTATATCCGCACTGCAGATGACGAGAACGTCATGGAAATGGCGCTCATCGAAAACATACAGCGCGAAGACTTGAACTCCGTAGAAATAGCCCTCGCTTACCAGCATCTGTTGGAACAATACGGACTGACGCAGGAACGCCTCAGCGAACGCGTAGGTAAGAAGCGTACCACCATTGCCAACTACCTGCGCCTGCTCAAACTGCCCGCCCCCGTCCAGATGGGACTGCAGAACAAGCAGATAGACATGGGACATGCCCGCGCGTTGGTAACGCTTGGCGATCCCAAACTGCAAGTGAAGATTTTCGAAGAAATCCTGGAGCACGGGTATTCCGTACGCAAAGTGGAAGAAATCGTAAAGTCACTGAGTGAAGGCGAAAGCGTGAAGAGCGGTGGTCGTAAGATTGCCCCCAAGCGCGCCAAACTGCCCGAAGAATTCAATATGCTGAAACAACAGCTCTCGGGCTTTTTCAGTACCAAGGTGCAGCTAACCTGCTCGGAGAAAGGAAAAGGTAAAATCAGTATCCCGTTCAATAACGAAGAAGAATTGGAACGTATCATCGGCATTCTTGATACGCTGAAGAAATAAATGAGGAAAAAAGGAAGAATATATCAGTTAGCCATTGCCCTGCTGCTCTGTTTTTTACAGATGGCAGGGATTGCTATGTATGGTCAGGACCGTCCACGTGCCGCTTCCAAGCGTGCGCAGCGGCATCAGACCGATACACTCAACACCGTGGTGAACCGGGACAGCCTCACTGTTGCCGACAGTCTTGCAGCCGAAAACAAGCGGAAGATGCTGGAAATGACTGCCAGCCCCGACCTGAAGGAACAGCCCGTGCCTACAGACAGTCTGCAAAAGGCCATCGACCCCAAAAGGTGGGTACCTAATCCCACAAAAGCCACCTGGCTTGCCCTCGTCATTCCCGGCGGTGGACAAATTTACAACCGCAAGTATTGGAAACTGCCCATCTTCTATGGAGGATTTGCCGGTTGTGCCTATGCCCTTACGTGGAACAGCAAGATGTATAAGGACTATTCGGCCGCCTACAAGGATGCCGTAAATGGTAATTTCAACTCCAGTACCATTACCGACCTGCTGCCTCCCAACTATAACTATACCGAAAGCCAGCTGACGGAGACACTACGGAAGCGTAAGGATACCTTCCGACGATACCGCGACTTGAGCATCTTCGCCTTTATCGGTGTATACCTGCTGTCCGTTGTCGACGCATACGTAGACGCAGAGCTGTCCAACTTTGACATCACCCCCGACCTCAGCATGAAAGTGGAACCTGCCATAATCAACAGCCAGATGACTGGTTCCTCTAATAAGAACGTCGGCGTGCAATGCAGTTTCCGATTCTAAAAACGAAAATTAAAGCATAAATTATTACCTAATGACACACAAGGCCATATATATGAAAAGAATTATTCTCGGTTCCTCGCTTCTGTTTTGCGCCCTCTTCACCGCTCCGGCCATGCATGCGCAAGAAAGCGTGGAAGTGCTTATCCGCGAAAACGGCACGGAACGCCAGGAATCCATCGAGCTGCCCAAAAGCATGACCTATCCGCTGGACAGCCTGCTCAATGACTGGAAAGCCAAGAATTACATAGACTTGGGAAAAGACTGCAGCACCTCTACCGTAAACCCGATGTTCAGTGACTCTGTATACATAGACCGGTTGTCGCGCATGCCGACCGTCATGGAAATGCCATACAACGAGATTGTGCGCAAGTTCATCGACATGTATGCCGGACGTCTGCGCAACCAGGTTGCCTTCATGCTGAGCGCCTGCAACTTCTATATGCCCATCTTCGAAGAAGCGCTGGATGCCTACGGCCTGCCGCTCGAGCTGAAATACCTGCCCATCATAGAATCCGCTCTCAACCCTTCTGCCGTATCCCGCGCGGGAGCCTGCGGACTATGGCAGTTTATGCTCGCCACCGGAAAGATATACGGACTGGAAAACAACAGCCTCGTAGACGAACGCCGTGACCCGATAAAGGCGACCTGGGCGGCAGCACGCTACCTGAAGGACATGTATGACATTTACAAAGACTGGAACCTGGTGATTGCCGCCTACAACTGCGGTCCGGGCACCATCAACAAAGCCATCCGCCGCTCGGGAGGGAAAACCGATTATTGGGAAATCTACAACTATCTGCCCAAAGAGACACGCGGCTACGTGCCCGCCTTCATTGCCGCCAACTACGTAATGACCTACTACTGCAAGCACAACATCTGCCCCATGGAAACCGACATTCCGGAAGCAACCGATACGGTGCAAGTAAGCCGTAACCTTCATTTCGAGCAGATTTCCGACCTATGCGGCATCAGCCTGGACCAGATAAAGAGCCTGAATCCCCAATTCAAGAAAAGCATCATCCCCGGAGAGAGCAAGCCGCAGACGCTACGCCTCCCCATCAACTACATCAGTGCCTTCATTGACAAGCAAGACACCATCTATGCCCACCGCAGTAACGAGCTGTTCAAGAACCGCAGAGTCGTGGCCGTTTCCAATACACGCTCGACGGCACGTAGCAGCAAAGGCAGTACCGCTACGGGGAATGTCACCTACCACAAGATACGCAGTGGCGAGAATCTCGGCAGCATTGCACGGAAATACGGCGTCACTGTCAATCAGTTAAAAAGTTGGAATGGATTGCGCAGTACCAGAATCTCCGCAGGAAAGCGCTTGAAGATTTATAAATAAAGACATAAACGCTTGCCCGGTGTTGAAAATTGCTTATTTTTGCAAAAAGTGAAGTGAAGAAAGGAGAAAGCAGTATATGGAAGAAAATATAAGTCAGAAGGAAAAGGAAAAAGCCGAAGAGGAAATGATCGAACAGGCATTCCAAGAACTGTTGAACGACTATTTGGCCACCAAGCACCGCAAGCGCGTCGAAATAATAACCAAAGCATTCAACTTTGCCAACCAGGCGCATAAGGGCATCAAGCGTCGTTCCGGCGAGCCCTACATCATGCACCCCATTGCTGTGGCAAAGATTGTCTGTAATGAGATAGGACTGGGGTCTACTTCCATATGCTCGGCATTGCTGCATGATGTGGTGGAGGACACCGACTACACCGTAGAGGATATTGAAAACATCTTCGGTCCCAAAATCGCCCAGATTGTAGACGGGCTGACAAAGATTTCCGGCGGTATCTTCGGCGACCGTGCCTCGGCGCAGGCAGAGAACTTCAAGAAGCTGCTGCTCACCATGTCCGACGATATCCGGGTTATCCTCATCAAGATAGCCGACCGTCTGCATAACATGCGTACACTCGGCTCCATGCTGCCCAACAAGCAGTTCAAGATTGCAGGCGAAACACTCTATATTTATGCCCCGCTCGCCAACCGCCTCGGCTTGTACAAAATCAAGACAGAACTGGAAAACCTGAGCTTCAAGTACGAACATCCGGAAGAGTACCACGAGATAGAAGAGAAACTGGAAGCCACCGCCGTGGAGCGCGACAAGGTATTCAATGAGTTCACCGCTCCGATACGGGCGCAACTGGACAAAATGGGACTGAAATACCGTATCCTTGCCCGTGTAAAGTCCATCTACTCCATCTGGAACAAAATGCAGACCAAGCATGTCCCCTTCGAGGAAATCTATGATTTGCTTGCTGTCCGCATCATCTTCGAGCCCCGCAATATAGAGGAAGAGCTAAACGACTGCTTCGACATTTACGTCTCCATATCCAAGATATACAAGCCCCACCCTGACCGCCTGCGCGACTGGGTGAGCCATCCCAAAGCCAACGGCTACCAAGCCCTGCACGTCACCCTTATGGGTAACAACGGGCAATGGATTGAAGTACAAATCCGCAGTGAACGCATGAATGACGTTGCCGAACAAGGCTTTGCCGCCCACTGGAAATACAAAGAAGGAGGAGGCAGCGAAGATGAAGGCGAACTGGAGAAATGGTTGCGTACCATCAAGGAAATTCTGGACGACCCACAACCGGACGCCATCGATTTTCTCGATACCATCAAACTGAACTTGTTTGCATCGGAAATTTTCGTCTTCACCCCGAAAGGCGACCTCAAGACCATGCCGCAGAACTCTACGGCACTGGACTTTGCCTTCTCCTTGCATACCGACATCGGCAGCCACTGCATCGGCGCCAAGGTAAACCACAAACTGGTTCCCCTAAGCCACAAACTGCAAAGCGGTGACCAGGTAGAGATATTGACCTCCAAATCGCAACGCGTGCAGCCGGAGTGGGAAGTGTATGCCACCACCGCCCGCGCCCGCGCCAAGATTGCCGCCATCCTGCGCAAAGAGGCGAAAACCTATCAGAAAGAAGGTGAAACCATACTGAACGAATTCTTCAAAAACGAGGATATACGTATGGATGATGCTGCTCTGGACAAGCTGACCAGGCTGCACGGCTTCCACACCCGCGACGAGCTGCTCGTTGCCATCGGCAACAAACGGGTTGTGCTGGGCGATGCCGACAAGAACGTGTTCAAGGAAAAGCAGAACAGCAACTGGAAGAAGTTCCTGACCTTCTCCTTCGGTAACAAGGACAACAAGGATGCCAAAGAACAACCGGAAGAGAAAACACCGCAAGAGAAAATCAACACTAAGCAGATTCTGAAGCTGACGGAAGAGACCATCTCAAAGAACTATATTATGGCCGACTGTTGCCATCCCATTCCGGGTGACGACGTACTGGGATACATCGACGAGCAAAACCGTGTTGTCATCCACAAGCGCCAATGCCCCGTTGCCACCCGCCTTAAGAGTAGCTACGGAAACCGTATCATCGCCACCGAGTGGGACACTCACAAGGATTTGTCGTTCCTCGTCACCATATATATAAAAGGTATAGACAGCATGGGATTGCTGAACGAAGTAACTCAAGTCATCTCCCGCCAGCTCAACGTGAATATCCGTAAACTGACCATCGAAACCAACGACGGTATCTTCGAAGGAAAGATACAACTCTATGTACACGATGTGGACGACGTGCGCACTATCTGCAATAACCTGAAGCAGATACAGAATATAAAACAAGTGACGAGAGTAGAGGAATAAACGGAGTGGTATTTATTCTACTTCAGTCCTTGAATATTTTCCTTCAAGCTCTCCACATCCTCGTAAGTAAACTCATCCAATGCCAGTTTCATGCCTACCAGTTCTTCGCGGATAGCTCTCAGGCGATCTACGATTTCAAAGTTGCGTATCGTAGCTTCTTTATTGTCTTTCATCCGTTGGCGGGCGCCGGGCAAGGTCATTCCGCGCTCCTTCACCAGATGATAGATAAGTTTCACTGTCTCAATGTCCTCCTTACGGTACTGGCGTATTCCCCGCCCCCCCTTCTTCGGATTGAGTTGCGGAAACTCCTTTTCCCAGAAACGGAGCAGTGATTCGTTGACATCGAACATGGCAGCCACCTCGCTGATGGAGTAATATAACTTTAAATTCTTATCTGTATTCAGCATGATGTAATCCTTTCTCTATAAATCATCCGTCAATCAAGCACCTTACCATGGTTCGCCGCAATCTGTATCATGCGGTCATAATCCTCGGCACTGAGATCCATGAAGTAGTAGTTGACGGGATTCACAACTTTTCCCTTGACGTGTACTTCGTAGTGCAAGTGCGGACCAGTACTCTTGCCCGTACTGCCTACCCCGCCAATGACCTCACCACGTACCACTTTCTTGCCCAACTTCGTCCGGAAATCGCGCAAGTGTGCATACACCGTCTGATAACCGAAGCCGTGGTCTATCACAATTCTGTTGCCATAGCCCGATTGCCAGCCCATCTGCACCACGGTGCCATCTCCCGTGGCATAGACATCCGTGCCCTGGGGAGCCGAAAAGTCCATACCCTCATGGAACTTGCTGGTACCATAAATGGGGTCGATACGCGTACCGTAACCCGAAGCGGTCTTACGGAGGTCTTTATTGGAAACCGGCTGTATGGCAGGAATGCAGCGCAGCATTTCATCATGATTCTTGCACATCTCCACCACATCGTCAAAGGAGCGGGACTGGATATAGAGTTGCTTGCTAATCATATCCATTTTCTGCGTGGTATTGATAACCAAGTCGGAGTTAGCCATATCCATCAGATGCTCATAGCGGTTGGTACCGCCGTATCCAGCCTGACGGATGGCAGAAGGAATAGGGTCGGCCATGAAAATCACCCGGTACAGATTGTCATCACGCTGCTGTATGTCTTGCAGCACTCCCATAGCCTCGTCCAGCCGGCGGGAGAGGACGTTGTACTGCGCCTGCAGTTTGCTGTTCTCCTTTCGCAACTCCTTCTCCGACGGAGAGCCGAAGATAAGCAGCAATACGATGAAACTGCCCGCACCCAGCCCCATACCGATGAACAAACGGCGGAGAATGCTCAGCGCCCGCTGCCTCACGGTAGGATAAATACGGTCGTACGTCTGCGTCTGGGGATTATAAATGTAGTAAACTTTGCGCATCTTAGGAAATATTTCGCTTGTCAATGCGACAAAAGTAATAAAAACAAGCTATCTTTGCACAGTTTTTTCAAGAATATTAAGACTAAGTAGCAAGTAGTTAGTAGTAAGAAACGGGCAAAAAACGACAAGAGAAGGTAAATCAAATTAGAATCAGATAAATCAATAGAGAGTATGTTGACTGCAAACGAAATCAGAGACTCTTTCAAGAGTTTCTTCGAAAGTAAAGGTCACCAGATAGTGCCTTCGGCCCCGATGGTGATTAAGGATGACCCCACGTTGATGTTCACCAATGCGGGAATGAACCAGTTTAAAGATATTATTTTGGGCAACCACCCGGCGAAATACAAAAGAGTTGCTGACTCGCAGAAATGCCTTCGCGTAAGCGGAAAGCACAACGACCTGGAGGAAGTGGGTCACGATACCTACCACCACACCATGTTCGAGATGCTGGGCAACTGGTCGTTTGGCGACTACTTCAAGAAGGAAGCCATCTCCTGGGCATGGGAGTATCTGGTGGATGTATTGAAACTCGACCCTAAAGACCTCTACGCCACCGTATTCGAAGGTAGCGCCGAAGAAGGACTGGAACGCGACAACGAAGCCGCTTCTTACTGGGAGCAGTTCTTGCCGAAAGACCACATTCTGAATGGCAACAAACACGATAACTTCTGGGAAATGGGTGATACGGGACCGTGCGGTCCGTGTTCGGAAATCCATGTGGACTCCCGTTCGGAAGAAGAGAAGGCCAAAGTACCCGGCAGCCAGCTGGTGAACAAAGACCACCCGCAGGTGATTGAAATCTGGAACCTCGTGTTCATGCAGTTCAACCGCAAGGCGGACGGCAGCCTGGAAGGACTTCCCGCCAAGGTTATCGACACCGGCATGGGCTTCGAGCGACTGGTGCGCACACTGCAAGGAAAGACCTCCAACTACGACACCGACGTATTCCAACCGATACTGAAAGCCATCGGAGACATGGCAGGCAAGAAGTATGGCGAAGATGAGAAGTCGGACATCGCCATGCGTGTAATTGCCGACCACATCCGCACCATCGCCTTCTCCATCACCGACGGACAGCTTCCGAGCAATGCCAAGGCAGGTTACGTCATCCGTCGTATCCTCCGCCGTGCCGTGCGCTACGGTTACACGTTCCTCGGACAGAAGCAGGCATTCATGTACAAGCTCCTCCCCGTACTCATCGAGAACATGGGCGCCGCTTATCCCGAACTGGATGCACAGAAGGAACTGATTGCCAAAGTTATCAAGGAAGAAGAAGACTCCTTCCTCCGCACCCTGGAGACGGGTATCCGCCTGCTGGAAAAGACCATGGCAGACGCCAAAGCCGCCGGCAAGAACGAAATCAGCGGAAAGGATGCCTTTACCTTATATGATACCTTCGGTTTCCCGCTCGACTTGACGGAACTGATTCTCCGCGAAAACGGCATGACTGCCGACATCAAGGAGTTTGACGCCGAAATGCAGCAGCAGAAACAGCGTGCCCGCAATGCCGCCGCCATAGAGACCGGTGACTGGATTACGCTAAAGGAGGGTACTACCGAATTCGTAGGATATGACTATACGGAATACGAAACATCCATTCTGCGCTACCGCCAAGTGAAGCAGAAGAACCAAACCTTGTATCAGATTGTACTGGACAAGACTCCGTTCTATGCCGAAAGCGGCGGTCAGGTAGGTGACACCGGTGTATTGGTGAACGAGTTTGAAACCATCGAAGTGGTAGACACCAAGAAGGAGAACAACCTGCCTATCCACATCACCAAGAAGCTGCCCGAACACATGGAAGCTCCGATGATGGCATGCGTGGATACCGACAAGCGTGCCGCTTGTGCCGCCAACCACTCTGCTACCCACTTGCTGGATGCTGCGCTGCGCGAAGTATTGGGCGAGCATGTAGAGCAGAAGGGCTCTTTGGTTACACCGGACTCCCTGCGTTTCGACTTCTCACACTTCCAGAAGGTGACGGACGAGGAAATCCGCAAGGTGGAACACATCGTTAATGCAAAGATTCGCGCCAACATACCTTTGAAAGAATACCGCAACATTCCTATCGAAGAAGCCAAAGAACTGGGCGCCATCGCTCTGTTCGGCGAGAAGTACGGCGACCATGTACGCGTTATCCAGTTCGGTTCTTCCGTAGAATTCTGTGGTGGTACGCACGTGGCTGCAACCGGAAACATCGGTATGGTGAAGATTATCTCCGAAAGCTCCGTGGCTGCCGGTGTGCGCCGTATCGAAGCCTACACGGGTGCACGCGTGGAGGAACTGATGAACACCATCGAGGACACGCTGCACGACTTGAAGGCGCTCTTCAACAACGCACCCGACCTTGCCGGAACCATCCGTAAGTATATTGACGAAAACGCCGGACTGAAGAAGCAGGTAGAGGACTTCATGAAAGAGAAAGAAGCACAGCTGAAAGAAAGACTGCTGAAGAACGTGCAGGAAGTCAATGGCGTTAAAGTCATCAAGTTCTGTGCTCCCCTGCCGGCAGAAACAGTGAAGAACATCGCCTTCCAGTTGCGTGGCCAGATTACGGAAAACCTGTTCTTCGTAGCGGGAACAGAAGCCGAAGGCAAGCCGATGCTGACCGTCATGCTGAGCGACAACCTCGTGGCAGGCGGACTGAAAGCCGGTAACCTGGTGAAAGAAGCTGCCAAACTTATCCAAGGCGGTGGCGGTGGCCAGCCCCACTTTGCAACTGCCGGCGGTAAGAATGCTGACGGACTGAACGCTGCCATTGACAAAGTTTTGGAATTGGCAGGATTATAATTGAAAATAATTGGCGAAACACTTGACATCGCCTCTGTGATGTTGTATATTTGTAATGTCATTTTTTAGATATTTCAAAATTAAACTACCGGGAAAGGAGGAGCATTGCTTCTCCTTTTCTTTTTATCCTCCACGGTATTCCATTTGAAATGCCACATGCCGGCTCCCCAAACTCCACACCTTACCATCCTAAATGCCACACCTTAGCAAGTGAAATGGCTGGCATTTACCCTCCAAAGCCCTGGGGTTTCCGTGAAAAACCCTAAGGTTTGGGACAGTGAAGTGGAGGGAACGGATGATTAGTCCAGAACAAACAGACAATGCATTCGAAGCAAACGAATGATGCATACAGAACAGACAGATGATGCGCAACAGAAACAAAAACGGGAAGCCTAAGCCTCCCGTCTGTTAATCTTTCGTAAATCTGCTCTTGACAAGATTTCCACTAAAACCTTATTCCATCCGAAGTATAAACATTTCGCGATAAACCACCAGTGCACCTTCGGGCAGCAAACTGGAAGGACAGAAAGGAGTTACATTTTCCGCAAGTACACATTTACCATTTCCCGAGACCGTCCGCGTAAAGAGCCTCTTCTCTCCATTATAAGTAAACTGCCACAATGCATATGTATCTCCGTTCTCATCTTCCACTGGAACTGTCTCGTATATCCCCATTAGCGGTTCCTCCTCTTTTCCCGTCGGATAGATTTCCAATACACCTTTCCACATACTATTGGAGAAATCTTCGGGCACCAACACATAATACCCGCCATCCTTCACCCAAGGACGCTCGGCAAGTGCCTTAGAAACATCACCCAGCAGTTCCGTCGGTGCACCACTACTGATACCATACTCGAAGCCCATTTTCGTCAACGTATATTGCCTACGACCTTTCACCGTGATGCGCAGTTGTGTTTCCTCACCGGAACCATCCATCACCTTCACAATCGTCTCCCCCTCTGCCAGCGGATGAATCTTGATACGCTGATACCCGTTGACATCATCGGTAAAAGTCACGGAAGCCACCGACTCGTGCTCGTTAATCACATTATAGGAACCGTCGCCGCCGTCAATGCCCAGCACTGTATCTTCGTTTGTTTCAGAAAGATAATAAGAAAGATTGGACACCAGATTGTCACATGTCCCAATCTGGTAGATAGGCTCCACACCTTCGAAAAGTACCATGCTTCGGTAATCGTCCTCGCAACCGGAAGCGGTAAACAGCAGTGCTATCAAGGCAAAGAGAGAGTATAGCTTCTTCATACTTGTTCAGTTATAGTTGTTCTATCTACAAAAATACAAAAAATGCCGGAATACTGCATCGGTACCCCTCTCTTTTTCAAACTATTTGTTCTTCCGGATAGTTCACCAAGTAGAGCGTTCCCGTGGCACGGGTAAAGGCGGTGTAGAGCCAACGGAAATAATCGGGTGTCAGGTATTCATCCGTCATATACCCCTGGTCCAGAAAGACATTCTTCCATTGCCCGCCCTGCGCCTTGTGGCAAGTCACGGCATAGGCATACTTCACTTGCAAGGCGTTGTAGTACGGGTCTGCCTTCATCTTCTTCATCCGCTCGCGCTTCACGGTGATGTCGGCATAATCTTCGAGGACGGAGTAGAAAAGCCGGTCGTTTTCTGCCTTGGGCAGCGCAGGCGAGTCGGTATGCAGCGTATCAAGCAGCATGTTCACTTCCAGTTCAAAGTCGTTATAGTCGGGAAAGACCAGCGTCACGTCTGCAAAGCGGAAGCCATACAGCTCTCGCGTACGGCGCACGCGGCGCACCACGGCAGTCTCACCGTTGGCAATGAAATCCATCTCCTTCTCCTTTTCCGTCCAGAAGTAGTTATTTTTCGCCACCATCAACAAATCACCGGTGTTTAATTCATCCTCACGCCAGAGAATCTGCGCACGGATGCCTTTGTTGTAGATGTTCGCCCTCTTGTTGGAGCGGCACACCACGATAGTTTCATCCAACCCGTCATGGTCGTAGCAAGAGTTCAGCGTTTCTATCAGCTCATTTCCGGGCAGAACTTTAATGTCGGCAAACCCCGAAACCTTTATCTTCGGCAGGCTGTAGCAATCGTCTTCCGCTATCAACTGCCTCAGGCGGGTGGCATTCCACAAAATGCCCGACTGTTGCTCCTGACGCACCACCTGCGTCAAGTCCACCTCCACCACTTCCAGCCCGTAGCCTTTCAAGGCATCGGCAAAGAGGGCAGGGCTCTGCTCCTCCCCCACCGGCGGCAGCTGTGCCGTATCGCCCATCAGCAGCAGGCGGCATCCCTGGCCGGAATAGACAAACTGCACCAGGTCGTCCAGCAACCTGCCCGTGCCGAACATGGAACCGGACAGTCCCTCATTGGAAATCATTGAGGCCTCATCCACTATATATAAAGTGTGAGTTGTCAAATTATCGTTCACAGAAAAATTGCTCAGCTCATTGGAGAAAGATTGCTGTCTATAAATTTTTTTATGAATTGTAAACGCCGGATGCCCCGCATACGCCGAGAAAACTTTTGCCGCCCGTCCGGTCGGTGCCAGCAATACCGACTTTTGTTGCAACTTATCCAACGTCCGCACCAAGGCACCGACCAACGATGTTTTACCCGTCCCCGCATAACCACGAAGCATAAAAACCACCTCGCTACGGGGTGACAGAAGGAACTCCGATAAAGATTTTACAGCAATTTCTTGCTCAGGAGTTGGTTGGTAAGGAAAATTTTCCTTAATTTGCCTTTCTAAATAGTTATTTATCATTTTTGTAACAGAAAAAAGTAAAGGGAACTATCGTTTTTAAATTAATTTCTTTTATTTTTGCGGTGCGAATATAACAACTAAAAAACATATTTATCATGAAAACAGTATTTAATGTCATTTTAGGCTTATGTGCTTTGGTGCTAATTTATATTTGTTACACCAGCATTATGGGTCCTATCAACTTTGAAAAAGCAAAGAAGCACAGAGACGCAGCCGTCATTGCACGTCTGATTGACATCCGTAAAGCACAATTGGAATATCGTACTTTACATGACCAGCAATATACTGCAAGCTTCGACTCTCTGATTGACTTTGTTAAAAACCAGAAACTTCCGTTCATCTTCAAGCAAGGAGAACTGAACGATAAGCAGCTGGAAGACGGTCTGACTGAAAAGAAAGCCATCAACATCATCAATAAGGCAAAGAAGACAGGTAACTATGCTGACGTCAAGAAATGGGGATTGGAAAACTTCAAGCGTGACACTATGTGGGTAGCCGTATTGGATACTATCTTCCCGAAAGGTTTCAACCCCGATTCTATGAGATATGTTCCCTTCGGAAACGGTGCACAGTTCGAAATGGCCATCAAGAACGATACAGCTAAATCCGGTGCTCCTTTCTGTCTGCTCGAAGTGAAGACTCCGTACGAAGTTTATTTGAACGGTCTGGATGCACAAGAAATTGCCAACATCAAGGACGTACAAACCAAACTTGGCAAGTACTGCGGTCTGATGATTGGTAGCTTGGAAACAGCTAACAACAACGCCGGTAACTGGGAATAATCTCACCCCGACAAACGTATGATAGAAACGACTGATTTTAATAAATCGGAACAGTATACATTATCCATCCGTCTCAGTACGGATGGATTTTCTTTTTCTGTGTTCAACCCTCTGGGCGACGGCGAGTTCTCTTACTACGACCGTGCAGTGGACGAGTCCTTCTCCCTCACTGCCAATCTGAAACAGACCTTCCGCGAACTGGCATGGCTGGAACGCCCCTTCCGCCGTGTCAATGTGCTCATGGCAGACAAACGCTTCACGTTCATTCCCCTGGAGTTCTTCGAGGACGAACAAACGGAAATCATTTTCTATCACAACCATCCTAAACGGGAAAACGAAACCGTACAATACAACATACTGCATAAGAGCAGCACTGTCGTACTGTTCGGCATGGATAAGAGTGCCTGCTCCTTCCTTCGCGAACAGTATCCCGATGTCAAGTTCTATTCCCAAGCCAGCCCCTTCATTGAGTTCTTCTCCTCAAAGAGCCGCTTGGGCAACAACCGGAAGATGTATGCACACTTGCGAAAAGATGCCGTAGACGTATACGGCTACGAACGCGGACGCCTCCTTCTTGCCAATTCCTTTGAATGCAGAAGCACACCCGACCGTGTCTACTACCTATTATATATATGGAAACAACTCGGCTTCGAGCAGGAACGCGATGAGCTGCACCTGACCGGTGACCTAAACGACAAAGAACTGCTACTGCCCGAACTGCGAAAATTCATCCGGCAGGTATTCATCATGAATCCCGCCACTAATCTTGACCTGCAAGCCATAACCCTATGCGAGTAATCAGCGGAATATACAAAAGAAGACGTTTCGACGTGCCCCACTCCTTCAAGGCACGCCCCACCACAGACTTTGCCAAAGAGAATCTGTTCAATGTGCTCTCCAACTACATGGACTTTGAGGACGGCATCCGTGCCCTCGACCTATTTGCCGGTACGGGCAGCATCAGCATCGAGCTTGTGTCCAGAGGCTGCGACCAAGTAATCAGCGTGGAAAAAGACCGCGACCACTATGCCTTCATCTGCAAAATTATGCAGGAATTAAAGACGGACAAGTGCCTACCCATACGCGGTGACGTATTCAAATACCTCAAAAGCGGACGCGAGCAGTTCGACTTTATCTTTGCCGACCCTCCCTACGAGCTTGCCGGGCTGGAAACCTTGCCCGATCTCATCTTCGAGAACAACTTGCTGAAAGAAGACGGACTCTTCGTCTTGGAACACGGGAAGAAAAACAGTTTCGAGGAACATCCGCACTTTGTGGAGAGAAGGGTATACGGGAGCGTGAACTTCACGATATTTAAATGATGAATGAAGAATGGTACGATATGAATACACTTCAAGAAATTCTTCATTCATCATTCTTCATTATAACAGCGGCGCCATCAGCCGCACCACACTCTCTGCGGCCTTACGATACCAGGGGCGCTTCACCCAGTTCTTCAGGAATACTTGTACGCAGTCGCGCTGGTCTTGAAGGAAGATTTCGCGCATCTGAAGCGCTGTTTCTGTGTCATAGATGAAGGCATTCACCTCAAAGTTATGTTCAAAACTGCGGAAATCCACATTCGTAGAGCCTACCGTGGACAACTCATCATCCGAAACCATCAGTTTGGAGTGCAAGAAGCCTTTCTTATAGAAATAGACCTTGACTCCCGAATAGAGCACATCTGCCAGATAAGAGCAGGAACCCAGATGCGTCAAGCGGTTATCAGCACGCATGGGCAACATCAGACGCACATCGACACCTGACAAGGCGGCTGTCTGCATAGCAACAAGTACGGCTTCGGTGGGCAGGAAGTAGGGAGTCTGGATATAGAAATATTTCTTTGCGCTGGAAATGGATATGACAAGTCCCTGCATAATGTCTTTCCATGGGCCTACGGGCTCACTCGTTACAATCTGCGCCAAGGAAGTACCGCAGTTTTCTATTTTCGGGAAATAGCGGGTAGACGTAATCAGTGTACGGTCCACAAAGTACCAATCGAGTAGGAAGGCGGTCTGCAATCCGTGAACAGCCTTGCCCTCCAGCAGCAGATGTGTGTCCCGCCAGATGCCCCATGAGAATCCGCGCATATAGCGTTCGGCAAGATTCATCCCCCCCACAAAGCCGATGCGCCCGTCAATGACAACTATTTTCCGATGATTACGATAGTTCACCTTACTGGTGAAAAGCGGAAAACGTACCTTCAGAAAGCTGCGTACCTCGATACCGGCCTCGCGCATCTCTTCAAAAAAACGGTTGGGAACATGCCAACAACCCACATCATCATAAATCACACGTACCTCTACCCCGGCACGCGCCTTTTCCATCAGGACATCACGTACCAAGCGCCCAATGGCATCGTCCTCAAAGATATAGAATTCCATGTGGATATGCTTCGTTGCTTTCCCCAGTTCGCGCAGCAGGGATTGCAGCATGGAGAGCCCCAGGGTATAGGCTTCCACCCGGTTTCCATCGAAGGGGAAAGCCTGGTTGGTATTACGGAACAAGGATATGAGACGACTGTAATTGATGGGAAGCGCACATGAGTCCTGCGCCAGATATTCTGCCATAGGTTTCTTCAACAAACGGCTGTAACTCTTCTTCCCTATCATGCGCACACGGCGCTGACTACGCCCGAAGAAGAAGTAAAACACCAGCCCCACGATGGGAAGGAACATCAGTATCAGTATCCATGCCATGGTTTTCACCGGATTGCGGTTGTCGAGGATAATGACGACAATCGTTCCGATGATGGCACCGAAATAAACAATGTCGAAGGCTATCGTAGCAATCTGGCTGGCAATGAAGTTCCAATCAAGCATGTTCACAGACAATTAAGTGTGAAACAAATGTAGGAAAAACACAGAAACTTTCACCGAAGATTACAGAGATTAACATAAAAGTCCCTCTTCCCCCAACTTGTCTGAAAACTTATACTTGCTATCGCTTTGACGCGGATGACGCAGATGACGCAGATTTTTAATATTCTTATCTGCGTCATCCGCGTCTGAAAAATAATCAAAAAGAAACCTGCCACAGAATTGAGAGTGTATCAGAATGACAAGCTGATTAGGGGGGTGATCCCCTCCGCTTTAGAACGGCCTGCGTCCTCCGAAACCGCCAGGACCATGCCCCGGACCGAAGCCCGGACCGCCGAAGCCGCGTCTGCCCTGCATCTTATCGCGGGCGGCCTTGCTGCCGAAAATATTCAGACGATAGATGAAGTGAAGCATGCAATAGCTGTTCACGCCGTTATATTCGTACACCGAGCGGCCGCTTGCAGTCAGCGAACGGCTGATGTTACTCTGCTTCTTCAGAATGTCGTACATCTCGAAGCTGACGGTGGCATTCCCTTTCAGGAAAGTCTGCGACAACTGTGCATTCCAGATAAGCTCGTTACGGTTCATACTGCTGTCCGTATATCCTCGACGGCTCTGGTTGGCAATGTTGGTAGAGAGCGTCATGTTCCACGGCATGGAAATCTGCGTATTGGCACCGTAGGAGAAGGTATAGGGCTCCTGATTATTGTCAGGCGTCAGTTTATCCTTCTCTATTGAATAGGAGATGCTTCCGTTCAAGCCGAATTCAAACCAGTCATTACGATAGGCGGCATTCAGACGTTCGCCCAGCGTCAGGTTGGTGGTTGTATTCTTCCGTTCCACGGCATCTGCTCCCTTACCGGACGTCAGATAAGCCACATTGTTCTGATAGTTGGCATTGGAGAAGGAGTTGATGGTATACTTCTTATTGGGCAGTGCCGTATTGAAGCCAAACATGCCGAACGCATTCCAATTACCGTTGATATTTTTCGGAGTTGTAGTCCATCCACCAGTCTCCGAATTGTACACACGGCTATTGCTGATGCTATTCTGCGTTGCCGAGAAGTTGACGTGTGACATAATACCGCGCTGCTTTTCGGCATTATACGTATTATAGAAGAATCGCATGTTGTGCGTGAAGGAAGGCTTCAAGCCCGGATTACCGATACGTACATTCTGCGGATTGGAGTTGTCCACAATCGGCAACAGATTCTCCATACTCGGTTGGCTGCTACGCCCGCGATATGTCATACGCAACTGGCTCACCTTGGAGAAACGGATGCGCAAGTCCAGGTTCGGAGCGAAGTTGAACACATTGCGGGTGGTATCAATCATATAGTCGCCGCGCTTATAGGACAATACAGAATGCTGCGGCTGGAACGACATACCTGCGCTCAACTGATACTTCTCGCGGATAAAGCGCAAAGACACGGATGCATCGTGGTTGTAGTAGCGGTATTCCGCATACTTACCCAGACTATCCACCGCATGCTCTTCATATCCCGTGGGAAGCTGGGTTGACAATCCCCAATCCGGAAAACCCTGCAAATCATACGTCGTCTTGTCGCTCTCGCTATACTTGTACTGGAACTGATAGCTGAATTGCAAGAAAGTGGCGCGGGCTATCGGTTCGCTGTAAGTCAGCTGTGCACTGTAATTGTAGTTCTTGGTAGGAGTAGTGATGTACTGGTTACGAACCAAGATGGAGTCTCCTCCCAAAGCATTCAGTAACTGGAAGTAATGTGTTTCCGACTCCGTATACTGGTTGTTGTCATTATTGGTATAACCGAATCTTCCACGGAACGTGACATTGCGTCCTTTGTCATTCAGCTTTCTGTTCAACTGCAAGGTTGCATCCATAGACACACTCTTGTTGTCGTTCAGCGAACCGCTGTTGATAGCATTTATACGGATACTCCTCAACGGGTCATCGTCCGGATTAAGAATCTTCTCCAGATTCAGCCAGTTATTGGGGTCACTCACCAGACTGTAAGGGTCGGAATTGAACGTACCGCTCTCAGAATTGGAGAGATTGTCCGTTTTGCCGTACGAGAAGTTGGGACGGAAAATGATATTCGTCATCGAGTCCGGCTTCCACTCCATACGGAAATCGGCATTGAAATTCTTGGCTTTGTTACGTTGCCTGCTGTTCGAGTTGGAGTAAGAGTTGCCGTCCGGCAGAAAGTCCTCGGTAGAACCGATACTTGCAATATCCCCATCCTGATAGTTGTAGCGTGCACTACCGCCCAGTTCCAGCTTATCGGTTTGGGTAGCGAAGTTCACACCCAGCATTTTCGTTGCAGTAAGTCCGTTGTTCCTGCGCCAGCGCGGAGGACCGCCACCACCCGAAAAGCCCTGGTCGTTCACGTTATTGGCAGAACCCACTACCGACACCTGGGTTTTGTCCACGAAGCGGTTCAGCATAAAGCGGCCCATATAGCGGTCTTCCGTCCCTCCGGCCACGTCGGCATTACCGAACCAACCCTGGTTCATGCCTTTCTTTACGGTCAGGTCGAGCACCGTCTCCTCCTCACCGTCGTCAATACCGGTGATACGTGCCAAATCGGACTTCTTATCGTAGGTTTTCAGCTTCTCTATCATATCTACCGGCAGGTTCTTCAAACCGGTCTTTACGTCTCCACCGAAGAACTCCTTGCCGTCGACCATAATCTTCGACAAGTCCTTACCGTTGATTTTCACATTACCCTCGTCGTCAATCTCCGCACCGGGCAGCTTCTTCACCAACTCCTCGAGCATGGCTCCCTCGGGGGTACGATAGGCAGATGAAGTATATACCAGTGTATCTTCCACCACCTGCACTTGCGGCGCTTCTGCCGTAACCACAGCCTCGGCCAGCATCACCGCATCCGTTTCCAATGTCAGTGTACCCACGTTCTTGGCAGTTGTCGTAGCATAAAGGTGTAAAGGGATGTACTGGCTCTTGAATCCGATGTAGGAAACCTTCAGCACGTATTTACCCGCACTGACTTTGGGAAGAGTGAAATAACCTTGTGCCGTAGTGGCCGTACCCGATGCCTGAACACTGTCTGGCAACAAAAGCAACTGCACGGTAGCTTGTATCGCAGGCTCCTTGGTGTCCTCCACGACACGGCCCGATACCGTAATGTTTTTGGTCTGTGAAAATGCAGACAGCGTTGTTACCAACAGCAACGCCATCCCCGTGATAATTTTCTTCATGTGTCTATTCTTTGTCTATTCTAAATGAACAATGCCTTTTATTCACTGTTTCATTTGACAGACTTCCGGGCAAAAGGTTTAATGCCCCACATGACGATTTGCTTTATTTATCGACTATTCCGCTTAAATAATCTATCAACTGTCGCTTTCTTTATACCAAATTCCAAGCAAAGCACATTCAATATAAGAAATATGAGAAAAGAAGAAGAATCGACCGAAAGGAGGTCACCCTGCGCCACCCGGTAGAGCATACCGCCGAAGATAAAAAGAACGGTCAGAAAGATGGCATTGCGCGTGGACTTGTTGCGCACCTGCTCTATCTCCTTATTCTCGTTCTTCGTCAAGGCAAAGATTATCATCAGTGCCCCCATCATCATCAGGAGTTTGGAGCATTCCTTGTAAAACAGCAAGTTGGCATCTGTCACTTTTCCCCACAATAGGAATATGAAAGGAAGGAACAACGCCAGAGCTATGATGAAATAACCCAACGGACGGCAATAAACGGGAAGTAATGCTCTCATTTCTATCAATCAATTACAAATTACTAATTACAAATAGCGGGAGGCAGATGACGGAAACACCTTGCCACCCATAGAATTTCGCGGGACAAAGATAACGTTTTATTGCCAAAAGAGCTATCTTTGTGCCACAATATAATGAAGAAGGCTCCCTTTCCTTCATAATCCGTAACATCAGTAATTGGTAATTCGTAATTTGTAATTAACAAGATGAGTAAACAAGAAGTAATCCTTTGCGAAGGACTGGCAAACAGCCTGACGCATGCCATAGCGAAGTGTCCCCATGACAAGCTTTTCATCCTTACCGACGAGCATACCCACCGCCTCTGCCGCCCGCATCTGGACGGTATCCCCGCCCTGGAAGAAGCGGAAGAGATTATTATCGGGGCAGAAGATGTGCACAAGAATATGGAAACGCTGGCTGCCGTATGGCAAGCCCTGAGTGAGAAAGGGGCCAGCCGCCACTCCCTGCTCATCAATCTGGGCGGTGGCATGGTGACCGACCTTGGCGGTTTTGCCGCTTCCACCTTCAAGCGGGGCATCGCCTACATCAACGTTCCCACTACGCTGCTCGCCATGGTCGACGCTTCCGTGGGAGGCAAGACGGGCATCAACTTCAACGGTCTGAAGAATGAAATCGGCGTCTTTGCTCCTGCCGCCTGCGTGCTGCTGGAAACCGAGTTCCTGCGCAGCCTCGATGCCCATAACTTCTTCTCCGGCTATGCGGAGATGCTGAAGCACGGCCTCATCAGTACCCCGGAACATCTGGCGGAACTGCTGGCCTTCGATACGGAGAAGATAGATTATGCCTTGCTGAAGTCCATGGTAGGACGTTCCGTGCAGGTAAAGGAACGCATCGTAGAAGAGGACCCACTGGAACATGGCATCCGCAAAGCCTTGAACCTGGGGCACACCGTGGGACACGCCTTCGAAAGCCTCGCCCTTGCCGAAAGGCGTCCGGTGCTGCACGGCTATGCAGTGGCATGGGGGCTGGTCTGCGAACTCTACCTTTCTTATATAAAGACCGGATTCCCGAAGGACAAGATGCGCCAGACCATCCAATTCGTCAAAGAGAATTATGGCAGCTTCACCTTCAACTGCAAACAGTACGACCAGCTGTACGAACTGATGAAGCATGACAAGAAGAATACCGCCGGAGTCATCAACTTCACCCTATTGAAAGAAGTGGGTGACATCTGTCTCAACCAGACGGCAGACAAGGAGACTATCTTCGAAATGTTCGACTTTTATAGGGAGTGCATGGGGGTATAACGCTCCCGCTCCCTCTTCGGCAGGCTCTCCACAACCAGCCGATAGGAGCGTGCCACCAGTTCTCGGATAATGCTGTCCGGTACATCCTGATTAAAATACACACTGTTCCAATACTTCTTGTTCATGTGCCACCCCAGCTTCACCCCCTCGTACCTTGCCCGCAGCTCCGTTGATTCCTCCGGGCGGCACTTGATGCAGCAGAAGTCGAACACTTCGATATTGACAAAGCAGAACCACTTGTCGCCCACATAAAAGCAAAGCACATCGCGGCTGTATCTGTCGGCCACATTAGGAAAAGGCATCTTCTCGCTCACTCCCGGCAAGGAGAGACAGTATTCTCTGAATTCTTCCACATTCATCGCTCACTCCTCCCCCGAAAAGTCCTCCGTATCATTTTCCATCCCAACTGGGTCTTCATCCGGAATTCCCGTCTTTCCCTCGGCCCGCTCCTTTCGCAGCGTTTCCGGTCGCAACATATCGTGAGGGAAATATCGGCTAAGCGGATAACGGTAGAAATCCATCCCGCTGTTCAGCCTCGCCACCAGCGACTTATCCGGACGAAAATAGACACGGGATAAGCGTACCTTGCCCGGCATCACATCGTCGGGATGCTCAAACCCGTCACTCGTCACCGCCACATGGAAGGAACCCAGCCCCTTAATGGTCACCGACTCTCCCTCCATCAGCGCTTCCTCTATAAACTTCGGCAAATCTATCAATACACTCTGCACGTCTCCCGAACTCATCCCTTTTCTGGATGCCATACGCTGCGCCAGCAGCTCTGCCGTCACACCTCCACGCCGCTGTAACACACGCTGCACAGCATAATAGAGTTGCTTCACCCCTTCTGCCGTGCGGAAAACCTTCTTTCGAACCAAATAGACTATACTCATACTCTTTTCACAATGAACATAATGTTTCTTACTGCAACCAGACTGCTGACACCCCACCCGAAGGTTACTTCCCCTAAACAGAAAGCCAGTTTCCATACGGCCGGACAGCTATTCCCCAACATGCACGAGATGCACATCTCATGCAGTTCGAGACATACATCTCAACACACGCGAGATGTGCATCTCATACAGCAAAGGTAATCATATTCCACCTGATATACAAATATCTTTCATGTATCGGGGAATAATATTCCGCACCAGCTTACTCCGGCTCTTATCATTAATTAACAATGCTGCATGCAGGGTTTTCGCAAATATGCTATTTCTATAAAAGCAAGACCTATTCCAAATGTTTAATTTAAAAGAGTACACTATGAAAATGAAGTCAATCTTTAACAAGAAAATTTTAATCGCTATTGCAACCATCAGCTCCTTAAGCCTCCAATCGTGCCTGGACGACGATGATAATTATGCCATGAGATTCCCCAATGCCCTGGTAACGGTAAAGACCGATGCAGACCAGACAGTCTTTCTGCAATTGGATGACAAGACCACTCTGCTGCCTACCAACATGACGAAATCTCCCTACGGCGAGAAGGAAGTCCGCGCTTTAGTAAACTACAAGGAAGTGGACGAGCCCAGCGATATCTACACCCAAGCTGTACATATAAACTGGATAGACAGTATCCTTACCAAACCCATCGCCCCGGATTTGGGTGAAGAGAACGATACCGTATACGGCACCGACCCGGTGGAAATAGTGAACGATTGGGTAACCATCGCAGAAGACGGTTATCTGACCCTTCGCTTTAGAACTCAGCAAGGAGACTATCAAACAAAGCACTTTGTCAATCTGCTGCTGAGCGAGAATCCGGAAAACCCGTATGAAGTAGAATTCCGCCACAATGCCAAGGGCGACATTTACGGCAGGTATGCGGACGGACTGGTTGCTTTCAAGTTGGATGCCCTGCCTGATACAGAAGGCAAGACCGTTAAATTGAAACTGAAGTGGAAATCATTTAGCGGCGAAAAATCTGCGGAATTCGATTATTGTACCCGGAAATCCGTAACGCCCGAAAGTCCGGCTATCACTTCCGTAAGAAACAGCCTAAACCTGCAATAACTTCATTCAAAGTATGCCTGCCCGCTCAAAGCCATTGCCTTGCGAAGCAGGCATACAAGTAAAAAGAGAGCAGGACACGTTGACCGAAAGCCTTGAAACTGCAAAATATAGGTTCATTCAATAAAAAAAGCACTATAAATATTTGCTATTTTAAAATAAAGCCGTACATTTGCACCCGCAATTCGGGATGTAGCTCAGCCCGGTAGAGTACGCGTCTGGGGGAAACAAAGAGCTAATTTTCAAGAACTTAATATTACTTTCAGATATAGAAGGAGTTAGAACAATCTGTTCATCTCCTTTTTCTTTTTTATATACAACTTTTCTAAAATAATCATTACAAATTAATGAAAATCGATACAAATCAACTCCGAAACAAACCATAATATCATTTATTTTAGTACACTATAAAGTTCGGACATTCTTTAACCGCGGACAACAAAAAATGCTCTCCAATTCCCTATCAATTCCCCATAAGCAATCCCTATTTTACCAACACTTATAAATAGTATCTATTCTTACAATAGCATTCAAAACAAAAAAAATGCCATTCAATATTTTCATTAAACGGCATTCTATTATATACATGAATTCATTAGTGTCCACTAAAAAATCATAGTCGTTCTTTGAAATTGTTGAAATTCAGTTTGTTGTAATGGTATTTGGTGCGCAACGATTTGAAATTACTTTTGCAGTCTGAATCAGACTGTTATGAATAAAGACAAATATGTTTTTTCTCAATTAGTCACATTTCTTGATGAGTTCAAGTTCTTGCGTATCGTCAAGAAGTATGAAGGCAACAAATACATTAAAAGCTATACCTGTTGGAATCAGTTGCTTACGATGATGTTCGGTCAACTTTCCAACCGTGAGAGTTTAAGAGACCTCATCGTGTCACTGGAGGCTCACACCGGAAAACTCTATCATCTGGGAATCGGCAAGTCCGTAACACGAAGCAATCTTAGCAAGGCTAACGAGCAACGTGACTATCGCATCTTCCAGGAATATGCAACCTTCATGATAGCCGAAGCGCGCAAGCGTAGAATCGAAAGAATCTTTGAGCTTGACGGTCATGTCTATGCTTTTGATTCCACCACGATTGACCTTTGTCTGTCAGTGTTCGAGTGGGCTAAATTCCGCAAGCATAAAGGCGGAATCAAGATGCATACGCTCTACGATGTGGAAGCGGAAGTTCCTGCATTTGTGCATATTACTCCTGCTAATATTCACGATACAAAAGCGATGTCTGTGATTCCTTATGAACGTGGTGCGCATTATATATTTGACCGTGGTTACAACGATTTTGGCAACTTGTATACGATAGACCGCATAGGTGCTTTCTTCGTTGTACGAGCCAAAACCAATGTACGCATCAAGCCCAAAACGTGGAAGCGAAGATTGCCTGAAGGTGTCATTTCTGATGTCATCGGATGTTTTACGGTTTATAAAAGTTCCAAGGATTACCCCGATGAACTTAGAAAGCTCATTGTTGAAGACCCCGAAAGTGGCACACGATACATTTTCCTGACGAACAATCTTGACGCTTCGGCTGAGCTGATTTCTCGGTTATACCGAAATAGATGGAGTGTGGAGCTGTTTTTCAAATGGATTAAACAACACCTTAAGATAAAGAGGTTTTGGGGAACTTCGGAGAATGCTGTACGCATACAAATATATTGTGCCATAATTACTTACTGCCTTGTGGCGATAGTACAACACGATATGAAGTTAGAGCGAAGCATCTACGAAACCTTGCAAATACTCGGCATCTCGCTAACCGATAAAACTCATCTTAGAGATTTGTTCGACAAATCGAATTTCAAAAATATCAAAGAGCTAAATGATTCAAGTGAATCGAATTTATTTAATTTTTAACCGACTAGTGACCAAAAAATTTTTAGTGGACACTAGTGACATGAATTATAATTAGACTAATCTACCCCTCCTCCTTACCTTCATCTTCTCTTTCATTGTCAGCAAATTTCTTTATATTCTTAATTAGATTGTCAACCATTTCATCAGTTGCTTTTTTCCTCTCTTCTTCAGTAGGAGTATGAATAATACTCATTGTACTGCAGTCATTCCACCGAGAACTAACTAATTGTTTTTCTTCTTTGCTATTCATTTCTTTTTCCAGTTTACCATGTGTAACATTCCCACTTTTAATAGAAGAATTCAACAGCTCCCAATGATTTTTATATCCTTCAATATCCTTTTTAAAGATATTATAACGTTCTCCACCAGCTTTCAATTCATATTCTTTCCTGTTTTCTACCACATATGAACTAGGAACTATATAAAAATCAGGCAGTGTAGGAGTACCTTCAATTTCAAATTTTTTATTATATATCACAAATATAACATAGTGGTTATCTTTTGCCTCCACATTACCTACGGGAATAGAATCATATTCACGAACAGATTTCACATCAATCGAGACAGCAGTTTTATCATCCCTCATTATCCAAATATCAACACTTTTCTTATTTCCCATTGTTATATAAGCCTCATAATTCAACCGATACAACATGGACAACACCAAATACTCACTAGCAATTCCAGTATTAAAGCCGTTCTTTTTAGTCGCCATAATCCTAATATTTGTTCATATTAATACTCAATGCACTATACTAACACACTGTATATAGCACATTTATACCTTATGAAGAACAAATATATTTAATTATTTTTGACTATCCAAATATTTATTACATAATCTTTTATAAAGTAGTGAAAGCGTAACAACACAATGAACACCAATATAAATAAAGTACACAGACAACATGTTCATCCTATTCCAGCATTTATATAAACTTTACTTCCCCACGTCTTTTCTGTACCAATAGGGGATGATTTCTTAGCTTTCTCTATAATTTCGTCCATAAATTGTTGTTCAATATTTAGATTTGTTGTATCTTTAGGAACTAAAAGAGAGCTTTCAGAGCTAAAAACAGTTAATGACTGACCCTTGTCTGTTTCAGAATTACCAGGAAGTGTGTAATCGAAGCTCTTTTTTAATTTATCTTCTTGGTTAATTATACTTGATGTCTATCTCTTGAAAATAACGTGTGGACAGCTTCTTGTCGAACAATTTCATATTACAGATGACCTTTTCCCACACTTTTGCATTACCGATATGTCCCGTTTCTTTCATATCCTTAATACACAACAATGCGAAATCCAAGAACTTTCCCTTCTTATCCTTATATAGGAAAGCATCCTCGAATTGATTCAGCGTCCAATCAATCCTATCAAACTCAAAATGGCGCTCGACTTCTTGAGCGCGTGCCAGCAGTTGAACTATTCGCGCATTGAATTCCTTATAATTAGGACAGACACGCTTATCACATCTGAAACGTTCACCAATAACGTCCCATTCCTCCTTCTTGGAGTAAAGCCCCAGTGAAATATACTTGGCTTTCATGTTCTTTATGATTCTCAATGAAACCGGATAGGTTCCATCCTTCCTCCTATTAGAGGAATGCAAAAGCACTTTAAATGTTGCCATATTATAAATATTAAAGTGCAGCAAAAATATAGGGTTATTTCTCAAAAGAAGAAAAATAGGTTTATAAAAATATCGCCTATTTAATACTGATTAACAGAAGAAAATATATACCTAATTTCTGCCACGTTTTCTCCCTAAAACTTTCCTAAAATATTAAAGTAGACTGTATATAAACAAATACAAACAACAATCAACATCACAGCAGCTGATAATCAACTACAAAACAACAAGTTACGCATATCAAAAGAAAAAAACTCATTATTAATACAAAAAAAGAGGAAGAAAATTTGCAGAATCCCCATAAATACGTACCTTTGCACCGCAATTCAAAGAAAGACGGGATGTAGCTCAGCCCGGTAGAGTACGCGTCTGGGGGGCGTGTGGTCGCAAGTTCGAATCTTGTCATCCCGACTGAGTAAAGTGCTGGTAATCCAATGATTATCGGCACTTTTTCTTTTTATACATTTCCTGATTTTAGCAGTAGAAATGGGACAAAATCAAGGTTAGTGTAAACCATAGTGTAAACCGCTGCACAACCTTTAAAGCAATGAGTATCAAGGTTTCAGTGATTTGTTTTAAGAGTAAAGTGTTATCAAACGGAGAGCACCCTCTCATGTTACGTATTACAGAGAGCAAAAAAAGAGTAATGAAAAGTTTGGGAATATCCGTAATATGACATGGTTACCAAAATTTTATTGGCTTATACCCATATATTCTTAACCCAAACTCATACCACTATGTATAAATCTTGATTGGAATCAGTCATAAATAAACATAAACCCAACCTTGACCAATAGTAAAATTAAAATCAGAACTGGGATAGTCGTTGATATAATTTACAACTTCTTTATTTCAGCCCATGAGAGGGTGGTGGACAATCGATACCCCACATCTTATTTTGTCTGTTTCCCATTTTCAAGATCAATACACCTTCATTTATCAAATCCTCATGTGCAAACCAGGCATGATTCAATTCTTTGCCATTGAGAGTGGCCGACTGGATGTATTTATTTTCATCTGACACCCCCTCTGCTATAATTGTGAAAAACTTGTTGTTATGTAACTTGATACGGACCTCACTGAACATCGGACTGCCAATGGTATAAATAGGCAGTCCCGGAGTGACAGGATAAAAACCGAGAGAAGAAAAGACAACAAAGGCTGACATGCCCCCTCCATCTTCATCCCCAGGAATGCCCATCAAATCATTGCGAAACCACATCTTTAACAACTGGCGGATACGCTTCTGAGTTTTCCAAGGCTGACCAGCATAACAATAAAGATAAGGAATATGCAGAGACGGCTCATTCGCCATGGAGAATTGTCCCACATTGCCAGTATGATCGGGTAATTGAGAATAGAAATCAAATTTACTTTTTCCCAAAGACTCATTGAACATCTGATCCAAATTGGCAACAAACTGTTCCTTGCCATTCATCAGTTCAATAAGGTCGGCAATATTATGCGGCACATCCCAACGATACACCCAACCATTATTTTCTCCATAATACTCACGGGCACCCTGACCACCAGAAAAGCGGTAATCAAATGGGCTAATCCACTTGCCATTTTTATCCTTTGGATGGAAAAAGCACGTTTCCTTGTTGTAAATATGGCGATAATTAAACGAACGACAACGATAGTAGGCAGCTTCTTCATCCTTATTTAGCATTTCAGCGATGCGTGACAGACACCATTCGTCATACGCCGTTCCGAGTGTCACGGCTACAGATTGACGTTTTTCGAAGGAATGTACATTCGGATCAGTTTCCTTTTCATCAGGCTGCAAAGCAGGGATATACCCCTTTTCTTTATAAAACAGATCAATCCAGCCACAGGTTGCTGCTGACCAAGGAGCCAATGTCTTCTCTTCAATAGCACGTTTGCACACATTGTATGCTTTGGTTAAATCAAACTTGATTCCTTTGGCAGCCGCATCTGCAATCGTAGCCACTCCATGATTAGAATTCATTCGTCGAGAATCTCCTGTAATTTCCGGGAAAGTAGGCATCCACATCGTTCCCATCTGTTCTGCCATACGCAAATAGGACCGAATGATGTCCAACTCCGTATTTTGATCGATAAGTACACGTAATGGATGGGCTGCACGATATGTGTCCCATATCCAATCATCTGTATAGAAAGGCAAACCATAATCATTATGTACCCGATGATCGAACGCGCTGAAATAGCGCCCGTCTTCGCTGATACAGACTGGGCGTTCAAATACCCTGTACAAAGAAGTATAAAATACCCGCTTACTGTCAGTATCTCCTCCCTTAACGTCTATCTTGCCCAAGGAAGCATTCCAGATATTCCGCCCTTTATCAGCCAGTGCCACCACATCATAACCGGACAATTCACGTTCCATGTTTTTGCGAGCTTGTTCTTCACTGATAAATGAAATACCGTATCTTACACGCACATACTCAGTTTGTTTTGCAAAGGCCAACACCGCACACGCATTGTGACCTTCTGCAGTCGTCGTACGGCTCAATTTCCCATCCACCAGCATGTCTGATTGTACTGGCATCTGCTCAGTTTCCAAATACAGATAGACTCGAGTGTTGTTATCCAAATGCTGGTAACCACTGATATGGTTTTCCGCTACCTGAACTTTTCCGTGCCGGGAATTCACAATGAGATAAGCCGGTTTGTCCGTTTGGGTAAAGCGGAGTTGGTATAAAGCCGATTGACGTGAAGGCGCATACTTGACCTCAATTTGTTCTTCATCCAAAAACACTTCGTAATAGTAGGGCTTGACGTTCTCATGGTCATAGCTATAGTTTACGACCGGCTGTAACGGCTCTCCTTGGCAAGGACTAAGGTTAAAGGCCGAAGTGCCCCGATGGCTGGTAATGATGAGCGGCAATCCATGTAATTGACTACCTGTATAATCACTCCGTTCGGGATATACACGCAACATGCTGTTGGGCAAATGAATCGTAGGATAAGTGGGTACTAGTAAATGGCTGATGTTGCCCATATAAGGGTTGACATAGTCAACGGGAGTCAAGTTATGTTCTTTATTCGATCCCTGAGAGAGGGCGTACCCTGCGAATAAAAAAACAAACACAACACACAAAAAGTATAAATGTTTCATTTTCTTACAGAACTAAGGATTGTATTTGGGCTACAAAAACAGCAGCCATACGGTTTTGAATATAACAGTCTTTACCCCGGTTGGGATGCCATCCATACTCAACCCCATCAATACACTCTGTGTCATCGGCAAAGAGAGTGCTCGTTTGTCGGTGTGTTTCTGGATGCTCAACGGTCTTTGAAAAGCCAATCTGTTCATCAAATTTTACCAGTGGAAAGCCCCATTTGTCGGAGAGTTTCCTGATAGATTCATTATACACCACGCGTGCATCGTGCCAATGGGTACAAAGCAGAATCACAGCCGGCTTCCCCCCTTTCACACCGTAATACTTCGAACCTTTGTCAAATTGAAGTTGATAACAATCGGATATGTATTTCTTGATTACATAATCAAAAGCGGCCGCATAGTTCCCACGGGTAAAAGGCAAGGCATATTCGTGATAGTCCTTTTTCAGCTCATTCGGGGCATACACATCCCGGTTGTGTACCTGCATAATCACGAAGACATCCACCTCGTCCAATTCCTCACGGGAATACAAATCGCCACGTGACATTCGGTTCGCCACATCCGCAATGGCTTCTCCTCCGATGGCCCGGTTGATTCCCTTCGCACGCAACGCCTCACACCCCAACTCAAACCAACCGTTATCCACGGATGCAAAAGAAGCGCCTGACAAGAGAACGGTCAGCTTCTTCTTCTCATCAGACATTGATAAATAACCTTCTCGTACCGGAGAACATATATCCTGTGCCGGTAAAAACGAGACCCAGCAGTATAGGAGTAGTATTATAATATAAATCCTTTTCATCATAATTCATTTAAAAGATGTAACTTTCCGTCTCTAATAATCTTAAGAACCAATTCACCAAACAAGGAATTTTGCCAGGCAAACCACGAACGTGTGAACTTTTCAGGCTGATCTTTGTGAAAAGACTCATGCATAAAGCCTGTATTAGCATCCGTAGCCAACAGCATGGCAACGCACAATTTGATTTCCTCATCGTTCTCCGACGTCATGGCACGTATGATTATGCTCATGGGCCACACCATGTCCATTCCTATGTGAGGGCCACCGATGCCTTCGGCATATTTGCCCTTGAAAAAATACGGATTGTCCAGACTCAACAGATATTTTCGCGTATTCTGATAAATCCTATCCGAGGGCTTCACATCGCAGATGTAGGGCAAAGCCAGCAGACTGGGAATATTAGCATCATCCATGCAGAGCTGATTGCCGTATCCGTCCACTTCAAAAGCATAAATCTTTCCATAGGTAGGATGCTTGTGTATGGCATGTTTTTTCAACGCTTCGCCCACTTCCATATACAACACATTGCACGCACGAGCCATTGCTTTGTTTTTGTTCACCTTCAATAGGATCTCCTCCATCTGACGCAAGCTGGTCACAGCAAAAAAGTTGGAAGGAATCAGGAACGGATAAACAGTCGCGTCATCCGAAGGGCGAAAAGAAGAGGCAATCAGTCCGTTGGCACGGACCGGATTTCCATATCCATCGTTGGATAACGTGTCATACTGCCGGTCCGTCACACGTAAAAACGAATAATTACCCCGATTCTCCTTCCGTTGCTGGTCTTTGAAAACTGTCAGGATAGATTCAACCACCTGCATCCATTCCGCTGTAAAAACGCTGTCATCACCGGTTACTTTCCAATAATGATAAGCCAGACGAACAACATAACACAGCGAGTCGATTTCCCACTTTCTTTCGTGAATTCCCCCTCTCATTGGTGTCCTGTCATTTTGCCACTCCCCTTTTCCAGAGAGATCACGGTAGAACGCATTCGCATACGGATCCAGCAGAACTAATCTGAACTGTCGTAGAATCACCCCCCGAATCATTTTCCTCAACCGCTCGTCCTCATTGGCGTACATCAGATAAGGCCACACCTGGGCGGAAGAATCCCTAAGCCACATTGCCGGAATATCCCCCGTTACCACAAAAGTGTCGTCCTCCGGTTCCGATTCATAAAACACCGTCGTGTCCAATGTGTTGGGAAAACAGTTGGCAAACATCCATTTGAGCTTCTCATTTTTCAGTAGAGTGACCGTCTCCTCAATAACCCGTTCGACGACTTCTGACCGGAAAAGTCTTTTTTCCACCGGTGGACGTTTAGACGTATACATTTCAACATGATCGATCCATTGCATTTCTTGTCCCGAAGAACAAGGATGTGCAAAAAGTAGAGAACAGACCCATAAAGAGCCTATAGTGAGTAATTGTCTCTTCATCTTACAAAGCTAGTCTTACTGCAGGAACGTAATTGAATTTCGCACCGCCAATGTTAATTCTTGCGCCAATTCTAAAGTAATATTGCGTGCCGGATTTTATATTTTCATGTTTTAAGTCCAATTCCAATGTAAACTCATTGCCAAGGTACGAGTTATCCACACCTTGCTTTACCACAAACTCCTTGAGTGGTTCGCCAACATTCGGTTCACGGTGACCGTAAAGAGCCACTTCCGCCACCTCTTGGTCAACCGTCTTTTCTAGACGGAACTTAGCCACAACCTTGCTACCATTTTTTTGAATGGAAGCATTTTTAATACGGATGTAAGGCTGCACTCTGAAGTCATATACCGTATTACCTTTCACCACAACTTCTTGATCTTTGACAGACACAAAGTTACCACGCATCAGACTCATCGTATACGAACCTGCAAACATCACGTTGTTTCGATACGTACCATTGTTCTTAATTACCATGTATTGCGTTTCAGGATTCTCAAACCCATGTTCGATAAATTCGATTTGTGCCCCGTCAATAATATCCTGTTCAACCAGTTCGCCAGTTTCAATGTCTAAGATTTTGCCTTCAATGGTAGCATTCGGACCATCATAGTTGTCTATTTCCAACAAGTCGCAGGAAGTGACTGCAAACAATGTCAGCAAAGCGAAAGCCATATTTTTAATGTTACGTTTCATAGTTGCTATTGTTAAATTAGTGTTTTGGATTCTGAGTTAAACCATTGGTAGAAGTTCCAGGAATATGTCTGTAATAATGATGCGTTTGGAAAGTACAAGAGTTTGCACCCGGTACAAACTTACGCACAAAAATATACTGAGGCTTTTCCCCTCGTAAATCAATCATAGGCACCAACGCCATTTTACGGCGGTTATCGAATTCCGAATGGAAATCCCTGCGTCTAATCAAATCCCAGTAACCCTTATTTTCAAAAGCCAACTCAATTCTCCTTTCGCGCAACACATTATCAAGAGTCAAGTCAACCTCTGTAGTATGAGCTGCTCTCTTACGCAAGTCATTCAGTCCCTTCTTGGCCATATCCAGCAAATTACCATCCGTTTCACCCTTTTCAACAACCGCTTCCGCAAAGTTCAGCAAGATTTCGGCGTATCTGAAATCCATAAAGTCGGTAGTCGACTGCAACTCCTTGGTCACGGTCAGGTTCTCATTTAAGAATTTGCGCATCAAGAACCCCGTACGCGTACAGTTCGGTGTACCGTCAAAACCCGAATAATCCTTCGAGAATTGAGCACCGAATGTATAATACGTCTTACCATTATGTTCACAAGCACCCGGTGAACTCATCAAGTCACCATTCGGTTTAATCACCCCCCCCTGGATTACAATCTTCTTCCCTTTCCACACACTGTTCGGATACGTGATGCAAGCAAAAAAGCGGGCATCCTTATGCTTGAAGATTTCCTCCGGCGAATCAAAATGGCGATAAGCAACATACGGACGATAGCCTTCATTATCGCTCACCTTTCCATCTTCCGTAGTGATGATCGGAGCAGCATGCCCCGGATTGGTATAATCCTCATACAAGTCAATCAACTCAAGAATTGGATTGGTTCTACCTCTGTGAGGGAATCCTTCCGCATTCTGATTCGGATTGTTCCAGGCATCATAATCATGTGCAATCCGAGTACCCGGAGCTCCATAGCCTTTGATAAAAATAGCCTCTTCACCAGCCACATTCGGATCTGTGAAAAGCGCTCTGTAGTTAGCAATCGCTTCTTGCACACTACCTGGATGCGCCTTATACAACCCAAACCTATTGGAAGCGATGATAGCTTTAGAAGCATCTATGCAAGCCTGATAATAACGGCTGGCATCTGACTTGTCCAAACCAACAAAATTCTTATCCACCGCTTCCCCTTCCAACGGAGCCTTGTCCCAATATTTAGCTACAGAAGCTGCATGTAATGCTGCCCTTGACTTCAGAGCATACGCCGTCCACTTCGTCGCCCTGCGCTTCTCTTCACTCGGATTGTTTCTGGTTTCCGGCAACAGACGAATCGCCCTGTCACATTCCTCCATCACAAAATCCCACGTTTCTTTTTCTGTGCTACGAGGTACCTTCAAGTTATCCGTATTCGGCTCAAACTCCTGATACTTCGTAATGATGGATACCCCCCCATAACGCTTCGCCAAACCAAAATAAGTATACGCCCTTAAGAAATGGGCTTCCCCCATCAACGCATCCTTTTCCTCTACCGAAATATCCAAATTGGGAATATACGTCATCAGCAGATTGATATTTCTGTTCAAAAAATACCCCTTATTCCACCAGTCATTGGCAAATTGGTTCCAGTTGGGCCATTCCGAATGGATGGCTTCCAGCGCATATTGCGCCAACGTCAAAGAACCAGTATTCCCTCTGGCGTTAAATCCGGCAGCAGGCATATATACAAAATCTTCAATCGGTGAACCATAATAGAGATCAGCTAGAAACGACTTGATACCATTGGGATCCGACAAGACACTTTCACCCGGTATTTTATTTTTTGGTTCTAAATCCAGAAAATCAGAACAAGCTCCACATAACACGAGCAAGAACCCCACAATTACATATTTAAAATTTAACATCTTTTTCATACGTATAATATTTAGAATGAAACACTTAAGCCTACATTAAAACTCTTTGTCAAAGGATAGTTGTATCCGGCACCATAGTCACCCTCCGTCTTTTCAGGGTCAAACTGTTTCAAGAACGAGTCGGTGAATGTAAAGAGATTGTATGCATTGAAATAGAGTCTCAAATTTTCAACACCATATTTTTTAGTAAATGTTCTAGGCAATATATAACCCACTTCAAAGCTCTTCAGGCGTAAATAAGACGCTTTCATGTTCCATGCCTGACTATCGCGGTAAGAAGAACCCATTTCCTGAGAGAAACGATTAGCAGGCCATTTACCAGGCACCCAATTGGTGTTGTCAGGATCATAGGAATCCTCCAAATGCCATCTGTCAAAGAAATAAGCAGGTAAATTACCATTGTTGAAGAACATTTGGCTGAATACCTCATTGAAACGGATGTTGTACATACCAGCACCTTGGAACACCATTGTCAAATCCATATTTTTCCATTGTGCATTCAACGTAAAACCATAAAAGAGTTTCGGTGTCTTGTTTCTGAATATCGGTTTGGTATCATAACCATTGATCACACCATCACCGTTATAATCATCATAGATATAATCACCCGGCAACAACTGCGTATTTCCTCTATTGTCGCAATGAATAGCCCCATGTAAAATCTCTTCATAATTTTGGAACTGTCCGACTTTGTCGAATCCCCAAACCAAGTCATTCCAACGGTTTGTATATCCATTCTTCCAACGGTCGTAACTGCTTCGTGCAGCCGGTTTATCCACTGTGCGATGCATGGTTCTGGCAATATTCATGTTGAAAGAAGCGCTGTAAGAGAAATCATTGATGCGATTTTTGTGAGAAATGGTCAAGTCAAAACCCTGTGTACGTTCACTTTCCACATTCTCCACCGGCATTGATCCACCAAACGTATTCGGCAAGTTGCCTTCTCTGATTTTCAACTTTCCGCTCTTGTGTTTCTTATAGAAGTCAAGTTCAAAATTCAGTTTGTTTCTTAGCACAGAAAACTCGACCCCCACATTATACATCTCCGAACGCACCCACGTAAAGTCCCGATTGATCACACCCGGAGCTGCCATCGTACCCAGGAACTTGCCATCTTCAAACTCATAACCAATATTCACATTAGGTGTGAAACCCATCACGTGTTGGAATGGCTCTCCTACATTTTCACCAATGACGCCATAAGAACCACGGATTTTCAAATTATCAATAAACGAAAAATTATCTTTGATAAAGCTTTCTTCAGAGATTCTCCAGCCGGCTGATAAAGAAGGAGAGAACGCCCATCTTTTGCCGGGTGCATAACGGTAAGAGCCGTCATAACGGCAAGCATATTCAAATAAATACTTACCCATGTAGTCATAGTTAAATTTACCGATGTATGCCATAGTTGTCTCTTCATGTTCCGTACCGCTATTCGTCTGTACCCCCGATGCATAATCCATCACATCTGTCGTGTAAAAATCATATTCACGTTTCAAGTAAGAGTGTTTCTTCTCATATTTCTTCTGTTCGTAAGCAACTAATGCCGAAACATGATGTTTGTCCAGGAAGGTTCTGTCGAATGTCACCTGCGCCTGCAACACAATGCGGTCTGCATCTTCCACATTATTGGCAATACGCGGCTTGTTTTTCAACTGATAATTCAAATCGGACGAATAAATGCGATAACTCTTCCATAAATTTTTATTGAATACACTATAGCTGTCATAGGCAATGGTGCCTTTCGCCTGCAGTCCCTTCAAGAAAGGCGCATCATAAGTCAGCGAAACAGCCGACTGAAGCGATTTGTTCTTGTCCACCGTATACCCTGCATGCTTTTTCTGTGACATCACCACCGGATTTTCCTGATTGTAGATATTCGCCGGATAAGCCGGGTCATCGTTAATATACGGACGTTCGTTCGGATGACTGATGATGGTACCTTTGTACATCCATATAAAGCCATCACCACCCGGGAAATCCCTCATGCCATAACGGCCCGAAACCATCACATCCGTTGTCAGATAACGGTTCAATTTGGCAGAAACATTGCTTCTGAACGTATAGCGGTCATAACCCATATCCCCACTCTTGAAAATACCGTCTTCATCATAGTAGCTGAAACTGAGGAAGTATTTCATAATCTTATTGCCACCCTCAATAGACAAGTTATGATTATGTCTCAAACTGGCTTTTTTCATGGTTTCATTGTACCAGTCCGTGCTTTCATAACCCGGTCCGCCAGCTCTCCACTTATTTAGTTCTTCATTGGTAATACTATGCACCCCGTCTCTATAAAAAATCGCATCATCGTACATTTCCAGATATTGGGCCGCATTGGCCATGAGGGGACGGTCAGTAACCTTCTGCCAGCCCACATTACCCGAATACGTAAACTGAGGACGGTGGGATTCCCCTCTCTTCGTAGTCACCACAATCACACCATTACTGGCATTCATGCCATATACTGCAGCGGAAGCGTCCTTCAACACCGAAACACTTTCGATGTCACTAGGATTCAATTGTTGGAATTCAACGCTACCATCGCGTACAATACCATCGATGACATACAAAGGTTCTCCATAGCCGCGGATGTTAATCATAGAATTAAAAGTACCCGGCTCACCATTCTGCTGTCTTATCTGCAATCCCGGCATCTTACCCTGTAAAGATTGCGCCAGGCTGGAGCTCACAGTCGTATTGATCTCCTTGGTCTTTAACGAAGCAATACTTCCCGTCAAGTTACCTCTCTTCTGCGTACCATACCCCACAACTACCACTTCATCAACTAGATTGGCATCCTCTTCCAGCGTAATTTCGTAATAATCCTTCTTCACTCTCAGTTCCTTCTTGCCGAAACCGATGTACGAAATCGTCAGCAAGTCGTTTTCGTGCGCATTCAAAGAGAATTTACCATTCAAATCAGAAATGGTACCACCGGCACCGTTTTCCACAGCAATGGAAGCGCCGATGATAGGAACACCAGAGAGGTCTCGGATAATCCCCGAAATCCTTTTGGCACTCCTCTGCTGTCCTTTCGACACTTTGGAATCAATTTTATACAACACCACATTCTTTCCCTTAATTTTATAGCCGATATTTTCCCCTTTGAAAACCACCTTCAAGATTTCCTCAATCTTTTTATTTTTTAAAGACACCGAAATCTTTCGCTTGGGATTGAACAGATTGTAATCATAAGTAAAAAACAGATTGTTCTTTTTTTCAATGATTGATAGCACCTCCGTGATGCTTTTGTTTTTCACATCCAGTGAAATGGTAACATTTTGAGCATGCAATGCAAGTACTCCGTTAAATAGGAATAAAAATGTTAACAAAAGCACAAAACTGCAAGAGTTCCTATTCCATCTACTAAAAAAAGTTACGCATTCTTTTAGATAGAAATAACTGGTTGGATTTTTCATAAATTTGTAACTGAGTAATTGATTTAATCTTTAATTAATTTATTCGACGACAAGGATTGTGAATTGCTGCAACAATTTGCAATCCTTTTTCTTTTTCTTCTTTTTCTGTTAATTGTCCTCCTTTCTTATTATAAATATATGTTCTTTTTCCAGATACGTCAATTGCCCACTTTCCTGCAACAGGTCCAAGACCTCCGTCAAGGTCGATTCCCTATGCACGTGGCAGAAGAACCGTTTTTTTTCAAGCGAAGGATCTTCAATGACAATTTCCCTGTCGAATTTCCGTTTCAATTCCAACACAATGGTCTTCAGTGTTTCCCCGGGGAACATCAGTTCCCCCGTCCGCCACGTACCAGCCGTAGAAGCATCCATTTCACGAATCGAACTCAGACCCGTTTCGAGAGAGACTGTCAGCATTTGATTGGGCTTTATCCGTATATTTTTATTCTTATCAGTATACACTTCCACCTGCCCTTCTTTTAAGAGAACTGTTGGATCCTCACCGGAATACGATTTCACATTAAATGTAGTACCCAGTACACGTACTTTCAACCTCTCCGTTTCCACCAAAAACGGCTTGTGTTCATCACGGTTCACTTGAAACAAAGCCTCACCTGCCAGTTTGACCGTACGGTAACCCCTAGCAAATTTGGTGGGATAAGTAAACCGGCTACCTGAGTTCAACCAGATGTGTGTACCATCCTCCAATACCAAATTGGCTGTCTGCGAGTTGGGGACAATTACCGTATTAAATCCAACCGGTCGTGTAACCTCCATGTAATATAACGTTCCCAACCCTACTGACAATACAATTGCTATTGATGCAGTTATTTTTAGGAAGAGTGATGATTTAGGTTTATGGATATCGTTTTTTTGTGTTGTATTGTATGTCTCCTGTTCCTTAATTTTGGATTCAGATCTACTCATCATCTTCTCTATCATCTTTTGGTAAGATGCATTCAGATGTATCTTTGTTGCATAGTTGGCTTCTTCTTTTTTCGACCAGATTTCCTCCAACGAGAACAAAAAAGTCGAGTTAGCAGGTTCTTCCCTTCTCCATTTGTTGATCTTTTTGTAATCCTCCTCCGAAGCGGAATGATTTAAAAAACGCTTTAATACATTTAAATCCATATTACAGTAATATATAATTCAACATTAGAGCAATCCAAATTCCGACATGCCTCAAGGACTTGCGCAATTCCGCGATGGCTTGGGCAAGGTGTGTCTGTACCGTACGTAAGGACACATGCATCTGATTGGCTATGTCCTTTTGTGACTTCCCTTCGAAGTAGAATAAGTTTAAAGCTTCCGCACGTCTGGGAGGCAATTGCCTGATTGCATTTTCCAGCAACTTATAGTTCAACTCCTCATTCGTTTCAGACATCGAAACAGTCGATTCAATTTTCTGGTTGTAATATTCACAACGATCAATGGCCAGTTGCCACTGTTCCCGGTAGTTCTCCACTACCTTTTGGTGCTTCAGATAGTTTAGACAACTGTTTTGCGTGGCTTTGAATAGAAAGGCGGCCAGCCTACTGGAAACAATCATATGATGTTGTTCCCAGTAAGCGACAAATACATCATGTACTATATCTTCAGCAACCTCTTCATCAACAAATTTACATGCATGAACCATCAATTTAGGATACAGTTCATCATAAACTTGTCTAAAATGACTGATAGAATCCCCCCCCTTTTCTTGCATTCCATTTGAATATTGAGAGTCCATAATAACGGTTTGTATCTGTGGCTATTTGATGGCAGACAATACGATTTTTTCCATAACCTCATATCCTTTATCTGTAGGGTGGACACCATCATACGTATATTCATCAATCATGCCTCCGTTCTCTTTGCTCATTTCACTGAAGTAATCAATGTAGTGTACATGTTTTGCTTTGGCAAGTTGCCGGATCCGCACATTCAGCTCATAAATCTGTTTCACTGCATCCGTAATGTCTTTTCTCCAAGGATACACATCAACCGGAAGAACCGAAGAAAGATACACTTTGATTTTATGTGATTTGGCTAACTCTACCATTGATTTGATGTTACTCACCGTATATTCGATGCTGTACTTACCAGTATTTTCGGCTATGTCGTTCGTACCGATGTTGATGACAACAGCTTTTGGTTTAAGGTCAATCACATCTTTTTGGAAGCGGAGCAGGAGTTGCGGACTGGTTTGACCGCTGATGCCACGACCTAAAAATTGATGACCTGTAAAAAAAACGGGGCGTTTGCTAGCCCATCCGTCGGTAATGGAATTTCCGATAAAAATCACTTTCGGATAAGTTTTGTTTTGAATGATGCGTTCATTATCCTTTTGATATCTTTCAAAATCAGGATACTCGCTCAGTGTTTGGGCCGTTGCCACTGTTGCGAAAAAGTACAGAAGAGCAAAGAATAAGTGTTTCATATTTAGTATTATTTAGTAATGATTGTTAGCAATATCTTATATTAAGACAACTACACTATCAAAAGTACGTATTCTAATAGTTAAAAGAAAAAGATTTTTATCTACTATGATATTACGTTTTATGCCTTTTGCTTTTTATTCCCGTCAACACCGTTCAAGGAAGCATTGTTCCCCTTTGACATTTTGATTGTCCACGATACTATTTACAATTGGTTCCATACAGACAACTAGCGATATCACAACTGTTTGGCACCGCAAAGAAACTATTCGTTTGGCACCGCAAAGAAACTATTCGGCCGCGGAAACGTCAGTAAAAAAAATCAGCTGTTTTTAAAACATATATAGTCCTCATCATTATTTCTACAGCCCGAACATCTTTTTCAATCTCTAGACCGTACTAACACTCACTCCCTCGGTTCTGGCTATCATCTTCATCTGATAACTTTACCGGAAAGTCTTGACATACCGAAACGATTGCCGGACAAATCCATCGGACCATCATCCGCATATTCTCCCACTTCAACTTACACACATAAAAAACTGCCGTCTGACAAAACCCCGAAATCCTTACATGTGTGATTTTAAAAAAATGTTCAATTTCAAAAATGAAAGAAACATGAAAACAGAAACAAAAAGAATTTTGGAAAAGGCCCAGGCAGGTGATGCAGAGGCTCAGTATCTAACCGGTCTGTATTATGAGGATAAGGGAAATGCCGACGAGGCTTTCCTATGGTATGACCGTTCGGCTACACAGGGATTCGTATATGGAATCAACGCCGTTGCCATATATTACCTGAAAGGGATGGCTGTAAAGCATGATACCGGCAAGGCAATCGCTCTTCTAGAGAGTATTGCAGATAAATTCCCCACAGCCAAAGCCAATCTGGGCCATATATACCTGGAAGGGCAGGGATGTCCGCAGGATATAGGGAAAGGTATCGGGTTACTCGGACAGGCTGCGGATTCAGGTGACGGACTGTCGGCTTTCACAATGGGGCATATACGCCTCAAAGGGCTGTTTGGGACTCCCGTAATGTACAAGGAAGCGACAGGATGGTTCGAGAAGGCCTATGAACTGGGGATATATGACAGTGTGGACTTCCTCTGTGACCTGTATGAAGGTCTGTATTCACGGGGCATGAGGGACATCAGGAAATACAGGTTATGGTCGGATGTCAGAAAAAGCCTTGAAAAAGGAGGTTCCCGTACCGGTCTGGCAATGCCATCATCCGCAAATGGAGGCAATGTACCGGTATTCGGGGAGGCAAACGGCAGACAGTACATCATCATCGGCGGGGAGAAGGCTTATGTCGATCTCCTCGTTGCTGAGACATTCCTGGTCAATCCTGATCCGAAGGCCTATACGGAAGTGGAGCATATTGACGGCGACATGTCCAACAATGCGGCTGATAATCTCAGATGGATAAAAAAGCAATAAAGTCTATGGTAAAGAATATGAAAACGACATTGACAGAAAAGATTAATTGGACAAAGTACAACCTGGCTTATCCTGAGTTAGGAGATGTTATACAGATGATTCGCACGGGAGACATGCAATTGCATGACAATGAGTTTGGAGACTATACATTGAAGCAGGCAATAGAGCATATCAGAAGTGTAGCTCCAGGTGACATGCGGAAATGGAAAGCCAGACTCCTGCCCGCTGTTGCCTATAACGGTACATTCAGGGAACTTAACGGTGCGGGGCTGATTGAATACTCGCGTGTGACGGCATTGGATTTTGACCATATAGCAACACCGGATGAAATGATCCGGTTACGGAACAAGCTGATGATAACCGAATGTGTCCTGAGTGTTTTTGTTACACCCAGTGGAAATGGACTGAAGGCTCTGGTTTTGCATGACAATACAGATCCGGCCAGACATGAAGATTTGTATGGACAGCTACTGGATAAATTCTATGTGGCAAACAGAAATGATGCAAGCTGTAAAGACCTGGCACGCAGAAATTATCTGAGTTACGATCCTGACATCTGGACCAATCCAAATCCTGAACCGTACCCTTATGTCCCCACCATAAAGCCACAGGTACAGATGCCACAATCATCCGGGACAAGAACAGTGTCGGACAAAAGCATCATCAGCATCATGAACTCCCACTGGAAAAGGAACAATCCTGAATATTGGAAAAAAGGCAACAGGGGAAACTGCATCTTCAGGTTAGCCTGCTGGATGTGCAAATGGGGTGTTGACGAGGAATTGGCTACTGAGTATTTCATTGATGGCTGGGAAGATGACACAATGGATGAAAAGGAAATCAGAAGCCATGTGGGCAACGCCTATAAGACCGAAGAGAAGAACTTCGGAACATTGATATTTACAATACACTGATTTAATCACCCCTTTAAAAAAACAATTATGGCACTGACAAAAAGCCGGGGTAACATGTATCCTTTTGTTACCCACACGTGGAATGCAATAAAAGGAATATGTTTTCATGACTGCCCCTATTGTTACATGAAAAAATTCGATGGTCTGCTTCCTATACGGTTTGACCCCAAGGAACTGGAAGTAAACCTGGGTAACGGCAATTTTATTTTCGTTGGTAGCGGAACGGACGCATGGGCTTTCGACGTACCTTCGGACTGGATTGCCCGGGTTCTGGATTATTGTGACAAGTTTGATAATAACTATCTTTTCCAATCCAAGGACCCCATACGTTTCTTGGAGTTCATAGGGCATCCGGTAATGAAGAAATCGGTTTTGTGCACGACCATTGAAACCAATGTCTTTTATCCGGACATCGTAAGGAATGCTCCAGGTACCCGGAAACGTGCCAAAGCCATGCAAAAACTGGCGAGCCTTGGAATGAGAACCTATGTGACCTGTGAACCTCTGATAAAATTCGACTTGCCCGAAATGGTTGAACTTGTCAGCATGTGTTCTCCTGTACAAGTCAATATCGGCAGGAACTCACGACAGGACATTACCCTTCCCGAACCGACAAGGAATGAAGTGCAGGCATTGATAACCGAACTTCAGAAATTTACCAAAGTGGTAGTCAAATCCAATGCCAAGTGCTGGACTTGAGAATGTACTGACTGATTGGAAAGATAAAGGAGATGCTGCATAAGCTCTCCTTTAAAATTTCGTCAAAGCCAATAAAGAATCCATATGTCAAGGATACAGGTGAAAAATATTGCAAAATAACACCTTGTGAGTTAACCGGAGGCAAGTTTATTATACATATACTGCATATTTTATTATAATACCCACTCAGGCGGCGTGAGCCTACAACAAACGAAAGAAGAAAGATATACAATAGTTTCATGCAACTTTTTTTGTCAAAATGAGAGATTTTACTTAAAAGAAATAGATTGCATAAGGAAAAATATTGATGCGTTCCGTTTACTCATCGAAGTGTAAAAAGGGTATATAAAAACATTGCAAACCTTTATATATGAAATGAGTATAAACAAAAATAAAACAATTATGGATAATAATATAAATAATATGATATCAATTAGTATGCCGAAAGGTTGCAGGTATATGAGTGATTATGAAAATCTCTTGAATGGGGAATTGCCATTGGATGGTAAGTTTATCCTGAACAAGACTGTAACCGGTTGTGGTGGTACATCCCTGTTTCTCGATTCGAACTTTCCTGTGGTAATAATTTCGCCACGACTTCAGGTGTTGAAAGAGAAGCACAGACAATATCCCGACAGTTTTCACTTCCATGTCCCATTCAGTGGTAATAGAGGACAAGCAATAATCCAAATGATGCGTGATCTTGATTCGTACCTGGACTGTCATCATGGAAGCACACCATTTACCCCCTTGCCAATGAGACCTGCCAAGATACTGGTTACACTGGATTCATCGGACAAGGTTCTTGGTGTCCTTAGAGGAAATAATATGCTGGATTCATGCCTCTTTGTGGTCGATGAGTTCCAATGTCTTATGGGCGATGCGACGTTCAAGGGCAGTACGGACATGAATTTTCTCATCCGGCTTGACAGTGAAGTGAAACGTATCTGTTACTTGTCCGCTACACCTGTCCCTGACATCTACCTTGACTACATACCTCAATTCGCCAACATTCCCTACTATAAACTGGAATGGGATCCTGATGTGATTGTGGAGCCGACATTGAAGGAGAGGCAGATGAGGAACGGTGAGACTGCGGAGAAACTGTGTGGGGAACTGATACAACGTTACAGAAGGGACGGATATTTTGAAAGGAAAATAGTGGATGGAAATATAGTCTGTTCCCGTGAAGCCTGCATATTTCTCAATGAGGTCAAGTCGATCATAAGGATAATCGGGCAAAACAGTCTGAAGCCGGATGAGGTGACTATCCAGATTTGAACACACACGAACCCTCCACCCGATAAAGATCTTGAATTTCTCGGGTGATTTTCGGGCGTATAAGTTTTCCTCGTTCAGGCTTCTTACACCTCCGATACATAAATGTACTTCCTCGCCGTTCATCATTCTGCTCATGGAACGGATATGAAAACAGAAAGCCATACGTTGATAATAGATGGTCTCGTCCTCCGGTCTAAGCTCTTCTTTCCTTTTTGTCAATGCTCCCGGAACCCTGCCCAGGATTTTATGTGATACTCTGATTTCCGTGTTACCAAAGTTCTCTCCGGTAAAATATACTTTCGCGGCATCCTCTACCTGGTGGATAAATTTCTGGTGGCTGATTGTAAGCTGGTTATCCCCAAAACTAGGGACAATACAGTTCCTTTCAAGTTCTTCAAGTGTAATACCCGAAGTGTTACTCTCAATAAAATTAGGATGCTCTTTCTGTTCTTCTTCAGATACGATTACAGCATCTTCGATATTAACTGCATCCATCATTCTTGTTACCATTCCGATTGTTCTTGGAATGACAGTAAGTTCATTAGTCATTGTTTCCATACTCTTGTTATTTTTTAGTCGGTTAATAAAATGCGATGAAAAAACAAAAAGCCAAGAGGTGTCATTTCTTTGCTTTTATGAATATACCTCTTAGCTTCTTTATTCCTTTGAGTATTGAAGTTGCTACCTCCAATACGGTTATTATTACGTCCGCTTTCTTGTCATAATCCATTCATCAGACGTACTATCAGTTTTCAGTCGCAGCATCAACGGCCTTGACTTCACCCGTGGCAATCTTCTTTTTTCCGAATTTGCCACAATACTTTTCTGCAAGCTCGATTACTACGGAACCTGCCACGATAATCTCGGCCACATAAGCTGCGACCTTCAATCCTTTAATTAAATTTCCCATGTCTCTTAGTTTTAAATTGTTAGTAATTATGTTTCTATTCTCTATTTCTCTTATATACTTTTCTCATATATAAGGCTTTGAAGGGAAATCAAGGAAGGGGAGAAGAAAAAAATAGACCAATCTTTCGACTGGTTGTGATAGTTGAACCGTTGTAAATAGCTCCTCGCATTTACTTGGCCTATCATGCGGCATACATTCTTTCGTGGGGAACTTTATGTCTTGTCCACATACTGAAATTGCTACGCATCATCGAATCTACATGCTTATCCATCTTCTGAAAATAAGTGTGACCCGGTAATTGTTTTTATCATTAATGCTTGAAGCCGTACGCACTCTTCATTGCAGTGCTGAATAATGCTCCAAGCTATCTTATCATATATAAGAGTTTGAGGGGATTTGAAAAGGAAAACTGACTATAAAAATTACTCGATAGAAGGCACAGATTAATAATAAAAGTATTATTTTTGCAAATGAGAATTAGACATATAGGAATTAACTAATTAGCAATAATTCCAAATAAAGATTTAGTATTAACAAGCAGCATTATACTATAGGTAAACCATAGTGTAAACCGAAAGAGATGCAATAGAGTATATACAATTGATAATCAGCCGTTATCAGTTTATCTCTCGCGAAGTCTGGGGGGCGTGTGGTCGCAAGTTCGAATCTTGTCATCCCGACTGTTGAGCATTAAGGAGTTAAGTCTAAGACTTAACTCCTTAATTTTTATAGTATTTCTTAATGACAGACTTGCTGCCATAAATATGCTGAATATGTACAAAAAGAAGACGGTGCCTATTCGCTTCAGCGGGAATAGCTCATCAAATTACTGGAATTCTCGTAAGAAATCTCTATTTTTGCACTTTAAACAAGAAAAATTATGGGAGCAGCTAAATGGATAGGCGGCATCATCGGCTTCATGGCCGGAGGACCGCTGGGAGCCTTGGCAGGTTTTGTATTCGGTTCACTGTTCGACACCGATTCAAGTGACGCAGGCAGTTATTATGGAGAAGAACCAACGCACGGCACTACCTATACCGGGCAACGGAACAGTTTCCTCTTCTCCATGCTCGTGATGGCTTCGTACATCATCCGTGCAGACGGACGCATCATGCACAGCGAAATGGAATTCGTCCGCCGCTTTCTGAGAAGCACATTCGGTGAGGCTGCCGTGGGCGAGGGAGAACGGATACTGCTCAACCTCTTCGAACAGCGCAAGCAGATGGACAGACAAAACCCACTGGCATTTAAAAACACCATCCGTGACTGTGGAACGCAGATTGCCGCCAACCTGACATACGAGGAACGCTTGCAACTGCTGGTATTCTTGGTAGAAATTGCCAAAAGCGACGGACACGTCTGCAACGAGGAGATAGAAGCCTTGAAAGAAGTGGCCATGTACATGGGACTATCGGTCAAGGAAGTGGAATCCATGCTTAACCTAGGCGGTAGCTCACTGAACGAGGCCTACAAAGTACTTGAAATTGAACCCACTGCCACCAATGACGAAGTGCGTGCTGCTTACCGCCGCCTAGCCTTGAAACACCATCCCGACCGGGTGGCAACGCTGGGCGAAGACATCAAGAAAGCCGCAGAAGAGAAGTTCCAAAGCATCAACAATGCCAAAGAACAGATATACAAGGCACGAGGTATGAAATGACGTACCTCGCTCCTTGCCTTGTGGACAGCATCATGACGTTTATAAACATTCTATATTAACATCAACCCACACACTTATGAAAAAAACCCTTGCAATCCTTGCACTAGGCCTTACTGCCATTGCCGGACATGCCGCCACGCCGCTCTGGATGCGCGATGTGCAAATCTCTCCCGACGGTACGGAAATCGCATTCTGCTACAAAGGAGACATCTACAAGGTGCCGGCCAAAGGTGGAACCGCCACACAGCTTACTACCCAAGAGAGCTACGAATGTACCCCCATATGGTCGCCGGACGGCAAACAAATAGCCTTTGCCAGCGACAGATACGGCAACTTCGACGTATTCGTGATGCCGGCAGACGGCGGAACCGCCCAACGGCTCACTACCCACTCCACCGGTGAGATACCCTCCACATTCACTCCGGACGGAAAGTATATCTTGTTTTCCGCATCCATCCAGGACCCGGCAAGCAGCGCTCTTTTCCCCACTTCGGCCATGACCGAGCTTTACAAAGTACCTGCAACGGGAGGGCGTACGGAGCAAGTGCTGGGCACCCCTGCCGAAGCGGTCTGCTTCGACAAGGCGGGCCATCAGTTCCTCTACCAAGACCGCAAGGGATTTGAAGATGAATGGAGAAAGCACCACACCTCCTCCATCACCCGCGACATCTGGCTGTATGATGCAAAGACGGGTATCCATACCAACCTCACCGACCGCGCGGGCGAAGACCGCAACCCGGTGTTGTCACCCGATGGAAGAACGGTTTACTTTTTGAGTGAGAGAAACGGCGGCTCATTCAACGTGTATGCCTTCCCGCTGGCACAGCCCCGAGAGGTGAAGCCCATCACCAGCTTCAAGACACATCCCGTGCGCTTCCTCTCCATGAGTGACGGCGAGACGTTGTGCTACAGTTACGACGGCGAAATCTATACCCAGCAGCCGGATGCCACCCCGAAGAAAGTCGCCATAGAACTGGTGCGCGATGACCGGCCGCAATTCGCCAACCTGCAGTCTTCCGACGGAGCCACCTCTGCCGTTGTGTCCCCGGACGGAAAACAGATTGCCTTCACGCTGCGCGGAGAAGTCTTTGTCACTTCGGCAGACTATGCCACTACCAAGCAGGTGACGCACACACCGGCACGCGAAGCGGGCCTCTCCTTTGCGACGGACAACCGCACCCTGGCCTACGCCAGCGAGCGAGGCGGCAACTGGCAGCTCTACCTTGCCAAGATAGCCCGCAAGGAAGACCCTAACTTCCCGAACGCCACGCTGATTGAAGAAGAAGTGCTGCTGCCCTCCACCACCGTGGAACGTGCCTATCCGCAATTCTCGCCCGACGGCAAGGAACTCGCCTTCATCGAAGACCGCATCCGGCTGATGGTGCTCAATCTGGAGACGAAGAAGGTGCGCCAGATTACGGACGGCTCCACCTGGTACAGCACCGGCGGAGGATTTGACTACGCATGGTCGCCGGACGGTAAATGGTTTACACTTGAGTTCACGGGTAACAAGCACGACCCCTACTCCGACATCGGCCTGGTCAGCGCAGAGGGAGGCAAAGACATCATCAACCTCACCAATAGCGGCTACATGAGCGGCTATCCCCACTTTGCGCTGGACGGCAACGCCATCCTTTTCACCACCGAACGCTACGGCATGCGTGCCCATGCCTCATGGGGCTCGCTGAACGACGCCATGCTCGTCTTCCTCAACCAAGACGCCTACGACAAATACTGCCTGAGCAAAGAAGACTACGAACTGCGCAAGGAGCTGGAGAAGGAACAAAAGAAGTCTGCCGGAAAAGACACCCCCCAAGACAAAAACAAGGATAAAAAGAAGAAAGACGACAAGAAAGACAGCAATGCTGACGAAAAAGATGACCAGCCGAAAGACATCGTCGTAGAGCTGAAAGGCATCGAAGACCGTGTGGTGCGCCTCACCCCGAATTCTTCCGACATGGGCAGCACCATCATCTCCAAGGATGGCGAGACACTCTACTACCTGGCAGCCTTCGAAGGCGGCTACGACCTCTGGAAGATGAATCTGCGCAAGAAAGAGACCCGCCTGCTGCACAAGATGGATGCCGGATGGGCGGACATGCAGCTGGACAAGGACGGCAAAAGCCTCTTCCTGCTGGGCAGCCACAAGATGCAGAAAATGGACACTTCATCCGACGCGCTGACCCCCATCACCTTCCAGGTAGATGCCAAGATGGACCTGGCTGCGGAGCGCGAATACATGTTCGACCACGTGTACCGCCAGCAGCAGAAGCGATTCTACAACACCTCGATGCACGGAGTGGACTGGGACAAGATGACCGCCGCCTATCGCCGCTTCCTGCCCCATATCGACAATAACTATGACTTTGCCGAGCTGCTGAGCGAATGGCTGGGCGAACTGAACGTATCTCACACCGGTGGCCGTTTCTATCCCAAAGGGCAGTCCGAGCCTACTGCCAGTCTGGGACTATTCTTCGACTGGAACTACACGGGCCGGGGCATGCTCATTGCCGAAGTGGTGGAGAAAGGCCCCTTCGACACAGCCAACACCCGGGTGAAAGCCGGCACAGTCATCGAGAAGATAGACGGCGTGGAAATCACCCCCGATGCAGACTACTACACGCTGCTCAACAACAAGGCACGGAAGAAGACACTTGTTTCCCTCTTCGACCCACAGACCAAGGAACGCTGGGAAGAGGTCGTTATCCCCATCACGAACGGTGCGTTCAGTGATTTGCTCTACAGCCGCTGGGTGAAACAGCGTGCGGCAGACGTTGACCGATGGTCGGGTGGCCGATTGGGTTACGTGCACATCGAGTCTATGGGAGACGACAGTTTCCGTTCCGTCTACTCGGACATCCTGGGAAAATACAACAACCGCGAAGGCATCGTCATCGACACCCGTTTCAATGGCGGTGGACGCTTGCACGAGGATATAGAAATACTTTTCAGTGGACAAAAATACTTCACCCAAGTGGTGCGCGGTCGCGAGACGTGCGACATGCCCAGCCGCCGCTGGAACAAACCCTCCATCATGGTGATGTGCGAGGCCAACTACTCCAATGCGCACGGCACGCCGTGGGTTTACAGCCACCGCGGACTGGGCAAGCTGGTAGGCATGCCCGTGCCGGGAACCATGACCAGCGTGTCGTGGGAACGCCTGCAAGACCCGTCATTGGTATTCGGCATCCCCGTCGTGGGCTACCGCCTGTCGGACGGCAGCTATCTGGAGAACTCGCAGCTGGAGCCGGACATCAAAGTAGCCAATTCACCCGAGACCATCGTGAAGGGAGAAGACACACAGCTGAAAGCTGCCGTAGAGGAACTGCTGAAGGAACTCGAAAAATAAGTACCGCCCTGCCCCACGCAGGAATACCGGTCATATAGGCCGATATATATATTAAGATGATGTGTCAAAACGGTTGATGGCACATCATCTTTTTTTATATGCCACAAGGAAGCAATACTTTTTCTATCTCACTTTTTTGCACTATCTTTGTGACATAAATTCCTAACTCTTTAACTGATTATGTTTGCTGACTTGTTAAACTCCTCCTATTTCGCGCTCTTTCTCATTGTGGCTTTAGGCTTCATGTTGGGAAGAATCAAGATTAAAGGGCTTTCGCTCGACGTCTCCGCCGTCATCTTCATTGCCCTGCTGTTCGGACACTTCGGTGTCATCATCCCCAAAGAATTAGGAAACTTCGGTCTGGTGCTTTTTATCTTTACCATCGGTATTCAGGCCGGTCCCGGATTTTTCGACTCCTTCCGGAGCAAGGGCAAGACGCTTATCATCATCACCCTGCTCATCATCTGCTCCGCCGCCCTGACGGCAGTAGGACTGAAATATGCCTTCGACATCGATACTCCCAGTGTCGTGGGACTGATAGCCGGTGCCCTGACCAGTACGCCGGGACTCGCCGTTGCCATTGACAGCACCCATTCCCCACTGGCATCCATCGCTTACGGTATTGCCTATCCTTTCGGCGTTATCGGCGTGATTCTCTTCGTTAAGCTGCTGCCCCGTATCATGCGCATCGACCTCGACAAGGAGGCGCGCCGGTTGGAGAAGGAACGCCGCAGCCAGTTCCCGGAACTGACAACCTGTCTGTTCCGCGTAACCAACCCCGCCGTCTTCGACCGGAGCCTGATGCAAATCAATGCGCGCGCCATGACCGGAGCCGTCATCTCACGCCACAAGCACAACGAGCAGATAGCCATCCCCACCGCCCAGACCATCCTGCACGAGGGAGACTACATACAAGCCGTGGGTAGCGAAGAGGCCTTAAACCAGCTCGCCGTCCTCGTGGGCGAACGCGAAGAAGGCGAACTGCCACTCGTAGACATGCAGGAGATTGAATCCCTGCTGCTCACCAAGAAGGATATGATAAACAAGCAGCTGGGCGACCTCAACCTGATGAAGAACTTCGGCTGCACCGTCACCCGCATCCGCCGAAGCGGCATCGACCTCTCCCCCTCGCCCGACCTGGCCCTAAAATTCGGCGACAAACTGATGGTGGTGGGCGAGAAGGACGGCATCAAGGGAGTGGCACGCCTGCTGGGCAACGACACCAAGCAACTGTCCGACACCGACTTCTTCCCCATCGCCCTGGGCATCGTGCTGGGCGTGCTCTTCGGCAAGCTCAACATCTCCTTCTCGGACAGTCTGTCGTTCTCTCCGGGACTGACGGGAGGCATCCTGATGGTCGCCTTGTTCCTGAGCGCCATCGGAAAGACCGGCCCCATTCTGTGGTCCATGTCCGGCCCTGCCAACCAACTGCTGCGCCAGCTGGGACTGCTGCTCTTCCTTGCCGAAGTAGGGACATCGGCAGGACGGAATCTGATGGCCACGTTCCAGGAAAGCGGCTGGCTCTTGTTCGGCGTAGGCGCCGCCATCACGCTGGTGCCCATGCTGGTGGCAGTATGCGTAGGCCTGTTCGTGTTCAAGATAAACATTCTCGACCTGCTGGGCACCATCACCGGCGGCATGACCAGTACGCCCGGCCTTGCCGCCGCCGACTCCATGACGGACAGCAACATACCGAGCGTGGCCTATGCCACGGTATATCCCATTGCCATGGTGTTCCTCATTCTGATAATCCAGGTGATAGCCTCCGCAGTCTATTGACGCATGAAGACGTACAGCCGGACAGAAACCATCGCCCGCATGAACGCACTGGCCGGAGCCAATGTGCCCTTCCTCTTCATCGTAGACTACGCGCAAGAGCAGTCGCACATTGAGCCCCTCGACCGGATAGACCCCGCCACCTGCCTTTTCCAATTCCCGAAGGCAGGCAACACGGAGACGGCTGCAACAGCCCTTGCCAGAAGCACAGCCGCCCGATGCGCCGGCCCTATCCAGTGGGACATCACTCCCCCTTCCCCCGCCGCATACAGACATTCGTTCGACCTCGTGAAGCAAAACCTGCTGGCAGGCAACAGCTACCTGACGAACCTCACTTGCCGGGTACCCGTCACCACCAATCTGACACTGGAAGAAATATTCCTCCACTCCGAAGCCTTGTACAAGCTGTGGCTGAAAGACCGGTTCGTCTGCTTCTCCCCCGAAATCTTTGTCCGCATAGAGAAGGGCAAGATAAAGTCCTTCCCCATGAAAGGCACCATCGACGCTACCCTGCCCGATGCGGAACAGCTCTTGATGCAGGACACCAAAGAGGCAGCCGAGCACGCCACCATCGTCGACCTGATACGCAACGACCTCAGCATGGTTTCGGAACACGTCGAAGTGACCTCCTACCGATATATAGACCGCCTGCAAACCAATAAGGGCCCCATCCTCCAGACCAGCTCCGAGATATGCGGCACCCTGCCCGAAGACTACACCGCACACCTGGGCGACATCATCTTCCGCCTGCTTCCTGCCGGCTCCATCACCGGTGCCCCCAAGCCCAAAACCGTAGAAATCATCGCCCAGGCCGAGGACTACCGCCGGGGCTTCTACACCGGCATCATGGGGCATTATGCCGACGGACAGCTGGACAGCGCTGTCATGATACGCTTCATCGAGCAGGAAAACGGCCAGCTCCACTTCAAGGCAGGAGGCGGCATCACCGCCAAAAGCCGGTGGGAAAGCGAATACAACGAAGTAATACAGAAAATATATGTGCCTATTTATTGAAACCATACGCATCGACCACGGAAGGGTCTGCAACCTTTCCCGCCACAACCGGAGGCTGAACGATACCCGCGCCCACTTCTGGCCGGAAAGCACACCGCTGCAACTGTCCGATTATCTGTCGTCTCCCGGCTGTGGAGCAGGCATCACCGGGGCGGGCATCGTCAAGGCACGCGTAGTGTATGGTGAAAAAGGTATTGAAGACCTCAGCTACTCCCCCTACGCCGTGCGGCACGTGCATTCGCTGGCACTGATGCAGGCCGATACCATCGACTACACCTACAAAAGCGCCGGACGCGAACCGCTGAACTGCCTCTTTGCCCTGCGCGGCGCATGCGACGACATTCTGATTGTGAAACAAGGCCTGCTGACAGACACCTCCATCGCCAACATCGCCCTTTCCGACGGTACCCACTGGTACACGCCGGCACATCCCCTGCTGAAAGGGACCAAACGGGCAGCCTTGCTGGAAGAAGGAATCTTGCAGGAAAAAGATATCAGACCGGAAGACTTGCCTTCATTCTCTACTGTCAGGCTGTTCAATGCCATGATTGACTGGGGAGAACTGGAACTCCCCGTACGGAACATCATCCCGTAGAGCCTCTACTCGTGCATATCGTTGAGATGTATCTCCAAAGACTTCACCGATATATATATTTCGTACACCGATATGGCCAGCGAAATAATCAGCAATATCAGCGCCAAACCGAAGATATAGGCCGAAAGCAGATGGAGACGGATATAGACAAAGAACATGCTGACCACGCACAGCAGCAGGCTGCCGATGCCCGCCACCTGCATGGCACGCGTCAGGTAGAGCCGCTTCCTCAGGTTGGCAATCTGCGCCGCCTTCACCGAAGACGGGTTCTCCATGTACTGTTCCTTCAAGGTGCGCACCAGTTGGGCATAGGACAAGAAACGGTTGGTATAGGCCAGCATAATCAGCGATATGGCCGAAAACAGCAAGGCGGGGGTGGTTAAATCTATTTCCATAAGAATGATGCTTAATTATATCTATCCGTCCCGATAGCAGGACTTACCTCCGCAAAGATAAACGAAAGATTGAAACCACAGAAACAAGTTTCCTTTTTTCCATTTCCCAAAGATTTATCCTACTTTTGCAGTGACAATAAAAAAACTCCTTACCACCGTAACTTAACAAATACGACCATGCGATATACCGTTTCCGCTCCTGCCTCACTGCACGCAGCCATACAGCTCCCGGCATCCAAAAGTATCAGTAACCGGGCACTCATCCTCCACTCCCTTGCCCACGGCAATATCCTGCCCCGCAATCTGAGCGATTGTGACGACACCATAGTGATGACTCGCGCCCTCGACGGAAATCCCGGACATATAGATATCCTTGCCGCCGGCACCGCCATGCGTTTCCTCACCGCCTACCTCAGCGTAACTCCTGGCACCCGAATCATCACCGGTACGCAACGCATGCAGCAACGCCCCATCCGCATACTGGTAGACGCCCTGCGAGAGCTCGGCGCCCGCATAGAATACGTCGGAAACGAAGGGTTCCCTCCCTTGCGCATCACCGGAACAGAACTGACCGGCAGCGAAATATCCCTCGCCGGCAATGTCAGCTCACAATACATATCCGCCCTGCTGATGATTGGTACCGTCCTTCCCAAAGGCCTGCGCCTGCACTTGACGGGTGACATCATCTCCCGCCCCTACATCAACCTGACCCTGCAACTGATGCGCGACTTCGGCGCCCAAGCCGACTGGGTCTCCGAAGATTGCATCACCGTCAGCCCCGGCGGATACACGGATACCCCTTTCACCGTAGAAAGCGATTGGAGCGCCGCCTCTTACTGGTATCAGATGATGGCAATAGAAGGAATTAAAAATGAAAAAATAAAAGGGGGAGACAGAAGTAGCGCAAAAGAAAGTGAAGACAGCACGAAGGAAGAAGCGCACACGGCAGAAATCGAACTGCTCGGTCTCTTCGCCCACAGCTATCAAGGCGACAGCCGCGGCGCGGAAGTCTTTACCCGCCTCGGCGTCCATACCGAATATACAGACCGGGGAGTAAAACTGACCCGGAAGGGTACTCCCGCCACCCGTCTCGACGAAGACATGGTGGACATCCCGGACCTGGCGCAGACCTTTGTCGTCACCTGCTGCTTGATGGACATCCCTTTCCGCTTCACCGGACTGCAAAGCCTCAAAATAAAGGAGACCGACCGTATCACCGCCCTCATTACGGAACTGCGCAAACTGGGTTACGTCGTGCGCTCCGAGCAAGACAGCATCTTGTTGTGGGATGGCGAACGCTGCCCGGCAGACGCTGACCCCGTCATCGCCACCTACGAAGACCACCGTATGGCCATGGCATTTGCCCCCGCCTGCCTTGTACTGCCCCAAATACGGATAAATGAACCACAGGTCGTTACCAAATCTTACCCTGCTTACTGGGAAGACTTGCAAAAGGCGGGATTTAAAGTCTGCCAAGATGCAATGCAATCTTAGAATAAAGCTTTTATTCTTAGAAATACAGCCTTTATTCTTAAGAATATAACCTTTATTCTTAGGAATAAAGGATACATTCTAAGATTAGGATGCATCCAAAGTAGTTTTATACTGCGTTCCAGGCAAGTAATGCCTGCGTCGGGTGGAAGTAATCTGCCTACCTGCAATCTGACTCATTATTTTGTCGTGTACAAAACAATGTGTATCTTTGTCCGTTCTATTAATGGAACATGTTTTTCAAGAAAAGGAAGCCCATGTGGATATTGATTATTAGCCTGATTGTCCTTGCCCTCGTGGCAGCCACAGCCGGAATTATACGCAACCGGAAACTGCAGAAGAAGATAGACCGCGGCGAACTGGACGCCATGCCCGAAGTGCAGGAAGTGAATTCCGAATGCTGCGGACAGCATGAAATCTGCGAACGTGACAGCTTACTGGCAGCCGTCAGCAAACAAATTGAATATTACGATGACGAGGAACTGGACAAATACATCGGCACCGCTCCCGATGCCTATACTCCCGAGCAGGAAGACGAGTTCCGCGACGTGTTCTACACCATGCAAGACACGGACGTAGCCGGATGGGTACGCAGCCTGCAACTGCGTGGCATAGCCTTGCCGGACAACATCAAGGATGAAGTGTTCCTCATCATCGGCGAACGCCGTCTCACCCCCCATTCCTAACACTCCACATCCAACTTTTAATTTTTAATTCTTAATTTTTAATTGAATAAATGGAGCTACTGCAATACACTTTTTTCCAACATGCCCTCATCGGCAGTCTGCTGGCAAGCATTGCTTGCGGGCTGATAGGCACGTACATCGTTACCCGGAGACTAGTGTTCATCAGCGGCGGATTGACGCATGCATCTTTTGGCGGTATCGGTCTGGGATTGTATACCGGCATTTCCCCCATTCTGTCGGCAGCCTTGTTTGCAGTCTTGTCCGCTTTCGGTGTAGAGTGGCTCAGCAAACGGAAGGATATGCGGGAAGACTCTGCCATTGCCGTATTCTGGACATTGGGCATGGCACTGGGCATCATGTTCACTTTCCTCTCGCCGGGATTCGCCCCCGACTTGTCCGCCTATCTCTTCGGCAACATTCTCACGATTACCTGGAGCGACATCGCTCTATTGGGAGGGCTCGCCGTCCTGCTGATACTGTTTTTCGCGCTGTATCTCCATCCCATCATCTACGTGGCTTTCGACCGGGAGTTTGCTCGCTCGCAAGGTATTCCGGTGCAGGTATTCGAATATGTACTGATGATGTTCATTGCGCTGACCATCGTGGCATGCCTGCGCATGGTGGGCATCGTGCTGGTTATTTCACTGCTCACCGTTCCGCAGATGACCGCCAACTTGTTCTCGCACCGGTTCCACCGCATCATCTGGCTTTCCATCGGCATCGGTTACCTCAGTTGCCTGGGCGGGCTGATGATTTCTTTCTACTTGAATGTCCCCTCGGGTGCATCCATTATATTCTTTTCCATCATTATCTATGCCATTTGCAAGACGGGAAAAAGTTTTTGGCTATATTTGCAACGCTAAATCAAAAGACACAATGGAAATCAAAATTCAGTCATTAGACCAGATTCACGAAGCCGCCCGCCAGTTCATCGCTGAAATGGGTGACAATACCGTCTTCGCCCTCTATGGAAAAATGGGGGCGGGCAAGACGACTTTCATCAAAGCCGTTTGCGAGGAATTGGGCGTTTCCGACGTCATCACCTCCCCTACCTTCGCCATTGTTAACGAATACCGTTCCGACACTGCCGGCGAACTGATTTACCATTTTGACTTCTACCGCATCAAGAAGCTGGAAGAAGTGTATGACATGGGGTACGAAGATTACTTCTACAGCGGCGCCCTCTGCTTCATAGAATGGCCGGAGCTGGTAGAGGAGCTTCTGCCGGGTAATACCATCAAAGTGACCATTGAGGAAATAGAGAACGGAGAGCGGAAAGTCACCCTGGAAGACTTTGAATAACCCCTCCCCCCTCTTTTTAATTTTTAATTTATAATTTTTAGTTCTCCATGAGCCAATACATCGTTCAAGGGATTTTTGCCGTCGCAGGCATCATCGCCTTGCTGGCAGCCATATTGGACTGGAACTGGTTCTTTACTGCCCGAAACACCCAGTTTATCGTACAAAATGTAGGGCGGCGACAAGCCCGCCTGTTCTACGGCGTATTGGGTGTCATCCTCATCGGCACGTCCATCTTCTTTTTTCTGAATACGCCACCGGCTACATAAAAACAAAAAATCGCGGATGAAGCCATGCTCATCCGCGATTTTCCTATACTTTTGATACAGACTATTCTTCGTCCAAAGATTCCGTATATTCCATCTCACCTTGTACGATGAAAAGGATTTCTTCCGGATCATAGTCACCCATCTCATCCTTATGGGCTTCCTTGACAATATAGTCCACGATTTTCCCCAAATCAATCTCGATGTACCCATCCGCATCCGGCTGCGCATCAAGGATGCCGCTCTCGGAATAGTACTCGTCAATCAAATCGAGAAAATAATAGAACTCGTCGTCAGAGAACTTCTCTTTCAACTCCTGCGGCAAATAATTCTTGATGTACTCGATGGTCTTTTCATCATCGACATCATTCTGCAAAAAATCGTCTTCCATTCCCATACTTACTATTGCTTAAAGGGTTAATGTTATTGACTATTTGACGATTTACTATTTACTATTTAGCTGCGCCATGATGCCGAAAGGGTAAATCGTAAATCGTCAAATAGTACCTTATAATATCGCTTCTATCTTGGCCACGTAAGCAGATTTCGGAGCAGAACCTACCTGCTTGTCCACCAGCTCTCCATTCTTGAAGAACAAGACTGTAGGGATGTTGCGTATACCATATTCGGCAGCCACATCACCGTTCTCATCCACGTCACATTTGCCAATAATCACCTTTCCTTCATATTCAGTAGCCAATTCATCGATGATTGGTCCCACCATCTTACAAGGGCCGCACCAAGGTGCCCAGAAATCCATAACGACCGGCTTTCCCTCTGCCAGGATTTCTTGAAAATTGCTGTCTGTAATTTCTAAAGCCATTTCTTTTAATATTAAATGTCAACTATAATTATTAATTTACTGTCAATTGCGTTTTATCAACCTTCGCTTTCAAAGCAAAGATAGTGCAAACCGAATGCAAAACAAAATGAACTTGTTCATTTTTTATGCCGAGGTGCAGCCTATCTTCGTTTTCCAACAAAGATAACTAATTAATCCTGAACTCAAGGTCCGGACGCTCTTTTAAATAAGTAATCAGTTCACGCCCCACGGAAAGCTTCACGGGACGGGAAATCAAATCGACCGTCATCTTGCTATCCTCATCTCTGACTTTGAAATAAAGCTCCGTACTGCCCGGACGTTCCTTGGTCAGTTCTGCCAGTTCAGTTATCAAAGCCTTGTTCAGCACACTCAGCGGAATGAGAATGGTTATCTTCTCAATCAGTTTCTCCTTGACGTCAGGCAACAGTTCCATGGAGGTTATCTTCAGCTCCAACTCATCCTGCCGCCATTGCTTGGGCTGGCAACGGGCTTTGATGAACAAGAAGGTACGTTCACCCAGATACCCCTGATAGGTCACCCAATCATTTCCGAAGAAAGGAAGCTCTGCCGAACCGGAATAGTCTTCAATCTTGGCTATGCCGTAAGGATTTCCATTTTTGCTGATACCGCGACGCACGGCGGTCACGATGCCACCCATTGTTATTTCGCGTCCCACAAGTGCCGTCTTATCTTCCAGCTCTGTCATGTGAGTGTTGCAAACATGCTCCAGAACTACGGAATACTCATCCAACGGGTGTGCGGACAGATAGATACCTACCAAATCGCGCTCCCGGTTCAAACGGTCGAGGTCGCTCCAACGTTCCGCTACCGGTATTTCCGGAGTGGCGATATCCACCACATTCTCACCGCCGAACAAGGAGTTTGCAGCCGCAGCCTGGTCGGCCTGGTAACGGTTACCATACCGCACCAAGGTTTCGAGGAAGACCTCGTTCTTGGAATTTACGGCAAAATACTGCTCTCGCTTCAGCTCCGGGAAGCTGTCGAACCCGCCCGCCAAAGCAAGACATTCCAGATTCTTCTTGTTGCAGGCTGTCAGATTGACACGCTGCACAAAATCAAATATACCCTTGAAAGGACCATTCTTCTCGCGTTCCTCCATGATGCTCTGCACAGCACCCTCGCCTACCCCTTTCACCGCGCCAAGACCAAAACGGATATTGCCTTCCTTGTTCACGGTGAACTTCAGGTTACTTTCATTCACATCCGGCCCCAATGTATTGATGCCCATTGCCTTGCATTCATCCATCAGTTTGGTTATATCGGTAATATTCGCCAAACTTCGGCTCATGACCGCCGCCATGTATTCGGCCGGATAGTTGGCCTTGAGGAAAGCCGTCTGATAGGCCACCCACGAATAGCAAGTGGCATGTGACTTGTTGAAGGCATAGGACGCAAACTTTTCCCAGTCGGCCCAGATTTTCTCAAGCACTTTCGGGTCGTGGCCGTTCTTTTGTCCACCCGAAATGAATTTCGGCTTCATGTGGTCCAGCTTGTCACGCAGTTTCTTACCCATCGCCTTACGCAAGGCATCGGACTCACCACGGGTGAAGTCCGCCAGCAAACGCGACAGAAGCATGACCTGCTCCTGGTAGACCGTAATGCCGTAGGTATCCTTCAGATACTTCTCCATGATGGGGATGTCATACTCGATGGGCTTGCGTCCCCACTTACGGTCGATGAAGTCGGGGATATAATCCATAGGACCCGGACGGTAGAGGGCATTCATGGCAATCAAATCCTCGAAAGTGCTCGGTTGCAACTCACGCAGATATTTCTGCATACCGGCCGATTCAAACTGGAACGTACCGATGGTGCGGCCGTCGCAATAGAGTTTATAGGTAGCAGGGTCGGAAATGGATATCTTGTCGATGTCGAGTTCCAAGCCGCGGTGCAGACGTACATTGGCAACGGCTTCCTTAATGATGGACAAGGTTTTCAGTCCGAGGAAGTCCATCTTGATAAGTCCCGTATCTTCGATGACGGAACCTTCGTATTGGGTAACGAGCATCTTCTCGCCCGTCTCCTTATCATCCGCCGTGCTGACGGGTACCCAATCCGTGATGTCGTCACGGCAAATAATAGTACCGCAGGCATGCACACCCGTACCGCGTACATTACCTTCCAGCATCTTGGCATATTTCATCGTATCGCGCACCAGGGGATCGGGCGAAGCCTCCGCAGCCTGCAATTCGGGCACGTAGGCAATGGCATTGGGCAGGTTGAGTTTCTTGTCGGGAATCTTATCCGGCACGAGCTTGCACAGACGGTCCGATTCGCTCAAAGGCAGTTTCTGCACGCGCGCCACGTCCTTGATGGCCATCTTGGTCGCCATCGTGCCATATGTAATGATGTGCGCCACCTTCTCTTGCCCGTACTTCTCCGTCACCCAGCGGAGCACTTCTCCACGCCCGTCATCATCGAAGTCCACATCGATATCAGGCAAAGAGATACGGTCGGGATTCAAGAAACGCTCGAACAGAAGGTCGTATTGAATCGGGTCTATTTTCGTGATGCCCAAGCAATAGGCCACCGCCGAGCCGGCAGCCGAACCACGTCCCGGTCCTACCGAAACGCCCAGCTGTGTGCGGGCGGCATTGATAAAGTCCTGCACAATCAAGAAGTATCCCGGGAAACCCATCGTCTTCATGATGTACAGCTCAAAGACCAGACGTTCCTTCACCTCGTCGGACAAGGGATCACCGTACAGTTTTTTAGCACCGTCGAATGCCAATTTTGCCAGATAGTCGGCTTCCAGCTTGATACGGTACAGCTTGTCGTAGCCCCCCAGACGCTTTATCTTGGCATTGGCGGCATCCTCATCCAGCACCACCTTGCCGTTTTCATCCTGGGTAAACTCATCAAATAAGTCCTTTTCGGTATATTTCTGCCGATAGCCCTCTTCCGTTCCGAAATCTTCCGGAATAGCAAACGTAGGCATAATAGGAGCGTGGTCGATGGAATAATATTCCACCTTGTCCAAAATCTCCAAGGTATTGGACAAGGCTTCGGGAACATCCTCAAACAAGGCGTTCATCTCAGCCTTTGTCTTCATCCATTCCTGCTTGGTATAAAGCATTCGGGTAGGGTCATCCAGATCTTTACCCGTGCTCAGACAAATCAGGCGGTCGTGCGCTTCTGCATTCTCTTCATCCACAAAGTGGACGTCATTGGAGCAGATAACCTTAATGTCATATTTCCGGGCAAGCTCCAGCAACTTGGCATTCGCCTTCTGCTGAAGCGGATAGGCTTCGTGGTTGGCACGGGGAACAGTGGCTTTATGGCGCTGAAGCTCCAGATAGTAATCATCGCCAAACAGATTCTTATACCAGCGTACAGCTTCTTCTGCCTCTTCCAGCTGGTCATTGATAATCTTCTTAGGAACCTCGCCACCGATACAAGCCGAGCAGACAATCAGCCCCTCATGGTACTTTTCCAGTTCACTGCGGTCTGTACGCGGACGCATATAGTATCCCCTTGTCCAGGCATGCGATACAAGTTTTATCAGATTGTGATACCCCTTCTCATTCTTTGCCAGCACAATCAGGTGATAGCCACTCTGGTCCGGCTTCCCCTCCTTCTTATCCATGGTTCGGCGGGCCACATACATTTCACAGCCTACAATCGGCTTGAACAGCTTGCTTTCCGCTTCTGCCATCTTGGCACGACAATCGGCAATCTCCGCTTCCTTGTCTTCACACTCTATCTCACCGCTTTCAATACCGGCAATCCTTTTCTTGAGGTCCTTTATCTCCCCCTTTGGCCCGCTGTTCTTCTTGTTGACATAGTTGGTGAACTCCTTGATACCGAACATATTTCCATGGTCGGTCACGGCAATGCCTTTCATACCATCCTTCATGGCCTTGTCAACCAGCCTGCTGACACTTGCCTGACCATCCAGAAGAGAGTATTGGGTATGGACATGTAAATGAACAAAATCTTGCATATATATCCTTTCTATTGAGAGCCTAAAATTACAACCTCTATCACAGCTAACAAAAATATTTCCCAAAAAGTTATCAACATGCACATTTCTCTCTCCAAATCCTTGTTAGATTTTCAAAATAAGCCTATTTTTGCAGATAATTTCTATCTAAATTAGCAAATACGATATACATGGGTCGATTAAAAAGATTAAAAAAGATACGCATACACCGTGAAGGAACACATACATTGGCAGGCAGCCTGGTTCTGATTCTGGCTGTCAACACTGCCCTTTACTTCGGATTGGAATGCAAAGTTCCTTTTTACGTAGTAGCGGTCATCAGCCTCATAGTATATGGCATACTCGTGAACTTCTTCCGCTGCCCCATCCGTTTGTTCGGACAAGAAACGGAGAAAGTCGTGGTAGCTCCTGCCGACGGTAAAATCGTAGTGGTGGAAGAAGTGGAGGAAAACGAATACTTCCACGACCGCCGTATCATGGTATCTATATTCATGAGTCTGGTTAATGTACACGCCAACTGGTATCCGGTAGATGGTACGGTAAAGAAGGTATGGCACAAAAACGGGAAGTTCATGAAAGCCTGGCTGCCCAAAGCCAGCACCGACAACGAGCGTTCCACCGTAGTAATAGAAACTCCGGAAGGCGTGGAGATTATGGCACGACAGATAGCCGGAGCCATGGCGCGCCGCATCGTGACCTATGCCGAACCGGGCGAGGAATGCTATATTGACGAACATATGGGTTTCATCAAATTCGGATCCCGCGTGGATGTCTTTCTACCGTTGGGCACCGAAGTATTCGTTAAACTAGGACAACTGACTACCGGCAATCAGACTGTGATAGCCAAACTTAAATAATAAAAGAACAACAATGGCAAACTGCATTACCCGCCATATTCCAAATACTCTGACCTGCCTGAACCTATTCTCCGGGTGTATTGCTTGTGTCATGGCATTCGAAGCCAGATATGAATGGGCACTCGCTTTCATTATCTTCAGTGCCGTATTCGATTTCTTCGATGGCATGATGGCACGTGCACTGGACGCACACTCCATTATCGGCAAGGATTTGGATTCTCTGGCAGATGATGTCAGTTTCGGAGTGGCCCCTTCCCTGATTGTATTTTCCTTGTTCAAGGAAATGGACTATTCGGGCGCAATGGAAAGCTTGGCCGGCGTTTTCCCCTATCTCGCATTTCTTTTGTCCGTATTCTCTGCACTGCGGCTTGCCAAGTTCAACAACGATACCCGCCAGACGAGCTCTTTCGTAGGACTTCCCGTCCCGGCAAACGCCTTGTTCTGGGCTTCATTGGTGACGGGCGCTCACGACTGGCTGGTGAGCAGCAATTTCCATCCGGTTTATCTGTTGCTGCTGGTCTGCCTTTTCTCATGGCTGCTTGTATCGGAGATTCCAATGTTCTCACTCAAATTCAAGAATCTGTCATGGAAAGACAATAAAACAAGCTTCATTTTCCTGCTTGTCTGCATTCCGTTCCTCATCTTCTTGGGAATCTGCAGCTTTTCTGCAATCATCGTCTGGTATATACTGCTTTCGCTTATTACAAGGAAAAGTAAATAAACAAATCTTTGGCACGGTTGTTGTATTGAAGTTCGCAGAAAACGAACACATAAAAAGACATTAGCCCATGTTTCATATTTTAGGATTTTTATTCATCATCATAATTGCCATTCTGCTCATTGGCCTCAGCATTATCGGTACTGTCATCCGGAACATATTCGATTGGGCGGACGCCGTACTTCCTCCAACTCCGGTCCCTACCAAAGGAAATGGTAATTACCAGCCGGGAGGGTATTCCTACAATGATAATAGACAATCGTCTGAGGAGGCACAAACTGAAGAAGGTGAAATACGCCCCGCCACAAGAAACTGTTCTCCAAAGACGAGGGAGAGTATGTGGATTTTGAAGAAATCAAAGAGTAGAGATTAGGGATAAAGGATTAGAGATTATTTGCGCTTGGCGGCAAAGAACTCTTTCATCAGGGCGGCACATTCATCTGCCAGAATTCCTTTTACTACTTGTGTTTTGGGCAATGCCTGCGAGGCATAGCGCTGATACCCTCATTTTCTCATCTTCAGCACCAAACACCAGACGTCCCATCTGCGCCCAGGCAATGGCACCAGCACACATCACGCAGGGTTCCACTGTGACATAGAGAGTACATTCATTCAGATATTTGCCGCCAAGAGTTGCAGCGGCAGCGGTAATGGCTTGCATCTCGGCATGGGCGGTGACATCCGTCAAAGTCTCCGTCAAATTATGGGCACGAGCTATGATACGGTCCTTGCACACCACAACTGCACCTACGGGAACTTCTCCCCGTTCACCGGCCTTATGGGCTTCCAAAGCGCCTGCTTCATATAATAGCTATCGTCCAACGCCACCCCTTTAATTTTTAATTTTCACCTCCTCATGTCGTGCTCACCGAACAAAGTAGGATAATCCTCTTCCATATTCTTATGGATAAACATGAGAATAGTCTCCGCAGCCAACGCGACTTGTTCGTTATCTTGTATTTCCAGATAACGGTCCACAATCCGCTGCTCTTCCTCGCTCATCAGGCATACCATGCGCTGCTCGCGTTTCGGTTCTTCGGGCGTTGCTTTCGCACACGTTTTATCTCTCTTTCTCATATTTCCTGCAAAATTACTTTTACTTCTGTAAAACAAAACGAACCTACGTAATTTTTATATCGGAAACACTTAAATAGCACTGAAATATTTTTGACCGGTAAACTTAAAGTATTTCTTAAAAACATTTTAATTTAGTAATTAAAACGTATTTTTGGAGAGTTCTAAATTTAAAAGGTATGAAACATGTAAATTATCTTAGTTTCTTTCTACTCACATTGTTCAGTATAAGTTTTATCTCATGTAGTGACGATGACGATAATAAACTTAATACCGGCATAACCAATCAGAGTTGGACAGAGGGAAAATCCCTGGAGATCAGCCAGGATAATGAGTTGTCTGTAAGCTTCAATGCTGCAGCCAAATGGGTAGCTTCCGTCACCTCAGGAGCGGATTGGTGCAAACTGAATACGACCTCGGGTACAAAAGGACAAAGCACCTTGAAATTATCTGTAAGTACAAGTTCCACCACCGACCGGACAGCCAGAATTTCCATTAATATAGACGGCTATTCTCCTGCAAGTTTTGAAGTTACACAAAAGGGGACCAGTGTTCCCCAAACCACTGAAGATATGGAGATTAACGCAAAGTTGATGAATATCTGAGGGAAATGTATCTCTGGAACGATGAATACAAAACGTTGAATCTTGACCATAACAAAGGCTATGAAGACTTCTTCTATGATGCATTGGGAAGTATGACTACCAATACATTGGATAAAAAACATATGTCGGTAGCGACGGCAAGACATATTATAATCTTTCTCTTATATCCAGCTATTGCCCAATATTAGTTCAACCCGTACCACCAAAATTGTAAACAAGGAACTGGCATATAGTTTCGGTATCACCGGTATACCCCCATAAGCATTGGCACACAAGCAGAAAATACCATTTATTTCTGCCTCCAAGGTGTATATCCCGATTCACCGGCCTCCGAAGCTGGACTCAAACGAGGAGCAATGATAAGCCTGATAAATGGAAAGAAGATAAATAATAACAATATTAATAACTTCTATTACGACATATTGTCACCAGATGCAACTATCAACTATACTTTGACAGAAGATGTCGTAGAAGGAGGCACCATTACCGGGCAAAAGGAATACACCATAACTTCCAAAGCCACATACAACAACCCCGTCATCTTCAGTAATGTCAAGGAAGATATAGAAGGACATAGAATCGGTTACCTCGTTTATTCTGGGTTCGAGGCAGGCTTTGACCAAGAATTATTCAATGTTTTCAAAGATTTTAAAACAAGAACGTCACAGATTTGATTCTGGACTTGCGGTACAATGGTGGTGGGCATACCATGTCGGCTAATCTGATAGCAACTTGTATTGCCGGTACTGCCTCTCAAGGTAAAGTATTCAGCAGTTTACGATACAATGATGAAAGAATGGCAAAACTCAATAACAAACGGGAAGATGAATTATTTGCATACTCCAGTTATCCCAACTTGGGTACTTCCTTATCAGCCGGAAGCCTCAACCTTCCCGCGTCTACTGCCTTGTCGGAAATGGAACGGCCTCTGCCAGTGAACTCGTCATTAATTCCTTAGAAGGAATAGATTTGGACGTAATACTTATAGGTGAAAGACCACTGGTAAGAACGTAGGTATGGAATATGAGGAGTACACTGTCCGGAATAACACATATCGTGTTGTTCCTATCACCTTCAAAGCTATAACGCCAAAGGATTCGGGGGTATGAAAAGGATTTGAACCCGATATATTGATGGATGAAACCAATCCTTATAACGAACAAGGTGTATTCTATATTCATAAAGATTATGGAAACAATGAAGAACCTCTGTATGCCAAGGCCATTGAACTGATTACCGGTACAAATCCAGCCCCCAAACGCGCAGTGCAGTGGTCAATACATTGGATGGTAAAACTTATAAGTTGCCCGCTATCTTCCGTCCTGGACACGACGGTATGCTGATGCCTGCCAGACACGCAGAATAATGAGTGCACACAATATTCTTGGAAAAGCCGGTGAAGACGCCGCTGCCAAATACTTGGAACAGAACGGTTACACCATACGTGACCGTAACTGGCGGAAGAATCACCTTGAGCTGGATATTGTAGCCGACAAAGATAAGGAACTGATTATTGTGGAAGTGAAAACCCGTAGCAATACGGATTACATTGAGCCGCAGGATGCCGTGAACTGGCAGAAAATACGACGTATTGTCGTAGCGGCCGATGCCTATATCAAGCACTTCTGCTTGGATGCACCCGTCCGCTTCGACATCATAACGGCTGTAGGCGAACCGGGTGCATTCAGGATAGAGCATCTCAAAGAAGCCTTCTATCCGCCGATGTTCTGAGAGTTGAAAATTGACAAGCAAGAGTTATTTCAATCGTAAATTGTAAACCGTAAAACCGTAAATACCATCATGGACATCGAAACCGCCCGCGAATATTGCCTCAGCAAAGCCGTCACGGAATGCTTTCCGTTTGACGAATACTCGCTCGTGATGAAAGTCATGAATAAAATGTTTGCACTTATCGACCTGGAAAGCGCCAACAAGATTTGTCTGAAATGCGACCCCGAATATGCACTCGAACTGCGGGAGCACTATGTTTGCCATCGAAGGTGCCTATCACTTCAACAAAAGTACTGGAACCAGGTGTTCCTTGACGGTGACGTCGACGACAAACTGTTGAAGCAACTGATAGACCACTCCGTGGAAGAAGTATTGAAGAAGTTCACCAAAAATGCGTACCGAATATGAAGCCCTGCCCTGACACATTCCGTTCCCGCTGGTGGCATTGGACGAGACGGCATCGACCAACCAATACCTCAGCCAGCTTTGCAACCAGTTGCAAGAATCCGTTGCCGAACTAACAACCGTGACTGCCGAGTTCCAAACTGCCGGTAAAGGCCAGCGCGGCAACACCTGGGAAGCTGAAGAAGGCAAGAACCTGCTTTTCAGCTTTGTACTCTACCCTTCTTTTCTGGAAGCCCGCCGGCAGTTCATCCTTTCACAAATCGTTTCCCTCGCCATTAAGGAAGAGCTGAGCAGATGGTCTGATGAAATCACCATCAAATGGCCGAACGACATTTATTGGAAAGACAAGAAAATCTGCGGCATACTGATAGAGAACGACCTTTCCGGACATCATATCAGGCGCAGCATTGCCGGAATCGGTATCAACATCAACCAGGAAGTCTTCAACAGTGATGCTCCCAACCCGTCTCACTGAAACAAATCACCGGAAAGGAGCACGACCGTTATGAAATCCTTGCCCATATCCTAAGACGTGTACAAATCTACTACAACAGCCTCCAAATGGAGGACTTCGCCGTCTACTCCGACGAGATATCCACACGGTATGCCCGCTCCCTTTTCCGTCGCCGGGGATTGCACCCTTATGAAGATACCAACGGCAAGTTCCTTGCCCGGTTGCTGCGTATAGAGCAAGACGGACGGTTCGTGCTGGAGGATGAAGGAGAGTGAACGGGAATATCTGTTCAAGGAAGTGCAATACATTCTGTAAGAAATGCACAACCCGTGCCATCGCATTGGCAAAGTTAGTGCCACCATACTGGCACAGCCTTGCCATCGTACTGGCACGACTGTGCCAATACGATGGCACAAACATAAGTCCATAGTAGTGTACTACTGCCCTACTTCAAACTTTACTTCAGTTCCTTTCAGAAGGGGAAGCAAACTTTACTTTAACCGGTCCCTCTCCTCCGGTAGTCTGTATATAGGCCAGCAAACGCCCGTGGTATACGCGGTGACGGTTATCGGTATAATCACTCATGTCACTGTTGTCAGAGCCTTCGAGCCCAAGCAGACGCGCCGCTCCTTCAACTGTACACGTAATTTCATTGTCGCCAAGTTTCACAACAGTACCTTCTTCGTCAACCACCTCTACGGTGATGTGCGCAGTGGCGCGGTCGCCGGACAAAATAGTGCGATCCGCCGTGGCACGGATGGCATAAGGACGTCCGGATGTCCGGATGGAATAGCTCGACAAGGCATTTCCTTCCTTATCGCAGCCCTCAGTACGAAGCTCACCAGCCCGGAAAGGAATATCCCAGTAGATGATGCCGGTCTTTTCATCATAAGGTTTCATCTCGCCTACCACCCTGCCGTTGAGCAGCAAACGCGCCTGCGGAGCATTGGTATAACACACCACACGTATGTTCTGCCCCTCGTCATAGTTCCAGATGTCCCATGCATCAGGCGAAAGGAATACATGCTCGGGATGCTTGGGATGGGCATATACCGGATATGTTCCTGCATACGTGACCGGATTCTCGCACCACAACGAAGCCCGGAAATGTCCGCGTGGCTTGGGAAACTTCCGAAATCGAGCAAACCCGTGTACAAACCGCGGGACGGCCATCTGCCCGATTCACCCAGATAATCCGTACCGGTCAGATGAACTGCCCGAAGATGAAATCCTTGTCGCGGACGGCATACCAGGCATCAAGCCCCGAACCCGTCTCGCTTCCATAGATAATGCGGTCCGGATAAGTGGCATGGTCTTGGTCGTAGCGGTTTTCCGTATAGTTATACCCCACCACATCCACAGCATCGGGATACTCCGTCTCGTTCGACATCACGACACCCGCCAAAGCTCCGGTCACGGGACGGGAAGTGTCCACGGCACGTACACAGGCAGCCAGACGCTTTGCTATGGTTCCGATGCGCATGGCATCGGGAGCATCCGGCTTATAGCCCCGAACATAGGCTGGTTGATTTTAGCTCCATCAAGAACGGGATGCGAATAAGGGTCGTTCGGATAATCCACTTCATTGCCGATACTCCACAAGAAAATACAGGTATGATTGCGGTCACGACGTACCATATCGGTTACGTCCCGTTCTATCCACTCCTCGAAGAAGTCGAAAGTACCGTCATAACTCGGAGTACCCACATTCCAGCCTTGTACCCATTTGCGTTTCGAAACTCCCATTCGTCAGAGACTTCATCCATTACAAGAAATCCCAGGCGGTCACACAGTTCATAAAGAACGGGGGCTTGTGGGTTATGGCTCATGCGGATGGCATTTACGCCAATCCCTTTCAAGTTATTCAGGCGGCGTTCCCATACCTCCGGCGGCACTACTGCACCCAGCACTCCTGCATCATGATGCAGGCATACACCTTTACCTTCATCCAGTTGCCGTTGAGGGCAAAACCTTTGTTGGCATCAAATTCCAGCGTACGCAGTCCCACTTTGGTCTCACTGCCGTCAATGCGTTTGCCATTGGCAAGCAATTCGGTTTTCAATGTATACAGATACGGATTATCCAGATTCCAACGATGGGGTTTGGACACTTTCAAGTCAAGACTTTGCTTGGCAATGCCCTCTTTTCCATCGGCAACACGCACACGGCGTTGTGCCACCTTCTTTCCGGCAGTATCGTACAGTGAAGCCTTCAGTTCCAGTTTGTCGGAAGTTGCCTTGTGCTTCTCCACCTCTACATCGACCGCAACGACGGCTTGCTTGTCTGTCAGCGAAGCGGCATGCCAGCCACACCCCATTGCGCAATATGTGTATCGGGAGCAGCCACCAGCCATACATCGCGATAGATGCCCGACCCCGTATACCAACGTGAATCGGCATAACGGCTATGGTCTACACGGACAGCCAGCACATTGTCGCCTTCCTTCAGGTAAGGGGTCATGTCGTAAAGAAACGATACATAGCCGTTGGGGCGCCTGCCAAGCAGATGCCCGTTCAGGTAAACCTCGCTCCGGTTATATACCCCTTCGAAATAGATATAATGACGTGTTGCGTTGTCTTCAACCCTGAAGTGTTTGCGATACCAGCCTATCCCACCCGGCAGGTACCCGGTGCAACTGGCCAGTGTGGGCGACAATTGCCCTCTATGGACCAATCGTGTGGCAAAGCTTCCGCCATTCGCTGTCGTCATAGTCAGTCCGGACAATAGCCGAGTCGTCCGTCAGCCGGAACAGCCATCCGTCATTGAATTTTGCGGCATCGCCAAATGCCACCTGCGCCTTTATCGGAGCAACGACCAGCATTGCCAGCAAAAGATAAGAGCAGTCCTGTTATTCTTAAAATACATTTTCATATAGATTTTCTTTGAAGTTAAACTAATTCCTTACTTCAGGCTATACACCACGGTTGTCACACTCTTGGCTTCCAGAATCACCTGCTTGCCTGCCGCCACCGTTCCTTCCACCAGATTCTTGCTACCGGTAGTTGTATAAGTAGCTATTGACTTCGCTTCATTGCTCCATCCCACATGCGTTTCACCTAAGCGAACCGCCTTATCAGACATGTTTGTATAGACGGCCACTACCTTATCCCCTCGGGAGAAAGCCAGGCGGAACCGAAAAAGTACGCGATTCGTTCAAGTCGAGGGCAATACGGCGGTATCCCGGACGGATAAAGCGGCTGTAATTGCCCAGTACCCAAAGAGTGGCAGTAGCCTGATAGCTTCCCTCCTGCTCTATATCACCATACTCGCCACCGGCAGGTACCAGCGAAATCAAGAGAAAACGGTTCTTATGCCCCAACGGGAAACATCCATCGATGTCCAGTAACTCCAGGAAGACACCCCAGCCACAGTGAGGTCATTGTGGATGACCTTCGACATGTAGAAAGCGATATCCATCTCAGAAGCCTGCTCGTAGCCCACGAATTCGGAACTGCTGTAATTATCGCCCAGCATACTCCATTCACTCTGCCAAACATCCAGATTATACTGACCGGCAGCCTGGGCCACTTGCTTGCGCACGTTGCGCATACCGTCCCATGTGCCGTCAGTCCAATAGCTGTGTCCGCAAATGAGATTCTTCACGTGTGCCAAGTCACCCACGTAGGCGGAAGAGCCGGGTGTAAAGAAAGCTGAGAATATATTACTGCGGTTGGCATCGCCTTTCACTTTATACAGATACTCCCAATCACCGGATTCGCCCAAGAGAATGTCTGTGGAAAGCCCCGGTCATCCAACGACATATCCAACTCGCGTGCCAGTGCAGCCACTTCGTCATTGGTCCAGCCACTGCCCTCCTGACCGCTGTCCCAGTTGTACTGCGGCTCGTTGACGGGCGAGATATGGCTTATGTGATAGCCTTCACCGGTATAACGGGCCGCTACATCGGCCATATATCCTGCAAAGTCACCATAATGCTCCGGTTTCAGATTGGAAAGTCCCCTCTGGCGGAAAATCCTTTTCCATTATAGGTGTACTGCACGGGAGGTGTATTGCTGAAAAGAACGAAATTGTTACATCCAGCTCCTTGGCACGGTCCATGAAGTAACGTTGTCCCTCGCAACGGGTCCAGTCGTACGTCAAGTCATCCGTAAGATAGGATTCCGCACGACGGGATTTATCCTCGATGCCGCTGGCTTCACCTTGCGCGGCACTGCCGCCACCAAGATTCACCCGCCATTGGGAAAGGCCGATTCCTTTCGGCTTGCCGCCCACAATCTCTGAAGAAAAAGCAGTTCCGTAATCCCGCACGGTGCGAAGTCCATGACTTGCCCACAAAGGCAGGCGACCAACAGTCCGAAGCGCCAAAGCCGGCTATTGTCTGGAAAGTCTGTCCGGCATCGATGCTCACCAGTTTCTCTACGCTGTTTGTAATGTCCGGACCCTCAGGAGTGTCTGGATCCGGCGTAACGGAGAATCGTCGCTGCAAGCCATTGCAGCAAGCAGTGCCGGAAGAATAAAAATGTGTCTCAAATTCATGATATTGTTTCGGATTAAAAACTGCCGCGGATAATCCATTGCAAACTATCCGCGACAGAATATAAAGACCTATTGAATAATCAGTTCCTGCAACAATCTGTTTTCATCAGAATGTGTTTAATTCCAACCCGGGTTCTGGGTAATGGAACCGTTGGACATCGTGATTTCGTACAAAGGAATGGGGAACACCATGTCGCGGTTTTCATTGAAAGTGATGCCTTTGTCACTTGCTTCACCTTGATTTTCCCACTCAAGAGCGTCACGGGTAGCCTCTTCAGTGTTCCACTTCACAAAGGAACCGTTCGGTCCCAGGATATTGCTAATCACCTTTTACCATTTGTATCAGTCCAGCGGCGGATATCATACAGACGGTTCTGCTCGAAAGCCAATTCCAAACGGCGCTCCAGGCGAATGGCACTTTGCAATGCCTTTCCACTTGCCGTAACGTCATCCAACTTGGCACGTCTGCGCACCTGATTGAGAGCATCACGGGCAGAAGCGTCATCACCCAGTTCATTGCAAGCCTCAGCATACATTAAAAGGACATCGGCATAACGCAGAATACGGTGATTCAAAGGACTCTTGTCCGTGGCGTAAGCCGTTGCATCGCCTTGAGCACGATATTTCATCGGCAGGAAATACTTGCGGATGATACGCGCAGACTTATGGTCAGCGGGATTGATAATATAGCAATTGGGGTCCCAACCATATTTATCAAGATATTCCTGATACTTATTCAACGCTTTGCTTGCGTCAATGAAATCTTCGAATTGGTCTTCGCCGGCAATTTCTGTACAGCCCGACTTGATTATTGTCCATTTCAAACGTTCCGTATCACCGGCCTCAATATAAGCTTGCTCCAAATTTGCCGTAGGCTGACACCAGCTCAACCATCACCAGGACCATTACGGGCACCGGTTACCGTAGCAAGCGCCCTCCTAAGCCCAAAGTGGGATGATATTCATACTGGATTTCCAGAAGGCTCTCCGCACTGTTGTCATAGTCGACATTCCATACCTGCCCGAAATCGGGAAGCAATTGGTATTCGCCTTCATCTATCACAGTCTTCAACACATCATGGGCAGCCTGCCATTTCTCCTGATAGAGGTACACTTTACCCAATAATCCTAAAGCGGCGCCACGGGTAGCATGCCCTACTTGCGCAGTACTGCGTTGCGGCAGTATTTCGGCAGCTGCCATCAGGTCATCCTCTATGAATTTGTACACGGCTTCTGCCGTAGCACGTTCTGTTCCCTCCACTTCTTCCGGCATTTGGAAACTGGTCATCAAGGGCACCCGCCAAAATTTCTCACCAGTTCGAAGTAATAGTAGCCACGCAGAAACGGGCTTCTGCCACCAGACGGTCTCTGGTTTCTGTCTCTTGGGTTTCGAGAGCCGCAATGCGATCTATGGCTATGTTACAACGTAAAATACCTTTGTAACGGTACTGCCAAAAATTGGAGATAGGACCATTGCTGGCACCGTTTCCCTGATAATGTGCCAATGAGATATAATCACTCTGAGACTGAGAGGTATTCCCCATCCAGGCATCATCTCCACACATTTCGGAAAGTAACCACACGGTGTTGATTTGCCACCATCCTCCATATGTCATGGCCTGATAACAGCTCGTGACTGCGGATTCACACTCTTCTATGGACTTATAATAAGTGTCCACGTTCAATTGCCCGCGTACGTCTTCGGTCAGGAAGTCCTCGCAAGAGGTAAACACCAGCGAAGCAATCAGAACTACTATTGTAAATATTCGTTTCATGGATAATCAAGAATTAAAATTTGAAGTCAATGCCAAACAAGAATGTTCTCGGATTAGGATAAGCCACGTTGTCAATACCGGTATTGATGGCACTGCCAGAGCTGTCGGTAGTACCGTCAACCATCGGGCGTTCGGGGTCCATTCCCGAATAACCGGTAATGGTAAACGGATTCTGTGCAGAGAAGGAAAGACGCAAGTCAGCACCTCCAACCCATTTCTTAGGAAGCGTATAGCCTATCTGTAACAGCTTGCAACGCAAGTAGGAACCATCTTCCACATAGAAACTGGAAACACGGTTATAGTTCAGGTTCAAGTCATTGCTCGACAAACGGGGAATATCATTGCCGGTACCCTCTCCATGCCATGCTTTCTCCAGTGTACCTGCCCAAACATTCTGTCCGCCTGAACCGGAGTACCGTCCTTTGGTGACATTGTAAATATCATTACCGAACGTACCATAGAAATTGGCTGCAAAATCAATGTTCTTATAACGCATACCAATATTCAGACCCATCATTAAATCAGGATAAGGATTACCGATATAATCTTTGTCATTGGCATCGAGCACTCCGTTATGGTCCCGGTCCTTGAAGCGGATGTCTCCCGGTTTTGCATTGGGCTGAATCAGTGTTCCGTGTTCGTCAGTGTGCGCATACACCTCTTCCCAATTCTGGAACAAGCCATCGGCCACGTAACCGTAGAAACGGGAGATAAAACCACCATCTTCATTACGGATAATCTGGTCGCTATTGAATCCACCGACATTGATAGGACCGTCGCCCGAGAACTTGATGGCCTTGTTGCGCACGGCAGAAAGGTTCAGACCAAGATCGTAAGAGAAATCCTTGCCGATTTCATCGCGCCAGGTAAGTCCCACTTCCCAACCGCGGGCCTGCATACTACCGATGTTCATCCAAATCTGGCTGTTCCAGTTATCATATCCCAAAGAGAGGATGTTCTGTTTCTGGTAAAGCATGTCAATGGACTTTTCTGGAAATATTCGAATGTTACACCCAAACGTGAATCAAGGAATGACATATCCACGCCTACGTTCCAATCTTCCACAGTCTCCCACTTCAACTGGTTGTTACCTACTGTAGACACGAAGTAACCATTTGCCAACGTATTGCCATAATAGTATTGGGTTTCGCTCAACAAAGTAAGGGTAGCATTATTGTTGATATTCTGATTACCTACACGGCCCCAGCCTCCACGAAACTTCAGGTCACTGAAGATGTCCTGGTCCTGCATAAATGCCTCACTGATGACACGCCAGGAAGCGGAAACAGACGGGAAGAGGGCATACTTGCTGCCCTTCGGAAACGGGAGGAACCGTCGGCACGGAGAGATGCCGAAATGTAGTAACGGTTATCGTAGTTGTACATGACACGGCCCAGGAAAGAAACCAGTGTATTGTAAGTGGTTTCACCGTTGGCCTCGTCCGTACCCTGCTGTCCGGCATTCACTTCCTGCATCTGGTCCAGATTATTGGGAACATTATCACGCCGTGCCTGAGTATTGTACCATGCAAAACGTTCGGCAGTAAAGCCAGCCATTACATTCAAGTTGTGCTTTTCAGCGAAAGTGTCCATGTAAGTGGCTGTATTCGTCCAGTTCCAGTCAAACCACTCCTGATTGCGGCGGGTGATTTCGTTCAAGTCTTGTTTCTCCAACGGATCCATATTGAACTTCGGAACGAATGAATCAGAACGGCGATAGTGTGCATTGGCACCGAACTGGGTGCGCAACGTCAGCTTTTCTATCGGGGTTACCTGCAGATAGGTATTCAGAATGGCACCCAACTCGCGAGAATGAGCATTGCTACGGGCAATTGAACCGGCGGGATTCCACTCCTGGTTGTTGTAAGAGCGTTGATAGTTGTTGTACTCATTATCCTCCCATTGGTCCTGCGGACGGAATACCGGAGTTGTCGGGTCCATAGCCATGGCTGCCGAGAACTGGTTTGGGGTATCATCCCATGATTCGACACGTGGAGCAATATCAACTCCCAATTTTACATACTTATTAAATGTATATTCAGTATTCAGACGGATATTTATCTTATCCCAATAACCTACATCAAACTGTGAGTTGTTACGATAATAGCCCACGCTAAAGTTATAAACAAACTGTTCTGAGCCACCGGCAACACTAAGTGAATGGTTCTGCACCAAAGCTGTTTTATTGACTACAGTATCCCACCAGTCTGTACCACCGGGATTGGTCGTAGCACCCGTATCGTTCCAGATAGAAGAAAGGCCATCATTCGTATAACGGGTATTGAACACCTCTTTATATTCAGCCGCACCGGCAATATTAGGTTTGGCCACGGTCTGGAAACCAACAGAAGAATTCCAATTGATGCGGGCTTTACCAGTCTTACCTTTCTTTGTAGTAATCAGGATGACACCGTTTGATGCACGTGTACCATAGATAGCGGCAGCCGAAGCATCTTTCAATACTTCCATGGAAGCAATATCGTTACTATTCAGAAAGTTGATATTGTCACCTACCGGCATACCATCCACTACATACAACGGATTCGTACCGTTTACGGTAGTTACACCACGAATCAGCACCTTCGAGTAGCTCCAGGGCCACCACCACTGGTGACTTGTACACCATTTACCTTACCCTGCAAAGCATCCATAGCATTACCGGTCACGGTTTCAGTGATTTCATCGCCTTTTACTGTAGCAATAGAACTGGTCAAATCGCTCTTTTCACAGCACCATAACCGATAACCACCACTTCATCCAGTAATTCCGCAGCCTCCTTCAGTACCACGTTAATCGTAGTACGTCCACCTACAGCTATTTCCTGAGACTCAAAACCAATAGAAGAGAATACCAACACTGCATTCTTGTCTACATTGGGTAATGTATAATCACCGTCGATACCGGTAATTGTACCCGTACCGGTACCTTTCACTTGAACTGTAGTTCCAATCAACGGCTGCTGGTCGGTGGCCGAAGTCACCACACCCTTAACCGTTATCTGCTGCGCATAACCGCAAAGGCTTATCAGCGCAAGACATAATAATAGAATTTGCTTTTTCATATCTTAAATCTAATGTTACTTTTAATTAGCAGGAACAATCTTGCCGCGACCCAAATGCGCGTCAAACTCAAAGCGGTAGTTGCCGGTCACCGTAACCGTAGGCTTCATCCAGTTGTCACCTACCATCGAGCCGTCTTCCCAACGCTGATTGGTGCCTTCCCAATTAGGATTCACATCCCCTTCTTACTGAAGTAACCAAACTTCTCTACATTCTGAGAGTCGTCACACCGCCATTCCACATGATCCCACCATCCGTCGGGATGATAATTGGATATGATGAAGTTCATTTCTTCACCGGCTTCCAGCGTCCAAGTTCCATTTTCCGGATAATAGAAAGATGAGGATTATTTTTATCCTGGGCAAACAACTGATTTCCCGCATCCTGAGGAGAACCTCCCCAACCGATATAGAAATCAATGAACGATTCCCCATTCTCCCAACGGTCAAAACAAGGCTTTCCATATTCATATTTCATCGGATTTGTAGCCTCTGTCACCGAGTACGTGCGCATACTATAAGTAGACTCTTTCACATTGATGTCTATTTCATAATAAACACCAGCCTCATCCAAGACAATAGGTTTAGCCGTTTCCGGGTCATCCGTCAGTTTTGTATTATCCTCCGGATCAAGGCCAAAACAGATAGGAGTAAAGTCTGTCTTTTGCGGTAAGAAGAAAATTTCCGTACCGGCAGCTTTATTATAATAACGTGCACGATATTGGTACTCGCCCGTATGGTTAATCACCATCGGTACACCGAAAATATCACTGTTCAATTCCTCTACGGTTGCCACATCGGCCAGATACATTTTGGGGAAGTCAGGCATTTCAGATACACTGATGGTACTATTGGTCACTGTCTGATTGCCTCTGGCATCCACAGCCGTCAAAGTCACATCGTAACTTTTCACCTCATTAGGCAGAATAATCTTCTCCGTAAAGCTCAAAGTAGATTGCCCGCCAGCCTCTATACGGCGGCTTTCAAAACCTTCTACCCCAGGAATCTCAATGAGTACATAATCCAGTATGCGGTCATCTTTCACCGTGAAATTCAGGTTGAACTTTGTTTCATCCTTTATCAGTACGGTAACCTCCTTACCAGGGGCAATTGTAAATGTAGGATTCTCAAAGTCCCCATCCATCGTTATCAACACATCCTGCGACACTTCACGCCCGCCCGCATCTGTTACGGTCACTTTCACGGTGAAGCGTTCACCGATTTCATCACGCTTGAGGTCATAAGAATAGCTCAACTCATACTCCGTTTGGGGAGCTCCATAGATTTCGACCAAATCAATGGTCTTGTTCAGATAAAGATCGGCACATTGCAGATTGACGGATACAATTCCATCCTGGTCAGCCAACGAACCTTCAATGGTAAAACGATGGCCGGCACCGGATTCAATATGATCCGTCACCAATGTCATTGTCGGAATCTGCCCGTCTACATCAGAGTATCCGTCATCGTCACTACATCCAGTAGTCCATAAAGCCAGCGATAATAACGCCCAGAAAGTGGCGTTAAAGAAATGCTTCTTCATAAATATTATTATTAAAGTTAAACAAAAAAGTACATTTTGTTCCGATTTATAATAATCGGCAATGCAAACATATGCCAATTTTCGATTCAACAGCTGTATAAATCTTGCAGAGAAGGCATATAAATCTGTCAATGCACGATTTGTGCACATCATCTAAAGATTTTATTTGTACTTTTGACTCATGCAATGAAAAACGACCCGTTATGAAGAAGATTCTACTTTCCATTTTCCTATGCCTGCCATTCCTGCTATCCGCGCAGCCATATACCATAAAACATCTGAGTATCCGTGAAGGGCTGTCCAACAACCATGTGGTAAGCATAGCCCAAGACAAACGGGGCTCTCTATGGTTTGCCACAGAAGAGGGTTTAAATAAATTCGACGGAATACGCTTCCTTACCTATTATAAAGAAGAAACAACCGGCAAGCAAAGCATCACCGGCAACGAACTGAACTGTCTGCTGGACGATCCCGTCGACTCCATCTTATGGATAGGAACCCAGCGTGCCGGAATCAATGCATACAATTATGCCAACGATTCATTCATCACTTACAGACACAACGAAAACAACCCTGAAAGCCTGGTTACGGACGACATTACCAAAATCATTGCCGCCTCCGACGGTAACCTATGGATTTGCACCTATTGGAAAGGCGTGGACTATTTTGACAAGCAAACCGGGCAATTCACCCATTACAATACCGAAACCGTACCGGGTTTTGCAAGCAACCATATCTGGTCTGCCATAGACGGCGGTAACGGACTACTCTATATCGGGCATGTGGACCGGGGATTCAGTATACTTTCCATAAAAGACAAGACAGTCAAGAACTTCACACACGAGCCGCAAACCCCCAACAGCCTGCCCGGCAACGAAGTGACATGTGTCTACAAAGACAAAAGCGGAAACATATGGATAGGAACCGATAGAGGAGTGGTACTGTTTAACCCGGAAGCGGAAAGTTTCATCCCCTTCGACGACAAAACCAACTGCATATCGTACCGTGTATATGATATACGTCAACTGGATGACAACAGACTTTGGATAGCCATGGAATTCGGCGGCATTGCCGTAGTGGATTTGTCCCAACAGCTTTTCCGTTCGTCAGACCAGATTCATGCGCTTTCTATCCGGGAGGGAGACGATGAATACGGCTTGTCCAACTCCAGTATCCGTTGCCTGCTCCAAGATTCCTTCGGTAATGTATGGGCAGGTTCCTGGGGAGGCGGCATCAACTTCATAAAACGCGAGCCGTCACTCTTCAGCACTTATAAATATTCTCCTTTTCCATCCACCAACAACAGCCTGAACAGTAAAATAGCCTCCGGTGTCTGTATGGACAAAGCCGGTAACCTCTGGATAGGAACCGATGGAGGAGGAATCAACGTATTCAACAAGGGAAGACGAATAGCCATATACAATGCTGACAACAAGAAATTCAGAAGCAATACGGTGCAGGCAGCCTTGTGCGACTCGAAGGGAGGATTATGGTTCGGACTTTTTTATGGAGGAATAGCCTACTACAATCCCAAGAGCCAAAGCTTCCGGCAGATTTTCTCCGAAGACAAGTCACGCACTGACGTACGTTCCTTTCATGAAGACAAGCAGGGAAACATTTGGGTCGGAACCAGCGAAGGCGTCTATCTTATAGATTGTGACAGCAAGACAATCAAGGCACACTACAATCTGGAGAACAATCTGGCCCGCTGTGTGCTGAAGGATTCCGAAGACCAAGTATGGGTAGGATTCTTCGGAGGAGGCCTGGGCCTCTATGACCCTCAACTCCAAAGCATCCAGCTCTTCAACGTCCTGGCCAAATTCCCCTCCAATACCATCAATGCTCTCTACGAAGACAGCAGAAAGCGGTTGTGGGTGGCCACGGGTGAAGGTTTGGTATGCTTCCCCTCCCTGACAGACAGAAACTACAAAGTATACCAACGTGAAAGCGGACTGGCTAACACCCACATACAAGCCATCGGTGAGGACAAGGCAGGAAATATTTGGGTGAGCACCAACAAAGGTATCAGCTGTCTTGTGGACAGTAAAGACATTTTCTATAACTACGACTATCACGACAACCTCCCCATGGGAAGCTTCAGTCGGGGCAGTGTAACCTACGGACAAGACGGCAACTTTTACTTCGGCTCTATAAACGGTCTGTGCTACTTCAACCCGGAAGTTGTATTGCAGGAACGCAAATCACCGCCCGCATTCATCACCAACATTGAAATTACCGACCCGCTGAACAAACCGGAAAACGGACAGAGCACCATTGCCTTAAACGGACAGAAGAACGTGCAACTGAAATATACACAGAATAGTTTCAGTATCCGGTTCAACATCCAGAACTATGCCCTGGTCAACCAAGTGGAATATGCCTATATGCTGAAAGGACTCGAGAACTCCTGGTATACGCTTACAGACCCCAATAATGTCACCTTTCGTAATCTTCCTCCCGGGAAATACCAGTTCCAAGTGAAAACGCGCATGCGCAACCAAGCATGGTCGGACGCAACCACCTCATTGAACATCCGCATCGCCCCACCCCTTTGGCTTACTTGGTGGGCAAAGTCATTCTATATCCTGCTGTCCCTTATCATCCTTTTCTCTATACTCTATGCCTACAAGAAAAGACTGGATGCTGAAGCACTGTACCAACTGGAGAAGCAGAGCCACGAACACGAGCAGGAACTGAACAACGAACGCCTGCGCTTCTACACCAACATCACCCATGAACTGCGCACCCCGCTTACGCTGATACTGGGTCCGCTGGAAGACATACAGAAAAGTGATACACTATCCACCAAAGACGCACAGAAGATATCCGTCATTCACCAAAGTGCCATCCGGCTACTGAACCTCATCAACCAGATATTGGAGTTCAGAAAGACCGAGACCCAGAACAAGAAACTCTGCGTGAGCCGGGACAACCTCGTACCCCTTATCCGCGAGATAGGCCTGAAGTACAAGGAACTGAACCGGAAGCCAGCCGTCGATATCCGGCTGGTGGTGGAGAAAGAGCATATGCCTATATACTTCGACAAGGAAATTATCCAGACCATCCTGGACAATCTGATATCCAATGCCCTAAAGTACACGGAAAAGGGTAGCATCAGCATCGGTATCCGACAGGTGGAACGTGCCGAAGTGAACTATACGGAAATCCGGGTCAGCGACACGGGATACGGTATCAAGCCGGAGGCACTACCCCACATATTCGACCGTTATTACCAGGAAGGCGGCAAACACCAGGCTTCGGGTACCGGTATCGGACTTTCTCTGGTGAAAAACCTCGTAGCCCTACACGAAGGGGAAATCCGCGTAGAGAGTGCTCCCAATCAAGGTAGTACCTTCTACGTCAGCCTGCTTACCGACAACAGTTACCCGCAGGCACTGCATGCCGATTCGCAGGAAAAGGAAAGCAACGTCCAGCATATAGAAGAGGCACAAGTAAATCAAGTTTCATCCAGCGACAAACCCATATTGCTGGTAGTGGAAGACAATCCGGACATCTGCGACTATATAGCCGAATCCTTCTCCGACCACTTTGAAGTAAAGACTGCCGCCAACGGAAAGCTGGGCAAGGAAAGCGCCCTGAAAGAAATACCTGACATCATCGTCAGTGACATTATGATGCCGGTAATGGACGGAAACGAGATGTGCCGTGAGCTGAAAAAAGACGTGCGCACCAGCCACATACCCATTATACTGCTGACAGCCAAAGACTCGCTGCGCGACAAAGAGGAAGGCTACCAGGTAGGTGCCGACTCCTACCTCACCAAACCGTTCAGCGCCAGCCTGCTGCATAGCCGTATAGAAAACCTGCTCCAGTCGCGGCGCAACCTGGCAAACCATTTCAGCGCCAATGCCGCCATAAGCAATAAAGCGGCTGTCATTACAGAATCGCTCAACAAGCTGGACAACGAGTTTATCCACAAGATAAACCAGCTGATAGAGGAACGGCTTTCTTCAGACAAAATAGACATCAGCTATCTTTCGGATAAAATGTGCATGAGCAATTCCACCCTCTACCGCAAGATGAAAGCGCTTACCGGACTTTCCACCAACGAATATGTCCGCAAGATAAGGATGAAACACGCCGAGCAATACCTGCTGGAAGGCAAATACAACATTTCGGAAATAGCATTCAAGGTAGGTATAAACAATCTGTTCTACTTCCGGCAATGCTTCAAGGAAGAATTCGGCTACATACCTTCGGAATATCTGAAGAGATTAAAAGAGACCGGAGAGAAATAAGAGACAAACAGCCCCTTCCTATTAGTCGGAATGCGGACAGCTATTTCAGCTCCAGCTCCATCTTCTTTATCTTTTCCAGCGTATTGCCTGCTTCCATGGAGGGGAATACCTGAAGCACGCGTTGCAGGTATGCCTTAGCCTTGCCGTAGCTATTGGTGAACACGTCTGACAATCCGTTGCGATAGCGTGCATACTGCATCCTTGTGGGGGAAGTTATCTTTTTATAGTCTTCTTCGAGCTTCTTCTTATCCTTCTCGGCTTGGAGATAATAATAATTCCCCAAGAAGATATTGGCTTGGAGATTGTCGGCATCCAGCATCAATACCTTTTCATAGGTTTTTAAGGCATCTTTCTCCTTTCCCCGCATCATCTCCATTTCAGCACAAGAGACAAGTGCAGGTACGTCTTCGGGATGACGCTGCAAGAACTCCTTATAGAAGAGGTAGGCTTTATCGTAATTCCGCATTTCCTTGTAGTGCACAGCCAGCACATCCGCAAGACGAGGAGCCACCTCACTGCTCTTGTCCACATTGGTCCAGTAGAACATTTCCGTCCTATCCTCACCGGCATTTGCCGCCTGGCGAAACAAACTCACCGCATAGTCATCTTTACCCTCGGAAAGTGCATCGGACACTTTCGAAAGCAACTCATCTGCCGACTGTCCCCAGACAGACAGCGGACACATCAAGAACAAGGAGAAAAGCAACGTTAAGGTTTTCATTTTTAGTGTATATATATAGTTTAACAGCCCAATCAGTCTCATAGAAATCTACCTACAAAACTACGCATTTTTACGGTAACCATCAATAGTTGAAAGTAGAAAAATAGTTAACTTTGCCGACCTTAATGAATTAAATAATATAAATGAAGCCCAGAGACAGACAAATACTGCAAATAGCCTTACCTTCCATCGTATCGAACATCACCGTGCCGCTGCTCGGCCTGATTGATGTAGCCATCGTCGGCCATCTGGGTTCGCCCGCCTACATAGGCGCCATTGCCGTAGGTGGCATGCTGTTCAACATTATCTACTGGATATTCGGTTTTCTGAGGATGGGTACCAGCGGAATGACCTCGCAAGCATTCGGCAAGCGGAATTTGCCGGAGGTAGTCTGCCTGCTGTTGCGTTCTGTGGGCATAGGCGTGGCAGTCGCATTCTGCCTCATCCTGCTGCAAACGCCTATCAAGCAGGGAGCCTTTCTTCTCATCCATCCCACGGACGAAGTCAGAGAGATGGCAACGCTTTATTTCCATATCTGCATCTGGGGTGCCCCTGCCATGCTGGGGCTATATGGACTGACGGGATGGTTCATCGGTATGCAGAATTCGCGTATCCCCATGTATATAGCCATCACACAGAATGTGGTCAATATCATTGCCAGCCTCGGACTGGTTTATCTGTGTGGGATGAAAGTAGAAGGAGTAGCTTTGGGGACGTTGATTGCCCAGTATGCTGGCTTCCTGATGGGCATTGTCCTTTGGATGCACAACTACGGCAGGCTGAAAAGATTCTGGGAAATTAAAAATTATAAATTAAAAATTAAAGGGGGAGAAGGGGCAGGTATCTGGGAGAAAGGGGCGATGTTCCGGTTCTTCCAAGTGAATAGGGACATTTTTCTGCGTACCCTTTGCCTGGTGGCAGTCACGTTGTTCTTCACTTCGGCGGGAGCTTCGCAGGGAGAGATTATTCTGGCGGTCAACACGCTGCTGATGCAGCTCTTCACCTTATTCTCGTATGTAATGGACGGCTTTGCCTACGCTGGCGAAGCCTTAAGCGGCAGATACATAGGCGCACGCAACCGGGAAGCCTTTACAGACACCGTCCGGCACCTCTTCGGATGGGGAGCGGTGATAGCGGTTCTCTTTACATTGGTTTATGCGCTGGGAGGCAATGCCTTCCTCGGACTATTGACGGATGACAAAGAAGTGATAGCTGTTGCCGACACCTATTTTTATTGGGCGCTTGCCGTGCCCGCCGTCGGGATAGCCGCCTTCATCTGGGACGGCATCTTTATCGGCGCCACCGCCACGCGAGGAATGCTCCTCTCCATGGCAGCGGCAGCCGTCAGCTTCTTTATCCTATATTATGGACTGCGTCCCGTCCTGGCAAACCATGCCCTATGGCTTGCTTTCCTCACTTACCTGCTGATACGGGGAGTGGTGCAGACAGGCTTGAGCCGGGAAGTCATCCGACGGGCATTTCCCAGCAAGAAGGAACCTGCTTGGCGTGAGGGATAGGCTATGAACAATTTCAAGGGAAAAAGCATTATCTTTGTATCGCTATGACTGATATAAAATATGGATTCCACCCTCCAGAACAAGGCGTCAGGTAGCCAGCATACGGCGCCAAAAGTTGAAACTGACGGTTTCAAGTAGTGAAACCAACAGTATCTCGGAATGAGACTGACGGTATTTGCATTTGGAACCAAGTCACTCATAGCAAGAGTAATGACTGATACAAAATTGTTATGGCAGAAAAGAATATAGTTCAAGAGACATTTCCCGTATTGGGAATGAGTTGCGCCTCATGCTCCGCACGGGTAGAAAAGACGCTGAACCATCAGTCAGGTGTCAAGAAAGCGGTCGTAAACTACGCTTCGGCAACGGCAACTGTGGAATATGACCCTACGAGCTGTTCTTCCGAGGCTTTGCAGCAGGCTGTGCAGGCGGCCGGATATGACTTGTTGATAAACCAGGACGACAACACGCTCGAAGAGGCGGAAGAGGCCCACAACAAGAAATTCAGCGTATTGAAATTCCGCACAACCTGGGCCATCATCTTGTCTATGCCCGTTGTCATCATAGGCATGTTCTTCATGGATATGCCCCATGCCAATCCCATCATGTGGGCGTTGTCCACTCCCGTCGTATTCTGGCTGGGGCGGGGATTCTTCACCAGCGCCTGGAAACAATTGCAGCATGGCAGCGCCAATATGGACACACTGGTAGCCATCAGTACGGGGACCGCCTATCTGTTCAGCCTGTTCAACATGCTATTTCCGGACTTCTGGCTATCCAGAGGCATCCATCCGCATGTATATTTTGAGGCGGCAAGTGTCATCATAGCCTTTATCCTGCTGGGCCGCCTGCTGGAAGAAAAAGCGAAAGGAAACACCTCAACCGCCATCAAGAAACTGATGGGGCTCCAACCCAAGACTGTGACCATCATTGTGGATGAAGGACACGCTGTCCCTCACTCTTCCTTTGAGCGCGTTATCCCTATCGAGCAGATTCGCCCCGGAGACATTGTCCTGGTGAAGCCCGGAGAACGGATTGCCGTGGATGGCATCGTGACGGAAGGTAGCTCCTATGTAGACGAAAGTATGCTGAGCGGCGAACCGGTAGCAGTATCCAAGCACAAAGACGCCAAGGTCTTTGCAGGTACCATCAACCAGAAGGGAAGTTTCCGCTTCCGGGCAGAGAAAATCGGCACGGATACACTGCTGGCGAAGATCATACACATGGTGCAGGACGCGCAAGGAAGCAAGGCACCGGTGCAGCAGCTGGTGGACAAGATAGCCGGGATATTCGTGCCTACCATTATAGGCATCGCAGTGCTTGCCTTCATCGCATGGATGCTACTGGACGGAACCGGCGGATTCACCCACGGATTGCTGGCATTTGTCACGGTGGTCATCATCGCCTGCCCGTGTGCACTGGGACTGGCTACTCCTACCGCCATCATGGTAGGCATCGGCAAGGGCGCCGAAAGGGGCATTCTGATAAAAGATGCCGAAAGCCTGGAGATTGCCAAGAAGATAGACACCGTGGTACTCGACAAGACCGGAACGGTGACCGAAGGAAAACCGGTAGTCAGCAAACTGATATGGAATACGCAGGCAATGACGCCCGGTACTGGCGCCACTGCAGGCAATGCGCTGTCGGACATTTTCTATAGTCTGGAGAAGCTCTCGGAACATCCGTTGGCAGAAGCCGTGGTGAACCACCTCAAGGAGTCGGCCTCCATAGACATTCAAGACTTTGAAAGCATCACCGGAAAAGGCGTGAAAGGACGGGCACAAGGCCGGACCTACCTCGCCGGGAACCGGAAACTGCTGGAAGAAAACCATATCGCCATCCCCCCCTCCCTGCAGGAAGAGGCAACCCGACTGACATCGGAAGCACAGACCGTCATCTGGTTTGCCGATGAAGAAAACGTGCTGGCAATAGCCGGAATTACAGACCGGATAAAGGAAACCTCCATCCGCGCCGTCAGCGAGCTGCACGCCGCCGGCATCGAAGTCCACATGCTGACCGGAGACAATGAGGCCACCGCCCGTGAGATTGCCCGCAAAGCAGGCATCGCCCACTACCAGGCCAGTGTATTGCCGCAGGACAAGGCTGCCTTCGTCAGCCGATTGCAGGCAGAAGGCCGGAAGGTTGCCATGGTGGGCGACGGCATCAACGACAGCGCCGCCCTTGCCCAAGCCGACTTAAGCATCGCCATGGGTGGAGGCAGCGACATCGCCATGGATGTAGCCAAGATGACCATCATCTCTTCCGACCTGACCAAGATACCGGAAGCTCTCCGTCTGTCTCGTCTCACCGTCCGGACTATCCGGCAGAATCTCTTCTGGGCATTTATATATAATATAATAGGTGTACCCATTGCGGCCGGAATACTCTATCCCATCAACGGCTTCCTGCTGAACCCGATGATAGCCGGTGCAGCCATGGCATTCAGCAGTGTCAGTGTGGTGAGCAACAGCCTGCTGCTGAAACGGAAAAGAATACATGAAGGAGAAGAAAACAAAGATGTTGAACCGCCAACAGAAACAATCATGAAGAAAGAATTCAAAGTAGAAGGCATGATGTGCAACCATTGCCGCATGCATGTAGAGAAAGCATTGAACAGTATGGAAGGCATACACGCCACCGTAACCCTGGACCCTCCTGTAGCCACCGTAGAGTTTTCGGACGGTGAAAAGACGCTCGAAGAACTGCAGAAAGTAGTGACGAAAGAAGCCGGCGACTACACACTGAAGGCATAAGTGTAGAATTCATACGGTTTTCATACAGAAAAGAAGGAGGAAATCAAAGTAAATATCTACCTTTGCGCGCTAATTTACAGATAAAGATATGAACGCAAAAGCCAAAGGATATATTTTAGGTTCCATCGCCGCAGCCTCCTACGGCATGAATCCACTGTTTGCCCTCCCGTTGTACAAGGCCGGCATGGACCCGGACTCGGTACTTTTTTTCAGATACCTCTTCGCCATCCCGTTGCTGGGCATTATGATAAAGGCGAGAGGGCGGTCATTCAAGATACAGCGGAAAGAAACATTTCCGCTCATCATCATGGGATTGCTCGTGGCCCTCTCCTCACTGACGCTTTTCCTGAGCTATAACTACATGGCCGCCGGCATAGCGTCTACACTGCTGTTCGTCTATCCCATCATGGTGGCGCTTATTATGGCCATGGTTTTCAAAGAGAAGCTGGCACTGCAAACCATCGTCTGCATGCTGCTTGCACTGGGAGGTATCGGACTGCTCTACAAGAGCGAGGACGGCAGCACACTGAGCCTGATAGGGACACTGCTGGTTTTCGCGTCTTCCCTTTCCTATGCCATATACATCGTGGGCATCAACCAGACATCGTTGAAAAATGTGGCTACGCTTAAAGTCACCTTCTATGTCCTTCTCTTCGGCCTATCGCTTTTTGTGGCACGCCTGCTCTATTCCGGCGTACTGAACACACCGGACCAGTGGTATCTGTGGGCCAATCTGCTTGCATTGGCTGTCTTCCCCACCGCCATATCCTTCCTCTGCACTACCGGTGCCATCCAATATATCGGCTCCACCCCGACCGCCATTCTCGGCGCATTGGAGCCCGTGACAGCCATCTTCTTCGGAATAGCCGTCTTTGGAGAAAGCCTGACAGTCAGAGAAAGCTTCGGACTGGTGATGATTATCGTAGCCGTAACGTTCGTCATCGCAGGAGGCAATATTACAAGCCAACTGGTCCGTTTCAGGAAACTGTTCCCAAGACTCCCGATAAGAAGCAAAAAAAGAAACTAATCCTATAAAACCATCATCAACCATGAAGAAAAGTCTCTACCTGCTTTTACTGCTGTTGTTTCCTATCGGGCTGCAGGCTCAGTCCGAGGTTATAGTACTCCACCCGGATGAAGGCAAAGCCGAAGTGAACGAAGCCGAATACACCAGAATTTTCCTGGCAGGCACCATCGACATGGGCAAAAGCATAGACTGGCAAAAGGCAACCTGCGACTGGTTCCGCGCACGCCCCCAAGGTAAATACATCCTATACAATCCCCGAAGGGACAAGGGACTCAGCGGCGAAATGTCCGACTTTGAACATCAAGTGAACTGGGAACTGGAACATCTGGAAAAAGCCGACCTGATAATCATGAATATCCTGGCAAGCAGCAAGTCCCCCATCACCCTGCTGGAGATGGGACTGCACATGCGTTCGGGCAAACTGCACGTTATCTGTGAACCCGGTTTCTACCGCTACGACAATGTGCGGATTACTTGCAACCGCTATGGCGTTCCGTTATATCACAGCATGGACGAGTTCCTAAAGACTGTGCGTTAGGCAACTATCCTACCACATTCTGCTGCACTTTTCAGTTTAATTCTTTATCTTTGCTGCAAAGCAATGTAACAAAACTATATATTATGGCAACCTATAAAAGAATCTTATTGAAACTCAGCGGCGAGAGCCTGATGGGTGAAAAGCAATACGGCATCGACGAGAAACGCCTTGCCGAGTACGCAGCTCAAATCAAAGAAATCCACGAATTGGGAGTACAAATAGGCATCGTGATAGGCGGTGGAAACATTTTCCGCGGATTGAGCGGTGCCAACAAAGGGTTTGACCGTGTGAAAGGCGACCAGATGGGAATGCTGGCAACCGTCATCAACAGCCTTGCACTCAGTTCGGCTCTGGTAGCTGCCGGCGTGAAGGCCCGCGTGCTGACTGCCGTACGTATGGAACCCATCGGTGAATTCTACAATAAATGGCGTGCCATCGAATGTATGGAAGCAGGCGAAGTAGTCATCATGTCCGCCGGTACAGGCAATCCGTTCTTCACTACCGATACCGGTTCCAGTCTGCGCGGCATCGAGATTGAGGCGGATGTCATGCTGAAAGGTACCCGTGTGGACGGCATCTACACCGCCGACCCGGAGAAGGACCCGACAGCCATGAAGTTCCACGACATCACCTACGACGAAGTGCTGAAGCGCGGTCTGAAAGTGATGGACCTCACTGCCACCTGCATGTGCAAAGAGAATAACCTGCCCATCATCGTTTTTGACATGGACACAGTGGGTAATCTGAAAAAAGTGATGCAAGGAGAAGAAATCGGTACACTGGTGCACAATTGAATGGAAAATGGAGAATAAAAAATGAATGTTATTTAATTCTTAATTCTCAATTTTCAATTTAATAATTATATTTGCAAAGTTTCAAATCAAAGCTATTTCAAAACGAAAATAATATGAGAGACGTAAAAGACATCTTAGACGAAGCGCAAGAAAGTATGGACATGGCCATCATGTATCTGGACGAGGCACTGGCTCATATCCGCGCCGGAAAAGCCGATATCCGTTTGCTGGACGGTATCCGTGTGGATTCTTATGGAAGTATGGTTCCTATCAACAATGTGGCAGCCGTAACCACTCCGGACGCACGCAGCATTGCCATCAAGCCATGGGATAAGAGCATGTTCCGCGTCATTGAAAAGGCCATCATTGACTCCAGTCTCGGCATCATGCCCGAAAACAATGGTGAGATTATCCGTATCGGCATCCCGCCACTGACGGAAGAACGCCGTAAACAACTTGCCAAACAGTGTAAGGGAGAAGGAGAAACTGCCAAGGTAAGTGTACGTAATGCACGCCGTGATGCCATCGACGCCTTGAAGAAATCCGTAAAGGACGGACTGGCCGAAGACGCCCAGAAAGGCGGTGAAGAAAAGCTGCAGAAGATTCACGACAAGTTCATCAAGCAGATTGATGACATGCTGGCTGCAAAGGATAAAGAAATCATGACCGTTTAATTAAGTTGAAAACGGAAAATGGAAAGTTGAAAATAAACCGATATACCAAGTATAGAAGCCTTTTCAACCTTCCATTTTCAACTTTCAACTTTCAACTTTCAACTTTCAATTATTTTGAGGGGACTCGTTATAAAAAACACCGGAAGTTGGTACTTGGTACGGACTGACGACGGAAGGGAGATTGAATGTAAAATCAAAGGGAACTTCCGGCTGAAAGGCATACGAAGCACTAATCCCGTGGCTGTAGGCGATTATGTGAACATCATACTGAACCAAGAAGGTACGGCCTTTATCAGCGAGATAGAGGACCGGAAGAATTACATTATCCGCCGTGCCTCCAACCTTTCCAAGCAATCGCACATTCTTGCCGCCAACCTCGACCAGTGCATGCTCATAGTGACGGTGAACTATCCCGAAACCTCCACTACCTTTATAGACCGATTTCTCGCCTCTGCCGAGGCATACCGTGTTCCCGTCAAGATTATATTCAACAAAGTGGATGCCTACAATGAAGAGGAACTGCACTATCTGGACAGTCTCATCAACCTTTACACCACCATCGGCTATCCTTGTTTCAAGGTTTCTGCCAGAAAAGGGGAAGGCATCGACACTATCGAGAAAGAACTCAAAGGACGCATAACCCTCTTTTCCGGACATTCCGGAGTAGGGAAATCGACACTCATCAAGGCAATACTGCCCGACATAGAGATTAAAACCGGAGAGATATCCACCTATCATAATAAAGGTATGCACACCACTACCTTCTCAGAAATGTTCCCGGTTCCGGGCAACGGATATATCATTGACACTCCGGGCATCAAAGGTTTCGGAACATTCGATATGGAAGAAGAAGAGATAGGCCACTACTTCCCGGAAATATTCAAGGTATCTGCCGACTGCCGTTACGGCAACTGTACCCACCGCCACGAACCCGGATGCGCTGTACGCGAGGCTGTCGAGAAGCACTATATCAGCGAATCCCGTTACGCTTCTTATCTGAACATGCTGAAGGACAAGGAGGAGGGAAAATACCGGGCTGCTTACTGATTTGTCATTTTATCACCTTTCCAATCCATATTCTTACACTTTTTAACTCTTTATCTTTTAAACTATTCTCTTTTCCCGTAGTCTAATTTAAGGCTGATTTTATTACTACTAATACTACAACATGAATAAGAGAGTTAAATGGGGCATCATTATCGTGATTGGTGCCGGACTGATTGGAGGAGGAATCTACTCCCAATTACCTAAAGAGAATGAAGAATTAGCCGCTGCAGACAAGGTGATGACCGGTCAACGTAGCGGTAAGAAAATTCTAAACGTAAACGCAAAAATAATCAAACCGCAACTGCTGAAGGATGAAATACAAATCAGCGGCAGCCTGCTGCCGGATGAGGAAGTGGACCTTTCTTTCGAGACATCCGGCAAAATCATAGAGATAAATTTTGAAGAAGGCAGCTTCGTCAAGAAAGGACAATTACTTGCCAAAGTTAATGACCGGCCGCTGCAAGCACAATTGCAACGCCTCGTCTCCCAATTAAAGTTGGCAGAAGACCGCGTGTTTCGCCAGAACGCCCTGCTGGAAAGGGATGCGGTCAGTAAAGAAGCCTACGAACAAGTAAAGACCGAGCTGGCCACCCTGAATGCCGACATTGACCTGATAGAATCGAACATCGCACAAACTGAGCTGCGTGCTCCTTTCGACGGTGTCATCGGTCTGCGCCAAGTCAGTGTGGGTACTTACGCTTCCCCTACAACCATTGTAGCCAAACTCACCAAGATTTCGCCGTTGAAGGTGGAATTTGCCGTACCCGAGCGGTATGCCAATGACGTAAAGACCGGCGCCGGACTGGACTTCACTCTCGAAGGAAAGCTAAATACCTTCCACGCCACGGTTTATGCACGCGAATCAAAGATAGACCCTACTACCCATACCCTGACAATCCGTGCACTTTATCCCAATGCCAACGGAGCTGTGCTTCCGGGCCGCTATGCCAGCATCAAGCTGAACAAGGATGAAATTCAGGACGCCCTTGCCGTACCGTCCGAAGCCATTGTACCGGAAATGGGAAAAGACAAGATATTCCTCTATAAGTCGGGAAAAGCCCAGCCGGTAGAGATTACTACGGGAATCCGTACGGAAGCGGAAGTACAAGTATTGCAAGGCTTGCAGGCAGGAGATACCATCATCACCTCGGGAACCCTGCAACTCCGTACCGGACTACCGGTAACACTGGACAATATCAATTGACAACTGTCAATTATCAACCGTTAATTATCAATTGTAAAGAATGAATATATCCGAATTAAGTATACGGCGACCGGTACTCTCGACAGTACTTACCCTGATAATCCTGCTGTTTGGCTTCATCGGCTACAATTATCTGGGTGTACGCGAGTACCCATCTGTAGACAATCCCATCATATCAGTATCCTGCTCCTATCCGGGTGCCAACGCCGATGTCATCGAGAACCAGATAACGGAGCCTCTGGAGCAGAACATCAACGGTATTCCCGGCATACGCTCCCTCTCCAGTGTCAGCCAGCAAGGCTCATCACGCATTACAGTAGAGTTTGAGCTTTCCGTTGACCTGGAAACCGCCGCCAACGACGTACGTGATAAAGTGTCGCGTGCACAACGCTATCTGCCTCGTGACTGTGACCCTCCTACCGTATCAAAAGCCGATGCGGACGCCACCCCTATCCTGATGGTTGCCCTCCAAAGTGACAAACGTTCCCTACTGGAGCTCAGTGAAATAGCCGACCTGACTGTCAAGGAGCAGCTTCAGACTATTTCAGATGTAAGTAGTGTAAGTATCTGGGGAGAAAAGCGCTATTCCATGCGGCTTTGGCTGGACCCCATCAAGATGTCCGGCTATGGAATCACTCCTCTGGATGTAAAGAATGCGGTGGACAACGAAAACGTAGAGCTCCCTTCCGGAAGTATCGAAGGAAACACTACCGAGCTCACCATCCGTACGTTGGGTCTGATGCATACAGCCGAAGAGTTCAACAATCTTATCCTGAAGGAAGACGGTAACCGTATTGTCCGCTTCAGCGACATTGGACGTGCCGAACTGGGACCAGCCGACATCAAAAGTTATATGAAGATGAACGGTGTGCCCATGGTAGGTGTCGTAGTAATTCCGCAGCCGGGTGCCAACCACATTGAAATAGCCAACGCCGTATATGACCGCATGGAGAAGATGAAGAAAGACCTTCCCGAAGATGTTCATTACAACTACGGTTTTGACAATACCAAGTTTATCCGCGCTTCTATCGACGAGGTGAAGCAGACGGTGTATGAGGCCTTTGTACTGGTTATCATCATTATTTTCCTCTTCTTGCGCGATTGGCGTGTGACGCTTGTGCCATGTATTGTAATCCCCGTTTCGCTGATTGGAGCTTTCTTCGTCATGTATCTGGCCGGTTTCTCCATCAATGTGCTCTCCATGCTTGCCGTGGTGCTTGCCGTGGGCTTGGTGGTGGACGACGCCATCGTGATGACGGAGAACATTTATGTCCGCATCGAGAAAGGGATGCCACCGAAAGAAGCCGGCATAGAAGGAGCCAAGGAGATTTTCTTTGCCGTCATCTCCACTACCATTACGCTGGTGGCGGTATTCTTCCCTATTGTATTCATGGACGGTACGACAGGACGACTGTTCCGCGAATTCAGTATCGTGGTCTCCGGTTCGGTGATTATCTCCTCCTTCGCCGCATTGACTTTTACGCCGATGCTTGCTACCAAACTTTTAATCAAAAGGGAACAGCAGAGCTGGTTCTATCGCAAGACCGAACCTTTCTTCGAAGGGATGAACCGGGTATACAGCCAGTCACTGGCCGCCTTCCTGAAACAGCGTTGGATTGCCCTGCCCTTCACCATCGTCACCATCCTGCTTATCGGAGTCCTTTGGAATACTATCCCGGCTGAAATGGCGCCATTGGAGGACCGTTCGCAAATCAGTATCAATACAATGGGTGCCGAAGGAGTGACTTACGAATATATCCGCGACTACACCGAAGACATCAATCATCTGGTGGACTCCATTATCCCGGATGCAGAAGCGGTAACAGCGCGTGTGTCCAGTGGTAGCGGTAACGTACGTATCACACTGAAAGACATGAAAGACCGTGACTACACCCAGATGGAAGTTGCCGAAAAGTTGTCGAAGGCAGTGCAGAAAAAGACCATGGCACGCTCTTTCGTACAGCAGTCCTCCTCATTCGGAGGACGGCGCGGCGGTATGCCCGTGCAGTATGTATTGCAGGCAACCAATATCGAGAAATTGCAGGAGGTGCTCCCCAAGTTCATGACGAAGGTCTACGAAAATCCGGTATTCCAGATGGCAGACGTAAACTTGAAGTTCAGCAAGCCTGAAGCGCGCATCAACATCAACCGTGACAAGGCGAGCATCATGGGCGTAAGCACCAAGAACATTGCCCAAACCCTGCAATACGGCTTGAGCGGACAGCGCATGGGCTACTTCTACATGAACGGAAAGCAATACGAGATATTAGGCGAAATCAACCGCCAGCAACGCAACAAGCCCGCCGACCTGAAAGGCATCTATATCCGAAGCGACAACGGGAACATGGTACAGCTGGACAACCTGATTGAGCTTACCGGCGGCATCGCACCTCCGAAACTGTACCGTTACAACCGTTTCGTTTCCGCCACCATCTCCGCGGGACTGGCGGACGGCAAGACCATCGGACAAGGTCTGGATGAAATGGACAAGATTGCCAAGGAGACGCTGGACGAGACCTTCCGCACCGCACTGACCGGAGACTCCAAAGAGTATAGGGAGAGTTCCTCCAGTCTGATGTTCGCCTTCATTCTGGCCATCGTGCTGATTTACCTAATTCTGGCCGCCCAGTTCGAAAGCTTCAAAGACCCGCTGATTATCATGTTGACGGTGCCTCTCGCCATTGCCGGCGCACTGGTGTTCATGTATTTCGGGGGGATTACGATGAATATATTCAGCCAGATTGGTATTATCATGCTGATTGGTCTAGTGGCAAAGAACGGTATCCTGATTGTGGAATTTGCCAATCAGAAGCAGGAAGCGGGTGAAGACAAGATGCGAGCCATCAAGGACGCCTCCCTGCAACGTCTGCGCCCCATCCTGATGACGAGTGCCTCCACCATCCTGGGATTGATACCGCTTGCCTACGCCACCGGCGAAGGCTGCAACCAGCGCATCGCCATGGGTACTGCCGTCGTAGGCGGCATGCTCATCTCCACACTGCTGACGATGTACATCGTGCCTGCCATATATAGTTATGTATCAACGAACCGAAGTAAACTGAAGACCGAATGAAACGCATTGTTTTAATTTTCATAGCCACTGCCTGCACAGCGCTGGGCCTTTATGCACAGCCTGCGCCTACCTACACCTTGAAGTCCTGTCTGGAGCAGGGATTGCTGAACAACTACTCCCTGCGCATTGTCCGCAATGAAGAGCAGGTCAGCAAGAACAACGCCACACTGGGCAATGCGGGCTACCTGCCCACACTGGACCTCTCCGCCGGCTACAAGGGAACCATAGACAATACCGAGACCAAAGCCCGAGCCACCGGAGAGACAACCAAGGACAACGGAGTGTTTGACCAAACTCTCGATGCAGGCATCAACCTGAACTGGACCATCTTCGACGGTTTCAACATTACCGCCAACTACCAACGGCTCAAGGAGCTGGAACGCCAAGGCGAGACCAATACGCGCATCGCCATCGAGGACCTGATAGCCAACATAGCCGCCGAATACTATAACTATGTGCAGCAGAAAATCCGCTTGAAGAACTTCCGTTATGCCGTATCGCTATCCAAAGAGCGCCTGCGCATTGTGGAAGAGCGTTACCACATCGGTAACTTCTCGCGCCTGGACTACCAGCAGGCCAAAGTGGACTTCAATGCCGACAGTGCCCAATACATGAAACAGCAGGAACTGCTGCACACCTCACGTATCCAGCTGAACGAACTCATGGCAAACAAAGATGTAGACCAGCCGTTTATCATACAAGACAGCCTCATCAACGTGACCGCCTCCCTGAACTTCGAGGAGCTGTGGAACGCCACCCTCACCATCAACGCCTCACTGCTACGTGCCGAACAGAACAATACCCTGGCCCGTCTGGACTACAAGAAAGTCTGCTCGCGCGACTACCCATACGTGAAGATGAACGGCGGATACGGCTACACCCTCAACAAGTATGACATCTCTGCCAACAGCCGCCGCAGCAACCTCGGTCTGAACTTCGGCGTCACGGTCGGCTTCAATCTGTTCGACGGCAACCGGCGCCGCGAACGCAAGAATGCCCGCATTGCCGTGCAGAACGCTCGCCTGGAACGGGAGCAACTGGAGCAAGCCCTGCGCGCCGACCTCAGCAACCTATGGCAGGCCTACCAAAATAACCTGCAAATGCTGAACCTGGAACGCCAGAACCTTGTGGCTGCCAAGGAGAACCACGAGATTGCCATGGAACGATATATGCTGGGCAACCTCTCGGGAATCGAGATGCGCGAAGCCCAAAAGAGTCTGCTGGATGCAGAAGAACGTATTCTCTCCGCGGAATATGATACCAAATTATGTGAAATCTCCCTACTGCAAATCAGTGGAAAAGTAGCGCGCTATATGGAATAAGCAATATAATCCGTACCTTTGCGCCCGGTTTATCAGAATTGAAGCACAATGGGATTATTCATCAGAAAGCCATTCGAGGCACTGCAAGCGGAGGCTAATGCCTCCGGAAAGAAAACATTGAAACGTGTACTTGGTCCGTGGAGCCTTGTTGCCCTGGGCGTGGGAGTCATCATCGGAGCGGGTCTATTCTCCATCACCGGAACGGTGGCGGCAGGCTATACGGGACCGGCCATCACACTGTCCTTTGCCATTGCCGCACTGGGATGCTGCTTCGCCGGACTATGTTATGCGGAATTTGCATCCATGATACCCGTAGCCGGCAGCGCATACACCTACTCGTATGCCACGATGGGCGAACTCATCGCCTGGATTATCGGGTGGGACCTGGTATTGGAATACACCGTAGCCGCAACCACGGTAAGCATCAGTTGGAGCCGCTATCTGGTCGTCTTTCTCGAGGGACTGGACATACATCTACCGCAAGCCCTCACCGCCTGTCCCTGGGATGGTGGAGTCGTAAATATCCCCGCCTTCCTTATCGTCGTGCTGATGAGCCTCTTCCTGATACGGGGTACGGAAGGCAGCTCCATCTTCAACGGCTTCATTGTATTCCTGAAGGTTTCCGTCATACTGATTTTTGTCATACTCGGCTGGAAATACATCAATACCGACAACTATACACCTTACATCCCTGCCAATACGGGCGTACTGGGCGAATATGGATTCTCCGGCATCCTGCGAGGGGCGGCCATCGTATTCTTCGCCTTCCTCGGATTCGACGCCGTGAGCACAGCCGCCCAAGAGACGAAGAACCCGAAGCGGAACATGCCTATCGGCATTCTGGTCTCCCTGCTGGTATGCACCGTGCTCTATATGGTTTTTGCCCACGTCATGACGGGAGTGGCACACTACACCGCCTTCAGCGGACAGCAAGGTATTGCTCCCGTTGCCATAGCCATAGAGCACATGGGGCAGGCTGATGCGGCAGGTATCATCCAGCCGGACTATCCCTGGCTGAACCGTGCCATCGTACTGTCCATTCTGTTCGGATATTGCTCCGTCATCATGGTGACACTGCTGGGACAGAGCCGCGTATTCCTAAGCATGAGCCACGACGGGCTGCTGCCTCCTTTCTTCTCGCATATCAACGAAAAGTTCCGTACTCCGGCACGCAGCAACCTGCTCTTCATGGTACTTGTGGGCCTGCTGGCAGCTTTTGTACCCGCACGGCTGGCCGGAGAGATGACAAGCATCGGCACGCTGATGGCCTTCACGCTGGTCTGTGCCGCTGTACTGGTAGTACGCAGAACCATGCCTGACGTGCCCCGTTCCTTTAAAACCCCACTTGTTCCACTTATCCCCATACTGGGTATTCTTACTTGCCTTTGCATGATGCTGTTCCTTCCTGCCGATACATGGATACGCCTGGTACTGTGGATGCTCATCGGTCTGGACATCTACGTGGGCTACGGCATGAAGCACAGTAAGCTGGAGCATGGAGGCGACACCCGCCACGGGCAGGTGGCCTTGAACATGATTGGACTTATCCTTGCCGTTCTTTGTGTCATCACCGGACTGTGGCACCAACAGACTGTGGGATGGGGAGAAAGCAAAGTGCTGCTGATTATCTCGTTTGTTTTCGCATTCACGCACTGCGCTTACTATATGTGGAGAATCTGGAGGAAATAATAAGCCCTAAATCTCCTCCTTTAAAGATAAACAATCTTTCATCCAAACTACCCCAGCACCCACTTGGTCCGCTTCCCGAAACAACGGTATGCCATTGCCACCAGAAACCAGGAAGTACAGAAAGCGACGACTGCGGCACAAGGTATCTGAAGATAGATAGGAACATGGATAGCACGCATCAGGACTACGCTCGGTCCGGTAAAGAAATAGTGTATCATATAGACTCCAAAACCACAGAGCGTCAAGTTTGCCAATGCTTTCTTGATGCGCTCCGAACGGAAATTGGCCCGCTTGCAAAGCATAAACACGGGGATAGTCATCATTACTACATTCAGCGAACAGTAGGTGAAGAAGAGTTCGAGCATCTCATCCGTAAAATCCGGCAAGGAGGTCATACGACGGAAACCAAGGAATGTTACGGCATAGCCAATGGCAAACATGGGAATGCCGATGCCACAGAGTTGCCGGCCCGTCCAGTTATGGTTCCTCAGATAATGGCCCAACAATAGGTAGCCGTTAAAACCGGCAAAGTAATACAGCATACCGAACGAGTTCCACGAGCAAGTCCCCCAAAGGTACGGAGCGGCAAACTCGGTATAATAAGGCAGCAGCAGTGTCACTCCCCATGCTGCAAGAAACCATAGTTTGGCACGTTCCGAGGCCTTCTCCACCCATGCCGAGAATATCGGAAGATAGAGATAAAGCCCTATCAGCAGATAGATATACCACATGTGTACATCCAATAGAGAGAAATTAAAAGGCATTTCTGCAATATATCCCAGGCTCACTGCCAGAGACTGGCGCATCACTTCCTCACCCGAATAAGGGAAGAAATCCAGAATCACTTTCGGCTCCACTCCCAGCAGTCCCGTTATCCAGGGGAACAGATTGTAAATCACAGACCAGATGAAGAAAGGAAAGAATACGCGGGGGATACGTTTCTTGTAGAATGCCGAGGCGTCACCCCGTACCGGCAACAGCAATGCACCGGTAATCATTACAAAAAGCGGTACGCAAGGACGGAGCGCCGCACCGTAGACAGCTCCCCAGAACTTGATGTCAACAATGTCGGGCGATGTGCCCGGATAGAAGTTAAAAGGGTCTGTGCAATGGCAGCAAACTACTGTAAACATTGCAACAAGGCGTACCACATCCAGCCATACGATGTGTTGTGCCGGAGTTTGTCGTGTAAGAGTCAGTTCCATGTTTTATTAAATTGGTTGTTTGGAGGGCTAAAGATAAAGAAGTTAACCGAGAAATGAAAAGGAGAATGTAACAAAAATACGACAACAAACGAGTTTCAGTTTTATTCTCCTATAGAGAACAATCTGTTTTATCAAGGCAGAACAGAGTGTTCCAATAGGGAAGAACAATTTGTTCCAACATGAAAGAACAGTTTGTTTCAATAGGAAGAAACAATTTGTTTCAACATAAAGGAACAGTTTGTTTTGCTTGATGAAACAGAGTGTTCTATGCCGCGAAACACTTTGTTTTCCTCTACAAAACAAAAAAGCCGTAACAAGATTTTCTCCGTTACGGCTTTCCTTATATTATGCCTTTCTAAAAGGCTTCTGTTTTACTTGCTGCAATTCCAGGGCTTCAGTTGCTTGAAGAAGTCGTTGCCCTTATCGTCCACCAAGATGAATGCAGGGAAGTTCTCCACCTCAATCTTCCAGATAGCTTCCATACCGAGTTCGGGATATTCCACGCACTCAATGCTCTTGATGTTGTTCTGTGCCAAGATAGCGGCAGGACCACCGATAGAGCCCAAGTAGAAACCACCATACTTTTGGCAGGCATCTGTCACTTGCTGGCTGCGGTTACCTTTGGCAAGCATAATCATGCTGCCGCCGTGGCTTTGGAAGAGGTCTACATACGGGTCCATACGTCCGGCAGTAGTCGGGCCCATGGAGCCGCAAGCCATGCCTTGAGGAGTCTTGGCAGGACCGGCGTAGTAGATGGGATGGTCTTTGATGTACTGCGGCAGGTCTTCGCCACGGTCCAGACGTTCTTTCAGCTTGGCGTGTGCGATGTCACGGCCTACGATAATGGTTCCATTCAGAGACAAACGGGTGGAAACCGGATACTTGGTCAGTTCCTTCAGAATATCGGCCATCGGCTGGTTCAAGTCAATCTTCACCACGTCGCCTTCACCGGCCTTACGGAGTTCTTCGGGAATCAGTTCACCCGGATTGCTGTCGAGCTTTTCAATCCAGATACCTTCTTTATTGATTTTACACTTGATGTTACGGTCGGCAGAGCAGGAAACACCCAGACCCACGGGACAGGACGCACCGTGACGCGGCAGGCGGATGATGCGGATGTCGTGAGCCAGATACTTGCCGCCGAACTGGGCACCGAGGCCAATCTTATGAGCTTCTTCCAGTACCAGCTTCTCCAGTTCCACATCGCGGAAAGCGCGGCCGAACTCATTGCCGGTAGTGGGTAGGTTATCGTAGAAGTGGGTGGAAGCCAGTTTCACAGTCAGCAAGTTCTTTTCGGCAGAGGTACCGCCGATAACGAATGCGATGTGATAGGGAGGACAAGCTGCCGTACCCAAAGTCTTGATTTTTGAGATAAGGAAGGGAACCAATGTTTCGGGGTTGAGGATAGCCTTTGTCTCCTGGTAGAGATAAGTCTTGTTGGCAGAGCCACCACCCTTGGTTACGCAGAGGAACTCGTACTCCATACCTTCCGTAGCTTCGATGTCAATCTGTGCGGGAAGGTTGCACTTCGTATTCACCTCATCGTACATGGTGAGGGGAGCATTCTGCGAATAGCGCAGGTTCTCTTCGGTATAAGTCTTGTAAACACCCAGTGAGAGAGCTTCTTCATCACAGTAGCCGGTCCATACTTGTTGTCCCTTTTCGCCGTGGATGATTGCCGTACCCGTATCCTGGCAGAAAGGAAGTACCCCCTTGGATGCTACCTCTGCATTGCGCAGGAAGGTGAGTGCCACGTATTTATCGTTATCGCTTGCTTCGGGGTCACTCAGAATCTTAGCAACCTGCTCGTTGTGCGAACGACGCAACATGAACGACACATCACGGAAAGCCGCATTGGCCATTGCCGTCAAACCTTCTTTTTCAATCTTCAGGATAGGTTTTCCTTCAAACTCGCTTACTGACACGTAATCTTTTGTAAGCAGATAATACTCAGTAGTATCTTTCCCCTTCTCGAACATGGGCTGATACTTGAACGGAGGTGTTGTTGCCATAATTACTCGTATATTTAATGTTTAAAAGTGATTCGGGTAGCAAAGGCAGCACAAAATCGCCTTTACCGAGCAAAGGTAAAAACTATTATTGAAATAATTCTTTAATTAGAGTAAAAACGCAACAAATCATAATTAATTTTCTGACACCCGCTGCATCCGCCCTATCAGTTCATCGCCCAGCGCCGTCTTCACCTCAATGTGTTTCAGCACAGCCATTACAAACGGATTGCTTTCAAAGTCGCCGCGTACCTGCTCAAAATCGAGTTCCTTTTCCAAGCGTGAGCCGTCAGCTCCAAAGCCCGTCATGGAAGCCAGTGAAAATTCTTTCTTAGCATCCTCATACACCATGCGGTCGAGGCCAACTACTGCTTCTTTCCATTTTTCGACAATATGTATGACGTCTTCTGCCGTCATACCTTCCGGCTTGATACCATAGAACTCTTCCAACTTCTCATACGCCCAGGTCCATTCGTAGGTATAGTAGTTGCTGTGCATCTTCTCAAACTCGGCATTGATAGACTTCAAGCGATTGACTTTGCCGGACTCAATACCGTCTATCAGCGCATCTATCTCACTCTTTGGGGCTATCAATCCGGAAATATCCACCCATTCGCCGCTGCCAATGGCAGTATCGGGCTTCAAACGGGCACGTATTTCTTCATTGCTCCGGAAGTCAATGCCTTCCAAGCGCTTGATGACAGAGTTTCCGAGGAACTTATGAATGGCTATTTCATAGAAGCGGATACCTTTCACCAAAGCCGAGTTACGTATCTTCGCACTATGGAAAGAATAGATATCCGAAAGCTCGCCACTGGCATGACGCAGATTCTGCAACGTTTCCCGTCCCTTGAACATTTTCTGCACCGTGTAGGGGCTGAGAAGATTATAGTTGATGTAATCCAGTTTGTTCGGGTCGGTACGCCCGTCACGTTTCGGCCACTTCTGGGCATCACGGATGGTACCCACACTACGCAGGTTGACACCGGGTACAAGGTAGGTGGTATTATTCTGCTCTATCAAGTAAGAGAACGGCAGGTTCGAAGTATCAGAATGGTTGACATGGCGCCCCATTACCAAAGAGAATGCCCCTACCCTTGCAGGCCATAGGATGTACGAATCGGAAGTCGTCTTGGCACCACGTTCCAAAGTGCCTTGATGGATAGGTCCTAACTTATACATATGGTTACTCTGATTGGACCCCGAACCGGCATTCATAAAGGAAAACATACCGGCAATCAGCAACGTAGACTTATGGTGGGTTACCGTATAGGGTCCGGCAAAAATAGCGCACGCCTCCCCGTTCTCTCCCTGGCAGTTGCTGAAAAACAAAGAATCCGAGGCAGAGTAGTTGTGTCCCAACTTGCATGCCTGCCCCACGAAGCAGCGGCTCAGCATAGCTCCGTCATCTACATGAGACCCGGTAGAGATGATGAAATCATCACAAATCACCCCATGCCCGATGTGTACCGGCGCCACCTCGTTGCTGTTGATGCTTCCGTTATACAGACGGCATGTACCACAGATGCGGCAATAATCACCGATGCGCACATTCTTTATGGAACCGGTGTTCAATATCATTACATGGTTCCCGATGCTTCCTACAGCAGAAGCATGTTTGTTGGAATAAAATCCGTGATTTCCTTCATCCGTGCAATCAGCTCCGGGCGATGGCGGTAAAGCGCCAGAATATAGGCTTGGTGTGCGGAGAGTTTATCATTAATCAGCACCTCACGGCCTCCCGTCTCATTCAGGACAGACACTTCTACCCCGTTACCGAACTTCGACACACCGTCTACCAGAATAATATCCACATTCTCAATGAAGGTGTCATGCCCTATTTCATAATTGGCAATGTAGTTCTGGATATTCTCAATGCAACAGTTATCTCCCACCGTTACATTATGCAGCGTCACATGCCGCAAACCGGAATGCTTCCTGATTCCTCCCGGCAACATAAATTCTGAATGGAACACTCCCAAACACACCTCACCCGAAAAACGGGTATGATGCACAAATTCCGTTGAGAACTCTTCTGCAACGGTTACTTTCCCCAATCATCAGCCAGACATGACTGGCTCTTCAACCGGAGAATTTCATCTTCGGTCAGTCTTCTGTAATTCATCCTTATAACGAGTTATGAGTTATGAGTTATAAGTTATTGCCTTTGCCGGCACTACCGATTCAAACCGCTGCCAGCAAATAACTCATAACTTATAACTCATAACTAAAATTAAACTTCTTCTTCGTAGGTCTGATAAAGAAAGTCATTATAGGGGTACTTCTGCGTGCAATTCCTTCACACGCTGATAAACCACACTCTTCAGTTCCTCCATATTGATTTTTCGCGGGCAGAAATAAAGAGGCAGTTATCCTCCATCTTAGCCATCCACGTCTTCATCAGTTCTTCGAGTGTCAAGTTTTCCTTGGTTCTGGGGTAAGGTCGTCAGCCGCTTTCTCTATATAAGTATAAGCGTCTATCTTATTGAATACAAGAATCATGGGCTTACCGGCGGCACCGATATCTGCCAACGTCTTGTTCACAACTTCTATCTGTTCTTCAAAATCCGGATGAGAGATGTCTACGATATGCAACAGCAAGTCCGCCTCGCGTACCTCATCCAGAGTAGACTTGAAGGAGTCTACCAAATCCGTCGGCAATTTACGGATAAAGCCCACCGTATCGGATAGCAGGAACGGCAGGTTCTCAATAATCACCTTACGCACCGTAGTATCCAACGTGGCAAACAGCTTATTCTCTGCAAAGACTTCACTTTTCGAAAGCAAAGTCATCAATGTGGATTTTCCTACATTGGTATATCCCACCAATGCCACACGAATCAAGCGTCCGCGGTTCTTCCGCTGGGTAGACTTCTGCTTGTCAATCTCAGCCAAACGCTCCTTCAACAATGACATACGGTTCAAGATGATACGGCGGTCCATTTCCAGCTGCGTTTCACCCGGACCGCGAAGTCCACGGAACCTTTACCTCCACCGGCACCGGAGCCACCACCCTGGCGTTCCAAGTGGGTCCACAAACGTTGCAGACGGGGAGCATGTACTTATACTGCGCCAGCTCCACCTGCGTTTTGCATTGGCAGTCTGGGCACGCATGGCAAAGATATCGAGAATCAAGGACGTACGGTCCAGTATCTTGATTTTGAGTTCAGCTTCTATATTGCGTATCTGCTTGGCGGAGAGTTCATCATCAAAAATCACCATGCCGATTTCGCGTTCGGCTTCTTCTTCATTCCGGATATACTCTTTAATTTCTTCCAGCTTGCCCTTGCCGACATAAGTCACGGAATGCGCTGCATCCAGCTTTTGGGTAAACCGCTTCACTACTTCCGCCCCGGCTGTCTCAGCCAAGAATGCAAGCTCGTCCAGGTATTCATTGGTCTTACGCTCATCCTGAGTCTTCGTGACAAGACCTACCAATACCGCTGTTTCTGCCTGCGCTTCGGAGATTACAAATTCTTTCATAGTTTCTATACCTTATTATATATACGTATTGTTGGTTCGGGCAGCAAATATAAATAATTTTGGCGGAAGCGCCTTAAAGGGAATAAAATAAAACAGATACAATAGAAAAATGGCATGTAAAATGAAGTCGAACTTCATCTTACATGCCATTTCAAATTACATGTTATCTAATTGCCAGGATAATCAGAACCCTTCCGGCATCTCCAACGTTTCCGTGAATCCCTGATACAGTACTCCCATTTACCACCGTCAAGTATTACTAAGCCCTGCATCGGGAAAGACAACACGTTCCTTTACGCTCCATACCTGCAGCTGCAAAATATAGCATACCATAGTCCGTCTTGTCATAACCAGTAGGTTGAGGATCCCAACCTATCAGTTCTTGATTGTCATCGCTTAACGTAAACATGATGGGATATCCTTTCGTAATGCAATCTTCCAGCTTATAGATATTAGCCTCTTTAGCCTTCAGTACAGGTTGATCCCAACCCTCGCCAAATAATTGAGATGCATAGTAGCCTGTACCTATATTGAGCCAAGTATAGTCACGCTTTATATTGACCGTCACCTTGGGTGAGCCATAAACATAGGAATCTTCCTCAGGAATGGCAATAGTATAAGATGCAGTAGTACCCACAGCTATGTCAAACGCAATCTTTACTTCTTTGAGTGCTTCACCGGCAGCAAAATCAACCGTTGTCGGCACTGTTACGTTCTCTGCATCTGTAGTCAAGTGGATAGATGCAGCCGCATCTGTTTTCTGACGGCCGATTTTGACCACAAAAACTGTTCATCATTCGGATAATAAGTCAAATCAGTGTTATCAGCATAAATATAAGCTTGTACACCCTCGGTAGGAACCGGAGAAGGCTCCACTCCACCGTCTGAACAAGCCGTCATAGCCAAACCGCATACGGCAAGCCCAAAACAATTTATTGAATATCTTATTCATATACAAATTCTATTAAAAGTTAGTTCATTGGTTAATTGTTACCCGGTGCAAACTCCCTATCGGAGTAGGACGTTTAGCAATAGCACCGGACGGGTCCGGATTGTTCATTCCCTGAAGGGCGGTATTTGAATCGACTTCGGTCTTAGGAATCATCAATGTCCAATTGGGCTTCACACCTTTACAGTTTATCTTGAAGATATCTTCTATAAAGTTGGTACCCTCATAATTCTGAATGACATCCGGTTTCAGACGTTTAGCCGTAGGGAATGCGATTCCCTCACCCCAGAACTCGATACGCATCTGCTTCAACACCTCAAGTTGGAAATTACGCAAATCACCCGTACTGAAATTGTAATTGCTCTGGCGGTACTGCTTCATAAAGTTATTCAACAACTGTACGCCTGCTGCCACATTCTGGCTGGCACCTACTGCTTCAGCCTCTATGAGATACATCTCTTCCACACGCATCACGGGAATATCTGCAGCCGCACCCACAGAATAAGTGTTATAGTCACCACCCACGGGGCGGAACTTCAATGACATATAATCCGGTTGTTCATCCAGCCATGCATTGCCTCTCACTGACTGGTAAGCGTAAGTACTTCTGTCCGGGTCAAGGTAAGAATATTTGCGGAAATCGGTAGCAGGAATCGCGTCATAAAGTGAACGTGCCATCTGGAGCTTAGACAAAGAAGCATATCCCCAATCCGCTTCATTGGAAATGTGACCAATGAAATTAGCAAGATTACCCATATTGGAAGCCGTGGGGTGAAGGTACCACATCCATGCAGAAGTAGCCGTATTGAAACCGGTAGTGGATTATGCCACTGTGATTCGCTCATAGGTGTTGCTCCCGACTTATCAATAGCCTTGCGGGCATACTCGGCTGCTTTAGCAAACTGACCATCCCACATATATACCTTGGCCTTCAGACCATATACGACCGCCAAGTCAAGGGAAGTTCTTACTGACAGGTGTATAAGACTCAGACCGATCTCTGCCTTGTCAAGGTCGGCAAGAATAAAATTCACCAATTCTTCGTGCGTTGCACGCGGATTGCTCTTCGCAATGTCGTTAGTTGTCGCCTCAGTCACAATGGGCACCGTCAGCCCCAGTACCTTGCTACAATCGGTATAGATATTTTCTACCGGTTCGAAAAGTACCATCAGCGTATAATAGTCCAATGCACGGAAAGCATGGGCTATACTTCCAAGTCCACGCATTTCATCGGTAATTGTGGGATCAGTCACATCAACGGCCGCAATCACGTCATTGGCCGATTTAACGAACTTATATAGGGTGAAGTAAGGCAAATATGAATAATAGCCGGTGTCGTTCATACCATTATTGGCATTGAAGCGCCACCACCAGTCATACCCGTAATCTGTAGCCACAACATCACCCAGCAGTTCTGTCTGGGCCAACATCAATGAGGGATAAGCAAGGTCGGTCTCATGGGTTTGCTTACCGTACACCAGATAACCCTGTACCATTTGCGATGGCAAGCCATTAAGCGAAGCCTCAATTGCTGTAGCCGATGCACCAATCTGATCGGAGGTCGCTGTAGAATCTTCGGGGAAAACCTCTTCTATACAGCCGGTCAATACCGTGGCCGATACGACCATAGCCGAAAATAATTTGAATATATTCTTCTTCATAATCATTGTAATCTATATATTAGGTTTAGAACTCAAATGACACACCACCAGAGATGGTACGCATCGGTGAATAGAAAGTAGCATTGGTTGTCTCGTCGTATGACTGACGTGGGTCGAACCCTTTACGTTTAGACCAATAGAAAACATTTTCTGCCGACATATACACACGCAATGAGTTGATGGCCAACTTTCTTGTCCACTTGGAAGGCAACGTGTAGCCCACATTAATATTCTGGATATTCAAGAAGCTTGCATTTGTCAAGAAGCGCGTAGACATTGCCCCTGAATATTGGTCGTTCATCTGGAAACGCGGGATATTAGTATTTGTGTTCTCAGGAGTCCATGAGTTCAACAAATCCTTATGGTAGTTGTAACCAGCCGTACCATAAGGTGACGACATGAAGTAAGCATACGTACCATCATACTGCTTACCACCAATCTGGTAAGTGAAGTTTATGCCAAAGTCCACGCCATAGACTTTCAGTTTGGTACCGAAACCACCATACACCTTAGGTATTGAGCTTTCCTCTGTGATGTAATAGTCAGCCTGAGCATGATTCGTAGTCGTTTCACGTCCGGTGATATTGCCGGCCTCGTCCTTGACATTCTTATAGAACAAAGACTCACCCTTTTCATTCACTCCGGCATACTCCTTCAAGCGCCATGTAAACATAGACAAATCCTCACCAATGAAGAAGCTTCCGTTAGAATAGCCCTTATATCCTTTTCCATCAGCTGTATACTCAGTAGTAATCAACTTATCAGGATCAAGCATCGTAATACGGTTCTTCAAGGTTGAAATGTTCACATTCACATCCCACGTAAAGTTACGTGTATCGAAGATATTCACATTGAAGTCCATTTCCACACCACTATTGACCATGTTACCAACGTTGTCCATATAGGAAGCATAACCCAATGATGGAGCCACGGTAAATGAGAACAACATATCCGAAGTCTTACGTCTGTAGTACTCGATGCTACCGGTTACACGGTTCCACAACTGGAACTCTGCACCGATATTGAAGTTAGTGTTGGTTTCCCAAGTGATGTCTTTAGTGCCCTTAGATTTAAATGAAGTACCAAGGCTGTTGTTAGAGTTGATAATGTTAAATCTATCCGTATAGAGGAAGTCACCGATATTGTCATTACCTTGTGAACCAATAGAAGCCTTCAGCTTCAGTTCCTGCACCCATGAAGCATCAAACCAGCTTTCTTTGTTGATAAGCCACGCACCGCCTACCGACCAGAATGTACCCCAGCGATGGTCCGGATGGAAACGGCTGGAAGCATCACGACGCAAAGAAGCCGAGCCGAAGATGCGTTCGTCATAATTGTATTGCAAACGGCCGAAGAAACCTTCATTGTTACGACGCTCTTTATAGGAAGAAGCACCTTGTCCGTCGATAATGGCACCATCCAATTCCTTATTGCCTTGAGAGAACATCTGCGACTTGCTGGCCCCAAGTTCATAGTAGCGATAATCATAATATTCGTGACCTAAAAGAATATCGAAGTTATTGTCGCCAAACGAACGGGCATAAGAAACAAGTTGTTGCAGGTTGTAATCGTAAGTACGTGTATGATACTTACTCACTGTACCGCCAGTGGAGTCGAACTGCCCGTAGTAAGGATTGTAAACGTAACTATGACGTGTCTCATCCAAGTTGAAAGCACCATTGAATGTCACCTTTAGGCCTTCTATAGGAGTTATATCTACAAAGGCGTTGCCGTTAATGGCATTTCCTTCAGAGTTTCTGGTATTTAGTTTATTGTCTAGAATAGGGTTGGCATCAGCAATGAAAGGACGCTGCATACCTGCATTGATACCACTACCGTAGTCCATCATTCCAATACCATTATTATCCACCATGATGCTGCCGTCAGCATTGCGCACGTAGGCGGGATAGATGGGAGCCATTTGGGTAACAAACGCCCATATATTACCGGTAGACGAACTGGTACCATTGTTACTCAACGAGTTAGAATCAAAACGTGCATATCCCATATTACCACCAATCTTCAACCACTTCTTTGCCTGATAGTCGGCTTTCAAACGGCCTGTCAAACGTTTCAGGTCAGAGCCTTCAGTGATACCCTCATTTCCAAGATAACCTAAAGAAACATAGAAAGAGGACTTTTCATTGGCTGCGCTCACCGAGAAGTTGTATTCCTGACGCAGACCGGTACGCATTCCCACATCTTCCCAATCATCCGGAGTCAGCAGATAGTCACGTCCTTTATAATTCACAACTCTACCCAATGTGGCGTTGGGATTAAGCTTACCGTTCTGACCGATGAGGAATTGCCCATCGGGAACCGTATATACATTGTATCCCAATCCACCGTTGGAGCCAAACAGATTCTTGTTTGCCTCAAGCCATGCAGCTTGGTCATTCATTCCCGTTGACTTATAATAATTATTCATGGCACGATAATGCATCTCGTAGTACATGCCAGGATTGTCAATCACTTCATATTTCTGCAAAGCTCGAGTGTTAGCACCCCACTTAGCATCAAAAGTCACCTTAGCCTCTCCCGACATATTGGCTCTTTTGGTAGTGATGATAATTACACCATTAGCACCACGAGCACCGTAAAGAGCATTGGAAGCCGCATCCTTCAATACTGTCATTGACTCAACGTCGTTAGGATTGATATTATTAATGTCACCGCTATAAGGAGCGCCGTCCACAATAATCAGAGGGTCATTCTTTGCATTGATAGAACTAAAACCACGAATCTTGATGGATGATTTTGCACCTGGAGCACCGTCATTGGAAGTCAATGTCACACCCGGCACAGCACCTGCCAAAGCATCGGTAACATTCGTCACTTGCGACTGCTCCAGCTTTTCGGTACCAACCACCTTAGCCGAACCCGTAAATGCAGACTTCTTTGCTGTACCGAAAGCAACCACCATTACCTCATCAAGCATCTCAGTATCAGACTTCATCACCACTTTTAAGCTGGGTTTTATTGCCACTTCTTGGGTCTGCATACCAATATAAGAAATTACCAGAGTTTTCGCGGAACTTGGTACGTTTGGTAATGTAAAATCACCATCTACACCGGTAATAGCACCAATTTGTGTACCTTTTACCAATACAGAGGCTCCAATAACTGGCTGCCCGTCTTCTTCAGAAATTACAACACCTGTAACCTTCTGGGTTTGGGCAGTTACTAGGCCTATTCCGACAAAAAGACAGGCCAATAACAGCATTAATTTTCTTTTCATAAATTCTCTCTTAAAGTTTAACTTTACATTAATTGTTTCTTTACTCTAACAAAGTGCAAATATATTAATAAAACTGAAACGAACAACTATTTTATTGAAAAAACCTTGTAAATCTATCAATTTGTTAATTAAACATGTCACTTTATGCTTAATAACAGATTTTTCACACTTAAAAAACCTAAACTGGCTTATGTTTACTATCACTATGATTCTCTCTTTTAGGATGATTTTTCCAAGAAATACACATATTTTAAAACAAAATGGTTAATAAATAAGCCGCTAAAACAGAGAACGGACCTGATTTTGAAACAAATTGAGAGTTCCCGGAGGCTAAATACCGATTAATAGCTAAACACAAAAAGACACTTTTTAGAGATATTAATTCTTATTCTAATCCCATCGAGCACAGAATATCGTCTTATTTGTTATTGGTATTAATTAAAATCAAGTAAAATGAGTAAGATTATTTACAATCTAGTGTACAACAGAAAAAGAAGCCTGAATAAAAAAGGAATGGCATTGGTACAAGTAGAAGCCTATTTGGACAGAAAGAAAAAGTATTTTTCAACCAAAGTTTATTTAAAGCCAGAACAGTGGGACAATAAAAAGCTTATTGTGAAGAATCATCCTAATGCAGATGCGCTGAATAGATTGATATATGAGTTCATGGCTATGATAGAAAAAAAAAGAGTTGGAATTGTGGCAGCAAGGAAGGCGTATTTCATTAGAGTTACTAAAGGATGTTTTGAGCACAAGCGAAAACAAAACCGCTTTTATTCCTTTTTTTAGGCAAGAGATAGCAAACTCTACTCTAAAAGAAAGCACAAAACGAAATCATCTCTCCACTCTTTCATTATTACAACAGTTCAAAAAGGATGTAACCTTTTCTGATTTAACATTCGAATTCATATCCTCCTTTGAATATTTCTTGCAATCAAGAGGTTATCACACAAATACGATAGCCAAACATATGAAGCATCTGAAGCGACATATAAATGTCGCCATCAACAAGGATTATATGGAGATACAAAAATACGCTTTTCGAAAGTACAAGATTAAAACTATAGAAAACAAGCATACGCACTTATCTCCTGAAGAGTTGGAGAAGTTGGAGAAATTAAGCTTGGCTGGCAGATATACTAAATTGCAAAAGACTTTAGATGCATTCTTGTTTTGTTGCTATGCAGGAATGAGATATTCTGATTTTATCAGTTTATCACCCGATAACATCGTGGAGATTCGTCAAGAAACCTGGCTAATTTATAAATCCATAAAGACGAGTACAGAAGTCAGATTACCTCTTTATCTCTTATTCGAAGGAAAAGGGCTTGTTATTCTGGACAAATATCGGGATGACTTACAAAGCTTCTTTCATTTAAGGGATAACTCTAATGTGAACAAGGATTTAATTGTGATTTCCCGCCTAGCTGGTTTATCAAAAAAAATTTCATTTCACACTGCTCGCCATACTAATGCAACACTATTGATTTATAATGGAGTAAACATCACAACGGTGCAAAAATTATTGGGGCATAAAAGTGTTAAAACCACACAAGTGTATACAAATGTAATGGATATGACTATAGTGCATGATTTAGAAAAGAACCATGCACTCATGCCTTTGCCTAAAAAAACACGAACTTAGCATAGCCAATACTACACTTTCATATCGTTAGTCATATACTTCTCCTTTAAAGTCTGTTCATTCACTATTCAGTTTCAGTTTGCTCGCTGCAAACTCACTGCATACGTTTTGCAGTACCACTGCATATTGTTTGCAGTATCACTGCATATTGCTTGCAGCCGCACTGCATATTAGTTTGCAGTATCACTGCAACAGCTTTGCAGTATCGCTGCAATAGGTTTGCAAAGTTTTGCAGTGAGAAATTGCTGAGAATCAATTAAGTATAGTATAGTGTAAATAGAAGATTGACATTGGTGTGTTATCAATATTTAAGACTGATTGGAGGTGTGGAAGCAAATTTTGCTTCCACACTTTTGTATTGCTTCCACAGCGTCTGTAATGCCGATGAATAGAGGGATACAAGGAGCGGGTGGAAGTGTGGAAGCAAAAATGATGAAAACTGTTATGAAGAAACAACAGTTGTCTTGATTGTTTAGCTAATCACAAAGTTTTGAGTTTACTGTTTTTTGAAGCTATTGAAATATTCTTTTACATAGACTTTAGTACTTTCGCTAATAAAATGACAATGTAGAGTAAATGCTTCATTGAAAGCAGCTAGGATGATAGATGTTGACAAAAGATATTCTTCATATAAGAGGAAGAATCATTTAAAATCTTTAAGCAACGTATTAACTTTATGATATACATATGATAACCAAGTCATTAATCCAACAAATAGTATCACAGCAGTAAGGTTTTATACATTGTACCCCTATACATACACCTTGTGAGAAAGGAAATTTCGCTATAGTGATTTCTATTACATGGTATAATCGCTTGATTATTAATAAAATAAGAGTGTTGTAGTTCCGCGAAAACTCTGGTGATTTCGTACATCGGTATGAAGACTCAAGAAGTGGTAATCAAACCGAGCGTAAAAGTGGTTATGATGCCTGATACAGAGATACTTGATGAAGTAACAGTAGTGGCTTATGGCACTAAACGTAAACAAGATTTGGTGGGTTCTATCAGCAGTGTAAAGAATGAGATTATCAGTAATTCACAAGCTACATCCGTGTCCAATGCATTAGAAGGAGCTGTGGCTGGTTTGCAAGTTGTAAGTTCTTCCGGCCAGCCGGGACAAGATGCCAATATCGTATTACGCGGTATCGGTTCTATTTCGGCCAGCAACAATGCACTGATTGTAGTAGATGGTGTGCCCTTCAACGGCAAGTTGTCGGACATCAACCCTACAGACATTGCTTCAGTGAACGTGTCGAAAGATGCTGTATCCAACTCTTTGTATGGTTCCCGTGCAGCAGGTGGTGTGGTCATGATTACTACCAAGACCGGACGCAAAGACAAGGTGGCCATCAACTTTAACGGCTCCTGGGGTGTGGCACAGCGTGCGTACAAGGACTATGATATGGCTACTGATCCGGGAGAGTTCTACCGTTTGTCTTGGTATGGTCTTCGTAACACCTATTGGGCGGCTGGAAAATCCATTGAAGACTCTAATTTAGCAGCCAGTCAGGATTTGCTGGGCGAACTGGGTAATTACAATGCTTATATCATCCCGCAAGGAGAGTATCTGGTAACACCAGATGGAAAACTTAACCCCAATGCACGTCTGCGTTATAATGATTCGTTTGCCGATGCCTTGTTCGACAATGCCTTCCGTCAAGAGTATAATGTATCTGCATCGGGTGGTAATGACCGCACAGATTACTATGTATCTATGGGCTTTCTGGACAATGACTCTTATGTGCTAGGTTCTTCTTATGAGCGCTTTACGGCTCGTGCCAACGTTAACTCTCAGTTGAAATCCTGGTTGAAGGTAGGTACCAATGTAGGCTATTCCAAAGCAACTCAGAATGGTGTACAAGAGAATGCCGGAGCTGCCTCCAATCCTTTTGAGGTGGCACGTTCTTGGGCTCCCATCTTCCCGGTTCATGCCTATGATGCAGAAGGTAATATGAAATATTATGAGGACGGAAGTCCTATGTATGATGCCGGAAACGGTGAGACAGACGGTACATCTAAACGTCCTACGGCTACTAACCAGAATGTGATAGCCAATATGAAAGAGGATATTCGTGAAACTGTGTACAATAATCTGACTTCACGCTCGTATCTGGAAATCTCGTTCTTGAAGAATTTCAAGTTTACAGCAAACTACAGTTATGATTTCACGAACAGTAGCCAGACAGTATTCTACACTCCGCTCATCGGTGACGGACAGTCTTTCGGTGGTCGTGGTACAAAAGGAAGCTACAACACTACGACTACCAACTTCAACCAGATTCTGGCCTACAGCAATGTTTTTGGCGATAACCACCACTTGTCGGCCAAGATAGGTCACGAGTACTATAAGTATGAATATCAGTATTTAGCAGGACAGAAGACCAATTTCTTTAATCCGAACAATCCGGAACTGGACAACGGTGGACAAATGCAATACATTAACAGCTACACGGCAAACCATAACATCGAGGGGTATTTCGGTATGGCAGACTACGACTATAGCAACAAATATTATCTTTCTGCAGCCTTCCGTCGCGACGGTACTTCCCGCTTCTTGGACCGCTGGGGTAATTTCTGGTCGGTAGGTGCCGCTTGGCGTATTTCCAACGAAGCATTCATGGAGGGTACAAACTCTTGGTTGAACGACTTGAAACTGCGTGCGTCTTATGGTACCCAAGGTAATGAAAGCATCCTTTCGGAGTATGACTATGCCTATGTGTACACGCCTTATCAAGACCAATACACAGTTACTTGGAATGGTTCAGAGTTGGGTTATTCACCGGAATTCTACGGTAATCCGGACTTGACTTGGGAAAAGCAGAAGACTTTTGACGTGGGAGTAGATTTCCGTCTATTCGACAGAGTATACGGTTCATTCGAATATTTTTATCGTCGTACAGACGATATGCTCTTCAAGCGCCCTGTAGCTTACTCTACAGCCGGACGTCCGTATAATTGGGAAAACCTGGGTGCGATGAAAAACACTGGTATAGAGTTTGAAGTGAATGTGGATATTTTCAATCAGCCCGACCTAAAGTGGACGGTATCGCTCGTGGGATCTCACTACAAGAACCGCATCGTGACACTGCCCGAAGAAAACCGTGAAAATGGTATCACTTCCGGTCCGTTCAACCTGCGCGAAGGTAAGAGCCGCTTTGAATACTATACTTATATGTATGCCGGCATGGACGAAAAAGGAAATGCCATGTGGTACATGGATGAGACAAACGAGAAAGGGGAAGTGACAGGCCGTACTACCACCACCACTTATGCAGACGCAACCCGCTACTTCATTGGAAAATCTGCACTGCCCGATTTCAACGGTGGTTTGAGCACTACTTTCTCTTACAAGGGAATCGACCTTTCTATAGCAACGGCTTTCCAAATTGGTGGCTATGCTTATGACTATTCTTATCTGTCCGGCATGAGCTCTTCATTCTACGTAGGTCATAATAAGGATATGTGGAAAACATTCAACCCTGAGACCGGTCAAGGTTCACTTCCTATTTGGAATGCTGACAATGCTTCCAACTCTTTCACTCAGCAATCAGACCTCAATCTGATAAAGGCCAGCTACTTCAGTATCCGTAACATCACTTTGGGCTACACATTGCCGAAGAACCTGACGCAGAAATTGGGTGTTGAGAAACTGCGTATCTATGCTACGGCAGATAATCTCGGCTTGTGGTCCAAACGTCAGGGATTTGACCCTCGTGTGGCAATGGCTGGTTCTGATGATGAATATGGAGGCTATTCTCCGATGCGTGTGATTTCCGGAGGTATCAACCTTACATTCTAAACTAAAAAATAAAATTGTATATGAAGATAATGAAATATATGATGCAGGTGCTTCTTGCTGGGGGCCTGCTTACATCTTGCATTGAAGATGCTGATGTTACCGCTTATTTGACTGAAGACCAACTGGGCAATGTGGCTCAGGAAGATCCTGATAAGGCTTTTTCAGCTGCTGTGGCAGGTATGTATACTGATATGCAACAGTATGTTGACGTCAATATGAGTCACAACTATTTCGGTCAAAAGAGTTTTGATTACTTAACATCGCTGATGGGCAACGATATGATTATGACCGGACGTTTCGCCATGAGTATGTATCATTATTTGCTGGATTACTGGCAACAGAACTATACTCCGACCAACAACCGTTGGAAAGAGTACTATCGCGTCATAGCCAATGCCAACAATATCCTCAAGCTGATTGACCCCAGCAGTGAAGATCCCGCCAATTTGAAATATCGTGCCATTGCCCTTGGTTTCCGTGGCTATGCCTACTTACAACTGACTTACTTATATCAGCATTCCTACTATACCGGTGCGGATGGAACGAAATGGGGCCGTGGAGAGAAATATGACTTCTCCCAGTCTCCGTGTGTACCGCTTATTACAGAGGATACGGAAGGTGACCAGCCACGTGCTACTGTAGCCCAAATCTATGAACAAATCAAGAGTGACCTTACTACTGCTTTCGATTTGTTCAAGAATTTGGATATGACGCGTACTTCCTCACCCACTGATATGGATGGCTGCGTGGTAGCTATGCATTTGGCTCGTGCAAATATGGTTATCCATGAATGGGATGAGGCGATAAAGTATGCGCAAGTGGTGATTGATAATTTCCCCATATTGCAGAGTGAAGACCAGATACTCCAGGGATTCAGTAATATCAGCTTACCGGATGTAGTATTCGGATGTGATATTACAGCAGACAATAGTACGACTTATATGTCTTTCTTCTCGCAGATGGATACTTATGGTGATGGGTATGCCGGCATCGGTGTATGGCGCGCTGCCTTTAAGCCATTAGTAGACCGTATCGCGGATACTGATATCCGTCTGCAATGGTTCTGCTGCGACCGTTCTACAGGTGTAACAGATGCTTCCGGTAATCGTATAACATTGATTCGTGACACTCAGTCTCCAGTTGCCGTGGAATACCAAGCTGTAAAATTTATCGGTACAGGTCGTGATAACATCAAGGCCGGTGTGTTCAGCGGATGGGAACTGGGAGATTATATTTACCTGCGTTCAGAAGAAGCTTACATGATAAAAATGGAAGCTTTGGCTCACAAGGGTTCTGCAGAAGCAGTGACTGAACTGAATAGCTTTATGAAGACTCGCCAGCCCGATTATAATTACACTTTCACGAATAAGGCTGACCTGATAGAGGAAATCATTTATCAGAAACGTGTAGAGTTCTGGGGTGAAGGTTTGGAATATATTGATAATCGTCGTTTGAATATTCCTGTAGATCGTACAGATGAAACTTGGGGCGCAGAAAATAATAATCACTTCTCTGCCGGTAAGTTCCGTTATAACCAAGAAGACAGGCCGTTCCTTTACCAATTACCTCTCTCTGAAATAGAGAATAATTCTCAGCTTTCTCCGAGCGACCAGAATTAATACCTCAAAGGACATGTTATACGGAAAAATAACACAGAAGCGCTATCTGTGCAGACTAATCAAGCTGCATTACCCCAACAATAATAATGCGACAACTATGATGATTCATCCGGTTGAACATACCGGAATTTCATAATAAAGTGTTTTTGAGAAGCCACTCATTGTGAAATGGGTGGCTTTTCTTCTCTTAATCCTACAAAAGACTTCAGGGGAAGTGTTATTTCAAGATTACATATCTTCCAAAAAAAGCCCTTTATAAGAAACAGAGCAGTTTTCCCATTCTTTGTTGATTGTGAGAAAATATTCTCCTTTTTTCTTCAATATTCCCCAATCTATCCGTTCATTATTGTGTTCAATTTTTACCAATTCGTAAAATGAAAAAATACAATGCCGGTCTTCCATCCGTTGGCTTCAATAAAAGTGAGGTCTTATCGATACGCCTAAAACCGTCATTTACGATTCTTCTTGAGACTGTTCTGCTATATTCTTTAAAACTGCCAATTCTTTTTTCGACTATAGAATTTCATAATACACCTTATCATTTTACATCAAGTCCACTATTATCGTAATGCACATTACGATAATACCAATTAGAGACGATAATTTGTATAAAATGAATTTCTCCTTGAACTTTTACACAAGAAACTATAAAGTAATTTATTAAGCTCCTTTAGAAATGATCTCATAAGTTCATTAGTTTTTTATACAGCAAACACAGATTTCCTATATTTGAAATAGGAATAAACTAATATTTATCTCTATCTGAAATGGGAATGGTTATTCTGTAATTTGAAATAGTATTTACATGAAATGCAATATTCTTATGGATGAAATAAGTAATACAAGTAAATATTCAACGAAAAATAAACAAATAATAGATATTGACATAATTACCCATTCTTTTAAAAAGAGGAATACTAATTTTACAACCGTAGTACATTAATTGATACTCAAACAGCTATTAATCAAAATATTACATTTATTAATGGTATCACATAAGTAAGGTTTTGTTTATTGTAGACCCATATAGGACAGCTTTGAAAAGAGTATTCCTTGTTTTAGCCAATTCTTTGACTTATTGTATATTCTTTATTATCAATATATTATACACATTGTAGTTCCGCGAAAACTCTGGTGATTTCGTACATTGGTATGAAAACTCAAGAAGTAAGTATTAGGGCAAATATGAAAGTATCAATGAAGCCCGATACTGAAGTTCTAGACGAAGTGGTGGTTACTGGCTATGGGGTACAACGAAAGGCATCGTTTACCGGAGCAGCAGCAGTTGTAGGCAAGGATGTCCTTGCTAAAAAAACTGATGCTAATTTCGTAAAAGCATTGGAAGGTGCAGTACCTGGTATCCAGATGAACAATTCAACTAGTATGCCAGGTATATGGGGATCTATCTATGTACGTGGTCGGGGTTCACTCAATTCAGGGACTCAGCCACTCTATGTTATTGACGGTATGCCGGTTGATTCTGATACCGATGATAATTCACTTACTTACTCTACAAATAATACAATAGATCCGATGTCTTCGCTTAATCCTGCTGATATCGAAAGTATTACGGTATTGAAGGATGCAGCGGCTACTGCTATCTATGGTTCACGCGCCGCTAATGGAGTAATTGTTGTTACCACTAAAAAAGGTGCGGAAGGCAAATTCAACATTAACCTCGATATTAAACAAGGATTTGTTACTACTGCCAATAACAATATGGATTTTGCTAATGCACAGCAAACTATGAAACTTTTCACTGATGGCTACACTGCAGCACAAGGAGGAGATTGGCAGGAAAATTACAATTACTTGGCAGATGATTACTTTGGCTGGGATCGTAAATCTTCCTACGACTGGATGGATGCTATCTCTCGTAAAGGTTATTATCAAGATTACAATTTGAATATGCAAGGACGTACCGGTTCCACTGGTTATTATGTCGGTTTAGGCTATTTGAACACAGAAGGCCTAATCATTGGATCTGATTTAGAACGTTTTTCTGGACGCCTCAATTTGGATACAAAATTTAAATGGGCTACTTTGGGGGTGAATTCATCATATAGCTATACTACACAAAACGGTTTTTCCTTATCCACAGCCGGTTCTATGAGTAGCCCTCTTACAGCAGCTGTTTCCAGCCAAACTCCTATGGACCCTTTTTACGACTCAGAAGGCAATTATGCTAATATCAATAATTATAATCCATTAGCATTAATGGATGAGAAGACCGGTGAGTTAAATCAAAGTAATACTCAAATGGTGAATTTGAATCCTTATTTCCAAATAGATTTTGGTAAGGGAATCTATGCAAAAACAACATTAGGAGTAAATATCAATGAACTGCGTCAATATCAATATTGGAGTGCACTTTATAACCCGCAAGCTCAAGATTATAATGGCTTAGGACAGCAATATAATTCAAAGAGTACGGTTGTTACTTGGAATAATATTATTGGTTGGAATTATAAATTTGCCGACAAACATGATATTAGCCTGATGTTGGGTCAAGAAATGCAAAAGAAGAGTTATTTCTATGAATATTATGCTAAATCTGATTTTCCGTTTGCTGCTTCTGGTATGCGTGACCTTACAACTGCTGGTACTGACCAGGGAAATGAGTATTACAAGCAAGAGGCGCGTTTAGCGTCTTATTTCGCGGATGTGCACTATTCCTATGCTGATAAATATTATCTTTCTGGTTCTTTCCGCCGTGACGGTTCATCTGTATTCGGTACAGACAATCGTTGGGGTAATTTTTGGTCAGTAGGTGGTAAATGGCGTATTTCGGGGGAAGAGTTCCTGAGTGAAAACGAAATCATAACAAATGCTACGCTTCGTGCGTCTTATGGTACAGTAGGTAATCAGGATATTAGCTGGTATGCTGCCCGTGGATTTTATTCATCAGGATACAATTACAATCAAATGCCCGGTATGAGACCGACAAGTATCCCTAATCCTGAATTGACATGGGAGGTTTCTAAGAAATTTGATATTGGTTTTGACCTTTCATTCCTGCAACGTATTCATTTGACCTTCGATTTCTATAACGAAGAAACTTCTGATGCCTTGTTTGAAATACCTTTGTCTATGACTACCGGTATCTCAAAAACTTATCAGAATATCGGTTCTATCCGTAATCGGGGTATTGAGTTCTCGATAAATACTTCCATCATTCAAAATAATGATTTAAATTGGAACTTCTTCGCCAATCTGACATGGAACAAGAACGAAGTAATAAAGCTATCTACTGATGACCCTCTAGAATATACATATCAAATCATTGAACAAGGACATCCTTACAGCCAGTTCTACATGAAAGAATATGTAGGTATAGATCATGAGACCGGTAAACCATTATGGTACCTTAATAAAGAAGGTGACGAAACTACATCTGATTACAATGCAGCTGCCAAACGATACGTAGGGGATGCCGACCCCAAGGTATTGGGAGGCTTTGGAACCAATCTTACATGGAAAGGAGTTGATTTCAACCTTAACTTCAATTACCGTTTAGGAGGAAAAGTCTATAATTCAGGAGCTGCTTTTACCGGCTTTGGTATGGCATTCCGTACACCGCTTGAGGATGTAGCCCTTAACTCATGGACGCCTGAGAATAAGAACGCTAAATATCCTCAATATATTTACCGTGATCCCAATAACGCTACAGCTACATCTTCCCGTTATCTTTATAGTGGCAACTACCTGCGTATCAGTAATGTTACATTGGGATATACACTACCTAAGACATGGACGCAAAAAGCATTTATCCAGAAGCTACGCGCCTATGTATCAGTAGATAATCTCTATACATTTACAGCAAGTGATTTTGTAGGATATAATCCAGAGACTTCTGCTAATGGTGTCATTGCATGGCAATATCCTGCTACGTGTACCTTCATCGGAGGTATTCAGCTCACCTTCTAAAAGATAGTATAACAGTAATTAAAAGCAATATATGAGTATGAAAAAGAATATATTAAAGACATTCATCATATTAGCCTTAGGAGCTGGTATTTCAGGATGCGGAAATAGTTTCCTAGAAACCAACTACTACAAAGGCATTGATGTGGAAACGGGATTGTCTACGGTTGACAATATCTCGACGGCACTTAATGGTACTTACTATGATTTGTTCTATTACTATTTTGCCGGAAATTATGCAATCAATATCGGTGATATTCCAACTGATATAAGTTATTGGAATGGTAAAACCGGACACTTTGATGGTATATACACTTATACTTATACAGATACAGACACCTACCTGAAAGCAATTTGGGAATATGGTTACAAGACTGCTGATAATGCAGCCCGTGTTATTGAGGCTTCTAAAGCTCTTTACGAAAATGTCGCAGCAGAAGAAAAGTCTGAACTAGATCGCTGTATGGCTGAAGCCTATGCTTTGCGTGGGTATGCACAATTAATGTTAGTCAATGTCTATGCTCATCAAGTAAAAGTGAATGGTACTGACCATTCATCTGCTCCCGGCATCGTATTGATAGACAAACCTATTGAAGCTCTTTCTCAGGTTAGCCGTTCGACAGTTGGACAAAGTTATGAAGCTATTGTATCGGATTTCAACTTGGCAATAATGCACTTTGATGCCGCTGGGGGTGATAGGCAATCCTTGGTATTTTTCAATAAAGCTGCTGTATATGGTTTGTTGGCACGTACACATTTGTATTTGGAAGATTGGGACAAGGCAATGCAATATGCACAAATTGCTCTTGACGAAAAAGGAATTGCCGAATTAACCTATGGTACCGCTAAATACAAGGCATTGTATAATAACGAGGCATCCAACACTGAAAGTATGTTTGCATTAGCCATTACCCAAACAGACAACTGGTCGGCTAATTCGTGCGGTACATTGTGGTCTAGTTACAACTATAGTCCGAGTCCTAAATTGCAAGCCCTTTATGGTAAAAACGATTGTCGTACAAGTATCTTCGAATGGGATGCTAAATCTTCTCCAACTGTGCCTATATTCAAAGCTGGTAAATTTTCACATTATGATTCTGGTAACCCTGCTTATGGAACCAATTATATTGTGAATGCTCCTGAAATGTTTCTAATAATCGCAGAAGCAAACTTAAAAGGTTCAAACGGCAGTTTAACCAAAGCACAAAATGCCCTGCTAACAGTAGCTAAGCGTAATGCAGATATTACATCTGTATCTGATTTGCCTGCTACATCTGATGGCTTAATGAAATTCCTTAAGGACGAACGTGCGCGAGAATTATTTCAAGAAGGTTTACGTTTGTATGACTTAAGACGTTGGGACGAAAATGCAGAGGTATATGCTGCTAAAGCCCCTACTGTATCATTCACTTATACTAACTACAAAATCTCCAATTTGGTATTCCCCATTCCAAGTGCAGAAATAAATGCAGGTTTTGGAGTTGAACAAAATGATTGGTCAAGTACTTTACCGAGGTAAATCGTTGGAACTTGTAAATAACGCAATTCGATTATAAAATCGGATTTTATAAATAAAGTGTTTTTGAAGAGGTTGTGTCTTTTGTGACACAACCTCTTTTTTTATTCTAGACTCTCGCAACAACAATCAACTTTTAAAAAACAATAACTATCAATTATCCATAATCTTATAAAAATATCGTATGTTTGCAATTAGATAAATGCATGAATATGGATTCTAAAAAACAACTCTACATCATTAGTGGTTGTAATGGTGCTGGTAAGACTACGGCATCTTATACTGTGTTGCCGGATGTTTTGGAATGCAAGGAGTTTGTCAATGCGGATGAAATAGCTCGTGGATTATCTCCTTTTAATCCCGAAAGTATGGTCATTGAAGCCGGACGGTTGATGTTGCAAAGAATCAATGAATTGCTGAAAAATCAACAAAACTTTTCTATAGAAACCACACTTGCCACAAGATCTTACACTCGCCTTGTCCATCGTGCACAAGAACAAGGATATAAAGTTAATTTAATATATTTCTGGCTGAGTTCGCCCGACTTGGCTATTCAGCGTGTAGCCCAACGTGTACGTAATGGTGGACACGACATTCCCAAAGAGGTTGTGCTCCGGCGTTATCAAGCAGGCATTGATAACTTTTTCAATATTTATATGCCTTGTGTGGACTATTGGCTATTGGCAGATAATAGCGAAACACCCCGTATAATTGTTGCTGAAGGTGGACGAGGAATGGAAATGCATATACATCACATTGAACGATTTAATAAAATACAAAGTTATGTCAGAGAATGAACGAAAAGAACTAAGCGAAAAGTTACATTTCGGTTTGGCATTAGCCGAACGTCGTATGCTTGAAGAAAAAGCATTGCGCAATGAATGCATTATACAAGGCTTGCCCAATGGAGAGATTAAAAGTGTACCGGCACGTATCATACTGCGTAGACTTTATGGAGAAGAGCTGAAACGATAGAAATATCCTCTCTTCAATAAACAGCAAACCTGAATTGTCTGCACGACACGAGAGCCAGTGCGGATTACAAAAGTACATTCTTTATTCCCCTGAATTATAATAAAAAATATATCCACTCAGTCTTCGTTATTCTATGTAGACTATATTCTCTTACAAGAAGACTTCCTCATTACGTTTTTGACATGCTCCAAACAGTAGTTTTTCATAGCTATAGAATTCTTTACTCCAATTACTTTGTATTTGGAATAATCTCCATTTATAAGATAGAGACAATTACATGGTGTTCTATGCATAAAATGGATAAATAGGTAGGATAGTATTTATGTAACCATTATAAATTCAATAGTATTTTACATAAGGGTTTACATTCTCATAGATGGAATAAACAACACGAGTAAATAATTGACAAAAAGCAACTAAATGATAGATATTGACAAAGCCCTTCTAGTTTTTGAGAAAAAAGATCCTAACGTTATGATTATAGCACATCAGTACAGAATTAAACACCTTCAAATCAGGATATTACCATTACAAATAGTATCATATAAGTAGATTGTCATTTACAGTGGATATGTATAGAGTATCTTCTCTAGAGGAATACTTTATTTCAGGAGCTCTTTTTGTTTATTTTGTATTGCTTATTATCAACAATATAGACATATTGTAGTTCCGCGAAAACTTTGGTAATTTCGTACATTGGTATGCAGACTCAAGAGGTTGATATTAAGCCGAATATAAAAGTATTCATGCGTTCCGATTCTGAGATGCTTGATGAGGTAATGGTGGTAGCTTACGGTACAGCAAAGAAGTCTGCTTTTACAGGTTCAGCCTCTGTGATCAAGTCTGAGACATTGGAGAAACGTCAGGTCTCCAACTTATCGAATGCACTTTCCGGTACTGTATCTGGTGTGCAGACACAAAGTACAAATGGCCAGCCGGGTACGAGTGCGACAGTTCGTATTCGCGGTATCGGTTCTATGTATGCCAGCAACAATCCTCTGTATGTAGTGGATGGTATTCCTTATGAAGGAGATATCTCCGCTGTCAATTCACAAGATATTGAATCAATGACCGTATTGAAAGATGCCGCAGCTGCTGCCTTGTATGGTGCACGTGGTGCAAACGGTGTTATTTTGGTTACTACAAAGAAAGGTAAGAGCGGTGATACGCAGATTTCTTTAGACGCCCGTTGGGGAGTCAACTCCCGCTTAGTGAAAAACTATGATGTATTGCAGAATGCAAATACCTATATGGAGACTGCATATTCTGCTTTGTATAACGGATACCTATATAATAGCGGATATACAGCAGAACGGGCTTATCAATTGGCCAATGCAGACTTGTTTCCAAAGCTGGGCTACCAAGTTTATACCATACCTGATGGACAATATCTTATTGGCCGGAACGGCAAGTTGAACCCTTATGCAACTCTGGGATATAGTGACGGTGACTATTATTATACACCGGATAACTGGTCTGATGAGATGTTCCAAAGTAATTTGCGCCAAGAGTATAATCTTAGTGTTTCTGGTGGTTCGGACAAATTAAGCTACTATCTGTCTGCCAGTTATTTGAATGATGAAGGTATTATTGAAAATTCAGGTTTCGAACGTATCTCCACTCGTATGAACGTGGATTATCAGGCTAAAAAGTGGTTGAAGCTCGGAGTTAATCTTAGCTATTCAAATGTAACAAGCCGTTCACCGGGCGATCAGGATACCGATGCTGCTACTTCTTCCGGTAATGCGTTCTTTGTTGGTAACTTTATCGCACCAATCTATCCGATGTATGTACGGAATGCAGACGGCAGTTTCCAATATAATGCCAATACTGGCTATCATGTATATGACTATGGTGATGGTTCAAGTACAAACTTCACCCGTAATTTTATGAGCATGTCCAATCCTATGAGCGGTTTCCTTTATGATACTGAAAAATATCTGATGGATATTCTGAATGGGAAATGGTATGCAAAGATTGATATCATTGACGGTTTGTCATTGACAGCTTCTTTGGGCTTGCATATTGACAACACACGCCAGCATAGTGTGGGTAACAAGTATTATGGTCAGTCGGCTTCCTATGGCGGTTCTGTTATGCAATACTCCTCACGCGTTTATTCGCTTGACCAACAATATCTGTTGAATTACAAAAAGACATTCGGCAACCATAACTTGGATATTCTTGCCGGCTATGAAAGTATGGACTTCAACACGGAAAGTCACTATATTTTAGGATATAACATGTATAGTGACAAGAACTGGACTGCATCTAATGTTATCGACCGCAAGAATGGTTCTGGCAGTTACAATGAATATGCCACAATCGGTATCATTACACGTGCCAGCTACGATTTCAATGAAAAATATTATGGTAGTGTTTCTTATCGTCGTGATGCTTCTTCACGCTTCCATCCGGATAACCGTTGGGGTAACTTCTGGAGTGTGAGTGCAGCATGGGATATGGCAAAAGAAAACTTTATCAGTCAATACGATTGGATCAACATGCTGAAGCTGAAGGCTTCTTTCGGTCAGCAGGGTAATGACAACCTCTATTATAAGGGATATACAAACTACTATCCGTATCTGGATCAGTTCACGGTTAGCGGGTCTGACGGTGTATTCTCTGATGGTGTGCTCTACTACAAGGGGAGCAAAGATATCACTTGGGAAACATCCAATTCATTCAATGTAGGTGTGGATTTCGCTCTTTTGGGAGGACGTATTGACGGTACAATCGAATACTTCAACCGCCAGACTAAGGATATGTTGTATTATAAACCGGTAGCGATGTCTAACGGTTATACCCAACTTCCTATGAATATCGGTTCGGTACGCAACTCCGGTGTGGAAATTGAATTGAACTATACTCCTATTGAAACTAATGATTTAAAGTGGGTGATCAATTGGAATGGAACATTGATGAAAAATAAGATTCTTGAGCTGCATCCGGATTTGAAAGGAGAGATGATTGATGGTTCCTATATTTATCGTGAAGGTGAATCTTTGTACCAGATGTATTTGACTAAATATGCAGGGGTAGATCCTGATTCCGGCGAAGCTCTGTATTGGGCAAAGGACGAAAACGGTGTAGAGTATAAGGATAAAGATTGGTCTGCTGCCTACAATTCCAATAGACAAGCTTCCGGTGACCTGTTGCCTACTATCTATGGCGGTGTCGGTACAACATTGGAGTTCCGTGGCTTTGATTTCTCCATCCAGTGTGCTTATCAGTTGGGTGGTACGATTTATGATAGTGGCTATCAAGCTTTCATGCATGGCGGTGACTCCCACTACATGGGATATAACTGGCACAAGGATATCTTGAATGCATGGACACCAGAGAATAGAAATACCAATATTCCGCGTGTAGATGCCATTGATAAATACACCAACTCTTCATCAGACCGTTGGTTGACAAGTTCTGATTATTTCTCTATCAATAACATCACCCTGGGCTATACTTTACCTAAGAGATGGTTGAGAAGTCTGGGTATCGGAAGCTTGCGTATTTACGGTGCGGCTGACAATGTGGCTCTTTTCTCTGCCCGTAAAGGGCTTGATCCACGTATGAGCTACACAACAGCTTCTACAGATAGATATACGCCTATACGTACTATTTCCGGCGGTTTGAAAGTAACATTCTGATAATAGTTCAATAATAAAATACAGAAAAAATATGAAGAAATTATATAAGATAACACCGTATGTTATGCTCGGTTTGATGGTAGCTGGATGTACAGATCTGGATACAGAACCGCTGAGTTCGACTATTACATCTGACCAAAAGGAAGAAGTTGTTGAATCTGATCCTTCCAGATTGGAAGCCAGCGTAGCAGCTGTGGCTGCAAATTTCACCCAATATGCCAAAATCTACACAGAAGATGACAATGTGCATAGTGATATAGGTTATCCGACCATTATGCTGGCCACGGAATCAAGAGGTACGGACATGGTGGCAGATATTACTGGTTATAACTGGTATTCCAATTCAGCCGATTACAGTGACTGCTTGAATACAAGTACAGCTACCATTGAATTCTGGGGTACATTGTACAATCAGATTTTTACAGCCAATAACGTAATCGGTACTGTAGATAACGAAACTGAAGATCCTACGTTACAATATTATCTGGCGCAGGCATTAGCTGTCCGTGCTTTTGACTATTTTACGTTGATACAGTTGTATCAGTTCAATTACAAAGGACATGAGAGCGCTATGGGTATGCCTTTGATTACAGAGCAGAATGCAACAGAAGTTGCAGCCAATGGCTGCGCCCGTTCTACTGTGCAAGAAACTTATGATTTTATCTTGGCAGACCTGAATAAAGCTATTGAGCTGCTGACAGCCACTACAAAAGAACGTGATGACAAGCGCTATGTCAGCTTGGATGTCGCTTACGGTATCCGTGCCCGTGTCTATCTGGCAATGCACAACTATGCGGAAGCTTTAAAGGATGCGGAAGCCGCACTGGCCAAAACTACTGCCACTCCATACTCCCGTGCTGATGTAAGCAAGCCTTCATTCATTAATATCGAAGACAATTCATGGATGTGGGGTATCTTGATTACAGAACAGGACCGTGTAAGTACAACCGGTATTTGTAATTTCCCTTCACATATGGGCTCTTTGAATTATGGTTATGCTTCTGTAGGTGGATGGCGTAGAATCAGTCCGAAACTCTATAATGAGATTCCTGCCAGTGATGTCCGCAAGGGATGGTTCCTGAACGGTGAAGGTGTATCTGCCAATTTGCCTGCTGCAGCCCAAACATATATTACCGGGAAAAAGGCACCTGCCTATACACAAGTAAAGTATGGGGTGCTGAATGACCAATGGGGAACTGACAACAATGCTACGGATATAATATTGATGCGTGTTGAGGAAATGTATCTTATCAAGGCTGAGGCACAAGCTATGAGTGGTAATGTTAGTGGCGGTGTATCTACCCTTAACTCGTTTGTTACTGCATATCGTGACCCGTCTTATCAGTGTACAGCCACTACACCGGAAGCTGTGCAGGAAGCTGTTTGGCAACAACGTCGTCTTGAATTCTGGGGAGAAGGTATGGCATATTTTGATATTATGCGTCTGAACAAGGGAGTCAACCGTTTAGGCTGCGGCTTCCCGACTACTGCCGTATTTAATATTACAGCAGGTGATCCGGTTCAGATTTACAGTATTCCTAATAAGGAAGTACAATATAACCCATTATTGGAGAACAATCCGCTGGTTTCGGCACCTACACCAATACCTGATGTAGAATAATGTATATGTTAACTATTAAAAATATGGAATATGAAATATATAAATAAGATACTTAGTCTGTTTGTCATCGCACTGATAGCTACCTCTTGCGATCCTGATGCAGAAAGTTATACTCCGGGTGAACTGGAAGACGGTAATCAAGGCATCTGCTTTGTGGGCAATTACACCCAAACAGTGGAAGTTGAGCCGGGAATAACCTCTTTTGATTTAACTTTGACACGCTCCTTGACAGATGCTGCCGGTACGGTTGATGTTACTGTGATAAATAATGAAGAGAATATATTTGTATGCCCTTCCACTGTATCATTTGCTGCTGGAGAGAAAACAGCCAAGTTGACAGTTGAAACACCGTCAGCTGCCGAGGGTATCACTTATAATCTACAACTGGCTTTGAGTGGTAATGATGTCAGCAACTATTCTTCCGGATACCATGAAATATCAGTAAATTTTGCTATCTTGAAGTGGGAATCTATCGGTACCGGATACTATTTGGACGGTACAGTTGCTAATTTCTTTGGCGTAGATCCGTCTGTTCCGATGGCTGTGGAAATTGAAAAAACTACAACTGCTACCAGTACACGTTTCCGTTTTGACAGTCCGTTTGCCAAAGTTGCGACTGCACAAGATGAGGTTGGCGGTTTCAACGGTTATCCCTTTAATGAAGAGGCTGATGTAGTTCCAGGTGAATATACTTTCGTAATTGATGTGACTAAAGAAGGTGCTTCTTTGAAACCGGTTCAATATGGTATGGATTGGGGATATGGTATGTTCAGCGGTGGTTCTGTATATGGCAACCTATCTACTAATATAAATTCTTATCCTTTGGGAGTTTATAATGAAAAGGCCGGTAGTATTACCTTCCCAGCCAATTCGTTGTACGTAAGTATGGCTGACTATCAAGACGGTGGTGCATATCCTTGTACCAACCCGTCTTATCTCTACTTGAGTGCGGAAGCATACCTTAACTCTTTGGAGACAGAGTAATTTGAAAATTAAAAAAATTACATAAGAAAAGCCGGTTCACACAAAGGGCCGGCTTTTTACTTTAAATATTGATTCGTAGAGATTGAATCGTTAATTTACAGTTTTTCTTTATCCTCTGCCAACAAAAAGTTTCGCAGTGAAATCTGTTTAATTCCTTTGTAATTTCCCCCGCTTTGCATTTCATCCATTGTTACCACATATTTAGGGTAATTGTCTGCTATTTCCAAAAGATTGCCAAATTCTCGCCTAACAGTTGCATCGTCGGGAAGCATATACGCTACTTGAATATAGATTTTATGGTCGTCTTTGGAAGCAATGAAATCAATTTCTTTATTACCACTCTTTCCGACATATACTTCATATCCATATCTTAACAAATCAATGCATACTACATTTTCCATTAACTTGTTGATGTCTTTTCGAAAATCGAAATGCTGTATGGAATTATGTAATCCTAAATCTTCAAAATAATATTTCTCACCAATCTCAAAGATTTTCATCCCTTGGATTTCAGCTCGTTGAATTTTGTAAATAAAGAAACTATTGCACAGTGCCTTTAGATAGTTCAGAATTGTCTGCGTAGGAATGTTGACGTGTTGCGACTTTAAATATTTACTAATATTCTGGGCAGAAAAAAGAGAACCGGTATTATCTATCAGATAAGCTACGAGATTCTCCAAAAAAGATACATTCCGGATTGATTCACGGGCAACCACATCTTTTAGTAGGATAGTAGAGTAAACATTTCTCAAATACTCGAATATGACATTCTTGTCCATTGTTAGATTATGAATGTATGGCATACCTCCGAATGTAAGATAGAGTTTTAAACTTTCGGTGGAATCTTGACATTGATTGAAAGTTAAGAATTCCCCGTAGCTAAGTGAATGAATGGGAAATTCTATATATCTTCCTGCCAATTGAGTAGCAAGTTCACTGGACAGCATTTTAGCATTACTTCCGGTGCAATAGATATCGCATTTATTTTCGTTCAATAAACTCCGCAGACACAATTGGAATTCTTCAATCTCTTGGATTTCATCTACAAAAAGATAGTTATGATTATGCCCAGTAACCTTCTTTAAAACATATTGATAAAGATCCATGTAGTTCCTAATTTCCGTGAAGGCAAGTTGCTCTTTATCTACAAAAATGATATTGGCTTCCGGTATGTTTTTCTTTATGATATCTGATATCTGCAAAAGAATGTAGCTTTTACCTATCCTACGTTGGCCGGTTATTACTTTTATTATACTTTTATCAATAAACGGTTCAATTCTCCTTATGTATAAAGGGCGGGAGATATAATTTTTCATATTCAAACATGATTTAGTTTATATACAAAGATATAAAATATTTCAATTATAATTGAATCTTGCCGTATATATTATATATTCATCAATTATAAATAACATATGTAAAGCAAATATTTCTCAACAAAAAAATATTTTGGAACTTTTATGGATAAAATTTATCTTTCAAGATAAATTCCTCTATATAATCTATCGTTATTCTTGAATAAAAAACATTTATTGGGTTAATTAGTACATCACCAATTAAAAGAGTAGAATGAAATGTTACAATAACGCGCTCATTATCAGCTTTTAATTATTCAAAACGGTATGAAATGGGTACTTCGAGCCACTTACCTCCCTTTGCCATATACCTTTATAGATAATATACAATAGAATAAACTCTGTTCTATAGCAAACGTAAACAATTGTTTTTTAGCAATATACACTTATTGTAGTTCCGCGAAAACTCTGGTGATTTCGTTTGTTGGTATGCAAACCCAAGAAGTAACGATTAAACCTCATGTAAAGGTAATTTTGAAATCCGATTCTGAGCTGCTTGAAGAGGTTGTGGTTACCGGTTACGGTACATTTAAAAAAGCATCATTTACTGGAGCTGCTTCTACTGTAAACACTTCCACCTTGGAAGATGTACCTGTTCTTTCTGTTGCCGACAAACTTTCTGGTAATGTCGCTGGTGTTACTTTTGGCTCAAGTTCAAGTAATCCAGGTTCTGTAAGCAGTATCCGTGTACGTGGTATGGGTTCCATCAATGCCGGAAACAATCCGCTTTATGTTATTGACGGAACACCGGTCACAAGTGGAGACTTATCCGAGTTCACTTATAGTGATGCAGGAACTGATATTTTGTCTTCACTCAATACCAATGACATCGAGTCTATCACAGTTATCAAAGATGCGGCTGCTGCCTCTCTTTACGGCTCGCGTGCTGCTAACGGTGTTGTGGTCATTACGACGAAAAGCGGAAAACAAGGCAAAACAAATGTAAGTTTCCGTTCCGACTGGGGTTTCTCAAACATGGCAATAGATTATCGTCCTATGCTCGACGGTGACTCGCGCCGCGAACTCTTATGGACCGGTCTCAAGAATTACGGGTTATACACCGGAAACATGTCCGATGCAGATGCCGCAACTTTTGCAGACCAGAACATCGAGGACTTTGCTTCAAAACCCTCAACCGGATGGACGGATTGGAAAGACCTGCTTTTCCGTAACGGTTCTCATCAGAACTACCAGTTGAGCGTATCTGGCGGTAACGACCGTACCAAGTTCTACACCTCAGCTGCTTATACCAATCAGGAAGGTATCATTTACAAACAAGGTCTGGAACGTTTCACTGGTAATGCAAACCTCACTCATAAGTTTGGAGACTTTGAAGTTCAGGTTACAAGCCAATTCTCAAAAGTAAGACAAAACAAAACTAATGAAGCTACCTCCTATGATGGACCTGTGGCCAATTACGCATTCTTCCAAAGCCCCTCATCAACCCCTTATAATGAAGACGGCACATTAAACAATGGTTGCGGCGTATTTGGAGTCAATCCTTTGTATGAAAGAGAACACAGCTCTGACGTTTATACCCTGATGAAGGCATTCAATACAATCAAGTTGACCTACAATATTTGGGACAAGTTGAATTTAAGTGAAAAGATTGCTTATGATTACGCACAAGGAACCAATGACGTTCTTTGGGACAGACACTCAAACAATGGTGCCCCCGGTGGTGTCATGCAGCGTATCGTCAATCGTAATGACCAGCTGAATACACAAACCCAGCTCTCTTACATCAACTCTTTCGGTCTGCACAATATTGACGCCCTGCTTGGTTTTGAAACACAAGATACGGAATATGCTTTCAACTACATGGCAGGCCAAGACTATCCGGGTGATTTGTACGAATTGACAAATGCCGGTTCAACAAGTGCCGAAACCAACAGACAGAGCTATCGCATGACTTCGTTCCTCGGACGTGCCAATTATAACTACGCAGACAGATATTATCTCGGTCTCAGCTATCGTACCGACGGAAGTTCACGTCTGGCAAGAGAAAACCGTTGGGGAAGTTTCTGGTCGGTTTCCGGAGCATGGAGATTCATAGACGAAAGTTTCCTGAATCCTGTCAAGAGTGTATTGACAGATGGAAAGCTCCGTGTGTCATACGGTGTAAACGGAACGCAACCATCAGACTATTACGCTTATATGAATCTTTATAAATACGGAATCATATACAATGGACAGTCAGGAATGTCCATCGTCGGAATTGCAAACCCGGACCTGAAATGGGAAAAGAACAAAACATGGAATATCGGTCTCGACCTTTCATTCATCGACCGTATCTCTGTAACATTCGACTACTATCAGCGTAAAACCAGCGACCTTATATATGACCTCCCCGTATCACAAGTCGGCGGATATTATGATGGCAATTATGGGTATACCACCCCGCAAAACATCGGTTCACTGAAGAACTCCGGTTTTGAGTTGACCATTACATCAACCAATTTCAGAAACAAGGATTTCACGTGGACCACTTCTCTGAACATGGCACACAACAGCAACAAACTGACCAAATTGGATGGCCAGCAGAATGAAATCGTATCAGGACCGCTGATTCACCGTGTAGGCGAACCTTACTATTCATACTATGTTTATGAATACGCCGGAGTCGACGCAGAGACCGGTAAAGAAATGTTCTATCTGAATGACGGAACAGAGAATGCCCGCAAGACAACTACAAATATCTCTGAAGCCAACAAAACTATTGTAGGCAAGCATCAGGCTAGTATAGAAGGCGGTCTTACCAACAACCTCAAATGGAAGTTTATCGACTTGGGCTTCACTTTCACTTATTCATTGGGTGGTGATGCTTTTGACTACTCCACTTGGCAGCACTCCAATGGCGGTTCACATCTATACGGTGGTGCCGTACCGACATACTACGACATCTCAAAGATGTGGACCGGCCCGGGCGACACGAATGCCACATTGCCTAAATTTGAATATGGAAGCGTAGCTTCACTGTCTTCACGCTGGCTGATGCCTACTGATTATCTACGTCTGAAGAACCTCACATTAGGTGTAAGCATTCCGCAAAACTATATCAACAAGCTTGGACTTAGCAAGGCAAGAATTTACTTCTCGGGGTCCAACCTGCTTACATGGAAATCTAAAGACTTATTTGTAGATCCGGAAATGCGTGTAGACGGACTATGCACATTTGAGACTCCGGCATTGAGAACATATACATTCGGAATAGAATTGAATTTCTAACTAATAAAGATACGAAAATGAAAATATTAAAGACATTATACACAGCAACGCTTTGCGCAGCTATGGCAGTCAGCACTTCATCATGCCTCAACAGTTGGCTGGATCAGTCACCCGCAGACGGAATAGATGCTGAAACCGCAATCAAGAACAGCGATGATTTGGCCAATGTGCGGACGGGACTTTATGCTGCCGTTAAAGGTAACAGTAGCCTGATTAATTATTATGGACGCCTCATGTTCGTATACGGTGACATGAGAGGGGAAGATATCCAATATGAATATAACGGTGGAAGTGGAAGAGCAAACTTCTACTACTATATGGAATATACAACTGCCGACAATTTCACCACCTCAACAGCCGTATGGCAGATGCCTTATGTAGTCATAGCACGCGCCAACCGTCTGATTCAGGCAGCAGAAAGTGGCAACCTGACCGACGCGGCAGAGGCAAAAGCCACTATTGACCAATATGATGCAGAAGCAAAAGTTCTGCGCGCCATGGCACTGTTTGACCTTACACGTATCTACGGTAAACCTTATACGGTAGATCAAGGCAGCTCACCCGGTGTGCCCATCGCTACCTCCCCGCTGGAATCGACAGAAAAGCCAAGCCGCAGCACGGTAGCCCAATGTTATGAGGCTATTGAAAAGGATTTGACAGATGCAATCAACTCAAATGCACTGCCCAAAACCAATGAAGTGGGTTATGTCAACCTTTGGGCTGCCAAAGCCTTGCAGGTACGTGTATATATGACAAAAGGCGAATGGAGCAAGGCTTTATCCGTAGCTGAAGACATCATATCAAACTCGTCTTACAAACTTTGGGAACCGTCAGAATATGTTGCTGCATGGAGCAAAAGTGATGCCAATCATTCAAAAGAAATCATGTTCGAGATTTCCATCAACAACAATACTGACTGGACAGACCGTGAAGGTATTGCCTACTTATATGCAGACAAGGCTGGCGCTTCTCCCGGATATGGAGATGTAATTGTCACAAAAGACTTCTCTGACATGCTTACATCCGACCCGGCAGACATCCGTAACGACATATTATTGGCAGCGGCAGCAGGAGGATTTGACAAACGTAAAGTTTACATCAACAAAATGCCTGCTGTAAACGGAGATGTACGTTACTCCAATGTCCCATTGCTGCGCTTGTCAGAAGTTTACTTGTCAGCAGCAGAAGCAGCTTTCCAAGCCGGAGACAAGAACAAGGCTGCCAACTTGCTGAACGATATCATCTCCAACCGCACAACGGATGAAAGCAAACAAGTAACCAGCGGAAACATCACATTAGACCGCATCTACATCGAACGCCGCAAGGAACTTGTAGGTGAAGGACAGCGCTACTTCGATGTTATGCGCCGAGGTGAAACCGTTACACGCTACACGGACGTTAATGACAGAGGATGGCACGACGTATTGAGCGAAGAAGCGCGTACATTCAACCGCGACTCCAAGAAAGCGCTCCCGTTGATTCCCGTCGGTGAAATCAATGCCAATCCGAACATAGAACAAAATCCAGGCTATTAATCAATAGTAGCCTAAAGAAACTTGGGAATTTTCCCAATGTGTTTTTATAAATAAAGTGTTTAGAGGAGGTGTGCCAGTGATGGTATGCCTCCTTCTTTCAATATATCCACCAATATAGGTTTCACTCCGCTGACAAAACACTCAACGGCAATAACCATCAGGATAAGTCCCATTAGGCGCATCATCACATTGTTTCCCGTCTCACCCAAAATTTTGACCAACCGCGTGGAAGCACGCAATATGAAAAAGGTAATCAGATAAATAAAGGCAATCATTCCTATAAGAACTCCTTTCATCTGAATGGTGTGGGCATCCTGCATCAGCACAATGGCATTGGCTATGGCACCGGGACCACAAAGCATCGGAATTCCAAGAGGAGTAATGGAAATATCATCGGCATAAGTCTTGATTTCCTCGTCTTTCAGCTTCATTGGAGTATAACGGGCTTGCAGCATATCGAAGCCAATCTTAAAGATAATAACTCCACCGGCAATACGGAAACCATTGGTAGAGATACCGAAGAACTTAAAGAGGAACTGTCCCGCAAACGTAAAGACCATAATCGTAATAAAGGCAACCAAAGTGGCGCGCGATACTACCGACTGCCGTTCACGGTCCGTCATTCCATGCGTCATGGTCAAAAACACCGGCATGGTGCCGAGAGGGTTTGTCAACGTAAAGAAGGAGGTAAAACAAAGTAGAGCGAAAGGTAAGATTGTGTCCATAGCTGTATAATATACGTTTCTGCAGACAAAAGTACAATTAAAAATTTCAATGTCACAAAATCTGCATCAATTCTTTCAGATTACTGATATGATAAGTCGGTTGAAAAGGCAGTTCTTCCTTCCCGGTTACATTATAAAACACTTGGTGCATACCCACTCCTTTGGCTCCTATCACATCATTTTCCCAACTATCGCCTATCATCAAAGAATCATGCACCTCGGATTGTGTGGCAGAAAGTGCAAAATGAAAGATTTCGGGCCAGGGCTTCAAGATACCGATGTCATCAGAGAGAACAATCTTCTTAAAAAAGCGGTCGATACCTGCCGAACGCATCTTATGACATTGCAGTTCTTGGAAACCATTGGAAAGGATATAGAGGTTATATTTCCCCGCCAAATATTCCAGCACCTCATAAGCATGCGGCATCAGCCGATTTTTTGTGGGAATGACCGAAAAGAAATCATCAGAAAAAGCCTCAGCCAAAGCAACATCCCTCGCCCCTACTGCCTCCAGAGGATATAGGAAACGCTGGCGGTTCAACTCTTCCTTACTGACCTGCCCTCTACCGTATTCTTCCCAGAGTTCTGTATTACGATGCTGATAAAGAGTATAGAAATGCAGGAAAGAGCGAAAGAAACGACCATAGTCATACTTGTGATACATTTCTTCGAATGTATCACGTGCATTAAGGGAAAATGCCCAAAGCGTATCGTCCAGATCAAAAAAGAGGTTTTTATATTGAGATGCCATAACTTAAAGGAAAGGTATATATAAAAATAGACGCAGATTATCAATTCCAATAACCTGCGTCCGTTCTGTATCAATCTTATAACAGTGTTATTTTACTTGGATTACCAAATACTTGGACACACTCCAGAAGTCTTTCGGATTTGTAATCTTCAAAGTCAGCTGTCCTTTATCATCTTTCTCCAACGCATAAGAGCCAGCAGGATGAGTGGTCAAGATATCAGCATCTTTGGAGTATAGTTTAATCTCTTTTGTCGTACGGATATCCACTTGTGTAAAGTAGTCCTTGTTGATATCAGAATCTTTCAGCACCTGGCCTTTTTTGAAAAGTCCGGTATTTGTCAATATCTTCTGGTCCTTCAACTCTTTCTTCGTACCAAATACAAACCAAGCCGTATTGAGTGCCTTATCTTGTTCGGCAACGGTTTGAGCCTTCGCCTCATTTTCGGCAGTCAATTCTTCTTTCTCAGTAGACAAACCGGTTACGGCAGCATCCAGTTCCTGGATACGGATATTCTTGGAAGCCAGCTCAGCCTGCAATTCCTCGATACGCTGGGTCTTTGCCACCAACTCCTGAGTCAGGGACTCCACAGCCCTCTTCAACTGGGCAGAGTTATTTTTACTGTTCTTCAGCATGGACTGTAATTTGGCAATCTGTTCCTTGTTCTCTTCCATCTGCTTACGGATAAATTCAATATCCGACGCAATCTGCTGCTTGGCATTCAAAGAGCCTTCTGCCACAGCACCACGCTGCAAATCCACACGGCTCTCTGCTGCATTAATCTGGCGGAATCCCTCTGAAATATCATTGAAAGTGCCCATCATCTCGTCCAATTCAGCATTACGCTGAGTCAGTTCCATCAATAAAGAATCATTTTCAGCTTTCAGCTGGTTCTTACTGCCACCAGAGAAGCTGTCACACGAAGCCATTACAGCCGCGCATACAATTAAAACTGCTAACTTTTTCATACGCTTTCGTTTTACGTTTGGTTAATGAAGTTATTTAATCGTCTATTCCTGTTACTACAATCACAATTTCACCGCGCGGTTCGTTCGCCGTGAAATGTTCAATCAATTCTGTAAGCGTTCCACGCACCGTTTCTTCGTGCATCTTTGAGATTTCCCGCGAAACAGAAGCCTGACGTTCGGCACCGAAATGTTCGGCAAACTGCGTCAAAGCTTTTACCAATCTGTGGGGAGACTCATAGAACACCATGGTACGACACTCCTCGGCCAATGCCTTCAGGCGGGTCATCCTTCCTTTCTTCTGTGGAAGGAAACCTTCAAAACAGAACTTCTCATTCGGCAGTCCGGAAGCCACCAATGCCGGTACAAAAGCTGTCGCTCCCGGCAAGCATTGCACTTCGATGCCGTTACGCACACACTCTCTGACTACCAGAAAGCCCGGGTCGGATATACCTGGCGTACCTGCATCCGAAATCAAAGCTACAGTTTCTCCCCCCTTTATTCTATTAACAACACTTTCAACCGTTTTATGTTCATTAAATTTATGGTGAGATTGCATCGCATTCTTTATTTCGAAGTGTTTCAGCAATATGCCGGAGGTACGTGTATCCTCAGCAAGTATCAAATCCACTTCTTTCAGAATCCGGATAGCACGGAATGTCATATCTTCCAAATTTCCTACCGGGGTAGGCACTACATAAAGTTTTCCCATACTTATCGGTCGTTTAGCTGAAATATTTTTTGAGGAGTTCCATAAAATCGACGGCGGCTTCATTTTCTTCATCCGGGTGCACTTCCGAAGCAAAAATATCCATAGCCTTGTCCAAAGAAGGAGCCTCACCCAAACGTCGTACCACTTCATTCATCCGTGCAGCATCGCCTGCGAACAGTTCGCGGACAAAACGGAATGAATCGTTCAGACTGATGGCATGTCTCAAATCCTTGGCAGGCTTGATACGTTCTGCCAAAATAGGAGATGCCGAAGTTACAACAGTCTGGAGCGCTTCAGCCGTATGAACTGTTTCCGGTTCCTCACATACCATCTTCATTGTATCAGGGACGACCGGTACAACCGGAGAAACCGGTCCAGCCAAAGGAGTAGTAGCAGTAGGGATTTCCTTCAGGGGCGGCACAACAGCCGTTGGCGCCTCCTCAAGCAGTTCTTGCAACGCCTCCAAGCGTACCTTCATCTGCTGGATATTCCGTTTTGCCACAATCCTCAATGTCGGATTGGTATCACTTGAAATGGCTTGCATCAAACATTTCAATTCCTGAATATCTAATTCTATGTCATTTAATAAGGTTTGCATATCCTTTACACAGTCCGTGTTAACGCTACAAATGTAGAAATAAATAATGAAAAAATATCGGAAAGCAAACAAAAGTGTTACTTTTGCGCTTAAATATAACACTCGAAAGCATGGTATTATTCTCAGAAGATCATATACAGGAAACCAAACGCAGGGGAAGAATTGAGGTCATTTGCGGTTCTATGTTTTCCGGCAAAACCGAAGAGCTGATAAGGAGACTGAAACGGGCAAAATTTGCCAAACAACGCGTAGAGATATTCAAGCCCGCCATAGACACCCGTTATTCCGAAGCCGATGTAGTATCGCATGACAGTCATTCCATAGCCTCCACTCCCATCGACTCGTCTGCCAGCATTCTGCTCTTCACTTCAGAGATAGATGTAGTGGGCATTGACGAAGCCCAGTTCTTTGATAGCGGCCTGATTGATGTATGCAACCAGCTTGCCAACAATGGTATACGCGTCATTGTTGCCGGACTGGACATGGACTTCCGGGGTATTCCATTCGGTCCTATGCCGGGACTGTGTGCCATTGCAGACGAAGTTTCCAAAGTACATGCCATCTGTGTGAAATGCGGCCAACTCGCCTCGTTCTCCCACCGTACCGTCAAGAACGACAAACAAGTACTGCTGGGGGAAACCGAAGAGTACGAACCTCTATGCCGGGAGTGCTATCAGCAAGCCATCCAAGCCGACCAAAAGGAAAGCGGTCATTAACGAATACAAAAAACAGAGCATTATGGAACGCAAAAAGATTACATTCGACAGTTTTATCCGCGGTGTCATACTCGGTGTCATTATTATCGGCATCCTTATGCTCTTCAAGCGTCTAAGCGGCGTATTGCTGCCATTCTTCATCGCATGGCTCATTGCCTATCTGATATACCCCCTGGTCACCTTTTTCCAGTACAGATTAAGGCTCAAGAACCGGGTCATATCCATCTTCTGCGCCTTATTCAGTATTCTGATTGTAGGAGGAACCGCATTTTATCTGCTTGTGCCTCCCATGATGGACGAATTCGTCAGGGTGAAAGATTTGGTAATAGACTACTTTTCCAACGGAACCCACGACGGCAATGTGCCCAAAACACTCTCTGAATTCCTTCGTGAGAACATAGACACCCAGTTTGTCACCCAATTGTTCAAGGAAGAGAATATGCTGAACGCCATCAAGGAAACCGTTCCCCGGCTCTGGTCCTTGCTGTCAGAATCCGTCAATCTACTGTTCAGCTTCTTCACTTTCTTTCTCATTCTTCTCTATATAATCTTCATATTGCTGGACTATGAAAGCATTTCCGAAGGGTGGCCCCACCTGGTACCACAGAAATACCGGCCCTTCGTAATCAATGTAATGAACGATGTGAAAGACGGCATGAACAGATACTTCCGCGGACAAGCATTCGTGGCATTGTGTGTCGGTATTCTGTTCAGTATAGGCTTTCTGATTATTGATTTCCCACTGGCCATTGGGCTCGGCTTGTTCATCGGTGCTTTAAACCTAGTGCCCTATTTACAGATTATTGGCTTTATACCTACCATCGTGCTGGCCATACTGAAAGCAGCGGATACGGGAGGAAACTTCTGGATTATCATTGCATCGGCCCTTGCGGTATTCATCATAGTACAAGCCATTCAAGACGGATTCATCGTACCGCGTGTCATGGGGAAAATTACGGGCCTGAACCCTGCCATCATCCTACTGTCTTTATCAATTTGGGGCTCATTGATGGGTATGCTGGGTATGATTATAGCACTTCCGCTTACCACCCTTATGCTCTCCTACTATCAACGTTTCATCATAAACAGAGAAAAAATTCACAAGTTTGAACAGACTGATAATCAACAAGAAGAGTAAAAGCAGAAGTCGTTATCAAAACTTTTTCCCTTAATCCATTTGTTTTTTAAACAAAAGTGCCTATCTTTGCACCCGCTTAACAGCAATAAGGTCTGATTCGCTAGCTCAGCAGGTAGAGCACAACACTTTTAATGTTGGGGTCCTGGGTTCGAGCCCCAGGCGGATCACTCAAACAAAAAGCAATTTAACGTAAACCGCTGATAATCAAACATTGTCAGCGGTTTTTCTTTTCTACAAAACGGCAAATTGAGGCACTTTACGGCATTTACGAGGTGGACGAAAAGGTGGACTTGATTTCCGGTCTAAAAAAGTCCACCTTTTTAGGTTCTATTTCATTGAATATCTGTATTTTGCATAAATCCAACTCGCGTTAAAAACAGTAATTTTACAACGTCAAAAACAAAGAGTATGGCCATGCAAAACAACTCATTTTCGGTGCTGTTCTTCATCAAGAAATCCAAGCTTCTAAAAAATGGAGAGGCACCCATCTGTATGCGTATTACAGTGAACAGCAAACGCGCTGAAGTACAAGTCAAACGGAGTGTGGAACCGGACAAATGGAACCACTTGAAAGGATGTGCTGTCGGAAAGGACAGGAAACACCAGGAAATCAACCTCTATCTTGAAACGGTTAGAAACAGGGTTTTCCAAATACACCGACAACTGGAGGCGGACGGCAAGCCCATTACTGCCGTAACCATCAAGAACATCTTCTATGGAGGGTATGACTCACCCAAAATGCTGATTGAAACATTCAATGAGCATAATCAGGAGTACCGGGAACTGATGGACAAGGAATATGCAAAAGGGACGGTACTGCGTTATGAACGGACGGTCCGTTACCTGGTGGAATTCATGCGCGAACAGTACAACTGCGCCGACATTCCTCTCAAATCCATCAATTATGAGTTCATCACCAAATTCGAACATTTCATCAAGACCCAAAAGGGATGTGCCCAAAATGCTACGGTCAAATACCTGAAGAACCTGAAAAAAATCACCAAGACCGCCATTCTGAAAAAGTGGATCAATGAAGACCCGTTTGCCGACATCCATTTCAAGCAGACCAAGACCAACCGGGACTTTCTGAATGAATCTGAACTTCGCCGCATTATTGCCAAAGACATCGACATCGAGCGTCTGCAAACCGTACGGGACATTTTCATCTTCTGTTCTTTCACCGGACTCGCCTTTACGGATGTAAAGCACCTGAAGGCTGAACACATCGTGCAGGCTGACGACGGACGTTGGTGGATCCGCAAGGCCAGGGAAAAAACGGACAACATGTGCGACATCCCCCTTCTGGATATCCCCCGACTGATTCTGGAAAAATACAAGTCGAGACCGGGCTACTCTGAAAGGGGATTCCTGCTGCCGGTCCCTTCCAACCAGCGCATGAACGGGTACCTGAAAGAAATAGCCGACATCTGTCACATCAAGAAGAAACTGTCCACACATATCGCACGCCATACATTCGCTTCCTTGGCCATAGCGAACAAGGTTTCATTGGAGTCCATTGCCAAGATGCTGGGGCATACGGATATACGTACCACCCGAATCTATGCAAAAATCATGAATTCCACTATCGCATTTGAAATGCAGACCTTACAGGACAAATTTGCATTGCCAACCCATCCATAACGGTAAAAACCACCCTCACCTCAACAACGGGAGTAGCCATCCAAGGTTATTCCCGTTTTTTTATTCCCTCAAACAGACAGCAGTTCTTCAAGTATCCATCCGCAGATATTCCTGATTCTTCCCTGCAAAGATAGCTTTTTGCCTTGTCGCAGGCAAGGCGGCCCTTGCGGGCTGGTTGGCAGGAAAAAATCATCCTCACTCCGTTCCGGTATTTTTTCCGCCAAGCCTTGCTTTGGACAAGGCAAAAAACAGGACGGGGCATGTAAGAAACAGGAATACCGCGCTCCAAGGAGCCGGTCATGTCAAATTTAATCCATCAAGAATCATGAAAAGATACCAGTCTTGGAAAGGTTTTCCGGAATACGTACCGGAAAGCGGATGTGCCTATACCGGCAGGGAAGAACAGGCGGACCGGTCAATTCCGCCATTTGGAAATAACCCAGTCATTAACGCCACAACCCTTTAGCCTATGTTGTACTATCGGTTTAGGAACTACGAAGAGTTTAAGGAAATTTTCGCAGTGGAAAAAAGAAGCAACGGCGCAGAGGTCAGAAAGAACAAGATCCTGCTCAGCCATCTGAAGAATGCAGCCCTGCTGAAATATTGCCGGGAAAGGAATGATTTCACCTTGCTTGACATCAAGGACATGGCTCAACTACAGCAGTCTGTCACCGATGCCGTATGCAGTTCCGGCAAGCGAGATGATTCGCTTCCCCACAAGGTGGAGCTGATCGGATGCACCTACTGGTCCGGGCAGTTCCGCACGGATGAATCTCGCGGTATCTGTGAAGACGGTGACTACGGTTCCATCCGCTATGTCAATATGGAACGCAGCAGGGTGTTCAAGATGAAGTCGGCCAAGTTCCTGAGAGCCGTCATGCTGGAGACCTCCGTAGGAAAGGTCCTTTCCCCGAGTGTCGTGAACTGGCTGTGCGGGGACGTGTTCACCAAGCAGTGGTACACGTTCACCCTGGGCTGTACGTCCAATATGGAGCTGCATGTGGACAACAACTTCGAGGCCATCTATGACAGCTACCGGTGCAAGGGAGACTTCAACTCCTGCATGACGGACAAGGACAGACATTTCTTCTATCTGGACTCGGTGAAGGCCAAAGCGGCCTATCTCAAGGACGAGGAAGGAAAGATTGTAGCAAGGGCTGTCCTGTTCACCGAAGTGACCGACCAGGACAACAGACGGTGGAGGCTGCTGGAGCGCCAGTATACCACCGGTGAGGACGAGATGCTGAAATACATGCTGGTCAACAAGCTGATCCAGGAAAACCGCATCGACGGATACAAGATTGTGGGGGCGTCCTGCCATGAAGCGAACGCATTTGTCGGCATTGACGGAAGTTCGCTTTTTGACCGCCGGTTTGAGATAGACTGCGACCTGGGCATGGACAATACGCTTTCCTATCAGGATTCCTTCAAGTGGTACGACTACGATGAAAGGAAGGCCTACAACTACAAGCATTCGGAAGATGACTACCTGCTGGACACGACCGACCGGAATCTGAACGGCGATGACGACGAAAGCGACGAGGCATGGGATGAATACCACCAGCGCTACTGCACGGAAACCCGGGTCTGCTACATGCAGGGACGGGAAATCGAAGTGGATGTGGACGACCTGGAGGATTTCAACTACATATCCTCCTGCGGTGATTATTACCATCACGATGATACGGTCTGCTGTGACTGGTGCGAAGGCTACTGCCTGACAGACCACTCCGTCTACTCGGAAATCACCGAAGAATACTATTGCTGCGAACAATGCCGGGAGGATGCCGAAAGCAGCCACAAGGAAAACTACTGGCATTACTCCGAATATGACAAGGCCTGGTTTGAAGATGCGGACGAACTGACGGACATCCATATCTGGAACCCGCAGGAAGAAGATTACCGGTCCCAGACCATCCATGTGGATACCGTGGAAAGTCTGCTGGAGAACGGGCAGGCGGGCTGTTTCGAAGATGAATACTACGACCTGCTGGATCCGGAAACCGGCCTTCCACTGAATTATTCCGATGATACGAACGCTTATGAAGAAGAACATGAATACGCAACTGTTGAAGAAGCTGTATAGCATATACAGCCCGAGCGGAAAGGAACAGAAGATGGTCCGCTTCCTCTGTTCCTACATCAACGGGCTTCCCGGAGAAATCAGCCTGGAAAAGGACAGCTTCGGGAACCTGTATGTAACCAAGGGAAGCGGCGAGTCCTATCCCTGCCTGGTGAGCCATCTGGACCAGGTGTCCCATTGCAGGCATTCAAAGGACTTTAGGGCCGTCGAAGCCAAAGGCATCCTCTTCGGCTATTCCCCGTCAAAGCGGAGATTCGAGAACCTGGGGGCCGATGACAAGAACGGCATCTTCATCTGTCTGGAATGCCTGCGGAAATACGATGTCCTCAAGGTCGTGTTCTTCCGTGAGGAGGAAACCGGGTGCAGGGGCAGTTCCCGGGCATACATGCCGTTCTTTGACGACGTGCGGTTTGTCGTCCAGCCCGACCGGAAAGGGAATTCCGACCTGATTACAGCCATCAGCTTCACGGAGCTGTGTTCCGGAGAGTTCATCCGGGAGGCTGCTCCCGAAAGGTGGGGCTATGCGGAGAACAACGGGCTGATGACGGATGTCCTCACGCTGAAGGAGAACGGGCTGGAAGTGAGCTGTGCCAATGTCAGCTGCGGCTATTACAATGCCCATACGGATGAGGAAATCACCGTCAAGAAGGACCTGCAGAAATGTCTGGACTTCGTGGAGCATCTCATTGAGGACTGCACAGCCGTCTATGTCCATCAGGGGACGGATGCACTCTATGATTCCCTCTTCGAGTGCGAGGAGGAGATTCACGACATCCTGCACCGGCACCCGTCCCTGTCGCTGGAAGACCTCCGCAGCCTGTATTCCCCCTCTTTTCCGCGCCTGTCTGCAGAGGACTGGAGCCGGATCTACGAGGATTACCGGCTGGTATGGGACGATGTGCCGGATGACTCGGCTGACTACGGATTCCTGTCCTGCCATGAAACAGATGCATGAACGGACAAAAGGATATACAATCAAATCAAATACCGGTTCCACGGAACCGGAAGTTTCACCTAAAAATCAATGAGACATGAAAGAAAATGAAAGAATGAAGGATGTTTCCAATCTGGAAAAACATCAGGAAGAGTCATGGAACCGCTTGAAACGGGACATTTCCAGCAGCGCACACACCATCCATGAAATTGATGCAGGACGGGCCAGAGGGTACAGCCGTGCCCTGTTCGTCAGCAGCATCCTGAACAAGGTAAGCACCTATGCCGGCAAGGGTGAAGTGGAAATCGTGGAGAAGGCGGTGGACCTGGTCCGGGAGTACAATGCCCGCAGCAGCAAGCCGGTCATCACGGCACGCAACCGTTTTTTCCAACTGCCGGAAGTGGCCCGCCAGAACCGGCTGAAACTGAAAGAAATCCGGGAGAAAGAAAAACGGGAAGTGGCGTTTGAAGGGGGAACGCTGGTCTGGAACTACGAAGCCGACCGGCTGCAGATCCTCTTCGACAGCATTCCCAACGACGGGATGCGCAAGGAACTGAAGGCTTCCGGATTCAAGTGGTCTCCCAGGCAGCAGGCCTGGCAGCGCCAGCTGACGCAGAATGCGGTGCTTGCCGCCCAACGTGTGTTGAACCTCAACCCGCTGTAGCCATGGACAGCCGAACCCGATTCATTGCAGATTCCCGCTGTTTCAGCGGGGTCTGCCTGACAATCATGTCAGACGGACTGCACAGCGACAGTACCGGAGAAACGCTGGAAGAGCTGCGCATCCGGAAAGACAATCAGTTTATAACGGCCCTGTCATCCCGCCAGATGGAAAAGCGGATGCGCCTTTACCGGCAGGCACTGTGTGCCCCTTTCGAGGAAATCACGAAGAAGGAATATCTTGAACGGCTGAACGTGCTTCCACCGATACGGAAGCGGGAGGACTCCTTCTTCCTGTCCGAGCCCTATTACGGGGAACTGGCCGAATTCTGCTTTACACGGGAAAACCGGTTCTTCAAGGGAATCCGGTCCGTCTGCACACCGCAAGCCATATTGGACAAGGAAGTGGACCGGCACATGGAACTGATACGGCGGAAGGCTTTCCTCCTCAAAGGGAAGGATACACCGATCGGTGATAACGACACGGACCTCTGGCATATGACACCTTATTCCTTTTCAGTGGACGGCAAAGCACCGGTTTTCCTGTGCAACCTTGTCTACCGGGATGACCGCCGGCAGGCAAGGACAGATATGACCCATACCCTGAAAAGCCTGCGGAACAGCCATTACCGGTACTGTTGGGGAAAAGGTCCCTATGAAACACCGGACTGCCTGATGGACCGTGCGTTCCAGGAAAATCTTACCCTCATTTCCGGCGGCTGCTTTTTCCAGTATCCCACCAACCGGGAATCCGCCACTTTCTTCGGGCAGGTCAAGGAGACCGGAGAAGAATTCCTTTTCCGTATCTACGACCGGGACTACTTCCTCTATCTGCTGAAGCGGCTGAGGACGGTCAAAAGAGAGAATTGCATGGAAAACATTTCCGATTCATCCACCTTAAAAGCTATCCTGTAATGAAAGAAGGAGACATTGTATTTCTGAAACGCCCCTACAGGGGATACCGTGCCGTTGAACTGATTGAGAGACTGCCTTACCGCTGGCTGGTACGGGTGGTCGAGAGCGGCCTGGAGCTGGAAGTATATGAAGATGAACTGACAGCCGAAAACTGAAAAACAAAATGGTATAACTTAAAATATCCAATCCTATGAACCCTATATCGCAAATTACGGAGTTTCTGCCCAGATATGTCTGCCTATTTTATGTGGATTACCGGGACAGTCTGGATGAACATGAAGATATTCAGGAGAAATGTCTCCGGTCCAACAGCCTGGAAAGTCTGTATGAAAAGAGTTTCGAATGGTATGAAAGCCAGGAACAGGAGAATCTGGAGGAATATATGGACGAGACACGCAGAAATATGGAGAAAGCGGGTCTGTCCGGATTGTTTAAAGAACACGAGGAACAGATCCGTGACCTCATCTATGAGCGGAATGATTCGAATCCGGCAAAGGACCTGATACGGAATTCCTGCGACACCAATCTGTTCTATTCCCTCGGAGTAGAAATAGACGGTTACAGCACAGGCTGCCCGGAACGGGGTGAATCGGTATCCATGGCATGCTACAAGGTACGGCGTGCACTCCGCCTTCCCAAAGGAAAATTTGACGGACCGGTTAAAGAACTCGTTGAAAACGCTTCATACGGCGGAGAACTACGGATTTACTTCAATGCCCGGTTTGACAGACTCATCAGTCCCGGAAAGAAGGAGGATTTCCAACGTATCCGCTTCGGCGGAAATGTGGTGGTGGCCATCGTTGACAGCCGCAACGGTTCAGGTTATCACGTACACATTCCCTTGGACATCACCCTGCCGTTCTGCCGGGAGAATCTGTTTGTGGATTCACAGGTACATTATTCCTATGCGGTTGAGATCTGCGGCATGAGCCACGACTGGTGCCAGGCCACCCGGTGGGAGACGGACATGCGGCCCTTCAACGGTTCCATCCGGAAAAGCCGGATGACCGGATACCAACAGCAGGAAGAGGCTTATGAAAGGACTTTCCGCAGCGGACGATGCACATTCGGAGATATGAACTACAAGCGTCACCGTGACGTACGCTACTCCAACAACTATCCGGCCGGATGCCGCTGCCCTCATTGCGGCACATTCTGGATAGACTGAATATCAAACGATTCATTCACTTTTAAAATTCTATCATCATGAAAATCTGTTGTTCACAAGAACATTACGACAAGGTCGTACAGTATGCCAACTCCATCCAGGACCGGACATTGCAGAACTGCCTGGAACGTCTCCAGCAATGGGAAAAGAACGGACAAGGCTGTGAAATCGAACTTTATTATGACTCAGCCCCTTATTCGTTCGGATTCTGCGAACGGTATGCGGACGGAAAAATCGGCATTGTGGGCGGACTGCTGTATCACGGCAGCCCGGACCGGTCGTTTGCCGTAACCCTGGACCGTTTCCACGGATGGAGCATCCATACGTAAACCGCATCCGGATTGCGGCATGAGGCATACAGGAGAGGAACATCATCTCCACCTGTATGCCTCTTACCTTATATATATGTATCACCATTAAAATCATTTGTCTGATGAAACTGAACTATAACGAATGGCTGAAACTGGCTTTCTGGGAATACAACCGGTATCCGGATGAAGAACTGACGCGGGAGCTGTTTCAGGAAACCTTCGGTTCCGTGCCGGGTGCACACTACTACGAGAAATGGGTCCACTACTACGAAAAGAACCTGTTGGGCATGATAGCCTATTTCAGAGGAGAGGAGGACAAAGGACAGAAGTTCTGTGACATGGTCGCCCGGCAAGTGGAGCGGTATGTACAGAACCGGGAAGCATACACGGAAAACAATCACCTATAACAACAAGCATATGGCAAAATTTGAATTATCCAACGAAGTCAAGCCGCTCGACCGAATCATCAGCCGGTTGGCCGGAGAATGCGGCTACGAAGTCCAGCAGGTGTTCAATGACCTGCTGCGGTATATCATACACGGATTCTCACCGGGTGCTCCACCCCTGAAGGACTGGAAATACAAGCGGCAGCAGAATATGGCATTCCTGGAGATGACCCGGGAATGGGTCGGCATCATGCAACGGCAGACTGCCCTGTCCGGCTGGTTCGATGCATTCGGGGAGCTTCACATGGCCTACTGTTCAAAAAGCGGGCAGCAGTATCTCGGCCAGTTTTTCACCCCGGCTTCCATCTGCGAGCTGATGGTCCAATGTACAAGGACTGAGAAAGGCACTACGGGCAAACGCATCAGTGACCCGACCTGCGGAAGCGGAAGGCTGCTGCTGGCCTACCATGTACATTTTCCGGGCAATTACCTGGTCGGTGAAGACATCAGCCGGACCTGCTGCATGATGACCGTATGCAACATGCTGATTCACGGGTGTGTCGGTGAGGTCATCTGTCACGACAGCCTCATGCCGGACAAGTTTACGGACGGCTGGAAAGTCAATCCGACCCTGCAATTCAGCGGTCTGCCTTCCATCCGACGCATCAGCAAGGAAGAATATGCTGACAATCATACAGCGGACAACCAGATACGACACCTGTTGAATGCTGCAAAAGAACTGGAATATCTGGAAAAGAACCTGCCGCCTTCTTTATGGGACTGATGACCGCAGATATTCAAAACCGGATATCCAAAGAAAATTATGAATCAGGATGCAATGTAGAATAAATTATATAACTTTGCGCTGAAGTTTAATTTTGTATATGGATAAAGATAAAAATCTGAATAGGATCAAGGCTGTTTTGGCAGAAAAGCATGTTACCAGCAAATGGCTGGCAGAGCAGTTGGGAAAGTCAACCTGCACTGTCAGCAAATGGTGCTCGCAAAAAACGCAGCCGGATTTGCAGACCATCAATCAAATTTCCAAATTACTTGATGTAAAAAGAAGCGAACTTATTGTTGATTGAACCGTTTTGTTTAATATGGGACAATGGAATCGCATAAAAACATTCAAAGCATATGAGAATCAAAGAGGTCAATATAGTCAATTTCAAAGGTTTCCAGAACGAGACAGTCACTTTCAATGGAAACCTTACGGTTGTCATCGGAAACAACACGGCCGGTAAGACCACCTTGCTGAAAGCGCTTCAAGTGGGTTTGGGAGCTTATCTGCAGAGCCTGAAAACGCTTCCCGGTGGAACTTCCTATCGCCGCAATTTCAGTTCACTCGACAAATTCATGAGATTTGACCAGGAGCTGAGAGATTATGTTCCCAATACAGAGAAGCCCAGAATAACCATCCATGCCGATTTTCCGATAACCACATCTTCGGATGGGCATTGTCCTGAAGTGTCATTTATACCCATCCGTTGGTACAGGGAATATGCAGGCAATTACACCACACATACACGCGTTTCGGCAGGTGAACTGATTGATGCGGTTCACCATATGGAACATTTAAGGAATGAAGAGAAAGAGAACTCCATTTATCCGTTAGTCCTTTCCTTTGGAGCTAAAAGGACCAGTGATGCTCAGGCCAAAAGCAAGTCTACAGTCAAAGAAAGGGCATCCCGAATTGAAAAAGCCTACAAATTTGCCTTGCATGACAAAGTGGATTTCGAGGGAGCCATGGAGTGGTTGAAGCACTACGACAAGAATATCAAAGACAGGAAAGAATTTGAAGGCACAAGAGAGGCTTTTTTTGAAGCTTTGCAGCAGGCCATTCCAGCCTTGTCTGAGATAGATTTCGACAACGGAGAGATTGAAGCCGTGGTCAGCGTTACCGGACATACCCCATCCCGTCATCACTTTTCCTACATGAGTGACGGACTTCAGTCCATGATCAACATTGTCGCTGAAATCGCTCACCGCTGTATTGAACTGAACGGTTTTCTAGGACAGCATGCAATCAAGATGACTCCCGGAATTGTCATGATTGACGAAATAGACCTGTATTTGCACCCGCACTGGCAGAAACATGTCTTGCAGGATCTGACAAATGCCTTTCCCATGATACAGTTCATCGTATCCACGCATAGTCCTTTCATTGTTCAAAGTCTTCAGGAAGGACAACTTGTAAGCTTTGACCCAAATGTCCTGACCTCTGGAGAACCCTTCCGGGAGGGGCTGGAGGATATCACTTCAGAACGTATGGGATTGCAGCAAGATATCCGGAGCAGACGCTTCAATGAAATGGTGGAAGTTGCATCACGCTTGTTTGAAGCAACCGATAAGGGAAGTGCGGACAGAGATGAGCTAAAGGCTCGCCTTAACGAAATCGAAGCGGAATTCAGCGATGACCCGGCCTATCTTGCGCTGGTCAAGACGGAACTTAAAGCAAGGCAGAAACAATTATGAGACCTGTTGAGAAAAAACGACCCGGAGAACTGATCTGTTACACGGATTCGAACAACCAAAAGGTAGAACATCGGATAAAGGAACATTATCCTGATTATGGTGATGCCAAGTTCCCTTTGAGTGCCAACATCGGTGCTTTTTGTTCCTATTGCGAGGGATGTGAAAAAATCCCCACGCTGGATGTGGAACATCTTGCTGCTAAAAGTAAAGGTGGAGCTGAGACAGCATGGGATAATTTCCTGTTGTGCTGTAAAGTCTGCAACAGCAATAAAGGCACAAAAGTGGATGCCGATTGTCACTGGCCTCATTTGAACAATACTTATTATAGTCTTATCTATGATGAAACAGGGAGAGTTCATGTCAATGGCAATATGTCGGAACTGTCAAGGAAGAAAGCCCAGAATTTGTTGGATCTGATACAGCTTCAAAGATACCCTGGAACTGACAAGTCTCCTTCTCCGAAAGACTTCCGATGGAAATATCGCTTTGAAGCATGGAACAAGGCATCCAGATACAAAGAACTCTACCTGAAAGGTGCTATAGCAGAAGATGATGTAATAGACTATGCCCATTGTAACGGACAATGGTCCATCTGGTTTACCGTGTTCAAAGGTATAGACTCTATCAGACACCGGCTGATTACCGATTTTCCGGGTACCTGCGCGCATTGCTTTGATGCAAACAACCATTATGAGCCTATTGAAAGGAATCCTGGCTCTCCGGATCCAGTATGACAGCATCGAAACAGCCAATCTTTGACTTTGTATGAAATTCAAAAAGGTATGATGGATACAACAGACAAGCCCCTGACCAGCATAGATAACCTCATGGATGCCGAGTTCGGCAAAACCGGTACCCGGCAACGTGAAGCATTCCGTAAGGAAGCGTATGATTATTGTGTGAAGTCAAATTTGGAAAGAAAACAAAAGAAAATCAGAAACAGAATTCAGCAACAAAACAAAACCGTATGTATAATGAATGACTTACAGGAAAAAGCGAAGGTCGGTTTTTATTGCAACCGACCCTATGGAATACGGATTGATTATGCCCAAAAGGGATTTGTTCTTTTCAACCGTTATGCCAATACGCTTGGCAACAGAGAAACCGGCTCCATTGAAAAACTTCCCTTGGAGAGTTTTGAAGATGTCAATGAGATTCCTTTGAACGGCATATTTGTCCAAAACGGGAACCATACTACGGACGTCTATTTCTACTCGGAGGAATCTAATCCGTACAGAAACGCGACGTTGGATTTGGAGGCACTGAAACAATACAACCGGTTCATCTATCCCCTGTCCATCCTTCTGAACCGGACATTGTAAAGCGCCAGCCGTGAACTGCATGATGCTTCACGGCTGGCGCTACATTCAGGGTACGAACAACCGTTCGTATTCTTCTTTCCTTCTTCTTTCTATGGACGGAATCTTCTTTCCTTTGTAATGGCAATATTTCACAAAGTCTGCATAGATATCCCTGTTACCGGATTCCAGCTTTCTGATCAATGTACTTTTGGGCATCTTTCCATAGCCGAGAAGCCGGTATGGACCCACCTGATAAGCAAGGCAAGCTATAATCAATTATCCAAACCCCAGCATTATCCTAAAAATACAGTTTTTTATTCTGTAAATCATTCTGTTATAGGATGAATAGGTTTGGATAATACATTCCTATATCTTTGCTAATGGCACTAAAGCCAATAGGAAGAATATGAATATAGCACAGTTAAAATTAAGCCAGAAGAAGTTACTGGACAACCTCGTTTCCCGTGGTTATGACATTCAGTACATCAAAGGAGTAAAATTTGTTTTAAGACTTCTTTTTGAACATGAAGGATGTTTTCATTCGTATGAACAATTTGCAGAAAAGTTTATCCGTACAAGGGGATATACAAAAGCGACATTGGATCTTAGGATGATGCATTTACGTACTATCCAAGCATATGATGAATTTGGGCACTACCCGGACAAGAAGTCCTTTGTTCCGTTATGCTATCCTTCCAGGTATAATATGCTTAACCCCAGTTTTCAGAAAGTTATAGACATTTACCGGAAACGTGCCGCAGAACATAAAAAGAAGTCCACAGTAAAAATGGAAACCGATGCCGTTACAATGTTCCTTTTTGAGATGCAAAAGTTCCACGTCTCTTCATTGGATGAAATCAAAGAAGAACATGTTTTGTCCTTTTCCTTAAAGAAGAACAGCAAAAGCGTTCAAGGACATATTGCGGTCACATAGCGTCAGCCCTTAAAGAGTTGGGGGATTTATACGACATGAAAAAAGTATTAGGTTATTTCCCTGATTTGAAATATGAAAGGAAAAACTTCAACTATCTTAAGGATGATGAAATCAATGTGATAAAAAATGCTTTGTCAGACTCTAACAATATTATGACTATCAGGGGAAAAGCTATAGTTTCATTGGCCTTATATACTGGCATAAGAGGATGCGACATTGCCAACTTGAAATTGACAGACATAGATTGGAAGAAGGAACGAGTCAGCTTCGTCCAGGAAAAGACTGGTAATCCGATAGTGTTGCCCTTCTTCCTCATGTTGGAAACTCATTGTTTGATTACATACGTAATGAACGGGACAATGAGGCCGGATCCGTGTATCTGTTTCCCAACAAGAAGAATGCGACAGAAAGGTTGGAGAACAAAGTATCGGCACCATTGTCAATACAGTCTTTGAGAAACTAAACCTTAGAAAAGGTGAATCCGGGCGTGGAGTCAGCGTATTTCGGCACAACCTCGCCTCTAAATTACTTGGTAAAGGTACCGAGATTAGGGTCATCAGCCATATTTTAGGACATATCTGTTCTTCATCTATAGTCCCATATATAGATGCTGACATCCCTCATCTGAGAGAATGCGGAATCAATATTGAATGTTATCCAATAAGAAAGGAGTTGTTCGAATGAAAACAGATTCACATCTACCCCAATTTGCAGATTTGATGTCTGAATATGTCAATTTCATCTCCGGTATCGGAAAATGTGACTATATAACCCGCATATACCTGAACTCTTTCGCCAAGTACTGTATGAATCATGGCGGAGTACTGTCGGATGATATTATCTCCGGATGGGCATCAAGGACAGATAAGGAAAGCTATTATACAAACCGTAACCGATGCATTATTTTGAGGCGCTTCATCCGTTATATCCGGTCGAAATATGGGGCACCGTTCAAATTGCCATCATATCCTCCGGACATAAAATACACACCTAAGCCAAAGCGTATTCTTGTTTCAGAACAGCCATACTCTTATTCCGCAATATCCCATATAGTCAAGAAATATGAACTTTACAAAAGAGCCTCTGGAAAATTCAGTAGGCGGACAATGGACAAGATTCGCCGTTTCAATGACTTCTGCGCCCAAAATTATCCGTCAGCCGAAGCTCTTACAGAAGAAATTGTCCTTGATTATTGCAAGAAGAAAAACGGAATCCGCAAAGTCATGCAATAACAGAATTGTAGGTGTCAGAGGATTTCTGAAATATGCGAATAGCCGTGGTTTCGTAAATATTCCTCTTCCATCCACCATTCCAAGAGTCAATGTCACATCATTCGAACCACATCCGTTTACTCCAGAAGAGCTTGCAAGATTCTTTAATGAAGCGGACAATCTCGAACCTCCAATAAATTGCCGTGACATGAGGGCTGCGCTTATGAAAGTGGAAGTTCCGGTCTTTTCCGACTTTTGTACAGTACAGGGATGCGTACAACAGAAGCCCGTCTGCTCAGAGTAGAAGACGTGGACTTGCAATCCGGTGTTATAAATATAAGATACACAAAGAGCATAGATGAACATCGGGTTGCCTTGCACGAATCCATGTGGTCGCTATTGCAGATGTATAATGTCAAAATGGAAAATCTCATGCCCGGAAGAAAGATATTCTTTCCTAACGAGTACGACAAACCGTATTCCGGAGAATGGGTAACGGCAAGTTTTAAGAAAGTATGGAAGAAAGTCAGTACGGCACACGCAAGAGCATATGATTTTCGCAGTCACTATGCGGTCGTGAACATAAACGGTTGGGATCACTGCGGCATTGAATGGATGGACAAACTCTTATATCTCAGCCGTTCCATGGGACACCGTTACATTCAAAACACATTATATTATTACAGGCTTGTACCGCTGTTTGCACACCAGTTGGAAAATCTGACAGGAGGTGGGTATGAAGAACTTTACCTGATTTAAACGACTATTTTGAATATGAAGACTAAAGCAGAACATTCAATTATCGCCGATGCCATCCATGAGTGGCATACGGTTTATCTTCCGTGTATAAGGAATCTGAGCCATAACGCTTTAAAATCATACGGAGAGGGAATGGGAATCTATATAGATTTCCTTGAATCCTCGAAGGGAGTCACCTCAAATACCATTTGTGGGGAATGCTTCCGTAAGGACTGGATTGAAGAATGGATTGCGTGGCTGAAAGAAGTAAGAAAATGCAGCCCGCAAACATGCAATCATCGTCTCTCCATATTGAAAAATTTCCTCCGTTTCCTTGCGCACAAGAAAATCCAATTCATAAAATATGATTGTGATGCCGCTGAAATAAAAGAATGCAGCAACCTAAAAACAAGTGGAAGTAATCACAAAAGATACAATCAAACGGATTTTGCAAGCATCAATACACGGACATTGATAGGTAAGAGGGATTTTGCCTTGTTCAATCTTTTATATAGTACCGGAACAAGAATAGATGAAATATTATCATTAAGGCTGTCGGCACTGCACTTGGATGAAACGAAAAGTTACATTCTTGTTTTGGGTAAAGGGAATAAACAACGTACCATTTATTTGTTGAACAGCATGGTAAAAATACTGAAACATTATGTGAAGTTGTTCCATCCGGCCAATCCGTTACCTTCTGATTTTGTATTTTTCCCCATATATGGCCATGCAAACAAAAAAATCACTTCAGAAGCGATTAGCAAGCGGTTGAAAATGTATGTTAGAATTGCGTCTCAGGGGCTACTTGAAATTCCTGCGGATTTTCATTGCCATAGTTTTCGGCATGCACGGGCTACCCATTGGTTGGAAGACGGTGTAAACTTGGCGCAGATACAAAAACTATTGGGGCATGAGAGCATCGAAACGACAATGAAATACGTAGGAGTTTCATCAGAACAAATGGTACAAGCTTTATGCTCTATGGAAGACAATCTGACTTTAGGCGTTGAAAAGAAATATAAGAAAATCAGAAATAAAGATTCATTAGCAACAGTTCTTGGATTGAGATAATACTTAGTAATAAATGAGTGACTGTTCTTGAATAATGGAACAATCACTCTTTATTATCTGCTACTAAAATATAACAATTTACTGATATTCAATACAATAAAAAGTCAAGTTGGGATAATATTTTGGTTTGGATAAATTTTGCTTGGCACGTTAGCTTACAATGTGGGACCGGCGAAGCTGTTAGGCAGCAAAACAATCCCCAAAAGCACCTTAATCAAGAAGCTGGAAGCTGGTGACAGGAACATCTACCGGGAGTATATCGCTTTCTGCAACTACAAAGGAAAACGCCACGCCATGCTGCTCAAACGGAGAAAGGCGGAGTTTGCGCTGTTGTATATCCCATAAAAGGACTGACAAAACTGGCAAAAGACGTGCCATATTTAACTTGGCACGTCTTTTGCTCTATCACTTGATAGATTATCGTAGGATTTTCTCGTTAATTGACATCGTTGAGCCATTTTTGCCTATCGGTTTCCAAATAACACTTCAAGTTGTAAGTGTTGTGAGAGCAATACAAAACATAGTTATTAACCATAAAAAGTATAGCGAAATTATGAAGAAAGTATTTAGGAAAATTCAGAAAGGAACAACAAAAATGATTGAACGTATCAAATCGTTGGGGGAAATGGAGACGAAGCAGAAATGTGTAGTTCAACGGTTCGAGATTATCATTCCCCTCCACCAAAAAATAACGACCCAATATATAGCCTCCGCAAGTTTTACTTGCGGATTTTTTAGTTATCGCAGATTGGTACAAAGGTTTCTTTGCCTACTTTCTTGTCCGCCATCATGCTCATGAAAGAAAGTAGGCGGCTCTCGCCGCCCGCCACTCAAAAGCGGGTGTAAAGTCCCGTCACCATCGTGAACATTTCCTCCAGCATATCAAAATAGATACCCTCGTGTACGGCAATGTCCTTTGTCTTGCACTCAAAGGTCTTTTTGCTGAACGTCCTGCGGTAGAAGCGCATATTGTAGAGGTCTGCCCCTCCGTCATAGATGATGTCAAGGCGGTTGGCACTGGTCTTGTTCCTCGCAAGGCTCATGCGCAAGCCGTTGCCCATATCTATGAAATCACGGCTACCTGTCATGGCGGTGAAGCGTTTTCCGCCTATCTGCTGTAATATCGTCTTGGCTATCATATCTTTTGTTTTTAGGGTTTTAAGTATTGGCGGTGCGGACACCGCCATCCCGTTCAAAATTCTCGCATTTCGGAAATGGGGGTCTGCCGTTGTAGCCACTCTTTCAGACATTCCATATTGTACTCGCTCGTGATGACTGCCGTATGGCTGTCGGTGGCGGTGAAACGTGTGCTTTCGTAATCATCTATCCACCCCTTGAGGGTGTCCGTTCCCCACGCTCCGGTATCGTCAAAGATGCCGTCCAATGCCGTAATGGGTTCGCTGAATTTGACTATCAGCGTTTGATAGGTCGTGTTCATAGTCTGTCCTCCTTTCCCTTCTTTGCGTTCAGCCACTTGTCCCGTGCGGCTCGACATTCGTCTAATGTGGGTTTGACACAAGAGAACAATTCTCTGTCTATGGGGTGGCGGTAGTCGTATTGCACAAGTGTCCGCCTGCGTCTTCCGATACCCGATTGGAAACGCTCGTATTTCTCCGTACCTGCTTCCGCGCAGGTGCTTACTCCGTTGATGGTCATTCGTGTTGTCATAATGTTGCTTTTTAGATGGTTAAAAATGTACAGACAGCACTCTGTGTTGCATCACCATTTCGGGGTCGCTCGTGTAGCGTTGGTGCAGGTAGAAATGATGAGAGCCGAAGCCGTAAAGGAAGAACTTGTCAAGTTCGTGTTTCTCGGCAAACTCCTTTACGCTCTTTCTCAATTCCCCCTCACTCGTTGTGAGAGTGAGGAGGTTCATAAATTCAAGGAACATCGTGGGGATTTTATCATCCCACACACAAATCATACTTTCAATTCTTACTTCCATATCAATGTTGTTTTAGGGGTTATGCTATGCCGCTTTCATCCGCTGGCGGATAAGGTTGGCGTTCTTGTTCACAAGGGCGATGATGCGGTCGTGGTATTCGGTGTCCTGGTTGTGCTTGCCGTGGCACTGCACCACTTCGAGGGTTCGCAAGTCCACCTCTACGGTTTCAATAATCTCATCGCCAATCCTTGCCGATAGTATGAGGGTGTCGGCTTTCTTGTAGTATCCACTGCCAAACACGCAGATGCCCTGCGTCTTGCCCTCGTTGTAATACTCGTCTATGCTTTCAAGCACCTTGACGATTATTTCCTCGTCCGTGATTACCAAGCCGAAGAATTTGGATTTGTTGGCGATGAAATCCTCCGCATCTTTCTTTCGTTGGAGTTGTCGCTGTTGCTCACGCTCACGCCTTTCAATCTCCCAACGGCGTTGCTCTGCGGCTCTTTCCTTCTCGTGTATGGCTTCAATTTTTCGGGTTGCGTTGTCGTGTGCCGCCATGAAATCTTCGGGACAGATGTTCTTCGGGTTACGGAGGTCTTGACCGAGTTTTTTGAGCATACGCAGATAGTCGCACCACATTGAGAGGTTGTCTATCTGATACTTGTGACGCTTGGCAATCAGATATGATGCCCAACATTCATCGGCAGTACGGGTATTGAAAAGAAAGTGTTTCATGACCTCAATCTCACCGCCTTTCATAAGGGTTTCAATTCTTGGGTCTGAAAGCAAGGCTTTGAAAAGACGCACGGGGGAGATGCCGTGGAAATCGCCCTTGAAGCCGTTACGTCTGAGTTGGGGCAATATCCTCATCTTTGGATATGCACAGCTTCTTGCCACCACATCATCGTATAGGCTGTTGTGCGGTCTTACCTCCATATCGCTGCCTAATGCCCACACATCGCAATAGCAGAAAAGGAAGCCACGGAGCAACGCCATGTCCGTAACCTTGCCGTCGGGTGAAATCCAACGCTGCACGACCTCGTGGCAGTAGAAACGCATCGGTTCGCCTTTCCTGCTCTCGCATCTGACCTGCGCCACGCGGATTACCTGATACCCTTTGCAGGTGGTTATCACGCTGAAATTCTGCGTTTCCTTGTAGATGCGTCTGCGTGTGTCCTGCACTTTGAGTTCGGCATGGCATTTGGGGCAGGTGCAGCCTTCAAGGGTGTCGCATAGTCCGCTGTCGCTGTGCCACTCGTGACCGCAGTCGGAACAGGTGATGTTCCCTTTCTTGGTGCGGTAGCCGATATGCTCAACGCAGTGGCGGTATGCCCAATCTATTTGTGTCGCTGATATGGGGCGAAGGTTGGCGGAAAGTCTTGCCACCTCTTTCTGTATCTTGGTCTTCGGTTTCATAAGCCAAAATCAAATAATGAGGGTTGGGGTTGGTTTTCTTTTCTCGCTGACGGTCTGTGGCGGTTCTGCAACTTGCGGAGTTCCTCCTCTTGGTATTTGCGGACAGCGTGCTGACGTGCTTCTGCTTTTTCCTCTGCCGTGAGTTCCACAATGTGGTTCACCGCCACTTGGCATTGGATAGGCTTGCCCACCTCAATCTCGTTCTCGTCATAGTAGTGTACTGCTTGTCCGTATATCTCTCCGTCCGTGAAGCCGTTACAACCGCTTTTCTGCACATAGTTCAGAATGTAGGTTACGCAATCGTCAATGTTCTTGGCTGGATTGCGGTAGTTCTTCGCAAAGAGCGTGTCTTCCTCCGCACGTTGTTCCAAATACATCTGTATCGTTCTCTTGAAATGGTCTGTTCCTTTCATATCGCTGTCATTTTTAGATTGTCTGTTTAAGTATCTCTCTCCAATAGGTCGGCTCTACCTCGCTAAGAAGGAAGTCCATGAAGTCCCTCCGTGCGTTCTTGTTCAGTTCGTGGTACAATCTTCGGAAAGTTTCAAAATTGCCGTTGATGTACGTTTCCACCATATACACGAAGATGTTGTCCACCTCGTAATATCTGCACTGCTGCGCTGCCGTCTTGCTGTTTCTTTTTGCCATGTCGGTAAGGGTTAAAGGGTGAATAACCAAAGGATGAAGCCAAAGAAGGATGGTGGAAAGGATAGCCACGATTACACCTATCGCCACTCGGAACACTCCGTTTACAATCTCTCTGATGATGCCCCAAAGGATGCCGAACACCCCGAAGGCGGTGCGCATCATCAAGCCGCATATCGCCAACCCGATGTGTTGCGCCATTTGTCTGAAATTTGCCGTTGCCGTCATATCTTCGCTGTTTTGATTTTTTTTTTAATGCGGATTCAAGAGCTGAGGGAGTTGAGTTTCAAACTATCTTATCTGCCTCTCGTTTATCCGACATTTTTTTTTTTAATGCGTCTTTCTGTCGCATCGGTCGTTTTCGTTTCGGGTGCTTAAAAAGGTAGGGATTAGGGAATGCAAGGTTTTTTCGGGAAAATACTACCCGAAGGGCTGGAGATTTTTTCCAGAAAACAGGAGGCTTGACCTTGCTTTCCCGTACAATCCCGGAGTTACCTTTGCACCCAGCACGAAAATGACTGCCTGATGCGGCTCACTGAAAGGCGCGAAAATGGAGGTAAACGGAAGTAGAGGCAGATTGTGTAGAAAAAAACTTCAGGGGAAAATCCGTAAAAAAAAGAATCACCAAAAGGAAAAAGACATCACCGGAAGCGTGAAAAGGGCAAACCACAACAAAGGAAGTATGATTGTTTCCGATCCGACGGAACTTGTTCAGCCGGGTGGCAACAATCATTCTTCCCGGTTTGTCCGGCTGTGTGTGGGCGCCTGTTTCATTCATGGGGCAGGCTGACACACTCTGCATTCACTTTCCGCTTCCGGCAAAAGAGACAGCGAAAAAAGAAAAATCATTTGAAAACCCGTAAAAGCACCTCTTTGGCATAAGCACAAAAGAAAGGGGCCTTGTCTCATCAGTCTAAACTATTGTTTAGGCGTGAGGCAAAGCCCTTTTCTCCCGCTTATGCGGCAGTCGGCACACGTTCGTTCAAAATCTTTTTGGGCGATGGTGTGCTGACGGACAATACCGCTTTTACGGAAAATTCTTATGAATGAGGGGATAAAAAACGGGAGTTTATATCAAAATCTCGAATTAAATAGCTACTTTTGCATACGAAGAGTTCTTTGAAGGTTACGCAACGCACAGAAGAATAATGCAGTAGATAACTAACTAATTCGTAACCTATTACTATTATGAGCGATTACCCAACGCTCATTTCCAATAAATTACACTCTTTTCGTAACTTCGCGTTGCAAAGGTACAAAAAACAGCCGTTAAAGCGTACTGTTTCAAATGATTTATGTACTTTTGCCACGCTTAAAAAATAAAAAAACAAGAAATATGGACGATTCAAACCCACGAACGTGCAATAGTATTCACCAATAAAACGAACGGAGACGTTGACTGCAATGCCTCTGTTCCAACCTGAAAGGAGGCAAACAATGAGAAAGTATCTCTACAGTGAAAACGGCTTCACTGAAAAGGCCGAATGGCAACCCAACTGCTGGGTCAACGTAGAATGCCCGGACAACGATGATTTCAAATTCCTAACCGAAGAGCTGAAAGTTCCCGAATCATTCCTGGAAGACATAGCCGACGTGGACGAGCGCCCACGTACGGAAACAGAAGACAACTGGCTGCTGACCATCCTCCGCATCCCGATGCAGAGCAACCAACGCGGCGTGCCGTTCATCACCGTACCCATCGGCATTATCACCAATGACGGAATCATCGTTTCTGTCTGCTATCACCACACGGAGCTGATACCGGACTTCATCCAGCACACCCGCCGGAAGAACATAGTCGTCAACAATAAACTGGATTTGATTCTGCGAATCATCTACTCTTCCGCCGTCTGGTTCCTGAAGTATCTGAAACAGATAAACAACGATGTGGCCACCGCCGAAAAAGAGCTGGAGAAAAGCATCCGCAACGAAGACCTCCTGCAACTGATGAAGCTGCAGAAGACGCTGGTCTACTTCAACACTTCCATCCGTGGCAATGAAGTGATGATAGGACGGCTGAAAAACATCTTTCAGGACACCAATTATCTGGATTTGGAATTATTGGAAGACGTGGTCATCGAGTTGAAGCAGGCATACAATACCGTGAACATCTACAGTGATATTCTGACGGGAACCATGGACGCCTTCGCCTCCATCATCTCCAACAATGTGAATGCCATCATGAAACGTATGACAAGCCTCAGCATTACACTGATGATTCCCACGTTGATAGCCAGTTTCTACGGCATGAATGTGGACATCCACCTGGAGAGTTTTCCGCACGCGTTTATTTTCATCATACTTTTGTCAGCAATATTATCAGCAGTGACATTCGTATGGTTCAGAAGGATTAAGTGGTTCTAAACAGCATCATTGTCCGAAGTTCAGCGACAACTGCCCATCCCCCAAGAGATTAAACGTCAAGCGATGATAGGGTGTAGTACCCCGCTCAGCAATGGCGGCACGATGTTTCTTGGTGGGATACCCCTTGTTACGATTCCAGTCATAATACGGATATTCCTCGTGAAGGCGGTTCATGTAGTCATCACGATAGGTCTTTGCCAAAATGGAGGCGGCAGCGATGGAAAGGTACTTCCCGTCTCCTTTCACTACGGTAGTATGCGGCAAGTCCCGATATTTTTTAAAGCGGTTGCCGTCTATCAGCAGATGTTGCGGACGGACATTCAGTTGGTCAACAGCACGGTGCATGGCAAGAAAGGAGGCATTGAGAATATTGATTTTGTCAATTTCTTCGGGAGAGACGACGCCCACCGCCCATGCCAGAGCCTCTTTTTCAATCACTTCACGCAAGGTATAGCGTTGTTTTTCCGTCAGCTGCTTGGAGTCGTTCAAAAGTTCATTCTTAAAGTCCGTTGGCAGAATAACAGCAGCGGCATAGACCGCACCGGCCAGACAGCCGCGACCGGCCTCATCGCATCCTGCCTCTATCAAATCTTTATTCAAATAAGGTAATAACATATATATCGCTATCTTTGAGGCACAAAGATAAATCTTTTTGGAGGGAAACCGGACTTCTAAGAAGAATTAATTAAATTTGCAGAAACAAGACGATGCCATGAAGAAAAACCTATGTCTACTACTCGTATGTCTTCTGTCAGCAGCTGCCCCACTGCAAGCTCAAGACATGCAGCAAGCACAGAAATTGATTGACCAAGCACAGAAATACCTGTACAACAACCCCAAACAAGCTTCCTACTATGCAGCTCAGGCTTCTGCCTTGTTTCCCGAAGATGAGCCCAGTGAGGTCCGCGCACAAGCTATGATTCTCTACTGTCAAGCCGAACAATTGTTGGGGAACTTCGACCTAAGTATCAAGAATCTTTATGACACCCAAAAATATATCCATCCCACCAACAAAAAACAAATGGCACAACTCTGCTCCTTGATGGGGCGTGTATACAGCAAACTAGGCGATTACAACAAAGCCATTGAACTGAACGACAAAGCAACCTCCATCTTCAAATCCATCGGCGATTCCACCTCTGTGGCCGGATGCTATAACGAACGTGGAGTAATGCACCACTTCATGAGTGAATTTACCGTTGCCGAGCGTTTCTTCCAGCGTGCGCTGGCCATCAACCGTGCCCAACGAAACCTGAAAGAGATTGCAACCAACCTGAACAACCTCTGTCTGTACCGGGGAAATACGGAAGAGAAACTTTCTTTCATCCAGGAAGCCATCACCATCAACAAGAATCTGGATGCCCAATGGTCTCTTGGCGAAAACTACAACAACATGGGGAAACAGTATTACTATGACAAGCAATACTCCAAAGCCTTGGAAGCCTTGCATAAAGCCTACGAGTATGCCCACAACATCGGAGCCCGCGAACTGATTTGCGACAATTACGAATATTCGTCCATGGTATATGCAGCTATAGGTGACTATGCCCAAGCTTATAAGTATCTGGACAAGAGGTACCACCTGGGCAAGGAACTGCAAAGTAGCAACAAGCTACGCAACATCGAGCAGGAAATTTCCTATAAAAGATACCAAGACCAAAAATATGCCACTGAAATGCAGGAACAAACCTACAAGATAGAGCTACTGAAACGCAATTTGTGGCTTTTGGGCAGCGTACTCATTCTGGGAATAGCTTTCAGCATCTTTCTATATAAATGGTATAAACGCCGAAAAGATTTGCAACTGATAGAAGCACGCTACCAATTGCAACTGTCCGAAAAAGAAGTGGCCGAACTGAAGATGCATCAGCAAGAGCTGGAACTTCAAAATGTACACAATGCCCTGGCTACCAGTCGGCAGGAGGCAACCAGCTTCGCCGTATTCCTGAAAAGCCGCAATGAACTGCTGGACAAAATACGCGGAATGGTGAAAGAAGGATATAAGATGGACGCGCAAGCCATCACGCCCCACCTGAAGAAAATCAACGCATTCATCAGCCAGAGCCAAAGCGGAGACAAAACCAACAGTGCCCTATTGACAAACATCGATGATAAAAGCAATGAATTCCTCCAAAGACTGGTAGCGATTCATCCCAAACTGACACAAGGCGAGAAATATCTTGCCACCCTGCTAAGGGTGAACCTGTCTACCAAAGAAATATCCATGTTGACCGGCACCACCCCCAAAACCATCAATATGAACCGATACCGCCTGCGCAAATCCCTCAACCTCTCTTCCGAAGAAGACCTAACCGACTATCTACAGAATATATAACCCGGCTCAAGGCTGAAAATATTTATTTTGCATTTCTACCCTCACCGCCCTCACTGCTTACCTAAAAGTCTTTATTCATCGGACTTTCAGAGGTGAGTAAGGGCAATTTCAAAAAGGTGAGGGTAAAGTTTGCTCTCACTTTGTCTCAGTAGAAACAAGGCATCGAACAAGTAAGCATAGGCTCGCAAGTCCGGAAGAAGGGACTACTGTATCAGTATGCAAATGAAAGAACCGTCTACTGATGACGTTTATAAAGAAAAAAAGTGTCTAGTGAAATCAGGAAAAGACAGCTTTCTTTTTGTTTCCCCCAATATAACCGCTTGTTTCAACACACAGAACGGTTTATTTCGACGTGTAGAACAATGTGTTTCATTAGGGCGAACACTTTGTTCCATTATAGTGAACACTTTGTTTCATACTATATAAACACCTTGTTTTATGTTGTGCAAACAAAACGTTTTATACTACATGAACGAAGTGTTTTGTACTGCAGAAACAAAGTGTTCATCACTATGAACTAATAAGTTATCCGTATTTTGCAAGAGATAAGATATGAATGTCATCCGTCTTATACTCGACTTCCTCTTTTACAGATGGCTTGCAGATAAAACATCTGCAAACCATCTGCAAGGGACATCATTGATAAACAGTAGTATCTCAACTCTCCTCCGAGGAGGAGAGTTGAGATACTACTGTTTATCAATGATTATAAAAGACTTGCGAAACTTGAGTTGCTTGATATTTCTAAAAGAGTTGGTTTCCTTCTTCATCTAATCACCGTTTACTTGCGCAACTCAATAATTAATGTAAATCGGGAAAAGTTTATGTGGATATAGTTTTGTAGATATAGAATATCTCATTTACTCCTATTTATCAAATACTTACAAAACTATTTGTAGATAATAAAACAAAGAATATCCCTCTCTTGTAGTCTGCTTGTAGATAACATTCATTAGCAATTCCTGTTTATGAAGCTTAATTTAGCATTGTGAAAAACCAATAGTATTAACCTTAAAAACTTATTCAAATGAGTAAAAGTAACTACTACAAAGAAAGAGTCATTCAGCTACTTCTCTTCTTTGCTTTTATGCTGCCTATGGGCGCATTGGCACAGAACATTCAGCTGAACGGTACCGTAACCGATGTTTCCGGTGAATCTGTCATCGGAGCCAGTGTATTAGAGAAAGGAACAACAAATGGAGTAATCACTGACATCGACGGTAACTTTACCCTCAGCGTTTCCCCAAAAGCCACTATTATTATCTCTTACGTGGGCTATGCTCCACAAGAAATCGCCCTCAATGGTCGCAAGGAATTGAAAGTGGTGCTGAAAGAAGACACCGAACTACTGGACGAAGTAGTCGTTATCGGTTATGGCACACAAAAGAAATCGGATGTTTCCGGTTCGGTAAGTTCCGTATCGGGCGATAAACTAAACAACATACCTACCGCTAATGCCGAAACTGCCCTGCAGGGTATGGCTCCCGGTTTGATAGTTAACTTTGGTAGCGGTGCCGCCGGCTCCACTCCCAGCCTGCAGGTGCGCGGTGTAACCACTTATGGAACAGACAACTCTCCGTTGGTAATTATCGATGGCGTTCCGGGTGATATGAGTTTTCTGAACCCCGAAGACATCAAGTCAATGTCTGTATTGAAAGACGCTGCCACCGCCGCTATTTACGGAGCACGCGCCGCCGCAGGCGTTATCCTGATTGAGACTTACCGTGGTACCAAATCCAAACCCAAAATCACGTTCTCAGCTTATTGGGGAGTGGATCAGATAGCCAAGAAACTGGATGTCTGCAATGCCGAAGAATTTATCCACATGGCAAAGATGGCCCGTACAAACGCCGGTCAAAACCCCAAAAACTGGCCTGCTTACATTGCGGCTTATGAGCAAGACCCCACACAGTTTGGCGACACCGATTGGCAGGACGAATACTACCGCAACGGCTTCACACAGAAATACAATGTGGGGTACACTAGTGGCAGTGAGAATGCCAACGTAGCTTTGTCCGTATTCTATTCAAAAAACGAAGCCATCGTGACCGGCACGGGTGACGAGAAATATGGCTTCCGCTTAAACTCAGACATGAAACGCGGCAAGTTCAAAGTGGGCGAATCAGTAAACTACAGCCGTTGGGAATCGGAAATGGAAGCCAACTCAGGTTTTCCCGGCATATACCAAGTGACCAACATGGAACCTATCGCACGTCTGTATGACGAGAATTGTGACGGCGGATACGGTGGTGCCATCCCCGGCATGAACATGAGCGATGCTGCCAACATGGTAGGTTATAATAACCTGATTGAGAACACCCGCGCCACAGATTACATCAAAGGATCGGGCTATCTGCAATATGAGCCCATCAAGGGACTGGTAATCAAGGCACAAGCAAGCCGTAGCCTCCTTTTCCGCGAAACCCGCGTATTCAAACCTACTTACGAACTGGGTGCCATGAAGTGGAACGAAAGCGCCTCACTATCACAGACCCGCACCAGAAGCGTCAACGACCTGCTGGAACTGACTGCCAACTACAACTTCACCATCAAAGACAGTCACGACTTCGCCTTCCTGCTGGGAGCTTCACAAGAAGAAAGCACTTACGACCTATTGGGTGCATCGGGTTCCGAATTCGAGAACAACGACATGGGCATTCTGGGCCAGGCACGCAAAGACTATGGTGTGCAAGGTGAAAAGACCCGTAGCGGCTTGCGTTCCGTATTTGGCCGTGTGAACTATAGTTGGAAAATGCGCTACATGTTAATGGCCTCGTTCCGCTATGACGGTTCTTCACGTTTTGCCGACGGTAACCAGTGGGGGTTCTTCCCCTCTGTATCAGTAGGCTGGAACATTGCCAACGAACCTTTCTGGGAAGATATGAAAGAAACAGTCAGCTCCTTCAAATTGCGTATGAGCTACGGCGCCCTCGGTAACCAATCGGTACCTCTCTATCTCTACATTCCCAAATTGGACTCCAACGCCGACAACATCAACTACCCCTTCGACGGCAAAGTCGTAAACCAGGGATATGCAGTACGTAGCCTCCCCTCAAGGAACATCAAGTGGGAAACTACCTTCTACAAAAACATCGGTGTGGACATGAGCCTATGGAACAACAAACTGGAATTCTCGATTGAAGGTTACATCAAGGACACCAAGGACATGCTTTCCGAAAAGAACATCAGTCTGTCTACCGGTTACGGTGCACTGACGGTGAACGACGGTGAACTGCGCACCACCGGTATGGAAATGCAACTGATTTACCACGGTAATGCAGGTAAGGACTTCAAGTATGACCTTGACTTCAACCTGAGCCACTTCAAGAGTAAACTGAAATCAATGGCAGACCCCAACTATATGTACGAATATGGTGCTTCACGTACCTACGTGGGTGGTTACTTCGGTGAATTCTGGGCTTACGAAACCGCAGGCATCATCCAAAATGAAGCAGAAGCCAAACTTTGGAAAGAATCACACGGACGCAAGGACAGCAAAGGCAACTGGATTCCCATGCAGCCCAACGCAGAACCCGGTGACCTCCGCTTCGTAGACCAAAACGGTGACGGCATGCTGGACAGCGATGACAAGAAGCTTCTGGGCAACGGTTGCCCCAAGGCCTCTATCGGCTTCAACGTAACACTGAATTACAAAAACTTCGATTTGGTAGCCAACTTCTACGGTGACCTCGGTGTAGACCGTTACAACTATACCAAATATCAATTGGAACGTATGGATACCAAGTTCAACTATGGCAGAAACGCACTGAAAGCATGGACTCCGGAGAACCCCAACACCAACATTCCACGTGCCGTATACGGCGACCCGAACAAGAATGCTCGCACTTCCGACCGTTTCATCGAACGAGGCGACTTCTTCCGCCTGAACAACTTGCAACTGGGCTACAACCTGCCTGCTACAGTTTGTGGTAAGTTGGGCATCAGCAACCTCCGTTTCTATGTAGGTGGTACACGCATCTTTACCATCACCGGTTACAGTGGCTATGACCCCTCTACCAACGGTGGTATTGACCGCATGGGTTACGACTATGCTTCATCACCTCTATGCCGCACTTTCATGGCCGGTATTAAATTCGGATTTTAATTGAACCAAAACTTTAAAAAAGATGATTATGAAATTAAAGAATATATTATTGTGCGCCTCAGTCTTAGGAGGCCTGGCACTCTCTTCATGTACCGGAAATTTCCTGGATGAAGACAGAAACCCCAACTCACTGGACCCCGAAAACTTCTGGAAGAGCGAATCCGACATCCTCAAAGGACTTACCGCAGCCTACGCTGGACTACAGCCTACCATCGAATGGGCGCAACCTTTCGAACGCTACATTGTGATAGACAACTACCGCAGCGACGAGCTGGACTACCGCCCCGACGTGACCGCCTGGATGGAACTGGCCATGTACAACAACGAATCGACCAACTACGTGCCCAACGATGAATGGACCAACCTTTATACCAGTATCAACTATTGCAACCAGTGTCTGGACAACATTCCCAATGTGCCCGACAACGATGACGAAGGCATCAAGCAGACCAAAGCGACCAGTATTGCCGAGGCACGTTTTCTGAGAGCCTTCTACTACTACCGTCTCTTCATCAACTTCGGTGAAAGACTACCAATGTTCGAGCACGAACTCGAAGGTACCGAAGAGGAATTCTATCCTCCTCAGGTAGAAGCCGGCAGACTGAAGACTTTCATCGAGACAGAACTGAGTGAATGTCAAGCCAACCTTCCCGAAAAATGGAATACAAACATGGCCGGACGCGTCACTAAATATACTGCCGCAGCACTCTTAGGCAAATACTATATGTTCATCGGCGAAAAGGCCAAAGCCAAAACAGAATTCTGGAAAGTCATTGACAGTCACAGATATGAACTGATGGAGAACTATGGCGACAACTTCAACGGACTACACGAGAACAATAAGGAATCCATCCTTGAAGTACAGTTCACCGGAAGTCTGGAAGGCGGGCACTACGAATACAATCTCTTTACCTTGCACTTGGGTCCCGACAGTGGCTGTGGCGCATACGAGGAAGCATATCCGTCCAAATGGTTATTCAATACACTGAAGAAAGACCTCACCGAAGATGGGGAATACAGCGACCGATTGTATGAGACTATCATTTTCGACGATCCCAAATCCCGTCCGTTCTATTACGAAGACGGCAAAGGATTCAGTGATTACCACCAAGAAGACAATATCTACTGGCGCAAATATGTGACTTACGACAAGTCATTGGGTGATTACTGGGATTATTCCGGTTTCAACATCCCCCTCATCCGCTATGCGGACATCCTGTTGCTCTATGCCGAGTGTCTGAACGATGAAGGAAACTCTAAAGAAGCCATCAAATACATCAACAAAGTACGTGACCGTGTACACGTAACGCCACTGTCCGACACCCTAAGTAAAGAACAAGTGCTGAAGCACCTGCAGGATGTGGAACGTCCTTGCGAACTGGCCCTCGAAGGCTCACGCTGGTATGATCTCATCCGTTGGGGCATTGTGGAAGACGCACTTAAGAGTCATGAAAAGCCTTTCGCAAGCAATTTCATATCGACCAAGCATATCAGACTCGCTATCCCTCACAAAGAATTCCTGATGAATCCTGATTGGGTGCAAAACGAAGGTTACACAAAATAACCGATAACCCTACAACTCAGTCTCTATCGGAAGCGAAATGCCGGAAACGGGATCCCATCCGATAGAGATTGCTTTTAATAGAACTCTCTGTTTCAAGACTTCATTTCATCATATACTTAATTTACCATGAGACATCCAAATAAAAACATCGCTTTGACTGGCATCGTTGCCTGCATACTGGCCTCGTGCGTCAAAGCTCCCACTTCTTCAGAACCGCTTTTATCCAAGCAAGCGGACTTCTGTAATCTTATCAACATAAAGAACACTCCCGCCGGAGCCGTAGACTGGGATGCCTACGTCTTTGCCGACAAAGGTGCTTGGATGGCATACTCACTGCCCGACAACGAAAACCGTCGCCATGCCGGTGCTTTCATGGGACCTATGGTCATGACCGGACGCGGATGGATAGCTGCCGGACTCGCCGAACCTACGCTGTGGGTGAACGGCGAACAGTATAGGATGGTGTACAATGTACAGACCACCCGATACCTCCCCGGCAAACTGATACAGGAATACAACGATGAGAACTTAAACTTCACTACCGAATTGTGCTACCTCACCTCACGTTCCGTAGCCATACGTTCAATCGTGAAGAATATGAGCCAAAAACCGGTAAAGGTCAGCTTCGACTGGAACGGAGGCGTATACGAGCCTACCTCTGTCGTAAGCAGCATAGATAAAGGTCTCTCTTTCATCCGCCCCAAAGATTCCACGAACACGGTAATCCGATTCCTCACAGCAGACAAGATTCAGGCTGTGGGGAGCGATAGCCTGCACGTCACAGAAAAAAGTGAAATGACCCTGGAACCCGGCAAGACTTATCAGTCGGAGATGACTCAAACCCTGACGCTGCGCGGTGAAGACACAGCCAAAGAACTGGCTGCCATAGCAACGCTGAATATAGACAATTGCTTTGAACTAAACGAACAGCAATGGAACGCACAAATCGCTTCGTTGCTGAGCGGAAACAGCAAGTACCTCAAGGACAACAAATACCGCAAGGTACTCGTAAAAGCAATGATGACCCTGAACAGCAACTACCGCACCCCTGCCGGTGACATCCTGCATGGCGGCAGCAACCCGTCGTACAACGGATTCATCAACGGCATCTGGTCGTGGGACTCCTGGAAGATTGCTTCGGGCAACGTACATTTCAACGAGGAGATAGCCAAAAGCGAAATGATTACCCTCTTCGACTATCAAGCCGACAACGGCATGGTACCCGACTTCATCAGCTACAACAAGAAATACAATAACTGGCGCGATGCCAAACCGCCCGTAGCCGCCTGGGGAGCCATGAACGTGTATAAAGCTACCGGCGACAAGAAATTCCTCGAAACAATGTTCGACAAGCTCTATAAGTTCCATCAGTGGTGGTATGCCGAGCGCGACCACAATCACAACGGCATCTGCGAATACGGTTCCACCGACGGCACTCTCATTGCTGCCTGTTGGGAAAGCGGCATGGACAACGGCGTACGCTTTGACGATGCCGTGATGCAGAAAAACAGCGAGAAGGCATGGTCCATGAACCAGGAGAACATCTGCCTGAACTCGTTCCTCTACGTAGACAAGACCATCCTCGCCGAAATGGCAACCCTCCTGAACAAGCCCGAACTGGCGGCACAGCTTAATGCCGAAGCCAAAGTCATCAAGGAGTTCGTACAGACAAAGATGTGGGACAAGGAAACCGGATTCTTCTACGACACCCGTATCGATACCGGCGAGCACATCAAAGTGATGGGTGCCGAATGCTGGCTGCCACTCTGGGCAGGCATCGCCACTCCCGAACAGGCCAAACAGGTGATGCAGAAGATGATGGACCCGCAGAAGTTCAACTCCACCCTTCCATTGGGTACCTTGGACATCAGCCATCCTCGCCTGCGTCCCGTGCGCGGCTACTGGCGCGGCCCGGTCTGGGTAGACCAAGTGTACTTCGGTATCACCGGCCTGCGCAACTATGGTTTCGACCGGGAAGCCGACATACTGACTGAGAAGTTCATCAACAACGCCCAAGGACTCACCACCGACGGCCCTATCCACGAGAACTACAACCCGCTGACCGGCGAAGCGCTCAATTCGCCTAACTTCGGCTGGAGTTCGGCATGTATCATCAAGATGCTGCTCGATGAGTAACTCTCACGCAAAACAACTCTCAAAAGTCTGAAAAGACAAACGATTATACATCATTAAAAGCATACGAATATGAATAAGATACATTCAATCTGCACCCTCGCACTGATGCTACCGTTATGCGCATTTGCACAGTACGACGGTACACCCATGAACAAGACGGGCGACACCAAGAAAGCGGAAACCGCCGTAAGAACCGACAAATATCCTCACTCGGACAACGATTGGGAAAACTTTGATGTGTTGCACATCAACCGTCTGCCTTCTGCCGCCACCTTCATGGCCTACACCACCAAAGAGAAAGCAGTGAAGAACGACAAGAGTCAATCGGAATATTTTCAGTCGTTGAACGGTACCTGGAAGTTTCAGTTTGTTCCCCGTTCGGACCAGCGCCCGATGGACTTCTTTGAAAAAGGCCACGATGTAAGCGGATGGGGCAACATCAAAGTGCCTGCCAACTGGGAAATGGAAGGCTATGGCCATCCTTTCTATGTAGGTGCCGGCTACGGCATCAAGCGCAACCCGCCACTCATTGCCGTGGAAAACAGTCCCGTAGGTTCCTACAAACGCACATTCAACGTCCCTGCCAACTGGAAAGGCAAGCAAATCGTCCTCCACTTCGGAGGCGTGGCCTCAGCTTTCTATGTGTGGGTCAACGGTGAAAAGGTGGGTTACTCGCAAGATTCCAAGACCCCCAGTGAGTTCGATATCACCCCCTATGCAGTAACCGGACAGAACGAGATTGCCGTGCAGGTATTCAAGTTCAGCGACGGCTACTACTTAGAGGATCAGGATTACTGGCGCTTTGCCGGTATACAACGTGATGTGTACCTTTATGCCCGTCCCAACATCCACGTGCGCGACTTTGAAGTAGTGACCGACCTCGACAACGAGTATAAGGACGCCGACTTCCACCTCTATGTGGAACTGGACAATGCCCAAAACTCCCAACGTACTCAAACGCCCAAGGTAAAAGGTGCCGAAGTGGAAGTGAGCCTGACGGACAAAGAGGGAAAAGTCATCTACACTGAACGCCAACGCGCCAAAGACAACAAGCTGCACTTCCTGAAACACATCGAAACGCCCCTACTGTGGAGTGCTGAAAAGCCCAACCTATACCAGATGATGATTACACTGCGTGCCAACGGCCAGACACAGTACATCTGCCGCAACATCGGATTCCGCAAATCGGAAATCAAACATGCACAGTTACTCGTCAACGGGCAACCCGTCTACATCAAGGGCGTAAACCGCCACGAACACGACCCTTACCACGGCCATGTAGTGGACGAAGCCTCCATGATACGCGACCTGGAACTGATGAAACAAAACAACATCAACAGCGTGCGCACCTCCCACTACCCCAACGACCCGCGCTGGTATGAACTGTGCGACATCTACGGCATGTATGTAGTGGACGAGGCCAACATCGAAAGCCACGGCATGGGCTACAAACCCGACCAATGCCTCGCCAACCAACCCGAATGGCAGAAGGCTTTCATCGACCGTACAGAACGTATGTTTGAACGCGACAAGAACCACCCCTGCGTCATTATTTGGTCATTGGGCAACGAAACCGGCTCAGGCTGTAACTTCCAAGCCACCTATGCTTGGATTCATGCCCACGACCGTTCCCAACGCCCCGTACACTCCGAGGACTCTGGCAAAAACCGTCCTTTCACCGACATCTTCTGCCCCATGTACAAGAAGATAGACGTGTTGATAAACCATGCTCTCTATCTGCCCACCATGCCCCTCATCCTCTGCGAATACGCTCATGCTATGGGTAATAGTGTGGGCAATCTGCAAGACTACTGGGACATCATCGAGAAGTACCCTTCTCTACAAGGCGGTCACATCTGGGACTGGGTGGACCAGGGTCTTTACAACAAGACCGACGACGGTAAGTTCTACTGGGCCTACGGCGGCGACCTTGCCCCCGAAGGCACTCCAAGCTCGGCCAACTTCTGCATGAACGGCCTGATTGCCGCAGACCGCACATTGAAGCCCCACATACATGAAGTGAAACGGGTGTACCAGAATATGGCTTTCAGATTGCTCGATTATCACGAAGGATTGGTAGAGCTTAGAAACAAGTTCTTCTTCACCAACCTGAATGACTTTGACTTCACTTGGCGTTTGGAAGGCAACGGCGAAGTATTGGCACAAGGACGCATAGATAATGTAGATTTGCCCGCCCAACAGACAGGCGTATTCCGGACACAGTTCCCCACCATCCATTCCTCCGAAGGAGTAGAATATTACCTGAATTTCTATGCCAGCCAGAAGCGCGACGAGGGTCTGCTGAAGGCCGGTACACAATTGGCTGCCGAACAAGTGAAGCTTCCCTTCTATAAGGCTGTTACCCCCAAAGCTGCCTCAGGCAACGTGACGGCAACCGACAGCGAAGCCCTGCTTGTCCTCACTGCCGGAAATGTCAGTGTAGGATTCGACAAAGCCACCGGAGCACTCTGCTCGTTCAAGGAAGGCAAGGAAGAGATGATTAAGGAAGCACTGCGTCCCAACTTCTGGCGTCCGGTGACGGACAATGACATGGGCAACGACATGAACAAGACCCTGCGCCCGTGGCGTGAAGCCGGACGTGGCGCCAAACTCACCTCATTGGAGAAAACAGCGCTCGACAAAGATGGCTATGAAGTAGTGTCACACTACCGTCTGCCCGAAGAAGTTGCCGGTTCGGAATTCATTGTCCGCTACCGCTTCTCACCGAGAGGCAGCCTCGATGTGAACTGTACTTTCATTCCTGCCAACGACACTTTACCTTTGATGCCCCGCATGGGTGTGAGCATCACCCTGAACAAGCAATACGACCAAATGGCATGGCTAGGTCGAGGTCCGCACGAGAACTATTGCGACCGCAACGGTTCTTCCTTCGTGGGTCTGTACAAAGGTAGCGTAGCCGAACAGTACTTCGCCTACGACCGTCCACAAGAAAACGGCAACAAGACCGATGTACGTTGGATGAGCCTCACCGATCTGAAAGGCAATGGCCTGATGGTTATCGGTGCACCCACAATCAGCGGCAGTGCCTACCTCTTCCCGACAGAAGATTTGGATGAACCCGGCACACGCAAGTCACAACGCCATATCTCAGACATCCAACCCAAAGATATGGTGACTTGGAACATAGACTTCAAGCAGATGGGTGTGGGTGGAGATACCAGTTGGGGAGCCTACCCGCATCAACCATACCTGATTCCTGCCCGTAAGATGGAATTCTCATTCCGCTTATGCCCTGCACAAGAAAAAGGAGTGAAAGAGAACCAAAGATATTTGGAAATGAAGTAATTTTGCAATTGTCAAACCTCAGAAGCGCCTCCCCCTCTTTGAACAGGAGGTGCTTTTGAGGGTAAGACAGCTTTCCATCTATTCACAAAACCATACAGACAATGTTTACAATCATCGGACTAATGCTCACAGGAATGCTGCTGGGCTACCTCTTACGGAAACGGGACTTAAAGAAGATTCATCCAATCATCACCCTGCTTATCTGGCTGCTACTGTTTATCCTCGGTATTGAGGTAGGAAGTAACGAAGAGATTATCAGAGGACTCCATACCATCGGATATGAAGCCGTTGTCCTCACCCTGGGAGGGACCTTGGGAAGTGTTATCGCTGCTTGGGCACTCTGGAGAGCCTTGTATAAAAGGAAAGGAGGCAGGGCATGAAAGGAAGTCTTATCATTGTGGGCTTTTTTGTATTGGGTACGCTTTGTGGTGTGTGCCATCTGCTGCCTTTTGATATTGCAGAAACCAATATCAGCTACTACGCGCTTTGCGCGCTGATGTTCAGTGTAGGGTTGAGCGTAGGCAACGACCCGCAGACCCTGAAGAACTTCCGTTCACTCAATCCGCGGCTGGTATTCCTGCCCATCATGACGATACTGGGAACACTGGCAGGTTCGGCAGCCGTCAGTCTGATTCTGACACACCGTTCTATAACGGACTGTCTGGCCGTAGGCTCGGGATTCGGCTATTACTCGCTCTCCAGCATCTTCATTACCGAATACAAGGGAGCCGAGCTGGGCACCATCGCCCTGCTTGCCAATATCAGCCGGGAGATTCTGACACTGCTGGCCGCCCCGTTGCTGGTACGATGGTTCGGAAACCTTGCCCCCATCTCTGCCGGAGGAGCCACGACGATGGACACCACACTGCCCATCATCACACGGACAGCCGGACAGCAGTTTGTTGTAGTTTCCATCTTCCACGGGTTTGTGGTCGATTTCAGCGTTCCGTTCCTGGTGACATTGTTCTGCTCGATATAGGGCTTTTACCCTCTTTTGACAGACACCGGTCTCTGACAAGAGCCATTTTTATATCACTAAATCCTATTAATAATGAAAACCAAACTTTATACCTTTCTCCTTTCTTCGCTGCTTTGCACCGGTGCCCTGGCCGACAACGAGCCGTGGCAAAACCCACAAATCAACGAAATGAACAGAGAACCGATGCACGCCCACTTCACTCCGTTTACGAATGAAGCCAACGCATTGAAACAACGTGCCTTGCCCGCCGACGTACGGTTCGACGTTAATCCTGCAACGGAACGCCGTATCACTCTGGACGGCACCTGGAAATTTCTTTTTTCAAAGAACAATGACCTCTGCCCCAAAGACTTTCACAAGCCCGGATTCAGTACCCGCAAGTGGAGTAAAATTGAAGTTCCGGGAAGCTGGGAACTGCAAGGCTTCGATGCGCCCATCTATACAGATACCCGTTATCCGTTCCCACCCAATCCGCCCTACGTGCCTGCCGACTACAACCCCGTAGGCGCTTATATCCGCGAATTCACCGTCCCGGCAGGTTGGGAAGGCATGGACGTTTTCCTCGATTTCGAAGGAGTGGAGTCTGCCTACTATGTATGGGTAAACGGCGAATTGGCGGGTTATGCTGAGGACAGCCGCCTGCCGTCGCACTTCAACATCACCAAGCTGCTGAAGAAGGGCAACAACAGACTAGCTGTAAAAGTATTCCGTTATAGCGACGGTTCCTACCTGGAAGGCCAGGACTACTGGAAATACAGCGGCATCGAACGGAGTGTTTATCTCTACGCCCGCCCCCAGAGCCGCGTCAAGGACTTCCGGATGACAGCGGAACTGATAAACAACTACAAGGATGGCGAACTAAAGCTGGATGTATTCCTCCATCAGCCTAAAGCCGGAGAAACGGTGGAAGTGAAGGTAATGGACAGGGACAAGGTTATCTATGACCGGAAAAAGTCCATAACCTCTGCCACAGACACTTTGTTTACCCAGCAGCAAGTGTTCACGAATGCACGAGCCTGGAATGCCGAAACACCGAACACCTACACGCTGGTAGTCAGCACCTTTGATGCACAAGGGAAACCGCAGGAATCCTTTACGCACCTTTTTGGCTTCCGTACCGTGGAAATGATGAACGGCATGCAGATGATTAACGCCCAGGCCGTCCTCTTCAAGGGGGTGAACCGTCACGAGCACGACCCGCACAAGGGACGTACCATCACCGTGGGGTCCATGATACACGACATCCAGCTGATGAAGCAGTTCAACCTGAACGGTGTACGCAACTGCCACTACCCGAACAACTATGCGTGGTACGAGCTTTGCACAGAATTCGGACTTTATATGGTAGACGAAGCCAACATCGAGAGCCATGGCATGATGTTCCACAAGGATGAGACCCTTGCCAACTATCCCGACTGGGAGGTGCCTTTCATGCAGCGGATGAGCCGTATGATTGCACGCGACCGCAACTACTCTGCCATCGTGACTTGGTCCATGGGCAACGAGTCGGGCTACGGCAAACACTTCGAAACTCTGTATGACTATACCAAGAAGATAGACCCCACCCGTCCCGTACAATATGAAGGGGGTGGCTACAACTCCAAGAGCGACATCTATTGCCCCATGTACGCACGCATCTGGAGGTTGCGCCAACACGTGAACCAGCGTGATGCCCGCCCCATGATTCTCTGCGAATATGCCCATGCCATGGGTAACAGTGTAGGTAACTTCCAGGACTACTGGGACTTGATTTACAAGTACGACCAGCTGCAAGGCGGTTTCATTTGGGACTGGGTGGACCAGACGTTTGCCATCAAGGACGAGAACCAGCGCGACATCTGGGCTTTTGGCGGCGACATGGGATTTGTAGGTGTCGTCAACGACTCCAACTTCTGTGCCAACGGCCTGGTTGCTGCCGACCGCACCCCGCACCCGCACATCTACGAAGTGAAGAAGGTATTGCAATACATCCACTTCGAACCGCTTGCCTTCACCCCGAACAAGATAAAGGTCACCAACTGGCACGATTTCATCGGATTGGAAGGATATACCCTCCGCTGGGCAGTGGAATGCGACGGCAAGACCGTTCAGAACGGTGAGATGGATTTCCCCAAGATTGCTCCCAAAAACTCTGCCAACATAGAATTGCCACTGAAAGCGCTGCCTGCCGACGGCAAGGAGTATTTCCTCACACTTCGTGCATTCACCAAGCACGAAGCGCCATTAGTACCGAAAGGACACGAGGTTGCCATCGAACAATGGGAACTGCCTTCCGTCCCGTCAGCCAAAACCGTTCAGCCGGTGGAGGGAACGTTGACCGTAAACCGCAACAACGAAGCATTGACCGTGAAAGGCAATAACTTCCAGGTAGCTTTCTCTACCCGAAACGGTGAAATGACAGAGCTGAACTACAACGGAAAGAATCTGATTAAGGAAGGGCTGCAACCCAACTTCTGGCGCCCGTTGACCGATAATGATATTCCAAATGGGCACCTGATACGCTGCGGCACCTGGAGAAACGCCGGACGCGATGCCAAACTGCAGAACATCGAAGTTGCAGAAGCCGGACAAACGGCTACTGTCACTGCGACCTACCGCATGGAAGAACAAGATGCTGATTTGCAGACTCTCTACAAAATCACTCCCGACGGCAAGGTTCAGGTAACCATGCACTTCACCCCCGGCAAGAAGCCATTGAGTGAAATGCCTCGTCTGGGCATGCGCATGATACTCCCTGCCGAATATGAAATGATGACCTGGCTGGGCCGTGGTCCGCAAGAGACGTATGCCGACCGCAAGACGGGAGCCTTGATAGGCCTATACAACGCAACAGTCTGGGAACAGTACCATCCGTATGTACGAGCCCAAGAGACGGCCAATCATTGTGACGTACGCTGGGTGGCCCTACGTAATGCAACCGGCGAAGGCCTGCTGGTAGTGGGCGAAGAACCGTTGAGCGTAAGCGCTTGGAACTTCCCGATGGAAGACATTGAATACCGTCCCTCACAGATGGAGCGCCGCCACGGTGGAAGCATCCAGAAGAAAGATATGGTATGGCTCAACATCGACCACAAGCAGATGGGCGTAGGCGGTGACAATACCTGGGGAGCACAAGTTCATCCCGAGTACACCATCACTCCGCACGAATGGAAATACAGCTTCACGCTCGCCCCTCTCGCACCGGAGGATGATGCAGCGGAACAAGCGCACAAATAGCCGTTAAATACCTCATTCATATGAAATACAAATTTATACGCATACTCTGCTTCACATTGTTGGCCGCAGGCATCGCAGCCTGCACCCCCGGCATGAAAAGCACTACGGAGAAACGGTATGCCTTCGCCGACATACTGGACATCTCCTACACTCCCGACACCCTGCACCGCTGCTATGGTTGGTTCACCGACGCCGGCTCGTGGATGGGCTTCACGCTGCCCGAACGGCAACAATGGGTCAACGGCTTCTGCGGCCCCTTCAGCCTCGATATGTTCCGCCGCCAGTGGATGGCACAGTCAGCCGCCGTCGTAAGCTTTGCCAAAGATACACAAGAGATTTTTGTTCCGGATTCCACTTGCTATTACCCCGGCGAGCTCTATATGTCGGCACATTCCACCCACGGGAGCATCACGCAACGGCTCAACTTCACAAGTGCCTCGACCGCCTTGCTGCGCATCGAAGCCGACACGGCTGAAGACCTGCTGCTCTCCGGTAGCCAATGGGGCAAAGACATCACCGTCAGCGTAGAACAGAACTCCGTCATCGCCCGTCATCCCAGTGGCGAAACCGTAACCGTGACCTTCACTCCTAATGTAGAGCTGGCCAAGACCGACAATAACTATACAGCCCTCGTCCGCTCTCCGCGCTACCCTGTCAACGTAGCCATCTCTTTCTTCACTTCCGAAAAAGAGATGACTGCCAACCTGCAAAACCTGCCGAGCCTGCTCAACAATCCCGCCCCCGCCCTGCAAGCCAATGCCGAACGTTGGGAAGGTTACCTCACCAAGATACTGCGCAAGGACATGAAGCCCGAATATGACCGTATCGCCGTGAAAGCCGTCACCACGCTCATCTCCAATTGGCGGACACACCGCGGTGGATTGCTTCACGAAGGTATCATCCCGAGCCATGCCGTAGGCTATTTCGTCGGCTTTTGGGCATGGGATAGCTGGCGCTTCAGTGCCGGAACCGCCAAATTCGACCCCGAACTGGCCAAGAACAACATCCGAGCCATGTTCGACTACCAGCAACCGGACGGCATGATTATCGACTGTATCTACACCGACCCCTCCGAGAACAATGCCCGTGACAGCAAGCCTCCCTTGGTATGCTGGGCTGTCGATGAAATATTTACCCATACGGGTGACACCGCCTTCGTTGCCGAGATGTATCCGCAACTGCTCTCCTATTATAGATGGTGGTACGAGAAGCGCGACCACAACCGCAATGGCATGTGCGAGTACGGTGCTACCGACGGAACACTGGAAGCTGCCGCCTGGGAAAGCGGCATGGACAACGCCATCCGTTTTGACGGCGCCGTGATGCTGAAAAACGAAGGCTACGAGGATGCCTGGAGTATGGATCAGGAGAGTGTGGACTTGAACGCTTATCTGGCACTGGAATGCAAACTGCTGAAGAAATTCTCCAGCCTGCTGAAGATACCTTTCGACGCACCGGACTACAGTAGCCAGGTAGCCGACTATTTCTTTGACAAGAACATCAACTTCTTCTGCGATCGCCGCCTGAAGGACGGTTCATTCATCGAAGAGCCGGGCTGCGAAGCCTACACTCCGTTGTGGACCCGGATTGCCACACAAGCGCAAGTGGACAGCATGCTGCCCATGCTTCAAGATACGGCAAAGTTCTCCACGTATATCCCCTTCCCGACCATTGCCGCCGACAATCCCAAATACAATCCGCGCGGCTACTGGCGTGGCCCCATCTGGCTGGACCAAACCTACTTTGCCATCCGCGGACTGCGCAACTACGGCTACAACCGGCTGGCAGATGAATATACGCTGCAAGTCTTCGACCGCCTGAGTGGGCTGAAAGAGGGTGCTCCCATCCACGAGAACTACGGAACCCATACCGGCGAACGCCTGAAAGCTCCCCATTTCAGCTGGAGCTCCTCACATCTGTTGATGATGTACGACGATTACGGTAAGTAAACCGGGATTCCATATATGTCATAACTCACCACAGATTACACAGATTCACGCAGATTTTTTTAGTTTATTGATATCTGACATATTTATCTGTGTGAATCTGTGTAATCTGTGGTGAGTTATGACACTTTCATGAAGAACAAAAGCGATATGATTATTATCGGTAAACCTGCACCGGAAGCTCTCCACGCAAAGCTCCCAGCGCATTCATTACCAATGCTTCCAATTCGTCTTCTCCGGGATAGACGTGGACGGGAGCAAGGAAAGACACGCGCTCCTGCAACCGCGAAGTGATGTACTCGGAATGTGCCATACCTCCCGTAAGCAGAATGGCGTCCACCTTGCCATAAAGCACAACAGCAGCACCGCCTATCTCCTTGGCAATGCGGTAAATCATGGCATCAAGCACCAAAGCGGCATGGGTGTCTCCCTCAGCGATGCGCCTCTCTATGGCGGGAATGTCGGTAGTACCCAAATGGGCGGCAAGTCCCGCCTTGCCGGAAATACGTTTCTTCAGTTCTTCGGTAGTGTAACGCCCCGAGTGACAAAGGTCTATCAGTTGCCCGGCGGGCAGGGTACCTGCACGTTCGGGCGAAAAAGGACCGAAACCGTCGAGGGCATTGGGCACGTCCACCGCACGGCCGTGGCGGTGGACTCCTACGGAAACGCCTCCACCCAAGTGACAGACAATCAGATTGAGGTCTTCGTAATGCACGGGAGCTTCGGGCTGCAGGGCACTACGCTCGGCAGCATAGCGCCGGGCGATGGCTCGCTGGTTCAAGGCGTGCCAGATGGTGATGCTGGGCATCAGAGGCGAACCGGTGATGCGTGCCACATCGTCCAGTTCGTCCACCACGCCGGGATCGGCTATGAAAGAGGGGCAGCCGGGCAGCATGGCGGCAAGTTCGTGGGCTATCAGACAACCTAAGTTGCAGGCGTGGGTACGCATGGCGTGGAGCATATCGTCCAACATGGCATCGTTCACGGCATACACACCGCCAGGAATGGGTTTCAACAATCCCCCACGGCCGACGATGGCATCGAACTTAAAGGGAATGTCATTGGCCTCCAGCGCTTCCAGCACCAAGTGCTTGCGGAATTCGAACTGGTCGATGATGCGGGGAAATTGGGAAAGCTCCTCCACCGAATGCCGGATGTTGAGTACCAGACGGGGAGTTTCATCCTCATAGACAGCAATTTTTGTCGAGGTGGAACCGGGATTTACTGCCAGTATTTTCATTGATTACGATTTACAAATTACGAACTACAAATTACTAATTACAATCAAGGTTCTTTCACCCCGCTGGTCAGGCAAGCCATGGCAATGCTGTAATATTTGGACAAACCGGAATCGCTACGCGACGGTAATACCACCGGACATGAGGGTCCTTGCAGCAACCCGGCCATATCGGCATGAGAAAACAGAGATACAGCCTTATAAAAAGCATTGCCCGATTCGATGTTTGGGAATATCAACACATCCGCCTCCCCGTCAATCGGTGATACAATGCCTTTGATGTTACCGCTCGTCTTCTCACAAGAGGTCTTCACATCCAGCGGGCCGTCGATGATGACATTGCCGAACTCTCCGGCTTCCGCCAGTTCTACAATATTCACATAGTCCAATGAATGGGGGAATTTGGCGCTAACCTTCTCCGTGCAATGAATCAGCGCGATGCGTGGCTGCTCTATCCCGAAATGGCGGCAAGTATGGATGGCATACCAAATCATTTCAATGCGCTGTTGCAGTGTCGGGCGGGGAATGACCGCAGCATCGGAGAAAAAGAGCAGTTTATCGTAAGTAGGTATCTGCATCACGGCCAGATGGGTCAGAATCTTTCCTTTAGGCAACAAACCATGTTCCTTGTCCAGAATGGCACGTAGCAAATTGTCGGTATTGATGATGCCTTTCATCAGGATGTCCGCTCCACCCTCGCGTACGATACGCACCGCCTCACGTGCAGCCTCATCGGAATCTTCTATATGCAAGGTACTGACATATTGAGGATATTTCTTCAAGGTGGGATATTTTTCCAATATGGCAGAATCGCCAATCATCAGAAATTCCGCAATCCCTTCCTCCAAGGCACGGGATATGGCATATTCTGTATTAGGGTCATTGGCACAAACTACCGCAATACGTTTCCTCTTATTCAAGGTTTTCAGGTGGGCTATTAACTGGGCAAAGTTCCGTATCGGTTCCATAACGTTAGATTTTTAGCAAATATCTAAAAAAATGTCGAGAAATACAGCATTTGCCCCGTTGAAATTTTATATGTTTAATATCATTTTGATATGTTCACCACAGATTACACAGATTGACACGGATTTGAACAGAATTTGAATTACTCTGTTGATTATATATCATATATAACCTCCCTCTCTTCTGTTAAAAATCCGTGTTAATCTGTGATATCTGTGGTGAATTGTGTACTTTTGCCCAAAATAGATTGATAATATAATATGGGTAGTCTTATTTTCCCTCCGTATCTGCAGGAAGGTGACCGTGTCATTGTTCTCTCCCCTTCCAGCAAGATTGACAAATCTTTCCTGAAAGGCGCCTACAAACGTTTGAAGTCCTGGGGGCTGGAAGTCGTATTCGCAAAGCACGCGGGGAGTTCCAACGGAACGTATGCAGGAAATATCCGGCAACGCCTCGAGGACCTGCAGGAAGCCATGGACGATGAAGAAGCCAAAGTCATATTCTGTAGTCGGGGCGGTTACGGAGCCGTGCATCTGATAGGCAAACTGGATTTTACCAAGTTCAGGCAGCATCCCAAATGGCTCATCGGATTCAGTGACATCACCGCCCTCCATAATCTGTTCCAGCAGAATGGCTTCGCGTCGTTGCACGCCCCCATGGCGCGCCATCTCACAGTAGAACCGGAAGACGACTTCTGCACACAAGCACTGAAGGATGTACTGTTCGGGCAGGCATTGGGAGGAACGGAAGCATTCAGTTATGTCTGCCCGGGGCACAAACTAAATCATAAGGGAGAGGGAAAAGGCGTGTTGCGCGGCGGCAATTTGTCTGTGTTCTACGGGCTGCGTGGTACTCCGTACGACATTCCCGCCGAAGGCACCATCCTCTTCATCGAAGATGTGGGAGAACGCCCGCATGCGGTGGAACGCATGATGTACAATCTCAAACTGGGAGGTGTCCTCGACAAGCTTTCCGGCCTCATCATCGGACAATTCACCGAATACGAGGAGAACAAGTCCCTGGGAAAAGACCTATATGGCGCATTGGCCGATTTGGTGAAGGAATACGATTACCCGATATGTTTCGATTTTCCCGTCGGACATGTCAGCATGAACGTACCGCTGATAAACGGTGCTGCGGTAACATTGGAGGTTGGAAAGAAAGAAGTGAAACTAAGTTTTAATACAGAAAGAGAATGAAACGGAATTATACATTCATCCCGTTGCTGCTGTTGCTGATTGTAGCGATAGTGGCATGCAGCAACAACAGCAGCAAGTCTGCAGCCGATAATGACAGTGAGGGCGATGCGACCAAAGCGACTGTCCAAGTGCCCCAGTTCAGTGCAGACAGTGCATACCAATACATACAGACCCAAGCGGATTTTGGTCCGCGCGTGCCCAACACCGCCGCCCACAAAGCCTGCGGAGAATTCCTTGCCAAGAAGCTGGAGGAATTCGGCGCCAAGGTATACAACCAGCATGCCGACCTGGTGGCTTACGACAACACCATCCTGAAAGCGCGTAACGTTATCGGCGCCTATAATCCGGAAAGTAAAAGGCGTGTACTGCTCTGTGCCCATTGGGACAGCCGTCCTTATGCCGACCAGGATGCCGACAAGACGAAGCATCACAGCCCCATCCTGGGTGTGAACGATGGAGCCAGCGGTGTAGGCGTATTGCTCGAAGTGGCCCGCCAACTACAGCAGCAGGCTCCAGCCATAGGCATCGACATCATCTTCTTTGACGCCGAAGACTATGGCATCCCCTACTTCTATCAAGGTGCATACAAGAACGACACTTGGTGCCTGGGCTCGCAATATTGGGGACGAGTACCCCATGTAGACGGCTATAATGCCCGCTACGGCATCCTGCTCGACATGGTAGGCGGAAAGAACGCCACCTTCTACAAGGAACAGTTCTCTCAAAGAACCGCCGGTAAGTACGTGAACAAGATATGGAACACAGCACACCGCCTGGGCTTCGGCAACTTCTTCCCCAAAGAAAAAGGCACCGAAGTGACAGACGACCATATGTATGTATACAACCTGCGGCAGATTCCCTGCGTAGACATCATCAACTATGACCCGAACTGCGACACCGGCTTCGGTGACTTCTGGCACACGATAGACGACACCATGGACATCATCGACAAGGGCACTCTCAACGCAGTGGGACAGACCTTGCTCGAAGTCATCTACAATGAGAAATAGACAATCAAATAGTAAATCGTAAATAGTAAAATAGTAAATTCCATGATAAGTATCAACGAAGTACAAGATGAAGTAATTGCCGAATTCAATGATTTCGACGATTGGATGGACCGGTACCAACTTCTTATTGATTTAGGAAACGAGCAGGAACCGCTCGACGAAAAATACAAGACGGAACAAAACCTGATTGAAGGTTGCCAGAGCCGCGTATGGCTACAGGCAGACGAAGTGGACGGAAAAATTATTTTCCAGGCCGAAAGCGACGCACTGATTGTGAAAGGAATCATTTCACTGCTTATCAAAGTACTCTCCGGGCACACACCGGATGAGATACTGAACGCCGACCTCTATTTCATTGATAAAATAGGACTGAAGGAACACTTGTCGCCCACCCGTAGCAACGGACTGCTGTCTATGGTAAAGCAGATGCGAATGTATGCGCTGGCCTTCAAAGCGAAAGGCATCTAAAGGTTACGACCGACAATATATAAGCTAATAATCAGCAGATTATATTTACCGGATGTTTACCCTATAATGTAAAAGCCGTTACTCCAGAATGTAACGGTTTTTACATTATGAAGTAACGACGTTTACCATAGTATGTAAAGGCGTTTACCGTAGTATGTAAAGGTGTTTACTGTAGTACGTAAACGGAGTTTCTTAAGGCGGTATGTCTTTTCCTGATTTAGCTAGACGCTTTTTCTTTTTATAACCGATATCAGTAGACGGTTCTTGGAATGTTGTACTGGTTCAGTAGTCACTTCTTCCCAAGCCCTGCTGATATAGTAGACACAGCAAAGTGAGTTGTCCTGATTCTGTTGACAGTCATCCTGCTGCATTTGCAGAGCCCGTGCTTGCTTGTCCGGCAAGACTGGGTGCCCCTAAAAGAGGCATTCTGTCTTTGTCAGGTGCGCTGTCCTGCGCCTTCGCCCGGACTTGCTGTCCGGCTTTGCAAAGATATTGCATCCTTCTTTTTATTGCTACTTGTGGAAGGATATTTTTTCTTCTTCCACATTTTCTTCTGTATTCCCTTCTCCAGATGCGCCACAGCAGGTATTTTATACCCGATACTCATATGCGGTCTGCGATGGTTATAGAAATGTATGTAGCGAGCTATGACATTTCTTGCATGCCCGATTTCGTTGAACCGGCCTCGAGGATGGCTGCTTTCCGCCTTAATAATCCCGTTGATACGTTCCGCAACGGCATTGTCGGTGGGTTTGTAGTCTTCCGTCATACTGATGGCAATGCCATGTTTCTGAAGAAGTGCCACGTATGGGTCGCAACAGTATTGTACGCCACGGTCCGAGTGATGTATCAGGCCCGTAAGATTTTCATCTCCTGTCATTTCAACAGCCTGCTCTATAGCCTGTTGTAATGCATTGATGGTTGCCGATACCCGTAAGGTGTCGGCAAGCACCCATCCACTATCTTATGGGAGTAGGCATCCGTAATCAGATGCAGATAACAGACTTCACCATTGGCAAGTGGTATATAAGTAATGTCGCTGACCCACAACTGGTTGGCTGAAGTCAAGGTCAGTCCTTTGATTAGGTTCTTCCACTTGTGGTAGCGATGGTTGGAGTTCGTCGTATGCCGGGTCTTGCGGGCAGGAAGCATCAAGCGGTGTTGCCGGAGCAATGCATAAAAGCTGTCCCGCCCAGGCATGAACTCGGCTCCAAAAAGCACGGTGAGCATAATCCACAGTTTGTAACAGCCTATACCCGAATCTTCGATACGGATATCACGGACAGCATCCAGCATGAGACGTTCCCTATGTATCTGACTCTCAATGTCAGCCTTTGACTGGTAGTAGGCTTGACGACAATGGCCAAACAGACGGCAGGCCAACGCAACTTTCAGGTTGCGCTGACTGACCAGTTCCGTTACGATTTGGCCCCAGATTTTTTTCTGATAGGGATGTTGAAGAGTTCTTCAGCACGCGTAATCATCAATTCACGGGCTTCTGTTTCCAGCTTGGAGAAAGACAGGGCTTTCTCCAGCTCTTTAATGCGCTTTTTTAATTGGGCATTTTCATCTTTGTAGGCTTCCTTGCTGCGATTGGACATATCTGGTGATTCTTGTTCAGAAGGCAAAGATAGCTCTTCTGCTAAATTTGAATACTTTTTAATCCAACTATTTAGCAAGGCAGGGCAACAAATGCCATGTGCCCGGCAAAAGGCATGCTTACTCATACCTGATTGATAGTAAGAGTGAAGAAAAAACAGTTTTTCATCTTCACGATAAAGCTTTCGTTTTGAAGTCATAATAGTAACACATTTATTAGTTTGTAAATGTGTCTACCTATATCAGGATAAGACAGTAAGCATTTCAACCTCTACTTGCGCCTGCTTCTCCCTATTTATCCCTCCTTAAACTCCAGTATATCCCCCGGCTGGCAATCAAGTTCCTTACAGATTGCTTCCAGTGTAGAGAAACGGATGGCCTTAGCCTTTCCGGTTTTGAGAATAGAGAGATTGGCAGGCGTAATATCAATCTTCTCCGCCAGTTCGCCCAAAGATATCTTTCTTCGGGCCATCATTATGTCAAGGTTTACTATAATCATATAATTGTGTTCTATTTATCAATTATTCTTTTCCCACTCACACCACCAGTCAGTGTACCGTTTCGTCAACCGGTAATAACCATATATGCACAGATACATCCACGGCATTACAATATAGACTTTCCACTTCCCGTCAAAGGCCGGAAACAAGAGGAGAAAATAGACAATACTTGCCAACAATAAAACCGCCACAAGTCCGACAACGAAATACAGACCATATTTCACACTTTTCTTCATATCGCGCTCTTCACTTTTATTTAAATCGTCAACTCTTGTTCCTCACGCATACGAACTCCCATCTTAAAAAGATAGCCCATAAAGATGATGAAAACTCCCAATAACACGAATATCCGATAAGAAGTATCAGTCGGTACTCCTTCGGGAGTAAACCAGGAGAGAGTTACCTGAAAAAGCCCATTCAATGCTATCAGCACCCCAATGGTTTGTATCAAAGATGAATTCTGATAAACAAACACTTCCTCTTTCTTCACATTGCGGAGAATGAGAAAAATACACAAGCCACATATTGTCATCACCAGCATTGTTACTGATTCGGGTAATATGTGCCAGATAAAATTAGCAGTATCATCCTTTCCCAACTCATAGCACAATGTCAGATTACGAACAATGCCGCCACCAATACATAGTCCACAGAAATAAAACAGCACATTCATAATAAGCGCTATCCGTCTCTTTGGTTCCTTTGGTTCCTTTTGTTTCATAAGTGTCATAAGTGTCATAATCCCTCCTCTCACTTTTAAATAGTCAAGTCCTGTTCTTCCTTTATCTTCACCCCGGCGGCAAATATCTCGGTGAAAAGAATTATAATAACCAGGGATGTGAAATCCGTATCATGCGATGCAACCACTTCATAGCCCAGCAGAGCCACTTGCTTCACTGCTTCAAGATGATTCAGCCAATCGTGCAAAGTCATCAAGCCGTACAATGCAGCAAACGAATAAGTAAAGAAACGCAACCGGGCTACATTATCCGAAGTAAACACTTCCCGCTTTGAGATGGATACCAGCAAACGTATCAGACAATAGATTCCTACAAAGAAAGGAATGATGGCAAACATGGCAAAGAAGTTCACTATGGAACTCCAGACAGTGGGGACAATCACAGTGCCTATTCTCTTTACCTGATAAGGTACTGACTTATCGGCAAAACGATTCGTCAAGGAATCGACTGCTGTCGTTTCCAAAGGTCTAACATCCACATATACCTTATCAAATAAACCGGAATACTCCGGCTGTGGAGTTCCCGAATGCACATTTACACTATTGTAACCCTCAAGAAAACTATTCTTCATATCCACCCAGCCTGCTATCATCGCATAGGTAAACTCTGCAACAATGACCAATATAGCCAGGATACCCAATATACTTATCTTTTTCATAATCCTCCCCCCACATTAAACCGTTAAATCCTGCTCTTCCTTTATCTTCACGCCGATGGCGAATATCTCGGTGAACAATGCCAACAGCATATAATTGAACCAAGCATACTTGAAAGAATAAGGCAACACCTCGTATCCCTCCAGCCGCACTTGAGAAGCCAAGTCATGATAGATGCCCCATTGCTGCAACTCGAATAAAAGACTCACCGAAATCAGCGCATAGACAAAGATGCGCATCCGACGCACATTCTTGTGCACAAACACCTCGCCTTTCGTGGCAGTAAGCACCAGCCGCGCCACACTATAGAACCCGTAAAGCGCAAACAGTCCCGCAGGAAACAGCAAGAACGATACCCACCGCCACTTCGTACTACGGAAACCTTGCACCGATACCTCACTTGTATTGCAATACATGGGCGTATCCTGTGCCGCACTAATCAAAGTATCAGCAGGCAGCGTATCATCTGCCCGCACCAAAAGTGACACAGAGGGTAAGGCATGAAAATCCTTCTGGTCGCCCGCCTCATTCCAGCCGTCCATAAATCCACTAAACATATCCGTTACAACACTACCAATAAACACTACCAAAGCCAGGAAGGCACATACTCTGATTTTATTCATATCTCTGTCCGTTCTTCTTATTATTAAATCGTCAAATCCTGCTCTTCCTTCATTTTCAATCCAATGGCAAACACTTCACCTACAATCAGCGAACAAAGCCCAAGTACCAGCGTGGTAGTGCTCACCAATTCTGAGAGGCTCAGCTCGTAACCATGCAGCGAGAATACGGTATCGATACCTATAAAATCAAGATATGATGACGCAAAGGTACAGCAGAAGCTGACAACCAGTGCCATTCCCAATCGACGCAGCCGACGTACATTCCGCCAGTTGAAGATGTCGGACTTGTTGATAGAGATTATCAAGCGGATAAACAATACTACCGCCCAAAGGGAAAAGCCCAAATGCAGATATATCAGCAAATACTTTGCCACCACTTTCCCGACAGAATCATGAGAATCTACGCTGACCATCAACGAAGAGTAGGCTGCAGGCACATAACTCCTGCTTTTCTCATTGTAGACGGAATCCCTGAAGAAATCAAACGACTCCATGGAAGAAGGTATCAGGTTGACAACCTTTAGGTTCATCAGTTCCTTGTAGGCAGCAATGTCACTCCCTTTCTTTCCCAGCTCCAGTCCGGTCTGCGCCCCCATCTTGGCTCCCAGAAAGATATAGTACCCCTGCTCCAATACCGAGTAACTCAGTACAAGCATTACCACCAGGCAGAGAATGTTCAATCTTCTTTTCATAATTCAGTTGTTGTATTAGTATCAGATATATTATATTTATTCAGTTGTTTCAAGGAGAGTAGAAGCAACAATATGAAAACCACTGCCCAAACCAGTACATACGGGTTACTCAGCAGATGTGTCACATCCTCCATTTCAGGATGTTTCAGGCTCAGATAGACAGACAAGCCGTTATTCATGATATGTATCAGAATACATGCCATAAGACTCCGTGTCTTATAATAAAGCCAGGCAAGCAAGAAACCGATGAGGCAAGCACCTATTATCTGAACCGGATTCAGATGAAAGATACCAAATATCAACCCGGAAAACAAGATAGCCTTTGCCGGGCTATATCTGCGAAGCAGCTCCTTGGTAATGGCACCACGGAAAAGCAGTTCTTCCAGTACGGGTCCCAAAACAGAAATACAGAGAATACCCAGCCAACCGGATTGCAGTATATCAAATGTCTGGTCCAACAAATTGGGCAAAAAAGTAAGTTCGGACATCAGAAGACCTATTATACATATGGAAGTCATTCCGGCAAGCAGGCTCCATGCCAGATAAGGGACTGACACCGGAGAATACAGATGCTTGTCTCCCGTCAGGTAGTTCTTGCGCCACAAGTACAGTCCCATGAAAACAAAGCCCAGCAGCATGGTAGGCGCCACAGCAATCTGACCAGCCTTGTCCATGTCGAAAGTTCCATAAGCGAAATACGTATACAGCAGACAGAAAGGTCCTGCAAACAGTGCTCCTACAATCTGCATCAAAAAGTAAATCAATACTAGTTTTATTGCCGTTTTCATTGTTCTATTCGTCTAAAAGTTCGCAAAGATACACATTTTCTCTGTCAATCTGTCAAGCTGTGGCAACAAGTCCCATCAGCAGCACCATCACTGTAGAAAGTGACAATACCAATAGTGTAATACTCATGAATGCTCTTCTCATAACCTAAACCCCTCCCTCATTTCTATATTGTTCTTCATTTATTTTACTGCCAGGAGCAATACGTCTTCCTCCGCAGTGGCATGTTCCACCAACAGATTCCAGTCGTTGTCCTTCTTACTCCATTTGTAACTCAAGTAGTTGATGTCATCTCCCGCCTGCAGATAAACAGCTTTTTCCTTCACATCGGAGTAGGCATGCGTCTTGTTGTCCCACAAGGCATATTCCACATCCGTACCGGCTTCTGTATAATTGTAGTTCAAGCAATAGAAGCGTTCAAACGCCTGCTCAATCTCGTTCCATCTCAACGCCTCCTTCTGTATCGTACGCCCTTGGGCATCATAGGTGAAATTGTATTTCAAATGGTTCTGCAGAAACTTACCGTTCTCTACTTTATATACAATTTGGGACTCCACCTGATTTCCGTTCATCACTTCATTATAGGCAAAGTTTTCCTGGATATTACCACCAAAAGCATTTATCACTACTGTCACTACAAAGATTGTTGTCATTACTAAAGTTTTCATACCGTTATTGTTTTATTAGTTCTTTATTTTGTTTTTCGATAATCATTTATCGTTTTTCGATATGCAAATAAAAGGCCTTTTTTTGATATGACAAAGAAAAACAGAAAATATTTATCGAAAAACAATAAAAAAAACGCGTTTTACGATAAATATACAGAAAACAAACACTTCAAACGGGAAAATACATAGAACTGCAAGGGGATAAATGACCTCGCCTTATGTTTATAAAGAAAGAATGGATTTAATCTCCACCTCGTCACGGTGAAGCTGGGCAATAAGTTCTTCTATACTGTCGAATTTCAGTTCAGGACGGGTGCGGCGCACAAAGGAAAGACGCATCGGCTGCTGATAAATATCAGCATCAAACCGGAATATATGGACCTCAATACTGCGATCGGGGCCGTTCTCCAACGTAGGCCGGTAGCCAATGCTTAGCATACCGCCGTACTCCTTGCCTTCAACACAGACACGGACGGCATACACACCATCGCAGGGAATCAGCTTGTCAGGATCGGAAACACGGAGATTAGCCGTAGGGAAACCTATCTTACGCCCCACCTGATAGCCACCGACAACCGTACCGTCCAAAAAGAAATCATATCCCAGATACTCGGCAGCTTCCGAAACGTTTCCCTCCAGCAACAGACCGCGAATAGCCGAGGAGCTGACAGTAACCTCCGTTACCGATGTCTCCTTACTATAAGAATACGCGCGCGCAAGAAGCACCTCCATACCCAATTCGCGACCATAGTGCACATAGTCTTCAAAACCCTCGCTGCGGTTATGCCCGAAACGATGGTCGTACCCCACTACCAAAGCTTGTATCTGATAGCGATCCTTCAGTATGGACATGAATTCCCGTGCCGAAAGCCGGGCTATTTCAGGAGTAAAATCAAGCATCATGCAATAATCCACCCCAGTCTTGGCAAGCAGGGAAACTTTCTCATCACAAGTGGTCAATAACTTCGGATGATAATCGGCCTGCATCACTTTACGCGGATGTACCGGAAAAGTCACGACCGACGAAGCAAGCCCACGCCCGGCAGCTACCGCACACACTTGCTCTATCAGGTAGCGGTGTCCCCGATGTACTCCGTCAAAGAAACCGATAGTGGCTACACTTGGACGGGAACCAATGTCCGATGTTTCACAAAACAACTGCATGTCTCCAATCCTCGTGGGCCTTTGGCGTATAGGTAGAAATACCCAACGCCTCCGCTGTCCGGCAATTGGCCTCAGAATCGTCAATGAAAAGAGTCTCGTTGGGAAGAATACCGGTCTCATCCAGTACTTTCTGAAATATATCGGCATCCGGTTTTGCCATCTTCATCTCATAAGAGAGATAGATATGCTCAAAAAAGTCCTCCGCACGGAAAGCCTTGTAGCGAAACGCGTGCAGACACGACCATTGCCAATGGATTTCATTGGTGTTGCTCAGCAGATAGACCACATATTTTTTGCGCAGTTCCAACAGTAAATCCAATTTAAAAGTAGGAATACTCACTAGGAAACTGTTCCAGGCGTCATCTATCTGGGCATCAGTCACCGGTTTCCCTATCTTTCCACGAATCACTTCCCGGAACTCCGCACTGGTAATCAACCCTTTTTCATATTTCTGGAAGAAATCCTGCTGGTGATAGAGGTCCAACATGACTTCCACGTCCGGCAATCCCAGCTTTCTGAAATTCTCTAAACAGCGCTGGCGGTCCAAATCAATCAGAACTCCGCCAAAATCAATAATAAGGTTCTTGATTCCTCTTCTTTTCATCACTATTTCTGTGTTAAACGTCGGATAAGGCGAACCAGTTCACCTATCCACAAAACAAACGAAGTAGAAACGACAATCGTCATCCAAGTCATAAAATCGAGCGGCACTGTGCGGAATACAGCTCCACCAAACTGTACAATCAGTATCTGTCCGCCCAAAATGGCAAGTATAATCAGCTCCATGCCATAAGATTTAGAAATGCCCTTGAACGCCGAGTCCGAAGTGCCGAACACACGTGCATTGAACAAGTTCCAGAACTGAAGCATAACAAAGAACGTGAAGAACACAGTCAACCGATAGGTAGTCATCCCCCCCTCTTCACTGTTAAACCAGAAGAGCATTCCCATAAGTAACACCAGGAAGGCAGACCCCATTCCCAGAATGTAATACCTCATGGACTTGGTTATAATGAAATCCGTACTCTTACGCGGTTTTTCCTTCATCACGCTCTCACTGGGTGGAATGGACGCCAGGGCCAGGGCCGCAAACGTATCCATAATCAGGTTCACCCACAACATCTGCGTGACGGTCAAAGGAAGCGTCGTACCCACCAGTGAACCCAGGAGAACGATAAACAAAGCCACAAAATTGATAGTCAGTTGAAAAACAATGAAACGCTGTATATTCTTATATAGAGAACGTCCCCACATCACGGCCGTACCTATACTGTTGAAGGAGTCATCCAGCAGCGTGATGTCGCTGGCCTCCTTGGCAACGGAGGTCCCGGTACCCATCGAAAGTCCCACTTGCGCATGGTTCAGCGCAGGAGCATCATTCGTGCCGTCACCCGTCACAGCCACTACCGCACCTTTCTGCTGCAACAGTTGCACCAGACGCTGTTTGTCTGTGGGGCGTGCACGCGACATTATCTTCAAGTCCATCACACGGTCCAATGCCTCCTCATCCGTCAATTCGGCAAATGCAGCTCCCGTAATGCGGTTCTTTTCCGTATCCTCCGGTTTCCACAGACCAATCTGACGTGCTATCTCGGTAGCTGTACCCGGTGTATCTCCCGTCACAATCTTCACTCCGATACCTGCCGACTGGCATTTGGCAACGGCCGCAGGCACATCCGGACGGATAGGATCACTGATGGCAACCACACCCAGGAACGACAAGTCATTTTCAGCAACCAATGACACACAATCAGACGCTTCCGCATCATCCACAATCTTGAATGCAAAGCCAAGTGTGCGCATGGCCATATTCTGGTAGTTGAGCAACTGAGCCTCCACTGTAGAACGGTATTCCACCGCATCCACACGCTTGCCGTCCAACATGACATCCTTGCATTTACCCAAAACAATCTCGGGAGCTCCCTTCACATACAGCACCTTCTTCCCAATCAGGGGGGATTGCACCAGGGTAGCCATGAATTTCCTTTCCGTAGAGAAAGTCAGCTGGTCGATAACCGTAGCTTTCTCACGCAGCGCCAGATAGTCGCATCCTTGGCTGTTCAGCCAAAGCAGCAGTGCCACCTCCGTGGGGTTACCCACCCCTTTCGGCTTCTCGCCAGTCACCTCTTCTTCCAGAAAAGCAGTAGAGTTAGCACTGATACCTTCCATTACCAGCTTGCTGAGGTCATCATTCCCCAGCTGCCCGTTATTCTTCAAACCATAGAAATTGGGTTCATGCACCTGCATCAGATTTTGGGTCAATGTACCGGTCTTGTCGGTACAAATCACTGTAATGGCTCCCATCGTCTCGCATGCATGCATCTTGCGCACCAGGTTGTTGGTGGAGAGCATGCGACGCATATTCAACGCCAGACTGAGTGTCACGCTCATCGGCAAGCCTTCGGGCACAGCCACCACAATCAGGGTAACCGCCATCATAAAGTATTGCAAAGTAGCCTGCAAGGCCGGCAGCCAATCACGGAAGGTATGAAATGAAGAAAAGTCATAGACCAGTACCACATCCTTTACAAAGAAAATGAGAAAAGCCAGACCCGCTACGGAAAAGCCAATCTTTCCAATCAGATTGGCCAATTTGGTCAACTGAATATTCAGCGGAGTAGGTTCCGTATTCTGTTCGGTACTTTGACGTGCCACTTTACCGATTTCCGTAGCATCGCCCACAGCCTCCACACGCATGGTGCCATGTCCGTCCACCACCGTTGTACCGCGCAAAATGCGGTTGGAAGCATACGTAGCCTCTTCGTCAAAGTCAGCTTCTACGGTAGTTTTCGTCACTACCGGCTCACCGGTCAGATTCGATTCGTTCACTTGCAGGGAAATGGCTTCCAGCAATTCACCGTCCGCCGGAACCTCTTCACCGGTTTCCAGCACCACTATATCACCCACCACTACATCTTTACGGGGAATCTCCTGCACATGTCCGTTACGAATTACTTTCACCAAAGTTTCTTCGTTCACTGCATTCAGCAGGTCAAACTTCTTTCCGGCATCATACTCAAAGAAGAAACCGATACCGGTAGCCAGCAGAATGGCTACTATAATGCCGATAGTCTCGGCATATTCATTCTCTACAATGGAAATAATCAAAGAAAACAGAGCGGCAACCAGCAATACCCTTACTACGGGGTCCTCAAACTTCTCCAGATACAATTTCCATAAGGAAGGCCGTTTAGGAGGCGTCAATAAATTTACTCCATGTTCGTCGCGGCTCTTCCGCACTTGTTCGTCGGTCAGTCCGACATGATAATAATCATCCTTTATTGCAGTCATGCAAGTCTTTAGGTTTAATTTTGGAACGCAAAAATACAATAATAATCCGGGAAAACAATACCTATATAATGATTAGTGATTAATTGACTGTCATTGATTCTCTTTTTCCCTCACCAGTTTCGGTCTGGTTGCAGGCTCCCACGGCAATGTGAACCAGAAAGTCGAACCTGCCCCTTCTTCCGATTCCACGCCTATTTCGCCCCCCAATTTGCGGACAATGGTCTGGCAAATGGAGAGTCCCAGTCCGGTACCGTTCTTTTCCTGCTTCAGCTTGACGAAACGTTCAAAAACATGTGGCAACTTTTCCTGGGGAATACCGGTTCCCGTGTCTTTTACGTAGAAATAGAGACCTTCCTCATAGGGTCTGAATCCGAGGGTAATACTGCCTTCCTGGGTGAACTTCAGGGCATTCGTCATAAAATTGGATACCACTTGTGCAAGCCGGTTTCTGTCTGTATGCATGGTATATTCCTTCTCAGAAGCCTCCCGGACAATCTGCACTCCACTACCCAACTCGGCCACCCGCATACGGAACTGTTGTTCCAAATCGAACATCATCTGGTTGATGTCCACATCCGAGAACACAAATTCCAATGTTCCGGCTTCTATCTTCGAGAGGTCCAGAATATCAGCAATCAGCTGTTGCAGCATTTCATTGTTACTTTGCACAATTTCCAGGAACTGTGTCTTCTCCTCGTCTGTCGATGCAGAGGCCAGCAATTCCGAGAATCCGACAATTGCGTTCAGCGGGGTACGGATTTCATGGCTCATATTCGCCAGGAACACCGATTTGGAGCGGTCGGCATTCTCTGCCTTCTCACGTGCCAGTTTCAATTCAGCTTCCACTTGTTTCAGTCGGGTAATGTCATGCACGGTAATCACCATGCAGTCGCGGTCCTCAATCTCCATATACTCGCCGGAAACATAAGCATTGCATTCCGTAGTTCTGCCTTCGCTATCCCTAAGATTCAGAATAGCTGCCAAATCCGTGAAGTTCTTCTGCACCACAAAGGCATTCTCTATGGCATTCCGCACGGGGCAGTGCTCACACAAATCGTGAGTGCCGCAACCTCCTGCTGCCGACAAGGCATTGTTACAGCGCAGAATATCTCCCACCCGTCTGGTTTCGGCAGGCTTTACAACTCCGGTAATATCGTAGTAATTGGTGTAAAATACAGTGAAGTCGCGGTTTATCAGCAGTACGTAGGCATGCAGATTCCGCATAATCGCCCTGAACAGCTTGTCGGTCATTTTCATAAAATGTTGTTTTAATAGAGAACAAAAATAAACTATTTTTGTTCAACAATAGAACAAAAAGGGCTTTTAAACGTTATTATAGGAGAATAAACCTAAAAAGGAAATTTATGGAAAAGTACATTTGCACTGTATGCGATTATGTCTATGACCCTGAATTGGGCGACCCTGAAAATGGAATAGAACCGGGAACATCTTTCGAAGACCTTCCCGAAGATTGGGTTTGCCCCTTGTGTGGAGTAGGCAAAGAAGAATTTGAGAAAGCGTCCTAAGACGCTTTCTTTTCTTTTATATCGCTGCTGGCTTCCACTACATTCACCACATAGTCGCCCAGCTTTTCACATTCCGCAATGATGTCCATATAGTAAACACCCATCTGGTAATCATATTCCTTGTTGTTCACATCCAAGATATTCTGATTCTTCAGCTGATTGCGGTAATTATTGATTTCGTTCTCCAAATTAAAGGACTTGTTCACATCCGCGCCTGCATGCTCCGGATGTTCCACCACGACAATCATCTGCTCCAAGGCATCATCCGTCAGCTTCATCATGAAATGGATATGCTCGTACTGCTTCTCGGTGAAATCCTGATTGGTCTGGCGCTTGCGGTTGATGGTACGTGCCAGGTTATAGCAGCTGTCGCCGATGCTCTCTATCTCCGTCACTTCACGCAGCATGGCACGTATTTGCAACTTACTTTCCGAACTCAGGCGCCCTTCGGACACTTGATTCAGATAATTGGCAATCTCCAGCTCCATGCTGTCACTGATATTCTCGTACTTCTCCACACGGCTGAACACTTTGTTGAAATCATCATCCTTCTCCGTATGCAGCAAGTCCTGCACCATTCCGAACATACGGCGGGTACGTTCGGCAAAAAGATGTATTTCCTTGCTTGCCTGCAGGATGGACAGCTCTGCCGTAGAAAGCATACCGCCCGAGATAAAACGCAAGCGATATTCCTCGTCCTGCTCCTTCATTGGAATAATGGCACAGACCGTACGTTCGATAAACTTCACGAACCATATCAATATCAGCACGTTGCAGATATTGAAGCAAGTATGGAATGCCGAAAGCTTGAAGGATACGGCCACAGCCGGATCTTTAGTACCCATCACGTTCTCTACGAACCATGACACAGCCTCGGTAAAGGGGGTGAAAAGACACAACACCCATATCACACCAAACACATTGAACACCAAGTGGGCCAAAGCAGCCCGCCTTGCCTGCGTATTACCGGTCAGTGCCGCAAGGTTTGCCGTGATGGTTGTACCGATATTCTCTCCCAAAACCAGTGCTGCCCCCAATTCGAAACTAATCCAGCCGTTGGCGCACATAATAAGCGTAATGGCCATAGTTGCCGCAGATGCCTGCACAATCATGGTCAACACCGTACCGATACCCACAAAAAGAAGTATGGAGATAAAGCCCATGTCGGTATAGTCCTGCACAAATGACAGCATATCAGGATTTTGGCTCAAGTCAGGAGCATTGTTTTTCAAATAGGAAAGCCCCATGAACAAGAATGAGAAACCGAAAATAAATTCACCGACAGACTTGCGGTTACTTTTTTGAGAGAAGAGGAGAGGAATGCCGAAAGCAAGAAGAGGAAGAGCAAAGGCGGCAATGTCCACCTTGAAACCTAAAGCTGAAATAATCCATGCCGTAACAGTCGTACCGATATTAGCACCCATTATGACACCTATGGACTGTGAAAGCGTTAACAACCCCGCATTGACAAAACTTACAACCATCACCGTGGTTGCAGAGGAAGATTGTACAAGTGCTGTAATCAGCACGCCCGTCAACATACCGGTCACTCTGTTGGTTGTCATTGCGGTCAATATCTTCCGCAGTCTGTCACCGGCAAATTTTTGAAGCCCCTCACTCATAATCTTCATTCCGTAAAGAAACAGTGCCAATGAGCCGAGTAGCTTTAAAAAATCATAAAAAGAATATTCCATCTTTAATTATTTAAGGTGTTTCATTCCTTCACGTGTTATAATGTCCTATATTTAACGTGTCAACCCACTAAAAACGAGACATCATGAAACACATGTTACAAATTTGTTGCAAAAATAATAATATTTCTAAAGAATTCCCTATAGGGAGCTCACTTTTGGATATTTATTACGGTTTTAATCTAAATTTCCCCTATCAGGTAGTCAGTGCAAAGGTCAACAACCGTTCCGAAGGGCTGAATTTCCGTGTATACAACAATAAGGATGTAGAGTTTCTCGACATACGCGACTCCTCAGGTATGCGCACCTATGTCCGTTCCCTCTGCTTCATTCTTTACAAAGCTGTCAGCGAGCTGTTTCCGGAAGGAAAACTGTTCGTAGAGCATCCGGTATCCAAAGGTTACTTCTGCAACCTGCGCATCGGCCGCCCCATAGAGCTGGAAGATGTGGCAGCCATCAAGAAGCGGATGCAGGAAATCATTGCCGAGAACATCCCCTACCACCGTGTAGAATGCCACACCACCGAGGCTGTACGCATCTTCAACGAACGGGGCATGAACGACAAAGTGAAGCTGCTGGAAACTTCCGGCTCGCTATATACCTATTACTACACACTGGGCGACACCGTAGACTACTACTACGGCAACCTGTTGCCCAGTACCGGATACATCTGGCTGTTCGATATCGTGAAGTATTACGACGGCCTGCTGCTACGCATCCCCAACCGGGCAAACCCCGATGTCCTGGAAGAAGTGGTGAAACAAGAGAAAATGCTCGACGTATTCAAGGAACACCTGCGCTGGAACTACATTATGGGACTGGGCAACGTAGGCGACTTCAACATGGCTTGCGAGGAAGGCCATGCCACCGACCTCATCAACGTGGCCGAAGCCCTGCAGGAAAAAAAGATAGCCCAGATTGCCGATGACATCTACCACCGCGGCGAAAACGGAAACCGGGTGAAGCTCGTGCTCATCTCCGGCCCCTCGTCTTCCGGAAAAACCACTTTCAGCAAACGCCTCAGCGTGCAGCTGATGACCAACGGCCTGCGTCCTTACCCCATCTCGCTGGACAACTACTTCGTAGACCGTGAAGACACCCCGCGCGATGAGAACGGCAATTACGATTACGAATCGCTCTATGCCCTCGACCTTGAGCTCTTCAACACCCAATTACAAGCATTGCTCCGGGGCGAAGAAGTGGAGCTGCCCCGCTTCAACTTCAACCTCGGGAAGAAAGAGTACAAGGGAGACAAGCTGCGCATCGACGAGCATACCATCCTCATCCTGGAAGGAATCCATGCCCTGAACCCTGAACTGACACCACAGATTCCCGCCGCCAGCAAATACAAGATTTATGTATCTGCCCTGACCACCATCTCGCTGGACGACCACAACTGGATTCCCACCACGGACAACCGCCTGCTGCGCCGCATCATCCGCGACTTCAACTACCGCGGCTACTCGGCACAAGAGACCATTTCACGCTGGCCCAGTGTACGTGCCGGCGAGGACAAATGGATATTCCCCTACCAGGAAAATGCCGACGTTATGTTCAACTCCGCCCTCTTGTTCGAATTCGCCGTGCTCCGCTGCCACGCAGAGCCCATCCTTACCAGTGTTCCACGGAACTGTCCGGAATACGCAGAAGCCTACCGGTTGCTGAAATTCATCAAATATTTCACCCCCGTGCAGGACAAAGAAATTCCACCGACATCCTTATTGAGAGAATTTTTAGGAGGCAGTAGCTTCAAATACTAAGTTTTTATTCTAACTTTGTGAGCAAATAAAACAAACGTACACATGAAAAAAATTATTTCGATACTTCTCTTAGCGACTTTCTGCATCTTTACTCAACTCCATGCGCAAAACCGTGCAGACGAATTGATGAAACAAGCACAAGAAAATCTTACGAAAAAAGAATATATCAAAGCCCGCTATCTATTCCTGCAAGCCTACAATGCCTTTGCCACGCAAGACAAGTATGCCCAGGCAGTGGAATGCGGCGTCAATGCCAGCGCCCTCTACCATCGGGAGAATTACTATAAAGAAGCTTTTGAACTGCTGCGCGGTGCCGAGCAAGTGGTGGCAACCGGCGAACAGAAAACGGGCAAGGCCATGCCCAACCTACGTTTCCGCATCAACAAGGAACGCCTGCAGATGTACATCAACCTGAAAAATCCCGCACGTGCCAAGGAACAGCTGACCAAACTGGAAGAGACCGCCAAAGCCTCTCACAACGACTCTCTGAGCAACGACCTGCTTTATACGCAGGCCAACTATTACTACACCTTCGGCATGAACACACAAGGTGATGCGGCTACCAACCGCCTGATAGGGCAATATAAGGAACAGAAGAACTACGCCAAAGTAGACGAATGCTACAAGACTCTTATCAGTATCGCCCGCAAAGCAAACAATGCCGGACTGGTGGCACGCACCTACGACAAGTACATCCTATGGACCGACTCCGTAAAGGCGCTTACCGCCCAAGAGGAACTGAACGCCCTGAAGAAGAAATATGATGAAAGCCTGGCCACTATCCAGGAGAAAGATGATTCCCTAAGCGCCAAGCAGTACATCATCATCGGGCTTTGCATACTCGCCGCCATCCTTGCCGCCGCACTGGTATTCGGCGCCATCGTATTGCTGCGTTTCATCATCCTCACCCGTAAACAGAAGAAGGCCATCAGCATTGCTAATGAGCACAATGAGCTGAAAACCAAATTTATCCAGAACATTTCCGCCCAAATGGAACCGACACTGGACACGCTCGACGCCTCACTGCCGGGCGTAAAAGCCCTGCATGCATTCTCCAACCATATCCAGGAACTGTCCGAATTGGAAACCACCTTGTCCGAACCCTACGAAGTGCAGGAGAAGAATATCTCCACTTTCTGTGAAGGCATCATGGACAAAATCAAAGGAATGACACAAGAAGATGTCACCCTGACCGTGAATGCCCCCAAATTGAATGTGAAAATCAACCCTGAGCAACTGGAACGCGTCTTGCTGCATTTGTTGGAAAACGCCGCCGAGTACACCCCTGCTGGAGGAAAAATATGGCTGGACTTCAAGAAACGTGGTGCGCACACCCACCAGTTCATCATCAGCGACACCGGTTGCGGTATCCCCGAGGAGCAACGCGAAAACATCTTCAAGCCTTTCACCGAAGTGAAAGACCTGACGCAAGGCGACGGCCTGGGACTCCCCATCTGCTCACTGATTGCCACCAAGATGAACGGCAGCTTGACACTAGACAGCAGCTACAACAAGGGAGCACGGTTCGTACTGGAACTGCACGCATAAACCATACATAATACAATCTGTATGACCCCTAAATTTGAGAGCCGCTTGCCACCGGCATTATCGGGACAAACGGCTCTCTGTGTATATTAAGGATGTGGTTGTCAACGCAACGCTTCCACCTCTTCCGGTGTCAGTGGAATTTTCTTGCCCAAGCGACGTGCTCCCGTTTCGGTAATCAGATAATCCTCCTCATTACGGATGCCGCCGAAATTGCGGTATTCTTCCACCTTATCGTAGTTGATGAAGTCCATGAACTTCTTCTCTCCTTTCCATAAGTCAATCAGCTCGGGGATGAAGTAGATGCCCGGCTCAACCGTATGCACAAAGCCCGGTTCCAGAGGGATGGCAAGACGCTGGCTCTTGCGGCCGAACTGCGTACTCTTGGGCTGACCGTCATAGCCTACCCAGAGCTCACCCAGGTTCTCCATATCGTGCACATCCAACCCCATCATATGGCCCAGTCCATGGGGATAAAACAAGGCATGCGCCCCTTCGCGCACGGCATCTTCGGCATTGCCCTTCATCAACCCCAGCTCTTTCAGCCCCTCCACCATCACTTGGGCGGAAAGCTCGTACACCTTCATATAGGGAATGCCCGGGCGAAGCGCTTTAACAGACTCCAGATGCATGGCGTTCTGGATTTCGTAAACGGCACGCTGGCGTGGAGTAAAAGTCTTGTCCGCCGGCACGGTAGACGACATGTCACCACAGTAACCCGAAGGCAGCTCGGCGCCGGCATCAATCAAGAAGAGGTCTCCCGGTTGCACCCGGTTGCCGTGATAGTGGTTATGCAGGGTCTGGCCGTTGACAGTAGCAATCGTGGCAAAAGACAGCTCGCAGTTGTTCATCTCGGCGATACGGTTCATTTCGGCCACAACCTCGTATTCGTACATGCCCGGACGAAGCACCTTCATTGCGGTGATGTGCATGTCAGCAGTCACGTCGCATGCCTTTTCTATTTCCGCTATTTCTTCTGCCGACTTGTAGTTGCGCTGTGCCACCACCGCACGGATAAACGGCACAGACCCTTCCTGACGTGCCGGAGGAACACCCAGCCAGTCCATCAGTTTCAACTTATGCTCGGCACGATAAGGGGGCAAATAATGGATGGTCTGTCCCTTCTGTACAGCCTTGTGCAGATAACCGACGATGTCGGCAAAAGGACGGGTTTCGGAAATTCCCACAGCAGAAGCCTTTTCGTGAAGGGTGGGCTGGGTACCCATCCAGACAATATGGTCGATGGTCAGCTCATCGCCAAAAATGATTTCTTTATCTTCATCTATGTCGATGAGAGCTGACAGCCCGGCAAACGACAAGCCAAAATAGTAGAGAAAAGTGGAATCCTGGCGGTAACGAAAAGTATTGTCCTCATAGTTCAAACCTTGTTCATCGTTACCCAAAAACAGTAACACTCCGGAGCCTATCGTTTTTTTCAGCTGGGCCCTGCGCTGCACATACGTTTCTTTAGCAAACATAACATTCCTTGTTTTAGTAGTTATAGGACAAAGATATAGATAATCTTTGAAAGAAGATAATACAAAAAGGAGATTAATCTATATAGTTCATAATCAGAAGACTATTTTGCCAACGTTTTTCAAGCCTTTGGCAAAGTTTTGCCACCGCGTTGGCAAAGTCTTGCCATAGGCATGGCAAAAGTTTGCCAAGCTATTGGCAAAAGCTTGTTTTCTCTTTTCTTGTTAAATATCATCAGAGAGGTTTCGTGTTATCGAACTATTCACTATTTTTGCGGTAAATATCTGAAAGAAGATGCACAATGAGTGCATTGAATAATTTATAAAAATATGGCACAAGGCTCCCGACAAGTACAGACCCAAGCGCAACAGCAGATACAAACGCTGTCGCCGCAACAAATTCTGGTGGTAAAGCTGCTGGAACTTCCCGCCGTGGAACTAGAGGACCGCGTACGTGCCGAACTTCTGGAAAATCCGGCACTGGAAGAGGGTAAGGAGGATACTCCCGGCGACGAATACCCCGACACACCCGATGCGGAAACCGGCTCAGAAGATGGTGGAGACACTAGCTATGATTCTTTAAGCGATTATCTGAACGAAGACGATATCCCCGACTACAAGCTGCAGGAGAACAACCGCAGCAAAGGGGAGCAGGCAGAAGAAATTCCTTTCTCCGACGCCACCTCCTTCTATGAAACCTTGCGCCAGCAGCTCGGCGAGCAGGACTTGACTCCGCACCAGCGCGAACTGGCCGAATATCTCATCGGCTCGCTGGACGACGATGGCCTGCTGCGCAAATCATTGGACAGCATCAGCGACGAACTCGCCATCTACGCCGGTATCGACGCTTCTCCCGAAGAGCTGGAAGAAGTATTGAAGATTATACAAGACTTCGACCCCGCCGGTCTGGGCGCCCGCACCCTACAAGAGTGCCTGCTCATCCAGATTCGACGTAAGGAAGCGCAACGGCCCATGCCCTCGCCTCCACAATACTATATAGAAGAAGATATTCTTACCCAGTGCTACGAAGAGTTCACCCGCAAGCATTGGGACAAGATTATGCAGAAATTAGGTATCAGCGAAGATACCCTGCAACAAGCCGTTAAGGAAATCTGCAAGCTGAATCCCCGTCCCGGTGCCTCGCTCGGCGAAGCCATCGGCAAGAACATGCAGCAGATTGTGCCCGACTTCCTGGTAGACACTTATGACGACGGTACCATCAACGTGACACTGAACAACCGCAACGTGCCGGAACTGCGCATGAGCCGCGACTTCACCGAGATGGTGGAAGAACACACCAAGAACCGGGCCAACCAGTCTAAGGAATCCCGTGAAGCCATGATGTTCCTCAAACAAAAAATGGATGCCGCACAAGGTTTCATCGATGCCGTGAAGCAACGCCAGAATACGCTGATGACTACCATGCAGGCCATCATAGACCTGCAACGTCCTTTCTTCCTCGAAGGAGACGAGTCATTGCTCCGCCCCATGATTCTGAAAGATGTTGCCGAACGTACCGGGTTGGACATCTCGACCATCTCCCGTGTGAGCAACAGCAAGTATGTACAGACCAACTACGGCATCTACCCGCTGAAGTTCTTCTTCAACGACGGCTACACAACCGAAGACGGCGAAGAGATGTCTGTACGCGAAATACGCAAGATACTCAAAGAGTGCATTGACAACGAGGACAAGAAAAAGCCTCTGACCGATGACGAACTGACCGAGCTGCTGAAGGAGAAAGGCTATCCCATAGCCCGCCGCACGGTGGCAAAGTATCGCCAACAGATGAATATCCCCGTGGCAAGACTGAGAAGATGAGAGAAAAGGATGAGCGATTAGGGATTAAGGTTTAAAGATTAGTGCATTCAAATAGTAAATTGTAAATAGTCAAATCGTAAATAAAATTAGGTTGTGGAAGAGCATATTATAGCAGATAAAACTTTAATCAGAACAGCGAAAGTGATTTCGGCGGTATTCACACCGTTCTCCATCCCTTTTCTGGCTTTTCTGGTTCTGTTTATATTCTCGTACCTGCGCATCATGCCGTTGCAGTACAAGTTGATAGTATTGGGCGTGGTGTATTGCTTCACCATCCTGATGCCTACACTGACTATCTTCATCTTCCGCAAAATCAACGGTTTCAGTCCGGAAGAACTGGTGGAACGAAAAAGGAGATACATTCCCTTTATTCTGACCATCACTTCTTATGTATTCTGCCTGCTCATGATGCACCGGCTCAATATCCCGTGGTACATGACCGGTATCATACTCTCCGCCCTGGTAGTGATGATAATCTGCGTCATTGTCAACTTAAAATGGAAACTGAGCGAACACATGGCAGGCGCCGGAGCCGTAATTGGTGGACTGGTAGCTTTCAGCGCCTTGTTCAGCTACAATCCCGTATGGTGGCTATGCCTCTTTATACTGGTGGCTGGCGTGCTGGGCACCGCCCGCATCATCCTGCGACACCACACACTGGGCGAAGTTATGGGAGGCTTTGCCGTAGGGCTTATCTGCTCGTTGCTGGTACTCCACCCGCTGAGCAACATACTGTTCCGAATCTTCCTCTTTTAAGAGCCTTGTTTAATTTTTAATTTTCAACTTTTAATTTACATAGTATCAACCCTTAAAAACTAATGATCATGAATTTCCCGACTAATGTAAAGTACACCAAAGAACACGAATGGATTCGCCTGGAAGGTGATGTAGCCTATGTAGGTATTACCGATTATGCACAAGAGCAACTGGGCGACATTGTGTTTGTCGACATCCCGACCGAAGGTGAGACATTGGCTGCCGACGAAGTGTTCGGCACCATCGAAGTAGTAAAAACCATATCAGACCTCTTCCTGCCCGTAACCGGTGAGATTCTGGAGCAAAACGAAGCCCTTGCCGACCAGCCGGAACTGGTAAACCAGGACCCATACGGCGAAGGCTGGCTCATCAAAATCAAACCCACCGCTGATGCCGACTTCGACAGCCTGCTGGATGCCGAAGCCTACAAAGCGCTGATAAACGAATGAAATGAAAGGATTAGGGGTTAGCGATTAGCACCGGACGGAATGATAGCGCAGTCCCTAACCCCTAATCGTTAATCCCTAACCCTTATAAAATTAACCCTTTAATAATTTAATGATTCATGTCTCCAATCGTTAGCATCATCATGGGCAGCACTTCCGACCTCCCCGTTATGGAGAAGGCCGCGCAATTGCTCAATGACCTGCATGTACCGTTCGAAATGAACGCTCTCTCTGCTCACCGCACACCGGAAGCAGTGGAGGAATTTGCCAAGAATGCTCGCCAACGCGGCATTAAAGTGATTATTGCCGCTGCCGGTATGGCTGCCGCCCTGCCCGGCGTCATTGCTGCCAACACCACACTGCCGGTAATCGGGGTTCCCGTAAAAGGGTCCGCACTCGATGGCGTAGACGCCCTCTACTCCATCATCCAGATGCCTCCGGGCATACCAGTAGCCACCGTTGCCATTAATGGTGCCATGAACGCTGCCATCCTTGCCGTACAGATGCTGGCATTGAGCGATTCCTCATTGGCTGAAACATTCGCCGCCTATAAAGAAGGGCTGAAAAAGAAAATAGTCAAGGCAAATGAGGACTTGAAGGAGGTGAAGTACGAATACAAGACTAATTGAGGGATTAGGGATTAAGGATAAGGGATTAGTAAGATGAGATATAGTCACTTATCCCTTATCACTAATCACTTATCACTAAACGCTAATCACTTATTACCGTGGATTTATTCAACTATTCCCGACGGGAAACATCAGAAGTAAACATCGGAGCCACCCCTATGGGCGGCTCCAATCCTATCCGCATACAAAGTATGACGAACACCGCTACGCAGGACACAGAAGCCAGTGTGGCGCAAGCCAAACGTATTGTCGACGCCGGAGGAGAGTATGTACGCCTCACGGCCCAAGGCATCAAAGAGGCTGAAAACCTGATGAATATCAACATAGGCCTACGCCAGGACGGATATATGGTGCCGCTTGTGGCCGACATTCACTTCAACCCGAAGGTAGCGGACGTGGCAGCACAGTATGTAGAAAAAGTACGCATCAATCCGGGAAACTATGTGGATGCAGCACGTACTTTCAAACATTTGGAGTATACCGATGAAGAGTATGCTCAGGAGTTGCAGAAGATACACGACCGCTTTGTCCCCTTCCTTAATATCTGCAAGGAGAACCATACTGCCATCCGCATCGGCGTGAACCACGGTTCATTATCCGACCGCATCATGTCGCGCTATGGCGATACACCGGAAGGCATGGTGGAATCTTGTATGGAGTTTCTGCGCATCTGCGTGCAAGAGAATTTCACGGATGTAGTCATTTCCATCAAGGCATCCAATACAGTGGTCATGGTAAAGACAGTACGCCTGCTGGCAACCGTCATGGAGCAGGAAGGTATGCGATTCCCGCTGCATCTCGGTGTAACGGAAGCCGGAGACGGAGAAGACGGACGCATCAAATCGGCCTTGGGCATCGGCGCCCTGCTGGCAGACGGCTTGGGTGACACCATCCGGGTTTCCCTGAGCGAAGCTCCGGAGGCGGAAATCCCCGTAGCCCGCAAATTGGTGGACTATATCGTGCAGCGCCACGACCATCCTTATATCCCCGGAGCAGATGTGCCGGAATTCAATTATCTCTCTCCCACCCGCCGCGAGACTGCCGCCGTACACAATATCGGTGGAGACAATCTGCCCGTGGTCATTGCCGCACGCTTAAACGGGGACATGGACTTCAATCCGCAATTCATGCCGGACTATATCTATACGGGACGTTCCATCCCTGAACAACTTCCGGAAGGCATGCAATGCATCATCGATGCCGATGTCTGGATGGAACAAAGCAACAGCGAGACAAAACCGGACAATGCCTGGCCCGCCTTTAAAGGAGACCAGCTTCCTTTCCTGCTGCGTGAAATTCTCTTCATCACGTATATGGGGCTGAATGACGAAGCCATCGCCTGCCTGAAGTATCATCCGGAAGTCGTATTGATTTCGCAAAGCAATCATCCCAACCGGTTGGGCGAACAACGCGCTCTAGTACACCAGATGATGAAGGAAGGCCTAAAAAACCCGGTAGTCTTCTTTGAGCACTACGCAGAGAGCGAACTGGAAAATCTGCAAATCAAAGCGGCTGCAGATATGGGAGCACTCATCTTCGACGGTCTGTGTGACGGTATCCTTCTCTTCAACCAAGGAGAAACCATAAGCGGCAAAGTAGTGGATGCCACTGCTTTCGGTATCCTGCAAGCCGGACGTGTACGTACCAGCAAGACCGAATACATCTCTTGTCCCGGCTGCGGACGCACCCTCTACGACCTGGAAAGTACCATTGCCCGTATCAAGGCAGCCACCGGCCATCTGAAAGGACTCAAGATAGGAATCATGGGCTGCATTGTCAACGGCCCCGGAGAAATGGCCGATGCTGATTATGGCTATGTAGGCGCCGGACGAGGCAAAATCAGCCTCTACAAAAAGAAGGAGTGCATCGAAAAGAACATTCCCGAAGAAGAGGCGGTAGAAAAGCTGATAGAACTGATAAAAAGTAACGGAGATTACGCTGAAAGGACTTAAGTCTCAGCGCAGATATTCGTCAAAGTCCACCTCTCTGAACTTAAAGTTATGATGTTCGGAGGGGTGGTAGGCTAGTCGACTGTCTTCCGGTTAAAAGTTACAATGCGTAAGTAGCCCTCACCTCCCAATCTACTGCCTTCCACACCACGCTGAGAGCATCTGATACTTTTTCATAGAGACCAGCGTGCCCAACAAAAGACAGCTATCACATTGCGATGTTTGAGAAGCAATTTCTCCCAGATTCCAGCACCATCGTTCACTGTGCGCCCAGACTCTTTGCCGATGCCATATCCTTGAGGGCGCCACCAGTCTTTCCCGTCATGCAACGTACTGTCACAATACAAATAGGCGTGTGTATTCAATATGACAAGCTTATCCGGATGAATACCCACTATGGAATCGGCCCATTGCAGAGCCTCATCAGAAGGCCCGAATTCCAGATTCAAGACCAGCCAATCGGTATCGCCCGACCTAAGGTTTATGTAATAGTTATCCAATGTCTTTCCATCCGCACTGCCTCCCCAATAACTCTTCTGCTTATAGTCAGAAAGAGGGAAATACTTGTTGGCCATTGCAGTGTTATGCACGTCCGAAAACTTACCGGGCTTACTGCCAATATCGTGATTTCCCCATACGACAGAATAAGGTATTCCTGCTTGGCTAATACGATGAAAGGCTTTCTGCATATACGCCCATTCCACCGGAGAATTATCTTGTGTCAAATCTCCCACTTGGAACACGGCATCTATTTTCTTACGATTGGCAACCAACCAGTCCACTTGCGAATCAAAGACCTCCGGACATTGTTCCAGATAAGTCTGCGTATCCGGCAATACCACAAAAGTACTTACCCGACCAGAAGTGATGCAAGAAGTAAAAAAAGCGCCCCCTAAAAAGAGAATTCCGATAACAGACAATACTCTCATCATTTTTTCTTCTGATTAAACAGCCAACCCATAAACTCAGAATCATTGAACGCCGGTGTCCAACTGCCATGATTGACTCCAGGGAATTCGATATACTCAACATCGGCACCGGCAGCCTTCAAGGCCTTGTAAGCCTGACGCGAACCTTCTACCGGAACAATGTTATCGGCATCTCCGTGATAAATACGGAACTTCACGTCTTTGGCGGCAGAAAGCCTTGCCGGATTCACAATACCACAGATGGGAACGGCTGCGGCAAAAACTTCGGGATAACGTATCGCCAAATCAAACGTCCCCATACCGCCCATGGAAAGTCCCATCACATAAATCCGGTCTTTATCCACCTGGGGCATAGCCAAATAGGTATCCAGCAACTCCTTCAATGTGCGGAATATACGCGTAGGCTCCTGTACCTCGGGCATTTCTCCAGGTACAAACGACTTGGGACGACCCACATAAGCCCAATAATCTTCCTTAGGACACTGGGGAGCCAATACAAAAGCCGGATATTCCTCTCTGTTCACCGGATTGAGCCACATCTGCCCACCATGCACCAATTGCTTCTGATTATCATCTCCTCGTTCGCCCGCACCATGCAGAAAAAGCACCAACGGATATTTCTTCCCTGCCTTTTCTGCTTCGGGACGCAGCAAACGGTACTTCAACGAATCTCCCTGCGAAGAGACATACACTTTCTTTTCATACTCTCCATACAACTCCTGCGCATACATACACACAGACATCAACAGCATCAAGGCTGTACAAACTGTATTCTTCATATCCTACAAAATTAATGTTCAATTAAAAAGTCTACTATCTCACTCTTCTTATATCCCACCCGGAAAGCCTGCACTGCCACCCGGTCTCCCTTATGGACAACAAACGGCTCAACATATAGATTCCAATGTTTCTCTCCATTCCGTCCCCGACCATTCAACTGATAGGCATAAGAGACTCCAGGAGTGGAACACTCCAGCTTAACCTGCCCCCCTTTTGTACAATCTGCGGAGCTGACACGAGCGGCTGTACACCGTCCGGCCACATAGTTTGTACTATTTCCGGTTCTGTCAGCGGACGACATTGCCAATATTTCCTTTCCCACTGCCGATACACCTTCCGCAAACGGTTAATGTCTTTCCGGTAAGCCGGATCATTAATCAGATTGCAGATCTCATGAGGGTCTTTCTCCAAATCATAGAACTCTTCACGCGGACGGGGCCAAACAAACCAGCTTTCCTGATTCTCATCGAGCGCGCCTTCTTCATGGAGTTGAAGCATACGGCGCATCATCGGCATGTTCAGACGAAATCCTACCGGCTGATAGCCGGGCTGATTGGGAGTATAATTACAGATATAACGATAACGGCGGTCACGTACGCCCCCCTGCTGGTCATAACACTTATCCATACGGTCACGTGCGGCAAAAACATAGCGCCGCGATGGCGAAGCATATTTCCCAGCAAATGCCTTGCCATCCATATAGGCAGGAGGCTTGATACCCGCCAATGAAAGAATCGTTGGTGGAATGTCAATGACACTGCGAAGTCCATCATCAATACTGCCGGCCAACCGTCCGTCCGGATAACGGATAATGAGAGGAATATGGGTACCAACCTCTGTTATTTCACGTTTCTGCCGAGGAAGCGGTCCACCATTATCCGAATAAAAGATAAGAATGGTATTATCCCACTCGCCTGCCGCCCTCAATTCATCAATCATCTGGCGGACAAAACAATCCATGCGGTAAATATTGCTGTACATGACAGCAATATCGCGGCGCACGCAATGCTGTCCTCAGGATAATAGGGTGGCAACACCACATCGTCGGGAGAGACGTAAAGCGTATCCTTCGCACTTTCCCACACCTTTTGCTCATGCGAGGCAAGGGTATTGAATATAGCGAAAAAAGGCATCCCTTTAGGACGGTTGCGCCAATGCGCCTGCCTGCCACATTCGTCCCAAGCGGTCAAAGGCGGTAGAAACTGATAGTCGGTTTTCGGGTTGTTCGTACAATAATAGCCAGCGGCACGCAACAGCTCGGTATAGCACTTTATTCCCTCGGGTAACACAATATCGTAACCGGTTACCGCCGGTGGACGTGCAATCTGCCCCCCTTGCGTACGCATATAGTTGGCATTGATATGCGTGGGATACATTCCCGTAATAAGTGCCGCACGCGAAGGAGCACTAACACCCACTGTCCCATAAATGCTGGTATAGCGTATACCCTCTGCCGCAAGGGCGTCAATAGTCGGAGTCACTGCCACACTGTCACCGAAACAGTGCAGCCAAGGACCGATGTCTTCACATACCACACAAACAATGTTTGGGCTAACAGCATCTCCATCCTCTGTGGTAGAGACAGGGATCCCACCGGCCTTGACCTCCTGCGATACAGTACAAGCAGCCCAAACGGTACTACCATATAAAAAAGAGTGTATTATCTGTTTCATTACTGTTCATTTTACACAATCAGTGCGCCTCTCGAAGAAAAACACGTTGCGAAATACCATTTTCATTGAATGCCTCGATGGCAAAATAATATTTTTGTCCTACCGTGAGGGCACGTAAGTCTAATGAATTATCGCCATATACCATCCACGAACTATACAATTTATCAGGAGCAACACCCCACAATACATTATAGCCTTGCGCACCCTTCACCGCTTTCCAAGAAATGCGGACATTACGTTCGTCCGCTTCACGCACTACCGTAAAACCTTTTACCGTAGCCGGTTTTTTCCCACGTCCCAAACCGAACACGCGAATATTCCCCATTGCCAGATTCTTGCCCGGCACGTAATGGTGGCGATAACGAATATAGCGTGCTTCTATCGGTTGATCCAGTTCTATGTAATTATGAGGGGCATCACGGAAACTGTTGCGATAGTCCACCAATACCCGCCAACGGGCACCATCCACCGAAGCTTCTACAAGATAGCGTTGCCGGAGGTTTGGCATACGTCCCCAAAATCCGGTTTCCTCATAGTCAAAGAAATTCAGTTGCAAGGCATACACGTCACTCACTTCTTCAAGGTCTATCTCCACCCATTGCTTATCGTCATTTTTTCCGGCCACCCAGAAGGTTTTCAAGTTCTCGTCCGTCACATTTTCCACCGGATAACTTTCCAATTGCGAAGAAGCCTTCACGGGTTTGCCATAAGAAAGCAACATCCAGCCCCGGAAACCACCGCTTGTCGTCTGTCGCGAAACCTGGTCGGGAGAATAGTGAGGATAGTCACCGAAGTAAGTATCAGAGTACATCACACCGTCTTCATCAAAAAATGTAGGAAACATACATAACCTACGCTCAAACTTATAATTAATGGACAGATGGATTGTACCGAAATGCCAGTATATTCCTCCCGGACCACAAACCGTACTTCCATGCCCGGCACCGGTAGCAAATCCTCCCGGCTTGTAGCAGAACGGATTATGAGCCGCGTACTGAAAGGGACCCAAAGGAGATTTTCCTACATAAACACCGTCACCATACACATTGAACTGAGTGCCCGGAGCGGCATATTGCAAATAATATTTCCCATTGTGTTTCGTCATCCACGCACCCTCGATGAATGGCTTGATGTCACTGGTATGATTTTCGCCAAAACGTTCCCACCCATGAATGTCAGGACGGAGAAAGAGCAGTGAATCCGGCTTTTTCGCTATCGGCAGGAATTTATTCTTCATATCAAGTTCCTTACCACGGATAGGCCAACGGTTGGAAGACCCCCAATACATATAAGCACGTTCATCATCATCAATGAAAAGGGCAGGATCCTGAAGGTCGTGGAGTACCGATGGCACTGCCTTCCAGTCCCCCCGTTTGGGATTATCGGTATAAAGTATGCTCATGGCTCCGGATGGATTCCCACAAACATAGAGTATGGAATCTTTATAATTATGGGCAGCAGGAGCATTGCAACCTTCGAAATACCATTTTTCGGGAGTAATAAAGTCCCAATTCAGCAAGTCCTTGGAATGCCAGTAACCCCAGGAACGGGTAACGAACATATAATACTCCCCCCGAAACTCCACTACAGCAGGGTCGGCACCCGAACGATAAGACTTGCCCAAATGGGAATTGTGAAAAGGATAAGTATAGTCCAGATTAAGAGGGTTACAGTAGGTAGTAGTACGATATTGTGCATGTAATGAACCGACGAACAACAACATCAACCAAGCGATGCAATACGACTTTTTATCCATAGCTGACAATAAACAAAATACACATAAAACGACAAATAAGGGTGTGTCAAAACGGTTGATGGCACACCCTCATTTTACAACACATTATTTCACTTCTTTAACGACAGAAATTTGAGATACACCGTTTTCATTGAAAGCTTCGATAGCAAAATAATATTTCTGGTCGGTAGAAAGACATTTCATCAGATGCCTACACTCGTCACCATACACCATCCAAGAACTGTAAAGCTTGTCCGGCGCAATACCCCAAAGGATGTTGTATCCTTGTGCACCTTTCACCGGTTTCCAAGTCAGCGTGATGTCACGGCGATCTTCGTGACGGCGAGGGTCAAATGTCTTCACTTGAGCAGGCGCCTTACCTTCGCCCAGACCGAAAATACGGATGGCAGAAATGGAAAGGTGCGGTGTGGGAACATGGATGTTTTTGTAACGTACATAACGTACCCGGGCAGGGATTTCCAGTTCCACATAATCGTGCGGAGTGTCTTTGAAACTGTTGCTACGGTTGACAAGACGTATCCAGTTGACGCCATCTACGGAACCTTCGATAGTGTAACGGTGGCGCAAATCGGGATAACGACCATACATATCACTCTTATAATCGTTGTAATTCACCTGAATAGCGTTTACAGTGGCAGGTGCCTGAAGGTCTATCTCCACCCACTGCGTTTCATCGTTGGAAGAAGCCAGCCAATAGGTCTTGCAATTCTCGTCCGTCAATCCGGCAGCTGTATGACCCTCTACAGCCGAAGAACCTCTGGCAGGCTTGTTGTAAGAAAGAAGCATCCAGCCGCGGAACTCCCCTTTCTTTCCCGGCATAGTAGGTGCATAACGGGGATAATCTCCAAAACGGGTGTCACAATACATGATGCCGTCTTCGTCAAAATAAGTAGGGAACATGCAGAGACGGCGTTCCCAGTGCATATTAATGGGCAGAGCCATAGAACCGAAATGCCAATATTGCCTACCTGGTCCGAGCACCGTACTTCCATGACCGGCACCGTTGATATAACCGCCAGGCTTATAGGAAATGGGGTTATGTTTCTGATAGGTATAAGGTCCCATCGGATGGTCGGCCACATATACACCATCGGCATATACATTGAACTGAGTGCCCGGAGCAGCATATTGCATGTAATACCTCCCGTTGTGCTTTGTCAACCACGGTCCTTCGATATAGCCGCCCAGCACGGTATCGGCATGATTTTCTCCAAAACGTTCCCAACCATGTTTCTCTGGGTCGAGATTGAAAAGTTCCAGCTTCTCGCCTTCTTGTATGAAACGATGGTTCTTGTTGAGCTTCATGCCGCGAATGGGCCACTTGTTGGAAGAGCCCCAGAACATGTAAGCACTGCCGTCATCATCAAGAAAAAGGTCAGGGTCTTGCAAGTTGGTGATGATGGCAGGAGTGGCTTTCCAGTTACCCGACTTGGGGTTGTCGGTATAAAGCACACTCATCACACCCGAAGGATCGCCACAGACATAAAGTACTGAATCCTTGTAGTTATGTGCCGCCGGAGCGTTACAACCTTGTGGATACCAGTTTTCCCCCGGATTGATAAAATTCCAGTTTTGCAAATCCGTAGAATGCCAGTAGCCGTGCGTACGGGTAACGAACATATAATATTCTCCACGAAACTCTACTACGGCAGGGTCGGCACCCGAGCGGTAGGAGATATCTTTCGAAGAATTGTATATCATATAGGTATAGTCTACATTCAGCGGATTACAATAAGTATCCATGCGCATGTCCTGCGCCAAAAGGGGAGACGCCAAGCATAATAATGCCAGCAGCAGATTAGTAATCAGTCTTCTCATTATTTTTTATCTTTATTATCAGGTTATTAATGTTCAATATGTCTTCCGGTAGCTTTTCAGCGGCATAACTCCTGCGGCACATCGTATTCTTTTTGCAAGCGTGCCAGTTCAGCCTTCAGTTCGGTGGTAATCTTCTCCATTCCCTTCTTCCCATAAAGATTGTGCATCTCTTCAGGGTCTGTCTTGAGATCATAAAGTTCCCAATTGTCATCCACGTAGAAGTGCATCAGCTTGTAGCGTTCCATCTTCACACCGTAATGGGCACGCACGCTGTGGAAGCCGGGAAACTCATAATAGTGATAGTACAAGGACTTACGCCAGTCGCGCGGTGTCTTGCCTTTTTCCACCAGTTCCTTGAACGAAACGCCCTGCATGTCCTGCGGAATGGAGATGCCGCACATATCAAGGAAAGTAGGAGCAAAGTCGATGTTCTGGGTCAGACCTGTAACTTGCGTACCCGGTTTGATATGTCCCGGCCAGCGCATCACCATCGGCATACCAAAAGACTCTTCGTACATGAAACGCTTGTCAAACCAGCCATGTTCGCCCAAGTAGAAGCCTTGATCGGTGGTATAGACTACAATCGTATTCTTGTCCAACCCCGTACGTTTGAGATAGTCCAGTATCTCGCCCACACTCTCGTCCACACTTGCTACACAAGCCATGTAGTCTTGCAGGTAACGTTGGTATTTCCATTCAGCCACTTCCTTAAATGAACGTGGCTTGGAATAGAACTCATTATTTCGATCGCGGTAAGCATCAAGGAAACGGCGGCGTTCTTCCGGTGTCATTGTTCCCATGAAAGCGTGCGGCCAAGGGTCAAAGAGCAGGCTGTCGCTATCGATACCCGCAACCATCTTCAAATCGTGACCTTCGTACATGTCACGGTATATATTCATCTTCTGCATCTGTGCTGCGTAACGTCCCTCATAGGCATCGTAATAATTATCGGGAAGCGGAAACTTGGCGTGTTCATACAAACGATAATGCCGTTCGGCAGGTACCCAATTGCGGTGAATGGCTTTGTGGTGCATCATCAGGAAGAACGGCTTGTTCTTGTCACGACCGTTGTCCATCCATTCCTCACAATATTGAGTAATGAGGTCGGTCACATATCCTTTATGAATAGTAGTGTCCCCCTCGGTAATGAACTGTGGGTTACAGTATTCGCCTTGGTCATTGAGAATCATCCAATGGTCAAATCCCGTCGGCTTGGAAATAAGATGCCATTTACCGATGACGGCAGTCTCATAGCCGCCTTGTTGCAACAGTTTAGGCAACGTCTGCTGAGAGCCGTCGAAACCTAGTGCCCAATTCTTCATGAAGCCGTTCTTATGGCTATGCTTACCAGTAAGTATCGCGGCGCGACTGGGGCCTGAAATAGAATTACAGCAATAATTATTCCAGAACACAGCTCCTTCCTGCCCGATACGGTCAATATTAGGAGTAGGTGCCACTTTACCTATAGGATGACCATAGATACTCATAGCCTGCTGTGCATGGTCATCACTCATGATAAAAATAATGTTAGGACGTTCACCGTCTTGCCTGCCTTGTTCCTGAGCCTGAACAGCAGGAACCAATGGAAGCATGGCAAGTCCTAAAGATAGTTTATGATCCATCATCTTCAATGATTTATAAGATTTTTCAATTTATCATATCAACGTAAAAACAGATTCATTCCGCTCATCTGCCGACGATGTTCCTACCCAGAGCCGGAATTCCCCCGGTTCCACCTGCATCTTCATATCAGCACCACAAAAGGCAAGGTCTTCTTCAGTCAGCACAAATGTCAGCGACTTCTTCTCGCCAGCCTTGAGATACAGCTTTTGAAAACCCTTCAATTCTTTCACCGGACGAGTCACACTTCCCACAAGGTCGCGAATATAAAGCTGTACCACCTCTTCACCACCGACTTTACCGATATTGGCTACATCCACTGTAACGGTAAGTGTTTCCCCCTTTTTCAGCTCCTCCTTGTCCAACTTCAAGTTATCCACCTCAAAGCTAGTATAACTTAAGCCATATCCAAAAGGATAAAGCGGAGAATTGGGACAGTCAATATAAGAAGACTTGTAATCCATCTTCGGATTGTCCGGAGGAAGCGGTCGTCCGGTGTTCTTGTGGTTATAGTAAAGCGGGAGCTGCCCCACCGAACGTGGAAAACTCATTGTCAGCTTTCCGGCAGGATTATAGTCGCCTGCGATGACATCGGCAATGGCATGACCACCCATCGTGCCCGGATACCAGGCTTCGAGAATAGCATCCATATTCTCGTCCTCCCAAGTAAGTTCCAGCGGACGACCGTTCATCAATACCAATCCGATGGGCTTACCCGTTTTCTTAAGTTCCTTCAGCAAGTCGCGCTGCGAAGCAGGCAGGGTGATGTCCGTGCGGCAAGCAGCCTCGGCACTCCAGTTCTGGTCTTCACCGGCAGCAACCAGAATGACATCTGCCTGACGAGCCACGGACACAGCTTGTGCAAATCCTGCAGTTCCAGGCTTACGAAGATCGCAGCCTTCGGCATAAAGAAAACGTACGTTCGAGTTTCCGTACTTTTTTTCCAACCCTTCAAAAAGAGTGACACTCCGTTGACGGTCTCCCCGTCCACCCCAACCACCGTTCACACTGTTACGTTCTTTCACCATAGGGCCTATCAAAGCTACAGTCTTACGTTCGGAGGGTTGTATCGGGAAAAAGTCATTCTCATTCTTCAACAATACTACCGACTTACGAGCAGCATCGCGCGCTGCTTCCAAGAACTCGGGTTTCATGATAGTAGCCTTCTCACGCTCCTCATTCAGATAGCGGTAAGGATCGTCCATAATGCCTAAAAGGAATTTCATCTCCAGAATGCGGCGTACGGCATTATCAATGGTTTCTTCGTTCACCTTGCCCTCTTTCACGGCTTGCAGCAGATGTGCATGAAACACACCTCCGGTCATATCCATCTCGATGCCCGCATTGGCAGCCAACTCGGCGGCATGAGCCTCGTCGCGTGCCACGCCGTGGGGAACAAGCTCATTGATAGCCGTATAATCCGTCACTACAAAACCGTTGAACCTCCACTCATCGCGAAGCACATCCTGATAAAGGAACTTACTGGAAGTGCAAGGCACACCGGAAATCTCATTGAAGGCAGTCATGAAAGTAGCCACACCCGCATCTTTGGCAGCCTTGAAAGGTGGGAAATAAATATCGCGCAAAGAGCGCTCGGACACATCAGTCGTATTATAATCACGACCAGCTTCAGCAGCACCATATGCACAGAAGTGTTTGGCGCAAGCCAGCATCTTGTCCAGCCGCATCAAGTCTTCGGGCTTCTCACCCTGGAAACCGCGTACACGTGCGGCAGAGAGCAATGAACCCAGATAAGGATCCTCACCAGAGCCTTCCATTACCCGTCCCCAACGTGCATCACGTGAAATGTCCACCATGGGGGCAAAAGTCCAGTTAACACCCACTGCCGAAGCTTCGGCAGCGGCAATGGACGCACTTCTTTCTGCCAGTTCAGCGTCCCAGGCACACGACTCGGCCAAAGGAATAGGGAATATCGTTTTAAAACCGTGTATCACATCGAAAGCAAAAAGCACTGGAATCTTCAACCGGGATTCCGCTAGTGCCGTCTCTTGTGTCTTGCGGATGGCGGCAGAAGAAGTGGCATGGAAAAGACTGCCTATGTATCCTTTCTTCAATAGAGGTTCAATGTCCGTATTTACTTGCGGACCGGTCACAATATCGCTCTTGGCAGAATATTGGGTCATCTGACCTATTTTCTCTTCAAGTGTCATCAAGGCAAGTACAGAATCGACACGCTCTTCTATCCGTTTGTCACCGCTGTAACTCTGCCAATCACCGGCTCCTGAAGTACATGCCATACCCACAGAAAGTATCAGGGCAGCTCCAATCAATAATTTCTTTTTCATAGTAAATGCTTTTATAGTTTTAAGATAGCCATTACGGGAGCATGATCGGAGAGATAGCCGTTGTCCGGCTTATCATCAATGGTTCGGTAACGCTCCACCTCTACAGCACCTTTTATAAAAATAAAATCTATCAACCTACGTTTCTCTACCGGGATGCGCCCGAAGTCATGGAAACTCCATGTCGGTCCGTAAGCGACTTTCGCCGTAACGCAAGCATTCTTCATTCCACCTTCCGTCAATACAGTGACCGGCTCGGAATCTACCGTTCCATTAAAGTCTCTGGTAACAATTACCGGAAGGTCACCCGCCATTTGTTTTATCTTCTCAAGTATCAGCACGGCACTTTCGCGACGTGCCACTTTACCTACATGATCGAAATGAGTATTGAAAGCAGCTATTTCCCTACCACTCACCTTGTCTTTCAGTACCGCCCAAGTCACAATACGCTCGCAAGCCGCATCCCAGCCTTTCTTTCCGATGGAATCAGGAGTTTCACTCAGCCCAAAATTTCCACTCTTCAATAGTTCGAAACGGTCTGTCTTATAGAAAAGAGAGCAATACTCACCTTTCTCTTCTCCATCTGCACGACCTACACCGAGAGCGGTATATTGCGGAAGACGCTCCTTCAAGTCATCGAGTTGGTTCTTCACCACCTCTTGCATGCCTATAATGTCCGGAGCATAATAAGCAATCATTTGTGCCGCATGGTCCTTGCGGTATTTCCAATTGTTCATACTGTCCGCCACATGATCCAGACGGATGTTGAACGACATCACCTCTACTTTGGCTTCCGGTTGCCTGCCGCACGAGGCGACAAGCAATGCGAAAACAACCAATACACTATTGATAAACACGTTTTTCATGGTTACAAACCTTTTTAATCTATGTAAAACCTAATCAAAATCAAAGAATCCTATCAAACAACCTAATCGACCTTGTTCAAATAAGGAGAAGTAAAGCCTAATCTCCTCAAACCCTTCTGGACATCGGGATGACTCATGAAAAGTTTCCAAATCAAACCGGTACGATAGTTCTCTATCATCACAATAATCGGCCCTTGGTCAATGGCAAGATACGAAGGTGCAAACCAATTCTCCGTCAAATTGAACGCATCCTTGAAACCATATTCACCCCAAAGACGGTCACCCAACTCTTCATAGAAATAACGCATGGCTTCCAAAGAATATTCAGGTGCATATGGAATAGAGGAAAGAGCAGCGGTAGGCGTAATCACACCACGGTCATTACCGGGACTATGGGCAGAATAACCTTTGTCACCGTCACTGGCAGTCAATCCCCAACATTTTTCGCCGTAACCCTTGTAACCCTTCGGATTGTCAATGCAGTAGGCACGGTTAATCAAGGTATGAGCCTTCATCTGTTCCTCGTAATCGGCATAACGATCTTTCAAGCCACGTGGGTCAAGCCCCATGTAAGAATAATGAGTGAAGAAGAGAGGACCTCCCTTTCCGTGGTTGTTTCCAAGAGGAAGCTTGATGCCGTAATACTCCCGACCGTTCAGAAAAGTATTCGCATTGGCCCAGCCTTTATGATAAACGCTCTCGGCAATCGGATAAGTAGGGGAAGACGCGCCCAAAATGTAAACAATGTGACACTCGTTATGACCTTTAATCTGATGATTCATCGCCCATCCGTTGTTTGGCGACCAATGCCAATACATCACATCTTGTCCCTGAGTAAAAAAGTTCCATTCTGCTTGACGCCACAGATTATTGATTATCCCGCGGATACGGTTTTCCGTTGGATTATCCTTTGTAAAATACTGATGGGCAGCCAACAAGCCTTCGAACATGAAAGCGGATTCTACAATATCCGCTCCATCGTCCTTACGACTGAAAGGAATGGTCTTGCCGGTTTTACCGTTCATCCAATGTGCCCACATGCCGTGATAGCTGTCGGTATTCTTGTCGCTCAGAAAGCGGACTATCTTCAACATACGTTCAGCGCCCTGTTCGCGAGTGACAAAACCACGCTCTATACCGACAATGATAGCCATCACTCCGAAACCCGAGCCACCGATGGTAGCTGTCTCGGCACCTCCGTTGCTCCGTTCATGCGCCAATCCTGATTCGGGATGGGCAAAATCCCAAAAGTAACGGAAAGTTTGCTTCTGGACAAGGGTCATGAGTTCATCATCGGAGAGTTGCTTTTCTGTCACACCAGATGGTGGATTTATGGCATTTACCGAGCACGAACAAACCCCCAAAAACAAGAAAAAAAGAAATATATTTTTCATAATACCTATTTTAAACATTTTAATCACATAAGAAGTAGGAGTAGCCTTAGGCTACTCCTCACACACCTTATTTATTTTGCTTCAATATTCCTTGAGAAATATCAATCTGCTTCTGTGGAATGTAGAATGTGGAATGCTGGCTCATATTGAAGTTTGTCTTTCCATGGGCCTTCAGCATCTTTTCTGCATATCCGGGAACAACTTTATCAGCCCGAATCAAATCAAAGAAACGGTGTCCTTCCATTGCTAATTCAATGCGACGCTCATTCCATATGATTTCACGCAACTTTGCCTTATCCCTCTCTGTTATTTTAGGTAATACAGTGGGATCATCACCGGACTTACGAGCACGGTCTCTGACCAATTCCAATTTAGCCAGGGCGTCATCTACTAATGGGTCGCTTTCACCATTTGCCAACTCATTGCAGGCCTCAGCATACATTAACAGTACATCCGCATAACGCAGAAAATACAAGTGGCAATTTTGTTTAGCAAAATTATTGGCATTCCAATAAGTTGTAGGCCACATTGTCTTTTTATTGGCACGCGGTTGTACTCCCGGTTCGTCCTTGAAGTTTATAACCCCAACTCCTTCCATATTTTCGCCATCGTAAATGATAGTAGCCTCCCGTCTCGGATCACCTGATTCATAAGCCTTATCCAAAGATTCTGACGGAGAACAGAATCCCCAACCTTTGAAACCTCTGACACCTTGCCACTTCACATATTCGGAAGCCTTATCTCTCGTCTTGTCTGATCCCCACAAATACTGGTCGGCCAGCATCACTTCATCAGAATAATAAGAATCCGGGCTAAACAAATCACGGTAATTGTGATGCAGGTTATATTCTCCCCTACTTATTACCTGCCCTGCATATTGTTTTACACTTGCATAATCTTGACGGAACAAATAAACTTTAGCCAACAAGCCTTCTGCAGTTCCTTTCGTAACTCTTCCTCTCTCAGCAATCCCCCATTCATCACGGGTTGGCAAATTCATTGCCGCATAGGATAAGTCATCAATAATCTGCTGATAAATAGCTTCTTCAGAAGCGCATGGCTGATCATATTCATCGGGATTCTGAACTTTAGTAACCAAAGGTACGCCACCGTAAGTTCTCACCAAGTTAAAGTAAAAGAAACCACGGAAAAAACGTGCCTGTGCAATGCTTCTAATCTTTAACTGCTCATCTTTCAACACATCCAAGTTATCCAATGCTACGTTACAGAATCCGATTCCTTTATAATTTCCGGTCCACCAGCCGTTCAATTCAGAAGTATAAACATCATAAGTAAAATCATTCAATGAATTCACGCGAGCATAACTACCATCTGCCGGTGAACTTCCTGTATCAGAATTGTCACTCGGCACCTCCATAATGCCAAACCAAGAAAAGCCGATCAAGTCCCAACTTTTCATTTGAGAATATATAGCATTAATTCCCATCAAAGCACCTTCTTCTTCCCCGAAGAAAATATCTTGCGTCAATTTCCCTTGCGGCTTTGTATCCAAAAAATCAGAACAAGAGGTAAAAACCAATGCTGAAGCTAATAAAAGTGAATATATCTTTTTCATAATCATTTCCTATTTTTATTTTCCATTAGAATGTAAGATTCAAGCCAAAACGGCAGGTAGCGGTAATCGGATAAATATCACGGTCAAGCCCCCCTAAGATTTCAGGAGTAAATCCGTTATAATTCGTAAAATAAAGCAGGTTATTACCTGAGAAGTACAATCTCAAATTCTGGATATGCACTTTTTGCATCAAGTTTTTTGGGAATGTATATCCTAATTCCACAGTCTGTAACTTCACATAGTTGCCACTCTCAACATAACGGTCGGAAACAAAATAATTGTTACCCTCAAATGTCATGCGCGGAATGGAAGTATTCCTATTGTTTTCAGTCCATCTATCCAAGAACGAACGATCCCAGTTATCAACACCAGCATTTCTTTCAGCTTGTTTGGCATTATAAATCTTATTACCAAAATTACCCTGCAAATCAATTGACAAATCAAAGCCTTTCCAAGCGGCAGTTATACCCAAACCACCGATAAACTTCGGAGTAGGAGAGCCTAAATCCGTACGGTCTTCAGCAGTTATATATCCATTGCCATCCGTATCTGCATAAATCAGATCACCCGGAGCTACATTTGCCTGATACTTCTTCTTCGCATCACCGGAAGCAGCCGCAGCCATCGCATTATACTGCTCAATCTCCTCATTACTTTGGAAAATACCAATAGTCTTGTAACCATAAAAATACTTGATTGGCATTCCTTCTTCTGTCATATGAACACTTTTTCCGGAACCTATATCCCCACTGGTGATACGTTTACCTCCCAAATTAGTCACCTCATTCTTAATTGTAGTTCCAGTCAAGCGGATGCCATAACGAAAATCCTTAAACGAGTCTTCCCATTTCACCGTAAAATCAAGTCCAGAGTTACGTACTGAGCCCACGTTTGTTTCTACAGAGGCAAGTCCTACAGAAGCAGGAACATCCACATTTACCAACATTTCTTTTGTATCTCTTCTGTAATAGTCAAACTCTAAAGAAAAGCGATTATTGAACAAGCCTAAATCAAAACCAAGATCCAACTGCTCTGAACGTTCCCAATGGATTTGTGTATTATAAAGAGAAGTTACAGTACCACCAGAATAATAATCACCACCAAATACAGCATCATAAGTAGGGGCTACATTAGCCAATGCATAATATTTGTCATTACCAATCTTATCATTACCAATTTGCCCCCAGCTACCTCTAATCTTCAAGTTACTCAACCATTCAACATTATCTTTAATAAAAGCTTCTTCAGAAATCCTCCATCCGGCAGCTACTGACGGAAAATATCCCCAACGGTTATCCGGTCCAAACTTCGAAGAGCCATCGGCACGTATAGAAGCCGTCAACAAATATCTGTCCATTAAAGCATAGTTGGCACGGAACAAGTAAGACATCATGGCTTCATGTTTTCCATTATTCTCAAGTCCACGTGTATCGCTTGAAGACTGATCCAAATACCAATAGTCTTCCACTTCTGAGAAGAAATTACGTCCTGACCCGCCTAACTTTTCATTAGTGTATTTTTGAGCAGTAATACCACCCAAAAGATTCAGACGATTTTTATCATTGATTTGCCAATCATAAGTCAAGATATTCTCCCACAGCCAAGTAAAATCTCTAGTCCATGTTTTAGACAAGCTGTTCTCATCTACCTTTTGATACTCCGAGATATAATACTTAGGAGTAAAATTACGACTTCTACCATTAATATAATCAATGCCCAAGCTGGTCTTAAAATTCAACCCTTTAATAACTTCCCAATTCAAGAATGCACTACCCACAATTCTATCTTTCCAATTATCACTATTCATATAATGGAGGGTAGCAAGCGGATTAGCAGTAGATGCCACCTGAGGATCGGAGAAATTACCATTCTCATCATAAGGAGTAATGATAGGACTCAGTTTATAAGCAGATTTTACAACTCCCTTATTTTCATTTTTGTATGACTGAAAGAAGCCGATAAGTTATGCCCGATAGTCAAATGTTTGTTTATTTTATATGAATTATTGGCACGCAAAGTAAAACGGTCATAAGAATTTTCCTTTATGATACCATCCTGTTGGAAATATCCGGCACTCAAATTATAACGTACCTTTTCTGTTCCGCCACTAACAGCAACTTGATAATCACGGACAGACGCTACTCGGAAAATCTCATCGAACCAATTGGTCCCTTTTCCGAAAGAAGCCGGGTCATCATAAACAAGACCGCCATCTGGATTAATATTCAAGTTAGCTTCATTTTGCAGCATAGCATATTCAGAAGCCGTACACATCTCAAACTTACCGCTATTTTGGAACTGAAATCCTTCACTGGCAGTAATGTTCACCTGTGCTTTACCTTCAGCACCTTGCTTGGTGGTAACAATGATTACACCGTTAGCACCGCGAGAACCATACATGGCAGTAGCAGAAGCATCCTTCAATACCTCCATGGACTCAATATCATGGTTACTCAGGAATGATATATCGTCCATAAACATTCCATCAACCACATAGAGCGGATTGCTATTATTAGTAGTACCGATACCACGAATGCGCACTTCAGGAGAGCTACCCGGAGCACCGCTTGCAGAGATAAATACACCGGACACACGACCTTGCAACGCGTTAGCCACATTAGGTGTAGAAATCTTTTTCAAATCATCGCTCTTGATAGAACCAACAGCACCGGTCAAGTCTGATTTACGCTGTACACCATAGCCTACAACTACTTCATCGATCAACATATTGTCTTCTTGCATTACTACATTAATAGTAGTACGACCATTCACTGCTATTTCTTGGTCTTTCATACCAATATAGCTATAAAAGCAAGACAGCGTTACTGGGAACATTGGTAATCTTATAATCACCATCAAGTCCAGTAACGACTCCTTGCTGAGGAGCTTTACCGAAACTGTAGCACCAATAACAGTCATTCCGTCTTGTCGGAAACGACACCCGAAACCGTAATTTTGTTCTGCGCCATCGAAACAACGGCAAACAGCAACATCACACATGTAATTAATAAATTTTTCTTCATTTTGTATTGATTTAAAATTCTTTTGCAAAGTATAGGAGCAATTGATGTATGTCAAAACAAACTACCACAAGATTACCACAACCTACTCAAGCACTACAACGTAACTACTACAGCATTGTATAAAATACTAATTCCCAATAATATACACTAGGAAGTTATTTAAAAATTATTCAGACTGCAGGCCTATCAAATAGAAATATGCTGTTGAAGTTACATGATCTTGGCGGTAGAAATTAACAAATCCTGGCGGAAAGTCTTTATCCGTGATATGTAGGTCTGAATTTTCATCTAATAAACGATAGAATTTCAGTTTACCGCTTCTATCTATAGTAACCGGTACAAGAGGAACCTTCGCCTTGTACAGTTCGAGTACCTTTATGATATGGAGCACCTCCAATCTGCTGCAATGTAACTCTTATATCATGATGAAAATAAATCGGGTCCTGCGTGGAAACGATACATACTCCACCAACAACTGTCCGCATTTGCAATCGGACAACCTTGATAACGGTGGGAATACTCGCCCTGCCCAAGCCGTACCAATATAGTCTTCAACTCCCGTACCACTCAATGTGGGAATTCCTTATCTCCGTCAATGTAGAACTTGATTTCACCTTCTCCCCACCAAGTAGTTTCATAGGCCTTATTGGCAAAGATACCCAAGCTTACCCCAAAAGCGCCCCTGCCCGATAGTTGGGAAGAACAGTATAATCCACTCCCAACTTGGTGGATTTGTCTTCACGCCAGACAGCATGAAAATAGCTCATCTCGAATCCCATTCCGGCAATTTAGTAAAGTTAATATCATAAAACAAGTGTGTCAGGTCCTCATCCGAGGTATTCACAAACACCACTTTGGCACCGGTGCGGTAAGGCATCGGAATACAACAGTTAAAGAACGCTTCTCCGGATTAGAAAGAAACAGTTCTCAAAACGAGATGTACGTGACAGCGGATTCCCAAAATCTCCCAAAGGGACATCCACTGCCGGAACAACAGAGTTATCCCAATAAAACTTGATACGCAACGCACGAAGCATCTTAGGGTTACGTTTGCTGACTGTCAGCCAAATACGGTTAATGATCCGGGTCCTTGCTGAGACAACAATACACAGCTGTCTCCGCCATGATTCTGCCGAAAGCACTTCCTTTTGCACCTTTATTGGCTTGAGCTGCCGTTCCCTTGGCACCGGTAGGATTTTCAAAACTTGTCCACCGCGTTTCATGGCCTTCAGGCACTTTCCATATTTGGGCATGGCTCAAAAACAAACGAAAACAAGACTGATATAAGAACTATTCTTTTTTTTTTATATTTATGGCATTTATACTATTTCCTTTATAAGGCAACTTAAAACTCTCACCGATAACGCTCCTCCTATACTTCGCATCGTAAATGCGACGATTATGCTCGGACACTTTACGCCTATAACCTTCTTTATACCTAAAATTACGGCTGACAGGCTGTGGTTCCTTCGGCTCCACTACTACGCGTCCGTTCCAAGTAGTCTGATTTGTACAAGGAGGCAAGGCAGCATCCCAAGCATCAAATTCGGCCAAGGCTGTCTGCCAACTCCGGATATTCACCACTCAAATCATAAACCTCTTCCTTATCGTCCTTCATATCAAAGAGCTGGATTTTGTACTTCCCTGATCGTTATAAACTAACTTCCAATCTCCTTTACGGATGGCAAAATCCTCATCCCTACGCCAGTAAAGCGTAGAATGCGGACGCTTGTCTAGGCCACTCACTTTTCAGATAGGGTAAAGGCTGACTCCATCCAAAGAATATTTCTGTCTGGAAGTTCCACCGACAGCCTGCATAACTGTAGGAAATATATCAAGACTGATTACCGGATTATCATAAACCATACCTTGAGGCAACTCCGAGGGCCACGACATTATATAAGGAACTCGAATTCCACCTTCATAAGTATCAGCTTTATATCCTCTGAAAGGTCAGGACTTGACATGGTCGTATTACCTCTGTCTTTATATTCATAACCGGTGCTACACTCTATTCCCTGCCCACGAGGAGAACCATTATCACTGATAAGAATAAAAGAGTATTCTCTTCCAAACCATTTTTCTCAAACTTTCCATGACACGACCTATACCATCATCCAAAGCCAACCATAGCTGCAAAAACTTTCCGGTCTTCATGATGGAATCGCCTCCCCTCAAGCCGATTCACATAGTGTTCGGGAACTTGCCAAGGCGAATGAACGGCATTATACGAAGGCAAAGCAGAAAGGAGAGGAAGCATGCTTGTCTATAAACTCCACAGCTTCACGTGTAAAACAGTCCGTAATATATTCACCACTTTCGTGCAAAGGGGTTGAATCTCGCCATTCCGATACAAAGGGGCAAAAGTCATAAAGTTCCACTCCGGTTTATCTGTAGAACGATAATAATCATGGGTATCAGACCAAAACCATAGAATTGGTCAAATCCCTACGATTAGGAGATTGTTCGGGAGAGTCACCATATGCCATTTTCCGACAAATCCGTAGCGTAGCCACAATCGCGGACCATTTCACCCAAAGTAGATTGCCCTTCGGGAATCTTTGCCCAAGGATGCAGATTGTTATAGAAACCAAAGCGTTGTTGATAAACTCCCGTCAAGATACCTGCACGAGACGGTCCACTTATGGAACAAGACACATACCCTTGGCTGAATTGTACTCCCCTGCGGGCAAGTGCATCAATATTCGGTGTCGATACGTCTACCGCCCCTGATAACCTACATCCCCAACCCATATCATCGGCAATGACCAACACAATATTGGGACGTTGGGATTTATCTCTTTGCACATTGCCTGCATTACTCCCGCTGAAGGGGAGTAATGCAGCAACAGACACTAATGTACATGAAACTTTCATATTGCTATCAGCTTAACGTCCAAAGTCGCATACAGAAGCTTTAATCTTCATTTCCGCCTTATGCTTCTGCAAGTTCCACAAGCTCTTTCACTATTTCAGGATGTTTTCCGAAACCTCATATTGTTCAGAAAAATCTTCTTCCACATTATATAAGAAGGAATTTCCGGGCGTTCCCAAACAGCATGCCGGGTATAAGGATCGGTAAGGGTACTGAAATGAATCTTCCAAGGACCTTTACGAACTGCCAGTAAAATGGCTGCCACGCAATAATACATCTCATCACGTGAAGACTCCTCTGTTCCCACAACATGGGAGTCTGATCCATTGTCAAGTGTCACTCCCTCAGGTAGAGGAATACCTGCCATATTTAAGAATGTCGGCAAAATATCCATTGTTGCCATCATGCCTTGCTGCGTACACGGCGCTATTCGGCCCGGCATACGGAAAACAGCCGGAACGCGGAGACCTCCTTCCCAACAGGTAGACTTCCCTTGACGTAAAGCACCGGCAGAACCTCCATTCAGGCGCTGTACCAACCATGGTCCGTTGTCACTGGTAAAATGACCAATGTGTTTTCATCAGACCATTTTCCTTCAAGGCTTTCAATACTTCACCCACACTCCAGTCCAGCTCCTCGACCACATCGCCATACAGCCCCCGGTTACTCCTGCCTTCGAAACGCTCGTTCGTATGCAACGGCGTATGGGGAAAGTATGTGCCAAGTAAAGGAAGAATGGACGATTCTTATTCTTTTGATATAGTCTACAGCATATTCGGTATAACGCCGTGTCAATTCTCCTGCTCAGGCTTGATTTCAAGAACAGAATCCCCATCAATGAGGCAGGGCGCATATCGTTCGAATAAGGTATTCCGAAAAATCATCAAAACCATGGTCAGTAGGCAAATAAGGAGAAAATGCCCCAAATGCCATTTACCTACACAAGCGGTAGCGTATCCATTCTGCTGCAACAGTTTGGCAACAGTCACTTCATCTTGTCCCAATCCTGCTTTGGAATCCGGGAAAAGAACATCCGTTTATCGCCATACAGTCCATTACGAACCGGTAACCTGCCGGTCATCAGTGCACTGCGGCTAGGCGTAGAAACAGAAGCGCCCACATAAAACTGTGTGAACTTCATCCCTTCCGAGGCCATACGGTCAATGTTCGGGGTATGTATGGTAGGGTTTCCATAGCACCCCAAATCTCCATATCCCATATCATCACAGAAAATCAATACAAAATTCGGCTGCTCCTTCTCCTGCTCCGAACTACAAGACGAAAACATCATTTGAGAAACCGTAGTAGCAGCCAATAATGGAAATAAACTAATTTTTCATTTCATGTCCTCCAACTATTTATTCGTCCCCAAAGGTCCGCTTTGTTCCCCTTGTTCTTTCTCCATTCATGACGCCATTTGTGTATCATCACATTGTTTACCATCGGCTTCAGCTTACGGCCCGCCTTGTCGGGAATGGCCGGGACAGCCGTCGCCTTGTCCTGATACCAGTAAGCAACGGTAGCCAGGTCGAGCGTCAGGCAATTGTTGTCCATGCTCGATGGTGGCTTTCAGCCCTTTCTCGAAGACGGGATCTTGAATAAAGAACCGATAGACATGTGTACGCCCCAAGAATCCGACATCATTATTCACACGTGGATAGCCGAAGTAGATATGCTGGTAGGGCTCTTTCGGGCACCAGGCGGTGTTGAACAAATCTTCCGTACCGGTTCCTATCAAGGAAGACTGTTTTTCACCGTCGATGAACCACATGTCATCGCCTTCACCATACCACATGGGGTAGGGCACTGTACATAATAGTTCAATCCCACAAAATGGCCCTTTCCCTTGATATCGGCAAACACATAATTGTCGGCTCCGTCCTTATTCTCCGTCTGCTTACCCACGGAACCCCACTCGGTCTCCCCTTCGGGAAGCGCTTCGGTAATCTCACGGTTAAACCACGCATGGAAACGTCCCATGTCCTTGGGCAGTTCCTTCATCTCCACATAGTCTATGTAGTAGTAGAAGGCGCCGATGTTGACATCCGTCTGATTCTCTATCTCAATGCGCGCACCTTTGGCAAAAGGCATGGCGAAATAGCTGCACAAACCCGTACCACCGTTGGGACCGGAAGAAAGGGCAAAAGAAGCATAGTTATACTGTTCGTTCCATCCCTGGCCGAAAAGGGACCGATGGGGACACGACAGAAGGCTCGTCGCTGCCGTCCCAGTACATCCGAAGGATGATGTCGTTACGGGAAAGCTGGCGCGGTCCCGGAGACATCGTTATCAGATATGGTTGATTACGCCTGCCCCTTGATGTCGGCCAAGACAGCCGTTTCGCCCGGCTTGATGGCCTTCAGGTGGTCACGGTTGTTGCCCGTACGGTCATAACTGCTGACACGGCGGTTGCGCAAGCCTTCCTTCATCTTGGCAAGGTCATACATTTCACTAGACATATTGGTCTGCGCAAAGCGCTGCCTACTCCCATCAAAGGGAGAATAAACCTACAAAAATTTTTCATCATGGTATTCTTCATTTTTCAAATTATGTTTTCATCAATCTATCGGTTGTCACTTTCTTGTGGCATCCGACTTCCTTATCTTCTCCTCCAGTATCCGCGCCAGCCTGCGTACTTTGGGATGCTGTTCATACACATTTGTGGTCTGGTATGGGTCTTCCTCCAAATTATAAAGCTGCACAGAGGGTGCATCCGGCTTTATCCGGGCATTTCTATATCGCTGTTCACCCGATGGGTGAGCTGGAAAGCGGATGCCCGCCCAAGTCATGGTCACCGACATTCTTTCCGGTAAATCCACCGCTGTTTTGCGCCGGAATATAGACCCACTTCCCTTTGCGAATGGAAAGATGGCTCTTTGGAAGGACAGATAATAATATGGTCCCGAATCATTTTCCCGGGATTTCCGATAAGGGCAGGAAGCATATTGAAACTGTCCGGCCCGTCCTGCTCCTGCAATTCATATCCTGTGAGGGCAGCCAAAGTGGCAAGCATGTCAACATTGGACATCAACTGGTTGGATACGCTGCCCGCAGGAATCCTGCCCGGCCAGCGGACAATCATAGAATGCGATGCCCGCCTTCCCAAGCTCCGAACTTGAAACCAAGAAGCTTGCCGTTGATATGGTGTCCTGCCTTCCAAGCTCTCTGCCCTCCATGATTCAGCATTCCTCCGTTGTCACTGGTGAAGATGAGCAGAGTATTTCCCGCCAGCCCTTCCTCATCGAGGGTACGCATAATCTCGCCTACCACCCAGTCAATTCATGGATTGAATCACCGTAAGGTCCTGCCTCACTGGTACCTACAAAGCGTTCGGCCGGTGTAAAGGATGATGGATGTTGGTGGCATAATACAAGAAGAAAGGTGAATCCTTATGTTCCTTTATCCACTGCACGGCCCGGTCTTTCAAAGTAGTGGCTACAGCCCTGTCTTTGTACAAACGGTGCGCAGCCGTGGCTCCACCAATAGAGTTGATACCGAATTTTTCATCGAACTCCTCCGTTTCTGCCCTCTTGCCTCTTACAAACGGGTCGTTGGGATCATAACCCACCACATGATGGTTCTCCACATAAACAAAAGGTGGATGACTGTTGAGAATAGGCACACCGAAGTAATAATCGAATCCCAATTCAAGTGGTCCGGGAGCCAGTTCCTTGTTCCAGTCCATCTTTTCGTCCGTACGGAATCCAAGATGCCACTTCCCCACGATGGCAGTGGAATAGCCGGAACGTTTCATCACATCCGCAATTGTGGTGCGTGCCGTATCAATTTGCAGAGTCTGATTCAGGAAGATTGCCCCCCAAATATCCTCACGGCAAGGATATTGACCGGTCATCAGTCCATAACGTGAAGGCGTGGAAACAGCCGAGGATGAATGAGCGTCCATAAAGCTACGGCCCTGCGATGCCAGACGGTCTATATTGGGAGTCTTGACCTTGGTGGCACCGTAACAACCAATGTCGCCATAGCCCAAGTCATCAACGTTGATAATGATTACATTGGGCTTGACCTCAGTGGAAGCCGGAGATTGCTGCGCGACGGCAGGCAAAACGCTGAATCCCATCCCTACTGTGAAGGAGAGAGACCCGGTAAGTAATTTGTGTTTCATATTTCACTCAATTTATCGGTTAATACAACATTATTAAGAATAGAACATCAATGAATCCTGAATATCTTTATCCCATTCAAGAACGTCATCCCTTTCACCGCCTCAAAGTTCACCGTAAGGTTTCCACCGGTTACGGCAACATGCAGTTTCTTGGATATGCAACGGTTCCCGCCTACTTCTATCGCCGGAGAGAAATGATTCAGCCAAGGTCGGTTGTTGACAGAAACATTGAAGACACTGCCGCGGAAATCGGCATTGTCTAGGGTAGCGACAGCTCCCAAATCGTAAGTCACCCGCTCGGAACGTGCGTTCAGGTCAGCAAAAAGAAGTTCTACTTCATAGTCGCCGTCGGGCAAGTCGAAGCGATAGGCCCTGATGTCCTTGCGTTTGGTCTGGAGCAAAGGAACATTACGGGTGTCTTTCACCTCGGCAGTGGTTCCGATACGTCCCGGAGAACGGCGGAAAATCTCTCCACCTATGTAGCCCCAACTTCCAGGAGTATAAGCTTGGTCGGGAAGCCAGCAAAGATCACTCTTGTCATCCGTAAAGAAACAGTTGCTGCCCACGTTCACTGCAAGTTCCAGCTGTCCGGAGCCGACTGCCGCGATATGGCGAGGCTGCATCTTCACAAAAATGTCCGAAACCTGCTCCACCTTCTTCCCATGGCAGATACCTGAAGCCACAAGCGTGTTTCGCCCCGCAACGAGAGGCACTTGCCACACTGCATGGCAATTCTCGATGCCTTGCACGGAGAGCTTCGTGCCGTTGACAGACAACTCCACCTTATCCAGATTGGAATACACTTTCACCGGATGTTCCACCGCTTCACCGTCCGAAACCACAGTCCGATGCTTCCAGTCATCCACAGCAATGTGCAGCACCGGAATATCCTTGCGCAGGAATGCCTGGAAATAATAGAACACATCTTTAGGACGGCGGTCATTGTACATCAGTCCTTTATTATTGATATGCGGCGTAGCCTCCTGGCGACTGGCAGAACTGAAATCAATGAAGTTCCACTCCGTGGCGCCCACTATGAACGGTCGCTTCATGATAGCGGGCAGATAGTATTCGAGGTACAACTGCTGCCATTGCATGGAGAAATCGAATATCTGCGGATCGAGCGACTGCAAGCGCGGGTCGGAACCGGCACCGAACTCACTGATTATTAACGGACGGTGCGGGTATTTACGATGCTCTTCGTCCACAAAGCGGTCGAAAGACTTGAAGTCGTTCTCATACCAGCCCTGATAAAGGTTCCAACCGGAAATGTCGGTGATATTGCTGAGACCGATTTTATTGTAAATCTGATTGCCGTGGTAGGCCATCGTACTCAGACGGTAGGGGTCTTCCCTCTTCAGAGTTTCCTCCAGATGCCGGGCAAGCGCCAAGGTATTCTCGTAGAAACCGTTGAGCCGTTGTTTCTTCACCCGATACTGCAGCTGGATAACAGCCTCGTTCATATACCCCCACATAATGACGGACGGATGGTTGTAATGCTGGCGAATCATTTCGCGCAAGGCGCTTGTGGCATTCGCGCGGAACTCGTCACCCAAAGCTATCAAATCTACTACCGGAATCTCCTCCCATACCAGCATGCCGAGTTCGTCGCAAGCACGCAACACGGCATCGTCCTGTGGGTAATGTGCCAGACGGACAAAGTTCACACCCATGTCTTTCAGCAACTGCATATCCCTGCGGTGCATCTCATCCGAAAGCGCTATGCCCATCGGCATCTGGTCCTGATGACGGCAAGCTCCCATAAGTTTCAGGGGTTCCCCATTCAACTTGAAGCCTTCCTGCGCATCCACGCTGAACCAGCGGACCCCCAAAGGGACACGTGTCTCATCTTTCAACACCTTGCCACGCACATCTTTCAAAGAAACTTTCACGCTGTACAGATAAGGGGAATCGGGCGACCACAACTGTGGCTTTTCCAACTGTAACCGTTCCTTGAAGGCGAACGCCCCGTCGGCATCTATCCGGACGCTGCGCAAAGATTGGGCTACGGTCTTCCCATCTGTATCCAGCACCTCGACGTCCAACTTCAACACCGCACGCCGCACATCACGGTTCACCAAAGTCCCACGCACACTGATTTCTGCCCTATCCTCACTCACGGAAGGCAAATCGACATAAATGCCCGTAGAGGCATAGTCGGTAAGGCTGATGTGCTGCTTTGCAGCACTGATGAGCCACACATTGCGGTAGATGCCGCCAAAGATGGTGAAGTCGCCGGACAAAGGAGGTATCCGGTCGTTCTGATTATTGACGTGCACCATCAGCAGATTCGGGGCATCGGTCCTTACTTTATCCGTAATGTCTACGGTAAAGGCAGAGTAACCTCCTTTGTGGGTAGTGAGCAGCTCGCCGTTGAGGTACACATCTGCCAGAGAATTGACACCATCAAATTTCAGGTAAAGCTGTTTATCCCGCATCTGCGCGGCATCCGTACGGAACTCTTTCTTATACCAGGAAGAAGCCCTGCGGTAGTTACGGGTAGAATAGGCATCCGCATTCCAGGTATGCGGCAGATGTACCTGCTGCCAACCTTCTTCATGGCGTTGCACTTCCTGCAACCGATTGTCATCACATGCGGCATAATACCAGCCGTCATTAAAACTCTGAACCACCCGCCCAGCATTGACAACCGGGTACATGGTGGACAGACACAATATTAATAAAAATATTTTCTTCATGTTTTTCAATAGATCATATTATCTTACACAAGTCAAGCAAATACTGCAAGAATACTGCATATAGTTTGCAGTGAAAATGCAGACAATATGCAGCAACAATGCCATTTCAACGCAGTGACTCGAATGCTGCATATTGCCGCCTTGGGAATCAGTTAGAGTAACTTGAACGCTGCTTTTTTTACGTCCCGGCAACTTCTGCCAATCATCACCTCAAAGTCACCCGGCTCGCATACAAAATCAAGATTGTAGTTGTAGAACTTCAGCAATTCGGGGGTAATCTTGAAAGATACTTTTTTAGATTCGCCGGCTTTCAGGAAAATCTTTTCAAAGCCTTTCAACTCTTTCACCGGACGGGTTACACTTCCCACAAGGTCACGAATATAAAGCTGGACCACTTCGGCACCGTCTCTCTTGCCGGTATTGGTCACAGTCACGGTAGCAGTCAGTTCGCCCTTATCCGTCATGCTAGTCTTGTCCAAAGCCACGTCGCTATAAGAGAATGTTGTATAGCTCAAACCGAAACCGAAGGGATAAAGCGGTTCATTGTCTATGTCTATATAGTTGCTGCGGAATTTCTGGAACCATGCACCGTCGGCAAGAGGGCGACCCGTGTTCTTGTGGTTGTAGAACAAAGGAATCTGTCCCACGCTCTTCGGGAAAGTCGTAGTCAGCTTTCCGCTCGGGTTCACATCACCAAACAGTACATCGCCGATGGCAAAACCTGCCTCACTGCCCGCAAACCATACATTCAGAATGGCCGGCACGTTTGCCTGCTCCCAGTTCAGTACCAGCGGACGACCGGTAAACAGCACCAGTACCACAGGTTTTCCCGTTTTCAATAATTCCTGTAACAGTATGCGTTGGGTGTCCGTCATTTCAAGATTCGTGCGGCAACTGCTCTCTCCACTCATTTCCGAAGACTCACCGAGCGCAGCCACAATAACATCCGATTTGGCAGCCACGGCAAGAGCCTCGTCCAGCAACTCCTTGTCCGAACGATTGTCACGGTGTAAAGAACGTCCGAACATAGTGGCACGTTTCTCATATTCGGCATCACTCATCAAATTACAGCCTTTCGCAGTCAGTATTTCGGCTTTACCGCCTGCTACCGCCTTCAAACCTTCAGCCAAAGAAGTAGCATTCTTCAATACGGCAGCCACACTCCAAGTACCCGGCATATTACTGCGGCTGTCTGCCAACGGACCTACCACAGCAATAGTGCCCTTCTTGGCCAGCGGAAGCACATTACCCTCGTTCTTCAGCAACACCAAGCTCTCCGAAGCAATCTTACGCGCAACGGCACGATGCTCTTTGGTAAAGATTTGCTTCTTGGCACGCTTCACATCACAGTATTTATAAGGATTATCGAACAAGCCTAACTTGTACTTAGCTTCCAAAATACGGCGACAAGCCGCATTAATAGCTTCTTCTGTCACTTTTCCTTCTGTCAATGACTTCTTGAGCGTACCTACAAATGCATCGCTCACCATATCCATATCGACACCAGCATTCAACGCCAACGCGGCAACAGTCTGCGTATCGCCCATGCCATGGTCGGTCATTTCTGTAATTCCGGTATAATCTGTCACTACAAAACCGTCAAACCCCCACTGCTTACGCAATACATCCGTCATCAACCACTTGTTTCCAGTAGCTGGAATACCATCGACCTCATTGAAAGAAGCCATCGCACTGCCCACACCGGCATCAACCGCCGCCTGATAGGGCAACATGTATTCATTGAACATGCGCTGATGACTCATATCTACTGTATTATAGTCACGTCCTGCCTCGCCGGCACCATACAAGGCAAAATGCTTTACACAAGCCATAATCTCATCATTACGGCTCATATCCTTTCCCTGATAACCACGTACCATGGCTTGCGCAATGGCTGCTCCCAGAAACGGGTCTTCACCGTTGCCCTCGGACACACGCCCCCAACGGGCATCACGGCAAATATCCACCATCGGACTGAATGTCCAGCAAATACCGTCGGCGCTGGACTCAATGGCTGCAATACGCGCCGATTCTTCAACCGCCTTCATATCCCATGTACACGATAATCCTAAAGGAATGGGAAACACCGTTTCATATCCATGAATAACATCCATACCAAATAAGAGAGGAATACCCAAACGACTTTCTTCAACCGCCTGCTTCTGTACATCGCGGATACGTTCCACGCCTTTCAGATTGAAAAGCCCGCCCACTTCACCGGCACGAATACGTTTGGCCACATTACTACTTTTAGCCTGACCGGTCGTAATCTCACCGGTAACCGGCAGATTCAACTGACCTATTTTCTCTTCCAGGGTCATCTTCTTCATTAAATCGTCGATGAAACGATCCATATCAACCGGAGATTTCTGTGCATACGTACTAACGGCAGTAAACACCAACAAGACTAAAAATAATTGTAACTTGAAAAGTAAATGCTTCATGTTTTTCATGCTTTTAATTGATAGAAATATTATTTTACTGCAAATAAAAGAAAAGCATGCGACAATCTCCACATCCCGTACTACAACAAAAGTACAACCATCACTAAAAAACAAAAGAGGAAGTACAATATTAGTACTTCCCCCATTAATATTTCACTGTAAAGCAGCTATTTAAAGTTTATAAGAAAATCAGTCAGACTTTCTTCCGGAAGCAGATTGAATTTCTTGCGCAACCGGTATCTTGCAGCATCAACCCCACGCGTGGAAATGTTGAGCAACTTCGCTATCTCCTTTGTCGGCATATTCAAGCGAAGCAATGCGCAAAAGCGCAAATCTCCTGAAGTTAAATCTGTATATTGAAGTTTCAGATTACGGAAGAAATTCTCGTGTATACGGTCAAAATTAGCCTGAAACATAGTCCAATTCTCTTCATCGGACACTATATTGCTATTAACTAAAGTGAGCAGCTTATCCAAGTTCTTACGGCTATACTGTCCTAACAACTTTTGCCGCTGTATCTCTTCTTTCAAGGAACTCAGAAATTCCTGATGGGCGATATTTGTCATTACCACACTGGACAACTCCTTGCTTTTAAAACGCAAATCGGCCTCAAGCTGTTCCTTTTCCAACTCAACAATCTTCTTCTCTTGCCGCTCGAGTTCTGCCTGATGGGCTACGCGCTGCCGTTCAATCACACGGTCTTTCTTTTTCTTCACGAAACGGTAGACCAGATATTGCAATAAAGCCAACAGACACAATCCTGCCAAGATATAACTTCCCACAGCCCAATAAGACAAATACCACGGACGCAAAATCTCAAAAGGAAGCTCTACCGATGCCAAAACTCTATCGGTATCATATATCTCTGCCTGAAAAACATAACTTCCATAGGAGAGCCGAGAATACTTCTTCTGCAAATAGCGTCCACCCGGCATCCATTGGTCAGAATATCCTTCCAACCGATACCTTACCTTATAAGTATAATTACTATAAACCGGATAACACAATGTAAAATTCACCGTATTAAACTCAGGCTCCACCTTGGCTCCCGGCTGCACGACCAATGTTTTCCGCTTACCACTGAATTCATCAATGACCCGCATTCCCGAAATCCATAAAGAGCGTCTGACCCGAGATTTATATAACGAGGAACTGTCCGTCTCAATACGGGCAATGGCATTGTTCAGGCAAAGATAGGAACAGCCATTCCTCACGTCATAAGCCACGCTTCCCCGTTCTTCCACCGTCAGACCGTCAAACAAAGAATATGGAATCCGGAGTTCGATATTGAAAGTATTTATCGCACACTTCACTAAATACACTATCCTATCACCCACAAACCAATAGTAATCTCCGTTCGCACGACTCACTGTCTTGATTCCCTTCAATTCCATCAATTGTTCATTCATTGTTTCATAGGGAACAATCGAATCAGTCATATCTTCGTAAGTATAGAAATATTCCCCATTAGAAAAAACTACCCGACCATTGATTTTGAACAAAGTAAAACTCCCACCTTTCACTTCTCCCAGGCCCTCATACTTCCGTACATCCTTTACCTGCTTCATATCCGGATCAATCCGAAAACGATACAAACCATTCCTTAAGTGTTTCGCCCAGATATTCCCTTGATGGTCCACCTCTATGTGACGGACCATATGACTGAATCCACGCAGAGACCGGATAAAACCATATGCTCCCGAAGTATCTTCCGTATATAGATTTAAAAGCGCATAAGTTCCTTCCAATAAAAAAGATTCTTCCTTCGATTCAATCTTTTCCATACACATCCCTCCCTTTACATCAGATACCAACTTTGACTTCAACCCCGATATAAGGAAAGTTCCTTTGTTATGCCCGCAAAAAATCTGTTTTCCCCATTCATCGACGAACCACGCTTGTTCTTCCAAACCCGGAACTAATTCAGTCTTTCCATCCTTAAGCCAATAAAGTCCCTGATTAGAAGCAATATAAGCTTCATTTTCCCTTACCAGAACATCATATACCATGCCTATTTTACGAAATGGAGGTTCATAATAATAGATTAAAGAATTGTTGTGTATATAGGCAATACCTTCATCCAAAGCTGTCCATATATTGTTGTCATCATCACAATATAATCTCAAAACAGTATTGTTCTGTAGTTTATTATCCGTATTGACCTTCCAAATCAGCTTTCCCTTTTTATCCAACGCATATATGCCATCGGATATTGTGCCAACAACGTAACAACTGTCCTTGGTTATCACCGCACGATTAATGGTATGCTTCCTGAATATATCATCACATTCGGTTTTCCATTTTTCTACCCTCCCATCTCGATAGAGGAGAAAACCTCCCTGATTACGAGTAAGCATTAAAACGGCATCATCATAAGGAAGCCCAGCCAAGACATCGCTATTCCCAAATACCTTTCTGGGAATAAGTTCTTCCATTTTCCTGCCGGAGAAGACACAAAGTCCACCATTTATTCTTTGAGAATAAAAAGTATTTCCAACCTGAAATAAGTTCAGCGGAAGGCTCTTCACCCGAATACCTTCCACAGAATTTCCATTATAAAAAAAGAGAGAACCAAACGATTGAAATACAATTTCCCCTTGAACGCAAACAATGTTCCAGATTTCGTCGTTATGAAAAGTAAAGTCCTTCACCTCATCTTTTAGCGAGTGATATTCAAGGGTACTATAAGGAGTATGAACAAAATAACCGAATTCTTCGTAAGAGCCTACATAAATTTTTCCATCTTCACTGATATATATAGCACGCACAATTCCTTTTGTCGGTAATTCATACAGCCGCCAAGCACTTCCATCAAATTCCAGCAGCCCACTGTTATTACCGAAATACATCACCCCTCTTTCGTCCTGAGCAATGGCCCAATTCTGAATACCGACATTATAATCCGACACCGAATAGCTCCTCACTATAGGAGAAAAAGGTATGGGTGAAGCTTGCAGCAAACTACTGAAAACCAAAGACAAGAAAAACGTTATTGCAATTCTCATGAGTACTGTTTATAGGTATTTACCAGCAAAGATAAAGCTTTTTGCGTTTTCGTAAAAACAAAATCGCAGATTATCCTCTTTTATAGAAAGATAATCCGCGATAATATCCAAATCCAATTTATTAATTTTCAGCAGTTTTCTGTTTTCCCAAAGGAATAGAAACACCCAAGTAAGCATTGACATTCTTCGTATTCTTACCAAAGAACATATAATCTGTTCCTGCAAAGAAGGAACCCAGTTTCAGTGCCAGACCGAAGGTTTTACCGGCTCCTTGAAGTACGGAATAGCTGGCAGCTACATTGAAAGCATTCGTCGGACGGATGCAGGCAGAGAAAGTCAGCTCATTCAAAGTTTTCGGTTTGGCAAAACGACCGGTATACAAGGCACCCACTACCAGCCAATCATTCAGTAAGGCATATTCAGCGCCAAGAACCATTGTAGAAGTCAATCCACGGGTACGGCTCTTCTCAGAAGCCTCCTCCGTCTTGAGCTGCAACATGTCATAGTTAAGAATCTCGCCGCTGTTCACAATATCCATGAACTCCTGCTGCGAGGCCGGGTCAAGAAGATCATAAGTCTGCTCTGTATTGGCTCGCGCTATACTGGTATTCGATTTAGACCATTTGATAAAGCCCAAATCAAGAACTGAAGCAGAAAGTGTCAATTTATCCAGTAACTTGTAAGATACTCCCAAATCAATAGCCCCACCATATCCGGCAAAACCAAAACTGCCAAAATCGATTTCATCGATATAATCACCATTCTCATTCTCGGGAAGTTCTAACAGCTTTGACGAGTTCTCCAAAGTTGCATCCACTTGAATGGAAGCTTTACTCGTCACTCCTGAAGAGCCGACAGAAGGAGTTTCCACATGAATCTGGTTGATGTTCAGCTTTAAGTTACCGATACCCAGCAGCATCTTCACCTTACCACCCACAGCCAGTCGGTCTGTGATATTCCTTGCAAAGCCAAGGCCGACTTCCGCATAGGAATTTATCTCAAGCTTCTGTCCATTAATGGTTTCGTTAATACCCAAATAGTCAGAAATATTGTCACCGAACTCCCGGCTGCTCATGTTATTCATAAACTGGAACATGGTTTTCGGTATGGCGGCACCGATATCATTACGCAACCCCACATTGACTGACCAGAAGTTCTTTCCTTTATACCACCCGGCAGACAGAATGTCGGTACTCAAATTCACATTCAAGTTATTGGTAGCATCCAGTCGGTTCATAAAGTCATTGCTCATGAAATAGTCGCTATCATCACTGTTCTCAATAATGTCCATAATATCCCTATACCCCAGGGAACTGGAGTTGACGGTAGCATTCAACGAACCTATCACGGGAATATTCAGATAACCGCGTCCCGGCATCAAGGCCGGATTGAGCTGCATACGCTGGTTACTTCCTTCCATAAAGTAGGAAGTGCGCAGGAACTGGGCTTGTCCGGAAAGAGAGAAGCAAAGCAACAATACCACAAACAGCCATACTCTCAGAGAATTCAATTGTTTCATAACCTTGTCAATATTTTCATTATCACCTGCAAAAATATAAAACAAGTTAATACCCTACAAACAACTTAACCGGATAGTCGTGTATAAAAGGCTTATACAGAGACTATCCGGTATAAATTAAGGAGCAAATAAAAGAATCCTCTTAAGAGTGTCCTTATACTATTTCATCATAAACATGTTCATTTGCTCTCGTAGCGGTACTCAGAAAAACCGGGGCTGTCTCCTTTCTTTGTTGCAGAGACATTGACGTCACTGCCGGAGCACTCAACATTTCCTTATATTTTTCCGGAGCAGTGAGTATCTTTACAGCCTCTTTCAAATCATCATCATCTTTCAACTGCTGGATAATGCTTCCACGCTGGAAATAATAACGTTTGATGATTTCTACCGCAATCATGCTCTTGATGTCCTTGGAGAAATGGTCAAGGTCACGGTCCAGATTATGCGACAATTTTTTCTCCAGCGCTTCAAACTCTTTCGAAGCATCAGTCAGATAGCCCTCAAATTCGGCCATCTCCTTCAGGTTCTTCAGCATCTTCTCTGTCTGCTGGTCGTATTTGAAGTCCGCCTTTTTCACCATCGCCTTGAAGTCCGCATAATCGGCATCTGTAATTTCAAACTTCTCTGCTGAAGGGATGGTAGGATGTTTCAGGCAATAGTCCGTGGCATAATTGAAAATAAGATTGTCATTGACAAGATAGAACAGAATGTTGGGCAGCTTCTCCTGCTTCACCGCAATGTCCGGAGTCACGCCTCCACCATCCCGCACTTCACGTCCGGCAGCCGTATGGAACACGGTAGTAAGGCTGTCCGGAATACGTCCCACACTGCCGTCCTCATTCCGGTGCTTGTAGTCGATAGCCTGCACACAACGGCCGCTGGGAATATAATATTTGGAAGTCGTCAGCTTCATGGTACCACCGTATGGCAACGGACGGGTGGTCTGCACCAATCCCTTACCGAAAGTACGGTTACCGATAATGACCGCACGGTCAAGGTCCTGCAAAGAGCCCGCAAGGATTTCTGACGAAGAAGCCGTTCCGCCATTGACCAGAACAGCCAAAGGAATTTCCAGATCCAACGGTTCACGCAATGTCTTGTAGGTATTGCTGGCTTGCTTAATCTTACCCTTTGTCGTCACAAGTGTTTTTCCGCGAGGCAGAAAGAAGTTGGCTATCTCTATAGACTCATCCAGCAAGCCACCCCCATTGTTCCGCAAGTCAATCACCAACGAAGTCATCCCCCGCTTCTTCAAGTCCAGAAAAGCCTGCTTGAACTCCTTGGAAGGATTCCCCGAGAAGGTGCTGAGATTGATATAACCTATATTATTATCCAGCACCGTATAATAAGGTATGAACGGCAATTGGATGGAACGGCGCACAATGTCGAAATCCAACGGTTTCTCTGTACCGGGACGTTGCACTTTCAGCTTGAAGCTGGTACCCACTTGTCCGCGAAGCATCTCGCTGACTTCCTGGTTGTTCTTTCCGGCAAGGTCTTTTCCGTCAATTTCCATCAAAATATCTCCGGCTTTCAGGCCTACATCGGCAGCAGGCATATTCTCGTATGGCTCAGATATCATGGAACGTTTCAGTTTCGGATTCCAAGTAATCACAGAACCTATACCACCATAGGAATTCTTCAGCATCTGCTCCAATTCGCTTTGGTCATCTTCCGGATAATACTCCGTGTAGGGATCCAGCGAGTAGAGCATGGCATCAATGCCTTCACGGATAGTCTTGTTCGGATCAATCGTATCCACGTAGAACATATCCAACTCTTTCACAATGGAATTGAATATATCCAGATTCTTTGCTATTTGGAAACTGCGGCTATCACCACTCTTAAACCCCCAAAAACAAACGGCTCCCGCTACAATCAGCAAGGTAACCATCCAGCGTATCTTTAAAATTCTTCTCATAATTATGATAATGTGCTAATATGCCAATGTGCCAATGTGCTAATAACCTGCAGCGTAATAGCGAAACAAATATTGCGCAGCCAATTAGCACATTGGCACATCAGCACATTAATTAATTAATAAAATTTCTTCCTTGATTTTTTCCCATTGTGCAGCCTGAAGCTCTGTACCCACCACTTGTATCACATCTTTGGAGAGAAGGGAGCCTATCTTGCCACATTTCTCCAGCGAGTAGCCACACGTCAGTCCATACAAGAAACCTGCCGCAAAATAGTCGCCAGCTCCTGTAGTGTCCACCACTTTCTCTACCGGAGCCGCTTGTACCTGCACCATCTCTGTACCTTTGCGAATCAGAGAACCACGGGCACCCACCTTTACAATGGCTATGCTACACATTTTGGCAATGATATCCAATGCTTCCTCCGGTTCCTTACCCGTAAAAGCCTTTGCCTCTTCCTCATTGGCAAAAACAATATCCACATATTTGTTGACCAACAGAGAGAAAAATTCAAGGTCTCCTTCTACTATATTGTAGCTCGCCATGTCCAAACATACTTGTAAGCCGGCCTCTTTAGCCAGCTCAATGGCACGGAGAATCATATCATGGTCTTGCACCAGATACCCCTCTATAAATAGGTAAGCATATCCTTTGAACATATCCAGCGAAAGATCTTCCGCCTTCAATGTAGAAGCCGCCCCCAAATAAGTGCCGAAAGTGCGCTCTCCATCAGGAGAAATGAAAGTAGAGGCTACACCGGACGGAAGGGTAGTGGAAAGCAATAAATCCGCCTCTGTCCCATGCTCCAGCAGACTATCCCGGAAAAAGTTACCGTAAAAGTCATTGCTTACTTTTCCGATGAATCCCGTACCCGCACCAAGGCATGCCATTGCCCGAATTGCGTTTCCGGCAGAACCTCCGTTAGCCAGATGCGTCTCCATCCGGCTGAAATACTCACTAATTTTCAAGAACTTATCTTCATCAATCAGAGTCATACTTCCTTTCGGGAGCTGCATCTCCGTCAAAATATTATCATCCTCAATGATTGCCAGTGCATCAACCAAAGCATTGCCCAACCCAATTATTTTATCCATCTTCGATATTTTTTTTGCAAAGATATTGCATATTTCAAAATATCCTATTACTTTTGCAGCGCATTTGAGAAAAAACAACATTCTTCCTTAGCTCAGTCGGTTAGAGCATCTGACTGTTAATCAGAGGGTCCTTGGTTCAAGTCCAAGAGGAAGAGCGAAAAAACTTGAATGCATATTCTTCCTTAGCTCAGTCGGTTAGAGCATCTGACTGTTAATCAGAGGGTCCTTGGTTCAAGTCCAAGAGGAAGAGCGAAAAGGTTCGTCAATTAGGCGAACCTTTTTTGTTTTCCCACATTATCCCACACAAAAGACAAACATTTCTATTTCATATTCAAAGATTTAACATACATTTGCCAAATGTAAAGTAAGGAGTTTCATAAAAGCACCTGTCTTTATTTATTAGAAAAACATATTTTAATCCAAACACCAAACTACAATGAAAACTCTTTTATTCTTTTTAGTCATAGGATTCAGCCTATGTACCGCTGGTAAAGCACAAACCTCTCTTGTTTCTACGCGAGAAAAATTCCGCCACCATGAAATATCCGTCAGTTACGGCTTCCTCCCCATTACCGACGCCAATAGTATAGCCGAAGAGTTTATTGCTCCGACAGCAAGTTTTGGAATCTATACACGCGAGAAGACCAGCTATTACGGCGCTCTGAATATCAGTTATATTTATAGAATCAACCGTAAAATCAGCCTAGGCGTAACCGGAGGAATAACCGGTAATAGAGGGACGGCCAGTAGCCTTTATGAAGTTTTGGATGAGAATAAGAACGATGACCGGCGCTATCTGTATATCCTCCCCACCTTCCGGTGGCATTGGTTCACCCGCCCCCAATTCTCCCTATATTCCTCTGCAGGGCTCGGCGCCTATTTCCTCCGGAACAGCTTTGGAGGAGACACTTATCACAAAAAGGAATTTGCCTATCAGTTCAGTTTTCTGGGTATCGAATATGGAAATCAGTTTGCCTTCTTCACCGAATTCGGCGTAGGATATACGGGAACAATCGTGGCAGGCGGACGTTTCCGCTTCTGATTCACGAACCCGCCACTGCCAGCGTCAGGATACTAACATGTACGCCTCCCACATCTTTAAGCGCATCGGCACATGCAGTTGTAGTGGCTCCGGTGGTCAGTACATCATCCACAATAAGGATATGTTTCCCCACAAAGCGTTCCGGATAGCGGAGAAGGAAAATACCGTCTACATTTTCCCAACGCTCGTAAGCAGACTTTCGGGTCTGCGTTTCCGTATGTCTTCTGCGCAGCACGGAGGACACATCAATAGGAATACCCGTTACGGCAGAAACGCCGCGCGCTATACATTCACTCTGATTGTATCCGCGCAACTTTTGTTTGCGGGGATGTAGAGGAACGGGGATAATTACGTCTATACCACGGAAAAAACCGGTAGCCGCCAGCTCCGCTGCCATAAAACGCCCCATTATTTCTCCCAAATCTTTCCGGCCTCCATACTTCAGTTGATGCAGGATGTGGCGGAAATCACTTCCTTTGTGATAATAAAAGAAGGAAGTGCCGCGTTCCAGAGGTATCTTCCCCCAAAACATACGCTCCACGGAGTTGTCTTCGCGAAGATGATAGTTTGTCCGTGGCATATTCATATTACACCTGATGCAAATGCCCTCTTCTCCCTCTTGCAAAGAGCTCCCGCATACAGCACACTGACGCGGGAAGAAGAGATGGACAAAGGACAAGAACCAGGCTTTAAATGTGTTTTCCATAAAAAAGTGTAATAAGGCAATAAGAACCGTATCAGAATGGCAGCGCCTCCCGTACCAACCGCAAAAACAACGGATGCAGCGGCCCGTTGGTGGCTATGATATGATGCCCTTCTATAAAGTTCTCGTTTCCCAAAAAGTCTGTTACCTTACCGCCGGCTTCCAACACCATGAGTGCAGCCGCAGAGAAATCCCACTTACCGATAAAAGCTTCCAGCCAAGCGTCAAAACGTCCGGCAGCCACATAGCAGAGGGCAAGCGCCGCCGAACCATTCATGCGAATGCCTGCAACCTTACCGTAAAGTTCGTGTATCAAATGTTCGCCCGTACGGGCATACTGCTCGAAATTGTAGGGTAACTCTGTCACCACAAAAGCGTCTTTCAGTTCACTGACAAGCGAAACACGCAACCGTTCTCCGTTCACATAGGCTCCTCCTCCTTTCCAAGCATAAAAACACTCGTCTCGGCAGGGTTCATAAACCACACCCAGCAAAAGCGACTGCTTGTCACGCAAGGCAATACTTACACAATAGGGAGCATTGTCGTGAATATAGTTCGTTGTCCCATCCAAAGGATCCACTACCCAGCAATACGTTTCGTCACTATAGGCAGCAGACCCTTCTTCGGCAATGAATCCGGCTTCGGGAAGCAATTTCCTAAGGGCAGATACAACCTTTTTCTCGGAAGCCTTGTCCACATAAGATACATAATCGTGCGCATGTTTTTCCTGCACCACCTCCCGACGGAAACTTTTCCGCTCTTCCTTCAAAAAATGCCCGGCTTCACGGGCTACACAGCAGACAGCCTCTGTCAACGCCTTCAAATTTTCCATATTCTTATATTATTTACCATTCGCATCTTCCTGATAAATGAGCCTCCCCCGTTGGCTGACCGTCCACTCACCGTCTTCCAGACGTACGTTTTTCGTATCATCATCTTCCACATTCCAGGCATATCCACCGGCAGGCAGACCTCGACGGTCCAGAATTTCGTTCGAAACACCTTCCTCCGAGAAAAACAACTCCACTTGCGTAGAGTCCGGACTGAACACCAAGAACAAAGTCTTCCCGGCATCATCCACTGCATTCATGCGGACACCTTTCTCCCACAAATGGATGCAATCTTTCTGCACCTCGCTCCACGTATATCCGGCAGAAGCAATACAACCATGTTCGTCTTTATCACTACCAACCACGGCCTCTTTTTCCTTTCTCTCCGAAGTTTCCGCTTCCTTTTTACCGCCGTTTCCACAACCGGTCAACAAAGCTCCGGCACATATCAGGCACATAGATACAACCTTCATATTCATACGCTTGTTTTTATTAGTTTTCAATTGACAAAGTTAAAAACAAATCGGCAGTACTAAAAGTTTCTTCCCTTTTTATACGCACGGCTCTTTCGTTTAAAGGAGTTATCGGGAGTCAGAAGGAGTCATCAGCCGGCAAGTCGGCTTAGGAGTTAAAGCCGATAGTTCTGTGAATACATACACAAGAGTATCGGCTGTAACCCCTAGCGGAGCAAAGTGATAACTCCTCTAACTCTCTTGCTTGTCATGGCTTGAGATATACCACTGTTTTTCCACTACCATATTTGCGAATAATACCTTCTTCCAGAAATAGGTTCAAATCGGCCACCGCCTGATGTTTCGCCTTTCCGGTCAGCTGTTCATAATCAGTACGCGTAATGCAGCCATACTTATTCAAATGCTGCAACAGTTTTTTTCTCCGCTCCTCCAATGTCAATTTGGAATGAGAGATATAGGGAGATGCTTTCCGTTCCAGCTCCATTGTCTGAAAGCGGTTGCGGAATCTACTGCTGATACGTAAGTTCACATTCTGAAAATGTACGGACGGAGAGCGAATATCCTTTTTATTCGCCACGGCCTTGTCGCACTTCAATGACAACGAAAAGAATCCCAATTCGCCCACTTCAACTATCCATCCGTCTGCCAGCCAACTGTGCAACTCATCCGTTATAGCCTGCAACGTGCCATCGAGAATGGCAGGGCTGAAACCGGTAGCCTTGTGAACCAGTTCGCGGAATTTATCGGCAGGAATGGTTCCTTTGGGAAGAATACGGGCGTGAAGCAGCTTTTCTTCACCGTCCTCCGGAGAAGGATTGGGGGTCTGGTATAAATCGTAATAAGCACTCATATAATTTAGAATATCAGTTGGGCAATATTATTCATTCAATGCTGCAAGAACAAGTCCTGATGCACCGAGTTTAATTCGTTAGACAATTGTTGCTGTTTCGTTAAACGTCCATCTTACGAAAGAACAACAATTGTCTAACGGAAAGAAGACATCTGTCTAACGAATTAAAAACAACGCCCAAAAGTATTAATAAAAAGGGAAGTAGGGATTAAAAAAGGGGAAAAATCGCTCTAATAATAGGTTCATTGGCGTAATAAAAGCTTTTATTCAGTTGGTTTTTAAACAGACTCTTAAATGAGCAAAGTTGAGAATAAAAAGTTGCCGTTCCAAACAAAGAAAGAATGTTTATTTTGCTCCTGCTGGGCAACTCCATAACATCGCCATAGAACACCTTCCAAGCAGCGACTCTACTTTTATAGCGGAACAAATAAATTTCTATCGGTTGTCGTCTACGCGACAATTGGTTATGATAAAAGACAAAAGCCATATTAAAGAAGCTGTTCTCTATGGAGGTCTTAAATATGATGCTGATACAACAGCTTTAGTAGTCGAAAACAAAAAATATACTGATATTCCTCGAGACTTGAATATTCAACATACCTTCTATCCGGATTCCCTAAACCTGCGTGACGGAGCCAAATACCTTCCCGCCACTAAGATAGAAGCTGAACAAATTAAACAAGCACTAGAGAATACGAGACTTCAGCCAGCCTTATATATGGATTTACGAGGTACAGAAGAATCTTTTAAAGCTTTATCAGGTAAGAATATCAGTATGCTACATATCGCCACTCATGGTTTCTATTGGACAGAAACAGAAGCCAGACAGACAAAGGATCTTGATTTCTTGATGATGGGAGACAATAACCAATCACGCTACGTAGAAGACAAAGCATTGACTCGATCAGGACTGCTATTGTCAGGAGCAAATATTGCACTGAAAGGAAATCCTTTGCCGGAAGGATTAGAAGACGGCATACTCACCGCCAAAGAGCTTGCCGGTTTAGATTTACGAGGGTTAGACCTGGTAGTACTTTCTGCCTGCCAAACCGGACTGGGAGAAATAACCGGTGACGGAGTATTCGGCTTGCAACGCGGTTTCAAAAAAGCGGGAGCCAACACATTATTAATGAGTCTCTGGAAAGTGGACGATAATGCTACTCAACTCTTGATGACACAGTTTTACAAGAATCTGCTCGCAGGAAAGAGCAAATTTGAATCTTTGCGCGAGGCCCAGAAGTATGTACGTGACTACGAAGTTGAAATTGAAACAACTCCCGACAAGCGCTGGCAGTCAGAAGCCAGGCAAAAAGAAAAACAGAGCAAAAAGCCTATGCCCAAAGAGTTCAAGAAAATAAAAAAATATAAGGATCCCTTTTACTGGGCTGCATTCATTTTATTGGATGCAATTGATTAACTCTTAATTTATGAAAAACATGAAAAATTACTTATTGTGCATATTCCTTGCAGTATTTACCATCAGTATTTATGGGCAAAACCACAAGAATGCTGCGGACTATAGGACAGATGCAATAAATGGAAACGCGATTGCACAATTCTATCTCGGACAGAGCTACTTTAGGGGATGGGGTATAAAACCTGATACCATACAAGCCGTTTATTGGTGGCGAAAGTCGGCTGAGCAAGGAAATCCTGCTGCACAAAACAATATGGGTGCAGCCTATAGTAATGGCTGGGGGAATTTAACTCAAAATAAAGAAACGGCCATCTATTGGTATAAAAAAGCAGCTGAAAAAAATGGGGCTTTTCCACAAAAGAACCTTGGACGCATATATGAAGACAAAGAAAACTATGAAGAGGCTTTTATCTGGTATAAAAAAGCCGCCGAACACAATAATAGCCCGGAATCTTATTATGCACAAAGCCGCTTAGCCTATTTACTGAAAAACGGGTTAGGAGTCACAAAGAATTACCCCGCCGGAATGGCATGGACAAAACGAGCAGCTAAAAACGGGAATGCAAGCGGACAGATTTCGCTTGCAATCTCTTATGAATACGGCATAGACAACATCTTGAGAAAAGATGGGAATTCAGCGTTATATTGGTACAAAAAGGCTGCTCTCAACAAAGACATTGGAGAACTCCAGAAGTCTATAGCAGAAGCTGCCATAGAAAGATTGGAAGAAGCGGGATTCAACGGACAGAATACTCTCCTCAAAATGATACCGGACTATAAACCATTCTACACTGCACCTTCGGAAAGTGAACAGAAAAGCATGCATGAATCTGTTCGCAATAGCACGGTAGAGTGGGGAAAAACAATAGAAGGAGAGGCTTCTCTAGGACAAACCCAAAATGATGAAATAAATGGATTCAGGGTAGAATTCAAAGAAGATAATATTAAAATTGGCTTTACTAAAAACTCAGAATTCACTTTATTCATCCATATTCAAGAAGATGACATAATAGTTAAAAATGGCTCTGAAAATGGTGTAGAATACAACCGAAACACCGGAAAACCGTATATGCTGCTCCGCCCCTACAGTTATGAAATAGAAGCCAAAGAATATCCCGGACAAATATTTGAACGGACAAACTACACAAACGGGAATAAATATTGGGGAGAAACCTATAATGGACAACGCCACGGATACGGCATTCATATCTGGGAAAATGGGAATATGTGGTTCGGCCCTTGGAAGGATGGTGAAAGAAATGGATACGGCGCTTACTTTGATATTACGGCACACACCATTCAGTCAGGAAAATGGATTGGAAATGAATTGATAGCCGGTACTTCTTATATCTGTAAAGAAAAAGCGGAACCGGTTCTTCCAGCCAGAACCAGAACCGTTTCAAAACCATTTTCCTATAGCGGTACTGTTCGCTATATAAATTTACCGACCAGCTCATACATGTCATACATCACAGAAGCCATCAACAAATGGGGGAAATGCCGTACCGGAGCAATCACTATGTATGGAGCAGGAGTAGGAGTGTATGGGAATAGTGGATATGCCTACACCGGCAGTACTCCCAGCAAGCTTAAGAAACGTATAGAAGAAGCCAACAGCAGCAATGCTGAAATAACAGACATCAACATCACTGAAAATGGCAACTATGTAATTATCTTAGGCGGTTCAGGGTATTGGACTCTTGGTTATCCGGATGCATTCCTCAAAAAACTGGAACAATATCGTACAGGAGATTTAAGAGACGACAATATTCTTTCGGCCTGCTTCAATGATAGAGGAGAATGGGTAGTTATCACGGACAAGCATTACAGCTATTCAAATGAAACCATCAAAAATTTCATACTGAAAGCCGAAGAACTATACGAAGAGGTTTACTATGCCTATATTACCAATTACGGGATGATAGCTTGCTGCAAAAACGGAGTATATTACAAAAACATTCCATCCAATTTGGCAGAGGCATTGAAGAAACTCACATTCAAACCCAAAGTCATCAAGTTTACAGACAATGGATTGTACTTGATTACAGATGGAGAATCACAAAATTATTATTTTATGTAATCACTCATTTTTTTTAAATATAGGCAATAGGTTATAGCATAGGACTTTCCATGTCGTCAAATGGCTAAATACAACGTTAAAAAAAGTCGTTCAGTCCCGTTAAAGCACCATGCCGTTTTTAAGTGTTGTAACTTCGCACCGTGGTCACAAAGAAACAGGTCTCGCTAACTGACGAGTGAACGAAACCGCAAGTAACAACCATTAAAAACAAAAAACATTATGGCATTTCGTTATGTAGTAAAAAAGAGAATGGTAGGCATTGGTACCAAAACCGAGAAGTATGTAGCTGCTTCTTATTCCGTAGCAAATATTGATTTTGATAGATTATGCGACCAGGTGACCAGTCAAGGGATGGTGCCAAGAGGTATCGTAAAAGCCGTATTGGACGGTATGATTGACGCACTCTGCACCTATGCCAGCATCGGTGCAACCGTACGGCTGGGAGACTTCGGAAGCCTCCGACCGGGATTGAACGGCAAAAGCCAGGAGGATGCAAAGTCTGTAACGGCTGATGTCGTTTACCGCCAGAAACTGATTTTCGTGCCGGGACAACGTTTGAAGAACATGATGAAACAATCGGGCATCACACGATTGGTAACCGGCTCTGAAATCGTGCCGGACAATGAAGAAAATCCCGGAGGAAACGAAAGCGGAGGCGGCGGCAATGATGGTGACCAAGGTGAAAATCCATTAGGATAAACTGATAGAGTTTTATCAAGGAAACAAACAATTCCACAGAGGAGGCTTCATGACAAGTCTCCTCTGTTTATTTATATGACCTGTTTCGCTATCCATGCACAAGCCTCAGCATCAGCCAACGCATGATGATGATGTTCCAACTGATAGCCACAGCAAACAGCCACTGTATGCAACTGATAGTTAGGCAATCCCTTTATAGCACGACGTGATGCCTGCAAAGTACAATAAAACTCATAATCCGGATAATCCATGCAGTAAGTACGGAAAACAGCTTTCAGGCAGCTTTCATCAAAGGCCTTGTTGTGCGCTACCAATGGCAAGCCTTCAATGCGTGGAGCTATTTCCTGCCACACAACGGGAAAGATAGGAGCATCCTGGGTATCTGCCAACGTCAGACCATGCACGCGGGTATTCCAATAAGTGTAATACTCCGGTTCGGGACGGATGAGGCTATAATAATGGTCCACAATCTCTCCATCACGTACGATAACCACTCCTACACTACAAACGCTGGTACGCTGTTCGTTGGCCGTTTCAAAATCAATGGCAGCAAAATCTTTCATCCGATATGGTTTTATAGTCGCCAAAGATACGAAAAATTCACTCTGTTCCTTTCATTCTACACCTGGTTTCCATTATCTTTGTCCCCCGGACAAAGGTTAAAATATCATGGAACATCCACTTTCGCAATTCAAATATTGTCCGAAATGCGGTTCAGCCCATTTCGAAGTTCATAACGAGAAGTCGAAGCAGTGCGCCGACTGCGGTTTCGTCTACTACTTCAACCCCTCTTCCGCCACCGTCGCCTTGATACTGAACGAGCGCGACGAGCTGTTGGTGTGCCGCCGCGCCAAAGAGCCTGCCAAAGGGACGCTGGACCTCCCCGGAGGCTTCATCGACATGACCGAGACCGGTGAGGAAGGCGTTGCCCGCGAAGTAAGAGAAGAAACCGGCATGAAGGTGGCAAAGGCCGAATATCTCTTCTCCCTACCCAATATTTACATCTATTCCGGCTTCCCCGTACACACGCTGGATATGTTTTTCCGTTGTACGGTGGAGGACACCTTGCACTTCGAGGCGATGGACGACGCGGCAGACCTCTTCTTCCTCCCCTTAAAAGATATCCGTACGGAAGAGTTCGGACTCGGCTCCATCCGCAAAGGAGTGGGTATCTTCCTGGAAGACATACGGAAGAACAAAAGTGAATGATTATTCGTTCCTATTATGGTATATATCCTAAAAAAGCCAAACAAGTGTAACATTTCCGGGTTAAAACCCGTATTTTTGTAAAATACCTATTCTAACAAAAGAAGATGAAACATAAAATCTCCCGAATATTGTGCACAGCACTCTGTTGCGCACCTTTACTCGCCTCAGCACAAACAAGCGAGAAGAGTACTTCTCCCAAGCGACTCTACCAGGAAGGACAAACGCTGTTCCAGCAAAAGGCCTATGCTGCCGCCATCTCCCCGTTGCAAGCCTATGTACGCCAGATGAATGCAGACGGCAAGCCTCTGCCCGATACCGGCGAGCGGCAAGAAGCGGAATACATGCTGGTATGCGCCGCATACGAGCTCAGAGACCCCAAAAGCATAGACCTACTCCGCGCCTTTCTGGACGAATATCCTGATACTCCCCATGCCAACCGCATCTATGCATTAATCGCCTCCTCCTATTTCTTCGAAGGCAATTATGACGATGCCCTCGCCATGTTCAACTCTGCCCGCCTCGACCTTCTGGGTACCGAGGAGCGTGACGACATGACCTACCGCCTTGCCACCTGCTATCTGAAGACGGGCAATGTAAAGGAAGCAGCCATCTGGTTCGAGACCCTGCGCAGCACCAGCAGGAAATATGCAGCGGACTGTGCTTACTACATCTCTTATATCCGATATACCCAAGGACGGTATGACGAAGCGCTCAGCGGTTTCCTGCCTCTGCAGGACAATGCCAAGTACAAGAACCTGGTCCCCTATTACATCGCCGAAATCTACTTGCTGAAGAAACAGTACGACAAGGCGGAAATTGTAGCGCAAAATGCTTTGTCGGCCCACCCCGACGGTCTGAGCTACACGCACACGGCGGAGCTGAACCGCATCCTCGGTACAGCCGAATACCATTTCGGGAAATATCACGAAGCCATAAAGTCCTTCGAGCAATACCTGGAGCACAATGCCGAATCTGCCACTCATAGAAGAGATGCCCTCTACATGCTGGGTATGTCCTATTATCAATGCGGCGTGTATTCCCAAGTTCCTGCCATCCTTGGCGAAGTGACTACCGAGAACGACGCTCTCTCCCAAAATGCCTACCTGCACATGGGACTGGCTTACCTGCAACTGGCCGACAAGACCAAGGCACGTATGGCCTTCGAGCAGGCTGCCGCTTCCAATGCCGACCCGAAAATCAAGGAACAAGCCGCCTATAACTACGCCTTATGCATTCACGAGACCTCCTATTCCGCTTTCGGCGAATCGGTGACCGTCTTTGAGAAATTCCTAAACGAATTTCCAAACTCTCCTTATGCCGAGAAAGTCAGCAACTACCTGGTGGAAGTGTACATGAATACACGCAGCTACGATGCCGCACTCAAATCCATCGACCGCATCTCCCATCCCAGCAAAGCCATTCTGGAAGCCAAGCAGAAGATTCTGTTCCAACTCGGGACCCAGTCTTTTGCCAACACGCAGTTCGAGCAAGCCATCGGTTACTTCAACCAAAGCGTCACGCTGGGACAATACAACCTCCAGACCAAGGCAGACGCCCTCTACTGGCTCGGCGAGTCTTATTACCGCCTGAACCGGATGAGAGAAGCCGCCCGCAATTTCAACGAATATCTGTCACTCACCCGGCAGAGGGATACGGAAATGTTTGCCCTTGCCTACTATAACCTGGGCTACATCGCTTTCCACCAGAAAGACTATTCGACGGCAGAGAACCGTTTCCGCAACTTTGTCCAACTGGAGAAAGGTGAAAACCCGACCGCATTGGCAGATGCCTACAACCGTATCGGTGACTGCAACCTGCACGTCCGCCGCTTCGACGAGGCCAAGCAATACTATACAAAAGCAGAAAGTCTGGGAACACCTGCCGGAGACTACTCTTACTATCAGCTGGCCCTTGTAGCCGGCCTGCAAAAAGACTATTCCGGAAAGGTTACTTTACTGGACCGCCTTGCCGTCAAATATCCCAATTCGCCTTATGCCATCAATGCCCTTTACGAAAAAGGGCGCTCCTACGTACAGAGCAACAACAGCCCCCAAGCTATCGCCGCCTTCCGCGAATTGCTCGGCAAGTATCCCGAGAGTCCCGTCAGCCGTAAAGCCGCCGCCGAAATCGGTCTGCTTTACTACCAGAACGACGACTATGACCGTGCCATAGAAGCCTACAAACATGTAGTCACCCAATATCCCGGAAGCGAGGAAGCCCGCCTTGCCATGCGCGACTTAAAGTCCATCTACGTAGATGCCAACCGCGTGGACGAGTTTGCCGCCCTCGCCGCCCAGATGCCGGGAGAAATCCGCTTCGAACCCAGTGAGCAAGACTCGCTGACTTACATCGCTGCCGAAAAAGTATATATGAAAGGCGAAGCCGCACCTGCCAAAGAGAGCTTCACCCGCTATCTGCAAAGTTATCCGGGAGGCGCTTTCAGCCTGAATGCACACTACTACCTCTGCGTCATAGGCAAAGAGCAGAAAGATGACGAGGCGGTATTGGAACATGCCGGAAAACTGCTGGAATACCCCGATAACCCATATTCTGAAGAGGCTTTGCTGATGCATGGAGAAATTCTGTTCAACCGCCAGCAATATGACCTGGCATTGGCCGACTACAAGAAATTGCAGGCCAAAGCCACCACGGCAGAGCGCCGCCAGCTTGGCGCTATCGGTGTACTGCGCTGTGGAGCACTGATGCATGATGATGCGGAAGTCATCAACGCCGCCACAGCCTTGCTTGCCGAAGCCAAGCTGTCTCCGGAGCTCCGGAACGAGGCATTGTACTACCGTGCCAAGGCATACCTCAACCAGAAAGCCGACAAGAAGGCAATGGATGACCTTCAGCTGCTGGCCAAAGACACCCGTACCCTTTATGGAGCCGAAGCCAAATATCTGGTGGCATTACAATGGTACAACGCCGGTAATTATGCCTCTGCAGAAAAGGAAATCCTTAATTTCATCGACCAGAGCACACCGCATGCCTACTGGCTGGCACGCAGTTTCATCCTTCTGTCTGATGTATATGTAGCCATGGACAAGAAGCTCGATGCACGCCAATACCTATTGAGCCTGCAGCAGAACTACCAGGCCGATGACGATATAGCAAGCATGATTAACGAAAGACTGGAGAAATTGAAGTAAGAAATATAGCACATTATGAAAAAGATACAATATATCCTCGCAGGAACTATGCTTGTCTCCCTCTCTTTGGGAGCACAAGCCCAGACACAACCCCAAGACACCACCATGAACCGTACGGTAGTCGTGGAACAAGAATATAATCCGGACATCATGGACGCCTCCAAAGTGAACGTGCTTCCCAGGGTGGAACCTCCTACCGTCAGCAAAAAGGCGGTGGAATATGACGCCACCCTGATGCCGGCAACCCATATCCCGGCAGGTATCATGCAAGCCTATACCGGAAAAGAGACGCAGGCGAAAGCGCTGCCCGGATATGTACGCTTGGGATACGGTAACTACGGTAACCTCGATGTACGCGCCAACTACCTCTTCTCCTTATCCCCCAAAGACCGCCTCAACCTAACATTCACAATGGATGGCATGGATGGCAAACTGGACTTGCCGGATAATGGCGGGAAGTGGAATTCATTCTACTACCGTACCCATGCTGCCATGGATTATGTACATGCTTTCAGCAAAGTCGATTTGAATATTGCCGGAAAGTTCAACCAAAGCAATTTCAACTTCCTGCCCGACTTCGTCAGCAACAAGCAGAAATTCGTTTCGGGTGATGTACATTTCGGGGTAAGTTCCACGAGCGACGATATGCCTCTCCAATTCCGTGCCGAAACCAATTTGTTGGTCTACCAGCGCCAACACGACCTCATGGTGAGCAATATCAAAGAAAATATCGTGCGCACCAAAGCCGATGTCACCGGTTCCATCTCCGATGAGCAGACCATCGGCATGGCTTTTGCCATGGACAACACATTCTACAGCGACGGACGTTTCGAGAATCACACCGACGTAGACTTCAATCCATACTATCTCTTTCAGAATGACGACTGGAAAATACGTCTCGGCGCACACGTCGACCTGGCTTTCGGTTTCGGCAAGAAGTTCCGCGCCGCTCCCGACGTAGAAATACAATACATCTTCTCGGACAGCTACATCCTCTACGCACAAGGTAAGGGAGGACGGCTACAGAACGATTTCCGCCGTCTGGAAACCATTACGCCTTATGGCATTACAAACCAGCAGCTTGACAATACCTACGAACAGCTCAACGCAGCCATCGGCTTCAAGGCAAGCCCGGTCAGCGGATTGTGGTTCAACCTATACGGCGGATATCAAGATTTGAAAAACGACCTGATTGACACTCCGACTGTCAAGTCCGACGGGATAAGCAATGTTTACCTCACAGAAGATACCAAGAACCTCTACGCCGGAGCCGACCTGAGCTACAACTACAAGGATGTTTTCTATCTCGCCGCCAATGCCGTCTATCGCCATTGGACAACGGACTCAGACGGTTCTGATGTCGTAGTAAGCTTCAAACCGGCCGTAGAAGGCAATCTCAATCTCAAGGTACGCCCCATCTCCCCACTGCTTGTCGGCATCGGCTATCAGCACATCTCACGCCAGGGCGTGGAGGGCAACAAGGCGGACCCCGTCAGCAATCTCTATCTGAACGGCAGCTACGAACTCTTCAAAGGTATCTCCGTGTATGCGCGCGTGAACAACTTGCTGAACAAAGATTACCAGTACTACTGGGGATACCCTTCAGAAGGTCTTAGTTTCTTAGGCGGAGTAAGCTTCCTCTTTTAATAGGGGCAGCACAAGCCGGAGCTCTAAATTGAACAAAAAAGGTCATTTTTGCTAAATTCTCCTTATATTATAAGGTGGGAAGAATCTTTTTTTCCTACTTTTGCGGGCGAATTCAGTGGCGGGAGTCACTAAAAAACAGAAATTTATGCAGAAAAACCTTGTCATAGTCGAGTCTCCGGCGAAAGCAAAAACCATCGAGAAATTCCTTGGAAAAGATTTCAAAGTCCTTTCCAGCTACGGCCATATACGTGATTTGAAGAAAAAAGAATTCAGTATTGACGTAGACAAAGACTTCAAACCGCATTACGAGATACCGGCGGATAAAAAGAAAATCGTAACCCAGCTGAAAGAAGAAGCCGAGCAGGCAGAAACCGTATGGCTGGCTTCCGATGAGGACCGCGAAGGGGAAGCCATCGCATGGCACTTGTACGAAGTGCTGAAACTGAAGCCGGAACACACCAGACGCATCGTCTTCCATGAAATCACCAAAGGTGCCATCCTGAAAGCGATAGAAAATCCCCGTGACATTGACATCAACCTGGTCGATGCCCAGCAAGCCCGACGTATCCTGGACCGTATCGTAGGTTTTGAACTTTCACCGGTATTGTGGAAGAAAGTGAAACCTGCCCTTTCTGCAGGCCGTGTACAGTCCGTAGCCGTCCGTCTCATTGTAGAGCGCGAACGCGAGATACATGCATTCCAGACCGAAGCATCCTACCGTGTTACCGCCGTATTCCTCGTTCCGGACACTGACGGCAAAACAGTGGAAATGAAAGCCGAACTGGCGCACCGGCTTAAGACAAAGGCAAAAGCCCGGAAATTGCTGGAGAGCTGTAAAGCAGCCACGTTTACCATCAGCGACATCACTACCCGTCCGCTGAAGAAAACTCCCGCAGCCCCGTTCACCACCTCTACCTTGCAGCAGGAGGCTGCCCGCAAACTGGGCTTCACCGTGGCACAGACCATGATGGTGGCGCAACGTCTGTACGAATCCGGATTGATAACCTACATGCGTACCGACTCCGTCAACCTTTCCGAACTTGCCGTCAACGCCAGCCGTGAAACCATCTCCAACCTGATGGGCGAACGTTACGTACACAACCGCCACTTCGCCACCAAGACCAAAGGAGCGCAAGAGGCCCACGAAGCTATCCGCCCCACCTATATGGAGAATGCCAAGATAGAAGGTATCCCACAGGAAAGAAAGCTGTACGACCTCATCTGGAAACGTACCATCGCCTCGCAGATGGCAGATGCCGAAGTGGAAAAGACAACCGTAACCATTGCTATCAGCAACGAGACGGAGACTTTCACTGCAACCGGCGAAGTGGTGAAATTCGACGGTTTCCTCCGTGTCTACCGCGAATCATACGATGATGACGTAGAAACCCAGGAAGATGAGGCACGCCTACTGCCCCCTCTGAAAAAAGGACAGAAGCTCGAACATGAAGGTATCACCGCTACCGAACGTTTCACCCAACACCCTCCCCGCTACACGGAAGCAAGCCTTGTGCGCAAATTGGAGGAACTGGGTATCGGACGTCCGTCTACCTATGCTCCTACCATTTCCACCATCCAGCAACGCGAATACGTGATAAAAGGAGAAAAAGCTGGTGAAGAACGCACCTACAATGTGCTTAACCTGCAGGGTAATGAAATAACGGACAACAACCATACAGAAATCACCGGAGCCGAAAAGTCAAAACTGATGCCGACAGACACCGGTATTGTGGTCAATGACTTCCTGATAGAGTACTTCCCGGACATCCTTGACTACAACTTCACAGCGAGCGTCGAAAAGCAATTCGACGAAATAGCCGAAGGTGACAAGCAATGGACTGCCATTCTGAAAACATTCTATAAAAAATTCCATCCTTCAGTAGAAAACACACTTGCCGCGAAAACCGCCCACAAGGCAGGCGAACGGATTCTGGGAACAGACCCCGTCAGCGGAAAGCAAGTGTCTGTAAAAATCGGACGTTTCGGCCCAGTAGCACAGATAGGTACTGCCGAAGATGAGGAAAAGCCCCGTTTCGCTCAGGTGAAAAAAGAAATGTCCATCGAGACCATTACGCTGGAAGAAGCGCTGGAGCTGTTCAAACTTCCCCGTACTCTCGGAGAGTACGAAGGCAAGAATGTAGTCGTAGGTGCGGGACGTTTCGGACCTTATATCCAGAACAACGGCTTGTATGCCTCATTACCCAAGACAATGGACCCGATGACCGTTACGCTGGAAGAAGCTATTGAACTTTTGCAAAAGAAACAAGAAGCAGAAGCCCAGAAACATATCAAGAAGTTTGAGGAAGAACCGGAACTGGAAATCCTGAATGGACGCTATGGCCCTTACATCGCTTATAAAGGCAGCAACTACAAGATTCCTAAAGACATCATCCCTCAAGACCTAAGCCTTCAGGCTTGTCTGGAGATTGTGAAACTGCAAAGCGACAAGGAGACGGGCAAGTCGAAACGGACTGCAAAGGTAACCAAGCCCACAGCCAAGTCAACAACGAAAACCAGTAAGGCGACGAAGGCAGCGACAACCAAGGCCACTTCAACAGCCAAGAAAAAGTAAAATGAAAGTACATGATACAAAATCCTCCTTTGCCGGACAAAATATCCGGCAAAGGAGGATTTTCTTTTTTCTTTCATCTTTCCCTTCCAATTTAAGGTTGCTTTTACCGTTATTCTCATAAAAGAGCTCCAAGACGGTCGAAACAAGTGAAAGTTTTCTTTCTATATCAAATAAATATATATATTTGTGCTAAAGGCAATTACAGCAAGCAAACAAACAAAAAATGAAAGGTATGAATAAAATTTTCTTTACCAAAAGAACTTCCATTCTGTTACTGGCAATATCTCTGTTCAGCAGTTGTATGGAAAAAGACGTGTATCAAGGAGATAAGAATACACCGTTGAATCCCACAGAGGTATTCGATTTCAGTCTGACGAAAGAAGTAAAACTGAACGTCGACTATGGTTTCACCAACGACTATTACATTATTTTCGAGCTCTACAATCAGAATCCCATGAAGGAAGAGAACAACTCTTGGATAAAAGATGAGAAGCTCTCCCCCATCTATGCAGCCTCCACAGACAAAAAAGGGCAGTACTCAGGGAAAATCACCATCCCCTCCGACATTACGGAAATATGGATTTACAGTGACTATCCCGGTGCCGTTTCTCCGGTCAAGTTAGCAGTGTCCAATGAAGAAATCAATTTTGACCAGGCGGAATATATAGCATCCTTGCAAACCAAGACAAGGGCAACGACAGCAGGCGGCTACAGCTATCCTGACGATTGGAAACTCATTCCGGGTACGGATTGGGATGTTTATGGTCTTCCAGTCAATATAGAAAGTATCTTGAGTATGCCACCGGCTGAAATTCTGTACAGCATCAAAAAAACATATACCAAGGTGGCCAAAGAAGGAATAAAAGTCATGCATCCGGAATGGCTCAACAATAACACAACATCCGAAATCAAAATCACCAAAGCGACGGAAGTGAGTCTTGTATTCATTAGCAGTGGTGCCGGATGGAACAATACCATCGGATATTTCACCTATCCGACCAACGAAGTCCCTACTGAAAGCACGGTCCAGAAAATCCTTGCATTCCCTAATGCGTCCCCCATCAGCAAGTCAAGCGGAACGGGCAGACTACTCTGCGGCCATGAAATGAAACTGAAATATTGGAATAAAAGTACACAGCAGTTCGAAGATAAATTCCCTGCCGGCGTTACTCTAGGCTGGTGTCTGGAAGGAATGGGCTTTAACAACGGAAACATCAAGAAGACCGGTCACACCCGCTTTTCTTACAGTTCTATGAACAGTGACAATGCACAACGCGTGGTAGCCCTGCGCGATGGAGGAACAAACCAGATTGTAGCCATCGGATTCGAAGACAATACAGACTACGACTACTGTGACGCCACATTCTATGTCAAGATAGCAGAAGCCAATGCCATTGACCCTGAAGGACCAGAACTGCCTCCGGTAGATCCGCCCAGCAACCTGGAATATACTGTTTATGGTACACTGACCTATGAGGACCAATGGCCCTCTGAAGGAGATTATGACATGAACGATGTAGTGGTCGAATACCAATCCACCATCTACAAAAGTGCTCTGGACGATAAGATATATAAGATTATGGATGAGTTTACCCCTATCCACAATGGAGGGAGCTACGTTTGCGGATTCGGTTACCAACTTTCCAATATCGACCCATCCAAAGTAAGGAGCATCAATGTCACCGGTTCAGACAGCTGGGAAATGGAAACGGGACAGTCACACCCCACCATCACTCTTTTTAACGATATCAAGAAAGTGCTGGGACAAAAAATCACTGTCACCACTGAAGTGATAGACATCTCTTCCAAAGACAACTCTGTGAATCCTCCCTACAACCCGTTCATTTTTGTCAACGACAGAAACAGAGAGGTACACTTAGTGAATTATCCGCCCACCAACAAAGCCGATATGGAGCTCTTCAATACCCAGGACGATGTGTCGAACACCTCAGCAGGAATCTATTATATTGCACGCTATAAAGAGGAAATACAACTGATGCCCTTCGGAATCAACCTCCCCAACATCGTAGATTTCAATATACCTGCAGAGGGCGTAAAGATATACAACACATATCCCGACTTCATCGAATGGGTCAAATCGGACGGAAGCACCCACAAAAATTGGTATAAGAAATAAAGGACATGTTGCAAAGCCAACAATAGAACATAAAACAGAAAAACGGAGCATAGCCGAGAATCAATCCGGCTACGCTCCGCTTTCATTTATAAGAAACTTGCGTAAAGTTACATTCTGTCAGGTACCTCAATTCCCAGTAAGCCCATACCTAAGCGTACCACCTTGGCTACATTTTCGGACAATGCAAGGCGGAATATCTTCACTGCTTCGTTCTCCTCACGCAAAATGCTGAAGTCATGGTAGAACTGGTTATATTCCTTCACAAGGTCATACGTATAGTTTGCAATGATGGACGGGCTGTAATCCTCACCTGCCTGCTTCACAATAGCGGCAAAGTCGGCAACCATCTGTATCAGCCCCTCTTCCTTCTCGCTCAGTTCAATGCCGACGGGCAACTGGGCAGGGATTTCGAGACCGGCCTCTTTTGCCTTGCGGAGAACAGACTGGATACGTGCATAAGTATATTGGATGAACGGTCCCGTATTACCATTAAAGTCGATGGACTCTTTTGGATTGAATGTCATGTTCTTGCGGGCATCCACTTTCAGGATGAAGTACTTTAAGGCACCCAGACCAACGATACGGGCGATATTGTCCGCCTCTTCCTTTGTCAGACCATCCAGTTTACCCAGTTCATTGCTGGTTTCTTTGGCTGTATCAATCATCTCCGCCATCAGGTCGTCAGCATCAACCACGGTACCTTCGCGGCTCTTCATCTTACCCTCGGGAAGTTCCACCATACCGTAAGAGAAGTGCACCAACCCTTTACCCCATTCGAAGCCCAGTTTGTCGAGCAGGATGGACAATACCTGGAAATGGTAATTCTGTTCGTTGCCTACCACATAAATCATCTTGTCGATGGGATAATCTGCAAAGCGGAGTTTGGCAGTACCTATATCCTGCGTCATGTAGACGGATGTACCGTCCGCACGCAACAGCAGCTTGTGGTCCAACCCCTCACCCGTGAGGTCTGCCCATACAGAGCCATCTTCTTTCCGGTAGAAGAAGCCTTTCTCCAGGCCCTCCATTACCTTCTCCTTACCTTCGAGGTACGTGTTTGATTCGTAATATATCTTATCAAAAGTTACACCCATCATACGGTAAGTCTCGTCAAAACCTGCATACACCCAGTCGTTCATCTTCTTCCAGAGCGCACGTACTTCCGGGTCATTGGCCTCCCACTTTACCAGCATTTCACGAGCCTCCTTCATCAAAGGAGATTCAGCTTCCGCCTTGGCTTTGGCTTCTTCCTCATTCATGCCTTCGCTTTGGAACTTGGCCATCAGTTCTTTCACTTCCGCTTTATAATGCTTGTCGAAGGAAACATAGTAATCGCCAATCAAGTGGTCTCCCTTCTTGCCGGATGATTCGGGAGTTTCACCATTCCCGTACTTCTGCCATGCCAACATGGACTTGCAGATATGAATTCCACGGTCATTGACAATATTTGTCTTTACTACCTTATTACCGTTGGCAGCCACTATATTAGCCAGCGCATTTCCCAAAAGATTATTGCGTACATGGCCCAAATGAAGCGGTTTGTTGGTGTTGGGAGAAGAATACTCAATCATCACCAATGGAGAGTTGTCAGTAGCAGCCACGATACCGTACTGCTTGTCCGCATGAATGCCATTCAACAATTCTATCCACGCAGAGGAGGCAATGGTCAGGTTCAGGAAGCCCTTGATGACATTAAATGCTGCAACCGAAGGCTCGTTTGCCTGCAAGTATTCACCAATTTCCTGGGCCGTCTGCTCCGGTCCTTTCTTGGACATACGGAGGAAAGGGAATACAACCAGCGTGAGGTGTCCCTCAAATTCTTTCTTGGTTTTCTGCAACTGCACTTGTGCGGCAGGAACATCCTGTCCGTAAAGCGCTTTCAGTCCGCCGATGACGGACGATACCAGTTTCTGTTCTATATTCATGATTCAAATGTATTTTCCTGCGTGCAAAGATAGCGTAAACCGAAATCAGTACAAAACAAGCAGGCTTGTTTTTATGGCCTCACAAGATATTCAACATACAAAGAGGGGACGCTCTTTGTAAAACGTCCCCTCTTTGTATGTTGAGTATACTGTTCTTATTCAGCTGTCAATTCCGTACCTGGTTTGAATTTAACAACTTTCTTTGCAGCAATCTCGATAGGCTTTTTAGTAGAGGGGTTGATACCCATACGCGCTCCTCTTTCCACCACACTGAAAGTTCCAAAACCAACCAATGATACTTTATCACCGGCCTTCATTGCCTTAGTGACTGATGCGATAAATGCATCCAATGCTTTCTTTGAATCAGTCTTTGACAAACCAGACTCCGCTGCCATAGCGCTAATAAGTTCCGCCTTATTCATAATGCTTAAAATTAATTAATATGTTACACAAAAGATATTTTTACTTTTCATCACAAACCTCCACAAAAATAGAGCAATATTTCTGAATATCAAATAAAAACATTAAAAAAATATTGGAAAACAACGAAAAAGAAGGAATAGAATCTGCTTTTTCTGTTATAGAACAGAATTTATTCGTATTTTTGCCGGAGAAAGCAAAAACAGGCAACTGTTTTTGAACTGTAAAATGAATTGAAACAACAGATTATGAATACTATACCTACTGTAACCAAAAACCTTTTAATCATTAATGTGCTGATGTTTCTGGGTACCATCGTCGCCCAAAGCTACGGCATCGACCTCGCCCAATATCTGGGATTGCATTTTTTTCTTGCCGAAGATTTCAATGCAGCACAATTGATAACATATATGTTCATGCACGCTGGATTCGCGCACATATTTTTCAACATGTTTGCCGTATGGATGTTCGGACGTATTTTAGAGCAGGTATGGGGGCCAAAACGATTTCTGTTCTACTATCTGGTGTGCGGTATAGGAGCCGGAATTATCCAGGAGGTGGTACAGTATATTCATTATGAGACAGTACTTTCCGCCTATGACAGCGTAAATACTGGCATGGCCATCATCCCGATGGAGGAATATCTCAATATGATGACTACCGTGGGAGCTTCGGGAGCAGTATACGCCATTCTGCTGGCATTCGGCATGTTGTTCCCCAACCAGCAAATGTTCATCTTCCCGTTACCGGTTCCCATCAAGGCCAAATATTTTGTTATCGGATATGCCTTGATTGAACTTTATGCCGGATTTGCAAACAGTGCAGGAGACAATGTGGCTCACTTCGCACATCTGGGTGGTATGGTATTCGGCTTTATCCTGATTATGTACTGGAGAAAAAAGAACAGAGGAAATGGCTACTATTATAACTGATTTGAAAGAAACCTTCCGTAGGGGGAACATTTATATCCAACTGATTTACATCAATGTAGCGGTATTCATACTTACTACGCTAACCGAAGTCATGTTCCAGTTGTTCAACCGGAGCATAGCAGGCGTATTCGAATGGTTGGAACTGCCGGCATCAGTCATACGCTTCATCCTGCAACCATGGTCACTACTGACATATATGTTCATGCATGCAGGATTCATGCACATTCTTTTCAATATGCTGTGGCTTTACTGGTTCGGTGCACTGTTCCTGAGTTTCTTCTCTGCAAAGCATCTCCGGGGTGTATACATTCTGGGAGGAATTTGCGGCGGTCTGCTCTATATGGCCGCCTATAACATTTTCCCGTATTTCCGTCCCATGACAGACTATTCTTTCATGCTGGGTGCTTCTGCCTCTGTACTTGCCATTGTAGCCGCCACCGCCTATCGCGAGCCCAACTATCCGATACGGCTACTGCTGTTCGGAACCATCCGGCTGAAATACCTGGCACTCATCGTTATAGGCACCGATTTACTGTTCATCACCTCCAGCAATGCCGGTGGACACATCGCACATTTAGGAGGTGCGCTGGCAGGGGTATGGTTTGCCGCCAGCCTCAGCAAAGGTAGTGACCTGACCTCATGGATAAACAAATGTCTGGATACCTTAGTTTCCATCGTCAACTTCAAACCCAGAAAGCCGAAAATGAAAGTACACTACGGTACTGGCAAACAAAAAGATTATGATTACAACGCACGGAAAAAAGCCCAATCCGACGAGATAGACCGCATTCTCGACAAATTAAAGAAATCGGGATACGAAAGCCTTACTACAGAGGAAAAGAAAAGCTTGTTCGACGCGAGTAAACGTTAAACCAATGGAAAATGGAAAACGGAAAATGAAAAATGAGAATATAACCGCCACTCTTATTTTCAGTTTTCACCTTTCAATTTTCAACTATTATAATGAAGCATCTCGGTAATTTTGTCGCTCTCCTGATTTTAGCGGTCAATGCCTTATTTACGGGCCTATTACTGTTCACCGCCTATAGTCCGCACATCCAGCCGGTCACACATCCGGTGCAATCGTGCCTGGGGCTGACATTTCCCGTGTTCCTGATGATAAATGCCGGCTTCCTCATTTTTTGGCTGGTCATCCAGCGCTATAGGTCGGCTTTGCTGCCCCTAATAGGGATGTTGCTCTGCTATTCGCAGATACGCACCTATCTGCCCATCAACTTCCATACAGACCACTTACCGGAAACAAGTATCAAACTGCTCTCCTACAACATTATGGGATTTGACGGTGCCGCCAAACAAGATGGCAAAAACCCGATATTGACCTATTTGAAGGAAAGTGGCGCCGATATCCTCTGTCTGCAGGAATATTCCACAGTACAATCCTCAAAGCATCTTTCGCAAAAAGACGTAGAGCGGGAACTCAAGGCATATCCATACCACCGCATCAACACAGTGGGTAGCGGAAAGGGACATACCAACAAGATAGCATGTTACTCTAAATTTCCGATTCTCTCGTCACGCATATTGGATTATCCCAGCGAATACAACGGTTCGGTACTCTATGAAATCAAGATTGGGGAAGACACGGTTACCCTCATCAACAATCATCTGGAGTCCAACAAGCTGACCAAAGCCGATAAAGTCGTGTACGAAGACATGCTGAAATCTCCCGAAAAGGAAAAAGTGAAAAGCGGCGCACGCCTGCTCATACGCAAGCTGGCAGAAGCATCGGCCATCCGTGCCCCGCAGGCTGACACTATTGCACATGAAATAACCGCTTCACCGCATCCTTACATTATTGTATGCGGCGATTTCAACGATACCCCCATCTCCTATACCCACCGCACCATCGCCCAGGATTTGGACGACGCATTCACCCAATCAGGACGGGGGCTGGGCATCTCCTACAACCAGAACAGATTCTATTTCCGGATAGACAACATACTGACAAGCAAGAACCTGAGAGCCTACAATTGTACAGTAGACCGCTCCATCAAAGAGTCAGACCACTATCCGATATGGTGCTATATCACTAAGAGATATTGAAAATTAATACTTAAACATTTAATACTTAGAAAACAATGTTCAAAAAATGTATTCTAATTTTAGCAGCAAGTTGTATGATGTACTCCTGTGCCACCCAGACGGAAAGCAATCCGTTCCTTACTGAGTTTCAAACACCCAATGGCGTGCCTCCATTCGATAAAATCAAGTTGGAGCACTATGAACCCGCATTCCAGAAAGGTATAGAAGAGCAGAACGCCAATATCCAAGCCATCATTGACAATACGGAAGCCCCTACTTTCGAAAATGTCATTGTTGCCCTCGACAACAGCTCTCCCACCCTGGACCGTGTAGGCGGTGTATTTTTCAACCTGACGGAGGCCGAAACTACCGATGAACTGACAGCCCTTTCCATGAAACTGGCTCCGACATTGGCCGAACACGAAGACAACATCTCCCTCAACCAGGAGCTTTTCAAGAAAGTGGATGCTGTCTACAGCCAGAAAGATGCTCTCGGCCTGACCCGCGAACAACAAAGGCTGCTGGAAAAAACCCATAAGAAATTTATCCGTTCCGGCGCCAATCTTCCGGCCGACAAACAAGCCCGTCTGCGTGAAATCAACAAGCAGCTTTCCACACTCGGAATCACGTTCAGCAACAACATCCTGAACGAAAACAACGACTTCAAGCTTTATGTAGGAAAAGAGGAGGACCTCGCCGGACTTCCCCAATGGTTCCGCGAAAGCGCCATGGCTGAAGCCCGTGCCACCGGACAGGAAGGCAAATGGCTGTTTACCCTCCATAATGCAAGCCGCCTGCCTTTCCTCCAATACTCCGCCAACCGGCCGCTACGCGAACAGATGTACAAGGCCTACATCAACCGCGGCAATAACAATGACAAGAACGACAACAAGAAAATCATTGCCGACATCGTACGCCTGAGACTTGAAAAGGCGCAACTGCTGGGTTTCGACTGTTACTCCAACTTTGTATTGGACAATACAATGGCAAAGAATTCCACCGCCGTGATGGACTTCCTCAACAACTTGTGGAGTTATGCACTCCCCAAAGCAAAAGCCGAAGCAGCCGAACTGCAAAAGCTGATGGACAAGGAAGGCAAAGGAGAGAAACTGGAAGCATGGGATTGGTGGTACTACACCGAAAAACTCCGTAAGGAGAAATATAACCTCGAAGAAGAAGAGATTAAGCCCTACTTCAAACTGGAAAACGTACGTGAAGGCGCCTTTGCCGTTGCCAATAAGCTCTATGGCATCACGCTGACAAAGCTCGAAGGTATCCCCGTCTATCATCCCGATGTAGAAGTGTTTGAAGTGAAAGCCGCAGACGGCTCACAAGTAGGAATCTTCTATGTAGATTACTTCCCCCGTCCCGGCAAAAGCGGTGGTGCTTGGATGAGCAATTACCGCGAACAACAAGGCAGCATACGTCCATTGGTATGCAACGTATGCAGCTTCACCAAGCCCGTAGGCGACACTCCTTCCCTGCTGACTATCGACGAAGTGGAAACTTTGTTCCATGAATTCGGCCATGCCCTGCACGGATTATTGACCCAATGCCAGTATAAAGGTACTTCAGGCACCAATGTCGTACGCGACTTCGTGGAACTCCCCTCTCAAATCAACGAGCATTGGGCTACCGAACCCGAAGTGTTGAAAATGTATGCCAAGCATTACAAGACCGGCGAGGTCATTCCCGACAGCCTGATTGAAAAGATACTGAACCAGAAAACGTTCAACCAGGGTTTCATGACTACCGAGTTGCTGGCCGCCGCCATCCTCGACATGAACCTGCATAACCTGACTGATACCGAAGGTCTTGATGTCGTTGCATACGAAAAAGAAGCGATGGACCAACTGGGGCTGATTCCGGAAATAGCTCCCCGCTACCGTACCACATACTTCAACCACATCATCGGCGGTTATGCTGCAGGCTACTACAGCTATCTCTGGGCCAATGTTCTGGACAACGATGCCTTCGAAGCTTTCAAGGAACACGGTATCTTCGACAAGCAGACAGCCGACCTCTTCCGCCAGAATGTTCTGGAAAAAGGAGACAGCGAAGACCCGATGACTCTCTATAAAAACTTCAGAGGAACTGAGCCTCAATTAGACCCGATGTTAAAAAATCGCGGTATGAAGTAAGATTTGTGAAAAAAAAGCTATATTTGCAGCCTTGTATGCAACAGAATTTAATTAAAAAGTAATCATAATAAACTAAAAGTAACATGCAAAACAAAGGATTTGTAAGGGTTTTTGCGATATTGCTCACACTGGTGTGTGTGTTCTATCTCTCCTTCTCTTTTGTAACTCGCCATTACACAAGTAAGGCCAAAGAGTTTGCAAAAGGCGATGTGAAAGTAGAGCAGGACTACCTCGATTCTCTGGCTAATGAGAAAGTGTATTTCGGCAATTGGACGCTGAAACAATGTCGTGAGATGGAAATCAGTTTAGGTTTGGACTTGAAGGGTGGTATGAACGTCATCCTTGAAGTTTCCGTACCCGATGTCATCAAAGTATTGGCTGACAACAAGACTGACGAAGCATTCAACCAAGCATTGGCCACTGCCGCCAAGCAAGCTACCACAAGCCAGGATGACGTGATCACCCTATTCGTCAGAGAGTATCACAAGCTTGCTCCGGGTGCTCCGCTGTCACAGCTGTTCGCAACCCAACAATTAAAAGACAAGGTAACTCAGAAATCTACCGACGCGGAAGTTGAGAAAGTATTGCGCGAAGAAGTAAAGGCAGCTGTTGACAACTCCTACAATGTACTTCGTACCCGTATCGACCGTTTCGGTGTAGTTCAGCCCAATATCCAGAGTCTGGAAGACAAAATGGGCCGTATCATGGTAGAACTTCCGGGTATCAAAGAGCCTGAACGTGTAAGAAAATTATTACAAGGTTCTGCCAATCTGGAATTCTGGGAAACATACACAGCAAAAGACGTTACTCCCTATCTGCAAGCTGCCGACACCAAGTTGCGTGCCATCGTTGCAAGCGAAACTCCGGCAGAAGAGGCAGACAGCGCAGCTACCGAAGCTCCTGCCGTAGCCCAAGCTACCAGCACAGCCGACAGTCTTGCCGCTGCTTTAAAGGGTGAAAACAAGACACAAACCGCTGACCTTGCACAAATAAAGAAAGAACACCCGCTGTTCGCAATCTTGCAAGTCAACCCCAGCGGACAAGGTCCTGTTGTAGCCTATGCCAACTACAAGGATACAGCTGAAATCAACAGATACCTTTCCATGCCGGAAGTTCAGGCCGAAATGCCGAAAGACTTGCGTCTGAAATGGGGAGTATCTCCTTATGAATATGATCCGAAAGCTCAGACTTTCGAACTTTATGCCATCCGTTCTACAGAACGTAACGGCAAGGCGCCTCTGGAAGGTGATGTAGTGGTTAGCGCCAAAGACGAATACGACCATTACGGTAAACCTGCCGTAAGTATGTCCATGAACACTGACGGTGCACGCCGTTGGGCTCAGCTCACCAAGCAGAATATCGGCAAGAGCATCGCTATCGTGCTGGACGGTTACGTTTACTCCGCACCGAACGTAAACAATGAAATCACTGGTGGTAACTCACAGATTACCGGTCACTTTACTCCGGAACAAGCAAAAGACTTGGCAAACGTATTGAGATCAGGTAAGATGCCGGCTCCCGCACATATCGTACAAGAAGACATCGTTGGTCCTTCACTGGGACAAGCTTCCATCAATGCCGGTATCATGTCATTCATCGTAGCATTGATTCTGCTGATGGTTTACATGTGCTCTATGTACGGATTCATTCCGGGTATGGTTGCCAATGGTGCTTTGGTGCTGAACTTGTTCTTCACATTGGGGATCCTTTCCTCTTTCCAAGCAGCATTGACGATGTCCGGTATTGCCGGTATGGTGTTGGCACTGGGTATGGCTGTAGATGCCAACGTATTGATTTACGAACGTACCAAAGAAGAACTCCGTGCAGGCAAGGGTGTAAAGAAAGCATTGGCTGACGGTTACTCCAACGCCTTCTCTGCTATCTTCGACTCCAACTTGACGTCTATCATCACCGGTATTATCTTGTTCAACTTCGGTACAGGTCCTATCCGTGGTTTTGCCACTACATTGATTATCGGTATCTTGATTTCGTTCTTTACTGCCGTATTCATGACGCGTCTGTTCTATGACCATTTCATGAGCAAGGACAAACTGCTGAATCTGACATTCTCTTCCAAGATTTCAAAGAACTTGATGGCGAATGCACACTTCGACTTCATGGGCAAGAACAAATTGTGGCTGACCACTACGGGAGCTATCATAGTGATATGTATCGCTTTCCTCGCTACCCGTGGATTGAGCCAGAGTATCGATTTCACTGGTGGACGTAACTTCAAAGTACAGTTTGAGAATAAGGTAGAGCCGGAACAAGTTCGTGAGCTTATCTCCAGCAAGTTCGGCGATGCCAATGTCAGCGTTATCGCCATCGGTACGGACGGTAAGACCGTACGTATCAGTACCAACTACCGTATCGAAGAAGAAGGTAACAACATTGACTCTGAAATCGAAGCATACTTATACGAAACACTGAAACCGTTGCTGACTCAGAACATCACTTTGGAAACCTTCATCGACCGCGAAAACCATACGGGTGGAAGTATCATCAGTTCCCAGAAGGTAGGTCCGAGTATCGCAGACGATATCAAGGTTTCAGCCATCTGGTCCGTTGTACTTGCATTGATTGCCATCGGTATTTATATCCTGATCCGTTTCCGCAATATTGCATACAGTATCGGTTCAGTAGCCGCATTGGCTTGTGATACCATCATCATCCTGGGTGCCTACTCCATCTGTTGGGGCTGGATGCCGTTCTCTCTGGAAATCGACCAGACCTTTATCGGTGCCATCCTGACAGCTATCGGTTACTCTATCAATGACAAGGTGGTAATCTTCGACCGTGTACGCGAATTCTTCGGCCTCTATCCGAAGCGTGACAGATTCCAGTTGTTCAATGACTCATTGAACACAACTCTGGCACGAACCATCAATACTTCACTGAGTACTTTGATTGTGTTACTGTGTATCTTCATCCTCGGTGGTGATTCCATCCGCAGCTTCGCATTCGCCATGATTCTGGGTGTTGTATTCGGTACACTGTCTTCTCTGTTCGTTGCATCTCCTATCGCATATCTGCTGATGAAGAACAAAAAAGGTACCGAACCAGCTGTAGAAGTAGCCAAATAAGAATTTGGACAAAAAACTATAAACTAAAAAAGGAGGAAATCCGAAATGGATTTCCTCCTTTTTTGTAGTCTCGCCGGGAATCGAACCCGGATCTAAAGTTTAGGAAACTTCTATTCTATCCGTTGAACTACAAGACCTTTTGCATAGATTCTGCATATTGCAGTAGATTGCGGATGCAAAGATAATGTATTCTGTCGATTTTCCGAAAAAAGTTTTGTTAATCCGATTAACTTTACGAAATTTGTCGGTCAGTGATAGAATACAGTAACCCCCAAAAATTAATCTATAGTAATTCGTAAGTTATGGCAAACGACATGATGGTCAAAGAACTGGAGCAAGTGGTAGTCCGCTTCTCCGGAGACTCCGGCGATGGTATGCAGCTCGCCGGCAACATCTTTTCAACAGTTTCGGCTACCGTGGGCAATGATATCAGTACATTCCCCGACTATCCGGCAGATATCCGCGCCCCGCAAGGCTCACTCACCGGTGTTTCCGGTTTTCAGGTACATATCGGTGCAGAGAAAGTCTATACCCCAGGTGACAAATGCGACGTATTGGTAGCGATGAACGCCGCCGCACTGAAAACCCAATATAAGTTTGCTAAATCCACTGCTTGTATCATCATCGATACAGATGCTTTCCAGAAGTCAGACTTGGAAAAGGCCGCTTTCAAGACCGATAATCCGATAGAGGAAATGGGTATTAAGCAGGATGTCATCGCCGCCCCCATCTCGAAGATGGTGAAAGACTGCCTTGCCGACACCGGAATGGACAACAAGTCCATGCTGAAATGCCGCAATATGTTTGCAGTAGGCCTGGTATGCTGGCTGTTCAACCGCGATCTGAAAATAGCCGAAGATTTCATCCGCGAGAAATTCGCCAAAAAGCCCGAAATTGCCGGGGCAAATATCAAGGTCATCCATGCAGGATATGACTACGGACACAACACCCATGCTTCCGTAGCCCATACATATAAGATTGAAAGTAAGACTACCGTTCCCGGCAGATACATGGATATCACGGGGAACAAAGCAACTGCTTACGGTTTCATCGCCGCAGCTGAAAAGGCTGGCTTGAAGCTGTTCCTCGGCTCCTATCCCATTACTCCGGCAACCGATGTACTGCACGAACTCTCCAAGCACAAGTCTCTGGGCGTGATGACCGTGCAATGCGAAGACGAGATTTCCGGTTGCGCCACTTCTATCGGCGCCGCTTTTGCAGGTGCGCTGGCTGTGACCTCCACTTCCGGTCCCGGTGTCTGCCTGAAATCGGAAGCTATGAACCTGGCAGTCATTACAGAACTTCCGCTGGTTGTGCTCGACGTGCAACGTGGCGGTCCTTCTACCGGTCTGCCCACCAAGTCAGAGCAGACAGACTTGTTGCAGGCATTGTTCGGCCGCAACGGTGAAAGCCCAATGCCCGTCATCGCCGCCTCTTCACCCACAAGCTGTTTCGACGCAGCCTACATGGCAAGCAAAATTGCACTGGAGCACATGACCCCGGTCGTATTGCTGACCGACGGCTTTGTTGCCAATGGCTCCGGCGCCTGGAAGCTGCCCAAACTGGCAGACTATCCCGCCATCACCCCTCCCTACGTGACTTCCGAAATGAAGGACAACTATACTCCGTACAAACGCAATCCCGAAACAGGTGTCCGCTATTGGGCCATCCCCGGACAAGAAGGCTATATGCACATCCTCGGCGGTCTGGAGAAAGACAGCAATACCGGTGCCATCTCCACCGATCCCGAAAACCATGACTTGATGTGCCACCTGCGTGCCGAGAAGGTTGCCAAAATCCCCGTACCTGATGTAGAAGTGCAAGGCTGTGCAGACGATGCCGATTTGCTGATTGTCGGTTTCGGCGGTACATACGGCCACTTGTATTCGGCCATGGAAGAGATGAACAAGGCAGGCAAGAAGGTTGCCCTCGCCCACTTCACTTATCTGAATCCGCTCCCCAAGAACACGGAAACCGTTCTGAAGAAGTACAAGAAGGTGGTAGTTGCCGAACAGAATCTCGGACAATTTGCAGGTTATCTACGTATGAAGATAGACAACTTCACCCCGTACCAGTTCAACGAAGTCAAAGGACAACCGTTCGTCGTTGCCGAGCTGGTCGCAGCGTTCAATAAATTAATTGATAATTGACAGTTGACAATTGATAATAACCATGCGTAATATGCGGATTATCAATGACCAGCCACCAATTATCAACTATCAATTATCAACTATCAATTAAAAAAGATTATGTGCGAATATACAGCAAAAGACTATAAAAAAGGACAACCCCGTTGGTGTCCGGGTTGTGGTGACCACTTCTTTCTGGCTTCACTGCACAAAGCAATGGCAGAAATCGGCAAAGCTCCTTGGGAGAATGCCGTCATCTCAGGTATCGGCTGCTCCAGCCGTCTGCCCTATTACATGAATACGTATGCGATGCAGACCATCCACGGACGTGCTGCTGCCATCTCTACAGGTGCCAAGGTTGCCAATCCCAACCTGACGGTATGGCAAATCTCCGGCGACGGTGACGGTCTGGCCATCGGCGGTAATCACTTCATCCACGCCGTACGCCGTAACATCGACCTGAACATGATTCTGCTGAACAACCGCATCTACGGTCTGACCAAAGGTCAATATTCTCCGACCTCTCCACGTGGTTTCGTCAGCAAGTCGTCTCCCTATGGTACGGTAGAAGATCCATTCCACCCGGCAGAGCTTTGCTTCGGTGCCCGCGGCCGTTTCTTTGCCCGCGCGGTAGCTACCGATGCTCCGGGGACAGTGGAAATATTGAAGGCAGCCATGGCTCACAAAGGGGCTTCCGTTTGCGAGATTCTGCAAAACTGCGTTATCTTCAATAACGGTACGCATGACTCCGTAGCCAAAAAGGAAGACCGCGCCAAGAATGCTATCTACTTGAAACACGGCGAACCAATGCTCTTCGGCGAGAACAACGAATACGGACTGATGCAGGAAGGCTTTGGTCTAAAAGTCGTGAAACTCGGTGAGAACGGCATTACAGAGAAGGATATCCTCATCCACGATGCCCACTGCATGGACAACACCCTGCAACTGAAGCTTGCCCTGATGGAAGGTCCCGACTTCCCGATTGCACTCGGTGTTATCCGCGATGTGGAAGCTCCTACTTACGACGATGCTGTTCATGAACAAATCGAAGAGGTGTCTGCCAAGAAGAAGTATCACAACTTCGAGGAGTTATTGATGACGAATGATACGTGGGAAGTAAAATAAACCACTAAGATTTATTAATATCATGTTTGCACGAAACAAATAAGGTGCAAACATGATATTAATTTCCTAAAAGTAAGAGTACCTCCCTATCCTTTCTCTCCCAAACATAGATACTTATTACGCCAAACATGCAGTTCTTCCATCAAGAATAACTATATTTGCCACAGTAACCATAGTAGTCACATTTTGAAAGTAATTCTCTGATTTATACTGGCTTAATATCAATCTCACAAACCGCAGGCTGATAGCTCTTTCGTTCGAGTAATCCTTCCCGGATAAAGGTCAAAAACACTCCCACCCTGAAAAAAAATGCAACCACTGCAACTGCACCAGATTTTATTGTAGTGATAGAGCATACCTCCGATGAACAAGGCTACCAATAAGGGTCGACAACAAGACTTCAAGGGAAGAGAGGGAAATTGTGGAATACCTACTGTGGATTTTTTCCACATCTCCACACCACAAACACCCGAACTTCCCTTTTTCCCGATAGAAAATAAGCAATTGATTATCAACATTATTCATCCTTAAAAGGATAGTCTGCCTTTCGTTTGGCATACCTCTTGCTAAAATATCTGCCGAAAGGACGTAACATTTATAATAAGATAAATCAATTATTTTTCAGTAGTATGAAAATCAGGATGAGAAAACGGTGTGACATTCCACATTCAGCGTCGCACTTCCAAAAAAGTTTGATTATTGCAAGTTGGTTATTAACATTTCTTTTCACCGGAACAGCCTTTGCACAAGAGAACCGAACCATTACAGGCATTGTAAGAGATGTAACGGGAGAACCGCTTATCGGTGCCAGCGTCATACAGAAAGGCACCAACAACGGCGTCATTACCGATGTGGACGGCAACTTCACACTGACCGTTCCTGCAGATGCAACACTCTCTATCGCTTACATGGGCTATGCTACTCGGGAGATAAACCTGGCAAAACGAAAAAAGCAAGGCGACCTGAAGATTACACTCAGCGAAGATACCCAGCAACTGAAAGAAGTCGTAGTAACGGCAATGGGTATCAAAAAAGACACGAAACGTGTCGGCTATGCCATCAGTACCATCAGTGCAGACGAATTGGTAAAGGCAGGAGCACCCAACTTTGCCTCTGCCATGTACGGTAAAGCACCGGGAGTCCGCATCACACAGACACAAGGCGGTTCTGCCGGAGCTGTCTCCATCAACGTACGCGGACTGACTTCCATCACTGGAAATAACCAGCCACTCATCATTCTGGACGGTGTACCCATCCGCAACGGCGGCACGGGTAAAAGCACGGACTTCGCCGAATTTGGCAACGACGGACAAATCCGTTCCAATGGTCTGGTAGACATCAACCCAGAGGACATCGAGAGCCTCAGTATTCTGAAAGGAGCTTCCGCCACAGCTCTCTACGGCTCGGAGGCTGCAAACGGTGCGGTAGTCATCACTAGCAAGCGCGCCAAAAGCGGCAAGCTGACGGTGGACTTCAATGCCCAAGTCATGGCAAACTTACCGGCTTATCTACCAAAAGTACAGACCGTATACGGGCCGGGAACCTACAACACCGCATACAGCGATTATGAGAAACAGACGGGAGGCTTCTATCAGAGAACCCTAAACGGACAAAGCTACAAAAGCCTCCGTTCCACCACCTTGTCCTTCGGCCCGAAATACGACGGCAGCGAGGTACTTTACTGGGACGGGAAGATGCGCCCCTACCAGGCACTGACCGACAACCCGTGGAAAGAGTTGTTTCGCACCGGCTGGACCCAGACTTACAATCTCGCCATCTCACAAGGGACGGAAACCACCAGCAACCGCTTCTCCTACACATTCATGGACGAGATTCCCAATGCCCTGACCGGAAGCTTCACCAAACACAACTTCAAGCTGACCGGTTCGTATCAACTGGCGAAACCGCTGAAACTGGAATACTCCCTTAACTACATCGTACAGAATGTAGAAGACCGCCCGCAAACCTCGCTCAACCTATACAGCGGTTTCGGCAACATGTTCTCCACCTTCCTGGACATTCCCTATCTGAAACAAAGTTACGTCACCAGTCTGGGATACCGTAATACCTTTGTCGGAGGAAACGCCACGCTGACTCCTGAGGAATCATGGGCCTACGACCCCAGTTACGCCACCGGAGTGAACAACATGCTGTGGAATATGTACCATCACCATAGCGACGAGACAGAGAACCGGCTCATCGGTATGATTCGCCCCACCTGGCAGATAACCAACTGGCTGAGTCTGCGCGCCCAGGTTTCAACTGATATCACAGATGTGAAGCAAACACTGAAATATGAAAGCGAACAACCCAATTCCCTATACGACCCCAACGGTAGCTTCCAGTCCATCAACCGCCGTTACGACATTGTCTATGGAGATGTTATGTTGAACTTCAACTATAATATCAACCGCTTCGACATTGCCGCCACCGTAGGCTGGACCGGACGCTACGAAAATATGAACAATATCAGGGTCTCCACCAATGGCGGGCTTGTCACGGAAAACTGGTTCGACCTCAATGCCAGCCGCTACACGCCAAGCAGTACCCTGCAACGTATGGAACTACTGAAAACCGGCTATATGGGTACACTGAGCCTGGGATGGGACAACTATCTATTCCTTGAACTGACCGGACGCCAGGAACGCTCGTCTACCCTAAAAGACCAAAGTTTTTTCTATCCTTCCGCCAATCTGAGTTTCCTCTTCACCCAAGCCTTCCACATGCCGTCATGGTGGAACTATGGAAAACTGCGCCTCTCATACGGTATCGTAGGAAATGCTCCTGAAACCTATACCGCCAATATCGTCTACGAGCAAGGTTCGGACAACGGATTCACCTGGAACACCATTCCCTCTTCATGGGGGAATGCAGATATCCGTCCGGAAAAGAAGTACGAATACGAGATAGGTCTGGAAAGCAAGTTCTTAAACAACCGGTTGGGTATAGATGTATCTTACTACAACAACCGTGTAAAGGACCAGATACTCTCCACGCCGCAACCTTCCACATCAGGCGTAAAGAATGTGTTGATGAATGTGGGCGAGGTAGCCAACCACGGCTGGGATATATCAATCAGTGCCACTCCCATACTGACCAGAGATTTCCGCTGGGACCTGACAGCCAACTATGGTGTATATAAGAACAAAGTAGTGAAACTGGCCGATGGAGTGCCCTATCTGGAAATACTCAACTCCGGAGGTAGTGGAATAAAAATACAAGCTGTGGAAGGCCAGCCAATGGGTGACATCTATGCGCAGGTTCCCCAGGTGAACGAAAACGGTGAGTACCTCGTTTCCGATAAAGGTCTTTACCTCAACCAAACCGAATTGCAGAAAGTCGGCAACATCAATCCGGCAGGCGTAGGAGGTCTATTCAACTCTTTCTCCTACAAGAATGTATTCCTCGATTTCAGTATCGACTTCCGCATCGGAGGAGATGTTATCAACGAAATGAACCAATATGCCACCGCAGTGGGTCTGACACCCGAATCCCTGAAGTACCGTGATACGGAACACGGCGGACTATCCTATTACTATCCGGGCGACAACAATTCCAGCGGAATTCCGGTACAAGTAGACCCTTCCACGGGTGTCGGCCCCAACGGAGAGATAATCTACCACGACGGCATCATTCTTCCGGGTGTAGTGGCCTCCACTGGCGAAAGAAACACACGTATCATTCCGGCAGGCTATTACTACAACACCACCTATAATTGGGGAACGGAGGCCGAACAGCTGACATACCGCCATTCGGTATTCGACAATTCTTATGTCAAACTGCGTGAATTGACCATCGGCTACCAATTTCCCGAAAAGATGATCTCCAAACTGGGACTGGGCCGGCTGAGTGTGTCGGTCTTCGGACGTAATCTCTTCTACTTCTACAAAGCACTGAAAAACTACGATGCGGAGTCGTCCGTCGGAACATCCTGGGCCAACCAGGCTACCGTGGGAAGTTCTACCACAGCTACCCGCAGTTTCGGTGTTTCACTTCGTGCAAGTTTCTGACAAAACAACCATCCAAAAAACAAAAAAGAGTATGAAAAAGACAAAGATATTATCTCTTGTTTCATTGGGAGCATTCCTCCTGACAACATCAGGCTGTACGGATTATGACTTCGACAGCAAATACGAAGACCCCTCCAAAGTAACCCAAGTCACCATCAGTAATCTGATGGTAGGAGTCTTCCAAAAAGTAAAGGACTATGATGTTTACGAATACAACCGGTTCTTCGGATTCGATTCACAGTTTACGGGCAAGTATGCACAAACCTTCGGCTACTCCAACACTACGGATATGTATACCCCCGGCTATATACCCGCTATTGACGGACAGTGGGACAATGTGTATTCGGCACTGGCCCAGTTCCGTAAGCTGGAATCTCTCTACGAGGAAGAAAGCGCGGCAGAACAAGCCCAGGACGAGGCATTCTATCTTGCCGCCAAAGTACAGTTGTACGATTTCTTTGCCGCCACAGTGGACGTTTTCGGGGATATGCCTTTCTCGGAAGCTTGTACGCTGCCGCTTACCAACGATGTAGGTAAATCGTATGCTCATTATGACAAGGCCGAGGATATTTATAAAACCATTCTTGATGAGCTCAAAGAAATTGCTCCACGGTTCCGTTCCATCCCCACACCGAGGAACTTCAATACACAAGACTTTATCAACAACGGGGACATGGACAAATGGGAACGCTATGCAAACTCCTTGCGACTGCGCCTTGCCATGCGCGTAGCCGCGCAAGGAGACTTGCAGGCGGAAGGCCGTACCGCCATCAAGGAAATCCTGGAAAATCCGTCAGCCTATCCGTTGATAGAGGAACAAGAAAACAACATTCTCATTGTCAACCAGAAGTCTGGGCAACTGAACTTCACCGCAGGCCACGGACTGGGTGACTGGGTAACTAACCGACTTGCTTCGGGCGCCATCATCGACCGCATGCTGGGCCATGGCAACTATGATATGACCAGCAATGACCCACTGAGCGGCGTTTATGTGAAAGGAGAAGACGACCCGCGCATCCTGCTCAACTTCAATCCCGTGAAGATTACCAACCAAAACACCGGTCAATTGGACGAACACCGTTATCTGGGCACAGACCTTACCGTGGCAGATGAGCTGACGGAATATTACAACTCGCAGGCACAAGACGAAGTCAATACCAGCAACACCGGTTTCTCACAAATCACGCAGAAAGGTTTCTTTTGGGAAAACGATAAATTCGACATGCTGATAATGGCCTCACCCGAAATCCATTTCCTGAAAGCGGAATCCTATGAAATGGGGTATGGAGTGGCAAAGAATGAAGCAAAAGCGGAAGAAGAGTTCAAAAAGGCTGTCAGCCAGTCCATCACGCTTTACTACTATTACGACTCGGTAAGTACGGGTGAAAACGCACGCCGGTATAATGCCCCCACTGCCGAAGAAACAGCCTCTTTCGCTGCTGCCAAATGGAACAGCACGGAATATGCAGACAAGCTGGATGCTATCATTACCCAAAAGTGGCTGCATTTCGGTTTCCTAGCCAGTCGTGAGGCATGGAGTGATATCCGACGTACCGGCTATCCGTCCGGCCTGGCCTTCCCCGAAGTGGCCGGTACCATCACAAATGTGCCGAACCGCTGGAGATACCCGAATACGGAAGTCAACTACAATCCCTACTATAAAGAGGTGTCAGCCGAAGACACTTACTACCACAAACTGTTCTGGGCAAAATAAGGACTTTGTTCGCAAACCCATTTTGCCCGAAGAGTATATCATACTCACCACAGAATAACACGGATTAACACAGATTGCCTTAGGAGTTCTGATAATAAAGAGCTTTTAGCAGTGTTAATCCGTGTTATCCTGTGGTGAGTATGTATTTGCCCCCTCTGTTTCTTTTATTCCGAACAGTATCCCTCCTTTTTTAGAAATCTTAAGGATTTCCCGGTAGGGAGATTGCGGGAAACCACTGTCTTTAATGAACGACGGACAAACATCGCTTCCGCAAAAACTGAACTATAACATAACGGACTAAATGAAAAAGTATCCAAATGACTTGATTGGCGACATCATGAAAGCCTTCGGCAAATATGCCGACCGACCGGCATTCGTCATCGAAGACACGGCCTGCACTTATGGAGAGCTGGCAACTTGCGTACAGAAAATATCCTCCCTATTCAAGGACAGAGAAGACAAAATTATCGGCATCGTCGCAGAAAACAGACTGGAAACATACGCATCCATACTATCTGCACTGATTTGCGGAAAGACATACGTCATCCTGCATCCTTCCTACCCCAAACATAGGAACGACAGAATTGCCGACTCGGCAGGCATTCGCCTCGTGCTGCATACCGAGAATATCCATGTCTTGAACCTCGACACCCGGAATCTGGAACTGATATGTACCTCCGAAATAGAGCAGGCAGAGAACTCCGCCACGTTCCATGCCGCAGAAGACATCCTCCATACGGCAGAAGAGGAAAATGCCTACATCATCTTTACCTCCGGAAGCACGGGCGAACCCAAAGGAGTACCCATCTCCCGCCGTAACCTGAATGCTTTCTATACCGCCTACCACCGCCTCGGCTGGCAACTGGACGAGAACGACCGGATGCTGCAGATGTTCGAACTCACTTTTGACGTTTCCATCGTATCCTTTCTATATCCGCTGACGCTGGGTGCTTGCATATACACCGTTTCTCCGGAAGGCGTGAAATACATCAACGTAATTGAAACTCTGGAAAAATACGACCTGACCTTCGCTGCCGTGGCCCCTTCACTGCTCCAGCTGCTACGTCCCTATTTTCCGGAGATACACCTCCCCGCACTTAGATATCTAGTGGTTACTGCCGAGGCTTCTGACGCGGAGCTGTTGGATGCTTTCAGAAAATGTGTCCCCAATGCCTCTTTCATAAACCTATACGGACCGACAGAGGGAACCATCTACTGCACTGCCTACCGGATACCCGTCACCTCCTGCAAGCATCACAACGGCATGACCGCTATCGGAAGGCCTTTCGAAGGCATCGATGCCCTAATTATGGATAACGACGGTCGCCCGCTGCCTACCGGAGAAACCGGCGAACTATGGATTAGCGGCAATCAAGTGATGGGTGGATACTGGAATGCTCCCGAAAAAAACGGGGAATGCCTCGTAGAGACCGCCAATGGAAAAGTATACTACAAGACGGGAGACCTCTGCCGGATGGATGCCGACGGTGACATCATCTATTGCGGACGAAAAGACTCACAGATAAAGATACAAGGATTTCGCATCGAGCTGAGCGAGATTGAACATGTGGCAAAAAACTTTTTCAACGGTGAATGCCGTGTAGTCGTCATTCCCAAATACGACAACGGCAATCAGTGCGAACTACATCTCGTCGTAGAGAAGAAACAGCTCGACAAACAGCAGATGGAGGAATATCTGTATAGCAGGCTTCCCTACTACATGATTCCCAAGCATATGCATTGCCTGGAACAGTTTCCGCTGAACACCAGTAGCAAAACAGACAGAAAGAAAATACAAGAACTAATTTAAACTTGACAATGGATACACAGACTATTTTGAATGAAATGAGCCTCATCTTTCGGGAGGTACTGAAAAGAGAGAACATTGTACTTGACAATGAGACCACCGCCCAGGATGTGGAAGGATGGGATTCACTGACCAACATGCAACTGATAAACAAGATAGAGAAGAAATTCAATGTACGCTTCACCTTCAGAGATATTGTAAAACTCAAAAACGTGGGAGACATCTGCCATGCCATTTTAACCAAAACCAACTAGGAAATGTCATTCATATCCCTGAACTTCGTCGTACTGTTTGCGTGTACTTTCATTCTATACCATACGCTTCCTTCACGATTCAGAAAAGCGACCTTACTGACAGCCAGCTGCCTCTTCATAGGCTTCTACCACCTCGCTTTTCTGATAACGGCCCTCATCCTCACGCTTACCACCTTCTACCTTGGCAAATGGATAGGACAGGCCAAGCGGGAAAGCGGCATGAAGGGAATTTATTTTTCAGGTGTGTGTTTTCTGGTTGTAAGCTGGTTGGCATTCCGGTATGCTGACCGGCTTACAAACTGCCACATTCTCTTTCCACTGGGAATCTCTTTCTATACTTTCCAGGCCATTTCGTACCTGACAGAAATCTACTGGCAAGAAGAAGAACCGGAAAAGAGCCTGCCCGACTTCATGATATACATGCTCTTCTTCATGAAGTTCCTTTCCGGTCCCATAGAAAGAGCAAGTGACATGCTCCCCCAACTGAAGTCCTGCAAAGCCACGGACTATACATCCATGGTCTACGGAATGAGACTGATTGTCGTGGGACTAATAAAGAAACTGATACTGGCCGACTCCATCGCCCCATACATAGACGGTGTCTTCGGGTCGGTATACACAGCCTCGGGCGTGCAATTGCTGATGGCATGCCTCCTATATCCGATAGAGCTGTATGCCGACTTCTCCGGATATACCGACATCGCATTGGGAGGAGCGCGCATGCTGGGATTCAAGCTCAGCCCAAACTTCAACCGGCCGTTCATTGCACAGACCACTGCCGACTTCTGGCGCCGATGGCACATGTCGCTTTCATTCTGGGTACGCGACTATCTGTACCTCCCGTTGTCCTCGAACCTGCGTGGATGGGGACAATGGGGCGTATTTCTAAGTCTGGCGCTGACCTTCACGGGACTGGGTATCTGGCATGGTGCCGGATGGAACTTCGCTGTCTACGGACTAATTCAAGGTGTCATCATCTTCTACGAGATGAAGACCACAGCATTTCACCGCAGACTGAAAGCCCAATTGGGAAGCCGCTTATATGCCACATTATCCGTCGTAAGGACCTACCTACTTTTTGCCGTATCTCTGATATTCTTCCGGGCAAGTTCTATGGCCGAAGCGTTCCACTACATCAGCCACCTCTCCTTCGGCGTACATTACAGTTGGAAGGAAATGAACATCGGAATGCCGGACCACAACAGCATTGTGGCAGGAAGCGCACTCGTACTGATATTGGTTTACGAATATTTCATGTCCAAGCATGATTTGCTAGAAGCCCTCGGACGACAGCCGGCAGCCGTAAGATGGAGTATCTATTATCTGCTCGCCATAATACTTTTCACACTGGGACAGTTCAACTCGGACAGCTTCATATATTTACAATTTTGACAATAAAGACACATGATGAAGAAAAACAGCGAACGGAACGCAGCCATACGTTTCATGAAAAAGCTCTTTATCCTTTTTATCCCTTTTATAGCCCTACTGGCAGTCTATTTCCTGGACGACCCTTTCATGGTCCTGAAGAACTATGAACGATACGACCAAACCCCGGTTGTACTAAACGAAGGGCACGTGGGGTGGCAGATGTATCTGAACAACCGGGATACCATCCCCATCGACTCCTATATCATGGGAAACTCCTGCACTATGGCTTATCAATGCCATGAATGGGAGAAATACCTCCACGGCGGAAGAGCCGTACGGCTATTCGGAAATGCCGAAAGCCTTGCCGCCGTCTGCCTGAAGCTGAAGGCACTGGACAAGGCAGGTGCAACAATCAAGAACCTGCTGCTGATTATCGACAAGGAATCATTGCACAACGACCGTTGCCTGACCGGACATTCCAACATTCTGCCACCCGCCATATCGGGAATAAGCAGCTTCAAGTTTCAGAAGGAATTCTGCCAAGCCTTCTTCTACCCGAACTTTCTCTTCCCCTATCTGGACTACAAGCTGTTCCATACCTATCGCCCTTACATGAAAGGGGTTATAAACCCCTATGGCTCCACCCGAAACCCGGTAACCAATGACGTGTTAAATCCCAGAGAGAAAATGATAAAGGAAGAGGGAGATAAGTACTGGGAAAACCGGAAAGGAGAATTCACCAAAGAGAAAATGAAGAATTATAGAGACGGGAAATACCGGGAAGCCCCCCAAGTGCTCAGGGAAAAGCAAATCAATCTGTTGCAGGAAATAAAGTGGATTTGCCGGAAACATGATACCGATGTAAAAATCATTATCAGTCCCGACTACCTGCAAGTCAACATAAACCCTGCCGACGTAAAGACACTGAAGCGCTTCTTCGGAAAACGGAATGTATTTGATTTCACCGGTATCAACGAATACACGGAAGACATCCACAATTATTATGAACCGGGTCATTATAGGCCCGCACTTGGGAAAAGGCTGATGGAAAAGATATATGAACCTTATATCTTGTCACCGAACGCCAAATCTCCGGCATCTCCCAGCCCGGGAACGATATAGGAATGCTCGTTCATCTCCGGGTCGATTGCTGCACACCACAAGGTCACTTCATCTCCAGGGAACAGCTTTTCCAGATGCTCTACGCCCTGCTGGCTGGCTATGACACAAGCTATCTGCAACTTGGCCGGCATCCCCTTGGTGACGAAGGCCTTCCAGGCCAATTCCATACTTTCTCCCGTGGCAAGCATCGGGTCTACAATCAATAATGTCTTCTTGGACAAATCCGGAGTAGCGATGTATTCGATGTGTACATCCACCGTACGGCATTCCTTATCCTTATAATAACGGTAAGCGGAAACAAAAGCGTTCCCGGCATGGTCGAACATATTCAAGAATCCAGTATGCAAAGGCAATCCGGCACGGAAAACAGTGGCAATCACCACCTCGTCATCGGGTGTGCTGACCGACGCCACCCCCAAGGGAGTCTGTACCTGCTTGACAGAATACGTCAGTTCCTTACTCATTTCATACGCCATTATCTCTCCAATGCGTTCAATATTACGGCGGAAGCGCATACGGTCGCCCTGGACTGCTACATCACGAATTTCCGCCACGTATTGGTTCAAGACAGAATTTGTCTCGGCAAAGTTGATAACCTTCATAATTATAGAATGTTTTGATGTGCAAAGTAAACGAATTTCACCCAATTTGCAACATTCAGTTAGCAGATATTGTTATGGTTTTATAAAAGATTTCCTATTAGAGAAAAATTTCTCTAATAGAGCTTTTCTTTAAAAAGAAAGTATTACTTTTGTAGGCGAAAAACAAGGGACCTGCTGAAAAGCAGGAAAAAAAGAGCTTTTCTACACCCGTTTTTCCTTGTAAATCAAAGGTAAAAAGAGATTAAGGAAAGAGATTATAAACCAAATACCAACATTTTAAATCATTAAAAGAAATGGCAAATTTAGATTTAAGCAAGTACGGTATCCAAGACGTGAAGGAAATTATCCACAACCCGTCTTACGATGTACTGTTCGCAGAAGAAACCAAACCAGGTTTGGAAGGTTTTGAAAAAGGTCAGGTAACTGAACTGGGTGCTGTAAATGTAATGACAGGTATCTATACCGGTCGTTCTCCTAAAGATAAATTCTTCGTAATGAATGAAGCCAGCAAGGATTCTGTATGGTGGACTTCTGAAGAATACAAAAACGACAACAAACCTTGCTCTGAAGAAGCTTGGGCTGACTTGAAAGCTAAAGCTGTTAAGCAGCTGAGCGGCAAGCGTCTGTTTGTTGTTGATACCTTCTGTGGTGCCAACCCCGCTACTCGTATGAAAGTACGTTTCATCATGGAAGTGGCATGGCAGGCTCACTTCGTAACTAACATGTTCATCCGCCCGACTGCTGAAGAACTGGCTAACTACGGAGAACCCGATTTCGTATCATTCAACGCTTCTAAGGCAAAAGTTGACAACTACAAGGAACTGGGTCTGAACTCTGAAACAGCTACTGTATTCAACTTGAAGACCAACGAACAGGTTATCTTGAACACTTGGTACGGCGGTGAAATGAAGAAGGGTATGTTCTCTATCATGAACTACAAGAACCCGTTGCGTGGTATCGCTTCTATGCACTGCTCTGCCAACACTAACATGGAAGGTACTGACTCTGCTATCTTCTTCGGTCTGTCCGGTACTGGTAAGACTACCTTGTCAACTGACCCGAAACGTCTGTTGATCGGTGACGACGAACACGGATGGGATGACGAAGGTGTATTCAACTACGAAGGTGGTTGCTATGCTAAGGTTATCAACCTGGATAAAGAAAGCGAACCCGATATCTACGCTGCCATCAAGCGTGACGCTCTGTTGGAGAATGTTACAGTAGCTGCTGACGGTAAGATTGACTTCGCTGACAAGAGCGTAACTGAAAACACTCGTGTTTCTTATCCTATCTACCACATCAATAACATCGTTAAGCCGGTTTCCAAGGGTCCTCACGCTCACCAGGTAATTTTCTTGTCTGCCGACGCATTCGGTGTATTACCTCCGGTATCTATCCTGAACCCTGAACAAGCTCAGTACTACTTCTTGTCTGGCTTTACTGCTAAGTTGGCTGGTACAGAACGTGGCATCACTGAACCGACTCCGACATTCTCTGCTTGCTTCGGTGCTGCTTTCTTGAGCTTGCATCCTACTAAATATGCAGAAGAATTGGTTAAGAAGATGAACAAGGTTGGTGCTAAGGCATACTTGGTTAACACTGGTTGGAACGGTAGCGGCAAACGTATCTCTATCAAAGATACTCGTGGTATCATCGACGCTATCCTCGACGGTTCTATCGACAAGGCTCCGACGAAGGTTATTCCTTTCTTCGACTTCGTGGTTCCTACTGAATTGCCTAATGTAGATCCGAAGATTCTTGATCCTCGCGATACTTACGAATGCGCTTGCCAATGGGAAGAAAAAGCAAAAGACCTGGCTGGTCGCTTCATCAAGAACTTCGCTAAGTTCACTGGCAACGAAGCTGGTAAGGCTTTGGTTGCTGCTGGTCCGAAGCTCTAATCTGACAATAAAGTTAGAAACATATGGAAAAGGTATCTCCTCCGGGAGATGCCTTTTTTCTTTTTTAATATCTCTATCTCATTGATAATCCGAAAGTTTTAGTAGTTTTGCAGAAACCATTATTCAAATAAAGCAATATGAAAAGTATCAGATTGATGTTGGCAGGCGCAAGTTTGTTACTGCTCTGCAGTTGCGGTGCCCAGGTCCAGAAAGAGACCCAAGTTGCCAATGCAAATGAAAGCAAAGAGAATGCGGTGATTGAAACCATCATGTCACGCCGCAGCATCCGCCAGTACAAACCGCAAGCCGTGAATCGCGACACCATGCAGATTATCCTGGATTGCGGTATCAATGCACCCAACGGACAGAACAAGCAATCGTGGGAAGTGCGTGTAGTGGATAACCCGGATTTCATCAACGGCATCACGGAAATCTACAAGAAGGAAAATCCCAAAGCCGCCGAAGACCCGAAATTCAAGAACATGTTTCGCAACGCTTCTACAGTAGTATTTATTGCCAATGACCCGTCTTATGACCTTTCGCAGATTGACTGCGGACTGCTGGGTGAGAATATGATTCTATCAGCCTGGTCCATGGGAATCGGTTCTTGCTGCTTGGGCGGTCCCACGCGCTTCATGACCTCTACTCCGGCTGCTGCCGAATACCTGAAGAAACTGGATATTCCGGAAGGCTATCAGCTACTTTACTGTATCGCTTTCGGCTATCCGGACGAAACGCCCGCTGCCAAACCCCGTAATGCGGCAAAGGTAAAATTCATCGATTGACTTTCGTTTGAATGACGACAATAAAAAGGAGTGCCTCACCTTTCGGCGGGGCACTCCTTTCATATATAACAACTAAAACTCTTCTGTTTATCAGTTCTTGTTTGCGCGTTTACGCTCAAGCTCATCGAGGATAACCTTACGCATACGCATTGATTTAGGAGTAACTTCCACATATTCATCCTCCTTGATGTACTCCAGTGCCTCCTCAAGAGAGAACTGTACGGGAGGAATCAGACGTGCCTTGTCATCCGAACCACTGGCACGCATATTGGTAAGCTTCTTGGACTTCGTTACATTAATCACCAAGTCGTTGTCATGGGAATGCTCGCCCACTACCTGGCCTGCATAAACCTCTTCCTGCGGGAAAATGAAGAATTTGCCGCGGTCCTGCAACTTGTCAATGGCATAGGCAAAAGCCGTACCGGACTCCATGGCAATCATAGAACCGTTGGTACGCCGTTCAATCTCACCCTTATACGGTTGATATTCCTTAAAACGGTGTGCCATGATAGCCTCGCCGGCAGAAGCGGTCAACACATTGGTACGCAGACCGATGATACCGCGCGACGGCATGTCGAACTCAAGATTTACACGTTCGCCGGCACTTTCCATCTTCACCATTTCACCTTTACGACGGGTCACCATATCAATCATCTTGCTGGCATATTCTTCGGGAACATTGATGGTAAGCTCTTCAATAGGTTCGCATTTCACGCCGTCAATCTCCTTGAAGATTACCTGCGGTTGCCCTACCTGCAACTCATACCCTTCACGACGCATGGTCTCAATCAGTACGGAAAGATGAAGCACGCCACGGCCGGAAACAATCCACTTGCCGTCTTCCTCGCTCTTGCGCACGCGAAGTGCAAGATTCTTATCCAACTCCTTCATCAAACGGTCGTGGATGTGGCGGGAAGTAACAAACTTACCTTCCTTACCGAAGAACGGAGAGTCATTAATGGTGAAGAGCATACTCATCGTAGGTTCATCAATGGCAATAGGCGGCAACGCTTCCGGATTTTCGTAATCGCAGACCGTATCTCCGATTTCGAATCCTTCGATACCTACCAACGCACAGATGTCACCGGAAGACACTTCCTGCACCTTTACACGGCCCATACCTTCGAATGTATGCAATTCCTTGATTTTTGATTTCACGATACTCCCGTCACGCTTTGCCAAAGACACATTCATGCCTTCTTTCAATATGCCACGGTGTACGCGGCCCACAGCAATACGCCCGGTATACGAAGAATAATCCAGCGAAGTAACCAGCATTTGCGGTGTACCCTCCAACTGTTCGGGGGCAGGAATATTCTCCAAGATACAGTCCAGAAGCGGATAAATGTTATCAGTCGGCTGCTGCCAGTCGGTACTCATCCAATTATTCTTGGCAGAACCGTAGATAACGGGGAAATCCAGCTGGTCCTCGGTTGCATTCAGGCTGAACATCAAGTCGAACACCATCTCGTACACTTCTTCGGGACGGCAATTTGGCTTATCCACCTTATTCACAACAACGATAGGTTTCAGACCAATCTGCAGAGCTTTCTGCAATACAAACCGTGTCTGCGGCATAGGACCTTCGAAAGCATCCACAAGCAGAATGCATCCATCCGCCATATTCAATACACGTTCCACTTCACCTCCGAAGTCACTGTGTCCCGGAGTATCAATAATGTTAATCTTGGTGTCTTTGTAGTTGATAGAAACGTTCTTTGAGAGAATCGTTATACCTCGTTCACGCTCCAGGTCATTGTTATCCAACATTAATTCACCTGTGCTCTGGTTGCTGCGGAAAAGGTTTCCGGCCAAAAGCATCTTGTCAACGAGCGTCGTTTTCCCATGGTCCACATGGGCAATAATTGCAATGTTTCTAATCTTTTGCATATAATACCTATTATTTTCAGGCGACAAAGTTAGTGATTTTGGATTAGATATGCAGTATAGATATGATTTTTTTGCTGAATATCATTGTGATATAAAAGTTTATCCCTATCTTTGCAGCCCCGAAAGGGAATATTTATAATAACTTTTAATTAAACATTATGTATTTAGACGCTGCTAAAAAGCAAGAAATCTTCGGCAAATACGGAAAGTCTAACACTGATACTGGCTCAGCTGAGGCTCAGATAGCTTTGTTTTCCTACCGTATTGCTCGTCTGACTGAGCACCTTAAGCTCAACAGAAAGGATTATAGTACAGAAAGAGCTTTGACTATGTTGGTAGGTAAACGCCGTGCGTTGCTGACTTATCTGAAGGACCGCGACATCACCAGATATCGTGCTATCGTCAAAGAACTCGGCTTGCGTAAGTAATCTACTTGCGGCAAAACCATTAAAAAAGGAAGTTTTCCAAAAGGAAACTTCCTTTTTTGTTCATAATCCGATTTATACCTAATTTTGTATCCATGAAAAGAAAAGTATCAGCAGCAAATCTTTCGATAGCAATCACTTTTCTATTGATACTGCTATCATTCGGCTTCGGTTATCGCAGCTATTCGCAGGCAGAACAACGTGTGGTCTCTGACCTGAACCAGGCACTGCAACGCACAGTATTGCAGAACAAGGGATTATGGTTGAATGCGGACACAATCCAGACTTATGCCAAACTACAAGAAGTGATAGGTGCCCCCGTTTCTGTAAACGGTTCCCACAGAGCCTTTACCGAAGCATTGTCCATCACCGGATTGAAAGATGTCTCTACCCTTTCGCTGCATATACTGAAAAAGAACTCTCCCGCCACCGTATTCAATGAGATTCCTGCCGGATGTCTTGCCAGCGACACATTGGTATGGCTCTCCACCACAGCCGATGCATCTGGACTGACACTTTCCTTCCGGGGATATGCCCGTTGCTCAGCTACCATGCTGTTCAGCTTATCCAAGCAGACAATTCCGGCAACATTGCTATTGGCCGCCCTGCTGTGGGGAGGATTCACCTTTTTCTATTTCCGTCGGCGCACAAAGACTAATGCCAGTAACGGGCAGCAACAAGAAAACTTCATTACCTTCGGCAACCTTTCGCTTTCCCTCCAGGAAGCCTGCTTCTATAACGAACAGCAGGAAAAGCTAAAACTCACCCCCATGCAGTACACACTGATGGAGATGTTCTACCTTTCTTCCTCACACCTACTTTTCAAATCCGACATCTGCCAATCGCTATGGCCGGGAAAAGACAATGCAGACGAAACGCTTTACACATTGATACGGCGTCTGAAGCCCATTGTCGAGGATAACAGCAACCTCAGAATAACAACAGATCGTGGCCGCGCCTACGGACTGGAAATAAAAACCTAAACATTATAGAATCATGAAGACTAACAAACTTATCCTATTAGGGCTAATCTGCCTGACTGTCGCAATGCCGACAACCGCCCAAAACCGTAACGAAAAGAAAGAGCGCACTGAACGTGCTGTAAAAGAAGCTATTGCTGCTAAACAATACAAAATCAACGTAGATCGGATGCAACCGATGAGAGGCGGTAGCCGTAACTTGACCACCAACTACACACTGGAAATCAGAAACGACTCCGTTTTCTCTTACCTGCCTTACTTTGGAGTGGCCTACAATGCTCCGTATGGAGGAGGCAAGAGCCTGAATTTCAATGCATCCATCACCGGATACACAACCAGAGCACTCAAAAAAGGCAAAATCCAAATAGACTTCAAGACCCGTAGTGATGAAGACAATTATGAGTACCGCCTCACCATCTTTCCCGATGGTTCTACCAGTATCCATGTGCAACCCATGAACAAACAGTCCATCTCGTTCACCGGAGAGATGGATACAGAAAAGTAATCATCTTCCCCCTTTAAAAGGACAAAAGAAAGTATTGTCAGTCTATTGTCAGGCAAATGTCAGACAACTATCCGCTTTTTGTTTCTTCCATCCCGGCAGAAAGCGGATACCTTCGTGTCCCGAAATCAAACAACAACCGGAACATGAAACAGATAATATGTATTCTTGCCCTGCTCCTAATGAGCGTCACGACAACAAAAGCACAAACCAGCCCGGCAACACCCTCCATCCGAGGTAAAATTCTCACAGAGGAAAAGCAACCGATAGAGTTTACCAACATCGCCCTCCTTTCCGAAGATTCCACCTTCATACAAGGAACGTGTAGCCGAAGCGACGGTAGTTTTGAACTTCTCCCTCCCGCTCCCGGAAACTATCTACTACAAGTTTCTTCCATCGGTTACAAACCCCTTTGCCAGCCTTGCCCCACCGGGAGTACCCACAACTGGATATTGCAAACCGATGCCGTGCTACTTGCGGAAACCGTCATCACCGCCGCCCGCCCCGTTTTCCGACTAAAGGGCGGAAAGTTGGAGACAAGCGTACGGCAAACCCTGCTCGCATCCTTGAATGATGCCAACGACGTATTGAAACATATCCCCGGACTGCGCTCCTCTGATGAGGGGTATACCGTTTTTGGCAAAGGGACACCGGTCATCTATATAGACAACCGCCTTCTGCAAGACAACTCCGAGCTGCAACGCCTCTCTGCCGCCGATATTGAAAAAGTGGAGCTCATCACCAACCCGGGTGCAGAGTACGATGCTACCGTTAAAGCCGTTGTACGCATACGCACCGTACGTAACAAAAGAGACAGTTTTGGCGGTAATTTCCGTGCAGGAATCACCCAACGGAGACGCAACAGCCATTACGGACAAGTCAATCTGAATTATCAGAAGAAAGGACTGTCCCTGCTGGGCATGCTGTACACCAATTATGAAAACAGAAAACGCCACCAGGAGGTTCGCTACCAGATACCGTCCGAAATACAATGGGATGTAAATAACCGGGTTCACTTATATAATAAGAGACTACTTGCCGGAGGAAAAGCAAGCGCCAGTTACGACTTCAACCCCCAACACAGCCTCGGTGCCTCCTATGAGTTTCATCGTACCCCCGATTATCACAGCAGTGACCATTCGGCATATACCGTCCGGGCAAATGAAGAATTGGCCGATCACACCATACATTCCTCCCAAAACTTGCAGCAAACCAACCGGCACCAGCTGAATGCCTACTATCAGGGCAGCATAAAGCAACTCCACATAAACTTCAACACCGACCTGGTATACGGAAAAAGTTATAATCACCAGGAGGCTAAAGAAGAAAGCCAGACCGAAGGCAATCGCGACATCAGCTCTTTCAACCACGCCGACAACCGCCTTTATGCCGCCAAGTTGATTCTGACCCATCCCCTTTGGAAAGGTGAACTGAAGACCGGTGCCGATTACACCTTCATCCGGCGAAATGACAATTTCCTGAACCGGCAGCACATACTTCCCGATACAGACAGTCGAATCGACGAAAGCAAGTCCGCCGTCTTTGCCGAATACTCACTGACATTAGGAAAAATCAGCCTTCTTGCAGGACTGCGCTTCGAGCATGCCGTCTCCGACTATTGGGAGCAGGAAAAGTACGTGTCCGGTCAAAGTCGTACTTACAATGACTGGTGCCCCAACCTATCGGTAGACTTTCCTCTCGGCAAAGCCCAAGCCAATCTCAGCTATACAGCCAAAAGCAACCGCCCCAGCTTCTTCCAGCTACGTAGCACACTGAGTTATAACAACCGTTTCATCTACGAAGGCGGAAACCCACTGCTCACCCCCGAAACCAACCACGACCTGCAGTTCACGGCCCTTTACAAGTGGGTACAATTCGGACTTAACTACCAATACCGCCGCAATGCCATTGCCTTCATGACCAAAGAATACGAGGACAATCTGGATGTTGTCATCTTCACTACCGGAAATTTCAAACGGATGCAGTATCTCACCGCCTCTGCCCATCTGTCACCCACCGTCGGCATCTGGAAACCGGAGCTCGGCATCTACTTCGCCCAACCGTTCTTCAAAGTCACCAATCAAGGCAGTAGCAAGAATATGAACCGCGGCAGCATTTACCTCTTTCTGCAAAACAGTCTCCAGCTTCCGGACGAGTGGATTCTCTCCCTTGATGCCGACTACCAGAGCGAAGGCAACTTCGGCGCCATGCTGCAACGTTCCTATTGGGGCATAAACGCCGGCATCCGCAAAACATTCTTCAACAAAAGGCTGACGCTCGGACTGCAAGCCAATGACCTGTGGAATTCCCGGTATGGCTCCTTCATGCTGTTCGGTCCCCGGCTGACCTATACGAAAAAGGCAAACCCAGACTCGCGCAGCTTCTCCCTGAACCTAAGCTATCGTTTCAATGCAGCAGGCAAAGCGTACAAAGGAAAGCACGTATCGGAACAAGACTTGAAGCGGCTATAAACAGAACTTTGGGGAAGAAAGAGAAACAGAACAGAAGAATATTATACAAATAAGCCGACCACCGGAGATATTTCAGCAATATTTTCCCTCAGAATGTTGCATCAAGTAAAAGTTTCTCTTATTTTTGCGGTTTAACAGCTATAAATTATAACCTTTAGACAGAAAATACTATCATTATGGATACCAGCAAAATCGTAGGAGAAAAAATAAAATCACTCCGTGAAAGCCAATCCATCAGTATGGAAGAACTGGCACAGCGTTCGGGACTTGCTATCGAACAGATTGAACGTATAGAAAACAACATCGACCTCCCGTCACTGGCTCCCCTCATCAAGATAGCGCGTGTGCTGGGTGTACGTTTGGGAACTTTTCTTGACGACCAGGATGAGAACGGTCCCGTGGTCTGCCGTAAGGACGAGTCGCAGAACAGCATCAGTTTCTCCAACAATGCCATCCACAGCCGCAAGCATATGGAGTATCATTCACTCTCCAAATCCAAAGCCGACCGCCACATGGAGCCGTTTATCATTGATGTGGCCGCTACGGACGACAGTGACTTTGTACTCTCCTCACACGAAGGCGAAGAATTCATCATGGTGATGGAAGGAACCATGGAAATCAGTTACGGCAAAAACACCTACCTGCTCGAAGAAGGTGACAGCATCTATTATGATTCTATCGTTCCGCACCACGTACACGCCTATGAAGGGCAGGCAGCCAAGATACTTGCAGTAGTTTATACACCAATTTAAATTAATGGAAAATTGAAAGGTGAAAATGGAAAATGATAAATACTTTCTATTTTCACCTTTCAACTTTCCACTTTCAACTTCCACATCATGTTATACGAACGTACCCTCGGCCAATGGTTGGAACATTGGGCCGAAACAACACCAGACAAAGAATATATCGTTTACTCTGACCGCAACCTGCGTTTCACCTGGAGCCAGTTCAACCGCCGGGTGGACGACATGGCCAAAGGACTTATCGCCATCGGCGTGGAGCGGGGAACACACGTAGGTATCTGGGCAGCCAACGTACCCGACTGGCTGACTCTATTATACGCTTGCGCCAAGATAGGTGCCGTCTACGTAACAGTAAATACCAACTACAAACAGGCAGAACTGGAATACCTCTGCCAGAACTCGGACATGCATACCCTCTGCATCGTCAATGGCGAAAAGGACAGTGACTTTGTGCAGATGACCTATACCATGCTTCCGGAACTGAAGACCTGCCAACGCGGACACTTGAAAAGCGAACGTTTCCCTTATATGAAAAACGTCATCTACGTGGGGCAGGAGAAGCACCGGGGCATGTACAACACGGCCGAAATACTTCTCTTGGGCAACAATATAGAAGACAGCCGCCTGAATGAACTCAAAAGTCAGGTCACTTGCCACGATGTAGTGAACATGCAATACACCTCCGGCACTACGGGATTCCCGAAAGGCGTCATGCTGACCCACTACAACATTGCCAACAACGGTTTCCTTACCGGTGAGCACATGAAGTTTACCGCCGATGACAAGCTCTGCGTCTGCGTACCATTGTTCCACTGCTTTGGCGTGGTACTTGCCACCATGAACTGCCTGACACACGGCTGTACAGAAGTAATGGTGGAACGCTTCAACCCACTGGTAGTGCTCGCCTCTATCCACAAGGAGCGCTGCACGGCACTTTACGGCGTACCCACCATGTTCATTGCCGAACTGAACCATCCGATGTTCGACATGTTCGACATGTCCAGCCTCCGTACGGGTATCATGGCAGGTTCCCTCTGCCCGGTAGAGCTGATGAAGCAGGTGGAAGAGAAAATGTACATGAAGGTAACCAGCGTTTACGGGCTGACCGAAGCTGCTCCCGGAATGACCGCCACCCGGATAGACGACCCGTTCGATGTACGTTGCAATACCGTAGGACACGACTTTGAACATACGGAAGTAAAGGTTATCGACCCCGAAACCGGAGAAGAGTGTCCCGTAGGCGTACAAGGTGAAATGTGCAACCGCGGATACAACACCATGAAGGGTTACTACAAAAACCCGGAAGCCACAGCCGAAGTCATTGATGAGAACGGCTTTCTGCACTCGGGAGACCTTGGAATAAAGGACGAGGACGGCAATTACCGCATCACAGGACGCATCAAGGACATGATTATCCGCGGTGGTGAAAATATCTATCCCCGCGAGATAGAAGAGTTCCTCTATCAACTGGAAGGCGTAAAAGACGTGCAGGTAGCCGGCATTCCCTCTAAGAAGTACGGTGAAGCCGTAGGCGCTTTCATCATCCTGCACGAAGGAGTGGATATGCACGAATCGGATGTACGAGACTTCTGCATCGGCAAAATATCACGCTACAAGATACCCAAGTATATCTTCTTCATCAAAGAATTCCCCATGACGGGAAGTGGCAAGATACAGAAATTCAAGCTGAAAGACCTGGGATTACAGCTTTGCAAGGAGCAGGGGATTGAGATTGTGTGATAATAAAGGATAAGAGATAAGGGGTTAGCGATTAGGGATTATTTGGGGCCGCATAGACTTTAATATAGGCATAAACCCATCCTTAATCCCTAATCGCTAACCCCCTTATTTTTCTTCTTTTTCCGGATACTTCATATTCTCCTCTTTCATCTGTTCCAAGACCTCATGCAGGTATTTGGCAGACTCCCATTTAGCCATCGGAAGGTCGTGGAGCAGGTAGTTGCCGCAATCTTGCGGAGCGGCACCGGGGACTTCACCTTCATATTCGGCAACAAAGCGGAAGGTGTCCTGCATCAGTGCCAGTATGTCCTGCGGCTTCAAGTCACCTTTCATCAGCAGATAATTACCGGTGAGGCAGCCCATGGGACCCCAATAGATAATCTTGTCCTGCCACTGCGGGTCATTGCGCAGGTAGGTGGCGGCAAGATGTTCGATAGTATGCAGAGCACCTTGTCCCAAAGCAGGCTCGCGATTGGGCTCTTTCATACGGATGTCGAAAGTAGTGACTGTTTCTCCGTTCACTTCATCCTGGCGGGATACGTAAATGCCGCGCAACAAGCGGATGTGGTCGATTGTAAAACTGGGAATCTTCTTCATGAGTTATAAGTTATAAGTTATGAGTTATAAATTGCTGGGAAGGGTGGAGAGGAAGGTCCATATCGTGAGGAACGAACGCTCTGCCATGGTTCCCCAGAAATCGGCATACTGCGAAGCATGGTCCTCTACTCCGGGTGTGTCGCTGATGATGCGGAAGCTGAGAAAAGGAACATTGTACAGATAGCAAGTCTGCGCAATGGCGGCAGACTCCATATCAACGGCAAGACCGTCGGGGAAACGTTGCTTGATGGTATCCAGCTCCGTACGGTTGGTGATGAACTGGTCGCCGGTACAGACAAGTCCGCTGTGGATGCGGCTTTCCATTCCGGCTTCGTTCAGCGACAAGGCATGTTTCAACAGAGAGGGACACCCCTCGTAAGAGGCGGGGAAACCTTGCACTTGTCCGTACTCGTTACCGTCGCCGCACCAGACGTCGTGATACACCAGACGTTGGCTTGCCACTACATCCGTCACCTTCAGGCAAGCATCAATGCCGCCCGCCACACCGGTGCTGACGATGCAGTCCGGAGAAAAGCGCCGTATCAGTTCCGAAGCTCCTACCGCTGCACTCACCTTACCGATGCCACATTGCGTCAAGATTACATGGTTACCGCCCAATGTACCTTCCACATAGCGGAAACTACCATCGCCCGACGTATTCTTATCCTGCAAGCGCTCCACCAACCGGCGGTGTTCGCTGTCCATTGCACTGATTATCCCTATTGTCATATCTATAATAATTTAAGCTTGCATATTACCATTAAAGCACTTTAATCTTTTTTTGGAAAGGCAAAGGTACAACATTCTGCCGATAACGTGACAATAACAATCTGCATTTATGTATCTTTGCCACAAAAGCGAAGATAGGCTGCACCTCAACAAAACTTTTTCACGCAAGCATGAAAGTTCTGTATTCGGTTTGCACTATCTTTGCCCCACAATTGATTAATTGATAACTCATAACTTATAACTCATGAAGAAGCTTCTTCCCGACCTTATTGCCATCTTGGCATTCGTCCTCCTTTCCTTCGCCTACTTCTTCCCGGCGGATATAGAAAACCGTATTCTCTTTCAGCACGACACGGCTGCAGGAGCAGGGGCAGGACAAGAAGTCAAGGAGTATTACGAACAGACGGGCGAACGCAGCCGTTGGACAAACTCGCTGTTCGGCGGTATGCCCATGTATCAGATAGCCCCTTCGTATGACTCCACCAAGTCACTGCAGTGGGTACAGAAAGCCTACCAACTCTTCCTGCCCGACTATGTATGCCTCACATTCATGCTGATGCTCGGCTTCTACATCCTGCTGCGCGTCTTCGGCATACCGGTCTGGCTGGCCGGACTGGGCGGTATCATGTGGGCATTCTCGTCCTATTTCTTCATCCTGATATCTGCCGGACACATCTGGAAGTTCATCACCCTTGCCTACGTGCCGCCCACCATAGCAGGCATTGTGCTCGCCTATCGTGGGAAACTGCTGTGGGGAGGCATCCTCACCGCCTTGTTCGTGGCCTTGCAAATCACCTCGAACCACGTGCAGATGTCCTATTACTTCTTCTTCGTCATCCTTTTCTTTGTGGGAGCCTACTTCGAGAAAGCATGGCGTACCAAGACATTGCCCCAGTTCTTCAAGGCAAGTGCCGTACTGATTGTGGCAGCCCTCGTCGGCATAGCCGCCAACGTATCCAACCTCTATCACACCTATGCCTACAGCAAAGAAACCATGCGCGGCAAAAGCGAACTGGTGCAGACCGGCGACGCTGCCAAGCAGACCAGTAGCGGGCTGGACCGCGACTACATCACCCAGTGGAGCTACGGCATCGACGAAACACTGACTCTGCTGGTGCCCAACTTCAAAGGCGGAGCATCTGCCGCCCTCAGCCAAAGTGAAACCGCCATGAGCAAGGCAAACCCGATGTACAGCAGTCTGTACGGCTCACTGACACAATATTTCGGTACCCAGCCCATGACGTCGGGTCCCGTCTACGTCGGAGCATTCGTCTTGTTTCTGTTCGTACTGGGATGCTTCATCGTGAAAGGACCGTTGAAGTGGGCATTGATAGGAGCCACCTTCTTCTCCATCGTCTTGTCCTGGGGCAAGAACTTCATGCCGCTGACGGATTTCTTCATCGATTACGTCCCGTTGTACAACAAGTTCCGCGCCGTGTCCTCCATCCTTGTCATAGCAGAGTTCACGATACCTTTGCTGGCTATCTTTGCCCTGAAACGCCTGCTCGAAGAGCCGGAAATCTTAAAACAAGAAAAGAAGCCCCTCGGCATCAGCCTGCTGCTCACTGCAGGCGTCGCCCTGCTGCTTGCCGTTGCCCCGGGCAGCATCGGCTCCGGCTACGTGCCCGCCCAAGAGGCACAGATGCTGCAGAATGCCGTCAACCAGCAGATGATACCCGCCAACGAGCTCTCCGGCATCCTTGCCAACTTGGGAGAGATGCGTGCCGAACTCGTCAGCAGCGACGCCCTGCGTAGCTTCATCATCATAGGCATCGGCTGCAGCTTGCTCTGGCTCTATGCAAGCGGCAAGCTGCGCAGCTCGCTGACCATTGCAGGTATCACCATACTCTGCCTGGCAGATATGTGGGGGGTCAACAAGCGCTATCTGAATGATGCCCAGTTCGTGCCCCACTCCATCCGTACGGAAACCTTCACCAAGACAAATACAGACGAGCTGATACTGCAAGATACCAGCTTGGACTATCGTGTATTGAACTTTGCCACCAGCACCTTCGATGACAACAACACCTCCTACTGGCACAAAAGCGTCGGCGGTTATCACCCGGCCAAGCTGCGTCGCTACCAGGAAATGATAGAGCATCACATCTCTCCCGAAATGCAGGCGGCCTACAAGGCCATTGCCACCGCCGGAGGTGAGATGGACAGCGTGGATGCCAATAAGTTCCGCATACTGAACATGCTGAACACCAAATACTTCATCTTCCCTGCAGGACAGCAAAGACAAACCGTTCCCATCCTCAACCCGCACGCCTACGGCAATGCATGGTTTGTAAACAAGGTGCAGTATGTGAACAACGCCAACGAAGAGATTGACGCCCTGGACAGCATCATACCCACAGAGACAGCCGTAGTGGATGCCCGCTTCAAGGATGTGCTGAAAGGTACCACGGAAAGTTATAAAGACAGCCTCTCCAGCATCCGCCTGACAAGTTACACACCTAACCGCCTGACGTACGAAACGAACAATGCCCAAGACGGTATTGCCGTATTCTCCGAAATCTATTATCCGGACGGCTGGCACGTAACCATCGACGGACAGCCTGCCGAACTGGCACGCGCCGACTATATCCTGCGCACAATGTATGTTCCTGCCGGACAGCACACCATCGAAATGCGCTTTGACCCCACCAGCCTGCACGTGACGGAAGGCATCGCCTACGGAGCACTGGCGCTGCTGGTGATAGGTATCATCGTGGCAGTGCTGATAGCCAAAAGGAAGTATGTAAAGGCATAAGAACAAATATCATATCATTCCCCCACAAGCACCCGACGCATTCCGCTATTCATACCCTGATACGGAATGCGTCGAGTGCTTATGTCCGTTCCGTTATCCCCTCATGTTTGTTCTGTCATTCCCTTATGTCTGTTCTGTCAACCCCTATATATTGATGAAAAACCACGGCTGTGAAGCATATTCTTTACAGCTGTGGCACGTCTTCTTCACCGCTGTGGGAAAGGCGTACCACAGCCGTGCGCACATGATAAACCCAAAGGCTTCTCAAGACAAACCACCGTGCAAAACACAACAGAAGCCTATGTAGCACACAACGGAAGCCTATGCAAGAGACAAGAAAGCCCGGTCAGATGCGCAAAAAACCGTTTCTACCCTCCCGGGTAAAAACGGTTCAAGTCAATAATACATGAAAAAACGCTATTTAGAGAGAGTCTCTTCTATAACGGAATGGTTCTCTTCCTTCTTCACTCATCATCAGCAGTTCTCCGAACTGACATCAAAGTTAGGGAAGCATAACAAGAACAACAAATAGAATCTACGAAAAGGCATATCTCATCGACAGAACGGAAAAGAATGAACCCTACAATAGGGAAAAGAATGAAAAAAAAGCTATAAACAGTCGGCAGAACGATATATTTCAGTAACTTTGCTAACGTGAAAACAGGCTGCACCCCAGCATAAAAAAATGAACAGTATGGAAACTACCAGACAAAATAAAATAGCCCGTCTCCTGCAGAAGGAACTGAGTGATATCTTCTTGTTGCAAACCAAGTCCATGCCCGGCATACTGATTTCCGTCAGTGCCGTACGCATCAGCCCCGACATGAGCGTGGCACGCGCTTATCTCAGTATATTCCCCTCGGAGAAAAGCGAAGAAATAGTCAAGAACATCAACGGAAACATGAAATCCATACGCTTTGAACTGGGTACCCGCGTACGCCACCAACTACGCATTATCCCCGAACTGAAGTTCTTCGTAGACGACTCACTGGACTATCTGGAACGAATTGATGAACTGCTGAAATAATGTCCCTTCCCTTCTTTATAGCCCGCCGCTACCTCTTCTCCAAGAAGAAACACAATGCCATTAATATCATCTCCGGCATTTCGGTGTGTGGGGTGGCATTGGCTACGTTGGCGTTGGTATGCACCTTGTCCGTGTTCAACGGTTTTCAGGACATGGTGGCAGGCTTTTTCACAGCTTTCGACCCGGAACTGAAAATCACCGTCCGCGAAGGTAAGGTTTTCGACCCGCACGAAGCGTGCATCCGGCAAGTACACGCCCTGTCCGAGATTGACGTGTGGACGGAAACACTGGAAGAGAATGCCATGGTGCAGTACAAAGACCGCCAGGCAATGGCCGTCATCAAGGGAGTGGAGGACAATTTCGAACAGCTTACCTCCATCGACAGCTTGCTCTATGGGACGGGAAAGTTCCTGCTGAGCGACTCGGTGGTGGACTATGGTTTTCTGGGTGTGGAACTTATATCCGAGTTGGGCACCGGCATTCAGTTCGTGGACCCGTTGCAGGTCTATGCCCCCAAACGGAACGTACGGGTAAACATAGCCAACCCCACTGCGGCTTTCAACCGGGAGTATCTCTTCTCGCCCGGCGCCATCTTTGCCGTCAACCAGCAAAAATACGATTCACGCTACATACTGACGTCACTCGACTTTGCCCGCCGTCTGTTCAATTATGACACGGAAGTCTCTGCCATCGAGATGAAACTGAAACCCGGTTCCAACATCGGCTCCGTACAAAAGAAAATAGCAGGCATTCTCGGCGACCGGTTCATTGTACAGAACCGCTACGAGCAGCAGGCCGATGTTTTCCGCATCATGGAAATAGAGAAACTCATCTCTTATCTCTTCCTCACCTTCATTCTGGGTATCGCATGCTTCAATGTCATCGGTTCGCTGTCCATGCTGATACTGGACAAACGGGAGGACGTGGAGACACTGCGCAATCTGGGTGCCGATGACCGGCTTATAGCGCGCATCTTCTTGTTCGAAGGCAGGATGATTTCTGTATTCGGCGCCCTCTCCGGCATCGTTTTAGGATTGTTGCTGTGCTTTCTGCAGCAACGTTTCGGGTTGATTTCATTGGGGGGAGGCAATGGAAGTTTTGTAGTGGACGCTTATCCGGTAAGTGTACATGCCACGGATATTATTCTGGTATTCTTAACGGTCATCACTGTAGGCTTCTTGTCCGTATGGTATCCGGTGAGATACCTCAGCAAGCGGCTGCTGAGAAAAAGATAAAAAAACAGTTACTTCTTACGGATAATCGTCAATCCGTCACGCAGGGGAAGAATGACTTTCTCCACACGCGCATCCCGCGCCACCAAATCATTGAAGGCTTTGATACTGATTGTTTGCAGGTCTGTGCGATGGGGTTGTTCTTCCAGCACATGGCCATCCCACAAGGTATTGTCGGCAATGATATATCCACCGCCGGAAAGGCGGGCGAGCACCATTTCATAATACTCTATGTATTTACGCTTATCTCCGTCAATAAAGGCAAGGTCGAAAGTGAGGTCCAGTTGCGGTACCCGCTCCAAGGCATCGCCAATGTAGAACCTGATTTTATCCGCGTAATCGGAATTCTCCAGCCACGGACGGGTGAAGTCCTCCTGCTCGTCGTTGATTTCAAACGTATGCAGCATCCCGCCCTCCGGCAGTCCTTCTGCTATGCAAAGTGCGGAATACCCGCTATAAGTCCCTATCTCCAGCACCTGCCGGGGACGAATCATCCGGACAAACATCTTGAGCATACGCCCCTGCAAATGTCCGGAAGCCATGCGGGGATATAGCAACTTGACATGCGTGTCGCGATAGAGCGCTTTCAGATAATCGCCCTCATCATCAATGTGCTGCAAAATGTATTCGTCAATCGTCACTTTGTTAATGGATTATAGGTTAGGGATAAGGGATTAGGGGTTAGGGGTTAGTTCTGCGCACAATTATTAATTAATCATTAACCGCTAATCCCTAACCCCTTATCCTTAATCCCTTATCCTACAAGTATCTGTTACTGTTAGGCAGCACACTATCTTCAGCATGCTTCAAGGCATCTTCTACGACATTGATTTCAAGGAAAGAGGTCTGTGTGCCTTCCTTACCGCTACTCAGGTAGCCCACCATGTCCGTAGGACATAAACGGCCTTCCTTCAACAAGCGACGCAAGGCTGCAAAGTAATATTCCTGCCCGTTGGCAAGTTCGGGCATATAGATAGCTTCCACACCGTAGGAAAGGGCAAGGTGCCGCATGGTCTTTTCCTTGTAGCAGATGGCCAACACCGGATATTTGCCACGGAAAGCGGCAAGGTTACGGGCAGTACGGCCGCTGTAACTGTCGGTGATGATTGCACGGATTTTCAGTTTGGTGGTAGCCTTTACCGCTTGTTTGGCCAGGAACGCAGTCACGTCGTTGCTGTTCTCGTCCAGCGGAATACGGATATCGTTGTCAGACAGCTTGTCTTTCTCCGCTTGGGCGGCAATCTTGGTCATCGTCTTCACCGCTTCTACCGGATACTTTCCATAGGCGGTTTCACCGCTCAACATCAAGGCATCCGTACGATAATAGATGGCATTGGCAATGTCCGTTACCTCCGCACGGGTGGGACGCGGATTGGAAATCATGGTATGAAGCATCTGTGTGGCAACAATCACCGGCTTCTTGGCAAGAATACACTTGCGGATGAGCACACGCTGGATGCCCGGAATACGTTCCTGCGGAACTTCAATACCGAGGTCACCGCGAGCTATCATCACACCGTCGGCTACTTCCAGGATTTCATCGATATTATCAACGCCTTCCTGGTTCTCAATCTTAGCAACAATACGGATATCGCTGTTATGAGCGTCAAGAATCGCCTTGATGTCGAGTATATCCTGCTTATTGCGCACAAAGGAGTGGGCAATGAAGTCTATGTTCTTCTCAATGGCATAAAGGATATTGGTGCGGTCCTTCTCCGTCAGAGAAGGCAGATTGATGCGGACGCCGGGAACGTTGACGCTCTTGCGGCTGCCCAGAGTAGCCTCATTCTGTACTTCGCAGAGCAGGTAGTCGGGGGTCTTCTCTACAACAACCAACTCCAAGTCACCGTCATCAATAAGGATATGGCCGTCCACATTCAAGTCTTTGACGAAATGGGGATAGGATACCGAGATACATTCACGGGTAGTCTCCTGCTCCGGGTTGCCTACCACCTTCACGCGGTCGCCCGCCTTGAAAGGAATGGGCTCAGCCAGAACCGTCGTGCGGACCTCCGGTCCTTTCGTATCCATCAGGATAGCGATGCGGTTGGAAACCGTACGCACATTGTTTATCAACTTCTCGGCACCTTCACGGCCAAGATGTGCAGTATTCATACGTACAACATTCATACCTGCATCGAACAACTGCTTTATAAAATCAACATCACAGCGCTGGTCAGAAATCGTTGCGACAATCTTCGTTTGCTTCAATAACATAATCTATATACCTATTTTATTTAATAATCTTTTAACGCCTCCATGGCCAGACGGTAGGAGTTCAGCCCGAAACCGAGAATGACACCTTTACAAGCGCAGGAAATCATGGACACATGACGAAAAGCCTCGCGGGCATGTACATTAGAGATATGCACCTCAACCACCGGAGAAGTGACCGAACGGATAGCATCCTGCAGAGCGATGGACGTATGGGTGTAAGCACCCGCATTCAAAATGATGCCGTCCACATCAAAACCTACCTGCTGAATCTTGTCTATCAGCTCTCCCTCAATGTTGGACTGGAAATAGTCAATCTGTACATCCGCATATTTCTTACGGAGTTCGGCAAGGTAGTCTTCAAAAGTAACGCTACCGTAAATGGAAGGTTCACGTTTGCCCAAGAGATTTATATTGGGGCCGTTAATAATCTGTATCCTCATAACACAATTTTTTATACCTTTGCGGTGCAAAGATAGTGCAAACCGAAAGCAGATGCAAATTTATTTGCAATTTGCTGAAATGCAGCCTATTTTCGCGAAGCAAAGGTAGAAAAAAGAAATGAAATCAGAAGAAAAATCCACGAATAAGGAGAAACAAACGCTGATAATCAGAAAGTACCACCAGTATCTGAAACTGGAAAAAGCACTCTCACCCAATACAGTGGATGCTTACCAAACAGACTTACAGAAGCTGCTGCACTTTCTGGAAGGAGAGGGTATCGCTATCCTTGACACTACCCTGGATGACTTGCAGCATTTTGCCTCCGGACTGCACGACATCGGCATCCATCCCCGCTCGCAGGCACGCATCTTGTCGGGCATCAAGTCATTCTTCCATTTCCTCGTCATGGCCGACTACCTGGAGGGAGACCCCAGCGAACTGTTGGAGGGACCCAAAATCGGATTCAAGCTTCCAGAAGTACTGACGGTGGAAGAGATAGACCGCATCATCTCCGCCATTGACCTAGGCACAAACGAGGGGCAACGCAACCGGGCCATCCTCGAGACTCTATACAGTTGCGGCCTACGGGTATCGGAACTGTGCAACCTGAAAATCTCCGACTTGTATTTCGACGAAGGCTTCATCAAGGTAGAAGGTAAGGGCAGCAAACAGCGCCTTGTACCCATATCGTCCCGTGCCATCAAGGAGATAAGGAACTGGTTCGTGGACCGCAATGGAGGCTGGAAAATCAAGAAGGACTTCGAGGACTATGTATTCCTGGCACGCTGGGGCAAAAATATCTCGCGCATCATGGTATTCCATCTCATCAAGGAACTGGCGAAGAAGGCCGGCATCACCAAAAACATCAGTCCGCACACCTTCCGCCATTCCTTTGCCACCCACCTGCTTGAAGGAGGAGCCAACCTGCGCGCCATACAAAGTATGCTGGGCCACGAATCTATCGCTACAACAGAAATTTACACACATATTGACCGGCACAGATTGCGCAGTGAAATCATAGAACATCATCCCCGCAATATAAAGTACCGCAAAGAGCGAGAAATTCATTAAATTATGATAAAATTGCTGCACGAGTTAACAAACTGTAATAGGATTTAATATCTTTGCGTTGTTATGTCCATGCCTAAACAGCACACTAACATGGAATAGACAAATTTCAATTACAAACAATTAATTTATACCTAAAATGACTAAGAAATTGTATCTGCCGTTTTTAATGGCAATGATTGTTGCATTAATGACATCGTGCAGCAAAAAGATGGGTGAATTGTCATCAGATTATTTCACCGTAACTCCTCAAGTTCTAGAGGCTGTAGGTGGTAAAGTTCCCGCTACAATCAACGGAAAATTCCCCGAAAAGTACTTCAACAAGAAGGCTGTGGTAGAAGTGACCCCTGTGCTGAAATGGAATGGCGGCGAAGCTAAAGGCCAATCGGCTGTGTTCCAGGGCGAAAAAGTAGAAGGTAACGACCAGACTATCTCTTACAAGATGGGCGGCAGCTACACTATGAAGACATCTTTCGACTATGTACCGGAAATGGCCAAATCCGAACTGTATCTGGAATTCAAGGCTACAGTAGGCAAAAAGACTGTCACTATCCCTGCTGTAAAAGTAGCTGATGGTGTAATCTCCACTTCTGAGATGCTGGAACAAACATTGGGCAGCGCTAACCCCGCCAATGGTGACGACGCTTTCCAACGTATCATCAAAGAAAAGCATGACGCCAACATCATGTTCTTGATTCAACAAGCCAACGTACGCGCCAGCGAATTGAAGACTGCCAAAGAATTCGGCAAAGAAGTGAAAAACATAGACGAAGCTGAAAACAAGAAAATCAGCAACATCGAAATCTCCGCATACGCTTCTCCCGATGGTGGTGTAGGCTTGAATACTACACTGGCTGAGAACCGCCAGGACAACACGGCTAAAATCATCAACAGAGATTTGAAGAAAGCAAAAATCAATGCAGCAGTAGACACCAAGTATACGGCTCAGGACTGGGAAGGCTTCCAGGAACTGGTATCCAAATCAAACATCCAAGATAAAGAATTGATTCTTCGCGTTCTTTCCATGTATCAGGATCCTGAACAAAGAGAACAAGAAATCAAGAACATCTCTTCTGTTTATAAGACTTTGGCTGACGAAATCCTGCCGCAACTGCGTCGTTCACGCCTGACTTTGAACTACGAAATCATCGGTAAGTCTGACGAAGAAATCGCAAACCTCGCCGACAGCGATGCCAAGCAGCTGAACATCGAAGAATTACTGTATGCCACCACCTTGACTAAAGATGCTGCCAAGCAAGAAGCCATCTTCACAAAAGCTACTCAAATCTACCCGAACGATTTCCGTGCTTACAACAACTTAGGTAAACTGGCTTATCAGGCTGGTGATCTTAACAAGGCTGAAAGCTACTTCAAGAAAGCTCTCTCCATCAAGGATGCTCCTGAAGCAAACATGAATCTCGGTCTGATTGCCTTGACCAAGGGCGACAGAACAGCAGCAGAAAGCTATCTGAGCAAGGCTTCCGGTTCTAAGGAACTGAACGAGGCATTGGGTAATCTGTATGTTGCTCAAGGACAGTACGACAAGGCTGTCAGCTCATTTGGCGACACTAAGACTAACAGCGCTGCTTTGGCACAAATCCTGGCTAAGGACTACAACAAGGCTAAGAACACACTGGCTGCTATCGAAAGACCAGACGCTTATACTGACTACCTGATGGCTGTACTTGGCGCAAGAACCAACAATACATCTATGGTAACCAGCAGTCTGAAGAATGCCATTGCAAAAGAACCGGCTTTGGCAAAGAAGGCTGCTTCTGACCTGGAATTCGCCAAATACTTCACTAACACTGACTTTATGAATATCATCAAATAATAAAGGTTAGATTGAAAAGAACGTGCCCGGCATAGAAATATGTCGGGCATTTCTTTTTATTCACACCAAAAAGAAGTATTTTCGCGACGAAGTATCAGAAAAAGAACCGGAATGAAGAAAATCTATCTTGCATACCTTCTGCTTATTATATTGTCTGCCTGCGGCAGCAAAAATACAAATTCAGTCTACCTAAATGGTGAAATCAAAGGGCTGGGGAATGATACCCTTTATATATATGGTACGGACAAGTTCTATAACCGTATGGACACTCTGCTTGTCAAGGATGACAAGTTCTCTGCAACCCTCACCACCGACACGCTTGTCTCTACATGGCTGCAATTCAGTGACGGCACAGAATATCCGCTTTACCTGAACAAAGGAGACAAAATAAAGATAAAAGGCTCCGCCGCCGAGCTTACTTCACTGGAAATCACGGGGAATGCCCCCAATGAAGAACTGACAGCTTTTCAGAAAGAGTTGAAAGGTTTGAGTACTCCCTCGGAGAAAGCATTGGAAGAAAAAGCAGAAGCCTTCATCAACAGCCATCCTTCTTCGCTGGTAAGTATCTATCTGCTGGAGAAATATTTCGTGCAAAAACCGCAACCGGACTTCTCCTTAATCAAAGAAATGACAGAACACATGACCGGAGGCTTGAAAGACCGTCCGTATGTGGACGAACTGCTTGACCTTATCCAAGAAGAAGAGAAGGTATCCGTTGGGAAAACCATCCCTTACGTCAACCTGCCCAATGCCAAAGGCACACAAATCAGCCGTACTAGCTTTAAGGACAAATATCTGTTGATACATTTTTGGGCATCTTGGGACCCGCAAAGCATGGAAGCCAACGCTGCCCTGCGCCGGATTTACAAGAAAGAAGAAAAGAACAAGCTATTCGCACTCTGGGGCATTTCCTTGGATATCGACAGAAAGGAATGGGAAGAAGCAATCAAAAGAGATACCCTGAAGTGGGAACAGAGTTGTGATTTCTCCGGATGGAACACAGCGCCCATCAAACAGCTCGCCATACAAGCATTGCCTGCCAATCTGTTCCTTAGCCCTTCCGGAAAAATTGAAGGGAAGAATATGAGTGAGGAAGACATCAAAAAGAAACTGGAGGAGATAGAGCAAAAGGAAAAAGAGAAGAAAGAGAGTGAAAAGAAACTCAAAAAACAAAACCGACGGTAGCCTATCCTGCCATCACTAACCCCTAATCACTAAAAACGTGCTCATAAAAGTTTTTGGAGCGGCTGTTCAAGGTATTGACGCAACCCTCATCACCATTGAAGTCAACAGTTCCAGAGGCTGTATGTTCTATTTAGTCGGTTTGCCGGACTCTGCGGTCAAAGAAAGCCATCAACGTATCATATCTGCTTTGCAGGTCAACGGCTACCGGATGCCGACCAGCAATATTGTCATCAACATGGCTCCGGCTGACATCCGCAAGGAAGGTGCAGCTTACGATTTACCTTTAGCCATCGGCATACTTGCCGCCAGCGAAGTTATCCAGTCCGATAAGCTGGAACGCTATCTGCTGATGGGTGAACTAAGCCTTGACGGCAGCCTGCAACCTATCAAAGGAGCACTCCCCATTGCCATCAAGGCCAGAGAACTGGGGTTTGAGGGTATGATTGTACCGCAACAGAATGCCCACGAAGCGGCAGTAGTAAACAATCTGAAAGTGTACGGAGCGGGAAACATCAAGGAAGTTATAGAATTCTTTAATGGCACGCAGGAATTAACCCCTACGTTAGTCAACACCCGCGAGGAATTCTATTCCCAGCAGAGCAACTTCGATTTCGACTTTGCAGAAGTAAAAGGACAGGAAAATGTGAAACGAGCCTTGGAGGTAGCTGCTTCGGGCAGCCACAATATACTTCTCATCGGTTCGCCGGGCAGCGGTAAGTCCATGCTTGCCAAGCGTCTGCCATCTATACTTCCTCCCCTCTCTTTGGGAGAGAGTCTGGAAACGACCAAGATTCATTCTGTTGCCGGAAAGTTGGGCAAAGACGGTGGACTCATCTCGAAACGCCCGTTCCGCGCCCCTCACCACACCATTTCTACGGTAGCGATGACCGGTGGAGGAAGTTTCCCCCAGCCCGGTGAAATCAGTCTGGCACATAACGGAATTTTATATCTTGATGAACTGCCAGAGTACAGCCGTAACGTATTGGAGGTTCTTCGCCAACCGCTGGAAGATAGGAAGATTACCGTGTCACGCATCCGATGCAATGTAGAGTACCCGGCAAGTTTTATGCTGGTAGCCTCTATGAATCCGTGTCCATGCGGGTATTACACGCATCCCACCAAGGCTTGTGTATGCAGTCCTGGACAAGTACAAAAGTACCTGAACCGCATATCCGGACCTTTGCTCGACCGTATCGACCTGCAAATTGAAGTCACCCCACTCCCCTTTGAAGAGATGGCAGATTCTCGCCCCGGCGAATCGAGCGCCACCATACGCGAGCGTGTGATACGTGCCCGACAAATTCAAGAAGCAAGGTATGCAGACATTCCCGGCATATATTGTAATGCCCAGATGAACAGTAAACTGCTTGCTCGCCACGCCCGTCCGGATGACAAAGGACTTGCCATGCTCAAAACTGCCATGAACCGCCTAAACCTTTCGGCCCGCGCCTACGACCGTATATTGAAAGTATCACGCACCATCGCCGACCTGGAAGGCTGCGAATTGATACAGCCGGCACACTTGGCGGAAGCTATCGGATATAGAAATCTGGATAGGGAGGACTGGGCAGGATAAATCGTCGCGAAATAAAAATATAAAATTCCGTGGAACTTCCCAGCCCCACGGAATCATGATCAAGAAATCTATTATCTTTTTATAATAGTAGTTCTCCACATATTATACAGAAGAAATTCTCACATCTTATTCTTCATTTTGAATACCGAGTATCATATACCCATAAGGAGGCAATGTAATATGATAGTCCTCAGACAATACAGGTGGTATATTATCTCCATCCAATAGATTTAGAGGAGTTTGTCCCAGCAAGATACCCGTATTCTTCAAATTCACAGAAATGGTTTCCGTACTATTCTGGAAATTCATAATGACTAGGGCCGAAACTTTCCCATCTTTATTGCTTCGTTTAAAGACAGTATACTTACTATCATCATTTGAAGGAATACAAGTGCGCTGTCCCATGGGAGCCAACCCGTTATAGCCATTCTGCAACCTGATTAAATCATAAAACTTCTTCTGGTCCTTTTGAGGCCACTTATCAAGAATTAATTGGGCTATATAATCCGAATGATGATCACCATAATGGTTTATTACTACTGTCCCCATGGAAATTAAATAAGCCAATTCAAAAAGGCGCTCCTCATTAGTAGCTGGAATCTCCCACATTGGTGGAGTAATAGTTGTTGCCCCCAATGCCACAATACGGTCTCTATAACTCTTCAACTTTCCATTCAATTCACATGGGTTCTGATTTCTTCTGGCATTTAAGACCTCACTTCTTTTTCCACCGCCCCAACCATACATATCAAAACCTTGAATTAGTTTAAAATCAAACCTGCTAATCCATTTTTCAATATTTGAAGCTCCCTCCGCATTAGTTAGAATGCCTCTACGATTTAAAACTTTTATAATAGACTCATTGATAATATCGTCAGTAATACCATCATAGACCTCAGGAGCATCCAGAAGTATTCCATCCACCCCCTTATCTGCCCAAAAGTCCAGATAATTCCGACACTCTTCCTGCCACTCCCAATTGTTAAAGTTGTAGCTTGGAATGCGTCCTTCAGCCCCATCCGAGTTTCCCCAACACGAATAGTAATAAGCCTGGGCTCTGTCACTCCAAAACCAATTGTCATTCAACTTCTTATCACTGAAATGAAACCAGTTCCTCTCCTTACTATATACACCATTACGCTGATCATCACATGCTTTTTCAAAGAAAGGAGCTTTATACCAACAATAACCAACATTTCCAAAGAAAGTCAGCCTCATATCCCGTGCATGTACTTCACGGAGAAGGTCCTCAAAATCTTCCAATGTTCCAATAGACGGGTCTATGGCATAGTTATTTGTAGCTCCAAGCCCTCCCCACACACTAGGATCACCTTCATATATAGCCGAAAGTTCAATATTACGATAACCTTGTGCCTGCAATATATCCAAACTGTCTTTTATAGAGTTAAGCGTTTGGCGATAGTATTTGGGGTAATACCTTGTCATACCAGAAGTCTCTTCCCACCACGTTGCATTACGTGGTGAACCAAACCCCTTAATGACCAACGAACGGCTACCTGCTCTACTTTTACTTTTGGCATCCAATATAGTTAATTTGATATACCGATATACACCATTCAATTCTTTTACGTACTCAGTACCGGCAATACCCGAACGACAGTCTGCCAATAAGTCCCATTTTTTATTATCATTTGACCCTTCAATAATAAAGGACCAAACATCTTTTTCCACAAAAGTCTGTTTTATATTCCGAACATCACATGGCAAACCTAAATCCGCACATAACCATTGCGGATAAGCATTATTGTCCGCATACCAAAAAGTAGTATTGTCACCATCAAAGGCCTTCTTCTGAGTATGATTATTGTCGCAAAACGAAGAAGTGGCAGCTAAAGCATTAAAGGCCAAATCCTCAAGTTCCCGACCGCCTAAAGAAACCACATCTTTTTCTGTTCCAAAAACTCGAAATTCACAACTGTGTGCCCAATATCCCTTCGCTGAGCCCAAAATAGTCAGTCTAATATAACGGAATTCTCCTGAAACCGGAGTTTTGAAATCAAATCCACTAATACCATCTGTATTATCAACCAAAACAGCCCAGTGCAATTCATCATTGGAACCTTCAATCTTAAACTTCCAGCTATCATGGTCTTTAAAGATTTGCTGAATTCCGGATAACGTACAAACCTCTTCCAGATCAACAGTCAAAGATTGGGGAAACTGCTCATTATCAGCAATCCAATAGGTTGACATATTTCCATCCAAAGCATCATTCGGATTATGATCCTTTTGCAGCACCACATTAGTGCATTGCTTACCTAAAGCAATATTCTTATCCGCATTTGTTCCATTTATAACAAATTCTTTCGAAGAAGGCAGAAAACCATCTTTAGACTCAAGGACAGTTAATTTTACATAACGGTACACGCCACTCACACTTTCTGCAAAAACATCACCGGAAGCTCCTTTCGTCTTATCTACCAACAGCAACCAATTCTCTTTATCAACAGAGCCTTCTACCTTGAATTTCCAAACAGACGATTCATGAAATACCTGACAAATGCTAGTCAATGAATAAGAGGTTTTCAAATCTACTACAATCCATCCGGCAGACTGGCTAGATTGCCAGAAAGAAGTCAAACTACCGTCTACAGCTTTGGCTGAAGAATGCTTCCCTTTGGAAGAAGATGCCACAGTGGACGCTCCTACCGATAAATTTCCTTTCCTTACTTCAAGAATATCCGTTCCAGACCTTGCAAAAGAGAAACTATCACCATACTTTTCCCGAGAATAGCCATGGAGAGATAGCATCATCACCAATACCCATACAATCTTAAATTTCATAATCATCTTAAATTTGTTTATCATGTTTATTTGAATCTCATAGATAGAACGTTATCGAATTATCCCCCAACTTGAGTTTCATTTCCCCACAGTTTGGCACCATTACCCAAATTCTTTCGCCACTCATGCCTCCATCTATGTATATCCTGATCACGAATAAAAGCTTTAGGCCTTCTATCTTCTTTGGTCGGAGCAGGAGGTAGAACTCCAGCTTCTGATTGATACCAGTATACCACACTACTAATATCCAGTGTCAAATTATTATTATGCCCATGTTCTATTGTCCCTCTTAACGATTTCTCAAAATAAATCGGATCTGCCACAAAGAAACGATACACATGCGTTCTTCCCAACCAACCATTGTCATTATTAACCCTTGCATAACCATAATAAGGATGATTGAACAAGGTCTTCGGACACCACGAAGTATTAAAAAAGTCTTCAGTGCCCGTACCTAACAAAGATGCCTTTTCTTCACCATCAATGAATATCATATCATCTCCTTCTCCATACCACATTGTTGAAGGAGAATGGACATAATAATTTATCCCTACAAAATGTCCTTTACCCTTTATATCAGCAAACAGATAGTTATTAGCACCGTCCACATTATTACCCATTGGTCCTACCAATCCCCATTCGGTTTCACCTTCTGGTAAAGCTTCCGTCAATTCATGATTATACCATGCATGGAAACGTCCTGAACCCACCGGCAATTTTCTCATTTCTACATAATCTACATAAAAATAGATGCAATCAATATTTATATCGCTTTGATTCTCTATCTCTAAACGGGCACCATTGGCAAAAGGCATCTGGAAATAAGAAACCAAACCAGTCCCATTTGTAGGACCAACTGCCAATGGGAGTGTAGCATATTCATAATGCTCGTCCCATCCATTTCCAAAAAAAGCAGCAATCGGAGACTCTACTGAAGGAGTAGACCGTCCATCCCAATATATCCTGAATATGAGATCATTTCTCATAATATGCATCGGGGCAATAGTAAACCAAATATGGTTAATAATACCAGTACACGGAATATCAACACTCCATTTCTCTCCTGGTTTTATAGGACCTACATTATCATTATTATTCCCCGTTTTATCGGCACTACTTATTCTACGGTTACGGACACCTTCTTGAATAGTAGTCAACCCTCCTAGTTCTCCACCCCTCACTTGAGTATGACCATCTAAAGTTGCGAACATACTCAAAAAGAACAACATAATCAAATTTATTTTTTTCATTCTTAATGTATTAATCAATTAAACAATACACATATTGATTTTTTACTGGGTATTGGAAGACATGGAAGGTGGAGCATCTTGCGGCCTACTTCCCCATTTATAATTAGGCTTTTTCCCCATTATCAACTCCAGTTCCCCCCCATTTACCAGTTCAGAGTGATAGAACCAAGGTTTAGAAAGTTTCTTCCCGTTCAATTTGGCAGATTGTATATACCGATTCTCATTGGACACATTTTTTGCTTCAATTACAAACTTACCACCTTTATAGTATTTTTCATCCAAATGAATGGTTACCTTCTCAAATAATGGCGAACTAATCTCATAAAAAGGCTCCACACAGCCTCCTCCATTCACTTCAAACAGCCCCATTGCAGCCATTACAAACCAAGCTCCACCTTGTCCCTGGTCTTCATCACCCGGCCAACCATGAATAGGGGTCGAGCCATAATATTTATTCATCATTTCTCGTGCCCAGTACTGCGTTAACCAAGGCTTTCCAGAATAATTAAACAGAAAAGCCGCCTGCATACACGGTTGATTACCGTGATTCACATAAGCCGCACTGAACCTATCACCCGGAGGAGAGAAACTGTATTCAGAAGAAATTTCAAATCCTTCATTTAACCGACGGTTAAATTCTTCCCTACCAATCATCTTAACCAACTCATTCATATCATGAGGTACCATCCACGTATATTGCCACGAGTTACCTTCTACAAATCCAGAGCCCAGCCACGACCAACTGGTAGAATGCTCATCTTTATTAATAGGTTCAAAATCCGGCATCCACGTTCCATCACTATATTTCGGCCGGACATATTTCGTTTCCGAATCGAAAACATTTTTATAATTATAAGCACGTCTTGTAAAATAATCATAATCCTCTTCATAGCCAAGAGCCTTGGCAAATTGTGCCGCATTCCAATCATCAAAAGCGTACTCCAATGTATTAGAAGTTGGCCCCTCATAGGTAGTTCCAAAGACATTATGATGAGATTTCTCACCATAAGGCACAAATCCATACTTCAAGTAAACATCCAAATGCCTATTGCCTACAATACCACCAGAAGAAAGTGCTGTTCCCTGTGTTGTCAAGGTCTTTTTAACAGCTTCATACGCTTTATCTACATCATAATTACGAATACCTTTCTGATATGCACTCACCATAAGAGGTATCTCATGCTGAGCTCCCATAATATCACAATACTCCACTCCCGGAGGTCCATTGGGTAACCATCCACCCACTCTGTAATACTCCAATAATGACTCTACCCACTTATTCATAATGTCTGGAGTAGCAAGTGCCCACAATTGATTGAGATTCCAAAAAGTATTCCAAAAAGCATCACAGCCATAAATAGGCGAAGCAGGATCTTTCAATTGTTGTGTTCGCTCATACATATCAACATATTGACCGTCCACATCACTGAAAATAGTCCTTGAACAATAAGAACGATATAAATTCGTATAGAACTTTCGTTTATCTTCCTCAGTTCCTCCTTCAATTTCAATGGTGCTTAAGATTTTTCTCCATTCATTAACGGCATATTTACGGACTGCATCAAAGTTCCAGCCAAAGCCTCCAGACTCCACTTCCAAATTCTTTCGTGCTTGTTCAATACTCACATACGATATAGCAGTCTTAAGCTGGATAATCTCACCCTCCTCCGTATCAAAATTCATAAAAGCACCGATATCATGTCTTCCCCAACAAATGCTTGAAGTAGTATCCACATACCCATTGACCCATGTTCCAAAAGATTTCATCGGTTTATCGACACGAGCAACAAAATATACTGTATAATCATTCAGCAGATTGGTTGGCTCATCATACGACGATTGGGTAGAGAAACCTTCTATTTCATAATCACTGACTTTGGATATAGAAGCCCATCTAACTTCATATGGATATTCCGAACCATTCTCCAAATCAAATAAAATACGGGAACTATCCGATTTTGGAAATGTATACCTTTGAAACCCCGTACGTGTTGTAGAAGTTAGTTCCGCTTTTATATTATAATCATCCAAAAGGACTGAATAATATGATAAAGAAGCTTTCTCATTTTTATGATTAATACGGGAGCGGTAGCCGCTATCAGGTTCGTTTTCTTCTCCCGGCTTAATTTTCAGAGGTCCGGTAACAGGCATGGTCAGTAAGCCCCCCATCGTCCAACTATGTATATGACTAAAACCTATGATCTGATTAATTTTATACTCATAACCACCTCTCCATACATTCCCCTGATTGTCCGGACTAAGCTTTACCATTCCGAATGGCATAGCTGGTCCGGGAAATTGCATCCATCTCGAATCAGAATTTCCAATCATAGAATCAACGTACTCTGTGACATCCCTTGACTGTCCCCAAAGAGAAGAGCTAAAGTATAACAAGAACAATAATATCACCTTTTTCATACTTATAAGTATATGAATTTCATATAAATACTTTACATGCCTACCGAACCTCTTTGATTAAGTTCAAATTCAGCTATCAATTAATTCCACCCCATCCCGGATTCTGTACAAAAATATCAGGATTCTTATTAACTTCATCTTGATGGAACGGCCACAAATAGTGCTTAGGTGCCTCAAATACTCTTTCCTCAACCAAAGTACGTTTAAAGAAACTATTATCACGGGCACCAATATCCATACCATGGACCGCTTTTACCTGATCGCTTATCTTCCAACGATTACAATCGAAATACCGATGAGTCTCCAAAGCTAATTCCACTTGACGTTCGCGTCTAATTTTTTGTCTCATTTCATCTTGAGACAAACCTGCCTTCAACCCTGGCAATCCCGAACGTTTACGAATCAAATTTACATATTTATAGACATCATCCACCGGACCAGAAGCCTCATTCAATGCTTCTGCATAATTGAGGTAAAGTTCCCCCAAACGGAAATAATTCCATGTCTTATTTACAAAAACTCCTCTTAAAATATCTACACCATCCTCATCCAAAAACTTACGCATCAGATAACCAGTAGTTGTATAGTCAGGTCCACCAGTACGTCCATCAGGAGCTCCCATACGGAAATCAATCTGACGTCCTCTCCAGTAAGCACCGCTATAAGTAACTGTTGCATAGAATCTCGGTTCTCTGTCTACAAACATATTAAAAGTATTTTCCGGATAATACCCCTCTGCATCTGCCTCTTCCGTAAACCCTTCTTCAGAATATCCTGATTCAGAATTAATTATTGGACTACCATCAGCATTATATCCTAAAATAGGAGTTGTACCATCTGCCATTTCATATGCATCAACAAGCTCCTGAGTAGGACATAAGCCTGACCAACCGCCTAAACTGAGCGGAGCGGCAGCACGTTCCATCTGGTCATAAATCGCCACATTCTTTGCAAAAATAATCTCCTTATTCCAGTTCTCTACAAACAAGTAACGGTAATTCTCCATTGGGTCACCTGACGGTGCATAATACAACCCATAACCTGCCTTTTCCATTTCATCTATACATGTTTTGGTATATTCGGCAGCAATCTTCCAACGTTCCGCTTCATAAGAGAGGGGGAACAAGTGATTTCCTTCTTTATCTGTAAAGTTTGCATAATCAGGATTACCATTCCACAAGGGGCTAGCCCTATAAAGTAAAGCCCTCGCCTTTAATGCCATAGCAGCAGCTTTTGTCACACGACCATATCTGTCTGCTCCTTCTTTCATTTTCAGCATACCTCCAGCCTTATCACACTCGTTAGTAATAAAATCTACACACTGATCTAACGGCATTCGTTTACACAATTCTGAAAAATCTTCATTGGGATCAAATACTTTCTCTGTAATGTGTATCGGCCCATAAATACGCAATAATTGGAAATGAAAAAATGCACGTAAGAAAGTAGCCTCTCCAATCCAACCGGCACGCTTTGACTCATCCATAGGAACCTTAGCTACATTTTCAAGAAAGATATTCGTTTTTCTAATACCCTGGTATGCCATATTGGAAATATCTTTTAAAACATTATCAGGTGTCCAGGACCCATTATTCATGAAGTAGGCAAAACAATTTGTATAACCTCAAATCCGCAACTAAGCTCTTCAGCGTCCTTCTTGCGTCTAAACGTCCTCTCATCACTGAATTAGCAGATAAATTGAGGCTGAAATACCCACTTCTGCCCACAATATCCCTTGCCCCACTATGCGACTTGAGGCAATACGCAGTATCATACCCATAAGTTGTAGGCGTTATCCAAAATCAGTCTGAAAAATATCTGCGTAAGCATTATTACAGGTATAGATATTCAGCACATACCGCCTTGATGTTCTGATCCACTTGGCTGGTACAGAGACAAACCTGAAGACAAACGCTTTTATGCGACTTGTTGCATTGAGTCCGAACCTCTTTACGTCAAGTCTGTGGATAATGGCCTTGTAGAAATTACGGATAAGTGCCGTAAGAAGAAGGAACACAGTGTTCTCTGCCATGAAGGATTTGGGCAATCTGTCCCACCCGAAACCATTGTTCATATCATCGAAGATACGTTCCTTTCCTCCACGAAGGTTATAGAACTCGACAATTTCTCTTGTGGAAGATTCATAGTCGTTAGTCAGGATACAACGGTATGTGTATTCTCCTTCCCAAAGATCCAGCACACCGTCCATCCGTTTCTGTCTTTGAATCACAAGTCGGTATGCTTTACCCTTCCACTTCTCAACAAGAATAGAGTTCATTCGAACTCAATGCCATTGATTTCCTCAGTCTTCCAGCCTCTAAGAGCAAAGATGTCATTGTAGAGCGAACTGCAGCGGTTTGCGCGGATATAGAAGGATTTGCTGTGTTTCTCTATTTCCTCCACGATTTCCTCGGAACATGATCCACAATCAGCTCTGAAACGATTGATTGTAAGTCCGTTCTGCTCAAATCTCTCAAAGAATCTCTTCAGCGTGTCCTTCTGATGAAAACGAACGTTGGTGTTACCATCGCTATTCTCAATGCCAACAATCAAGTCGTCAATAACCGCCACGCCAGGGCGATAACCAAGGAACTTCTTGTATGTAGGCTTTGCATCATACTTCTCAGTCTCTATGAACTGATGGTCGAAATCAACATCATACATCTCGCCCTCTTTCAGTTGGCCGGATGCAAACATACAATTGAGCAGTAAGGTATTGAGTGTGTCAGCCGTGTTGAAATCGTAGTTCTTACCCGTATCTGATGTGTATGAGATGTTTCCTTGCGTCAGTTCCTTTATCGCTCTGAGGATAGTATCAGAACTACAAGTACGAAGTGTCGGATGGAGCGAGAGATGGTTCATCAAATGAGTAGTGACATCCTCAATGCATGAGCCACCACAGAAGTAGATACTCATGAGGGAACGGACGATTTCACTGTACTGATAACCGAACGAGCTACACCTTAGACCGAGTGTCGAGTCGATTACAGATGACAATGTGGAGTCAAATTGCTCCATGATTGAAAATATTCCTCCAAAAGGAGTGAGCTTCTCGGATTTTATTTGTATTTTTGCCATGCCTGATGAGGTTTTGTTTGATTATTTTTGCAACACTAAGTTAAGTGAATCCTCTGACATGGCAAAATCCTGAGCAACTTTTTGTTGCTCAGGTACTTAAAAAAAATATTTTATAATAGTGTTGCGGAATTAAGGTATAAGGATAATCCAGCTCATCTGCCGCACCAACGAATGGATTGTGCCCCCAATCATTCGTGAAATTCAATTCCCAGGGCATATTCCAATAAATGGATGATAAGAATTGCTCTGCATAATTCTCTCGTGTAAACACATCATCAAGGGTCAAATCTTCATCAGGTGCTTTATCTAAGTAATCAGCACATGAAGTATTTACTCCCAATAATATCATCAACAAAGTGATGCAAACTATATTAATACGTTTCATATTCGCTCAAGTTTAATCGTTCTACTTTTTAAAAATCCACTGCAAGTCCAAAATTCACAGCCCGTTGAATAGGATACCAATTATCAGATTCCGGATCAATTGTGTGATTAATCTTATCCCATGTATAAAGGTTAGTTCCGTTTACAAACACTCTGAGATTATTGATCTTCAATTTACTTACAACTTTCTTTGGCAAAGTATAGCCAACTTCCAGATTCTTCAAACGCAAATAACTAGCATCTTTCTGCCAAACCGTCGACCGCCGCATACTTTGTACATTAAAGCCATCCGTAACCACCGGATATTTTGCTGCACCAGCAGTTTCAGGTGTCCAACGATTGTCATAAATTTCCTTGAATACATTGAAAAAGCCCATACCACTAGCAAATGGCCAGAAAGTACGATCTTCGAAGAAAGTACTCGTACGAGCAGCACCTGTAAAATAGGCACTCAAATCAAATCCCTTATATTCAATCGTACCACCAAATCCAAAAACCAATTCTGGTTCACGAGTATAACCTATTGCGCATTGGTCATTTGAATCAATAATATTATCTCCATTGATATCCTTATATTTCACATCTCCCGGTATTGGACGTCCACCCAATAAAGACTGGTCATACCAATTGTCAATATCTTCTTCTGATTCAAAAAATCCAGCAGCTACCAAACCGAACGGTTGACCGATAGGATGTCCTATCTCGGACAAATTTGAATAGAGTGGATCGGCTTTATCATTTTCAAGTACTTTACTACGAGCAAATGTTACATTCCCGCGTAATGAATAGAACAATCCGGAAGAAGTACGATCTTTAAATTCCAACAATGCATCAAAGCCTTTATTTTCTGCTTTTCCCAAATTACCCCATAAAACACTTGCAGCCAAGAAACCTGCTCCCGTTGGTACAGATTGGCGTTGCATTAAAATACCCTTTCTTTTTTCATAGAAAAAATCCATCTGTAAACTAAAACGGTCTTTCCACAAACCTAAATCAAGTCCTAAATTCGTTTTAACCGCAGTTTCCCAAGTAACATTGTTGTAGCCAATCTTAGATTCAATAATACCGGGCCATCTAATTTGATCTTGTCCAAAATAGTACACTTGTTCCCAATTCTGATCCATCTTTGTCAAATACAAAAAACGATCACCACCAATTTGGTCATTACCAACTTCTCCATGTGAAAATCTTAATTTCAAATTGCTTACTAAATTATCTTTCCAAAAAGATTCTCCAGAAACTAACCATCCTAAAGATATAGCAGGGAAGAAGCCCATTCGCTTTCCTTTCGGAAAGTTCTCTGATCCATTATAGCCCGCATTAAATTCTATAAAGTATCGCTGTGCATAGTCATAAGTCGCGCGCATCGCCAAACCTTGACTTCGATAAGGTAAATTCATAATAGAAGTCCCAGCAGACAAATTATCATATTGTCGACGATTTAAAAGTAACATACCTGCAACAGAATGTTTATCGAATGTGCGTTGATAATTTACCGAAAAATCCATATAGATAGCACGATTTGAATTTTGTTCGATACTATACCCCATTGCCTTATCGTCCCGGTGTGTAATATATTGATCTTCTCCAGTTTGTTCATTCTTGCCAATATATTGCTTTATACCAAATTCCTTATATCTCAATGCTTTGTTTGCGTGATAAAAGTCAAAAGAGAAATGCCCCTTCACCGATAGTCCTTTTGTTACTAAACGAGATAAGTCCCAGGTTAAACCTGCTGTAGATTGTATAGTAGTCAAATGCTCATCAGAGTAACCCGTTTGCGTAGATTGTCCCCATGGATTAGAGCCGATATACGTAGGCAGACCACTGATACTTCCATCCGGATTCGTCACAGGAAATGCAATAGGTCCAGTATCACGTAAACCATTAAAGATACCTGCTGCACCAGCACCCGGATAATTACGGTCATCAATAATACCACCAACACCCAGCTCTACAACCAAGTCTCTAGTCAAGTTTATATCTACGTTAGAACGATAATTATATCTGGAAACTTTTGCATTCGTATTATGAGGATTACTTTTATCCGTTTTATATATACCTGTCTGCATTGAATATCCCAAATTCACGTAATACCGTACTATTTCATTACCGCCAGTTACACTCAAATTGTTTATTGTCTGATATGAATTTTTATTAAGAACCTTATCTATCCAATCCACATTCGGATATAAATAAGGATCTGAACCTGTACGGAATTTCTCCAACTCTTCATTAGACCAACGAGGAGCCTTGCCCACATTAGCCAATCCCTCGTTCATTAATGAGGCATATTCATAACCGTCAATATAATTACGCTCGGCCAAGCTGGAAAGAATAGCAGATTCTGTTCGGAACGAGACTTGAGGCTTACCTTGCTTACCTCTCTTTGTATTAATCAGAATAACGCCATTAGCACCTTTCACACCATAAACAGCAGTTGCCGAAGCATCCTTAAGTACAGACAAACTTTCGACTTCATCTGGATTTACTGAACTTATAGACCGCTCAATACCATCTACTAAAACCAAAGGTGCCTTTTCTCCCCAAGTTGCAATACCACGAATATAAATAGACGCTGCATCAAATCCTGGTTCACCAGATGTCTGTCGTGTTATAATACCTGGCATGCGACCAGAAAGCGCATTTGGTAGTGAAGTGGTTGCAGTTTGCTTAATAGCTTTAGGAGCAATGTTGGATATAGATCCTACTACACTGACCTTTTTCTGAGTACCATACCCTACCACCACAACTTCTTCCAATTGAGTATCTCCCTCTTTCATTATGATTTCCAGATTCTCTTTTCCATTAACTGGCAGTTCAAGATTTCCAAAGCCAACATAAGTAAACAACAATACACCGTCACTAGGAGCTTCTAATGTAAATTGTCCATTAGCATCAGTAATCGTACCGATAATTGTTCCTTTTACTACAACATTTACACCAGGAAGAGTAATACCAGCCTCATCCTTTACGATACCTGTAACTTTAATCCTTTGAGAAGGAGACATAAAAGCAACATTGTCAGTGTCAAAGGAAACAGATTCACCTAATACATTCAAGGGAAATGCCAAACACCCTATAAATGCATACAACTTAAAATTCCAAAGAAAACTCTTTTGAATTTCTGTTCGAACGCTTTTGTTTTTCATAATTTTAAATACCATATTTTTAGTTCAACAAAGAAGTAGATATAGTAATTTACCCATACCTATTACTAAGAGCAAAAGTAGACTATAGAACAGTATTTCGATGAAACAAATGTCTCATTAAATACCATAAACATCCCCTTAAGGAGAAAAAAATAGAATTTTTTTCCTATACAGAACTAATAGGAACTTTGTTGTTTCTTATCAGAATACACAATATATTCCCATGAACGCAATAATGCATTAACATTCTGTTTATCAACCACTACCTTGATATTATGTTTTCCATTGGGCAATTGATAATTCCAGAAAAGATCTAAACGACGATAACGGAAACTTGTTGGAAACTCAGCTTCCTCTACAAAATGATTATCAATATAAAGTTTTGCTTTTATAATATCATCCGGTTGACTATAGTCCCTACGAATCGCCTCACCCCTAATTACAAAACCAACCCCATCTATGTCAAAAGATAAAGTATCAATATCTGTACAGTTCAATCCTTTCTTAACCAGCGGATACACTCCTTCAAAACATTGTTCTAAACGTACAGCAGTAGGCTTTTGTATCGGTAGCATTACCTGATTGTCAAACACCGTCCCTCCATTTTTCTCTATCATTAGAAGAGCATGTCTATAACTAATAGCATATAAATCATCTAAACTCAATGAAGTATATTTAAATTTCTTGGCTTCTGCTCCTCTCAAACCTTGCATCCAATATTCCGGAATCTGACTATAGCCCAGCATCACACCTAAAATACCACCGGCAGAAGAAGGATTACAATCAGAATCTTGCCCAGCACGTGTAGATATTTCCATTGTTTTAGTAAAATCTCCATTACCATACAACAAACCAAGAACAATATAAGCTGCATTTATCTTTGCATCAATATCTAATGGTACAAAAACTCCATCAGGACATCCAACTTCTTCCGAATAATGTTTCTGCAATTCAAACCATGTCTGTTTCCAATCATCCGGGTATTGTTTATGCCATTTTATTACATCCGAAATACATTGATAGAATGTACTTTCAATAGGTATGGTTTTCAAAGCTTCCTCCACAATATACTGAATATCATTTGATATAAAAGCCAAACTATACATCGCACCCACATATACTCCACCATACCAACCATCACCATAACACATAATATGTCCAATCTTATCGCTAATCTCAGAAGCAGAATTTGGCATACCTGGATTCATCAAGCCAGCAAAATCAGCTTCAATCTGATAATCTATATCATCCGCATGGGGATTAAACAACCAATGCCCAGACTCCTTTACCCCATGTAAAATATTGTATCTAGCAGCCTGATTAGCATGCCACAAATTATAGTCTGCCGTCGCAAATGCAATGGCAAAAGAATCAACAGGAGCGTCTAGTCCAACTCTTTCCAATACATCTACAAATGTCAAATCCATATAAATATCATCATACAAATCGGGCCAAGAATCCATTAACTCTTGTACATAGCCTTCATGCCATGGGATAGACTGATAATCTTGTATAAATGTTCCCTGATATCTGAACTCCGTATGACTGCCAAAACTAACTCCAATGGTTTGTCCTGCCCATCCTCCTTTTATTTTATCCAAAAGTTGGCTTGTAGACATGGTATTTGTAACTGACGAAGATTGTTGGTGGCAAGAAGTCATTGTTCCTCCAGCCAAAAACAAGATTAATACAATAACTAATTTTTTTCCGATTGTTTTCATAATATTATCTCATAAGTATTCTGCAAATCCAATAGCCTATAGTATTCTATTGCGCATAAATTCAATTACTTCTTTTTGATAAGGAATCGAAACTTGCGCTCCAATTCTTGTGACAGACAAAGCAGCAGCTGCTGTTGCAAACTGTACACAATCCTGTAAATCTACTCCTTCCACCCACTGAGCTACAAAAGCACCACAGAACGTGTCACCAGCTCCTGTCGTATCTACTGTATTCACTACATATGAAGGAATCTGTTTCTCCATCTCATCCGAAACAATAACCGACCCCTTTTCTCCCAATGTCAGAATTACGACTTGTCCTACTCTTCTCAATAGACTTCGAGCAATACCTATCGGTTCCGAAAAGTCCAATGACTGTCCTGCTATAAGCATAGCCTCAGTCTCGTTCAGAATAAGAATATCCACTTTCTCCAGGATATAAGAAGGTATCTGCTTGGCCGGAGCTGGGTTCAAAATGATTTTAGTGTCAACAGTATGAGCATACTCAATCAACGAAATCACCGATTCATAAGGAATCTCCAGCTGCAGCACCAATGCATCCGCTTCTTTTATAACTGGAAGAATAGTATCCATTCTTTCTCCTCGCAATAAATTATTTGCCCCTGGAGCCACAGCAATGCAATTCTCTCCATTTTCCGCAACAAAAATAAAAGCAATCCCAGTAGAGTGTCTCACACACTTCTGAATATAATCCACATCAATTCCACTATCTACAAAAGAGGTTATAAGTGTATCTGCATAGGCATCATCTCCCAGACAAGAAATAAATGAGACATGTCCTCCTGACCGGGCAGCAGCAATTGCCTGGTTAGCTCCTTTGCCTCCATATGAAAGGCAATATTCTGCATCTCCTATTGTCTCACCCGGTTCAGGCAGGTGACTGACGCGGGCAATCAAATCAACATTCGTGCTACCGACCACAACTATTTTCTTACATTTTTCCATTTCATCATTAGATATATAAATTACCATTTAAAGTCCCGCATAAATAATCAAACCGATTCCAGACAAGAACAGAATGAACATACATGTCAGTAAAGTTCTGTTTATTTTAGGACCTCCCACAAATTCTTTCCAAATAAATACGCCCCAGAATGCAGCCACCATCGTAGCACCTTGTCCCAATCCATATGAAATGGCTGCACCGGCTTTTTCCGTAGCCAACAAACTGAACAGATTGCCAATACCCCAGATTATACCACCCAATATTCCTACAGCATGCAGACGGAAACTACCAGCAAAATAATCCCCATAAGATGTAGATGTACCGACAAAAGGACGCCTCATGGCGGCTGTATTGAAAATGAAGTTACTGGTGAAAATACCAATAGAAAAAATCACCATTGCTGTATAGGGGGTCATCTTACCGACTTCAGGACATTCAAAATTCTGCAAATCCATAGAACTTGCAATAAAGCGGAAAAAGAAAGACATCATAATACCTGCCACTATAGCTATCACAATACCTTTTGTTTTTTGTTGCTCCCCACCTTTTCCCATATTCTTATAGGCCCAAGCATTAAAGACAATCGCCACAATCACCAGCAGAACTCCTAAGAAAAGGAATACCGGACTACCTTGCGGTGCATTAAAATAATTAATGAATACTCCCAGAACCAAAGCCAGCCCTACTCCCAATGGAAAGGCCACAGACATACCTGCAATAGAAACAGAGGCAGAAAGTAGAATATTGGAAAGGTTGAATATGACACCCCCGATAAGAGCCGAAGCCAGATTAGATGCGTCAGCCTGCAACAAATCATCAACAAAACCTCGTCCCAATTCCCCTACGCTCCCCATTGTAAACGCAGCCAGAAGTGACAAAAGTAACACACCTATTACATAATCCCAATAGTAGAGTTCGTATCGCCAGACACGACTGCCCGCCAGCTTCTGGGTATTGCCCCAAGACCCCCAACACAGCATTGTTATAAAACAAAACACTACTGCCAACGAATAATTTTCAATGATAAACATAGTATTAGAATTGATTTATTAGAATTAAATACTCAAACAGTTACTGACCACAAAATTAACCTGCAAAAAGGATTTAGCATATAATAAATGTCCCAATAAATAATACAAAAGTCTCAATCCCATTCCAAACTATTTCACATCTTATATCCTGAGACTATTTTACCTTTTCTACAGTCAAATAGTCCAATCCTATCAATGAATTAACTGCCTTTTCATTTTTATCCAGCTGTACAAGTTTCAAGAAATTCTCCCCTTTCTTCAGCTCCAATATACCTAGTTCAACTGTCATCATGCTCAACTTTGAATTATAAGTATCAACAGAGGGAAGAACCGGACTTTCATTTACCTCAACAGAAAAGCGACCATAATCTGGGGCAATCGTAAACCTGCACTTTACCGAATATTTTCCTCCCTCATCAACCACAAAACCTAAATTAGCACAATCTCCTTTCCTACTTTCTCTCCATATAAACTGTACTCCATTACTCCAATTCATCTCAGGAATACACTGCGTTCGTTCCATGCCACCAGTTACAGAAATATTCATAAATTCTCCCTCCACTTTTCCATTTTTGTCAACAGAGTTACTCACCAGGTCATTCTTATGCTTCGCTATATCAATTACAGCCATCTTTTCTTCTGGTTTCCGGTTCGTTTTTCCTCCCGGAAGCATATACCAATAAGTAGTCGGTGCGTAATTGACATATGTCGCACTCTGATGCCAAAATTCCATATCAAAAACAAGAGATTTCTTAAACGTTATGCCATCCAACCCACGATATCTCAAATTTGCCACGTGTCCAGGCTGATAAGCTCCTGTGCCATCGGGTTGGGCAATAAAAGGATGTTCAAAGAAATTTGGCATACACCAAGCATAACCGTAATAATCCTCCGTCCCGGTCCCAAAATGTGACGGGAAACTTTCTCCATCAATATATACCTTTTCATCCCCTTCACCCCACCAATCACCAACTGTATTAAAGATTGTTATAGCATCACCAACATAAACACCTTGACCAGTTAAAGTTACAAAGTTTATGTCTTCTGCATCCAATGTCCCATTGATACTCTTATGTAACCCTGTATATTTACGATGATATTCCATCCAGCCTACGCCGAAATACATGGTTCTCTCATTCCATTCCCAATCAGACGAATAAACAGTAAGAGATGTACTCACTACTTCAGTTCTCAAATTCTCCAGAGAAATTTCACATTTATCTTTATACGGCATCACCCAATAACAAGTCATCATAGAATCTTTGCTTACAGTAGTATAAAACGAACTATAAGGCGAAAGACGATTACCCGTTCCATAAAAATCACCAACCGGACACCAAACTGTCTGATTACCATCAAAAGTAATTCTAAGTATCACGGAACGTAAAGCTTGAGCCAAATCATCAGCAGATAGTTTAAGTTGTATACCACGTATAGCTCCTCCACCCTCTAGAACAATCCGATTCTCTCCCGATAAATTCGTAATAGCCTTATCCCCAGATACTTTTTTTTGATATTTTCCTTCAAGAATAGGTTGTTCCATCAGTTCTCTCTGTGTACCATCAAGTACATCAGCTTCCTTTTTCAAATCATCCAAAGTAAATGTTTTTACAATACTTCCCTTATCATATGTGCGATAGTTTACACTATAAAAGAAGTTCTCTCCGGGTGGACGATTCCCTGCTGCAGTGATACCAGGAGTTTCATAAGTAATCTTGCAATGCTTTGCATAAGGAATCGGTAAATACAAATCATGTCCCCGTTGTTTATAAGGAGTCAAAGGAGATACAGACGTAGATATAGGCGCATCTGCCAGAAAGTGACCACTGATAAGACTCAGTACCTCACCTTCAATAGCTGGTATATCCGAATCATCCAAATAAAAACGTAATATACCGTTATCATTATAGTTGGCCACCGTAATCCATATACGTACTACAGCACCAGGTCCTTCTGCGTCAAACATAACAAATTCCCTACGTCCATCCTTTTCTTCCGTACGAAGAAACTGGCTAAAATCCCAATTAGCAAACCAGTCATAAGAACCTTTCACTGCATGATCTGAGAAACGGTCATAACTGCTGAACTGCCGCACAGTGTAATATGGAGATGGATAATCAACCAATGACTCACGGTTGGTCATCTCCTGCAACAAAGAGGAAAAAGTTATCTCATTACCATTAGCAAACGAAGAAAGTATAAACACCTGCATCAGCAAGACCAAAAAGAATTTACTACATGTCATTATTTGTCATGATATTAAAATTATACCAGATATTTTCTATACCAATACATAAGCTCCCTTACAGTCCATACATAGTCTTAGTCAGTATCCCGACGTCAAACGTTGGGGTGTATTCAAATATTTATGGACTACCGGATCTTCCAGTGCCTCTGGAGTATTCACAATAGACATCGGAATATAATACGAATCAGCCATATCAGTGAGCTGCTCAACAGACTGTTTCCCTTCACGGTATGTCAAATCAAACTCAAAATTCATTTCACCGGGAGAATCTACACAGAAGTTAACTACCCATAAGTTATTGTAAAGCATACCATAAAGTTCATTTTCTTTTTTAGGAGCATCCTGCAATCGCATCCCCATATGATGTCCTCCAAAACTGACAATTGGAACGTCTCCTGACGACCAGATCCGTGCACCATCCTCCGCTTCATATTTCACCCAGCTGTCTATAACAAAAAAGTCCTTGCATGAGTTAGGTATTTGTTCTTTGTACAGTTCATAAGGAATTCCTCCATTGGTAGCAACCGGTTGTCTACAATCCTGAGGAAAAGGAAACTTAGCATAGAATACTTCTGGTGCTATTGATGAAATTCTGTCAAAGAAAATATTAACCTTCGCTCTCGGAACCTCTTTGAAAATCTCAACCTGACGGTTCATATTCTTCACCCTTGGATGTTCCATATCCTGCGAAACAATCCATGAATAAGGTGTTTCTCTCACTTTAGCCTTACTTTTCGGTTTTGCCCACTCCATTCTAGTAATCTCATTGAACTTCTCTATACGTTGTGCTTCATCCATATGCATATAGATATCACCTTGAGACCATCTGTCCATATCATTGAAGTGTACTACCATGAAGTCGGCAAGCCCTTCCGTAAACAACGGTTCATCCATACCTTTCCAGCGTGCAGATGTCACCCAACCGTTCTTATCAAAAAATAACTCCGGCAAATCTATTTTCTTATCAATAATCTCTACCTCCGAGGTATCAAGTGCAAAACGAGTAAACGAATTAGCCGGCATATCAGATACCCAAAACCATGCCTCAGTTCCTCCGGGAATCGCCTCACGACTAGTATTAAGATTCTCATCAACTACCCAGCGCCAAACATAATCTCCCTCTTTAAACAAAGGATATGACTTTCCATTCTCCAAGTTTCGTACAGATTTATAGTCTACCTCCCTAAAACCGGTAACATCCAGTTTAACCCATCCTGTATAAGATGCATTTGCCGCATTAACAACATACAAACCAGCATCTGCCTGCGCGAACTTATTACGTGCCAGTTGTGCCAGTAAATATTTTCCCCGCTCCCACGGACGATAAGCAAAACCATTCTTTTCATTCAGCTGTCCTTGCGTATATAAACTATAAGGTGCCTCTGAAGTCTCATTAGAACCATATGTATGTTCAAAATAACGGCATAACAAACGGTTAATCTCTTTCAATTCATCTTTAGCTCCACTATTCAGTTCTCCCCATACTGGCGAACTGATCGCTTTTGTATGGTAAACAGCACGACGTGCCACTTCCATCTCGCGTGGCATAGCTGCACCACCAAAAGCCCACCAATCTTGCCACTCACCTTCGAAAGTTCTCAATTGATTTCCAATCTCCTTTTCTATATTCCTCATCGCCTCACCTGCTGTTTTCATACGCAACATAGGCTTGAAACCCATCTCATTCCATTTTTTGATAAAAGCAAGCAACTGTGGCATAGGACCATCATTATCACATCTCCACTCATTGGTAAAAGTCAATGTAAGGAAGGGGTAATCGTACCCTTTTTCTCTCAAATCCTTCAAGCGTTTCACACACACATCATATGCTCCATGCATAGATACATCATCAGTCTGTAGAATATTACCATTGCGCGGCCATGATGTTTGCGTATTGGCATATTCCCGCTGTTGTAAACGCCACTCCTTTTCCGCAAAGAAAAGATAACCTTGCCAATAAGGATATCCTGACCAAACCAAAAGTTTTCTATCATCAGGCATTTTCCACCAAAAAGCACCAGGTTGCTCTACCGGAGAACCACCCCAATGCGGATTAATGCCAGTCCAGATATAATGTATGTCACGGTCAAGTAACCTTGTTGCTGCTGCACGTGGGAAACCATTCACATCATGTTGCATACCCACTTCAATATCCAATTGAGACCACATATCTTTAGGAATCCAGTCAAACATCTCATCCCATTGTTCCTTATTGGCATAAGGGTGTATATGAAAAGGCATAGCATTGATTCCAATCTGTTTGTTTTCAATCATGTCTAGCATTGATTCCCGTCTGTCCTCAGAAGCTGAATTCCACCATGAGTAAAATGGATCTAACGCTTCTACTGTCCATGCAAACCGATTCTCCGGAATTTCATCTTTGGTCTTCAATGCCAAATCCAATGCCACATCAATAAAACGTTTATGCAAATCAACAGCAATCAATGCATGGTCAGTATAGCCATAATCAGTATGTGTGATATGAACAATATCAATATACTTAAATCCTAGTGTGTCTTTTCCCTCTACACTGCTCTCTACCGTATTTTCCGTTGTGTTTTGACAACTGCAAACCAAGGCGCCCAAAAGGAACAGTGCACCGATAAATAGTTTGTTAACTATACATTTCATAATATTCCGATTTTTGATATTTATTTTTTATTGAAAATACATACTTTACCCTGAGACCTTCCACTTCAGTCCACAAAATCTTTAGGTAATACCCCAAATTGTTTTAAGAAACATTTGGAAAAATAAGAAGGAGAATTGAACCCTACCATATAGCAAATTTCATTGACCCGATTTTCACCATCCTTCAACAATTGGGCTGCACGCTTCAGGCGTTCTATACGCAAATATTCATTAGGAGTCAAATCAAGTACTCCCTTTATTTTCCGATAGAAATTAGAACGGCTCATATTCAGCATTTCAGCCATATCCTCCATACTGAACTCCGGACTATGAAGATTAGAAAGAATTATTTCATTCAGCCTTTTAATGAATTCCTCATCAGCCTTTGTCAACGCCATTGTATTGGCAGCCACAAAGGGAGACTTGGCAAAAGTTTGACGTAGCGTTTCTCTATTCTTAATCAAGCTGGCAATCGCAGCCAAAAGATATTCCGGTGAGAAAGGCTTCTCAATATATGCATCAGCTCCTAGCTCCAACCCCTCTACTTTAGACTGTATATTAGTTTTAGCTGTCAATAGGATGATGGGGATATGACTATAATCCAATTTGGATTTTACAGTCTTGCATAACTCAAAGCCATCCATTAGTGGCATCACGACATCACTTACAATCAAGTTCACAAAATTTTCATCCAATATACGCAAAGCCTCTTCTCCATTGACAGCTGTCAGAACGATATACTCATGCGACAACTGCCTACTTACGAAAGAAAGCATTTCCGGATTATCTTCAACTACCAATACAGTATATCTGTTTTCATTATTTTCTTTAAGCTCCTCCCACTTCGCCTGGAGTTCGGCAGAAGGTTCCATATTACTGACATCCCCAGATTCCATCGTAATAGCATTATCTTGGGTGAGTGGTAGAGTAAGGCAAAATATATTTGCGTCTTCTCCCTCCACCATTCGTAAACTTCCCCGATGCAGTTCAGCCAAAGAACGGGAAAGCGCCAGTCCAATACCTGTGCCGGAAACCACCTTTCCATTTTCCTCCCCATTAAAACGGACAAATGGTTTGAATATTTCCTCCTTCATTGTATCCGGTACGATAGGCCCATCATTCACTGTCCGAATATGGAATATTCCATTCTCCACAGCCATATCCGTTTCCAAGAAAATCTGTACATAGCTCTCTGCATACTTCATGGCATTGCTCAACAGATTACTGAGTATCTTGGTAAAAGCTTCTTTATTGACATGCGCGTAGCAAGCCCGTTCAGGTATTTTCAAAGTGAGATCCAGTCCTTTCTGTTTGGCAAGAGAAGTAAATCTCAAATGTGTCTTCTGTACTACTTCCGTTATATTGCATCTAGTGAAATTCAAACTGAATCCTTGACTTTCAGTCTTGCGAAAATCCAATAACTGATTCGTCAGATTCAGTAAGCGTTCCGTATTCTGTTCCATGATATTCAGATCCTCACGAGTTTCCGCATCAACATCTTTTTTTAGAATGATATTTTCCAAGGGTCCTTTAATCAAAGTTAAAGGAGTACGTATCTCATGTGCCACATTCGTAAAGAAATCGAATTTTGCATTATAGATTTCACGTTCTTTCTCCTGCTCGAACTTTTCCATCTGCCTTTGTTGTTTTCTGTTATTCCGCTGCTTCAGATAGAGATAAAGATAGGCAAAGAAAATCAAGAACAGTAATGCATAAACGACATATGCCCAAACAGAAAGGTAGAAAGGCGGCAGAATACGGATATGTAAAGTCGTCTCTTCTTCATTCCATATTCCATCACTATTGCCTGCCTTTACCCGAAACGTATAATCTCCATAATGCAGGTTAGAATAAGTCACCAACGGACTCTCCCCTACAGTCAACCACTCACTATCAAAACCATCCAACTTATACATCAGTTTATTCATCTTCGGAGCCTGATACCCCAAAGCAGCAAGCCGGAAAGAAAAAGAATTTTGCTCCGCACAGAGTAACAACTTATCCGAGAAAGTAATATTTTCCTGTAACGGCGAATTCTCAGCACCAGCCCGCATCTCTTTATTGAAAAGGAGAAAATCGGTAATGACGGCAGAAGGAACATATTTATTTTCCGAGAATGTCTTTGGATTGAAGGCGACAAAACCGTCAATACTACCAAAATAGATAGTACCGTCCTTATCTTTAAAACTGGAACGATAGTTGAATTGGTCACTCGGCAACCCGTTCGCCGTCGTATATACTTTTACCGCTCCTGAAGTTAAATCAAAACGGGCTAAACCATTATTCGTCGTTAACCAGAATACCCCGTCTTCATCTTCTGCAATTTGGTAAACCACATCATTCGGCAATCCATTACCGGTATCATAGCGTGTAAAGTTTTCTGTTTCCGGATGAAACAGACAGATTCCTCTTCCCTGGGTAGTCAGCCAGACATTCCGGCGTGAATCTTCAAAAACACTCAGAACCTTATTGTTGGAAAGGCTCTTTTCATCTTTTTCATTGTGTACATAATTCTTCCATTCTTTCTTACTGACATCATAACGAAAAACCCCACAAACATATGTAGCCAACCACAAGTTTCCACTGGTATCTTCCTTAATGTCATACACAAATATTCCTACTAATTCCGGAATTATATCAAAACTGTCCGTTTGTCTGTTATAACGCATCAAGCCACATCCTGTCCCAATATAAATGTCCCCTGCAGCAGTCCTGCAAATAGCAAAAACATTATTGTCATTCAAGGAATGTGGGCCGCCGTCATATTGATATGACCTTACAATAGTTTCCGTACGGGTATCAATTACCTTCAGTCCTTTGGAAAAAGTTCCTACCCAAAGCTCATTCTCTACCGAACACAACCCATGCACATTTGTAAAACCAAGACTCGGAGTAAAGAACTTGAATTCCTTCGTCACCGGATCAAACCTATTCAATCCACCATCTTCTGTTCCAATCCATAACTTTCCCTGACTATCCTGGCAGAACTCACGTATCCGTTTCCCATGTAAGCCATCATTCACTCCCTTCGGATAATATCTTTCAAAACAAGTATATGAATGCGGATAGTAATTGATACCTCCAAAATAAGAGCCTATCCAAACGCCACCTTCGCAATCCTTACACAAAGAATAAACTGCATTATCCGACAGTGAATACGGATCATACATAGAACTTTTCAAATGCACATATTTATCTGTTCGAAGATTATAAATATAGATCCCAGACTCACATCCTATCCATAATTCATCGTCAGAAAAAGACATCAACTCACGGCACCATATCCGTTCCCCCGTCTCATCTGTCAACAGCAAATCGCGGACTTTTCCCGAACTAAGATTCATTTCCTTTATACCTCCACCGACAGAAGCTATGTAAAAGCAGTTATAAGCCCCCGGCAGTACCTTCATGAGCGGATCACCTTCAAAGACCTTCTTACCATCAGAAGAGACAAAAGGATGAATCGTCTTGAGTCCGTCTTTTGAATAGAACAATCCGTTTCCATAAATCCAAATCGTTTCACTGTTATCAAAAACAACACAATGTACATTCGAAGTCAAAAAAGGGAACTCCTTAAGTGTATGGTTCCTTAATGCCTTTGTCTGCAAATTATAATGGAATATACCCTGGCGTTCTACCGTAATCCATACATCTCCATTTTTGTCTCCAACAATCATGGCTGCAGCATTATCTATGGTAGTACCTTCATCACTTAACTGTTTGAAAGGCTCAAAAACATCTCTTTCCGGATAATATATATACAATCCCATATCCGTACCCACCCAAATATTGCCTTCCACATCTTCATATAGAGCAAGTATATAGTTGTTCCCAAGACTATGCTCATCTGTCCTATCATATTTGAATATCTTAAATGACGAACCGTCATAGCGGTTTAGACCGTCTTTGGTTCCAAACCACATAAAGCCGGCTTTATCTTGTAGAATATCGTATACTGTATTTTGAGATAGCCCGTCCCGGATAGTAAGACTATTAAGATAATAGTGCTCCCCGATTGTTTGTGCATAACAAGTGAAAAAACATATCAGGCATATAAAAGCTATCAGCATTTTCTTCAGATTCGTGTTCTTCATCGCTCTATTATTTAGACCTCAAATATAGGCCATTTTGCCAACGAACGATAAAAAATGCGTCCCAATGAATGAAAGATTCGTCCTATCCCCCTCTATCTCGCTAGATAAGGGGGATTTAGAGCTGCAATATTTCCTACTTCTTTTCTATCCGAATGCGCGCATCCACCGCTATCACCTGCTTTTCAGTCGCCAACAATGGATTGATATCCATCTCCTTGATTTCCGTTGCAAAGCGCAGCAAGGTGGAAAGCCGTACAATAATTTCGGCAAATTTATCTTCATTCACTCCCTTCTGCCCACGCGTACCTTTGATAATCTTATAGGCACGCAACGAGTGAATCATGGAGTAAGCCTCCTCGTAGGACAACGGTGCAAGACCGGAAGATATATCCTTCAGCACCTCCACAAAAATACCGCCCAGACCGCAGAGTACCACATGTCCGAACTTCTCTTCATATTTGGCACCGATAAACAATTCCGTACCCTTCAGCATCGGCTGCACCATGATAGCACTAGCTTCGGGAATCTGCATCATACGGTCGAATTCCAATGCCAAATGCTGTTCACTCTTGATATTGAGCACAACACCGCCCACATCCGACTTATGCACCGGCCCCACCACCTTTGCCACCACCGGGAACCCCGTGCGACGCGCAAAGGCAAGCACTTCTTCCTTGTTGTCCGAAACAAACTCCTCCACAATAGGAATACCTGCAGAGCGGAGCAATGCCTGCACATAGTGCGGGGCGATATAACCGTCCGCAGGAATGGAATCTATAATCCGGCGGATACGGGGAACATCCACTCCAAAGAGCTCGATTTCATTATTGGCAGGCCGCGGGGCATTCATTATCCGCGAAAGTGCCGTACCCAAAGTCACTTCATCGGCAAAGTTCACATGGCCTTTTGCCAGAAAAGCAGCAACCTCGGCTCCTGCCGTATTGATGGAAGGAAGAATCGGAAAAATCGGCTTCTTGCAATGCAGCATCTTCTCGTGCAGCACATCATACATTTCAAACATGGTCACCAGCCCCGGAGTGCCGAAAATAGCCATTACAGCATCAATATTGTCAAACTTCTCCTCACAATACTCCAGACAGAGGCGCAGATGTTCCGGCGTACCCGTAGCCAGAATATCAATGGGATTCCCCACAGCCGCACCGGGGAAAAGCTTACCCTTAAGTTCCTCCGCCACCGGTCCTTCCAGTTTCGGAACATTCAGTCCACCCTTACTCAATGCATCGGTCAGCATCACTCCCGGACCGCCGGCATGGGTAATGATGGCGAAGTTTTTCCCTTTCAGTTCCGGCAGTGTGAAGATACAACCTACGGTCGTCAGCTCCTCGCGCGAATAGCAACGCACAATACCCGCCTTACGGAACAAGGCCTCTACCGCCGAATCGCTACTGGCAATGGCCCCCGTATGCGAACTCGCCGCCCGGCTGCCGCTTTCGCTACTGCCCGCCTTGATGGCCGCAATCTTACAGCCCTTCTTGATGAGCGAGGATGCATGAAACAGCAGACGGTCGGGGTCACCGATACTCTCTATATAAAGAAGTTTTATTCTGGAATCTGCTTCCGGATTGAAGTGTTCGTCCATGTATTGCAACACATCCTCCACGCCGATTTGCTTGGCATTGCCCACAGACCATACAGAGTTGAATTGCAATCCCTTGGTTACGGCGCTCTCCAATATGAACACCGCTGTGGCACCGGAGCTGGAAATCAGGTCCACCCCTTGCGGATGCAGTTGCGGGATGGGCTGGCTGAATACACTGTGATGCCACGAGTTCATAAAACCGATACAGTTGGGGCCTATCAGAGAGGCTCCATACCGGTTCACCGTTTCCAGTATGCGATCTTCCAGCACAGCACCCTCATGGGTCTCCTCACCAAAACCGGCAGAAAGGATAATGAACGCCTTCACCTGCTTCTCCGCAGCAAGCATCTCCACCGCATCGGGACAAAGCGCGGCAGGTATGGCAAGGATGGCAAGGTCCGTATCGGGAATGTCCTTCACATCCGCAAAGGCAGCAACACCCTGCACTTCAGTCTCTTTCGGATTCACGGCACGAAGCTCACCGGTATATCCGCCGCTAAGCAGATTTTTCAGGATAGCCCCTCCGGGTTTGTGTACATTGTTGGATGCCCCCACTACCACAATACTGGCCGGGTGAAGTAATTGGCTTGTTATCATAGTCTGTTTTACATTAAGTTAATGATTCATGCACAAATATACATTTTCCATACATAAAAGCAATCGGTAAAAGAGAAAATAAGCTTAATCCCTTTGCAAAATATAAATAAGTTTACGGAAGTATATATATTTGTGCCATCAATAACAATACGCAGAAAACTACCCTATATGGAAAGCCGTGTCAAAGAGATAGATTATCTGAAATGCATCTTCATCACCTTGATGATTATCTTCCACCTTGTATATATAGGCGACAAGTATCCGTATGCGAAACAAATCGTCTATACGTTCCACATGTCCGCTTTCCTGATTATTTCGGGCTATCTGGCCAATAACCGGAAGGATGCCCGAAGCTTTCTCCGCAAGTTTCTATGGATTTTCATTCCGTATGCCTGCATGGAGGCGGCCTATACGGTGATGTCGCATTTCCTGCCCGTACGCGAAAGTGTAGATGCCATTACTCCTACCGTATTGCTCGACAAGATATTCCTCCATCCGATGGGGCCTTACTGGTATCTGCATACACTGATTCTGTGCAGCCTCATCTATTATATCACATTCCGCTATGTAAGGCTGTCGGTTGTCTCCCGGCTGGTTGTGACCGGTGTCTGCCTGTTTGCCCTTTCCCATTGGGGAGGATTGATGAACTTCTCCAATGCCCTCTATTTCCTTATCGGCATGACAGTGAGCCAAAGCGGGCTTCGTTTTACACAAGTCTTTCGCGCCACAACCTTCGCCATTGTTCCATTCGTAATACTATGCTGTTTTCCCGCCAATCTGGATAGGGGTACTCTGGCAGGAGTCGCCATCACCTGGCTTTCCATCAGCCTGCTGTTGGCAGCCTACGGCTATCTGCCGGCACAAGCCAAACGGCTTGCCTTCTTTATAGGGCGCAATACGCTGGTCATACTCCTTTTCTCACCCATTTTCACCATTCTGTCCAAGGCGTTTCTGCCCGTGTTCGCCTTCGACCCTACGGGGATGCTGTTCCTTGTCACTGCCACCGCCTTCACTCTTAGCGGCTGCATGGGTATGGCGTGGGCTATGGACAAGATGCACGTTTCCAGATTCTTCTTCGGGAAGAGGACTATATTGTGCTGAGACGGTTCACGTCTTCGCCCACAAAGGGAAGTTTCACCACAAACTCCTTTTCGTCCTTAAGAATCTCCACCAGCGTGCCGTATAGGGCATACTGCCGCTGCAGGTTCTTCAATCCCGCTCCGTTACTGGCCACATAGTTGCGCAACTGAAGATTGTTGCGTACCGTAATCCTTTCGTTTCCTATGGATATATGGACTATCAGCGGCGACTTCTTTGTACTGATATTATGCTTCAAGGCATTCTCCACAAGCATCTGTATGCTGGCAGGAATGACGAGACAATGATGATTCCGCAAATCATCTTCTATCTCCACATGCAGCGCATCGCCAAAGCGGATATGCTCCAGGTATAAATACGACTCTACGAACGACAGTTCTTCCTGCACGGTCACCGTAGCTCTGCCATGCGTAGTGAGCAGATAACGGTACACCGTAGACAGCTTCTTGGCAAACCGGTTCGTCTTTTCGGTATCCTGATAAGCAAGGGAGGCAAGGACATTCAGACTATTGAATAAGAAATGAGGATTAATCTGGTTTTTCAGCACCTCGAACTGATACAGCGCCTTCTCCTTCTCGATGACAGCCATCTGCTTCTCCATCTCCGAACGTTGCAGGCTATAGAAGAATATCTCTATCTGCAGAACGATAATCCAGTTCCACGGCACTACCGGCAGGGAGTTTCTCAGGATATGCCAGAAATTTCCATGCCCGCCCATCAGCAGGAAGTTCAAGATGTACGTCAACAGAACAGCCAGTGCAGTGGTCAACACAATATCCACCAGAATCCTCACCGCATTGTTGCGCTGTTTCAGTCTTTTATATATCAAGTTGATAACCCCAAAGTCGATGAACCCCAGCCCTATGCACAAAGGAAGATTCAGAAAGAACTGCACCATGATATTCGCATACCACGGCTTACCGCTGATGACGTTATAAACGCACCCTATGACAAGCAACGAGACGGAAACCGTCAGTATAAAAAGGAATATGTATCTCTTATGCCTCATAACTTATAACTCATACCACTCCGTCCACCCATTTCAAGAAATCGGCCACGCGACTGCGGCTCACCAATACCTCGTGCGGGCACTCCGGCTCGAAGTAAAGCTTCAAGCGACTGCCGAAGTACCTGGAACTCTTCCGGATGGACCTAATGTTGGATATGCAGCTCCTTGAAACCCTAAAGAAAACATCCCTATCCAGCATTCCCTCCAACTGGTCCAGCGAGTAGCTGATGATATACCGTTTCCCGGAGAAGAGGTGCAGATAAGTCAGCTTGTCCTCACTATAAAAGAAAGCGACATCCGGAGTTTCTACGTAGCGGAAGGTATCGCCCACCTGCACCAGAAAACGGTTCTTCTTGTTGGCTGCCAAGTAGCCGAGTTCCAGTTACCGATATTCGGGAGCCGCAGAACGGAGGGCACTGTTGCGCTCGAACTTGCACAAGGCTGCTTCTAGGTCGCTTTCTTCAATGGGTTTCAGCAGATAGTCGATGCTGTTTACCTTGAAAGCCTTGATGGCATATTCGTCGTAGGCGGTGGTGAAGATAACGGGCAAATCGACGGGACACTGCTCGAATATCTCAAAGCTCAACCCGTCGGACAAGCGGATATCTACAATCATCAAGTCCAGGCTACCCTGACGCAAGAGCAGTACAGCCTGCTCCACGCTCTCTGCCCAGCCCGCCAACTGCCAGGAAGGGCGCAGCCGTTGCATCATACGCTTCAGCTCTTCGTAGGCGAAGCGCTCATCTTCTACTAATAAATACTTTACCATACAACATGTCTGTTATTGCGACAAAGATACTATTTTACCTCTTGTCTTTACTAAAATGGCATTTGTCATTTCAGCGTATACCTGAATCCCACCGTCAGGCGCAGAGTCGGTCTGAAGCAAGGCTCGTCCTCATCGTTCTTGAAGTTATTGAGAAAACCTTTCAAACTACGGTCCGACATACTTATTCCGCGTATCCAGTTACCGCCCACTCCCAGATAAACAGCCGTCTTCCTACTCAACCGGTACGAAGGACTGATGTATGACCTCAGCATGACGGTAGAATAGATTTTCGATTTCCCGTCGACTTCCATCACGGCAGACATGCCGTCCATATCGAGGGCGGTCAGTTCCAGCTTCAGCTTCTTGTTCAGCCAGGTGGCGACGGACACTTTCATGCCGCTGGACATATCCACTTTCAGCTCATACCTGCCGGCATTCCTCCAACTGAAGTACATCATGGGCAGTATCATCGGGATACCGTAAGAGTTCGTCAACCCCGCACCGATGCCCAAGTTGAGGTTCTTCCGCAGTTTATAGACAAAGATGATTGCTCCATTAGCCAGTAGGGTCTTCATGGAAACCCCGTCCAACGGGGCATAGACACCGCTGCCCACAGAGGCTATGATACTCCACTTGTCGGACAGGGGACGGATGTGGGAGATATTCAGACTGGCATTCAGCAGATTGTCCGGATTCAACTCCCGCGCCTGCCCCTTATTATGGAATACGCCATAGGCAGCATTGACGGTTGCCGACCACGCCACCAGCCTGCCCTTGTCGTCATGCCTGACGGAAAGCGGCAGGTTATACCTTCCCGATACCATCATCAGGCTGCCCGAACCATACTCGTTGCCGAGGTCATCCTTCAACGAACTTTCGGGCAGATAGTCGTAACTGATATAGCCTTGCCCCCGGCAGCAGAACGGCCACGCCGCAAGCCACAACACCAATAGAATCACAGAGTTTGTCTTCATGGGAATATGCAAATGTTTTCTGCAAATATAGTCCTGCGGCAAGTAAGCGGGAAGCATTTACGGACGGGGTGCGGAATGGGGAAGACGAAATGCGGAAACCGGAAGGCGGAATGATTCCATGTTTTACGTTACGCATTTCACGTTACGTAAAATACATAATATTTTCGGGATAAAACAAATATCAGGTGAAGCACCCATCAATCTCCAAACTAATTGTACCTTTGCGGAACTTTAAACAAAAAAATGATGAAAGAAGAAACTTTCAATTATTCCAAAGTTCCCCATAACTTCGGCTTATGCGCTACTGACACATGCCCTTATACTGACACCTGCCTGCGCCGGATTGCATATACGTATGCACCCTCAAACAACATCTTCCTATATGTACTGAATCCGAAAGCAATAGAGTCCACAGCGGGAAAATGCAAATATTATTGCTCGAATAAGAAAGTGCGCTATGCCAAAGGCTTTATCCATACGGCAGAAGCCATCTCTGTCGGCCAGTCCGGCACGTTCCGCTACCGGCTCATCGGCTTATGGGGTATCCGAAGATATTATCAGAAGCGGAAAGGGGAAACTTTGCTCTCACCAACCGAGCAGCAACAAGTCATTGCAATTGCCCGTAACTTAGGACTCCAACGGACGGAGTACTTCGACGCTTATGTAGAAGAGTACGACTTCACATGACAGCTCCGGTCACCTCACATGATAACTCCGGTTACCCCAAACGGTAACTTCATTTACACTACGAGGTAAAAGGCTTTACACTATGGTGTAACGACCGTTACAATATGGAGTAACGGCCGTTACACCCTATGGTAAACTGCTTTACATTAGAAGGTAAACAAGCGGTAAATACGCTGATTTAAAGGGAAGTATTCAGTATAAGACTATGGCAGTATTTCACCTTCCGCTGTCACCTTTACGTAGATTTCCCTTTCCCCTTGCTCCATCTCTACCAAAAAGTAACTGCCATCGGGAGTCTCAATAAAGTCGGCATCATCAATGACATAACCGGGATGGGCAGCCGTAACGGCGTTCTTCACTACATCCTCCAGATGTCTCTTACTGATATCCCAGATAGTATAGGCCCATGCACCCTCAGCGGTGAACATCACATCCTTGCTGATACTTCCGTGCACGATTTCGACTTCCGTCATACCGTTCTTTTCTTTTTCAATATCCACAATGCGGGCATTGGGATATTTCTCTGCTATAAAATCTTTGATGGCAGCGGAAATATCAGAAGGGAGATAATCTTCGGGAGAACCGCCGTTGTGCGCATCGGCCACTTCCTTCACCAGAATGCCGTCCTCCGAATAATAGAGGTCCATTTCCTGATTACCTTTCTCCACTTCGATGATGTAGACAACAGCCATTTCCTTACGTTCCAGCTTGTCTACATCTTCCACCTTCCATACATTATAATAGGTACTACTCTCGTAAGAGCTTCTCACCGGAGCGGGAAGGTCTGCACAACGGAGGTCGGTTTCGGTCATCTGCCATACACCGTCTTTGGTGAACCAGGCCTCCTTTTCGAAATTGTCCTCATGGAAATCAGCCACATAATATGCACCTTTTGTTTCCCATTCTATACGCTGGGCATTGGGATGCTCCTTGGCCAACGCATTACTCAGTTCCGCGGGCACGGAGATTCCGTCGTTGTCGTCATCATCACAGCTTTGCAAGGCAAAGGCAAACACGCCTAACGCCAATAATAAGAAGTACTTTTCCAGTTTCATAGTCATTTCGTTTTTTTACATTATCAATACCAAGTTTGTTCATTTTGTATGGCAAAGATGAAGCCTAAATCTGGAAAGAATCTGGAAGAATACTCATATTTTGCAGAAAACAGCTATCTTTGTGCCACTAAAAGCGTTCATAACAAAAGAGATACATAATAACACAATGGAAAAGAAATTCAAACGTACCACCGTGACCTCGGCATTGCCGTATGCCAACGGCCCGGTTCATATCGGACACCTGGCAGGCGTTTATGTTCCTGCCGACATTTATGTCCGCTACCTGCGACTGAAAAAGGAAGATGTAATCTTCATCGGCGGCTCCGACGAACACGGAGTGCCCATCACCATCCGCGCCAAGAAGGAAGGCATCACCCCGCAAGACGTGGTGGACCGCTATCATACGCTTATAAAGAAGTCTTTCGAAGAGTTCGGCGTTTCCTTCGACGTGTACAGCCGTACTACTTCAAAGACGCATCACGACACGGCTTCCGACTTCTTCCGCAAGCTGTACGATAAGGGAGAATTCATCGAAAAGACCAGCATGCAGTATTACGACGAAGAAGCTAAGACCTTCCTTGCCGACCGCTACATCACCGGCGAGTGCCCCCACTGCCATGCCGAAGGCGCTTACGGCGACCAATGCGAGAAGTGCGGCACCAGCCTCAGCCCCACGGACCTGATTAATCCGAAGAGTGCCATCAGCGGCAGCCAGCCCGTGATGCGTGAGACGAAGCACTGGTATCTGCCGCTGGACAAACACGAGGAATGGCTTCGCCAATGGATTCTGGAAGACCATAAGGAGTGGCGTCCCAATGTTTATGGCCAATGCAAGAGCTGGCTCGACATGGGCTTGCAGCCGCGTGCCGTGAGCCGCGACCTGGATTGGGGTATTCCCGTTCCCGTAGAGGGTGCCGAGGGCAAAGTGCTCTATGTATGGTTCGACGCCCCTATCGGCTACATCAGCAACACCAAAGAGTTGCTGCCCGACACATGGGAGAAATGGTGGAAAGACCCCGAAACGCGTCTGGTACACTTCATCGGAAAAGACAATATCGTGTTCCACTGCATCGTGTTCCCCGCCATGCTGAAGGCAGAGGGTAGCTACATCCTGCCGGACAACGTGCCGAGCAACGAGTTCCTGAACCTGGAGGGCGACAAGATTTCCACTTCACGCAACTGGGCGGTATGGCTGCACGAGTATCTCGTTGACTTCCCCGGCAAGCAGGATGTGCTGCGCTACGTGCTGACCGCCAACGCACCGGAGACAAAAGACAACGACTTCACCTGGAAGGACTTCCAGGCACGTAATAACAACGAGCTGGTTGCCGTTTATGGCAACTTCGTGAACCGCGCCCTGCAACTCACCAAGAAGTACTTCGACAGCGTAGTGCCCGCCGCAGGCGAACTGAACGACTACGACCGCGAGACGCTGAAAGAATTTGCCGACGTCAAGGCAGAAGTGGAGAAGTTGCTGGATGTATTCAAATTCCGCGACGCACAGAAGGAAGCGATGAACCTTGCCCGCATCGGAAACAAATACCTTGCCGACACCGAGCCGTGGAAGCTTGCCAAGACGGACATGGAGCGCGTAGCCACCATCCTCCATATCTCCTTGCAGTTGGTCGCCAACCTTGCCATTGCTTTCGAACCGTTCCTGCCCTTCAGCAGCGAGAAGCTTCGCAAGATGCTGAACATGGACAGCTTTGACTGGGCAGAGCTGGGACACACCGACCTGTTGCCTGCCGGACATCAGCTGGGCACCCCCGAACTGCTGTTCGAAAAGATAGAAGACGACGTCATCCAGGCACAAGTAGACAAGCTGCTTGCCACCAAGAAGGCAAACGAAGCCGCCACCTACAAGGCAAACCCCATCAAGCCGACCATCGCCTTCGAAGACTTTGAAAAGCTGGATATCCGCGTAGGTACAGTGCTTGAATGCGAGGCAGTGCCCAAGATGAAGAAGCTGCTGAAGTTCAAGATTGCCGACGGGCTGGAAAACCGCACCATCGTCAGCGGCATTGCCCAGCACTACAAACCGGAAGAACTGGTAGGCAAGCAAGTGCTGTTCATCGCCAACCTCGCTCCACGCCAATTCAAGAACGGGCTGGTAAGTGAGGGAATGATTCTCTCTGCCGAGAATTATGACGGCTCGCTGGCGGTGACTTCACTGCTGAAAGAGGTGAAGCCGGGCAGCGAGGTGAAATAAAACAGTAACAAGGTAACGAGTTAACAAGGCTACAAGGAGGAAGGAAAAGCCTCGTGGCCTTGTTAACTCGTTGCCTTATCAACCAATAAACTATGTCCGATACATCACTCAAAGAAAAAACAGCCAAAGGCCTCTTCTGGGGAGGATTCAGCAACGGCATACAGCAGTTGTTAAATCTGGGATTCGGAATAGTCCTTGCCCGTCTGCTGGATGCTTCGGATTATGGTATGGTAGGGATGCTTACCATCTTCTCCGCCATTGCCGCCGCCTTGCAGGAGGGTGGGTTCATTTCGGCACTGACCAACCGGAAGGAGACTTTGCACAAGGATTACAACGCCGTGTTCTGGTTCAGCCTGATGTGCAGCACTACTATATATATATTACTCTTCTTTGCCGCACCGCTGATTGCCGACTTCTACGATACGCCCGAGCTGATACCGCTGTCCCGTCTCTCCTTCTTGGGATTCGTCATTTCCAGCATGAGCATTGCACCGAGGGCATATCTATTCAAGAACCTCAGAATCAAGGACACTACCGTCATTTCTATTTCAAGTCTGATAGTCTCCGGCATTATGGGCATCACATTGGCGGCAAACGGATTCGCCTATTGGGGAATTGCACTGCAAAGCATCTCTTTCATCACCGTAATGACGGTTCTCAATTTCTACTTCTCGCGTTGGAGACCCCGCTTCCGGTTCGACTTTACACCTATCAAGGAGATGATAGGGTTCAGCAGTAAGATAATCATTACGAATATCTTCACCATAATCAATAACAATTTGTTTTCCGTCTTGTTGGGTAAGTTCTATTCGGAACGGGAAGTGGGTAACTTTACGCAGGCAAACAAGTGGAACGGCATGGGACATACCACGATTACGGGCATGATAAACGGCATTGCACAACCCGTCTTTACCCGGGTTGCCGACGACAAGGCACGGCAACTTGCCGTATTCAGAAAGCTGCTACGCTTCACCGCCTTTATCTCTTTCCCCGCCATGCTGGGATTGAGCTTGGTATCGAAAGAACTGATTATAATCACTATCACGGAGAAGTGGCTGCCCAGTGCCGATATCTTGCAACTGTTATGTATTTGGGGAGCATTTATTCCCGTCATCAATCTGTTCTCCAACCTGCTCATCAGCCGGGGACATTCTTCTATCTATATGTGGAGCACCATCAGCTTGAGCCTGCTGCAAATAGTAGCTGTATGTGCCATATACCCATACGGGTTGGAATGGATGCTGCGTATTTTCGTCATTATCAATATCGGCTGGCTGTTTGTATGGTTCCGTTTTGTCAAGAGGGAGATAGGATTAAGACTGCGCGATATGCTGAAAGACATCTCTCCTTATCTCTCCCTATCCATTGTACTCGTAGTGTCAACTCACTATGCTACTCAGCCCATAGAAAACCTATACTTAAATATGGCAGCCAAAATCATTATGGTAGCTGGGCTTTATGCACTGGTTTTGTGGAAACTACAATCTACCATCTTCCGGGAAAGCATTGAATTCCTCTTAAAGAAAAAAAGAGCATGAGCCGCATAGCCTACATCATATCCGCCTACAAGGATGCCCCACACTTGGCACGCCTGGTTGCCGCACTGGATGACCGGGCAGACTTCTACGTGCACATCGACCTCAATGCCGATATACACCCTTTTGAAGAAGCCTTGGGAGACAAGGTCACTTTCGTGCCCCGCCACCGGATAAGCTGGGGAGGATGGGAACAAGTGGAATATCAGAAAGAATTGCTTGCCGCCGTATTGCACAGCGGTATCCCCTATACCCGCGTAGTATGCCTGAGCGGGCAAGACTATCCGTTATGGAACAACAACGCCATCCACCACTATTTCGAGGAGCATCAAGACACTGAATTCATCGGCGGTTTCAACCTGACACACTGCACCGTGAAACAGCAGTTGCACAAGATAACCCATTACCACCCTTTCCGTGACCTGCCTTGGAAGAGTATATGGTGGAAGAACAAACTCATCGTAGCATCGCGCAAGCTGGTACAGATACTCCCCATCCGGAAAGCCCCTTTTGCACCCTTGGAGGGCAAGCAGGCAGATGTCTATTTCGGTTCCGACTATTGGGCCATCACGTTGCCCTGCGCACGATATGTATATGAAAAGTTGTGCACGGAGGAGAAGCTGGTGAAGTATTTCAGAACCAGCTTTGTACCCAGCGAGCTGTGCATACAGACCATCGTATTCAACTCCCCTTTTGCCTCAAAAGGGCTTCTTTTAGAGGGGGAATACCCCGGACTTACCCGTCTCACTCCCTTGCACTACATAGACTACGGCGCATCCATCCGCGTGATGACACTCGAAGACCTGCCGGTATTGCGGCAGTCTGGAAAGATGTTCTGCCGGAAAATAGTAAGCGGCACATCAGACAGATTAATGGAAGCCATAGAGCAGACAAGAAGAGAATAAAAAGAGAGTTATCCCAACAGATATGCCACTTTATCCCAACCGGAATGCTGCAAAGAAGCAATTAATTCGTATTTTTGCAGCATCACATTTCTATTGATACAATGAAAAAGAATGTAGTAGTCATATTGGCAGGAGGAGTCGGTAGCCGTCTGGGATTGTCCACTCCCAAGCAATTCTTCAAGGTAGCGGGAAAAATGGTCGTGGAGCACACCATCGATACTTTCGAAAGCAATCCACATATTCACGAGATAGCTATCGTATCCAATCCTTTCTATATCTCCGATTTCGAATCTATCATCATCAAGAACGGATGGAAGAAGGTCAAGAAGATATTGAAAGGCGGACAAGAACGGTATCATTCCAGCCTATCCGCCATCAAAGCCTACGAAGACACTGACGTCAATCTGATATTCCACGATGCCGTACGTCCGTTAGTGAGCCAGCGGATTCTGAATGACGTTATTGCCGCATTGGAAACCTACAAAGCTATTGATGTGGCAATGCCCGCCACGGATACCATTATACAAGTCAATGACAGATTCATTCAGGAAATCCCAGACCGCAGCAAACTGATGCGAGGACAGACTCCGCAAGCATTCCATCTGGAAACCATCAAGCATGCCTATGACATTGCCTTGCAAGACCCGGCCTTTAAAGTGACCGACGACTGCGGCGTAGTAGTGAAATACCTTCCGGAAGTACCGGTTTATGTAGTGAACGGCGAAGAAAGCAACATGAAGCTGACCTATAAGGAAGACACCTATCTGCTGGACAAATTCTTCCAGCTGCGCAAAAGTGAACTGAACACCTTGCCCATCGACCAGGAAAACAACCTGAAGAACCGGGTTGCAGTCGTATTCGGCGGTAGTTACGGCATCGGCGCAGACGTGGCTCAGCTACTCAAAGAGAAAGGAGCCAACGTATTCTGCTATTCGCGCAGCATGAACGGAACGGATGTAGGCAACAAAGAGCAGGTGAGCAAAGCCTTGCAGGAAGTGTACCGCCAATGTGGACGGATAGACTACATTATCAATACTGCCGGACTGTTGAATAAAGAACCTCTGATGAGTTGCGACTATCAGACCATCTGCAACGCTGTGAACACCAACTATATGGGTACTGTCAACGTGGCACTTGAAGCCTTCCCCTATCTGAAGGAGAGCAAAGGTAAACTCGTATTCTTCACTTCCAGCTCCTACACCCGGGGACGCGCCTTTTACAGCATCTATTCATCGACCAAAGCCGCCATCGTGAACTTTGTGCAAGCCATAGCACAAGAATGGGAACCGTTCGGCATCAGCGTGAACTGCATCAATCCGGAGCGCACCAAAACACCGATGCGTGTCCATAACTTCGGCATCGAACCGGATAACACCTTGCTGACCTCCGAGCAAGTAGCCATTACCACCATACAGTCACTGCTTTCCGAATTCACCGGACAAGTCATCGACGTAAAAAGAGAAGAAGTATGAAGAACCAATACCTATCGGACTACGTTGCCGACAACCTACGCGCCTGCCAACTGAAGCAACTTTCCATACTGAAAGAGGTGGACCGCATCTGCCGGAAACACAAGTTAAGCTACTGGCTTGACGGAGGCACACTGTTGGGAGCCATGCGTCATGGAGGATTCATCCCCTGGGATGATGACATAGACATCGGCATGACACTGGAAGACATGCAAGCATTCATGAAGGTAGCCCCCTCCGAACTACCCGACACACTGTTCCTGCAAACCCCGGAAAGTGACCCTACCAGCAAAGAGCCCATCGTCAAGATAAGGGATTTAAACTCAATCTATATTGAAGCAGGAGATACCTTCAGCGTAGAGTATCAGAAAGGACTATACGTAGATATATTCCCTTTCATCGACTACCCCACCGTGCCCCGCCCATGGGCAAAGAAGCTGTGCAAAGGCATCTCCGTCAGTTACTCCATCCTACACGCGCAACACTACTACTCGCTGCGCTCCTTTGCAGAATTCTTCTACTTCGGCATGAAGTATGCGCTTTTCAAAGGGATATGGGCAATGCTCTGCCTGGTACGCCCCAAAGGGACCTATCTTTCGAATATACTCATCAATAACGGATACGGCATCATGCACCGTAAAGATTCCGTCTTTCCGCTCTCCACCATCACTTTCGAAGGAAAAGATTTCCCGGCACCGGGCAATGTGGACGCCTATCTGAAAGATTTATATAAAAACTACATGGACATTCCTCCCAAAGAGAAGCAGATAGTCCATGCCTGCTATATTCACCCGGAACTAAAACCATTGCCATGAAACCAGCCCTTGTAGATGTATCTGTACTGATTCTTTTCTTCAACCGCCCCAAACTGCTGGCGCAAGTATTCGAACAAGTGAAGAAAGCACGCCCCGCACGACTGTTTCTCTATCAGGACGGCCCGCGCGGCGAACGCGACATGCCGGGCATAGAAGCTTGTCGCAAAGTAGTGGCAGACATCGACTGGGAATGCGAAGTACACCACAACTACCAAGAGAAGAACTACGGCTGCGACCCATCGGAATACATGGCACAGAAGTGGGCATTCTCCTTGTCGGACAAATGTATCGTGCTTGAGGATGACGACGTGCCTGCCGTCTCTTTCTTCGGCTTCTGCAAGGAACTGCTCGACAAGTATGAGCACGACACACGCATCAGCATAATTGCCGGATTCAACAACGAGGAGATTACACCGGACATCACTTCCGACTACTTCTTCGCCACCACCTTCTCCATCTGGGGATGGGCGAGCTGGCGGCGGGTGACGGACCAATGGGATGAATTCTACACCTTCCTGGACGACAAGGAGAACATGCGGCAACTGAAGAACCTCATCCACACACGGCGCTACCGCAAAGACTTCATCTACATGTGCCAACGCCACCGCGAACACGGGAAAGCCTATTACGAAACCATCTTCCACGCTTCCATGTTGTTCAATTCGGGTCTGAGCATCGTGCCCACCCGCAACATGATAAACAATCTGGGAGCCACTGCCGACTCCACCCACTTTGCCGGCTCCGTACACACCATGCCGCGCGGTTACCGCCGCATCTTCACCATGAAACGCTACGAAGTGGAGTTTCCGCTGAAGCACCCTCGCCACGTCATCGAGAACACTGCCTACAAGGATAGCGTTTACCGCATCATGGCATGGCGGCATCCCTGGATAAAGATTGCACGGTCGTTCGAGGAACTGGCGTTGAACCTACGGTACGGCAACTTCACCATCATATGGCAAACGCTGCAAAAGCGTATCCGGAAATGGATGAAACAAGACCGGCATCTGTAACAAGAAAAAACATTCAAAAAAGAAGAAACGAACAACAGTCATGAGAGTACTACTTATCAATACATCCGAACGCATCGGCGGCGCAGCCATCGCCGCCAGCCGTCTGATGGAATCACTCAAGAACCACGGCATCAAAGCCAAGCTGCTGGTACGCGACAAGCAGACCGACCAAATCTCCGTTGTGTCACTGGACCATAACTGGCGCATGGTGTGGAAGTTCGTCTGGGAGCGCATCGTCATCTGGAGCGCCAACCGCTTCAACAAGAAGAACATCTTTGCCGTAGACATTGCCAACACGGGGACAGACATCACCTCACTGCCCGAATTCCAGCAAGCAGACGTCATCCATCTGCACTGGATAAACCAAGGGATGCTCTCGCTGAAGAACATCGAGAAGATTCTCGCCTCGGGCAAGCCCGTCGTCTGGACCATGCACGACATGTGGCCCTGCACTGGCATCTGTCACCATGCCCGCGAGTGCACCCACTACCAGCAGGAATGCCACAACTGCCCCTTCATCCACGGAGGCGGAGGCAAACGTGACCTTTCCTACCGCATCTTCCACAAAAAGCAGGCATTGTATCGCAACCGTCACATCAACTTCGTCACCTGCAGCCGCTGGCTGGAAGAACGTGCCCGGACAAGCGCCCTCTTCTGTGGACATGCCGTGACGTGCATCCCCAACCCCATCAACACCAACCTCTTCAAGCCCCGCAACCGACAGGAAGCCCGCAGCCGTTGCCTACTGCCGCAAGACAAAAAGCTCATGTTGTTCGGCTCGGTGAAGATTACGGACAAACGGAAAGGCATTGACTACTTGATAGAATCGTGCCGACTGCTGGCCGACAAGCATCCCGAACTCCGGGAACAGTTGGGTGTCGTCGTCTTCGGCAACCAATCGCAACAACTGGAAAACCTGCTTCCATTCAAAGTCTACCCGCTGAACTTCGTCAGCAACGAACACCAACTGGTGAACATCTACAATGCCGTGGACATCTTCGTGACCCCCTCGCTGGAAGAGAACCTGCCGAACACCATCATGGAAGCCATGGCATGCGGCATTCCCTGCGTCGGATTCAACGTGGGCGGCATCCCTGAGATGATAGACCATCTGCACAACGGCTACGTGGCACAATACAAATCCTCGGAAGACTTTGCCAACGGCATCTACTGGACGCTGACCGAACCCGACTACCCCAGCCTCTCGGAACAAGCCTGCCGGAAAGCCATCTCCCACTATTCGGAGAACGTCGTCGCCAAGAAATACATTGACCTTTACAACAAAGTAACCGGAAGAAATGCATAACCACCCCACCCCGAAATTCAGCATCATCACCGTGACCTACAATGCCGAAGCGGTACTGGAGGACACGATTCAAAGCGTTATCTCGCAAACCTACCACCACGTAGAATACATCATTGTGGACGGTGCGTCCAAAGACGGCACGCTCTCCATTATCGACCGTTACCGCGACCGCATCACCCGCATCGTGAGCGAACCGGACAAGGGACTGTACGACGCCATGAACAAAGGCATCCGCCTTGCCACCGGCGATTACCTCTGCTTCCTCAATGCTGGCGACAGCTTCCACGAGGACGACACCTTGCAGCAGATGGTGCGTTCCATCTCCGGCAACGAACTACCCGACGTGCTGTACGGCGAAACGGAACTGGTGGACAAGGAAGGTCACTTCATCCGCATGCGCCGCCTCGCCGCCCCGGAAGTGCTTACCTGGCGAAGCTTCAAGCAGGGCATGCTGGTCTGCCATCAGGCCTTCTTTGCCAAAGCTTCCCTTGTAGAACCCTACGACCTGCAATACCGCTTCTCCGCCGACTTCGACTGGTGCATCCGGGTGATGAAGAAGGCACGGACCTTGCACAATACCCATCTCACCCTCATCGACTATCTGGAAGAGGGAATGACCACCCAGAACCGGCAAGCATCCCTGCGCGAACGCTTCCGCATCATGGCGCGGCATTACGGACTGATGAGTACCGTAGCCCATCATGCCTGGTTCGTATTACGGGCCGTGATAAAGAAATAGCACAAATTTCGAGGACAAATATACTTTGTTCCCGCAAGACCTATACCTTGCGGGAATCTCCCCTATACCCAGCTCTCTACAGTATAGGAGTGAGTACCCAAAACATCCCCATGTTTTCACCTAAAACATCCGGATGTAATGGAGCAAAACATCCCCATGTTTTGGGGTAAAACATCCGGGTGTTTTGGAGAAAGACATCCGGATGTTCTGCATATTAAGTCCTATACCGTGAGGGGCTAAGTCCTAAGACGTAGGAGATTAAGTCCTAAGGCAAAGGAGGCTGGGTAACTGTAAGCAGCGCCTTCAACTCTTTTACCCCTTCCGAAGCTCCCTTTTGAATGACATGTATCGGACGCATGACGTGCGTGTCCACCGGCTTGGGGTCTATCAGATACACTTCGGCGGCACGGGGCACGTAGTTCAGCAGTCCCGCAGCGGGATAAACGTTCAGGCTGGTGCCGATGATGACGAAGATGTCCGCCTGCTCCACATACCGGATGGCAGTCTCAATCTCCGGCACCGACTCGCCAAACCACACGATGAACGGGCGGAGCTGCGTACCGTCGCCCGCCTTGTCGCCCAACTTTACTTCATATTCCTCCGGCGCCAGTTCCTTGACGAAATGCGGATTATAAGGGTCGCGGCTGGAACAAACCTTCGTCAGTTCCCCATGCAAGTGTATCACGTGCGTACTGCCGGCACGCTCGTGCAGATTATCTACGTTCTGGGTGACGACCGTTACATTGAAATCCCTCTCCAGGTCGGCAACGCCCAGATGCCCGGCATTCGGCACCACATCGAGCAACTGCTTGCGACGTTCGTTATAGAAATTAATGACCAGTTCCGGATTACGTGCATACCCCTCGGGAGTCGCCACCTGCTCCACCGGATATTTGTCCCATAATCCGCCCGCATCACGGAATGTGCTGATGCCGCTCTCGGCGCTCATACCAGCACCCGACAATATGACCAAGTTCTTCATTTTCCGCTCCTTTCCTTTATTAAAGTAAGACAAATATAAGAAGAATGTTCAAGTTGTGATATAAATAAGAAAAATTAAATACTTAAAAGCCTTATCATTCAAATAAAAGACGTACTTTTGCCATTCGTAAATTTGCAATAGACTGGAAAAGAAACCAATCCGGTCGTCAACAAAAGAATCTTATGGACAAATTCAGTTATGCTATCGGCCTTGGAATAGGTCAGAATCTTTTAAGCATGGGTGCCAAAGGCATTGCAGTAGATGACTTTGCACAAGCAATCAAAGACGTTTTGGAGGGCAACCAGACGGCAATCAGCCACACAGAAGCCCGTGACATCGTCAACAAGTACTTCGCCGAACTGGAGGAGAAGATGAACGCAGCAAACATAGAAGCCGGCAAAAAGTTCCTGGAAGAGAACAAAAAACGCGAGGGAGTTGTTACGCTTCCCAGCGGACTTCAATACGAAGTTATCACAGAAGGAAACGTCGGTCACTATGCCAAAGCAACCGACCAGGTACAATGCCACTACGAAGGCACACTGATTGACGGAACGCTGTTCGACAGCTCCATCAAGCGCGGCCAGCCTGCCACATTCGGTGTAAACCAAGTGATACCCGGTTGGGTGGAAGCCCTTCAGCTTATGCCCGAAGGTGCCAAGTGGAAACTCTACATCCCCAGCGACCTGGCATACGGAGCGCAGGGTGCCGGCGAGATGATTCCTCCCCACAGCACGCTCGTATTCGAAGTCGAATTACAGAAAATTTTATCTAAATAAACAAACAAGTAAAAGCAAAATGAAAAAAGTAACATTTCTCATGGCTCTTGCAGTAGCTGCCGGCATGGCATCTTGTACTGCTCAAAGTCCGAAAGCTGATTTGAAGACGGACATCGACTCATTATCTTACGCCATCGGTATGGCACGTACAGAAGGTTTGGACCAGTATCTTGCACAACAAGGCATTGACTCAACCCAGATGTCAGAATTCCTGAAAGGTTTCAACGAAGGCGCAGCCAAAATCGATAAGAAAGACGTGGCTTACATGGCCGGTCTGCAAGTAGGCCAGATGGTCAGCAAGCAATGGGTGGAAGGCTTCAACCAACAAATCTTCGGCAACGACTCCACACAGAGCATCAGCCGCGAAAATCTGCTGGCAGGTTTCGTAGCAGGTGTCATCGGCAAGGGTGGTGCTATGGATATGATGAAAGCTCAAGAGTACATGCGTACTCAGATGGATGCCATCAAAGAAAAAGCAACTGCAGAAAAGTATGCTGACAACAAAGCTGCCGGTGAAAAGTTCCTGGCTGAGAACAAGGCTAAAGAAGGTGTAGTAACTACCCCGAGCGGTCTGCAATACAAAATCATCACCAAGGGTAACGGTGCCGTTCCTGCCGACAGCAGCAAGGTGAAAGTAAACTACAAAGGTACGCTGATTGACGGAACAGAATTCGATAGCTCTTACAAGCGCAACGAACCTGCTACTTTCCGTGCCAACCAGGTAATCAAAGGCTGGACAGAGGCCCTCACCATGATGCCCGTCGGCTCTAAGTGGGAACTCTATATCCCCTACGACCTGGCATACGGTTCAAGAGAAACCGGTAGCCAAATCAAGCCGTTCTCTACTTTGATATTCGAAGTGGAACTGCTGGGTATCGAGAAGTAATGTAACAATCCGAAGGGAGGGGCAAAACCCTCTTGATACTTCTTTTAGGCGCGGATTACGAGGAATAACGCGGATTTGGTAAACTAAATCCGTGAAATCCGCGTAATCCGCGCCTTATCGTTACCCCTCACTTTTATTCATTTTTCCGTCCCTTTTTATAGATAAATTAAAATAAAGTCCTATATTTGCTTACTATTTGATAACAACAAGAACTTTACTTATTTACTATTATGGAAAAAATAGACAATCTTGACCGGCAGATTCTGGAAATCATTTCCCAAAATGCCCGTATCCCTTTCAAGGACGTAGCTGCTGAATGTGGCGTGTCACGTGCTGCCATCCATCAACGTGTACAGCGCCTGATTGACCTTGGCGTTATTGTTGGCTCAGGCTATCATGTAAATCCCAAGTCCCTTGGATACAGAACCTGCACTTACGTAGGAATCAAGCTGGAAAAGGGCTCCATGTATAAGACGGTAGTTGCTGAGCTGGGCAAGATTCCCGAAATCGTAGAATGCCACTTCACCACTGGTCCGTACACCATGCTGACCAAGGTATATGCCCGCGACAACGAGCATCTGATGGATTTGCTGAACAACAAGATGCAGGAGATTCCTGGCGTAACCGCTACCGAGACCTTGATTTCCCTGGAACAGAGCATCAAGAAGGAGATTCCTATTTGCCCCGAGAAATAACGAACAACAATGGATTTCTTGAACGAATATCATCTGTCGGGCCTTGTCATAGGTATCTGCACATTCCTCATCATCGGCTTGTTTCACCCCATAGTTGTGAAAGCCGAATATTATTGGGGCACCAAGTGCTGGTGGATTTTCCTTTTACTCGGCATCGGCGGCATCATTGCCTCCCTTTATACGGAGAACATCATGATAGCCTCCCTTTTGGGCGTCTTTGCATTTTCCTCGTTCTGGACCATCAAGGAGATATTCGAGCAGGAAGAACGAGTGAAAAAAGGCTGGTTTCCCAAGAATCCAAAACGAACTTATAAGTTCTAAGGACAAAGGTTATAAGGAATTTTATCCAAAAGTCTTGCATATTTCAATAGAAAATGCTACTTTTGTCCCCGCTATCCAAGCAAGGATGCATCGGACTTGTAGCTCAGTTGGTTAGAGCAACAGACTCATAATCTGGAGGTCCCTGGTTCAAGCCCAGGCTGGTCCACAAAGAATTGCCTCATAAACAAGTGTTTATGGGGCTTTTTTATTAGGACTTCTTCTCTTTGGATTTTCGAAATACTGACAAGAAACAGGCTGTTTTGCTTCGTTGTTGACCTATTGTTGACCCCAAAATAAGTACCACAAACAGATAATCTCACCACACAGATAAGCAGACTACAAACTATTCAGAATATCTAAAATGAAAGAATTTACTTATGAACAGATAAGAACAAAGGCTCTTAAACAGGGAGTGAAAGATAATAAGGTTCACATTGGATTGTGGGCTAATCTTAATAACTATCTAAAGACAAGGAGAAAAAAGAATGGAAAGGTTACTACCTATTATATTTCATTGCAGAAACTATCTTATTAATTTACTAATATTTAAACTGACATGATAATTCATCTACCAACAGGAAAGAAGTTCCACAACAGAAAGGAAGCCAAGATATATTTTGGCACTGCCTACTATTACAAAATGGAACGTGAGAAAAAATATTTAGTGTTTACCAACAATGTTCAATCAGCAACTAATGAATATGAAGATACAATTAAAGTACTTGCAAAACAGGACAAGTAACATTAGGCAGGATTATATTAGAAAGAGATACAGGGAAGCCATCAACCATCCTCTTATTGATTTTACAATGAGAAGTCTTTACTGCATCCTACCCATAGACCGCCCCAACTTTATAACACTGTCCCACCTCTTTATGAAAGTGGATTTGAATATTAAAGTGAAAGGATATTATATCAAGCTCTTACACCCAACCAACAGAAACGCTTACCTCGTCTATTGTTGGGAGATAGTCAGATTAATGCAGCTTGCAGAGCATTCGTTTCTGATGTGAATTTCAAGAGTACAGGGGACAGCATTACAGGTTGGCAGCTCTTAAACCCGCTCAATGGTTCTGTAAAGTCAAGTTACATAGATAACTTCTTGGAAAGGAATCTTAATTGCACAGAGTTTGTACAAGGCATCCAACGTGCCAAATTAGGAGATAGTGAATACGCTTGGTTCTTGGGCTAAGTGGATTGTTGATTGAGAGAGGAAAGGGCAGCTATTCAGTTAGTTGTCCTTTCTTTATATCTACCAACCTATTAAATATCGTACATTATGGATATAGATTATACTGTGGGTGAAGTGGAATTGTCCTACAAACCCAAATTCAAGAATATATATAAGGTAACCGTTTTGTGGAACTGGAGAAGGAAGTATTGCTTCCCATGACCATCTTCATCAAAAAAGTCCTGCTGGGAACCTGTACCGGCATCAGTTTTGTCGACTCCACTCCCTTACGTGTTTGTCGTAACCAAAGAATCCTTATTCATAAGACATTTGAGGGACTTGCCGAGCGTGGAAAATATTCAATGGGATGGTCCTTCGGATTCAAGTTGCATCTGATAATCAATGACAAGGGTGAAATTCTCAATTTCATGTTCACGCCTGGAAACGTGGATGACCGGGAACCGTTGAAGCAAGGTAAGTTTCTGGAGAACATCAAAGGAAAACTATGCGCAGACAAAGGATATATTGGTCAGGCTCTGTTTGAGAACCCTTTTCTTAATGGCATACAGCTTGTCACTAAAGTTAAAAACAATATGAAGAATTCACTGATGAGTATTGCCGACAAGATTTTGCTCAGAAAAAGAGCCTTGATCGAAACTGTCAATGACGAATTGAAGAACATTGAGCAGAGGGAGAAATCCTTACCTTTAATAAGGATAACACCTATACAGAGAAAGGCGAAAATGACACTCAAAATGATACATTTGAATACTTCCCTAACAGATATATGTTCGTTACTTATTATACAACTGATTGGGGAGAAGAGAATACCATTTACACTGTTGTTAAGATAACTAAAGATGAGCTATATCTTAACAACAATGAAAACTTTAAGATTAATTGGAACGACCTTATTAATGGTCATGTTGGCTGTAAACTTTACAGCATGTAGTGATGATGAAGATGAACAGACAATCATTGAACAAGCTAACCTTATAGGTAAATGGCAGACCACTTGGGAGAAGATTCACAAAGTGGAGAATGATAAGGAAATAGTAACTTCTGATGAAGCATATACCAATGGTTTATGGGAGTTCAAAGCTGACGGTACTTGCACAGAAGGCTATGCGGACGGTGGATATACAGAAACAAGTCGTTGGTCTTTGAAAGACAATAAGCTGACTATCTCTTACGATGATGGTTATTCAGATGTCCTAACTGTTAATGAACTTACAGCTACTAAGTTGGTTCTCGCCTTTGAGGATTGGGACACAATGGATGATGGTAGCGAGGAATTGGATGACATTACAACAACCACTTACAAGAAGATTGACTAATTACCAATCTACTTAAGACAGAACAGCACTTGAGGAAACTCTTATGCTGTTTTTCTTTTTATAAAGCTACTACAATTTCAAGGAATACTTCTATATATAATCCCATTCGCAAGAATGTTGCAGCAGTTTATAATAAACAAAACTTTATATAATCTTCTATTTCTTGAGCAGTTACAGCATAAATCGGTGCAAGTTGCTCAAAATGGGAATCTCTTGTAAAACGAGAGCCGTTGGTGAGCATAGCTAACAGATTCTTGGATTTCAATTTATGTCCAGAGTAGGTAAGGGCTAAAGATACCAAATCGTTGATAGGTACACCAGACTTTAAGATGGAATAAATATCATAATAATCGCGAAAATTACTCCTGCGTAGCATCACCTCCATCTTCATAGCTCCAATAGACTTTACATCTGCCAATCTGAGATTATTCAGATATTCCACAGGCATACTTACAGGAGAATATTTAGGACAGGCATAAAAGGAGAACTTTACTCCAGACACTAAATACTCCACATGGTCTATATCTAAAATGTCCTTATGCTGAATATCACCTATTACAGCGAGCTCTTTCTCTATCTGATACCATGCCACTTCCATTTTCTCTGTTTTAGAGGTACGCCATTTCATAAAGTCCAAGTCCTCACTTTGTCGAGTTCCCATTTGCAATGACAAAGCTGTGCCACCTACCAAGAGATAGGGTTTGATGCAGTCCAACTTAGAAACGGCTTCAAAAACTTGCAGCGTGTGTGGAGCTAAACCTTTCATGCAAACATTTTATTAAGATGGCGGGTAGCCATAGACTTTATATAAGCATCTGGCTTCTTTGCCTTGAAATAATACCATGCAAAAAAACGATTCAACGTGTAGAGATATTCCGCTTGGGGAACAAGATAATCCAGCCACACCTGCTTAATTTTCTTGAAAGGATAAATTAGAAACAGTTGGTTTATTTCTTCCAAGTCAAGATGTAACAAGGTTTTCTCAATCAGCATATCATCTGGAATATCCTTGATTAAGTTTTCATTGTACGACCAAAAGCAGTGTTCTTGCTTCAGTTTCGCCAATAGTTCTTGTTTTACCACATCTCTTGACATAACTCCCTGTTTTAGAATAACACAAAATTAGTGATTATTCTTGTCCAAAGCAAATCACAATGGAGAATGTTTCATTGTGAATAAGATTTTTAGTAAATTTGCATAATAAGTTCAGTGTTGACCCATTGTTGACCTCAGAACTTACACAGGCTAATTAACGTGTTGATAACGAGGCAGCTCAGTTGGTTAGAGCAACAGACTCATAATCTGGAGGTCCCTGGTTCAAGCCCAGGCTGGTCCACATTGAAAATTAGGCAGTTACGAATTTCGTAACTGCTTTTTTTATGCTCTTGCGTAAACAATGCGTAAACAAACTGTTTGAGTTGATTATGTTTATACATAGAATTTCTATGAAGTTCCATGTAGTCCTATAACATTACTCATTAATATATGTAGCTAATGTAGCTTCTTTGGCGGTTAAATAAACTCAAATATATTCTATTTTCACCTTGATTTATAGAATAATATTGTATTTTTGTATTGCGTAATGCATTTGTAGCAAGCCATGACCATTATGGTACTCTTTTTTAGAAAAGGAAAGTGAGTTTGCTTAACTATCGTGGGTAGGTTATCCCATTCCGATGAATCAATGCGTAGAGGGAGTACCAGTCGGAGGGTACTCTATATAACAAACGAAACGCGAGAGTTACTTCAGGGGTTGAGACCGATTAGCATAAGCCCGGTTACCATTCAGCGACAGAGGTTAACGAGATTGCACCGCTGCATATAACAACAATGTTTTTATCCGTCTAAGGGTAAGGGCTCTGTGGTTATATGCAGTGTTTTGTGTATGTATGCCTCACATTGCAAAGCGTCTGTATTCAGAGGTTATGTTGAACATAAACAATGAATGCAATGGAAAAACTGACAAAATCCATGTCCCTTTTCAAAGAACGTAACTGTTCTGTTTCTATCGTGTTGGACTCACGTACTCGCAGAAAAAATGCGTATGAGTTTCCATTATCTCTTCGTTTCACGGTAGACCGCAAATTCTTTTATTTCACAGTTGGAAGTTCTTTTACTGAAAGAAAGTTTTCAGATATTTGTAATGCAACTAAATGTAAGAGCGAGAACTACAGACTTCAAAAAGAGTGGAAAGATACCCTTATTCCTAAATACAAAGAAATTCTGATGAATCTGAATAAAGGTGGCATTCTGACATTTGAAATGGTACGTCAATGTATCATGGGAGAAGAAGTCGCAACACCCAATGAAGAAACAAATAAACCACAATCTTTTATTGGCATATGGGAAGAAATCATTAGCGGATTACGAACAGACGATGATGGTGCACGCTTTACTACAGCAGAGAGTTATGAGTGCGCACTCAAATCATTAAGAAAGATACTCGGACCAAATATGATTAAAGGATTTTGCATTAGTGCAGCAGAAATTCAGAAGTGGAAGGACGGAATGCATAATGGAGTAAAAGATGAGAATGGGAAGATAATAGGAAAAATCAGTGATACTACCGCAGGGATATATTTACGCTGTTGTCGTGCCGTATGGAATAAGTGTGTACATGAAGGCTATCTCAAAGATGTTCCTTATCCTTTCTCTAACAAGAAGGAGAAAGGGCTTGTAAGTATTCCTAAGAGCGCAAAGCGCAAACAAAGTTTTCTGAATGTTAATCAAATGACAGAACTATATAACCTCTTTGTATCCAAGAAATATCCCGAATATTGGTCAGAAGAATATACCAAACGCGCTCACTACTCATTGGGATTGTTTCTTGCCCAGTATTTGTGTAATGGGTTCAATATGGCAGATGCAGGGCGATTGACTTACGATAATTATTATTATCAGACACATGGTAAAGCTTTCCGCTTCAACCGTAAGAAAACTTCCCGAAGAAGTACTGACGGTTCCGAAGTAATCGTTCCTATCATACCTCCTTTACAATATATTTTAAATGAAGTGGCTGCACCTCCGACCCGAGGCGGTTTGGTCTTTCCCACATATTAAAAGGAGCTGAAACAGAAGAACTGCGTCGCAAATATACAATGCAGGAAAACTCTAATGTGAAAGACCGTATCATCAAAATATGTCACGAAGCACTGAAGTGGGATAAATCCATCTGTCCGTCTGGTACATGGTGCCGTCATTCGTTTGCCACGAACTTACATAATGCCGGAGTAGATATGGATTATATTTCTGAAAGCATGGGACACGCATCTTCTGATCATGCAATCACTCAAATATACATTGAGCACTATCCACTTGAAATTCAGATGGAAAATAACTCAAAGCTGTTGAATTTGACAAAACCTCTGAAAGAGATTTGTTATTGGCAAAACTGACGAGTATGTCCACTGAGGATTTAGCCAAATTGTTTACACGACCATAACACGATTTTGAGGATGATTCATTTCATAGAGAATAAGAGACTATTTTACTAGAAAGGATTGTGCTGATATGGCTATTCGTAATTGGAAATCCGCCAACGAAGAATTGTATGCCAATTTCTGTAAACGCATGGATGCTGTTGAAAAGGGTAACTTATCTGTTTTGACAGATATGTATCAGATGATGCGGGAATGTACACCGCCAGAAGCTTTGCTGTTATATAACTGGCTTTCTGAACTTATAAATGGAAACGGCAAAAATGTACAGAATATAGCCAATCAACAATGGGCCGGCAAGTATACAGATATTATAGCCCAATGTATTACCAACAAACGGTTATGGATAGGCATAAACATAAAAACGGCTACGGTAGAGCTACTCACATCCCCAAAGTCAGAATTACTGATGGTTCATTCCAAAACACCTCTTGAAATTTGGAATCGTTTGCCACAGGAAACGAAAGCCTATTTGACTGGGCAGTTGGATGTACTAATGAGAAACAACAAAGGATGCTATCTGTTAAGCAATCTTGAAAGAAAAATGGTGTATCAGTTCTTGACGTACATTTCCCAAATCATCGTCCTATCACACGCCGTGTTTGTTGGAGAGTTTGTGGCTAACCTGTACGATTATGTGATCGAGAAAAAGGAGGCTTTAAGTTATTGTATGTACTATTTCGTAATATTTGACCACGGCCTTTCACGTATGGCTAAGTTGCTTGACCGTCTGTTGAGTAGTGAAGAAGTTGATAATGGCGATATGCTTCTGATAAAATCGTGTATTGCTTTGCTTGTTAATAAAAGCATAGAGATAGGAACTGAAAGTAAAGCCGAATGGGAAGCAACGGCTGAAGTATGTAATCCGGATATTTGGAAAGAAGTTATGTTTGCCTTGCGAAAAGTGAAAGGTAAACGTGGAAACAGAAAAATAATACAATCATTGGATGACATCCTTATTGGGGATAAGGAACGTATCAAACAAGGCATTTACTCTTTTCTTGAAGAGAACACCGAAGATATAAGCCTTGCCTATTTATTGAAAGCTCTGGTAAAAGCTGGAAGAATGAAGGCTTCTATAAGATACATGACATTTCATCGTGCCATCGAACAATTCTACCAGCGACATTACGGACATGACATTCCACAGAAAAGATATGGTGAAATCAAAGACATTACATTGACTTCACCTCAAAGAGGAAACAGTTATATCAAAGCAAAACGGATAATAGACCGATGGACAGATTATTTTATAAAAAACGGGTAGTTGGGAAATCCAGCTATCCGTTTTTACTTTCTGTAAATATCTGTTGTAAATCGGTCGGTTATATTAAGGTATAAATAAGCCGACCAATACGCTGAGTTTCATACAATACCTTTGCTTGTGAAATCGGTTTCACAGAGTTAAACCGAGGCTTAAAGTATTCAATAACTAAACAAATAAAGGTATGGAAGAAAAATTCAATCTAAACCAGTTGCTCCAAAAGCCCATTGCTATGATGACCGGCGAGGAACTTTGTTTTCTAATTACAAAAAGTGTAGAGTCCACAGAAAAAGCTACATCCCCAATAGCTCCAAAAGGCAACTACTATGGAATAGAGGGTATTGCCCGTGTGTTTGGATGTAGTGTACCTACGGCTAATCGCATTAAGAAGAGCGGTATAATTGACAAGGCTATCACACAAATAGGACGAAAAATTGTAGTGGATGCAGACCTTGCATTATCGCTGGCAAAGGAATCGGGTGGTATCCACATTAAAGAGTAAACAGTATGAAAGAGAATTGGAAACAGCAGCTGGCAACAGACAGCTACGGGAATCTTTTCCGCTCCATAAGTAATTATAGGCTCATCTTTACATCGGATGAAAACTTGAGCATGATAAAGTACGATACCTTTTCTCAGGATGATATATGTTTCTGTTCTTTATTCCATAATGTCAATGGCAATAAAATTGATGAAGAGTCAGTTGGAAAGATACAAGACTACCTGGAAAGGACATACAAATTATATCTGACGCAGAACAAAGTATTTGAAATATTAAAAACAACCTCTTTGGAACGTAGTTTTAATCCTGTACAGGATTTTATCACCCAAGAAATATGGGATGGGCAACCTCGTATAGCCACAACTATTATTGATTATTTAGGAGCGGAAGATACTCCACTTGTAAGGGAACAAACAAAGTTATGGTTCGTAGCGGCTGTTGCCCGGGTTTTTACCCCCGGTTGTAAGTTTGACAACGTATTGACTCTGCCTGGTCCCCAGGGCATCGGAAAAGCACCTTTTCAAAACCATCAGTGGAAAGTGGTTCAACGATTCGTTCTCTTTGCCAGTGGTGACAAGGAGAAGGTAGAAACCATAACCAATGGTTGGATTATAGAAATAAGTGAGTTGAACGGTTTAAAACGGGCAAATGATGCAGAGGCAGCCAAAGCTTTTCTGAGCCGCTGTAGTGACTTCATGCGTCCTGCATACGGACATAAGGTAGTGGAATTTATGCGGCACAATGTCTTCGCAGCTACTACTAATGAAACAAATTTCCTGCAAGGTGACAATGGAAACCGTCGCTGGTGGATAATCCCGGTCAAAGGTAACGGTCATGTATCAGAATGGTTGGATATTTTACAACGTACTGTTCCTCAACTTTGGGCAGAAGCGTACGTCTATTATCGGCAAGGAATGAAACTTTACTTAACACCAGATTTAGAAATCAAAGCAAATGAGGTACAGGGGCAACATTCCAACATTCTTGTTGACCCCATCATGGAAGATTTGGAAATGTATTTGGAGCGTGAGATCCCCATCCAATATGCAAGTTGGACTATTCCTAACCGATTGGCTTATCAAAAAGGAGCATACCCAGATTCCAACTTCAAAATGACCACACTCAATATGGTTTGTGCCCGGCAGATTATAGAGGAACTACCCAATGATATAGTCAGGCGCAATCCGTCTAAGTACACATCACAATATATTAATCGCCTGATGTCTATGATTCCTAATTGGAAACGGAGTGATCAGGAAAAGGTCAAGGGGCTGCACCCTGCATATTGCGACAAGACAGGACGGACAAAGCATCCTTGGGTGAGAGTAGATACGCCAGGCGAAGAAGCCAGTACAACATTATTATTGTGAACAGAATTTACCATTCAAATTAAGGGAAAAGACAAACATCATGTCCCTTTGTCCCTCTTTCCCAAGAAAAATAATAAAAACAAAAAGTAGATAAAAAGAAAGTTATAAGATATGCATGGGACATGGGACAAAATGAATTGACTGTATGAAAAAGGAAGAGCTAATCAAGCTAATACAAAAGTATGAACCACTACTGGCAAATGCGGTCAGCCATATGGTGGAGTATATTCAAGACAATTATTCTGCAGCATATCCAAGCAAGGTACAAACCGAAGCTGTGAACGATTATCTGCGGAGTGTTTATGCTGACGGAGATGGCAGTATGTCAGAAAGAAATTGTGAACACCGCCGTATCGCTTCACAGAAAATCACGATTGCTGCTATTCCTGTTTTGGATAACTACCAACTTGATAAGCTGCAAAATGTACTTGACCATATAGCCTACGACAAGGAATATTATATGCCAGAGAGAGGATATGGAATGCACCGTTAACTTTTTCTTTTGGCTGCACTATTTATAAAAGATCTTCAAATAAACAGACGATGAAATCAAATTTGAACTATTGTATAGTACTTTCGTCAGAGCAGCTTACGTATCTGTCAGAAAGTAAATACGGCATTGACCGTATGAAGATTCTGCACCGCCTTATTGAAAAGGCAGTATTGAAAGAAACCAAGTATGCCATAAAAGGCTTCTCTACGACCTTGCAAGTGGGACAAGCCGTCCTTTCGGAGGTAGAATTGTCCAGCAAATTGGGCTATGATAAAAAAACTGTATCCCGTGTACTTGACAAGATGAACCAGTTAGGAATTGTCACATCTACACAAAGCAACCGAACAAGTATCCATACGCTGAAATGTATATCGGCATGGATGCAGGACGGCAACCGAATTGACAATCCTTTCTATGTCCGTTTAAAAGACAGACCTGACGATATGGAAGGAATGCCTGTAAACTCAGTTAAATGATACGGTTAGTATTTTGTCTGTGTTCCATAGTAAATTTGGATAGCCATATAGAAGAAGATTTTCTCAACTATAAGAATCAAGAATGGCATAAAACAAATATAGATACAAAACTTTGTAATGGTATACTTTTGTATTGACACAAGTAATACCTACAGTTTTGATAAGATAGTTTTTTTACCCTATTGTTTGTTATATATTATGTTTCTGTTTTACCACAAACTATAGCAGAGGAAAAATTCAGTGAAAAATATTTAGAGTAAATGTCAAGTATAGCAATATCTAAAACGTAATGTGTCCAAAGCGATTATGTGTGGTATTGTAAGAAGTTCCTATGTCGCACAAATTCGCTAAGCTCATTCGTACTACATAGGCATTTTTCGGCGGTCGCAAGCTCCCACCGGGTTGTACCTTTTAAATTAAAGACCACTTATAAATGTATAATAAAACATGAAAAAGAAAATCGATAATAATACCAATGAAGAGAATAGCAAGAATGCCAAGAAAATTATAAGACGTAACCTGCGACTTGAAGCTCGTGTAACAGAGAAGGAATATTTCCAAGCCACAGAACTAGCCAAAACCTGCGGCTTGTCCATAAGTGACTACATACGCCGTACAGCTTTGGGGCAGCATCCACGACAACGACTGTCTGAGCGTGAAATAGAAGCCCTATGTAGTTTGGCAGATGCAAGGTGACCTTATCCGTATTGCAGCAGCCGTTAAGTCCATACAAGCAGATAAACGAGCCATGTATTTTAGTGATACCAGGTTCGTGGAACAATGGATGATCGCAGCAACGCAACTAATTAATCGCTGGAACCAAATAGAAAATTACCTTACCGAATAATTTACTTACCCATTATGATAGCAAAGGCCTCTACCATATCACATGGAGCGAATGCCATAAGATATTCCGTCAACAAAGAGAAAGCGGATATAGTAAAAGCCAATCTCCTTCCAGATAATATTTCTCCGGAAGCAATGTATGGGCGAATGATGCTTGTTCAAAAAAAATATGCTGAGAAAATCAATAAGGGCAGACCGCTTGGCAGGAACGTGATAAGAATTGAAATTTCCCCATCCGAGGAAGAAAGCCGGGGATGGACAATGGACGATTGGTTACGTTTGTCAAATGAGTTCATCCGCGTATTTGATTCCATAGATCTCTGGTAAGACCAAGAGGGCTTCTTCACAGCATACCAACCTCAAGAACTCTCAATACATCGTAGCTCTACACCGGGATTCCCAAAGTGGCATTCTCCACCTACACATTGATGCTAACCGTGTGGATATGGACGGAAAAATCAATGATAGCCATAAGATTGGCGAGAGGGCTATCATGGCTGCGAACATCATCAACGAGAAACGGGGCTGGATACAGTCTGAAGAAATAGGCATACACCATAGGCAGGAAATTTCAAACATCTGTATAGAGATACTTCGCTCTATGGAAAAATTCAGCTGGCAGCAGTATGAAACAGAACTGAAAAAACGAGGCTATAAAGTGCATTTGCAAGAAAAAGATGGAGGCGGAGTTTATGGCTATTCCATTAAGCGTGGTAACTCCACCTATAAGTCGTCCGTGTTGGGTATCGGGAGAAACCTGACCCCTTCAAAAATAGAGACTACTTGGGCAAAACTTCATTCTCAGAAAAGGAAATTTGAATCGAAAGAATCTACTTCCCGACAAGCACGGACAACTGACAGGACTCCTGTTATACAACCTTCGACTATTTCACAGCCGGTTATGAAACATTATGATATAATGACAGATGAATATCACAAATTCCATGTAGAGATACCCGAAGCCGCAGACAATATCATCCGTCAAGATTGTTCTTTGGAGGATGCCCATCCATTTGCAAAGATTGAAGAGATACAGCACACGGCTCTTTTGCTTTTTGCCGGATATTTGAATGCTGCTACAAGTATAGCGGCATCAAGTGGTGGAGGCGGCTCTGATACAGGAGGTTGGGGAAGAGATAAGGACGAGGATGAACTTGAATGGGCACGCCGCTGTGCAAGAATGGCAAATAGTATGTGCAAACGTAAGAAAGGACTTCACAGATAAGTTAACAATTAAAAAAACATGAATCATGGGAATTAGAAAATCAAAAATCACACCATCAATAAACGTTGATGATATGTTGAAAAAAGTTGAAATCAGCCATGAAACAGAAACTGAGAAACTGGATGTCGATAAGAGGCTCAAAGAAATATGTGAAATAAAAGAGACTTTGTTGAAAATTCAACAAGACCTTCAGGATGCTATTAAAGCCGAAGGTAATGCTTCTGTGGTGTTGAAGAAGGCTATCAGTAATTCCAATAGCATTGTTAATGGCATTTGCAATGCTATTGTAAAAGCCGAGCAAAATACAGAATTTAGAGCAACTATAAAATCTGAACATTTTGCCCAGCTCCAACAACTCCTAAACCAATCTGTCAAAACATGGGAAACCATATTGGAGAATCATCGTTCCGAACAGACGAAAATGTTAACGGAACATGAATCCAATATACGCAAAATTCTCAAACGAAATGAAGGTATTTGGTTTTCAGATTTCTGGATGAAAGTTTTGGTGATATTTTTGTTCGTTTATACGATAGTATTGGGACTAGTTGTATATTGCGTTACATAAATTACCATGGCTTTGCTAGATAATAAGGAGGATTTTCACCCCTATTGCTATTTGCTAGCAAAATGCACTTTTAGAGAATGAACGGATATAAAATTGTGGACACTCTCCAAAATTTTGTGTAAATGGAAACAGGATTCAGCTGTAAGTTTGTTCTTATATAGAATCTGTTTTCTAAAATAAGCATAAATTGATTCTACCACATAATAATTGTGGCAAAATTCTATCAAACTTGTTCCGGATCAGCTACAAATAGCGCCGATTAGGAACTAATTCACAAAATTTACAACGTGGTTTACCGAATGCTTACTTTACTTCAAGTGACAGGCTTGAATCAAAATCATAGTGCATCAGGAATGTTTGGGGTATCACCAGCATTCCGTACAAGTGTTGGTGATACCCCAAATTAATGAAATCTAGTTTTTTATAACTACAACTTCAGCCCTTCTGATGAGTCTATTTCCTCTTGTGTATCCATCTTTGTAATTGAAATTACAATACCATCTTCTTGTTCTAAATCTGGCTCAGTTTCGACAATTGTACAAATGTCTTCGTTAATAGGTTTACCAAGGATATCGATTTTATGTACGTCATATTTATCCAAAATGGTAGCTGCAACTTTTTTGGGTTGGAGCATTCTTTTGATAGCCTTTTGGGACGTTTCTTCTTGATCCAACCCTTTCTCTTTAACAACAGTCTCTGACTTATCGAAGGAATCTATTACCTTTATGAACTCGCTTATCATCTCATCGATTTTGCGTTCATTGGTAATAATCATTTCCTCCATGTCGTTCTTTAGCTTAAGATTCTCTCTTTAATTAGAGTAATCTCTTCTTCAATGCTTTTTTGGTATTCCTCATTCATATTTATAGCGAGTTATATACTTCAGAATCAATTGTGTTAATATCTATGTTTTCAAGCACGACACCTGAGACCAGCGGATTTAATCCTTCATATGATTCAAATATAGGAAAAGTAAAGTCGGCAGCAAGTCTTGTAGTTGGCTTGCTCAATTGAGCTCTGGCTTGGGCAATGTCTGTATTAGAATACTCTTTTTTTCGCATAGCCGTTGTCATAGCCTTAAGTATTTGTGGATTATTGGCATCTTGCGACACACCTAATATTTCGTATGGATTTTTCATTTTTATAAATTACGTTATTTAATAATGAATTAAGTTTATTTTTAATGATGATGATGCAATATGGAGAATATGTCATCATCAAAAGTTGAAAGAGAAAAACCTCCAAGGCTCCTATAATATTCAAGGCCTTCCTTTAGCGCATAACCTTTGTCATTGAGAGTCTGACCGTATGAAAGCCCAGCACCCTTTAACAACTGCTGTGCATCAAATGGCAATTGATTCCAAATTTCGTTATGTGTTTTTTTGAAAACAGAACAATGCTTGTTGAATTCTGCACTTTTGTTGATTTTCAACTTATCCAATATTGATTTGACACCAGATTTTCCATACTTATCACCGATGACATATTCCATTATACACATGTTACACAATGTTGAAAGGTTTTCGCAGATTCTACTGTTGTTTGGGTATTTGCAGTATATGTCATAAACCTTAGTAAGAGCTTGAGATTTGTTAATAGAATTATTATTGACTCTTTCTACGATTTCATTTAACTCTTTATTAACCTTTACCTCGGTTACTTTGGCATTAAGTTTTTGTGCGAATGTTGAAGTCCCGCTTGAATATGAACTTATACCTGAAGATATAGCAGATAGGCGATCTTCGTGGTCTGATATAAGAGCTAAAATAGCAAGTTGTTCAACAAGATCATTGTCTAATGATGAATCACAGCTTCTGGTCTTACTTAATATGTTTTTAATTGATGTTAATGCCGTGCTTCTTCCTTCCTGAGCATACTCTTGCATAAGCAAAGATAATAATGTAGCTAGGTTATCGTTTACTCTAGTGTTTGTCTTGTCAAGAAGATGTACTGTTAAGATGCATTCAGAAGCATCCTCTTTGACATACGTTTTTCATTAACTTCCTCTACAACATATCTCATAACATAGTTTGAGAATGAATACGACAAAGTCACATCCTTAAGCTCGTTGCAAACCACAGAATACTGACCGAATCCATTCTTGAAATCAGCCTTATTCTCAGCTGATAATGATGATATTTTTGAACTTGTGTATGAAAGCAAAGCCTTATATTTCTTATTAAATCTTTGAATAAGGCTAAGTTTTGACTGGATAAATGCATTCTTGGTCTTTGTTATCTGCATTGAGTCTAGAGCTTCTATGCACTCACTAAAATATTGATTCGCAGTTTTGAAATCATTGTAAATTGAGTTTTGTAGTCCATAGTCTACTCCTACAGCCAATACATCCTCCCAATTATCATAACCTTCCTTACGGTCATGTTCTAGTGCTTCAGTAATGTCTTCAAATATGTCTTCAGATGATGACGCAAGGTAAGGAGCAACCAACTTGCATTTAATATCCAAATTCAATTCAACTAGAGCATCCATCGAACTCTTTTGTTCAGTAAAGAATATGTGATATTTCTGGTTCTCACTAATTGCTGCTTCAAATCTGTCAAGTAAAGAACGTTGGACTTCTTTAATCATTACAACTTTTTCATCACTGTCGTATTCAAGAATAACGTTCTCTGGCAGATTTCCAACAGTGTTTTCATTGAAATGGCCAAAAGCATCATACAAGCTGAACGTGAAACTGTTATCCCAAGATGTGTAGTCAAGGGATTTTATAAATAGTTTTTCCTGATAAATTGCGGTCAACCATACAGAAATAACTTCTTTATAATTTGAATCATTTAGTTGTTCAGACTCTGCCATGTTTAAGCATACAATGGCAATGTTTCTTAAGACTGTAAGATTGTCAAGATAATCAGAATGAACTTTTTTCAGCTTTTCAAAAGCCACATTATATTTTCCTTCATCAAAGAGTTTAGAGATAGCGTAATTTTTAATTTTGTTACGGTATCTACTCAAAACTGGACGACTTATTTCTAATACAGGTTTAATCTCTTCTGCATAGTCCAGCATATGATTAATGAAATAGATTGCGTCATCCGATGACATTTCTCTATTTTTAATCAACTCTAAATTATGATTGAATTCATCAAGTTTTGATAAAGCTTTAGCAATGTACCCCTGTTCGCATGCTTTTTTCAGGTATGTTTCTTCAGGAAGAAACTCTGACAGCACGCTTAAAGATTCGTCTATATCTCCTGATTTAAGCAGAATCAAGGCAAATCGATAAGCAATATCTTTCTTTTCCGTCATGAATGTATCTGAAGCTTTTCTCATTACGGAATAAATATTATCCTTATGATTGAGGATGTCAGAATTTGATAATCCTTAAGTTTGCAAAGAATAAAGCGTAAGACCGCTAGTGTTGGTATTTTCTTAGCCTCTAGGGTACTAATCTCATGATAAATATTAGCTGCAGATGTAAAATTAGAAGCCAACTCAGACTCACGTGCAATTAAGTATTTTCTCTTGATCAGCTCTTTTATTACATTGGCCTTCCTTTTTTTTACTATAGTTTTATCTGTGAATTCTTTGTCAACTCTATTTATATATCTTTCAAGCAGATTAATTGCTTCTTGATTGCTCAAACTTTGTATTTTGTTGAGAGTTACAATAGATAATTCATCCCATATATTTTGGTATGAAGTATCATTAAGTCTTGATGGGTTGTTGAAAGTCGCAATCTCAGTTATTACTTTCTCTATATATTCTTCCTTATTCTCAGCGTTCAGTCCAGTTATCTCTTTGAGTCGATAGCAGGAAATTAAGTTTTGCGATCTTTCTGAACCTAAGTTAGACTGCTCATGAAGAATTGCGTAGGCTTTATCTGAATCTTTCACAGAATAATATAGCTCAGCTGTGTCAATGAATAATTCATTAACAGATTCTATTAGTTTACTGCTTCCAGTTCCTGTTGTTGAAGTTATTGATGAAAGTGATTCTCTTAATAATTTTACTCTTCTATCTAGATCTGTTTCAACCTTGGCCTTGTTGAACAAAGCTTCGGCCTTAACTAAACATGCCCCAGTTATTAGGTTTCCTATCTCATCTGCTAGAACAATTGCTTCATCATTCTTGTTATGTGATACATACCATCTTGCAATTTCAAGTTTCTTGATAAGCATGGTAGTGTTATTGCGGAAAAGAGTTAAGGCATGATTAATGTATGGTAGTTTGTCCTCATTATTCAATGATGAAATAACTTCTTGGACTTTTTTAAGGTAGTACTCCTTTACATCATATCCTAGATTATGAATCTTCTCTGTTAAAGTCAAAGATTCTATTTTATCAGAAAACTTCTGGATCCAATCAATGAATAACTTCTTTAACGATGGTTTTGATAGATATGCTGTATGGTTGGATAATATATTCTTAATTATTTCTTCTTGAAGGAACGCAGTTTTTTTTGCGGTCAAAACATCCATGACGAACTGATCGGATGAAGAAACCTTCCAACATTGATTGAAGAAGCGAATACATTCATCGCTTTTCTGACTGTAGTTAATTGAAAGTTCTTTTCCATATTTGGATACGACCTCTTTCAAATCATTGGAGGAAGCTTCTGTGTCCTTTTGGTCAATGATACAAGCCGCATTGCTTAGACATACATCTTTGTGATTCCTATTTGTAATGCTTTCCAGAAGCTTATTTGCAGCTAAATATCGCTTTCCGTCTATGAGTTCTTTGGCAAAAAGTTCAACTGTCTGTTCACATCGTTTAATGCTCTTCCCAAGTGAATTAAATTCTAAATTCAGCTGATTGAGAGAGGTCTTGAACTCTATAGACGATACAGATATGGTTTTAATCTTAGATATGAGAAGCATTATATTTGCTTCGCAAGCAAGATTAATACTATCAGAAGATTTGCTATCTGAATTATTGACAGCAGACATCAGATCAAGGCATTTCTGATATTTGGCTACATTAAAAAGAGCATTTGCCCTGGACAACATGGTCCTTACGGTTGTATCAACCGTAGAATTGTAAGACTTAATATCATAATTGTTGTTACCTTGAGAACTGAGTGACTTGATACATTTGAATAAATGAATCTCCTTGTTTGTATCCTCTTCGTTTCCTGCTCTCAGGAACTGTGCATAGTATAGACTTGCAAGTTTATTAACGGCAGTGTACTGCTTGCCTAAGAGTTCTTTATAGATTTCTTCAGCTTCGCATTCTTTTCCGTTATGGAGTAGTTCATCGGCTTTTTCAATCCGATGGTCGTAGTATACTCCTTAATGTATGATATTAGTCCCATTATTCTAATTCTTATTATGAATGATTAATTTTTGTCCAGGGCGAATCTCTCTCCAAGTATTATTCTCATAATCCCACAGTCCGTTGTCTTCTGCTATTTTTTGAGCGATTGATTTCCAGTCATATGTAATGCCGAAAAATTTGCGTACGATGGTCCATGGACTATCATTCTTTTGCACTTCATATATGAATTGGTTGTTTTCGACAACTGCTGTTTCTGGTTTTGTTTGAGCTTTAGACTTGGCTTGTGCAAGAGATTCGTTTAATGAGTTGATTTCAGTATTCATCTTTTCAATTTGCTCAAGTAAAGGTTTTCTTGATACATTGTATGAGATGAATGATGCAACAGCTGCAATGCAGATAAATGCCAGTGTTGCTATAAGAATCTTCTTAGCGTTGAAATAATGATCTGAAGTCTTTGGATTATCCAATCTCGCTGCATCATTAATCTTCTTGTATATTGACAGATCACTTCCACAGTGTGGACAAATCACATTTTGCAAGTGATAATCCGGGATACCCGGATTATCACATATTGGACATTTTGTTGATACCATAATTAATTAGCTTTAATATATGATTAACCAATACCTGCTGAGAATGCATTACCAAGACCGGTTACATTCTTCTTCAAAAGGTCCTCGTTCTCATGTTGAATTCTTCTAATGTTATTTATATCTCCTGTCTTAAGAGATTGCATCATCTCATCAAATGCACAATTTGCTCTGCCAGCGTCCTGTGGATTATTGGTATTGTTCGCAATAATCTTAAAGAGGAAGATGTTAAGCAAAATACTGTAACTTGTTGCTAGGTCATTGAGCTCGTTTTGGAGAGATTCCTTCTGGAATGAATCATTTGTCTTGTTAAGCTTTTCCAGTTTTTCTCTCATTTCATTGAAGTCTGAAGGGTCAAGGTACTGAGGGAAATTCTTAACCAGAATCGTAGCCAGTATTTCCCCAAGTCTGTTTTCCTTCTCTTCTGGCTCGGTTGCAAATTGCTTGGCTGTCATTACTTGCTGCTCGAAATCAAGCCATTTGTCGTCATCAGACTTAAGCTTGCTGTTTTCAATGGCAACAATTATAGATTGTATTTTTGATAAAAAAGCAGTTTTTTTATTGTCTGAGATAGAATCATCATTCATGATGTCTTCAATTGAACTGGATATTTCACTCAAACAACTAGAGTCTTTACTTCCTCTACCAAGAACTACAGGAGATGTCTTACCAGTTGCAACAACCTTCACAGATACACGAAGGTTCTCATTTGTATCAAGGTTGAATGTAAAGTTTAACTTGCTTCCAGAAGGGAGGTTATCAGTGATTGTGAAGAATCCTGATGCCAACTTGTCGTATGTTCCATCCTCAGCATCGCTAAATAACTTTACTTCAACAATTTTCTGATTATTGACTATGGTGCTGAATTGTCTATTGACATTGAAAGGTAGTGGCGTTTGGTCATCAATGAATCTTTCCATTTCCTTTCTTCCATTCTTCGTTAGTTGGATAAGGTAATTGTGCTTTGCTGTGTAGACAATAGGACCGTCTGGAATTTCTTCGTCCACATCAACACTCTGGTCATCATCTTCCTTCCATTTAGAGGTGTCCATTGAGGCTGCAAGAATAGCTGCGCCGTGAGCTATAGCCAGCATAGGCTTTTCAGAAGACATTACTTTTTCTTCACCATATTTTTCGACCAACATCCTTTTTACTAAAGGAATGCATGATGAGCCTCCTACTAGAAGAATATTCGATAGGTCGTCTACTGTAATACTTGTTTTAACAAGAAGTTCTTCAATAAGGTCAATAGTTCTTTGAATCAACGGACGAATCAAAGACTCAAAGGTTTCTCTTGAAACAACAATGTCTTCCAAAGGATCTCCGTCTTCATTTTCAAGATAGTCAGAGATCATGATTGTTGCAGAAGAACTTTGGCTAAGAGTCTTCTTCGCGTTTTCTACATCTTTTTTTAATCCAGCTGTGAATTCTGCTACTTCTTTGTCAGTCTTGTCTGAAAGTAGCTCTTCAAGATTGATTCCATTCTGCTGTTCAATTTGATCCTTTACATAGTCGGATAAAATAGCATCAATATCGTCACCTCCAAGCCATCTGTCACCACCAGCACCTGTTTCCACAAACTGACCACCAGCAGCAGTAAGAATAGAAAGGTCGAATGTACCGCCACCAAAGTCATAGATAAGGAGTGTCTTATCTTCATCATCTTTCAAATTGTCGAAACCGTATGAGAGTGCAGCTGCAGTCGGTTCTGCGAGGAGCTGGAGGACCTTTAATCCTGCAAGTTTAGCCGCTTTCTTTGTTGCAGATTTTTGCTTCTCATTAAAGTATGCTGGGACTGTTATCACGGCATATTCAACGTCACCTAATTTCGTATCTGCATCGTTTTTGAGTGCTCGGAGTATTTCAGCACTGATCTGTTCAGGAGTATACTCTTTTCCTCTTAAGACAATAGCAACAGAATCTTCTGTACCACCTGATAATTTTTGGATACCAAAAGGGTAAGCATGGCTGTTTGTTTTCATCTTTTGGACATTAGAATCGTTGATGGAGGCACCCATAAGTCTCTTGGCAGAGACTACAATATTAGGTGCATGTCTTTTCCATGAATTAAATACAGAGTTACCGACCAGAAAATTACCATTCTTGTCTAATGCGACACACGATCTACATAGATCTTCATTGTTTGCTCCGGTCTGAATTGTTCTGACCGTTACATCCTTGAATGCTACAACCGAATTGGTCGTACCAAGGTCGATTCCGATTGCTTTTCCCATTTTATGACTTATTTTTTGTTGTTTTTTATTCTAATTACCAGAATTTAAAAAATGACATAATACTGTCTTCGCTTCGTTCATCGTCAATATTCTCTTCTTCTAAAGAAGCTATTTCATTCTTGACAGTGAAAACCCACTCATTGAAATCTTTTTCTTTCCTTTTTAACTCTTCTTGAAGTTCACGAATGTCCTTTTGGATCGATGATATTATGTCTTCGTTATCTGTAAACTCTTTTTCTTTACTTTGAATTGAACGCCTGAAATTGTCAATTGCAGATTTGAGGCTTGACCTTGTTTCAATGTACTTTGATAATTTAACTTCAAGTGTTTCAATTTTGGTCGAGATTTTGTCTAACTCATTCTTCTTACTTATTTTTTCATTCTGTATGGCTCTCTTTTTTCTCTGAATATCAAGACTCTTCGAGAAACCATCGATGTTCGATTTCTTCATATATACAGCACCAGAAATGGAAATATCATCTTTGTTACCCATTTCGCTTAGTTTTGGAAGATAATCGGCCAGCTCTGCATTAACATCTTCTTCATCAGCACATAACTCAATAATCTGTTCATAGAAATCTTGAATGTTAGCTTCTGTTCTCAATGAACCTTCTAGTCCATCTGAACACAGAAAAACGGAGAAGGGTAAAAAACCATTTCCACAGAATGCATATCTAAACTCGTCAATAGCATAATTATCACATAATGAGGTCGTGTAATTTAGAAAACAATTACAATCCTCTTGGATAGGAGAGGACCAAGAAAGATTTTTATTGCAGAAGAGTATTTTTCCATCTCCTATCTGAAACGATAACCAGTATGATTCAGTTTGCAGGTATGCTAACAGAGTGCATCCGTAGGCTTTTTCAATGTTCTTGCCATTCAGCTTGCTCAGTTCAGATGAACTGAATGGGTGTGAATCACAATGAATGGATATTTCATTCTTCCATTGATTGTAAATCTGCCTAAGTAGCTCATTCATCAGTTTCTGCTCTTTTACACATTTACTAGATGCTTCTGTGTAAGCTTGAGCCTGTTTGGCATACCCTTTCTGGCTTTCATTCATGTCCTCATAACGCAGCCGATTTCCTTCAGAGTCAACAAAAGGATTCTTGCGTGGTTTGGCCGTTATTGAAAAGGAACATTCAGAAAATGGGTTTGCCCCCATAGAATTAGAGAATCCCTTTAAAATATCTAGTGTTACTTCTGCTGCTAATTTTGCACCAATATCACTTCTAAAATATGTTTCACCTCCATGTCCATCACAAACAACAAGGATCTGTACCCCATTTTCACTAAAAGAAATGGAGTAGTCTTGACAAGGTTTGCCATTAGCTAAATGGCTCGCACCTCGTATAGATTTGTTGAAGACATTAATACATTCCATAAACATTACCAGTTTGTCCAGTCGTCAGTGCCCTTGTTGTCATCAGCGTCCGCACCTACATCTACTTTCTTAAGTGAAGAGTCTTTCTTGATTGCGTCCTTGATATCCTGCATAACTTCGTCTTGGCGGGATTCTGGTGCATCTGCTCCTACAGACACTCCCTTTGAAGCAACTTGGGATGCTGTCACAGATACTAGGTAGATCATTTTTTTGAGGTCAGCAACATTATGTACAGTTAATACTGCCTCACTATTATTGTTAACAAATTCTTTCAGTACATCTTTATTTGCGTCATCACCTATGGCCACAGCAATTTTTATTGCAGCATTGAACCAATTGTTGTCCTTCAGCTTTTCAAGACCATGCTTGGCATCATCAGTTGGTACACCATCAGAGAAAAGAATCATAACTGGTGCACAGGAAGCATTTGCTTCATGCATAAATCCTGATGTCTGAGAAAGTTGTTTTGCGAGCTCTTGATAAGCAGCCCCAAGACTAGTAAGACCGTTTGCATCCAAATCATTCCATTCGAAATCTTCTATTGGTAACGGACGAGGGTACATCCAATCACACCCGCTGGCAAATTGTAGTGCGGCGACTTTGAGCTCTGTGTCAGAATTGTCCTGTGATATTTGAGCCAGCATAGGCAAAGTATCTCTGATGGCTACGTTTAAACTTGAAATCTTAGCACCTGACATGCTACCAGATGTGTCAATAAGAAAAAATACTGTCAGCGCTTTTCTTGGAAGCTGATCAATTGGAGCGTTTAATCTTCCCATATTATTTTACGATTAATCCGTTAATACCCATTTTAAATTTAATCTTCATCTCATTCTTTATTGGCATGCCTGCTTCTGGTGAAACATTGTGTACATCACCAGCAGGGTCAATAGCTTGCCAAGTAAATGTCGAATAATTTTTAATTCCAAGTCGGTTAGTCATTGAGTGCCTAACAACTTCTCCAACAATTGCGTTCAAATCGCCATCAACAGGTAATTGGACATTGTATATTTTTTGACCTTGAAACAATGGAATCCTAAATTTGTCCACTTTCAGAACCATAGGTTTCTCTATGTTGCGTCCGCAGTCCAAGCAAACCTGATTTGAAGAGTCTGGCTCGACAAAAGTTTCTTCGCCACAATGAGGACACTTGCATAGCATAGATCTCAATTGAATCATTAATGTCATCCATTCTCTGTCAATCACACGTTTCTCAGGGAAAAGAATACTTTGTTTACTGAATGCTTGGATGAAGAGTTTTTCCATTGATTTAGGAAATAATCCCCATCTTCTTATTACGTTTGTATGTAATCCTGGGACCGGCCTATTAGAGTCATCAAGCGGATCCATAATAAAAACAGCATTATGACCAAAAAAAGCTTTTTCCATGTCTTCGGTCATGCAACCGCAGCCGGCGATTTTCTTTCCCTCAAATGGCCTGTTGAAATAGAACAAGATGAATAAGATTACTGCCATCGAAAAATAATCAGAATATCTATTCGGCATTGTCTTTTGATCTACAATCTCAGGAGCTAGATAACCGGCTTTACCAATGATGCCCAAATTCGTCTTATCTGGAGCTACATTGTCGTTATCGCAGATAAGTACATCTCCATTTCTTGGATTGATGAAAAAATTTCCGTCGTTCATATCTTGATAACTCAATCCTCTGATATGTAACTTCTGAAAGGCATCACAAATCTTGATGGCGGCATTGATGTTTGCTGCCATACTTGAAAACTGTACCTTAGCTAGCATGAAGTCACTGAATTCTCTATATCCTCTAGGACGAAGTTTCATAATGTAGCCAAAACTACCTTTTTGCTTTTCTGTTACAGCTAAAGGCCATAAGAAAGCATTGCTTGGTGCTCCAGAGTCAGCATTTCTCTTCAAGTTGTTATAGAAGCTATCGCTATAATCTCTTGTATACCATTTGAGAGCAAAGTCTCCTCCACAATAATCAACAAGATACACAATACCTTGTCCACCTCTGCCGAGCTCACTGTCAACGGTACATGTTTTGCCATTAAGCAGTTTTATGATTGTTCCTTGTTCTAGTTCTGCCATAGTTATTGTACATTAAATCCGATTTTTCTTCTTGGTGCAAGTGTAAGTTGAGCTTGACCAAGAGATGATGGGTTGTTACGAATTGATTCTTCCAACATTTTTTGCTCAATAGGTGTGTCTTTGAAGGCTGCAACTAATGCTGCATCATTTACAATGAATGCAATATCACTGGATGAATAATTGTCTGTCAATGCAGCTAATGCATTTGTGTCTATGTCGGAACAAGGCCTATCCTTAAGATAGAAATCGAAAATTTTTTTTCTTGTATCCTTGTCCGGAGCTGGAATCATTACATGAAGATCCAGTCTTCCTTTCCTAAGAACTGCTTCGTCAATAAGTTCTTTCTGGTTAGTTGTTCCAATGATGAATATTCCTTTTTGCGAGCAGTTGTTCATCTGGCTAAGGAACTCATTGACTTCAGGATTCATCAAGCTTTTTGCGTCACTTCCCGAACGCTTTGGAACCATAGCGTCAAATTCGTCAAAACAGATAACAGAAGGCGCATTTTTCTCTGCGTCTTTAAACAATTGGGCAATTTTGCCTTGTGAACCATGTATATATGTGCTTCCAATGTCGGATGCTTTGATGAAGATATAGTTCAGTTGTGCCTCTTCTGCGAATTTTTCGGCAAAATATGTTTTTCCACAGCCAGGAGGGCCATAGAGTAGCATTCCATTTGGTGGGGTTAATTTATATTTTTTCGCCTGATTGGGATTTTTCAAGAGGAAGATAACCTTCTGCTGGAGCATGGCCTTGACATCATCCATTCCAGCAACGTCCGCGAAACCATTTCCAACTTTCTTCTGTATACTGTATTCACTCTGTGGTTCTGCTTCTCGCTCTGATTTGACGCCACTCTTTATCACCTTCTGGTCTTCTTTATCGCTGCGGTAGATATTGGGACATGTCTTGGTTTCAAGAGCGTTTAACAGATCTTTTGCTGTTTGGATTCTCTTTTCAGGATCAGGACTGAGACATATTTTGAATAGTTGCTGGAGCCATAATGGACATCCATCTAAACTTCCAGAGAAAGAAAGAGGTTTGTTCATTAAAGTTCTGACTCTCTTTTCTTCCTCATTTGCATCCAACCCTTCAGGAAGTTGCTGTCCCCAAGGTTCTTTCCCAAAAACCATGGAGTAAAGTACTGCGATAATCGAATATATATCCGATCTGTAGTCAAATTGGTTTGAATAAGTCTCAGGCGCACGGTAAAATGCTATTAAGTCAGTGCGCAGGAAGTTATTCCCACTACCGTTATATTCTGAGATATGCCCTAAGTCAATAAGCTGAGTTTCTTCTAATTGCTTAGGGTTGAACATTATATTTCTTGGAGTTATGTCATTGTGCAATAACCCTTTCGAATGCATGTAAATAAGTCCTTTAAGAGCGTTTATTGTAATGTTTAAAGCACGCTCTAGTGGAAAAATTCTTCCCCTTACCAATGGTTCAGCTACTAGGATTCCTGTGAAATACTGAGTGACAATATAAGGATATTTTGTATTTGACATTTCATAAATGTCATCATTTACATATTGTATAACATTACGATGCGCTAACTTTCTAGATAAAGTTATTTCTAATATCTGGCCATCTTTATCCTTTATATCATAGGGTATTCTAGTAGGGTCAAAGATTTTAAGGAAGTACGGAACTCCTTCTTTGTCAGATATACGGTAGGTCTCATTGTATAGCCCTTCTTTAATAAAAGACTGTACAGTATAATTACCTATGATTTGCGACTCTTTTAAGATAGCCATTTGCTTAAATATTAAGGATTGTTTAAAACTGTTTTGCTCATCTTTGGACTTGCAACTAGAAGTTCTCTGATATCTACCCCGAGTAATTCTGATATCCGAGATAGAGTTTGTAAATCTGGCTGCGTAGTGTTTGTACACCATTTTGAGATAGTGACAGGATCTTTCCCTAGTTGTTCGGCTAGCCATTTATTTGTTTGGCCAGCATCAGCAAGCACTGCTTTAAGTCGATTTAGATTTGCCATATTTAATTTATTAACTTTAAATGCAAATATAATTGTTTTTATGTTATAGAAATAATGTTTAAATATGTTTTTTCGAAAATTTTTGTTTGTATGGCTTATTTAATGTATAATACCAATGTTGTTATTTCTAATATATGATATTGTGACAACCATCCGGTCTTTGTGTTTTAGTTTAGTTCACGATTTCGGTAAAGGAGATAAAAAACAGAATATAGTGACCCTGTTTTCTGAACTCTCCATTAGATTTATAGATAGTACTATTTAAGGTCTCTTAATTATTGATGTAACCATTTAATTATAACATCTATCTCTCAAATTCTGCGTAAACAATGCGTAAACAAACTGTTTGAGGGATCAACGTAAAAACCTGAGGGATTCTGAAATTACGCATAAATTTTCAATAATCTAAACAGAAATCAATAGAATTACACTTCATTTGCAGCATTTGTTTACTATAAATATTATCGTAATATGGGTTTAGAAGCAGCCTATGGTATGCCTTCATTCTTCAAATGGATATGTTTCGTCATAGACTTCACTTAGAAGACGATCGTTGAAAAGCCAGTGTGGCGTCGGCTGTATATGTTTGACTTTGTAGCCTTTTAGCTTAGCAGAAAGTGCACTGATAGAAGTTTCTTCTCCTTGATAACACACTTTGCGCTCTGAAAGAATAGTGACAGAAATTGATGGGTCATCTTTCCAGATGAGAACATCGCCTTTCTGCAATCCCATCTCATAGAAATTGAGCGGTGGACGTTTTGCATGTGCTTTTGTGCTGGCAGCTTTGTCCTCATCTGTGAGGTCGTTCTGTATCTCGTCTGTCACTTCTTCCGTCACATCTTCATGGTGGAAAAGTTCGAGTATGGCTTGCGCCTGTTCCACGTTGATACGGAAGAACTCACGGTTCTGATTGATACGCTGAGGGTCAAAGGCTTTATGAAGGGCTTTTTCAATTTTGAGACAGTCACTTTTCTTAACCTTGCACGCAAATTTACACTCAAACGGTACGGGAACTCCTGTTGTATATAATTCCTTCATACGTTTGTCGATGTCTTCCTGTGTGGTCATACCTATTTTACAAGTCCTGGCATCACAGGGTTTGTCAGAAGATAAACTATTCCGTATTCCATATCGTTGTGTTTTAGAAATTAGAGATTATTGTACGGTTTGTTGTTGTTTGTAATGAAATCAAGAACTTTTTCAAATTTGTACATCAGTGTTACCGTTCTTGTTGGTGAATATATGTGAACTCATTTTTTACTTCTCCTATATTTTTGATTGCTTGCATTGGGATGCTCGGGATTGGTCATTTCGAGATAGCCAGCCTCGACAAGAGCCATGATGTATGTTTGGATATTCTTGCTATGATATGTCAGACCAGCCCTTTCAAGAATTTCTTTGCTGCTACGTGGCACACTGCAGAAGTTTACTATATCCCTCTGTTTATTTGTTATTTTAGGACGTTTAGTGTCAGAGTTAGCATTGAAAGTGTCAGAGTCGGACTCTAAGCCAGTGTCAGAGTATCTATGTTCAGTGTCAGAGTCAGCATTGAAAGTGTCAGAGTTGATGCCTAAGTCGGTATCAGAGTGTCCAAGTTTAGTATCTAAGTTACCATTGACTTGGCTACCCTCCGGTCTATTTATAGTAATTACAAACTCGTTAGTTCTGTCATTGTTGGTGAATGAAACTTTCATATCCTCAGATAAGGCACGAAGCATACCACTACCTGCTCCTGTGTAGGGGAGCAAATGGATGGCATTTGTGAAGAGGAACATATTGCGTGGCATGGATGTACCTACAACAATATCATCCACGCTAAGCCCATTAGGGAGAATTCCGGGGCTGTGTATCTCCACTCTGTCATCAAAGATGAATATACGGATAGGAGCAGTCGCATTCAGCGAGCGATGTACCAAAGCATTTACGGTGAACTCAACAAGGCTGATGTATGAAATCTCCAATACTCCTTGCGAGTTAAACTCTTTTCCAACTTGTATATGGCGCAAGTTCCGGGTGAAGAAATCCATAATAGTTTCAAACTGATGAAGCAGATTTCCTTCAATGTCGGCATCATTCACCTTATCGCGAAATTGTGTACCTCCAAGATTGTTGCCCACAAAACAAATGCACTTTGCTGTCATTGCAGGAAGCCAACGCTGAGTGTACTTGCCAAACAGCAACATTGCAGCCACTGTGATTTTTCCATCGGGTCGGATGAAACGTAGGTTACGCAGCAGCTTCTCCCCATCGTGCCCACTAGCGATAGCAGAACAGACTGCATCTAAAGAGGTCTCGCGGAATGCATCACCCACCAAACCTTTTCTCACCAATACTTTTTCAAACTTGTTGCTTAAAAAGGTTTTGATGGTATTCTCGTCCAAGTCCTTAATCGTAGCATCCCGAACCCCAGCTTCATCAGGCGAGAAACTACCGCAGTCGGTCATCATCTCGGCAAGTTCGACATTATCGAACACCTTGCGCTTGTCGGCACCGTTCTTCACCCACACAATACCCCGATTGTCGTGGTAAGGCTTATTCACCCCTTCTTTAATATGAGCCACAACAAGGCTTCCGCCATCCACGGAAATAGTTTCTACATCAACAAGGATGGCAGGAACAACATTTTCTGATGCGATGTTGCTAAGTGTGTTCGTGGTTTCCTGTACTTCCAGATATGACAAAGGATTGAGACTGCCGGTTTTGTCCTTCACACCAACGACCAATGTTCCACCACGTGCATTGCTGAATGCCACCAATTCGCAGCCGATGTCGTAGCTGTCAAGGAGCCGTTCTTTGAACTGCATCTTACTGACTTCGCCAGACTTTATCTGTTGGATAATATCTATTTCATTCATTTTTCAAATGTTTTGGTTGAGCAGTCTACCTGCATCAATATTCAAAGCTTCTGCTATTCGCAGGAGGTTTCTTGCGTCAGGCTGCATGGTATTTGTCACCCATTTGGAGACAGTAGCCCTGTCTTTTCCTAATTGCTCTGCCAGCCACTTGCTACTTTTTTGCTCTTCGGCAAGCACAATCTTCAGCCTGTTAATCATTTCTTTTTCCATAAAAGATATTCCTTTCGGTGTAAAGGTACAAATAAACCCAGAGAATCAAGATGAAATATATCAAAAAAGAGCATTTATACAACAAATAATTGGTTATAACGTCAACAAGTAATCTACATTTACTAATAACCTTATTTTGTCGCAAAACACAAATTACTTACGACAGCAATATGGCTTATAAAAAGCAAAAAGGGTACTTAGCATAACTCCGGATGGGAAACTGGCTGTTTCATACACTTGTTTCTGCGTAAACAATGCGTAAACAAACGGTTTCAGTTATGGGTATTTAATGAGTTTTATAAGAAATAGTAAATTCATAACTGCTTGATATTCAATTAATATTGATAAAATGAACTATCGTAGAATATCATTTTATCGTTCTCATAATCTGGAGGTCCCTGGTTCAAGCCCAGGCTGGTCCACAAGCTAAAAGGCTGATCCCTAACGGAATACAGCCTTTTTTGTTTGCAGATCCTCCAGATATAAATCTGTTGTTCTTGGTTGATTTACTCCTAATATATAGCTGTTGTTTCACTATTGTTTCTCTATCTGATACCATGCCACTTCCATTTTCTCTGTTTTAGAGGTACGCCATTTCATAAAGTCCAAGTCTTCACTTTGCCGAGTTCCCATTTGCAATGACAAGGCAGTGCCACCTACCAAGAGATAGGATTTGATGCAGTCCAACTTAGAAACAGCTTCAAAAACTTGCAGCGTGTGTGGAGCTAAACCTTTCATGCAAACATTTTAGTAAATTTACATAATAAATTCAGTGTTGATCTCAGAACTTACACAGAAATAATTAGCGTGTTGATAATGAGGTAGATTTACATTTGTTACTCTTGTTACAGGAATCATGAACAGAATTTCTTTCTCTTAGTATAAAATCATGAGCACATTATATACTCTAAAACTGAAAATGTGGATATTACCCTTAAAAAGTAGGATGAAAATTTGTACGAAACGGGAAGATGGCTTTATCTTTGAAGAATATTAAAGATAGCCGGACTTTTTATTTCGGTGGAATATAGAGGTTGTTAGTATAAAAATAAAAAATTAAATTTAGGTTGTATGGTTAAACGTTATGGTTGTGCAGGCATTTTATTGTTTGCAATGGGATTGTTTCCTTTATTGGCACAGGACAATGCTGCGGCTAAAGAGATGGCTATAAAGATAGCCGATCGTATTGTTGCTTCTACGGTTTATGAATTCAAGGATGTAAAAACAGGTAAAGTATACACTTCTTTGGATAATGTTTCTTTAAACCCGGATATGCGTGTCAATAGTAAATATTTGAATTGGCATTACACAAACGGAGTAACAAATATGGCTTTGATGGAGTTGGGTGATAAAATACAGAACCGGAAATATGAGGATTATGTGCTGAAGAATATGAAGTTCATTTTTGATAAGACTAACCAGTCCTATTTTCATCGTTTGTATGATAAGACTTTCCGTGAAGGAGGATGGAGAGCGGTTCCCCGTCTTACTTGGCATATGATTTATAGAAACAAGCGTTTGGATGACAACGGTCCTATGGGGGCTAGTTTGATAACTTTGAACCAGCGTCATCCGGATGATGCTTTCCAAAAATATATTGAAACAACCAATCATCATATTATGGTTTCAGAACCTCGTTTGGCCGATGGAACCATAGCCCGTTTATGGCCTCATGAAAATACAATTTGGGCAGATGATGCGTTTATGGCGGTGTCTTTTATTTCCCGCATGGGAGAGATTACTGGTGAAAAGAAGTATTTTGATGATGCTGCCAATCAGATATTGAATTATACACGATATTTGTGGTGTCCTGAAAAACAGATTTATTATCATTGCTATCATACGGATAATAAGGAACATGGAGTGGCGCATTGGTCCCGGGCCAATGGATGGATTTTTATGGCGACAGCCGATCTGTTGGCAAGAATGCCGGAAAATCATCCTATGCGTGAGGATGTGATAAAGAATTTCCAGATGCAGGCTAGTGGGGTAGCGCGGTATCAAGGGAAAAACGGTTTGTGGCATCAGTTGTTGGATAAAGAAGATTCTTATGAAGAAATTACCGGTAGTTCTATGTTTGTATTTGGCATAGCTAAAGGTGTGAAGGAAGGATGGTTGCATCCGGATTTCATTTATGTAGCATGGCAGGGATTCAAAGGAATGTTGTCAAAAATTTCAGAGAATGGTGATGTGACGGCTATTTGTGTCGGTACAGGTATTATGCCTTCCACCGTATTTTATTATAATCGTCCCACTCAGGAAAATGATCCGATGGGTGAAGGGCCTGTGTTACGCGCTTTGGTGGAAATGATTGATGCGCCTGAATACACGGAGATTAGTGCGAACGATCAGTATGATAGAATAAAATAAGAAAGAGATTAATTTACCCGTTGGCAAGCTGGGTCTAATTTGTCAACGGGTATATGTTAGAATGTTAAATCAAAACGCCCTTCTGTCACTCTTCCTCCTTCAAAAGTTCCGCTGATTATTCTGTTGTTCAAATCAAAGCGGGTAATATTGACAATGCCGTCTTCCAGTCTTTCTTCTTGCTTGTTTCCATCTTTGAAAACGGCGTCGGTATAGATGGTCTGATCATTATCCATCTTTTCAATATCACTGTAAACGGTGATATTTTTTTCTTTCGGGTCAATGATATTGAAAGAAATAGACGTATTGGTATCTACCCAAACGTATACATGGACTGTTGCTTTTTCATCTTCATTATAAGCAGGATAGTAGGATGCTTTATGGTCCGGCCCATAGCGTTGTCCTGTATATATCCAGCCGTCTATCAGACAGCCAAAGGTATTGGCGCCTGTCTGAGTGGCAGGTGGCATGAGAGTAGGATCTGCTGAAAAGTCTTCTCCATTACAGGCACAGCATAACGCGACAGTTAATACTATTGTAATAAGATATTTAATCATGGTCTGAATCTTTTAAAAGTGATAGTTAATACCTGCCGAGAAAGATAATTGAGAAATGTCATCCGAACCGTTCATCGGATAATGTGGTTGTACCATCCATTCTTTATGATGATAGCGGACGGAATATTCACCGGAATACGCCAGGATATAGCTTATCCTTGCACTGATCCCCCAATGGGTGAAAAGGTGGTATTCTCCGCCTACTCCAAAGTTTGCCGCCCATTTGTTCATGGATACTTTTCGTGGTTTATCATATACCATACTGTCGTCTTTATATAACTGGTATCCGGTTCCGGTAGTAAAATACCAATCGAATTGTTGTTTCAGCCAATGCAGGGAGAACTGTGGAGCAAAATAGTGTGTTTGAATCTTGTCTGTGGTATTTGTCGTGTTGCCTGTATATCGGCTGCCTTGATAAAGTATTCCGAATCCGGCTCTAATGGCAGGCTTGTTTCCTACCAGGTAAGTATAACTTCCTGACCAACCTATGCCGTTGCGCAAATTCGAGGAATATCCTGCTATTCCTATCAGCTTTCCGGTGTAGAGGGTAGGACCTGTCTGAAAGGATAGAACGGATCGTTTGTCAGTGCCGGATTGTGCATATAGCGATGTTGGACACAGCAGCGTGGCTACTATAATAAAATATAGTTTGTTTTTCATGGTCATTGTGTTTATCTAGGTGGGTACAAAAATAATAAATCATTGGAAATAACAGCATTAATAGTTTTCTTATTTTAAGTAATCCGTGAAAAATGTGATAGATTAACACTTTCCTGCCATCTTTATTCCATTCATTCTGTTTTCTTATGAAGATTATTCACTTTAAAACCTTATAGTTTATGAAACCAGTAGAATCAGACCGGTTGGATGCCGAAGAGCGTAGAGAACTGAGCAGTTCTGATTTCGGAATTCCTGAAGAGCGTGCTTTCCCGATGCCCGATGCGGCACATGTGCGGGCGGCGGAAGCCTATTTCCGTTATGCTAGTGATGATCAGAAGCCTGAGTTGGCGAGGAATATACTGGAAAAAGCGGCTGAATACGGAGTGCGTGTAGAGAGTCCTGTGGTGCTGTCTTGGGCCGGGAAATAGTTGTTGTATAATGATTTGACCTTTTGTGTTGCTGAATATTGTGTAAATGTAGGTGCCGAATCGTGAAGGAAAGTTATTATTTAAATATTTTCCTAAGGAAATTTGTTATATAGGAAAGTATGGAATATATTTGGAAAAAGTTTCCTAAGGAAATAATTAAAGGAGATAACATAACAGAGTCCGGTTTTAATTATGAAGAAGAGTATGAAAAAAGAGTTTATAAAAAGGTATGGATGGACATTGCTTGGTATTGTGGCAGGAATGGTAGGAGGATATTTGTATTGGCGGTATGTAGGTTGCACCACTGGGACTTGCCCTATCACTTCTTCTCCTGTCAACAGTTCCATTTGGGGGGCGGCAATGGGGGGATTGTTGCTCAGTTCATTTATGCCGGAGCATAGAAAGATAAAGAAGGAGGAATAAGTATGAATAAAACGATTTTATTTTTTTTAGCCCTTGTGCTGGCTGCCACAACAGCTTGCGGCAGAGGAAGCAGTAATAATAACCCTGTAAAAGAAGAAACTATGGCAACAGAAGGAAATGGAAAGGTCATACATTTGACTAAAGCTGAATTTTTGGCGAAAGTATATAATTTCGAGAAAAACCCGGAAGAGTGGAAATATGAAGGTGACAAACCGGCTATTGTGGATTTCTATGCTGACTGGTGTGGTCCTTGCAAAATGGTAGCTCCTATTTTGGACGAATTGGCAAAAGAATACGATGGTCAGATTGTGATTTATAAAGTGGACACGGAGAAAGAACAGGAACTGGCAGGCGCGTTTGGTATACGGAGTATTCCGTCCATTCTGTTCATCCCCATGGAAGGAAAGCCGGAGATGGCACAGGGGGCTATGCCCAAAGCGTCATTTAAAAAGGCTATTGATGAGTTTTTATTGAAAAAATAAGTACTTTTGTGCAATAGCATCAAGAAGAAAGAGCAATATGGAAACTTTATGTAAAATAAGAGATCTCTATCGCGCTATTGCAGAATTTGAAACACGGTTTGAAAAGGCGCACCACCTTTGTCTGAACGAAGGAATGTTGCTGTGCTGTCTCTCCAGAAAGAAACGCCTGTCCTCGGGAGAGATAGCAGAGCAATTGGGGCTTTCTAATTCGAATACTTCTAAGGTTATCAGATCTGTAGAGGATAAAGGCTATATAGAGCGTAATTTGGGAGATTGTGACAAACGCCAGATGTATTTCTCGCTTACGGAGGAAGGAAAGAAAATACTGAAGGAGATGGAATGCTGTAATATTGAGATTCCTGAGTTACTGAGGTCTGTATTATAATAGTAAGAAAGATACCGCTGTAGATGAAGTCTGTTTTTATTTTTATATCATTGCTGATAATGCTCTGTCCCGCTTTCTCGCAAAGCAGGATGGAGCATTATCTTGATTCTTTGGGATTGGTGAATGTAGGCCGGATGGACCCGACATTGAAAATAGATTTGATGTATACCCGTGCCGACAATTTTACCGGGAAAGTCCTTTATGAGGATTTGCAGGAGGCCTATCTTCATCCCGAGGCTGCCAAAGCCTTGTTGCAAGCGCAAAAGCGGTTGAAAGAGTTGTATCCCGGTTATTCTCTGATTATTTATGATGCCGCCCGTCCCATGTCCGTGCAGCAGAAAATGTGGAATGTGGTAAAAGGTACTTCCCAAAATATATATGTATCCAATCCGGCCCGGGGAGGAGGGTTGCATAATTATGGTTTGGCGGTGGATGTGAGTATTGCAGATGAAAAAGGAAATCCTTTGCCTATGGGGACCAAGGTGGATCATTTGGGCAAGGAAGCACACATAGATACCGAGGCGGCAATGGTACAGCAGGGAATCATTACAGCGCAGGAACGGAAAAACCGTTTGCTGCTGCGCCGGGTCATGACGGATGCGGGTTATAAACCTTTGCGCAGTGAGTGGTGGCATTTCAACTTCCGCAGTCGTGAAGAGGCAAAACGGAACTATAAAGTAATTAGATAAAGGATGGAAATATCAGCAAAACACTCCATTTCATCGAAGAACATAAGGAGGACGATACGCGTACACTGGCTTTGCAAAGTAAGAAATATCCCGATGTAGACATGGCGGCAGCTGTCACACAAATTGCCGGACGGCAGGTGGCGGCCCGCAAGATACCTTCATGGTATCCGGTTTCTGCATTATGGTATCCCCCTCATTTGTCTATGGAGCAATGTTCTTCCGAAGCAACTGCTTTGTATAAGGCCTCTTTGTTGGAAGGCGATACTTTTGCCGATTTAACCGGAGGTTTCGGCATTGATTGCAGCTTTATCTCCCGGAATTTCAAGCAGGCTGATTATGTGGAAAGGCAGTCAGGACTTTGTGAGCTGGCTTTGCATAATTTCCCTTTGTTGGGGTTGGGGCACATTCGGATACACAACCGGGACGGGGTATCCTATTTGCAGGAAATGCTTCCGGTAGATTGCTTGTTTTTAGACCCTGCCAGAAGAGACGGACACGGTGGAAAGACGGTTGCCATCTCTGATTGCGAGCCGGATGTTACTGTTTTGGAGCCTTTGCTGGTTGATAAGGCAAAGAAAGTGATGGTGAAATTATCGCCTATGCTGGATCTGTCATTGGCATTGAACGAGTTGAAAACAGTTCGTGCGGTACACATTGTCGCTGTGAATAACGAGTGCAAGGAGTTATTGCTGATACTGCAAAAAGAGTCCGTTTCATCGGAGGTAAGCATCCATTGCGAACATATTGCAGGCAACGGGGAGAGCCGGCATTACACCTTTACCTTGAAGCAGGAAAAAACATCGCCCTGTCTTTTGGCCGATGAAGTCGGAACTTATTTGTATGAACCGAATGCCGCTATACTGAAAGCCGGTGCTTTTCGTTCTCTCACACAAACCTATCCTGTGGCGAAACTTCACCTCAACAGCCATTTATATACCTCTGTTTCTTTGGTTCCGGATTTTCCGGGACGTCGTTTCCGGGTTGAGGCCGTATCGGGTTTTGGAAAAAAGGAACTGAAAGCGTTCTTGATGGATATGGACAAGGCGAATATTACGATCCGCAACTTTCCATTATCGGTTGCGGAACTTCGCAAACGTTTGAAACTGAAAGAGGGAGGAGATGATTATATCTTTGCCACTACCTTGTCCGGCGGGCAGAAAGTCTTGATTAGAGGGAAGAAGTGTTAGTTTATAATCAGTTTGTAACCTATTCCCCTTACATTCACAATCCGTATGCTTTGGTCTTTGGACAGTTTATGGCGTAATTTCGTAATAAATACATGCAGGCTGCGTGAATTGAAGAAGCTGTCATCTCCCCATAGCTCCAACAAGATGCTTTGGCTGTTCACCACTTCATTCCGGTTCTCACACAGGCGTTTTAGGATTTCCGATTCCCGGTGGGAGAGTTCTTGTATGTTCCCTGCAAAATCCAGTTGTTGGGTGACGGAGTTGAACTGATATCCTCCGATGGTGTAGGTATTGGTTATTTCTTTTTCCACAAAAGCTTTGTGCATCAAGGCTTTGAGGCGTACAATAAGCTCCTGCATACCGAATGGCTTTTTCAGATAGTCATTAGCTCCCAGTTCAAATCCTTTTACTACATCATTGATGGCAGACCGGGCGGTGAGGAATAATACCGGGGTTGGTTTATCCGATTGGCGGATGCGGCGTACCATTTCAAAGCCATCCATACGGGGCATCATGACATCGGCTACCAATACGTCCGGTTTCTGTTCGAAAAACTTTCTTAAGCCTTCTTCACCATCTCCGGCGGTAGTAATGATAAAATCCTGTTCTTCCAGTGTGTCCTTGATAATCATGGCAAGAGTCTGTTCATCCTCTACTAATAAAACGTGTATCTTTTCCATTTGCTTATTCGGGAATTTTAAGTGTAAAGGTACTGCCTTTTCCTGTGCTGCTTTCCACGGAAACAGTTCCTTTATGCTGTTCTATCATTGTTTTTACATAATAAAGTCCTAATCCATATCCTTTTACATTATGCAGATTACCGGTCGGAACCCGATAAAACTTATCAAACAGATGTTTTTGTCTGTCGGCAGGAATACCTATTCCTTTGTCTTGTATCTTTAGCATTACATAAGCGTTACGGTCACCGTTGCATGGATTGTTGCAGCGTATTGCAGAAATGTAAATATATGCCTTTTCATCGGAATATTTTATAGCATTATCTATCAGATTGCTGATCATGTTATACAGGTGCAAGCGGTCTGCACGTAGGGTTATGTTTTCTTCCATAATGAGTTTGAACTCAGTCGGCTTATCAGCTTTCAATCTATGTTGGCTGATCAGATTTTCCAACATAGACCTCAGTTCGACAGGTTCATAGTTCAGACGGAAGTTCTTCCGTTGCTCCATACTCATGGAAAGGATCTGTTCCACCAGTCCGCTGAGCTGTTTCAGCTGGGTTTGGATAATCTGAAGATAGTTCTGTCGTTTCGTCAGGTTTTCTGCTCCGTTGAAGTTCAGTAATGCATCGTTGGCGGCGTAGGCTACGGCTATCGGAGTTTTCAGTTCGTGAGTAATGTTATGCGTGAAGTCCTCTTTCATTTCTTCTACACTTTTCTGCCTTAAGATGATACGGATAAGAAACCAGAATGATACCCCCAATATAATAATGATAAAGAAAGAGGTATAAAGTATCCCCTTCATTTGTTGCAAGACGATGGTATTTGTCGGTTCCACCCATAACCGGTATGCCATTTTGTTGTACAAGTCATAATTGTAATAGTAGCTCACTGCTTCTTTGCCCGGCCTGTATTTTTGAGGTGAGCTGAGTCCTTGTACGACCGTGCTGTCTTGACGTAAATTCACTATTTCGATGCGGTGAGGCAGGTAGATGATTCCGCGCATGGCAAGTGTCCTTGTAAAAAGGCTGTCGAAAGTGTGCAGGTTGATTTCCGTGAAAAGGTCCAGCTGGCTGTGGATACCCCGTTGGAAGTATTTGGTGAGCAGTTCCAGTGTACCGTTTTTGTCGATGGTAGTAGATACCGGTTCATTGATTTCCAGACCAAATCTTTTTTGCTGTTTGAAAGGCTCGGTTTCTATAACTTTGGTAATCAAAGCACTGCTGTCCAGATTGATACTGGATTCGATATAGCCATTTATGGTTTCGTTGCTTCGTTTCACGGAGTCGCACCGTTCCATCATTTCATTGTAGTCACTCACCTGTAATGTTTCTATCAGGCAATTGTCCATATCCTTCTTCATCGAGGTGTATAATCCTGTCAACCAATATGCCTGATAGGCAAAGACGCCTATCAGCGAAAGGATAATCAATGCGGCTATGGCTTTAAACGGTATCTTCATGGTTTGGCAAAAATAGGTACAAAATAAGTATTCTCTTTCTTTTGATAACACTAAATAAGACTTCATAAGCCGGCGGTAACACATACGGCACATTTTTCACCTTTACTTTGCATGGACACTAAAAATAAAACGATGATGAGGACAGTGATTATCTTTTGTTTATGCTTGTCGGCATTTGCGGCACAAGCGCAGAATGATGTGAATTATACCTATATGGACAGCCTTTTCCAACAATTGCCGGAGGTGTTGGTCAAAGGGGAGCGTCCGGTGGTAAAGGCCGAGCGGGGAAAGCTGGTCTATGACTTACCCCGTATGGTAGAGCGGCTTCCGGTGAATAACGCCTACGAGGCGGTAAAGGAACTGCCCGGCATCGTGGAACAAGATGGCAATCTCACTTTTGGGGGGCGCAGTATTACTTTGGTAGTAAATGGAAAAGTAAGTACACTGGACAAGGACGATTTGAAGTCCGTGCTTCAGAATACCCCTGTCAGTCGTCTGGAGAAAGCGGAAATCATGTATGCTGCTCCGGCACGTTACCGCATTCGTGGAGCCATGGTGAATGTTATTCTAAAATCGAATATCGGGCAGAAGCCTTCTTGGTCCGGTGAAGTGGCGGCTATGTATGAACAGTCCCGCAGAAGACATTGCAGGCCGTGGAAATTTGCTCTACACTTCCCGGCGCTTTTCGGCGGATGTGATGTATTCATACGGGTTCAAACATACCACTTTCGGATTGGACAAACAGTCATGGCACACTATGGCGGGGGACGTACACGAGTTGGATTTGAAAACAGAGGCTAAAGGGTATGGCGGCCGGCATAACCTCCGCTTGGGGGCGGATTATGATTTCGGGAAGAAGAACTTGTTGAGTGTGGTTTACAATACACAATACCGCTATGGGCAGGACTGTACAAAAATGCGTGGAACAGCCCACAGTGATAAAACGGATGACGGTGACCGCCAGTTACATAATGTGGCGGCCGATTATCAATCTTCTTTCGGCCTTTCGGCAGGAATGGATTTCCTTTTTTTCTCCAATCCGTCACAGACCTTTCTGGAGAAAGATATGCAGGATGTCAGCCGGACATTGAATTATGACAGCAACCAACGTATCAACCGCTGGTTATTCTATGCCAACCAGCTTCATTCCTTGCAAGGTGGAACCGAGATAAATTATGGTGTAAAGTACACTGCCACACACGATAACAGCTACCAGTTCTATCGGGATGGTGAAACAGGAGCCTTGATTCCCGATAATTCCGAGAAACTGCTTCGAAAAGAATATACTCTGAATATGTACACCGGCGCTTCACATAGTTTTGGGAAGAAGTTCTCTGCCGAAATTTCCTTGGCCGCAGAGCTTTATCATGCCGGGGAACGCCATAGCTGGATGCTGTATCCCACTGTAAACACAACTTATACTCCGGCAGATGGCCATACCTTGCAAATGTCTTTCACCAGTAATCGTAAATATCCCGCTTACTGGCAGTTGCAACCTATTATACAGTATGTGGACAGCTATACCGAGGCTCATGGAAATCCCGACCTGAAGCCAAGTTCCAATTATTCGCTCGACTTGAATTATCTGTATAAGAATAGATATATGATAGGGGTGAATTACAATTACACACCCGATTACTTTGTGCAGCTCCCTTATCAATTGCCCGACCGTCTGGCGGAGGTGAATCAGTTTGTGAATTATGATTTTCAGAAAAGATGGACCATACAGACTATGGCTTCTTATAAAGTGAGTACATGGTGGAACGGGCGCATTTTGCTTTCGGCCTGTTCTCTCATGACAAGAACAGCCATTTCCATGATATTGCATTCAACCGGCATAAATTCAGCGTCATTCTGAATACCACAAACACATTCATCTTATCGAAGAAACCGAATATCATAGGTACGTTGGCTGGTTTTTACCAATCACGTGCCATACAAGGTGTATAACTTAAGTCCTATTTGTAATGTTTCGACTTCACTTCAGTGGGCTTCTCCGGATGGAAAGACGAAGGTGATATTGAAAGGAAATGATATTCTTAATACATCGAATATGACCACCCGGCTGGCGTGGGGGCAGCAACGGAACCGGACAGAAATGAATTGGGACAATCGTAGCTTTACATTTTCATTCCTCTATAAATTCGGCGGATACAAAGAGAAGAAACGTACCGATGTCGATACCAAGCGGCTGGGACGATGATTTTTTAGTGGTTAGTAATCACTAACCACTAATCACTAGTTCGCCATTTTTGCCTTGAAAGCCAGCGCATACATACGCATCTGTTTTACCATTGCCAGCAAGCCATTGCTGCGGGTGGGCGACAGATGTTCTTTCAAACCTATCTTCTCTATAAAGTATAAATCACTGCTTAATATTTCATCCGGAGTATGTCCGCTGACTACTTTGATAAGCAGGGCAATGATACCTTTTACAATCAAGGCGTCACTTTCCGCCTGGAACACCACTTTGCCGTCTTCCATATCGGCTTGCAGCCATACGCGGCTCTGGCAACCGTCTATCAGGTTTTGTTCTGTTTTATATTCGGGGGCGAGTGGTTCCTGCTCGTTACCCAAATCTATGAGCAATTGATACTTGTCCATCCAGTCATCAAAATCACTGAACTCTTCTATCACTTCGTTCTGAAGTTCGTTTATTGTTTTCATTATTTTATCATTTATTTCTCATTATAAATCACATCCATCACTGTTTGTCCTACCGCTTTCAGCGTGTTACGGTCAATGTTTTCCATCGTATCGTTTACCGTATGCCAGAAAGAGCCGAAAGAACTTTGCGGATTGTCGGCATCATAGTTAATGATGTCCACACACGGGATACGCGCCAACTTGTTGACATAGATATGGTCGTCCACCGTCTCGCCCCCGTCTTCTTTTACAAAATATTTGCCATATCCCAGCTCATGTGCCTTTTTCCAGATTTTCTTCATTTCGGAACGGGCGGTGCGGGCCGAGTAACCTTCATAATAGAAGGTGGCATCTTTTCCTCCTACCATATCCAGCAAGATTCCATAGCGTGCATTATAGTTCTGAACATGTGGGTACGTGCCCAGTATTGTGATCCAAGACACCAAGTGTCCTGTTTGTACTTGCCGTCATAAAATTCGGGAATTCCATAATCCTCCGAATCGAAAAATACGATATCTATACCTAGGGCAGGTTGTTCCTTCTGTATCTGACGGGCGATTTCCAGCAGCACCCCCACACCGCTGGCACCATCATTCACTCCCAGTATAGGAGTATGGTGATTCTTCGGGTCGGGATCATTGTCGGCATACGGGCGGCTGTCCCAATGGGCGCAAAGCAGGATACGTTTTTTACTTTCGGGCTTGTAAGCACCGATAATGTTGCGTGATTTCAGTATCGTACCGTCGTATGCTATCAGATCGGCATATTGATTGTATACCTTGGCGCCGAATTTTTCCAATTGTCCTGCCAGATATTCCCCACATTCTTTGTGCGCCTGTGTGTTGGGAACACGGGGACCGAAGTCTGCTTGTACCTGAATGTACTGGTAGGCGCTGTCTGCATTGAATTCGGGAGCCTTGATCACTTCTTTGTCTACGGTTTCTGTCCGGTCGTTTCTGCTTTTACTGTTTCCGCACGAAACGGCTGTCAATACAAGCAGCAAGAACGGGATTACTAAAACATTTCTTATCTTCATACTTATTCTTCTGTTATTTATTTGTGCATTATCCTTTATATGGAAGGGGGCTGCGCCGCAAAGTTACGTTATTTTCTTTGTACTTCTTCCATAACGCGCAGGAAGTTTCCACCCCAAATGAGGCGGATATTTTCTTCACTGTATCTTTCCAACAGCAGCCGGCGTGTAAAGTTTATCAATTCTGATGCCGAAGCGCAGCCTGTGATGCCGCCGTCACCGTCAAAATCGGTTCCTATCCCTACATGTTCTATGCCCATGACATTTACCATGTGGTTCAGATGCTCGATGGCATCCTTGATGGTAGCTTCTCCGTTCTTGCGCAGGAATCCGCCATACATACATACCTGTGCCACCCCCCCCTTGGCTGCCAATGCTTTCAATTGGTCATCCGTCAGATTGCGCGGATGGTCGCAAAGGGCACGGGCCGAAGAATGAGAGGCTACGATCGGTTTGCCGCTGATTGCCAGTGCATCATAGAAACTTTTCTCTCCGGCATGAGAAACATCTACCATCATTCCCACACGGTTCATTTCTTTTATCACCTGTTCACCGAATGTGCTTACGCCCAGTCCTTCCTCATTATAACGGGCAGAGCCGCAGATATCATTATTTCCGTTGTGGCAAAGTGTCATGTACACCACGCCACGATGGCGGAAACGTTCTACATTCGTGATATCCTTGCCAATGGCATATCCGTTTTCAATGCCCAGCATGACAGCCTTTTTCCCTGCTTTTTTCAAACGGCACAGATCAGCGGGAGTATATGCTATATCTACGGCTGTACAGTTCTTGGCAACCATCTCCTCTATTTCGTTCAGGATGCGGTCTGCTTTGGCAGTAGCGGCCGATAAGGCTTCATCGGTACGTTCCAATTGCTTCAGGTAAGCCACCATGATGGTTGCGTCCAGATGTCCTTCCGTCATCTTATGCAGGTCTACCAGGATTTTCTTGTCACGGGTGGCGAAGTTTATTCCTTGATCGAAGAACATGGGAGTGTCGCAATGTGAATCCAGCGTTATCATGCGGCTGTGAAGTTTTTTGGCTTCTCTGAAAGAAGTGGATTCCTGTATAAGCCAGTGGAATACCGGCATCATACAGGTATTGTTTTCCAGAATGAAACATTCCGGATGCCATTGCACTCCCATCATGGACTTGCATTCGGTAGATTCCATCGCTTCAATGACTCCGTCGGATGAGCGGGCAGTTACCCTGAAACCCGGCGCAACCTCCTTTACCGCCTGATGGTGAAACGAATTGACCGGCAATATTTCTGTTTCAAACAATTTATAGAGTAAGGAATCTTTCTCTATCCGGACCGTATGCGAGGCATATCCCCGTCCCAAATCCTGATCGTGTTTGATCCGTTCCCCTTCCATCTGTACGTGGATATCCTGATACAGGCTGCCTCCAAAAGCGGCGTTCATCACCTGTATGCCGCGGCATATTCCCAGAATCGGTATCTGCCGGTCGGCGGCCAGTTTGGCAAGCAATAACTCCTGACGATCCCTCCGGGGATTTATGCTGTGTAATTCCTTTATCGGTTCTTCTCCAAGGAACAAGGGATTGATATCCGCACCGCCGGTCAGTAGCAAGCCATCCAATGCATTCAGTGAGTTTATCAAACTGTTAGTTTCGTCAACAGGAGGAATAATGAAAGGAATACCTCCTGCTTTCAGAATGGAAGTGAAATATCCTTCCAGCAAAGTACATGCGCCTTCCTGGAAGTTTCCGGTAAGCCCTATGACTGGAGCATCTTTGTGGCAGGGAAAGGTGCGGTGTATGGCATCGTACTCGGCTGAAATGTCAAATGTTTGAAACGTTTTCATAAGTTAAATTATTCATAGAAACTAAGCAAAGATAGGGATAAATTCAGATTTATTTTTCATATTTGCTAAAAATCTAATGACCATGGAACCTATACAAGACTTCGCCGGCCTGATATGCCGTTTGCGTTCGTTGAAGGAGCGGAAACGTGTGGTGGTTGTTTGCCCCAATGACCCTCATACCGAATACGTTATAACCCGCAGTTTGCACGAAGGCTTTGCCGATTTCTTATTGGTGGCGGATACGCCCCATTTGCTGAACTCGGAATATATCCGCCTTCAATATCCGGATCATGTGAAAGTATACGAGGCGACAAGTCCCGATAAAGCAGCCCAGGAAGCTGTTTCGCTGATACGTGAGGGACATGCGGACGTGTTGATGAAAGGGATTATCAATACGGATAATTTATTGCGGGCCGTGCTTAATAAGGAACATGGTATCCTGCCGAAAGGGAATGTGCTGAGCCATATCACGGTGGCACAGATCCCGATGTACAAGAAATTGCTGTTCTTCTCGGATGCAGCGGTCATTCCCCGTCCTACCTTGGAACAATTCGAGGCGATGCTGCGGTATGATCTGGAGGTATGCCGCCGCATGGGAATAGAAGCTCCCCGTGTGGCCTTGATTCATTGTACGGAAAAAGTAAACGAGAAATTCCCTCATACACTGGATTATGTGACTTTAAAGGAACGTGCCGCCGCCGGTGCTTACGGAAACATGTACTTGGACGGACCCATGGATGTGAAGACGGCATGTGATGCGCATAGCGGTGAGGTGAAAGGAATCAGCTCGCCGGTGGTGGGACATGCGGATTTGTTGATCTTTCCCAATATCGAGTCGGGAAATACATTCTATAAAACGGTGTCATTGTTTGGTGACGCCAACATGGCAGGTATGTTGCGAGGTACGGCCTCTCCCGTAGTGGTTCCGTCGCGTGCCGATTCCGGTAATTCGAAATATTACAGTCTGGCATTGGCCTGCGTGGCCGGATAAATAATGTGGCAATGTGCCAATTTGCCGGTGTGTCAATTGGCTGTGCTGTGTTGCCGCATGGTTTTGGCTCATTCGCAAATTGATAAATTATTGAAACTATGAAAATATTTGTGATTAATCCGGGCTCTACTTCTACCAAAATAGCCCTTTTCATCGATGAAAAGCCGGTGTGGGCGGCAGGGGCCCATCATACTGCGGATGACTTGTCGGAGTTTCACCACGTCAACGAACAGTATGCGTACCGTAAGGACTTTGTATTGCGATTGCTTGCCGAGGCGGATATTCCGTTGGATTTTGATGCCGTCATTGCCCGTGGCGGTCTGCTGAAGCCTACGCCCGGCGGGGTGTATGCCATTAACGAACAGATGAAACACGATTTGCTCAACGCCCGGATGGAGCACGCCTGTAATTTGGGCGCGCTGATTGCCGATGAAATAGCCCGGGAATGCCATTGTCCCGCCTACATTGCCGATCCCGAAGTGGTAGACGAGCTGCAACCGGCCGCCCGCCTGACGGGAATACCGGAGATAGAGCGCATTTCCATCTTCCATGCCTTGAACAGTAAGGCGGTATCGCGTAAATATGCCGCTTCCATCGGGAAACATTATGAAGAGTTGAATCTGATTGTGGTGCATCTGGGGGGTGGCATATCGGTGGGTGCCCATTGCAAAGGACGGGTGATTGATGTTAACAATGCCTTGAACGGTGAGGGGCCGTTTTCTCCCGAACGTGCGGGAACCATTCCTGCCGACCAGTTGGCGGAATTGTGCTTCAGCGGTAAGTATACGTTAAAGCAGATCAAGAAGATGCTGAATGGCAAAGGGGGGCTGACTGCCCATCTGGGTATGAATGATGTGGTGACTATTGCCCGGAAAGCTTCCGAAGGCGAGGAGCCTTATAAAGGGGTATTGGATGCGATGCTCTATACGGTGGCGAAACAGGCAGGGGCCATGTATGTCACGCTCCGTGGGCAGGTGGATGCCATTATTCTGACGGGAGGCATTGCCCATAGTGATTACTGTGTAGGGATTCTCAAGGAACAGATTGATTATCTGGCGCCGGTCGTGCTGATGCCCGGTGAAGACGAGATGGGCTCGCTGGCTTATAATGCGTTGGGAGCCTTGAAAGGTGAGCTGCCTTTGCAGGTTTACCGGCCGGAATAAGAAGATGGTGGTACATCGGAATTAAAATAAGCGATAAAATTGTTCAAATCCTTCATGGAAGGGTAATGTGTTGATATACAGAAGGCTATTATGAAGGAATCATTATAAATTCCTTCATAATAGCTTCAGGGATGTTTTTACCCGGCCAGTGCTACCAGTTTATACATATTTCCTGTTGTGGTATGCATCCGTTCCGCTCCCAGGGAATTCATGATTCTTCCCATTTTGTTTATCGTGATGCCGCGCATGGCTGCCGGATATCGTTTCAGCAGGATATTGAACAAGCATACTGCCGAGTAAAGTTTGAAGTCTTCCCCTTTCTCCGGCAGTCTGAAACAATGGAGAATCATTTCCGCTTCGGTAGGCAAGGCATAATAGGCCTGGTTGCGCAGTTTCAGCTCGGATTCCTCCTCCGCCGAGAACCAGTAACGCTTTCCCTCGTCCAGTTCTGCTTTCAGCTGGGCGAAAAGCTGTTTGTGCTCCAGTGGCGAGCAGTCTATCTTCTCCTTTACCTCGGCAAAGAAATAACGGCGGCTTCCGCTGGGGTCGGTGAGCAGCGCTTTCCGGTTACTGGTGCCGATGAACGAGGCCATCCGGGGCAGATGGCTGTAGGACGAGCGGTGCGACTTGCGGAAATCCAGTTTTTTCATCTGCATCAGATTTTTCAGCAATGGCAGTTTCTGTGGTGAAAGACGGTCGTACTCATCCAGATTAATCAGTCCGAAGAAAGCCAGCTTCTGCTCGCATCCTGCCTGTCCGGTCAGTTCGAAGCTGTCCGTATAGTAGTCTTTCAACGAATCGGGCATCAGCAATTCGCAGAAAGTGGATTTGCATCTCCCTTGCTCGCTGCTCACCAGCATGGGGGCCACAGCGTTGGCGCACCGGGCCATGCGTCCGCTCCACTGGGCAGTTACGCCCAGCATCCAGCGGTGGAAACTGTTCACCCAGAAATCTTTCGTAGATATGCGTTGTGCCAGCGGAGTCACGCGGTCCTTGCCGTCCCATTCGGGAAGGGTGTTCATATAGGAAAGTAACGGATGATAGTCCGGCATCTGCTCCGAGTTCACGAACCGGCTTACATCCTTGTCCCAGCAGTTGATGTGACGTGCACGTGCTTCCAGGCACAGGCTGTTCAGTGTGCGCTGGCTTATTACCTTATATATAGGTGTGTCAGCGTCTTTTTTGCAACATTCCGTTTGTTCCGTCAGCACGTTGAAGCGAAAATGGTAGCGGCTCAGCAAATATTGTTCCAATTTTTGCTGTACTTGCTCCGTTTCCGGTTTCTTCTGCATTGATAATGAGGTAGATGAACTCTTCACTGTCGGACTTATCACTACATTCGAGGAAGCAAGCTTCTTCATTACTTTGTTCAATAACTTTTTATTCATTATTTGTTGTTTTAGGTTTCCGTTGGAACAAAGATACTGTGTAAAATAGCGTTTTGCAAGTGTTTTTCGTGGGGTTTTAGAGAAAAGTGACTAAGCGTAAACATCCTGAATAACAAGCTGTTTCGTCCGGTTGATTACACGATATCTTCCTTTTGATTCAGTTGTTTCACTTAAGTGATGAAGTTTGAGCACTCTAGTGATGAAAGTTCATCACTAAGGTGATATGTAAGCATTCGGCCTCGTGCGTGTTTCTCTCCAAGTTATAATAAAGTCAAAAGCCAGACGAAGCATGTCTGGCTTTTGACTTTATTTTCCTGTTTTTATTTTATCGTAAATCGGTGTAATCGTTTCTCCTCTCTAAGTTCCATATCTTCCATCATTTTGGCTTGAAAAGAAAATTGCCGCTGAAATGTGCTGTCATGTTCCGAGAGCGTATTTTTCTATTTAAAGTCAACGGCCTTATAGAACGCTCCACCGGATTATTGTCAATGCAGAACTGTGCGTCATTGACATATCCGGACAGTTGTTCAAAGCGTGTGTACATATAGAACATGGCCTTGGCAATAGGCGATTTATCGACCGTATGTCCATATTCCTCCTTGCACCATTTTTCCAGTTCTTTGATAATATGGTACGATTTTTCCCGGCGAAGCTTTACCACCGCCTCCCCTTCCAGATGTTCCATTCTGATTTTCTCCTCCACGGCATACAGTCCGCCTATTTTTCCAAGTGCATGCCTTGCTCTGGGAGGGTCATTTCCTTCCGCTTCCACAAAGTTGCGCCTGACGTGTGCCCAGCAGCACAGATGCAACTTTCCGGGTAGCGTGTCGAACTTGTCATATACTGCAAAGCCGTCACTCTGTACCACCCGGACCTGTCCTGCCAGCAGTGTGTCTATTCCGCTGCTGCCACGGCCCTTGTGATATTCAAAGAAGGGGTATGGAACCGGGGCAGATAGAAGTTCCACATATACCCGCGGTGAAGAGCACCGGGCCGGTCGCTTTCAAGTACGGGATGGGGTGTCTCATCGGCCATGACGTAATAGCTGTCCTTGACCAGTTCACGAAGTTCATTATAGATTGGTTCCAGACGCTGTGCGGCAGCCATCATCCAGTTACTTACGGTGGAAGGACTCAGATGGATTCCTTCACGCTCAAAGATATCCAGCTGTCTGTGCAGAGGCAGGTGGTCGTAATATTTGGTAGCAATGTGGGCCAGTACACTTTCCGAGGCATTGCTGTGGGGATGTGCCATTACGGGCATGGGAGCGGTTATGATACGACCGTCGGCGAGCCGGTATTTAGGACGGATGATGCGTTTCACATAGAATCGGGCGGGACTGACAGCATACTGTTCGCTCACTTCCTCTCCCAGCTTCGTCGCTCCCTCCAACGAAAGGCCTTCCGGCATGGGAATGATAATCTCCTCACGGGAAGGGACGGGTCGATGGGCTTACGGGCGTGGGGAGTGATCTTTTTCGTGAAGCTTTTACGGAAACGATTGTAGCCATTCTCCGATGTGACGGATTTCCCAGCGGTTTTCTGTTCTTCCGCTACCGGGTCATTGACATCGGACGGAGACTCGAAACAGATGCTCAGCTGGCCGGCATCTTCGGGAAGATGACGTTTTCACTGGATTTACCCCATAAACGGCGTGTCAAGTCAGCCAATTTCCATCTCAGATCGGCAATGACGGCTGTACAGGCCGAGATTTCTTCGACCTGGCGGGAATACTCCTGCAAAGAGGCTTCGTATTTTCTCTGAAGTTCCGCATGCTCCTTTTCAAGGCATTCATGTTCCTTGCGCAACTCTTCGTACTCTTCCAAAGTAAGGGTAATAACCGGTTCTTTCACTGTACATCCACTTTTATTATGTGGCAAAGTTATCAAAATAAAACTGCACGGCTTATAGAATGGGGAATTACTTTTCAACTGTTTTCCGATACTTTTTAACAGTAAGCAGCTCATTCAGGCGATTCCAGGAAATTTGAAGAAAATCCTTCTTCCGTTCCTCCTTTTTCAAGAGGAAAGAACCGCGATTCAGACGACGGCATTCCAGACGGTATTCGTCGTCGCACCGATAAAGGATATGCAACCTGCTACGGGAGCGGTCGGGAAAAATATGACAGCTCTGCTCTGACACGCAGGAACCTGTGTGTCGGATGACCTCGCCACAAAGACCGTCAATACCTTTATGGAAATTACAACCTTGGGGATAAAGGTAATAAGACCAAAAAGGACTGCTGCGGAAAAGGCCAAGACCTAAAGGGAGAAGTAGGTCCTGAGGGGAATGGATACCAAGGCTGGAAGACGAAACTTTATAACGACGGCCGCCATCAAATATGAAAAGAACAGAATCAAAATGGTTAGACTCGGAAAAGAGAGTACGTAGTTTATCACTTTCGCTAGAAAATTCTAATACTGAACACATAATGGATTAAGATTATAATGAAGCCACAAAGGTAGGAAGGAAAAGAGGGGAAAAAAACACGCACGAGGCCGAATGCTTACGGTGATATAATATCATCACTTAAGTGAAACAATTTACTTGAAGGGAAGATACAACGACTTCGACCGGATGATACACCTTATTCGTCCGGTTGTTGTCATTTGATGAAATGTGAGTATTTTGCCGGACAGTCATCACCTTGGGATGCGTTTTGGAGATGGAACGGGGCTGAAGGAATATGTAAGCGTCTCCGCGCTTTTATATTGTCTCTCTTTTTTTGTTCTTATATCTTGGGTATAAAAACGAATCATTATGGATTTGGCAGAAAATAGATTTAGAAAAACCTGGGAACGTTTCCTTGAAGTATTAAAAGTAGACTGTCATGAAGAATAGATGAAGGATATCTATAGCGATCCTTCATTGCAACTTATTTATATTCAGCAAGTAATGCGCTGATGAAGGATTTGAAGGAAATAATTCCTTCATTGTATCTTGACGTGTGGTTGAGATGGGTGCTAAAACTATCTGTCGGATAAATAGATCAATGTACTAGAATTGACAATTTCCTGATCACTATTTGCGCAAATAACTATCGCTTGTTGTCTGTATGCTTTTCGCACGTTTTACTTTTACTTTCTTGCCAAAGTCAAACTTATATATAAGGTTTAAGCACGCTCCTTGATAAGGGGTTTTATTATTTTCTTCTATTCTGCTTAGATTGTTATTGGTAATTGTGGTCAGATTTCTTCTTTTATTCAAAATAGCGTAAACTGATAAATTTATGCAGAACTTTTGATCCAGGAAATATTTGTAAAGGCCGGCATTCATATTGTATACACTGTGATATATTGTTTCGCTTCTACGTGTTCTTCTTTCTGCCATCCTTCTCCACTCTGATATGCGTAATACATTTGGTTGTTGGTATGGTTATTATAATAGTCGCCACCCCATTTCAACCTGGAATGTTTGTTGAGCAAGAAGATATAATTTATTTCTGCTTTCCATAAATCAGAAACAGTTCCGGTGTTGCTACATTTATTATCCTCTTCGTTTTTCTCCGGATACTGATAAAGATAATGGTGATTCAGTTCTTTCGTTTCGTCACTTTTCAAATAATCAAGAACTGTTTGCAAAGTATTCTTTCCGTTTTTTGATTTCCAATTATAGTTCAAACTAGCCTGATATATTTTGTCATCCCCTTTCCCTTTACTATGGTAGGAAGAGGTATATTCCTTTTCTGTTTCTTGTGTTTCGGAAAAGAAGAAGATTTTAGTGTGCTTCCAGCCTGTTTTACCATACAGTTAAGTCCGATGCTTTGCAGGGTAGTTATATCATATAACATGCTGAATGTTTCATTGATTCTTCTTATATTTTACGGTCTATATTTTGATTTACAATATGGGTGTTCAGGTGGCTGTTATGGGTTATATTTTCCGTGATATAAGGATCTCCTGCATTAGAAAGGACCAGATTGTTGTAAAAGTTCCATTTTCCAAGCCGAAGGCTTAATGGAAAACCAAAGCGTTCCCAATGACTATTTCTTTTTCTCATCTCTCCTAGCAAAGAGGGTGAACCATTGCCTCCGCCATCTGCATTTGGTGGAAATATAGGGTATGATACTCATTTCTATACTCATCAGCATGGAAAGGGCTCTCTTTATGTTAATCTTAATACGTATGGACATTATAAAAGATTGTCATGGAATCTTTATGGGAATTATCGGCCTTTCAGCTATGGTGTGAATAACAAACGGAAACATTATGGGTCTGAATCGGAACTGACGGTAACTTGGCGTGTGAACAAACATTTGGGAATTACTGGAAATATGAGGTATTTGTTGGGCACTTTGGGGTATGATTCCACTACGCACGAAGGAACTTATTACAATTTCTCATCCGGCAGGATGAAGGACCGAAGTTTCTGCTTTTCATTAGGATTCAATTATTATATGCAAGGAAAGAATTTCAAATATAGGAATAAGAAGAGTTTGCAGAGTACGGAGCAGGGGATAAAGTTGTGAAATAATTTTTGTTTGATATGTTGCAGGCACGGGATGCGTATGATATTAGAATCGCGGGAACGTTTACGAAGAGCGCATGAGGAATGCGCGAAACTTGAGAGTGTCATCTGATGTCATAGTACAGGCTACAGGGCTTCCTGAAGAAGAAATAAAAGCCCTTTAATTGGATTGCAAAGGGTTTGGCCGGAAAGAATAGTTTCTATTCGTATTCGTGTTTCCGTTTCGGATTCATCGGAAACCAGCCTTTCAGCACGCGTTCGCGTTGCTCGAATATCTCCTTGATAGTCCAGAAAGAAGAGAAGGAGAAGACACCCAATAAAGAGGAAATCAGGATGTCACTGATAAGCACAGTCCCTATAATGCCTGCTATGCCCAGTACCAAAAATATCCACCAGCACCGTGTACCCCAATAATATTCGGCCTTGACCACGATGGGGTGGAAAAGACCGATTATTAAAAAGGTACAAATGCCGATGGCAATACCGCCTAAATGGTATTCATTCAGCCATTCCATTCTTTCTTAGCTTTGAATGGGTATTTCTTTTTTGATGCTCTGCTCCAGAGAGATCAGGGTCTCGGTAGCCGTAACGCCGGGAATTTCCTGAATCTTTGAGTTCAGCAAGTCCATCAAATGCTCGTTATCGCGTGAATAAAGTTTGGTCAGCATGGTATAGGGACCTGTAGTGAAGTGGCATTCCACAATTTCGGGAATCTTCTTCAGTTCTGCCACTACGTTTTTGTACATGGAACCTTTTTCCAGCTTGATTCCTACGTATGTACAGGTTCTATACCCTAAACTCTTAGGGTTCACATGATATCCTGAACCGATAATAACTCCCAAATCAATTAATCTTTGCACACGCTGATGAATGGCTGCGCGTGAAACTCCACATTCTGCTGCGACATCTTTAAACGGGATGCGGGCATTTTGGGATATAATTTCTAGAATTTGTCTGTCGAGACTATCAATTTTCTCCATAATATACCGATTTTAATGTTATCAATCTGTAAGCAAATATAGGAATACTTTTTAATTTATCTACTATTTTGCAAGAAAAAACAGGATTTCTTTGAAAAAAAGTGCAATAAGAGGAGCTAATCACCTATTTTCTTCTTTATTTCGCCGATTTTCCCTCTTCTTTCAAATGAGAAGGTATCGCTATGTGTATCTAAATAGTTCAACAGGAATAGCGATTTTCTTAACAAATATTTTTGTTCTTCGGACTCTTTCAACAAAGCATCCTGATAGAGCAGTTCGGATAACATGTCGATGCGCGTGAGCAATTCCTCGCCACCATAGTTCTGTCCCATCTCGTTCAGTATATATTCCGCATCCTGATCATAATAGAAGGTGGAAGGATGATTGAAGTAGGCACGATAAATGCTTTGAAGTTGCAATTGCAGCTCGGGACCGTCCTTTTTATCTCTTTCTTCTACCAACTTTTCCAATGCTTCGAAAAATTGTTGAAGCAACCGCATAATGTAATCTCTTTGCAGCATGTTAATTGTCCTCTTCGTTTTTATGGGTTAGTGTTACTAATACTTTATCTATCCGGGCTCCGTCCATGTCGACTATTTCCAGTGTGAAGTCATTCCATTCCATGGATTCACCGGTCTTGGGAATGTGGCCTAGTTGTTGCAGGATGAGGCCGCTCAACGTGTTGTAATTATAATCGGGGTATAAATCCTCCATTTCGAAATGACTCAGAAAGTCATAGAAAGAACATTGGCCGTCTATCAACCAGCTTCCGTCCTTGCGGGGAACGATATCGGGGTCTTCCGAGTCACTGGGCAAGGTGCCTACCAGGGCTTCCAGAATGTCCTTCATGGTGATGATGCCTTGCAGACTGCCGAATTCATCACAGATTAATCCGTATTTGATGTTGTGCTGGCGTATTTGTTCCAATACTTTATATACATCCATGTTTTCGTGGAAGTATTGTGCCGGACGGATCACATCACGCAGATTGAATTCGCAACTGTTCAGCTTCCCGAAGAGGTCTTTCAGGTAAACTACTCCGATGATGTTGTCCAGGGTGTTTCCTTGAGTTACAGGGTAAACTTGGTACAGGTGTTGGCATACGATGTCATACAGCTGCTTGTTGTTCATGTCTATGTCAATGGATACGATGTCGCTGCGATAGGTCATGATGGTGTTGATACTGCGGTCGCCAAGAGAGAAGACGCGGTCCACAATATCCTGTTCCACTTCCTGCACTTCACCGTTCTCGGTTCCTTCGTCTATCATGGATTTGATTTCCTCTTCAGTCACTTTTTCTTCCGCTGTGTTGATATGCAGCAGGTTGAAGATAAGTGAAGTGCTTTTGGCAAGTATCCATACAAAAGGAGAGGCGATGACGGACAGCCAGTACATGGGACGTGCCAATAGCTTGGCAGCACGGGTGGAGGCACTCATGCCAATGCGTTTGGGCACCAGCTCGCCAAAGATAATAGTGAGGTAAGTGACCAGGATGACAATCAGGGTTTGAGCCAATAAATAGGCATATGTGGCGGGTACGCCGGCGTCAGTCAGTATGTTCCCAAAATCGGTGGCCAGCACGTCGCCGGAGTAAATACCGGTCAATATACCAATCAGGGTGATTCCGATTTGGATGGTGGATAAAAACTTGTCCGGGTCATTGGCAAGCTTTAAAGCGATACGCGCTGTAGAGCTTCCATGACGGATATCATTGGACAAACTACTTTTACGCGCTGAGATCAGGGCGATTTCGGACATGGCGAATACCCCGTTTAATAAGATAAGTGCGATAATAATGGCAATTTCCATGTAAGAATTTACGTTTTGTTTTGCTAACAAATGTACTAAGAATTGTGTTTTCTCTTTCTTCTTTAGATTTAATTAATGAATTATCTGTCATTTGCGCTATCTTTGCGGTGTCTATACTTAGAAAGGAGTAATTATGCATCCGTTGGAACTATTCAAATATTGTCCGAAGTGTGGTTCGCCGCACTTTGAAGTGAACAATGAGAAATCAAAGCGTTGCGCTGATTGTGGCTTTGTGTATTATTTCAATTCCAGTGCCGCTACTGTAGCTTTTATCTTGAATGATAAGAATGAGTTGTTGGTGTGCCGCAGAGGAAAAGAACCGGCGAAGGGAACATTGGACCTGTCCGGCGGGTTTATTGATATGCATGAAACCGGCGAGGAAGGTGTGGCACGCGAGGTGTTGGAAGAAACCGGCTTGCAGGTGGAGGAGGCTGTTTATCAGTTCTCATTGCCCAACACTTATCTTTATTCAGGATTTCTGGTACATACATTGGATCTGTTCTTTCTTTGTAAAGTGAAAGATACCAGCCGGATAAAGGCGATGGATGATGTGGCGGAGTCTTTCTGGCTTCCGTTGGATGAAGTGAATCCCGAAGAATTCGGGCTGGATTCTGTGCGTGAAGGAGTCCGGCGTTTTTTGAAAGAACATAAACTTTAATGATAAGATATGAAAAGAAAACCTTATTGATGGCCGCATTGATGGGAGGCTGTTCCTTGCAGGAATGGCGCAGCAGATCACCCCAAGGATGTGGCAGGTGACAAGGAATATAACCGGGTATGCCGGGAATATGAGTTGAAAGGCGGGGACAGCATGGAGCTGTTACAGGCTTATCTGGACAAATATCCTGATTCCCGCCATAAAAACAGGGTGCTGTCACTGATTGCCTCTGCTTATTTTATGGAGGGAAAATACAAGGAGGCCATTGCCCTGTTCCGGTCGTGTGATCTGGAGGCTTTGCCTGATAAGGAAAGAGATGATTGTGCCATGCGTCTGGCCACCTCTTATCTGAAAGAAGACAACCTGCGTGAAGCGGCTGTATGGTTTACCTTGCTGAAAGAGGTAAGCCCATTGTATCAGGATGACGCTGTTTATAATCTGGCTTATATTGATTATGTGGAGAAACGCTATGACAAGGCGCTGAAAAGTTTCCAGTCTTTGCAGAATGATGCCGTATATGCAGCATTGGTTCCTTATTATATAGGAGAGATTTATTTGGTGAAAGGAAATTATCAGCAGGCCCGTACTGTGGCAAAAGCGTATCTGGAGCAATATCCGGCTAAAAAGGATGTTCCTCAGATGGAACGGATTTGGGGAGAGGCTTGTTTCGGATTGAATGATTACCAAGCGGCGATACCTCCTTTGGAAAGATACCGTGAAAGTGTTTCCCACCCGCAGCGTAAACCTTTGTATGAACTCGGTATGAGTTATTATTATACTGGTGTTTATTCCAAGGCTGCCGCTACTTTGGGGGAAATGGCTTCGGTACATGATGCCTTGTCACAGAATGCTTATCTACACATGGGGCTGGCTTATTTGAACTTGAAGGAGAGGAACAGGGCACGCATGGCATTCGAGCAGGCTGCCAATTTCAGTTTTGATCCGAAAGTAAAGGAACAGGCTCTTTATAATTATGCTTTGTGTATTCATGAAACCTCTTATTCTCCATTTGCCGAATCGGTAACCGTGTTTGAGCGTTTTCTGAATGAGTTCCCGAATTCACCTTATACGGAGCGTGTCAATGATTATTTGATAGAGGTGTATATGAATACCCGCAGTTATGAAGCTGCTTTAAAATCTATAGCAAAGATTGAGCATCCGGGCACACGCATTATGGAGGCCAAGCAGAAGATTTTGTTCCGGCTGGGCACACCGGCATTTGCGAATGCCCGTTTCCAGGAGGCTCTGGAGCTCTTCAACCAATCGCTTGCTGTGGGGCAATACAATCAGGCGACAAAGGCGGACGCTTATTTCTGGAGGGGGGAATCCAATTATCGTCTGGACCGTTTTCCGCAGGCGGGTAACGATTACCGCTTGTATCTGGAATTTGCCACCAGTAAGAACGGACAGGAATATGGTTTGGCGCTCTATAACTTGGGATATACTTATTTCAAACAGAAAAATTATGGAAATGCGGGCACTTGGTTTACCCGTTTTGTGGACAGGGGAAGTATCAATGAACGCACCATGCAGGCAGATGCCTATAACCGCATAGGTGACTGCAACTTCTATGACCGCCGTTTTGAACAGGCTCGTCAGGATTATGCCCGTGCGGTGGAGATTGATCCGTCACTGGGGGATTACTCTTTGTATCAGGAGGCGTTTGTGCGTGGTTTGCAACGTGATTACAATGGAAAAGTGCAGACGTTGAACCGCTTGATTTCGGATTATCCGGAATCACAATACATGGATGATGCCCTTTACGAGCAGGGACGTGCTTTTGTGCAGATGGAGGATAATGCCAATGCCATTGCCCGTTTCAATATTCTGGTGAAGAAATTTCCGGAGAGCAATGTCGCACGGCGGGCGGCTAACGAGATCGGTTTGCTATACTATCAGGATGACAAGTATCCTGAAGCCATCCAGGCTTATAAGCAGGTCATAGCCGGTTATCCGGGCAGTGAGGAGGCGCGTTTGGCGCAGCGTGACTTGAAATCGATCTATATTGATTTGAATAAGGTGGATGAGTATGCCAATTTTGCTTCAACTATCCCCGGCGGTGCCAACTTTGATGTGAATGAGCGTGACTCATTGACCTATGTGGCTGCCGAAAGGGTATATATGCGGGGTGAGGTCGCCGAGGCCCGCAACAGCTTTACCCGTTATTTACAGACTTTCCCCGAAGGTGCTTTCAGTCTGAATGCCAACTATTATATCGGTTTGATAGACTATAATCAGAAAGCCTATGAAAGTGCAGCCCGGCATTTGGATAAAGTATTGGAATATCCCAACAACAAATATTCTGAAGATGCCATGTTGATGGGGGCCGAAATGGCTTATACGGCGAAGGATTATGAAAAGCCTTGCATATTTACAAGCAATTGAAAGATAAAGCCGCTTCTATGGAGCGTCGCCGGCTTGCAAAAACCGGAATGTTACGCAGTGCGCATATGCTGGGAAATGAGGAAGAGATTATCTTTGCCGCAACAGATTTGCTGGCCGATACTAAACTGGCGCCGGAATTGTCTAACGAGGCACATTATTACCGTGCAAAAGCTTATTTGGATGCCGGCAAGACGGATGGAGCTATGGAAGATTTGAAGGTCTTGGCGAAAGACACCCGTAATGTATATGGAGCGGAGGCCAAATATAAAGTCGCCCAGATTTACTTTGACGGCGGACAAACGGATAAGGCGGAGCAGGAGGTGCTGAATTACATTGAGGTAAGTACACCGCATACCTATTGGCTGGCACGCAGCTTTGTGTTATTGGCTGATGTGTATATGAAGTTGGGGCGTAACTTGGATGCTAAACAATATTTGCTTTCATTGAAGCAGAACTATCAGGCCGATGATGATATTGCCGGAATGATTGAAAGCAGACTGGAGAAATTGAAAACAGAGAATTAAAAATTAAAAAATAAGTGCTGAATATGATAAGTAAGAAATTGTCAATTGTCCATTGTCAATTGTCCATTATATTGGCTTTTGCCTCTGTCTGTTGCATATGCGCAGCAAGATAGTACGTTGAACCGCACTGTGGTGGTAGAGAATGAGTATAATCCCAATATCATGGATGCCTCAAAGATTAATGTCCTGCCTAGGGTGGAGGAGCCGGCTGTAATGAAGAAAGGCATAGAATATGCTACAGCCTTGCGCCCTGTTTCGGCCTGGACGTATGAAAGTATGTCTCCTGTAACCCGTGAATGGGCTATGAACCGCGCGAAACGTGGATATGTCCGTGCCGGATATGGAAATTATGGGAATGTGGATTTTAAGGCTGGGTATCTGTGGAATATCACCGGAAAGGACCGTCTGAAAGTCGGGGTATCTCTGGATGGCATGAACGGAAAGCTGAAGCATTGGAATGCTGAGGATTGGAAATCACGTTTTTATTCTACTGAGTTCCGTTTGGACTATTCTCATGATTTCAGTAAGGTAACTTTGAATTTAGGTGGCGGCCTGCAATCACAAGTGTTTAACTATATGCCTGATTCCGAAATGCATACGGCTTCTGCCAGAGCTACTGATAAACAGCATCATACTTTAGGCGATTTTCACATAGGTGTTTCTTCCAGAGATGAATCGCTTCCTTTGCAATTCACTTTGCAGACCGGATTGAAGTATTTTGGTATCAAATATCCGCTGGATTATTCAGGCAATGCATCTACAGGTAAGGAGAAGATTGTCCACACTGAAGGAGATGTATGGGGCAAGCTGGATAATGAGCAACGGGTAGGTATCCGTTTCGAGATGGATAACCTGTTTTATTCTTCGGACAGTTTAATGGGCAACTATACTTCACTGGGTTTGAATCCTTATTATATGTTGGAAAGTGATGACTGGCGGGTCCGTGTCGGTGCTCATGTGGATTGGCAGTCGGGAGAGGACAGTGGTATTGATGTGTCTCCTGACGTGAAAGCCGAATACTTGTTCTCGGAGAGTTATGTGCTTTATTTACATGCGCTGGGAGGGCGTGAACTGAATGATTATCGCCGGTTGAATGCTTTTTCACCTTATTGGTCTTTAAACGCCCGGATGCCTTCTACCTATGTGCCACTGAATGCTACATTGGGTTTTAAAGCATCTCCGGTAAATGGTTTGTGGTTTAATGTCTTTGGTGGATATCGGATCAGTAAAGATGAGTTGTTTTGCAATCTGGTGGATGCGGACGGGTATTATTTTACTCATTTCTTGCAGGATAAAGCGAAAACCGCGTATGGAGGTGCTGAATTGAAATACGGTTATAAGGACTGGTTTGACGCTTCATTGAAAGGTACATTTTATAGCTGGAAGACAGACAATGAAAATGAAGAGCTGTATTTAGTGACCAAGCCCAAGTTTGAATTGAATTTCTATGCTGAGGCTAAGGTTTTTGAAGGATTGAAGGTTAATTTGGGCTATGAATATGTACAGCGGAAAGAATATGTGATAGAAGAAGGGAATAGCAGCAGGGATTTTGGTTTGGGCAATATCAGCAATTTGAGTGTGGGAGCCAGTTATACTTTCCTGAAAGATCTGTCTGTTTTTGGGCGTGTGAGTAATCTGTTGAATAAACAATATTATTATGAGTACGGCTATCCTGCTGAAAAACTGAATGTTCTAGCCGGGCTTTCTTTGGCTTTTTAGTTAAATAGGCACTCGGAAAGGATTTTTTTAAGAAAAAAAAGCAGAAACATACCTTATTATATAGGTGTGCTTCTGCTTTTTTTCTACTTTTGCCCCAAAATAAAATGGAATACATAGTATTATGCAAAAAAATCTAGTAATAGTTGAGTCACCCGCCAAGGCTAAAACCATTGAGAAATTCTTGGGCAATGATTATAAAGTCCTTTCCAGTTACGGGCATATCCGGGATTTGAAAAAGAAGGAGTTTAGTATCGATGTAGAGAATGGGTTTGAGCCGACTTACGAGATACCGGCAGATAAAAAGAAATTGGTAGCCGAATTGAAAGCGGAGGCAAAGAAAGCTGATATGGTATGGCTTGCATCCGATGAGGACCGTGAAGGAGAAGCTATTTCATGGCACTTGTTTGAAGTCTTGGGGCTGGACCCTGAGAAGACCAAGCGCATTGTATTCCACGAGATAACCAAAACAGCGATACTAAAGGCCATCGAAAATCCGCGTGACATTGATGTGAATCTGGTAAATGCCCAGCAGGCACGCCGTATTCTGGATAGAATTGTAGGTTTTGAACTCTCACCGGTATTGTGGAAGAAGGTAAAGCCTGCTCTTTCTGCCGGACGTGTGCAATCTGTTGCCGTTCGTTTGATTGTGGAACGTGAACGTGAGGTGCATGCTTTTGTCAGTGAGCCGTCTTATCGCGTTACAGCAGTGTTTGAAGTACCTGATGTCGATGGAAATGAAGTTGAAGTGAAAGCGGAATTGTCCAACCGTTTCAAAACCAAGGAAGAAGCACAGGCTTTCCTTGAAACTTGTAAGGATGCGCAGTTCTCTATTGAAGATATAACAACCCGCCCTGTGAAGAAATCGCCGGCGGCACCGTTTACTACTTCTACGTTGCAGCAGGAAGCTGCCCGTAAGTTGGGATTTACAGTAGCGCAGACCATGATGGTGGCACAGCGTCTGTATGAAAACGGACAAATTACCTATATGCGTACGGATTCGGTGAACCTTTCGGATCTGGCTTTGAATACCAGCAAGCAGACTATCTTGTCCCTGATGGGAGAAAGATACGTCAAAGTCCGTAAGTTTGCCACCAAGACTAAAGGAGCACAGGAAGCGCATGAGGCTATCCGTCCTACCTATATGGAGAATGAAACGGTGAACGGAACCGGTCAGGAGCAGAAATTGTATGAACTGATCTGGAAACGTACCATCGCTTCACAGATGGCAGATGCGGAGCTGGAGAAAACAACGGCTACTATTGTAATCAGCAACAGTAGCGAGAAATTTATCGCTACCGGCGAGGTGATTACTTTTGACGGTTTCCTGCGTGTATACAAGGAATCATACGATGATGACAATGAGCAGGAAGACGAGGGCCGTCTGTTGCCGCCTCTGAGCAAAGGGGAAAAACTGATAAGAAAAGAAATCCTGGCGACTCAGCGCTTTACCCAATGTCCGCCCCGTTATACGGAAGCCAGCCTGGTACGCAAACTGGAAGAGTTGGGCATCGGTCGTCCATCTACATATGCACCTACCATTTCTACTGTGCAGCAACGCGGTTATGTAGAAAAAGGAAACAGTGAAGGTGTGAAACGCCCGTATGATATCTTGAAACTGAAAGGCGGCAAGATTACGGAAACTACCAAGACAGAGATGACGGGAAATGAAAAGGCCAAGTTGTTGCCTACTGATACCGGTATCGTGGTAAACGATTTCCTGATGGAATACTTTCCTGAAATCATGGACTTTAACTTTACAGCGAATGTGGAGAAAGAGTTCGATGAAGTGGCGGAAGGAGAAAAGGAATGGACTGGCATGATGGACAGTTTCTATAAAGGCTTCCATCCGTTGGTAGATAAGACCATTCACTCTAAGACTGAGCATAAGGTGGGTGAAAGGGTATTGGGAACAGATCCTGTAAGCGGTAAGCCGGTATCGGTTAAGATCGGTCGTTTCGGTCCGGTTATTCAGATTGGTACTGCCGATGATGAGGAAAAACCGCGTTTTGCGCAGTTGACAAAGGGATTGTCGATGGAAACCATTACGTTGGAAGAAGCATTGGATGCGTTCAAGCTTCCCCGTACGTTGGGGGATTATGACGGCCATACGGTAACGGTAGGAGTAGGGCGTTTCGGACCATACGTGCGCTATGACAAACTGTTTGTTTCTATTCCTAAAGGAACGGATCCGATGGAGATTTCTTTGGATGAGGCGGTAGAGTTGATCAAGAATAAGATAGAAGCGCAGGAGAAGAAGTTTATTAAAGTATTCGATGCTGACCCTGATATGCAGGTCTTGAACGGACGTTACGGCCCATACATCAGTTATCAGAAAAAGAATTATAAGATTCCTGAGAATGTAGAACCGGCAGATTTAAGTCTGGAGGCTTGTTTTAAGGTGATTGAATTGCAGAAAAGCAAGGCGGAAACGCGTAAAACGAAAGCGGCTTCAAGAAACAGGGGAACCGTGAATATGGAAGAGGAGTCCGAAAAGCCCGAAGAATCCGCAAAAAGTAAGGCGGCTTCCAAGGTAAAGGGCACTGCAAAAGCAAAAAAATGACACGTATATTTTTAATAGGATATATGGGCGCGGGCAAAACGACTCTAGGTAAGGCGTTTGCCCGTGAAATGAGTCTGAATTTCATTGATTTGGACTGGTTTATCGAGGAACGTTTCCATAAAACCGTTCAACAGCTGTTCTTGGAACGCGGAGAAGACGGATTCCGGGAACTGGAACGGAAAATGTTGCACGAAGTGGCCGAGTTTGAAGATGTGGTTGTTTCGACCGGTGGAGGAACACCTTGTTTTTTTGATAACATGGAGTATATGAATGATTGCGGTGATACGGTGTTTCTGGATGTGGAACCTGCCGTATTGTTCCGCCGTCTGAGAGTGGCCAAGCAGCAACGTCCATTGTTAGCAAATAAAAGTGATGAGGAACTGATGGATTTTATCTGTGAGGCGTTACAGAAAAGACATCCGTTTTATTCAAAGGCGAAACATCTGTTTAAGGCTGATGAGCTGGAGGATAAAAGACAAATTCAAGCCTCTGTTGACAGCTTGAGAAAGAAATTGAATAAATAATTATATATAGTAAAATACACACTCTTTGTACAGAAGAAGAAATGAGAAAATGGCGTATTGAAGATTCGGAAGAACTCTACAACATAACAGGGTGGGGAACTTCGTACTTTGGTATCAATGACAAAGGTCATGTAGTGGTAACTCCTCGTAAGGACGGCGTTGAGGTCGATTTGAAAGAGTTGGTCGATGAGTTGCAATTGCGGGATGTGGCAGCTCCTATGCTGGTCCGTTTTCCGGATATTCTGGATAATCGTATTGAAAAAATCGCGAACTGCTTTAAGCAGGCATCTGATGAGTATGGGTATAAGGCCCAGAATTTTATCATTTATCCTATCAAGGTAAATCAGATGCGTCCTGTAGTGGAAGAAATCATCAGTCATGGAAAGAAATTCAATTTGGGACTGGAAGCCGGTTCCAAACCTGAACTTCATGCGGTGATAGCTGTGAATACAGATTCGGATTCATTGATTATCTGTAACGGATATAAGGACGAAAGTTATATCGAGCTGGCTCTGCTGGCACAGAAGATGGGGAAACGCATTTTCTTGGTAGTGGAGAAAATGAATGAATTACGCCTGATAGCCAAAATGGCAAAGCAGCTGAATGTGCGTCCTAACATAGGTATCCGCATTAAGCTGGCTTCTTCGGGAAGTGGTAAATGGGAAGATAGCGGAGGAGATGCCAGTAAGTTTGGCTTGACATCCAGTGAATTGCTGGAAGCGCTTGATTTTCTGGAAAAGAAAGACATGAAGGACTGTCTGAAACTGATTCATTTTCATATAGGCAGCCAGGTGACTAAAATACGCCGTATCAAGACAGCTCTGCGTGAGGCATCGCAATTCTATGTGCAGTTGCATGTGATGGGATTTAATGTGGAATTTGTGGATATCGGTGGCGGTTTGGGTGTGGATTACGACGGAACTCGTTCTGCCAATAGTGAAAGCAGTGTGAACTACTCTATTCAGGAGTATGTGAATGACTCTATCTCTACGCTGGTGGATGCCAGTGACAAGAATGGAATTCCTCATCCGAATATTATTACCGAAAGCGGACGTTCACTGACCGCCCATCACTCCGTGCTGATTTTCGAGGTGCTGGAAACGGCGACTCTGCCCGAAATGGATGAGGATTTCGAAGTGGGTGAAAATGATCATGAACTGGTACATGAACTTTATGAGATATGGGATAATCTGAATCAGAGCCGTATGGTGGAGGCTTGGCACGATGCACAGCAGATACGTGAGGAAGCACTTGATTTATTCAGCCACGGTATTGTGGATTTGAAGACCCGTGCCCAGATAGAGCGTCTGTACTGGTCGGTGACCCGTGAGATCAATCAGATTGCTTCGGGGCTGAAACATGCGCCCGATGAGTTCCGCAAACTGGACAAACTGCTGGCTGATAAATATTTTTGTAATTTCTCGTTGTTCCAGTCGTTGCCGGACTCGTGGGCGATAGATCAGATATTCCCTATCATGCCTATCCAGCGTCTGGATGAGAAGCCCGACAGAAATGCTACCTTGCAGGATATCACTTGTGATTCGGATGGAAAGATTGCCAATTTTATCTCTACCCGTTATGTATCGCATGACCTGCCGGTACATTCGTTGAAGGAAAAGACGCTTATTATATAGGTGTATTTTGGTTGGTGCTTATCAGGAGATTCTGGGTGATATGCACAATTTGTTTGGAGATACCAATGCGGTGCATGTTACGGTGGATGACAAAGGGTATTCTATTGATCAGGTAATTGATGGTGAAACGGTGGCCGAGGTTTTGGATTATGTACAATATAACCCGAAGAAATTGGTGCGTACACTGGAAACCTGGGTGACCAAATCAGTGAAGGAAGGAAGAATTTCTGTAGAGGAAGGAAAAGAATTCCTCTCTAATTATCGTTCCGGGTTGTACGGATATACTTATTTGGAATAATAGCATGAAAGAGAAACTGACTATCATAAAAGTAGGTGGAAAAATTGTAGAGGAAGAGTCTACACTTAATCAGTTGTTGGCTGATTTCTCTGCTATAGAAGGTTATAAGTTGTTGGTACACGGTGGCGGGCGCTCTGCTACCAGACTGGCGGCACAACTAGGGATTGAAAGCAAGATGGTGAATGGCCGCCGCATTACGGATGCAGAAACGCTGAAAGTGGTAACCATGGTATATGGCGGACTGGTGAACAAGAATATTGTAGCCGGCCTTCAGGCAAAAGGTGTGAATGCCATTGGACTGACCGGAGCCGATATGAATGTGATCCGTTCGGTAAAGCGTCCGGTAAAAGACGTGGACTATGGCTTTGTTGGTGATGTGGAGAAAGTAAATGCCGGTTTCCTGGCGACATTGATCCGTCAGGGCATTGTGCCTGTTATGGCTCCATTGACCCATGACGGTAAAGGAAGCATGCTGAATACCAATGCTGATACCATTGCCGGAGAAACCGCCAAAGCATTAGCGTCCTTGTTTGATGTGACATTGGTTTATTGCTTTGAGAAAAAGGGCGTATTGCGTGACGAAAATGATGATGACAGTGTAATTCCTGTCATTACTCCTGAAGAGTTTAAAGAATTTGTAGCGCAAGGCATTATTCAAGGAGGGATGATTCCCAAGCTGGAAAATTCTTTTTCTGCCATTGATGCAGGAGTCAGTCAGGTGGTAATAACCTTAGCATCAGCCATTAATGAAGGAAGTGGAACCGTAATCAAAAAATAATTCAAAAAAAACAGGCGGGTGAGTGTAACTTTAGTGTAACTCACCCGTCATTATTACAGAGCAATGCGAGAGATCAGTTTCCGAAACGATATTCTGCCCCTGAAAGACAAGCTCTACAGGTTGGCGCTTCGTATTACGCTGAATAGTGCTGAAGCGGAGGATGTGGTGCAGGATACGATGATCAGGGTATGGAACAAGCGGGATGAATGGCCGCAGTTTGAATCCATCGAGGCATATTGCCTGACCATTGCTCGTAACTTGGCAATTGACCGCAGCCAGAAGATGGAAGCGCAGAATTTGCAACTGACCTCTGAAGTGCGGGAGATGCCTGATACATTGACGCCTTATGACCGGTTGGCGCAGAACGAACAAATACAGTTGGTTCACCGTCTGGTCAATGAGCTTCCCGAAAGACAGCGTACAACTATGCAGTTGAGGGATGTGGAAGGAAAGAGTTATAAAGAGATTGCAGATATTCTGCAGATTACGGAAGAACAGGTGAAAGTAACCCTTTTCCGTGCCCGGCAGAAGATAAAACAAAGATACACTGAAATAGAGGATTATGGATTATAAATATATTGAACAGCTTTTGGAACGTTATTGGAATTGCGAAACTTCATTGGAAGAAGAGCAAATACTACGTTCATTCTTTCGTCAGAAGGAAGTGCCTGCTCATTTACTCCGTTACAAGCAGTTGTTTGCTTATCAGGATGTGGAGAAGGAGAAAGGTTTGGGCGATGATTTTGATACCAGAATCCTGACCCGGATAGAAAGACCGGTGGTAAAAGCGCAACGTCTGACTATGCGTACGCGCTTTATGCCTCTGTTTAAAGCGGCTGCAATGATTGCCGTGTTGTTTCTTATGGGTACAGTGATGCAACACGCTATGGAAGGCGGTGATAGTGATACGGTATCGGTACACGATGAGTATCAGGATTCTACTACCGATCCCCAAGTGGCATACGAACCTGTATTGCCTACAGATACGGTGACAAAGATTACCGCTGATGATACCGGTACAGGGACAGGGAAAACAAATTAGAACATTTTCATTTGCTTTTATATAAATATGATAGTTAGTGCTTATTAAAACAACTTTTTAATTCGAGGCTGTGAAGTTTCAATTCTCTCAAATTTTAAATTAACTAACTAAATAATTTTAAAAAGGATTACCGCGTGAGCAGTAATCCTTTTTTGCTTGGTAGATAATTTAATGTAAAGAGAGAGTTATGAAATGAGTTATTTGCTCTTAACGCTTCCGATTCCGGATTTTTTTAGTCCGGTAACCCGAGGGTCACCGTAGTAGTTTACACTTCCTACTCCCTGGGCACTGATATTTATCGTCCCGGATGCATAACAAGAAACACTTCCCACACCGTTTTGTTCAACTACCACATCAGAAACAGTCATGTCTTTTGCTTTCAGGCTGCCTACTCCTTCCAAATAATATGTCGCATGACCGGCCTGCCCCTTTAAATTGATACTTCCTACTCCTTCTTGGGATACTTTGATGGAACGTGCCATTAATGCATTTGCTTCAATACTCCCACACCTTCGGCACTGATAGAAAGATCTGTTACTTTCACGCTGTCTTTCAGATAAATACTTCCTACACCTCTTTGCTTGATATTGCATAAAACCGGACTGGTAATTGAGATATTGATTTTTGAACTTTTGAAGTTTTTGAATTTGTCTTTATCCATACTGATACTCAGTGTACTGTCTTTGACCATGACAATGAGTTGGGGGATGTAATTATCCGGACCGTCGGCTTCTACTTTGGTCGCATTCCCTTGAGTAAAGACAATGTTGGCAGGTGCTTTGTTCTCTATCTTATTGAAAGGAGTTACGCTATATTTTTTGGTCATTTTACTCTTGCTGGGTTTCGGGCCTGATGATATGTGGAAACAGCCTGTCATCATTGTGATTGTCAGAAAAAGACTGAAAAAATAAATAGTTTTTGTTCTCATGGTAATATATATATTTAATTGGTTTCTGTTAATTAGACGGTGAAGATTCCTGGAAAGTTGCAAATCTCTGCCTTTTTTTTTTGGAAAGCTGTATCTTTGTATCCGTATGGCAACTAAAAGAGTACTTCCGGATAAAGATTTTGACCGTATTATAGTGCGTACACACAAGCTGGCGCGTAATGTTACTATGCGGGTAAAGCCCGACGGACTGCATGTTACTGTTCCTCCTTATAGTTTAAGCAGCAAAGTGCTGGAGGTGGTGGAGCAATACAGGCAACGTCTGTTGGAGGACTGGAGGAAAGTGAGCAAGAAACCGATTGATCTAAATTTTCGTATTCACACTCCCTGTTTCCGTTTATGGCTGGAGCAAGGTAACTTTACTTGCTTTTCCGTACGTTTTACCGAGGAGGGAGTCAAGATTATCTGTCCGCGGAATGTGGATTTTCTTTACCTGAAGTACAAAGGCTGGTACGTAATGCCATCATCCGTGCCATGAAGAAAAATGCACAAGAGTATCTGCCACCTCTTTTATCTGCCTTGTCCGAACAGTATCATTTGCCATTTAAACGTGTGAAGATTACCGGCAGCAAGGGAAGATGGGGAAGTTGTTCGGGGACAGGCAGTATCAATCTTTCCTGTTATTTGATGTTGTTGCCTCCCATTTGATGGACTATGTACTGTTACACGAATTGTCTCATACCAAGGAAATGAATCACGGTCCTTGTTTTTGGGAATTGCTGGATAGTATGACAGGAGGGAGAGCTCGTGCCTTGCGTGCGGAGTTACGCAGATTTAATACTGATTTTTAGAACCATTAAATAGAATTACAATGAAAAACAGATTTTTAAGCATGCTTATTGGGGCTGTCTTGTTCGTTCTTTCAGCAGCGGCCGAAAATTATCCTTATCGGAGTGATGTGCTTTGGGTAACTGTACCCGATCATGCCGACTGGTTGTACAAGACAGGCGAGAAAGCGAAGATTGAGGTTCAGTTCTATAAATATGGTATTCCGCAAGATGGTGTGGAGGTTTTATATGAGCTGGGAGGCGACATGATGCCTTCGGATACCAAGGGAACTGTAAAACTGAAGAATGGAAAAGCGGTTATTTCTATGGGGACAATGAAAGAGCCCGGTTTTCGTGATTGTCGTCTGACGGCTAAACTAGGAGGTAAAACTTATTCCCACCATATCAAAGTCGGCTTCTCTCCTGAGAAGCTTCAACCCTATACCCAGTTGCCTTCTGATTTTAATGAATTCTGGAATAAGACTAAGGCGGAAGCAGCCCGGTTCCCTCTGACTTATACTAAAGAGTACGTAGAGAAATATTCTACGGACAAAATAGACTGTTACTTGATCAGACTTCAGCTGAATAAGCAGAACCAGTGTATTTATGGTTATCTGTTCTATCCTAAGGCGGAAGGAAAGTATCCGGTAGTACTGTGTCCTCCAGGGGCCGGTATCAAGACGATCAAAGGGCCTATGAGGCATAAATATTATGCGGAAGAAGGCTGTATCCGCTTTGAGATAGAAATCCACGGCTTGAATCCGGAGCTGGATGAGGACACTTTCGGCGAAATAAGCCGCGCTTTCAGTAGTCGGGAAAACGGTTATTTGGTAAACGGCTTGGATAGCCGTGAAAATTATTATATGAAACGGGTTTATCTGGCTTGTGTCCGCAGCATTGATTTGCTGACTTCATTACCTGAATGGGATGGTAAAATGTTATTGTGCAAGGGGGGAGCCAAGGGGGAGCTTTGGCTTTGATTACGGCAGGACTTGACAAGCGTGTTACGGCATGTGTGGCAAACCATCCCGCTTTAAGTGATATGGCAGGTTACAAAGCCGGCCGTGCCGGGGGATATCCTCATCTTTTTAAGAATACGGTAGATATGGATACACCTGCCAAGATGAAGACCCTTGCATATTATGATGTGGTGAATTTTGCCAAACAGATTACTGTTCCTGTTTATATGACATGGGGATTCAATGACAATACTTGTCCTCCTACTACCAGTTACATTGTCTATAATGTACTGAACTGTCCGAAAGAGGCGTTGATTACTCCAGTCAACGAGCACTGGACTTCTGAAGACACAGAATACGGGCATTTGCTTTGGATAAAGAAACACTTGAAATAAATCGATGGAAATAGATGTTTTTAAGATTATAATTGCTATATTTGTTTAGCATAGTGTAGCAACTATCTGTATTTTGATGTTGAACCCTTAAATCGCAAACAGATATGACCGACCTCACCATTCTAATCGCTGTTATTGCATTGGCATTGTGGCCGCTTGCATTTTTAGTTCTTCGCATCCGTCATGAGCGTAAAAAACGTAGAGACCGTTTGGACCGTATGACAAAGGAAGACTTGGAGGATATCGGTACGGAAGAGCTGGTTATAGCTGTGCTCAAAAAGATAGGCTGTCAGCCGGAAACCAATGAGGAAGGACATATTGTCTTTAAATATCAAGGTGATGATTTTTATATTGCGGTAGAGGATGAGGCCCGGTTCATCATGATATGGAATCCGTGGTGGGCGTCTATCAGTATGGATAATCCGGCTTTACCTTACTTAAAAGAGATTGTCAATCTGGTCAATGTGGATTCGTTGGTGACCACTGTCTTTACGGCGGATGAGGATGAGAAAAACGTGGGGCTTCATTCCAAATGTCATACGGTCTTTACTCCCAAAGAAGGCCAATTGGACGAATATCTGAAAGCTATGCTCGATCATTTCTTTGTTACTCACGATGCTATCAAGCAAAATTTGCAGCAACTGGGTAGTGCCGCTTCGGAAAGTGCTAATAAGGAACGGACAAAGGTGAAAGGATTTGCTGCTTATAAAGAGAACAGTACGCCACTGTCTTCTGTCGAAGAAGAGAAAAAATAAGGAATGTTTTCATTCGTTCCGGCTTTTATGAAAGTTGCTTTGATGTATGGTTCAAAGCAACTTTATTTGTGTTTATACTTATGCTAAATCCTTTTTCTCTTAAGGATTTTTTTTCTTATCTTTAAGTCCTTGCTTCTTGAAATCCTGAAGTTCAACAAGAAGGAAGATAAGGTGGAGGGCATGTTTGACAAATGCCTGTTCGTTCTGCGTAATCTATCTTCCCTTCTTGAGCGTCTGTGTGCGTTGCGGAGCCGTGTATTCGATCGTTTTTTCGAGGCTGCCGAGATTGCGAAATTCACCTCTAGGGAGTTTGGTGAACATTGGGAAAATTTGAAGAGCTTCCGTGATTGGTATAGCGTAATGTCTACCCCATTGAAGAAAGGACGTGAGGAGGACCTTAAAGAGGGACTCGAAACAGGTCTTTAGGAAGGATTTGAAACAGGTCGTAAGGAAGAATGCTAAAAATGAAACAGGTCGGTATTGCATTTGATGTAAATTGCCCAGGTTACCGGTTTATCGGCTCAGGAAATAATGTTTCTTTAAGTTCTTTTCTGGAGAAATTGACTTCGTAAAGTGATTAAGTTGGCTTGATGCTTGAAACTTGTTGACCGATTTCCGTTCAAAGAGTTTGTCCAAATTATTTCGGTGAATCTTTTTTAAGGAGAGAATCTCTTTTTTGTGATAGTAATCAATTGATTAACAATTGATTGTTCCCTTCTTTTATATATGCTTATTTGTATATCTCTTACCAAGAGATATACATTTTCTGTGCAAAAATAAGCAAAGTTTTGAGAACTAATACATTTTTGGCAAAAAAAATAGGAATTTATATAAAAAATAAGCTTCCAAGTCCATTTTTATACTCCTTTATCCTATTTGAAATAGGATATAATATGTTGATATATTGTTCATTAGTTACTTTCTATAGATCTCTTGGTAAGAGATCTATAGAAAATGTCGTTTTTAAGTTCCTTTATTATATGATAAAGTATGTCTTTGAAGCGATGAGAATGAATGAAATTAACATAGAGCAGATGGAATATCTATTTCTAAGACGTAAACGAAGTAGCGCCGTTTCCGAGCGGCAGAAGAACTTGCTTTTCAAGGCCGCCCAGCGGCATTGGGAGGAGGAGTTTGTCGGCAAGGAAGCGAATATTCGTAAAGTGGACTGTCGTATATATAAAGCTATATTGTACCAGCTTGAGATACGTCAGATATTCCTTGACACTTCGCTTTCGCTGAAAAAACTGAGCGATTTGCTTGAAACAAACCAGACCTACCTGAGTAATGTAGTAAACAAATACTTTGGCTGTAACTTGAAGGAGCTTGTGAACGGCTATCGTGTGGAATATGCCAAGGAGCTTCTTAGTTTCGGTCGTTGTGCATTGAATGACTTGCCTCGTAGTTGCGGTTTCGCTTCTAAAAGCGCTTTCTATTCAGCTTTCAGTAAGGTTGCGGGTGTGTCACCTTTGTCTTATCAGTCACGGGAAAGGAGGAAACGGGAACTACAGGTAATAAACGAACTAAGATATTAATAATGAGATTAATATGTATAATCAATTTTAGTTTTTTAAATTTATAAATTTAAAGTTTTTCTATTATGAACAAAAAGTTTTTAAGTGCAATCCTGTTCGGAGCCTTGATGGTTTCGTCAACGGGAACATTTGTGTCTTGTAAAGACTATGATGATGACATTGACAACATCAATAAAGAGTTGTCGACTCTTAAAGGAGATCTGAGTGCTTTACAGGCAAAAGTAAATGAAGGCAAATGGATTACAAGTTTGGCTCCAACTACTGGTGGTTTTACCGTAACTTTTTCGGATAACACTTCTTATACCATTACGAATGGTAAAGATGGTGCTGCTGGTGCTGATGCTGTGAAATGGGAGATTGGTACTGACGGTTTCTGGTATAAGAATGATGTAAAGACCGAGTATCAGGCTGTTGGTCAAGCTGGCGAAGCTGGTGTTGCTGGTGTATCTCCTTATATCGGTGAAAACGGTAACTGGTTTGCTTATAACACCGAAACAAAAGAAGTGGAAGATACAGGCATCTCTGCTGCCGGAACCAGTACCTACGTGGTGAAGAATGGTGATAACTATGAATTGCATGTGTATAACCAGACTACCGGGGAATATGAGTCAATCGTTCTTCCTGCTACTGCCGCTGCAGCTGCTTTGAACGTGGTGTTTATGCCGACATATAGTGATATGCAGACTAAAGTAGTTGCTATCAATATTTCTGTTGGTGACGATCTTAACGATAAGAACCATTTGTGGGATAATAATGTTTCATTGACTAACGATATTGTTTTCAACTATCGTGTTTCTCCTGCAAGTATTGATTTGGCAAAAGCAAATATTGGTTTCTTGGTAAATGAAGTACAGTCAAGAGCTGCAGGTTCTATCTTAGATGTTGCTGACAAATCGTTTGCTGATGGTGTTTTGACTGTAAAAGCTAAAGCTGGTGAAGCATTCTCTTTGAAGAATAAGAAATATGCCGTGGCTTTACAGGTTCAGAATGATGCACAGAGCGCAATTTCTACTTACCATTTGCTTACATCTAATACAATTAATCGCGAAGACTTGACAGTATTCGAAGCTCGTAAGGATGATAATGGAGAGATTGGGTATTTCCAGTTCCCTTCTCTTGATATAAACCTCTTATATACAGGTGAATTGAATGTTGCTGATACTTTAACTGTTGGACGAACTGTTGGTGATTATTATATGACTACTTCGTCATATAGTGACTTGAGAAAATATGGTTTTGCTCCTTACTACGAAGTAGCTAAGAAAGCTGGTGAAGACAAAGGCAATTATTTCACTGTAGAAAATGGCGTTATTAAGACTAATGGACAAATTTCTTCTGTAGGTCATGAATGTACTTTCATCGTATCTGTATATGATAAGAAAGACGGATATAAATTGGCTGAAAAAGAATTAACTGTATCGTCAGTTGAGAAGATTGCTACTACTAAGACTTATACCAAATCTGAAACTCATGAATTAACTCTTGAATCAAAAGATTATAGATTCAAGTTTGATATGAATGATGTATATAATACATTGGGCATGTCTTCTCAAACATTCTGGAGTGCAGGATATACTCGTGAATATTATATTTGGGATGCAGAAAGAAGTGAATATGTACAAACAAGCAGTAGTAATGGTGTTATTTCTGCTGGCACAGCATATGAAAACAATGAAAGCTTCTTGTATGTAAACGTTAAGAATATCTTGACTAAGGATCAGCTTGGCAAGTACAAAGTAGTATTTAAAATTGGTAATACAGGTGCAGAAGTTGTTTATGAGGTTAAGGTAGTATATCCTGAAGTAACTTTGGTTAAAGACAATGATTACTGGAAAGACGGTTATATGATTAATGCCGGTAAACTTGTAGGTTCTAATTATATCATGTCTGGTGACTTACGTCGCGGATATAAGAATAAAGACCTTGATTTGGTATTTGAAACAGTAGCTGGTGAAACTCGTACAGATTTTGATTTGACTAACAATATCCTGACCTATACAGGATCTTGCAATGATAAAGAAGGTAACCGTATCAACATTTCTAAGATCGATCCGGTTGATGTAATGGTATTTGTTCTGATTAATGGCCAGAAGATTGACAATGGTACTAAGATCCAGGTTAAGTTTGCTGACCCGTTGAAGAATATCACTTTGAAGAAAGATGCCAAGTTTGAAACTACAGACAAGAAGAATCCTGCCGATAAATTGCAGTTGAATTCTGCAATCAACTTGGTAAGCATTGCTGGTGAAAAGTAATTGAAAACGGTACGATGGATGCTACTATTGCCGGTTACTATAATGCTCAGGCAGCTAAGTTCGAAGTATCGGAAGAGGATGCTGCTAAGGGAGCTAGTGTAAATGCTACAACGGGTGAATTTACATGGCAGAATGATGGTGTAGCTTTGACAGCCAACAAGACTATCAATGTGAAAGTTACGGTTACATACACTTGGGGTGTTGCGGTTGGTACAATTCCTGTAACTGTAAAATCTAACCTCTAATCTGAATTTAGATGATTAAAAAATAATCATACTATAAAGTAAAAGTCCGCTTCTCCTTCGTGAGAAGCAACTTCTACCCAAAGTAGAAATTATAAATTCTTTCAAGCGGGGAAAGCATACGTATCCGGCAACGGGCGTTTCTTTCCCCGCTTTTTTTAAAGGAAATGACTCTGAAGAATAGTTTGTTTCTTTCCCGCTTAGAGTCTGTTCATTGAATTTGTAATCAATAAATTGTATATACCATGAATAAAATAGAAGAGATAAAGAAAAAAATCAGGGATTTGAAGTTAAAGCAGAAGATGACAACTGGGCGTTTGGAATGGAACGATATACAGAGAGAAATAGACATTTTGAATAATGAGTTAAAGCAACTAGAAACAGACAAACCACAATATGGAAAATAGATTATACTTGTACAACTTAGGTATAAAGACATTTGGCGGCTTTGCAACACTGGGTGGGGTTATACAGGCTTTGCAACTATTTACGCAGCCTGATCTTGATATTAAATCAATTTTGCTTTCGTTTCCTGCGTGGGTAGTATATGTATTTGTATGCCTGACTATTATTTTTGCTATGTTGAGGGAACGGTACAAATCGATGAGTCAAAGGGTGGAAGTATTGAATGTTAAATTGAACGAGCAAGATGCAATGATTCGTTCATTGCAGGAAATGATGAAAATTGTGCCATTCAAAGGACGCTTTTTCTTGACCACAGAGTATTTATACAATGAATTGGGGGAATATATACAGAATAACATTGATATTGATTCAATAGAGATAAAGAATACAATAGAAAAAAGAGGTATGGGAAACAAGAGAGATTCCTTTGTCCGATTAAATATAAGAGGTGTTGTTTCGCATAAAATCAGTACATTCCAACTGCTGGTGGCAGGTGATACCATTGTTAACTTTGAAGATATAAACATACAAGCGTTCGAGCGTGTTGGTGGGAAGCAGAAAAAATTATGTGCAAGAATTGCTGATAACGGACAGGATTCTTTGTTGAAGCAGGTTGTTGTTTCTTATGGCAAAGTAAAAAGTCCCGGTAGTATTGTTGATTTGATGATTGAATGGTGCTGGCCTAATATGTTGAATATTACAGATTGCGACTATACTACATTGCCTAATTTTTTGGCAGGTACGGTGAAACATCTGAAAATGTCTTTGGAATGTAAAGAAGATATAGGTTTTAAATCGGCAAGTATATATAAATATAAAGTCGGTATGGATAAGGCCCAGTTGATTTTGGACGTTGATATGTCCGAAATCACAGATACGATATCTTATGAAGAAGATAATCCGTTAATGAATTCTACTTATATATTGTATTACGAAGTTGCCAGATGATTGGAAATCTGAAAAAATATATAGATAAGGCATCTTTTATGGAACATATAGATGCCAAGCTGCAACAGAATGAACCTATGATTATAGATTCATTCGTCAGTAATAAATGTAATCTGAAATGTAGACATTGTTATTTTGGAGATGCCCGGCCCATATCAGAGCCGGTTTCTTTGGCAAGATGGAGAAGTTTTCTTGATGAAGCTATTGGAATGGGTATGAAACATTTTCATTTTTCGGGTAAAGAATCTTTTTTGGATAATAGAATCTTTGATATCCTGAATCTTTTAGCAGAGTATAAAGAAGATAGGAAAATATTTTATGGAGTTGTTTCAAATGGAATGAGTATGGATATTCAGGGGTATGACGAAGTTCTTGCAACCAACATCTCATACCTTGAAATTAGTCTTGAGGGCTCTGGAAAATACAATGATTTGATAAGGGGTGAGAATGGATACAATACGGTTTATGAGTTGATTGAAAATGTGGAGCATCGAGATAAAATAAACATTACTTCTACTATTTTTGATGATAATGGAGCTGATTTATTATCCATGTTGCTTGCATATTGGAAATTAGGAGTTGATAAATTTAATTTTGCTCCTATCATGTATTATTCACCATTTGAAATGAAACCATTAAAAAGTTTGTCGTGTGAATCCTTGCTTGGTTTTGTTTCACTCTGTCTTGATTTTATGAATAATGATAACAGTCCGGATGCTATTGATATAAGGATTTGTATGACGAAAGCAATGGCGTATGAACTGTTTCTGAAAGAAAATATATTAACCGGAAAAATAGAGGAATATATATACAGAGGCAATAAAATGAAATATCAGAGGGGGAATAAGGTGTTGGAGTTTAGTTATCCTTTACTCAGCATTCCATTCCTTAATGAATTGGTCGTTACTCATGATGGTTACATTATATCCTGTGCAGATGATATTCATTATAAGTATCTTGATAAGATCGCTTTACCGAACGTGAATATAGTAAAAAACAGTTTTGCAGAAATATTGCAAGCGAGAAACGAATTTATTTTGTGTTATTTAGACAAAGAATTATCTTAATATACTAAATGTTTATAATTATGAAGACACAAGAAATTGTAGATGTTCGGGTGGGTGAAAGCACTCAGCCGGATCACGGTTATGAATTGAGTGATAGGTGTATAATAACGAAAAGTTCAAATGCTGTCGCTAGCGGAGCAGGAAGCAAAGGCTTGTTTAGTGTGAATGTTGATTAGTAAGCATGGCTTTGTAGAGAGGTTTGTTTGTTCTTTTTAACTTCTGAACGTGAAGCTAAAATGTTTGACCTCTTTTGCATGTGGCAACAATAAATTGACATAAAGCAAGTAATCATTCCTTTTCTTATAAAAGTGTGCTAAAAACACTTATATCTGAAAACATAACAATTATTTTTGTACGTTTTTTAATTAATGGATTGTTTTTATTCAGGTATGAAGAAGAGTTTGACGGCTTTGGCGTTCGGCACATTGGGATTGGGCATTGCCGAGTTTGTAATGATGGGCATTTTGCCCGATGTAGCGAAGGACTTGCATATAAGTATTCCGCAAGCAGGACATTTTATTTCGGCTTATGCACTAGGTGTGTGCGTAGGAGCACCGGGGATGGTTTTGGTGGCTCGTACCCGTCCGCTGAAACATATTCTGTTAGGTTTGATGGTTATTTATATTTGTGGTAATTTGTGTGCTGCCGCTTCAGTGAATTATTGGATGATGTTGATGATGCGTTTTATTTCCGGATTGCCTCATGGCGCCTTCTTTGGGGTTGGTTCCATTGTGGCGGAAAGAGTGGCTGATAAAGGAAAAAGTTCGCAGGCAGTGGCATTGATGGTGTCGGGTATGACGATTGCCAATCTTTTTGGTGTACCTTTGGGTACGTTCATGAGTAATATAATGTCTTGGCGTATTCCTTTTCTCTTTAATGGAGTATGGGGACTGATTACTTTGTTCTATATTTGGAAATGGGTTCCTTCACTGCCTGCTTTGCCAGATACAGGTTTGAAAGGGCAGTTCCGTTTTTTGAAGAATCTGGCTCCATGGTTGTTGATAATTACGACCATGTTCGGAAACGGAGGCATTTTTTGTTGGTATAGCTATGTCACTCCTTTGATGACGCACGTGGCAGGTTTCAGTGAAAACAGTATGACTTTCATTATGGTGTTGGCAGGTCTTAGCATGACTGTAGGAAACTTGATGGGTGGAAAGTTTTCTGATCAGTATGGGGCTGCCCGTGTGGTAAAATATACACAGGTTATTATGGCTTCCGGTTTGTTCGCCATTTTCTTTGCGGCTTCTGTTTCTTGGTTGGCAGTAATATTGATGTGTATATGTACGGCAGGATTATTTGCTGTTTCGGCTCCACAACAATTATTGTTACTCCGGAATTCACGCGGAGGAGAAATGATGGGAGCGGCCTGTGTGCAAGTCGCTTTTAATTTGGGCAATGCCATTGGTGCTTATGCCGGTGGGCTACCCATAGATGCCGGATTGGGTTATCGGTATCCGGCTTTGGTAGGAGTTTTTATCGTATTGATCGGCTTTGTCGCTGTTTCCCTTTATTCCAAAAGGGAATCGGCTTCTCTTTCTAAGATATAAATCACATCTCCACTCTTTTTAACCTCTACCCGGCTACCCTCCGGATTCAGGTTGAAAGGTGTGGTCTTGTCTGTTTTGTTATCTACGACCATCAGTACATTATCTTCGGCAAAGCGTTTTATCTCCACTTTCAGGTTGGCGTCGGGCATGGTTTGGTCCAGTAGCAGACTGTCATTTAGATATACCGCTATACTGTCTCCGGCAAAACTATTAGTCAGTTCTATGTTGTAGACTCCTTCATAAGTCTGTACTTTGTCAGCCTTGCGTTGGAAACGGAAGGACATATACAAAAAAATGATAATAACGGCAAAGACTCCAAAAGCCAGCATACCGTTACCTATCATGAACTGCTTGTTCGTATTTAAACTGTTTTTATCCATAGTGTTATAAGTTTCTGCAAAACTACAATTTTTTAATAGAATATTTTGTAGCACTGGTAGATAATTTGTATCTTTGCACCGAAATGGATGAATGGTGGGGCTTGATTAAGCCCTTTTTTTGTTCTTAATAGTGAATAAATGATAGATAAAAATGTAGTAACCCGGATTGTTGACGAGTGGCTGGAAGGTAAAGATTACTTTTTGGTAGATGTCACGGTGAGCCCGGATGACAAAATTGTGGTAGAAATTGACCATGCCGAGGGAGTATGGATTGACGATTGTGTAGAACTTAGCCGCTATATTGAGTCTAAACTGGACCGTGAAGAAGAGGATTATGAACTGGAAGTGGGTTCGGCCGGTATAGGACAACCTTTCAAGGTATTGCAACAGTACTTGATACACATTGGTAAGGAGGTGGAAATCCTGACTAAAGAGGGAAAGAAGCTGGAAGGTGTATTGAAGGATGCAAATGAAGAGAACTTTACCGTAACCATTGAAAAGAAAGTGAAACCGGAAGGAGCCAAACGCCCCAAACTGGTAGAGGAGGATATTACTTTTGCATATGATGAGATAAAATACACTAAATACTTAATTAGTTTTAAATAATTATGGCAAAAAAAGAAGAAACAATCAGCTTGATTGATACATTTTCGGAATTTAAGGAATTAAAGAATATTGATAGAACAACTATGGTGAGTGTACTCGAAGAGTCTTTCCGTAGTGTGATCGCGAAAATGTTTGGCACTGATGAAAATTACGACGTTATTGTGAACCCTGACAAGGGAGATTTTGAAATATGGCGTAACCGTGAAGTTGTAGCAGATGAGGATTTGACGAATCCCAATATGCAGATCTCATTGACCGAGGCACAGAAAATTGATGCGTCTTATGAGGTGGGTGAGGAAGTGACCGATGAAGTAATCTTTGCCAAGTTTGGCCGCCGTGCCATTCTGAACTTGCGTCAGACACTGGCATCGAAGATTTTAGAACTGGAGAAAGATAGCTTGTATAATAAATATATTGATAGGGTGGGTACTGTAATCAGTGCGGAAGTCTATCAGATATGGAAAGAAATGTTGTTGCTGGATGATGAAGGCAACGAACTGCTTTTGCCCAAGACTGAACAGATTCCGAGTGACTTCTACCGTAAAGGCGAAACTGCCCGTGCCGTAGTGGCCCGTGTAGATAATAAAAATAATAATCCGAAGATTATTCTGAGCCGTACTTCACCTGTGTTCTTGCAACGCCTGTTTGAAATGGAAGTACCCGAAATCAATGACGGGTTGATCACTATCAAGAAGATTGCGCGCATTCCCGGAGAACGTGCTAAGATAGCAGTTGAGTCGTATGACGACCGTATAGACCCGGTAGGTGCCTGCGTAGGTGTAAAAGGATCACGTATCCACGGTATTGTGCGCGAGTTGCGTAATGAAAATATCGACGTGATCAACTATACTTCTAACATTCAGTTGTTCATTCAGCGTGCGTTGAGTCCGGCTAAGATTTCTTCTATTGTGTTGCACGAAGAGGAGAAAAAAGCAGAAGTATATCTGAAACCGGAAGAAGTGTCTTTGGCAATCGGTAAGGGGGGAATGAATATCAAACTCGCCAGTATGCTTACCGAATATACGATTGATGTGTACCGCGAATTGGATGAGAGCGCGATGGATGAGGATATCTACCTTGATGAATTCAAGGATGAAATTGATGAGTGGGTTATCACAGCCATCAAGAATATTGGATTGGATACAGCCAAGGCTGTATTGAATGCTCCGCGCGAGATGTTGATAGAAAAAGCGGACCTGGAAAAACACGGTTGATGACGTGTTGAGAGTTTTAAGAGCTGAATTTGAAGAGTAACTCTTCAGTCCCGGCTCGTAGTTAATAATTAAAAAACGAGTATGACGATTAGACTGAACAAAGTAACAAGAGATTTAAATGTAGGAATAACGACGGTAGTTGAATTCTTGCAGAAGAAGGGCTATACCATTGAGGCTAGTCCTAATGCGAAAATTACCGAAGAACAATATGCTGTACTTGTGAAAGAGTTCAGCACAGATAAAAATTTAAAAATAGAGTCTGAAAAATTTAGTCAGGAAAGACAGAACAAGGACCGCAACAAAGCTTCTATCTCTATCGAAGGTTTTGAATCTAAGAAAGAGAAAGAAGAGGTGGTGAAAACTGTTATTCCTGAAGAGGCACGCCCCAAACTGAAGCAAGTGGGTAAAATAGATCTGGACAATTTGAACAAGAAAACTGCGCCAAAGGTTGTAGAACCAGTTGCGAAAGTTATTGAACAAACTCCGAAAGCAGAACCCGTGGTGAAAAGGTGGTTGAGAGGAAGGAAACTCCCCAACCCGAGAAGGAAACGCCGAAGCCTGTGGTGGTAGAGGAAAAGAAACCGGAACCTGCTCCTCAACCTGCTCCTGCTCCAGTTCTGGAAGAGAAGAAAGAGCCTAAAATTGAAAGACGGAAGAAAAGACACCCCAGGTGAAAGAGATGGAAAAAACACCCGAAGCAGCACCCGTTCAGGAAAAAGAAGAAGACGATGTATTTAAAATTCGTCCTACTGAATTTAAATCGAAAATTAATGTAGTAGGTCAGATTGATCTGGCTGCATTGAATCAGTCTACCCGTCCGAAAAAGAAATCGAAGGAAGAAAAACGGAAAGAGAGAGAGAGAAAGATAAGCAGCGTCAGGAACAGCGTAAACTGATGAAGGATGCTATTATCAAAGAAATCCGTAAGGGAGACGATAAGATTTCTAAAAACTCGGTTAACGATGATGCCGCAAAGAAGAAAAAACGCAATAGAATAAATAAGGAACGTGTGGATATAAATGCTGCCGGTACAACAAATGCTGGAGGAGCATCTAATAATAACCAACGTAACGATAACGCTAACAGACCGAATAGGAACAATAACTCCAAACCTAATGGCAATAACAATCAGGGTGGAGGCAAATTTAATAAAGACCGTTTCAAGAAACCTGTTGTAAAAGCGGAAGTTAGTGATGAAGATGTGGCAAAGCAGGTTAAGGAAACATTGGCACGTCTGACTAACAAGACTAAGAACAAGGCTGCCAAGTATCGTAAGGAGAAACGTGAAAATGTTCAGAACCGCCTGATGGAACAGGAGGAGATGGAACAGGAAGATAGCAAAATATTGAAACTGACCGAGTTCGTTACTGCGAACGAATTGGCAAGTATGATGGATATTCCTGTTACTCAGGTTATCGCTACTTGTATGAGTATCGGTATCATGGTCTCTATCAATCAGCGTCTGGATGCCGAGACAATCAACCTGGTAGCGGAAGAATTCGGATACAAGACAGAATATGTAAGTGCTGAGGTAGCACAGGCTATTACAGAAGAGGAAGATAACGAAGAAGATTTGCAGCCGCGTGCTCCGATTGTGACAGTAATGGGACATGTTGATCATGGTAAGACTTCATTACTGGACTATATTCGTAAAGCAAATGTAATTGCCGGTGAGGCAGGTGGTATCACCCAGCATATCGGTGCTTACAATGTGAAATTGGAAGACGGACGTCATATTACATTCTTGGATACTCCGGGTCACGAGGCATTTACCGCCATGCGTGCCCGTGGTGCGAAAGTGACGGATATTGCTATTATTATTGTAGCTGCCGATGATAATGTGATGCCGCAGACCAAAGAGGCGATTAATCATGCTATGGCTGCCGGTGTGCCTATCGTATTTGCTATTAATAAGGTGGATAAGCCGCACGCCAATCCGGATAAGATTAAGGAAGAACTGGCTGCCATGAACTTCCTGGTGGAAGAGTGGGGTGGTAAGTATCAGTCGCAAGATATTTCGGCAAAGAAAGGTACAGGTGTACACGATTTGTTGGAAAAAGTATTGCTGGAAGCTGAAATGTTGGATTTGAAGGCTAATCCCGACCGCAAGGCAACCGGTTCTATCATTGAATCGTCGTTGGACAAGGGACGCGGTTATGTGGCTACTATGTTGGTGGCAAACGGTACGCTGAAAATGGGGGATATAGTTTTGGCTGGTACTAGTTATGGTAAGGTGAAAGCCATGTTTAATGAACGTAACCAGCGCATCAAGGAGGCCGGTCCTTCCGAACCGGTATTGATTTTGGGACTGAACGGTGCTCCTGCGGCAGGTGATACTTTCCATGTGATTGATACGGAACAAGAGGCTCGTGACATTGCCAACAAGCGTGAACAGTTGCAGCGTGAGCAGGGCTTGCGTACTCAGAAACTGCTGACATTGGATGAAGTGGGCCGTCGTTTGGCTTTGGGTGATTTCCATGAGCTGAATGTGATTGTTAAAGGTGACGTGGACGGTTCTGTCGAAGCGTTGAGCGACTCATTGATAAAACTGTCTACAGAACAGGTACAGGTTAATGTGATCCACAAAGGTGTCGGTCAGATTTCCGAGTCGGATGTGACTTTGGCTGCTGCATCAGATGCTATTATTGTAGGTTTCCAGGTTCGTCCTTCAAGTTCTGCCGGCAAACTGGCTGAGCAGGAGGGTGTGGATATCCGCAAATATTCTGTTATCTATGATGCGATTGAAGAAGTGAAGGCTGCTATGGAAGGTATGCTGGCACCTACTTTGAAGGAACAGATTACTGCAACCATCGAAGTGCGTGAAGTCTTCAATATTACCAAGGTCGGTTTGGTTGCCGGTGCTATGGTGAAGACAGGTAAGGTGAAACGTTCTGATAAGGCACGCTTGATTCGTGATGGTATTGTAGTCTTTACCGGTGCTATCAATGCTTTGAAGCGTTTCAAGGATGATGTGAAAGAAGTAGGTACTAACTTTGAATGTGGTATCAGTCTGACAAACTGTAACGATATCAAGGTCGGTGATATTATTGAAGCTTACGAAGAAGTAGAGGTTAAACAGACTTTGTAATACACTGAAGTCTGAGAATATAGATGGTAATGTCATCCTGAGCATAGCGAAGGATCTGGCACCTCGCCCAGCGCGTGGGCTGGCAGATTCTTCGCTTTGTTCAGAATGGCATTACTGCTTTTTGTAATAACGATAAAGATGGCGACAATAGATATTATTATATTGGCTATGATTGGTGTGGGTGTCATTATGGGATTAATAAAAGGATTTGTGAAGCAGATGGCGTCTATTGTAGGGTTGATAGCCGGATTGCTGATGGCTCGTGCCTTGTTTGGCATTGTTGCCGAAAGGTTGGCGCCGGTTCTAGGTACTTCGACGACTGTAGCACAGGTCTTGGCTTTTATATTGATCTGGATAGCTGTACCTTTAGGTTTTGCGTTCGTCGCCTCTTTGTTGACAAAAGCATTGGATGCTGTGCACCTGGGATGGCTGAACCGTTGGTTAGGCAGCGGATTGGGAGCATTGAAGTATATGATACTGATAGGGTTAGCTATTCATGTGATAGAATATATAGATCCGAACAATGAGATGATCAGTGCAACAAAAAAGAAGGAATCAGTGTTATATTATTCTATGAGGGACTTGTCCGGTATCTTTTCCGGTATTTAAGAATGTAACAGAACAATTAATAGAAATATAAGATAGATATGCAAGAAGAACCCAATAAATATGTGAAAGAACTGACGCAGGAGAAGTACAAATATGGCTTCACCACAGAAGTTCACACAGATATTATAGAAAGGGGATTGAATGAGGATGTTATCCGCTTGATTTCTGCAAAGAAGAACGAGCCGGAGTGGTTGCTGGAGTTTCGCCTGAAAGCATACCGCTACTGGTTGACCATGGAGATGCCTGCATGGGCACACCTCACTATCCCTGAAATAGATTATCAGGCTATATCCTATTATGCGGACCCTACAAAGAAAAAAGAAGGACCGAAAAGTATGGATGAGGTAGATCCTGAGTTGATTAAAACTTTCAATAAATTAGGTATTCCTTTGGAGGAGCAAATGGCGTTGAGCGGTATGGCAGTAGATGCTGTCATGGACTCTGTATCCGTCAAGACTACATTTAAAGAAACCTTGTTGGAAAAAGGGATTATTTTTTGTTCGTTCAGTGAAGCGGTGCGTGAGCATCCCGATTTGGTGAAGAAATATCTGGGTTCGGTGGTCGGGCCGCGGGATAATTTCTTTGCAGCCTTGAACTCGGCAGTATTCAGTGACGGATCGTTTGTATATATTCCGAAAGGAGTGCGTTGTCCTATGGAACTCTCCACTTATTTCCGTATCAATGCAGCCAATACCGGTCAGTTTGAGCGTACACTGATTGTTGCGGATGATGATAGTTATGTTTCTTATCTGGAAGGATGTACGGCCCCTATGCGGGATGAGAACCAATTACATGCGGCCATAGTGGAGATTGTGGTGCACGACCGTGCGGAAGTGAAATATTCTACCGTACAGAACTGGTATCCGGGAGATGCCGAAGGCAAAGGAGGAGTATATAACTTTGTGACAAAACGCGGTCATTGCAAAGTGGATAGCAAATTGAGCTGGACACAGGTGGAAACCGGATCGGCCATTACTTGGAAATATCCCAGTTGTATCCTGAGTGGAGATAATTCTACTGCTGAATTCTATTCGGTGGCAGTAACGAATAACTATCAGCAGGCTGATACGGGGACTAAAATGATTCATTTAGGCAGAAATACCCGTAGTACCATTGTTAGTAAAGGAATCAGTGCCGGAAAGAGCCAGAACTCTTATCGTGGTCTGGTACGTGTGGCTCAGAAAGCAGACAATGCCCGTAATTACAGTCAGTGTGACTCTTTGTTGCTGGGGAGCCAGTGTGGTGCTCATACATTCCCATATATGGATATTCATAACGAGACAGCTGTGGTGGAACATGAGGCGACAACCAGCAAGATCAGCGAAGACCAGTTGTTTTATTGCAATCAGCGCGGTATTCCTACGGAAGACGCTATTGGGTTGATTGTCAATGGATATGCAAAAGAAGTACTGAATAAACTTCCAATGGAGTTTGCGGTGGAGGCACAGAAACTGCTGGCTATTTCTCTAGAGGGAAGTGTAGGATAAATGAAGAACTAAGAATTTAATAGAATTATGTTAGAGATAAAGACTTACATGCCAGTGTCAATGGCAAAGAAATATTGAAAGGTATTAATCTAAGCATAAAGAAAGGTGAAGTTCATGCTATTATGGGACCCAACGGTTCCGGAAAGAGTACCCTTTCGTCTGTGTTGGTAGGCAATCCGGCTTTTGAGGTAACGAAAGGTTCGGTGACTTTTGAAGGAAAAGATTTGTTGGCTTTGAGTCCTGAGGATCGCAGTCATGAAGGTCTGTTTTTGTCTTTCCAATATCCGGTGGAGATTCCCGGAGTCAGTATGGTGAACTTTATGCGTGCGGCGGTAAACGAGCAGCGTAAATATAAAGGCCTCCCTGCATTGACAGCCAGTGAGTTCTTGAAGCTGATGCGCGAGAAGCGGGCTGTGGTGGAATTGGATAATAAATTGGCAAACCGTTCGGTAAACGAGGGATTCAGCGGTGGTGAGAAGAAGCGCAATGAGATCTTCCAGATGGCTATGCTGGAACCTAAGTTGAGCATTTTGGATGAAACGGATTCCGGTCTTGATATTGATGCGTTGCGTATTGTAGCCGAGGGTGTGAACAAACTGAAGACTCCCGAAACAAGTTGTATCGTCATTACGCACTATCAACGGTTGCTGGATTATATCAAACCCGATATTGTACATGTATTGTATAAAGGACGTATTGTGAAGACTGCGGGTCCCGAATTGGCTTTGGAACTGGAAGAGCGTGGTTACGACTGGATAAAAGCCGAGTTGGGAGAATAATAATTTGATGCCTAAAGAAGAAAGTGATTATGAGAGCAGAACAACAATATATTGATCTCTTTTCTCAATGTGAGGCGATGATTTGCCGGCATAGTGCCGAGGTGCTGAACGCTCCCCGTGCGCAAGCTTTCGCAGATTTCGAAAAATTAGGTTTCCCTACCCGCAAACAGGAGAAGTATAAATATACGGATGTGAGCAAGTTGTTCGAGCCGGATTATGGTTTGAATTTGAACAGACTTGACATTCCGGTGAATCCGTATGAAGTGTTCAAGTGCGATGTACCTAATATGAGTACCGCTCTTTATTTTGTAGTAAACGATGCTTTTTATCGTAAGGCTTTGCCGAAGGCACAATTGCCGGAAGGAGTGTTGCTTGGCAGTTTGAAAGAGCTGTCTGAACAATATCCGGCTTTGGTCAAGCAGTATTATGGCAAGTTGGCAGATACTTCCAAGGATGGTGTGACCGCCTTCAATACTACTTTTGCCCAGGATGGCTTTATGCTGTATGTGCCGAAAGGCGTGGTGGTGGACAAACCCATTCAACTGGTGAACATATTGCGTGCTGATGTTAATTTTATGGTGAACCGCCGTGTGCTGGTTGTGCTGGAAGAAGGTGCGCAGGCTCGTCTGTTGATTTGTGATCATGCCATGGATAATGTAAATTTCCTTTCTACTCAGGTTATTGAGGTCTTTGCAAAAGAAAATGCTACTTTCGATCTTTATGAACTGGAAGAAACCCATACCAGCACAGTGCGTTTCAGTAACCTCTATGTGAACCAGGAGGCAGACAGTAATGTGCTTTTGAATGGTATGACTTTGCATAACGGTACTACGCGTAATACAACTGAAGTAACTTTGGCCGGACGTGGAGCTGAGATCAATTTGTGTGGTATGGTCATTGCCGATAAGAATGAACAGGTGGACAATCATACTTTCATTGACCACAAGGTTGCTGATTGCACTAGTAATGAGCTGTTTAAATATGTATTGGATGATCAGGCGACAGGTGCGTTTGCCGGAAAAGTATTGGTACGTGAAGGAGCACAACATACTAATTCCCAACAAACCAACCGCAACCTCTGTGCTACTCGTGATGCCCATATGTACACTCAGCCGCAACTGGAAATTTATGCGGATGACGTAAAGTGCTCTCACGGAGCTACTGTCGGTCAGCTGGATGAAAATGCGTTGTTCTATATGCAGCAACGTGGTATCAGTCTGAAGGAAGCACGTTTATTGCTTATGTTTGCTTTTGTCAATGAAGTAATAGATACGATCCGCCTGGATGCATTGAAAGACCGTTTGCATCTGTTGGTGGAAAAACGTTTCCGTGGTGAATTGAATAAATGTCAGGGATGTGCGATATGTAAATAAGACGCCATGTACGATATACAAAAAATAAGAGAAGATTTTCCGATATTAGATCGGGAGGTGTATGGAAAGCCGCTTATTTATTTGGATAATGGGGCTACCACTCAGAAACCGCGCCAAGTGGTTGAAGCCATAACCGATGAATATTATTCGGTCAATGCCAATGTGCATCGTGGTGTGCATTTCCTGTCTCAGCAGGCTACCGAGTTGCATGAAGCTTCTCGTGAGACTGTACGTCGTTTTATCAATGCACGCAGTAGCAATGAAATCGTGTTTACACGGGGCACGACGGAGAGTATCAACCTGTTGGCTTCTTCTTTTGCCGACAGTCAGATGAAGGAAGGCGATGAAGTGATTGTTTCTGTCATGGAGCATCACAGCAATATTGTACCTTGGCAGTTACAGGCTGCGCGTAAAGGAATCGTGCTGAAAGTGATTCCCATGAATGACAGGGGAGAACTGTTGTTGGATGAATATGAGAAACTCTTTTCGGAACGGACCAAGCTGGTGAGTTTCGCTCATGTAAGTAATGTGTTGGGCACTGTCAATCCGGCGAAAGAGATGATTGCGACTGCCCATGCACACGGTGTTCCCGTTTTGATTGACGGGGCGCAGAGTGTTCCTCACATGAAAGTGGATGTTCAGGATTTGGATGCCGACTTTTTTGCTTTCAGCGGACATAAGATATATGGTCCTACCGGTGTGGGGGTGCTTTATGGAAAGGAAGAGTGGCTGGATAAGCTTCCACCTTACCAGGGGGGAGGCGAGATGATACAAAGTGTCAGCTTCGAGAAAACGACTTTTAATGAATTGCCGTTTAAGTTTGAAGCGGGAACTCCCGATTATATCGGCACTACCGCCTTGGCAAAAGCGTTGGATTATGTATCTGCCATTGGTATGGAGAACATTGCCGCCCATGAGCATGAACTGACCCTATATGCCATGCAGCGTCTGAAAGAAATAAACGGAATGCGTATCTTCGGAGAGGCTGAGCATAAGAGCAGTGTCATTTCTTTCTTGGTAGGAAATATTCATCATTTGGATATGGGTACGTTGCTTGACCGTCTGGGCATTGCCGTACGTACCGGGCATCATTGTGCTCAGCCTTTGATGATTCGTATGGGGATTGAGGGAACCGTGCGTGCTTCTTTCGGTTTGTATAATACCAAGGAGGAGATAGATATGCTGACTGCCGGCATTGAGCGCGTCAGCAGGATGTTTTGATTTCTCCAAACGAAATAAGTCGCCTGCCATTGATAAACATTATATTAATGGCAGGCTTTTTTTTTTTGTATAACAAGAATCAGCGGAACTTCCCACAAGATTGGGAGAAACTTCTCACAAGATTTGCCGCATCTTGTAACAAGATATCAGGCATCCCGGTTTCTTGCGTCTTTTTATGTTCTTTTCTGTGGGCATATTTCTCTTCCGGTAGAAAATATGCCCCTCCCGAATTGCCCCAAAATCCTTCAGAAGTTTCAGCCTCTCCGCAAACTCCTGTTCATGGGATTTCCGGCTGAAGGATTGGCTTTTAAAATTCTTCAGCCGGGTATTTATTCTTTCAGCCGGCATATACGTTTTTTCAGCTATGGCTGTGTACTTTCCGGCATCTTCGGAGTTTTCCCTATGTACCTGCGTGCTTTTCACCTTCCGGCCATTGGGCACGCTGAAGGATTTTTCAGTCTGAAAGATTTCGAGGTATCAATTCTTCAGCCGGAATGCCGATGAACAAAGCGTTTGCGGAGAGGCTGAAACTTCTGAAGGAAAAATAAGTGTTTTGCTATGTGTATATAAAGAAACAGGAGAAACAACGGGACGTATTAATAAAAGCTCTTGATGTTTTTTTAATATGTCCTGTTGTTTTTAAAAAAGGGGCAGATGTTTTGAAGTTTCCTGTTGTGAAGTGTGAACACATACGGATGTATAGGCTGAAGGATATATCATGTTGCAGCCGGAAGATATATAATCTTACACCTGTAACATGATATATGATAGATGAGGGTTTAAGTAAATTCCCGGTTGAAACCGTTGGCTGTTGTTACCTTAAACTTTGCCATTTTGAGGTTCTTTCATTACGGTGAATTTTATTCGGGTGTTACAATTGCATGTGTAAAATAGGATATGCTTTACCTTCTCCATCCAAATCTGACCTTTTATATATGTTAAATCCTATATGTTTATAAAAGCCGACAGCTTGAATATTCTGCTCATTCACATCGACTTTTGTTACTTGTAAATTATCGATGGCATAAGTAATTAATTTTTTCCCTACTCCTGTGCCTCGATAATTGTTGTCAATAAATAGCATTTCAAGATTTCCTTCTGCAATTCCCATAAACCCGATTAAGATTCCTTCTTGTTCAAATCCGAATAGATTGACATACTGGAAATATACCGGAAGTTGTCCCTTGTAATATATAAAATCTTCCTCTTTAAGAAAATCATGCGTACTCAATACAGCACTTTCCCAAATTTCCATCAAGCGTGGATAATCTGTAACTTTAATTTTTCTAATCATTATGGTTATTGTTATTTAATGTCGCAAAGTTAGGAATAAATATTCACTGAATCTATTTTTCATAAGTTTTGATGGCTGTAAAAGCAGGGGGCCGCATTCATCACGAGTGCAGCCCTCCTTGGTATTGTATTATTTATATTAAGGTAAAAAGAGAGAGTTTATTTGCCATAATCATCATATAACATCAGCAAATGTGACGAACTCCAACTGAAATGGGGAGCTTTTAACAATTCACCGGTGTGTGTGCCATAGTTTTCATGTATCGGTGCGCCTTCTTTCAAGCCTTGCAGACGGTCGAATACCTGGAGGGTGTATTCATCCGCCATCTTGTTATATCCATAATTGCGCAGGCCGCGGATAGCGAAGTAAGTCTGGTCCAACCAGATAGGACCGCGCCAGTAGCCACGAGGATTGTACTTCGGATTGTCTGCTGCCACTGTGGGGAAGGGAATGTATGTAGAGAACTTGGCTGTATCGGTCAGCAGGGGCAGCATGGCTTTTACCTGATCGGCCGTGGCAACTTTTGTCCATAAGGGGGTGTATGCTTCGCATCCCGGTTCCTGTATGAAGCTTCCGTCTTTTAAGCGGCGATCGAAGAAGAAACCTTTTCTTTGTCGAAGAAATAATCGGCTACCTGGCTGCTGTAATCCGGACCATCGAAAGTTACTCCCAAAATACCGGCGAACTTTTTCAATAACTTGCATTCCAAAGCCAGATAGGCATTCAGGTCAACACTTTCCTGATCCATGCTCCATGCATCCTCCGCACCGTCATTTTTCAGCATCTTGGCATCATCGAAACGGATGGCGTTATCCATGCCGCTTTCCCATGCTGCCGCTTCCAGTGTACCATCGGTGGAACCGTATTCACACATACCGTTGCGGTTATGGTCACGCTTGTTGTACCACCATTTGTAGTATGCCATCAATTGCGGATACATTTCGCTGATGAATGCCGTATCATTGGTATGGGTGAATATTTCGTCTACAGCCCAGGATACGAGAGGAGGTTTGCTGTCGCGTGCATTGTTCTCGGCAGGATCGGTGTAGATGCAGTCTATAATCATGCCGTCCGGTTGCTGGTAGTCAAACATGGCGCGGATGTTGTCTTTGGCAAGTTCAGGATCGAATTTTGCCAGGGCGGCAGAGAAACGCCAGGTGTCCCAAGCCCAGAATCCTACGAAGTAGTATGCGGCATGACTCGGAACAATTCCTTCGTGGAGCAATCCGCCACGGTGGGTACGCCAGTTGCTGATAAGTGTAACAACTGCTTTCACGGCGATACGGTCATACTCAGGTTTCATATCTTTGCGCAGAATCTTGGTGAGATAACCTTCCCAGCGTTCTTTGTTGGCTTTGAGCCCTTCCTGCGGATTGCTTAGAGCCAATTGTGCTTTCTGTAATCCGGCAGAAAGTTCTTTTTCTCCGGTATAGAAAGAAATGGCTACGTAGGTGTCGTGTTCGCTGCCATTGATTTTTGCCTGGTAATTATTGTCAGTGCCCTTTACGCTAACATCCGGGGTAAAAGTTAATGCTACAATCTCACCGGAGGGATGACGGGCGATGACGGTATTCTGGTCTGTTTGGACTTGTATCTCTTTTCCCCATTGGCTGGCAGTTAAGGAGAGTTCCTTTCCTGCATCGGAGTGAATGCGGAGCAATGCGGTAGAAGCATCTAAAAAATTCAAGCGTTGAATGATTTTACCTTCCTCTGAACTTGCCGAAAGATATAACTCTCCCGGGAAATAACAAGTGGAGTCCGGAGTGAATACTGCATTTGCATCATCGTTATAACCTACGGTGACAGCAGATTGCGCCATCCATTGGCGTCGGTTCATCCAGACTGAACGGACCGCAGAAACCGTTCACCCAGTGATCTTTTTGCGGAAGGGTAAATCCCATCCAGGAACCGGCGTCTGTAAACCATCCCCCGCAACGTGTCAGTGTATCGGGGGTATAGGCTATATCCAGTATGTTATTGAATTCATATCTTTTGCCTGTGGGGGTGTTCTCACCGGCAGGTGTGCAGGCCGTTGTGAGACCTGCGACTACTGCTGTGAGAAGAATGATTTTGGTAAATTTATATTTCATGTCATTTCGTTATTATTTTAAAACCATTTCTTATGCGCTTTTTCAGCGGCATCGTCTTGATTGCTCAAAGGTTGCATGGTAAAGCTGTATTGCCATTCGTGCGGAGTGATGGTATATTCCGGATGTACTTGCGCTCCCAGGTATTATCTCCACCTACCCCCATATGACGGTGGTCGATGTTTAACCATATCATGTCTTTCTTCATAATACTTCCACCATGACGGCGTTCGGTATTGAATGCCACATAATCAATATCTTCCAACGGAAAATTCCATGCACTGACATTCAGCGGTTCTTCACCTGTGATTAACAGGCCTTCTCCTGCTTTATTGCGCAAGGCTACCCATCGTACATCGGTTTTGTTGCCGGTTTCCTGTGCACGGACATACGGATGGAATTGTTCCCATACTGTAGCGGTATAGAGCCCGATAGGATAACCCGTCTTGCGGTCTGCATAGTTTTCTTGTGGTCCGCGGCCCAGCCAGGTCATCACATCGTATTCTGCCGGAAGAATCATACGCATACCCAGACGTGGCATTTCAGGAAGGGATTTGTTGCCGGGTACAAAGTGCATACTTACTTTGACTGCTCCATTGGGTCGTACTTGATAGACGGTCTGCAAAGTTGATTCTTGTGCTTCCAGCTTATAATTTACAGTAACGGTTGCCAGTTGTTTGTTTGAATCTTCTTTCAGGTCGATGCTTTGCAATTGGGCGTTTTTACCTGCAAATTTCCAGATGCCGCAACGCTCCAGGTGGTTGTTGGCAACATCATTGTCGGTCAATGCACGCCAGAAATTGGGTTGCAATCCTTCTTTATCAGATT